>Ga0268266_10000008_pt1 | contig 1161875 bp, 980 predicted proteins | sample KBSS13metaG_FD_190356 | JGI IMG/M metagenome (GOLD analysis project Ga0268266, IMG submission 190356) | Switchgrass rhizosphere microbial communities from Kellogg Biological Station, Michigan, USA - KBS S1-3 metaG (SPAdes) (version 2) | ecosystem: Host-associated > Plants > Roots >...
TCTTCGCGTTGCATCGAATTAAACCACATACTCCACCGCTTGTGCGGGCCCCCGTCAATTCCTTTGAGTTTCAGTCTTGCGACCGTACTCCCCAGGCGGCGAACTTAACGCGTTAGCTTCGATACTGAGTGCCAAGTTGCACCCAACATCCAGTTCGCATCGTTTAGGGCGTGGACTACCAGGGTATCTAATCCTGTTTGCTCCCCACGCTTTCGTGACTCAGTGTCAGTGCTGGTCCAGGTAGCCGCCTTCGCCACTGGTGTTCCTCCCGATCTCTACGCATTTCACCGCTACACCGGGAATTCCACTACCCTCTACCGCACTCTAGCTTCCCAGTATCCACTGCAATTCCCAGGTTGAGCCCGGGGCTTTCACAGCAGACTTAAGAAACCACCTACTCACGCTTTACGCCCAGTAATTCCGAGTAACGCTTGCACCCTTCGTATTACCGCGGCTGCTGGCACGAAGTTAGCCGGTGCTTATTCCTCTGGTACCGTCAGACTGCATGGGTATTAGCCCTGCAGATTTCGCTCCAGATAAAAGTGCTTTACAACCCGAAGGCCTTCTTCACACACGCGGCATTGCTGGATCAGGCTTGCGCCCATTGTCCAATATTCCCCACTGCTGCCTCCCGTAGGAGTCTGGGCCGTGTCTCAGTCCCAGTGTGGCTGATCATCCTCTCAGACCAGCTACAGATCGTCGCCTTGGTGGGCCTTTACCCCGCCAACTAGCTAATCTGACATCGGCTTCTCCAGCCGCGCGAGGTCTTGCGATCCCCCGCTTTCACCGTTAGGTCGTATGCGGTATTAGCGTAAGTTTCCCTACGTTATCCCCCACGACAGGGCAAATTCCGATGTATTCCTCACCCGTCCGCCACTCGCCACCCACAGTATTGCTACTGCTGTGCTGCCGTTCGACTTGCATGTGTTAGGCATGCCGCCAGCGTTCACTCTGAGCCAGGATCAAACTCTTCAGTTGAAATTGCAGTCAGCATTGCTGCTGACAAATTACTTTAGAGAGTGAAACCAAGCTGCTTTGATTACTCAAATTTGACCGATTTCTCGGTCGACTTGATGACGCTCTTGATTCGATGGACGTGTTGTCCACCCCAAGGCGCCCACACAAGTCACCTGCGCACACTGTCAAAGATCGAATTCTTGCTCAGCGTTTCCGCTTTCGCGTCCCGAACATTTCGTCCGAGAGAGCCGCCTACTATACAACCATTTTCGTATCCGTCAACACCTTTTTGAAAACATTTTCGAAAAAGTTTTGCCGGTATTTCGCCCTTCGAATCTCGCCAGCGGCGGCACCAATCGAAGGGGGGCGAATCATACATCCGATTTCCGATTCGTCAACACCCGCGAAACGACTTTTTTGCTTCGCCTTGCCAACGACCCGGAAGGTCGCCCTTTGCCGCACCGCAGCGTTTCCGGCCGCACGACGAAGGGCCGCGAATCCTACAACCAATTCCCGATTCGTCAAGCCCCCGGACGCAGCTTTCCTGCAGGCGCTGAGCAGCGCGATACGGGCTATGCGGCAACCAAACGAACCCGTGCGAACGAACGCTTGCCGATCTGCAGCAGATGCTCGCCGCCCGCGGCGAGCGTGCGTTCGCGATCCTCGACCACAGCGCCGTCTATACGCACCGCCTTCTCGTTGAGCTTGCGCGTGACTTCGGAGTTGCTTGCCGCGAGCTTGGCCGCGACGAACAGCGGCGCGACGCGGATGCCTTCCGCCGGCACGGCGACGTCCTGCAGCGGCAGGTCGACATCGACGCGCTGTTCGCGCACGAGCGCATTCCATTGCTCGATCGCGCGTTCCGCCTCAGCCGCGCCCTGGAAACGCGTCGCCAGTTCACGTGCGAGCGCGAGCTTGGCGTCGCGTGGATGCAGCTGGCCATCCGCAACTTCGCGCTTCATCTTTTCGATGTCTGCCGCCGAACGGTCCAGGCTCAGAAGCTCGTACCAGCGCCACATCAGCTCGTCGCCGATCTTCATTGTCTTGTTGACGATGTCGATCGCCGGCTCGTTGATGCCGATGTAGTTGCCTAACGACTTCGACATCTTGTGCACGCCGTCGAGGCCTTCGAGCAGCGGCATGGTCAGCACGATCTGCGGCAGCTGGCCCGCCTCTTCCTGCAGCTGGCGGCCGACGAGCAGGTTGAACTTCTGATCGGTACCGCCAAGCTCGACGTCGCATTGCAATGCAACAGAGTCGTAACCCTGCACGAGCGGGTAGAGGAATTCGTGGATCGCGATCGGCTGATTACCTTTGTAGCGCTTGGCGAAGTCGTCGCGCTCGAGCATGCGCGCGACGGTGTGCTTGGCCGCGAGCTTGATCATGCCGGCCGCATCCATCCTGCCGAACCATTCGGAATTGAAACGTACCTCGGTCTTCTTGCGATCAAGCACCTTGAACACCTGGTCGGCGTAAGTCTTCGCGTTGGCCTCGATGTCCTCGCGGCTGAGCGGCTTGCGCGTGGCGTTCTTTCCGGTCGGATCGCCGATCATGCCGGTGAAGTCTCCGATCAGAAAGATCACCTGATGGCCGAGGTCCTGGAACTGGCGCATCTTATTGAGCAGCACGGTATGGCCGAGATGCAGATCCGGCGCAGTCGGGTCGAAGCCAGCCTTGATCCGCAGCGGTCGACCGAGCTTGAGGCGCGCCTCGAGGTCCTCGCGCTTGATGATTTCCTCGGCACCGCGGCCAATCAGATCCAGGGCCGCTTGGATTTCCGTTGACATCGTCGTATTCACCCGATTCTCGTGCAAAGTATACTTTTCCAGACGATCCGATCCGTTCAGTTTCCGCCAGATCGAAGTTAAAAAATCATTATTCGAGAAACCCGCCGGAAATCCTTGAAAAACAAAGGATTGACGCACGGTTTTCGACTGGATATGGTACGGCCTGTTTTGTCGGAAACTGGCCGTGAACCTGAACCAAAACCACTCTTGTGCCAAGCGCACCGCCCCACGGAACGGCGCAGCCGACGCGTCCACGAATGCAGCAAAGTGGACTTTTATACAAAATCTCGCGAAGTCACCGCTGTCCTGGCGACGCAGGCATGTCGTGCTTGCCGGCGCCATTGCCGCGGTGCTGATCACGGCCGGTGCGACGATCCCGACCTGGGCGCTCGCGATGCGCGATTCGGGTAACGCGCCGCGCACCACACTCGATCTTCCGCTGCCGACATTATCGCCCGAAGACGCGGCCTTGTCTGCCGCGATCGACGCGGCCAATAGCGACCCGCTCAGTGATGACAGCGCCTGGCAGGTGGTCAAGGTCAAGTCCGGACAGACGCTCGCCGATATCTTTCAGCAGCAGAACCTCAATGCCACCGACCTCGCGCGGTTGCTCGACGATCCTGGCAACACGCGCTGCCTGCGCAGCATACATCCGGGCGACGAGTTCGCCTTCCTGCGCAACGACGACGGCAGCCTGCGCGCGATTCGCTTCGACCGCGACGACCGCACGCGCGTAATCGCGAGCTTCACCACCGACGGCATCAAGCAGACCCCGCTCGATCGCAATATCGAGCGCCGCACCCACGTTGCCCATGGCAGCATCGATTCCTCGCTATTCGGCGCGGGCGAAGCGGCCGGCATGAGCGACGCGATGGTGCTGCAGCTCGCCAACGCGTTCGGCTACGACATCGACTTCGCCCAGGACCTGCGCCAGGGCGACAGCTTCACCGTGCTCTACGACGACGTCTACCGCGAGGGCGAGCGCCTGCGCGACGGCGACATCATCGCCGCGACCTTCGTCAACAAGGGCAAGCGCTACTCGGCGTTCCGCTTCACCAACAGCGCGGGCGAGACCAGCTACTACAGCGGCGAAGGCCGACCGCTGAAAAAGACCTTCCTGCGCACGCCGCTCGATTTCTCGCGCATCACCTCATATTTCTCGGTCGCGCGCATGCATCCGATCCTCGGCACGATGCGCGCACACAAGGGCGTCGACTACGCTGCGCCGCAGGGCACGCCGATCCGCTCCGCCGGCGACGGCAAGATCGCCTTCCGCGGCTGGCAGCCCGGCTACGGCAACGTCGTCATCGTCCAGCACAACCCGCACACGACCACGCTCTACGGCCACATGTCGCGCCTCGGTGGCTACCAGGTCGGCCAGCACGTCGCGCAGGGCTCGACGATCGGCTACGTCGGCATGACCGGCCTGGCCACCGGTCCGCACCTGCACTACGAATTCCGTGTCGACGGCCAGCACCGTAATCCGCTGACGGTGACGACGCTGCCGCCGGAGCCGCTGCCCGGCGTCGAACTCGCGCGCTTCCGCAGCCAGACCCAGCCGATGCTGGCGCGGCTCAACAAGCTCGAGGCCACGCAACTCGCTTCGGCGAAATAGACACCGGCGGCAGACGTTGAACCGTGAAGTCTTGAATAGTCGAACTGCCGAGAAGGAAAGCGGCATTCTTTATGAAGTCTTCCGGCGTGTTTTTCGCGGCTTCCTCGCAGCGTTAGGCTTTTGAGAATCGCATGGCCTCGCTGTACCTCGGCCTGATCTCCGGCACCAGCGCCGACGGCATCGATGTTGCGCTGGCTTCGTTCGCGCGCGGGCCGAAGCTGCTCGCCAGTCTCACCCATTCGTATCCCGACGATCTGCGCCGACGCATCCTCACGCTCGCACAGGGCGACGGACGCATCGCGCTCGATGAGTTCGGTGCGCTCGATGTCGAAATCGCGCGCGCATTCGCCGCGGCCGCGAATAATTTGCTCAAGCGTGAAGGCGTCGATGCGAAGAAAATTCGCGCGCTCGGCTCGCATGGTCAGACCGTGCGCCATCGCCCGCTCGGCCCTGCGCCTTACACAATGCAGCTCGGCGATCCGAACGTGATTGCGGAGCTGACCGGCATCACCACGGTCGCCGACTTCCGCCGCCGCGACATCGCCGCGGGCGGCCACGGCGCGCCGCTCGCGCCCGCGTTCCATGCGGCGATGCTTGCGCGCGATAAGAAGACCCGCGTCGTGCTCAACCTCGGCGGCATCGCCAATATCACGATCCTGTCAGGCAACGCAAAGCAGCCGCTGCGCGGCTTCGACACAGGCCCGGCGAGCTGTCTGCTCGACGCATGGATCGGCAAACATCGCGACCAGCCCTACGACAAGGACGGCGTGTTCGCTGCATCCGGTCACATCGACGAAACGCTACTCACGCGCCTACTGTCGGAGCCGTACTTCGCCGAGCCGCCGCCGAAAAGCACCGGCCGCGAAGTGTTTCATCTGACTTGGCTCGCCAAGCACCTGCGCGGCCTTGCGATCGCGCCGAAGAACGTACAGGCAACGCTGGTCGCGCTGTCGGCGATCACGATTGCCGACGCGATCCGCACGCAGGCGCGCGACACGCGCGAAGTCTGGGTCTGCGGCGGCGGCGTGCACAATCCAGTGCTGATGGCCGCGATCGCGGAAGCGCTCGCGCCGGTTCAGGTCGCGAGCATCGCCGAGCTAGGCATCGATCCCGATTTCGTCGAGGCGATGACCTTCGCCTGGCTTGCGCGCGAACGACTCGACAGCCGCGCCGTGCCAAACGTGCATACGGTCACCGGTGCGCGTGGGGCGCGCGTCCTCGGCGGCGTCTATTACGCAGACGGCTAAGTCGTCGACGATTTCACGTCGAAACGCGCGAATTGCCCACCCAGCGCAAGCAGCAACAGCAGACCTGGCACCGCGCAGGCAAGGCTCACGGCAAAATAGACAACCCAGCCGTAGTCTGCCGCAACCCAACCCGCGAGCGGGCCGACGAAGATGCGCGCGGCCGAATCAAGCGCGCTGAACAGCGCGTACTGAGTCGCGCTGAACCGTTTGTCGCAAAGCGCCATCAGCAGCGCGACGAATGCGCCAGTACCGAGGCCCGAAGTGAAATTCTCCGCCGCCACTGCGGTCACCAGCGCCGGATAACCCTGCCAGCCGAGCGCGATGGCGAAGAATCCGAGCGCGCCCAAGCCCTGCAGCACGCCGAAAATCCATAGCGCACGACGCAGCGACCAGCGCTCAAGCAGCAGGCCGCCGGCGAAGGCGCCGACGACGGTCGCTGCTAACCCGAACACCTTGTTGACCCAGCCGACATCGCTCAGTGCATAGCCGGCGCCGCGCAGCAGAAATGTGCTCGATAGGCTCAACGCGAACGCATTGCCGAGTTTGTAGACGAGAATCAGCGCGAGCCAATGCAGCGCCTTGGTTCGCGCAAGAAATTCGCGCAATGGCTCGACATAGGCTTTCACAAGGGAATGCGCGGATTCTTCGGCAACGCGCCGCTCCGGCGCGATCAGCGTGCCGACGATGCCGATGGCCATGAAAGCCGCCATTGCCAGATACGCAAAGCGGAACCCGTAGGAACCGGCAAGGATCAGCGCAAAGCCGCCCGAGACGACCATCGCGATGCGATAACCGCCGACGCCTAGGGCAGCGCCGAGGCCGCGATCCTGCGGCAGGAGCTGATCGGCGCGATAGGCATCGACGGCGATGTCTTGGGTTGCCGACAGCGTCGCCAGCGCGACTGCGAGCACGGCGATCGCCGCCAGCGAGGTTTGCGGCGACAGGCCCGCGATCAGCACGAGGGCGACGACGATGCCAAGCTGCGTCCACAGCATCCAGCCGCGGCGCCGGCCAAGAACCGGCAGTGAAAAACGATCGATCAGCGGCGCCCAGAGGAACTTGAACACGTAGGCGAGCGCGACGAGCTTGATCGCGCCGATGGTCTTGAGGCTCAAGCCGCTGACCGCGCACCAGGCCTCGAGCGTCGAGAACGACAGCGCCACGGGCAGGCCGGAGCCGAATCCGAGCAAGGTGATTGCGCTGAGCGTGCGCGTGCGTTGCGCGCCAGCCGGCACGTCGATACGCGGCGGTGCATCCGTCACTGGTAGTCGACCAGCATCGGCGCATGGTCGGAAAAGCGCGGTGCGGGAGTGATCTCGCAGCTCTTCACTTTCTTGCCCATGCCCGGGGTGACGATCTGGTAGTCGATGCGCCAGCCGACGTTGTTCGTGCGCGCCGCGCCACGCGCCGACCACCAGGTATATTCGACCGTGTCGGGCTTGGCGACGCGGAAGGCGTCGTTCCAGCCGGTCCGCGGCGGCGGTGTGAGGCCGTCACCGTGCGCGTCGGCGATCAAGCCGTTGAGCCAAGCACGTTCTTCGGGCAGACAGCCGGAATTCTTCTGGTTCGAGGTCCAGTTCTTGATGTCGTTCTTCGCGCGTACGATGTTCCAGTCGCCGCAGAGCACGTAGTCGCGGCCGGACTTGAGCCACTCGGCGAAGATCGGCTTGAGCCAGTCCATGACCTTGAACTTGAAATCCTGCCGCTCCTCGCCCGAGGTGCCCGACGGAATATAGAACGAGACGACACTGAGCTTGCCGAAACGCGCCTCGATGTAGCGACCCTCGTCGTCGAACGGCGCCCAGCCGAGCGCGGTGCGCACTTCGTCCGGCTCGTGTTTCGCGTAGATCGCGACACCGCTATAGCCCTTCTTCGTCGTCGCGTCACGGTAGAAGCAGTGATGGCCGTCGGGGCGAAACATCGGATCGCTGAGCTGATCCTCCTGTGCCTTGGTCTCCTGCAGGCAAACGACGTCGGCGTTCTGCTTCTTCAGCCAGTCGAAGAAACCCTTGTTCGCAGCGGAACGGATGCCGTTGGCATTGAAGGTGATAATGCGCATCGTGGATGTAAGACTGAAGACGAGAGGCGATAATACATCGCATCACCGTCCGATCCTGCCTGCACATGCTTCCCCATCAGCGATCCTTCCTCGACCTCGCCCTCGCCAAGAATGCGCTGCGCTTCGGCGAATTCACGCTCAAATCGGGCCGCGTCAGTCCGTACTTCTTCAACGCCGGCTTGATAGCTTCCGGTGCAGCGCTGGCTACGCTCGGGCGCGCCTATGCGCAGGCGGCACTCGACTCGGGCGTCGCCTTCGACATGCTGTTCGGACCTGCGTACAAGGGGATTTCGTTGGCGACCGCCACATCGATCGCGCTCGCCGAAATCGCGCAGCGAGACGTACCGATCGCGTTCAACCGCAAGGAGGCGAAGACGCATGGCGAAGGCGGCGTGGTGATCGGCGCGCCACTCGCCGGCCGCGTGCTGATCGTCGACGATGTGATCACCGCGGGTACGGCAATCCGCGAGTCGCTGGCGCTGATCGCGGCGCACGGGGCGACGCCCGCCGGCATCCTGATCGCTCTCGATCGCCAGGAACGCGGCCAGGGTGCGCTCTCGGCCGTGCAGGAAGTCGAGCGTGAATTCCGCATACCGGTGATCGCGATCGCGCGCCTCGCCGAACTGTTTGCACTGATCGACGCACGTGCAGAACTCGCCGTACATCGCGAGAAGATGCAAGCCTACCGCCAGGCCTATGCCGCCGCTGAATGAGGCGGCGGCACGCACCATCTGCGCACACACGAACCTTGTATGCTTGACGAAACGGAGATCTCTTCGACATGCGCCTCCCCATCACGTTCGCATTGATTCTCGGCCTGACGATGGCCGCCTCGCTGGCCTGGCCGCAAGGCAAGGCGCACAACCGCTATCGCTGGACCGATTCGCATGGCGCCGTGCAGTACGCCGACTCGCCGACCGCGGAAGCACTGCAGGTCGGCTATGACGTCATCGACAGCCGCGGCAACGTGGTCAAGCACGTCGACCGGGTCAAGACTGCCGCGGAAAAGAGTGCGGACGCAAGCGCGGCCGCTGCAACGGCGCAGGAAAAACGGCGTGCCGCCGAAGCAGCGCAATCCGACCAGCAAATGCTGCGGGCCTATACCTCCGAGCAGGCTTTGATCGACGCGCAGACGGGCCGTCTCGCTGCGATCGACCAGGAACTCGCCAACGTCAAAGTCAGCGAGGCGATCCAGGAAAAGAGCCTGGCCGAGCAACTCGTCTACGCATCGACGTTCGAACGCGACGGCAAGCCGGTGCCGCCGACGGTCAAACAGCAGATCGAAACCTTGCGCGCCAATGTCGCCGCGCAACAGAAGTTCACCGCAAACAAACTTGCCGATCGCGCCGAATCCGAACTGAGGGCGAAGGCCGAGCTGGCCCGCTATCGCGAACTGCGCGCCGCGCAGCAGAAAACCGACGCGCAATAGCAAGGAACGCGGGCGGGCATAGAGCAGAGCCCGACGAATCGGGCTCCAGCCTCAGAACGGCAACTTGAGCTTCGGATTGATCGCGAGCAACTGCGCACGGAATAGATTCTGCACGCGTTTGAGCACTTCCATGCTCTCGGCATCGAAACGCAGCACGAGCACCGGCGTCGTGTTCGAAGCGCGCACCAGGCCCCAGCCGTCCGGCCAGTCGGCACGCACGCCATCGATCGTGTTGATCTTCGCGCCTTCGAACTTCGCTTCCCTCTGGAAGCGCTCGATGAACTTGTAGTGCTCGCCTTCGGTGAGCTCGATCTTAAGCTCCGGCGTGCTGACGCTGTTCGGCAGTTCCTCGAAGATCGCCTGCGGCGAACGCTGTTGCGCATCGCCCGAGAGGATCTCGAGCAGCCGCGCCCCAGCATAAAGGCCGTCGTCGAAGCCGTACCAACGCTCCTTGAAGAAGAAGTGTCCGCTCATCTCGCCGGCCAGCGCCGCACCCGTCTCGCGCATCTTGCCCTTGATCAGCGAATGCCCGGTGCGCCACATCAGCGGCACTCCACCGGCCTTCTCGATCACCGGCGCGAGCTTGCCGGTGCACTTGACGTCGTAAATGATCGTCGCGCCCTTGTTGCGCGTGAGCACGTCGCGCGCGAACAACATCAGCGTGCGATCGGGAAAGATCACCTCGCCCGCGGGAGTGACGACACCGAGGCGATCGCCGTCGCCATCGAAGGCGATGCCGAGGTCGGCCTTGATCTGCTTGACCGTGAGGATGAGGTCCTCGAGGTTGTGCAGGTCGGACGGATCGGGGTGGTGGTTCGGAAAGTTGCCGTCGACCTCGCAGAACAGCGGTACGACGTCGGCGCCGAGGCGCTCGAACAGTTGCGGCGCGATCGCGCCCGGAATGCCGTTGCCGCAATCGACGACGATCTTGAGCGGTCGATGCAGGCGCACGTCGCTGGCGATGCGTTCGATGTAGTCCGCATTCAGATTGCGCTTCTCGAGCTGGCCTGTGCCAGTCGCAAAATCCTTGTCGGCGATGCGTTGATAGAGTTTCTGGATCGCGTCCTCGGCCAGCGTCTCGCCGCCGAGCACGATCTTGAAGCCGTTGTAGTCGGGCGGGTTGTGGCTCCCGGTCACCATGACTCCGGAGCCGAGATTCAGGTGATGGGTGGCGAAGTACAGTACCGGTGTCGGTGCCGCACCGATGTCGGTCACGTCAGCACCGGTCGAGCGCAGACCGTCGATCAGAGCCGCAGACAGGCTAGGCCCGGACAGGCGCCCGTCACGGCCGACTGCGATCGTCTTCAGCCCGCGACCCGCCATCTCGCTGCCGATAGCGCGGCCGATCAGGCGCGCGACGTCGGCGTTCAAGGTCTTGCCGAGCACGCCGCGAATGTCATAGGCGCGGAACATGCTGCGGCTGACATGAATGTCCTGCTCTTCAACAGGAACGACGGGCTTGGCAGGTTTGACTGCGGTTTGAGCTGGCGACATCGACATGGGCTCCTTGGGAAGTTCTTCCATGGTGGCCAGGCTTGCCGCCTGCTTGCGCCGCAGCAACGAATCGAATGCCACGCGCCAACCAACCAAGCGGGCATAGAACATCATTCCGCCTGAAGCCAGGCTCAACAACGCAAGCAGGCCCAGCAGAAGCAGACTACGAGGCGTCATGATCAGCGACGTTGGCGGCACGTTCGCTACGCGGAAGAGACTGTTCGCCACCTGTTTGTCGGCGTTGTCGGACAGTTGATCCGTTGCCGAACCGATGCTGACAAGCTTCGTGCCGCCCGCTCCGGCACCTTGACGCAGCTCGAGCCTGCCCGCCCCCGGTTCGAATTTGCGGAATGCTGCAAGGATGGGTTCGAAAGGCAGCGTGGCATAGGCGTAGGCCAGGATTTCATGTTGACTCGTCACCGGCAGCGCGAACACGAGCACACGCTTGGCTCCTTCGCTCATAGCCGACTGCGCAGGCGCCGGCTCGTGGCTGCGGCTCGCTTGCACGAGCATTGCCGAACGCGCATAGCCCGTCTTGGCGAAATCCCCAGCCAACACGTCGGAAATATCGGGGCGATGAAAATCGATGGCGATCAGCTCGGGCATCACTCCTTTCATCGCCTGAGTCGCGGCGTCGCGTCCGTTCTCCCAGGATTCCGCAAGCGGCGTCGTAACCGCGCTACTCGCCAGTGCCCGCTGCAAGCGCGTACGTGTCTCGCCCACGAGTTGGCCGAGCGCCTCAGCGGCACTGTCGCGCAGTGCAGCGATTCGCTCCAGGTCGCGTTGCTCGGTCTGGACCAACCACGCTTGCCAGGCGAAGAATCCGCCGAGTATCCACAGCAGAAGGGCGCCGACGAGCATCGCGTAGCGAGCCAAGCCCGCGTTTCCCGCTGCTTCCTGTTGCGCCGGTTTGACCGCAGCGTCTTCGCCTTGCCGTTTTTCGCCCGCCAGTTCGGCGTCGGATAAAACGTCAGGTTTCTTTCTCGCCAGCCAAGTTCCCACGCTCGATCTCCCCAGTGTCGTTCCGGGGCGGCAGCTGCGGCTTACACGCTGCCGGAGTGACCGAATCCGCCGACGCCGCGTTCACTGGCATCGAACTCTTCGACCACACGAAATCGCGCATGCGCGACCGGCAAAAAGACCAGCTGCGCAATGCGTTCCCCCGGCTCGATGGTATAGGCAGCCGCAGCGCGATTCCAGCACGAAATCATCAGCGGTCCTTGGTAATCCGCATCGATCAAACCGACGAGATTGCCGAGTACGAGACCGTATTTGTGACCCAGTCCCGATCTCGGAAGAATAACTGCGCAGTAGTTCACATCTCCGACATGAATAGCGATGCCGGTCGGGACCAGCACGCTCGCGCCCGGCTCGAGTATCAGCGGCGCATCGAGCGCTGCGCGCAGATCCATGCCCGCCGATCCCGGTGTTGCTCGCGCAGGCAGCGGGATTTCCTTGCCAAGCCGCGAATCCAGGATTTTCAGTTCGACGTCGATCATTTGCCGCGCATTCTCGTGCGCCGCGGGGTGCGCGCCTTGGATCGCGCTCGACCAGTATCTTTTCGATTCCCGTTTGACGATTCCCAATCCGCGTATTTTTCCGCGATACGCTCGACGAGCTGACGCGCGAGCGCGAGTTTGTCGGCGCGCGCCAGGCGTTCGGCACCGTCGCGCGAAATCAGCAGAATCTCGTTTTGGCAAGCATCGAATCCCTCGCCTTCGCCGACCTTGTTCGCTGCGATCAGATCGAGTTTCTTGCGCTCGAGCTTGGCTCGCGCATAACCCTCGATGTTCTGCGTCTCGGCAGCGAAGCCGACGACGTAGGGTCGTTGCTTCAGCGCGGCGACCGCGGCGAGGATGTCGGGGTTCTCGTTCAAGCTTAGCGTCAACGCGCCGCCGGTTTTCTTCAACTTGTGCACGGCGACTTCGTGCGGACGAAAATCGCCGACCGCTGCGGCACCGATATAGATATCACTGTGCTGCGCACGCGCGAGCACCGCCTCGCGCATGTCGCGCGCGCTGCGCACGTCGAAGCGCGCGACGCCCGCTGGCGTCTGCAGATGCACCGGTCCAGCGACGAGTTCTACGCTCGCACCCTGCTCCATCGCGGCTTGGGCCACGGCGAAACCCATGCGCCCCGAACTGCGGTTGCCGATGAAACGCACCGGATCGATGTCCTCGTAGGTTGGCCCGGCGCTGACCAATACGCGCTTGCCGGTCAACGCTTTCGGGCCGCGCAGTGCGGCGAGCTCCGCAACGATCTGATGCGGCTCGAGCAGTCGGCCGAGGCCGGATTCCGCTTCGGCCATGCGACCTTCACCAGGACCGAGAAAGGCCGCGCCGCGCCCGCGCAGCGTGGCGACGTTCGCCTGCGTTGCGGCATGTGCCCACATGCGCAGGTTCATCGCCGGCGCGATTGCGAGCGGCGCGGTGCTGGCAAGACACAGCGTGGTGAGCAAGTCGTCGGCGAAACCATGGGCGAGGCGCGCGACCAGGTCGGCGCTTGCCGGGGCGATCACGATGTGCTGTGCCCAGTGCGCAAGTTCGAGGTGCCCCATCGCCGCTTCCGCGGCATCGTCCCACAGGCCCGAGCGCACCGGTTGCCCCGACAACGCCTGGAACGTCAGCGGAGTGACGAAGCGGGCCGCGTTTTCGGTCAACACCACGCGCACCTCCGCGCCCGCCTCGCGCAGACGACGCACAAGCTCACACGCCTTGTACGCCGCGATGCCGCCCGAAACGCCGAGCAACACGCGCAAGCCGGCGAGTCCATTTCGAGCTTCGAGCTGAGCCATGTAGGAAGTCCGATGACAACGATACGCGCTTATAGCTTACCGGAATTTGCATCCGGCCCGGCTGCGTCCGCGGGGCATATCGATTGAAACTTTCACCATGACGATCCTCGACTGGCCCAGTGCGGAGCGCCCGCGCGAAAAACTGTTCGCGCGCGGCGTCGGTGCGCTCTCGGATGCGGAATTGATCGCGATCTTCCTCTCCAGCGGACGGCGCGGACAAACCGCGGTCGACCTCGGCCGTGAACTGCTCGCACGTGACGGCGGATTGAAGGCACTGCTCGAGCTCGAACCGGCCACGCTCGCAGCCCTGCCCGGACTCGGCACGGCCAAGGCAAGCCGACTGCATGCAGCACTCGAGCTTGGCCGACGCTATCTTGCCGTCGATCTCGAGCGCCCCCACTCCCTGACCAATCCGCGTGCCTGCGCGGACTTCGTGCGCGCGAAACTGGCGAGCTATCCCTATGAGGTGTTCGCCTGCCTTTACCTCGACAACCGCAATCGCATGATTGCGTTCGAGGAACTGTTCCGCGGCTCGATCAACGGCGCCAGCGTGCATTTGCGCGAAGTAGTGCGCCGTTGCCTGGCGCACAATGCGGCGGCGGTGATTTTCGCGCACAACCATCCGTCCGGCGTCGCCGAACCCAGCCAATCCGATCGCGAGGTCACCACCGAATTACAGCGCGCACTGCGCATGATCGACGTGCGCGTGCTCGACCACTTGGTCGTCGGCACCGGCACGACCACCTCGCTCGCACAGATGGGTTGGCTCTAGTAGCAGGCGCAAGCGAAAACGACGGTGCGACGCTCCGTGTGCACCGACCGTTTTCTGGTCGTCCCGAAAAGACGCGAGCGCGTAAAAACTCAGGCGTCGGTACATCCGTGTCGGCCATCCCTGCAGCCTGTCGCACCGTGCGCATCCCGCACGCCACGCCCCACTCCCTGAGCCTTGTTGCGACGCCTGACGCACTGAGATTACGCGTGCTTTGTTGCCGAATTCTTACGCCGCGACAAGCGCTTAGGCGGTGGATTTATACACAATGCAGCATTCGCTGCAATTGCAGCGTTTTACACTGGCGTTACGATTGCAAGACAGCAAATAAAACATTGAAAATCATGTACTTATACAGAAATCTGATGTCAAAATCCGGCTGAACGCCCGCCTAACCGATTTTTTCGTCATGCGCAAGCGGCTCGCTATGCACAAAGTTATCCACAACCTGCACGCAACGCGGGCCATGCAGCGCAAACGCCTGTTTTGACGACCATGTCGCGCGTAAACTGATCTTCGCAAGCGCGGTCGGGACACGGCGGGGTTCTGGGAGAATTTGCTGCAGACAAATCGCCGTCGCAGTGCGAAATCGCAAGGAAAAGTTGCGTCTGAAAATCCGGGCATTGATTCCTTTCCGCGTCCCCCGCGCCCACACTGCCGCGCATGGCCCCACTGATCCGCAGCAAACTGTTCCTGCCGGGCTCGCGCCCTGAGCTTTTCGCCAAAGGTGCGACCGGCGCGGCCGACGCGCTCTCTTTCGATCTCGAAGACGCCGTGCCCGAAGACGCCAAGGCGGTCGCGCGCCGCCAAGTCGCCGAATTCGTACAATCCGGCGCCGCGCGCGAGGCGGGCAAGCTCGTCATCGTGCGCGTCAACGCGCTGGGCACGCCGCATTTCGTCGACGACATCAAGGCGCTCGCCATGCCCGGCGTCGATCTGATCAACCTGCCCAAATGCGAATCGGCGGACGAGGTGCGTGCCGCGGCAGCGGCGATCGCGCACATGGAATCGTCCGACGCGTCGGCGTCGGCCGGTTTGCTGGTCAATATCGAAAGCGCCAAGGGCTTGCGCCACGCCGCGCAGATCGCCGCCGCGCACCCGCGCGTGCGCGGGCTGCAGCTCGGCCTCGGCGACCTGTTCGAGCCGCTCGGCATCGATCGCTATGATCTCGCCAACGTGCATGCGGCGATGTTCGCGCTGCGTATCGCCGCGGGCGAAGCCGGCACCTGGTGTCTCGACGGTGCGCGCGCCGACATCGCCGACGAGATCGGTTACCTCGCCGAGGCACGCATGGCCCGCAGCCTGGGATTTATCGGCAAGACCTGCATCCACCCGAAACAGGTAGTGCTGGCGAACTCCGTATTCGCGCTCGCGACCGACGAGGTCGAATTCGCGCAACGCGTCGTCGCCGCCGCGCGGGAAGCGGCCGCACTGGGGCGTGGCGCCTTCACCGTCGACGGGCGCATGATCGATGCGCCGTTCCTGCGCCGCGCCGAGGCGATCCTCGCCGCGGCGGGCAAGCGATAAGGCGCATCAGCGCCAAGAAAAACAAGATGGGGAATTGAGTGAATCCGATGTTTCGTTCGATCCTTGCCGGCGCGCAAAAACTCGCTGTCGGCGTTCTGCTGCTCGGATTCGCCGCCGCTGCGGGCGCGGAAAACCTGACTACGGTCAAGACCGGTACGCTGCCCACATTGAACGATGCCGGCCCGCTGATCGGCCTTGCCTCGATCGATGCGCGGCCGCTCGCGGTGGGCGAACAAGGCGTGTTCGTGCTCGATGCCGAGCACAAGGCCTGGAATCGGTTCGATGCAGCCGCGTCCGCGACGGCGCGCGGCGTTACAAGCGACGGCATGCGCGCGTTCGTGTTGGCCGGCCCCGTTGATTCGGTTGTCGTCGATCGCGTTGTGCAATGGTCGCTGGCCAACGGCGCTTTGAAGTCGAGCCTGCTGCCGCCTCTGCCGGTTCCACTTATCCGCGCCCACGGCGCGCTCAAGGGCGACGCGCTCGCGGTCGCCGGAGCCGACGCGGGCGGCAGGAACGTCGTGCTGCAACTCTCGCCGCTGGCTACGGATCCGCAGTGGCAGACCTTGCCCGAATTTCCGGGCGGAACCGCAAGTTCGATCGCCTTGCAGACCTCAGCCGTGTTCGTCACCGTGGCGGGCGAGGGTGGCGACCGCCTCTGGCGCTGGTCGGCGGACAAGGGCTGGCAGGATCTCTCCGTCGTGCCCGGCAAGATCGTTCCCGGTTCCGCACGCGCAATCGGCCAGGCCACGGTGCTCTATCTCGTGCGCGAAGTCGCGGGCACAACGAAGATGGTCAGCTACCACACGATCACCGGCGCCTGGGCTACGCTCGCCGATGCGGGCACGATCGACGCGCGTGGTGCGACCGCGTGGAACGACGGCATGCTCTGGGCGCAGGTCGGCGCGGACGGGGCGATCGCGTTCGGCTACGCCGAGATCGAGGCGGGCAAGCTGCTGCTCAAGTGGCTGGACTGGGTCGTCATCGTCGTCTACCTCGCGGCGATGATCGGCATCGGCATGTATTTCTACCTGCGCGACAAGCACAACTCGACCTCCGAGTTCTTCGTCGGCGGCCGCAGCATCCCGTTCTGGGCCGCGGGCGTCAGCCTGTACGCGGCGAACACGAGCTCGATCAGCTTCATCGCGATTCCGGCGAAAGCGTTCGAGACCAACTGGATGTACATGACGAACAACCTGATCGCGGTATGCGGTCTCGTCTTCGTCGCGATAGTCATCGTGCCGCTGCTGCGTCGGCTCGACCTGATGAGCGTGTTCTCCTACCTCGAAACGCGCTTCCATCCGGCGATCCGCATGCTCGCGAGCGCGCTATGCATCGCGATGCAGCTCGGCAGCCGCATGAGCGTGATCCTGTTCCTGCCCGCGCTCGCAATCGCGACGATCACCGGCATCGACGTGACCTGGAGCATCCTGCTCATGGGTGGCTTCACCATCATCTACACCGCGCTCGGCGGCATGAAGGCGGTGATCTGGACCGACTTCGTCCAGGTGATCGTGAAGATGGGCGGCGCAATCTTCGCGATCGGCTTCATCGTCTGGCATCTGCACGGCGGTTTCGGCGAATTCGTCACGACCGCACTCGCCGAGCACAAAACCAAGCTGTTCGACTTCAGCTTCGACCTGACCCGCGCGACGGTATGGGGTTTCCTCTTCCTCGTCGTGTTCGACGTCGTGCTCACATTCCCGAAAGACCAAGTGCTGATGCAACGTGTGCTGTCGACGAAGTCCGACAAGGAGGCCGGTCGCTCGATCTGGGCCTTCGCCGCAATCATGATTCCCGGCGGCTTCGTCTTCTACACGATCGGCACCGCGTTGTTCGTGTTCTACAAGACACATCCCGAGCGCATGAATCCGCTGCTGCCGATCGACGCGACGTTCCCGCTGTTCATCGCCGCGGAATTACCCAGCGGCGTCACCGGTCTGATTATTGCCGGCATCTTCGCCGCAGCGATGGCGACGCTGTCGGGCATCATGAATTCAGTCGCGACGCTGGCCTCGGTCGACTTCTACGAGAAGCTCGTGAAGAACCCCGACCCGCGCAAGAGCGTGCGCTTTGCCGAGCTCATGACCGTTGCCGCGGGCCTCGTCGGCATCGGCATCGCACTGCTGCTCTCGCGCTTCGACATCCATTCGCTGTTCGACGTTTCGATCGAACTGGCCGGTCTGCTCGGCGGCGGCTTCGCCGGCGCGTACACGCTCGGCATGTTCACGCGCCGCGCCAACTGGCAAGGGGTTGCGATCGGCATTGCCTCGAGCATGCTGCTGACCTTGGGAATCTGGTCGCTCAAGATCGTGCATCCGTATTTCTACCTCGCGATCTCGATCATGTTGTGCATCGTGATCGGCTATCTCGCGAGTCTGCTGTTCCCGGCGCCGACGCGATCGCTCGCGGGGTTGACCATCTATCGTGACGACTGATGTGTTTTTTCGTCATTCCGCTGAAAACTGGAATGGCAAGCCAAATGCGAGCGCGGCGCGAACAACGTTAGGATAGTGCGATGGACACCCAATTCCTTCACACCTTCGTCAACGTCGTCGAGCGCGGCTCGATGGCAGCTGCGGCGCGCGTGCTCGACATTACCCCGGCGGCAGTCGCGCAGCAGATCCGCACGCTCGAACGCGAGTTCGGCGTACCGCTGATCGCGCGCGTCGGCCGCACGGTCAGCGTGACCGAGGAAGGCGCGCGCATCCTCGACCGCGCACGCGCACTGCTGCGCGACGTCGCCGACCTGCGCAGCATCGCCAACGACGGTTCGGTGTCGGGCGAGTTGCGCCTCGGCGCGTGCCCGACCGCGCTCGCCGGCATGCTGCCGGACATCCTCGCGCGCATGGTCGCGAAGTTTCCGCAGATCAACGTGTTCATCCGCCCGGGATACTCGGCCGAGCTGTACCGAGCCGTGGAGGCCGGCGAACTCGACGCGGCGCTTGTGCTGCAGGCGCCGTACGCACTGCCGAAAACCTGCGATTGGCAGCTGCTGCGCGAAGAGCCGCTCGTGCTGATCGCACCGAAGAAGTATGCCGGCCGCGACCCGCACGAATTGCTCGCGAACGAGCCGCTGATCCGCTACGACCGCAATCAGTGGGGCGGCCGCCTTGCCGACGCCTACCTGCGCGAAAACGACATCGTGCCGCACGAGCGCTTCGAACTGAACGCGCTCAATGCGATCGCGGTGATGGTCGACCGCGGCCTCGGCGTGTCGATCGTGCCCGACTACGCGCAGCCGTGGCCGGAAGGATTGCAGCTCGTGCGCATGCCGTTGCCGCAACCGAGCGAACCGCGCCGCATCGGCACGGTCTGGTCGCGTTCGACCGTGCGCATCCGCCTGGTCACCGTGCTGCTCGCCGAAGCGCGCGCTGCGATGACAACAAAAAGTAGAGTCTGAACATAGGCGCGGGCGATTCCTCTCCCCTGCGCGAGCGCCTAGGCTTCCAGCGTCGAGTGCTGCATTCAAAGCGTCCGCAATGAGACGCGCAGCGCAATGCCTGGCCCGGACGGGCAGGTTTGGACGCCAGCGGAGCCGAGCCGTGCGGCTCCACCTTAGAAACGATCGGGGAGAACCAAATGACCAGACCCATTACCGCCGCGCTCGGCTGCATCGTGCTCGCGGCCGCCGCGAGTGCACACGCCGACGATGCCGCCAGCGCAATCGCCAGCGCAGACGCGCCCACCGAACCAGCCCAGGCCGGGAGCACCGCGCCGGACGACAAACCCAAACAGGAACTCGAGACCGTCACAGTGACCACGGGCTCGCGCAGCGCCAAGGCCGTGGACAAGATTCCCGGCGCGATCGTGGTCGTTACCCGCGCCGAGGTCGACCGCACGCTCGCGCTGACCGACGATGCCACCGCCGTGCTCGCGCGCACCGTGCCCGGCTACGCCGAATCCTCGCAGGCAATGAGCAATACCGGCGAGAACCTGCGCGGGCGCATTCCGCTGCGCCTGTTCGACGGCATCCCTCAGGGCTCGCCGCTGCGCGAAGGCACGCGCAACGGCACGTTCACCGACATGGGCATCATCGATCGCATCGAAGTGATCAACGGCCCTTCCGCAGCCGAAGGCATCGGCGCGGCCGGCGGCATCATCAACTACATCTCGAAGAGCGCGCAGAAGGAAGGCGACCAGGTCGACCTGACCATGCGCTACTCGACCCAGTTCAAGGACGATTCCTCCGGCTACAAGGTCGGCGTGAACTGGGCGCACAAGAACGGCGACTTCGACATGTACCTCGCCGGTTCGTATATCGACCGCGGCATCACCTGGGACGCAAACGGCCGGCGCATCGGCATGCACCAGTCGGGCTCGCTCGCCGACACGACCTCGGACGACCTCTTCGCCAAGTTCGGCTACGACTTCGGTCAGGGTGGTTCGCAGCGCGTGCAGCTGACCCTGAGCAAGTTCAAGATCGACGGCAAGGACAACTACATCGAGCAGCTCGGCGATCGCAGCAAGGGCATCACCGATACCGCCGTGCCCGGGCACAACCCCGGCACCTACGCACCGTTCAACGATTTCTGGCAGGCCCAGCTCAAGTACCTCAACAGCGATTTCTTCGGCGGCACGCTGGCGATGGATGCCTACAAGGCGAGCCAGGCGATGCGCTTCCTGCCCGAGGCCACGCCCGACAAGCAGGATCCGCTGATCGCCCCGCTCGGCACCCTGATCGACCAGTCGGAAATCAACTCGCAGAAGAAGGGCCTGCGCACCTCGTGGACGCGGCCGGACCTGTTCGGCGTCAGCGGACTCGAGCTGCATACCGGCATCGATTGGGTCGAGGACGTGGCGCAGCAGAAGCTCGCGATCACCAACCGCCTCTGGGTGCCGCCGATGGACTACACGAGCTGGGCGCCATATCTGCAGCTGTCGTGGGACATCGGACCGGTGACCGTGGTCGGTGGCATCCGCCGCGAAGACGGCCAGCTCGAGGTGAACGATTACACGACGACGTATTACCGCAACCGCGTCGCGGTCAAGGGCGGCACGATCGATTACCAGAACAACCTGCCCAACGTCGGTGCGATCTGGCGTTTCGCCGAGGGCTGGTCCGCGTTCGCCTCGTGGAGCAAGGGCTTCACCCTGCCCAACGCGGGCATTCCGCTGCGCAACGTCAACAAGCCCGGTGTGTCGGTCGCGCAGATGCAGGACTTGCAGGCGATCGTCGTGCGCAACGAGGAAGTCGGCTTCAACTGGCGCGGCGAGCGCGCCGGATTCTCGGCGTCGGCATACAAGTCGACCTCGCAGTTCGGGGCGTCGCTGTCGGTCGATCCGACCACGGGCGACTACGTGATGAACCGCGCGCCGGTCGACATCAAGGGCTACGAGTTCAGCGGTGATTTCCGTTTCAGCGACGACTGGAAGGCGACCCTGATCTACTCGCGCGCGATGGGCTACACCGTGTTCACCGCGAACGGCCCGCTGACCAAGCACATGGGCGTGACCGACGTGATGCCGGCCAAGCTCGGCGCCTCGCTGACCTGGAACTTTTCCGAGTACGGCAACGCGACGCTCGGCGGGACCACGCTGCTGTCGCGCAACCTTAACCAGGGCACCAGCGCGGCCGAGCACATCGGCGGCTACACGCTGTGGGATCTCGAGGTCAACTACGACGCACGCAAGTTCGGCAAGCTAACCCTCGGTGTCGAGAACCTGCTCGACAGGCAATACATCCTCGCCTTCAACCAGGTCGACAGTTTCCAGAATTTCTTCGCTGGTCGTGGCCGTGTCGTCTCGATCACCGACAAATTCACGTTCTGAGTGTTTCACCCGCCATGCAGCGCATTGCCCTCCATTCATGCTGCATGGTTCCGCCGCCGCGGCCCCTCCAACCCGCGGCGGTTTCTTTTTCCGCCTCCCGGGCGGTGCATCCGGCATAGAATCGACCGGCCATCCCGAAACTAGCGTCCGGTATCGATCGCATGAGCCTCGTATCTTCCCGGAGCGGCATCCTCGTCGCCGGCTCCGCCAACCTCGACTTCGTCGTGCGCGCAGCGCACGTGCCTGCGCCCGGCGAGACCGTGCTCGGGCGCGACTTCGCGACGTTCCCCGGCGGCAAAGGCGCGAACCAGGCCGTCGCCTGCGCGCGTGCCGGCGGCGCGGCGACACGCATGCTGCTCGCGCTCGGCGACGATCCGTACGCGCAACAACTCGAAGCGTCGCTGCGCGGCGCCGGCGTCGAATTGCTGATCGTGCGTATGCCCGGCATCGCCACGGGTACTGCGTTCATCTGCCTTGCCGACGATGCGGAGAACGCGATCACCGTGGCGCCTGGCGCGAACAACACACTGCGCGCCACGCATCTGCCTTCGCTCGCCAACGTGAGCCATTTGCTGCTGCAGCTCGAAACGCCGATCGACACGGTCACGGCGTATGCCATCGCGGCACACACGGTGGGAGTGAAAGTCGTGCTCAATGGCGCGCCTGCGCGCGAACTGCCGATCGCGCTGCTCGATGCGCTCGATGTGCTGATTGTCAACGAAGGCGAACTCGCGACGATCACCGGTATTCACGGCAATATCGCCGAGGCGTTGACGCATCTCTCCGTGCCCTGCGTGATCGTCACGCTAGGCGCGCGCGGCGCTTGCGCGCGCATGCGCGGCAAATTCCATCTGCAAGCCGCGTATCGCGTCGATCCGGTCGACACGACCGGCGCGGGCGACACATTCTGCGGCGCGTTCACTGCCGCGCTCGGCGCCGGCCTCGATCTGCCGACCGCGCTTGCGCGCGCCAGTGCCGCAGGTGCGCTCGCGACCACGCGCCTCGGCGCACAGACTGGCGTACCGGAGCACGCCGAAGTTGAAACTTTCATGCGCAGCCATGCGACGACGGTGAACAACGCCGCCGCGCTGCGCGAACTCGCCGCGTACTGCGGCCTGCCCGAACACAACTGACCACGCACCATGAACCCGGCCGACGAAGACCCGCCGCGCAAGACGCATTACCACTTCTCGCACGTCACCACTGGCCGCTACCTGCCGACGCCGGGCAAGGCGCCGGGCTGGCCGTTCGCCGAAATCGGCCACTGGACGATCGACGTCAACGCGAGCAGCGACGATTGGATCGCTTCCTTGCGCGAATGGCGGCGCGAGCATTTGACGCGCATCGGCTACGACGACAGGAACTACCGTCGGCCCGAACTGCAATGGGCGCAGCGCAACTTCGTCCACGCGCAGATGATGGTCGAGGATCGCTATTTCTACGATCCGGTTGCGCAAAAATATACCGTCGACCGCTATCTCGACGATCTCGAAGCACGCTATGGCGGCATCGACAGCGTGCTGATCTGGTATGTCTATCCGAACATCGGCGTCGACGACCGCAACCAGTTCGATCTCGCCCGCGACTTGCCTGGCGGCCTCGATGGCCTGCGCGCTGCGGTCGCCGATTTCCATCGCCGTGGCGTCAAGGTGTTCCTGCCGACGATGCCATGGGACCACGGCACGCGCGAGCAGGGCGATGCCGACTGGCTCGCGGTCGCGAAGATCGTCAAGGCGGTCGGTGCCGACGGTATCAACGGCGATACTTACAACGGCGTACCTCGCGCGTTTTTTGATAGCTGTGACGCCTTGGGCTGCCCGGTCGTGCTCGAACCCGAATCGACGATCAGCGCCGAGGAACAATTGATCTGGAACGTGTCGAGCTGGGGCAAGAAGGCGCCGGCCGACGTCGTGCCGTCGGTGGCCAAGTTCAAGTGGCTCGAACCGCGCCACATGATCCACTACGAAAACCGCTGGGGCCGCGAGCGCACGAACGATCTGCAGTACATGTTCTTCAACGGCGTCGGCTACAACGCCTGGGAAAACATCTGGGGCATCTGGAACCAGTTCACGCCGCGCAACGCCGAAGCGCTGCGCCGCTGCATGCTGATCGAGCGCAAGTTCGCCGCACAGATGACGAGCGCGGATTGGCGGCCGTATGCGAAGACGCTGCAAGCCGGCGTGTTCGCGAGCGCGTTCCCGCGTGACGGCGTGACCGTGTGGAATTTCGTCAATCGCAACGAGTACGCGATCGACGGCGAGCAGATCGCCGTGCCGTATCGCGACGGCGCGCGCTATTTCGACCTCTGGCACGGCATCGCGCTGACACCGCGCATCGATGGTGACAAGGCGGTGTTCGAGTTCGCGCTCGAAGCGCACGGCTTCGGTGCGCTGCTCGCGGTCGACGCGGGCGTGCAGATCGATGCTCTGGACGCGTTTCTCGTGCAAATGCGCGAACGCGCAAAAACACCGCTGCAGTCCCTGTCGAACACGTGGCATTCGATTCCGCAGCGACTCGTCGCGATCGAACCGACGAAGTCGGCCGCGAGCGCCCCCGAGGGCATGGTCACCATTCCCGCCGGCGACTTCGACTTCCTCGTGCAAGGCATCGAAATCGAAGGCCAGACCTGGGCCGGCCTCGACGTGCAATATCCGTGGGAATCGAGCGCGCGGCGCAGCCATCGCCGGCGTATGCGTATCGAAAGATTCCACATCGACCGCACGCCGGTGACGAATGCGCAGTTCAAGAAATTCATTGATGCGACAAGGTATGCCCCACGCGACGCGCACAATTTCCTGCGTGACTGGAAAGACGGCGCGCCGCAGCCGGGCTGGGAGAACAAACCAGTCACCTGGGTCTCGCTCGAAGACGCACGCGCCTATGCGGCCTGGGCCGGCAAGCGCCTGCCGCGTGAATGGGAATGGCAGTATGCCGCTCAAGGCAACGACGGTCGCGCGTACCCGTGGGGCAACGACTGGAGCAAGGCCGCAGTACCGAAGACGAATCGCGGTCGTCATCTCGTGCCGCCCGCCGATGTCGATGCGCATCCGCGAGGCGCCAGTCCGTTCGGTGTGCTCGATCTCGTTGGCAACGTCTGGCAATGGACGGATGAATACGAGGACGAACACACGCGCGCCGCGGTGTTGCGCGGCGGCAGCTCGTACGCGCCGCAGACTTCGCACTGGTATTTCCCGCAAGCGCACCGGCTCGATCAGCACGGCAAGCTCCTGCTCATGGCGCCGGGCAAGGACCGTTCGGGTCTGATCGGCTTTCGCTGCGCCCTCGATGCCTGAGCATGCGCGTGCTCCGGTTCTGCTTCATGCTGGTTCTGGCTTCGAGCGCTTGCCTGCGCGTTGAACCCGCAGCCGCAGGCGCGGGCAACCCGATTCGGATCGTGCTGATCGGCGGCACGAAGAGCGAAGGTCCGGGCAAACACGATTATGCTGCGGGCATCCACCTACTCGAACACGCGCTCGCGTCTTCGCCCGATGTGGCGCGCGGACTGCAGGTGAAGAGCTATCCCGATGGCTGGCCGTCCGATCCGCACGCATTCGACGGCGCGGCGAGTGTGGTCTGGTATTTCGATGGTGCGGAAAAACATCCGCTGCTCGATGCGCAACGGCGCACGCAATTCGAAGAAGTCGTCGCGCGCGGTGTCGGCCTCGTCGCCCTGCATCAGGCCTCGACCTTGCCCGCCGGCGGCACGAGCATCGATCTGCCGCGCTGGCTCGGCGCGGCGCGTTACGGCATGTTCGACCGCACGACCGAATATGCCGATGTGCAGGTCGCCGACGCGCAACATCCCATTGCGCGAGGCGTCGAGGCGTTCGCGTATCGCGACGAGTTCTATCCGAAGTTCCGTCGCGGCGACAAGCCGATCGTGCCGCTCCTGCATGCCACGCTGCACGTGCAGTATCGCGATGGCGCTGCGGTCGTCGACGACCGGCCTGAGGACATCGTCGTCGCCTGGGCATTCGAACGCGACCGCCGCGGTCGCTCGTTCACCTACAGCGGCGCGCACTTTCTCGCCGCATTCGACACGGAACCGCTGCGCAGGGTGCTGCTCAACGCGATCCTTTGGACTGCGCATGCCGAGGTGCCGACGAATGGCCTGTCTTCGCCTCCACCACAAACGGCCATCGAGTCGGCCGCACCGCAGGCGACTTCTGCGAAAGCCGATGTGTCGACATTCCATCACGACGCGCAACGCAGCGGCTGGTATATCGCGGAAACAACGCTGACACCGGCGCAGATCAAGGCGTCCTCGCTCGGCCTGCACTGGGAATCTCCTCAACTCGATATCGTCGACGGCCAACCGCCGCGGCTATACGCCTCGCCGCTCTACCTCGACGGCCTTGAAATCTCCGCGGGGCCGTTCAAGACGCAGACGTTCGCCGCCGTGATCGCGGCGAGCAGCAATGGTTATGTCTATGCGATCAACGCGACGAAGAACGGCGATATCGCGCCGGGTCGCGTCCTTTGGCGCACGCGTCTCGCCACGCCATGCCGCCTACAGCCCGCGCCGCTCGACGGCGTGGCGTCCGGCGTGCTCGCCACGCCCGTGATCGATCGCGCGCGCGATCGTTTGTACGTCACCAGCTGCGATCCGGAAAAGCGCTGGCAGGCGTACGCGCTCGATCTCGGCAGCGGCACGGTGCTGCCCGGCTGGCCGGTGCAACTCGACGAGAAGACATTCAACGCACTCAACCGCAATGCCGGGCCGGTGCCCGTGCCGCCGAAGCGGCGCTACGATTTCCGCGTGCAGCGCGGTGCGCTCAATTTGAGTCCCGACGGCAACGCGCTCTATATCGGCTTCGGCGAAACTGAAACCGGTTGGTTGGTCGCAGTCGACACCCAACGCGCGACGGTAACGAGCGCATTCGCCGTGTCGGCGATGCCGCATCGCGGCAGTGGCGGCATCTGGGGCTCCGCCGGCGCCAGCGTCGATGACGACGGCAGCATCTTTGTCGCGACCGGCACCGGCTTCGGCGGTTACGTCGACCAGGTGCACGACTGGACGCAATCGGTATTGAAGTTCGCCTACGCCGACGGCGCGCTCGCGCTCACCGGCACGTACACTCCGTTCAACCATTGCGCAACCGCGGCCAATGATGTGGATCTGGGTTCGGGCGGCGTCGCGCTGTTGCCGGCCGTCGACGCGAAAGCTAGCGCAACGCCGCGCCTGCTTGCGGTCGGCGGCAAGCAGGGGAATGTCTACCTGCTCGATCGTGCGCGCCTGCCCGGCCGCCTCGATCGGCGTCCGGCCTGCGGCGGAAATGCGAGCAGCGATGCCTCCTTGCTCGCCCCCGACGCACAACCGCAGTTCGGCACGCGCGGCCCGCTCAATGTATTCGGGCCGTATTCGGACAAGGATGCCGCGCTCGGCGCCGCGCGTTCGCGTTCGGTGCCGGCGGTGTTCCGCGACGCGCAGGGCACCGATCATGTCTTCGTCACCGGCAATGCGAAGAAGGCGCCGGGTTCGTCGGTCAGCGTCGCACCTTCGCTCGCGCGGCTTGAAGTCGTCACGCGAGCAGGCCGATCCGCGTACCTCAAGCTCGCGTGTACCCAGGATTCGGTCGTGCTCGAAAATCCCGGTCCGCCCGTGGTCACGAGCAATGGTGCAGACGCCGCCGTGGTCTGGGTGCTCGACGAGAACGCGACTCGCGCGGCGTTGCTTTCGGGCGACGATTCACCGCGACCCGTGTTGTACGCTTTCGATGCGATGACTCTCAATCTGCTCTGGCGCAGCGAAACCGGCGATCTGTATACCAGTGGCAAGTACAACGAGGCGCTGTTCGCGCGCGGCCAAGTCATCGTCGGCACCGACCGTATCCAAGCGTTCGGCCTTGGCAGATCCGTCGTGCGGCACAATGTCGTCGCAAGAGACGAAACGAAGGAATCGGCCAGCGTGAAACCGGCAGATCCGATCAATGGCGAGGCCCTGTATGCGGCGCGCTGCTCCGCCTGCCACGACCATGCACAGGGTGCGATTCCGCCACGCCAACAGATTGCCACACGCGGTCGCGCCGCCATCGTCGAAGCGCTGGCGCAGGGTGCGATGCGCGCGCAGGCGCGCGGCCTGAGCGACGAGGAAATCCGCGCCATCGCCGAGTATCTGCAGCCATGAACGAATCCGCTTCGCTTCCGCTCCGCATCGAACTGCGCGGCCTGCTCGGCGAGGCGCTGCGTGCGAACGCCGCGGGACGGCTGAGCCATTTCATCATCGACGAAACGAGTCCGGCCATCGCGATCTTCGCTGCCGAACACCTCGCACAGAACCGCGAAGGCGACTGGTACGGCGAGCACGCGGGCAAGTGGTTGTACGCTGCGGCGAAGAGTGCGGCGCGCACGCAGGACCCGCAGCTGGGCGCACGCATCCGCCGCGTCGCCGATTTCCTCGTCGCGCGCCAGGACAGCGATGGCTATCTCGGCACCTACGCGCCCGAGCGACGCTTCATGGTCAAGCATGCGCCGAAGCCGAAGTCGTGGAATGGCGAGCCGGTACCGCGCACCTGGGACATCTGGATCCACGCCTATCTGATGCTCGGCCTCGTCGAGGTGAACAAGCATTTTCCCGACGCGCGCTATCTGGCCGCGGCGCGACGCATCGGCGATCTATGCTGGCACACGCTGCGCGAAGGCGGCATCGATATCTGCGAACTCGGCAACCATCACGGCATGTCGGCGACCGTGCTGCTCGACGCGGCAGTCGAGTTGTATTTCGCGACCAACGAGCAGCGCTATCTCGATCTGGCCTTGCTGATCCTGCAACAAGCCGACGCCAATCCCGATCTTGCCCTGCTCATGAAAGCGCTTGCCGGCGCGGACGCGAGCGAGATCGCGACGGGCAAGGCGTACCAGCTGGTCTGGAACCTCGTCGGTCTGGCCAAGCTGCATCGCGCGACGGGCGCGCCGGAGTATTTGCGCGCAGTCGAGAACCTCTGGGCGAATATCCGCGAGCATCACCTGAGCCTCGGCGGCGGCCCGTGGGGCGGCGTCGCGCATCGTTCGCGCGAGGTGTTCAATGCGCCCGGCACGTTTTTTCCGCAGGCTTACGTCGAGACCTGTTCGACGCTGGCCTGGATCCAGCTCAATCGCGAGCTGCTCGCGATCACCGGCGCGGCGAAGTATGCCGAGGAGATCGAGCGCAGCGCGTACAACGACCTGCTCGGCGCGTTCGCGCCGAACGGCGAGGACTGGTGCTACTACTCGTATGCCAACGGCAAACGCGTGCACACGACCTATTGGCGTTGCTGTAAGTCATCGGGTGCGATGGCGCTGGAGGAATTGCCTGCGCTGGTTTACTCGACGCGAACATACGGCATCGACGTGAACCTGTATGCGCCGGGCATGGCCAGGTTCGCGCTGGTGCAGGCCGGCGAGGTCGTCATCGAACAGGAAACGCGCTATCCGTTCGACGGCAGCGCTCGCCTGCGACTGGCGCTCGAACGCCCCACGCGCTTCACCCTGCGCTTGCGCATTCCGTCCTGGGCGAAGAACGCGTCGATCCGCGTCAACGGCGAGCCCGTCGAGAGCGATGTCCGACCCGGTGACTACGCAACGATCGAACGCGAATGGCAGGCAGGCGACAGCGTCGCGCTCGATCTCCCGATGACGCCGCAGGTTCACTACCGTGCACATCGCAACGTGCAGGAATCGCGCGCGCCCGACGGCTCGCCTGTGCACCAGGAAGTGCTACGCCACGACTACCTTGCGATCACGCGTGGGCCGCTGGTCTACGCGACCGGGCTGATCGACGGCTACAAGACTGAGGAGTCGCTGTTGCTGGCGCAGGGAGCGCCGGAGCAATGGCTGCGAGTCGAACCAGCGTCGGACCAAGAAGATGGGCCGGCGATCATGCTCAGTCCCGCGCGGCGCACGCCGCTGGCGTTCGTGCCGTACTATCGGGCGGCCGGGCGCGTTGACGGCGCTTGGCGTCTGACCTGGATGTCGCTCGCGCCCGAGCCGCGCCTATGACGCAAGAATTTGTAGCGCAAGAAACTAGCCGTGCCGCCTGTTTCTTCGCCAGATCGCCGCGCAGACTGGCAGCGTAGGGGAGAGGATTTTTCATGGCCGCAACATCTGCCTTCAATCTGGCCGAACGCAAGGGTGCGCCCGGGCCGCTCTCGGGCGTGCGCGTGCTCGATCTATCGAGCTACATCGCGGGCCCCTACGGCTGCACGCTGCTCGCCGACCAGGGCGCCGAGGTCATCAAGATCGAACCGCCCGATGGCGACAACCTGCGCAACTACCCGTCGACCCTCGCCGCGGAAAGTCGTGCCTTCATGGGCGTGAACCGCTCCAAGCTCGGCATCGCACTCGACCTGAAATCGCCCGCGGGCCACGCTGCACTGCTGCGCCTCGTGCGCGAGGCCGACGTGCTCGTGCACAGCTTCCGTCCAAGTGTGCCCAAGCGCCTCGGCATCGACCACGAACAGTTGAACCTGATCAATCCGCGCCTGATCTATTGCGCGATCTCCGGTTACGGCGAAACCGGGCCGATGAAGGACAAGGCCGGCTACGACCAGGTGCTGCAAACGATGACCGGCATGTGCGCGCTGCAGGGCAAGCGCGGCGGACCGCCCGAGATCATCTACGGCTCGGTCGTCGACTACTATGCCGCGGCGCTGCTCAGCGCGGGCGTCGCTTCCGCGCTGTACGAGCGCGAGCACTCGGGTCGCGGCCAGTTCGTCGGCGTGTCACTGCTGCGCAGCGCGCTGACCATGCAGTCCGCACGCATGATCTGGGCCGACGGCGAATCGCTCGACATCGGTCGCGACATGCGCTCGGGCGGCGTCACCGGCATCCATCCGACACGCGAGGGCCATCTCTACGTCTCGGCGAACACACCGCGCTTCTGGAAGGCACTGTGCGAGAAAACCGGCCTGCAACGGCTGGCCGCTGATCCCCGCTACGACAGCGTGCGCAAGCGCGCCGAACACGCCGCCGAGATCATTCCCGAGCTGCACGCTGCGCTCGCTGCACACAGTGCGCTCGAATGGGAAGCGCTGTTCGGCGACGAAGTACCCTGCGCCGCCGCGCGGCGCATCGAGGACATGTTCGAACACCCGCAAGTGCTCGCCGAAAACATGGTCGCGACGATCGAGCATCCCGTCGTCGGCCGCTATCACGGCGTCGCCTATCCGATCAAATTCGGCCGCACCCCAGGGCCGGTGCCGTTCGCGGCACCGCGCTTCGATCAGGACTCGCAGGCCGTGCTCGGTGCATTGGACGGCGCGGAGAAGAAGACCGCCTGATCCGGCGAGCGCGGCGCGCAAGCGGCGAATCCGCTACCATTCGCGTCCCGAATTCGCTTCGTTGCCTTGCGTGACCCCGCCGATCGCCAATCCCTGGACGCTCTGCGTCGCGCCGATGATGGATTGGACCGACCGCCATTGCCGGTACTTCCATCGTCTGCTCGCGCCGCATGCACGCCTGTACACCGAGATGGTGACCACGGGCGCGATCCTGCATGGCGATCGCGCGCGCCATCTCGATTTCGACGCAGCCGAGCATCCGCTTGCGTTGCAGCTCGGCGGACATGAGCCGGACGACCTGGCGCAGTGCGCGCGCATCGGTGCGGACTGGGGTTACGATGAAATCAACCTCAACGTCGGCTGTCCGTCCGATCGCGTGCAATCGGGGCGCTTCGGCGCCTGCCTGATGCGCGAGCCGGCGCTGGTCGCCGACTGCGTCGCGGCAATGCGCGCCGCCGTGTCAATTCCAGTGACGGTGAAATGCCGCATCGGCGTCGACGAACAAGACGACTACGAGGACTTGCACCGCTTCGCCGAGATTCTGGTCGGCGCCGGACTCGAAACGCTGGTCGTGCACGCGCGCAAGGCCTGGTTGCACGGCCTCTCGCCGAAGGAGAACCGCGAGATTCCGCCGCTCAACTACGAGCGCGTGTATCGGCTCAAGCAGGAATTCCCACGGCTTGCGATCGTCATCAACGGCGGCATCGTCGATGCGGCTGCGGCGCAGGCGCATTGCACGACCGTCGACGGCGTGATGCTCGGCCGTGCGGCTTATCACGATCCGTTCGTGCTTGGGCGCTGCGAGCACGCGTTGTTCGGCACGCCGCTTCCCGACCGTAACGAGGTGCTGCGGCGCCTGCGGCCGTATGTCGAGGCCCGGCTCGCCCGCGGTGGCGCGCTCAACCACATCGCGCGGCATATCCTCGGCCTGTATCTCGGCCTGCCCGGTGCACGCGCGTTTCGCCGCACCTTAAGCGAGCGCATGCACCGACCCGGTGCCGATTTCCGCCTCGTCGAACTGGCCATGGCCGGCATCGGCGAGCACGCCCGGGCGGCATGACGGCTGTTCGCTTCCGAGACAGTGCGCAACGGTTCCGCACGCGGCGTCGGTCAGTTCAGGCCCAATTCAATCGAATCTCCCATAGTGACTATCCCGGCCCCCGAATCGCCGGTCTATCAGCGTCGTCCGCGCCCGAGATGAAAACCCGCCTTGCCACTATCGTCCTGCTTGCTGCTTATGCGCTCTCGTCGCATGATGGCTTTGCCGCGCCGCTGAGCATGCAGGAAGCGATCGCCAAAGTGCAGCGCGAGACCAGCGGCAAGGTGCTGTCGGCCGAATCGAAGACGCAGGGCCACAAGACGATCTACCGGATTAAGGTGCTCACTCGCGACGGCCAGGTGAAGATCGTGGAAGTGCCGGCCGATTGAAAAATTGAAAAGTGCGGCTCAAGGATGGCTGCCTTTTGATTTCGCGATTATGGACGATCGCACAAGCTACGGAGTCAAGCCATGCGTGTACTGTTGGTCGAAGACGAAGCCCCGCTGCGTGAAACCCTCGCCGCGCGCCTGAAGCGCGACGGTTTCGCCGTGGATACCGCCGCCGACGGCGAGGAAGGCACCTTCCTCGGCCGCGAGGTGCCGTTCGATGTCGCGATCATCGACCTCGGCCTGCCGAAGAAATCCGGCATGGACCTGGTCAAGGACCTGCGCGATGCCGGGCAGAAATACCCGATCCTGATCCTGACCGCGCGTTCGAGCTGGCAGGACAAGGTGCAGGGCTTGAAGCACGGCGCCGACGATTACCTGGTCAAGCCCTTCCACGTCGAGGAACTGCTCGCGCGCATCAATGCGCTCGTGCGCCGCGCGAGCGGCTGGACCAAGCCCACCCTCGAATGCGGCCCGATCGTGCTCGACACCACCGCGCAGACCGTGCATGTGGCCGGCGCACCGGCCGACCTGACCAGCTACGAATACAAGGTGCTCGAATACCTGATGTTGCACGCCGGCGAACTCGTTTCCAAGGCCGACTTGACCGAGCACATCTACCAGCAGGATTTCGACCGCGATTCCAACGTGCTCGAAGTCTTCATCGGCCGCCTGCGTCGCAAGCTCGACCCGGACAACTCGCTCAAGCCGATCGAGACGGTGCGCGGGCGCGGCTATCGTTTCGCGATCCCGCGCAGCGAAGGTCAGCACGAGGTTGCAGCAGACCAAGCCGCAGCAAAGTAGGAAGCTGCCTTAAAATCTACTGCGCTCGGTATTTTGGCCGCGTGCGGTGCTCGGACTGCGAAGGCAGGAAGCCGGAGCGAACATTCGCGAAACGATGGCCCAAAGGGCGAGCCGCGGATGCGGCGAGTAATCTCATGTACTCGACTGTACACTCCGGTTCCTGCGCTCAGCGCGCGGCCAAACTACCTTCGCTCGCGACGATTTGAAGACAGCTTCCAACAATACTGGCTCTCGCACGGCGCGCCGACCGCTCTCCCTGCAAGCGCGCTCGTTGCTCGCCGCCGGCGTCGTGTTGGTGGCATTTCTCGGTTTGGCCGGTGTCGCGCTGGACCAGGCGATCTACCGCACTCTGCTCAAATCACTGCACGATCGCCTGCAGAGCTATGCCTACGGCTATCTCGCGACCTCCGAGGTCAGCCGTTCCGGGCGCTGGACGCCGCCGGAGGTGTCGCCCGATTCGCGCCTCGACAGTCCCGAAAGTGGTCTCTACGCCAGCGTCGTTGGCCCGATCGAGGTCGACGGCGCGCGCTTTTCGAGCTGGCGCTCGCAATCGGCCTATGCGATCACCGACATTCCGCAATTCGATGAGACGCTCAAGCCGGGCGCGGAGAGATTCACCGACGCGCCGGTCGGCGGCGCCAGCGGGAAGGTATACATCTACAGTTATGGATTTTCGTGGGAAAAGGAGCGCGGTCCGGTCCTGCTGACGATCCACGTCGCCGAGAGCGCGGCCAACTTCGAGGCCCAGCGCAACGTGTTCCGGCGCAGCCTCGTGTTCACCTTCGGCGGCCTCGTCATCGGCCTGCTCCTGCTCCTGCTCGGCGTGCTGCGCTGGATCCTGCAGCCGGCGCGGCGCATCGCGGTCGAACTCGGCCGCGTCGAGCGCGGCGATCAGGAACGGCTCTCCACCGACTACCCGCTGGAACTGCGCCGCCTGTCCGGCAGCATCAACGACTTCATCGACAGCGAGCGCAACAGCCTGAAGCGCTACCGCAACACGCTGTCCGACCTCGCCCACAGCCTGAAGACGCCGCTCGCGGTGATCCGCAGCCAGCTCGAAACCGGCGGGGAAGGCAAGGAATTCCGCTGGACCGTGCTCGAACAGATCGGGCGCATGGACCAGATCGTGGCCTACCAGCTCTCGCGCGCGGCAACGAGCGGACATTCGACCTTCGCTGCGCCTGTCCTGATCGAGCCGCACGCCGAAGAGATCGTCAGCGGATTGGAAAAGGTATATTCGGCAAAAAATATACTTTGCGAATTCGACATCGACCCACGCGCGCAATTCTACGGCGAGGAAGGCGACCTGCTCGAACTGCTCGGCAACCTGCTCGAGAACGCGTTCAAGTGGGCCAGCCATCACGTGCTGCTGACCGCGCGCGTGATCCCGGGCGCGCCTGGGGCGCGGCGCAACGGCCTCGTCTTCATGGTCGAGGACGACGGTCCGGGCATTCCCGAGGACAAGGTCGAACATCTGCTCCAGCGCGGCGTGCGTGGCGACGAGCGCGTGCAGGGCCACGGCATCGGCCTGGCGATCGTGCAGGACCTGCTGCGCGCCTACCACGGCAACCTGACCGTCTCGCGCTCGGAAAACTTAGGCGGCGCCGCGTTCACCGTGCGCTTCGCGCCGGGCTGACATCTACCGCAGCGGTGGCGCCGGCAGCACGGCGCGGATTGGCTCTGAGCGCGCGCGCAACCGACGCGCATACTCAAATACACGATCCTGCGGAGTACGCCATGACAAAAACCGCTGCCGAAAAACGCGCTGCCTTTCGCACCTTGCACGCTTCGGGTTGTTTCGTCCTGCCGAATCCATGGGATGCCGGCGGCGCACGCCGCCTCGAAAAGCTCGGCTTCAAGGCGCTTGCCTCGACCAGCGCCGGCATCGCCTGGTCGCTCGGCCGCGCGGACAACGAATTGCCGCGCGATGTCGTGCTCGATCATCTGCGCGCGCTGTGCGCGGCGACCGACCTGCCGGTCAATGCTGACTTCGAAGATGGCTTCGCCGCCGCACCCGACGAAGTCGCCGCCAACGCGAAACTCGCGGTCGCCACCGGCGTCGCCGGCCTGTCGATCGAGGACCGCGACGGCACCGGCCTGCATGCATTGCCGCGCGCTGCCGCGCGCATCCGTGCGGCACGCGGAGCGATCGATGCGATCGACAAGAACGTCATGCTGGTCGCGCGCTCGGAAGGCTTCCTGCTCGGCCAGCCCGATCTCGACGCGACGATCGCGCGCCTCGTCGCCTACGCCGAAGCAGGCGCCGACGTGCTCTACGCGCCCGGCGTCACCGATGCCGATGCGATTGCGGCGATCGTGCGTGCGGTCGCGCCGAAGCCGGTCAATGTGCTGCTCATGAACCCGCGGATGCGTGTCGCCGACCTCGCCGCGCTCGGCGTGCGCCGCGTCAGCACAGGCGGCGCACTCGCCGCCGCCGCTTGGCGCGGCTTCGATCTCGCTGCGCGTCAGCTGCTCGACAGCGGAACCTTGCCGCCGCGCGGCTGACCGCGCTCAAGTTCCGGCGAGAAAATCGAGACTCGCCTGCAGCATCGCCGACATGCCGACCGGCAGCGCGCCCTCGTCGACAAAGAATTTCGGCGAATGGTTGGCCGGTGCGGCGGCGGCGTCCTGCCCTGCCGGCGTGGTGCCGACGAAGAAATAAACCGATGGCGCCTTGGCACCGATCGCCAGGTGGGGGAAGTCCTCGGACGCTGTCCAGCGCTCGGCTTCGATGACGTGCTCCTTGCCGAGCGCCTTTTCCAGGCTCGCCCGCACGCGCGCAGTCAGCGCAGGGTCGTTGTAGTTGACCGGATTACGTTCCTCGTCGGACTGCGGCATCTTCACGTCCACCGTCGCCCCGTTCGCCGCGGCGACGTGCTCGGCGATATTGGTCAGGCTCGCGATGACCTGCTTGCGCATGCCTTCGTCGAAGGTGCGGATCGTGCCGGCGAGATCGGCGCTGTCGGGGACGATGTTGAAGCGCGAGCCGCCGTTGAACGTGCCGAAGGTGACCACCGCCGGCGCCTTGTTGATGTCGAGCTGGCGGCTGACGATGGTCTGCGCCGAGGTAACGATTTCCGCGGCGGTGACGATCGGGTCGATGCCCTTCCACGGCACCGCGCCGTGCGATTGTTTGCCGTGCACGGTCATGCGGAACGTGTCGGAACTCGCCATCGCGCCGGCCGGGCGCAGCGCAACCACGCCGACGTTGTAGGCGCTGACCACGTGCATGCCGAACACCGCGTCGGGTTTGAAGTCCTTGAACACGCCATCGCGCACCATACCCGGAGCGCCACCGGTCTCGCCCGGCGGCACGCCTTCCTCGGCCGGCTGGAACACGAGCATCACTTCGCCGGGCAGGTCGTTCTTCATCTTCGCGAACGCTTCGGCAATACCGAGCAGCATCGCCGTATGTGCATCGTGGCCGCAGGCGTGCATGACGCCGACGCTTTTGCCGAGATATTCGCCAGTCACCTTCGAAGCGAACGGCAGGTCGACCTGCTCGGTCACCGGCAGCGCGTCCATGTCGGCGCGGATCGCGAGTTTGCGTCCCGGTTTGCCGCCCTTGAGCACGCCGGTAACGCCGGTGTGGGCAATGTCGCTGCGCACGTTATAGCCGAGCTTCTTCAGTTCGTCGGCGACGATCTTCGAGGTGCGCGTCTCGCGGTTGGACAGTTCCGGATGCTGGTGGAAGTCGCGCCGCCATTTCGTCACTTCGGGCAGCACGTTCTGGGCAAGCTCATTGGAAGACTCTGCGGCCCCTACCGCGGCGCACAGGCTCGACAGGATAAACGCAGAAAGGATGCGGCGCATGACTACTCCCGAATACGACTACAAGGAAACATGGCCCGCGCCTGTCGCCGACAATGCCGGAACGAAACGCGGACCCATTCAAACCCCGAGCACCAAATCCTCCGCCTCGACGCGGTCGAGCCGAATACGGTTGGCGAACAGCGAAAACGCGAGCGAACCGGCGAGGCCGTGCGCATTCTGCACCCACGGCGGAATATACACGGGCGCGGCGATGAAGCCGGAATCGAAGAACGGTTCGAGCGCGAGCACGTCGTGCAAAGTCATCTTGCCGGCGAACAGGCTGCGGCAGAGCTTGAGCTTGCCGTTCTTGAGCGCCCAGCGGAAGAAGGTGTGCACGGAGAGTAGCCCGTGCAGATAAACCGTGTCTTTCGTGAACGCCGCACCGCCGGAGGTCGGCGCGCCGCGGAACACGCGCATCGCCGAGGTGAAGCTGTCCGTTTCGTTCTGCCCGGCAGCGAGGAAAAATTTGAACACTGCGATGAAGTCAGCGCCATTCAAGGCGAGGTCGATCGCGAGGATGCGCAGCGAGATACGTTTCATGCGACCGATGTCGATCGCGCCCGACATCAGTTCGGCGAATGTGGCCAGGCCCTCCTGGGTCGCGGTGATGCGCGGCGAATTGAGCGCGAGCGATTTCAGGTGCGGCTGGCCGCGGCCGTTGAGCGCGGTCAGCGTATGTACGAACGCTTCGTGCTCGAGCAACTGGTGATGATCGTAGCTGGAAAAGTTCGCGCCCGCACGCAGGCGGATGCGCGTCGGGCCCGCAGCGGCCTTTGCGATCAGGTCGGGATCGAGTTCGACACTAATCTTGTCGCGCGTGAAGAACGCGCTGATCTCGCGCTGCAGTTCGCCGCACAGCTCCTCGGCTGGAATGCTCGCGGCGTTGTCTTCCTCGTCGAGTTCGCCGCCGAGTTCGTCGGCCAGTTCGATGAAATGTCGCGCGGCATCGAGATTGCTGACCGCGCCGCCCGGCAGGCGGTCACCGGGCCGGCCAAACAGGCGCACGGAGTGCTCGGTGATCGCCATCGTGCCGGCGGCATCGAGCAGTTCGGTGGCGTAGATCCAGGATTGCGCGACACGGCGCAGATAGTCGCCGACGGGGTGCTCCTCGCCGGCCGCGAGAAAAATATTCTGCAACTCCTCGCGCACGGCCGAATAGTCATGCTTGGTGTATGTGACGAGCGGCAGCTTTGCGTCGCCGCGGCTCCAACCGTCGAGAAATTGGGTCTGCACCGCGGCCGGCCAGCTCACCGCACCGAGCAATTTGATGCCCTTGACCGCCGCAACGAGGCGGCGGTCGAGTTCAGCGAACGCATTCAGCGCGGCAGTTTCGTCGCCCATGCCTCTCCTACCCTAGAGAGGGCAACACTACCGCATCGACGCGGATTTTCAAGCCGATACGCGCACTCTCAAACGAGCGGTGGATTGAGTCGCGCGAATCCGGCTTGGCGGCGGTACGGAAAATACGGATAGGGTGCCTCGACCGTGCTCGCCGCATCGAGCCGGGCGATCTGCTCCGCGCTCAACGCCCAACCGGCGGCAGCGAGGTTGTCGCGCAGTTGTTCCTCGTTGCGCGCGCCGAGAATCACGCTGGACACGGTCGGCCGCTGCAACAACCAGTTGATTGCCACCTGCGCGACCGACTTGCCGGTTTCCTGCGCGACCAGGTCGAGCGCGTCGACGATGCGATAGAGACGCTCGTCCTCGACCGGCGGCCCGAAGTCCGCCGTCGCGTGCAGTCGGCTTGTCGACGGCAGCGGCCGGCCGCGACGAATCTTGCCGGTTAGCCGCCCCCAGCCGAGCGGACTCCAAACCAGCGCGCCGACGTTCTGGTGCTTGGCCAGCGGCATCAATTCCCATTCGTAGTCGCGTCCGATCAGTGAGTAATAGACCTGATGCGCGACATAGCGCGAATAGCCATATTTTTCCGCCACCGCGAGCGAGCGCATGACTTCCCAACCGGCGAAGTTCGAACAACCGACATAGCGCAGCTTGCCCGCGCGCACGAGGTTGTCGAGCGTCGACAGCGTTTCCTCGAGCGGCGTGCTCGCGTCGAACGCGTGCAGCTGCAAGATGTCGATATAGTCGGTCTTGAGCCGGCGCAGCGCCGCGTCGACCACGCGGATCAGGCGTTCGCGCGAGACGCCGGCGTCGTTCGGCCCTTCGCCCATCGGCAGCCCCGTCTTGGTCGAGATCAACGCCTTGTCGCGACGACCGCGCAACGCCTCGCCCAGCACTTCTTCCGAGGCGCCGTTCGAGTACACGTCGGCGGTGTCGAACAGATTGACGCCGGCGTCGAGGCATACGTCGATCAGACGCCGCGCCTCCGCCACGTCGGTATTGCCCCAGGCACCGAACAGCAGTCCGGTACCGCCGAACGTGCCCGTGCCGAAACTCAGCGCCGGCACCTTCAGGCCCGACGCGCCTAGATTGCGATATTCCATCTCAGTCTCCTTGAATGAATGTCAGCGACAGGCAGTCGCGACGACCGTCGTCGCCGGCGTTGCGGAGCGCGCATCCAGCCGCAGCGCGACGAGGGCGATGCCGAGACCGAACAGAGTCACGACCGCGGCGATCCACGGCAGCGCGGCGAGACCAGGGCCGTGATCGATCGCGACGCCGCCCAGCCAAGCGCCGAACGCATTGCCGAGATTGAAGAAGGCGATGTTGAAGCTCGAGGCAAGGTTCTGCCCCGCGCCCTCGGCCTTGCGCAACACGCGCAGTTGCAGCGGCGACACCGTCGCGAACGCGGCGACGCCGAGCAGGCCGACAAAGACCGGCATCGCAACTGTGCTATGCAGTGCGAAGCTCATCGCGCCAAGCACCGCGGCGAGCGCGAGCAGGGTGCCTACCAGCGCCGGCGTCGGCCAACGGTCGGCCAGGCGGCCGCCGACGATATTGCCGACGATCATGCCGCCGCCGAAGAGCAGCAGGATCGGCGACACCGCGCTCTCGGAAAACCCGCCGAGACGCACGAGCAGCGGCTGGATGTAGGCGATCACGACGAACAGCCCGGCGAAGCCGAGCATCGTCATCGCCAGACCGAGCCAAACTTGTGGCCGCGCGATGCCGCGCAGTTCTTCGCTCAGCGTCGCCGGCACGTGCGCGTCGCGGCTGCGCGGCACGAGCGTGGCGATCACCGCCATTGCGACGAGACCGATCGCCGACATCGCCCAGAACGTCGCGCGCCAGCCGAAATGCAGGCCGAGCCAGGCACCGGCCGGCATGCCGAGCAGGGTCGCGAGGGTGAGACCGGCAAACATCACCGAAATCGCCGAGGCTTTGCGATCCTCGGCGACGAGGCCGGTCGCGACGACCGCGCCGACGCCGAAGAACGTGCCGTGGGTCAGCGAGGTGATCACGCGCGCGACCATCAGAATTTCGTAGTTCGGCGCGACCGCACAGAGCAAGTTGCCGATCGTGTAGATCGCCATCAGCGCGATCAGCACCGCTTTGCGCGGCATGCGCCGCGTGGCGACGGTCAGCACCGGCGCACCGACGAACACGCCGAACGCGTAGATCGAAACGAGCATGCCGGCGGCGGCGATCGACACGTGCAGGTCGCCGGCGACCTGCAACAGCAAGCCCATGATGACGAACTCGGCGCAGCCGATGCCGAACGAGCCGGCAGTCAGGGCGTAAAGGGCTAGAGGCATGGGAATCTCCGAAACGCGGGACGCGCAACGCGTCGATGCCGGGATTCTGGTGGCGCGATTGATCTGTGACTAGAATGCCGGATGGAAAACCATTTGTGAGTTGAATTCCCATGCCAAGGCTCGAAGTGAACCGCGCCGGCGAGATGGAAGCGTTTGTACGCGCCGTTTCACGCCGCAGTTTTTCCGCGGCGGCGCGCGAATTGCGCATGACGCCGTCGGCGATCTCCAAACTCGTCGCCCGCCTCGAAGCCCGGCTCGGCGTGCGTCTGTTGCAGCGCTCGACACGCCGACTCGAACTCACCGCCGAAGGCGCCACCTTCTACGAGCGCAGTCAGCGCGTGCTCGCCGATCTCGACGAAGCCGAGCGCTCGGTCGCCGCCGGCGCCGCGCCGCGCGGCCGCGTGCGCGTGAACTGCAGCGTGCCGTTCGGCCAAAGGTTACTGATGCCGTTGCTGCCGAAGTTCCTCGCGCGCTACGCCGAGGTGAGCGTCGACGTCGAACTCACCGACCGCGTCGTCGATCTAGTCGACGAACGCGCCGACGTCGCCATCCGCCACGGCGCGCTGCCATCGTCGCGCCTCGTTGCGCGTCATCTCGGCGACAGCCGCAAAGTCATCGTCGCTACGCCCGCCTATCTGCGCAAACACGGCACGCCGGCGACGATCAAAGATCTCGGCGACCACGTTCGCCTTGGCTTCAACTACCCGCACAGCACCGAAAGCTGGCCGCTGCGCGAACGCCGCGGCGACATCGCAAGCCTGCCTGTCAACGGCCGCGCGCGTGTCAGCAACGGCGAAGCGCTGCGCGCGCTCGTGCTCGCCGGCGCGGGACTGGCACGGCTGTCGAGTTTCCACGTGCAGAGCGACCTCGATGCAGGCAGTCTCGTCGCCGTGCTCGAAGCGGCCAATCCCGGCGACATCGAGCCGCTGCATGCCGTCTACCTCGGCCGCGGCGGCCATCTGCCCGCGCGCGTGCGTGTATTTCTCGACTGGTTGGCGGAGGATTTGCGGCTAGATTGACTGCTTCAATCGCTCGCAACAAACCGTGGCAAACGCAGTGTCACGCTCCGTACCCGCTGTCTGGTGGACACGGGCAAAGTCATCAGCGCCTGCCGTACTTGTCGACCAGACGCTTGCTGAGAGCGCGAGTTTGCACCTTCGAATCGGCCTTGCGTTCGAGTTGGGTAGCGAGCGACTCGTTCGCGACGCCGAGCTCGTCGCGAAGCTTCTTGTAGCTTTCCCAGCGCGCCGGATCGAGCGCGCCCGATGCCAGCGCTGCGCGCACCGCGCAGCCCGGTTCGGCGCCGTGCGCGCAGTCGCCGAAGCGGCATTCGAGCGCGAGCGCTTCGATGTCGTCGAAGCTGGCCGCGGCAAGGTCTTCGTCGCCGGTGAGCTTCAATTCGCGCATGCCGGGCGTGTCGATCAGGCAGCCGCCGCTCGGTAGCGCGATCAGGGCTCTATGCGTGGTCGTGTGCCGGCCACGGCTGTCGTGTTCGCGCACCGTGCTGGTGGCCTGACGCTCACGCCCGAGCAAGGTGTTGGTCAGCGTCGATTTCCCGGCACCGCTCGAGCCGAGCAGCACGGCGCTGTCGCCGCGCTGCAGGTGGCGCAGCAACGGCGCGACCGCCGCCACATCCTTGGCGTTGAGCGCGTGCAATTCGATGTCCGGCGGCAGCTGCGCGCGCAACGCGGCGATTTCGCTGTGCCGCGCGGCATCCGCGATCAGATCGGCCTTGGTCAATACGATCACCGGCCTGACCCCGCTGCCGGCGATCAGTAGCAGGTAGCGTTCGATGCGGCGTGGATTGAAGTCGCCATCGAGACCCATGAGCACGAAGGCGGTGTCGATGTTCGTGGCGATGACCTGTCGCGCGTAGCGCTCGCCCGCCGCGGCGCGCGCGAGCACCGTGCGTCGTGGCAGCACTTCCTGGATGACCGCCGGCGTCGCCGCGTCGACGAGGACGAAATCGCCGACTGCCGGACGCGCATCGGGCGCGGCACGGCGGCGCAGGAATCGCGGCGCCGGTTGCGCCGCGAACTCGTTCGCGCCGTCGCTGAGCACGTAGCCGTTGCGGTGCTGGATGATCACGCGAGCGAGGCGCGATGCCGGCGCGGCGTCCGCGGGCAACGGCAAGTCATCGCGCCACCCGACGGTATACAAAGCTTGAGACGATTCGTGCGGCAATGGCATGCTGGGCATTCTACGGCGCAGTCGGGTAGCTGACGAGAACGAATCGCGCATGCGCGTTTGCCTGAACATGATCGTGAAAGACGAGACTGCGGTCATCGAACGCTGTCTGCGCTCCGTATTGCCTTACATCGACTGCTGGGCGATCGCCGACACGGGCTCGACGGACGGCACGCAGGACCGGATTCGCCAACTGCTTTCGCACCTGCCCGGCGAGTTGATCGAGCGGCCCTGGGTCGATTTCGCGACCAATCGCAACGAGGCGCTCGAACTCGCGCGCCGGCACGGCGACTATGCTCTGATCATCGACGCCGACGACCTGCTCGAGGTCAAACCTGGCCGCGTTTTCCGTAACCTCGATGGCCCCGGCTATGCATTGGAGATCGTCGACAAGGTGACGAACTATTGGCGCGATGCGCTCGTCCGACTCGATGTCGACTGGACATGGAAGGGAGTGGTTCACGAACATTTGACCTGTTCGCAACTCGCCGGCGTGAAGAAACTCGGCGGTGCACGCATCCGCCGCGTTGGCGGCGGCGCGCGCAGCCAAGGCGACCTGGTGGAGAAATATCGCCGCGATGCCGACGTGCTGCGGCGCGCACTCGCCGATGAACCGGATAATGCACGTTACGTCTTCTATCTCGCGCAAAGTCTGTTCGATGCCGGAGAAATGACCGAGGCGATCGAAGTCTACCAGCGCCGCGTCGATATCGGCGGCTGGGCCGAGGAAGTATACTTTTCGAAATTCATGATCGCCCAGCTCAAGCAGCAGCTCGGCTATCCGTTCAACGACGTCGTCGCTGCCTACCTCGACGCTTGGCGGTTTCGTCCTTCGCGTGCCGAGTCGGCATGCTTTCTCGCTCGATATTTGCGTGCCCATGGCCGGCACGAGGAGGCTCGAGACTATGCGCGGATCGCCTGCTCGACGCTGCCTACTACCGACAGCCTGCGCATCAACCGGCACGCCTACGGCTGGCTGGCGCGCTACGAACTTGCCGCGTCGCTGTACGCCTTGCACGACTACGCCGCCTGCATCCGGACCTGCGAGGAAATGCTTTCCGATCCGCTGCTCCCGCCGCAGGAGGTAGCGCGCGTCCGCCAGAACATCGCCGCCGCCACCGCCATGGCGACGCGGCCGGCCTGACGAAAAACGTCGCACTTGCCCGCAAAATGCTTGAATTCAAGCCTCGTTCCGCTAGGATGATTTGTTCAATTGTCGTGAAAATCCCAATCGGATCGTGGTTCCCATGGTTATGCAAGGCAAATCGAGTCGAGTCCCAGGTCCCGTGCGCACCGGCGCGCGGCTGGAAAACGTGCGTTACGAAATCCGCGGCGCGCTCGCCCGCCGCGCGCTCGAACTCGAAGCTGCCGGCCGCAAGATCGCCAAGCTCAATATCGGCAACCCGTCGGTATTCGGTTTCACCGTGCCCGACCACGTGCGTCAGGCGATCGAGCGCAATCTCGTCTCGAGCGAGGCCTACTGCCACCAGAAAGGCCTGGTCGAGGCGCGCGAAGCGATCGTCGCCCAGCAGCATGCACACGGCATCGCCGAGGCGCATGTCGACCGCATCTTCATCGGCAACGGCGTCAGCGAACTGATCGACCTCGCCCTGCGCTCGCTGCTCAGCGACGGCGACGAAGTGCTGCTGCCGAGCCCGGATTACCCGCTGTGGAGCGCCGCGGTCACGCTGAATGGCGGCAAGCCGGTCTACTACACCTGCCCGGCCGAGCGCGAACACACGCCCGATGCGGCCGAGATCGAAGCGCTGGTCACGCCGCGCACGCGTGCGATCGTGCTGGTCAATCCGAACAATCCGACCGGCGCGATCTATCCACGCGAATTGCTCGAAGCAATCGTGCGCATCGCCGACAAGCATGGACTCGTGCTGATGTCGGACGAAATCTACGACGAGATCGTCTATGACAATGCCGAGTTCACCGCGCTGGCGAAGATCGCCGGCGACGTGCCGTGCCTGACCTTCGACGGTCTTTCCAAGGTGCAGCGCGCCTGCGGTTACCGCGTCGGCTGGCTGTCGATGACCGGCGCGAAAGCGGCGATCGAACCGCTCGAAGCCGCGCTCGACCTGCTCGCTTCCTTGCGCCTGTGCGCGAACGTCGCCGGCCAGTACGCGATCGCGCCGTCGCTCGAAGGACCGCAGACGATCGCCGAGCTGGTTGCGCCGGGCGGCCGCTTGTACGAGACGCGGCAGGCCGTGATTGAATCCTGCGCGGCGAGTCGCTACCTCGACCTCGTCGCGCCGAAGGGTGCGATGTACGCGTTCCCGAGCGTGCGCGCCGACCGCCTGCCGGGCTTCGACGACGAGGCGTTCGCGCTCGACCTGCTCGAAAGCGAGAACGTGCTGATCGTGCCGGGCCGCGGCTTCAACTGCGTACCGCGCAACCACTTCCGCATCACATTGCTGCCGCTGGCCCCGGACATGCGCGAGGTGTTCACGCGCATCGAGCGTGTGCTCGAACGCCTCGCCGCAGCGCAGCCGCAGCGCCAAGTCGCCTGACCGCTGGCGCGGCGGCAGTCGAATGCGTTTTCTCGCCCTCGGCGATTCGTACACGATCGGGGAAGGCGTCGCCGAAGCCGAGCGCTGGCCGGTGCAGCTCGCGCAGGCGCTCGGCATCGATGCGCCGGAAATCATTGCGCGTACCGGCTGGACCACGGACGAACTCGCCGCAGCGATGGCGCAATACGCATTCCGCCCGCCTTACGATCTCGTCACGCTGCTGATCGGCGTCAACAATCAATACCGCGGCCGGGACATCGCGAACTATCGCGACGAATTCCGCGCCCTGCTCGAGCGCGCGATCGAACTCGCCGGCGGTGAGCCGCGGCGCGTGATCGTTGTCTCGATTCCCGACTGGGGCGTCACCCGCTTTGGCTGGGAAAGTGGGCGCGACACGGCGCAGATCGCGCGCGACATCGACTTATACAATGCCGCTAACGCGGAAATTTCCCATTCTGCACGGGTGCATTACGTCGATGTGACCGCGTTCTCACGCGCGGAGCCGGCGCAGGTCGTCGACGACGGCCTGCACCCGAGCGGCGCCGCATATCGCCGCTGGAGCGAAGCGATCCTTCCTGCCGCACGGCGCACGCTGTCATCGCCCTGACTTTCCCGGGAAACAAACTTTTTATACTTTTTGCCTATGCTGCATTCCCGGGTCGACCCCGGGAGACAGTTATGCAAACGCGTCGCTACCGCAGCATCTTCATCTCCGATGTGCATTTGGGCCTGCGCGACTGCCAGGCCGATTACCTGCTCGATTTTCTGCGCGCGACGACGAGCGAACGGCTCTATCTCGTCGGCGACATCGTCGATCTCGAGAACATGCTGCTCAAGCCATTTTGGCACGCGAGCCACACCGCCGTGCTGATGGAACTCTTTGCCATCGCCGCGCGCGGCACACGCGTGACCTTCATCCCCGGCAACCACGACGCGCCGCTGCGCCGCTTCGTCGGCCAGCGCTTCGGCGGCATCGATATCGCGCTCGACGCGGTGCACGTCGGCGCGGATGGGCGCCGCTACAAAGTCAGCCATGGCGACGAATTCGACGGCGAACACACCGCACCGGCCTGGCTCGTGCGCGTGGGCGACGTGATGCAACGCTTCGTCGGCGGCCTCAATCGGGTCGGCAACGCGCTGCGTCGACGGATCGGCCTTGATTACCGCACGATCTCGCTCGGCATCAAGCTGCGCATCGGCACGGCGCGGCGTTTCATCGAAGATTTCGAAACGCGCGTCGCCGGGCGCGCACGCGCGAACGGCTACGACGGCCACATCTGCGGTCACATTCACCGCGGTCGCATCCGCGACGAGGAAGGCACGCTCTATCTCAACGACGGCGACTGGGTCGAACACTGCACCGCGCTCGTCGAGCACCAGGACGGCGCGATGGAAGTGTTGCACTGGACCGAGCGCGAGCTGTCCGTAGCGAATTCGCCGGCGGTGCGCATCGCAGTCGAGCCGCTGCCGGCCGCGGCCTGACGCGCTTCGCGGTTGAGAATCGCGGCAGGCGGCCCAAGATCGGGGATAATCTCCCGCCCGACCCTTGTGGACCCCGCCATGTCGCTCTCCCCCGCCACGCGCACCCGTATCGAAACCCTGCTGCGCGACAACCCCGTCGTCCTGTTCATGAAGGGTTCGCCGCAGGCGCCGCAATGCGGTTTCTCGGCAGCAGCCTCGGGCGTGCTCAACGAATTGTTGCCGCAGTACGCGACGATCAACGTGCTTGAAGATGCGGAGCTGCGCGAAGGCATCAAGGCCTACGGCAACTGGCCGACGATTCCGCAGCTTTACGTCAAGGGCGAACTGGTCGGCGGCGCCGACATCGTGCAATCGATGTACAACTCGGGCGAGCTGCAGGCTTTGTTCGGCCTGCCGTTGCCCGATCGCACGCCGCCTGCGATCACGATCACCGACCAGGCTGCGCAGGCGATCCGCAGCGCGCTCGCCGACGCCGAACCTGGCCTCGCCCTGCACCTTTCCATCGATGCGCGCTTCCAGCCGCAATTCCACCTCGCCGAACCATCGGATGATGCGCTTCGTTCCGAATCGAACGGCATCGATGTGCTGTTCGACTTGGGCAGTGCGCAACGCGCGCGCGGTATCCGCATCGACTGGGTCGAGACGATGCAGGGAGCGGGTCTTTCCATCGACAATCCGAATGCGCCTTCGACGGTCAAGCAGCTGTCCGTGCGTGAACTCGCACAGCGCCTCGAAGCGAACGAGGCGATCACGATTGTCGACGTGCGTCCGCCCGAAGAACGCGCGATCGCCGCGCTCAAGACGCCGTTCCGTACGCTCGACGCCGGCATCGCCGCGCTCGCCGACCTGCCGAAGGACGCGTCCATCGCGTTCCTCTGCCGCAGCGGCGGTCGCAGCCAGCAGGCGGCCGAGCAGTTCCGCGCGCACGGCTACACCAAGGTTTACAACGTCACCGGCGGCATCAATGCCTGGGCGCGCGAAATCGACCCGACGATCGCCGAGTATTGATCGCGCTCGTGCTCCGCACGACGAAAACCGGGGCGTGACGATGGAGATTCGCGAAGCGACGCGAGCCGAAGACATTGCGATCGCGCGGGAGTTGCTGCGCGAGTACGAGCGCGCGCTCGGCGTCGACCTCTGCTTCCAGGGCTTCGCCCAGGAGCTAGCCAATCTGCCGGGCGAATACGCGCCGCCGCGCGGCACTCTGTTACTCGCACGTGACGGCGATGCCGTCGCCGGCTGTATCGCGCTGCGACCGGTCGACGATCGCGATTGCGAAATGAAGCGCCTCTACGTTCGCGATCAATTCCGCGCGGCCGGGCTCGGGCGGCGCCTCGTCGAGCGTGTGATCGCGACAGCGCAAGCGATCGGCTACCGGCGCATGGTCCTCGACACGCTGCCGAGTATGGTTTCCGCCCAGCGTTTGTATGAAAGCTTCGGCTTTACCGACATCACCGCGTATCGGCACAATCCGATCCAGGGCACACGCTATCTCGGACTTGTGCTTGATCCCATTGCCGCTCGCTGATTCCAACCTCGCCGCGTGCTTGCCGCGCGCTGGCGCGGTGTTGTCCTGTCTGCTGCTGCTCACGTTCTCGCCAACCGGTCACTGCGCACAACCACTCGCGCAAACGGAATTGCTGAAAATCTCGAACCAGCCGTGGATCGCGGTCGATATCGGCAAACATCGCGGCGTGCAATGCATCGTAGATACGGGAGCCAGCAGCGCAGGTGTGCTTTCCACCAAGTACGCTGCCGGCGCCAAATACATCGGCACGGTGCGCACCGCAACTGCGGATCGGGCGGTAAAAATGCCCGAGGTTGAAATCGACTACGTCGCGATAGGCGGCAGCAAGCAGACGGGCGTGCGCTTCATGCTGCGTGACCAAAGCTGGTTCGACGAAGGTGATCCGATGCCGTGCGTGCTCGGCATGGAATTCCTCGGCCGCTATACGATCGACCTGGACGGAAGTAAAGGCGTATTGCGCCTGTATCCGCGCGGTACGCGGCTCGACGAAGTATTCGGCGGCGCCCTGCCCGACGGCTCACGCCTTGCGGCCAGCATCCATAACGACGCGCTCATCGAAGTCGACGCGACCGTCGACGGCGTTCGCGTCAAGTCGGCCATCGACACCGGCTGGTCACTGGCCACGCCGAATCAGAACCTGCTCGATATGCTCGGCATCCGTCCGGGCGATCCGCGCATCGTCAATCAAACCGCTCATAGCTCGTTGTCCAACCGGGAAATGACCCTGCAAATCCTGGAATTTCAGCAAGTCCGCATCGGCAGCGTAGTCGCGGAAAAGGTGCGCGCGAGCCTTGGCGAGGGCGGCATGCGCGTCATCCGTAAAGAACAGGAACCGTATCTGCATATCGGCTGGGATCTGCTGCGCCAGCACCGACTCCTGCTCGACATGGCGCACCGGGACATCGCGCTGATCCCTTGACGCGCGCTCTTTCGGCGGCGGTAATCAAGCCGAAGGCGATCAGGCTTTCGTAAGCCGACGCAGAAACACCGTCATTTCTTTTTCCGCCTGCTTGTCGCCGCGTTCGATGGCGGCGTCGATGCCGGATCGGTAGGCATTGGCCGCGGCGGCGGTGTCGCCCGAGTCAGCCAACGTCTTGCCGAGCAGTTTCCATGCGGCGGAATACCCGGGATCAAAGCGCAGTGCTTCGCGCAATTCGGTGATCGCAGCGGGCGCGTCGTTGTTCGCCAGCAGCGCACTCGCGATCGACATGCGCAACAGCGCGCCGTCGCGTACGCCGCCGCACAGCGCACGCAGCCTTTCTATCGCGTCGGGCTGCATGGCGCGGCTATTTCGCGTTTTTCTCGCCGCGCCCGTGTCGATGCACGTCGTGGGTGACCACGCCGTCGCGGCGCGAGGGCGGCACGAAGAACTGCGGGTGTGTCAGCGTGTTGCGCATGTCGGCAAGGCCAGCACGCCAGTGCTCGGCCATCGTGCTCGGCGCGAACGCGTAGTCCTTGTACTGCTCCTCGAACGGCTTGGTTTTGTAAATCAGGTGGATGATGTTGTAGACGCGGTCGGACAGCCACGGTTCGAGCTCGGCGCGCATCTCCGCGCTGACATGATCGGGCGGGATTTCCTTGAGCAGCGCGTAGAGCGTGGTGCGCAGATTCTGGCGGCGCTTGACGACGTCGGTGCCGTAACGCGTGCGGCTCGAAAACTGGATGTCCTTCTGCCGTTCAGCCACTTCCATGATATTGCGCGGTAGCAGACCCTGTGCGCGCCAGAGGTCGACCTGGAAGACCAGGCTGTCGCGGCGCGGCGTCTGGCTGAGCACATGGTCGAGCGGCGTGTTCGATACGAGGCCGCCGTCCCAGTAGTGCTCGCCGTCGATCTCGATCGGCGCGAACGCCGGCGGCAGCGCGCCCGAGGCCATCACATGTTCGGCGCGGATTTTCGTTTTCGGCTCGCCGGGTTTGTCGAAGTTGTCGAAATAGATGAAGTTGCCGTTGCGCACGTTGACCGCGCCGACCGAGAAACGCACGTCGCCGGCATTGATGCGGTCGAAATCGACGAACTCCTCGAGCGTGGATTTCAGCGGCGCCGTGTCGTAGAAGCTTGTCGACGATTCGACGTGACCGACGCCGATGTACGGCGGCGGAAAGCGCGGTACGAAGAAGCCGGACTGGCCGAACAGCATCGCGGCGAGCGCGCCCTGGGCGTTGGCGAGCGCGAGCGTGGAATTCTCCAGCGGCAGCTTCCGACGCAGTGCTTCCTGCCACTCGAAGAGCTGGTGGCCGAACGGAATGGCGGGGATTGAAATGCGCTCCCAGAACGCACGCAGCCGATCGAGGCGATGCTCCGGCGCGTTGCCGGCGAGCAACGCCGCGTTGATCGCGCCGATCGAGATACCGGCGAACCAATTCGGCAGGATGCCGGCCCGTTGCAGGCCCTCGTAGACGCCGCACTGATACGAGCCGAGCGCGCCACCGCCCTGCAGCATCAACGCGATCGTTGCGTACTTGCGCGCCGATTCGAGCGGCGAGGGCGCTTTCGCAGCCACCCCGACTTTCGCCGCCCTTGCCGTCGATGCTTTTTCGCGCACGACAGCAGGCTTAGGCTTCGCCGCGCGCGCCGAGCCGCCGCGCTTGCGCGTCGTCATTGCATGAACCAGCCGTGGCTGACGACGAGCGACTGCCCGGTCAACGCGTTGGTGTCGAAGCCGCCGAGGAACAGGGCGACGTTGGCGACGTCATCGACCGTGGTGAACTCGCCGTCGACGGTGTCTTTCAACATGACTTTCTTCACCACATCGTCCTCGGAGATGCCGAGTTCCTTGGCCTGTTCGGGAATCTGCTTCTCGACCAGCGGCGTGCGCACGAAGCCCGGACAGATGACATTGGCGCGTACGTTGTGCGCTGCGCCCTCCTTCGCGACCACTTTGGCCAGGCCGATCAGGCCGTGCTTGGCGGTGACGTACGGTGCCTTGAGCTTGGACGCTTCCTTCGAATGCACCGAACCCATGTAGATGATCGCGCCGCCTTTGCCGGCGTACATGTGCTTGAGCGCCGCGCGCGTGGTCAGGAACGCGCCGTCGACATGGATCGCCATGAGTTTCTTCCAGTCGGCATAGGAGAAATTCTCGACCGGATTGACGATCTGGATGCCGGCATTGGAGACGAGGATATCGATGCTGCCGAGGTCCTTCACGCACTTGTCGATGCCGGCATCGACCGCGGCTTCGTCGGTCACGTCCATGATCACCGTCGTCGCATTGACGCCACGCGCGCGGATTTCCGCGGCAGCGGCATCAGCCGCCGCCTGGTTGATGTCGGCGATCGCGATATGACAACCGTTGTCCGCGTACACCTCGGCGATGCGCTTGCCGATGCCGCTTGCTGCGCCCGTGATCAGGGCGACTTTGCCTTTTACGCTCATGACTGTTCCTTGGATGAGGGAGGAATTCTCGGCGCGATCAACGCGCTCAGCTCAGGAAGTAAGGTAACCCGGACAGGATTGCAATTGTCTTAAAGCACGGGCGCCGTATCGGCGCCGTGCGCGAATCACTCTTCCTTGCCGGACGACTTCACATCGACGCCGAGGTCGCGCAGCTTGCGATACAGGTGCGTGCGCTCCATGCCGACCATCTTGGCAAGCTTGCCGACGCTGCCGCCGGCGTCCTGCAGCTGGCGCAGCAGGTAGGCACGCTCGAACTGCTCGCGCGCCTCGCGCAGCGGCAGGTTGAAATCGATCGCCGCGGCCGGCGAATCGGCCGCCGCGGGACGCGGCGGCGGCGCGACCACGCCCTTGCCGAGCGCGGCTTCGACTTCCTCGATCGTCACCTCGTCGCCATTGCCCATGATCAGCAGGCGCTGGACGAGGTTGCGCAGTTCGCGCACGTTGCCGGGCCAGTCGTGGTTGCGCAGGCGGTTCTGCACCGCGACCGGGAACACACGGTACGGCAGCTTGTCGCGGTGGGCGAAAAAATCCGCGAACGTGCGCAGCAGCTCGGGCACGTCCTCCAGCCGCTGGCGCAGCGGCGGCACGCTGACTGGAACGATATTGATCAGGTAGTAGAGCTCTTCGCGAAACGCGCCGGCTTTCACCAGCGTTTCGAGATTCTGCGCGGTCGCCGCGATCACACGCAGATCGAGCGGCACGCTGCCCGCGCCGCCCGAGCGCACGAGCGCGCGGCGTTCGAGCACCGAAGACAGGCGCTGCTGCAGCTCGGCGTCGAGCTCGGCGACTTCGTCGAGGAACAGCGTGCCGCCGTTGGCCTGCTCGATCAGGCCCGGCTGCACGCCGTTCGCGTCCTCGCTGCCGAACAGCGCGGCGGCGAGATGTTCGCGCGGGACGCCGCCGGCCGCGACTGCGACGAACGGTCCGCCCTGGCGCAGTGAGCGCGCATGCAGCCAGCGCGCGAGCGATTCCTTGCCGGTGCCGGCCTCGCCCTGAATCAGGATCGAGGTGTCGTGCTGGGCCAGCTTGTCGAGCTGCGCGCGCAACGCGGCCATCGCCTTGGACGCGCCGATCGGCTCCAGCGGCAGCGCGAGTTGCTCGCGCAGGCCCTCGTTTTCGCGCTTGAGCCGGCTCGCCTCGCGCGCACGATCGATCGTGAGCAAGAGCTTGGCCAACGAGATGGGTTTCTCGACGAAATCGTAGGCACCCAGGCGCGTCGCTTCGACCGCGGTCTCGACCGTGCCGTGACCGCTCATCATGATCACCGGCGTGGTCAGCGCGCCGGCCTGCGACCATTCGCGCAGCAGGCTGATACCGTCGGTTTCCGGCATCCAGATGTCGAGCAGGATCACGTCGGGCCGGCTCTGCGTGCGCGCCTCGCGCGCGGCAGCGGCGTCAGCGGCGACTGCGACCTGATAACCCTCGTCTTCGAGGATTTCCTTCACCGTCGTGCGGATGTCGGGTTCGTCGTCGACGACGAGGATGCGACCGGAAGCCATGCGAATGCCTGTTGCGAAAATGCGACGCCTAGGATAGCGCAAAGATCCGTGCACGGAACGGCGGGTCACCCGGCTAAATTGCGCAGGTTCTGCACGATGTCTTCAAGTTTGCTTAACCACGCCCACCTATAATTGCGGCCAAGTCGATCCCGTCGCATCGGCCGTCGAGCAATTCCCTGCATGTCTGCGCAAAACGGGCCAGCCCGGTCCCAGGTTCCGCTGGTCATCCGCTTTGGCCGTCTCGGCGACATGCTGCTGCAGGAACCGCTGCTTCATCTGCTGCACCGGCGCTATGGCCGTCCCTGTCGCATTCTCGCTCGCGGTTCGTGGACCAGTGAGCTGTACCGCGGGCATCCCGATGTCGGCGAGATCTGGGAACTCGCCAATCGCCACCAACTGCTCGCTTTCAGTCCGGAACGCTGGCGAGTCATAGCAAAAATTCGGGCTCACGACGGCCCCATCTACATAAGCGAGGACACCCGCGGATCGCTCAAACGCATCCGCTGGCTGCTGCGCTTCGCCGGTGTGCCGCAGCAACGCTGCGTTTTCCTGCATGACATGGCGCTGCACAAGGACGAACACTGGGTCGACCAAGCCCTGCGTTTCGGCCGCACGACGCCCAGCGCATACCGCGAGGCCGACTACCGCTGGCAAGCTGACGACCTGCAGGCCGCGCCACGCCTCTACCTCGATGCAGCAGACCGCCGCGACGCCGACGCCTGGCTGCGCGAACGTGGCTTCACCGACGCGCCGTTCGTGCTGCTGCAACCGGGAAACTGGAAGGTCAAGCGCAGGCTGCATCAACGCGACGATGATCCGAAGTTCTGGCCGATCGAATCCTGGGCCGCGTTGCTGCGCGCGATGCACGAAACTTTGCCGACCGCAAATCTCGTGCTCGCGGGAGCACCGTCCGAATCGGCCGTCTGTCGGGCAATCGCGGATGCGACGGGACTTGCCGCGGTCAAGATCGCGACGAGCGACCTGCCCGTGCGTCGCTTGCTTGGCGTACTCGAGCGCGCGCACAGCATGGTCTCGGTCGATACCGGCCCCGCGCATTTGGCCGCGGCGATGGGCTGCCCGCTTGTCGTGCTCTATGCCGGCAAGTACGGTCCGGAAAAATGGGATCGGCGCAGCCCATACGCCAAGCCGGTGATCAACGTGGGTACCTCACCGCGCGCCGCGACTGCGGCGGACATATCCCCCGGACAGGTCATTGCGGCGTGGCGGTCGCTGGCGTAAGCCCGTCTTCGCCGAGCGCCGCGATGGTCGCGGCGGCCGCCTGCTCCGCATCGAGATCGCGCGCGTCGATCGTATGGTTGCGCGCGCCGTAGACGCTCCAGCCCGGGATGTCGGTGACCGAGAAGATGCCGACCGTCGGTGCGCCACTCGCGGCAGCGAGATGCATGATGCCGCAGTCGGCGCTGACATAGAGCGAGAGGTTCGCGAGCACGCCGCCGAGCTTGCGGATATCGGAGGAGAAATACGTCGGATACGCATCGCCGAGCAGCGAGCGGCCGAAGCCGGGCACGATCTCGACGATCGCATGCTGTGGATAGCGCGCGGCGAGCGCGGCAAGAAAACGCAGCCACCAATCGCGCGAGTAATTTTTCACGCCGGTGGCGAAGGCGTAGACGCCGATCGTCCCGCGCGCTTGCGCTAACGCTCCGGCGGCAACGGCACGCAGCGTTTCGCGCCCCTGTTCGCGTTCCGCAGCGGAAAGATGCAAATCGAGTTCCGGATACGTCCACCGCGCTGGATCGCTGGCGACGCCCATCGTCCTACGCAGCAAATATACCGGCAGCTTCGCCGCGTGCTCCTCCTCGCGCGGCTGGGCGAGCGGGTGCGTTAGATGGCCGCTTTTTTTCGCTCCGTCGAAGCCGATGCGAAACCGCGCGCGTGAAGTGCGCACGAGCAACCGATCGGAATTCGACAACAGGTAGGGATCGATCGCTAGATCGTATTTCGCCGCGCGCAACTCCTTGAGCAAGCGCCGGTAACGCAGAGGTGCCTTGGCGATACTGCGTGGCAGCACGCTTATGCGCCGCACCTGGGCAAAGCGCTGGAACAAGGCCGGCGCCGCTGCGCAACCGCTGATGATGTCGACTTCAGCGCCGGGAAAACGCGCCTCGATCTCGCGCAGCAACGGCGATAGCAGCAAGGTCTCGCCCAGGGTCCGCGTCGCCCGGCAAATCAGGATGCGGTGGATACCGCGCGCGGGGATGTGCTGCGGAAGATTGTCGGCGGGCGCCGATGGCGACGCCAAGCGGTGTGAAAACCAGCGTGCGACGCGGCGACGCAGACTTTTCGCGGGAGAATCGTTGCTGTGGCGTATCGGTTGCGTCATAGCCGCGCAGTCTAGCTGCAATGAAAACTCTGCACAGGTGCAGAGTTTTCGCGGGGCCCAGGATGGTCCGCCGCGAATCAAGTACGAACTTGCTTGATGCAGGGTACGAGCCCGAACTTGCTTCGGGTTCGGCGTGGGCTGCCAACCCCAGGATGGGGTTGTGCACACCATTCAGATCATTCCGCTTCGGCGTCCACTTCCTTGCGTGGCGCAGGGACATTGCCGCCGCGGCAAGCCTCGGCCACCGCATCGCCGCGGAACAGCCACCACTCGCGCCGGTTCGCATGGCCGACGTAGCGCGCCTTCGCTTGGTCGATGCATGGCGCCATCGCGTCGGCGAGGATGAAGATCCAACGCGCATCGGGCTTCGCCTCCTGCCAGCGGATCGCCTCGCCGAGTTGTAGATGTACGGGTTTGACGAAACCGAATTCGATGACCTTCCGGTCGGCCAGCAACAGGTTCTGCTCTTTCCACGCGACGAGGGCGAGCTCGGCATCGGGCCCGATCGCCGCGCCGGCCTGACGCATCAGCCCGCGCGCCGAACTCGAATCGTTGAGCAGCGGCGAGGCCCACAGGCCCCAGAGCAGCCAGAGGCCGGCCAGGCCCGCGACGAGCCCGTTTGCCGCGCGCGCGAGACGGAACCAGGCCGCGCACGCCAGCAGCCAGGTGCCGAGCGCGATGAGCAGGCTCCACAATGCCGCACCCCCGCCGTCGAAGCCGCGTTGCTCGGCGAGGTCGTTGGCAAATTTCCAGTGCCCCGACCAGGCATGCAGTCCGGCACCGGCGAGCACGACGCCGAGGGCGACGAGCACTCCAAGCGCGAGCCGGCGAAACCAGCTTCGTTCGACGATCTGCGGCAGGTACGGCGCGCAGGCGAGCACGACCATCGGCAGCGCCGGCATGATGTACATGTCGCGCTTGCCCGAGGGGATGCTGAAAAACGCGATCACGAGCAACGCCCAGGCCAACGGCAACAGAATGCGCGCATCGTGCTCGCGAAGAGCCCGCGCCCAGGCCGGCACGGTACCGAACCAGGCCAGCCACAACGGCATCCAGCCGCTCAGGATCACACCGAGGTAGTACCACGGCGGCTGCTGGTGGTCCCACGAATCGGTGTAGCGTGCCGCCGTCTGCTTGAACAGGATGTCGTGCAGATAGGCCTGGTATTCCGATGCGGGATGCAGCGACACCGCGAGCGCGAGCGGCAGTAGCCACAGTGCGATCGCGACAAACAGCGCGGCGAACCCGCCGGCCCAGCGCCAGGCGGAATCCTTCGTCGCGGCGACGAAATTCCAATGTGTGCTGCGCGCGAAAACGTAGGGAAGGAACATGAGCAGCGCGAGCACGCCGACACCCTTGGTGATCACGCCGAGGCCGGCGGCGAAACAGCCGAGCCAGTACATGCGCCAATCGGGGCCGGTGAGGAAGTGGCGCAGCAAGCCGTAGTTGGCGAGGGTGATGAAGAACGTCACCATCGGATCGATCTGCGCGCGTTTTGCCTGATAGACAAACTGGAACACGCAGAGCAGGGCGACGCCGGCGTAGAGGCCGGCGCGGTGGTCCCAGAGCCGCCGCGCGAGGTCATACACGAGCAGCAGCGTGCCGAGCGCGGCGAGCAGCGAGGGCAGCAGGAAGGCGATGCGCCAGTTGCGCACGAGCTCGAACGCAGCGGCCTGCATGGCCATGAACGCCGGCGGCTTGTCGGCGTAGATCTCGTGGCCGCGATGCGGGATCAGCCAGTCGCCCGACTCGACCATCTGCTGCGCCGACAGCGCGAAGCGCGGCTCGTCCGCCGGCCACGGATCGCGCAGGCCGATGCCGGCGCCGATCACGACGAGGGCGAAGAGCAGGAACAGCCACAGCTCGCGGCGGGCAGGTGCAGGCGGCATCGATGGAACGCTCATCGCAGAGTGATCGAAGAAACGGGGAAAGGAAATACGGACTACGCTCGCGCGTACGCCGCAGCCTACTTAACACAAGTTGACGCCAAGCTGACGCCCGCCAGCTTCGTGTTCGTCAGAACCTGTTCTCAAACATCGCCGTCGCGCGGCAGGCGCAAGGTGAATACGGCGCCGCCTTCGGCGCGATTTTCCGCGCGGATCGTGCCACCGTGCTCTTCGACGATCTTCTTCGCCACCGCCAGGCCCAGGCCTGTGCCTTTGACCTTGCTCGTCGTGTACGGCTCGAACCAGCGCGCGTCGAAACCCTCGGGCAGGCCGGGACCGTTGTCGGCGACAGCCAGCTCGACCCAGTGGCGACCGCCCTCGTCGATCTCGCGAGTGATCACCTCGATATGCGGCTTGTGCTCGCCGGTGACGGCTTCGAGCGAATTCTTGATCAGGTTGTGCAGCAGCTGACGCAGGCGCACCGCGTCGGCACGCAGGCTCGGGTCGCTCGCGGCGAACTGGCGGGTCAGCTGAATGCGCTGGTCGTTCTCGTACAGATCGACGACCTCGCCGGCGAGCGCATTGATCGACAATGCGCGGGCGTCGATCTGCGGCGGGCGGGCGTAGTCGCCGAACGCGTTCACCATCGATTTGAGCGCCTCGACCTGGTTGACGATGGTCAGCGTGGCGCGATCGAGGATCTCGGTTTCCTCCGGCGGCAGGCGACCGATGAAACGACGGCGCAGGCGTTCGGCGGCGAGCTGGATCGGGGTCAGCGGATTCTTGACCTCGTGGGCGAGGCGGCGCGCGACCTCGGCCCAGGCCGCATCGCGCTGCGCGCGGTTGAGCAGGGTCAGATCGTCGAACACGGCGACGATGCCGGCATCCTCACCGAGCATCGGCGAGAGTTCCGCACCGCGCAGCATCAACACACGGCGCTCGTTGCCCGAGCGTTGATCCGGGTCGTCGAGCACGACTTCTTCACGCCATTCGCGCGCGGCCTCGCGCATGTGCTTGAGGATCGGATCGACCAGCGGTGCGAGCGCGGGACGTTCGCGGCGCAGCACGCCGAGATGCTGGCCGATGTGCCGCGACAGCGGCAGGTCGAGGATCACTTCGGCGGCGTGGTTGGCGGTGCGCAGAACGCCTTCGCGGTCGAGACCGAGCACGCCGGCGGACAGACGCTCGAGCACGGCGCGCAGATAGGTGCGCTGGCTGTCGGTCTCCTGCGCGCTGTGCACGAGACGCGAGCTCGCGCGTTCGAGCTCGCCCTGCATCTGGTTGAACGACTGGGTGAGGAAGCTGAGCTCGTCGTCGCCCGCGACCGGCAACGGCGTGTCGTAGCGGCCGGCGCCGACCGCGCGCGTCGCCGCGGCGAGGCGGCCGATCGGCGCGGTCAGCCGGCGCGCGACGCCGAACGCGGTCAGTACCGCGAACAGCGCCGACAGCAGCAACACGAAAGTGAGCACCAGGGTGAACGTGAGCTTGAGCGAATCACGCAGGAATTTCAGGCGCTGGAAGTCGTAGCCAGCTTGTTCCACGGTCGCCATCAGCGGCTGCATCTGCTCGGGCACCGGATACAGCGCCTGTAGCAGACGGTTCGCGCCGGGCGCGGCGTCGGCGAGCGGCAACACGACGCGCAACTTGAGCACGACCGGTTCGCCGAGCGGTTCCGCGGCGGCGTAGCGACCGGTGATCTTGAGCTGGTTCAGCGCATTCGCATCCGGATAGACCGCGTCGAGGAAGCGTGGATCGGAGCCCTCGTTCGCGAGCACGCGGCGGTCGTCACCGAACACGACCAGTTGGGTGATCAATTGCGCGTCGAGCGCCGCCTTGAGCCGCGCCTGCAAATCGGTGTCGGGCAGGTTGGCCAGATCGCGCGCGATGCCGGTCGCGCTGGTCTCGGCAGCACGCAGGCGCTCGTCGAGATAAGCCTTGCCGACGCCGAGCGCGGCAGACAGGCCTTGTTCGAGACGCGCATTGAACCAGGTGTCGATCGTCGCATTGAGGAAGTAGAGCGAGAACCCGTAGACCACGAGCACCGGCGGTACGGCGAGCGCGATCAGCATGAGCAGCCAGCGCCGGGTCAGGCGCGCACCCGGCACCGAGCGCTTGAGCTCGCGCGACAGCCGCAACAGGCGTTGCGCGATGATGGCGACCAAGACGACCAGCGCCAACGCCGAGGCACCGAGGATCCACAGATAGAAGCGCCCGAGCCGGTTCGTGTCGCTCGTCGCATCGCGCGCGAGCAGCAGCGTCGCCGCCAGCAAGGCGGCGATGGCGAGCGCAGGCAGCACGCGCCGGGCGACGAAGCTCAGCGCGCGCCGGATCCGGCCTGCCATGCGTAGTCCCCGGTGGAAAGGCGCCAGTCCGCGTCGATCAGCGCCGGCAGGCGCAACGCGCCGGGCAAGGCATCGCGCTCGAGCTCGATGCGCAGCACATAGCGCTGCGCCGAGGCGGCGGTCAGCGCCGGATCGAGCGGCAGGCGCAGATCGGCGAGCGCCGCGATGACGAGCGCGCGCACCGCATAGCTGCGCGCCTGCGTGCCGCTGCGCGCGACATCGGGATCGCGCAGCTGATACTGGCGCGTCAGCGGGAAGTAGCGCAGTTCGCGGCGCCAGCGCTGCTCGGCAAGATTCGCCTGCAGACCAAGTCTGCCGCGCGCCTGCGCCGACAGGCTGATGTCGAACACGAGCGGGATGCCGTGATCGAGACCGTCGAGCAGCGTCTCGCTCGGCTGCCAGTCGAGCTGCGCGCTCAACGTGCTTCCCGCGACTGCGGCTTCACGCACGCCGAAGCGCGCGCCATCGTCGCTGCGCGCGCAGGCGGCAGCCAGCGCAGCGGTTGCGATGAGAAAAAGTATATTAATTAACTTTTTCGAGTACCGCATAATAGAATCCGTCCATGCCGTTCTCCCCCGGCAGGTTCTGCGCGCCGCCTTCGCCGCAGTTGCGCCATTCCGGCGGAGCGGCGTCGAGCGACCGCGCATCGGCATGGCGCTCGAGAAAACGCGCAATCTGATCCGCGTTCTCCTCGGCGAGCACGGAACACGTCGCATAGACTAAGCGCCCGCGCAGCCCAAGCAAAGGCCACAGCGCATCGAGGATGCGCGCTTGTTCGTCGACGAGGCGGGCGATGTCGTCCGCGCGCCGGTGCAGCTTGATATCGGGTTGGCGGCGCACGATGCCGGTCGCCGAGCATGGCGCGTCGATGAGGATGCGATCGAACGGCGTACCGTCCCACCACGCCGCAGGCACGGCCGCATCGCCGGCGCGGATCGCAGCCTTGAGACCCAAGCGCGCAAGATTTTCCTCGATGCGAGTCAAGCGGTGCCTATCGCTGTCGAGCGCGGTCAGTTGCACATCCGCGTGCTCCAGGATGTGCGCGGACTTGCCACCCGGCGCCGCGCAGGCGTCGAGCACGCGCTGGCCGGCGCGGGGATCAAGCAGGGCGGCGGCGAACTGGGCGGCGCCATCCTGGACCGAGAATGCGCCTTCGGCATAGCCGGGCAGGCGAGTGACGTCGGTGCTCTGAGCGAGCACGATTGCGCAATCGGGCGAGGCGGCCGCGCTTGCCTCGATACCGGCGGCAGCGAAGCGCTCGAGCAGTTCCTCGCGCCGTGCGCGGCGACGATTGACGCGCAGCCATAACGGCGCCTGCGCATTGTCGGCGGCAACGATCGCATCGATTTCATTCGGCCAGTCGCCGGCGAGCACGTCGAGCAACCAGCGCGGATGCGCCGTGCGCGCGACCGGGTCGGCATCGAGCTCGGCGTTCATTGCCTCGCGCTCGCGCAACCAGCGCCGCAGCAGCGCGTTGATCAGGCCGGCGAACTTCGGCTTGCGCAGGCTGCGTGAGGCTTCGACCGTGGCCGCGACTGCAGCATATTCGGGCAGGCGCAGCACGTCGAGCTGGACGATGCCGAGCACGCCGAGCGCATGCACGTCGAGCTCGCGCTCGCGCAGCGGGCGTTCGAGCAGGCGATCGAGCGCCGCATCGTAGCGCAGCCACCAGCGCGCGCCCTCGTGCAGCAGGTTCGACAACAGGGCGCGGTCGCGCGCGTCGGCCAGGCGCGGCGCAGCAGCAGCGAATACCGTGCGCAACGACTCGCCGCGCACGATGCGCGCGAGCGCCTGCGCGGCCAGCGCGCGCACATTTGCCGGCTGCGGCGCGGAAGCGTTCATGCCGCGGAGTTCGCGGCCACGCGCCTGAGTTCGGGACGCGCGTTGAGATAGTCTGCCGCCGCGATGCGCCGCCCACCCGCACGCTGCACTTCGAGCAGGCGCAACACGCCGTCGGCACAGGCGATGTCGATGCCATCGCGCGACGCAGCGACGATGCTTCCCGGCGGCGCGTCCGTCGATCCGCGCTCGCGCGTCTGCGCGCGCCATACGCGCAGGGTTTCGCTTGCAACGACCGCTTCGGCGACCGGCCACGGATCGAAGGCGCGCACCTTGCGTTCGAGCGCCGCGGCAGGCTCGTTCCAGTCGAGCCGCGCCTCGGCCTTGTCGAGCTTGTGCGCGTAGGTCACGCCGTCTTCGGATTGCGGCGTGACAGGAATCGCCTGATCGCGCAAAACTCGATCAAGGCCTGCACCGAGCAATCCGGCTCCCAGCGCCGCAAGCTTGTCGTGCAGCGAACCACCGGTGTCTTCGGGTGCAATAGGAATTGCTCGACGCAGCAGTACCGGTCCCGTGTCGAGGCCGGCCTCCATCTGCATGAGGCAGACGCCGGTTTCGGTGTCGCCGGCGAGAATGGCGCGCTGGATCGGCGCCGCGCCGCGCCAGCGCGGCAACAACGAGGCATGCACGTTCCAGCAGCCGCGCGGCGGGATCGCGAGCACCTTGCGCGACAGGATCAGACCGTAGGCGACAACGACCATGAGGTCGGGCGCGTAGGCGGCGAGACGAGCGCGCGTCGCGGCGTCCTTGAAGTTCTCGGGTTGCTCGACCGCGAGACCGAGGTCGAGCGCAGCCTGCTTGACCGGACTCGGCGTCAGCTTGCGCCCACGCCCGGCTGGGCGATCGGGCTGGGTGTAGACGGCCGCGATGTCGACACCGTCGCGCCGACATGCGGCGAGATGCGGCACGGCGAAATCGGGCGTGCCCGCGAACACCAGCCGCAGCGCGGCCATCGGCATTGCGCTCAGCCCGCGGCCGCGTTGCGGCGCTGCTTTTCGAGCTTTTTGCGAACCAGTTCGCGCTTGAGCGGCGAGAGATAGTCGACGAACAGCTTGCCGATCAGGTGGTCCATCTCGTGCTGAATGCACACGGCGAGCAGGCCCTCGGCCTCGAAGTTCTGCACGTTGCCGTGGCGGTCGAGCGACTCGACCGTGATGCGGTCGGCGCGGTCGACATCGGCGAAGATGCCCGGCACGGACAGGCAGCCTTCCTGATAGGTCTGGCTGCCTTCGCTGGCGATGATCTTCGGGTTGATCAACACCATCGGCGCGTTCTTTTCCTCGGACACGTCGAGCACGAGCAGCTGCTTGTGCACGTTGACCTGGCTCGCGGCCAGGCCGATGCCGGGCGCCTCGTACATGGTCGCGAACATGTCGTCGACCAAGGCCTGCAGCACCGCGTCGAACACGGTCACGGGCTGCGCCTTGGTGCGCAGGCGCGGATCGGGATATTCGAGGATGGGAAGCGGACTCATGACCTGTAGACGCGAATTTCAGGAAGGAAAGTATATTCCATCGGCACTTGCGTGACGAACTTGCGGACGATTCCGCGTTTCGCGGGACGCTTTTTGCTCTACACTGTGTCCGCCTCGGGGGACATCGGGTATTCAATCATGCTGAAGAAGCTGCCTGCGATTTTTGCTGGATTCGCACTGACACTCGTTGCCTACGCGGCGACGGTCGAACTCAAGCCCGGCCATCCGGACACCTATGTCGTGCGCCGCGGCGACACGCTTTGGGGGATCGCGAACAAGTTCCTCAAGAAACCCTGGCAATGGCCAGAGGTATGGCAGGCCAACGGCCAGATCAAGAACCCGCACCTGATTTTTCCGGGCGATGTGATCAACCTCGCCTATCTCAATGGCGGCCCGCACCTGAACAACGCCGGCGGCCCGCACGTACGCGTAGAGCAGCTCGAGGACGCGATCAAGCCGATCGCGCTCGAACGCATCGACAAGTTCCTCAAGCGCACGCGCATCATCGGCGAGGACGACTTCAAGGCCGCCCCACACGTGGTCGGCGCCGAGGAAGCACATCTGCGCGCGACCCCGGGCCAGCTCGTCTACGTGCGCGGCCTCGACGCGCAGCCGGGCCAGCAGCTCGCGATCGTGCATCCGCTCGGCCGCTACTACGAACTGGTGCCGAAGGACGGCGCGCCGCAACGCTTCTACCGCGACTCCACCGACGAGCCGAGCCGCGACCACGAGATTCGCGGCGACTTGATCTGGCACCATGGCCCGAACCAGTTCAGCCTTGCCGGCAACATCAAGTTCCTCGGCTACGAAGGCCTGCAGATCGGCACGGTGCGCGTCACCAAGGCTGGCAATCCGGCCTCGGCGCTGCTGCTGAGTTCCGACATCGAAGTGGCGCCGGGCGACTTGGTCCTGCCGCTCGACGACAAACCCTATGACGCGCAGTACGTGCCACACCCGCCGATGAAGGTGCCGGACGGCATGCGCGTGGTCGCGTTCACCGATACGCTCGATCCGTCGGCCGGCATGGTCACCGGTCGCGATCAAGTGCTCGCGCTGTCGCACGGCGCTGATGACGGCATCGAGAATGGCCAGGTCTATTCGATCTTCCATCCGGGCGAAACGGTCAACGACAATTTCGACTACTCGCCCGAGAGTGCGAAGAAATTCTTCCATCCGAAGGACGCGAAGGTGCAGTTGCCCGAGGAATACGTCGGCCACGTGATGATCTTCCGCACGTTCGAGCACGTCAGCTACGGCCTGGTCGTGGACGGGGTCAAGCCGGTGCACCTGGGCGACCCGCTGTACGATCCCGATCATCTCTGACCGGGATCGAGGCCAGCAAGGTCGCCATGCCGGCCACAGCCGAGGCGACCCGCGCATGGCTGACCCTGCTGCGCGCGCCGGGGGTCGGCGCGGCGAGCATACGCAGCTTGCTGGCCAGGCACGGCAGCATTGTCGACGCGTGCAGACACGCACGACGCGAGGCTGGCGGGGAAGCCCACACCTGGCTCGCAGCCCCCGATTCGGCCCGGCTTGATGCGGACGAAGCCTGGCTCGCCGCAGCCGATCACCATCTGCTCACCTGCGACTCAGACGACTTTCCGGTACTTCTGCGCGACATCGCCAGCGCGCCCGCGGCATTGTTCGTCATCGGCGATCCGGCGCTGCTGTGGATGCCGCAGATCGCGATCGTCGGCGCACGCAGCGCCAGCGCGGGAGGCATCGCCAATGCGCGCGCGTTCGCGCGCGCGTTCGCCGTCGCCGGCAACACGGTGACGAGCGGGCTGGCTGAAGGCATCGACGGCGCGGCGCATGCTGCGGCGCTGGCCGCGGGCGGCAAGACCATCGCCGTGCTCGGCACCGGCATCGATCTGGTCTATCCGCGCCAGCATGCGCAGCTGGCCGCGGACATCGCCGCGAACGGCGCGCTGGTCGGCGAATATCCGCCCGGCGTGCCGGGGCAGGCGAACCACTTCCCGCGCCGCAACCGCATCATCTCGGGCCTGAGCCTCGGCACGCTCGTGGTCGAGGCGAGCCTGAGGTCCGGTTCGCTGACGACCGCGCGCTATGCGGCCGAGCAGGGCCGCGAAGTCTTCGCCCTGCCGGGCTCGATCCACAACCCGCTCGCGCGCGGCTGCCACAAGCTGATCCGCGAGGGCGCCAAGCTGGTTGAAACCGCGACCGAAGTGCTGGAAGACCTGCGCGAAGTGGGCGCGATCCTCGCCGACGGCCTGCGCGAACGTCTGGCTGCGCTCGACACGCAAAGCCGCATCGATCCGACGGCGCAGCCTAGCGGCAATACGCACGGAAACGATCCAGAATACGCCGCGTTGATGCAGGCGCTCGACCACACTCCGGCAGCGCTGGACGAGCTCGTCGAGCGCACCGGGCTCGCCGCTGGAGCGCTGTCCTCGATGTTGCTCGTGCTTGAACTCGACGGCCTCGTCTGCGCCGAAAATGGGCGCTATGCGCGCAGCGTGCGTTAGGTCGGAAACGGCTCCGCACGAAGTCGCGAAATCGCCTGTTACGGCAGGCCGAGCTTGACAGCATGCCCGTTTGCGGGTTTGACTGGAAAAAGGGGTGCCGCGGGACCGCGGCTCCGCAACTGCTTGAATTTCCCTCAGACCGATCCATTTCTCCGCGTCGATACGGACGTATCCGTGCCCGCGAAATAACCTATGGCAAAGAACCTGCTCATCGTCGAATCGCCGGCCAAAGCGAAGACGATCAATAAATACCTCGGCAAGGATTTCCAGGTCCTGGCTTCGTACGGTCACGTGCGCGACCTGAAGCCGAAGGAAGGCGCGGTCGACCCCGATCACGACTTCGCGATGCACTATGAGCTGATCGAGAAGAACGAGAAGCATGTCGACGCGATCGCCAAGGCGGCGAAGCTGGCCGACTCGATCTATCTCGCGACCGACTTGGATCGCGAAGGCGAAGCGATCTCCTGGCACATCTCGGAAATCCTCAAGCAAAAGAAATTGCTCGACGGCAAGGAAGTGCACCGCGTGGTGTTCTCGGAAATCACGCCGCATGCGATCCGCGAGGCCGTGGCCAACCCGCGCAAGCTCTCGCACGACCTGGTCGACGCGCAGCAGGCGCGGCGTGCGCTCGACTACCTGGTCGGCTTCAATCTGTCGCCGGTGCTGTGGCGCAAAGTCCAGCGTGGCCTGTCCGCGGGCCGCGTGCAGTCGCCCGCACTGCGCATGATCGTCGAGCGCGAGGAGGAGATCGAAGCGTTCAAGGCGCAGGAATACTGGACGATCGCAGCCGACTGCGCGCATCCGGACCTGCACTTCAGCGCGCGCCTGCTCAAGCTGCGCGGCAAGAAATTCGAGCAGTTCGACCTGACCAACGAGCACGACGCCCATGCCGCGCGCGATGCGCTGATCAAGTCCGCGCAGGGCCGCCTCGTCGTCGCCGAAGTGCAGTCGAAGGAGCGCAAGCGCCGCCCGTCGCCGCCGTTCACGACATCGACTTTGCAGCAGGAAGCCGCGCGCAAGCTCGGCTTCTCGACCACGCGCACGATGCGCCTCGCGCAGGGCCTGTACGAAGGCGTCGCGATCGGCGGCGAAGGCACGGTCGGCCTGATCACCTACATGCGTACCGATTCGGTCAGTCTCGCGGCCGATGCGATCGGCGAGATCCGCAAGGTCATCGCGCGCGACTACGGCACGAAAGCGCTGCCCGAGGCGCCTAACTTTTATCGCGCCAAATCGAAGAATGCGCAAGAAGCGCATGAGGCGATCCGCCCGACCTCGGCGCTGCACACGCCACGCGAAATGGCGCAGTACCTCAGTGACGACCAGCGCAAGCTCTACGAGCTGATCTGGAAGCGTGCAGTCGCAAGTCAGATGCAGTACGCCACACTCAACACCGTCAGCGTCGATCTCGACGCCGGCAACGATTCGATGTTCCGCGCGAGCGGCACGACCGTGGTCGATCCGGGCTTCCTCGCCGTTTACGAGGAAGGTCGCGACGCGAAGAACACCGAGGACGAGGACGAGAACCGCAAGCTGCCCGCGATGCAGATCGGCGAGGCCGTGCCGCTGGCCGACATCGCCGCCGACCAGCACTTCACCGAACCGCCGCCGCGCTACTCGGAAGCCTCGCTGGTCAAGGCGCTCGAGGAATACGGCATCGGCCGCCCGTCGACTTACGCGAGCATCATCCAGGTGCTGCTCAACCGCGAATACGTGACGCTCGACAGCCGCCGCTTTAAGCCCACCGACATCGGTCGCGCGGTCGGCAAATTCCTCGCCGGTCACTTCACTCAGTACGTCGACTACGACTTCACCGCCAAGCTCGAGGACGAGCTCGACGCGGTCAGCCGCGGCGAAGAGGAATGGAAGCCGTTGCTGCAGAGGTTCTGGACGCCGTTCAAGGCGCTGGTCGAAGACAAAACCGAAACCGTCGACCGCAGCGAAGCGGGCGGCGAGCGTGTGCTCGGCGACGACCCGGTCAGCGGCAAACCCGTATCCGTGCGCCTCGGCCGCTACGGGCCGATGGCCCAGCTCGGCGGCCGCGACGACGAGGACAAGCGCTTCGCCAGCCTGCGCCCGGGTCAGAGCATCCACACGATTTCGCTCGAGGATGCGCTGCACCTGTTCAAACTACCTCGCGCGTTGGGTGAGGCCGCGGACGGAGAGACCATCAGCGTGGGCATCGGCCGCTTCGGCCCGTTCGTCAAGCACGGCAAAATCTACGCATCGATCAAGCCGCCCGACGATCCGTACACGATCGAACTCGAGCGCGCGCAGGAAGTCCTGCGTGAAAAGGAGGAAGCGATCCGCAACCGCGTCATCGCAAGCTTCCAGGACGGCGCGATCCAGATTCTGCGCGGCCAGTACGGCCCCTACATCACCGATGGCAAGAAGAACGCGAAGATTCCGAAGGATCGTGAACCCGCAAGCCTGACCGAGGCGGAATGCGTCGAACTGATCGCTGCCGCGCCCGAGAAGCGCGGTCGCTTCGGCAGGGGCGCGAAGGCCGCACCGGCGAAGAAGGCGGAGGCGGCGCCGGCGAAAAAAGCCGCGGCGAAAAAAGCTCCCGCCAAGAAAGCCGCCGCGAAGAAGAAGGCGGCTACGAAGAAAACCGCGGCGAAAAAAGCGGCAAGCAAGACCCCATAGCGGTAACGATGGATTCCGGTCTCGACATCGCTGTCGCCGCGCTACGCTCGGGTGGAGTGATCGCCTACCCGACCGAAGCGGTGTACGGACTAGGCTGCGATCCGGCGAACGAAGCGGCCGTGAGCCGAGTGTTCGCACTCAAGCAACGTCCGGTCACGCAAGGCATGCTGCTGATCGCTGCGGACTTCGCCCAGGTGGAACAATACGTCGCCCTTGCCGCCGTGCCTGCAGCGGCGCTGGCACGCGCGCTGGCAAGTTGGCCTGGCCCACATACCTGGGTGTTCCCGCGTGCGCCGCAGACGCCGCGCTGGCTCACCGGTGCGCACTCGGGCATCGCCTTGCGCGTGACCGCGCATCCGCTTGCGGCCGCGCTGTGTCGCGCGTTCGGTGGCGCGCTGGTCTCGACCAGCGCGAACCGCCACGGCGAGCCGCCCGCGCGCAGCGCCGAGGCGGTTCAGGCTGCATTCGGTGCCGACGTGGCCTATATTCTCGCAGGAGAAACCGGCGGACTGGCGCGACCAACGCCGATCCACGACGTCGTGAGCGGCGAAGAGATCCGGATTTAGAACCCGTTTTCAAAGCGCAGTAGCTTCGAGAACAGGTTCCTAGGGAAGAATATTGAGGGGGAGCCGATGTCGGCCGTATTCGGGAACGCGCGATCCTCGGACGCGCAGAAAAAAATTCCGCTGCTTGCGGACGCGGACTTCAACCGCGTCTTCGCGCGGCACGGCGGACGCGAGATCGGCGCAGCTGAATTCCTCGCCGATGTGTTCGCGCTCGCAGCACGCCTGCCCGAGGCGCGCTACACACTCAATCTGTGCACGCAGCGTTATCACTTTCTTGTCGCATTCTGCGCTGCGGTCGTCGCTGGGCAGGCCAACCTGCTGCCACCCTCGCGTGCACCGCAGCTGCTCGCCGAGTTGCTGCGCGCGTATCCGAACCACTACGTACTGACCGACGAAGACACCGCGCTGGCCGACACACGCGTTATCGATGTACGCGATGCGCTTTCGAGCGAAACCGAACGAAAATTCTTCACCAATGTATCGATCTCGGCCGATCAGCTCGTCGCGATCGGCTTCACCTCGGGGTCGACCGGCGCGCCGAAAGCTAACCGCAAGACCTGGGGCGGATTCTGCGCATCGAGCGCACTCAATCTCGCCGCGCTGGCGACGACGACGGGCGCGACGTTCAACATCCTCGCCACCGTGCCGCCACAGCACATGTTCGGCATGGAGCTGTCGGTGTTGCTGCCGCTGCGTTCGCGCGCGGCGATCCACGACTCGCAGCCGCTGCTGCCCGCCGATATTGCCGCCACGCTCGCGGGCATGCCCGCGCCGCGCGTGCTTGTGACCACGCCGTTCCACCTGCGCGCACTGCATGAGTCGGGCGTCGACCTGCCTGCGCTCGCCGCCGTCGTCACCGCGACCGCACCGCTGTCGACCGAACTCGCCGCTGCGGTGGAAGCGCGCTTCGCAACGCAAGTGATCGAGCTGTTCGGTTCAACCGAAACCTGCGTGATCGCGCAACGTCGCACTGCGCTGGGCGAGGCGTGGTCGCTTTACGATGCCGTCGAACTGCACCCGCAACCCGACGGCACGCTCGCAAGCGCGGCGCATTTCGCCGAACCGACCGTGCTGCAGGACATCGTCGAACTGCTGCCCGGGCGACGCTTCAACCTATGCGGGCGCAACAGCGACCTGCTCGAGATCGCCGGCAAGCGTGCCTCGCTGGCCGACCTGACAAGGCGGCTGCTCGCGATCGACGGCGTTCTCGATGGCGTAGTGTTCCAGCTCGATGCGGAGTCGGATTGTGCCGGTGTGCGCCGGATCGCCGCGCTCGTCGTCGCGCCGGATCTGGACGAGGCGCAGATCCTCGACGCGCTGCGCGCAACGATCGATCCTGCATTCCTGCCGCGGCCGCTACGCCGCGTCGATGCGCTGCCGCGCAACGCGACCGGCAAGCTGCCGCGCGCAGCGCTGCTGGCCGCGCTGTAGCGGCGCGACGCGCGGAAGCGCGAAAGGCGTCTCGCTAGGACTCGGTTACCAGCCGAACACCTTGTACTGCACGGCGCCGGGTTTGCCGTGCATGCCGGCGTCGAGGTCAGGTGGCATCGGGCCCTTGTAGCCGGGATCGACATACCACTTCTCCTCGCCGCTGTCCTTCGACTTGAAGTACTGGGCGAAGATCTTGCCGCGTTTGCGGTATTCGGTGATCGTCTCGTTGCCTTCCTGGCGCACGGTAATGACAGGCAGTTCGGTGGCCTCGGCGGCTTTCTGCACGTCCGGCGGCAAGCCGGGACTGTCAAATTTCTTCTCGGGTTCAGGCGGCAGGGCCGGCACCGGTTGCGCGGTGCGGCGCTTGGCTTCCTCGGCAGCGGCCTTGGACTCGGCGTCGGAATTCGCGATCGGCACCGTCTTCGCCTTGTTCGTCGCGGGTGGGGTTTGCGACGTGGACGCCGGCGGATCATCCATTGCCGGTGGCGGCTGCACCGGCGGCAAACCGTCATCGGTTTTCTTCTGAGCGTGAACTTGGACCTGCGCGGCAATCAGTCCGCAAGCGAGCATCAAGGGAAGCAACTTGCGCATGGCTCTACTCCGTCAGAAAACCTGCAGCGAGCATAGCAAAGCCGGCGTGAAGGTGGCATGAAACCGCCCACGGTTGTGGACCGTTCACGATTGCAAATAAAGCATGACTGGCCCAAGCTCACGGCCCCGCAGGAATTCGCCCGCGCATGTCCGCCAAAACCCTGACTCTCATCGACGGCTCCGGCTACTTGTATCGCGGCTACCATGCCACGTACGACAAGCATTTCGCCACGCGCGCCGGCGAGCCGACCGGCGCGCTGCTGACCGTGCACAACATGGTTCGCCTCGCGCTGAAAGCGAAGCCGGACTACATCGCCTTCGTCGTCGATGCGCCGGGACCGACCTTTCGCGACGAACTCTACCCCGAGTACAAGGCGACGCGTTCGGCGATGCCGGAAGATCTCGCGGCACAGATCGAGCCGATGCTGCGCATGGTCGCCGCGCTCGGCATTCCGATCCTGCGCGTCGCCGGCGTCGAGGCCGACGATGTGATCGGCACGCTCGCCAGACAGGCGGCGGAACACGGCATCGAGGTCACCGTTTCGACCGGCGACAAGGACATGGCGCAACTCGTCGATGCGCACGTCAAGCTCGTCAACACGATGACGAACACGACGCTCGACGAACAAGGCGTCGTCGAAAAGTTCGGCGTGCGCGCCGACCAGATCGCCGATTATCTCGCGCTGACGGGCGACACGGTCGACAACGTGCCCGGCGTCGAGAAGTGCGGGCCGAAGACCGCGGCGAAATGGCTGGCCGAATACGAGACGCTGGCCGGAGTGATCGAGAACGCGGACAAGATCGGCGGCAAGATCGGCGAAAATCTGCGCAAGGCGCTGCCGCACCTGCCGCTGTCGCGGACGCTGACGATCATCAAGACCGACGTGGCGCTTGACGAAACGCCGAACGATCTCTTGTTGCGCGATGCGGATATCAACAAGTTGCGCGAGTTTTATACGCATTACGAATTCAAGGCGGCATTGAAGGAACTCGATGCAACGGCTGCGGGTAATGCCGCAGAGGAGCCGGCCTCCGCGGCCGTGGCCGAGGCGCCTTCCCCAGCGCCTGTGCACGAAGGGAAGAGTTCGACGCCGTCGCGCTACGATCTCGTCCTCGCACAACCCGACTTCGACGCGTGGCGCAAACGCCTCGAAGCCGCCGACCTGTTCTGCATCGACACCGAAACCAGCGGCCTCGATCCGATGCAGGCCGAAATCGTCGGCGTTTCATTTGCGGTCGAACCGGGCCATGCGGCCTACGTGCCGCTCGCGCATGACTATCCGGGCGCGCCCGCGCAGCTCGATCGCGCCGCCGTGCTCGACGCGCTGCGCCCGCTGCTGGAGGACCCGAAGAAAACCAAACTGGGCCAGCACGCGAAATACGACATGAACGTCTTGTCGAACTACGGCATCGCCGTGCAAGGCGTGCGCTACGATTCAATGCTCGAATCCTACGTATGGAATTCTTCGGGCAACCGCCACGACATGGACACGCTGGCGAAGAAGTACCTCGGAGTCGACACGATCCGCTACGAGGACGTGACCGGCAGGGGCGCCAAGCAGATACCGTTCTCGCAGGTCGACGTGCGCGTCGCGGCCGATTACGCGGCCGAAGATGCCGATATCACGCTGCGCCTGCACGAAGCGTTGTGGGCCAAGCTTGAAACCGTGCCGACGCTGCAGAAGGTGTTCGACGACATCGAGATGCCGCTCGTGCCCGTGCTCGCGCGCATGGAGCAGACCGGCGTGCTGATCGATGTCGCCAAACTGAAGAAGCAGAGCAATGAACTCGGCAAGCGCCTGCTCGAACTCCAGCAGCGCGCGTTCGATGTCGCCGGTCGTCATTTCAGCCTCGACTCGCCGAAGCAGCTGCAGGCCTTGCTTTACGACGAATTGAAATTGCCGGTGTCGGTGAAGACGCCGACCGGGCAGCCGTCGACGAACGAGGAAGCGCTCGAAGCGCTGGCCAACCAGCACGAGCTGCCACGCCTGATCCTCGATTACCGCACGCTGGCAAAACTGCGCTCGACCTACACCGACAAGCTGCCCGAGGCGGTCAATCCGCGCGATGGACGCGTGCATACGAGCTATCACCAGGCAGTCGCCGCGACGGGGCGCTTGTCGTCGAACGATCCGAACCTGCAGAACATTCCGATCCGCACCGAGGAGGGCCGGCGCATTCGCCAGGCCTTCGTCGCGCCGGAGGGTTTCAAGGTTCTCGCCGCCGACTATTCGCAGATCGAACTGCGCATCATGGCGCACCTGTCGGGCGATCCCGGGCTGCTCGCCGCGTTCCACGGCAACCAGGACGTGCATCGTGCGACCGCGGCCGAGGTGTTCGGCGTCCCGCCCGAGCAGGTCGACGCGAACCAACGCCGCGCGGCGAAGGCGATCAACTTCGGCCTGATGTACGGCATGAGCGCCTGGGGCCTCGCGCGCCAGCTCGGCATCGAGCGTGGCGAGGCGAACGAATACGTGAAGCGCTACTTCGAACGCTATCCTGGCGTGCGCGAATTCATGGAGCGCACACGCGAGCAGGCGCATCGCGACGGTTACGTCGAAACACTGTTTGGCCGGCGCTTGTATCTGATCGAAATCCATTCGCGCAACGCGGGCTTGCGCGCCGGCGCCGAGCGCGCGGCGATCAATGCGCCGATGCAAGGCACGGCTGCCGACATCATCAAGCGCGCGATGATTTCGGTCGACGCCTGGTTGCAATCACTCGCCGGCGACGCGCGCATGATCATGCAGGTACACGACGAACTCGTGTTCGAGGTGCGCGAGAATGCGGTGAAGAAAGTGTCCGACGGCGTACGCGAGCGCATGATGCACGCCGCGGAACTTGAGGTGCCGTTGGTCGTCGATATCGGCGTCGGCGACAACTGGGACGAAGCGCATTGAGCGGTTGCCAAGCAAAAAACGGCACGCTTTAACGCAATCTTTGCGAAACCGAAGATGAAGTATTTTTCATCCTCGTCGTGTGCGTGCGGAACGACTCGCGCAAATGCCTGATTTTTCAACGCATGAATGAAAACTAAACCGAACAGGTCAATTTTTCGCTTCGCCTTGAACTTCCGCCGCTCCAACCGCAACTAAGTCAGCGGTGCACGCAACGGCACCTCGGCTGGCCCACCTCCCTGGGTTCAGCCCACGAAGGCCGATCCCTCCCCAGATCCGCCTTCGGACCCGGCCCCGAGAGTTTCCCCCTAAACTCTCGGGGCTTTTTTTTGGGTGTATGAGTGCGCAATCTCGCCATGCAACCATTCGCGAAACGCGATCAGCGGCGGATATTTGGCCGAGCATGATGGATAGACGAGGTAGTGGCCGTACTTCGCCGGCATGCGTTCGCGTGTGAGCACGACCAACGCACCGTTCTCGATCAGCGGCTTCGCCAAGAGCAGGCGCCCCATCGCGACGCCGAGTCCTTGCGCCGCGGCGCGGTGCAGCAGCTCCACGTCGGTGAAGCTCGCCACGTAGCGGTTCGGCAGCGTACCGCCGAATTCGGTGAACCAGCGCCGCCAATGCGCGCTGTTATCGTCGTATTCCCCAAGCAACGGCCAGCGTGCGAGATCCGCCGGCGCGGGCTTGCCGAATTCCTCGAGCCATTTCGGATGCGCAATCGGCGCCAGCTGCTCGTCGAGCAGATGCTCGGAGGTCAGGCCGGCCCATGTTCCCGCGCCGTAGCGCAATGCCGCGTCGACCGGCTCGCGCTCGAAGTCGACCACGGCCGTCGTCGTCTGCAGGTTGAATTCGAGTCCGGGATGCCTGGCCATGAATGCGGGCAGGCGCGGCATCAACCAACTCGACGAGAACGACGGCAGCGCGCTGATCGTCAATGTGTTCGCCGGCTGCTCGCGCGTACGCGCGAACACGCGCTCGATGCCGTCGACATGCGCGGCGACTTCATCGAGCAGACGGGCGCCGTGCGGAGTCAGACTCACACCGCGCGGGCCGCGCTCGAGCAGCTTGCGGCCCAGGCGCTCCTCGAGCGCGCGCATCTGATGGCTCAATGCGCTGACCGTGAGGTTCATCTGCGCGGCCGCGCGCGTCAGATTCTTCTCGCGCGCGACGGCGACGAAGGCCTGCAATGTATGCAGCGGCGGCTTGCTCATGTCTTCGCTTTCTCCGTGCGGAGAAGGAAAGCGCAACCTTGAATCAGGTTCAACTCAGGCTTGCAAAAGTATCGCTTTTCCGCGACATGGCGCAAGCGTACGTTGTACGCCTATCAAGACTCACGAGGAATTTGCCATGCTCGACTGGCTCAAGAAATTCGAACAATCGTCACTCGGAATGCTGTTCACCGACCAGCATCTGTCGCCGTCCGAAATCGTGCGCATCGCACAGCAGGAACGCAATGCGCAGCAATCGGAACCGTGCGCCACGACTGCCGGCAAGCCGCGCAAGAACGGCTTGCCGCACACGCAGATGGTCGGTTTGCGCTGAAGAAGCTCGCAGGGGCGCGATGCGCCCCCGCCGATCACGTCAGAGGTTCTTGATCAGCTCGTCACCGAACTCGGAACACTTCACTTCGGTGGCGCCATCCATCAGGCGCGCGAAGTCGTAGGTGACCTTCTTATTCGCGATCGCCTTGTCCATCGCCGAGATGGTCGCATCGGCCGCTTCGGTCCAGCCCATGTAGCGCAGCATCATCTCGCCGGAGAGGATGACCGAACCCGGATTGACCTTGTCGAGACCCGCGTACTTCGGAGCGGTACCGTGCGTGGCCTCGAACACGGCATGGCCGGTGAGGTAGTTGATATTGCCGCCCGGCGCGATGCCGATGCCGCCGACCTGCGCGGCGAGCGCGTCGCTGAGGTAATCGCCGTTGAGATTGAGCGTGGCGATCACGTCGAACTCGTCGGGGCGTGTCAGCACTTGCTGCAGCGTGATGTCAGCGATCGCGTCCTTGATCAGCACCTTGCCCGCAGCGAGCGCGGCTTTTTGCTCGGCGTTCGCCTCGGCCTCGCCCTTGGCAGCCTTGGTCTTCTCCCAGGTTTCCCAGGTGTAGGTGTGGCTCGGGAAGAACTTCTCGGCGACTTCGTAACCCCAGTTGCGGAACGCGCCTTCGGTGAACTTCATGATGTTGCCCTTGTGCACCAGGGTCACCGACTTGCGCTTGTTCTGGATCGCGTAGCTGATTGCGCTGTGCACGAGGCGCTCGGTGCCAAGATAGCTGACCGGCTTGATGCCGACGCCGACCTGCACGTCGACCTCGCGATGCGGCGCGCCGATCGCTTCGAGCTGCTTCTGCCATTCTTCGGCCTTGGCCTTGGTGCCGAAGCGTATCTTGTCGAACGCCTTCGGATCGTTCTGTGCGATGAAGTCGAGAATCTTCTGCGCGGCTTCGCTGCCCGCGGCGTATTCGATACCGGCGTAGATGTCCTCGGTGTTCTCGCGGAAGATCACCATATCGACCTTCTCCGGCGTCTTCACCGGCGAGGGCACGCCCTTGAACCAGCGCACCGGACGCAGGCAGACGTAGAGGTCGAGCATCTGACGCAGGGCGACATTGAGCGAGCGGATGCCGCCGCCGACCGGCGTGGTCAGCGGGCCCTTGATCGAGACGAGATAGTCGCGGCAGGCGGCGACCGTCGAATTCGGCAGCCAGGTGCCGAACTGGTTGTTGGACTTCTCGCCAGCGAACACTTCGAGCCAATGAATTTTGCGCTTGCCGCCGTAGGCCTTGGCCACTGCCGCGTCGAGCACGCGCACCGAGGCGCGCCAGATGTCGGCGCCGGTACCGTCGCCTTCGATGAACGGAACGATGGGGTTTTCCGGAACGTGAAGTCTGCCGTTCTGGATCGAAATCTTGGCGCCGCCGGCGGGCGCGGTGTAGGTGGGTTCGGCCATGGGTTGCTCGCGTTTTCGAGTGGACGAGAAAGGCTGTAGAACCTGTCTCAGTGAGCAACGACAGTTCACGCGTCGCCGGCGCGCAGGAACCGGAGCATACACAGGAGTATGTGAGGATTCCGAGCAAACCGCGGGCGCGCGAAATGTCGAGCGCATAGTTTGAGACAGGTTCTAAGCGTATCAGGAACGCACGCAAATCCCTGCGCTGCCGACGTTGGAAGCGCAGGATCGAATCGACGCGCCTCAGCGCGGCGCTTGCTGGTTCTCGCCAGCTCGCCTCAGCCGGCGAACGCCGCCAGCGTCGCGTTGAAAGTGGCGCTGGGCCGCATCACCGCGTGGGTCTTGCCCGCATCGGGCAGATAGTAGCCGCCGATGTCGGCCGGCTTGCCTTGTACGCTCGCGAGTTCGTCCACGATCTTCGTTTCGCCGGCGGCCAGGGCATCGGCCAGCGGCTTGAAACGCGCAGCGAGTTCGCTGTCCTCGGTCTGCGCGGCAAGTGCTTGAGCCCAGTACAGCGCGAGGTAGAAATGACTGCCGCGGTTGTCGAGTTGGCCGGTCTTGGGGCTGGGACCCTTGTTGTTGTCCAGCAGCTTGCCGGTGGCAGCGTCGAGCGCGCGGGCCAGCACCTTGGCCTTGGCGTTGTTGTTCTTGATGCCCATGTCCTCGAGGCTCACGGCCAGGGCCAGGAACTCACCGAGAGAATCCCAGCGCAGGTGATTTTCCTCGACCAGCTGCTGCACGTGCTTGGGCGCGGAACCGCCGGCACCAGTCTCGTACATGCCCCCGCCGGCCATCAGCGGCACGATCGAGAGCATCTTGGCCGAGGTACCCAGCTCCATGATCGGGAACAGGTCGGTCAGGTAGTCGCGCAGGATGTTGCCGGTGGCGCTGATCGTGTCCATCCCGCGGATGACGCGCTCCAGCGTGTAACGCATCGCGCGCACCTGGCTCATGATCTGGATGTCGAGCCCGGCGGTGTTGTGCTCGTGCAGGTACATCTTGACCTTGGTGATCAGCTGGGCCTCGTGCGGACGGTAAGCGTCCAGCCAGAACACCACCGGCATGCCCGAGTTGCGCGCGCGCGTGACCGCGAGCTTGACCCAATCGCGGATCGCGGCGTCCTTGACCTGACACATGCGCCAGATGTCGCCCTGCTCGACGTCCTGGCTCATCAGCACCTCGCCGGTGGCGAGGTCGGTGATGTTGGCTACGCCGTCCTCGGGAACCTCAAAAGTTTTGTCGTGCGAACCGTATTCCTCGGCCTGCTGGGCCATGAGGCCGACGTTGGGCACGGTGCCCATCGTGCGCGGGTCGAACGCGCCATGCCATTTGCAGAAGTTGATCATCTCCTGGTAAATGCGGGCGAAGGTCGATTCGGGCATTACGGCCTTGACGTCCTTGAGGCGGCCGTCGGGGCCGTACATCTTGCCGCCGCTGCGGATCATCGCGGGCATCGAGGCATCGACGATGACGTCGTTGGGCGAGTGAAAATTGGTGATGCCCTTGGCCGAGTCCACCATCGCCAACTCGGGGCGATGCTCGTGGCAGGCGTGCAGGTCGCGCTTGATCTCGTCCTGCGTGCTCTGCGGTAGCGTGGCGATCTTGTTGTACAGGTCGACCATGCCGTTGTTGACGTTGATACCCAGTTCGTCGAACAGCTTGCCGTGCTTGTCGAAGGCCTCGCGGTAAAAGATGCGCACGCAATGGCCGAACACGATCGGATGGGATACCTTCATCATCGTCGCTTTGACGTGCAGCGAGAACATCACGCCGGTCTTGCGCGCGTCTTCGATCTCTTTTTCATAGAAGGCCAACAGAGCCTTCTTGCTCATGAACATCGAATCGATCACCTCGCGATCGAGCAGCGAGACCTTGGGCTTGAGCACGATGGTCTTGCCGCTCTTGGTGATCAGCTCCATCTTCACGTCGCGCGCGCGATCCAGCGTCATCGACTTTTCGCCGTGATAGAAGTCGCCGCCGTGCATGTGCGACACGTGCGAGCGCGAAGCCTGGCTCCACTCGTCCATGCGGTGCGGGTTCTTGCGCGCGTATTCCTTGACCGCCTTGGGCGCGCGGCGGTCGGAGTTGCCTTCGCGTAGCACCGGGTTCACCGCGCTGCCGGTGCATTTGTTGTAGCGCGCGCGGATCTCCTTGTCGACGTCCGTGGTCGGGTTCTCGGGATAGTCGGGGATCTTGTAGCCCTTGTCCTGCAGTTCCTTGATCGCCGCCTTGAGCTGCGCCACCGAGGCGCTGATGTTGGGCAACTTGATGATGTTGGCCTCGGGCTTGAGCGTGAGTTTGCCCAGCTCGGCCAGGTTGTCGGGTACGCGCTGCGCCTCGCTCAGCGCATCGGGAAACTGGCCCAGGATGCGGCTGGCCACCGAAATGTCACTGGTCGCCACTTCGATGCCCGCCGGCTTCGCGAAAGTCTGGATGATCGGCAACAGCGAAGCCGTGGCCAGGCGCGGCGCTTCGTCAGTGAGGGTGTAGATGATTCTGGAGTTTGCGGCGGTCATGGGTTCTCTTGCGGGCTGTTTCGGCCGCCGCCGCTGATCAGCGGTCCCCTTGGAGACGAGGAAGTCCCGAAGGCCTCGACGGTCGAATCGACAAATGGAAGAAAAAAGCGCGTAAGCGTAGCAAAAACCCGCGTCCGCCGCGCAACGATACAGGCCGCACCCGGCTGTCGTTGCCTGCGCCTTGGCAAACAGCGCGGACCGTACGCGCAGAAGACTGAAGCGGCGTTCTGGATCGTGCGTTTGCTTGGCTGGCGCACGATGTCGGGGCTCGATCACACCTTTTTGCACCAGAATCGTGCGCCCGAGCCAAGGAACGAAAGACCCATCTTATTGTTTGAGCTTTGTTTTTCCAGTTGGCATGTGACTTGCTGCTCTGCAACACGAGACCGCGAGGTGCAAGCATGAACGCCAAGGCGAAACAGAAGCTCGTATTGATCGGCAACGGCATGGCCGGTGTGCGCACGCTCGAGGAATTGCTCAAGCTCGCACCCGACCTCTACGACATCACCGTGTTCGGCGCCGAGCCGCATCCGAACTACAACCGCATTCTGCTGTCGCCAGTGCTTGCCGGCGAGCAGACGGTCGAGCAGATCGTGCTCAACGATTGGGATTGGTATCGAGATAACGGCATCACCCTGCATACCGGCAAGAAGATCGTGAAGATCGATCGCGTGCGTCGGCGCGTGATCGCCGAAGACGGCACCGAGGCGGCCTACGATCGTCTGCTGCTCGCGACCGGCTCAAACCCATTCATGCTGCCGATTCCCGGCAAGGATCTCGACGGTGTGCTCGCCTACCGCGACATCGCCGATACGCATGCGATGATCGGCGCTGCGCAGAAGTACAAGCATGCCGTCGTGATCGGCGGAGGTTTGCTCGGGCTGGAAGCTGCGAATGGCTTGAGAGCGCGAGGTATGGACGTCACCGTCGTCCATGTGCTCGACGCGTTGATGGAACGCCAGCTCGATGCAAGCGCGGCCGCGCTGCTCAAGCTCTCGCTCGAACAGCGCGGACTGACGTTCGCAATGAACAAAAAGACGCAGGAACTGCTCAGCGACGAACACGGTCGCGTGCGCGCGGTGCGCTTCGCCGACGGCGAGGAGATTCCGGCCGAACTCGTCGTCATGGCGATCGGCATCCGCCCGAACACGGCGCTGGCCGAATCCGCCGGACTGCAGTGCAACCGCGGCATCCTCGTCTCCGACACGATGCAGACTTACGATCCGCGCGTTTACGCGGTCGGCGAATGCGCCGCGCATCGCGGCATCGCCTACGGCCTCGTCGCGCCGCTGTTCGAGCAGGCCAAAGTCTGCGCGAATCACTTGGCCGAGTTCGGTATCGGCATCTACTCGGGCTCGGTCACCTCGACCAAGCTCAAGGTCACCGGCATCGACCTGTTCTCTGCCGGCGACTTCAACGGCGGCGCCGACACCGAGGAAATCACTCTTGCCGATCCGATCGGCGGCGTTTACAAGAAACTTGTCATCCGCGACGACAAGCTCATCGGCGCCTGCCTCTACGGCGACACGACCGACGGCGCGTGGTACTTCAAGCTGCTGCGCGAAGGCCGCAAGATCGACGACATCCGCGACACGCTGATGTTCGGCGAAGCCAATCTCGGCGACGCTGGCCACGCCGGTGAAAACCGCGCGGTCGCGATGGCCGACGACGCCGAAGTCTGCGGCTGCAACGGCGTGTGCAAGGGCACGATCGTCAAGGCGATCAAGAACCAGGGCCTGTTCACGGTCGACGCCGTGCGCAAGCACACCAAGGCATCCAGTTCGTGCGGCTCGTGCACCGGTCTGGTCGAACAGATTCTTGCTTCGACGCTTGGCGGCGACTACTCGGCAACGCCCGCGAAAAAGCCGATCTGCGCTTGCACGAGCTACTCGCACGAGGAAGTGCGCGCCGCCATTCGAGAGAACAAGCTGAGCAGCCTGATGGCGGCGATGGCGTTCATGGAATGGGCTACGCCGAACGGCTGCGCGACGTGTCGTCCCGCGCTCAACTACTACCTGATCTCGACCTGGCCGCACGCGGCGAAGGACGATCCGCAGGCGCGCTTCATCAACGAACGCGCGCACGCCAATATCCAGAAGGACGGCACCTATTCGGTGGTCCCGCGCATGTGGGGCGGCATCACCAACGCGAGCGAACTGCGCCGCATCGCCGACGTCGTCGACAAATACCAGATTCCCACGGTCAAGGTCACCGGCGGCCAACGCATCGATTTGCTCGGGGTGAAGAAGGAAGACCTGCAGAACGTCTGGCGCGATCTCGACATGCCCTCGGGTCATGCCTACGCAAAGGCGCTGCGCACGGTGAAGACCTGCGTCGGCTCCGAATGGTGCCGCTTCGGCACGCAGGATTCCACACGCATGGGTATCGAGCTCGAAAAGGCGCTGTGGCGCATGTACGCGCCGCACAAGGTCAAGCTGGCCGTGTCGGGCTGCCCGCGCAACTGCGCGGAGTCGGGCATCAAGGACGTCGGCGTGATCGGCGTCGACTCGGGCTGGGAGATCTACGTCGCCGGCAACGGCGGCATCAAGACCGACGTCGCCCAGTTTTTCTGCAAGCTGAAGACGCACGAAGAAGTGCTCGAATACGCGGGCGCGTTCCTGCAGCTCTATCGCGAGGAAGGTCACTACCTCGAACGCACCGTGCACTACGTCGGTCGCGTCGGCCTCGACTACTGCAAACGCCGCGTGCTTGACGACGCCGAAGGCCGCCGCGCTTTGTGGGCGAGACTGCAGGACGCGCTGCGCGACGAGGCCGATCCTTGGCACGAGCCGCAAAAAGCCGCGGTCGACCTGCGCCAGTTCGCGCCGATCAAGGCCGTGCTCGTCGAGGAATCGGCATGATCAAGAGAGATTGGCTGTACATTTGCCGCCTCGACGATATTCCGGTATCCGGCGCACGCGTCGTGCGCATCGAGGGGCGGCCCGACATCGCGTTGTTCCGCACGCTCGACGATCGAGTATTCGCGCTGCATGACCGCTGCCCGCACCGCGGCGGACCCCTGTCGCAGGGCATCGTCCACGGCGCGCGCGTGACTTGTCCGCTGCACGCCTGGGTGATCAACCTCGACAGCGGTCGTGCGGTCGAACCCGATGTCGGAGCTGCGACGTGTTTTCGTGTGCGCTGCGAGAACGGCGAGGTGTTCCTGCACCGCGCCGACGCACGCGGCACTACTGCCGTGGCCGAACGCGAAACCTGCGCGGTGGCATGAACGCCTCGCTGCAAGCCTCGCCCAAGCTTGCGGCGCGCACGACGCGGTCGACCTGCTGCTACTGCGGCGTGGGTTGCGGCGTGCTGATCCAAACGGCGCTCGACGACAACGGCATCGAGACGATCGTCGGCGTCCAAGGCGATCCCGAACACCCGGCCAACTTCGGCCGCCTGTGCAGCAAGGGCAGCACCCTGCACCTCACCGCGACGCCCGCGCTGCGTGAGCAGGCGCGTGCGCTGCATCCTGAGTTGCGCCGCGCACGCGCGGATGCGCGCACGCGCGCGAGCTGGAACGAGGCGCTCGATCTCGTTGCGGAACGTTTCGCCGCGGTCGTACGTGAGCACGGCCCGGATGCGGTCGCGTTCTACATCTCCGGGCAATTGCTGACCGAGGACTACTACGTCTTCAACAAGCTCGCCAAGGGCCTGGTCGGCACGAACAACATCGACACGAACTCGCGCCTGTGCATGAGCTCGGCGGTCGCCGGCTACAAGCAGACGCTCGGCGCCGACGCGCCGCCGTGTTCTTACGAAGACCTCGATCATGCAAGCTGCGTGTTCATCGCCGGCGCCAATCCCGCGTTCGCGCACCCGATCCTGTTCCGCCGCCTTGAAGACGCGAAAGCGCGCAACCCGGACCTGCGCATCGTCGTCGTCGATCCGCGCCACACCGACAGCGCTGAAGGCGCGGATCTGCACCTGCGCCTGACGCCCGGCAGCGATGTCGTGCTGTTTCTCGGCATGCTGCACGTGCTGATCGTCGCAGGCTTGACTGACGAGACCTACATCGCGGCGCACACCGAAGGCTTCGATGCCGCGCGCGAACTGGCGCTCGAATATCCACCCGAACGCGCCAGCGGAATCTGCGGCGTGCCGGTCGACGATCTCGTCACCGCCGCACGCTGGTTCGCCGAGGGGCCGACGCTGTCGCTGTATTGCCAGGGCTTGAATCAATCGACTTCGGGGACGGCGAAGAACGCCGCGCTGATCCATCTGCATCTCGCCACCGCGCAGATCGGCAAGCCCGGCGCCGGCCCGTTCTCGCTGACCGGCCAACCGAACGCGATGGGCGGCCGCGAAGTCGGCGGCATGGCCAACCTGCTCAGCGCGCATCGCGATCTGGCGAACGCCGAGCATCGCGCCGAAGTCGCGCAGCTGTGGGGCGTCGATGCCGTGCCCGCTGCGCCCGGCAAGACCGCGGTGGAAATGTTCGACGCGATCGAACGCGGCGAAATCAAGGCGCTGTGGATCGCCTGCACGAATCCGGCGCAATCGCTGCCCGACCAGCGCGCGGTGCGCCGTGCACTCGAAAAGTGCGAGTTCGTCGTACTGCAGGAGGCCTACGCGCATACCGCCACGGCGCCGTATGCCGACGTGCTGCTACCGGCCTCGTCGTGGGGCGAGAAAGAAGGCACCGTGACGAATTCCGAACGCTGCATCTCGCGCGTGCGCGCGGCGATCGCGCCACCGGGTGAGGCGCGCGCGGACTGGCGCATCGCGCGCGACGTCGCGCAGCGACTCGAGGCGATCCTGCGTCCCGGCAAGACTTGCCTGTTCGACTACGCGACGCCGGAAAGCGTCTGGAACGAACACCGCGAAACGACGCGCGGCCGCGATCTCGACATCGGCGGACTCGACTACTCGATGCTCGAAGCACGGGGTCCGCAACAGTGGCCATTTCGCGTCGGCGACACGCTCGGCACTGCGCGTTTGTATACAAATGGACATTTCGCCACCGCCAGCGGCCGCGCGCGCTTTGCCGCGATCGAAGTGCGCGCGCCGGCCGAGACGACCGATTGGCATTATCCCCTCACGCTGACCACGGGCCGCCTGCGCGACCATTGGCACGGCATGAGCCGCACCGGCACGCTGCCGCAGCTGTTCGGTCATGCGGGCGAGCCTGCGATCGAGATCAATCCGGCCGATGCACGGCGCCTCGGTGTCGCTGACGGCGACTTTGTCCACGTCACCTCGCGGCGTGCGAGCATCGTGTTGCCGGTACACACGAGCACTGCCCAAGCTCCGGGACAAACCTTCGTCGCGATGCATTGGGGCGAGGAATTCGTCTCCGGACAGCCGACGACGTCCGTTGCACACGGCATCAACGCGTTGCTGCCGCGTGCGTTCGATCCGATCTCCAAGCAGCCCGAGCTGAAACACGCCGCGGTCGTCGTGCGCCGCGCTGACCTGCCTTGGCAATGGGTCGCCTGCGCAGAGTTCGCGCCAGAGTGCTGGTTTGTCGTGCAGACACGGCTGCGCCGCTACTTCGCGCGCTTTCCGTATGCGAGCTGCGTGCCGATCGGACGCGATCGGCCTGGGCTGATTTGGCGCGTCGCGGCACACGATGCGTGCTCGCCTGAGCTGAAGCAGGAAATCGAAACACTGTTTGGCCTCGGTGCCGGCGAGCCGGTGCTGAGCTACAGCGATCCGCGGCGCGCGAGTACGCGCCGGCTGCGCCTGACCGGCGACCGACTCAAGGCATTTTCGCTCGCGGGCGACGTCGCCGCGGCTGGCTGGCTGCGCGAATATCTTGAAGCCGGGGTCGCTATCTCTGCGCTCGGGCGCCTGCTGTTGTTGCCTTCGCGCACGCCGCCGAAGTCACTCGTATCGAAGGGCCGCATGGTATGCACCTGCATCGGCGTTCATGAGAACGACATCGTGGAGAAAGTACAAAAATCCACAAAATCCGGCGTCGATGCGCTGCTCGACGAACTCAAGACCCGCCTGCGCTGCGGGACCGGCTGCGGCTCGTGCGTGCCCGAACTGAAGCGCCTGATCGCGGCGAATGCCACGGCACAGGCGGTGCCGGCATGAGAGCGCTCGACCTGCCCAATCTGATCCACGAGCTCGGCCGGGGCGCACGCGGCGCGCGGCCGCTGTCGCGCGACGATTCGCGCGATCTGTTCGCGGCGATGCTCGACGGTGCGATTCCCGATCTCGAACTCGGCGGAATTCTCATCGCCTACCGTATCAAGGGCGAAACCGCCGATGAACTCGCCGGCATGCTCGATGCCTGTCAGGCGAATCTCGTGCGCATTGCGACACCGACCGACGCGCGCGCGACGCCGGTCGTGATCCCGAGCTACAACGGCGCGCGCAAGCTGCCGAACCTGACCCCGTTGCTTGCGCTCGCGCTCGCGCGGCGCGGCATTCCCGTTCTCGTTCACGGCGATGCCGCCGACGGCTGGGGCCGTGTCGCGACCGCCTCGGTGTTCGCCGCGCTTGGCATTCCCGCATGCAGCGACGCGGCCGACATCGAGCTTGGCCTGCAGGCACGCGGCGTCGCGTTTGCGCCGATCGAGGTGCTCTCGCCCGCACTCGCGCGCCTGATCGCGCTGCGCGACCGCCTCGGCGTGCGCGGTCCGGCGCACACGTTGGTCAAACTGATTCAGCCGTTTGCGACGCCCGCGCTGCGCCTGGTCAATTACACGCATCCGCAATATCGCGACGAGATGACGCGTCTGTTCCTCGATGCGCGCATCGCCGGTGAGGCCGGCGTGCTGCTCGCGCGCGGCAGCGAAGGCGAGACCGTGGCCGATTCGCGCCGTCAGGTCGCGATCGAATGGCTACGCGACGGGAGGGCGACGACGCTGGTCGAGGCCGCGCCCGGTGATGGCGCGCTGCCCGAACTGCCAGCGTCGCGCGAGGCCGAGCCGACCGCGCGCTGGATCGAGCGTGCGCTCGCGGATGAGTCGTTGCTGCCGCCGCCGCTCGTGCGGCAGATCGACACGATCGTGGACATTTGCAAACCGAACAACAAAACGCGCGTGACATCGATCGCGCGCGGAGGTGCTGCCTAGCGCACGTCGCGACTTCGGCTCGGCCGCCTGCGCGAAGGCCGCAGGCCACGCGCGGTCACCGCCGCGCACCGCAGCCGTCGACTTCGCCGTGAGCTGGCAGCATCCGAAGGGACCGCCGCGTGCGGACGGATCCCGGCAAGGGGAGGGCAGAGCCGCACTGTTCGCGGCGAGCCTTCGGAGCGTGTGATGAAAAACCTACTAACCTCACTCAAAAGCGGCGACTGGCGCGCGCTGCTGGCGAGCTTTCTTTACTTCGACACCGGCTTCACCGTTTGGGTGATGTATGGTCCGCTCGCGCCGGGCATCGCCAAGGACTATGCGCTCAACGATGCGCAGAAAGGCTTCCTCGTCGCCGTGCCGGTGCTGGCCGCGGCGATCCTGCGCGTCACCTTCGGCAATATGTATCAGGCCATCGACGGCAGACGCCTGGCCTTGCTCGGCATCGCGCTGTCGGCGATTCCGCCCGCGGTGCTGCTGCTGATGCCGGGCGCGCCGTCGCTGGCGCTGCTGCTCGTGCTCGGTGTGCTGCTCGGCATGGGCGGCGCGAGCTTCGCAGTCGCCCTGCCGATGGCCGGCAGCAACTATCCACGCGACGTGCAGGGCCTCGTGCTCGGGCTCGCCGCCGCGGGCAACATCGGCGCGGTGCTCGATGGCTTTCTGTTCCCTAGCCTCGCCGAGCACTTCGGCTGGCAGCGTGCGACCGCAGCGTCGCTACCACTGCTCGCGCTGACCGCGGCCGCGGTCGTCGCCTGGTCGCGCGATCGCGCGCCGAAGTCGGGCGACGCACGCGCCGCCGTGTTTGCGTTCGCCGCCAGCCTCGTGTTCCTCGTCGTCCTCGTGCTCGCGGTCAATGCCGGCTTGTTCGGCCTCGGCGGCAAGACCGGCCTGATGCTGCTGCCGGTGCTCGGCTCGCTGCTCGCGATCGCGGTGCTGCCTTCGCGTTATCGCGCCGTGTTCGCCGAGCGCGACACCTGGGCGATGATGCTGATCTATTCGATCACGTTCGGCGGTTTCGTCGGCATGTCCTCCTACGTGGTGCTGCTGCTGACCAATCTGTATGGCATGAGCAAGATCGATGCGGGTTTGTGGATGGCAGCGCTCGCATTCACCGGTGCGATGGTGCGGCCGCTCGGCGGTGCGCTCGCCGACCGCGTCAGCGGCGTGCGCACGCTCGGCGTGCTGTTGCCCGTTATCGCACTCGCCGACCTTGCCTTTGCGCTGTGGCAGCCGCCGCTGGCCGGCGGGATCGCGCTGCTGTTCGTGCTCTATTTCTGCTTCGGCCTCGGCAACGGCGCCACGTTCCAGCTCGTGCCGCTGCGCTGGCCGGACAAGACCGGCACGATGGCTGGCATCATCGGCGCGGCCGGCGGCATCGGCGGTTTCTACCTGCCGGTCGTACTCGGCATCGCGCGCGATACGAGCGGCAACTACGGCTCGGGATTCCTGTTCCTCGCGACCGTCGCAGCGCTCGCCTGCGTCTCGCTGTTGCTATTGCGGGCGCCTTGGCTGGTGTGGGCGCAGCCGCGCGAAGAAACGGAAACCATGCTGGGCGAGCCGGTTGCGGTAGCGGAATAAGCCCTGCCCGCCTTTTCCCCGTCCGCGGGGGAAAGGCGCGGGCTCAAGCGGAATACATTTGATTGCAGTACGGCGCGAACAGGCGCATGCTCCGCCGCGCAACAGCGATCCAGATCTTCGGTCAGGGGGGACCATGGTCTTCAATTCGCTCACGTTCGTCGTGTTCTTCGCCTGCGTGCTGGTGTTGCACAACCTGCCGCTGTCCTGGACCACGAAAAAGGTCAACTTGCTGATCGCAAGTTACATCTTCTACGCCGCGTGGAATCCGCCGTTCATCATCCTGCTCTGGGTATCGACCGTCGTCGACTGGTACGCGGCGCAGGGGCTCGTCAAGGCAAAGCGCGAGGCCGCGCGTCACGCCTGGATGCTGCTCTCGGTCGTCGCCAACCTCGGCATGCTGGCCTACTTCAAGTACGGCCAGTTCATGCTCGACAACTTCACCGCTCTGATGACCGCGATGGGCTGGGCTTACCACCCCGCCAAGTACGACATCGTGCTGCCGGTCGGCATCTCGTTCTATACGTTTGCGACGATGTCCTACACGCTCGACGTCTATCTGCGCCGTGCGGCGCCGGCGCGCAACCTGCTCGACTACGCGCTGTTCGTGACCTTCTTCCCGCATCTCGTCGCGGGGCCGATCATGCGCCCGACCGAACTCGTGCCGCAGTTCGAGCAGCCGCGGCGCGCGACCGGCGCACAGCTGCGCTTCGGGCTCGCGCTGATGACGCTCGGGTTGTTCAACAAGATCGTGCTCGCCGATAGTTTCCTGTCCGACATCGCGGAACGCGTCTACGACGCCGACAAGATCCCCGGCGCGCTCGACGCGTGGGCTGCGACGCTCGCGTTCAGCGGCCAGATCTTCTGCGACTTCGCCGGCTACTCGACGACCGCGATCGGCGCCGCGCTGTGCCTCGGCTTCGCGATGCCCGATAACTTCCGCTTCCCGTACGCGGCGGTCGGCTTCTCGGATTTCTGGCGGCGCTGGCACATCACGCTGTCGTCGTGGCTGCGCGACTATCTCTACATCCCGCTCGGCGGCAACCGCCACGGCGTCGCGCGCACCTACGTCGCGCTGATGCTGACGATGCTGCTCGGCGGCCTCTGGCACGGCGCGAACTGGACCTTCGTCGCCTGGGGCGGGCTGCACGGCCTGTATCTCGCGGTTGAGCGCTTCCTGCGCGGGCGTTTCGGCGGCTATCGCCCGGGGCCGCTCGCGTTCGTCTGCCTCGGCCTGCTCACCTACATGCTGGTCAACCTCACCTGGGTGTTCTTCCGCGCGAAGACATTCGGCAAGGCGTGGCTCGTGCTCGGCGGCATGTTCGGCCAGCATGCGGACGCGCGTCCGATCCTTTCGTATTTCTCGTTGATCGCGGCGGCCGCGATCGTCGGCGCGATCGTGTCCACGCACTGGTTCATGCGCGGGCGCACGCTCGAATCAGTCGTGGCACGCACCCATCCGGCTGCGCTGTGCGCGGCGTGGGCGCTGATGGCATTTGCGATCGTCATTGCTCAGGGAGAAGGCAGTGCATTCATCTACTTCCAGTTCTGATCTTCCCGATCCGGCATTGCGCCGCGTCAGCAGCTCGGGTGCCGAGCGGCTGACCGCGTCTGACCGTCCCGGCGTCGCGCAGCCGGTGCCTGAACGCGACATACCCGAACGGCCGTGGGGGCCGATCTTCGTCACTACGCTGGTGCTGTTCGTTCTGCTGGTAGCGGGCTGGGAATTCTATTGGCGCGCGTTCGGCGCGACGCCCGGCTACTACAACAGCAACGCCGAATGGGCGCAGCAGCGCCGCCGCATCGATACGGGCGAAGGCGGCAAGACCGTGCTCGAGGGATCCTCGCGCGTGCTGTTCGACGTGCAGTTGCCGGTCTGGGAGAAACTTGCCGGTGAGCGGCCGATCCAGCTCGCGATCGAAGGCACCTCCGGTGTGATCGTGCTGGAGGATCTCGCAGCTGACCCGAATTTCACCGGGCGCGTGGTCGCGGGCGTCGCCTCCGACCTGTTTTTCACGGGCTTCGCCTATCGTGGCGAGGTCGTACCGTTCTATCACAAGGAGACCCCGTCGCAGCGCATGGGCAATTGGCTGTCGCGCACGTTCATCGAACCGTGGTTCGCGTTCTACGATTTCGATTTCGCGCTCGCGGCGGTGGTCAAGCGCCAGGCTTGGCCGCGCCGCCCGGGCATCCCGGCGATCGATCCGGTGCGCAAGCTGATGGAGCAGGGGGCCGACCGAAACACCCACATCTGGAGTAAGGTTGAGACCGACGCGGCCTACCGCGAGATCGCGCGCGGCATCTGGACGCAACGTCTCAATGCGCCGCCGCCGCCGAACGTCGACACGCCGGAGAAACTGCAGAAGGTGATCGACGCGCAGATCCAGCGCGCGGTCGATGCGGTGGCGAAACTGCGTGCGCGCGGGGTGCAGGTGCTGTTCGTACGTCCGCCGACGAGCGGACCGTACCTCGAATTCGACAACAAAGTGTTCCCGCGCGCGAAGACCTGGGACGTGCTGCTCGCGCGCACCGGCGCGCCGGGCATCCATTTCCAGGACTACCCCGAGCTCAATCAGAACTGGAACCTGCCGGAGTGGTCGCACCTGTCGCGGGCCGATTCCGAGCGCTTCACCGCCGCGCTGTACACGATCATCGAACGCGACTTCTGGCCGAAAGACGACAAGCGCGCGGCCGCGCGCTAGATCGTTCCGCCCGGCTATTTGTCGACGGGTGTCGCGGCGAACCAATGGTTCTGCGCCGCCAACTCGGCGACCGCGCCGAGAATCAACAGGGCCGGCGCGTGCACGTCGTGCGCCTGCACACGCTCGACGAGCTCGGCGAGCGTGCCGAGCACGACGCGTTGCTCGGGCCGCGTGCCGTTCTCGACGATCGCGAATGGTGTATCGGCGAGCCAGCCATCGGCGAACAGGCGGTCGCGCAATGGTGCGGCTTCGGCCACGCCCATGTAGACCGCAAGCGTTTCGCCGGCGGCGGTCAAGGCATCGCCATCGCTCTCGCTGCGGCGCCGATGCGCAGTAGCGAAGCGCACGCTTTGCGCGTAGTCGCGATGGGTGAGCGGAATGCCGGCGTAAGCGGCGCAGGCGATCGCTGCGGTGATGCCGGGCACGATCGAATAGCGAATTCCATGTTCGCGCAGGAATTCGATTTCCTCGCCACCGCGGCCAAAGATGAAAGCATCGCCGCCTTTGACGCGCACGACGCGCTTGCCCTTGCGCGCCTCGGCGAGCATCAGCTCGTTGATCCGCGCCTGCGGCGTGTGGTGCTTGCCGACGATTTTGCCGACATCGATGCGTTCGGCATCGCGGCGGGCAAGGTCGAGCACGTCCGGGCTGACCAGGCGATCATGCAGAATCACATCGGCTTCGTTGAGCGCACGCAGCGCGTTGAGCGTGACCAGGCCCGGATCACCAGGCCCCGCGCCGACCAGCGTGACCGAACCGTTCTCGGGTAGCGGATGCAGATCGGAATCCGGAATCTGCGATTCGCCGCTAGAGGATGAGGATCCGGCCAATTCGGCATCGAGGGCGGCGTTCGCCTCGTCGAAGCGCCGCGCCGCGGCGAGCCGCATGACCGGCCCGCGCAGCAAGGTTTCGTAGAAGCGTCGCCGTGCGGGCAGGCTGGCGTAGCGCTCGCGGATGCGCGCGCGTGCGCGTTCGAGCAGTCCGGCAAGCGTGCCCCAGCTGTGGTCGAACAGGGTTTCGATGCGCTCGCGCGCGAGGCGCGCGAGCATCGGCGCGGCGCCGCCAGTGGAGACCGCGATCATCAGCGGCGAACGGTCGACGATCGACGGCACCTGGAACGTGCACAGGGACGGATCGTCGACGACGTTGACGAAGATGCGCCGCGCATTTGCTGCCGCGGCAACGCGCGCATTCAACCTGCGATCGTCGGTGGCGGCAACGGCAAGCCAGCAGCCGTCGAGCTGTTGTTCATCGAATGCTTCGGCGCAATGCCGCGCTTTGCCGGCGGCGATCCATTTGCCGAACAGCGCCGTCACATCGGCCGCGACGACGTCCAGCTGCGCGCCCGCGCTCAGCAGCAAAGCTGCCTTGCGCTCGGCGACGACGCCGCCGCCGACGATCAAGGCGCGGCGGCCGGCGAGATTGGCGAAGATCGGAAATAGGTTCATCGGCGTTCGAACGGTTCGTCGAACGCCGATTTTGACACGGACCGCGGGCGTTGGACCTCAGCGCGTGCCGCCCGAGGCGATCAGTTTCTCGCCGGTCAGCCAGGCCGAGTCTGCGGAGGCGAGAAAGACCGCGATGGTAGCGATGTCTTCGGGTTGGCCGAGGCGGCCGAGCGGGGTCTGCGCGACCATCTGCTTCTCGAAGTCGCTGCCGATGATGCCCGCCGCGTGCGTGCCCTCGGTCTCCACGCCACCCGGATTGATCGAATTGACGCGGATCTTTTTCGGCGCCAATTCCTTCGACAGTACATGAGTAATCGTATCGACCGCGCCCTTCGTCGCCGCGTATACCGACGAACCCGGCAGGCCAAGCTGGCTGGCGACCGAGCTGATGTTGATGACGTTGCCGCCCTCGGGGCCGAAGTGCTTGGCCGCCTCGCGCGTGGCTTGCAGCAAGCCGAGCACATTAGTGTTGAACTGGCGGTGGAACAACTCCTCGGTCACCTCCTCGAGCGGCGCGAACTGGTAGACGCCCGCGTTGTTCACGAGGATGTCGAGCCTGGCGTAGGCCTTTTTCGTTTCCGCGAACAGCCGCTCGACGTCAGCCGCCTTGGCGACGTCGCCCTGCACCGCGACCGCCTTGCCGCCGGCCCGGGTGATTTCCGCGACGACGCGGTCGGCGCCCTCGCGACTCGATGCGTAATTGACCACGACCGCGGCGCCAGCCGCGGCCAGACCCTTGGCGATGCCGGCACCGATACCCTTGGATGCGCCCGTCACCACTGCCACTTTGCCCTGCAACTTGCTCATATGCTTATCCCGTTGGAAGAATATCAATTAGATGATTATCTAATCGTCTAACTGATAAGGGGTGTGCGGCACACCGTTTCAAGGGATTCAAAAATGAATTTTCGGAAAGAAACCGGCGAACGGTTCAGATCGCCGCGAGCCGAGCCAGATAGGCGGCCAGAACGTCGCGGCGCAGGCTCAGGCGGACGAACTTGCCCTCGCGCGCGAGTTCGACCAGGCCGGCCGTCTCCAGTTCCTTGATGTGATGCGAGATCGTCGCCGCACTGACCTGATGCGTGTCCTGCAGCGCGCTGCACGGCATCGACGAATCGCAGCTACCGATCTGCTTGAGGATCTCGACGCGACGCGGTTCGGCCAGCGCGCGCGCGATGCGCTCGAACTGGCGGTCGTCGAGTTTGATTTTTGTCGCAGCCATGCGCCTAGAATGGGTGCGCGGCGAAGGCTATGCAAGCCGCCGGCCTCGGCGTTCTTCACGCGCAAACGAAAACGGCCCGGAATGCCGGGCCGTTTGTTCTAGGCATGCAACCGTTTCAGTGCGCGCCGTGCTGTTCCGCTTCTGCGAGCGCCGCTTGAGTTTCCTCGCGCGATTCCATCTTGTCGCCGAGCAGGCGACGCACGAACACGTAGAACACAGGAATGAACAGCAGGCCGAGGAAGGTCGCAAACAGCATGCCGCCGATGACGCCGGTGCCGATCGCGTGGCGCGAGTTGGCGCCGGCGCCGGTCGAGATCGCGAGCGGGAACACGCCGAGGATGAAGGCGAACGAGGTCATCAGGATCGGCCGCAGGCGCAGGCGTGCGGCGTCGATGACTGCGGCGCCGAGCGGGCGCCCGCGGCGTTGTTCGTCGACGCAGAATTCGACGATCAGGATCGCGTTCTTCGCCGCGAGGCCGATGATCGTGAGAATGCCGATCTTGAAGTAAACATCGTTGGTCAGTCCGCGGCCCCAGGTCGCGAGCAGCGCGCCGGTGATGCCGAGCGGTACGACGAGCAACACCGCGAACGGGATCGACCAGCTCTCATACAGTGCGGCCAGGCACAGGAACACGACGAGGATCGATAACGCATACAGCATCGGCGCCTGGTTGCCCGAGATGATTTCCTGTAAAGACTGACCGGTCCAATCGAAGCCGAAGCCGGTCGGCAGGTCGTCCTTGACGATGCTCGCGACCGCATCCATCGCCGCACCCGAGCTGCCGCCCGGCGCTTCGGCGCCGACGATTTCGATCGCCTCGAAGCCGTTGTAACGGGTCAGCGCGGGCGAGCCGAAGCTCCATTGAGTCTTGACGACGTTCGATATCGGAATCATCGCGGGCGTCGTCACGGTGCCGCCGCCGCTCAACGCGGTCGTGGTGCTTTGCGTCGCACTCGGCACGTAGAAATGGGTCAGTCCCTCGGTCGAGGCGCGGAATGGCGCGTCGGCCTGCATGTTCACGCGCAGCACGCGGCCGCCGTAGAAAAAATCGTTGGCGTAGACCGGTGCGAGCATCAGCTGAATGGACGTATAGACGTCCGAAAGCGAGAGGCCCATCGATTGCGCCTGCACGCGGTCAACCGACATTTTCAACTGCGGCGCGCTCGGCAGCACGTTCGGACGCACGTTGGCGAGCAGGTTCTTTTTCTCTGCCGCTTTGGCCAGCAGCGTGTTCTGCGCGGCGATCAGCGCCTCGTGGCCTTGGCCGCCGCGGTCCTGCAGATACAAGTCGAAGCCGCCGAACTGCGACAGGCCGCGGATCGTCGGCAGGTTGACGACGAACACCAGCGCATCCTTGACGCCGCCGAACAGCTGGCCCTGAAACTTGTGGATCAGGTCCATCGCGGTGTGCGAGCGCTCGTCCCACGGCTTGAGCTTGGTGAACGCCATGCCGACGTTCTCGCCGGCGCCGACGAAGCTGAAGCCGGAGATCGCGAAAACGTGGTCGACTTCGGGATCCTTGCGCAGCGTCTCGGAGATCTGATCCATCACCTTGTTGGTGCTCTGGATACCGGTGCCCGAGGGCAGTCCCGCGATGACGAGCGCGTAACCCTGGTCCTCCTCAGGCACGAAGCTCGTCGGGAGCACCTTGAACAGCCAGCCGCAGACGACGCCGACGACGAGGAACACGCCCATCCACACCGGCATGTGGCGGATCGCACCGGTGACGTGGCCGACGTAAGTGCCGCGCACCCAATTGAACACCTTGTCGAAGGCGCGGAACGCGATGTTCTTCTTGCCGTGCTCGTGCACCGGCTTGATGATCGTCGCGCACAGCGCCGGCGTGAACGCGAGCGCGAGAAAAGCCGAGAACGCGGTCGACAACGCGATGGTCAGCGCGAACTGCTTGTAGATCACGCCGACCGAACCGGACTGCAGCGCGCTCGGGATGAACACCGCCATGAGCACGAGCGCGATCGCGACCACGGCGCCGGAGATCTGGTCCATCGCCTTCTTCGTCGCTTCCTTTGGGTCGAGGCCTTCCTCGGTCATGATGCGCTCGACGTTCTCGATGACGACAATGGCGTCGTCAACGACGATGCCGATCGCGAGCACCATGCCGAACAGGGTGAGCTGGTTGATCGAGAAACCAACCATCCACATCGACAGGAAACCGCCCATCAGCGCAACCGGGATGACCAGGGTCGCTATGATCGTTGCGCGGAAGTTCTGCAGGAACATCAGCATGACGAGGAACACGAGCACGATCGCCTCGAGCAACGTCTGCACGACTTCCTGGATCGAGATCTTGATGAAGTCGGTCGTGTCGTAGGGCACGACGTAGTTCACCCCGGGCGGGAAGATCGATTTCAGTTCCTCAAGCTTGGCGATGACCGCCTTGCGCACGGTCAACGCGTTCGCGTCACCGGCGAGCTGCACACCGAAGCCGGCCACGCCCTTGCCGTCGAAGGTCGAACGCAGGCCGTAGTTGAACGGACCGAGTTCAATGCGGGCGACGTCGCCGAGACGCACCGAGGTGCCGTCGGAGTTGGTGCGCAGGATGATGTTGCGGAATTCTTCCGGCGTCGTGAAGCGACCTTCGGCGATCACCGGCGCGGTGAACGCGCTGCCTTCCGGCGCCGGTTCCGAGCCGACCGAACCGGCCGCGATCTGCACGTTCTGAGCGCGCACCGCGGCCAGCGCCTGTGCCGCCGACAGGCTGTAGCCGTGCAGCTTGTCCGCGTCGAGCCAGACGCGCATCGCATATTCGGAACCGATCTGGCGCGTGCTGCCGACGCCGGGGATGCGCGCAATCTGGTCGGCAATACTCTGCGAGAGAAAGTTGTTCAGCGCCGCCGAATCGTAGCGTCCGTCCTCGGAGACGAGCGAGAAGAACATCAGGAAGTCCGGATTGGTCTTCACCACCGTGATGCCCTGCTGGGTCACCTCGGACGGCAGGCGCGGCGTCGCCAGCGAGACGCGGTTCTGCGTCTGCACCTGGGCGATATCGGGATCGGTGCCGGGTTGGAACGTCAGCGTGATCGACGCCGAGCCGTTCGCGCTCGAACTCGAGCTGAAGTACATCAGGTTATCGATGCTGGTCAGTTGCTGTTCGATGACCTGGGTGACGGTCTTCTGCACCGTGTCCGCATCGGCGCCCTGGTAGGAGGCGCTGATCGCGACCTGGGTCGGCGCGATCGCCGGATACGAGGCGATACTGAGATTGAGTATCGCGATGAGGCCGCCCATCGTGATCAGGATGGCGATGACCCAGGCGAAGATGGGACGGTCGATGAAGAATCTGGGCATGGGGAATTCCTACGTACCTCAGGCTGTGCGCGTCGTTGCGGATTGAGCCACGTGGTGAATCAGTGCTTGTCGCTCGGTGCCGCCGCTGCCTGCGCCGGCGCGCCCGCTGCGGCAGGCTGATAGGGAATCGCCTTGGCCGGAGCGCCGGGCTTCACCTTCAGCACGCCGGAGACGACGATCTGGTCACCGTCGGCAAGACCGTCGGTGACGATCCATTCGCTGCCTTTGAGCGTGTCGGCGGTGATCCGCTTCTGCACGACTTTGCCGTCGCCGCCCACGACCATGACGTAAGGACCCTGCGAATCGCGCTGCACGGCCGCCTGCGACACGCGCCATGCGTGCGCGAGATCGCCCATGGTCAGACGCACGTTGACGTACTGGCCAGGCAAGAGCCGATGTTCGGCATTTGCCACGGTCGCGCGCAGGGTGACGGCACCGGTAGACGGATCGACCGCAGTGTCGGAAAAGCTGAGCACCCCGGCAACGCCGTTGGGACTGCCGCCCTGACCGAGCAGCTCGACCTTGGCCTTGTCCTGATCGGCAAGCTGGACGCTGCCCTTGGCTGCGGCCTGGCGCAGCGCGTCGATCTGGCCGACTGCCTGGCTGAAATTCACATAGATTGGATCGACCTGCTCGACCGTGGTGAGCAGGGTCGCCTCGCCTTGGCCGACCAGCGCGCCCTCGGTCACCTGCTGCTGCCCCGAGCGACCGGAAATCGGTGCGGTCACGTTCGCGTAGCCGAGGTTGATCTTGGCCGTTTCGACATTGGCCTGCGCCTGCTGCACGGCGGCGGCGGACGTGCGCTCGGCGGCGATCGCGTTGTCGACGTCGCTCTTGGACAGCAGTCCCTTGGCGCCGACCGAGCGGGCACGCTCGGCGGCGACATGATTGTTCGTGTAGGTCGCCTGGGCCGAGGCGAGATTGGCCAGTTGCACGTTGAGCGCGGCGCGCAAAGGCGCCGGGTCGATTTCAAACATCGCCTGGCCTTCTTTGACGTCACTGCCTTCGGTGTAGACGCGCTTGAGCAGCACGCCGGCGACGCGCGCGCGCACGTCGGCGCTGCGCGTGGCCGAGAGGCGCCCGACCAGATCCTGCGTCAACGGCACGCTTTCGGACTTGGCTTGGACCACGCCGACTTCGGGCGGCGGCGGAGTCTGTTGCTGCTGCTGGGATTTGCCACAGCCGGCGACGAGGGCAATGGCTGCTGCAAGAACTAGGGGACGCACGGGGATCAGGGGCATGGGAGCCTCGTAACGAGTTGAACAGCAAGGGACCGGTAAAGAAGCTCGCGCAATTTCAGCCTGAAGGCAAGCCCGTCAACGGCTGATTATTGTACCGCTGAGTATGTAAAAAATCGTCGGTGCAACACCATCGGCCGGAAGTCATGGCCGCGGCGAGCGGGCAATTCCCGTGGCCCTGCAACCCGTTCTCAATGCCGATGGCCGCCGGCAAGATATTCCCGGCTCTGCATTTCGATCAGGCGACTTTCGGTTCGGGCGAACTCGAATTTCAGGCGGCGACCGCGGTACAGCTCGGTAATCTCCACTGCGGCCGAGAGTACAAGGTTGACGCCACGGTCGTAGAATTCGTCGACGAGGTTGACGAAGCGCCGCGCCGCATCCTCGCTCGCGGAAAAATCGACGAACTGAGGCACGTTCGAGACGAGCACGGTGTGAAAACTCTTGCCGATCTCGATGTAGTCGGCGACCGCGCGCGGGCCTTCGCAGAGCGCAGCGAATTCGAACCAGATCGTGCCGTCGCCGGCGCGCTTGAGCGGAATGTCGCGGCCGTTGATCTCGATCGCAGTCGCAGCCGGCGGCGGCTCGGGCGCGATGCGCTCGAAACAGGCCGCCAGTTCACGCTCAGCAGCGTCGCCCAGCGGCGTGAAGTAGACGCCTGCCTGGGTCAGCGCGCGCAGGCGATAGTCCTGCTGTGCATTGAGATTCACCACCTCGCAGTTCTTCTCGAGCAGTTCGATCGCCGGCAAGAAGCGCTCGCGCTGCAGGCCGTCCTTGTACAACTCCTTCGGCACGATATTCGAGGTCGTGACCAGGGTGACGCCGCGCGCGAACAGATGCTTGAGCAGATTAGCGAGGATCATCGCATCGCCGATGTCGGTGACGAAGAACTCGTCGAGGCAAAACACGCGCGCCTCGGCGGCGAAATGCGCGGCGACCGCGACGAGCGGATCCTCGTGGCCCTTGAGCCGGTTCAATTCAGCATGCACTTCCTGCATGAAGCGATGAAAATGCCGGCGCAACTTGGCTTCGAACGGCAGCGACTCGAAGAACAGGTCGACGAGAAATGTCTTGCCGCGCCCGACCGAGCCGTACAGGTACAGGCCTCTCACCGGCGGCGTCGCGCGCAGGCGCTGCCACCACTTGGTCTTTTCCGCGGCGATCAGTTCGGCCTGGATGCGGTCGAGCTGCACGAGCACGGTGCGCTGTGCGGGATCGTCCTCCCAACGCTTGTCGACCACGCCTTGCGCGTAAAGCGCGCTGGGCGTGCCGGCCTGCGTCCCTGCGGCTTTGTTCATGCGCTCGCGCCTTCCATCGGCGGCAGGTTTGCGCGCACGCGTGCCTGCACGATGCCGCGCAATTCGATCAGCTTGCCGTGGAAGAAATGCCCGGTGTCCGCCACCTTGATCAGATCGGGCGGCGGCGCGATCTGCGCCGCGAATGCGTACACCTCGTCGGGCAGCACGACGTCGTCGGCCTCGCCCTGCACGATCAGCCACGGGCAAGTCGGCGCTGCGAGCTCGCCCGTGTGGAAGCGTTTGACTGCCGGTGCAATCGTGATCAATTGCGCCGTCTCGCGCTGCGCGGCCACGCGCATTGCGACGTAGCCGCCGAACGAAAACCCGGCCATCCACAAGGCCGCCTGCGGGCGCACGCGTCGCGTCCAGTCGGCGACCGCGAGCGCGTCGTCGACTTCACCGCGCGCATGATCGTATTCGCCGTTCGATCTGCCGACGCCACGGAAATTGAAGCGCACCGTGGCGAGACCGAGTTCGCGCAGCGTGCGTTCGAGCGTGGTCACGACCTTGTTGCTCATCGTCCCGCCTTGGACCGGATTCGGATGGCAAATCACGGCGGTACCCGCGCGCGCCGCGGCGGGCATGTCGGTGGCGACTTCGAGCACGCCTGCAGGTCCCAGTAGCAGGAACGTATCGGCAGCGGATGGAAACGTATCGGGCGTGCTGGCGGTCGTCATCGGACGCGCATCATAGCCGAGGCGGAGTGACAGGATAGGTACGCGCGCCTTGATCTTTGGCCTGCGCGACCGGATAAGAAGTACATGAACCACCTCGCTCACGTCTTCCTCGCCGGCCGCGATCCCGACCTGCAGCTCGGCGGCCTGCTCGCGGACTTCCATCGCGGCGCGCCCGACTCGGCCTGGCGCGAAGGCGTGCGCGATGGCATCGCTCTGCATCGTAAGATCGACAGCTACACGGACGGCCACGCGGTCGTCGCGCGCCTGCGCGAAGCCTTCGATCCACCATGGCGCCGCTTTGCCGGCATTCTCATCGACATCTATTTCGATCATGCGCTCGCGCGGCGCTGGGGCGACTATGCTCACGACGAGGCGATCGACGCCGTGTCCGAACGAGCGTTGCGTCTGGTCGAGGAGAATCGCCACTGGCTGCCGCCCGACCTCCTGCGCTTCGCGGCGTACATGCGCGCGAACGGACTGTTCGTTACATATGCACGACAGGAGATGATCGAAAAAGTGTTGGTCGGCGTCGGCAGCCGTTTACGGCATGCGAATCCGCTGGCCGAAGCGGGGCCGGCGCTATGGAAAAATGCGCAGCTGCTGGATGCGGGATTTGAGGAATTTTTTCCGGATCTGATCGCTTTCGCGAAATCGTTCCACAACGACCGCAACAGAATCAAGAACCGCCCCGTTCCTCGGCGTTGAGCGGCGGCAAAGCTGCCGCTCGAACGGCGAAAGTTATTGCTGCAGGCGAAGCCTGTCGGCAATAACGCCTACTTTACCTGGCTAACCATCCACTCGACCGTGGCCTTGACCTGCGCATCGCTCAGCGACGGATTGCCGCCACGCGCCGGCATCACGCCCTTCTTGCCGGTGAAGCCCTCGGTTGCGTGCTTGACCAGCGTGTCGAGGCCCTGGGCGACGCGCGGTGCCCATTCGCCCTTGTCGGTAATCACCGGTGCACCGGTCGCGGCATTGGTGTGGCAGGTCTGACACAGGTTGCCGAAGATCGTCTTGCCGTCGGTGGTGCCGCCATAGGCGACCTGCGAAGCCGCGGCCTTGGCCGCTGCGGCCTGCGCCTCCGCGAGCGCGGCCTTGCCGGTGTCACCCGCATAGACGCCGCCGACGGGCGCGATGCGCTGCTGCACTTCGTCGACATGCGAGGGATTGGTCGGCGGCGGATTCTTCGAATACAGATACAGCGCCACGCCGATCAGCGCGAACATGACCACGACGAGAAAGCCGATCAGCTGCGAAAAGTGCTTGAGGAAGGTCCGGTCGGCGTCGGTAACGGGATTGGTCACGGGTCAATACCTGTAAAAACCGGCCACAGCCGGCCGAGGAAAACGATCCGCACGGCGACGGGCCATGCGCAAGGCCGCAAAGTATAGCGGCGAGTCCCTTCGCGCGGAAGGCGGGCACCCCAAGAACCTGCCCTTAAAGCGTAGCGAACGAAGAGAATTTGCGCGACGCCGGAGCGCAGGAACCGGAGTGTACTCAGGTGTACATGAGGATTCCGAGCACCGCCGGCGCGCAAATTATCGAGCGCAGTAGCTATAAGGACAGGTTCTAGGCCATGCCGCCGTTGACGCCGATGACCTGACCATTGACGTAGCCGGCCGCATCCGAGCACAGGAACGCGATCAGCGCGGCGACCTCCTCGGGTCGGCCCGCGCGCCCGGCGGGGACAAGCTGGCGGATCTGCGCGGCGTCGAATGCCGCGTCGGTAAGACGCCCGGCGACTACGCCCGGCGCGACCACGTTGACCGTGACCCCACGCGAAGCCATTTCGCGCGCCAGCGATTTCGCCGCGCCGTGCAGCGCCGACTTCGCCGCCGCGTAGTTGACCTGGCCGCGGTTGCCGAGCTGCGCGGCGACCGACGACACCGCGACGATACGCCCGAATTTCGCCCGCGCCATCGGCAGCAGCAGCGGCTGCGTCACATGAAAGAACCCGTGCAGCGACACATCGATCACGCGATGCCATTGCGCCTCGCTCATGCCCGCCAGAGGAGCATCGTCGTGGATGCCGGCATTGTGCACGAGGATGTCGATCGGTCCGGATTCAAGCTTCGCCTCGATCGCCGCGCGCGTCGCCGCGGCGTCGACGATATCGAACGTCAGCACTTCGCCTGCGCCGCCGTTCTTGTGGATTTCGTCGATCGCCGCCTGCGCGCGCGCCGGATTCGCATGCGCTTGCGCGTAGACGAAATAGCCCGCGTCGGCGAGCGCCGCGCAGATCGCCACGCCGATGTCGCCGCTGGCCCCGGTGACGAGGGCGCGGCGTGGCTTTGCATGCATAGCGTTCTCTGTCATGCAGACATTCTTGCACAGCGCGGCTCCGGCCAATTACGCTGGCCTTGAACCTTTATCGCACACCGGCTGCCGGGAACAGGAACCGCCATGTCCACACCCATGTACTCCATCCCGCTGGCACACCGGCGCACGGAGAATCTGCATATCGTGTTCTGGCTGGTCAAGGACATCAGCTGGTGCCTGATGTGGCGCACACTCGGCATGATCATGATCGTGCCGACGCTCGGCGCGGCGATCTTCATCACCTGGCGCGCACGCCATCAGCGCGAGGACCTCGCGCACAACCTTGCCGTGGTGTTCTGGATCACGGCGAACGCGTGATGGATGATCGCAGAATTCTTCGAGTTCGACGAAACCGCACTGTGGCACGGCGTCACTGGCAGGCAGTTCGCGCTGATTCCGTTCTGCATCGGCGCGGGAATCCTCGCCTGGCATTACCTCGGGCGTCTCCTCGCCGCACGCACCGCCAGTCTCGGCAACGCCTGATTTCGTCAGGGCGCGGCGTGGATCACCGCCGCGCGACCTTCGGCGAGCACCTGGCCTCGATGCTCGACGCGGAATTCGTATTGCCAGCTCGCACCGCCATCGAGCAGCTTGATTGCGTGCACGTCGAGCGGGCCGGGCAGCTCGTCGACGCGCGCGACATGCAGGCGCACGCTGCGCAGCGAGACAAGCAGACCCGGCGCCGCAACCTTGCCTTCGCGCTGCGCGAGCAGGCCGCCATGCACGGCCATCGCCTGCGCGCCGTATTCGCACAAGTGCACTGCGCGCAGCCGGCCATCGCTGCGCAGCGGGTTGTCGGTGTGCGTGTGCGAGATCGCGGTCAGATGAACTCGCGTGTCATCCCAGTCGACGACACTGTCGAGCAGGCTCATCGCGCCGCGATGCGGAATCAAAGAATCCCAGTCTGTCTTAACGATCATGCTGCGAATTCCTCGCCATGATCGTCGACAGGCAGAAATGGAAGGCGACGCCAAGCGCCACGGTCAGCCCTATCGCGCGCAGCACGGGAACGCTCGACGTCGCGAGCAGCCCGAACACGAATACGGCGGAGACGACGCAGACCAAGGTGGCGTGCAGGGTGCGGCGCGCTTCGGCCGGATCGTCGACGCGGCGTTCGAAGAACAGCGCGTAGTGCAGGCCAAGGCCGGCGGCTAGGGTCAACGCGACGAGATGAAACAGCGACAGCGACACGCCGCCAAGACGCAGCATCGCGAGCGCTAGCAGGGTGGCGAGCGACATCGGCGCGATCACGTGCCAGGCGCGGCGCACATCGCGGAAGGCAAGGGCGACGGCGACGGCGAGCAGAGCAAGCGCGACGAGCAGGGCGATGCCGATGCGCGCACGGTAATCAGCGACTAGCGATTCGGAGGCGCCCTTCAAGTCGAGCAGCCTGACGTTGTCGCCGAGATGCGCGACTGCCTTCGCCAGCGCATCTGCGTCGTGCACACCGCTGAGCGTGGCGAGGCCGAGGCCGCGGCCGTCGCGCTCCACCAGCATCGCATTGAGCCGCGCGCCAAGCAGCGAGGTACCAAACGTTTTCGGTGTCAGTGGAGGCAACATGCGTGCAGCTTCGACGTCTTCGAGGAATGGCACGAACAGGTCGGGCTGGAATTCGCTGTCCTGCGAGGCGTGGTCAAGTGCGGCCTGCAGCGTGACGCGGTCGGGCAGCTTCGCCTGACGTGCGGTCTGCGTGCCGAGACTCGGCAACCAGCGGCTTGGCAATTCGACGTCGTCGACGAGCTTGTCGGTAATCCACTTTTCCACTCGTGGAGAAATTTTCTCCGACAAGGCGAGCACGTCGTCGGCATCCGCCGCGTCGAGCAGGAGCAGGTAGCGCACATCGGGAGCGCCGAGCGCGGCGCGCAGCTCGCCTTCGCGCTGCAGCAACTGCGGCGGCACCGGTGTCAACGCGGCGAGATCGTTCTGCCACAGCGGCGTCGGCGCAAAGCCGATCGCGGCACAGGCGAGCACGAGCAGCAGCCACGGCAGTACGCGCAGACGCGGCGCCGCGTCGAGCATGATCCGCAGTTTTTCCAGCCACGCAGAGTCGGCTACATCGGTGAAGCGCTCGGGCAGAACTGCGGGCAACAGGGCGCGGGTGACGAAACCGGCGATGATCAAGCCGGCAATCGTGAACACGGCGAGCTGCTGCAATCCGGTCACGCCCGAGGCGAAGAAGGCGAGATAGGCGATGCAAGCCGAGGCGATCGCCAGGCGCAACAGCGACCAGACGCCAGCGAGGCTTTCCTGCGCGCTGACACCCGCGCGCCGGTGGCTGAGCAGGCGCAACGGATATTCCTGGGCGACGCCGAGCAGGGTGAAGCCGAACGCAAGCGTAATGCCGTGAATCGGCCCGAATACGAACACGGTAGCGGCGATGCCGGCGAGCGCGCCACTGGCGATCGGCAGCGCGGCCGAAAGCAGCACGCCCGGATGACGGTAGGCGAGGAGCAGCAGAACGGCGAATGCAAGCGTGCCGATGGCGCTGAGCCACTCAGCTTCGGCGCGCGTGTTCGCATTGACGAGCACGCTGAAGTAACCCGGTCCGCTGATTTCCAAGTGCGCTTGCTTGCTGTCGGCCAACACGTCGAACTTCGCGCGCAGCGCATCGATCGCCGCGCCCTGCGCCGCCGGATCGAACGCCGGTGCAGCGGTTTCGACGAGCAGCAGCGCGCCACCGTCGGGCGCCACCCACACGCCGTCGCGCATCTGCGGTGCCTTGGCCGGCGTCCAGCGCTGCGCGAGCTTGAGCATTTCCAGGGTCGGGTCGCGCGCGAGCCATGGCTTCAGCATGCCCGCCGCGGGCGAGGCCAGGTCTTCGACGCGCTGGTGCAATTCATCGCGCAGGAAATCGGCATCGAGCGGCTGCGTATCGAGCGTTGGAGATAACAGGTAGCGATACGGCAGCAGCGCCGGATCGAGTGCAGTGAGGTCAACCTCGCCGTTCAGCACGCGGGTGAAATGCGGGTCTCCGCGCAGCGCCTGGGCGAGGCCGCGGCTGAGCTCGGCGAAGTGCTCGAACGACTCCTGCTTCGCCGCGATTTCGAGCAACAGCAGACGCGATGCCGGCCCCTCGCCGATCTGGTCGAGCAGCAGCTTCTGGTCCGCATTGCGCGGCGGCGGCATGAACGCGCGCAGATCACTGGTGACAACGAGGCTGCGCTGAACGACCAAACCGAGCGCGGCGAGGGCGAAAATCCAGGCGCCGAGCAGCAACCAGCGATTTGCGACGGCGCCGCGGCTCAAGGCGTGGGACCGACACAGAGTTTTTCGACAGACTCGCGCGTCAGCGGATCGCCGAATTTGGCTTGCGCGAGGCTGCCGAGCAGCATCGTGCTCGAATCGCCGTCGGCCTCGCGCAAGGTGAAACAGCTCGGCTCGTTGCCGCGGCCATCGACGATCATCGCCGAGAGTTGCTTGACCAGCGCAGCCGACCGCGGGGTGAGTTTCAATTGCCAGCTTTCGCCGCGGCGCGTCGCCTCGACGCTGAAATCGCGGTTGAGCGCTTGCGCGTCGCCGCCGAGCAGCGCGGAGAACCCGGACAGCAACGCGCCGAGTTCGGGCGCGCGTTCGAGCGAGAACGTACGTTCGCTCTTGCCTTCGCGCTGCACGCGAACATCAGCGCCGGCGATCGTGGTCGTCTCCTTATACGGCGCATCGACGCGCTTGCCCAGCTGCCCTGCGCCACCATAGTGCAGCTCGCCCCGCAACAGGATCGGCCGGCGCAGCATGTGCACGAAGCGCACCTCGGCGTAAGCCGTGTCGGCCGGCACCGGGCGGCGCAGCGAGACAACCAGCGCCACCGTTTCCGGCGCGAGTTCAGCCGGCGGCGGAGGCGACGGAGTCGCGGCGAATGTCAGCGCGCTCGCGAGGAGAATCCCAGAAATCATATAAGTTGAACCAGTTGTACGGATATCGGCGCGCATAGTATTCGAGCCGCGCGGCGTAGCGTTGCGCCCATACCTGCAATTGCGCGGCGCGATCGCCGCGTGGGATTTTCATGTTTTGCGCCAATGTCTCGAAGTGCAGATCGTAGCGGTTGCCGCCAAGATAAACGCCGAACGCGAGCACGACGGGCAGGTCAAGCATCGAGGCGATCTGGTAGCCGGCGACGGGGATGTGTGCGGTGCGGCCGAAGAATTCGACCGCTGCGGTCGACTCCTGCGCGCGCGCGCGATCGGCAAGCAGGCCGATCAGCGCGCCCTGGTGCGCGGCCTCGTGCAGGGCCAGTGCCAGCGCGCCCGGATCAACGCCCGCGTCGATCACGTTTGCGGCGACGCCGGGATTGAGCGCGTGCAGCAGCTCGTTGAGCGCGCGCGTCTGCTTGAGGTCCATGACCACGCACAGCCGCACCTCAGGCCGGCGGATGGCCAGCGCGCGCAGCGCTTCGAAGCTGCCGAAATGCGAGCCGAGCAGGAGCACGCCGCGGCCGCGCGTCATCTCGACTTCGAGCTGTTCGAGGCCATGCACGCGGAACGCGAAACGATCCAGCTTCGCATCATGAAGCAAGTAGATGCGATCGAGGATCGTCGCCGCATAGCTGTGGATGTGCTTGAGGATGTCCCACGCGCGTGCCGGGCGGCCGAGCGCCAGCGTCAGGAACTCGCGCGAATCGCGCCGTTCGCGCGCGCGGCGGAAATAGAAGTACAGCGTGATCGGATACAGCGCCAGGCGCGCGAAGCCGCGGCCCGCGTAGAGGCCGGCGCCACGGATCAGCCAGATCGCGAAGCGGCCTCCGGCCTCGCGCCGCTCGCTCCATTGCGCACTCACGCCGTCGGCTCCGTCTCGGCGATGCCGCTCGCAACCGGGGTGCCGGCGCGCAGCACCTGGAAATGCAGCCGGCCATCTTTTTCCTCGATATGCAGCTCGGCTTCCTCCTCCGGCAGCAGCGGCGCGGCGAACTTCACCTGTGGCAGCGCGACGATGCGCGCACCGTATTCGCGTTCGATCGCCGCGGCGATGCGGTCAAGCACGACCACGCCGGGCACGACCGGCCGACCGGGAAAATGGCCGGGCAATGCAGGATGGTCGGCGGCGATGCGCAGGCGCGTGGCAATCATGCGTCGATGATAGCCGGAACGCTTTGCTTCCCGCGGATGCGGTTCGTGCCGGTTTACTTCTCGATCAGTTCCGGCCAAACGCTGGCGAGCTCGCGCAGAAAACCAACCAGTGTATGTCGTGGCACCTGCGGCAACAGACGCGGGCGCAGCAGGAATTCGCCGAAGAACAACATCGCCACCGCCAGCGGCAGGATCAGATCGTAGGCGCGCGCTGACGGCATGGGTACGGCGATCGCGCCATGATCGTGCAGCACGCAGAGCAAGCCGAACGTCGCGAGCAACGCCTGGAACGCGGCCCAAAGCACAGTCAACCGGCGTGCGTAGCGCGCAACCGCGACCTCGTCCAATCGTGCCGGGCCGTCGATCGCCGCGATCGCGCGCGCGATCAGCGGCCGGCGCGGCGCTATGAGACTGCGCGCGAACAGCCAGCCGACGAAGGCGGCGATCGCTGCGGGCAGCAGATCGAGCATCAGGCGCGCACCGCCGATCCACCATGCCGCGGCTTCGACAACCACGATCGCCGCGATCGCAACACGCAGCATACGCGGCGAGACGATCAGCAGGTACGCGAGCGCAAGCGGGGCGATCGCCGCAGTGAGGGTTTCGTTGTGCAGCAGGGCACCGCCCAGCGCGAGCGCGAGTATTGCGAGCCAGACCGCGACGCGCATGCGCAGCTCTTCAATTCGCCCGATGGCTCTCGATGTGTTGCGAAAGGGCGCGCAGGCTGGAAAAGATGCGCTTATTGTCGGCGTTGTCGGAACGCAGCTGGAAGCCGTAGCGCTTGGACACCGCCAGCGCGAGTTCGAGCGCGTCGATCGAATCGAGTCCGGTTTCGGCGCCGAACAACGGTGCCTCGGGCGCGAATTGCTCGGCCTTGAGATGTTCCAGATTCAGACTCGAAACGATGAGGCTGGCGAGCTCGTGCTCGGCGGGCGTCTGCTGTGACATGGTCGGTTTTCCGTATGCGGGCGCGGTCCGAGTACGGGCGCGGCGGCCGCGCAGTGTATCATTGCGCCATCGAAAACCTCGCGCCACGCAGGCGGCGACCTGTCTTCGGAACCTCTGATTAACCGTAGCGAGCGAAGAGAATTCGCGCGTCGCCGGAGCGCAGGAACCGGAGTTTACTGGTCCATGAGGATTCCGAGCACCGCCGGCGCGCAAGTTATCGAGCGCAGTAGGTTAATCAGAGGTCCCCTTTGTCTTCAGCGAAACCAGACATCTCCCCGCATCCCGCCACGGATGGCCTGCCACCGTTGGGCATCCGCTACGAAGCCATGGAACTCGACACCATCCTCGGCGACGACCGCGTGCTCGCGGTGTTCGGCTTCGGCGCGCAGGCGCCTGCAGCTCATGCCGACCCGCGCTACCTGCGCGTCAACCTCGAGCCCGCGGATACAACCGCGCCGTTCGAGGTCTGGCGCGTGCAAGGCAGCGTTCGCGCAGGGCGTGACGACGGCATCGCTCAGTCATTCGACGGCGACTACGCGTTCGGCGCGATCGAGGTCGACGAGGCCGCGCACGGCGGCATCGAAAACGCCGCCGCGATCGCCTATCGCAAACTGCTGGCCGCGGTTGCCGCGAGCGATACGCCGCACGTGCTGCGCATCTGGAACTACCTCGACGCGATCAATCTCGGCGCGGGCGACGACGAGCGCTACCGCCGCTTCTGCGTCGGTCGTGCCGCGGGGCTCGAACAAGGCTTCGTCGACGCCTACCCCGCTGCCACCGGCATCGGCGTGCGCGACGGCCGCCGCGTGCTGCAGGTGTATTGGCTGGCCGCGCGCGCAGCCGGCATCGGATTCGAAAACCCGCGTCAGGTCAGCGCCTGGCGCTACCCGCGTCAGTACGGCATCAAGGCGCCGACGTTTGCGCGTGCCACGCGCGCGCCGACGCGAAGTGTACAAGTATACATTTCCGGTACCGCTGCGATCGTCGGCCATGTCTCGCACCATCACGACGACCTCGAAGCGCAGATAGCCGAAACGCTCGCCAACATCGACAGCGTGCTCGCCGCCGCGCAAGTCGCGCCGGCCGAACGCCTGGGCGCCGGCGCCGTGCTCAAGGTCTACGTGCGGCGCAGTGAAGACGTCGCCGGCGCGCACGCGCTGCTGCGCGGCAAATTGCCCGCGCAGACGTGCGTGCTGCTGTTGCATGGCGATATCTGCCGCGGCGAATTGTTGGTCGAAATCGACGGCGTGCAAAGCGCGTAGCTTTGCATTCGCTCGCGCAAGGACGATTGCCTGGTCGTGTCGCCTGCCTGCCGCGCCGAAATTCGACGTAGCTCAGGGGCGCGATTTGCTCGACAGCAGGATCAGCTGGTTTTTCCACCATTCCGGTTCGCCGTCCTTGCACTGGAAAACGACGACATCCAGATCCGGTGTTTTCGCCGCCGGCCGGAATTCCACGCGCAATGGGTACACGCCGCGGCGTAGCGGCACGACGAAGGCGTGTTGGCGCTGGCCGTGCGCGCCGTCGTGCTCGAACAGCGTCGTGCCGGCGAGCGACACGCGCACCTGGCCGGACGTACCGACGCCGATCACGTAGTAGCCCTCGGCCGGGATAGCCAGTTTGCGTTCGGCGATCCCGGCGAACGCATCGCGGCCGCCGCCGTCGAAGTCGATTTCCTTCTCGGCCGTGCCGGTCTTGAACGGCCTGGCGCGCGCAAGTTCGGGCCACGCCTCGGCCGCGTAGAACGCCAGACGCCACTTTCTATCCGCGCCCACGGCATGCGTCGGCGGCTCCAGCACGTCTCCGCTTTTCAGACTATGTACTAGCGCGCGATCGTAAATGCCGCGATTGGACAGCAGTGCGATCGTCGTCTTCGTCGGATCAGTGATTGCGACCTGCGGCGCGAACTTCGGCGAGGCCGCGGTCGGCGTTGTGCCATCGGTTGTGTAGTGTGCATCGGCGGAATCGCCGTCGCCGTTCAGGCCGAGATAGACGGGCTTGTCCTTGAGCACGATGCCGGCAGACGGGATTAGCTCCATCTGCCTCACCGGGTAACCCTGATAGGCGTACTTCAACGCATCGTACGTGCCCTTGAGCTTGAGCGAATCATGACTCTCGCCGGGATACTGGGTGACGGTCCAGTGCAGCGCGGCCGGGGCTTTTGCCTTGAAGATCGGCTCGACTTTGTCCATGCCCATGCCCGCGTACGCCTGCCCGGCGCGCGCGCCGACGAAGATCGCCTTGCCCTGTGTCGGCAGCATAGGTAAGGTCGCCGCAAGCACCGGATCGAGCGAGTGATCGTCCCACCACATCGCCGGGTCGAGAATCGCATAGCCGTCGAACAGCGCTGGCTCGTGCGCCAGCGCGTACATCAGAAACGTGCCGCCGAACGAGTGTCCGTGGACCAAGTTCACCCCGCTCGCCGGGTAATGCGCGTTGACGTACGGCACCAATTCGGTTTTCAGGAAGGCGAGAAACTCCTTCGCCCCGCCGGAGCGCGGCTGACCGGCCATCACGGTCGGAGTCAGATCGTGATCGCGGCTGTTCACGCCCTTCGCGTCGAATACGTTCGGTACGCTGACCACGATCACCGGCGGCATGAAGCCGACGCTGCGCATGAAGGTCACCACGTCGACGACGATCTTCGCGTTCCAGTCGCCGTCGAGCACGTACAGCGTCTCGTAGCGCTGCGTCGGTTCCTTCGCCGATTCGACCGGCAGATACACCTCGATCGGCCGTTTCTGCTTGAGCAGCGCCGAATCGATCGCATCGGTCTTTGCCGGCAGCAATTGCGGCTCATTGGCGCATGCGAAAGTGGCGGGCAACAACACGAGCAACGCGAGCAGCGCGTTCTTGAGCATGGCGATCTCCCGCAACGAATGGCAGTTTGGATGCAGTCGAGTCGAATCCGGTTTACTCAAGCACGCCGCCGCGTCGCCGGAAACAGCGAGCGCCCACCGACGACGAGCGCGCCGATCCACCACACCAGCGCCGCGTTGTAGACGAGATGGCCCTGCTTGGGCACGTCGGCGAGGCCGTCGCCGAGCACGGTGACGGTGAGCGTACCGAGGGTGACGACGATCGTCAGCACGGTGACGGTGAGCAGGCGCGGCCAGGCACGCCAGCGCTGACGCCAGAGCAGGGCGATCAACGCCACGAACGGTGCGCCGAACAGCAGCGTGCGCAATAACGGCCGTTCGGCGAACAGATCGCTCCACGAGAAAAACTGCGCCGGCAGCGGCGCAAAGTCACCGCCTTCAACGAGGCCGAGCCCCGGCGCGACCCATGGATGCAGGTTGGCGAGGCCGGCCCAGCCGATGCGCAGCGTCATGCCGGGTTCGTGCAGCAAGGCGAGGAGTTCGCGCGAACGCGACACTTTCGCCAGCTCGGGGCACAGATCGGCCGGAAAGCCCGGCATCTGCCAGGCGCGCTTGCCCGAGTATTGCAGGCACTGCGACGACAGGCCGAGGAACTGCGCGGTCGCGGCCGGGTCGCTCGAATTCGGCAGCATCGCGGTAAACACCACGTCGGCCTGGTTGAACACGTTGATCGCACGGATCGCGTCGCTGTCGCGCTGCAACTGCACGACCTGGACGACGATGCCGACCAGCGCACCGATCAGCAGCGCCTTGCCCTTCCACAGCCAGACGCGGTCGCGCCAGCGTCCGAGCGCGAGCATGGCCACGGCGATGCCGAACGGCAGCACGATATGCTGGATCTTGCTCACTGCGAGCGCCGCGGCGGCAAGCGCGAGCAGGGCGAACGCATGGCCGCGCGCAGGCTTGCCCTCATGGATCAGGATCAGCCCGGCGACGGCGTACAGTGCGAGCAGCGCGGTCCATTCGGCGTAGAACGTGTTCAGATAGATCGTATTTGCCGGATCGGCGAACAGCAGCGGCAGCAGCAGGCCGTTGGCGAGCGCCGACCATGGCTCACGCCGGCGCAGCCAGGCGACGCTGAAGGCGAACCAGAGGGCGAGCATCGCTGCGATCTTGAACAAGCCGATCCAGCGCACCGAGTGCGCCTTCGCCCCGGTGACGGCTTCCTCGGCATGGAAGACGGCAGCCGCCGCGCCCTGAAACAGCAATTCGGTTGACCAGTAGCAGATCGGATCTTTCGCGGCGACGAATTTGTACTGCGAATACGGCGCGGCCGGGCTGTTGCGGTCGGGCGGCACCGATTCGGGCCGGTCGGGATAGAGCCCGAAGCAGGCGCTGTAGCGCACCTCGTCGTAGCTGTTGGCCAGCGCGATCAGCGGTTCGTGCACGATCAACGCGCCGAGCCGCCAGAGCCCGGCGAGCAGGCAGGCCGCGAGCGCCCACCACAGCCAGCGCGGCGTCGCGGCAAGGCGGCGCGCGGCGGGTGCGGGATGGGGCTTGGCGGTCGGAGCAGGCATAAGGGGCGGAAGTCTAGGGGCGCTTTGTGACGGGAACAATCACCCCGGCGCCTCGGCAGAAATGTGATTCAGTATGCAGATGCTGCATCGATTCCGTACGGTCGCTCCCGCCAATCGCAACGCGGACGCGCAGAATGTGCAGTGCTAGACTTTTTCACACTTGAACGTTCTCGTTCTGAATCAGGCGCCACGCGCCTTGGAGGGGTCATGAAGCAGCAACTGGGGCACTACGATCTGGTCGCCGAACTCGGCCGCGGCGGCATGGGTGTGGTCTACAAGGGTTTCGAGGCGTCGCTGCATCGTTACGTCGCGATCAAGGTCCTCGCCGATTCGCTCGCGCACGATCCGGGGATCAAGGAGCGCTTCCTGCGCGAGGCGCGCAGCATGGCCGCGCTCAACGATCCGCATATCATCCAGATCTATTTCATCGGCGAGGACGAGGGGCAGACGTTCTTCGTCATGGAATTCGTCGACGGCGAATCCTTGAGTTCCTTGCTCAAGCGCGAGCACCAGCTCAAGCCCGATCAGGCCGCGAAGGTGATCTACCAGACCGCGCTCGGCCTCGCCACTGCGCACGACCGCGGCGTGATCCACCGCGACATCAAGCCCGGCAACATCATGATCGACAGCCGTGGCAACGTGAAGATCGCCGACTTCGGCATCGCCCTGTCGAGCGCCGACATCTCGAAGAAGCTGACCTCGACCGGCGAGTTCGTCGGCACGCCGGGCTACCTCTCGCCCGAGGTCTGTCTCGGCAAGATCGTCGACCAACGTTCGGATATTTTCTCGCTCGGTATCGTGCTGTTCGAGATGCTCGCCGGGCGCATGCCGTTCACCGACGAATCGCCGCTCGGCCTCATGCTCGAAGTGGTTAAGGCCGAGATCCCGGACGTGCGTGCGCTCAACGCCGACGTCGATCCGGAACTCTCGCGCATCCTGTCGCGCATGATCGCCAAGGAACCAGCCGACCGTTACCAGAGCTGCCAGGACCTCGCTGCCGACCTCGCCCGCAATCCGCTGCTCGCCAACGGAGCGACACTGCAACTGCGCACCCAGCCCTCGCCGGCCGCGGCGACCGTGGTCGGCATGAAGACTCCGGTCTCCGGCCAGAGCGCACTGCCGAACACACCGCCGACACCGCGCCCACTGCCGAACGTGACGCCCGCACCGGCATCCGTGACCACGCCGCCGCGTGCCCAGGCGACGCTGCCGGCGGTCACGCTGCCGGACGGCGCGCATCAATCGCTGCTCGAGCGCCAGGCCGCCTCTGCGAAGAAGAAGTCCTCCAGTTCGCCTGCGCTGCCGCTTGCGATCGCCGCGCTGCTGTTGCTCGGCCTCGGCGGCGGTGCCTGGGCCTACCGCGACCAGCTCGGCTTCGTGAAGCAATGGCTGCCGTCGAGTCTGGCCGGCTCAACCTCGTCGGCCGCAACGGCGCAAGTCACGACGCTGCCGGCACAGGTTGCGACGGCAACCCCGCCGAGCACGGTGCCTGCCGCAGCTGCGGCAACCGCGCCCGCGGCGGCGACGGTCGCCACGACGACGACGCCAATCGACTCGCAAGCGGCGACAGCGCCGGCCACGGCCTCCACCACAGCGGCATCCGCAAATGTGGAAAATGCGGCAAAAGAGGCAAATGCGACAAATTCCACCTCTGCCGCAACAACCGCAGGCGGCACCTCGCTGGCTGAACTGACTGGCGGCAATGCCTCGGCGGGGGCGCCGGCGACTTCAACTACGTCCACCGCTGCCGGTGCAACGACCACTGCGGTCGAATCGCAGACGCCACCCGTGCCACCGACTGCCGCACAGATCGCCAAGGTAACGCCGCCACCACCGCCCGTGGCGCCACCGAAGCCGCACATTCCCACGATAGGCATTACCTTCAGCGGCGATCGGCGCGCCGCGGAACCCGCCGCGCGCATGCTTAAGGCGCAATTGACGCAGCAAGGCTATGTCGTCGAAATGGTCGCCTCGCGCGCCAGCGCCCGCGGCCGTGTCGACGCACTCGTCGCCGTCGCCGCCGAGCCTACCGGGCAGATGGACGTCTCGGCCTATGGTCAAGCCAACACGGCAACGACCGCCGTGCTGAACGTGAACGTGTTCGAGATGAAAAGCGGCCGCGAGCTGAGTGGCTTCAGCGAATCGATCGTCTATACCGGCCTTGCCGCGAAGGGACAAGCCGAGGAAGCAGTGCAGGAAATGGCGCCGAAGATCGAGTCGCGTCTGCGCGAGTACCGCCCTGGTTCCACCCGCTACTGATCTGCCGATCGGATCAGGCGCCGGTTCGCCGGCGCCTTTCGAACACGATCAGACTCGCATCCGCCAAGCCGACGGGCCGAGAGTTATGACAAAGTGCATGCCGATTTGCCGTCACGGCAGGCTGCGCGGCTTGGCGCCGCGTCCGAGTACTTCACGCGCATAGCGGTAACCGGCGGCGATCGCGCGCTCATATTCGTCCCAGTCGAGCAGGCCGATGTCGTGCATCGGCGGGGCCAGCAGCAGGCTCGTCTGTGCGCGCCGCGCCGCGCTCGCGGCTTCCGAATTGACCATGCCTGCGCGCAGCAGGATGTTGAGGATGCCCGGTCGCAGGCCGCGTCGATGCAGGCGTTGCCAGGCGAGCCGCAACGCCGAGGGCAAGGCGAATTCCTCGACCTGCGCGCGCAACACGTCATCCGCGCCGATGTCGATGCCGATGACGTCGCCGACCTGCATTGCGCGCATCGGATCGACCGGCAGATTGTTGATCACTGCACCGTCGACATATACCTCGCCGCGATGGAACACCGGCGGCAACACCCCGGGAATCGCGCTCGCCGCGCGCAGCCACAGCCAGAGCGGCCCGGCCTGATGCACCTGCGCCGCGCCAGCGGTCAGGTTCGCGGTGACCGCGTAAAACGGTAGCGGCAGGTCGGTGACATCGCGCTCGCCGAACGCTTCGCGCAGCAGGCGCGCGACGCGACGGCCGCGGGTCAGGGATACGAATGGAAAAGTGTAATCGCGCAGCGGCCGGCCTTCGACAAAGGCGCGCCGGTAGTTGTAGAACATTTCCTCGCCCGACCAGTCCAACGCCACACCAGCGCCGATGATTGCGCCGATCGAGGTGCCGCCGACGCAATCGATCTGTTGGCCGCCTTCGCGCAATGCGTGGACGATGCCGATCTGGGCGAAACCGCGCGCGCCGCCTCCGGACAGAACCAGGCCCATGCTGCGCCCGATCAGCAGGCGCGCGATGCGCTCGGTGTCGGCGACCGCGCTGCCGCCACGCACGTGATGGTGGCGCGCACCGCGCAACTGAGCCAGCCACGCAGCCGCACGGCCGAGGCCGATGTCGCCCTGGTGCAGGAGCACGACGTGGCGCGTACGCAGCGCCACGCGCTCGGCGTTGATGAAGGCGACTTCGGGCCACGCGCTCGCCGTATCTGCGGCGTTGACCGGCAGCAGGAATGCGTCGGCCTGACGTGCACACTGCTCGCGCCAAGCCGTTTCCCCCGCATCGCCGAGCAGCAGCACGTAGCGATGCGCGGCTTCGATTTCATGCAGCCAGGCCACATCGCGGCCGCGCGCGGCAGTCGCATCGATCAGCGCGCACGAACCGTAACGCGACAATGCCGCGGCAAGATCGCGCGCGAAGCCTTGTGCGTCGACGCCGGCATCGTGGGCCAGGATCGCGAACGTGCGCGGCGTCGAGTAGTGCACTTGCCCGGGCCGTTCGAGCAGATGCCGGGCGGTGACGCCGACCGTGTGCAGCATCGCCTGCGGATACTTCCCGACGAGGCGATGGAAGGCATCGGCCGACAGGCGCAGGACGATGCTGTCGCGCAACGCGCGCACCAGCGAGGTGCGTGCAGTGCGCGCAATCAGGCTGATCTCGCCGGCTACCTCGCCGCTGCCGATCATGCCAAGCAGGGTCAACGCGGCCTCGGCGTCGCGCCGGTATGCCGCCAGGCCGCCGCTGCGCACGATGTACAGCGCATCGGCCGCGTCGCCCTGATCGAACAGGACCGCACCGCCCGGCAACGTGCGAATTTCCAGCTCACCGGCGAGTTCGGCAATACCCGCGGCGCCCAGCGGAGCAAACAGGTCGATGCCGCGCAGGAATGCCTGCAAGTCAACGGACGGAACTGCCGGATCGGTGTTGTCCATTCGTTTATGCTAACGCCGTGATGACTTGATTTTCCTGAAACAACGCTTCACGTTGCATGTTTCCCGCCCGTCATTCCGGCTGCAAACCTGCCGCAATGAAGAGCAAAAGACCTCGCACAAAGAACCTGTCCCGCAATGACCGAAACCAACCCTCTGCTCACCGATTCTGCCCTGCCCGCATTCATCGCGATCAAGCCCGAACACGTCGCGCCCGCGATCGACGCGGTGCTCGCGGAGTACCAGCGCGAAATCGACCTACTGACCTCGGGCTCGGCGCCGCGCGATTTCGCCAACACGATGTTGCCGCAGGAGACGCTCGAGATGCGCGTCGAGCGCGCCTGGTCGCCGGTGTCGCACCTGCACGCCGTGGCCGATTCGCCAGCGCTGCGCGAAGCGTATTCGGCGGCTCTGGAAAAGATCACCGAATTTTCCAGCGAACTCGGCCAAAATCGCGCGCTCTATGCCGCAGTGAAGGCCGTTGCCGAACGCGCGGACTTTGCGAACCTGCCGCGTCCGGCGCACACCTTGGTCGAGCACGCGCTGCGCGACTTCCGCATGTCCGGCGTTGCGCTCGAAGAACCGGCGCGCTCGCGCTTCAAAGAGATCGCGAATCAATTGTCGAAGCTGTCGAACGAATTCGAGAACGCCGTGCTCGACGCGACCGAGGCGTGGTCGGAAAAGATCGTCGAGACACAGCTTGGCGGACTGCCCGAAGCCGAGCGCGCGCTGCTCAAACAATACGCAGAGGAAGCCGAACAGGAGGGATGGCTGGTCACGCTCAAGCAGCCCAGCGTCACCGCGGTGCTGACCTATGCCGACGATCGCGGTCTGCGCGAGCGCGTCTATGCGGCCTACCAGACGCGCGCTTCGGATCAAGGTCCGAACGCCGGCCAGTTCGACAACTCGCAGCGCATCGAACAGATCATGGCGCTGCGCCACGAAGGTGCGCAGCTGATCGGCTTCAACAATGCTGCCGAGGATTCGCTCGCGACCAAGATGGCCGGCACGCCAGAGCGCGTGCTCGCCTTCCTGCGCGATCTCGCCGCGCGCGCGAAACCGGTCGCGCAGCGAGAACTGGCCGAGCTTGCGGACTTTGCCCGCGCCGAGTTGGGCATCGCCGAGCTGCAACCGTGGGACGTCGCCTACGCCGCGGAAAAACTGCGCGTGAAGAAATACGCGCTCAGCGAAGAGGAACTCAAACCGTACTTTCCGGCCGAGGCGGCCATCGCCGGCCTGTTCGCGATCGTCGAGCGCGTGTTTGGAGTCAGCTTCCGCGCACGTCGAGATGTCGAGGTCTGGCATGGCGACGTGCGCTACTACGACGTCGTCGATGCGCAGGGCAAGACGATCGCAGGCGCCTACTTCGACCTCTATGCGCGCTCGGGCAAGCGCGGCGGCGCATGGATGGATACCTGTCGCTCGCGCTACGCGAGCGCTGGTGAAACGCATTTGCCGATCGCCTACCTGACCTGCAATTTCGCACCGCCGACCAAGGACATGCCGTCGCTGCTGACCCACGACGACGTGGTCACGTTGTTCCACGAGACCGGCCACGGCCTGCACCACATGCTGACCGAGATCGACCTGCCGAGCGTCGCCGGCATCGACGGGGTCGAGTGGGATGCGGTCGAGTTGCCGAGCCAGTTCATGGAGAACTTCGCCTGGCAGCGCGAAGGACTCGCATTGTTCGCCAAGCATTGGAAGACGGGCGAGCCATTGCCGGACGAATTGTTCCAGCGCATGCTCGCCGCGCGCCATTATCACGCCGGCCTGTTCCTCGTGCGCCAGCTCGAGTTCGGTCTGTTCGATTTCCGTCTGCATCTGGAATTCGATCCCGCGCGCGGAGCGCGCGCGATGGAGATCCTGCGCGAAGTGCGCGACGAAGTCGCCGTCGTCGTGCCGCCAACGTGGCAGCGCATGCCGCACGCGTTCGGCCATATCTTCGCCGGCGGCTACGCGGCGGGCTACTACAGCTATCTCTGGGCCGAGCTGCTTTCGGCAGACGCGTTCTCGCGCTTCGAGGAAGCCGGCGTGTTCGACCGCGCTGCGGGCGATGCGTTTCGCCGCAGCGTGCTCGCGGTCGGCGGCTCGCGTCCGGCGTTGGAGAGCTTTGTCGAATTCCGCGGGCGCGAACCGGAGCCAGATGCGCTGCTGCGCAGCTACGGTCTGGCCGCGTAGCCGGGCGTCGATGCTTTCGGTCGTCGTCAATTTCTACAACAATCGCCGCGAGGCGATGAACACGCTGCATTCGCTGACGCGGGCGTACCAGCACGATGCGGGCGCGATCGAGTTCGAAGTGATTGCGCTCGACCACGGTTCAAGCCAGCCGCTCGAAGAAGCCGATGTGCGTGCGTTCGGACCGGAGTTTCAATATCGGTTCATCGAAACGAAGTCGGTATCGCCCGCGGCTGCGATCAACGCAGCGTGCCGCGAGGCGCGCGGCGATCATCTGCTCGTGATCATCGATGGCGCGCATATCCTGTCGCCCGGCATCTACGCGCTGGCGCAGCGTGCGTTCGCGCAATTCGCCGCGCCGTTCGTCGCGAGCGTGTCGTTCCATCTCGGTCCGAAGCAACAAAACGAATCGGTGGTCGAAGGTTACAACCAGCAAGTCGAGGACGGTTTGCTCGCGCGCAGCGCTTGGCGTGACAACGGCTATCGCCTGTACACGATCGCGGGTGCATTTGCCGATCCGGGTATGGGCTGGTTTGGTTGTGCGTTCGAGGCGGGTTGCTTCGGCATAAGCAAGGATGAATATCTCGCCTTGGGTGGATTTGACGAGCGTTTCGTCGCGCGCGGCGGCGGCCTCGTCGCCCTGGATTTCTTCCAGCGCGCGCTCGCGCGCGAGCACGGCGACTATGTGATGCTGCTCGGCGAAGGTAGCTTCCACCAGTTTCACGGCGGTGTCGCCAGCAACGCGACGAAAGCCGCGCATCCGTGGAAGGAATTCCACGACGAATACGTGCGCATCCGCGGCAAACCGTTTGCGCGCGTGCCGCGGCGGCCGTTCTATTTCGGCACGCTGCCGAACGAGGCGCTCGCCGCGACACGTGTCTCGGCCGAACACGGCCTCGCGCTTTGGCAGAAGGCTGTCGCTGCGGGTGAGGCATAATCGGCGTCCCGTCCTGCAGAAACGCTGCGATGAAAATTGCGAGCTGGAACGTCAATTCGCTCAACGTGCGCCTGCCGCATCTGACGACATGGCTGAGCGAGGCGCAGCCCGACATCGTCGCGCTGCAGGAAACGAAGATGGAGGACGCCAAGTTTCCGCGCGAGGCGATCGAAGCCATGGGCTATCACGTCGCGTTCTCCGGGCAGAAGACCTACAACGGCGTGGCGATCCTCGCGCGCGAGGAACCGCGCGACGTCGTCACCGACCTTCCGGGCCTCGACGATCCGCAACGGCGCATCCTGGTCGCCAGCGTTGGCGATCTGCGCATCGCCGATCTCTACGTAGTCAACGGCCAGGACGTCGGCACGGAAAAATATGCGTACAAGCTCGACTGGCTGGCCAAGGTGCGCGCGTTCCTCGCTGAGGAGATCCGGCGGCATCCGAATCTCGTCGTGCTTGGCGACTTCAACATCACGCCGGACGACCGCGATATTTACGACCCGGTCGCCTGGAAGGAGCAGATCCTCTGCTCGACGCCGGAGCGCGACGCGCTCAAGGCGATCGTCGACCTCGGCCTGCACGACACGTTCCGCCTGTTCAACGACGAGGCCGGGCAGTATTCCTGGTGGGACTACCGCCAGGCCGGTTTCCGCCGCAACCTCGGCATGCGCATCGACCTCGTCCTCGCCGGCGAGGCGTTGCGCGCGCGCTGCCGTGCCGCGAGCATCGACCGCGTGCCGCGCACCTGGGAGCGGCCCTCCGATCACACGCCGGTGTTGCTGGAGCTGGATTGAACGCTGCGGCTGCGCGCGAGTACGCCGGCCTGTGGTGGTAAAATTCCGCCATGGAAGAACTCCCGCACCACGCCGACTGGCCCACCGAGCTCGACGACAGCGAGCTGGAGGAACTCGACCAGTTCCTGCGTGCGCACGCGGGCGAGGATCACCTGCTGCTCGACGGCGTGCACGGTCTGCTCACCGCGATCGGCATCGGTCCGGACAAGGTGTCGCCCGACGAATGGCTGCCCGAGATCCTGCATGAACCCTTTGCCGACGAGGACGAGGGTCGGCGCGTGCTCGAATTGCTCGCACGCCTGTCCGAAAGCGTCGAGATCGAGGTCGAGGCCGACAGCTACGAACCCATCCTAGGCGAGATCGAGCTTGACGACGGCGATACGGCGTTGTCTGCGCTGGGCTGGTGCGAGGGCTTTTCGCGCGGCGTCGACCTGCGCGCACGCCTGTGGGAGTCGCGTCTCGGCGTCGATTCGCACCTGACCGAACTGCTCGGGCCGATCATGGCGCTGGCGGTCGAGGAAGGCGTGTTCGCCACCGATGCGGATTTCGCGCCGCTCTCGGAACAGGAATACGACGATTGCCTCGCGCAGTTGCCTGCGGCGGTCGGCGCCGTCGCGCACTACTGGATCGATGCGCCGCTGGCGCCCGAGGAGCTCGCCGGCTCGCCGCATCGCGCGACGGCCGAGAACGAGCCGCGGCGCAAACGCCTCGGCCGCTGGCTGCACTAGGCCCTCGCGGAACCGCTCCGCGACCGATCTCGCAGCGCGCCGGGGTGCATGACTTTCGCAACAGGTTACGATCGGCATTTGCTGATACAACTTCACGACTGATCGTTCCGTTTCCCAGCCTGAGGAGAATTTCGATGCGCCGTCTGCTTCTGGCCAGCGCCTGCGCGCTCGCCTGCGTTTCGCTTGGCAATCCCACCGTTGTCTCCGCAGCCGAAGGCGCCGAAGCCGCGAAACCTGCCGCCACCGCGGTGCGGTCGGCGCCGGACTGGGTCAAACGCAGCAACGAACTGGCCCAGCCGCTACTCAAGGCGCAGGCCGACTTCGCGCCCGAGTTCGCCTCGTTCTTCGGCCTGCCGGGCTACGACGACCGCGTCGCCGACCTCGGACCGAACAACGGCGAGCGCCAGCGCACCGCGTTGCGCGGCGCCAAGGAAACGCTGCAGAAGGATCTGAAAACCGAAGAAAACGCGAACGTCCGCCAGGACATCAACATCATGCTCCACGCGGCCGATCAGCAGATCGAGGGCAGCGAGCTCAACGAAAAACTCCTGCTGCCATTCACCGACGTCGGCCAGCTCGTATTCCAGGGCGAGCAGGCTTTGCTTCAAGATCAGACCGAGCCGGCGCGCCGCGCCAAGGCGTTGGAGCGACTGCAGCGCTATGTCGGGCTCACGCCCGGCAGTACCGCGATCACCAAGCTCGCGCGCGAACGCTACGAGGAGCAGCTCAAGAACCCCGCGTTGGTAAAACCGACCAAGCTTGCGGTCGAGCAGGCGCTGCGCAACGCCGATACCTACGCCGCCGGCATCCGCAAGCTGTTCGCGAAGTACAAGATCGAAGGCGGCGACGCGGCGCTCGCGGCGATGGATCAGCAGCTTCGCGACTACACCGAGTGGATGAAGAAGGATGTGCTGCCCAACGCGCGCAGCGACACGCGCCTGCCGCCCGAACTGTACGCGTTCCAGCTCAAGCAGGTCGGCATCGACATCGCGCCCGAACAATTGATCCAGCGCGCGCAGCTCGAATTCATGGAAACGCGCAACGCGATGCAGCAGCTTGCGCCGCTGGTCGCCAAGGCGAAAGGCTTTCAGGCGAGCGACTATCGCGAGGTGATCCGCGCGCTGAAGAAGAAGCAGCTCGACAAGAGCTCGATCGAGAGTTACTACCGCGGCACGGTGATGCCGGAACTCGAAAAGCAGATCGCCGCGAACAAGGTGGTCGACCTGCCGCAGCGACCGATGGTGATGCGCCTCGCGTCCGAAGCCGAATCCGCCGCACAGCCGGCGCCGCATTTCCTGCCGGCGCCGCTGATCGGCAATACCGGCCAGCAGGGCCAGTTCGTGCTGCCGCTCGGCAATCCGGCTTCGGCCGGCAAGGACGGCAAGAGCGCGGCCTACGACGACTTCACCTACGAGGCCGGCGGCTGGACTCTGGCCGCGCACGAAGGCCGCCCTGGCCACGAGCTGCAGTTCACCGCGATGGTCGAGCGCGGCATCTCGCTCGCGCGCACGCTGTTCGCGTTCAATAGCGTCAACGTCGAGGGCTGGGCGCTGTACGCGGAAGCCGAGATGGTGCCGTACGAGCCGCTCGAGGGCCAACTCATCGCGCTGCAACTGCGCCTGCTGCGCGCCGCACGCGCAATGCTCGATCCGATGCTCAACCTCGGCCTCACCGACCGCGACCGCGCCGGGCAGGTGCTGACCGAAGACGTGGGCTTGTCCGAGCCGATGGCGCGCCAGGAACTCGACCGCTACACGTTCAACGCACCGGGCCAGGCCGGCAGCTACTTCTACGGCTACAGCCGCATCATGCAGCTGCGTATGGAAACCGAACTCGCGCTCGGCAAGCAGTTCGACCGCCGGGCCTACAACAACTTCCTGCTCGACCAGGGCCTGCTGCCGCCGGACCAGCTCGCCAAGGCGGTGCGCGAGCAGTTCATTCCGGCACAGCGCAAAACCAAGTAATGCGCCGAAGCGGGGCCGTCAGCTTTCGTTGCACGGCCCCACTTCGCGCAGTTCGATGCTGCACCATTCGGCGGCGGGACAATTCTCGGCGATCGCGAGCGCCTCGTCGCGGTCCACGTTCTTGAGATAGTAGAAGCCGCCGACGATTTCCTTGGCCTCGGCGAACGGGCCGTCCACGACGTTGGTCTTGCCGTTGCGCTTTTCGATGCGCGTGCCGCGAGCGACGCTTTTCAGCGACTGTGCGGATTCGAGCACGCCACGTTCGTTGAGGCTGCCGGCGTAGGCAATCATGCGCTCCCATTCCATCTCGGCCTGCTCGGGCGGGCGGCCGTTGCGGCGGTCGGCGCGTTCCATGATCAGCATCAGATAGCTCATTTTTGTCTCCAGAATTGAACGGCGCGGTCGCGGACGATCGCGTCAGTGAACCCGCGTTGCCGACGGCCCGCACTTTGCCGCGCGCTCGCGCATCAGGCGCTGCTCGCGTGCATTGCGCGTCAGCGCCGAGGCGCGCTCGAACTCGACGCGCGCCTCATCGAAGCGACCCAGTTTTTCGAGCAGGTCGCCGCGCACCGCCGGAAGAAAATGGTAGTTGCGCAGCGCGGGTTCCTCGACCAGTCGATCGACCAGGTCGAGCCCGGCCTGCGCACCGAACGCCATCGCGATCGCGACTGCGCCGTTGAGCTCGACAATCGGCGACGGCGCAGTCTGCGCGAGCTCGGCGTACAGTGCGGCGATGCGTACCCAGTCGGTGTCTTCGGCGCGACGCGCGCGTGCATGGCAGGCCGCGATCGCCGCCTGCAACTGATACGTGCCGCGATCGCCACCGAGTTTTTCCGCACGCGCCAGCGCCTTGAGGCCACGCTCGACCAGCAGCCAGTCCCAGTGCGCGCGGTTCTGTTCGAGCAACAGGATCGGCGCGCCATCCTTGTCGGTGCGCGCGTGCAGGCGCGAGGCCTGGATCTCCATCAACGCGACGAGTCCATGCACTTCGGCATCGAACGGCGCTAGTTCGGCGAGGATGCGGCCGAGGCGCAACGCTTCGTCGCACAGCGCAGGACGCATCCAGTCCTCGCCTGCAGTCGCCGAGTAGCCTTCGTTGAAGACGAGGTAGATGACGTCGAGCACCGAGGCGAGGCGCGCCGCGCGGTCCTCGCCGCGCGGCAGTTCGAACGCCACGTTCGCCTCGGCGAGCGTGCGCTTCGCGCGCACGATGCGCTGCGCGATCGTCGGCTCGGGTACGAGGAAGGCGCGCGCGATCTCGTCGGTGGTCAGACCGCCGAGCAGGCGCAGGGTCAGCGCCACGCGTGCCTCGGGCGACAGCACCGGATGGCAGGCGGTGAACATCAGGCGCAGCAGATCGTCGCCGATGTCATCGTCGAGCGCGGCGAGCATGTCGTCGGCGCGCGCCGCCTGCTGCTCGTCAAGTTCGCGTGCGATCTCCGCATGCTTCTCCTCGGCCAGCTTGCCGTGACGCAGGCGGTCGATCGCGCGGTGTTTTGCCGTGGCCATAAGCCATGCTCCCGGATTGTCCGGTATGCCTTTGTCCGGCCATTGCTCGAGCGCGGTGACCAGCGCATCCTGTGCCAATTCCTCGGCCAGACCGATGTCGCCGCTGAGCATACGCGCGAGCACGGCGACGACCTTGGCCGACTCCATGCGCCAGACCGCGTCGATCGTGCGCCGCGTGCGGGTGAGATTGTCCGTCGCCGTCATGGCGACGGATCAAAACATCATCGCGTCGATTGAGCAAGGGCCAGACGCTGCCGATCGTGTGCTTAGCGATCAGCAGCCGTGTTCGGGATCGCCGCCTTCGGCGATGCAGTAGGTGATGCACTCACCGTCACCGGCCACGTCCATGAAGCGCTTGGCGCCTTCGATCGCCGCTTCGCGCGAGTCGTATTGCAGCATCGCGAAGCCGCCGACGAGTTCCTTGGATTCAGCATAGGGGCCGTCGACCACGCGGCTTTCGCCGTCGCTGCGACGCACGACCGCGCCGTGCTCGCGCAGCGGCAGGAAACCGCCGCCGCTGAGGAATTCGCCGCGTGCGATCGCCGCGCCGACGAAGCGGTCCATTTCTTCCTTCTGCGCGCCGGTCGGCGGCCGCGCGGGGTTGGTCTTCGGGTCAGGTATGTAGATGCTGAAGTACTTCATGGTGCCCTCCATTGGGTTCAGTTGGGTTTGCGTTGGTCGATCTGCGCGCGCAGGCGTTCTTCCTGTTCGCGCAGTTCGGGAGTGAATTCGGCGCCGAAGTCCTCGGCCTCGAAGATCTGGCGGATTTCGATTTCCGACTCGATGCCGTCGAACGGATTCGGGCAGCGCTTGACCCATTCGATCGCTTCCTCGAGCGATTTCACCTGCCAGATCCAGAAACCGGCGATCAGCTCCTTGGCCTCGGCGAATGGTCCGTCAATGACAATGCGAGACGCGTTCTTGAAGCGCACGCGCGCGCCCTTCGAACTTGGCTGCAGGCCTTCGCCGGCGAGCATGATGCCGGCCTTGACCAGCTCCTCGTTGAAGCGGCCCATGTCGGCGAGCAGTTGTTCGCTGGGCATCACGCCCGCTTCGGATTGTTGGGTGGCGCGGACCAGCACGGCAAAGCGCATGACAGTTCTCCTTGGATCGAGTTGCAGAACGATTCCGGGTTCAGGCGGCCGGCGCCGACGTGACCATCCACGACACGCCGAACTTGTCCACGAGCATGCCGAACGCGGGCGAGAAGAAGGTCTCGGTCAGCGGCTGGTGCACCTGAGCGCCGTCGCTCAACGCGGCGAAGGCCTTTTCGGTTTTGGCCTTGTCCGCGCAAGTCAAGGCGAGGGTGATGCCCTCGAACTTCGGCGCACCCGAGCAGAAGCCATCGGAAATGCCGATCGTGGTGTCGCCAATGCTCACGTCCGCGTGCAGCACCTTGTTTTCGTTGCCGGGCGCAGCCCTGCTTTCCTCGACATCCTTGTTGCGGATCAACAGCTTGACCTGCGCCCCGAGCTGGCGCTTGTAGAACTCGATCGCCTCCTCGGCGCGGCCTTCGAAGGACAGATAGGGGCGTATGGACTGCGACATGATTCTCTCCGATGGGGTGATGAAGCCTCGTTGCGGCCTCTTGCTGGAATGACGAGCGGGAATCCGGCGAATCGACACGCCGGCGAAAAATATTTGCGCACGGCCGCGGGGCCCGTTTCCCGGGGGCGCAGTAGAATGGCGGGGTACGCGGCCATCCCTGCCGCAGGCTTGGCTGGATCGCGATGTTGTTGACCTTACGCCTGATCTTCTTCGGCCTGTTTGCCTTCTTTGTGCTCTGCGTGCTGCTCGTGCACCTGCGCGGTCGCGTGCGCCTGCGCTTCGACCGCCAGCTCGCCGATCACTCGGCGCTGTTCGCGCCGTACAACCTGCTGATGTACGCGTTCTCGTGCGTGCCGGCGCGGCCAATTCTCGATCGCGGCGGTTTTCCGCATCTCGATCCGTTGCGCGAGCAGTGGCAGGCGATCCGCAGCGAAGCGTCCGCGTTGTTCGACGAAGGCCATATCCGCGCGGCCGAGCAACGCAACGACCTGTCGTTCGACAGCTTCTTCAAGCAGGGTTGGAAGCGTTTCTACCTCAAATGGTATGGCGAGCCGCTGGCGACGGCGCAGGCGCTGTGTCCGCAGACCGTGGCGCTGCTGCGTTCGATTCCCGAGGTCAAGGCGGCGATGTTCGCACTGCTGCCGCCGGACAGCCGGCTGACGCCGCATCGTGATCCGTTCGCCGGCTCGCTGCGCTATCACCTCGGCCTGATCACGCCGAACTCGCGCGACTGCCGCATCTTCGTCGACGGCGATGAATACGCCTGGAGCGACGGCGGCGACATCGTCTTCGACGAAACCTTCGTGCACTGGGCCGAGAACAAGAGCGACGTCACGCGCGTGATCCTGTTCGCTGACGTCGAGCGCCCGTTGCGCACGCCGTGGATGCGCGCGATCAATCGCCGCGTCGGCGCCTTCATGGGCGCAATCACCGCTTCGCCGAACGACGTGGCGAGTGAAAAAACCGGTGCGGTCAACCGCCTCTATGCGCGCCTGCGCGGCGGCAACCAACGCGGCGTGACCTTCCGCAAGCGCCATCCGCGCCTGTACCGCATCATCAAGTATCCGGCGATTCTGGTTGCGCTATGGGTTTTATTCATGGCGCCGTGGCCGTTGCTCTGACCTTTTGACTACGGCGCGCGCGCCTTAGCATGTTTCACCTTCGCATCGAAGTAATCCGCGATCAGGTGGTAGACATGCTTCTTCATCGCCGGCGCGGACAGGCCGTGCTTGCCACCGGGATAGGTCATCAATTCGAATTGCGTGCCGCGGTCCTGCAACGCGGCCATCAGCGCGGTCGAGTTGGCGAACAGCACGTTGTCGTCGGCCATGCCGTGCGCGAGCAGAAGCGGTGATTTCATGCCATCGAGCCAGTGCAGCGTGCCTGACAGTTTGTAGCCTTCGGCGTTGTGTTGCGGCATGTCGAGATAGCGCTCGGTGTAGAACGTGTCGTACAACGCCCAGTCGGTGACCGGCGCGACGGCGACGCCCGCAGCGACCTCGTTCGAAGCCTTGGCCAGCATCATTGTCGTCATGTAGCCGCCGTAGCTCCAGCCGAACACGCCGATGCGCGCAGGATCGATCCAAGGCTGCGACTTGAGCCAATGGATGCCGGCGACCTGGTCCTCGACTTCGACCTTACCGAGTTGTTTGTAGATCGCATCGCTGAACACACGGCTGCGTCGCGCCATGCCGCGGTTGTCGAGCGTGAACACGACATAGCCCTGTTGCGCCATGTATTCGCAAAAGTAGTCGATCCAACCGCGTGCGACCATCTGCGAATGCGGGCCGCCGTAATAGAAGTCGAATACGGGATAGCGCTTGGTCGGATCGAATCCGCGCGGCTTGTAGATCCGGTAATAGAGGTCCTGACCGTCGCCGGCCTTGATCGTGCCGAATTCGGGCACGATGTGCGCGTCGCGGTACGGCCAGTAGGGATGCTTCGCGTCAAGCTCGTTGCGCTCAATCCAGGCAACGAAGTTGCCGTCGACGGCCCGGTGCAGACTCACCTGCGGCGGAGTGGTCGGATCGGCGAAGGTGTCGATGTAGTACTCGGCGTTCTTGGTGAATTCGGCGTGGTGCAGGCCATCGCCACGGCTGATGCGGCGCGGGGCGTTCGCGGTCGTGCCGTCGAGCTTGAGTGCGTAGACCTGGCGGTCGGGCACGAAATCGTGGTTCGAGTCGACATAGGCGAGTCCGAGTTTTTCGTCGACGCCGAGCAGGCCGTCGATGTTCCAGTCGCCCGCACTGATCGCATGCTTGAGCGTACCGTCGAGGCGGTAGAGATACAGATGTTTCCAACCGCTGCGCTCGCTCGCCCAGATGAACGCGTCCTGCGATTTGAGAAAGTGCAGGTCGTCATTGAGGTTGATCCAGGTTTTTGCTTCCTCGCTCAGCAGTGTGCGCTGCTGCAGAGTATTCGCCTCGACCAGGTTCAAATCGAGCTTTTGCTGGCTGCGCTGCATCAGCTGGTAGCTCAGGCGTTTGCCGTCGGGCAGCCAGTCGACGCGCACCAGGTAGATATCCGGATTGCCACCGAGATCGACGAAGCGCGCCTCGCCGCCGCCGGGCGAAACGAGGCCGAGTTTCACTTCGACGTTGTTCTTGCCTGCGGCCGGATAGCGCTGCTCGATCGTGTCCGTGCGATCGGCATAGACCTCGCTGCGCTTGACGATGGGCACCTTCGCCTCGTCATAGCGTTCGAACGCAATCGCGGAATCGTCGGGTGACCACCAGTAGCCGGTGAAGCGCGACATTTCCTCCTGCGCGACGAATTCGGCTTCGCCGTTGTGCACGGTACCACCACCGTCCTGAGTCAACTGGCGCGCCTTGCCGTCGCGCAGGTCGATCGCCCACAAGTTCTGGCCGTGGATGTAGGCGACATAGCGGCCGAGCGGCGAGATCTTCGGATCGATTGCTTCGCCCTGTGTATCGAGAAGACGCAACGCCTTGTCGCCGAGACCGGTGAGATCGTAAAGGTATAATTTGCCGCTTAGTGGAAAAAGCAGCTTTTTCCCGTCGGGCGACCACTGGTAGTCGACGATACCGCGGCGGCCGGCAATGCGTGCTCGCTCGCGCCTCGCCTTTTCCGCGTCGGACAGTTCGGCCGCCTTCGGTTCGATCACGTTGGAGTCAACCAGCAAGTGCGTCTGATTCGAGTTGACGTTGTATTCCCAGAGATCGTAGGCATTCTGGTCGTCCTGCTTGGCACGCAGGAAAGTCACGCGCGTGCCGTCGGGTGAGGCCTTGAGCTTGACCGGCGTCGGTCCCGATAGGCTCGAGCCGTCGAAGATGCGCTCGATCGTCAACTGTTCTGCCTGCGCGTTACCTATCACGACCATCGTCACCATTCCCAAAATCCAAGCTCGCATCTGCTTCTCCCCAAAAGAATTCCCGACGCCGATTTTCGCGAACGAGCCCGGTTTGGAGTTGCTTTTTTTGCCGGATTCGCGCCGATCTGCTCGCGGATCAACTGTTGTCTTGCGGCCCGAACAGGATTCTGCGTTCTTCCTCGCTCATCGGCGCTGCCGACTTGCGGAACTCGCGCAGTGCCTCGGCGCGTGTCGTAGCCGGCCGCGCCGCGATAGTTGCGCGCCAGCGGCGTACTTGCGCATAGGGTGCAAGATCGAACGGCGCCTTGTCATAGGCATCGATCCACGGCCAGCAGGCCATGTCGGCGATCGTGTATTCTTTTCCACAAATATACTCGCGCCCGGTGAGGCGGCGTTCGAGCACGCCGAGCAGGCGGCCGACCTCGCGCGCATAGCGTTCCTTCGCATACGCAATCTGCTCGGGTGCGTAGACGTGGAAGTGGCCGTACTGGCCGGTCATCGGTCCCAGGCCGGCCATCTGCCAGAACAGCCACTCCATGCACTCGGCACGACCGCGGACGTCTTGCGGCAAGAATCTGCCGGTCTTCTCGGCGAGATACTGCAGGATCGCGCCCGACTCGAACACGCTGATCGGTGCGCCGCCATCGGCCGGAGCGTGATCGATGATTGCCGGCATGCGGCTGTTCGGCGAGATCGCGAGGAATGCGGGTTTGAACTGTTCGCCCTTGCCGATATCGACGTGGGTGATTTTGTACTCCAGACCGGCTTCCTCGAGAAGCAACGGAATCTTGCGGCCGTTCGGCGTCGGCCAATAGAACAGTTCGATCATGTCAGCTTCCTGAAAAGAATGGTCAATGTCGCAGCGCCTGCTCGATCGCCTTCTGCGCAAACGGTGCCATGACTGCATAGGCCGCGGCGTTCGGATGCACACCGTCCGCACTCAGCCCGGCACGCAAACCACCATCGGTGGCGACCAGCGCAGCGTAGTAGTCGAGGTAGACCAAGCCTGCGCGGGCGCAATACGCTTTGAGCCAGGCGTTCAGTTCGCGGATCGTATCGGCCGGCCGCATACCGGGACGCCATGGATAGTCGATCGCCGGCAGGATCGAGGCGAACACGACCTTGATGCCATTGGCACGAGCCAACTCGGCCATCGAGGTGAGGTTGTCCTCGATCATCCGCGGCGTGCTCGGCCCGGTGTTGCCGGCGATGTCGTTCGTGCCAGCGAGGATGACGACGACGCGCGGCTTGAGCGCGATCACGTCGGCGCGGAAACGGAGCAGCATCTGTGGCGTCGTCTGACCGCTGATGCCACGGTTGACGTAGGGCTTGCCCGGAAAGAATTCGCCCGCATCACGGCCCCAACTATCGGTGATCGAATCGCCAAGGAAGACCACGCGGGCCTCGCCGGGCTTGGGTGTGCCGAGCCGGGCATTGTCGTCGCGATAGCGTGCAAGGTCGGGCCAGTCGGCGAGGCGCTTCTCGTCCGCCTCGAGCCGTTCGACGAGGTCCTGCTGCGTCGGGCTCCGATCGGCATGCTCGGCGCGCGCGAGCGGGGCACGCAGGAAAAGAAGAAAGGCGATAAAAAAAATATACTTTTTCGTCATGATACGCGATGTGCTTGCGTCACTTGCCGATGCAGAAAGCCGAGAAGATCGCACCGAGCAGGTCGTCGCTCGAATATTCGCCGGTAATCTCGCCGAGTGCACGCTGCGCCTGCCGCAATTCTTCCGCAGCGAGTTCGCCAGCGCGCCCAATATTCAGATGCGTTTCGGCGCGCTCGAGGTGGTTGGCGACATGCGCCAGCGCGTCGACGTGTCGACGGCGCGCGCTGAATGCGCCATGTGTGCCGTCACCGCGACCTGCGAGACGGGCGAGTTCCGCACGCAGCAAGTCGAGACCTGCGCCGGTGTGCGCCGATAGAGCGATTCGCGTTTCGCCATGAGCGTCGACCCGGCGGCTCGGTGAGTTACCGGAGAGGTCGATCTTGTTGTGCACGGCTAGGCGCACGGCGCCAGCATTGCATTCGTTCAACAATTCACGGTCGATGTCCGCATGCTCGTCATCGGTGACAAGGATGGCGACATCAGCGCGCGCGAGTTCCGCGCGCGCTCGGCGGATGCCTTCGGCCTCGACGAGGTCGTGCGACTCGCGCAGGCCGGCGGTGTCGACCAAGGTCAGGCCGATGCCGTCGAGGTCCACACTTTCGCGCAACACGTCGCGCGTAGTGCCGGCGATGGGCGTGACGATCGCGCGTTCGCTCTGCGCAAGCGCGTTGAGCAAACTCGACTTGCCCGCGTTCGGCCGGCCGACGATGACGATGTGCAGGCCATCGCGCAGGACGACACCGCGGCGTGCCGCTTGCAGCAGGTCGGCGGTTCCCGCTCGCAACGCTGCAAGCTGATCGTGCAGCTGTGGTGCGCTGAGGAAATCGATTTCCTCTTCGGGAAAATCAAGCGCTGCCTCGAGCCACGCACGCAGGTGCACGAGTGCCTCGAACAATTCCTGCACGGCGCGCGAGAAATCGCCTTCCAAGCTGCGCATCGCTGCGCGTGCGGCCGATTCCGAGCCGCTCGCGATGAGATCGGCGACGGCCTCGGCCTGGGCGAGATCGAGCTTGCCGTTGAGGTAGGCACGTTCGGAAAACTCGCCGGGTCGAGCAAGACGGGCGCCGAGCGCAATCACTCGGCGCAGGATCAAGTCGAGCACGATCGGACTGCCGTGAACTTGCAGCTCGAGCACGTCTTCGCCGGTATAGGACTTCGGTGCACCGAAGTAGAGGGCGATGCCGCGGTCCAGCACCTCGCCGTTGGCATCGCGAATCGTTGCAACGTGCACTTTGCGCGCTTGTGGATATTTTCCGATCAGCGCATGCGCGATCTCGCGGCTGCGCGGCCCGCTGATGCGCACGATGCCGACGCCGCCCGCACCGGCGGCCGTGGCGATCGCCGCGATGGTATCGGTCGCGTCCACTTCACCGGCGCGGACGCGCGTCATCTCACGCCTTGGCGGGTGCCGTCGTCGCCGCGCCGACGCGCTTGGTGATGATCCACTGCTGCAGCAGTGACAGCCAGCCGTTGACCGTCCAGTACAGGGTCAGACCGGCGGGAGCGAACGCGAACATCACCGCGAAGATCAGCGGCATGAACTTCATCATGCGCTGCTGCATCGGATCCATGCCGGGCGACGCGGGCGACAGCCACTGCGTGGCGAGCATGGCGACACCGTTCAAGATCGGCAGGATGAACAGCGGATCGGGCGCCGACAGGTTCTGGATCCAGCCGAAGAACGGCGCCTGGCGCAGCTCGACGCTTTCCTGCAGCACCCAGAGCAGGGCGAAGAAGATCGGCATCTGGATCAGGATCGGCAGGCAGCCGCCGAGCGGGTTGATCTTTTCTTTTTTGTACAACTCCATCGTCGCCGCGTTGAGCTTCTGCTTGTCGTCACCGTAGCGCTCCTTGAGCGCCTCCAGGCGCGGCTGGAATTGCTTCATCTTGGCCATCGAGCGGTACTGCGCCTCGGACGGCTTGTACAGCGCGAGCTTGAGCAGCAGCACGAGCAAGATGATCGCGACGCCCCAGTTGCCGGTGAGCTTGTGCAACTGGACGAGAACCCAGTGCATCGGCTGGGCGATGAAGGTGAGGATGCCGTAGTCAGCGGTCAATTCGAGGCCGGGCGCGACGTTGGCCAGTTCGCTCTGCAGCTTCGGACCGACGTAGAGGCGCGTTGCGAACGTGCCGGTCGCGTTCGGCGCGACCGTGAGCGCGGGCGACAACGCGCGGATCAGATAATGGTCCTGCAGCACGCTGGTCGAATACTGGTCGGCTTCGCCGGCAGTCGGAATGAAAGCTGCGAAGAAGTAATGCTGCAGCAACGCAACCCAGCCTCCGCTCACTTCGGTATTGTTGAGCGGCGACTCGGAGAACTTCGCGAACGCGAGCTTGTTGAACTTGCCCTGCGCATACCACGCAGCGCCAACGAAGGCATAGGCTTCGGAGTTGTAGACCGAGAACAAGCCGCCGCTCTGCGCCGGCGGCGCGGTGCGCTGCAATTGGCGGTATTCATTACCGGTCCATGCCGCGGTGCCCGTGTTCGCCACTTCCTCGCGCGTCTCGATCAGATAGCTGCCGCGGGTAAAGACGAAGACCTTGCGCACGCTGATACCCGACGCATCGGTCCAGGTCAGCGGCACTTCGATCTTGTCGGTTCCTGCCGCCAGGTCGTAGTTCGTCTTCTCGGCGTTGAACGGCGTCTTGTGACTCGGCGCGGCGCCGCTGCTGCTGACGAGGCCGGTCTGGGCGACGAAGTAGTGCGCGTTGCCGTCATCGAGCAAGCGCACCGGCTTGGTCTTGTCCTTGGGATCGATCGGATAGGCGAGCAGGTCGGCGCGCACGACGCTGCCGCCCAGTGTGCTGATCTCGACGTGCAGCACGTCGGTCGCCACGCTGATCGTCTGCACCGCGGGTTCCTTGCCTGTGTCTGCAGCGGATGGCGTGGGCACCGCATTCGCCGTCGTCGCGGCGGCTGGAACGTCGTTGCCGGCGGCGGCTGTCGCCGGAGTTGCGTTGCTGCCGGTAGCAGCGGCCGGAGTCGGCGCCACAGGTTTCGGGCCGTAGTCCTGCTCCCAGGCGGAGTAGAGCATGTAGCTGATGGCGAGCAGGGCGAGCAGCAGAAACGAGCGGGTGCTGGACATGGATGACTCGGAGGAAAAGGGGACGCGCGTGGCAGCGATGCGGCCGCAACTGCGGCGATTCAAGGCGCGATGATTGCAGATACGTCGATCAAACGTGGTCGCGCATTGTGCCGGGAGCCTCGACCGCGTTCAACAATTCCGGCGTGGGCGAAGCTTCGGCGGCGCGCGCGGGTTCGTCCGCGATCCGTGCGATGAGCTTGCGCCAGAGCTGTTCGAGTTCCGCGCGCAAAACGACGTTGTCGAGCAACGCAGTCGAGCTGCGCGCGATCACCAGCGCATCACAGGCCGGCAAGCCCGGGCGATGCAAACGGAAACTTTCGCGGATCTGCCGGCGAATGCGGTTGCGCACGACGGCTAGCTTGGAGACGCGGCGCGACACGGCCATGCCGAGGCGCGCGGTCGCGCCTGCATTGAGCCGGTATTCGCACTGGAAGTGCTTCAGGGAGATGCGCTTGCTCGAACCACGCAGCGCGCTGAAGTCGGCGGGCCGCAGCAGACGTGCGGCGCGCGGGAAGGCAAGGCTTGGCGATGAATCGCTCATCGCGCAGGATGAAGCCGGGTTCGCGCGGGGCGAACCGCGACTACGGGATCAGGCGCTTGCGGCCCTTGGCACGACGCGCGTTGAGGACGGCGCGACCGCCGCGCGTCTTCATGCGCGCACGGAAGCCGTGAGTACGGGCGTGCTTGAGGTTGCCGGGCTGGAACGTACGCTTGGTGGCCATGGCGTTATCGAAACTGTAGGGACAAAGAAGCGGAATTTTAACCCTCAGGTTCCGCTAAGGTCAAGTCGCTTGAGCTTGGCGTCAGATAGCATGCGGGCGTAGACTGCCGGGCCGTTCGAGTGAGAACCGCTTGGGCGCCATCCGTGGAATTTCTCAAAGCATGACTGACCTGTGGCGCCGCTGCCTGGAACGCCTTGAAGGCGAATTCAGCGTCGAAGACCTGCATACCTGGCTTGCCCCCCTGCAGGCAACCGAAGATGCCGAGGGTTTGCGCGTGCTTGCGCCGAACGCCTACACCCTGGATGTGGTGCGCGAGCGTTTCCAGCCGCGCATTGCCGCGGTATTGCAGCACTTGAATGGCGCGCCGGTCACGTTACGCTTCGACGTCGGCACGCTCAACCGGCCGACCGCGAACCCGCGCAAGCCCGCACACAACGGCGCTGCGGCACGCGTCGGCAGAGGCGCGAACGAATCGGATTCGTTCGAATCCAACCTCGACCCCAATTACACCTTCGATCTTTTCGTCGAAGGCAAGTCGAACCAGCTCGGCAAAGCAGCGGCGATGCAGGTCGCGAACAACCCAGGTCGCGCCTACAACCCGCTGCTGCTCTATGGCGGCACCGGTCTGGGCAAAACCCACTTGATGCATGCTGCCGGCAACCTGATGCGCACGCTCAATCCGGCGACCAAGGTGATGTATCTGCGCTCGGAGCAATTCGTCACCGAAATGATCCAGGCGCTGCGCACCAAGAGCATGGACGATTTCAAGCGCCGCTTCCGCGCGGTCGACGCGCTCCTGATCGATGACATCCAGTTCTTTGCCGGCAAAGATACGACCCAAGAGGAGTTCTTCCACACCTTCAACGCGCTGGTCGAGAGCAAGCAGCAGCTGATCATGACTTGCGATCGCTATCCGAAGGAGGTCGACAACCTCGAACCGCGCCTGAAATCGCGCCTCGGTTGGGGCCTGAGCGTCGCCATCGAGCCACCCGACTTCGAAACGCGCGCAGCGATCGTGCTGGCCAAGGCACAGGCCAAGGGCGTGGAGCTGCCAATCGAGGTGGCGCAACTCATGGCCAAGCGCATGCGCTCGAACGTGCGTGATCTCGAAGGCGCACTCAATACGCTCGTCGCACGCGCGAACTTCCTCGGCAGCACGATCAACACCGAGTTCGCGCTGGAAACGCTGCGCGATCTTTTGACCGTGCACGCGCAGGCGATCACGATCTCGAATATCCAGAAGACCGTCGCCGACTACTACCAACTGCGCCTATCCGACTTCTTGTCGATGAACCGCAGCCGTTCGCTGGCAAGGCCGCGTCAGCTCGCCATGGCGTTGGCAAAAGAGCTCACCGAGCACAGCCTGCCCGAGATCGGACGCGGTTTCGGCGGACGCGATCACACCACCGTAATGCACGCTTGCCGCACGATCCGTGACCTGCGCGCGACCGACGGAAAATTACGTCAGGATTGGGAAAAACTGCTTCGTGTGCTTACGGAATAGGATATCCTGTGGATAGTTTGTGACGGATTCCCGCAGCCACACTTATCCACAGAAAAAGCACAACGGCCGCGGCCAGATATCCCTACATTTTATTTGTCGTAAACAATTGATTAATTTGGTCTTTTAGTGCTTTTCTGCACTATGCACAGGACCAACCGCTACTAGCTTATTCGTTTTTACAAACAGCCCAGAAGCAGTGACTCCGAAGGACTGACGACCTATGCGGTTTTCCATTCAGCGCGAAGTGCTCCTCAAACCCTTGCAGCAAGTCGTCGGCGTCGTCGAACGGCGGCAGACATTGCCGGTCCTGGCCAACCTTCTGGTAGTGGCTACGCCACAGCAGGTGAGCTTTACCGGCACCGATCTCGAAGTTGAAATGTCCGCCACGACCCAGGCTGATCAGATCGAGGCGGGCGAAATCACAATTCCGGCGCGCAAACTGTTCGATATTTGCCGCGCTTTGCCTGACGGCAGCAAGATCGAATTCAAACTCAATGGCGATCGCGTCGAGGTCAAATCTGGGCGCAGCCGATTCACCCTCGCGACCTTGCCGGCCAGTGAATTCCCGGTCATCGAGAACATCGACTTGGTCGAGCGCGTCAGCCTGCCCGAAGCGACGTTGAAGGGTTTGATGGACCGTACCGCGTTCGCAATGGCGCAGCAGGACGTGCGCTATTACCTCAACGGCCTGCTGCTCGATCTGCGCGAGCATGCTCTGCGCAGCGTCGCTACCGACGGGCATCGTCTCGCTGTTGTCGAGACGACTCTTACTGCCGGAGTTGCGGCGCAGCGCCAGATACTGATTCCACGCAAAGGCGTGCTCGAACTGCAAGGCCTGTTTGAAGCCGGCGACGGCACAGTCGAGCTCGAGTTCGGCCGCGCCCACCTGCGCGTGAAACGCGGCGACGTCACGTTTACCTCGAAACTGATCGATGGGCGCTTCCCGGACTACGAGGCTGTCGTGCCGATCGGTGCCGACAAGGAAGTGCGCGTGGCCCGAGAGGCGTTGCGCGGCGCCCTGCAGCGCGCCGCAATTCTTTCCAACGAGAAGTATCGCGGCGTCAAACTTGAGGTCAGCCCGAACAAGCTGCGCATCATCGCGCACAATCCCGAGCAGGAAGAGGCCATCGAGGAGATCGAAGCGAAGACCGGAGTTGCGGAGCTCGGGGTCGGCTTCAATGTCAATTACCTGCTCGATGCCCTGAACGCGCTCGGCGGCGAAGAAGTGTTGATGTGTCTGCGTGACGGCAACTCGAGCTGCTTGCTGCGCGCGCCCGAGAGCGAACAGGCACGGCATGTGATCATGCCGCTGCGGCTCTGATTGCGCCTGTCGCGGAAGCGGTTAGTGAGTCATGCGCGCGGCAGAAATGCCGCGCGTTTGTTTTCGGGCCATGCGTGATTGCTCCGCGGTGAATGATTCGACGCCATGCACCTGACCGAGTTGCGCATCCAGAACCTGCGGAATATCGAGGGCGAACAAATCGATTTGGCGCCCGGTCTCAATTTGTTCGTCGGCGCGAACGGGGCAGGCAAGACCAGCATTCTTGAGGCTGCCTACCTGCTTTCGCATGGCGGCAGTTTTCGCACCTATCAGGCCGAACATCTGCAGCGTCGCGGTGCCGAACCGCTGGCCTTGTTTGCGCAGATCCAGACCGATTCGCTGACACACCGGCTTGGCCTGTTGCGTCATGGCGCGCGCTGGATCGCAAAGCTCGATGGCGACGCCTCGGCGAAGCTCACCGATTTGTTCGCCGCTTGCGCAGTGGTCTGTTTCGAACCCGGCAGCCACGCGCTGATTTCGGGCTCTGCCGATGGCCGCCGCCGCTTCCTTGACTGGGGTGTGTTCCACGTGGAACAGGATTTCGCTCCGCGCATGCGCCGCTATCGACGTGCGCTGCGTCAGCGCAACGCCTTGCTCAAACAGGCTGCTGATGAAGAGGAATTGTCGATCTGGGACGAGGAGTTGTCACAAGCCGCCGAACCTCTGGCAGAGGCACGCGAGGCCTATATCGCGCTCTTCGAGCGAGAACTGATCCCGCTACTCGATGATTACCTGCCGGAGCTGGCGGGCGCCGGCCTGCGTTTTCGCCCGGGATGGAATCGAAGCGCGCCGTTGGTCGAGGTGCTGAGGGAGGTGAGGCAGCGTGACCGGGCGCTTGGCCACACCACACGGGGTTTGCACCGCGCAGATTGGAGCCTGGTTTTCGCCAAGGCTCCCAGCCATGAGCAGTTGTCTCGTGGCCAGGAAAAACTCTGCGCCATTGCCTGCACGCTGGCTCAGGTATCGCTGTACCGGTCTGCACGCGGGGAGAATCCCATCATCGCATTCGATGATCTTTGTTCCGAACTCGACGCCGCGCATCAGGCCGCCGCATTGGCAGCATTGATCGAAAGCGGGGCGCAGATTCTGTTGACCGGCACGGAAATCTCTCCGAGTTTGCTGGAGCGCTTTCCCGCCCAGCGCACGTTCCACGTGGAACAGGGCCGCGTGCGCAAAGTGCTATAATTGCATGATTATTTCAGGGCTTTTCGCCGGGCTGCGGGCGCAGTGGCTGGCGAGGGCGGCCCGATAGCAGCCGAGCAGCGGATGACCGACGAGACCAAGAACAACCAGTACGACTCCAGCAACATCAAGGTGCTTGAAGGCCTCGAGGCGGTACGCAAGCGTCCAGGCATGTACATCGGCAACGTCAACGACGGCTCCGGTCTGCACCATATGGTGTTCGAGGTTGTCGACAATTCCGTCGACGAAGCACTCGCAGGTCACGCCGACGCCGTGCTCGTGAAAATCCACGCGGATGGCTCGGTCTCCGTCTCGGACAATGGTCGCGGCATCCCGGTCGGTCGACATGCGACGGAAAGCGAAAAGCAAGGTCGCGATGTTTCCGCCGCCGAAGTAGTGATGACGGTGCTGCACGCCGGTGGCAAGTTCGACGACAACAGCTACAAGGTTTCCGGTGGCTTGCATGGCGTCGGTGTGTCGGTCGTCAATGCGCTGTCGGAGAAATTGCTGCTCGATATCTGGCGTGACGGCTACCACCACCAGCAGGAATATCGCAACGGCGAGCCGGTGTATCCGCTGAAACAGCTTGAGCCTTCCGACCAGCGAGGCACCGAAGTCCGCTTCTGGCCCTCGGCGGTGGCATTCAACGACAACACCGAATTCCATTACGACATCCTGGCGCGTCGCCTGCGCGAATTGAGCTTCCTCAATTCCGGAGTCAAGATCGAACTGGTAGACGAGCGTCTGGACGGCAAGCACGACATCTTCCAGTACGAAGGCGGCATTCGCAGCTTCGTCGAACATCTGGCCCAGCTGAAGACTCCATTGCACGCCAATGTTGTATCGATCACCGGCGAACAAGACGGCATCGTCGTCGATTGTGCCGTCCAATGGAGCGATTCCTATCAGGAAACGATGTACTGCTTCACCAACAACATTCCGCAGAAAGATGGTGGCACCCATCTGACCGGTTTCCGCTCCGCGCTGACCCGAACCCTGACCCGCTATATCGAGCAAAGCGGCATCGCCAAGCAGGCCAAAGTCGCGCTATCCGGCGACGACATGCGCGAAGGCATGATTGCCGTGCTGTCGGTAAAGGTTCCCGATCCGGGTTTTTCCTCGCAAACCAAGGAAAAGCTGGTCACCGAGGCGGTGCGCCCGGTGGTCGATGCGGTTTTTGCTGCGAAGTTCGAGGAATTTCTGCAGGAACATCCCAATGAAGCGCGCGCCATCGCCGGCAAGATCGTCGACGCCGCCCGCGCGCGCGAGGCCGCGCGCAAGGCGCGCGACCTGACCCGGCGCAAGGGCGCACTCGACATCGCCGGTCTGCCCGGCAAGCTTGCCGACTGCCAGGAAAAGGATCCTGCGCTGTGCGAACTGTTCATCGTCGAGGGTGACTCGGCCGGCGGCTCGGCCAAGCAGGGGCGCAACCGCAAGACCCAGGCGGTGCTGCCGCTCAAAGGCAAGATTCTCAACGTGGAGAAGGCGCGTTTCGACAAGATGTTGTCGTCGGCCGAAGTCGGCACGCTGATCACTGCGCTCGGCACCGGCATCGGCAAGGAAGAGTTCAATCCGGACAAGCTGCGCTATCACCGCATCATCCTGATGACCGACGCCGACGTCGACGGCTCGCATATCCGCACGCTGCTGCTGACGTTCTTCTACCGGCAGATGCCGGTGCTGATCGAGCGTGGCCACATCTACATCGGCCTGCCGCCGCTGTACAAGCTCAAGCAGGGCAAGAACGAGCTTTATCTCAAAGACGACTATGCGCTCAACGCCTATCTGGTCAGCAATGCGGTCGAGAACGCCGAGTTGCACTATGCGCCGGGCGTGCCGCCAATCGTCGCTGCGGGTCTGGAAAAACTGATGCTCGACTACCAGGCCGCGCAGGACCAGATCGCGCGCCTCGCTTCACGTTGCGATTCGAGCGTGCTCAACGCGATGCTCGACCTCGCGCCGCCCGCAGCCGAGGACTGGAACGACGCGGTCAAACTCGAGACCTGGTTGCGCGCGATCACCGCTAAGGTCAACGCGACTGGCCTCGGCCGTCCGGACTATCGCCTCGAAGTGCGTGCGGCAACGCCCGAGCATCCGGCTGCGTTGACGATCGAGCGCCGCCACCACGGCCTGACCGCGACACAGATTCTGCCCGCCGCGTTTTTCGCCGGTACCGAATTCAAGCCGCTGCGCGAACTCGCCCAGCAGCTCGCCGGTCTGGTCCAACCCGGCGCCGAGATTCGCCGCGGCAATCACACGCAGGCGATCGTGAATTTCGCCCAGGCGCAGCGATGGCTGCTCGACGAAGCGAAGAAGGGGCGCACGATCCAGCGCTTCAAGGGCTTGGGCGAAATGAACCCGGAGCAGCTGTGGGAGACCACGGTCAATCCGGAATCGCGCCGCTTGCTTCAGGTCAGCATCGAGGACGCCGTGGCCGCCGACCAGATCTTCTCGACATTGATGGGCGATGTGGTCGATCCACGCCGCAACTTCATCGAGCAGAACGCATTGCGCGTGGCTAATCTCGACGTCTGATCCTAGGCACGTTTTTCGCGCAGCGAAACGTTAACGTTTTCATGCGTACAATCCCCGATTCGATAACACGGCGCCGGCGAAACCGGCGCCCACAATGGCCGTGAGGGAGGAACCATGAGCATCCGCAGTTATACACGTATACTTTGCAGCATCTTTGTCGCCTTCGCCCTGATTGCGGGCAACGCCTACGCGAAGAAGGACGAGAAGGAAGCGCCGCTGTATCCGAACGCCACGCGCAAGGATCCGAAGAACGATCTGTCCTCCTCGGGTACACAGAAAGACCTGAGCAAGGCTCTCGACCTGCTCAACGACAACAAGGCCGACGAGGCCGCGCCGCTGTTGCAGAAGATCATCGACGATCCGAAGGCGGGCAAGTACGCGCATGCGCTGGCGACACAGGGCCAGGGTCAGATCGCCTACGACAAGCAGGACAACGCCGGTGCGGTCAAGGCCTGGCGCGCGGCCTACGACATGGATGCGCTGCCGAACAATCAGCAGTTCACGTTGCTGCTCAACATCGCCAATCTGCAGCAGCAGGAAGAGAAGTATCAGGACTCGCTCAGCACGCTCGACGAATACTTCAAGGCGACCAACGGTGGCAAGGCCGAAGCGTACGCGCTGCAGGGCAACGACTACTACCGCATGGACAAGTACCAGCAGGCGATCGACGCGATCACCAAGGCGCAGTCGTTGACCGACAAGCCGAACGACAACTGGAACCAGATTCTGATGGCTTCATACGCAGGTCTCGACCAGTACGACAAGGCTGGCGAGATCCTCGAGAAACAGCTTGCCAAGAATCCCGGCGACGCCAAAGTTGTCGAGCAAGCGGTCAAGGTTTACGTCAACGGTCATCGATACGACAAAGCCGAGGCGCTGATCGACAAGAACAAAGGCAGCCTCAACAACGACACGCTCTACACGCTTTATCGCGCGATCGGCGCCGGCTACTCGCAGGAGAAGGACGGCGACACCAAGGCGATCGATGCGTTCGCCAAAGCTTCGCCGCTGGCAAAAACCGGTGAGGTCGATTACTACCGCGGCAGCCTGTTGCTGCAGAACGATCGTGCCAAGGAGGCAACCGGAGTACTCCAGCAGGCGATCACCAAGGGTGGCTTGAAGGAGACCGGCAAGGCCTATCTGATGCTCGGCGACGCCTACAACCAGATCGACGACGTCGCGCACGCGCGCGAGGCGTGGACGAAGGCGAAAGGCTATCCCGAGTCGCAGAAGTCGGCCGATCAGCGCCTCAACCTCGGCGGCCACGTCAAGATGACGACGCAGCAGCAGAAGAAGAAGAACTGAGCGCAGTCGTAGAGGGCCGCTCGATCGAGTATACTTTTTCCGGATATCGCGGCGCATGACGCGCCGCGGCTTGCGCGGCCTAGCGGAAATTGGCATGCTGCAAGACCGCGTTCGATTGTGGCGCTGTGGGGAAATGCATTTTTTTGCGGGCGGTGAAAAAGCTTGTCTACACCGGCCGCGCTGTTGTAATTTGCAGGCGACTCACGCGATTTTGTTTTGGGGTTGGTGGCGGCGTTTTACGCCGTCGCCCGGGATGATGCTCCCTAGGTAATTTTGGTTGGCACTGATGTCATCAGCAGAAACGGACAAGACGAGTTTCAATTGGCGACGCACGATCGCCTGGGCCGGTGCGCTTGCGCTGCACGGCTTTCTCTTCCTCATGCTGCTGGCGCCCGTGCAGCCGCCGACGGCCAAGGAGCGCGCCAAGGAAAACGTGGTGACGGTCGAGTTCATCGAACCGCCGCCGCCGCCGCCGCCGCCGCCGCCACCGCCGCCGGAGCCGCCGAAGAAGCCGCCGCCGAAGATCGTCGAGAAGATCAAGCCGCCGCCGACTCCGCCGCCGCCGGCTCCGCCGCCAGTCGTCACGCAGGAAGCGACGCCGATGTCGACGCCTGCGCCGCCGCCTGCGCCGCCGGCTCCGCCCGCGGCTCCGGTCGACATCGCACCAAGCGAGAACATCAGCTACCGCAAGATGCGTCCGCCGAAGTATCCGCCGCAGGCCGTGCGCGAACATCACACGGGCAAGGTGATACTCAAGGTGCTGATTGCCACGGATGGATCACCGAAGGAAATCACGGTGGAGAAATCCTCCGGCTATCGCGAACTCGACCAGGCCGCGATTGCAGCAGCGAAGACTTGGATGTTTAATCCGGGAAGCAAGGGCGGTCAACCGTACGAAGGTTACGCGCTGATTCCGGTGGATTTCACCTTGGCAGATTAATTAGACGTGACGGTAGCCGGCGATTCCGGCGGAATTTCAGAACCACAAACTTAAGGGTAAGGTCATGTTACAAGAAGCAGCTTCCGCTCCGGTTGCCGGGCAAGGCAACGCCGCCGCTCTGACGCAGATGGGTTTCGAACATCTGCTGCACAACTTCGACACCTTGGGTCTGGTTGTGTTCATCACGCTCGTGATCATGTCGCTGGGCTCGGTATTTTTCATCATCGTCAACGCGTGGCGCATGTTCAACATCCGCCGCCGCGGCGACGCCGTGCGCGAGCAGTTCTTCGAAACCAAATCGCTGAGCGATGCGCGGCGTCATCTCGAAGAGCAGCCGGGCTGGGAGCCGTTCTCGAAGATCGCGCTCGACGTCACCACGGCCGCCGAACAGCACAGCTCGGCCCAGGGCAGCCGCCTGGCCGAAACGCTGAACCGCTCCGAATACGTCGACCGCGCGCTGCGCCAAGGCGTTGCTCGCGAAAGCGGTCGTCTCGAGACGGGCCTCACCTGGCTCGCCACGACCGGCTCGACCGCACCGTTCGTCGGCCTGCTCGGTACCGTGTGGGGCATCTACCATGCTCTGCTCAAGATCGGCGCCAGCGGCAATGCATCGATGGACGCCGTCGCCGGTCCGGTCGGCGAGGCGCTGATCATGACCACGATCGGTCTCGGCGTCGCGATTCCGGCGGTGCTCGCCTACAACGTGTTCAACCGCGCCAACCGCGTGACGCTCGGCAAGTTCGACGAGTTCGCACACGACCTGCACGACTTCTTCGTCAGCGGCCACAAGTAAGGATTTGCAGTCATGGCAATGAGTGCGGGTGGCAGCAGCGGCGGCATCATGGCGGAGATCAACGTCACGCCGCTCGTTGACGTGATGTTGGTGCTGCTGATCATCTTCATGATCACCACGCAGTTGGCCCAGCCGAAGATCAAGGTGGAGTTGCCGCAAGGGACCTTGCTCGCGCCGCCGACCGACACGCCGTCCGTGCCGCCGGTAACCGTCGCCGTCCGTCAGGACGGCACGATCTACTGGAACGACGAGCAGGTGACCGAAGCGGGACTGGTCGCGCAGTTGCGGGTCGTCGCTCCGCAGGCCATGCAGCCGGAAGTCCAGATTCGCGCCGACAAAGACACCGAGTACCAGCTCGTCGCCAACGTCATGACCCAGGCGAAGAATCAGGGCATGGTCAAGGTCGGCTTCATCACCACGCCGCAGCACGCCGGCCAGTAAAACGATTTGACGAGATAGCATCATGGCATTCAGTGCAGGTAGCAGCGGTGGCGGGGCAATGTCGGACATCAACGTGACGCCGCTGGTCGACGTCATGCTGGTGCTGCTGATCATCTTCATGATCACGGCGCCGATGCTGACCCACCGCATCAAGATCGACCTTCCGCAGCCGACCAACAACCCGCCGCCGCAGGTCGAGAATCCACCCGATCCGATCACGCTGTCGGTGCGTTCCAGCGGCCAGTACTACTGGAACGATCAGCTCGTCTCCGAAGAGCAGCTGCAGCAGATGATGACGGTGACGTCGAAGAAGAATCCGCAGCCCGAGCTGCAGATCCAGGCCGACAAGACGGCGAAGTATCAGCTCGTCGCGACCGTGATGGCCGATGCGAAGAACGCCGGCATGACCAAGATCGGCTTCCAGCCGCCGCGCGGATCGGGTCAGTAAGTTCGAACGGTCGCCCGAATCAAGACTAACGCCGCAGCGATGCGGCGTTTTCTTTTGCGCTAACGAAAATCATGAAAATATCGGCGCGCCGTGTCGCCATCCGCTCACCGCGCTACTCTGGATGCGCACACTGCGTGTTCAACGGAGACCGTCATGGCCGCCTTTGCGCTCGAACGCGAACCTGCGGGATTCGCACAGATCAATGTCACGCCGCTCGTCGACGTCATGCTTGTGTTGCTCGTGATCTTCATGATTACGGTGCCGCTGCTGACGCACAAGCTGGCGCTCGATTTCTCGCACTGCAGCGCCAATTGTCCGACCGTGACCGATCCGGTCAAGCTATCGATCAAACAGACCGGCGAGTTGTACTGGAACGGCGTCGTCGTCAATCGCGCCGAGCTTGCGAGCAATCTCGCGATACTCGCGCGGCAGGACGATCCGCCGATGCTGACCCTGCATCCCGAAGCGCGCACAAAGTACGAGCGCGTCACCGAGGTGCTCGTCATGGCCAAGAACGTCAACCTGCGCCATATCAGCGTGGATCCCGCGGCAAGATGAGCGTCAGCCTGCGAGGATGCGCAGATACGCCTTGACCGTCGCGTCCAGTCCCGCGTACAGCGCTTCGCCGATCAGAGCATGGCCGATCGACACCTCGGCAAGCTGCGGGATCGCGGCTTTGAGTGCGCCGAGGTTCGCCTGGTTCAGATCGTGTCCGGCGTTGATTCCGAGTCCGGCTGCCTGCGCACGTTCGGCACAGGCCACGCACAAGGCCAGCTCGTGCGCAGCGTCACCGCGCGCGAACGCCTCGGCATAGGGACCGGTGTAGATTTCCACGCGATCGGCACCGATCTCGGCTGCGCGCTCGACATCCGAGACATCCATGTCGACGAACAAGCTCACGCGTGCGCCGAGCTGCTTGAGCTCCGCGACCAGTGGCTTCAGGCGTGCGGCATCGGCACGCAGATCAAAACCGTGATCCGAGGTGAGCTGTGCATCGCCGTCGGGCACGAGCGTGCATTGCGTGGGCCGCGTCTCCTCGACGAGCCCGAGCAGACCGGGATAACTGCCCCGTGCCGGGGCGAAGCCGTTGCCTTCGATGTTGTACTCTGCGGCACTGCCGATTCCCGCTTTCAACGCGCGCACATCGTCGGGACGAATATGGCGCTGATCGGGCCGCGGATGCACGGTGATGCCAGCTGCGCCGGCCAAGAGGCAGGCATTTGCCGCGGCGCAGACATCCGGCTCGTTGCCACCGCGCGAGTTGCGCAACACGGCGATCTTGTTGACGTTGACGCTAAGACGGGTCATCGGCGGAAATCTCTGAATCTGTCTTCAGGGGAGAGGACGACGCAACGGCACGGCTTCGCGCGCGGCACCGGCCAGCTCAAGATGGATCCTTGCGACCTGCCCTTGCGCATCGCGCAGGAAGTGCAGGTCGACAGCGCCTTCTGCATCCGCGTAGCGATCGGGCGCGTAGGCAAAAATACTTCGCCGCTCGCCGAGCGTCCACTGCAACGTCAGTTCTTGCGCGGACGTTGCGATGCGCAGCCAGTTTGCCTCGTCGAGTCGGTAGTCGCCGGCCACCGCGCTGCGCGCGGCTGCCGTCGTTGCGATCGGCGCACGCGCGAGCCTGGGCGCACGCATGCTCAAGCGCGAGGCGCTGACGTTGCTGCCGCCAGCATGCAACACGAGGCCGTTGACGTCATCGATGCCACGCATGAAGGTCACGCCGAGCGTGCCGCTGTCGGCGAAGAAAACGTCCTTGTCGGCTGCGCGAAGACGGCGTGGAAATTCGCCGGGAAGCTGCAGGCTCAACCTGTTCGTCGTGACGCGCATGACGGCTTCGTTACCTGTGGCAATTTGATACAGACCGGGATAGTCGTCGAGACGGTTGGTCGCAATGACATCCGAAGCGCGCGGCGCCGGAGGCGGCGCTTCGTCGCCGAGCCATGCCATGCCGAGTGCAGCGACGTCCTCGGACGCGTTGCCGAGCACGACGATCGCCCGTTGGCGGTCGGTGCGGAAACCGACGAAGCTCGCAAACCCGGCGGTTCGGCTTGCGCGCCAGACCAGTGGCCAGCTCGCTGCGCCGTCGCTCTTCTCGCGCACGTTCCAGCCAAAGCCAAACTGATCGGCAGAACCCGCGGCTTGCGGTTGGCGTGCGAGCAGCAATGCGGAACGCAAGCTCGAGTCCTCCGGAGTCAGATTGCGCTGTAGGAAGGTGAGCATGTCAGGCAGGCTGGCGCGCAACCCGGCAGCACCCCCCAGCACGCCATAGTGCCAGTGCGGAACGATCGCGCCATGCGCGTGGCCAGGCAACAGATTTCCGCCGTCCGTGAATGAAACGTGCTGCAGGCCGAGTGGCGCCAATACCTTTGTCGCAAGCGCCTCCGTGTAGGCGGTCTGATAAACGCGACCGAGCAGATGGCCGAGCAGGCCGGCGTTGAGCACGGAATAGGAATCGAAAGTTTCTCTCCCCTGGCCGGATCCACGCTGAAAGGCGAGCAGCGCGAGCAGGTCTTCGCTCGCATAGCCGGCGTAGGGGTCGTCGATATCGTCGGGAAACAGATTCGCCGGCTGCGCTGGCAGCGTGGAACGCTGCGTCGCCAATTGCGCTAGCGTGATTTTGCCCAGCCGGGTGTCCGCGAACGGAAACGACGTCGGCAGGAACTTCTCGACTGGGTCGGAAAAATGCAGTTTGCCTTCGATCGCCGCCTGCGTCAGTAGGATGCCGGTGAACACTTCGCTGATCGCGCCGAGCTCGAACAAACTGTCATCGTCGGCAGGCTTCGATTGCGTACCGTCGCGATGGCCGAAATAGAACGTATCTCGGCGCTTGCCGTCGATCACACCCACCGCGACACTTGCATACGCGCCGTTGGCGACGCCGCGTTCGATTGTTTCGCGGAATGCGGAGGACAGCAGGGATGGTTCGGCAGGTGTACGCGCGGCCGCGACCGGCATCGATGCAGACCACAGGACGGCGAACAGCACGCCGGCCCATGCTCGATGCGCGCAGAGAAAACCCATGCGCCAAGAATAGCGCATGGGTTGTAATCGAAAGAGTGTAACGATCAAAAATTCCACGTCCTTGTGGAGGAGACCCTGTGGGGGAGTGCTTATTCAGACACTCAAGCCGCGGAAAAGTTCGGTCTTAACCGCACCTGATCCGAACGGGTCAGCTCATGGACAGGTTTCCTGCACTTCCTTCCACATCACCGGATCCCAATAGCCGCCAGTGGTGAACTCATTCGCGCGCTGCTCATTGAAGTGCGCGGCGATCATCACCGTCGTGTTCGGCTTCACCGTGACCGTGAGCGGTTTGGGCTTGCTGCGGAAATTCAGTGCGGCGAGTTCCGAAACGCCGACCAGGCGCCGGGTTGGAATCTTCTCGCGCACGAGCAGCTCATGCGTGCCTGCGCCGACGCGATAGTTCTTCGCGCCGGTCGGGCCGGGCGTGGTGCCGTCGACGAGTTCGATCGTGGCCCCGAACAACTGCTGCTGGCGCGGCGCCAGATCCTGCAGGCTGATGCGGCCGCAGCCGCTCGCTGGGGTTTGCGCGGAGGTGTCGACCGCCGCGGTGGCCATCGCGCCGAGCACGACGTGCAACGCCGGCAATTGCACGCTCTGCAGCGGCCCGTTCAGTGCAAGCTGGGTGCCGCCGCGGCGCACATCGAGTTGCACGGCCGCTTCAGCTGGCAGTGCGTCGATGCTCGACCTCAAGGTTGTCGCAGCGAGCGCGCGGCCGTCGGCGTCCGCGCCGAGCTCGCGCAACGAGTGGCCGTTCACCGCGACGATCACGTCGCCCGGGCGCACGCCCAGATGCTCGGCGGTGCTGTCCGGCGTCGTGCCGAGCACGCGCAGGCCATCGCGCGCGTTCGCCGCGCTGGTCGCGTCGACCAGCAGACCGAGGTTGACCGAGCGCTGCGCCGGCACGGCGATGTCGAGTGCGGTCTGTTCCGGATGCGCGCCGAGTGCGCCGGTCGTGGCCAGGCGCACGAGGGTCTGGTGCATCTCCTCTCGCACGCGTTGGGTAACGGCCGGCGAGGTGCCGGTACCGCCGTCGCTGGTGACCGTGGCGAGCGTGGGCGGCGCGGACGTGTCGGCAGCGAAGGCGGCATGGGCGCAGCCGAGTAGGGCGGTCAAACCGAGAATGCGTAGCATGGCGAAAGTCCTCATCTAAATGCGGGTCAGGGTCAATCCTTCCCTACGTGCGGCAATCAGCGCATCGAGCAGTTCGCTACGACGCTTCCATAGCGGCACAAGCTGATTTGTATAGATCTTGTGTTCGTAAGCCGCCTGCAGGCGGCGGTCGATTTCGGCAAGTTCGCTCGTTGCCGGATTCGCATCGAATGCGGTGGGGGTTGCGGCCGCGATGCGATTGTCGTGTTCGATGGCCAGCAGCTGCAGCTCGAGCGCCTGCGCGCGTGCCTGCCAGTCGATCTCGGGCGTGGCAGAGTGCCAGCCGCGCAAGGCGACAGCGCCGGTCAGTATGACGCAGAACATGCCGCCCGCCGTGAGACGGCGCAGGCGCCGCCTGCGGCTGCGCGCACCGTGCGCGGCCTCGATGCGTGACCACAAATCGGCAGGCGGTTGCGGCTGTGCTTCGCCGATGCTCTGCAGGACGGCGGTCACCGCTTCGACGGATTTGGAGTCGGGACGAGTCATCACTCAGGTCTCAGCCTGCGGTTCGGCGACGCTGGCATGCAAGCGCTGCAGTCCGCGCGCAAGGATGGATTTCGAATAACTCTCGCTCTGTCCGAACAACTTCGCGATTTCCGTATGCGTGTAGCCTTCGAGCTCGTGCAGAACGAGCACCGCGCGTGCGCGCGGCGGCAGGCGCCGCAACAGCGCGGCAGCGTCCAGCTTCTGCGCGGGGCTTGCATCGACAGCGTCGGCTGCGGCGAACATCGCCTCGGGATCGGCGTCGACGAAGCGCTTGTTCTTGCGCAGCTGATCGATCGCTGCATTCGCGGTCATGCGCTTGAGCCACGCGCCGAATGGCGCGTCGCCGCGATAGCTGCGTATGGTCTCGATCAGTTTCAAAAACACCTCCTGTACCAGATCCTCTGCCTGCGCGGTATTGCCGGTCAGCCGCAACGCCAGGCCGTAGCACGGCTGGCCGAAGCGCGCGTACAGCGTTGCGAATGCCGGCATGTCACCGCGCTGGGCTCGCGCGAGCACACTGGCCTCGACGATCTGCGCGAAACCGGAAAGGGGGGCGAGGCCGCTCATGTCGGTGTTCGCGCTGCGATTCATTCGCTTTCAGGACGCACGGGAGGTGCGGATCGTCGCAGCCGCAGAATCATCGACGGCAATGAACCCGCGCAAGCGCATTCCTGCGCCGCGCCAAGCTAGGGCGCCGGTGACGCCGGTTTGCGGCGCCAGACGCACCACTTGCCACTGCTCGGGGACCCCGACCTCGTCCGCCACATGCACGAGACGCCGCGTCGTGCCGGCGGCATCGAGCTCGAAACCGACACGGTCGAGGCCGAAGGCGATGCCGCGGCCGATCGCCTTGAGCACGGCCTCCTTCGCGCTCCACAGCTCGAGGAAGCTGCGCTGCCGCTGATCCTCGGGCAATGCCGCCAGCGCGTCGGCTTCATCCGCGGTGAAATAGCGCCGCGCGATTTCCAGGTACGGGCGCATGCGCGCGCGGCTTTCGATGTCGACGCCAAGCGGCTGCGTGCGACTCACGCCGACGAGCAGCGCGCCAGCGCTATGCGACTGATTGAACTGCAGTGCCGCATCGGGGAGATAGGGTTTGCCGCCGACATCGCGTTCGATGCCCAAGCTGGCGGGGTCGGCGCCGAGGTAGGCGGCGAGCACGCCGCGCAGAGAACCTGAGGCATCGGCTCGCGCATTCGCACCGAGCTCGCGCCGGGGGAACAGCCACAAGTGGATTTCGTCGTCGCCGAGTTCAACCGGCGCTGCGGCAGCAACGAAGTCTTCGTGAAAAAGCGTGCGCATGGCCCATGCTTGGCCATGCGCACGCCGATCGTCAAGCGCTCAGCGGATCAGGCGGGTGTCGACCAGGTTCTTGACGACCGACGGATCAGCCAAGGTCGAGATGTCGCCAAGCTGCTCCGGCGCGTTCTCGGCGATCTTGCGCAGGATGCGACGCATGATCTTGCCCGAGCGCGTCTTCGGCAACCCCGGCGCCCATTGCAGATGGTCAGGCGTCGCGATTGGCCCGATCTCCTTGCGCACATGCGCGACTAATTCCTTCTTCAGCGCATCGGTGCCTTCGACTCCGGCCTTGAGCGTGACGTAGGCGTAGATGCCCTGGCCCTTGATGTCGTGCGGGCAACCGACCACCGCGGCTTCGGCGACTGCGTGATGGCCGACGAGTGCGCTCTCGACCTCGGCCGTGCCGATGCGGTGACCGGAAACGTTGATCACATCGTCGACGCGGCCAGTGATCCAGTAATAGCCGTCAGCGTCGCGTCTAGCGCCATCGCCGGTGAAGTAGTTGCCGGGATAGGTTTTGAAATACGTTTCGATGAAGCGCTCGTGATCGCCGTACACCGTGCGCATCTGCCCGGGCCAGGAATCGGTAAGGATCAGATTGCCCTCGGCCTCGCCTTCGAGCACGGCACCGTTCGCGTCGACCAGCGCGGGTTTGACGCCAAAGAACGGCTTGGTCGCCGAACCAGGTTTGGTCGCGATCGCACCAGGCAGTGGCGTAATCAGAATGCCGCCGGTCTCGGTCTGCCACCACGTGTCGACGATCGGACAGCGACCGTCGCCGACCACGTGGTAGTACCACTCCCACGCTTCCGGGTTGATTGGTTCGCCGACGGAACCCAACAAGCGCAACGACGTCCGTTTGGTTTTCTTGACCGCCTCTTCGCCTTCGCGCATCAGCGCGCGGATCGCCGTCGGCGCGGTGTAGAACAGCGTCACCTGGTGCTTGTCGATCACCCGCCAGAAGCGCGACACGTCCGGATAGTTCGGGATGCCCTCGAACATCAGCGAGGTTGCGCCGTTGGCGAGCGGGCCGTAGACGATGTAGCTGTGCCCGGTGACCCAGCCGACGTCGGCCGTGCACCAGTACACGTCGTCCTCGCGCAGGTCGAACACGCATTCGTGCGTGTAGCTCGCAAACACGCCGTAGCCGCCGGTCGTGTGCAGCACGCCCTTCGGCTTGCCGGTGGAGCCCGAGGTGTAGAGGATGAACAGCGGATCCTCGGCACTCATCGGCTCGGGCGGACAGTCCGTGCTCTGCTCGGCAACCAGCGCGTCCCACCAACGGTCGCGCGGCGCCTGCATGTTGACCGGTGCACCGGTACGCTTGACCACGAGTACGGTTTCGACGCTGTTCGTGCCCGGCTTCTTGAGTGCCTCGTCGACGTTGACCTTGAGTGGAACCTTCTTGCCGCCGCGCAGACCCTCGTCGGCGGTGATGACGACCTTGGAGGTGCAATCGGCGATGCGCCCGGCAATCGAGTCGGGGGAAAAGCCGCCGAACACGATCGAATGGATCGCGCCGATGCGCGCGCAGGCGAGCATCGCGACTGCAGCTTCGGGGATCATCGGCAGATAGATCGTCACGCGATCGCCCTTCTGCACGCCGAGGTTTTTCAGCAGGTTCGCGGCGCGGCAGACCTGCTCGTGCAACTCGCGATAGCTGACACGCTTGGATTCGGAAGGATCGTCGCCCTCCCAGAGGATCGCGGTCTTGTCACCGCGTGCGGCCAGATGCCTGTCGAGACAGTTGGCGGACAAATTGAGCGTGCCGTCGTGGAACCAGCGGATGTGCAGATCCTTCGCATCGAAGGACACGTCTTTCACCTTGGTGTACGGCGTGATCCAGTCGAGGCGCTTGCCGACGCGGCCCCAGAAGCCCTCGGCATCCTTCACCGATTCGGCGTAGTCCTTCTCGTATTTGGCGGCGGTGACGCGCGTCTTGGCGGCGACGTCCGCGGGCACGGGATAAATCTTCGACATGACTCTACCCTTTCTTATTGCTTGGATTGTAAGGAATGGCAACTTCGCCGCTTTTGGCGGAGGCCGGAATCGGACCTTGGTCCAACTGACTGTGTCTTCCGCCCGCGGCGATACTGCGACTCGTGATTTTACGCTCGCGGTATTGCGCCGCGCTGGGGCGCCGCAATCGGCGCACCAGATCAACGATGACCGGGGAGAAGAGGTATGGCTACGACTATGCAAGGCAGCGCCGCGCCGCTGACCAGCGAACATGTGCGGGTGATCGGCGCGTCGAGTCTGGGCACCGTGTTCGAATGGTACGACTTCTATCTATACGGCTCACTGGCACCGATCATCGCGACGCATTTCTTCACCTCGCTCGCACCCGGCGCCGCCTTCATCATGGCGTTGCTTACTTTTGCCGCCGGTTTCGCCGTGCGACCGTTCGGCGCACTCGTGTTCGGTCGCCTCGGCGACCTGATCGGACGCAAGTACACCTTCCTGATCACGATCGCGATCATGGGCTTCTCCACGCTCGCGGTCGGCCTGCTGCCCACCTACGGAACGATCGGCATCGCCGCCCCCGTGCTGCTCGTGTTGCTGCGCTGTCTGCAGGGTCTTGCGCTCGGCGGCGAGTACGGTGGTGCGGCGACCTACGTTGCCGAACACGCACCGCCGGGCAAGCGCGGCCTGTACACGAGCTTCATCCAGACCACGGCGACAGTCGGTCTGTTCCTGTCCCTGCTCGTGATTCTGGTCACGCGTACCAGTGTCGGCGAGGACGCGTTCAAAGCCTTCTACTGGCGCTTGCCGTTCGTCATCTCGCTGTTGTTGCTGATCATCTCTCTGTGGATCCGCCTCAAGCTCAACGAGTCGCCGCTGTTCCAGCAGATGAAAGCCGAAGGCAAGGGCTCCAAGGCGCCCCTCACCGATAGCTTCGGCAACTGGGGGAACGGCAAGGTTGTCGTGCTCGCCCTGCTCGGCGCGACCGCGGGCCAAGCCGTGGTCTGGTACGCAGGCCAGTTTTATGCGCTGTTCTTCCTGACCCAGACCCTCAAAGTCGACGCGGTGACGGCGAATCTGCTTATCGCCGCGGCGCTTGCCATCGCAACCGCAGGTTTCGTCTTCTTCGGTTGGTTGTCCGATCGCATCGGGCGCAAGCCGATCATCATGGCCGGTTGCCTGCTCGCGGCGCTGACCTATTTCCCGATCTTCAAGGCGCTGACCCACTACGCGAATCCGGCGCTCGAGGCCGCTGCGGCGAAGTCGCCTGCTGTCGTCGTCGCCGATCCCAAGGACTGCGCCTTCCAGTTCGTACCCGGCGAGCTCAAGGGCCAGATCAAGTTCACCAGTTCCTGCGACGTGCTCAAGAACCTGCTCAACGCGCGCAGTGTGGATTACACCAACGAAGTCGCGCCGGCGGGAACGCTGGCAAGTGTGCGCTTGGGCGCGACGGCGATTTCCAGCGTCGATCTGAAGGCCTTGACCCCGGACGAGGCCAAGGCGGCGCAGGCCAAACTGGCCACGGACGTCACCGCAGCGATTGATGCCGCAGGCTACCCGAAGGCGGCCGACTCGGCGCAGATGAACAAGCCGATGGTGTTGCTGCTGCTGACGATCCTCGTCCTTTACGTGACCATGGTCTACGGGCCGATCGCTGCTTGGCTGGTCGAGATGTTCCCGACGCGTATCCGCTATACCTCGATGAGCCTGCCCTACCACATCGGCAACGGCTGGTTCGGCGGCTTCCTGCCGACCACGGCATTCGCCCTGGTGCTGGCGAGCGGCAACATGTACTCCGGTCTGTGGTATCCGGTAATCATTGCCCTCGGTACCTTCATCATCGGCTCGCTGTTCCTGCGCGAGACCAAAGATGTCGATATCACGAAGTGATTCGATTTATCTTTTGATGTTCTTTGCCGCGGAAAAATAGCCGTCAAAAAAGGCCGGGAGTGTGACTCCCGGCCTTTTTGTTGCACAAACGAAGAAGCGGCAGCTACGCTCGTTTGACCAGGCGTATGAGCAGAAGCAGGATGATCGCGCCGATCGCGGAGGTGATGATCTGGCCAATGATGCCGCCTCCCATCGAGAAGTTCAGCACATGTGCGCATAGCCAACCGGCGATCAGGCCGCCGAGGATACCGACGATGATGTCGCCGATCAGTCCGAACCCGCCGCCTTTGACGACCACACCGGCCAGCCAACCGGCAATGCCGCCTACGATCAGATAAACGATGAACTCCATATCATGCTCCCGGATAGCGGTCGGCTGACCGCAAGGAGATTGTGCGCTTTGTGATGCAATCGTCAAAACGCAACGCAACAAATCAGGCCGTACGATTCGAGTCCAAGTGGCCGCCGTGATCCGGTGCGGTGATCGGCTGAGGTGACGCTGCCGCTCCCGCTCCCGCCTTGGCCAGATTGGCCTTTGCGCGCAAAGCGCTGATTTCCGGATCGATGATCAAGGTCGCCTCCGGCTGCGCGGTGGACGCGATCCGCGCTGCCGCGAGCGAGAGGGCAAAGCCCAACAACCCGCCGCAACCGAGGACAAGGCCGATGCCCATCAGGCCCGGCGATCCGGTCGTGAACGCGACGGCGAATGCGACTATGGCGACGACGAGCAGGATCCAGCGCATGGCAATTCCCTCCGGGCGGGTGCATGCTGCCACAGCTGCGCTGCCTCGTGAAGACGAAGCAGCGCAGCGGCAGTATTTGCGCGACCGGTGGCGGCGGGCCGCCATCGGCGGTAGGTTCATCGATCCGCACTAAATTTGAAAGTGCGGCCGTGGATGGCCGCTTTTTGATGTTCGCGGTCAGGAATGATCGCACTAGAATACGCGGGGCGATGTCGTGTCCGGCAGCGGAGGGCGGTCATGGAACATCTGCAACAGCTTGCGCTAGCGAGCGGCCTGGCCTGGGCCAGCGGCATTCGTCTCTATGCTGCGATCTTCATCGTCGGCCTGCTCGGCCGGCTCGGCTACGTCCATCTGCCGTCCGACCTGAGCCTGCTTGAACATAACTGGGTGCTCGGCGCTTCGGGCGTCATGCTCGTCGCCGAATTCCTCGCCGACAAGGTACCCGGCTTCGATTCGATCTGGGATTCGATCCACACCTTCATCCGCATTCCGATCGGTGCCCTGCTGGCTTGGGGTGCAATGGGCGATCAGGGCCCAGCGTTGCAGATGGCAGCGGGAATCCTCGGCGGCGCTATCGCCGGCGGCACGCACTTGGCCAAGGCCGGTGCGCGCGCAGCGATCAACACCTCGCTCGAGCCGTTCAGCAACTGGACCGCGAGCGCGAGCGAGGACGGCCTATTGCTCGGCGGCCTTTGGCTCGTGTTTGCGCATCCGGCGGCGTTTCTCGTCTTGCTCGCGCTGTTCCTCGCTCTGGCAATCTGGCTCATGCCAAAAATGTTCCGCTACCTTGCACGCATCTGGCGCGGATTGGGTGGCCGCCCCGAGCGCGCGTCCACGCCGCGGTTGCCCTCGTGATTGCGGTTTGTTGAACGCACATCCGTGCGCGCGATCCCGCAGGCGTTCCCCGCCGCGGCCAACGGGGACCCCACGACCCTTGCTTTCGGCACATGGCGCGCGCCATACGCTTGCTATGCTGCGCGATCTTTTCCGTTCGATGCCAGCAGGGTGCCGTCATGTCGTTGCGTTTGCCGAAACTTCTCTTTGCCGCTGCGCTGGGCACCGTTCTGACCGTGTCGTCGGCTTGGGCCGATGATGGCGCCAAGGATGCGAACAAGGATGCCGCGGGCAAACCCGACGAAGCCAAGCTGCCGCCCTTTCCCGCCGACAAGACGGTCAAGCAGACGACGACCATCGGCGGCAAGACGATTAGCTACGACGCCACGGTCGGCTCGCTCCCCGTGCTCGACGAAAAGGGCAAGACCATCGCCGATGTGATGTTCATTGCCTACACCGTGCCAGGCAAGGACCGGCCGGTGACGTTCGCGCTCAATGGCGGCCCCGGCGCATCGTCGGTGTATCTCAATCTCGGCGCGCTCGGACCCAAGCGCGTGCAGTTCGGCGCGGAGGGCAATTCGCCGTCCGACCCGGCCGCGCCAATCGACAATCAGGGATCGTGGCTCGATTTCACCGACCTCGTCTTCATTGATCCGGTCGGCACCGGCTTCTCGCGCTCGCGTGTGAGCGAGGACGAAACCAAGAAGAAGTTCTACTCGACCCAGGCCGACATCGAATATCTTTCGCGCATCGTCTACGACTGGCTGGTCAAGAACGACCGGCTCCTGTCGCGCAAGTATCTCGTCGGCGAAAGCTACGGCGGCTTCCGCGGGCCGCGCATCACCCACTACCTGCAGACGCGGCTTGGCGTGGCGATGAACGGCGACGTGCTCGTCTCGCCGTATCTCGACCCGGGTGTGCAGAACGACAACGGCGACCTGTCGCCGCTGCCGTGGATGCTGACCTTGCCGACGATCACCGCGACCAACCTCGAACGCCAGGGCAAGCTCACCGACGCAACGATGGCGCAGGTGATCGAGTACACGCGCGGCGACTACGTCGTCGACCTGCTCAAGGGCCGTTCCGATCCGCACGCGGTCGAACGCATCGTCAAGCGCGTCACCGAGCTGTCCGGCCTCGATCCCGTGTTCGTGCGTCGTGCCGGCGGACGCCTGGAAACGCAGGCGTTCCTGCGCGAAGTATTCCGCAACGAGGGCAAGCTCGGCAGCCGGTATGACGCCAACGTCACCGAATGGGATCCGTTCCCGTTCTCGCCCGACCAGCGCACCAACGATCCGCTGCTCGATGCGATCATCGCGCCGACCACGACCGCGATGGTCGATTTCGTCACGCGTACGGTCGGCTGGAAATACGTCGGTCGCTACAACGCGCTTTCTTACGACGTGAACCGCCTCTGGGATCGCAAGGATGAACCACGCGGCTCGGTGCAGGAGTTACGCCAGTCGGTCGCGATCGATTCCAAGTTACGCGTGCTGATCGTGCACGGCTGGGGCGACCTATCTTGCCCGTTCATGGCCTCCAAGCTCATCGTCGACCAGATGCCGCTGATGGGCGATCCCAATCGCGTGCAGGTCAAGGAATACGCCGGCGGCCACATGTTCTACAGCCGCGGCGACAGCCAGCAGGCGCTGCGCCGCGATGTGATGGCGATGTACGCGCAGCACTGAAGTCCACTGTGCCGGGACGGTGCAGCAGGTTGCTCAGGCCCGCGCCCGTTTCGCGCGCCGCGTCCCGTTCTTGTCGCCCGCGGCGACAAGCGCCATGACTTCGGTGAGGATCGAGTTCATCGCCGCCCCCGCGCGCGCCGAATCGCCCGCGCGGATCGCATCGAAGACATGGCGATGCGCGGGGATGCTCGCAGTGTGGCCCTTGATGCGGTTGGTCATGCGAATGGAAATCTTCAACGCCGTCGCGATCAACTCGTCGAGTTGCATGTAGAACGGATTGCCGGTGGCCTTCAAGATGGCCACATGGAAGGAAATGTCTGCGGCGAGATGATCGCCGTCTCCGCGCTCGGCCGCGGCCATGCGCTCAAGGCCGAGTTCGATGGTGCGTAGCGCTTCGGGCGAGGCGTTCTTTGCCGCGAGCGCGGCTGCCGCAGGCTCGAGGCCCAGGCGCATTTCGGTGAAGTGGCGCAGCAATTCGTAGGAGAACTTGCGCTCGAGCATCCATCGCAGCACGTCTGGATCAAGCAGACTCCACTGCTCCTGCGGCTGCGTCGTGATGCCGCTGCGTGGACGCGCAGCGAGCATGCCCTTCGCGGTCAGCATCTTCACGGCTTCGCGCGTGACGCTGCGGCTAGTGCCGTAGTGCTGCGATATGTCCGCCTCGGTCGGGAAGCTGCGCCCGTCAAACTCGCCGGCGACCACCGCCTGCCCTAGCGATTCCAGTAACTGCTCAGTCAAAGTCAGCCGGCCTGAGCGCCTGGATCGATCGAGGGTTTTCAGCATCTGCATATGGCGGTCAGCGTATCAAGCGCGCTCGTCGCTTGGCAATGAACCTGCGCCGGCGGAGTGAAGTTCATGTTGCGGTGCGGCTTGGCAATGTATCTGATATATAGTATTTATCATACAAATAACAAAAACCACACACCACACGATCGATTCAACTTGGAGGGAGAACGAATGAGTTCCATGCTTAAGTCGTTGCCGTTGCGTCGCCTATCTCTGGCGATTTCCATACTGATTTCCCAAGCCCTGTTGCCCAGCACGGTCGCCAACGCGGCCGGGGACGATCAACCTGCCACGGCGACCGATTCTGCGAAACCGGGCGATCCGGCCCAGCTCGGCGAAATCTCGGTGACCGGCCAGCTCGCCGCGATCCGCCGCGCGCAGGCGATCAAGCAGGACGCGGTCGGCGTCGTCGATTCCGTGTCGGCCGAGGAAGCCGGCAAATTCCCCGACCAGAACGTCGCCGACGCGTTGCAGCGCGTGCCCGGCGTCTCGGTCGATCGTGCCGGCGGCGAGTCGAGCAAGGTCACGGTGCGCGGCTTTGGTCCCAGCTTCGTCAATGTCACGGTCAACGGCCGGCCGATGCTGTCCGATTCGGGCGACCGCAGCTTTCATTTCGACGCGCTGCCGTCGGAATTGATCAGCACGGCCGAGGTCCTGAAGACCGCCACCGCCAGTCAGGAAGACGGCGGCATCGGTGGCACGATCAATATCGTCACCGCGCGGCCGCTCGACTTTAAGGGCTTCCATATGGCCGGAAGTCTCGGTGCGGTAAACGACAGTCTGGATAGCGGCCTCGGCGGCAAATTCACGCCCAAGGCCTCGCTAGTGATCGGGGATAGCAATGCGGATCAAACTTTTGGCTGGCTCGTGTCCGGAATGTATTACAAGCGCGATCATGCAGAAGACTACATGGAGACCGGCGGGTGGTACGTCAATCAGAATTATTCAAGGCTTTACGGAATCGATCCGACCAATCCGAAGGCAAAACAAGTGCTCGGCGCCTATCCACAGACTATTGATGGGCAAGTCATCGACTCGACCAACACGCGCAGAGGTTTAAGCGTCGCGCTCGACTGGAAGCCGTTCGACAAGTTGATGGTGAAATTCGACTCGTTGGCGACCAACTACAAGCAAGACTATTTGACCCACTACGTGGGGTACTACGGAAACCAGGGCGACACGAGCGCCGTAACCTTCGATGGCAATGGCACGCCATTGAGTTTTACTCGCAGCACCGACGGCTCGACAAGCAATGCCGGCGGCTCTTCGGGACCCGCTCAGGCCACCGACATGGTAATGAGCACGAACACGCCGCGCGACGCCTACGTCACCCAAGCCGGATTGAACGTCGCTTATGACGTCACGGACTCGATCAAGGCCGACCTGGATGTCTCGTATTCCGGTGCCTGGAACAAGTATGACACCGGCAACACCTTCCTCGTCGTTGGAACCCGCAACACCGGGCTGCCGATGACATGGACGAATCCCAACAACGGGAACATGCCGTATTACAACTACTCGAACCTGATACAGCCCAATGATTCGTCGGCCTTGATGGCGCATTGCTGCAGCACTGGAGGCAATCATCTCAGCAACAAGGGCGACAACTACAAGTTGCATCTGTCGAAGAGCTTCACGGATGGCGTTCTCTCCCGATTGGATTTCGGCGTCCAGTCCACCGATACCACACTGCGCCAGATCAGCTACAACACGACCTTCCCTTCCGGTGATGCGCTGGATCTTTGCAAGATTTATTGCGGTTACAACATTCCCGTACCGGCGAGCGCGATTAACGCCGGCGGCTACAACGCGGGTTCCTGGTTCAGCCAACAATCGCAGGGTTTTCCGAGTCAGTGGCTCAACTACGATATCAACAAGTTGTTGGCCTACCTGATTTCGCCTGCGGCCATCCAGGCAATTTACGACTATCGCAACAACCAGACCTACGGCTCGCCTGCCGATAAAGCGGCAGCCTTGAAGCAGGTGACCGACTTTGCAGCGGCGGCGAAAAAACTCGGCGGTTGGGTGACGGCTGCGGACCCCCGAACCTTCAGCCAGATCGAAGAAAAGACCAAGTCGGCCTATTTCTCCGCCGACTTCGAAAGCACGATCGCGGAAATGCCCTGGCACTTGAATGTCGGCTACCGCTACGTGAAAACCGACACGACAGCCGATGCTAATTACGCGCCGTTGATAGCGGTCGCGGTCAATCCGTCCGATCCGAGCAATGCCGTCGGCACGTATGGTTCGATGTCGCCGGTGCGTGGCACAGGCAGCTACAAATTCTGGCTGCCGTCCGCAAACTTCAAGCTCAATCTCCGCGAAGATTTGGTGTTTCGCTTCGCCGCATCAAAAACCCTTACCCGCCCCGATCTGACTCAGCTCGCTGCGAGCACGAGCTACAACTTCCGCCCCTCGAATCAGGGATACACCACGGGCAACACCGACCTGAAGCCGTTTCTGTCGAAAAATCTCGACATCGGACTCGAATGGTATTTTGCAGACGCGAGCTATGTCGCTTTGGATGGCTTTCGCAAAAAGGTCAGCAATTTCACGACGATCATCACCGACCCGGTGGGCGCAGTCATCGATGGCTTCAACTTCGACCATACCTACCCAATCAATCTGAACGAATCGACGATCAAGGGTTACGAGTTCACCTTCAACTATCAATTCGCCAATCTGCCGTCGCCATTCGACGGCTTGGGCATGGCGTTCAACTACACCGGCGTGCAGAGCAGTACGTCGATCAATCCAGCCACTTTGAACACCGGAACGGGTCAGGTTTTTGCCGTGCCCGGCGTCGGCGATTCCGCCAATCTCAGCGGCTACTACGAGAAGGGGCCGTGGCAGGCGCGTCTGGCGGTCAATTGGCGCGACAAATATCTCTCCAGCCTGGCCAGCGGTCCGAGCGGTCAGCCGTTGACGACCAAGCCTTATGCTCAGCTGGACATGAGCGCCTCTTACAAGATTCGTGAAAACATATCGGTCTTTGTCGAAGGCACCAATCTGACGCGCGAGCAAATCGGCGACTATCAGGTCTATCTGAATCGCCCGAACAGCGTGAAATTCGACGGTAGAACGTTGGCGGTGGGGCTGCGTGGTTCATGGTAAGGCGCCGACACTCGGTCTTTTGCGCACTTTGAGGAAATAGACGCTATGCGATTGTTGAAGGGACTACGGGCCGCCATCCTCACCAGCACGCTGCTGACCGCGTGCGTGCTGGCGAACGAGGCTCCCTTGCCGCCGGCGCGCGGTCTTGGTGTCGACCAAGGCCATTTCGTGTTCGACGGCAAACCCTTCCGCATCGTTTCCGGTGAAATGCACTACCCGCGCATCCCGCGCGAGTACTGGCACGAACGGCTGAAGATGGCCAAGGCGATGGGCCTCAACGCGGTTACCGCCTACGTGTTCTGGAACGTGCATGAGCGCACGCCCGGCCAGTACGATTTTAGCGGGCAGTACGACGTCGCCGAATTTATCCGCGCGGCGCAAGCCGAAGGCCTGTACGTGATCCTGCGTCCAGGCCCCTACGTTTGCGCCGAGTGGGAGTTCGGCGGCTTCCCCGCCTGGCTGCTCAAGGACCGCAGCACCATTGTGCGCAGCCGCGATCCGAAGTATCTCGAACCGGCCACGCGCTGGCTGCATCGCCTCGGCAAAGAACTCGCGCCGCTGCAGTACGCGCATGGCGGTCCGATCATCGCCGTGCAGGTCGAGAACGAGTACGGCAGCTTCGATGCCGACCATGCCTACATGGAAGATGTTCGCCGCGCGCTCATCGACGGCGGTTTCGATCGCTCCCTGCTCTATACCGCCGACGGCGCCGACTACGTGGCGAACGGCTCGTTGCCCGATCTGCCGGTGGCGATCAATTTCGGCACGGGCGACGCGCAGGGCGAATTCGCCAAGCTGCGCAAACTGCGTCCGCAGGGCCCGTTCATGAACGGCGAATACTGGGACGGCTGGTTCGATCACTGGGGCGACAAGCACAACACGCCGGACGCGAAGAAACAGATCGCCGACGTGCAGTGGATGCTCGATCAGGGGTATTCGCTGAGTCTGTACATGTTTCACGGCGGCACCAGCTTCGGCTGGATGAACGGCGCGAACTGGGACAAGGGCGAGTATCAGCCTGATGTGACCAGCTACGACTACGATGTCGGTCTCGACGAAAGCGGTCGGCCGACGCCGAAATATTTCGCCTTTCGCGACGTGATCGCGAAAGCGACCGGGGTGACGCCGCCGCCGGCTCCGCCCGCCGCGCCGACACAGGCGATCGGTGCGGTCGCGCTGCCCGAGTCCGCCTCGTTGTGGGACAACCTGCCGGCGCCGGTCGAATCGCACGATCTGAAAACGATGGAGGACCTCGATCAGGCCTACGGCTACATTCTCTATCGCACCACGCTCGCGGAGGCCGGCGGCGATCTGGTCCTCGACGGCTTGCACGACTACGCGCGCATCTACGTCGACGGCAAACTCGCCGGCACGCTCGATCGCCGCCTCAAGCAATCCAAGCTCGCGATCACGGCGCACAAGGGCGGCGTGCTCGACATCCTCGTCGAGAACAGCGGCCGCATCAATTTCAGCAAGGAGCTGCGCGGCGAGCGCAAGGGCATCACCGGTTCTGCCTCGCTGCACGGTGCCAAGCTCAACGACTGGAAGATTTACTCGCTGCCGCTCGACAACGTGACGAGCTACCGCTACGCGAGCAAGCCGTGCAGCGCCGCGCCGTGTTTCTATCGCGGCCGCTTCGACGCGCCGAAATCGGGCACCTCGGCAGCCGACACATTTCTAGACACGGCCGGCTGGAACAAGGGTTTCGTCTGGCTCAACGGCAAGGCATTGGGCCGCCACTGGGACGTCGGCCCGCAGCGCACACTGTACGTACCGGGCGTTTGGCTGACACCGAAGGGCAACGATGTGATCGCGCTCGACCTCGGCGGCGTCAAGCAGCCGGGCGTGACCCTACGCGACAAGCCGATACTCGACGCCAAGCCGGCTTCGGCGGCACGCTAGTGCATCGCCCCAGGGGATTTTCGCAGTCATGACCGCACAGAACGCACCCTCGCCGCCCTCGGGATCGCGCCTCGCCGGCAAGCGCGCGATCGTCACCGGCGCGGCCAGCGGCATCGGCGCGGCGATCGCCAAGCTGTTCGTCGCGCACGGCGCACGCGTCGCCGGCTACGACCGCGCTGCACCGACGGGCGACGCGGCCGGAGTCTGCGAGCATTTCGTCCAGGGCGATATTGCCGACGAAGTCGCGGTCGGCGCATTCGTCGCCCAAGTGGGCGAACGCTTCGGTGGTGTCGACGTGCTCGTCAACAATGCTGGCGCCGACGTTTTCGCCGAGCCGCTCGCGCTGTCGAGCGCCGAGTGGCAGCGCAATCTCGCCACCAATATCGGCGGCGCCTGGAATTTCAGCCGCGCCGTGCTGCCTTTCATGCTTGCACGCAAAGCCGGTTCGATCGTCAACATCGCCTCGGTGCACGGGCACAAGATCATCCCGGGCGCGTTTCCGTATCCGGTCGCCAAGCACGGCCTGATCGGCATGACGAAGGCGCTCGGCATCCAGTACGCCGCGAAAGGCGTGCGCTGCAATTCGATTTCGCCGGGCCTGATCCTGGTCGAGCGCATCGAGCGCTGGTTCCAGGCGCAGCCCGAGGAACGCCAGCGCCAGGCCGAGCTGCTGCCGTGCAAGCGCATCGGCACGCCCGAGGAAGTCGCTTACACCGCGTTGTTCCTTGCCAGCGACGAAGCGCGCTTCATCAACGCGACCGACATCCTGATCGACGGCGGTCGCTCGCAGCTCTATCACGAATGAGAACGATGGACTGGACGACGCATTTGCCGCTGATCGCCATCTTGCGCGGGATCACGCCGGACGACATCGAAGCGCATGTCGATGCGCTGATCACGGCCAGCATCACGCTGATCGAGATTCCGACCAATTCGCCGCACTGGCTGCGCAGCGTCGAGCGGGCACAGCGGCATGCGAACGGTCGCGCGATCGTTGGCGCAGGAACGGTGCTCAACGTAGCTGATGTGGACGCGCTCGCGGCGACCGGCGCAAAGCTCATGGTTACGCCGAATACCGACCCGCCCTTGATCCGGCATGCGGTCGCCGCCGGCCTCACCGTCGCCGCAGGTTTTCTTACCGCGAGCGAGGCATTCGCCGCCCTCGACGCCGGTGCGCAGATTCTCAAGCTGTTTCCGGCCGCGAACATGGGCCCGGGCTACGTGCGCGCACTCAAGGCAGTGTTGCCGCCGAGCGTGCCGTTGTTTGCGGTCGGCGGCGTGACCCCCGACAACCTTCACGATTTCCTCGGCGCGGGATGCAGCGGCGCGGGGCTCGGCGGCGATCTGTACAAGCCGGGCCAAATCTCCACCGCGACGCATGCCCGCGCCGAGGCTTTCATTCAGTCCTTCAGGAAGAAGTCGCAGTGAAAATCACCAAGCTCACCACCTACCGCGTCGCACCGCGCTGGATGTTCCTCAAGGTCGACACCGATGAAGGCGTCGTCGGCTGGGGCGAGCCGGTGGTCGAAGGCCGCGCGCGTAGCGTCGAGGCGGCGGTGCTGGAGATCGGCGAGCAGCTCATCGGCAAGGATCCCGCACGCATCAACGACCACTGGCAGACCATGTATCGTGGCGCGTTCTATCGCGGCGGCGCGGTGTTCATGAGTGCGATCGCCGGCATCGACCAGGCGCTGTGGGACATCAAGGGCAAGGCGCTCGGCGTGCCGGTGTACCAGCTGCTCGGCGGTCTCGTGCGCGACCGCATGAAAACCTATTGCTGGGTCGGCGGCGATCGTCCGGCCGACATCATCGCGCAGATTCGTGCGCGCATGGAGCACGGCTTCGACACGTTCAAAATGAACGGCTGTGAGGAACTGGGCCTGGTCGATTCGAGCCGCGCGATCGATGCGGCCGTCGCCAAAGTCGCCGAAATTCGCGCAGCGTTCGGCAACACGATCGAATTCGGCCTCGACTTCCATGGCCGCGTCGGCGCGCCGATGGCGAAGACGCTGATCCGCGAACTCGAGCCCTACCGGCCGCTGTTCATCGAAGAACCTGTGCTTGCCGAACAGGCCGAATACTATCCGCGCCTGGCCGCGCAGACCGCAATTCCGCTCGCGGCCGGCGAACGCATGTATTCGCGCTTCGAGTTCAAGCACGTGTTCGAGCGCGGCGGTGTGGCCATCGTGCAGCCCGACCTGTCGCACGCCGGTGGCATCACCGAGTGCGCGAAGATCGCCGCGATGGCCGAAGCCTACGACGTCGCGCTCGCGCCGCATTGCCCGCTCGGCCCGATCGCGCTCGCTGCCTGCCTGCATGTGGACTTCACCAGCTGGAATGCGGTGCTACAGGAACAGAGCATCGGCATCCATTACAACGCTGACGGCGAGGTGCTCGACTACGTCGTCAACAAAGACGCATTCGCGATGGAACAAGGCTCGGTGAAACCGCTCACCGGGCCGGGCCTCGGTATCGAAATCGACGAGGCGGTTGTGATCGAACGCAGCCGTAGCGCGCCGGACTGGCACAATCCGGTTTGGCGCCACAAAGACGGCAGCGTTGCGGAATGGTGAGATGAGCGTAGCGTCGATCGCATCGAAAGCGACCGCCCCGGGCCGCGCGCAAGCGCAGCTCGCGGTGGACTGTCGTTGCGAGCTCGGCGAAGGCATCGTCTGGGACGAGCGCGAGCAGTCGTTGCTGTGGACCGACATCCACGGCGCGCGCTTGTGGCGCCATCGACCGCACGATGGCGCAACGCAAAGTTGGCGTCTGCCCGATCGTCTCGGCTCGTTCGCTCTGTGCGAATCCGGCCACTTGCTGCTTGGCCTCGCCAAGGGACTCTATCTCGCCGACCTGCGCGACAACGAAACGGACGAGCGCCTCGCCGCGCAGCTCCTCGTCGCAGTCGACGAACATGCGACGCTGCGCCTCAACGACGGTCGCACCGATCGCCGCGGCAATTTCGTTTTCGGCACGCTCGACGAAGCCGCACCGAAGCGACCGATTGGCCGTTTCTATCAATATTCCGCACAACACGGATTGCGCACGCTCGACCTCGGCGGCGTGGCGATCCCGAACAGCATCGCGTTCGCGCCCGACGGTGCGTCGCTGTACTACTGCGACACTCGCCGTGGCGAGATCATGATTTGCGACTACGACGCGGCGCTCGCACGCACCGGCACACCGCGCGTGTTTGCGCGCGTCGACGCGCCGGCCGGCCCCGACGGAGCCACGGTCGATCGCGACGGACGCCTGTGGAGCGCGCAATGGGGCGCGGGCCGTGTCGTCAGCTATTCCCGCGGAGGGGCGATCGAACATGAGGTTGTGGTGCCGGCGACGAATCCTAGCTGTCCCGCGTTTGGTGGCCCCGGCCTCGACACGCTTTACCTCACCACCGCGCGCGAGGATCTGAGTTCCGCCCAGCTCAAACGCGAACCGCATGCCGGCGGCGTGTTCCGCGTGCAGATCGACGGTGTGGTCGGTTTGACCGAAGTACGATTCGTCGGCCTATGATCGCCGCCGATTGGGGTACCACGAGTCTGCGTGTCTTCCGCCTCGATGCGCAAGGCAATGTGCTCGATCAACGTCGCTCCGCGCGCGGCGTCCTTGCCGCCGAAGGCCGCTTCGCGGAGGTGCTGAGCGAAGAGATCGGCGACTGGGACGACGCGCTCATCGTCATGGCCGGCATGATCGGCAGTCGTCAGGGCTGGCTCGAAATGCCGTACGTCGATTGCCCGGCGGGCCTCGACGAGATCGCCTCGGCGCTGCGGCGCCTGCCCGCGGACGAATTCGCCGAGCGCGAGATCTGGATCGTGCCCGGCCTGCGCAGCCGCAACGACGCTGGCGCCTACGATGTGATGCGCGGCGAGGAAACCCAGATTTGCGGCATGCTCGCAGAACTCGCGGCGCAACCGCAAACCGTGTGCCTGCCCGGCACGCACAGCAAACTCGCGACCGTTGCGAATGGACGTGTCGAACGCTTCGCTACGGCGATGACCGGCGAGCTGTTCGAATTGCTCTGCTCGCACAGTGTGCTCGGGCGCCTGATGCAGCCCGGCGAGCACGACGCCGACGCGTTCGCGCAGGGTGTCGCCCACGCCGCGCGCGCGGGCGACCTGCTGCATCACCTGTTCGCGGTGCGCACGCTCGGCCTGTTCGATGCGTTGCGGCCGATACAGCTGCGTCCGTTCCTTTCCGGCCTGTTGATCGGACACGAACTCAACGATCTGCCGGCGGATACAGGCACGGTGCACCTCGTCGGCGCATCGTCGCTGCTCGCTGCTTACAAAGCGGCGCTCGCCGTGCGCGGACATGCGGCGCATGGGCACTCGGAACTCGCATCCGCCCACGGCTGCTACGCGTTGGCGAAGCAGGCCCGATTGCTTGCGTAAATAAGCGTTTCAAAAAATAGAAAATTCTCATCGGCGACAAATCGGTCGCGGTTGAGGAACATAAGGAGGAGGGAAAGATGAAGCTCTCGTGGCTCGACATCGTTATCGTGCTGACGTATCTCGTCGGCATCTTCGCTCTCGCGCAGTGGGTGTCGCGCGAGAAAGGCAGCCATCAGAAGGATGCGAAGGACTACTTCCTAGCCAGCAAGGCGCTGCCCTGGTGGGCGATCGGCACTTCGCTGATCGCGGCGAATATCTCCGCCGAGCAGATCATCGGCATGTCGGGCTCGGGTTACGCGTTGGGTCTCGCGATCGGCTCCTACGAATGGATGGCCGCAGCGACGATTCTCATCGTCGGTCGCTGGTTCCTGCCGGTGTTCCTGCGCAACGGCATCAACACGATGCCGCAGTTTCTCGAGGAGCGTTACGGCGCGCGCATCCGCACGGTGATGGCGGTGTTCTGGTTGATCCTGTACGTGTTCGTCAACCTGACCTCGATCCTCTGGCTCGGCTCGATCGCGGTGAGCCAGGTCACCGGCATGGACCAGTTCGCCGCGCTCGTTCTGCTCGGTGCGTTCTCACTCGCCTATCAGCTTTACGGTGGACTCAAGGCGGTCGCGCTGACCGACTTCGTCCAGGTGTCGTTGCTCGTCATCGGCGGCCTGCTCGTTGCCGCGATCACGCTTGGCCAGATCGGCGGCGAAGGCGGCGTGCTCGCCGGCTTCCACAAGCTGCTCGACATGCACCCCGACCATTTCCACATGATCCTGCCGCCGGACAGCCCGTACTACAAAGATCTGCCGGGCATCGCCGTGCTTGTCGGCGGCCTGTGGGTGATGAACTTGAGCTACTGGGGCTTCAACCAGTACATCATCCAGCGCGGACTCGCGGCGAAAAACATCGGCGAAGCGCAGAAGGGCGTGCTGCTCGCCGCGTTCATCAAGTTGCTGATCCCGCTCGTCGTGGTCGTGCCCGGCATTGCGGCGGTCGCGCTCGCGCCGGGGCTCGCGCGTCCCGATCAGGCCTATCCGACGATGATGGCGTTGCTGCCGACCGGCGTGCTCGGTCTCGTCTTCGCCGCGCTGGTCGCCGCGATCATGGCTTCGCTCGCCTCGAAGATCAATTCGATCGCGACGATCTTCACCCTCGATTTCTATGCACGCCTGAGCGGTCGCAACGAACAGACCCATCTGGTCAACGTCGGCCGCGTCGCCGCGGTTGTCGCGGTCGTCATCGGCGTGCTCAGTGCGAAGCCGTTGCTCGGCAGCTTCGACCAGGCCTTCCAATACATCCAGGATTTCACCGGCTACTTCACCCCCGGCATCACGGTGATCTTCCTGCTCGGCCTGTTCTGGCCGCGCGCGAACGAAGCGGGTGCGCTCGCCGCGGCGATCGGTTCGGTCGTGCTGTCGCTCGCAATCCGGCTCGGGTTGCCGTCGATGCCCTTCATGAATCGCGTCGGCCTGGTTTTCGTGCTGTCGTTGCTGCTCGCCGTCGTCGTCTCGTTGCTGAGCGCGAGCGTGCCGGCGAAGAACCGCATTCGCACCGACGACGTCAGCTTCCGTACCTCGAACGGATTCAATCTCGGCGCGGTCGCCGTCGTCGCGATCTTGATCGTGCTCTACACGGTATTTTGGTGATGTTTGTTTCCTGCGGAGAACTTCGATGAAAAATCTCACGTTGAAAATCTTGCGGTCAGTGGCGTTCGCGTTCTGCGCCGTCGCCGCCTCCTTCCAAGCCCATGCCGCGCAGACTGCGGCCGAACTCGCGCCGACGCCGCAGATGGGCTTCAACAACTGGAATTCCACACACTGTCGCGCTGAATTCAACGAAGCGATGATCCGCGGCATCGCCGACAAGTTCATCGAACTCGGCCTCAAAGACGCCGGTTACACCTACGTCAACATCGACGACTGCTGGGCCAACTGGAAGCGCGATGCGAACGGCAACATCCAGGCCAATCCCGTGCGCTTTCCGAGCGGGATCAAGGCACTCGCCGACTACATCCACAGCAAAGGCCTGAAGTTCGGCCTGTACTCAAGCGCGGGCACGTGGACCTGCGAGCCGAAAGAAGAGAACCGCGGTTTCCCCGGCGGACTCGGGCACGAGAAGCAGGACGCGGCGACGTACGCCTCGTGGGGCGTCGATTACCTCAAGTACGACAACTGCAACAACGAAAACATCGACGCGCGCATCCGCTATCAGGCGATGGGCGAGGCGCTGCGCGCGACCGGCAAGTCGATCTTCTACAGCCTGTGCGAATGGGGTGAAAACAAGGCGTGGCTGTGGGCCGGCGAGCCGGTCGGCGGCAACTCGTGGCGCACGACGGGCGACATCGAGGACAAGTACCCCTCCATGCTGAAAATCTTCAAAGAGAACGTCGTTCTCAATTCCCACGCCAAACCGGGCCGCTGGAACGATCCCGACATGCTCGAGGTCGGCAACGGCGGCATGAGCGACACCGAGTACCGCAGCCATTTCAGCCTTTGGGCGATCATGGCCGCGCCACTGATGATCGGCACCGACCTGCGCAAGATCAAACCCGACGCGCTCAAGATCCTGCTCAACAAGGAAATGATCGCGGTCGACCAGGATGCGCTCGGCGAGCAGGGCCACCGCATCCGCGAAGCCGACGGCGTGCACGTCATCGTCAAGCCGCTCAAAGACGGCAGCCACGCCGTCGCTGTATTCAACGAGACCGATGCCGCGAAGGACGCCTCGGTCACGGCCGCCGAGCTGCACCTGGATAAGGCGAAAAAGTATACTGTTCGCGATCTGTGGGAGCATGCGGACGCCAAGGGCGACGGTGCGATTCAGGTCAAACTGGCGCCGCATGCAACCGCCATGTACCGCATCAGCGCGCTCTGATCCATACCGGAATGCATCGATGATTTTGACGAGTCCTTCCCTTCTGCTCGAGATCGAACCCGCGTGGGGCGGAGGACTCGTTCGTTTCGACTGGATCGCGGACGGCGCGGTGGCGCCGCTGATGCGCACGTTCGACCGCACGGCGTCGTCATCGGAAACGCCTGATCCGAACCGTCTCGCCTGCTATCCGCTGATCCCGTGGTCGGGCCGCGTGTCGGGTGGCGGTTTCTCCATCGAGGGACACCGCATCGATTTGCCGCTCAATCGCGCGGAAGAAGCGTGGCCGATCCACGGCAGCGGTTGGCAGCGCGCATGGCAAGTTGCGGATGCATCGGCGTGCGAGGCGTCATTGACGCTCGAGGAAACCGTCGCGGCGGGTTACTGCTACCGGGCTGTGCAGCGCTACGCGCTCGACGACAAGACGCTCGCCGTGACCTTGAGCGCGACGAATACCGGTGATATCCCGATGCCGTTCGGCCTCGGGTTACATCCGTTCTTCCCGCGCCACGGCAGGGTCAGCTTGCAAGCCCCGGCGCAGGGTGTCTGGCGCAACGATGGCCGCACGCCGCTGCCGGTCGAACGCATCGGCGTGCCCGCGGCCTGGGATTTCGCTGGTGACGCGGCGCTGCCCGATGGGCTCGACAATTTCTTCGACGGCTGGGACGGCCGTGCGACGATCCGCTGGCCGCAGCGCGGATTGCGTCTGGACGTCGATGCCGATGTCGATCGCTATATCGTCTATGTGCCGGCGCAGCGCGACTTCTTTTGCTTCGAGCCGGTCGACCACGCCGCCGACGCGGTCAACCTGCCCGGCGGCGCGGCCGCGAACGGTATGACTCTGCTCGCGCCGGGGCAAACGCTGACGCGGCGATTCGCCTTTCGCGCTTCCGCGGAAGGCTGAACACGCTCTGAGGTTTCGCATGCTCTGAGACGCGCGCGGCGCATACTTGGGTCATGCGCCGCGAACGCACCCCAGACTATACAGACCGCCTCGATGTGCCCGCGCGCGTCAAAGGCCGCGGCGCGCCGTCGAATCCCGAAGGCCGCTTCGAATCGCGCACGACCACGCGCGAGGACGACGGCTGGGAGCCGGACAGCGAACTCGAGCCACGTCCGCAAACGACGGTGACCGAAGAGCGTGCGCGCACGATCATCAGCCACAACGAATCGCCCGACATTCACTTCACGGCATCGATTAACGCCTATCGCGGCTGCGAGCATGGCTGCATCTATTGCTACGCGCGGCCGTCGCACAGCTATCTCAATCTCTCGCCGGGCATCGACTTCGAAACCAAGTTGTTTGCAAAAACCAATGCCGCCGAGCAATTGCGCAAGGAGCTGGCGAAGCCGAGCTATGTCTGCTCGCCGATCAATCTCGGCGCGAACACCGACCCGTACCAGCCGATCGAGCGGCGTTACCGCATCACGCGGTCGATCATCGAAGTACTGGCCGAGCACAAACATCCGTTCACGATCATCACGAAGAATGCGCTGGTCGAGCGCGACATCGATCTGCTCGCGCCGTTGGCGCGCGACAACCTCGTCCATGTATTCGTCTCGGTCACTTCGCTCGATAACCGCCTCGCGTCCACATTAGAACCACGTGCGAGCGCTCCGCATCGGCGCCTTAAAGCCGTCGAAACGTTGAACGCCGCCGGCGTGCCCTGCGGCGTCATGGTCGCGCCGATCATCCCGATGGTGACGGACAAATACCTGGAGAAAATCCTCGAAGGCGCCGCGCAAGCCGGTGCAACCGCCGCCGGCTACACGATCGTGCGCTTGCCGTACGAGCTCAAGCATCTGTTCCGCGAATGGCTGGCCTTGCACGTGCCCGAGCGCACCGAGCATGTGATGAGCCTGATCCAGCAGATGCGCGGCGGCCGCGACAACGATGCGAATTTTGGCTCGCGCATGCGCGGCGAAGGCCAGTTCGCCGAACTGATCCGCCAGCGCTTCCAGCTCGCCTGCCGCAAGCACGGCATCAACCGCGGCCGTCCGGTGCAGCTCGACACCACGCAATTCATCGCGCCGCGCGTGCCGTCGCCGCAAGGGGAACTGTTTTCCTAGCGCGACGTTGGTCCTGGCTGAGTTGCCGCGTGATACCCTGCGGCCGATGAGTCCGCCCAACGCCAACGATTACCTGCGTCGAATCCTCACCGCGCGCGTCTACGACGTTGCGCGTGAATCCGAACTCGATTTCGCCCCGAACCTGTCGGCGCGTCTCGACAACCGCGTGTATCTCAAGCGCGAGGACAACCAGCCGGTGTTCTCGTTCAAGCTGCGCGGCGCCTACAACAAGATGGCGCAGTTGAGCGCGGAGCAGCGCGCGCGGGGCGTGTTCGCCGCTTCGGCGGGCAATCATGCGCAGGGCGTGGCGCTCGCGGCGAGAAAACTCGGCACGCACGCGGTGATCGTGATGCCGGTGACGACACCGCAGGTCAAGATCGACGCGGTGCGCGCGCACGGCGGCGATGCGGTCGAGATCGTGCTCGCGGGCGAGTCGTACAGCGATGCCTACGCCGCCGCGGTCAAGCTCGGCACCGAACGCGGCCTGACCCCTGTTCATCCGTTCGATGATGCCGATGTGATCGCGGGTCAGGGCACGGTCGCGATGGAGATCCTGCGTCAGCACCAGGCGCCGATCCACGCGATCTTCGTGCCGATCGGCGGTGGCGGTCTGATTGCGGGTGTCGCTGCCTACGTGAAAGCCGTGCGCCCGGAGATCAAGGTCATCGGCGTGCAAACCGAAGATTCGGATGCGATGGCGCGTTCGCTCGAACAAGGCGAGCGCGTGGAGCTGCGCGAAGTCGGCCTGTTTTCCGATGGCACCGCGGTCAAGCTCGCCGGCGAGGAAACGTTCCGTCTCTGCCGCGAGCACGTCGATGAGGTGCTGCGCGTCGACACCGACGCTTTGTGCGCCGCGATCAAGGACGTGTTCGCCGACACGCGCAGCATGCTCGAACCGGCGGGTGCACTCGCTGTTGCCGGCGCCAAGCAATACGCCGAACGCGAAAACTTGCGCGACGAGACACTGATCGCGATTGCCAGCGGCGCCAATCTCAATTTCGATCGCCTGCGCTTCGTCGCCGAGCGCGCCGAAGTCGGCGAGGCGCGCGAGGCGTTGTTTGCGATCACGATTCCCGAGGAGCGCGGCAGCTTTCGCCGCTTCTGTACGTTGCTCGGCGCGCGCAGCATCACCGAATTCAACTACCGCATCGGCGATCCGAAGCAGGCACGGCTGTTCGTCGGCGTGCAGATCCGCGACCGCGACGAGCCCGCGCGGATCGCCAAAGCTTTTGCGCAAGGCGGTTTCGAGGTGCTCGATCTGACTCACGACGAACTCGCCAAGCTGCACCTGCGCTACATGATCGGTGGCCGCGGCGATCTCGCCACGGACGAGCTGCTCTACCGATTCGATTTCCCCGAACGCCCCGGAGCGCTTGGACGTTTCCTCGACGCGCTCGATCCGGCCTGGAACATCAGCTTGTTCCACTATCGCAACCATGGCGCCGACTATGGCCGCATCCTCGTCGGCATCCAGGTGCCGCCGGCCGATCGCGCCAGCTTTGCCGACTTCCTCGCCCGGCTTGGCTACGCATATCGCGACGAGAGCGAGAATCCGGCGTATCGACTCCTGCTGCGCGGCGATTAAACCCCGGAGATGTCTCCGCGCATCGAACGGTGCGCCTCAGAAAGGAGAATTCCGGATGCTTCGTTGTATTAGTGCGCTGTCGATCGCGTTGTTCTTCCTGTCGGCCGCCGCGCATGCCGCCGCGGAACCGGCGAAAGCGACCGCCTTCGTCCACGTCAACGTGCTGCCGATGGACCGCGAGCATGTGCTGCGCGATCAGACCGTGCTCGTTCGCGGCGACCGCATCGTCGCGATCGGCCGCCGTGTAGACGTGCCGGCCGACGCGACGCGCGTCGATGGTCACGGCACAGCCTGGCTGTCGCCAGGGCTTGCCGACATGCACACACACTCGCAGACAAAGAACGACCTCGCTGTTTATCTCGCCAATGGCGTGACCACGGTGCTCAACATGGGCGACGCGCGCGCGGGCTTCGTCGACAAGATCGTACCCGCGGTCAAGCGCGGCGAACTGCCGGGGCCGCACGTCTACACGGGTTTTCTCGTCGATGGTTCGCCTGATTACAACGGCTTCGTCGTGCGCACGCCGGACGAAGCACGCGCCTTCGTCGGCCTGGCGAAGACGAACGGTTACGACTTCATCAAGGTCTATGTCGACCTCTCGCCCGAGGTGTTCTCGGCGTTCGCCGACGAAGGCGCGCGGCTCGGCTTGCCGGTGATCGGACACGGCGTCCGTGCGGTGCGGCTCGAACGCCAGATCGAGCAAGGGCAAGTATTGGTCGCGCATGCCGAGGAATTCTTCTATACGTTCTTCACCCCGCTCGGCGTCGAGGAAACTGACACGCCGCCGGAAGTCGGCCGCATTCCCGCAGCGGTTGCGCTGGCGAAGCGTCACGCAACGACCGTCACGGCCGACCTCGTCACCTATGCCGCGATCGCGCATCAGATCGGCCACCCGGAAGTTGTCGCACAGTTTCTCGCGCGGCCCGACTCGTATTTCCTCGACCCGAACGACCGCTTGCACTGGCAGACGAGCGACTATGTCGGCAAGAGCGCGAGACTCGAGGCCAAGCTCGAATTCTTGCGCCGCCTGGTCAAGGCGATGGCAGACGCGGGCGTCGAACTGGTCGCCGGGACCGATGCGCCGGCCGTTCCGGGCTGTCTTCCGGGATTTTCGTTGCACGACGATCTCGCCGAACTCGAAGCTTCGGGTCTGACGCGCTATCAGGCGTTGACGACCGCGACGCGCGCGCCGGGCGCTTTCATCGAGCGAACCAAGCACGGCGACCGCTTTGGTGTCGTCGCGACGGGATATCGCGCCGATCTGGTTCTTTCCGCGCGGAATCCACTCGATTCGCTGGCGACGCTGCGCAAGCCGCTTGGTGTCATGGCCGCTGGCCACTGGCGTGATGCGGCCGAACTCGACGCATTGAAAGCACACGTCCGCGCGAGCTACCGACAGGCGTCGGCGGGGTACTGAACGCCGCCTCTCGTCGTGCTAAGGGTATTGCGACTATGACCCCGGCGCCAGCCAGCCGAGCACGTCAACGACGATATCGGTCGTTCCGGCAGAGTTGAACAGGCTGACCTTGCCGTTGCTGCCAAGCGCGGAGATCACAAGGTTCGGGCGCGTCTGCCCTGGCATGAAGTTGAGGTTCGATGCGTTCGGCTGCGAGAAACCCGAAGGCCAGGCCGTGATGAAGCCGGTTGCGCTTGGCGACACCGCGGTGACGTTGAGCACGACGGCTGCGGCGCCGGTCGCGGGTACGCCGCCGCGGCCGCTGACGTCGAGGTCGAGCACGGCCTGCGCGCCGATCGCGCCGCCGCCAGAGAATCGACCATCGACCGTGCCGGCGCCCGCGCGCGTATCGAGCAGCCGCGCCGGCGTGAGCGAAGTCAACTGAGCGCCACTGGCAAACCAACCGGTGACGTCGGCGATCAGCTGGGTGTTGCCGGCGGAGTTGAACAGGGATACTTCGCCGTTCGTGCCGACGCCGGTGACGACGAGATTCGGCACGGTCTGCGCAGGCGTGAAGTTGAGGTTGGATGCGAGCGGCTGCGATTGACCGCTTGGCCATGCCGTGACGAAGCCGTTGGCGCTGGGCCCAGTCACGGTGACGTTCATGATCACTCCAGCGACGCCGCTGGCGGGAACGCCGCCGCGCCCGGTGACCGTGAGATCGAGCTTCTGGCCGCTACCCAAAGCGCCGGTGCCGGCGAATTGGCCATCGACGGTCGCAAATCCGGGACGTGTATCGAGGACGCGCGCCGGAACGAGCGCCGTCACTTGCGAAGACGCATTGAAATACCAAGCGGTGTCGGCGATCAGGTCGGTCGTGCCTGCGGAATTGAACAGCGATACCTCGCCGCCGTTGCCGAGCTTGGCGAGCGCGAGATTGGGTACCGTCTGCGCGGCGCTGAAATTGAGATTGGACGCGAGCGGCAAGCCCGTTCCGGTCGGCCATACGGTAACGAAGCCGGCAGCGGTCGTGTTGGTCGCGGTCAGGTTGAGCATGACCGCGGTCGCCCCGCTCGCGGGCACGCCGCCGCGTCCAGCGACGGGAAGGCCGAGGGTCGATCCCGGGCCGCGTGCGCCGCCACCGGCGAACAGGCCATCGATCGTGGCGTAGCCTGCGCGCGTATCGAGGATGCGCGCCGGGAACTGCGGTGGCGTCGTCGCGCCGAAATTGTTGCCCACGCACTCGGCCGACGGGCTGCTGTTGTCATACGAGATCACCGTGCCTAGCGGCATCACCTCGAAATTGCCCAGGGCGACGCCGAACAGCGAATGCGAGTCGACGCCGAGCTCGGTCCACTGGTGTGCGCTGAACATGCCGTCGTCGGCAGTCAACGGCACCGACCCGCCGTCGGAGAGGAACATCCCGTATTTCTTCAGCGTGCGCAGGATGACCTGCGCGGCCGGGCTGTAGCTGGAAATGTTGAAGCCCGGCTGCAGGCGCAGGTGTGCGCCGTACGGGATTGCGTCGGGTGAAGACGAACTCGGCGCACCGTTGTGGCTTGCCGGATAGACGTAGGCGCCGTGGCGCATGCGGCTGTTCGGCAGGATGAAACGGATCGCATGGCCGAGGTCGCCGTTCGTCTGCATCGCGGCGTAGACCTCGTCAGGGCCGAAGATCAGCGGCGCCATCGGAAAGCCTGCCGCGTCGGCGCTCGTGCAGCCATCGCCGCGACCGTTCTGCGGATAAACGAGATCGAGCCGCCATTTCACCAGGCACAGCGAATGCAGGCCGGCGGTGTCCACGGTGGTTTGATAGGACTCGTACAGCGTGTTGCCGTCTACGACAAACAAGTGGCAGTCGTTATTGGCGATATCGCAGCTGTAGTTGCTCGAACCTTCGATCGCGCCGAGAGTCGGCAACGGTACGCTCAGGCCGGTGTCGCAGTCGGGCAGGTAATAGCCGGGTTCCTTGACCAATGCGATCGACGTAGTTGCCTGCCCGGCGGTGTAGAGCGTGTGCATCGAGAAGTCGAGCTGGAACTGGGTGGTCCCCGTTCCCCAGCCGATGCTCGCGGCGATCATCTTCGCCGAATTCGGATCGGCGGCTTGGGTGGAAATGTCCTGGTTCCAGATAGCGCCGGGCGGGAAACGCGGGGTCGCCTGCACCGCAGGCGCGGCGACGCCGGTCAACAACAGTGCGCACAGCAGATCAGGCAAATATCGCATCGTTCGAATCCGGGACGACCGTTGGCAGCAAATTCACGCCGGACCTTACGGGTCGCGGTGCGGAACGGCGAGCGACAGCATAGGCCGCTCGCAACTTCCGTTTTGTGCGTAAGCGCGCATCTAGTTCGTCGTCGCAGCGTTGCCGTAGAGGACCTCTGCGCTTTGAAACAAGACCCACGAGGTCGCGATGTACTTGTGCGCACGCTTCGGCTTGTTGCCGCGATGCGTGTGGGTGAAACCTGCGGGCGCGATCAGCAAGCTGCCCGTCTTCGGCGTGATCTTGCGCTGCTGGTGATAGAACTCGGTTTCGCCTTCGTCGAAATCGTCGTTGAGATAGAGCGTCCACAGCAGGGTCCGACTCAGCGTGTCGGGCTTGCGCTCGGGATAGACCTCGCAGTGCCAGCGTGGATAGCCGCCTTCGTCGGCAACGTATTTCTGCACGTTGATCTGGCCGGGACGGAATGCCTTCATGACGAGCGCAGTCAGGCGTGTGTCGTCCAATGCGGCAAGGCGGTCCGGGTCGAGCAGGGTTGAAGCGCCGGTCTGCGGATCCTTCATGCGCAGCCAAACCGGGCCCAGGATCGTGTACGGGTACTTGCGCAGGTAGGCGAGCAGGCTGCGCAGCATCGCATTGTTGAGCTGGGTCTCGGCCTGCTTCCAGCGTGCGTCGTCCGAGATGCAGATGTCCCAACTGTTCTTCATCGAGGTCTCGACACCGCCGCCCATCGCGCCGCGCGCGATGTTGTCGCTGGCCTCGAACGCCGCGATCAGCGCCCGGCATTGCTCGACCGGAGCGGCGTTGTCGAAAACTTCGATGAAATCGGGAAGGCCCATCGATATTCCATGCAGCGAAAACACACCTATTGTCGCGGCTGTGGCAAGACCGCGCCAGCCCGCCGCCAATCATGTCTGCTGACATCAGGCTGGCAGCAGCCCCCGCGCATGATGGCTGCGCAGTGGCACCCCAACCGCAAACAAGGAAACCGTCATGCTCAATCCGAATGTCCCCGCCTGGTTCGAGATTCCCGCCAATCGCCTCGATCGTGCGCAGAAGTTCTACGAAACCATTCTCGGCGTACAGCTCAAGCGCGAAAACATGGGTGGCGGCGAGATGGCCGTGTTCCCCTACGGCGGCAGGCCGAATGCGAGCGGCGCGCTGATCCAGCACGAGCAACTCGAGCCATCGGTGCTCGGCAGCACGATCTATCTCAACGTCGAGGATTTGCGCCCCGTGCTCGCGCGCGTGCACGAACAGGGCGGCGACACGATCGTGCCGCGTACCGAATTGCCCGACGGCATCGGCTACTTCGCTCAGTTCATCGACAGCGAAGGCAATCGCGTCGGCCTGTTCTCGCCGGTGTGAGGTTCGGATGAATCGGCGCGGCGCTATCATGTGCGGATGCGCCGCGCCGACCGTTTGTTCCTCATCATCCACGCCTTGCGCGGGCGTCGCACGGCGCTGCCCGCGCGGCGCCTCGCGGAAACGCTCGGCGTTTCGCTGCGCACGGTCTATCGCGACGTCGTCGACCTGCAGACTTCGGGCGTGCCGATCGAGGGCGAGGCCGGCGTCGGCTATGTTCTGCGCAAGGGCGCGGACATTCCGCCGCTGATGTTCACCGCCGACGAACTCGAATCGCTCGTCGTCGGCACGCGTTTCGTGCGTGCTTTCGCCGGCGCACGCCTGGCCAAGGGTGCGCAGGCGGCACTGCTCAAAATCGAGGCGGTGTTGCCGGCGGAGCTGAAGCAACGCAGCGAACGCTCGCGCATCTTCGCGCCGACCTGGCGCGAGCGCATGCAGCGCGCGAGCGTGATCGACCGTCTGCACGAAGCCGTGGTCGAGCATCGCGTATTGCGCCTCGACTACGCCGATGGCGCCGGTCGCGCGAGCGAGCGCGAGATCGAGCCGCTGTGCCTAGCGTTCTGGGGCGGCGCGTGGACCCTCGGCGCCTGGTGCCGGCTGCGCCGCGACTTCCGCAGTTTTCGTCCTGACCGCATGGCCGTGTTCGAGACCACAGGCGAGGTCTTCGTCGAAACGCCCGAGCGTGGGCTCGAAGCGTATCTGCGCGCGGCCAGCGCCAATCCCGAAATGAGGGACTGAGAAGGCATGGCCGCCGAAGCGAGCATTCGCGCAGCGAATGGCCCGAAGGGCACGCGGCAGTATTGCCGCGTGTAATGATCATGTCCTCGTCGCAGCGCAACGTCGATTTCATCCTCGAACAGATCGCCGGCGCCGGCACCGTCTCGGCGCGCAGAATGTTCGGCGAATGGGGCCTGTATTGCGACGGTCGCCTCGTCGCGCTGGTCTGCGACGATCGCCTGTTCGTCAAGCCGACCGAGGCGGGTCGCGAATTCCTCGGCGAAGTGGAGCTCGCCCAACCCTACCCGCAGGCCAAACCTTGGTATCTTGTTGCCGAGGAGAAATGGGACGAACGCGAGTGGCTGGCGCGTCTGGTCGCGATCACCACGGCGCAGCTGCCGATGCCATTGCCGAAACCGCCGCGCAAGAAGAAGCCGAAGAAATGACACAATCCGGGAATGTTCGAATGAAGCGTCTGTGCATAGCGTTGTTGCTCACTTCCGCGCTCGTGGGGCAGGTCCATGCAGGAAGTCCCGATCAAGGCAGTGCCGACGAGCGCTTCGAGAATTTGTACAAGTCCGAATGGACCTGGCGCCAGCAGCAGTTCCCCGGCCTCGACAACGAAGATCGCGAAGCGGCCGACAAGGACGACCGCCTGCCCGCGGTCGACGCCAAGGCGCAGGCGGCGCGCCTCGCTTACTGGGACGACGTGCTGAAGAAGCTCGCCTCGATCAAGCCGGACGAGCTTTCCCCCGGCAACAAGGTCAACTACGCGGTGTACAAGCCGCAGCTCGAGAATCTCGCCGCCGGCGTTCGTTTCCGCGACTACGAGATGCCGCTCAACAGCGATTCGCAGTTCTGGTCCGACCTGCGCTTCATGGCCGACCGGCCATTGAAAAATGCGGCCGCGGCCAAGGCCTACATCGCCCGCCTCAACGACGTGCCGCGCTACTTCGACGAGCAGATCGGCAACATGCGCGCCGGCTTGAAGCGCGGGTTTTCCGTGCCGCGCGCGGTGCTGGCCGGCCGCGATGTATCCATTTCCACATTTACCAAAGTGGAAAAAGCGGAGGACAGCGATTTTTACAAGCCGTTCGCGGCGCTGCCGTCGACAATTCCCGCCGATGCGCAGGCCGCGCTGCGTGCCGACGCGGCACGGGCGATCCGCGAGAAGGTCATCCCTTCCTACGCGAAGCTGCTCAAGTTCTTCCGCGAGGAATACGTGCCGCGCGCGCGCCCCACGCTCGCTGCCGAAGCGCTGCCGGACGGCAAAGCGTTCTATCGCCAGCAGATCAAGGAATACACCACGCTCGATCTCGATCCCGACGCGATCCACGAGATCGGCCTCAAGGAAGTCGCGCGCATCGATGCGGAGATGCAGGCGACGATGCGCGCGACCGGTTTCAAGGGCGACTTCCCGGCCTTCCTCAAGTTCCTGCGCAGCGATGCGCAGTTCTATCCCAAGACCGGGGACGAACTACTCATGCGCGCGTCGTGGATCGCCAAGCGCGTCGACGCCAAGCTCGGCCAGTACTTCAAGACTTTGCCGCGCGGCCGTTTCGGCATCGTGCCGGTGCCCGAGGCGATCGCGCCGTTCTGGACCGCCGGCCGCGGCAGTGCGCATACCTATTGGGTCAACACCTACGATCTGCCATCGCGGCCGTTGTACAACCTCACCGCGCTGACCCTGCACGAATCCGCACCTGGCCACGCCCTGCAGGGCGAACTCGCCGAGGAGGCGAAGGCGCAGCCCGAATTCCGCTCGCACAGCTACATATCCGCTTACGGCGAGGGCTGGGCGCTGTACTGCGAGAAGCTCGGCAAGGAGATGGGCATCTATCTGACCCCGTACGACGACTTCGGCCGCGAGACCTACGAGATGTGGCGCGCGGCGCGTCTTGTCATCGACACCGGCATCCACCACAAGGGCTGGACGCGGCAGCAGGCAATCGACTATCTCGCCGGCCACACTGCGTTGTCGCAGCACGAAGTCGAAACAGAAGTCGACCGCTATATTTCCTGGCCCGGGCAAGCGCTGAGCTACAAGCTCGGCGAGATCAAGATCGTCGAGCTGCGCACGCGCGCGGAGAAAGCGCTCGGTGAGAAATTCGACGTTCGCAGCTTCCACGACGCCGTGCTCGAGACAGGCTCGGTGCCGTTGCCGGTGCTCGAGCAACACATCGACGCCTACATCGCTCAGAACAAGGCGGGTTGAGCTCCTCGGCGACCTCCGTCGAGCCGGCTCAACAGCCGCAAATCGAAGCGTCCGGTTTCGCTGTCGCGGTAATGTCGGCGAGTGCCTGTTCCATCCTGAAACAGGCTGTCACGTCCCTGACCCGGTCAAATTGCTCCAAAGCCGGACAGCGGAAATTTTGCGCTTGCGGGATACCACAGCCGTAGATCCGCACTGAACAGCCTTTCCGGTTGCCTTGCGCCGCAACATCGGATCGATTTCCAGCGCGCGCGCGGTTGACTGCCACTTTCAAACGACTGGCGCCCGCGACCCGGTCACTACACTGCCTGCAACGTTGTGCAATGGCCGTAGCGGGGACGAAATCAGGAACCACCAAAACACGCAAGGAGCCTGCGGATTCGTGCAACGGGCCGCGGTGGGATGTTGTTTGGCCGAATCCGACCGGGGTGATTCGAGTTCCGTCGATGGGCCCGCAGCGGCCCCCAATTGGGAGGACAACATGCAATGTAGTTCGAAGTCGAAAGAAAAAATGCAGGCAGGCAGTGCGAAGCACGCCGGCACGGGTTCGTTCGCGTTGCGGGACCAGCGATTCGCGATTATCGCAATCGCCGTGTCCGCGTTGCTGGCGACGCCGGCCTACGCGGTGGAATTGGCGAGTGGAGACTGGACGGTCGACGTCGGCGGCATCGTCAACGCGTACTACACGGCGACGAGTTGTTCGGGCGACGCCGTCGGCGGTCCCGCGCTGGCCGGCAAGGCGCTCGGCTGCAGCGGCGAGAATCACAAGACGACGATCGGCAACGGACTTTTGCCCAGCGGCCTGATTACCAAGTTCAAGACCGTGCAGGACGGCATCGAGATCGGCGGCACGATCGGCATCATGGTGCATGCGGCCACCGATTCCGGCATCGCCGCGAACAGCGGCGTCGACGTGCGCCAGGCGTTCTTCACGATCGGCACGGCCGAAGCGGGCACGCTCAAGATCGGTCGCGATTACGGCATCTTCGGTGCCAACGCGATCCTCGGCGACATGACCCTGCTCGGTGCGGGTGCCCCGGTGCAGGCTACGCAGCGCGGTCGCGTCACGCTCGGCCACATCGGCGCCGGCTACACCTATCTGGATCACTACGGCCAGATGACCTATACCTCGCCGGTGCTCGGCGGAGGCTTCACGTTCTCGGGCGGCATCATGAGTCCGGTCGACACGGCGCCGTTCGTGTCCAAGGCCTATCCGCAGTTCCAGGGTCAGCTCGCCTGGGCGGGCAACGGCTTCAAGGCCTGGGTCGGTCTGAAATCGCAAAAGTTCTACGGCGCAAACAACAGCGGCGGCAACTTCACCGAGACCGCGGGCGAGATCGGCGCCTCGTATTCGGGCGGTCCGTTCGGATTCCTGGTCAATTATCAGGAAGGCACCGGCATCGGCATCCTCAGCGATGGCGACCAGGGCGACGTCAAGGGCCGCAACTATCTGGTCCAGGGCTCGTACAACCTCACCGAGAAGCTCAAGTTCGGTCTGAACTACGGCGAGAGCCGCACCAAGGACGACAACCAGTACAACTACCTGCTCAACGGCAGCTTCAAGTCCAACGCCAATGTCACCGGCGGCCTCTACTACAAGCTGACCAAGAGCGTGACCCTGGTCGGCGAGTTCGGTCGCACCGAATCGAAGGACTATCTCGGCAACACTGCCAAAATGTGGGGCGGTTCGCTCGGCGGCATCGTTTTCTTCTGACTATCTGGCCCCGGCGTGGCACCACGCCGGGACATGCGCTGTGCACGAGGCCAGGGAAGGCCATCTCCCCTGCACTGCCTGCGAATCAGATGCTGTCCGCATCACGCTGCAGCGGCAGCTCGGCACCGGACGCGGCGAGGTCGCGCACGTTCTTCTGCACTGCCACCGCGGCGAACAGGCCGAGCGCGTAGGCCATCGCATAGAAGCCCTTCTCGCTTGGCGCCAGCGTCGCGTTCCACAGGCCCACAGTCAGCAGCACGATGGCGAGTATCAGCGAGGTCCAGCACAGGCCGTAGTAGATGCTGGTGACGGCGATGCCTTCGCTACGGTCGCGCACCGATTTCTGCAGCGATACCGCTGCGAACAAACCGAACACGAGGATGGCGAAGTAGTAGCCCTTCTCGTTGAGGGCCATCTGCGCGTGCCACAGGCCCCACAGGTAGGTGATCACGCCGAGGAACAACGCCGCCCACGAGGCGCCGACGAAGGCCGCGGTCGGGCGTTGCAGTTGCGCTTTCATGTTGATTCCCGTCGTTGCTGCCGGATTGGCGCGGCCAGCATGCGCGCGCGTTCGGCGCCTGTCGCGCAGCGCGGGCGCGGGTATCGACAGGCGATCCGCGCGGGATCGTGCGGTTCAGCAGTGAATGGCGCGATCGGCGACGACGATGCCGTCCGCGTCGGCGTACAGCCACGCGCCCGGTTGGAAACGCACGCCGGCGAATTCGACCACGCGATCAGCCATGCCCGAATGCAACCCTTTCTCGCTCTTGCGCGGATGCGCGGCGAGTGCCTTCACGCCGACGTCCTGCGCGGCGAGTTCCGCCGTGTCGCGCACGCAGCCGTTGACGACGATGCCGGCCCAGCCGTTCTTCACGGCAAGTTCGCCGAGCATGCCGCCGACCAGCGCGCAGCGCAGCGAACCGCCGCCGTCGACGACGAGTACGCGGCCCGCGCCCGGCGTTTCCAGCGTCGCGCGCACGAGCGCGTTGTCCTCGAACACCTTGAGCGTTGCGATCGGTCCGTGGAATGTGCGCTTGCCGCCGTAGTCGCGGAACACGGGCGCGCAGGCCTGTGCCTCGGGATGTGCGTCGGAAAGATCTGCCGTGGCAGGACTCGGCGTGGCCATCAGACGTCCCCGTCCTTGAGCCAATCCTCGCCGCTGCCGCGCTGGTAGACCTTGTCGCTTTCGAGCACGTTGCCCGCGGGGATCGACGGTTGCGCGGCAAGCTCGGCGTAATACGGTGTGAAGTCCGGTTCGGTCGCGCGCATGAGCTGCTCGAAGCTGTCGATGACGAAATACGTTTTCTGGTAGGTGTCGATGCGATAGCGCGTGCGCATGATGCGATGCAGATCGAAACCGATGCGGTTCGGCGCCGCCGATTCGAGGCTGTGGATCGACTCGCCCTTGGACGAGACGATGCCCGAGCCGTAGATGCGCAGGCCATCGTCCTGTTTGATCAGACCGAACTCGACCGTGTACCAGTACAGGCGCGTGAGGTTGACCAGCGCTTCGGCACCGACGCCGTGCGCTTTCACCCCGCCCGCGCCGTAGGCCTGCATGTAGTCGGCGAACATCGGTTCGAGCAGCAGCGGCACATGGCCGAACAGGTCGTGGAACAGGTCGGGTTCGCTGATGTAGTCAATCTGATCGGGGCGGCGGATCCACCAAGTAACCGGAAAGCGCCGGTTGGCGAGATGATCGAAGAAGGTCAGCTCCGGCAGCAGGCCTTCGACGCCGATCAATTCCCAACCTGTCGCCGCCTTGAGCACGCGATTGAGGTCCTCGAACTTCGGAATCGCGTCCTGCGTCATGCCAAAGCGCTGCTGGTTGTCGATGAATTCGCGGCAGGCGCGGCCGACGAGCACCTCGCGCTGGCGCTCGAACAGCGTCGCCCACGTCGCGTGGTCGTCGCGGCTGTAGCTCGCCCACGGCTGCTCGACCACGGCCGTCGTGTAGACGGGCACGTTGCCCTTGTCGGTTTGCTGATGCTCGACGCGGCGAGGCTGTGCGTTCATGGCGGCGCTCTGGGCGAATTGGTTTCTAATGTTACTACTTCTCGCAAGCAGAACGAGAACGGGAGGTTCTAGAACGGCTTCGCCACAATCAGTCAGAACACAGCGAGCAACGATACAAGGCGGGCACCCCTAACCAGAGCCAAACGCGGGCTTGATGGTGATACGCATCGGAAAGCGGCACGCCTTCGTGTTGCCGCGTGAATTCGCCTGAATACGCATCAGTGATGGCCCCCGATCTGCAGGCAAGTTCAGTTTCGCGGCAAGTTCGGCGGCTTTCGTGTCGTAACGCCCCGCAACGTACAGTTCGATTGCAGATTCCGTCGCCAGCGTGGCGCAGATGCGCGTGTCGAAAAATCCGTAGCCGCCGAGAACCAATACACGGTGCATGCAATCGTTCTCTGAGGATGTGTCGTTGCGGCAGCGAGCGTCTGCTTGAAGACCACCGCGCGTGATAATCCGGTTCGGCCGCCTGATTCGCCTGGACAAGTCTCGCACCCTGCGACCGCAATCCGTATCCTCGCGCGATGGGATTTCGACTTATCTACGGCAATGATGCCGAGAAACTGCTCGACCGCCTGGCGGAGCGCTTGCGCGCGCCCGTTGCCGCGGCGAATTTGCTCGAGCCCGAGATCGTGCTCGTGCCGCAGTTCGGGCTGCGGCGTTGGCTCGAAATCCGGCTTGCGGAAAAGCTCGGCATTGTCGCCAACGTCGATTTTTATGCCCCCGCGGAATACGCATGGGAGCTGCTGCGCGCGGCGCATCCGGAGTTGTCCGAAACCTCACGCTTCGATCGCCGGTTGCTGCGCTGGCGTATCTTTGCCGAGCTTGCATTGTTGGCCGGCGATCCACGTTTTGCCAGCCTGCACGCGCTGCTCGGCGACGGTGAGCCGGGCACGAGGCTCCACCTTGCGACCGAACTTGCGCAGTTGTTCGAGCGTTATCTCGCCTATCATGGCGATCTGCTCGCGCGCTGGCAGCGTGGCGCCGATGCGCAGGACTGGCAGGCGCAACTGTGGCGGCGCCTGATCGCCGCGATCGACGAGACGCATCGCGCCGACTTGCTCGACGGCTATGTGCGTCGGTTTGCGGCATCGCATACGCCCCCGCCGGGTTTGCCGCAGCGCCTTGCTGCATTTGCCTGTACGAATATCTCGCCCGACCTGCTGCGCTTTTACGGCTTCGTCGCGCGGCATTGTGAACTCGATTTCCTGATGCCGAACCCGTGCCGCGCCTATTGGGGCGATGTGAAGAGCGAACGCGCACGCCTGCGCGAATTCGGCGCTGCGGCGTTCGCGGCCGAGGAGAATCCGCTGCTCGCCGGCTACGGCTACGCGGGGCAGCAGTTCGTCGCGCAATTGTTTTCCTACGAGGACGTGCAACCGCTCGAGAGCGAAGACGACGAGCTCTGGAACGCGCACCCAGGCGACACTCTGCTGCGGCGCGTACAGCGCGACATTCTCGATCGCGCGCCGCCGATGGCATGCATCACGAAAAACGATACGAGTATACAATTTCATGTTTGCGCATCACGCCTGCGCGAAGTGCAGGTGCTACACGATCAGCTCGTCGCCCTGTTCCAGGACGACGACAAGCTCGATCCGCGCGATGTCGCGATCATGGCTCCCAATATCGGTGCCTACGCGCCTTATATCGAGGCCGTATTCGGCGGGATCGCGCGCGGTGATCCGCGCTATCTGCCGTACACGCTGTCTGATTGTAGCGCGCGCGAGGCGCATGCGCTGACGACGTTCGCGCTCAAACTTGCCGCGCTACCGCTGTCGCGCTTCGGCATCAATGAGGTGATCGACCTGCTCGGCGAGCCCGCGCTCGCGCGCAAGCTCGATCTCGGTACCGAGGACATCGACCTGCTCGCGAATTGGCTGCGCGATGCGGGCGTGCGCTGGGGTCTCGACGAGACACAGCACGAAGACGCGGGCGCAGGCCGCTATCGCGAGTTTTCCTGGGCGTTCGGCCTGGACCGCCTCCTGCTCGGCTACGCGAGCGGCAGCGATGACGATATCGCCGGCATCGCCCCGCTGCCCGCGGTCGAGGGCAGCAACGCGGCCCTGCTCGGCGCGGTGCTGCGCGTGCTCGAAGTGTTGCGTGATTGGCTGACGTTCCAGCGCGGCACGCATACGCCGGCGCAGTGGCAGGCGCGGTTCAACGCGGTGCTCGATGCGCTGCTTGCGATCGACTACGAGCAAGCCGAGGAAGCGCGTGCGTTGGCGTCGATACGCGCTGCACTCGCGGCGCTCGCCGAAGAGAACGCGGCCGCCGGCGTCGAGACGTTGCTCGACTGGCAATGCGTGCGTGATTTCCTCAGCGAAAACTTGAGCCAGCCCGAACGCAGCTATCGTTTCTTCGCCGGTGGCATCAGCGTGACGAGCATGCTGCCGCTGCGCGTGGTGCCGTTCCGCGTGATCTGTTTGATCGGCATGAACGACGAGGCGTTTCCGCGCCGCGACCGCCGCTCTGCGCTCGATCGCAGCGATCGCAGCAAACGTCACGGACAGCGATCCGATCGCGATGACGATCGCTATTTGTTTCTGCAATTGCTGACCTCGGCGGGCGATGTGCTTTATCTCTCGTGGATCGGCGAGGATCAGCGCGACGGCTCCGAGCGAGAGCCTTCCGCGGTCGTTGCCGAACTGCTCGAAGTGTTGCGGTGCAGTTACTTCGCCGATGATCCGCAAGCGCGCGCTCGGCTCGTGGTCAAGCACCCGTTGCAGCCGTTCTCACCGCGCCTGTTCGCGAACGACGATGCGCGCGTATTCACTTATCGTGAAGCCTGGCGCGACGCCGCGCGGCGTGCGCGCGAGACGCGGCCTCTGCCGCCGTTCGTCGACACTGCGCTGCCGGATGCCAACATCGCGCAACCTGCGCAATCCGCGCTGCATCTGCAGCAGCTGCACTGGTTCTGGAGCAATCCTGCGCGTGCGTTTTTCTCGGAACGGCTCGGCGTGCAACTGCCGCGCAGCGAGGATGCTAGCGAAGATGCCGATCCGCTGGAACTGGGAGGGCTCGGCCGCTACCTGCTCGTCGATGGATTGATGCAAAAGCAGAATGCACCGGAATCTGCTGCGATCGGCATCGCGCACTGGCGCGCGCGCGCGCTGCTTCCGGTCGGCGAAAGCGGGGCCGAGGTGTATGCCGACATGTTGGCGTCCGCAAGCGAGCTCGCGCGCGTCGCGCGCGCGTACGCGGGCGATACGCAGCTCGCGCGCGTTGAGGAGTTCACGCTTCCCCTCGCAAGCGGACGCACGCTGACCGGCAGCTTGCCCGAACACCGTGGCGGCCTGATCTGCCGCGCGAGTGCTGGCGCGTTGCACGGCAAGCGTGTCCTGGACGCCTGGATCGATCTGCTGGTGCTTGCCGCAACCACAGGTTCGGCACGGCTCGTGCTGATCGGTCTGGAAAAGGACGAGGTGCAAACTCTGCGCACCGATCGTATCGACTCGATCTCGGCACACCTCAAGCTCGAGCGTCTGCTCGACGGCTACGCGCTGGGTCAGCGCCAACCGCTGTTGTTCTTTCCGAAAACCTCCTACGTTTATGCCGAACGCTGGCGGAAAAATTCGCCAGAGCGCGGCGGCGCTTTGGCCGCGGCGATCGACGCCGACGCACTCAAGGCGGCGCGCGGTGCGTATTATCCGGGCAAGGACGATCAAGGCGGCACAGACAGTACCGATGCCGCATTTGCGCTCGCCGCGCGCGGGCTCGATCCGTTCGCACCCGATGCGGTCGAGGCCGAGGATTTCGCAACCTGGGCGCTGGAAGTGTTCAAGCCGCTGATCGCGGCGCGCGCGGAGGGTGCATGAGCGCCCCGCGCGACGACGAAGACTTGGCGCTGACTCTGCCGCTCCACGGCGTGCAGCTGATCGAAGCGAGCGCGGGCACGGGCAAGACCTACACCCTGGCCGGTTTGTACCTGCGCCTAGTCGTCGAAGAAAAAATGTCGGTGCGTGATGTTCTCGTCGTCACCTTCACCAAGGCGGCGACGGAGAAATTGCGCAAGGAGCTGCGCACGCGCCTGATGCTGTGCGCGGAGGCCGCGGCGAATCCGGACACGGCGGCATCGTCGCCTGCGCAGGCGCAAAGCCGGCACCTCGTCACCGCGGCGCTCGCTCGCGGCGAAGATGCCGCCGCTTTGCGCGTGCGTCTGCGCCTGGCCGCACTTGATCTCGACAGCGCTCAGATCTCGACGATTCACGGTTTCTGCCAGCGCGCGCTCGCCGAACATGGTGCCGCGGCCACGGCCCAGGGTGAGCTCGTCGCCAACGACAAGGATTTGATCGCGACGCTTGCAGCCGACGTTTATCGCGAGCATGCGACCGCGAACGATCGCGGTGCCTATCGTGCGTTTGCCGCGGTGGCTGGCACGCCCGCGCGCTTTGCCAGATTGCTGCCGGAACTTCTTGCCGCAACGACAGCGATATTGCCGCAGCCCCGGCGTAGTGCGCCGCAGGCGCGCGCCGAAATGCGCGCCGCGCACGATTCGGCAAACGCCACGCTGGCGCGCGCGTGGCGGGCGCAGGGCGCCGACGCATTCGAATGCCTGCTCGCGCATATCGATGCGGGCTACATCAACAAGGGCTCGTACCGCATCGACAAGGTGCGCGAGGCGCGCGAAATTTTCGCACGGTGCATCGAGACGGGCGGCACGCCCGATGTCGAGCTGCTCGAGCGTTACACGAGCGCGGCGATCGAGTCCAAGCACAACAGGAACAAGCCGCTGCTGAAACGCCAGGCGTTCTTCGACGCTGTTGCGCAGACGCGCGATTTGGTGCGCACCGCGCAGGACGCGCGCCGCGATTTCGGCCTGCATCTGCTGCACGCCAGCATAGAACGCGCGCGCAGGCAGCTTGCCGGGATCAAACAGGCGGCGCGGCGCCATTCCTACGACGATCTCGTCGATGCGTTGCGCCGCGCCGTATGCGACGAGCGCGGCGGCGCCGCATTCGCCGCCGCGTTGCGTGCGCAGTTTCCGGTCGCGCTCATCGACGAGTGTCAGGACACCGACGCTGCGCAGTTTGCGATATTCGAGAAGATTTGGGGACAGAGCGGCACGCTGATACTGATCGGCGATCCGAAACAATCGATCTACCGTTTTCGTGGCGGCGATGTTGATGCGTACCTCGCGGCACGCAGGCATGCGGCCGGGACTGCGACACTCAAGCGCAACTTCCGCTCCTCGCCCGCGTATCTGCGCGCGCTCGAGCATTTGTATGCTTTTTCCGCCGAGGCCGCATTCGCCGATGCGCGCATCGAGTTCGAAAAGGTGACGGCTGGCGGCAACGTTGCCGACGGCGAAGTCCTGGTCGACGGCGAACCGATCGCACCGTTGACGTTCTTCACGGCCGAGGGCATTTCAAGCAAGCCCGAGGCGATGACCCGCCTCGCCAGCGGCTGCGCCGCGGCGATACTCGATTTGCTGTTGCGCGCACGTGCCGGCAAAGCGACGATCGTCGATGAAACGACGCGCGCCCCGCGCGCGATCGCAACGCAAGACATTGCCGTGCTGGTCCACACGAACGATGAGGCCTATGCGATGCAGACGGCGCTGTCCGCACTGCATCTGCCGAGCGTGACCGTGACCCGACGAAGCGTATTCGCGAGCAACGAGGCCGCCGAACTGCAGCTCGTGCTCGATGCGTTGATCGAGTTCGACGAGCGCCGCTTGCGTGCGGCGTTGACCACGGTGCTGTTCGGCCGGACCCTCGAAGACTTCGCCAACCCTGAACGCCTGAACTGGCCGCGCCGGCTGAGCGAATTCGCGAACTTGCGCGAAACCTGGCAGCGTCACGGCGTGCTCGCGATGCTCGAGCAGGCGTTCGAGCATTGCGCGCCCGACGTGCTGCGTCTGATCGACGGCGAGCGACGCATGACGAACTACTTGCATCTCGCCGATTTGTTGCAAGGCGCGAGCGCGCAAAGTCTGGGTCAACGCGGCCTGGCCGACTGGCTCTCGCAACGTATCTTGCGCGCCGACGACGACAGCGAAGACGAACAGCTGCGCATGGAGTCCGACGCCGCGCGTGTGCAGATTCGGACCGTGCATGTCGCCAAGGGGCTCGAGTATCCATTTGTGTTTCTGCCGTTCGCTGCGCTCAGACCCGGTGCGCGCAACAGCAAGCCACAGTTGGTGCGCCATCACGACGCGGACGGCAACGCGCGCCACTACTGGATTGCCGACGATGCCGCCGCGGAACACCCCGATGCACAAGCCGCGCTCGATGCGGAGAAGAACGAGGAGCAGGCCGAGCGCCTGCGCGTGCTCTATGTTGCGCTGACGCGCGCGCGCTATGCGAGCTTCGTCGGCATTGGCATCTTCGGCGGCGGGTCGGCTTGGCCGGCGCTGCTCAATCTCCTGCGGGTCGAGGCGGGCAAGGCGGGGGAAACCCTGCTTACGCGCCGCTTGCGCCTGCTCTTCGATACCTCCGCCGGCATGATCCAATCCTCGCCGCTGCCCGAGCGCAACGAACAGCGTTGGAGCGAGGAGATGCCGGCCGTTCTCGGCGCATCGCGCGTCGCAACGCGCCCACTGCCCGCGTTGCGCGGCAGCTACAGCTTTTCGCGCCTGAGTGCCGGCACGCGCGAAGATGCGCAGGCGCAGGAACGCGGCGGCGCGAATGACGAAGCAGCGTCGGTGTCTTCAACGATCGCTTACGTCGACATTCCCTCTGCGCTGCGCGGCCCGCGCTTCGGCACCGCGTTCCACGAAATCCTGGAACGCGCCGACTTCGCCGAGTGGCGTGATTGGAACGAGCTCGCACCGCCGTCGACGCAACGCGAATTGGTTGCGCGCGTGCTCGCGCGTCACGCGCTGGCACGTGAGAGTGCAGCCGAAGCCACGATCACGCGCCTCGTTGCGGCGACGCTCAACGAGCCGCTGGCGTTCGGCGCGCGCCTGGCCGACCTCGCCCCGCGCACGAAGCGCGCCGAGCTGCCGTTCCACTTCGCGATCGGCGATGCCGAAGCCTCGCACTGGCTCGATGCGATGCACGCGCACCGCTACCTGCTCGGCCGCACACGTTTCGATACCCAGCGTCTGCGCGGCCTGATGACCGGCGTGCTCGATCTCGTCGTGTTGCACGACGCGCGCTGGTGGGTGATCGACTACAAGACGAATCTACTGTTCGCGAACGACGGAGGAAGCAATCCGTATTCTCCCGAGGCGTTGGCGAGCGCTGTGCGCGATGCGGAATACGACCTGCAATACCTGATCTACCTCGTCGCGTTGCACCGCTGGCTCAAGGCGCGGGTGCCCGGCTACGACTATGCGCGCGATGTCGGCGGCGCGCTGTACCTGTTCGTGCGCGGGCTCGACGGCGGCGGCCGCAGCGGAGTGCACGAGAACTTGCCGCCGCCGGAATTGATCGCCGAACTCGATGCGATTCTGGCGCAGAAACACGAGGAAGCGGTATGAGCGATCTGCTCGCTCGCCTCGAAGCGCAGGGCATCGTGCAGCCCGTGGACGCGGCACTCGGCCGCTTGCTTGCGGCGAAAGCAAGAACCAACGGCGAAATGATCGGCCTCGCCGTCGCGTTGGCGAGCGCCGCGCTCGCCGAAGGTCACAGCTGCGTGCCGCTGTCCGAACTGCGGACCTTCGCCATCGCGCGCGCGGGTGACGATGCGGGTGCCGTGTCGCCTCTCATTCGCGGCTTGCCGGCGATCGGCGAACTGCGTCGTGCACTGCTCGATTGCGATCTGGTTTCAGGCGACGGCGCGGCGCACACCGCGTTGGTTCTTGATGCAGAGGATCGTTTGTACCTGCGCCGCTACTATTGCTACGAGCGAACGGTCGCCGCGGCGATCGGCGCACGTGCGCAATCCACGCCGCCGGCGATCGATGCCGCGAGCGTCGAAGCCGCGCTCGATCGCTACTTCACTGCGCAGCCTGATCCCGATCAGGTCGCGGCGGTGCGGCTCGCGTTGCGTTCGCGCTTTGTGATCATCTCGGGCGGTCCGGGAGCCGGCAAGACCTCGACTGTGCTGCGCCTGCTCGCGATCCTGATCGAACAGGCGCTCGCCGCGGGTGAACGCGCGCCGCGCATTGCACTCGCCGCACCGACCGGCAAGGCCGCGGCGCGTCTGGCAGAATCGCTGCGCGCGCCCGGTCTGCCGGCAGACGACGCCGTGCGCGCCGCGCTGCCGGTGGATGCGAAAACCTTGCATCGTCTGCTCGGCGTGACCCGCGGACGCACCGGTGCGCGCCATCGCGCGCAGCCATTGCCGTACGACGTCGTTGTGGTCGATGAAGCCTCGATGCTCGATCTCGCGCTGGCCGCGCGTCTTGCCGACGCGCTCGCAGCCGACGCGCGCCTGATCCTGCTCGGCGATCGCGATCAACTCGCCGCGGTCGAAACCGGCCGCGTGTTCGGCGCGTTGTGCCAGGCGGCGAGCGCATCCACGCCGCCAGCGCCATCCTCTTCGTTGGCGGCAGCTGCTTTCTCGCGCAGGAAAGTACCTGACGAACAGGCCGCCTTCGCGTTTCCACCGACGATGGTTGCGAATGCGTCCGCGTTGTCCGCAACCTTTGTCGAGCTGCGCGGCAATCACCGTTTTGGCGCGCACAGCGCGATCGGGCGCCTCGCATCCGCGTTGCGCGTGGGCCGCGCCGATACGGCGCTGCATATTCTCGACGCGGGCGGCGACGAAGCACGCCGGATCGATGTCGGCGCATCCGTGTTGCTGCAGCGTATCGTGCGCGAGCTGGTGCCGCGCTACGCCGGTCTCGCACAGGCGTCCGATGCCAACGCCGCCTTCGCCATCGCCGACCGTTTCCGCGCACTGTGCGCGTTGCGCGAAACCGCGTTCGGCGCGGTCGCGATCAACGCGGCGATCGAATACGAGCTGCGCCGGCGCAGCGATCGCATCGATGCGAACGGCTGGTACGCGGGCCGCCTCGTCATCGTCGGCGGCAACGATTATCGGCTGGGCCTGTTCAACGGCGATATCGGTGTTGCCTTGTGCAGCGGCGCCGGTGGTGCACTCGAAGTCTGGTTCCGCAATGCCGACGGCAGCCTGCGCGCGCTGCCCCCGCTCGTGCTCGGAGCGGTCGACGCAGCCTACGCGTTGACCGTGCACAAGGCGCAGGGTTCCGAGTTCGACGAGGTGACCGTCATGCTGCCCGACCGCGACGCGCGCGTGCTGACACGCGAGCTCGTCTACACCGCAGTCACGCGCGCGCGCAAAAAAGTGGAATTGTGGACAAGTGGAGAAGTGCTCACGCAAGCGATCGCGCGCAGCACGCAGCGCTGGTCGGGATTGGCGGAAGCGGTCGACTCGGCCGTTTCAAGGATAGGATCGTGACGGCCGCGGCTGCGATCGATTCGTTCGCGGAGCTGGCGGGCGGCCGCGTTTTCGTGCGCCGCTGGAACGCGTTCAGGCGAGTCTCTGGCGTTGCGATTGCGGGGCTCGATATTTCCAACTATAGTGTTGACAAAATCAACACCGAGAATCCGGCATGGACACCGTGCGGGAAATCCGCCAGTTCAACCGTTTTTACACGCGTCTCGTCGGCTTGCTCGACGAGCATCTGCCCGACAGCGATTTCACCCTGCTCGAAGGTCGCGCCACATATGAACTCGCCACGGGCGGAAAACAGACTGCCGCCGATCTCGCCCGCACGCTCGACGTCGACAAGGCGCAACTGAGCCGGGCGTTGCAGACGCTGAAGCGGCGCAAGTTGCTCAAGGCCGAGGTCGATCCCGGGCACGCGAAGAAAAGGCTGTTGTCGCTGACCCCGGCCGGTCGCGTCGCCTTCACCGAACTCGAACACGGCACGCGGCTGCGCATGGAGTCCGTCCTGCAGCCGCTCGGCGGCGCGAAGCGGAAGAAGCTGGTTTCTTCGTTGCGCGACATCCAGGCGGCATTCGCGGCGAACGTCGCCAAACCGTCCGCGGTCGTGCTGCGCGCGCCGGTTCCCGGCGACCTCGGCTGGGTGATCCACCGTCAGGCCGTGTTGTACACGCAAGAGTACGCTTGGGACTGGACCTACGAAGCGCTCATCGCGAAGATTCTCGGCGAGTTCGCCGCTGCATTCGATCCGGCGAAAGAGGACGGCTGGATCGCGGAACGCGCGGGTCAAATCCTCGGTTCGATTTTCCTGATGAAGGGCGATGCCCCCGGCGTGGCCAAGCTGCGCCTGCTTTACGTCGAACCGGCCGCGCGCGGATCGGGCCTCGGTCGCCGGCTGGTCGATACCTGCATTGCGCGTGCGCGCGAGCTGGGCTACCACCGCCTCACGTTGTGGACGAACGATGTGCTGACCGCGGCGCGGCGGATCTACGAGACGTCCGGTTTCCGCCTCGCACTGGAAAACCGGCACCGATCCTTCGGCAAGGATCTGCTCGGTCAAACCTGGGAGCTGGACTTGCTCAATGCAGCGTCGGGCCCTCGCGCCGCGGCGGCGGAAACTCGATGACGTTGTCGCCACCGGCCTGACGCGGCCGCGATCCGTCCCAGAGCATGGGCACGTTGCGCGGACGGTCCGGCTCGAGTCCGTTGCGCTCGATTTCGTTGCGGTAACCGAACTCGGCGGCTTGCGCTTCTTCATTCTCCTCGTCCTCCCAGCTGTAGCGCTTGCGTGGCGCGGCGGGGTCGAGTGCGGAGAAGGCGAGTGCGGCGATCAGTCCGGCGATCGCGCCGGCGGCGTGGTATTCGAACGAGACGTTTTCCTCGCGCGGCAATACCGTCATGGTCATGCCGCCGTAGAGGAAGAACACCGCGAGTGCGATCGAGACGCCGAGGCGGTCGCGGCGCAGCAGGCCGATGACGAACAGGAAGAACATCAGGCCGTGGGTGATCCCGCTGATGCCGACGTGCAGCGAGGGCCGTGCCCACAGCCAGACGCCGAGGCCGGAGACGATCCAGATCAACGGCAGCGCATAGCGCGCGGCGCGCGGGTAGGCATAGAGCGTGAATGCGGAAAGCAGGCCCAGCGGTAACGTGTTCGACATCAGGTGCTCGAACGAGGCGTGCACGAACGGTGCGGTAAGAATGCCGACGAGGCCGCGCGGATCACGCGGCCGGATGCCTAGCGCGTTCATGTCCCAGCCGAGCGCGAACGCGGCCAGCCAGACGATCCAAATGCCGGCGACGAGCGCGAGCGCGCCGAGCACCGCGTAGCGCACGCGTTCGCGATCGCTGCGCACGGTGGCGGCGCTGGCTTCGGCGGTAATCGGGGCGAGGTCCATGCCTCCATCATGGGGACGCCGGCGGCGCGCACAAGACATGTCCTCCATGGCAGACTCATTACATGCTGCTGCGAACGGCCGAACCCGACGACGCGATGGAGGTGGCGCGCGTGCACGTGCGCGCGTGGCAGGCCGGCTATCGCGGGTTGCTGGCGCAGGATTATCTTGACGGTCTGCGCGCCGAAGATCGGGCGTGGCGGTACGACTTCGCGAACCCCGATCCGCGCCGACCGGCGACATTGGTTGCGCTGGACGGCGGTGCAGTCTGCGCATTCACGACCACAATGCCGGCCGGCGACACCGATATGCCGGAATGCGGCGAACTTGGCGCGCTCTACGTCGATCCGGACTACTGGAGTCGCGGCATCGGCACCGTGCTGGTGCGCGCGGCACGTGCACGCTTGCGCGACCAGGGTTTCCGCGAAGCCATGCTCTGGCTGCTCGCCGGCAATGCGCGCGGCGAGCGCTTCTACCGTGCCGACGGATGGGTGGCGAACGGAATCACGCGCAAGGATGTCGTCTGGGGCGTTGAGGTCGACGAACTGCGCTATCGCCGTAGATTGGACTGACGCAGCGTCGGCCGCCGCGCATGCTTTATCATGTCTCGATGAATTCCCCGCACAACGCCAATCCCGTCGTCCATCTCAAGATCGAGCGCCGCTCCAACCATCCGTGGATTTTCCAGAAGATGGTCGAGAAACCCGATCCCAAGCCCCGGCCCGGCAGCGTGGTCGACATCGTCGATCGCGACGGCATGTTCGCCGGCCGCGGCTTCTACAACGGCCACTCGCGCATCGCCCTGCGCGTGCTCACGGCCGATCCGGACGAGGCCGTCGACGAGAACTTTTTCGCGCGCAAGATCTCCGATGCGATCGCGCTGCGTCGCGAAGTGCTCAAACTCGACGCGGTGACCGACGCCTACCGCGTGATCCATTCCGAAGGCGACGGACTCTCCGGTCTCGTCGTCGATCGTTTCGCCAACACGCTCGTCGTCGAATATTTCTCCGCCGGCATGTTCAAGCAGCGCGACCTGATCAAGCGCGTACTGCTGCAGCATTTTCCCGAGGCGGAAATCTACGCCTTCGCCGAGGAACACGTGCAGAAGCAGGAAAGCTTCGATTGCTCGGCGCCGCCGACGCCGAAGCCGACCGTGATCCACGAGCACGGCGTGCAGTTCCATGCCGCGCCGGGCAGCAAGCACAAGACCGGCTTCTTCGCCGACCAGCGCGACAATCGTCTGTATCTGTCGGAATTCTGCGCCGGCAAGCGCGTACTCGATCTGTGCTGCAACTCGGGCGGCTTCGGCATTTACGCCAAGGCGCGCGGTGGCGCCGAGGAAGTCGTCGGCATCGATCTCGACGAGGAGATTCTCGGCATTGCCGAGCAGAATGCGCGACTGAACAAGGCCAAGGTGAAATTCATCCAGGCGGACATCTTCGCCTGGCTGCGCGATGTCGCCGGCAATCCGGCGAAGAAATTCGACGTCGTCATCCTCGATCCGGCGAAGATGACGCGCGATCGCGAACAGGTGATCCCAGCGCTGAAGAAATACCTCGACATGAACAAACTCGCGCTCGGCGCGGTCAAGCCCGGGGGTATCTTCCTCACCTGTTCCTGCACCGGGCTGGTCAGCGAGGAACAATTCCTCGACATGCTGCGCCGCGCCGCGTTTTACGCCAATCGCACCGTGCAGGTGATCAAAGTTTCCGGCGCCGGCCCCGATCATCCCTGGCAGGCGCACGTGCCCGAGTCGCGCTATCTGAAGGCGGCGTTCTGCCGCGTCGAGTAAGCTTCGGTTGTAGCTATCCGCCGGAGCGTCCCGGCCTGCAGTGGCGCTTGAGGACACGAGGATGAAGCTCCCGGTCTTGGCTGCCCTTTTTATCCCCATGCTGCTGGACTGCGCATTTGCGCACGCCCAAGCGCCCGAGCACGTGCGCGTCGTTTCCGACGATGAATTTTTCGACCTGTCCTCGCCACGGCAGCAAGCGCGTATTGCCGCGAATATCGAGCAAGGTCTGAGCGAATTGCGCCGGCAGGGACGATTGCCGCAAGACAGTATCCAGACCTCCGTCATGGATCTGGCCTGGCCGCTGCAGACGGCCGGCCGATTCGATCAGTTCGGCTATCACGGCGTGAGCAACTTCGTGGATCACGGCCTGCCGTATCCGAATCCCGTGCAGGACTACGCTTGCGGTTCGCGCACCTACAATCTGGCGAATGGATACAATCATGCCGGCACCGACTACTACTTGTGGCCGTTTCCATGGTCGATGATGGACGCGGGGCAGGTGCAGATCGTTGCCGCTGCGCCGGGCGTGATCATCGCCAAAGATGACGGCAATTTCGACCGCGACTGCGCGCTCGACGGAACGACCAATCCGAATGACGTTTACGTGATGCAGGACGATGGCCTCTACGCGTTCTATTTCCACATGCGCAAGGGTTCGGTCACCTCTCTGCCGATTGGCGCGCGCGTGGCCGCTGGCGACTATCTCGGCCTCGTCGGCAGTTCTGGCAGTTCCACCGGCCCGCATCTGCATTTCGAGTTGCGCGATGCTGCTGGTGCGGTAGTTGATCCACGCAACGGCCAGTGCAACGCCGCGCCGGACCGCTGGATCGTGTTCCAGCCCTACGAAGATCCGCATATCGACACGCTGAGCATGCATTCGGCGGAGCCCGAGTTTGTCGGCTGCGGCGTCGATGCCAGCGGTAACGCGGTCACGGAAACGCCGCACTACGAAAATGAATTCAAACCCGGCGCTGCGCTGTGGGTTTTCGTTTCGTATCGCGATCAACGCAACGGCGAGGTAACACAATTCAGCATCGTGCGTCCGGACGGCAGTGTTTTCGCGCAGTGGGACTTCGACCTCGCCAGCCAGGGCAACCCGAAACCGTTCTACTCCGGCACCGGCGCCGACTGGAAATTCACCTTGCCCACCGATGCGCCGATCGGCCTCTGGACGGTCACGGCTTTGTTTCAGGGACAAACCTACACGCGCAGCTTCAGCGTGGACTGGGGTTGGTTGCCGTGGCGGATAAGATTGCCGCCGGAGCCACCACGACCATCACGGCGCTGAGAGTCCTAGCGGAGGACGCCGTGCACGTGCGGGCGCGGCGCAGGACCGGTGGCACCCCCAGCGCGAAGGTAATCCAATCGTCCGCCGCAGGCGCATGTGCCCGAGTCGTGTTATACAAGGCTGCATTCTTCAGCATCGACAAGCGCGGCCAAGTCGTACGGCTTGAATCGTGCCTGATGGTGAGTGATTCCTGAACAGGGTACAGCGGCTCTTCACGTTTTCTTTCCCTGCAGTCGGCTATACCAAACCCTCATTCAGATTGTGCGGACACGCCTGTCCGCAAGGGCCGCGCGCACCTCTGTTGCGCGCGGCGATCTGACCCTTCCACACTCATTGGGGGATGAGCGCGATGTCGTGCGCGTGCGCGGCAGTCGCAATGACGAGGACCACGCTTGGACGGCAGACGTGCGAAGCGAAAACTCGGCCGCCTGATCCTGCCGGCGATGCGCTGGCTCGGTCTGCCCCTGGGCGCAGCATTCGCGCCGCGCAAGTCGGGCAAGCGCCGCGCGCGGATGCGGCTCAGCGAAGCACCGCTGCGCGCAGAGTTGCTGACCGCCGCACAAATGGCCGAGCGCGGCCACGAGCTGGCCGACGAGCATGAATGGCGCCGCGCACGCCGCGGCGATGCGCTGCTGCTCGAGCGGCTGCGTCACAACGAAACACTGATTGAGGACACCTGCCACGCACTGGCGGCGGCGATCGCCGACAAGCATCGCATCACGCCGGCCGGCGAATGGCTGCTCGATCATCTGTACGTGATCTTCGATCAGGTGCGCAAGACGCGTGCGCACCTGCCGCGCGGCTACAACGCGGAACTCCCGGTGCTCACGCGCGGCGCGAGCGCGGGCATGCCGCGCGTGTACGACCTCGCGCTCGACGCGATCTCGCACGGCGACGGCCGCGTCGACCAGGATGCGCTCGCGCGCTTTGTGCGTGCGTATCAGGAACGCGCGTCGCTCAGCCTCGGCGAACTGTGGGCGATTCCGATCATGTTGCGCGTGGCGCTGATCGAGAATATCGGCCGTGCCGCCGCACGCGTGCGCCGCGGCCTCGCGCACAGCCGTCTTGCCGCGCAATGGGCACAGCGCATGCTCGACACGGCGGAGGCTGATCCGAAAAGCCTCATCCTCGTCGTCGCCGACATGGCGCGCACCGAGCCGCCGCTGACCCAAGCCTTCGTTGCTGAAATGTCGCGCAGCTTGCACGGCGCAGGTGCCGCGCTCAACCTGCCGCTGAGCTGGATCGAGCAGCGTCTCGCCGAGGCTGGCCAGTCGATCGCGCAGCTCGTGCAGAACTCGCATCACGAGCGCGCGCTCGACCGGGTCACGATCGACAATTCGATCGCGAGCCTGCGCCTGCTCGATGCGCTCGACTGGCACGAGTTCGTCGAAAGCACGAGCGCCGTCGACCGCATCCTGCGTCAGGATCCCGCCGGCCTCTATGCGCGCATGGATTTCGCCACGCGCGACGCCTACCGTCACGCGGTCGAACACTACGCCCGGCGCAGCGGCGGCGGCGAGCCGGCGGTCGCCCAGGTCGCGCTCGGGTTGGCGCGCGAGGCGGTGGCAGATGTGCCGTCGGCGGAACCCGAACCCGCCGCGCACATCGGCTATCACCTCGTTGGCGCCGGCCGCGCGGCGTTGTTGCGCCGCTGTGGCGTCGGCGCGTTAGGCGCGTGGCTCGACACCTGGCGCAGCGGCGGCATGCCGTTTGCTGTCTATCTGTTCGCAATCGTCGCCCTCGGGCTCGGCGCCGCGCTGCCGTTGCTGCGCCCGTTGTGGACCGCCGACTTGCCACTCTGGTTGCGCCTCGCCGCGACCTTCTGCGGCGTGGTCGCGATCAGCCATCCGGCCATCTGGCTCGTCGATCGCGTCGCGCTCGCGTTGGTTGGGCCGCGACCGCTGCCGCGCATGGATTTCCGCGCGGGCATACCGGCGCAGGCACGCACGCTGGTCGTCGTGCCTTGCCTGCTCGGCAGTGTCGAAGAGGCTCGTTCGCTCGCCGACCAGCTTGAGCTGCGCTATCTCGCCAATCGCGACGAAGGATTGGCCTTCGCCTTGCTCAGCGATTTCGCCGATGCGGACGAGGCCGAGCTCGCGGGCGACGCGGCGATTCTCGATGCCGCGGTCGAGGCAATCCGAGCGCTGAACCGGCACCACCCGAAGGCGCGCTTCCTGCTGCTGCACCGCGCGCGCACCTGGAACGACAGCGAGCAGTGCTGGATGGGCCGCGAGCGCAAGCGCGGCAAGCTCGGCGACCTTAACGCGCTACTGCGCAACGGCGACACCGCGGCCTTTGCCTGCCTGTTCGGCGAACGCACCGCGCTCGACGGCGTGCGCTACGTGATCACGCTCGATGCCGATACGCATCTGCCGAGCGATGCGGCGCGCCGGCTCGTCGAGACGATGGCGCATCCGCTCAACCGCCCGCAATTGGACGCGGACAGGCGCCGCGTGGTTTCTGGCTACACGATTCTGCAGCCGCGCGTCGGCAATCTGCTGCCGAGCGCGGGCAGCACGCGCTATGCCGCGGTGTTCGGCGGCGAGGCAGGCCTCGATCCGTACACGCTGGCGGTATCCGACTTGTATCAGGATCTGTTCGGCGAAGGCTCGTTCATCGGCAAAGGCATCTACGAAGTCGAAGCGTTCGAGCGCACGCTCGGGACGAACTCTGCAGACGCCCCGGACGGGCGGTTTCCGCCCAATCGCATCCTTTCCCACGATCTGCTCGAAGGCTGCTACGCCCGCGCGGGCCTGACCTCCGACGTCGAACTCTACGAGGAATATCCGCAAAGCTATCGCGTCGACGCACAGCGCCGTGCACGCTGGGTGCGTGGCGACTGGCAGATCGCGGCATGGCTGTTCCCCTCCGTGCCGATGGCGGGTGGTCGGCGCGAGCGCAATCCACTGTCGTTGCTGTCGCGCTGGAAGATCTTCGACAACCTGCGCCGCAGCGTGCTGCCGCCGGCGCTGTTCGCCTTGCTGCTGCTGGCCTGGTTCTGCCTGCCGCGACCGGGCGCGTGGACGCTGCTCGTACTCGCCGCCGTGCTGCTGCCGGTCGTTGTCGACGCGACGCTCGCGCTGCTGCAATCGCCCGCCCGTGGATTGCTGCATCATCTCGTCGGTGTGCTGCGCGGCGCCGCGTCGGCCGCGTCGCGTGTCGCGTTCCGCCTCGCCTGCCTGCCGTTCGAGGCGACGCAGAACGCAGGCATGATCGCGCGCACCTGGTGGCGCGTGCACGTCTCGCGGCGGCATCTGCTGCAGTGGGTCGCGTCGAGTGTCGTAGCCGGACGTGCGCGCGGCGACGGCGTACTGGCGACGTGGCAGCAGATGAAAGTGGCGCCGGTCGCGGCGTTCGCCATCGCAGCAGCTCTGCTTTTGTGGCGCGCCGACATGCTGGCATTGGCCGCGCCGTGGCTGCTCGCCTGGTTCGTGGCACCTGCGCTCGCCGCGTGGACGGCGCGCGTGCCGGCACGCAGGACACAACCGCTCGATACACAGCAGACGCGATTCGTGCGTCAGGCCGCGCGCCGCACCTGGGCCTGGTTCGAGCGTTTCGTCGCTGCTGAGGACAACTGGCTGCCGCCGGATCATTACCAGGAATATCCGGCGGTCAAGATCATGCACCGCACCTCGTCGACCAACATCGGCATGGGCTTGCTTGCGAATCTCGCCGCGCACGATCTCGGTTACGTTTCGTTGCGCAGTCTGCTCGCGGCGACCCGGCGTACATTCGACACCTTGCAGAAGATGGAGCGCTACCGCGGTCATCTCTACAACTGGTACGACACGGCGGCGCTGACGCCGTTGCAGCCGATGTACATCTCCACGGTCGACAGCGGCAATTTCGTCGGCCACGTGCTGACCCTGCGCCAAGGTTTGTTCGAACTGCTGCGCGCACCGATCGTCGGCAAGCAGGCATTCGATGGCCTGGCCGACACGTTTGCCGTGCTGCGCGCGTTGAGCGCGCGCGTGGACAGCGAACTGTGGCAGCCACTCGACAATGCGCTGGTCGCAGCGCAGCGCCTGCCGCCGACGCTGCCGATCGTGCCGACCCACGCCGCGTTGCGCGAACTGTTCTTGCGTGCGCAGGCGCTACACGCAAAGTTGGCCGACGGCGAGCCACTCGAGCGCGAATGGAGCGAAAAACTCCTGCGCCAGGCGGCGATGACGATGGCCGACATCGAAGACTTCGTCGGCGATGTTTCGATTGCGACGGCGGTCGCCCACGATGCCGGCGCAATCCACGCCGAATCGCCGATGCCGAGCCTGCAGGCGCTGGCAGCCTCTGAATCGATCTCGCCCACGGCGCGCGGACTCGCACGCACCTGCGTACAGGAAATCGAAGCATTGGGCGCGCTCTGCGCCGATTTCGCGCGCGTCGATTTCGCCTTCCTTTACGATCCGGCGCGCGAACAATTCGCGATCGGCTACAACGTCAGCGAGGGCCGCCGCGATGCCGGCTACTACGACCTGCTCGCCTCCGAAGTGCGCCTCGCCGTCTACCTCGCGGTTGCGCAGGGACAGATTGCACAGGACGGCTGGTTCGCGCTCGGCCGCGCGCAGACCCAAGTTCCCGAGGGCCAGGTGCTGCTGTCGTGGAGCGGCTCGATGTTCGAATACCTGATGCCGCAGCTGGTGATGCCGGTATGGCCCGGCAGCCTGATCGAGGAGTCGGCGCGCGTCGCGGTCGCGCGGCAGATCGGCTGGGGCCGCGAACACGGCCTGCCCTGGGGCATCTCCGAATCCGGTTACTTCCTCACCGACGCTGGCCAGAACTATCACTACCGCGCGTTCGGCGCGCCCGGCCTCGGCCTGCAGCGCGGCCTGTCGCAGGATCGCGTAATCGCGCCGTATGCGAGCGCACTCGCCATGCTCGCAGCGCCGAGCGAAGCCGCGCACAATCTCGCCGAGATCGCCGCGCGCGGTTGGTGGTCGCAGTACGGCTATTACGAGGCAATCGACTTCACCGCGGCGCACCTGCCCTCAGGCGAGACGGTCGGCGTGGTGCGCGAATACATGGCGCATCATCAGGGCATGAGCCTGGTCGCGTTCGGCGAATGTCTGAACAACGCGCCGATGCCGCGCCGTTTCGCCGCCGATGCCGAGCTCGCAGCGGTGTTACTGCTGCTGCAGGAACGCGTGCCACGCAACGTCGCGCTCGCGCCCGCGGCGCCGCCCGCGCTCGATGCGCGCGCCGAGGAAGAGGCCGCGGCGACGCCGCAGCGCCGCTACACGCGCGCCGATACACCGCGCCCGGCGGTGCAGTTGCTGAGCAACGGCAGCTACCATCTCATGCTGACCCAGAGTGGCGCCGGCTACAGTCGCTGGCGCGAACTTGATCTCACGCGCTGGCGCGAGGACCCGACGCGCGACGCCTGGGGCACGTTCATCCATATCCGCGATGTCGACACTGGCAAGAGCTGGAGCACGGCCGCGGCGGTCGCCGCGGATGCGGTCGAAGCACGCGAAATCGTGTTCGACGACGCGCGTGTCGAGCAGCGACTGAGCCTCGACCGCCTCGAGGCGCGCGTGCAGATCGTGGTTTCGCCCGAGGACGACATCGAGCTGCGCCGCCTGCGCCTGACCAATCGCGCGCGCACGCCGCGCACGTTCGAGCTGACCAGTTACGCCGAGGTCGTGCTCAACGCCGGCGCGGCCGACGCGCTGCATCCGGCGTTCAACAATCTGTTCGTGCAGACCGAGATCCTGCCTGAGCACGCGGCGATCCTCGCCACGCGCAGGCCGCGCCTGGCCGGCGATGCACAGCCCTGGCTCGTGCATCTGTTCTGCATCCGCGAGGAGGCCGGGCGCAGGAACACCACGGTCGAGACTTCATTCGAAACCGACCGCATGCGTTTCCTTGGCCGCGGTCACGACGCGCACGATCCGGCCGCGGCACGCAGCGCGGGCGTGCTCTCGAACACCGCGGGCGACGTGCTCGATCCGATCGTCGCGATCCGCCGGCGCGTGAGCGTGCCTGCGGAGGGCAGCGTCGTCGTCGATCTCGTCATCGGTGCGGGCGACAGCCGCGAGGCCGTGCTCGAGCTGGCCGACAAGTACCGCGACCGCGCGTTCGCCGACCGCGCGCTTGCGATCGCGACCACGCACAACCGCATGGCGCTCGGTCAGATCAACGTCAGCGAAAGCGAGGCGCAGCTCTACTCGCGCGTGGCCTCGGCAATCCTCTATGCCGATCCCGCACGGCGTGCGCAGGCCGAGGTCGCCGCGAGCAACCGCTTGAGCCAGAACGGGCTGTGGGCGCACGGCATCTCGGGTGACCTGCCGATAGCGCTCGTGTCGATCGAGGATGTGGACAAGCTCGCGCTCGTGCGCCAGGCGGTGAGCGCGCAGCGCTATTGCCGGACGAAGGGACTGCATTTCGACCTCATCGTGCTCAACGAGGAGCGCGGCGGTTATCGCCAGGAAGTCAACGACGCGATCTACGCCGCCGTCGCAGCAGTGGGCGAAGGCGCGGCGATCGACAAGCCCGGCGGTGTCTTCATCCGCGCCAGCGCACAGGTTCCGCACGAGGATCGCGTGCAATTGTTCGCGGTCGCGCGTGTGGTGTTGTCGGATCGCGCGGGCAGCTTCGCCGAGCAACTGCGCGACGCGAAGTCTTCGACCAGCGAAATCGTGGTGCCGAAATTCGTCGCGACGCGGCAGTCGGCAAGCACCGATGCGCGACAGGCGTCGATACCGAAATTGGAGATGTTCAATGGCTACGGCGGCTTCGCGCGCGCCGGGCGCGAATACGTGATTGTCTGCGACGCAGCGAAGCGCACGCCGCTGCCGTGGGCGAACGTGCTCGCCAATCCGCATTTCGGCTGCGTCGTTACCGAGTCGGGCTGCGGCTACACATTCTTCGACAACGCGCACGAATATCGGCTGACGCCGTGGCACAACGACGCGGTCGCCGACCCGAGCGGCGAAGCGTTCTACCTGCGCGACGAGGAAACCGGCGCGTACTGGTCGCCGACGCCGGCGCATGCGGGCGGCCGCGGCCGCTACGTCGTGCGCCATGGCTTCGGCTACAGCCAGTTCGAACATGTCGAGGACGGCATCGCGAGCGATTTGCGCGTGCATGTCGACGTCGAGGCCCCGGTGAAGTTCTTCGTCCTGCGCCTGCGCAACGACTGCGGCCGCGCGCGCCGGCTTTCGATCACGGGCTATGTCGAATGGGTGCTTGGCGATCTGCCTTCGCGGACAGCGCAGCACGTGACCGGGTGGTTCGATGCGAGCGGCGCGTTGTTCGCGCGCAACAGCTGGAACGCGGAATTCGCCGGTCAAGTTGGCTTCTTCGATGTCGGTTCCGCGCAGCGCACGGTGAGCGGCGATCGCAGTGAATTCATCGGTCGCAACGGCAGTCTGGAATCGCCCGCGGCGATGCGCCGCGCGCGCCTGTCCGGCCGCGTCGGTGCTTGTCTTGATCCGTGCGCGGCGATCCAGGTGGAACTCGAACTCGCCGATGGCGAGACGCGCGAAGTGATTTTTCGCCTCGGTGCAGCACGCAGCAGCGAAGACGCCGAGGCACTGGTCGCGCGTTTCCGCCGCACCGGTGCCGCGCGTGCCTCGTTCGAGCAGGTCGCGGCGCTCTGGCAACGCCTGCTCGGCAACGTCATCGTGACTACGCCAGATCCAGGTTTCAATCTGCTTGCGAACGGCTGGCTGCTGTACCAGACGATCGCCTGCCGATTGTGGGCACGCAGCGGCTTCCATCAATCCGGCGGTGCGTTCGGCTTCCGCGACCAGCTGCAGGACGCGATGGCGCTCGTGCACGCCGAGCCGGCATTGTTGCGCGAGCAGATCGTGCTCGCTGCACAGCGCCAGTTCCGCGAAGGCGACGTGCAGCACTGGTGGCATCCGCCCGCCGGTCGCGGCGTGCGCACGAATTGTTCCGACGATTATCTGTGGTTGCCGCTCGCGGTCGCGCGTTACGTCCGCGCAAGCGGCGACCATGCCGTGCTCGACGAGCGCAGCCACTATCTCGAAGCGCGGCCTTTGAATGCCGGCGAGGAGTCGTACTACGACCTGCCGCTGCGTTCGAACGAGACCGCCGACCTCTACCAGCACTGCGTGCGTGCGATCGAGCATGCATTGGGCAACATTAAGGGCGCCGCGCATGGCCTGCCGCGCATCGGCAGCGGCGACTGGAACGACGGCATGAACGCGGTCGGTGCCGAGGGTCGCGGCGAAAGCGTCTGGCTAGGGTTTTTCCTGCACCACGTGCTGACGCAATTCTACGATGTGGCCGTCATTCGTGGCGACGCCATATTCGCCGAGCGTTGCGCGCGCAGCGCCTTCGAACTCGCGGCGAATCTCGAACAGTACGCGTGGGACGGCGACTGGTACCTGCGTGCCTGGTTCGACGACGGCACGCCGCTCGGGTCGCGCAAGAACGACCAATGCCGGATCGATTCGATCGCGCAGAGTTGGGCGCTCCTTTCCGGCGCGGGGCGTCCCGCGCGCGTCGCGCGCGCGCTCGACGCGCTCGATGCGCAACTGGTCGACGAGGAGGCGAAGCTGATTCACCTGCTTTCGCCTCCCTTCGATCGACAACTCAACGCAGTGAATGAACAAAGGGGCAGCGCAGCCGCGAGATTGCAAGCTCCCGATCCCGGCTACATCGCCGGCTACCTGCCCGGCGTGCGCGAGAACGGCGGCCAGTACACGCATGCCGCGGTCTGGGCGGTGATGGCGTTCGCCGAGGCCGGCCGCATCGAGCGCGCCTGGCAACTGTTCGACCTGATCAATCCGCAGCGCCATGCCGCCGATGGAAAAAGTGCAGAAATATACAAAGGCGAGCCCTACGTGGTCGCCGGCGATGTTTACGCGAATCCCGCGCACCGAGGCCGTGCCGGCTGGACCTGGTACACGGGTTCGGCGGGCTGGATGTATCGGTTGTTGATCGAGACGTTCGTCGGCCTGACGCGAGAGGGCGAGCGTCTCGTCATCGCACCACGTCTGCCTGCGGCGTGGTCCGGCATCGACATCGCCTATCGCCATGGCGATGCGACTTATGCAATCCACGTGCAACGCGACGCGTCAAAGCCGGCGGGCAGCGTGGTTCTCGACGGCGTGGCACAGTCCGGCAACGCGATCGTCCTCGACGCGGCTGCCGGCGTGCATCGCGTCGAGGTGTATCTCGCCGCCGCCGGCGAGGAAGCCGCAATTCAGTACAGCGAGAAACCGATCGGCACCTGAAAGCTTGCCGAGTCTGCGTGCCAAGCGCGCGGCAGTGGCGGAAATGGCGCGGCGCGCGCGACCATGCGCGCGACTTCGGCGTCGAGTTCGTCGTAACCGGAGCTGCGCGTGATCTGCCATGACAGCACGTGGCCGCTGCGATCGAGGCGGAAGCCGACCAGCACCTCGCCCTGTTCGTGCTGCGCCACCGCAACGGCGGGATATTGCTTGACCTCGGCGAGACGCATGGCGAGCAGGCGCAGGTAGTCGGAAAGACTGTTCGCCGCGCGATTTTCTGGCGACTCGTCGAGGTGTGGTGTCGGCGCGGCGGCATCGGCTTTGGGCGCGGGCTGCGGCAAGACATCGGCTTTGGTCGGAAGCAGCCGGTTTGCATAAGCTGCCCGCCGCACGTTCATGCGTTGCACGTTCGGCTCGGATGCCAGCCGGGGCGCCGTGTCGCCTTGTCGACGGACCTCCTCTGCTTGCTCTGCGGATTTCGCGGTGCTCGGCGCGGGGGGAAGGGGCGGCTCCGAGGCCGCTGCGGTCGCGGCAGGCTGCGTCGGCACCAGATGCACCGATACCACATCGACACGTGCAATCGCTTGCGGCGCAGGTTCGGGCCGCAGCAGCGCTAAGATGAAGGCGACATGCAGGAGCAGCGACAGCAGGAGCGCAATCGCGGTGGCTGATCGCGACAAACCGATGCCGTAAGGGGCTCGCATCGCGGACCAACCCGTTCCGGCGCGCGCCGGGGGCTGGGCAAGGCGGGTCGGACGCAGTGTCATGGCTGTCGATCCTACGCCCGCGGCGATGAGCGCGGACCGAATGTGCCGCCCAAACCGCGCAGCCGAAGCGACGCAGCAAAATGAGGATCGCGCTACACTGCGGCCCCCTCTTCCGCACGATTGTCTCCCCATGAAGAAAAAGAAAACGCCCAAGTCTCCACCCGTCAGCCAGGCTCAGGCCGAAGACGCCGTGCGCGTACTGCTGCGCTGGGCTGGCGACGACCCGACGCGCGAAGGCCTGATCGACACGCCCAAGCGCGTAGTCAATGCCTACAAAGACTGGTTCTCCGGCTACGCCGACGATCCGGCCGACGAACTGCGCCGCACGTTCGAGGAGGTTGCCGGCTACGATGAGATGGTCGTGCTGCGCGACATCGAATTCGCCTCGCACTGCGAGCACCACATGGCGCCGATCATCGGCCGCGCACATGTCGGCTACCTGCCGACCAACCGCGTCGTCGGCATCTCCAAGCTCGCGCGCGTGGTCGAGATCTTCGCACGCCGCCTGCAGGTACAGGAGAAGCTGACCTCGCAGATCGCGCATTGCATCGAGGATGTGCTCAAGCCACGCGGTGTCGGCGTCGTCATCGATGCCTCGCACGAGTGCATGACCACGCGCGGGGTCAACAAGACCGGCGTGTCGATGATCTCTTCGCAAATGCTTGGCACGTTCCGCACCGATGCGCGCACGCGCGGCGAGTTCCTGCGCTTCATCGATATCGACGCGCCGCGGCGCAAGTAGCGCCCCGTCGCGAGATTCGAGACAGACGGCGCGGAAACTTCCGCGCCCGCCAGGCCGCGATCAACCGAGAGGATGCTCATGGACAACGCCGCAACGAATCCGACTGCCGCACCACCCCCAAACGGCCGTCGCGCGGCGCTGGTCTTCATCTTCATCACGCTGCTGATCGATATCCTCTCGTTCGGCCTGATCATTCCGGTGCTGCCGCACCTGATCAAGAACTTCGTCGGCGGCGACACCTCGCTCGCGGCGTGGTGGTACATGGCGTTCGCGGTCGTGTTCATGGCGATGCAATTCCTGTTCACGCCGATTCAGGGCGCGCTCGCCGACCGCTTCGGCCGGCGTCCGATCATCCTCGCCTCGAACCTCGGCCTCGGTCTCGATTTTCTCATGATGGCGCTGGTCAACACGCTGCCGCTGCTGTTCATCGGCCGTGTGATCTCGGGCATCACCTCGGCCAGCTTTTCTGCCTCCAACGCCTACGTCGCCGACGTGACGCCGCCGGAGAAGCGCGCTCAGGCCTACGGCGTGCTCGGCATCGCGTTCGGCATCGGCTTCGTCATCGCGCCGGTGATCGGCGGCTTCCTCGGCGAAATCCATCCGCGTCTGCCGTTCTGGGCTGCCGTGGTCATGTCCCTGACCAATTTCTGCTACGGCTTTTTCGTGCTTCCAGAGTCGCTGACGCCGGACAAGCGCAGCGCGCATTTCGACTGGGCGCATGCGAATCCGTTCGGCGCCTTGAAACTGCTTTCGCGTTACCCGCAAGTGCTCGGCCTGGTCTGCGTGGTTGCGCTGATCGCGCTCGTGCATATGGTTTATCCGACGACCTTCGTGCTGTACGCGGACTATCGCTTCGGCTGGGGGCCGCTGATGGTCGGCGTCACGCTGGCGCTCGTCGGCGTGTTGCAGGCCGTCGTGCAGGGCGTATTGGTCAAGCGCATCGTCGGCAAATTCGGCGAGCGTCGCACGCTGCTGTTCGGCCTCACCTGCGGCACGCTCGGCCTCGTACTCTATGCGCTCGCGCCGAGCGGCTACTGGTTCTGGGCGGCAATGCCGATCGCGGCGTTGTGGGGCACGGCGCAGCCGGCGGCACAGGCAATGATGAGCCACCTCGTCGATCCGCGCGAACAAGGTCGTCTGCAAGGCGCAGTGGCGAGCACGTCGAGCATCTCCGGCATTGTCGGCGCATTTTTGTTCCCTTCGACGCTGGCGCTGGTTTCGGGCTCGCACGATCACGGCGTCTGGGCCGGCGCGACGTTTTTCATCGCCGCCTTCGTTCTGGGCATTTCGCTGCTGCTGGCCTGGTACATTTCCACGCATCTTCCGGCGTCGATCACGGCGGCGACGGTGATGACACCCGGGCCCGACATCACCGAGGAAGTCGCCGCGGTGACGAGTGAGTTGCGTTCGCCAGTACAGGAAAGCGAGGCGCGCTCGTAGTTACGGGTTGTGTTTTTCGCTTGCTAGTAGCGGCGATCGTCGCGGAACGCCGCGCTCACGACTTTCAGTGCTTCGCGCGAGCGCCGATCGCGCAGCCGCGAATGCAGCACGACTTTGCGCCTGGGCAACGACGGCAGGCCTAGACGAGCGCCCAGGTCCACCGTGTTTGGCGGCGCAGCGCGTTCGGCGAGCACGGCGATCGCCAGACCGGCCGCGGCAGCGGCGCCGACGCAGGCCGCTCCCTGGCCGATGAACGCCTCGGTCCAGGCGATGCCGGCGGCGTCGAGCGCACGTACCGCGTCGCGCCGCACCGCGCAAGATTCGCCTTGCGTGGACAGCGGCAACGGCTCCCTGGCGCGCGGATGCCAGTGCGCGGCGCCAATCCAGCGGAATGCTTCGGCATATAGCACCTCGCCGCTGCGCTGTTTGTCGTTTTGCAGCACGATCGCGGCATCGAGCGCATCCGCGCGAAGCGCCTGCAGCAGCTCGCCCGATCCGGCCACACGCAGGTCGATGCGCAGCTTGGGATCGTGCGCATTCAGTCGCTGCAGCAGCGAAGGCAGGCGCACACCGACCAGATGTTGGCTGATGCCGATCGCGAGGCGATGGGTTTCGACGGAGAACGAAGCAACGGCGCGGTCGTGCGCGTCGATGAGCTCGCGCGCGGCGTCGAAGAAAACCGCGCCCTCAGCCGACAGGCGCACCTGACGCGGGGTACGTTCAAGTAGGCGGTGGCCGAGCTGCGTCTCGAGCCGCTGCAGCTTGACGCTGACCGCAGCCTGGCTCGTGGCCAGCGCGTTGGCGGCGCGGGTGAAGCTCTGCAACTCGGCGGCCAGTACGAACGCTTTTACCGCGTCGAGATCGAGTGGACGATGTTGTTTCATAACAATTCAATATCGATGAAATAGCAATAATAGGATTTTATTATCTTACACCGTTGCCTAGACTGTGTTCCGTCCGACCAGGTTTCGGCGCGAATCGGAAACCGAATCGGCCCTCACAAGAAGGATCGCACGATGAAACGTTCTCGCCGCACACAGTTCTTCCGCTTCGCATTGCTTGCACTGCCTCTGGGGGGTCCAGTGACGGCTGCTGAAACGCGCCTCGCGCCCCCACTCGAAGGCACCTGGACGCTGGCCTACGCCGACCTGCTGCATGCGGACGGCAGGCGCGATCACGATTACGGCAACGCACCCAAGGGACTGCTGCAGATCGATCACGCGGGGCACTACTCGATGCTGATCTTCAGTACGGCGAGGCCGAAGTTTGCGGCCGGCGAGAAGAGGCTGGGCACCGCGGACGAATTCCGCGCGGCCGCACTCGGTACGAGCTCGCATTTCGGCACGATCAGCGTCGATGCGGTTGCGCATACGCTGACGCTGCACATCGACGGCGCGACCTATCCGAATTGGGAGGGCACGACGCAGGTGCGAAAGTACGAACTCGACGGCGATTTGTTGAGCTACAAAGTGCCGCCGCGCGCAAATGGTGACGTGCCGATCAGCGGCTGGAAGCGTCTCCCCGGCAAATGAGTCGTACGTAGCTGCGCAGCGATTGTGTCGAAGTGAGGCCGCCCAGTCGAAGGGCGGCTTTTTTTTTGCGTGAAGAGAATCTCCAGGTAGAAATCGCTTGCAAAACGATATTGCCATCCGTAAGATATATCTTAATTCGATATATCGGAATGCTTGCCGATGTTCTCCTCCCGCCGCTTCCGTCATCGCCTGCAAGGGCGCTGGCACGATCGCCAAAGCGGCGGCAGTTATACGCGCGGGCCGAAGATGTTCGACGCCGGCGCGTTGCGTTACATCGTGCTGCAGCTGATCGCGGAACGGCCGCGTCACGGTTACGAGATCATCAAGGAGATCGAGGAACGCGTCGGCGGCGGCTATGCGCCGAGTCCCGGTGCGATCTATCCGCTGCTCGCGTTGCTCGAGGATTTGGGCCATGTCGAGGTCACGGCGGACGGCAACAAGAAACTGCATAGCATCACGCCTGACGGCCGCGCCTTCCTGAAACAGAACCGCGCCTTCGTCGATGCGATTTTCATGCGCATGGGCGCGGGCTGTGGCGATGAGCGTGACGGCATCGTCGCGATTCGCGCGGCAATGCATGAGATCAAGGACCTGCTGCGCGCGCAGGCGCAAACCGAGCTCTCCGCAGAAAAAATGAAGAAGATCGTCGCGATTCTCGACCGCGCCGCGGCCGAGATCCGCAAACTCCCCTGAATAAATAGACAAACCAATATGAACACTCAAACTCCTCCGGCCGCGCAGCCGGGCCTGCTCGCGCCTGCGCGCGAACGCGGCCTGCTCTGGCTGCTCGCGCTGATCCAATTCACCGTCATCATGGACTTCATGGTCATGATGCCGCTCGGTCCGCAGATCATGCAGGCCTTCGCCATCGGCCCCGCCGGCTTCGCCGCGGCGGTATCGGCCTATGCCTGGTGCTCGGGTCTGACCGGCTTGTTCGCTGCGACCTACATCGATCGCTTCGACCGGCGCAGGTTGCTGCTCGTCGTATTCACCTTGTTTGCGCTGTCCAATCTCGGCTGCGCGCTCGCCTCGAACTTCCATCTGCTGCTGTTCGCACGCGCATTCGCCGGCGTGACCGCCGGTGTGCTCGGGCCGATGGTCCTCGCCGTGATCGGCGATGTAATTCCCGAATCGCGCCGCGGCACCGCAATGGGCGTGGTAATGACCTCGTTCTCGCTCGCCTCGATCGCCGGCGTGCCGGCCGGCGTTGCGCTCGGCGCCCACTTCGGCTGGCAGGCGGCGTTCGTGCTGTTGACCGTGCTCTGCGTGGCCATCTTGCTCGCGGCGATACGACTCGTGCCCTCGCTGACCGCGCATCTGGCGAAGACACCGCCGCCGTTCACGCAAGTCGTGCCGAATCTGCTGCGCCTGATCGGCAAGCCTGCGCATCTGCGCGCGTTCGCGCTGACTTTGTCCGTGGTCGCTTCGAACATGATCGTGATCCCGTTCATCTCGCCGGTGCTCGTCGCCAATCACGGCGTCGCGCCCGACCAGATCGCGTGGATCTACATTGCCGGCGGCCTCTGCACGCTGTTCACTGCACGTGCGATCGGCAAGCTCGCCGACCGCTACGGCAAGGTGCGCGTGTTCCGCTGGGTTGCCGGGTTCTCGATCCTGCCGCTGCTGTTCATCACCCATCTGCCGACGCTGCCGTTCATCGCGATCGTCGCGTTCTTCCCGTTCTTCATGGTCGCGGCATCGGGCCGCTTCATTCCGATGCAGGCGCTGCTTACGACCGTGCCCGAGCCCGCACAACGCGGCGCGTTCATGAGCATCGCGACCGCGATACAGTCGCTCGGTGTGGGCCTGGGTTCGTGGGTCGGCGGCATGCTGCTCGACATCGGTCCGGGCAATACCCTCGTCGGCTACAAGACGAACGGCTGGATAGGGGCCGCGCTGACCGTGTTCGCGATGTTCTGGATCGCCCGCGTCGGCCACCCCGAGTCGCCGCGTGCGGCGGCGCCTGTGGTGCCCGCCGAGGCTGAGTCCTGAGCGTCCCCGCCCTACGTTACGGCCCGTATTTCACGGAGCAGCCGTACGGCTCCGATGTCTTCACGCTGATCGGCTTGCCGGCTTTCAGTTCGGCGAGTGCCTGCGGTACGTACTGCGTTGCCTGGGCAAGATCGTCCTTGTCGGTGCTCGCGATCGAATCGATGCCGCCCATGTAGCGCAGCGTGCCACCGGCGTCGATGATGTACATATGCGGCGTTGTCTTCGCGCCGTAGAGATGGCCGACCTTGCCGTCGCCGTCGAACAGGTACGCGCTCGGAGCGGCGTGGTACTGGGCGACGAACGCCTGCGCGCCCGCGTTGTCGAGATGGCCTTGCTTGCCGCTCGCACCCGAGTTGATCGTCAGCCAGACGACGCCTTCTTTCGTCGCGTCGGCCTGTTGCTTGGGAATGTTGCCGCTCGAGTAGTGTTTCTGCACGAACGGGCAGCCCGGATTGTTCCATTCGAGCACGACGGTCTTGCCCTTGTATTGCGAAAGCGTCTGCATCTTGCCGTTCGCATCGGGTAGCGAGAAATCCGGTGCGGCGCTGCCGACCGTGACGGCAGCGAACGCGCCGGAACTGACGACGGCCGCGGTGAAGGCGGCGAGGATGGAGATGCGCAAAGACATGGTCGGTGTCTCCTCTAGCGGTGCGTAGTGGAAGGTTCTGTGGAGTCCGCACGCAGCAGCCAGCTGCGCGCGCTGCGGTCGAGCAGCACGAGATCGAATGGCTTCGGCATGGTGGTGAAATAGTCACTCTTGGCGAAGCTAATCACGAGTTTGCCGTTGCGCGTTTCGATATGCGGCGGCGCGTTGGCGACGACGCGGGTTTGCACCGCGAACACATCGTGCAGGGCAGCAGGCAGATTCGTGCCGCGCACGGCGATCTCGATGCGGTCGCCGGCGAGTCGGACTTGTGCCGGCCACGGCGCGGGTTGCGGCTGCGCCATGTGCGCATCGGTGAAGATCTGGCGATAGGGCGTATCCGCGGCGGTTTGCGCGATTGGCAGGTCGAGAACCAGCGTCGCTTCGCCGGGGATGCACTCCTCGTGGCAAACGAGCCACTTCGCCTCGACCGCAAGATGCGCTCGCGTGCCGATGGCGGCGTCTGCCGGCACCTTGATCGGCACTGGCAGCAGTGCTTCGCCGTCGTAACCGAAATTGGTCAGCTCGCCGAGATTGAATCGCTTCGGCGTCGGCCAGGCGATGTCGCCGGCGGCGTAGCCCGCGGGCAGCGTCCAGGCCAGCTTGGTCGGCAGGCCGGAATCGCCGGGGTTGATCCAGTACGTGTGCCACTGCGGCGCATGTTTGAGGCGCAGGCCGAGCCATGCCGTCTGCCCGGGCACGAGTGCGTCGCGTGCGGCGACGAGTTCGACTTCGAGATGCTCGTCCGCGACCGCCGCCGCGTGTGCGACGGACACGGTAAGGAGCGAAGCAAACGCAGCGGCGAAAATTCGCATGACGGGCAAGACGACCGGCAAAACCGCGAACGGCTTGCACACGCTAGCATCGCGGACGTTAGCTTGACGTAAGCGGCGCGAGCGGCAGCGAGCGGCCCTCGCGTGCCGAACGCTGAGCTGTTTCGAGTATGTTCATCACGAAGAGCGCTTCGTCGGGCGTGACCGGATTGGGGCCGAGTCCGCGCAGCGCGCGTTCGATGGCGACGTAATATTGCCGCTGATCGCCGCGTGGCGCGGGAATGCTGCGCGGCGCGGCGCCGCCGTCATGGAACACAAACGCGTCGGAATCGATACCCCAAGCATCCGCGCCCGGCACGACGCCGGCTTTGAGTTGGGCTTCCTGTTGATCCGCGTCGCGCTTGATCAAGCTGCCGCGCTCGCCGTGCACGATGAAGCGAGGGCTGCCGCCGGCGACGAGCATGCTCGCATGCAGAATCACGCGCAGACCGCCGGCATAGTCGAGCACCACGTGCGCCCAGTCGTCGCTGAGCGCACCGGTGCGCTGGCGTGCGAAATTCGCCTGCACGCGCTCGGGCAGGCCGAACAACTGCAGCGCTTGATCGATCAGATGCGGGCCGAGATCGAACCACAGGCCCGCGCCCGGTGCCGCACCTTCGCGCCAGCGTTCACGCACCTCGGGGCGAAAGCGATCGATATGCGATTCGAAATGCGTGACGCGGCCGAGCAGGCCGTCGGCGATCGCCTGTTTTACGCCGAGGAAATCGCTGTCCCAGCGGCGGTTGTGGAAAACCGAAAGCAGATGATCGTTCTCATGCGCAGCGGCGATGACGGCTTGCGCTTCGTCGAGATCGAGTGCGAAGGGTTTGTCGACGACGACGTGCTTGCCGGCGCGCAACGCGGCTCGGGCGAGCGGCGCGTGCGTGTCGTTCGGTGAGGCGATGACGACGAGATCGATATCGTTGCGTGCGACAAGCGCCTGTGCATCTGCAGTGACTTCGACCTGCGGCCAGTCGGCGTGCACTTTCGCCACATCGCTCGACGCGACGCAGGCGAATTCCAAGCCCGGCGTCGCCGCGATCAACGGCGCATGAAAAGTCTTGCCGGCATAGCCGTAGCCGATCAGGCCGACGCGAATGGGAGAGGAAGACATCACAGGTGAGAAAAAATCGAAGGGCTGCGAGTGTAAGGCGAACGCCGGCGAAGCAGCCAGCGCCGCTCACCGCGCGCGCGTGTCGGTAAGGGTCAGCACCGAATCGAGCCACTCGACCCAATGCCGCACCGGCACCGCTGCCGCTGCTTCGAGATGCGCGAGGCAGCCGATGTTGGCCGAGAGAATCATCGCCGGGCGCCCGCGCTGCAGGTTTTCGAGTTTGCGCTCGCGCAGTCGCAGTGAGAATTCCGGTTGCAGGATCGAATAGGTCCCGGCCGAGCCGCAGCACAGATGCGATTCGGCGAAGGGGACGAGTTCGGCACCGAACGTCGTCAGCATGTTTTCGACTGCGCCGGTGATTTTTTGCGCGTGCTGCAACGTGCACGGCGGATGGAAGGCGACGCGGCGCAGCGTTTCCGGCAGCGTCGCCGTTTTGCGCAGACCCAGCGCACCCAGCAGCGGCGGCAGAAATTCGGCGAGATCGCGCGTCGCCGCAGCGATGCGCTGCGCCTTGTCGGCATACGTCGAATCGTCGCGGAGCAGATGCGCGTAGTCCTTGACCATCGCGCTGCAGCCCGAAGCGTTGATGACGATCGCTTCGACATCGCCGGCGAGCAGCGGCAACCAGGCATCGATGTTGCGCCGAGCGCGCGCCTGCGCGGCCGCGTGGGCATCGAGATGAAAATCGATCGCGCCGCAGCAGCTGGAGTTCGGCGCGACGACGGCTTCGATGTCACAGGCATCGAGCACGCGCGCGGTCGCCGCGTCGATGCTTGGCATCAATGCCGGCTGCACGCAGCCGTTGAGCAGCAGCACCTTGCGTGCATGTGTCGCGCGCGGCCACGCGCCTGCAGCGCGCGCAGACGGGAGCTTGCCGCGCAGCGTCGGCGGCACAAGGCGATGCAATGCGCGGCCGATGCGCACGGCAGAATTGAACAACCCTTGCCGGGTCAGTGCAAAGCGCCAAAAATTTCGTTGCCAACGTTGCACCGCGGGCCGCGTCACGCGTTCGGCGACCGCCGCGCGGCCGACATCGAGTAGACGCCCATAGCGCACGCCGGACGGGCACGTCGTCTCGCAGTTGCGGCAGGTCAGGCAGCGGTCGAGATGCAGCTGCGTCGATGCCCCCGGCGCCTCGCCTTCGAGCACGCGCTTGATCTGGTAGATGCGTCCGCGCGGGCCGTCGAGTTCGTCGCCGGTGAGTTGATAAGTCGGGCAGGTTGCGTTGCAGAAGCCGCAATGCACGCAAGCGCGCAGGATCGATTCGGCCTCGATGCCGTCGGGCGTGCGTTTGATCCGCTCGGTGAGATGCGCTTCCATGCTCAGAACTCCGCGCTCAGGCGGCCGCGATTGAAGATGCCGTGCGGATCGAACTGGCGCTTGAGGCGCTTGTGCAGTTCGAGCTGGATCGGCGACAGCGGATGGAACATCGATGCCGTGCGCGCGCCACGCCAGAGCGTCGCCGTGCCGCCGAGTTGCGAAGCCGTCGCGCGAATCTGCTCCACCGGTGCCTCGCTGCGCAGCCAGCGCAGGGCGCCGGACCATTCGATCAGCTCGCCGCCGGAAATATCGATCGGCGCCGTGGCAGGCAGCGACAAACGCCACAGCGGCTGGTTGTCATCGCGGAAAAATCCGTAAGTCTGATCGCGCAAACCAAGCCACCACGTCCGTGCGTCCGCGTCGTTCAACGGCGCGCCGCCGAGCGTCGCACGCGCCGCGCGCAGGGCACCCGGCGATCCCGACAGGCGTACCGTTGCCGCGCCGTTGTGCCAGGCGGTGGCGGTGATCGGCAGCGGTTGTGCGCGCCAGCGGTGAAACGTCGCCAGCGCATCCGCGATATCGGCATCGAAGCGCAAGCTGATTTCCTCGCGCGGACGCGGCAGCACTTTGAGCGACACCTGCGCGATCAGACCGAGCACGCCGAGCGAACCACAGAGCAGGCGTGAGACGTCGAAGCCGGCAACGTTTTTCATCACCTGGCCGCCGAAACGCAGCAATTCGCCTTGCGCATCGACGAGATGCGCGCCAAGGACGAAGTCGCGCGCGGCGCCGGCATAGGCGCGACGCGGTCCGGACAGGCCCGCGGCGACCGCGCCGCCGATCGTCGTGTCGTCGCCGAATGCGGGTGGCTCGAACGGCAAACACTGGCCGTGCTGTGCGAGTGTGGCTTCGATCTCGGCAAGCGGCGTTCCACAGCGCGCAGTGATGACGAGTTCGGACGGTTCGTAGTCGATGATGCCGACATGGCCGCGCGTGTCGAGCACTTCGCCGGCCAGCGCTTCGCCGTAGAAATCCTTGCTGCCCCCGCCGCGGAGGCGCAACGGCGCGCGTGCCGCATTGGCGGCGAGGATGCGTTCGCGCAGTTCGATGAGCGAGGTTTCCATCGACATCAGAACCGCGGCAGGTCGGCAAACGGGAGCTGGCCGTCGTGCACGTGCATGCGGCCAAATTCGGCGCAGCGATGCAAGGTCGGAATCGCCTTGCCGGGATTGAGCAGGCCGTCGGCATCGAAGGCGCGCTTGATCGCGAAAAACGCTTCGCGCTCGCTTGGCGTGAACTGCACGCACATCGAGCCGATCTTCTCGATGCCGACGCCGTGCTCGCCGGTGATCGTGCCGCCGAGCGCGACGCAGAGCGCGAGGATGTCGGCGCCGAAGCGATCGGCGCGGTCCCACTCGCCTTCCTGATGCGCGTCGAAGAGGATCAGCGGATGCAAGTTGCCATCGCCGGCATGGAACACATTCATGCAGCGCAAGGCATATTTTTTTTCCATCTCCTCGATCGCGCGCAGCATGCGGCCGAGGTGCTTGCGTGGGATCGTGCCGTCCATGCAGTAATAGTCGGGCGAGATGCGCCCGGCTGCAGGGAACGCGTTCTTGCGTCCCGACCAGAAGCGCAGGCGCTCGGCCTCCGACTGCGAGACCACGCACCCGGTCGAACCGGCGGCTTTGAGTACGCGCTCGATCTCGGCGACTTCGTCAGCGACTTCGCCGGCCGTGCCGTCGCTTTCTGCGAGCAGGATCGCCTCTGCGCCGAGGTCATAGCCTGCCTGCACGAACGGCTCGACCGCGACTGTGGCCTTGCGATCCATCATCTCCAGACCCGCCGGAATGATTCCTGCGGCGATGATCGTGGCGACTGCATCGCCGGCCTTGGCCACGTCGTCGAACGAGGCCATGACGACCTGTGCGACCTTGGGTTTCGGGATCAGCCGCAGGGTCACTTCGGTGACGACCGCAAGCAAGCCCTCCGAACCGATGGCGAGCGCGAGCAGGTCGAGCCCGGGCGTGTCGAGTGCGCCGCCGCCGAGCACGATTTCTTCACCTTCGATCGTGTAGCCGCGCAGGCCGAGCACGTTATGCACGGTCAGCCCGTATTTCAGGCAATGCACGCCGCCGGAATTTTCCGCGACATTGCCACCGATCGAGCAGGCGATTTGCGACGACGGATCGGGCGCGTAGTACAGACCGAACGGTGCTGCTGCTTCGGACACGGCGAGATTGCGCACGCCCGGTTCGACGCGTGCAGTGCAGGCGATCGGATCGAGCTCGAGGATGCGGTTCAATTTCGCCAGCGACAATACGAGGCCATCCGCGCACGGCATCGCGCCGCCCGACAGTCCCGTGCCCGCGCCGCGCGCGACGACAGGCATCTGCAAGTCATGGCAGACGCGCAGCACCTCGCGCACTTGCGCTGCGGTTTTCGGCAACGCAACCGCGAGCGGCATTTGCCGGAAAGCGGAAAGCCCGTCGCATTCGAACGGTGCAGTCTGCTCTGTGTCGCATAACAAGCAATCGACAGGCAATGCGTCGCCCAGCGCGCGCCGAAGTTCGGCGCGTCGCGCGTCGGTGGCCGGGGGCGGTATGCGGGCATCGCTGGCGGACATGTCCGCATGCTAACGCCGAAAGATCAGGGGTGACACCCAGCGTGCCGAAAACAGGCCAGGGTGACAATGCCGCGCGGGAGGAGTATATCCCCCACGGCGGAGCGGCCGTGGCAACGACGGCGCCGCAAAAAAACAAAAATATGTTTTGTGGGTATCGTCCAACACGGGAGGCTGCATGTTTACGCAGGTGATCGATCCGCTGGGCAATCTGACCCTGACTTGCCTGGTCGCGCTGATTCCGGTGGTGTTCCTGCTCGTCCTGCTCGCTGTATTCCGCGCGCCGGCGTGGATCGCGGTGATGGCCGGCTCGCTGGTCACCTTTCTGCTCGCGATGTGGGTTTGGCGCATGCCGTTCGACGTCGGCTCGCAGGCCTTCCTCAATGGTGCAGCGACCGGCATGTGGAACGTCAACTGGATTACGTTCTGGGGCCTGATCCTGTTCAACACCTTGTCGCTGACCGGCCTGTTCGAGAATTTCCGGCGCTGGCTGATCGCGCAGGGCAGCGCCGACGTGCGCGTGCAGACGATGCTGTTCGCCTGGGCCTTCGGCGCGCTGCTCGAAGGTCTTGTCGGCTTTGGCTATCCGTGGGCCGTGGTCGCGCCGATCCTGATTTCGCTCGGCATCTCCGACCTCAACGCGATCCGCGTCGCCGCGATCGCGAACAACGCGCCGGTGTCGTACGGCGCGCTCGGCGCGCCGATCATCGGCCTCGCCGCGGTCACCGGCTATCCGCTGCTCGCGCTGTCGGGTTCGATCGGCTCGGTCGTCGCCGTGCTCGCCCTGCTGCCGCCGTGGGTGCTGCTGTACCTCGTCTCCGGTCGTGCCGGCATGTGGAGCGCATGGCCGCTCGCGGTGGTCGGTTCGCTCGGCTACATCCTCGGCCAGTATCCGGTCGCGGTCTACATGGGGCCGTACCTGCCCGACGTGACCGGATCGATCGTCTGTTTCGCTGCGCTGCTCCTGCTACTCAAATTCTGGCAGCCGAGCGCGATCCTCGGCTACGGCGGCGTGCCGCTCGACGCGGCTGCGCTCGCGCAACACAAGCGCGATCACGGCCTGAGCCCCGGCGAAGTCGTGCAGGCATGGCTGCCGTTCGCGATTTTACTCGTGGTCGTCGCGCTGTGGACCGGACCCTGGTCGCCGCTGCCGAAGGTGAGCTGGTTCAAGACCGCGGCGATGGCCTGCGCGGCGGGGTCTGCCTGCACGGCGGCCAAGCCCGACGTCAGCGCGGTGTTCAACTTCGCGCCATGGGTCGGCGGCACGGCGATCCTGGTTGCATGGGCGCTGGTTGCGGCATGGCTGTTCGCGATCGGCAAGCTCACCGGCGACCTGCTCGGCCAGGTGTTCCGCAAGACCTTCACCCAGATGTGGGGCGCGTTGCTGGTCGGCGTGTTCATCTTCGGGCTCGCCTATGTGTTCAACTTCTCCGGCATGGCGGCGTCGCTGGCGAAAGGCTTCGCCTCACTCGGCACCGCCTTCATCGTGGTCGCGCCGATCCTCGGCTTCATCGGCGTCGCGCTGTCGGGCTCGAATACCTCAACCAATGCGATGTTCGGCAAGTTCCAGGCGCTGGTCGGCGCGCAGCTCGGCTTGCCGCCGCTGCTGCTGCCGACGCTGAATTCGGTCGGCGCGGAAATCGGCAAACCGATAGCGCCGCAGACTGCAAGCGTGGGCGTGTCGACGAGCCGTTTCGTGCGCAAGGAAGGCGATGTGATCCGCCACAACATGGGCTGGACCTTCGTCCTGCTCGCCTACCTGATCGTGATCGCGGTGGCGTTCCACTTCCTGCAGCCGGCGAGCATGACGTTGCCGGCGCCGTAAGGAATCTCTGATTAACCGTAACGAGCGAGCGCAGTAGGTTAATCAGGGGTTCCGTGGCTCAGGCAAAACGCAGCACGAACGCATGGTCGCCGTTAGCGGCCACGTTTTCCTCGAGTCGCCAGCCCCAGCGTTCGCAGACACGGCGGATCATGCCGAGGCCAAGCGCGTGCTCGCGCACGTCGAGCGACGCGGCCTCGGCGGTCGCGGGCGGTCCTTCGTGGACGATGCGCACGGCGTCCGGCGTGACCGCGACGCGCAGCACGCCGCCGTCGGCGAACTGAGTCACCGCGCGCAGCAGATTGCCGAGGATTACGCGCAATACTTTCTGCGGCGCGGCAACCGCGACATTCGCCATGCCTTCGTGTTGCAGGCCGAGATGTTTTTCGATGAGCGCATCGCGGCGCTCGGCGAGCAGGCTGCGCACGAGTTCGTCGAGATCGGGCGTGCGGCCTTCGTTCGCGTCCGACTCGTCGCTGCGCGCGAGCACGAGCAGGGCATCGAGCAGGTCGCGCAGCTCGTCGGCGCCGCGCTGCATGCGCTTGAGCCGGGTCACGATCGCCGCACCGCATTGGCCCGAGTCGAGCAGCACCTCGATCGCGCCGCGGATCACCGCGAGCGGCGTGCGCAGCTCGTGGCTGGCATCGGCGGTGAAGGTGCGCTCGCGGCGCACATAGCCATAGAGTTTTTCCTGGTAGTTGTCGAAGGCGAGCGCGAGTGCGCCGACCTCGTCCTCGGCGAAACCGGGCGAGAGCTTCTCCGCGCCGCGCCGCGAGGGTTCGAGCACCTCGACGCGGCGGGCGAGACGGCGCACCGGCTCGATCGCGCGTCCAGCCCAGAACCAGCCGAGCCAGGCGGACAAGATCGTGCCGAAGACCACCAGTGCGATCAGGTCGCGTGTCCAGCGGCGCTCGCGCACGCCTTCCATGCCCATGTCGAGCACAATGTATAGGCGCCGGCCGTCGGCGGTCGCATGCACCGCGACATAGCGGTGCGGGTCGCTGTCCCCGATCTCGTACGGGTCCCCGGGTTGGAGAGCGGCCAGCTCGACAGGTGGCGCCTCGTTACCCTTTGCGCCGCTGAGGAAGATGCGGAAATGCGCCGAATGCGTGTGCGGCAACGCGCCGAATTCGGCGTAGCGCTGGACGATGTACTCGCCTTCCACGCGCAGCATTTCGCGCGCGACGCGGCCGACGTAGGCGGCAGAGAAATGCAGCGAGATGAATGCGAGGCAGGCGCTGACGACGAGGCCGAGCAGGGCAAAGGTGAGAGCGACGCGCGTGCGCAGGCTGAGCTTGAAGGGCATGCCGATAGGCTGCGGCTTCGCCCGTGCAAAAGCAATCACCGCTTACAGCTCGAAACCTGTTCTCAAAACGTAGCGAGCGAAGAGAATTTGCGCGTCGCCGGAGCGCAGGAACCGGAGTGTACGTAGAAGTACATGAGGATTCCGAGCACCGCCGGCGCGCAAATTATCGAGCGCAGTAGTTTTGAGGACAGGTTCAGGCGTCCGCCTGCTCGGCGATGCGGTAGCCGAAGCCGTGTACGGTGTGCAACAGGTGAGTCTTGAACGGCCGGTCGATCGCCGCGCGCAGCACCGACAGGTGCGTGTGCAAGGTGGCGATGTCGCCGGCGCCATCTCCCCAGAGCGCGTGCGCGAGATCGTTGTGGCGCACGAGATTGGGCGATTTGCGCATCAGCGTTTCGAGCAGGACGAGGCCGGCGCGCGTGAGTGTCAGCCGCTCGCCCGCGCGTTCCACCGTGTAGTCGAGCGGATCGAGCATGAGGTCGGCGACATGGAGACGATCGCCGTGCTGCATGCGTCCGCGCCGGTGCAGCGCGCGGATGCGCGCTTCGAGTTCCTTCATCGCGAACGGCTTCACCACGTAGTCGTCGGCGCCCTCGGCGAAGCCGGTGAGCTTGTCCTGCAGGGTGTCGCGCGCGGTCAGCATCAGCACAGGTGTGTCGCGGTTGGCGCGACGTAGCGCGCGGCACAGGTCGATGCCGTCGAGCTTGGGCAGGCCGAGGTCGAGGATGATCGCGTCGTAGCCGCCTTCGAGCGCCATGCGCAGGCCGTTCACGCCGTCGGCGGCGTGATCCATGACGAAGCCGCGCAACTCCAGGAAATCCCAGATATTCGCCGCGATGTCGCGTTGGTCCTCGATCAACAGGATGCGCAAACGGGTGCCTTTTCCCGACTCTTCGGCGACGAGTTTCCGCTGTCCCATCTTAAGCCCTTCTAAAGCGTCTGCTGGAAAGTGCGGCCGGCGCGGACCGCATTCGGGTTCGCGCCACCGGAGATCACAAAAGCAGCGTCCCCTGCTTGGTTTCGATGCGGCCTTCGCCGGCCATAACCTTCTTGAACTCGCTGCGGCTGACCGAAACGTAGCGGTCGTTGCCGCCGATCTCGACCTGCGGGCCGTCGATGACCGCGTGGCCGTGCTCGTCCACGCGCACGACCATCGTCGCCTTCTTGCCGGTGTGGCAGATCGTCTTGATTTCGACCAGGTTGTCGGCCCAGGCGAGCAGGTACTGGCTGCCTTCGAACAACTCGCCGCGAAAATCCGTGCGCAGACCGTAACTCAACACCGGAATTTTCAGCCGGTCGACGATTTCGGTCAGTTGCCATACCTGCGCCTTCGACAGGAATTGCGCTTCGTCGACGAGTACGCAATGCAACGGTCCATGGGCGGCGATGTCGTCCTGGGTCATGTGCAGAAGATCGTCATTGCGCGCAAAGATCCAGCCGTCGGCCTTGAGTCCAATGCGCGAGGCGACGACCCCGTCTCCGTAGCGATTGTCGAGCTTCGGCGTGAAGATCAGCGTGCGCATGCCGCGCTCGTGATAGTTGTGCGCGCTTTGCAGCAAGGTTGTCGTCTTGCCGGCGTTCATCGCCGAATAATAGAAGTAAAGTTTGGCCATGGGCGCTCCAAAACAGCAGGGTGCATCCTAATCCGAGTTGGCGGCGAGAAGAACCATTCGCCGCGGATGGCATTGCAATCGAGCGAGTCCTGGCTTGCGAAACCCGGTGCAACGACCCATCTTGGCGATGCGCCGCACAGCCTCCCAGCGGCGCGCTAGGATGATGTTCATGTTCGACGGCACGGCAGCAATACCCGATCCGATGACAGCGCCGGGTACGGCGCTGGCGGACTTTGTGCGCGCGTATCCGCGTCTGTTCGTGCTCACCGGCGCAGGCATCAGCACCGCCTCGGGCATTCCCGACTACCGTGACCTCGACGGCGGCTGGAAGCGGCGGCCGCCGGTGACCTATCAGGCCTTCGTCGCCGATGCGGCGACACGAGCGCGCTACTGGGCGCGCAGCCTGATCGGTTGGCGGCGTTTCGGCAGCGCGCGGCCGAATCAGGCACACGCAGCGCTTGCCCGCCTCGAAAACGACGGCCGCATCGAGGCGCTGGTGACGCAAAACGTCGACGGCCTGCACCAAAGCGCCGGCAGCCGCGCGGTCATCGATCTGCATGGCCGCCTTGACGAAGTGCGTTGCCTACAGTGCGAGCGCCGGATTCCGCGCGAGGCATTCCAGCGCGAACTCGAAGCGCGCAATCCGGCATGGCGCGAACTTGACGCGCTCGCCGCGCCCGACGGCGACGCCGATCTCGACGGCATGGACTTCACGAGCTTCGACGTGCCCGCCTGCACGGCTTGCGGCGGCATGCTCAAGCCCGATGTCGTGTTCTTCGGTGAGAACGTGCCGCGCGAGCGCGTCGAGAAGGCTTGGGCGCATCTCGCGGCCAGCGATGCGATGCTCGTGGTCGGCTCGTCGCTGATGGTTTATTCGGGCTTCCGCTTTGCGCGAGAGGCGGCGCGAAGCGGCAAACCGATCGCCGCGATCAATCGGGGACGCACGCGCGCCGACGATTTGTTCGCGTTGAAAGTCGAAGGCGACTGCGCGGAAGTTCTGTTGTTTATTTAAAGAGCGCGGTCAAGGATGACCATTTTTGACTTTCGCGATCTTGGACGAGCGCACAAGGCCAGCTGTCAAGCTGCCGCAAACGGGAATATCCCGGCACAATTGACGGCCTGATGAGTTTGAATCCCCAACAACGCGCCGCGATCGAGTACGGCGACGGGCCTTTGCTCGTGCTTGCCGGCGCAGGCTCGGGCAAGACGCGCGTGATCACCGAGAAGATCGCCTATCTGGTCGCGAGAAAAAATCTCGCGCCGGCGAAGATCGCCGCAATCACGTTCACCAACAAGGCCGCGCGCGAGATGCGCGAGCGTGCGGCGAAACTGATCAAGGGCGAGGCGGCCGAGCAACTCACGATCAGCACGTTCCACGCGCTCGGTCTGAAGTTCCTGCAGATCGAGCACGCCAAGCTCGGCCTCAAGCGCGGATTTTCCGTGCTCGACGCGGACGACGCAGGCGCGATCGTCAAGGAGTTGCTGCCCGCGGCGACCAAGCCCGACCAATTGTTCGCACTGCGCAATCTCGTCTCGGCGGCGAAGAACGAGGGCCTCGCGCCCGAAGCCGCGCTCGAACGCGCGCGCAGCGCGCGCGAGCACGAGGCCGCGACCTTGTACGTGAACTACCAACGCCGTCTTGCTGCATTCAACGCGGTCGATTTCGACGACCTGATCCGCCTGCCGCTGAGTCTGCTCGAAAGCGACGAGAATGTGCGCAGTGCCTGGCAGGAACGCATTCGCTACCTGCTTGTCGATGAATACCAGGACACGAATACGGCGCAATATCGCCTGCTGAAAGCGCTTGCCGGCGAGCGCGGTGCGCTAACCTGCGTCGGCGACGACGATCAGTCGATCTACGGCTGGCGCGGCGCGAATGCGGACAATCTCGACCAGCTCGGCCGAGACTACCCGAAGCTGCGCGTGATCAAGCTCGAACAGAACTACCGTTGCACCAAGCGCATCCTGCGCGCGGCGAACGCGCTGATCCGGCACAACCCGCATGTGCACGAGAAGAGCCTGTGGAGCGAGCATGCCGAGGGCGCGCCGATCCGCGTGCTCGAATGCCGCGACGACGAGCACGAGGCCGAGCGTGTCGCTTCCGGCATCGCCCATCTCGCGCAGAAGCATAAGGCGGCGTGGAGCGAATTCGCGATCTTGTATCGCGGCAATCATCAATCGCGCGCGCTGGAAAAGGCACTGCGCCTCGCGCAGGTGCCGTATCACCTGACCGGGGGTACGGCGTTCCTCGACCGCGCCGAAGTCAAGGATGTGCTCGCCTACCTGCGCCTGATCGTCAATCCGGACGACGATGCGGCGTTCGTGCGCATTGCCAACATCCCGCGTCGCGACATCGGCGCGACGACGCTGGAAAAACTCGGCGAACTCGCACAGGCGCGGCATTCCTCGATGCTGCGCGCGACCAACAGCGACAGCGTGCTCAAGCAGCTCGCGGCGCGCTCGGCGTCGGCGTTGGCCGGTTTCGCCGCGCTGACGCACGAGCTCGAAACCGCGGCGCACACCTTGTCCGCGGCGGATCTTGTCGATGAGGTGATCCGGCGTACGCGTTATCTGGAGCATCTCGAAGCCGAAACGCGCGACCAGGCCGTGCGCGGCCGGCGCGTCGAGAACCTGCGCGAACTCGGCGATTGGTTCCGCGCCATGCAGAAAGGGGACTCACGCGTCGGCGATCTCGCCGCGCAGCTCGCACTGCTGACTTATGCCGACCGCGAGGACGCGGGCAATGCGGTGCGCTTAATGACCCTGCATTCGGCCAAGGGACTGGAGTTTCGCTTCGTCAACATCGTCGGCGTCGAGGAAGGCAAGCTGCCGCACGAGGCCGGCATCGACGAAGGCCGTACCGAGGAAGAGCGGCGCCTGATGTACGTCGGCATCACACGCGCGCGCGAAAGCCTGTGCCTATCCTATGCGGCGCGCTCGCGCCGCTACGGCGAGATCGTGCGCAATGAACCGAGCCGATTTCTCGCCGAACTGCCGGCAGACGACCTGCATCGCGACGGTTTGGACGAAGCGGCCGACGCCGAGGCAAAAAAGGAACTGGCCTCCTCGCATATCGCGCGGCTGGCGAGCCTACTCGCTGACTGATTCAGAAGACATTCTGAAGCTGAACGAACTATAAATTCAATGACTTAGCATATATAATCTAAGGTATTGCATTAGCTATGTCATTTAAGTATATTCTGCCATGAGCGTTTAACCGTGCTCAAAGCATACGGCGATTACCAGACAACGAGCCTCATACAACGCCCCGATTGCCGTAGGAACACCGCAAACAACAAGAAACGGTTCCCGCTGGCGAACGGCCAGCACTCTGCCGGACGACCCTGAGTCGTCCGATTTTTTTGCGGGTCTGTTTTTTTACGGTCGTTCCTGATTGCGAAATCAAAGCGACCGTCCTTGGCAGTGCTTCGGGTTACCTGTGCATTCGTCCTTGGATGCAAAAATCAAAAGCGGCCATCCTTGGCCGCACTTCTCAACAAAATCCCCTTTTTTCCAACTTACCCATTAGGGTATTTCTTGCCAAGCGCGATGCGGCTCACTACAGTCGCCGCACTTTTCCACTCACTCTGGGGAACCCCATGTCCGTCATCTTGAAACGCACTGCGCTGCTGCTTGCGCTCGCCGCTGCCGTCGCTGCTTGCGGCAAGAAAGAAGAAACTGCCACCGCGCCCGCGACCCCGGCGCCTGCAGCGGTTCCGACGGTGACGCCGGATGCGGCCGTGCTCGCCTCGGTGCGCGCACTGCGCGGCAACGATATCAACGCCTTCCTCACCGCCGCGCTGCCGGCCGGCGAAGTCGCCAAGATCAAGGGCGACTGGGCGAAGAAGATGACCGAAGACCCGATCACCGACGAGGATCGCAAGAAGTTCGCCGACCAGATGGCCAAGTTGACGGCACCGGGCGCGGAGGACAAGCTGTTCGCCGAAGCCGAGCCGCAGTTGAAGAAACTCGAGGCGCAGGCTGCGCAGATTCCGATGATGATCGCGATGGGCCAGGGCTTCCTGCAGAGCGCGATCCAGCAGAATCAGGACCTGACCGAAGAGCAGAAGAAGCAGTCTTCCGCACTGGTTGATGCCGCGGCGAAATGGGCGCAGGGCGTGAAGTTCACCGATCCGGCGCTGGCCAAGGCCGCGATCGCCGCGGTGTGCAAGACCGCGCGCGACCTCAATTTCAAATCACTCGACGAAGTGCGCGCGCTCAACTACGACCAGGGCATGGTCAAGGCCGGCATCGCGTTGGCCGGGGTCAAGCAAGTGGCCGGCTCCTACGGCCTCAAGATCGACGAGTGGCTCGACTCGGTCAAGACCGAAACGGTCAGCACGACAGGCGATGCGGCCAAGGTCAAGGTCGCCTATTCCGCGTTCGGCCAGCCGTTCACGACCGAGAGCGAATTGGTCAAAGTCGACGGCAAGTGGTACGGCAAGCAGGCGATAGAAAAGTGGCAGAAGGAGCAGGCGGCCGAGGCCGCGGCCGCGGCGAATCCGCAGTCCAAGCCCGAAGCCGCGCCGGCGCCGGCGAACAAGTAAGCTCGCTTACGGCGGATGACGGCGCTTGCGGGCGCCGTCATCATTGACTTCGGGCATCCTGCCCTTCGCCGCTACGCGGCCGGTTGCGCCGTCCGCGCCGATCCTGCGGCGTAGTGCGCCATAACAGCCGTTTCGCGCGCGCTTGCGTACAATTCCCGACATGAACGATCAATCCGGTTCGTTTCCGCCGGTCACCGCCAGACCGCAGGCGCCGTGGTGGTTGCGCGCGCTCGGCGCGCTGGCTGAGCCATGGCTCAAGATTCATCGCGATCCGGCCGATCCGCGCGCCAGCCTCGATCCTGCGGTGCCGGTCTGCTACGTGATCGAGCGCTACGGTCTGTCCGATACTTTGATCTTGGAACAGGCCTGCCGCGAGGCGGGCTTGCCCGAACCGCTGCGACCGTTCGACATCGCCGGCCTGTCCAAGCAGCGTGCGATGTTCGCGCTGTCGCGGCGCGACGGCTGGTGGTTCCAGAAACCGCGTTCGAAGACGCATTCGCAGACGCTCGCCCAGCTGCTCGAAGCGGTGCGCGCGCATCCCGACATCGACGTGCAACTGGTGCCGGTGGCGATCTTCGTCGGCCGCGCGCCCGACCGCGAGTCGGGCTGGTTCCGCGTGCTGTTCTCGGAAAACTGGAACGTGGTTGGCCGCTTCCGCCGCCTGCTTGCGCTGCTGCTCAACGGGCGCAGCACGATCGCGCATTTCGCCGCGCCCGTATCGCTGCGCGCGGTGATCGCGGGCGAGCGCGACGCGCCGAACACGCTGCGCAAGGTGTCGCGCGTGCTGCGCGTGCACTTCCAGCGCCAGCGCGCAGTTGTCATCGGTCCCGACCTATCGCACCGGCGCACGCTAATCGATGCGGTGATCAACGCTGCGCCCGTGCAGGCGGCGATCGCGACTGCGGCAAGCAAGGAAAATGTCGACAAGGACGCCGCGACGGCCAAGGCGCGTGCGATGGCCTGGGAGATCGCCGCCGACCAGTCGCATCCGGTCGTGCGTTCGGCCTCCAGTTTGTTGACCGGGTTGTGGGACAAGATTTATTCCGGCGTGCGCATGCACCACTTCGACAAGCTGCGCGCGATCGCGCCAGGCCACGAAGTCATCTACGTGCCGTGTCATCGCAGCCACATCGACTACCTCTTGCTGTCCTACCTGCTCTACCGCAACGGCATCGCGCCGCCGCACATTGCCGGCGGTGTAAACCTCAACCTGCCGCTGCTCGGTTCGTTCCTGCGCCGCGGCGGTGCGTTCTTCATGCGCCGCAGTTTCAGCGATCCGCTGTACTCGACCGTGTTCCGCGAATACATGAGCCAGTTGTTCGCGCGCGGCGTGTCGATCGAATACTTCGTCGAGGGTGGGCGCTCGCGTACCGGTCGCACGTTGACGCCGCGCGGTGGCCTGCTGTCGATGACGCTGCGCAGCTTCCTGCGCGAGTCGCAGCGGCCGGTGGTGTTCCAGCCGGTCTACATCGGTTACGAGCGCATCATGGAAGGCGACTCTTATATCGGCGAGCTGTCGGGCAAACCGAAGGAAAAGGAATCGTGGTTTCAGTTGCTGCGCGCGCTTGGCAAGCTGCGCGAGAACTACGGCCAGGTCGCGGTCAACTTCGGTGAGCCGATCTTCCTCGCGCCGTTGCTCGACAGCGTCGATGCCGATTGGCGTGCGGCGACGGCCGATCCCGACGCGAAGCCGGCCTGGCTCAAGCCGGCAGTCGACGCACTCGCCGAGCGCATCGCCGTCGACATCAATCGCGCGGTCGACGTCAATCCGATCAATCTGATCGCGCTCGTTTTGCTGGCAACGCCGAAGCACGCGATGGCGGAGGCCGACCTGCTCGCGCAGATCGACCTGACCCGTGATCTGATCACCGCGTTGCCATATTCCGAGCGACTCACGATCACGAGTCTCTCCGCCGCCGAAATCATCGCCTACGGCGAGAAGATGGCTGCGATCACCCGCATTACGCACCCGCTCGGCGACGTGCTCGCGAGCGAGGGCAAGGCGGCGGTGTTGCTTTCCTATTTCCGCAACAACGTGTTGCACGTCGTCGCGACGGCGGCGTGGATCGCCTGCTGCTTCCTCAACAATCGCGGCATGAAGCGTGAGCAGATCCTGCGCCTCGGCCGCGTCGTCTATCCGTTCGTGCAGGCGGAACTGTTCCTGCCGTGGAGCGAGGATGCATTCGCCTCGCGCCTCGATGAGACGATCGACTTCTTCGTCACGCGCGGCCTACTCAAGGCGGATGAGTCAAGGGAAACGCTGCAGCGCGAACCGGGGCAGAGCGACGGCTCGTTCCAGTTGCGCGTGATCGCGCAGAGCTTGCTGCAGACGATCGAACGCTACTACATCGCGATCGCCGCGCTCGTGCGCAACGGGCCGAACACGCTGACCGCGACCGAGCTGGAAAATCTTTGCACGTTGACCGCGCAGCGCCTGTCGTTGCTGCAGCAGCTGAATGCGCCGGAGTTCTTCGACAAGGCGCTGTTTCGAGGCTTCATCGCCAAGCTGCGCGAACGCCGCGTGATCTGGCCCGGCGCCGACGGCAAGCTCGAATTTCATGCCGACCTGGAAAGCATCGTGCGCGACGCCAAGCTCATCCTGAGCCGCGAGATCCGCCACGGCATCCTCAAGTTGACGCCGGAGCGGCGCAATGCGCTGTCTTCGCCGAACGAAGAGGAAAAAACTTCGAATTGAAGGGTGCTGCCGTACACGGCGGCTTCGCCTTCATGGGCGAAGTTAAGCATCGAGATCGGGAATAAGCTTCGATTCCAGATACGCGATCATGTCCTTCAAGCGCAACTTGCGCACTTTCATGCGCTTGAGGCGCAGTTCGTCGCCGTGCGCGCTCGCGGCCAGTGCGGCGATCGCCGCATCGAGATCGCGGTGCTCGACGCGCAGTTCGACGAGCTGACGGGTGATTTCGGAAGGATCGAGCGGCACGGAAACGTCCTTGCACGAGGCGATTCTAGTTTAGCGCGGTTCGTCGCCCACGGATGACCGCGGCGGGCTCGTGCGGTGCGTGCGCCGCCGCGAGGATGTAATCTCGCAGTCTTTCCCCGCGAGTTCGAGCCGCCATGCACGCCCTGATCGAAACGCGCCGCGCTGCCAAGGCGATTCCGCTGACTGCGGTGACGAAAGCGACGCTGCGCGCCACCGCCGCCAAGCTCGGCAAGAGCGCGACCAACTGGATTGCCGCGAACGGCTTCGACGCGTCGCCCGGCACGTTCTGCCTGTTGCCCGATGCTCAAGGCAACGGCCGGCGCGTCCTCGCCGGCATCGCCGCGGTTGACGATCTCTACGCACTGGCCGGCCTGCCGTTGCGCCTGCCCGTGGGCAGCTACCGGCTCGACGACGGCGGAATAGCGCTCGATGCCGAGCGTGCGGCGTTGGGCTGGGGCCTCGGCGCGTATCAGTTCACGCGCTACCGCGGCCCGGCACGCGTGCCGGCGAAGCTCGCCGTCGACGGCGCCGTCCTGCGTGCGGTCGAAGCGCGGCTCGCCGCGTCATCGCGCGTGCGCGACCTGGTCAACACGCCGACCGAGAACATGGGGCCGGCGGAACTCGCCGCCGATGTGAAATCGCTGGCCGCCGCGCACGGCGTCGAATTCCGCGAGTGGGTGGGCGATGATCTGCTGCGCGACAATTTCCCGACGATCCACGCCGTCGGCCGCGCGAGTCACCGCGCGCCGCGCCTGGCCGAGTTGCGCGCGGGCGAGGCCGGGCATCCGCATGTGGTCGTCGTCGGCAAAGGGGTTTGCTTCGATACGGGCGGTCTTGATCTGAAATCCGCCGACGGCATGCGCTGGATGAAGAAGGACATGGGCGGCGCCGCGCATGCGATCGCGCTGGCCGACCTGATCCTGCGCGCGAAGCTGCCGCTGCGCCTGACCTTGTTGATTCCGGCGGTCGAGAACGCAGTCGCCGGCAACGCCTATCGTCCCGGCGAGGTGATCCGCACGCGTGCCGGCCTGACCGTCGAGATCGACAACACCGATGCCGAAGGCCGCCTCGTGCTCTGCGACGCGCTGACCTATGCGAGCGAGTCGAAACCGGATCTGATTGTCGATTTCGCGACGCTGACCGGCGCCGCGCGTGTCGCGCTCGGCCCCGATCTGCCGGCGCTATTCGGCAACCGCGAGGATCTCGCGCAGGCCGCGGTCGCCGCGGGTCGTCGCGAGCAGGATCCGCTCTGGCACATGCCGCTGTGGGCGCCGTACCGGGCGATGCTCGATTCGCGCGTGGCCGATCTGGCCAACGCCGGCCCGTCCAAGCATGCCGGCGCAATCACCGCCGCGCTCTATCTCGAGCGCTTCGTGCCGCAGACGATTCCGTGGCTGCATCTGGACACCTACGCTTGGAACGACGCCGACAAGCCGGGCCGGCCCGCGGGCGGCGAGGCGCTCGGCCTGCGCGCGATCTTCGCACTGCTAGCGCAGCGCTATCGCGGGTGAAGCCAGGCCGCAGGCCTTACAATAGCGGCCTGTTCCGGTTTTGAATTTCCCATGTCCGCCTTATCCCTCGCGCTGCCCGCGCAGCGCATCGACGCCAACAAGCTGGCCAAACGCCTGCGCCGCCAAGTCGGCCAGGCGATCGCCGATTACAACATGATCGAGGACGGCGACCGGGTTATGGTCTGCCTGTCCGGCGGCAAGGATTCGTACACGCTGCTCGACGTGCTGCGTCAGCTGCAGGCCAAGGCGCCCGTGCGTTTCGAACTCGTCGCCGTGCATCTCGACCAGAAGCAGCCGGGTTACGATCCCGAGGTCTTGCCGAATTACCTGCGCAGCGTCGACCAGCCGTTCGAGATCCTCGAACAGGACACCTACAGCGTCGTCCAGCGCGTGATTCCGCAAGGCAAGACCATGTGCGGCCTATGCTCGCGCCTGCGTCGCGGCGCGCTGTACACGCACGCCGAGCGCGCGGGCTTCACCAAGATCGCGCTCGGCCACCATCGCGACGACATGGTCGAGACGCTGTTCCTCAACATGTTCTACCACTCGCGCCTGAAATCGATGCCGCCGAAGCTGCTGTCGGACGATGGCAAGCACGTGTTGATCCGTCCGCTCGCCTACTGCAAGGAAGTCGATATCGCCGAGTACGCCGAGCAGAAGGCGTTTCCGATCATGCCGTGCAATCTCTGCGGCTCGCAGGAGACGCTGCAACGCAAGGCGATCAAGGCAATGCTGCACGAGTGGGAACGCAAGACGCCGGGCCGCACCGAGAACGTGTTCCGTGCGATGACCTCGATCGCGCCTTCGCAGCTCGCCGATCGCGAGCTGTTCGACTTCGCCGCGCTCGGCGCGCGCTCGCCGAATCCGCCACCGAGCATGACCGACTGGCTGCTCGGCGACGGCATCGACGCGTCCGGTTCCTGATTTCGCCCATTCCCTCTTTCTGCGTGGGCGTCGCGGCCCGCGCATTTCTTCTGTCTGGAAAATCGCCATGTGGTTTCGCAACCTGACCCTGTTCCGCTTCTCGCCCGCCGTGGCCAAATCGCTCAAATCGCTCGACGGCGATCTCGCCGAGAAGAAGTTGCGTCCGTGCGGCCCGGTCGAGCTGGCTACACGCGGATTCATCTCGCCGTTCGGTCGTAACGAGGACGTCTTGACGCACCGGACCGGAGAATTCACCCTTTTGACCATCGGCGCGGAAGACAAACTTCTGCCATCTTCGGTAATTAACGACGAATTGGCTACTCGTTTGCAGACAATCGCCGAAAAAACGGGAAGAAAGCCCGGTGGCCGCGAGCGCAAACGACTAAAGGAAGAGGTGTTGACCGACCTGCTTCCACGCGCTTTCATACGCTTGTCAAAGCGGAATGCTTATCTGGATAGCCAGGACGGCTGGTTCGTCGTCGATACCGCGAGCAAGAAAGCCGCCGAAGAAGCCGTCACGCAAGTGCGCGAGGCACTCGGCAGCTTTCCGGCCGTGCCGATGGCGGCCGAGGAATCGCCGCGCGTGCTCATGACGGACTGGCTCGCGCATGGCAAATTGCCGGCGGGTTTGGTGTTAGGCGACGAATGCGAACTGCGCGATCCGGTCGAGTCCGGCGCGATCGTCCGCTGCCGGCGTCAGGAGCTTGAAACGGACGAGGTGCGGGAGCATCTGAAGAGTGGGAAGCAAGTGTTTACGTTGGGGCTGACGTTCGAGGATCGGTTGAGTTTCTCGCTGGGCGAGGACCTCGTGGTGCGCAAGTTGCGCTTTCTCGACGTGGTGCAGGATGAACTCGGCGAGGGCGACAAGGAGAGCACCGCCGCCGAACTCGACGCAGTGTTTGCGTTGATGTCTCTGGAATTGAGACGGCTTTTTGCAAAATTTGAGGAATGGTTCGGGTTACCCCGACCATCCGACAAAAAATAGAACAACCCGGTTACGCGACGCCGAGGTACTTATGAGGTTTATCGACATGACCTTGGCAGAGCAAAACAATTATCTCGAACTCTCGACCGACGACGGCGACACGATCAAGGTGTTGCGCGCCGCGCATCCGCGCGCACGGCGCCTGCGCCTGACCGTAACTTCGGGTGGCGCGCGCGTGTCGTATCCGCCGTCGACGCATCCCGCGCAGGTATTCGCCTTTCTGCGCAAGCACGCGAACTGGCTAGAGCGCAAACTCGACGAACTGCAGATCGAGGACGCACCACCGCCGATTGAGCCGGGGCGGCCCACGCTGATTCCTATGCGCGGCGAGACCAAGCGCCTGGTCTGGCGCGATGGAGCCTTCCCGCACATCGAACTCGACGGCGAAGACCGTCTCGTGCTCACGTTGCCCAAGCCGCACAACAAGCGCACGCTGACCGCCGCACGCTCTTTGCTGCATTCGTTTTTGCAAGCGCAGATCCGCCGCGACGTCTCGCGCCTGCTCGCGCGCTATGTGCCCGAACTCGGCCGCGCACCGACCGGCGTGCGTGTGAAGTCGCTGAAGAGCCTGTGGGGCAGTCTCGACACGCGCGATGCGGTCACGCTCGATCTTGCCCTCGCGCTGGCGCCGCCGGAAGCACTGAAATACGTCGTCGTCCACGAACTCTGCCACCTGCGCTATCGCGACCATTCGCCGCGTTTCTGGGCCCTGGTCGGTTCGCTCTATCCCGACTGGAAGGAACAGCGCGAGTGGCTCAAGGCGCGCGGCCATGCGCTGAAGGCGGAACTGGCGCGGTTGATCGAGACCGCGTAAGGGTCATTTCTGCGCAAATGCCTCGCCGCCGCTGGCGACCCAAGCCCGTGCACGGCGCTCGACGTTTGGTTAGCATGCGGGCATGAGCGAAAACGATGCGGCCGATCCTCTAAGCGTGTTGCCGGCGCCGGTCGAAAATCCGCCCGCGCCAATGCCTACTCCTCCGCCTCGGCGCGGTACGGGTGGTTTCGGCTGGCTGTTGTTGATGCTCCTCCTCGCCGCGGCGGGTTACGGTTACTGGCGGCTCCAGGGCATCGAGCAGGGCCACGAAGCGACGGTGCAGACGGAGACTTCCGCCGCGCAGAAGCTGCGCGACGAGGTCGAGGCGTTGCGCCGCAGCGCCGATGCAAGCAAAAGCGAGGCGCAGACACTGCGCACGCGGCTCGACGACACGGCCAAAGTCAACGACTCGCTGCGCGCGCAGGTGCTCGGCCTGTCCGAGCGCGCGCGCCTGTCCGAAGACGCGATCGCGAATCTCGCCGAGAAGCGCCTGTCCGGTCACGATGCGCTGTTGCTCAACGAAGCCGAATTGCTGCTCGTGCTCGCGCAGGAACGCTATGCGCTGTTCACCGATCCGGCGCCTTCGCTGGCTGCGTACCGGCTCGCCGACGCGGCGCTGGCGCAGGCCAATGATGCCGCGTTCGCCTCGGTACGGCAGAGCATCAACGCGGAGATCGCGGCACTCGGCGAGCTGCAGGCGAGCAATCCGTCGGCGCAGCAGCAGTCGCTGGCACAGTTGCGCGAGTCGCTGGCGCAGCTGCCGACCCGGCAACACGACGAAGAATCCAGCGCGGCCCAACCGGGTTCGCGCTTTGCGCGCGTGTTCGGCCAGTTCATCCGCATCCGCCGCGACGACGATGCGGGCGCCGGCTTCGGACGCAACGATCCACTGCTCGCGCGCACGTTGCTCGACGCGAGTCTGCGCGATGCACAGGCAGCGTTGCTGGTGCACGATGCGCAGCGCTGGCAACAGGCCCTGACCGCAGCGCGTGCACAGCTCGCGCACGACTTCGACACGGCTTCACCCGAAGCAGCGAAAGCGCAGGCGACACTCGATGGTCTGGCGAAAACGGCGATCGCGCCGCCCGCGCCGAACGTGCTCGGCGCAGCGCTCAAGGAACTGCGCAACCTGCGCACGACGCACAGCCTGCAAGCCGCGCCCGCGGCCGAGCCGGCGAAACCCGTCGCACCGGCGCAAGCGGAAGGCCAGTCGTGAGATCGTGGACCGCCGTGCTGTTGTTGTTGATCGTCGCGGTCGCCGCGGCGTGGGGCTGGCACGCGCTCGCGCTCGATCCGGGCGAAGTTCGCCTGCGTTTTGCCGGCTGGCGCATCGAAACGAGTTTCGTGTTCGGCGTGATCGCCGCCTTGCTGCTCTGGGCGATTCTGAGCCTGATCTTCCGTGCCGTGTTCTGGCCGGGTCGCGCCTTGCGCCGGCGTGCGTTGCAGCGCGGACACGAACGCATTGCCGACGGACTCATCGCCGCGGCCGAGGGGCGCCATGCGCAGGCGGCGAAATCACTCGAGCGCGCCGCGCACGTGCAAGCCTTGCAGGCTCCGGCGCTGCTCGAGCGTGCCCGTTCCGCGCATCGGCGGGGCGATGCCGAGCAGGCCAGCGCTGCACTCGATGAAGCGGCGGCGCTCGCGCCGCAGGCCGCGCTCGCGCTGCGCGCCCGCTTCCTGCTCGACGACGACCAGAATGCCGATGCGCTCGCCTTGCTCAAGGACGCAATGGCGAAGGCGCCGTTGCCGCCCGCGGCGCTGCGCAGCCTGATCGAAGCGGCCGGTCGCAGCGGGGACTCGGCTACGGCGCTCGCCGCGCTATCCGCATACACGAAAACCCATGCACTCGCGGACGCCGATTTTACCGAGCTCGAAACGGACACGCTCGCCGCGGCACTGGCGAATGCGCCGCGCGCAGACGCGCTGGCGGGCATCTGGTCGGGACTGAGCCGCGCGCAACGCCAGCGCGAACCGCTCGTGATCGCCTACGCCAGGCGCACCGCCGCGCTCGGCCAGCCGCTTCCCGCGATGGGCGAAATCGAATCCGCGTTGCGTCGTGACTGGTCGGAAAACCTCGTGCGCGCCTACGCCGAACTCGGGCCGTCGGATGTCGCCGCGCGCCTGCGCCAGGCCGAGGGCTGGATCGCGGCGCAGCCTAACAGCGCCGGCTTGATGCTCACCCTCGGCCGCCTGTGCAACCAGAGCGAACTCTGGGGCAAGGCGCGCGAATACCTTGGCCGCGGCCTCGCGATCGCGCCCGATGCACAACTGTGGGAAGCGCTCGGCGATGCCTGCGTCGGACTCAAGGACGAGGACACCGCGCAGCGCGCGTATCGCAACGCCTTGCGCGCCGCACGCGGCGAAAAGACGGAATCGCTGCCGGACACTCTGCGCGGCACGCTCGACACGCGCGCGAGCGTGGTCGAGCAACGCAGTGCGCACGGTGTGCCCACGCTCGTGCTGCCACGTCAGTAAGGCGGCGCCACACAACACGAACGAAAGGATCGAAGCATGCCGTTGTGGAAAACCCAACCCGATCTCGCCGCAATCAAGCAGGCGAACCAGAAGACGTTGATGAACACGATCGGCATCGAGATCACCGAGATCGGCGAGGATTTCGTGCGCGGCACGATGCCGGTCGACGCGCGCACGCACCAACCCTACGGCATCCTGCACGGCGGCGCCTCGGTCGCGCTCGCGGAAACGCTGGGCAGTTACGCGGCGATGCTGTGCTGCGACCCCGGGTTCTACGCCGTTGGCCTCGACATCAACGCCAACCACGTGCGGGCGGTGGCGAGCGGTAGCGTGACCGGCACCGCGCGGCCGCTGCATGTCGGGCGTTCGACCCAGGTTTGGGAGATCCGCATCGAAGACGAAGTGGGCAAGCTCGTCTGCATCTCGCGGCTGACGATGGCGGTGGTGCCGAAGCAGGCGATTCCCACAAGCTGAATCGGTTCCATCGTTGTTGCATAGCAGCGGTGGCGGTACGAGGCGCGCTTGGCTACCATCGCGACCGATGAATGCCGCGCTCGACAATACCGCCATGCCGCGCCGCGACCTGATCCGGCCGCTACGCTATTTCGTCCGCGTGCCGCTGCTGCTTCTGCATATCGTCATCGCGCCGCCGCTGGCGATCTTCGTATTCTCCCCGCTTGGTGCGAAGCTGCGCGTGCGCGGCGAGCGCTTCGACCATTGGGCGACGCGTTGGTGGTCGGGTGCGCTGATCCGTCGTTTCGGTTTCCGCATCCGGCGCATCGGCGAGCCGTTGCCGGGAGCGACGCTGTTCGTCGCCAATCACGTGTCGTGGATGGACATCGAACTGATGCACAGCCAGCGCATGATGAGCTTCGTCGCGAAAAGCGAGATCGCGCGCTGGCCGTTCGTCGGCTGGCTGGCGACGCGTGCCGGCACGATCTATCACCAGCGCGGTTCGACGCATTCGCTCGCCTCGGTGACGGAAAACGTGGTCGCGCACCTGAAGTCGAGCGGCTCGGCGGGAATATTTCCCGAAGGCGGCACCGGGCCGGGCGACAAGGTGCGCACGTTCCATGCACGCATCTTTCAGGTGGCGGTCGATGCGCAGGCACCGATCCAGCCGGTTGCGCTGTGCTACGGCAAAAGTGGAAAAATGGATTTGTCCGTGCCGTTCGGCGCGAACGAAAGTTTCTTCGGCAACTTCGTGCGCCTGCTCGGCGGTCCCGGCATGGATGCCGAGGTGCATTTCCTCGAACCGTTCGCAGTCGACGGCGAGGGCCGGCGAGAGATCGCGGAGACGGCGCGTGCGCGCATCGCCGCGGCGCTGGGCTATGAGTAGCGGAACCGGCCGGTGAGCGCGCTGGAACCTATCTCAAAACTACTGCGCTCGACCCGATCCCATCTAAGATCGGGCGCGCCGGCGGTGCTCGGACTGCGAAGGCAGGAAGCCGAAGCGAACAGCGAAGCTGGCCCGCAGGGCATGCCGCAGGAGCGGCATGTAATCCTCACATACTTGTTTGTATGCTCCGGTTCCTGCGCTCCGGCGATGCGCGAACTGTCTTCGCTCGCTACGTCTTGAGATAGGTTCTAGTGGAAACCTTCCGTCCTCGTCGCTGGCTGCGCAATCCGCATTTGCAGTCGGTGCTCGCGTCGAGCGGCGTGCGCCGCTACTTCTTCCGTCATCGCGGCGCACTGGTCGAAAACGGCGCGACCGAGCATATCCTCGATTGTGGCGACGGCGTACGCCTGCAGGGCTTTCATACGCGCCAGACCGCGCTGCCGCAGCCGCGCGCACTAGTCGTGTTGCTGCACGGCTGGGAAGGCAGCGTGCAGTCGACCTACGTGCGCGGCACGGGCGCGCGCCTGCTTGCCGAAGGCTGCGACCTGTTCCGCCTCAATTTCCGCGACCATGGCGACACGCACCATCTCAACCCCGAGATCTTCCATTCCTGCCGCATCGAGGAAGTGGTCGGCGCGCTCGCTGCGATCGCGGCCGCATTTCCGCAGCGCCCGCTGATCGTCGGCGGCTATTCGCTCGGCGGCAATTTCGCCTTGCGCGCGGCGTTGCGCGCGCGCGAGGCGGGCGTCGAGCTGGCATGGGTGTTCGCGGTCTGCCCGCCGATCAGTCCGAGCGTGGCGATGCGTGCGATCGAGTCATCGCCGGTCTATTCCTACTATTTCCTGCGCAAGTGGCGCAGTTCGCTCAAGCGCAAGCAGGCGTTGTTCCCGCAGGTGACGTTGTTCGCCACGGACGAGTTGCGTGGCAACCTGCGCGAACTGACCCAGAGCCTGGTCAGCCGACATACCGATTTCGGCACGGTGGAAAATTATTTCAACGGCTATTCGATTGCGGGCGATGCGCTGGCGACGCTCGATGTGCCGGCGACGATCCTCACCGCCGCGGACGATCCGATCATTCCGGTCGCCGATTTCCACGCATTGAAGCTTTCAGCGTCGACCGAGCTCGTTATCGTGCCGCACGGCGGTCACTGCGGATTCATCGCCGATACGAGCCTGCGCAGCTGGGCAGAGGATTTTCTCGCCGGGCGAATGAAGGCGCACTTGCCCGATCATTCCGTCTAGAACCTATCTCAAAACTACTGCGCTCGACATTTCGCATGCCGGCGGTGCTCGGAATCCTCACATACTTCTGTGTATGCTCCGGTTCCTGCGCTCCGGCGACGCGCGAACTGTCTTCGCTCGCTACGGTTTGAGATAGGTTCTAGACACGGGTTCCGGTCGCGCTTTTCCCCTATCATGACCGCCTGATTCACGACCACTTTCGGCAATGATCCTTGAAGAAATCCTGCAGCGGCATCGCGATGGCAACATCGCCGCCGCCGAACGCGACTATCGCGACTATCTCGTCGACCACGCGGACGATGTCGACGCTTTGCATTTGCTCGGTGTGCTGTTGCACCAGCGCGGCGACAGTGCGGCCGCGATGGAGCTACTGCGCCGCGCGGTACAGATCGCGCCCGACGTCGCTCGGCTGCATCTTTCGCTCGGCGGCGTGCTCATGCAGCTCGGCCAGGACGAGGCCGCGCGCGGTGCGTTCCTGCGCGCGCTCGAACTCGACCCGAACCTGGTCGAGGCACACGGCGTGCTCGGCCATCTGCAATTGCGCGACGGTGAACTCGAAGAAGCCGAGAACCGCTTCCGCATCGGGCGCCGTGCGGTCGACGCATTCGAGAATGAGGATCCGCTGATCCTATTGGGCCTCGGCAACGTGCAGCTTGCACGCGGCGACGCCGTGAACGCGGCGAAATTCCTGAGTCGCGCCGCGGAACTGAGGCCGGAAGATGCGGCGATCCAGACCGCGCTCGGGCGAGCCTTCTTCGCGCAGGAGGCGTTCGCCTTCGCCGAGCAAGCATTCACCAATGCCGTGCGCCTGAGTCCGGATTCGACCTTCGCCTGGCTGTTCCTCGCGCGTGCGCGCATGCGCCAGAACAAGGACGAAGTCGCGCGTGACGGCTTCGCTGCGCTGCTCGCCGAAGGCAAGCAGCAGTTTGGCGCGAACGCCGGGCTCGGCGACATCGCGCGCAAGCTCGGGCAGACGGTGAAGGCGCTGAAGTTCTACAAGCGCGCGCTCGAACTCGATCCCGCGCACGCGGGCGCGATCAACGCCTGCGCCTGGTGCATGGAAAAGCTCGGCGATCGCGAAGCCGCCGTACGCTATCTCGCCGACGGCGTGGCGCACTCGCCCGATGCGAACACGTTGCGTCCTCAGCTCGCCTCGCTGCTCGACCAGCTCGGTCGCGGCGACGAAGCGGCGCAGGTTCGCGCCGAACTCGCGCGCACGGTGTGACGACAATGGCCGATGCGGAATTCGAGACGCAATTGCAGCATGCGCGCGTTGCCGCGGAGGCCTCTCGCTACGACGAGGCCGACGCCGCTTTCGCTCGTGTCCTCGCGCACGACCCCGACCATCTCGAAGCGTTGAACTATCTCGCCCAGCGCGCATTGCTGGCCGGCCGCGCCGCGCAGGCGGTGGCGATGCTCGAACGTGCGACGGCGGTAGAGAAAGGCAGCGCCGAACTATGGAAAAACCTCGGCTTCGCCCGGCTCGCGGCCGGCGATGCACAATCGGCGGCGACGGCACTGGACACGGCGATCGGCCTCGATCCGACGGCTTTTCGCGCGCGCCTGTTCCTCGCTCAAATCCACGAAAGCGCTGGCCGCATGCGCGAGGCCGCAGTGCACTACTTCGGCGCGATCGTCGCTGCGCAGAATCAAGGGCTGTGGCTCGACGAAGCGACCACGCCGCCGGCGATGCGCGCGCGCGTACTGCAAGCGATGGACTTTGCCGATCGCTATCGGCGCGCGACCCTCGCCGAAGCGCTCGAACCACTGCGTGTGAAACACGGCGACGCGGAACTGGTGCGCGTGATGCGCTGCCTCGATATCTATCTCGGCGAAGCGAATGCCGACCTGCCCGATTCGCGCCAGCGGCCGAAATTTCTCTATTTTCCCGGCCTGCCGACGACGCCATACTTCGATCGCGCGCTGTTCCCGTGGCATGCGGTGCTCGAAGAGAATGCGGGCGTGATCCGGGCGGAACTGCTCGAAGTGCTGCGTGAAGAGCGCGGCATCGCCCCGTTCCTCGGCACCAACGCACTCGACCGCGTCGGCGACCAGCTTGCCGGCACCGAGGCACCACCGGCCTGGGACGCGTTCTTCTTCTACCGCCACGGCGAGCGATACGACGAGAACTGCGCGCGCTGCCCGCGAACAGCGGCAATTCTCGATTCGCTGCCGATCGTGCGCATCCGCGAACACGCGCCCGAGATCTGTTTCTCGCTGCTGACGCCGGGCACGCACATCCTGCCGCATCGCGGCGTGACCAACACGCGCCTGGTCACCCATCTGCCGCTGATCGTGCCCGACAACTGCGCCATCGTCGTCGGCGGCGAAAAGCGCGAGTGGCGCGAAGGCGAGTGCTTCGCTTTCGACGACACGTTCGAGCATGAGGCCTGGAACCGAGGCGCGTCGACGCGCGTGGTCATGCTGATGGACTGCTGGAACCCATATCTGACCGAGGTCGAACGCGAGGCGGTAACGGTGCTGGTCGGCGCGATCGGCGATTTCAACCGTGCGGCGGGCATCAATTGATACCGGAAAATCAGCGAAGGTTCGCTGGCTTCCGATCTGCTAATTCAGTAGTAGGACAGAAAATATCCAATTGCGGACTTTACCGCTGTGGCGTAGCCGTCCTGTCCATCTTGGGCCTTAGTGGGCGCCATTGTCTTTACAAAAGTGCGCTTGCCGTTGATCTCGGCATCAATATAGATGACAAAGACCGACGCGTGCCCGGGGTTTTCCGCATCGGTGTAGAAAGCCCGCTCGTGCTCATCGATTTCATCGTTTTCGAAACGAGCGCGATCAATCAACGATTGACTCAGATTCACTGTTGAAGCAACAGAGCCTCCGGCTATGGCGCCGCCTACGGCACCGCCGACTGCGCCGAGCGCCGCCATTTTCCTGAATTCGGATTTCATATTCACATACACCACCATGTGATGCACGGTAATGTCGAGAGGTTTGCTTACGCTACCGAATCTTTCATAGGCAAGCCGCCGAAATGCATGAATTATCGACGGATTCAATGTCCCGTCGCCCTTGCGGTAGATCCCATAAGCGCTGCTCGTAATTACCAAACTGAAATGTCCGCTTTCTTTTTCGGTCGATGGCCGTAGGTCTTTCATGGAAACCGAGACTGACTCGTCGGTTCCAGGCAGGTCCATCCGAACAGTCTGAGGTGCACAGGCAACTAGCAAAGAAGGGCAAATCAGTAACAGTAGCCTCCCCATTCTGTAGGACTTACTAGCCGTTCTGCCGATGGTGGCGAGGGCATAGTGATGAAATTTCATTGCGACTCCTTTGCAGGTGGATGAGGATGAATCCGGGGCAAGCATATCGACGGCCTGCGCGGTATTCCATGTGCGTCGCGGCCGCGCGCGGCAATGGATTTTGTGTTCTGATTGGGTGCCAAATCGGAAAATATTGCACCAAATTGGAGCATTTCCCTGCTGCGGTGCAATTTTCTCAATATTAAATTATTGATAATGAATCAATTTTCTGATTTGGCACATTGATTGCTAAAACATTACCGTCCAATACTTCAATCAAGGAAATCTCCATGTCCGCCAGCTTCAACAAGCTCGTTCAAGACAACAACGTCGAATTCGTCGACCTGCGTTTCGCCGACATGCTCGGCAAGCAGCATCACGTCACCTTCCCGGTCAAGGCGGTCGACGACAGCTTGTTCGAGGACGGCAAGATGTTCGACGGCTCCTCGATCTCGGGCTGGAAAGGCATCAACGATTCGGACATGGTGCTGATGCCCGATCCGGACAGCGCAATCCTCGATCCGTTCGCCGAAATCCCCACTGTCATCCTCACCTGCGACGTGCTCGAGCCGTCGACGATGCAGGCTTATACGCGTTGCCCGCGTTCGGTGGCCAAGCGCGCCGAGTCGTTCCTTAAGTCGTCGGGTGTTGCCGACACGGCGTTCTTCGGGCCGGAGCCGGAGTTCTTCATCTTCGACTCGGTGCGCTACAAGAACGACATGCAGGGCGCGAGCTTCGAGATCCAGTCCGAGGAAGCCGCGTGGAGCACGAACGACAAGTTCGACGGCAGCAACTCGGGCCATCGTCCGAGTGTGAAAGGCGGCTATTTCCCGGTCGCGCCGGTCGATTCGCTGCAGGATCTGCGGAGCGAAATGTGCAAAATCCTCGAGACCTGCGGCCTCATCGTCGAAGTGCATCATCACGAAGTCGCGACTGCCGGCCAGTGCGAGATCGGCACCAAGTTCAACACGCTGACGAAGAAGGCCGACGAACTGCTCACGCTGAAGTACGTGATCAAGAACGTCGCCCATCGCAACGGCAAGACCGCGACCTTCCTGCCGAAGCCGATCGTCGGCGACAACGGCTCGGGCATGCACGTGCACCAGTCGCTGGCCAAGGGCGGCACCAACCTGTTCGCGGGCGACCTCTACGGCGGCCTGTCGCAGACCGCGCTCTACTACATCGGCGGCATCTTCAAGCACGCGCGCGCGATCAACGCGTTCGCGAACTCGACGACGAACAGCTACAAGCGCCTCGTGCCGGGCTTTGAGGCGCCGGTCATGCTCGCGTATTCGGCGCGCAACCGTTCGGCCTCGTGCCGTATTCCGTTCGTGCACTCGCCGAAGGCGCGCCGCATCGAAGTGCGCTTCCCGGATCCGATGAACACGGGCTACCTCACCTTCGCCGCGCTGATGATGGCCGGCCTCGATGGCATCCTCAACAAGATCGATCCGGGCGCGCCGTCCGACAAGGATCTGTACGACCTGCCGCCGGAAGAAGAGAAGCTGATCCCGACCGTGTGCCACTCGCTCGACCAGGCGCTTGACGCGCTCGACAAGGATCGCGCGTTCCTCAAGGCCGGCGGCGTGTTCAGCGACGACTTCATCGACGCCTATATCGAACTGAAGATGGGCGAAGTATCGAGGTTCCGCGCGGCGACACACCCGATCGAATACCAAATGTATTACTCGATCTGATGCATGGGCCCCTCGCCTATTGAGGCGAGGGGTTGGAGGTGGGTTCGCTGGCGCAGGGAACCCTCATCCGCCTCGTTCCGGGGAACGTTCTCCGGTAAGTGCGGGGCGGAAGAAGTATACAAGTTCATTTTGGAGATTGAGTACTCACGCTCAGGGCTGAGTGTTGTCTGAAAAAAGGCAGTCGAGGCGCGAAAAAAGCGCAGGGCTGGGGGTGGAACGGAAAACGCGTCGTCCACGATTTGCACGCTTTCTTTCCCCGAAGTTACTGGAGACCCACGTGATGAAGAACCGCCTGACCCTCGCGATCCTCTCCGCCGCCCTGCTTTCGACCGGGGTGCACGCTGAAGATCAAGCCGCAGCACCCGCCGCGCCGACACCGGACTGGACCTTCCCGGGTTCGGTCTCGATCGCCAACGACTACATCTTCCGCGGTCTGACCCAGACCAACACCGAACCCGCGCTGCAGGCGGGCATCGAGATCGATCATGCCTCGGGCTTCTACGTCGGCACCTGGGGCAGCAACATCAACTGGCTTCACGACTACGTTCCCGCCGTTTCGTCCAGCCTCGAAATCGACATCTACGGCGGGTATCGCACAAAGATCGCCGACACGATCGGCCTCGACGTCGGGCTATACGAGTACTACTACCCGGGAGACTATCCGGGGCCACACGTCGACTACAAGCTGCCGTACACGCTGGAAGGCTACGTCGCATTGAGCTACAGCTTCGTCTCGCTCAAGTACTCGCACACGTTCACCAACCTGTTCGGCTTCGCCGGCACCAAGCACTCGGGCTATCTCGATCTGTCGGCCAACTACGAGTTCGTGCCGACGTGGGTGCTCAACGCACATATCGGCCGGCAGAAAGTCGACGGTTTCAGCGCGGCCAGCTACACCGACTACAAGCTCGGCGTGACCAAGAACTTCGACGGCGGCTGGTCGCTCGCCGTCGCCTACTACGACACGAATGCGGACAAGGCTGTTTACACCTTCCCCGACGGCACGTTCCAAGGGCGCTCCACCGGCGTGGCGTCGCTGACCAAAACTTTTTGACCCATTGGAGGCAGCATGAAACTCATCACCGCAATCATCCGGCCGTTCAAGCTCGAGGAAGTGCGTGAAGCACTGACTCAGGCCGGCGTGTCGGGCCTCACCGTCACCGAGGTCAAGGGTTATGGCCGGCAGAAGGGCCATACCGAACTCTATCGCGGCGCCGAATACGTCGTCGACTTGTTGCCGAAGATCAAGATCGAGGCGGTCGTCCCCGAGGAATTGCTCGAACGCGCGCTCGATGCCGTCATTGCCGGCGCACGCACCGACAAGATCGGCGACGGCAAGATCTTCGTCAGCCCGATCGAACAGGCGCTGCGTATCCGCACCGGCGAAGCCGGGAAGGACGCGCTATGAAGAACACCCACCTTACCCCGAGATCCGCGATGACGACCCTGACTTCGCTGCCGGACTTCCGGCGATTCCTCCCGATCCTCGCCGCGCTGGGCTGCGGCGCGATCGCGCTGTTGCTTGCCCAGCATGGCTACGCTCAGGATGCGGCTGCAGCAGCGGCTCCCGCTGCCGCGGCGACGCCGCCACCCGCGCCGACGCCGAACAAGGGCGATGTCGCCTGGATGCTGACCTCGACGGCTCTCGTGCTACTGATGAGCGTGCCCGCGCTCGCTTTGTTTTACGGCGGCCTCGTTCGCACCAAGAACATGCTGTCGGTGCTGATGCAGGTGTTCGTCGTGTTTTCACTGATCAGCGTGCTCTGGTGCATCTACGGCTACAGCGTCGCGTTTACCGAGGGCAATGCGTTCTTCGGCGGCTTCTCGCGATTGTTCTTAAACGGCACGTTCAATCCGGCCGACGGATCGTTCTCGATGGCAGCGACGTTCTCCAAAGGCACGCCGCTGTATGAGTTGGTCTTCGTCGCGTTCCAGGCGACGTTCGCGGCGATTACCGTCTGCCTGATCCTCGGCTCCATCGTCGAGCGCATCAAGTTCTCCGCGGTACTGATCTTCGCGGTGATCTGGTTCACCTTCAGCTACTTGCCGGTCGCGCATATGGTCTGGTTCTGGCAGGGTCCCGATGCGTACACCGATCCGGCCAAGGCTGATGCGGTCACGGCGACCGCGGGTTACATCTGGCAGATGGGCGCGCTCGACTTCGCCGGCGGCACCGTGGTCCACATCAACGCCGGTATCGCCGGCCTCGTCGGTGCGTTCGTGCTCGGCAAGCGCGTCGGCTACGGCAAGGAAGCGATCAAGCCGCACAGCCTGACGATGACGATGATCGGCGCCTCGCTGCTGTGGTTCGGCTGGTTCGGCTTCAACGCGGGTTCCGCGCTCGAAGCGAACGGCACGGCCGGCCTCGCCTTCATCAACACCTATCTCGCCACTGCCTGCGCGGTGCTGTCGTGGTCCTTCGCCGAATGGCTGCTCAAGGGCAAGCCGTCGATGCTCGGCGCGGCCTCGGGTGCGGTCGCCGGCCTCGTCGCGATCACCCCGGCCGCGGGCAACGTCGGCATTCCGGGCGCGTTCGCCATTGGTCTTCTCGCCGGCGTGATCTGCCTGTGGGGCGTGACTGGTCTGAAGAAGCTGATCAAGGCCGACGATTCGCTCGACGTGTTCGGTGTGCACGCGCTCGGCGGCATCAGCGGTGCGCTGCTGACCGGCGTCTTCAATTCGCCGGCGCTCGGCGGCCCCGGTTCGGTGCAGGATTGGGTCAAGATGACGGTCGGTTATCCGGGCATCGGCGCGCAGTTGCTGATCCAGGCCAAGGCGGTCGGCATCACGATCGTGGTGACCGCGGTCGTCGCCTTCATCGCGTTCAAGATCGCGGACCTGATCGTCGGCCTGCGCGTGACCGAGGAAGAAGAGCGCGAAGGTCTCGACATCGCTTCGCATGGCGAGTCGGCCTACGACATGTAATGCGTGTGGGGCGAAACCGGCGGCCTCGCGCCGCCGGTTTTCGTCGAAGAGGTTTCGGCGGATCTGAAAGCAGTCTGCGATGATGATGTTTTCGCACGAGCTCGAATCATGCAGACAGCCAGGATCATTTCGTGGATCGGTGCGCTGGCGCTCGAATGCGCAGGCGCGACGACATCGGCGCAAATTGCGCCCACCTCACGCACCTACGCCAATCCGGTCGACGTCGATTACCGCTACAACTTCGAGCAGCTCAACGAAAAGATTTCCTACCGCACCGGCGCCGATCCGGTCATCGTGCCGCACGGCGACGCCTACTACCTGTTCATGACCCTGGCCGACGGTTATTGGCGCTCCACCAACCTGCTCGATTGGCAATTCGTCACGCCCAACCGTTGGCCGTTCGACGGCATGGTCGCACCGGCCGCGGTGTCGGATGGCGAACGTCTGTTGCTGATGCGCGCAACGATGGCGCCCGAGCCGATTCTCGAGACAACCGATCCCGCCCACGGCCAGTTCGACTTCCTGACTCGACTCACACCCAAGCTGCCTGATGCCGTACCGCCGGGATGGGATCGCGAGTTGCCGGCGTGGCACAACGGCGATGCGCAACCCGACAAGATCGCGCCCGGGCCATGGGATCCCGACCTGTTCCGCGACGATGACGGCCGCTGGTACCTGTATTGGGGCTCATTCGAACGCTTCCCGTTGTTCGGCATCGAAGTCGATCTTGCACATGGCTTTGCCTACGTCGGCAAGCCGCGTGCGCTGTTCACGCTCGATTCGAAGCAGCACGGCTGGGAACGCTTCGGCCGCGACCATCGCGAGGAGAATCATCCTTCCTACATCGAAGGCGCATGGATGACCAAGCGCGGCGGCCGTTACTACCTGCAATACGGCGCGCCGGGCACCGAGTACAACGTCTACGCGACTGGCACGTACGTGTCGGACTCGCCGCTGGGCCCGTTCGCGTATGCGGCGTACAACCCTGTCGGCTACAAACCCGGCGGCTTCGTCGAAGGCGCGGGCCACGGCAACACGTTCCAGGACAAGTCCGGCAACTGGTGGAACACCGGCTCGCCTTGGATCGGCCACAACTGGCCGTTCGAGCGCCGTATCGGCCTGTGGCCTGCCGCGTTTGCCGACGACGGGCAGATGCGCGTCGATACGCGCTTCGGTGATTTCCCGCATTACATGCCGCAAGAAAAAGTCGCTGATCCCGACAAGCTGTTCACCGGCTGGATGCTGCTTTCGTATCGCAAGCATGCGACAGCTTCCTCGACACTGAAGAACTTTTCCGCCGACAACGTCAGCGACGAAAACCCGCGCACGTTCTGGGTTGCGGCGAAAAACGAGGCGGGACAGACCTTGACGCTCGACCTCGGCGCGACGAAAACGCTGCGCGCCGTGCAGGTGAACTTCGCGGATTACGAATCGCAGCGTTACGGCGATGCGCCTGACATTTACACCGAATTCAAACTGGAGTTTTCGCTGGACGGAAAGAATTGGAGTCTGCTCGCGCAGACCGAACCGCCACGTCGTGATCGCCCGAATGCGTATTTCCAGCTGCCGCAACCGGTGCGCGCGCGCTACGTGCGCTACATGCATGGCCACATTGGTGCGGCGCATCTGGCGATCAGCGATCTGCGCGTGTTCGGCGATGCGGGTGGCAACGCACCGACCGCGCCGACGCGCGTGGAAGCGCGGCGTCTCGATCCGCGTGCACTGCGCGTGGGTTGGCAGGCCGTGCATGGCGCGGTCGGCTACAACGTGCGCTGGGGCGTGAAGCCGGATCGGCTGAACCTGTGCTACCAGGTGTTCGCCGATGAAGGCACCACGCTAGACCTGCGTGCGCTCAACGCCGGCGTCGCCTACGACGTGGCGGTCGAGGCATTCGATGAAAACGGCGTATCGAAACTAAGCGAAGTCGTCCATGTACCCGATAAATTGCACTAAGATGGTGCTATGAGCGCGCTTTCGCCCCTGGCACCCGCATCCGCTCGCATTTTCGAGATCGCCGACCAGCTCGAAACCGGTGTGGCCCTGCTCGACCGCGAGGACTTGCTGACTTACGCCAATCCGGCTTTCTGCGAGCTGTTTGCAGTCAGCCCGTCGCGCTCGCGCAGTCTGCCGCTTGCCGCGCTCGGCGAAGGTGCGCGCGTGCTCGCGCCGCTGATCGAGCGCGTCCGCCACGGCGCCGAGACTCTGCACCGACGCGACCAACGCATCGAGACGCGTGGGGAGCGTATCCTGCACGCCGACATCACGATCGGCGTGGCGTCGGGTGGCGATGTGCTGATCGAGGTGCATCAACTGGGCGGCGAGATCGATACCGCCGCGCCGTTGAGCCTCTCGGAAAGCCTGCGCGGCCTTGCCCACGAAGTGAAGAATCCGCTTGCCGGCGTGCGCGGCGCGGCGCAACTGCTCGCGCGTCGCGTCGCCGATGTGGAGCTTGCGCGCCTGGCCGACCTGATCGTGACCGAGGCCGACCGCCTCGCCGCGCTGACCAATCGCCTGCTCGAGCCGGGCGGCAAGCCGCATCTGGCCGCGCTCAACCTGCACGAGGTGGCCGAGCGCGCGCGTGCGCTGATCGCGGCCGAGGCCGAACCCGAGTTGCATCTGGATCGCGACTACGATCCGAGCCTGCCGCTGCTGCGCGGCCATGGCGATCGCTTGCTCCAGCTCGTGCTCAACCTGATGCGCAACGCGCTGCAAGCTGGCGCGGTGCATATCGGCCTGCGCACGCGCGTCGAGCACAACGTGTTGATCGGCGAGAAAGTCTCGCGCCTTGTCGCCCGCCTCGACGTGATCGACGACGGCCATGGCGTACCCGAGGCGATGCGCGATACGCTTTTCCTGCCGTTCGTTTCCGGGCGCAGCAAGGGCACCGGCCTCGGCCTCGCGTTGGCGCAGGAGATTGCCGCAGAGCATGGTGGCGCGCTGAGTTACCGCAGCCGGCCGCGTGGCACGGTGTTCACCTTGATCCTGCCGATCGTTTTGCCAGGGCGCGGGGAATTGCATGGCTGAACGACGCCGCGCCCAAGTCTGGATCGCCGACGATGACGAATCGATCCGCTTCGTGCTCGCCGAAGCGCTGCGCGAGGCGGGTGTCGAGGTACGCGCCTTCGCCGATGCCGACAGCTTGCGTGGTGCGCTGGCGCGTACGCAGCCCGATGTCGTCGTCAGCGATATCCGCATGCCAGGCACGAACGGTCTCGAATTCCTTGCCGATCTGCGTGCGGCGGGCAGCCTGCTACCGGTGATCGTGATGAGCGCGTTCACCGACGTTGCCTCGACCGCGGCGGCGTACCGCAGCGGCGCATTCGACTATCTGCCGAAACCGTTCGATCTTGACGAGGCCGTCGCTGCCGTGCAGCGCGCGCTCGGCGAGAGCCGCCAAGCCGCGGTCGTACCTGCGAAAACCGACGAGATCGAGGCCGCCGAGCTGATCGGAACCTCGCCCGCGATGCGCGAGGTGTTCCGCGCGATCGGCCGTGTCGCCGCGAGCGATCTCAACGTGCTGATCACCGGCCCGACCGGCACCGGCAAGGAACTCGTCGCGCGCGCCCTGCATCGGCACAGCGCACGCGCGGCGCGGCCATTCGTCGCGCTCAATACTGCGGCGATTCCGGCCGAGCTGCTCGAATCCGAATTGTTCGGCCACGAGGCCGGCTCGTTCACCGGTGCGGTCAAGCGCAACGCCGGGCGATTCGAGCAGGCCGAGGGGGGCACCCTGTTTCTCGACGAGATCGGCGACATGCCGTTGTCGCTGCAGACGCGCCTGCTGCGCGTGCTCGCCGAGAACGAGTTCTATCGCGTCGGCGGTCGCGAACTGATTCGCGCCGACGTGCGCGTCGTCGCGGCCACGCACCAGGACCTCGAAGGCAAGGTCGAGCGCGGCGAATTCCGCGCCGACCTGCTGCATCGCCTCGACGTCGTGCGCCTGCGCCTGCCCCCGCTCGACGAACGCGCCGCCGACATTCCGCTGCTGGCCACGCACTTTCTCGCGCGTGCTGCGCAGGAGATGCGACTCGAACCGAAGCGCTTCACTGCGTCCGCGCTCGCCGAGTTGGGCAAGCGCTCGTGGCCCGGCAACGTGCGTCAGCTCGAGAACTTGTGCCGCCGCCTTGCGGTGATGACACCGGGGCGCGAGATCCGTCCGCAGGATCTGCCGGCCGGCGACAACGCCATTGTCGTGCAGACCAGCGGAGGCTGGCGCGAAAACCTGCATCGTCTCGCGCGCAACCGACTCGCCCGCGGCGAGCAAGGCATCTACGACGAACTGCGGCAGGAATTCGACGCCACGCTGATCGAGGCCGCGCTGGCCGAGAACTCGGGACGCCGCGTACGCGCGGCCGAGCAACTCGGCCTCGGCCGCAACACGCTCACGCGCAAGGTCGGCGCCTCGCGCAAGCGGCGCGGCAAATAAGCAGCGCAAACACGCTACACTTCCGCCATTCCATACCGATATCGACGATCTCGCCGCGGCGAGAGGTGGGTGCGGTTTTTTTCACGGATTTGCTTGGGTGGTGGAGTAGTGAAGTCGCAACTCTCATTGGCTGAGATCAGGCTCGGAGCCATCGATGGCTCCGGACCAGTGAGCATCGGCGTCGATTTTCAGGTCGATGCAGACATTGTGTTCGATGTCGACATTTCGCTCGATATCCATCGCCTCTCCGGCGAGCAATTGGCGCATTCGCAGATGCGCGCCGGGGGTTGCGACGCGGCGTGGCTGCCGCGTGGCAGCTACGTCGCGCACGCGCTGGCGCCGCGGATCGCACTTGAATCCGGACGTTATGTCGCGAACCTCGCGCTGTGGCATCGCGACGATTCCACCGAGACCAAGGCCGGCGCCGCCGCGCTCGAATTCGAGGTGACCTCGGGCAGTGGCGACGGTCCGCAGTTCTCGTGGCAGCTCGAAAGCCGCGGGAACACGCCGCCGGTTTCCGCCCTGTCGTGGCAGCGGGGGGATAGCGACTGGTTCTACAAACACTTTCGCCACGCGGCGTTGACGATCACCAGCTATCTGCTCGGCGATTCGGACTTGCTCAAGGGCCGCATCCTCGACGTCGGCTGCGGCGACGGCATCACCGATCTCGGCATCGCCCTGCGCAAACGACCGCTTGAGTTCGTCGGCATCGATCCGTTTCCGGATTTCGAGCGATTGCCGAAAATCCTGAGCGAACGCGGTCTGTCGCCCGACATCATTCCGAAAAATCTGCGCTTCATCGCCGCCGACGCGAACGACATACCGTTCCCGGACGATCATTTCGATGTGCTCGTGTCCTGGGGTTCGGTGGAGCACATGGCAGGCGGTTATGCCAAGGCGCTGCAGGAAATGCGCCGCGTATTGAAACCGGACGGCCTGCTGATGATCGCGCCGGGCTTGTACTACTCCGACGTCGGCAACCACATGGGCGAGTTCCGCTTCGCACAGCGCGAGCCTTACGTGCACCTCAAGCGCCCGCCCGAATGGATTCGCGAACAGATCCTGCTCGGCGACATCGAGCCGCTGGACCGCTGCGGCTGGGAGCCGACGATGGAGCAGCACTGGAAATTCATCTCCGAGCTCAATCCGATCACCGTGCCCAGGTTCGAGCGCGAGCTGCGCGACCTGGGCTTCGAGCCCTGGCGCGTCGCGCTGCGCACGCACGATCGGGTCGACTACACGCCGGAATTGCAGCGCTATTCGTTCGTCGATCTGGCGGTCGGGGAGTTGCTGCTGTCCGCGTACAATCGCAAGCATCGTCTCTAGAACCTATCTCAAAGCTACTGCGCTCGACATTTCGCGCGCCGGCGGTGCTCGGAATCCTCATTTACTACACGTAAACTCCGGTTCCTGTGCTCCGGCGACACGCGAACTGTCTTCGCTCGCTACGTTTTGAGATAGGTTCTAGCGAATCGATTTCAGCTTCGGAAAATTTGCAGCACAAACAAGGGATTCGCCGAGCGCTCGCGTTGAACGCGATGGCCTGCGCGAGTATGATCCTGCGCCCCCGTTCGCTTTGGACCACGCATGCTGCATCTGCCGAATTACAAGACCACCTGGGACGCCAAGTCCACCACGCCGGTGCATGCAATGCTGTCGGTCGACGGCAGCGCCAGCGAGGAACGCATTCGTGCGACGGGGGCGTACACCGCGCGCCAGGTGATGGCCGCGCTCGATCTCAAGTCGACCGACCGCGTGCTCGAACTCGGTTGCGGTGTCGGTCGCATCGGCCGCGAACTCGCACCGCACATCGCGCACTGGGAAGGTTCGGACATCTCCGCCAATATGCTCAAGATCGCGCGCGAACGCCTGTCCGGGTTCGCCAACGCCGGTCTCACCGAGCTCACGCGCAGCAACTTCAAGCCGTTGCCCGATGCGAGCTTCGACAAGGCCTACAGCATCGCCGTGTTCATCCACATGGACAAGGAAGATTTCTACTTGTACCTCGAGGACTGGGCGCGCGTGGTCAAGCCGGGCGGCCTGCTGTTCTTCGATACCTGGAATACGTCGCATCCGAGCGGCTGGCGCCGCTTCGCCGTGGAGCTCAATCCGTTCCGCGACGTCGTGCCGACCGAGCGCAAGGACGTGGCGCGCAACCAGTTCAGCAATCCCGAAGAAGTGCGCAGCTTCCTCGACCATGCCGGCTTCGACGTGGTCGAGATGTTCAGCGACTCGCCGTGGGTGCAGGCGATCGCGATGCGCCGCGGTGGCGGCGACATCGAGGCCGAGCGCCGCCGCGTGCGGGCCGCGAAGGATCGCATCGCCTATTCGCCGCTGTGGACGGAATTGTTCGACAACCTGATCGCCTCGCAGCTCGAAGGCACGATGTCGCTGACTGCCGCGCTCGAAACGATGCAGGACGATTCGCGCGGCGAAGAAGTGTCGTTGTTCCGCTCCGCCTTCATCGAAGTGTGGCGGCACAACGAGGAGTCCTGGGGGCCGATACCCGAACATCTGATCAAGCCGTGATCCGGTCGCGGCGCCCTCAGATGTTGTAGCCCTTGTACAACGTGTTGTGTGCCGGGCGCTGCTCCTCGGCCGGCCGTTCGCTTGTGTAATAGTATAAAGCTATACTTTGCCGGTTGATGCCGTTCGGCGCCGCCCAGGGTTTCGGATGGCCGTGGAACGTGTCCGAACGCGTGGTGAACAGCACCGCGCGATTGAACTGCGGCTCGACGGTGCGCACCAGCTGCGTGCCCTCGGTGTTCCACAATTCGAGTTCACCGCCGTATTCCGGACGCCAGTCCGGAGTGAGGTAGACGAGCAGGTTCAGGCGTCGGTGCGCGTGGATCTGCAGGTGCCAGTTGAAATCCGAGTGAATGCCGAGCAGGCCGCCGTGGCGAGTCAGGTGCATGCCGCCGCCGAGCAGGTGATGGTCGACGAGCAGGTGCGGAATGCCGGTCATCTTCTCCAGCCACAGTACGAACGCCGCTGAGTTCATGTCGCGCACTGCGGTGCGGATCGCCGGCGGGAACTTCGTTTCGTCGCCGCAGCCGAGCTTCACTTCGAGCCCGGGGGCCGCATAGTGGTCCCATGCCACGTTGTCGTCCGGACCGGGAAACACGCTCGCGAGCCGGCGCGCCACGTCGCTCGGTAGGAAATCGTCGATGACGATATGCGGATACGGCTGCGCATTGCGGAATTCTTCCGCGCGCGTCTCGGCGATGCGCATCAGTCGGTCGGTGTCGAATATGTACATGGATGGTCGATTGTTGGACGACGGGCGCATAATATCAGTCCGCCTCCAGCCCTCCTTTTGATCTATGACAAAACGTGCAGCCATCCTCGGCGGAGTTCGTATCCCATTCTGCCGCAACAACACTGCATACGCCGAAGTCGGCAACTTCGGCATGGCGGTGAAGACGCTCGGTTCGCTGGTCGAGAAGTTCGATCTGCACGATGTCGAGCTGGGCGAAGTCGCGTTCGGCGCGGTGATCAAGCTCGCTGCCGATTGGAATCTCGCGCGCGAGGCGGTGCTGTCCTCGGGTCTGTCGCCGTACACGCCCGCGATCACCACCGCGCGCGCCTGCGGCACCTCGCTCGACAACACGGTGCTGATCGCGAGCAAGATTGCGACCGGCCAGATCGAAGCCGGCATCGCCGGCGGCTCGGACACGACCAGCGATGTGCCGATCGTCTACAGCCGCGCGATGCAGCAGCGTCTGCTCGCGGTCAACCGCGCCAAGGACACCGGCGACAAGCTCAAGGCCGCGGTCAGCGGCTTCTCGCTCGGCGAACTCAAACCGAGTTTTCCCGGCGTCGCCGAACCGCGTACCGGCATGTCGATGGGCGAGCACTGCGAGTTGATGGCACGCGAATGGAAGATCACGCGCCAGGAACAGGACGAGCTCGCGCTGGCCAGCCATCTCAAGGCCGCCGCCGCCTACGAGCGCGGCTTCTTCAAGGATCTCGTCGTGCCATTCCGCGGTCTCGATCGCGACGGCTTCCTGCGCCCCGATTCGACGATCGAGAAACTCGCCGCGCTCAAGCCCGCGTTCGACAAGACTTCGGGTCTGGGCACGCTGACCGCGGGCAATTCGACCGGCCTGTCCGACGGTGCCTCGGCGGTGCTGCTGGCGAGTGAGGACTGGGCAGCGAAGCGCGGTCTCAAGCCGCAGGCGTTCATCACCTATTCGCAGGCCGCCGCAGTCGACTTCGTCCATGGCGAGGGCTTGCTGATGGCGCCGACCGTGGCCGTGCCGCGCATGCTCGACATGGCCGGCCTGACCCTGCAGGACTTCGATTTCTACGAGATCCACGAAGCCTTCGCCGCGCAGGTGCTGTGCACGCTGCGCGCGTGGGAAGACGCCGACTATTGCAAGAACCGCCTTGGCCGCGACAAGCCGCTCGGCAAGATCGATCCGGCCAAACTCAACGTCAACGGCTCAAGCCTCGCCCTCGGCCATCCGTTCGCCGCGACCGGCACGCGCATCGTTGCCACGCTGGCCAAGCTGCTCGAGGAAAAAGGCTCGGGCCGCGGCCTGATCTCGATCTGCACCGCCGGCGGCATGGGTGTGACCGCGATTCTCGAGCGCCCATAAACGCAACGCTCGCCTGAATCGGCAAGCGCGTTATTTTTAATTTAAAAGTCCGACACGGATGTCGGTTTGTTCTTTGCCGTCAAGGAGGACGGCAAGAATGGCCTAAAGTCAGGCATGGATACCGGTTTGTTCTCCGCCGTCAGGAGGACGGCAAAAATCAAGTCACGCGGAACAGCGCCTGCGAGAAGCTCGTCGGCACGTAGGACTCGGTGCGACGCGACGCCATGCGCGCCTGCAGCTCGGCGCGACGGTCTTCGAGCCAGTCCACGCGCTGCATCTTGACGGTGTTTACGTCGACGCCGCGGTGCTTGGCTTCAGCGACGCGGTGGGCGACGAATTCTTCGTAGGCGTCGATCTCGTGCTGCAGCTCGCGCTGGCACAACTCGATCATGATCGCATCGTCGAGGAAGCCGAGTACCGGTACGTTGTCCGGGATCACGTCATCGGGGTCGGCGAAATAGGTCAGCGCCGAGAGCACGCGCTTCTTGTCGGTTTCGGAAAGGTCCCAGCCGGCATCGTTGACCATGCTGATCATCGCGTCGAGCTTGGACAGGCGCGAGGCGATGAATTCGGGCACGCGCGCGTTCTTCGAATCTACCAGCAGCTTGCCGGCCGCATCGGTGATCTGTTTCGGGCTCAGGTTGCCGGCCTTGGCCTGCGCGCGCTTGGCCGCATCGATAAAAAACTGGAGGTCGGCATCGTTGAGGTCGATCGTGATCTGCAATGACATGGCGCTGGTCCGTTAGTCCCCGAAGACGCATGAGCGTAGCCAGCGTGGCCGGCCGCGTCAATCGGTTTTGGTCACGCCCGACGCCGTCTCCTTTTACATGATCGATACCAGGCCGGCGCCGAACGCGGTCACGATGCGCGTGTAGATTGTCTTCAGCGGCAGGCTGACCTCGGGGAAGTCGCCGACGTCGTGGTGGCAGGCGTAGAAATCCGCGCTGCTCGGCGGCACGGGCCGGCAGGTGCCGTTCAATCCGGTCGGATCGAACTCGAAACTCGAGGCATAGCGGAACGGCCACAGGTCGAAGATCGGCAGCCGCTCCGACACGTTCGCGATCGCGTTGTTGAGGCCGCCGAGGATGCGCGTGCGCTGGCGCTTGGCGATCGTCCAGGCGTTGTCTGGCTGCGTATCGTGCAGGATCGAGTCGCGCAGGCGCGCGGCGAGGGCAGCGTCGCGAACGATGAAGCCGGCCTCGGTGTTGTGGTTCTCCGAGCGCGGATCGAAGTTGTGCGAGCCGATCACCGCGATCTCGCCGTCGATCACCATCGATTTCGCGTGCAGGCCTATGCGCACGCCGCCGCGCTTGAGCGGCGCATTGCGATACTTGCTGCGCGCGCGGTCGCGCACCGGGCTGGCAGGCAGTGCCGGTTCGGCGCCGAGCCCAACGTAGTTCGCGATCAGCTCCGTCGCCTCGGCAGGAAACGGTTTGAATTCATGGATCTCGAAGCCGAGTTTGAGATAGCGCTTCTTGTACTTGTACGACAGCGCATAAACGTAGAACGCATCGGTCGCCGCGAGCGAGTTGGTCGAGACGATCACATGCGGCGGCGACGCGCGCTTATGCAGCTCGCGGAAGATGCCCTTCGCGGTCGTGCTGAGCACGAGATAGGGCGTCTGCAGCACGATCTCGGATTTCGCCGCGCGCAGCAAGGCGGCGAGCGGGCGCGTGGATTCGCGTCGGGCCGTTGCAGGCGCGGGTTTGCCGGGTACGTCGGAAAAATAGTCGACGCGGCCGACGCGCAGCGCCGTGTCGACGAAGCGCGTGCGGATGAACTCCGCATCGTCCGCGCGTCGCGACAGTTCGGCAACGCGTGCCGCGTTGCGGTAGGCGTGCAGGGCGTAGCCGGGCGCGCCGACGCCGGCGTCGAGGATGCTACCGGCGACGTCGCGCAAGTGGCTCAACGGCACCGCATAGGCGGAGTTCCAGAACGCATCGAACGAGGTGCGCATGGCCGCGCCGACCGGGCCGGCAGCGAGCAGGTCGCGATCGCGATAGTCGAACTCGCTGTCCCAGTCGTAGTAGCGATTCTCGTAGTTGCGCCCGCCGACAACGCCGATTTCGTCGTCGACGAGCAGCATCTTGTCGTGCATGCGCTGGTTGAAGCGCCAGAAGCAGCAGAGCACGCCGGCGGCGAACTCGAGCGGCGGCGTCGAGGCCTTGTGCAGGGTCGGGTTGTAGACGCGGAACTCGAAGTTCGCGTGTGCGCGCGCGAGTGCCGCATAGAGATTCGCGTCATCGAGCGAGAACAGCTGGTCCGCGATCACGCGCACCTGGACGCCGCGCCGCGCGGCCTTCACCAATTCGTCGAGCACGAGCGTGCCGGCATCGTCCTCGCTGAAGATGAAGGTCTGGATCTCGATGCTGCGTCGCGCGCTGCGGATCAAGTGGATGCGCAGCAAAAGAGAATCGGCACCGCGTTCGATCAGGTTGACGTAGTGCACGGGCGCGGTTGCTGTCGACTGCTGCAACGCCGAAGCGACGAGGCTGCGGTAGGGCGTGTCGATCGCGCAGGCATCGATGCGTTCGGGCGCGCAGTCCAGTGCGCGATCCTGCGCGGCGCTCGCCGTCGCCGCGGCGCGGCGTGCATGAATCGGATCGACTGCGCAGCCGGCCAGCGCGGTCGACACGGCGACCAGTGCGACTACGAGGGCGCTGCGTGGACTCAGAAGCACAAGGGCAAAAGAAAGGGATTTTGATCGTTTGGCATCATCACCGTCGTGCACCGTCGGCCATCGGTCGGGTTGCGATCGAGAAGCTCAGCTCGACCTTGTCGGACAGTGTGCCGCGGCGCGAGCTCATGCCGAAGTCGCTGCGATGGATGCTGCCTTCAGCCTCGAGCGGGCAGTCGTCGCCGCTCGTCGCGGGGCAGTCGGGTTTGGCCAGTTCGAAACGCACGCGCCTGCTGACGCCGCGCAGGGTGAGCATGCCGTCGATGTCGCCGCCCATTTGCAGGCGCTGCAACGGGATTGCGTCGGAGACGAAGGTGATCTGCGGATAATGCTCGGCGTCGAAGAATTCCTCCGACTTGACCCACTCCTCGTGGCTGCGGTTGCGCATCGTGACAACACCCGCATCGATCTGCGCCTCGACCGTCGCCGCGTTGCGAAAATGATCCAGCGTGATCATGCCATGCACGTTGCCGAAGCGGCCGTGCACGCCGACCAGCCAGAGCACCTTCACTTCGAAGTCAACATGCGAGCGCGCCGTGTCGAGCGCCAGCTGCTGATAGCGTTCCGCGGCGCCCGCCGCGACGGGGAAAGTGCAAAGACCGAGCAGCAGGCCGACGAGCGCAGCGCCAGTTGCGGTCGCCCGCATCGGCTGTGCTGTGATCGTCGGACTGGGGTTTGTCGTCATGTCTGGCGTTGCCTGCCCAGGATGACCGGGTCTGCCACTTCAGGGCGCCCAGAATGCCTTGAGCCTGCCGGCGCCTGGCTCGGCTGCGCCGGCGAGTTCGATCCAGGCGATACCGCCCGGCGGCATGCCGCGGAAGTCGCCCGACTGGCCGGTTGTCAGTAGGGCGACGACGGTCTCGAAGCCGGGATTGTGGCCGACCAAAAGCAGGCGCCCGACATCGACGTGCTCGTCGATCAGCGCGATCAAGCCGCCCGCGGTCGCGTCGTAGATGCGCGGTTCGAGCATCGCGCCGACCTCGCCGAGCGCGCGCTCGAGGGTTTGCCGCGCGCGTTGCGCGGGCGAGCAGAGCACGCGCGCGGGCAGCGCGTGGTGTTCGCGCAGCCAGGCGCCGGCGTCTTCGGCTTCGGTGATACCTCGCGCGGAAAGCGGCCGCGTCGCGTCGTCGCCGCCAGCTTTGGCGCTCTCGGCGTGGGCATGCCGCAGCAGGATCAGTTCTCGGGTCATGCCTGTGTCCGGGTTTGTAAAAGTCGATGAAAGAAACGGGATCAAGGCATCGTGTGCAGCGGTCGGCCGTGACCGGGATCAGCCAAGCTTCTTCAGCCAGCGCAACAGTTTGTTCCAGTCTTCCTGATGCGAGCGCACCGTCTCGGAAGAGTAGTCGAAGATACTCCTGCCGAGGCCGGCCATGAGCACGTAGGCCTGCGAATCGCGGATCTGCGCAACGAGCGGAAACGGCAGCGCCTTCATCTCCTCGATCGCCAGTTGCGAGGCGGTGGTCCACGGCTTGAGCCGGTTGGCGACGATGCCGACCGCAACCTTGCCGCGCTTGACCCGCGGCAGCGCAACGACGCCGTCGATGAAATGCTGGCTTGCTTCGAGGTCGATGCGCGAAGGCAGCACCGGGATCAGCACCGCATCGATGTCGTCGAGGAAGGCGTCGACATCCTGCGGCCGGATCGCCGCCGGCGCGTCGACGACGAGGCGTTGGGTACCCTTCGGCACGTGCGAGCGCCAGTCCGACCGCGTGCCGGCCAGCGGCAGCACCGGCGTCGTGTAGCCGGCGCGCTTCTCGCACCAGCTCTGGCTCGAGCCCTGGCGGTCGGCATCGACGAGCAGCGTATTCTTGCCGTCCTGCGCGTAGTGCGCGGCGAGGTTGGTGGCGATCGTGGACTTGCCGCAACCACCTTTCGAATTAGCCACCAGAATCTTGAGCATCGCGCTACTCCTGGAGAACGTTCGTTTCCCAAGAGTACACGTCAAGCCCGGACGCCGGCTAGGGTTGCGCGGCCGGTGGGGGTGGGGGCGAGGGTGCGGGTGAGGTCAGCGCATCCGCCGCCTTCGGCGCCGGCGCCGGCTGCCAATCGCCGGGCGGGTCGGTATGTTGCTTCTGTCCGCGCAGGAAGGCGATCAGCGCGGCGGACGCGTCCGGCTCCTTTTCCAGCGCATCGACATAGGCTTGTGCAAGCGCGGGTTCGCGCGAGAAGCGTCCGGAAAGTTCCATGAACTTCTCCTTCTGCCACGCGGCCGAGCGCCGGCGCGCACCCATCACGTCCTTGTCGACGCCGGGCTGCAACAGCGCTTCCTCGATGGCGAAGCCGATGCCCTGGGCGACGAACGTGCCGCCGGCCTCGAGCTTGCGCGCTACGGCGATGCAATCGGCCACGGCAGCCTCGTCCTTGGCCGCGTCGAGCGTGGTGCAGAACTGGTGCAGACGCTGCAGCGGCACGGGCAGGAAGGCGCTTGCGATCGAGGTGGCGAAATTGATCCGTGCGCTTTCCGAACTCAGGCCGAGCGCGACGATTTCCTTTGGCACCGGCAGGATCTCCAGCGCGCGATAGAGCGCGGCGACGTCGGTGCCCCAGTAGTCGTTGTAGCGCTGCGTCTGCGCCATGCGCATGACGCTGGCGCGCTGCATCCCCGCATTGTCGTCGGCAGGCCAGGAAAGCAGCCAGACCGCTGTGTTGTCCGCGTCGATGCCTTGCAGCGTCTTCAGCGCAGCGGGATCGGCGCAGCCCGGCTTGTCCAGACAGGCGTTCGAGGCCGCGATCCAGAGCACGAGCGGATCCTGCGGACCGAGTTCGAGCGCGCGCTTGACCAGCGCCGGCGTCTTCTTGACCGCAGAGCGCGTGGAGTCCTTCTGGTCGGGTGCGGCGAACTGTGCCGCCGCGATCTGCTTGCGCGCATCGCCGCTCAGCGCGAGCAGGTTGATCAGGTCGCGGCGGAACAACTTGAATGCCTCGTCTTCGGCCGGCGCCGCCGCGGTTTCCGGTTTCTTCTCCGCGGTCGCTTTTGCTGCCGCGGCCTTCTTCGCCGGCGTCGTTGCGGCGGCTTTGGGTGCCGCTGCGGCATCCTGCGCGGCGACGATCGGGGCATGGCCCGCGCCGGCCACGGCGCAGGCGGCGAAAATCAGGGTCGTGATGCGAGACATGGCCGTCCTTTCCGAAACGATACGGCCGTCAAGTGTAACCGCATGCCGGATGCGGCCGCGGCAAGCGGTTCAGCTTGCGTCCATCAAATGCCGCAAACGGGGACTTGAACTTCGTCGCGCGCGACGGCATCACAACAAGAGGACCCACGATGGACCGAACATGTTCGATTGGCTGCGCGCGCATTTGCGCGCATTTCTCGCTTCGCGCAGCGGCACGCGCTTCCGCCGCCAACACCGCCGGCGGCAGGCACATCCGCACCCGGCGCGCACAATTTTTGCCGTAATCGGCGGCGTGCTGGTTTTCCTGACCGGCATCCTCATGCTGGTGACGCCGGGACCGGGCCTGCTCGTGATGGCGATCGGCGCGGCGCTGATTGCCGGTGAATCGCTGCTCATTGCACGCTGGCTCGACCGCTTCGATTTCCATGCCAGCGCATGTTGGGCGCGCTGGCGGGCGAGGCGGGCGCAGCGCGAATGAATCAGCCGCCGAAAGCGCGCTTGAGGAACTCCGGCTGCGCCAGCGCGGCCTTGTGGATGTCGAGGTTGTAGTACTGAGTCGCGAACGGCTTTGCGGCCACATCGGTTTCGCGGAACGCGTCGAGCTTGCCGCGCTTGCGCGCCAGCGTGCCGCTCCACCAGCCGGACGGATAGCACGGCTGCGGGAAGCAGATCGTGTGCAGCGATTCGAAGCCGGCCGTGGTCAGCGCGCTGCGGATGTCGGTGAGCAACGGCAGGTGCGCCAGCGGCGATTCGCTCTGCTGCACAATGATGCCGTCGGGGCGCAACGCTTTGAGGCAGGTCGCGTAGAACGCCGCGTTGAACAGGCCTTCGGCCGGGCCGATCGGGTCGGTCGAATCGATGATGATGACGTCGAGCGATTCAGGCTTCGCCTCGGCCATCCATTTGATGCCGTCAATGAACAGCAGCTGCGCGCGCGGATCATTATTCGACTCGCACAGCTCGGGGAAATACTTCTCGGCCAGGCGCGTCACCTGTTCGTCGATCTCGACCTGGATCGCGCTCTCGACACTCTTGTGCTTGAGCACCTCGCGCAGCGTGCCGCAGTCGCCGCCGCCGATGATGACGACGTTCTTCGGATTCGCATGCGTGTACAGCGCCGGGTGCGACATCATCTCGTGATAGAAGAAATTGTCGCGCGTGCTGACCATCATGCAGCCGTCGATGGTCATGAGCTTGCCCCAGTCGGTCGTGTCATAGATCGCGATCGTCTGAAACGGCGTCTTTTCCTCGTGTAACTTTTTCGTCACGCGAAAGCCGATCGACGAGCCGGAGTAGTCGTGCTCTTCGTTGAACCAGAAGGTGTGTTCGTTCGACATGGGCATTCCACGGGCAACAGGGGAAGGGGCGCGATTGTAGCCGCTGCGAATGACAAGGACACGCAACGGCAGAACTAGGCCGTTACAATACGCGCTCTTCGGCGCCGGCTTGGTGCGCCGCGTGGAGCAAGGCATTGAACAAACAGAGCTGGACCACCGACGACGCGCGCGCGCAATACGCGATCGCGCACTGGGGCGAAGGCTATTTCGACGTCGACGCGAGCGGCGATCTGCTGGTACGCCCGCGCGGCGCCGACGGCCCGGCGTTCAGCTTGCCCCTGATCGTCGACGCGGCCCGTGCCAAGGGCTCGCGCCTGCCGTTGCTGGTGCGCTTTGCCGATATCCTGCGCCATCGCCTGGCGCGCCTACAGGGCGCGTTCGCCAAGGCGATGAAGGAGTGGGACTACGCCGGCGGCTACAGCGCGGTCTATCCGATCAAGGTCAACCAGCAGAAGGGCGTGGCCGGGGAACTCGCCCAGGCAGGCGGTGAAGGCTTCGGTCTCGAAGCCGGCTCGAAGCCGGAATTGATGGCCGTGCTCGCGCTCGCGCATCCGGGCAGTATCGTCATCTGCAACGGCTACAAGGACCGCGAATACCTGCGCCTCGCCTTGATCGGGCGCAAGCTCGGCCTGCGCGTGTTCATCGTCATCGAAAAACCGTCCGAGCTGAAGCCCGCGCTGGAAGAAGCCAAGGCGCTCGGCGTCGAACCGCTGTTCGGCGTGCGCATGCGCCTGACCAGCCTCGGCGCGGGCAAGTGGCAGAACACGGGTGGCGAGAAATCCAAGTTCGGCCTGACCCCGCGCCAGTTGCTCACGTTGATCGACGAGCTCAAGGCGACCGGTCTGACGAACTCGCTGCAACTGCTGCACGTATTCATGGGCTCGCAGATCTCCAATGTGCGCGACATCGCCAGCGGCATGCGCGAGGCGACGCGCTACTTCGTCGAGCTGAGCAAGCTCGGCATGCCGATCCGCTATGTCGACGTCGGCGGCGGTCTCGGCGTCGATTACGAAGGCACGCGTTCGCGCTCGGCTTGTTCGATCAACTACGGCCTTGACCAGTATGCGTCGACGATCGTCGAGCCGCTCGCCCAGGCCTGCGCCGAACATGGTTTCGCGCCGCCGCATGTGATCAGCGAGACTGGTCGCGCGATGACCGCGCACCATGCCGTGCTCGTCACCAACGTCAGCGACATCGAGCGCGCGCCGGAGGGCCGTATTCCACCGAGCGATCCCGACGAGCCCGTTGTCTTGCGTCGTCTGCGCGAGATTCACGGCGAGATCGGCGAGCGTTCCGTGATCGAGCTGTACCACGAAGCGCAGCATCACTGGAGCGAAGGCCACAGCCTGTTCGCGCTCGGCCAGCTCACGCTGCGCCAGCGTGCGCGCGCCGACGATCTGTACTATGCGATCGTCAATGCGCTGCGTCTGCGCCTCAAGCCCGAGGAACGCGCGCACCGTCAGGCGCTCGACGAACTCAACGAAAAGCTCGTCGACAAATATTTCGTCAATTTCTCGATCTTCGAATCGATACCCGATTCGTGGGCGATCGACCAGATTTTTCCGATCGTACCGATCGCCGGCCTCGACCGCGCGCCCGACCGCCGCGCCGTGATCGCCGACCTGACCTGCGACTCCGACGGCCGCATCGACGATTACGTCGACGCCGATGGCATCGACGTCAGTCTGCCGGTGCATGCGCCGGCCGAGGGCGAAACCTATCGCCTCGGCATCTTCCTTGTCGGCGCCTATCAAGAGGCATTGGGCGACATCCACAACCTGTTCGGTGACACCGACGCGGTCAACGTGCGCCTCACTGCCGTTGGCGGCTATGAGTTCTCGCACCTGCGTCGCGGCGACACGACCGACCTGATGCTCGATTATGTCGGTTACGATCTCGCCGCGCTGCGCGCCGAGTACGCGAACAAGATTGCGCGCGCGGGTATCGCAGGTGACGAAGCGAAACGATTGGAGGCCGCGCTCGAAGCTGGGCTGACGGGTTACACGTATTTGGCAGAGGATTGAGCGAGACGAACATGGCAGATATCAAAGCGGGATTCATCGGCCTCGGTGCGATGGGCTGGGCCATGGCAGGCCACTTGAAGCGCGCGGGTCTGCTGGCCGGCGTTGCCAATCGCAGCATGGCGAAGACGCAGGCGTTCGCACAGGAACACGGCGTGCTCGGCGCGGCGAATCCCGGCGAGCTGGCGAAACATTGCAACGTCATCGCGCTGTGCGTGTCGGCCGACGCTGACGTGCTCGAGGTGACGCGCGCGATCGCAGCGCAGGCGCAGCCCGGCACAATCGTGATCGATCACTCGACTGTGTCGTCGAAGACCGCGATCGAAGCGCAGAAGATCATGCGCGCCGCAGGCGGCGATTTCCTCGACGCGCCTGTGTCGGGTGGCGTCGAGGGCGCGAAGAACGGCAAGCTCTCGATCATGGTCGGCGGCGACGCAGACGCGCTCGCACGCGTGCGGCCGGTGCTCGAAGCCTACGCGGGGCGCATCGCGCATCTGGGCGGCATTGGCGCTGGCCAGAACACGAAGGCGGTCAACCAGACCGTGATCGCGGGCGTCATGCAGGGTATTGGCGAAGGACTCGCGCTGGCCGAAGCGCTTGGGCTCGATCCAGCGGTACTGTTGCCCACGCTCTCGGGCGGCGCTGCGCAGTCCTGGTATCTCGACAAGCGCGGCGCTTCGGCGATGCGCAACGAGTTCAACGTCGGCTTCAAGCTGGCCCTGATGCACAAGGACCTCGGCATCGCGCGCGATCTCGCGGCGTCGGCCGGTGTCGGCCATGAGACGTTGGACAAATCGCTGGCGGATTTCGCCGAGCTGATGACGCAGGGCTATGGCGACGAGGATGTTTCCGCGGTGCTCCGACTCAAGCGGAGCAACGGATAACGCACGCGGATATCCGCGGCGTGTCGCGGACTACGATTTCAGGAAGGTACGCAACGCCAGCGCGAGGCGGGTGAGCCCTTCCGCCACGTCGCGATCGCCGATATTGAGCGCCGGCACGAAGCGCAGCACGTCGGGCCCGGCTTGCAAAAGCAGCAGTCCTTGTTGCGCGGCGCAATCGAGGATCGCAGAGGCGCGGCCCTTGTGCGCTTCGGCGAGCACGGCGCCGAGCATCAGGCCGCGGCCGCGCATGCCGTCGAACACGTTCAACTCGGCGTTGATCGACTGCAGGCCTGCGGTCAGCGCATCGCACTGGCGCGCGACGTTCGCGGAAATTTCCGGCGACGCCAGCTTGCGCAGGGCGACGCGCGCGACCGCCGCGGCGAGCGGATTGCCGCCGAACGTGGTGCCGTGCGCGCCGAATTGCATCACCTCGGCGACCTGGGGACCGGCCAGCATCGCGCCGATCGGGAAGCCGCCGCCGAGCGCCTTCGCCAGCGTGACGATGTCGGGTTTGATCTCGTCGTGCCAGTGCGCGAACAGCTGGCCGGTGCGGCCCATGCCGCACTGAATTTCGTCGAGCACGAGCAGCGCGTCATGCCTGTCGCAGAGCGCGCGCAGGCCGCGCAGGAAACCCGATGTGGCCGGCATCACGCCGCCTTCGCCCTGGATCGGTTCGACCAGCACTGCGGCGACATCGCCCTTCGCGAACTCGGCTTCCACTTTGGCCATGTCGTTGAAGTCGACGTAACGGAAACCGCCGGGCAGCGGCTCGTAGCCTTCCTGATATTTCGGCTGCGCGGTCGCCGTCACCGCGGCCAGCGTGCGGCCGTGGAAGCTGCCGCGAAACGTGACGATCACGCGCTTCTCGGGCGGGCGCCCGTTTGCCGCGGCCCACTTGCGCACGAGCTTGATTGCCGCCTCGTTCGCCTCGGCACCCGAGTTGCATAGGAACACGCGCTCGGCAAAGCGCGAGGCTTCGACCAACTCTTCCGCGAGCCGCAACGGCGGTTCGGAATAGAACACATTGCTCGTGTGCCAGAGCTTGCCGGCCTGTTCGCTGAGCGCTGTGACGAGATCCGGATCGCAATGGCCGAGCCCGCACACGGCGATGCCCGCGCCGAAATCGACGTACTCTTTACCGTCGCGATCCCACACGCGCGAACCTTGACCGCGTTCGAGAATCGTCTCGCGCGGCTTGTAGATCGGGACGTAGTAGCGTTTGCCTGCGGCGAGCAGGTCGGCGGTGGTGGGCATGCGAAACTCGGTGTTGTCGACGGGAACGACGGGGGTGCGCGAGGCTACCACGTCCCCACGTTCGGCATCGACGCCCACGGCTCCTGCGGCGGCAGGTGGCCGTCCTGCAGCAGCTCAACCGAGATCAAATCGGGCGAACGCACGAAGGCCATGTGGCCGTCGCGCGGCGGGCGGTTGATCGTCACGCCCATCGCCTGCAGGTGCGCGCAAGTGGCGTAGATGTCGTCGACGCGGAAGGCGAGGTGGCCGAAGTTGCGTGCACTGCCGTAGTCCTCGGTTTTGCCGTCGGCGTCGGGCCAGTTGTAGGTCAGTTCGATCTCGGCGTCGGGCGATTCCTTCGCGGCGAGGAAGACGAGAGTGAAGCGGCCCTTCTCGTTTTCCACGCGGCGCGTCTCGATGAGGCCGAGGCCGGCGCAGAAAAATTTCAGCGAGGCGTCGAGATCGCGGACACGAATCATCGTATGCAGATATTTCATGGTGCATTCTCCTTTGTGATCGTCCGTGATCGCGAGATCAAAAGCGGTCGTCCTGTCCGCGCTGTTCAATTCAATCCAGAAACAGATCAGGCAGCAGCGGTTTCGACGGATCGACCGTGTAGGCAGAGAAATCGGTGACGCCGGCGGCGCGCAGCACGTCGTCGTCGATGAAGAACTTGCCGGTCGCCTCGCGCGCGGGGCGCGTGAGGATGGCGTGCGCCGCATCGGCCATGATCGCCGGCTTACGGCCGTTGCCGGCATCGACGCCCGGGATCATGTTGAGCGCATCCGTCGCGATCAGCGTGCGCGGCCACAGCGCATTGATCGCGACACCCTTGTCGGCGAACTCGGCGGCAAGCCCGAGCGTGACGAAGCTCATCCCCATCTTCGCCAGCGTATAACCGGTGTGTGGCGCCCACCATTTGGGATCAAGCGACGGGGGCGGCGCCAAGGTAAGAATGTGCGGGTTAGCCGACTCGAACAGATGCGGAAGGCACGCCTGCGCGCAGAGGAAGGTGCCGCGCGAGTTGACCTCGCTCATCAGATCGAAACGCTTCATCGGTGTATCGAGCGCGCCGCGCAGCCAGATTGCACTGGCGTTATTGACGAGCACGTCGATGCCGCCGAAACGCGCGACGGTGGTTTCGACTGCGGTACGCACCTCGCTCTCTTCGCGAATGTCGCAGCGGATCGCAAGGCCCTTGCCACCGGCTGCGTCGACCGCGGCGACGGCGCTGTGGATCGTGCCGGGAAGCTTGGGGTTCGGCACGTCCGATTTGGCCGCAATGACCACGTTCGCGCCATCGCGTGCGGCGCGCAGCGCGATCGCGAGGCCGATGCCGCGCGATGCGCCGGTGATGAACAGCGTCTTGCCCTGCAGTGAGCCCATGTCGGTCCCGATCGATGACGAAGCGTCGCGGTGAATGATGCATCAGCAGCGGCGGGCGCTCCAGCATCGGCGGTGCGCATGCCGGTTGCGCCGCTCGGGCAAACCAGGCTGCCTGGTGCCGCTATACGTTCTGCTCGGTGCGCTGCGGATTCTGCAGGTGTTGAGCGGCGCGGTCCTTGTCGGGGCCGCCCCTGCCGTAGCCGTGAGCCCCGGGTCGGCCGTGCTTTTCAGCGCGGGACTGGCCGCGGTGCTGTTTGATCGGCACGGGTTGACGCATCGGACGCGACTCAACCTGACTGGAAGCGCGGCAGCGCGTGCATGAGCTGAGCCAGCCTTTCGATCGGATCGACCGTCTGCAGCAGCATTTGCTGCTCGCGGTTCTCGAGCGGCAGCAGCTCGGCGAGACGGAAGCCGATCCAGCTCGCGTCGTTGAAGTTCGCGCGCGGCGCATTTGCATGCGTGCCGCCTATCTTCTCGAGCAGGCGCTCAAGGATCGTCGCGAGTAAATGGAATTCGACGGGTACTTCGACGCGGGCTTCGTCCGGCCACAACTCGACCTCGCCATGCGCAAGACCGCTGTCGCGAACGCGCGAATGGGCCAGACGAAAGCGCCGGCTGCCTTGCGCGCGGATGCCGAGCAGGCCATCGGGCGTGGTGGAGAAATCGACGATGTGCGCCAGCGTGCCGATCGCCGCGGGCGTGGCGGGCTCGCCGGCTTCGGTACCGGAAAGGATCAGGCAAATCCCGAACGGCGAGTTCGTGCGCGCGCAGTCGCGCACCATGTCCAGATATCGCGGCTCGAATATGCGCAGACCGACTTCCCCACCCGGGAACAGTACGCTGTTGAGTGGAAACAGCGGGATATCGGTCGTCTGCCTGGAGCTCACCGCTGCAGTATAGGTCCGTTGACCGCAGAGCGGATGGCGGCGGCGCCGGCGCGTCCGCCGACCGTCATTCGCGGCGCTGCAGCTCGATGCGCGTGCGCTTGCCGCGCAGATTGAAATCGAGCTGCAAGCGCGCGCCGTTGCGCTCGATGCCTACCGGCAACAATGCGCGCCGCGCGCCGACGTTCATGATCGCCGCGGCGCAAGGCTCGCCTTCGGACATCGCGCGGATGCGTGTCTTGCCGAACTCGCCGCGCAGCGCGCAGGCCTCGAGCGAAAGCCAGCCTTGGGCATCAAATGCCGCTGCGGAAGGCGTGACGATTTGCTTGAACTGAAAATAGGGAATCAGCGACGCGCTGCCGTCATGCTCCGTGCGCGATTGCATTGCCCACGTCTGTTCGTAGGTGGACTCGGCGTCGGTCTGCAGGTGCACATGCCAAAGCGCGAAATCGTTTTGCGGCGTAGGTTCGATCGTCAGCGTGACCTGTGGAACGGCGGAGTCCACGTCGCGCGGCGACTTGGCGGCCTGATCGCGGTTGTCGTAGCGGCCCAGCTCGACAAGGGCTGCCGCGTTGGCGCCTGAAACGGCGAGCAGAACCCATAGAGCGAATCGCATCATCGCGCGTACTCCTCCGGCGTTTGGGTAACTCGACGGTACAAGTACGTCATGCGCCAGTCCACTTCGTTACGGGTGTTGCGTAAGCGGGGCAATTTGTCCGTGGTCCAGCGACGTTCATCGGAGTCGGGCGGATTCATAAACCAATTGCAACGATGCGCCGCCGGAAAGCAGAAGTGATAGTCTTGCGCGTCAGACCGGATTGTTCCGGGAAGTGCGGTTTGGATGAGCAATGCCTAATCTACGGCTCAAGCAGACCGAAGCACTGAAGTTGGGTTAGCATGTAACAGCCGCCCAGCTCAAGCGTCAACGAGAGCCGCATCGTTTGAACCGTTGAACCTTGCATTTTGTGCGACGCCTGTTCACTCTATTATCTAGATCATCGTCTCCTAACTAACTTAAACATCACCGTGGGGAAAATCATGGCTACCAAGAAAGCTTCCAAAAAAGCAGCGGCGAAACCCGCCACGAAGCCGGCCGCAGCCAAGCCGATCAAGCAGGCTCTCGGCAAATCCGGATTGGTCGAATACATCGCCAACTCGTCTGCTGTCATGGCCAAGGATGTCCGCGCCGTACTGGCCGCGCTTGAAGGCGCTGTGGTCGGTTCAGTCAACAAGAACGGTGCACGCACGTTTACCCTGCCGGGCCTGTTCAAAGTTACCGTCGCCAGCATTCCCGCGAAGCCAAAGCGCAAGGGCATCAACCCGTTCACCAAGCAGGAACAGTGGTTTGCCGCGAAGCCCGCTTCGGTCCGGGTGAAAGTGCGCCCGCTGAAGAAGCTCAAAGACGCTGCTTCGTGATTCTCGGCTGAGATCTATGCCCAATATAGGTGTTCTCCTGAAGGACGAAATCTCGCGTCTTTGCCGACGCGAGATCCGCAAGACGGTAGCGAGCGTAAAGAAGGCGTCGGCCGCTTACCGGCGTGATATCGCCTCGCTCAAGCGACAAGTTGCAGCGCTGCAGAAGAAGTCGGCTTCGCTCGAGAAGCGAACGAATGTCGCAGCAAGAGACAGCAATCCTCGAACCTTGCCCGATCGTCCCGTCAGGTTCGTAGCGAAAGGGCTGCGTTCGCTGCGTTTGCGGCTAGGCCTGTCCGCGGCGCAACTGGCTTTGCTGCTCGACGTCAGCGAGCAGTCGATCTACAACTGGGAAACGAAAAAGGCCACGCCGCGGAAAGAACAGCTCTCGGCGATCATTGCGATGCGTGGTATTGGAAAGCGTGAAGCGCAAGAGCGCCTTGATGCAATCAAGGCGTCGCGCTCGCCGCGCGCCAAGAAGAAGAGCACAGCTTAGAACAAGCCATTCTCGACCAAATGGTTGTGCTTCGAATTGCCCGGCGAAGAAATGACTGGTTCTTCTCCATAGTTTGCTTGCGCTCAAAAACATTGCCTCCCAGCACTATGCGTCCACTCCTCTCTATCCGCGAAGAGTGACGTTGAAGATGGAGCGCCGAACACCGCGCAGCGGCGATAGGCCTCTGCGTTGGTGCCCGTGCGAGCATGGTCAGATCCGATGGCAAGACTCCGCGCAAGTTGGTGCAGTTGCCGCGAATTCTCGATCATCGACATGCCGTGTCCTCGACATCGAGGCGGCGCTCCTCTTGTTGCTTCGGCGAGCCCTAGGAATTGTCAAAATCAGCTGGGAAAATCTCGTTCGAATTGCCGCAAGCATGCAGTTCGCGCACGAGCATGAGTCATGCCGACTTGCGCCCCGTTGCCAACGGAATCGAAAATCGCCAAAGTCCATGAAGCGGAATGACGGATCGACGCAAGGCGATCGGGATATCGGAAGACCAAAATCCAAAACTTGAACAACCCGCCAGGAACGAGCACCCATGTCTATCTCGAAGTGGAAATCTCTTAGTGTTCTTGCCGTCTCGATGGCACTGACGTCGCCCATGGCCTCGGCGGCGGACGCGCCGCTTACGACTCAGATCGTCGATGCGCTCAACAAGATATACGGTTCCCATCCTGGATTTCGTGCAAATCACGCAAAAGGCGTTGTGGTCCAGGGAACGTTCAAGGCGACACCGGAAGCCGCAAAGCTCAGCCGGGCGGCCATTTTCAATGGCAGCGTAATCCCGGTGACAGTGCGCTTCTCGGATTCAGGGGGATTGCCCACCGTAGCAGACGGTTCGCCCGGCGCTAACCCTCACGGCATGGCCATCAAGTATCACCTGCCCGGTGGCTCCAGCACCGACATGGTGATCAACTCGCTCAAGTTCTTTCCGGTGGCCTCCGGCGAAGAGTTCCGCGATCTGCTCGTTGCGATCGGCGAAAGCGCGCCAGAGAGCCCAAAGCCGACGAAGCTGGATCAGTTCAAAGCCAGCCACCCTGCGGTAGACAAGGCGTTCGCGACGGTGGCTACTCCCTCCAGTTTCGCGGACGAAGAGTACTACGGTATCGACGCCTTCCTGCTGGTCGACAAGGCGGGACATAAACAAGCGGTGCGCTATCAGATGGTGCCGGAACAGGTCGTGCACCTCAAACCCGAAGAAGCCTCCAAGAAGTCTCCGGACTTCCTCGTGGACGACCTGCCCCAGCGAATCGCTAGAAAGCAAGTGGTGTTTCATCTGAAAGCGCAACTGGCCAGCGCCGACGACCAAACCAAGGATCCCAGCCAACCCTGGCCCGATACCCGCAAAGTCGTCGAACTGGGCACCTTGACCTTGGACAAGCCCGTTGCAGACAGCGCGGAGGCACAAAAGAAACTCTTGTTCATGCCAACGGCACTCACAGATGGCATCGAGTTGTCCGACGACACTCTGCCCGTGGTTCGCACCGGAGCGTACGCCGTGTCGTTCTCACGCCGCAGTCAATGAGAAGTTGAACATCGAAGAAATGCAGCCGCTGCCTGTCGGCGGCCGCACCTGGAGAGAGCAGCTTCGGGGCGGCGGTCATGGACGCTGGAGTGGCGAATTGCCGTGCTTCGAAGCACGGCCTAGCAGTCAGTGAAATTTCTCGCCGCGCGCGAGCATATCGATAATCAGCTCTATGCGCTTGAGCTTTGTCTCTGAGCGCTTTGCCGTTTGCAACCGGTAGGCAATCGAATACAGGTTGGCCTTGTTGAGCGTCGCGTAGAACTGCTTTGCCTTGGGGTTACGTGCGAGCTCTTTGACGAACTCCGCAGGCACCGTTGCGTTAGCGGAAGAATCGTACGCAGTGGCCCAGCGCCCGTCGGCTTTGGCCGCTTCCACCTCCTTGAGACCAGCGGGCGTCATTTTGCCCTCCTGGATAAGCCGATCCACATGCGCAACATTTCTCTTCGACCAACCGCTCTTCGCTCCGCGCGGAGTGAATTTTTGCACCCAGGAGTCTGCATCAAGCGGCAGCTTTTGCCCGTCTATCCAACCGAAACATAGCGCCTGGTCAAGCGCCTCGGCATATGTGACCGATGGAACGCCAGAGTCCTTCTTGAAAATTCGCAGGAGCAGAACACCGGCTCGGGCGTGCTCCTTCGCCATCCATGCGCGAAGTTCTTTTGCTGATCGAAAACTCCGTGGTTCCGGCAGAGCACGGGAAGGTAATTTGCCCATAAGTGGTTCAACTCAGGTTCGTGCCAGTTAATCGTCTGCAAGCGCTTGATGTCTACTGAACAGGTGCCCCTTTGGGAGCCGGCACCAGAACATCATCGTCCTTGCTCCACGCCGGCGTCGTGATGGCGTAAAACTTGAGGATCTCGCCTTTGCTGGCTCGAATGGAACGGACTACCGAAGGCGGAATCAATATGTAATCGCCAGGACCTACTGGATGCGCTACCGCACCTGTCCAAACTTCACCGTGCCCGTCGAGGACGAAGAAAGACTCTTCACCGACTTTGTTGTGGCTCCAAGCGCTCGCGTGACCTGGGTCGAGTTCGAATAATGCAACGCTGCACATGGTTGATTTGGCAGCGGCCGGAGCCGCGCGGCCGGTAAGTTCCTTCAGCCGTACTCCCTCGGAAACCTGAACAAAGGAGAGTTCTCTGGGCGTGATCACTTTGGTTGCACTGTTGCCTTGTGCAGTGGCCGTGGCTGCCACACAAACAGGCGCAAACAGGCAGAGAAGAAGAGCAGACCAAATGTATTTGTTCCCCATGCTCACCGAAGTCAGGTAAGCGGTCGTCGCCGCGATACCTGGGATGCTAACGCAACCGCGCCGCGACAGTACGGTTAAACGAGGGCTGAGCACAGCTTGGCAATATTGGCCTGATGTCATCCTGTCTTCAACGGCCCTTGTAAGTACTGAGGATGATGCCGGACGGCAGGGCTTGCGTGCTGATGAGCTCGAATGCACGGGCCGGAGTTCCCTGAGAAAAAAAGCGTTTCCCCGTGCCCAACAGGACTGGATTGACGGCCAGCACGACTTCATCTGTAAGCCCATGTTCGAGCAGGATTGAAGTCAGCGTGCTGCTACCCGAGAGGATGAGATCCGGCCCGTCCTGCGACTTGATGCGGCGAACGACTTCAACGAAGCCTGGTCCAAGACCCTCATGCGGACCCCATTCCAGACTTCCGGACGAGTTGAGGCATTTTGCAGCCGCTATACAAGCTGCTCGGCCTACAACCACACGACGAACCACTGTCGTGATTTTCGACAACACGAGATGAGAACTAATCCGGAGTGCCTGAGGAGGTTGCCGCGGCGCTACGTCGACATGGACGAGAGGGCGGCCACGAAGCGCCGCGGCGCGTTCTCGAAGCCGCCGTTCGACATGAAGACGACGTGGTCGCCCGGCTGCGCCTGCTCGCGCAGCGCGGCGATCAGTGCGTCGACCGTCGGTGCGGTGCGACCGCGACCGTCGAGCGCGCTGGTGACTTTGTGCGCATCCCACGGCAGTTCGGCGCGTTGCAGGAATACGACCGCATCGGCATCGGCGAGGCTCGGTGCGAGTTCGGCGGCATGCGCACCAAGGCGCATCGAGTTTGAGCGCGGCTCCATGCCGACGAGGATGCGTGCCTTGCCGATCTTTGCGCGCAGGCCGGCGAGCGTGGTCGCAATCGCGGTCGGGTGATGGGCGAAGTCGTCGTATACTTTTATACTACCCGCTTCGCCGACCAGCTCCATGCGCCGCTTGGCACTGCGGAAATCGGCGAGGCTAGCGATCGCCTTTTCAATATCGACGCCGCCCGCCTCGGCCGCGGCGAGCGCGGCGAGCGCATTGCTCACATTGTGCCGGCCGATCAGGCCCCAGCGCGCGACGCCAAGTTCCTTGCCTTCGCGCAGTACGGTGAATTCGCTGCCGTCAGTCGCGATCAGGCGCGCGCGCCAGTCGCCCGCATCGATGCCGAACGTCGTAATTGGGGACCATGCACCCATCGCCAGCACTTCGGCCAGATGCCTGTCCTCGGCATTGACGATCACGCGGCCATTGCCCGGCACGGTGCGCACGAAATGATGGAACTGGCGCTGGATCGCGGCGACATCGGGAAAGATGTCGGCATGATCGAACTCAAGGTTGTTGAGGATCGCGATCTGCGCATGGTAATGGACGAACTTCGAACGCTTGTCGAAGAACGCAGTGTCGTATTCGTCGGCTTCGATGACGAAGTCCTCGTTCGTGCCCAGTCGGGCCGACACGTCGAAATTCTCCGGCACGCCACCGACGAGGAAGCCTGGCTTGCGGCCGCAGGCTTCGAGGATCCAGGCAAGCATCGCCGTCGTCGTCGTCTTGCCGTGCGTGCCGGCGACCGCAAACACGCGGCGCTCGCGCAGCAGCGCATCGCCGATCCACTGGGGGCCGGAGACATAGGGCAGGCGCGCGTTCAGCAGGTATTCGATCGCCGGATTGCCGCGCGACAAGGCGTTGCCGACGACGACGAGATCCGGTTTCCGCGCGGGATCGTCGCTACCGAGATGTTCGGCGCGATAACCCTGCTTGAGCGCGATGCCGAGCGCGGCGAGTTGATCGCTCATCGGCGGATAGATGTTCGCATCCGAACCTTCGACCTCGTGACCGAGTTCGCGCGCGAGCGCAGCGACGCCGCCCATGAACGTCCCCGCAATCCCCAGGATATGGAGTTTCATGCGCTTTTATTGAGAAGTCCGGCCATGGATGGCCGGTTTTCGATCTTGGCGTTCAAGGACGAACGCATGGCTACGTTCCTGCGATCAGGCTCAGCAGCAGCGACAGCAGCGCGATCCAGCCGAAGATCACCGCAATGCCGCCGGCCAGAGTCAGGTTCAAGCTGTGGCGCAGCACATTCGCCACTGCCGCCAGCTGCCAGATGCCGAGCGCGAAAATCAGCGGGAACAACATCATCTGCGTCGGCGTAACCTGCTCGGGCACGAGGCGGCCCGCTTCGATCGGAAACTTGCCGAACGCAAGCGCGACTGGAATGTTGATCAATGTGAAGATCAGGTTGCAGCCGACGAGGCCGCTGCCCGCCTGCACGAAGCGGCTGCCGAGACCGCGCATGCGCAACGCCAGGCGCAGCGCCGCGAGTACCAGCAGCGTCTCGATCAGTGTCGAAAGGAATGATTCGCCGAGGCCGATCGGAGCGGGAATCGTGCGCGCGACGGCTTGCACGACGACGCAGGCGACGATCAGCACTGCGAGCAGTTGAGTTGAATACGGCAGGTCCTGCGGCCCGCGGCGCAACAGGACGAGATCGCGGAAGATTTCTACAACAGGAGGCATGAAAGCGAAGGCTGGCGTCGTCTTGAAACGGCTTGCCAGTGTATCAGCTTGGCTTCACCCTTCATCCGACTCGCGTCGGGATCGCGTCCCAGTTTCAGCGCGGCAGCACCGCCAAAATCCGCTGAAACACCTCCTGCACTTCGCCCACGCCGTCGACGGCCTTGAGCTTGCCGATCTGGCCGAAGTGGTCGGCGACCGGCGCGGTCTGTGCGCGGTAGACTTCGAGGCGCTTGCGCACGACGGCGGGATCGTCGTCGGCGCGGTGTTCGGCGGCGAAGCGGATCTCGCAGCGCGCGAGAATGGCGCTGTCGGGTACGTCGAGCTTGATCGCCACGTCGAGCGGCTGGCCGATGCGCGCGAGCAGGTCTTCGAGCGCGGCGCACTGGGCGAGGTTGCGCGGATAGCCGTCGAGGATGAAGCCGCCCTTCGCGTCAGGCTGGGTGATGCGCTCTTCGAGCATGCCGAGCACGATGTCGTCGGAGACCAACTGGCCCGCGTCCATTACCGCCTTGGCCTTGATGCCGAGCGGCGTGCCGGCCTTGACCGCGGCGCGCAGCAGGTCGCCGGTGGAGATATGCGGTATGCCGAGTTCATTCTTGAGCAGGGTGGCCTGGGTGCCCTTGCCCGATCCATTCGGGCCGAAGAAAACGATGCGCATATCTGATTCCGTGAGGACGCGGCGGTGGGTGCAATGCAAACTGCGACAGGCTAACCTAGCGGCAGTGCGTCAACGAGTCAACGAGACCTTTTACCATTGAGGATCGCATGAGCAAGAAGCAGGGCAAGGCGAGCAAAGGCGCGCTGTTCTACGCGCAGTCGGGCGGGGTGACCGCGGTGATCAACGCCAGCGCCTGCGGCGTGATCGAAACCTGCCGCAAACACGGCGTGCCGGTGTATGCCGGGCGCAACGGCATTCTCGGCGCGCTGCGTGAGGAACTGATCGACGTGGCCAAGGAAGACCGCAGCGCGATTGCGGCATTACGCCACACCCCGGGCGGCGCATTTGGCTCGTGCCGGTTCAAGCTCAAGTCGATCGAGGCCGACCGGCCGCGCTACGAGCGCCTGATCGAAGTCTGCCGTGCGCACGACATCCGCTATTTCCTCTACAACGGTGGCAACGACTCGGCCGACACTTCGTTGAAGATTTCCAAGCTCAGCGCCGAGCTCGGCTATGACCTCAAAGTCGTCGGCGTGCCGAAGACGGTGGACAACGACCTGCCGGTGACCGATTCCTGTCCCGGCTTCGGCTCGGTGGCGAAGTACACGGCAGTATCGATCGCCGAGGCCAGTCTCGATGTCGAGTCGATGAGCGAATCGTCGACCAAGGTGTTCGTCATGGAAGTCATGGGCCGCCACGCGGGCTGGATCGCGGCCGCCGCGGGCCTCGCGGCGCAGGGCAAAGACGCGCCGCCGCACGTGATCCTGTTTCCCGAGGTGCCGTTCGAGCAGGACAAGTTCCTCGCGCGCGTAAAAGAAGTCGTGGCCAAGGTCGGCTATTGCTCGGTCATCGTGTCCGAAGGCGTGAAGACGCCGGACGGCAGGTTCCTCACCGACTCGGGCGTGGTCGACGCGTTTGGCCATACCCAGCTCGGCGGCGGCGCAGCGCCGATCATCGCCGGATTGGTCAAGGACAGGCTCGGTTTCAAGATCCATTGGGCAGTGCCGGACTACCTGCAGCGCTCGGCGCGACATATCGCTTCGAAGTCCGACGTCGAGCAGGCCTATGCGGTCGGCAAGGCTGCGGTCGAATATGCGCTGGCTGGCAAGAACGCGGTGATGCCGGTGATCAAGCGCACCTCGTCGACGCCGTTCAAGTGGAAGATCGAGGCCGCGCCGATCACGAAGATCGCCAACATCGAGAAGAAGCTGCCGACAAACTACATCAGCAAGGACGGCTTCCACATCACTGCCGCCGCGCGCAATTACTTCGAGCCGCTGATCCGCGGCGAAGCCGCGCCGCCGTACGATGCGAAGACCGGCCTGCCCAAGTACGCACGTCTCAAGCGCGTGCTGCTGAAGAAGAAGCTGCCGAAATACGAGATCGCGGATAAATAGCGGATTTTCGCGTACGAAACCCCCTCGCCGTCATTCCTGCTTTCGCGGGAGTGTCGGCTGTCAGAGCACTCTCGAACGGCGGCACGGCAAGACATGCTTCACATTCCCGACAACGAGCTGATCGAAACCTTCGTTCGTGCCTCGGGCCCGGGCGGGCAGAACGTCAACAAGGTCGCCTCGGCGGTCGAGTTGCGCTTCGATGTGGTCAATTCGCCGTCGCTGTCGGAGGCGTTGCGTGCGCGCGTGCTCGCGCGGCGCGATCGCCGCTTGACCGCCGACGGCGTGCTCGTGATCCAGGCCAACCGTTTCCGCGACCAGGCGAAGAACCGCGAGGACGCGCGCGCACGCCTTGCCGAAATTCTGCAAGCTGCGGCGCATGTGCCGAAGAAACGTATCGCGACCAAGCCGACGCGCGCATCCAAGGAACGCCGCCTCGATGCCAAGCGGCAACGCAGCACGCACAAGCAGCAACGCGCGAAACGCAACTGGAGCGAAGATTGAGCGAGGGTACCAACGCGTCGATTTTCCCGGGCGTGCCGCCGCAGGCGCCGCATTTTTCGCCTTCGTTGCTGGGCTGGGTGTGCCGAGGGCTGCTGCGCCTGACCGGCTGGCGCATCGCCGGCCGGCTGCCGGACGTGCCCAAGCTCGTCATCATCGGCGCGCCGCATTCGTCCAACTGGGACGGCGTCTGGGCGCTTGCGTTCAAGGTCGCGTTGCGCCTGGACATCCATTTCATCATCAAGCACGACTACACCAAGGGCCTGCTTGGTCCTCTGGTGCGCGGCCTCGGCGGCATCGGCATCGATCGCAAGGCGGCGCATGACGTGGTGACGCAGATGCGCCAGCAGTTCGCCGCTCGCGACAAGCTCTGGCTCGGCATCACGCCGGAAGGTACGCGCAAGAAAGTCAAAAAGTGGAAAAGTGGATTTTGGCACATCGCGCGTGCAGCGAACGTACCGGTGCAATTGCTCTACTTTCACTATCCGGAAAAGACGATCGGCCTGGGACCGTTGATCGAGCTGAGCGACGACCTCGACGCCGACATGGCGCGCATCCGCGAATACTACGTGCCGTTCCAGGGCAAGAACCGCGGCACGGTGTGAGCGGACTGCAATCTCAGCTCAGCGGTTCGCCACGGTAACGGGCGAGTAATTCGGGTTCCTGACGATGTTGCAGATCGATCAAGGTCTGCCGCGCCGCGCCGCCGATGCGGCGGCGCAAGTCCGGATCGGCGCGCAGGCGCTCTATGACTTCGTAGGCTTCGGCTTCGCTGGAAACTAGAAACCCGTTTTCGCCATGCGCAATCAACTCCGCGCAGCCGCAGTGTTCGGGGAACACGACGACCGGTACTTCCATCGCCATCGCTTCGAGGATCACCGCTCCGCCGGTTTCCACCCACAGCGGATGCTTGCGGTAGACGAAGACGTCGAGTGTCTGCAGAAAATCTCGCGCATCGAGCACGCCGGTATCGATCCATTCTGGCGTTGCGCCCGCATCGCGCGCAAAGGCAGGCGCGATCACTGATCCGCCGACGATCTTCACGCGATGGCCGAAGCCGAGCAACTTGCGGAAGAACGCGGCGTCGTTCGGATGGAATTTCCACGCGTACGCGCGCCCGTGTCGGCCGATAGTCAGACCCGATGTGGATTCAGAATGGGGCTGCCGCCGCAAGAAATGCACGAGGTCGACGGGTGAGTATTCGACCGTGCCCGGAAGATCGAGCAAGTCGCGGAACATCTTCGACGGAAAGGTGAGCTGTACCGAGGGGTGCGAGGGATTGTCTTCAATTTCCTGCAGACGCCGCACGACGTTCTGGTTTTGGCCGACGAGGTTGTGGCAGATGACGACGCGCTCGAAGCGATTCTCCTGCAGCCAGTTGCTGCAGGGGAAAAACGTGCCGATTAGCACGAGGGTGCCGTTCGCCGGCGCGGACCTGGGCGAGATCACGCGGATATCCGCCGCGCGCGAATGCGTCGGGTGTGCGGACGTCGTCGACCAGAGTGTGGTCGGCGCATAGGCCGACAGGAGGCGCTGCAGGTTGAGCGCACGGCGTTCGCTGCCGCCGATATTTTCCAGATTGCAGACGATGTGGATGGATGAGTTTGCAGCTGGCGGTTGGCCCAGTGCACTCGCGTTGATGCGTTCGAGATGGGTGCGGATGTTGTGGCTCTCGGTCCGCCAGATCGCGGGCAGATCGATGCGGTAGCGGCATTCCATCAGCAATTCCTTTGCTTCGGAATGCTGGGGGTCAAGTTCGTTGGCGCGCTGCGCTGCGGCCAGAGCAGCATCGAGTTCGTGTACGTCGAGTAACATTTCGGTCGCGATGATCGCTTCCTGCAAAGTGGCGATCTGCGCGGGTCGCAATGCGGTCAGTATTTGCTTGCCGCGCTCCCCCTCGCCGGCTTCGAGCAGGGCGACCGCACGCGCAAGGATGTCGCGTTGCGAGAGACCGAAGTCAAAATTCGCGCGCAGGTTCATGACACCCGCCCGACGGTGATTCGATTCTGGCGTGCCGACGGCCCATGCCCGGTACGGGCTCTGGGGAATTCCGCGGTAAGTACTAGCGGGTGTACAACAGTGGCACGGGATGGTTGCGGTGCAGAGCCAGGCTCGTCTGCAACGTACGACGTCACCGCGCCGCCGCGTAGCGGCAGCGAACAGAAAAAGAAACTCAAGAATCCCCCTTAACGATCGCAGCGTTCCTCGCCGTACGAACGTCCCTTAAGTATTATGCGATCAACATCACCTTTTATTTTGTGAAGTAGAGCACATTTCCCTCTGTCGCTCAGCGGCGCAGGGACCGCATCGGGTCTTCGCGAACTGCCCTTTTTACGCAGCGATCGCGGCCGGCCGATTATTGCGCCAGGCGTCAAGCAGTTGCTCGCGTTTCGCCGCCGCCGCCGCGAAATTCGCTTCCTTGATGTGGCCGTAGCCGCGGATGATTTCCGGAATCGCAGCGATGTCGACGGCGAGCTTCAAGTTGTTGCGGTCGAGCTTCGACAGCAGTTCGTCCACCGTGGCGAAGTAGTCGGCGATCAACTGACGCTCCATTTTGCGTTCGGCGGTCTTGCCGAAAACGTCGAGCGCACCGCCGCGCAGGCGCTTGAACTTTGCCAGCAGCTTGAACGCTCGGAACATCCACGGACCGAACTCGCGCTTGACCAGATGGCCGTCAGAGTCCTTCTTGGCGAAGGTCGGCGGGGCGAGATTGAAGTGGATCTTGTAGTCGCCATCGAAGACGTTCTTGATCTGCTGCTCGAACTCGCCGCTCGTGTACAGGCGCGCGACTTCGTACTCGTCCTTGTAAGCCATGAGCTTGAACGCGTAGCGTGCGACCGCCGCGGTCAGCGCGGTTTGGCCCGGTGCCTTCGCCTGCTCGGCACTGCGCACCTTGTCGACGAGCGCCTTGTACTTCGCTGCGTAGGTCGCGTCCTGGTAGTCGGTGAGGAAGGCGACACGGCGGGAGATCTCCTCGTCGAGCGTGCGGCTGATCTTCACGTCATCCATTGGTGCGGCGAACGCCGTCGCCGCCGCGGGCGCTTGCATGCCGTTGGCCGCTTCCTTGACCTTTGTCATGTCGACTGCGGCCAGGCGGCCCCAGTTGAACGCGTTCTTGTTCATTTCGATCGCGGCACCATTGAGCTCGATCGCACGCATCAGAGCGGCTTCGGAGATCGGCACCCAGCCCTTCTGCCAGGCATAGCCGAGCATGAACAGATTGCTCGCGATCGAGTCGCCAAGCAGCTTGGTCGCAAGATCGGTCGCGTCGACGAGTTCGGGCTCGTCGCCGTCGAGCGCGGTGCCGACGGCTTTGACGATCTGCAGCGCCGGGAACTGCATGTCCGGCTTGGTCGTGAACGTGCCAGGCATCGCCTCGTAGGTGTTGAGCACGACGTGCGAGCGCTTGGCGCGGATCTTCGACAGAGCCCAGTAGTCGTTGACCACGACCATGTCACAGCCGAGGACGAGATCGGCCTCGCCCGCGGCGATGCGCACGGCATGGATGTCGGCCGGCGTCTTCGCGATACGCAGATGACAGGTCACCGCACCGCCCTTCTGCGCGAGACCGGTCTGGTCGAGCACGGTCGCGCCCTTCGATTCCAGATGCGCGGCCATGCCGATCAGTGCGCCGATCGTGACGACACCGGTACCGCCGATGCCGGTGACGAGGATGTTCCAAGGCTGGGCGAGGTCGCTGGCGAAGCTCGGTTGCGGCAATGTGGAGAAGTCCACTTTGCCACTTCCGGGTTTGCGCTTCTTCAAACCACCGCCGTGGATGGTGACGAAGCTCGGGCAGAAGCCCTTCACACAGGAATAGTCCTTGTTGCAGTTCGACTGGTCGATCTCGCGCTTGCGCCCGTATTCGGTTTCCTTCGGCAGCACGGAAACGCAGAACGATTTCTCGCCGCAGTCGCCGCAGCCTTCGCAAACGAGCGAGTTGATGAAGACGCGTTTCTTCGGGTCTTCGAGCTTGCCGCGCTTGCGTCGGCGACGTTTCTCGGTCGCGCAGGTCTGATCGTAAATCAGCACCGACACGCCGGGCACTTCGCGCAAGCGCTTGGACACGGCATCGAACTCGGCACGATCGAAGAACTCGACGTCACGCGGGAACAGTTCGCGCTTCGACCACTTCTCGATCTCGTCGCTCATCACCACGATCGTCTGTACGCCTTCGGCGCGCATCTGGTTGGCGATGCCTGGCACGGTCAATGTGCCGTCGACCGGCTGGCCGCCGGTCATCGCGACTGCATCGTTGTAGAGAATCTTGTAGGTGATGTTGACCTTGGCCGCGATCGCCTGGCGTATCGCCAGCGAGCCCGAGTGGAAATAGGTGCCGTCGCCGAGGTTCTGGAACACGTGCTGGGTTTCGGTGAACGGCGCCTGGCCGCACCAGGTCGCGCCTTCGCCGCCCATCTGGGTGAACGTGTCGGTGCGGCGGTCCATCCAGGTGACCATGTAATGGCAGCCGATGCCGCCAAGCGCGCGCGAGCCTTCGGGCACCGCGGTCGAGGTGTTGTGCGGGCAGCCGGAACAATAATGCGCGGCGCGCGGGAAATTTGCGCGCGGCAGGGTCAGTTCTTGTTCCTTCGCCTCGATCCAGGCGACGCGCGATTTGATCGTGTCGTTGCTGAAGAAACGCGACAGGCGCTTGGCGATCACGAGTGCGATCATCGCCGGCGTCAGCTCGGACGTGGATGGCAGGATCCAGTTGCCTTCCTCGTCGTACTTGCCGACCACGCTCGGCCGCGTCGGCCAGTTGTACATGTATTCCTTCATCTGTGATTCGATGAAGGAGCGCTTCTCTTCGGCGACGATGATGTCTTCGAGGCCGTTGGCGAACTCGCGAATGCCGACCGGCTCGAGCGGCCAGGTCATGCCGACCTTGTACACGCGGATGCCGACGTCGGCGGCCATTTTCTCGTCGATGCCGAGATATTCGAGCGCCTGCAGCACGTCGAGATAGCTCTTGCCCGTGGTGACGATGCCGAGGCGTGCCCGCGGCGAATCGATGACGACACGGTCGATCTTGTTCGCGCGCGCAAACGCCTGCGACGCCTGCACGGCGTACTGGTGCAGGCGCATTTCCTGGTTGAGCGGCGGATCGGGCCAGCGGATGCTGAGGCCGCCGGGTGGCATCGTGAAATCGGTCGGAATCACGATGTCGAGCTGATGCGGATTGACGTTGACGCTGGCCGAGGATTCCACCGTCTCCGCGATCGTCTTGAAGCCGACCCAGCGCCCGGTGTAGCGCGACATCGCCCAGCCGAGCAGGCCCATGTCGAGGATGTCCTGCACGCCGGCCGGATTCAAGATCGGCATCATCGCGCTGACGAATTCGAGTTCCGAACCGTGTGGCAGCGTCGACGAGCGGCAGGCATGATCGTCCGCGGCCAAAGCGAGCACGCCACCGTTCTTCGAGGTGCCCGCGGCATTGCCGTGCTTGAACACGTCGCCCGAGCGGTCCACGCCCGGGCCCTTGCCGTACCACATCGCGAACACGCCGTCGTACTTCGCGCCTGGGAACAGATTGGCCTGCTGCGTACCCCAGACCATCGTCGCGCCGAGGTCCTCGTTGAGGCCGGGCTGGAATTCGATGTTCGACGACTTGAGGTGTTTCTTCGCCTTCCACAGCTCGAGGTCGAAACCGCCGAGCGGCGAACCGCGATAGCCGGAAATGAAACCGGCGGTGTTGAGACCGGCGGCGCGGTCGCGCATTTGCTGCATCAGCGGCAGGCGGACGAGCGCCTGTACGCCGGAAAGGTAGATGCGGCCCTCCTTGCGCGTGTATTTGTCCTCGAGCGTGTAGCCGAGGTCCAACTGCGTTGCGGGAACAGACATGACAGCCATGCTCGCGTTAGAGTCAATGCTCGATTTTAGCATCGGCTCCGTGCGGGGCCGTGGAATGTTGTGCGGGCGAACGGCGGCCTATTGCGTTTGCGTGATCATTCCGCTAAGCGAATAGGAGGCGAGATGCTCGCCCTGGATTTGTGCCGGAAAGTCCGATTCCGGGTCGAAACGCACCGTAGCGACGATCGCGCGCAACTCGTCCGTGCACGAGACCGCTGCGGCCGCATCCACGCCGACGATGCTGAACTCGAGCACGCCTTTGCGTGCGAGTCGCAGCGCATGGCAGTCGTGGGCGCTGGCTTGCGCACCCTCGGGCCGACGCTCTTCGCTCCAGACGATCGTCGAGCCCTCGCGCGCCGGCGAGACGTCGTAGCGCACCAGGGTGCCGCCGCTACCGGCGAGGCGTGGCGCCGGGGGGCGAGTGTGCGCGGTATCCAGCAGCGCAGCCGGATCCGGTGCGTCGCCGGCGACCAGACCGTCATGCCGCCAGCGCAGGCGCACGATGCGCAGGTTCGGATCGGTGATGGTCCTGCCCACGGCGACCATCCAGCCGATCAAATGCGGATCGACTTCACCGCGCAGCGCGGTGTCGGCTTGACGCGCGTCGGTGCCGGCAAGCAAGTGCTGGCCGCGCGGAATATCGAAACGCATGCCGATCGCCTCGCGCACGAAGCGGCCGCGCAGGAACAGGACGTGCGTCGCAAGGTCGTTCAGTTCCGTCGGCGTCGCGCGACGCGGCGGTGGCTCGGTCTCGCCGGCCTGGGCGGACGCCGCTGTCCGCGTCGCCGCCGACGCGGGCGTCGTCCGGTCCTGCGCCGAAGCGGCCGTCGATGTCCGGGTCGGCCGAGCCGCCGGCTGATCCTCGTCGGCCTGGTCGTCGTCGTCCGCGCCTTGGGTTTGCACGGCGGCATAACCTGGATCGATCGCGGCCGGCGCGATGTGATACACGTTCCAGAGCAGAATGGCCGAGACGACGATCTGGGCAAACAGCGGCCAGCGGATGTCGTGATCCGCGTCACCCCAGTATTTGTACAGCGCGTAGAAAACGTAGAACGGAAGGAACAAGGTCAGCACGCCCTCGAGCGTGCTCGCCCGCCAGACGCGCACGACGATGAAGATTCCCAGAACGAAGGAAACCAGATAGAGAACCATCAAGCCCTGCATTGCGCGGTCACTCCCCAGCGACGAAGTGGTGCAAGTGTAGACGAGAGCATGAGGCAAAACCGGGCGATTCGCCGCGAATTTTTGCAAATGCGCCTGGGAACCTCTGCAAACGCTGTGCGCTGCCGAACGCCGTAGCTTATTCGGGGACTAAGCCCTTGTGTCCGGCTTGATCATCGCCTTGAACGGAAACAGTTGCTGGTTGACAAAGCCGTCGGGCATGTAGTCGCCGACCACGCCGTAATGTTCGGGGAACTTCTTGTCCGACTTCACCGCCGTGCCGAACAGGTAGTCGAGGAACGAATAGTGCGCGGCGTAGTTCTTGTCGATCGCCTCGTCGTCCTGCGAATGATGCCAATGGTGGAAGTCCGGGGTCACGATCAGATACCGCAGCGGACCCCAGGGCAGATGCACGTTGGCGTGATTGAACACGGCCTGGAAGCCGACGATGATGATGTAGGCATTGATCACGCCTTCGGAAAAGCCGATCACGAACAGCGGCGCGAGCACGGCGACGCGCGTGGCGATGATCTCGAGCATGTGCTGGCGCGAACCCGCGAGCCAGTCCATCGTCTTCGTCGAATGATGCACCGAGTGGAATTTCCACAGGAACGGCACCTCGTGATACGCGCGGTGGGTGAAGTACTGCGCGAGATCGGCGACGAGGATGCACAGCAGCAGCTGCGGCACGAACCAGATGCGCTGCACGGCGAGCTGGAAATCGTGGTTGACCAGCCAGCCGAACACGTGATGGATCAGAAAGTTCACGGTGAGCAGGATCACGCCGACGAGAAAATGGTTGACCGCAAAGTGTTTGAGATCGGTCTGCCACTCGCGGCGGAAGATCGGCTGACCCTTGTACAGCGGGAACAGCTTCTCGAGCACGACGAAGATCACGGTCGAGCCGAGCAAGTCGAGGATGAACCAGTCGAGGCCGATGTACGGCGTGTTGTCCGGAAAGTCGCCGACCGGCACGCGCGAACCGCCTAACGCCACGGCAACGATGACGCAGGCGAACGCGACGAGGTTGAGATTGCGCCGGCGATTGAAGATCAGATTGGTCAACGACAGGGCGCCGGCGACGAGCAGTCCGCCGAACAGGAGCTGGCGCAGCACGTCGACCGAATACTTGTGGCGCAGCTCCGGCATGGTCAGATACTGCGGGAAATGGAACGCGAGCACGGCGAGCAGGCTGAGGATGCCGAGCAGCAGCGCGATCACGGTCGTGATCAGCGCCTTGCCCCGACGCAGGTCGCCGCTCGCGTGAAGCAGGTCGTCGGTTTCGTCGACGACTTCGCTGACGTGATGCGCGGCCTTGGCGAGCGGCGCGACCAGGATCCGGCGGGAAATCGCGCGCTTGGAGCCGGACGGGGGAGACGATCCGAACATGACGATTCCGTTACCTTGATGAGGTTGCGCGCACTATAGCCGCGGATTCAGGCACTTGCACGAGCGCGCGCGGAATCTTGAAAAACGCCTTCCACGCCATATCTCCAATGCAAGGAAAGCAGTCGTGCTTACCGTTACCGCCAGGGGTTTCTTCCGCTCGCCGCCCGTCGCGTTTGTCGCGATCGCCACCCGGCCCTGCACATTTTCGCCAGCGTATCCCGCATTGCCTGCGCTTTGCGCGCCTGCTGCCGCGCGTCCACTTTCTTCACAGCCCGGAGTGGTCCATGCCGCCCATGTAGCTGTTTTTTGCGTGTTGTTCGTCTGCCGTTTTCCACTTTTCCCAACCTGTCGAAGGATAGAGCGTCATGTCGTGGCTTAATACGGAATTGAGTCTTGGCAATATTGTCGTCATCGCCGGCGTAATCGTCGCGCTGACATTGTTGTATTCGTCCATCGTCTACGTGCCCAACAACCGCGTCGGCGTGCTCGAACGCTTGTGGGCCGGCAAAGGCTCAGTCAAGCGCGGCCTCGTCGCGCTCGGCGGTGAAGCCGGTTACGTGCCCGAACTGCTGCGCGGTGGCTTCCATCTGTTGTTTCCGTTTCAGTACCGCGTGCACAAGGTCGACCTCGTGACCGTGCCGCAAGGCGAGATCGGCTATGTGTTCGCGCGCGACGGCAAAGCGCTCGAAGCCGGTCAGTCGCTGGCCGGAAACAGCAACGCCGACGATTTCGAGAGCGTGCGCGAGTTCCTCGCCGCCGGTGGCCAGAAAGGTCCGCAGCGCAAGGTGCTGCGCGAAGGCGTCTACGCAATCAACATCGCCCAGTTCGTCGTGCTCACGCGCGCGAACACCTACGCGATCGCGCTGGCCAAGTCGGACGCCGACACGATCGAGTCGATGCGCGCGCAGATCGAGGCGCGCGGCGGTTTCCACCCCGTCGTGATCGGCGAGCAATCGACGCAGGGTTTGCGCGTCACCGACCCCGGTGCGAAGGAAGCGCGCACGGTCAGCGACGTCATCGGTATCGTCACCGTGCACGATGGTCCCGGCCTACCCGCGGGCGAGTTGATTGCGCCCGCAGTCGGTGCCGACCGCAGTATGGCCGCGACCTATCACAACAACTTCCAGGATGCCGATCGTTTTCTCGCCGCCGGCGGCTTTCGCGGGCGCCAGTACCAAGTCCTCGTCGATGGCACCTACTACGTCAACCGCTTGTTCGCGAGCGTGGAATTCATCGAGAAGACGCTCGTGCCGATGGGCACGGTCGGCGTGGTCGTCTCATTTATCGGCAAGCGCGGCACCGACCGCTCCGGCGTGGAATACCAGCATGGCGAACTCGTCGGTGACGGCGAACGCGGCGTCTGGGAAGCGCCGATGCTGCCAGGCAAGTATGCGTTCAATCGTTTCGCCGGTGCGATCGCGAAGGTGCCGACGACAAACTTCATCCTCAAATGGGAATCGGGCCAGTCGGGCTCGGACTTCGACCGCAACCTCAAGGAGATTTCGCTGATCACCAAGGACGCGTTCGAGCCGACGTTGCCGCTGTCCGTGGTCGTGCATATCGACTACAAGAAGGCGGCCAAGGTCATCCAGCGTTTCGGCGATGTGCAGAAGCTGGTCGAGCAGACGCTCGATCCGATGGTCTCGGCCTACTTCAAGAACACCGCGCAGACCAAGACGCTGATCGAACTGCTGCAGCAGCGCGCCGACATTCAGGGCCAGGCGCTTGCCGACATGAAGGGCAAGTTCGCGGCCTACAATCTCGAGCTGCAGGAAGTGCTGATCGGCACGCCGAAGTCGCCGGCCGGCAACAGTCAGATTGAGAACATCCTCGCTCAGCTGCGTGATCGCCAGGTCGCGCGCGAACAGATCGAGACCTACGAGCAGCAGGAAGCGGCAGCGGTCAAGGAGCGCACGCTGCGCGAAGCCGCCGCGGTCGCAGCACAGCAGAAGGGTCTGACCGAGTCGCGCATCGCGATCGAGATCGCCGAGAACAAGGGTCTCGCCGAGGTGAAGACGCAGACGCGCCAGGGTGAGGCGGATGCGGCGAAGATCCGCAACGTCGCCATGGCCGACGCCGAACGCATCAAGGCGATCGGTGCGGCGAACGCGAACCGCATCGAACTCGAAGGCGAGGCGACCGCACGCGCTGCGCACAAGCAGGTCGAGGCTTACGGCGGTCCCGAGATTCGCCTTGCTCAGGAAATCTCCGCGCAGATCACCCGCGCGATCGCCGAAGGCAAGCTGCCGGTCGTGCCGCAGATTCTCGTCGGCGGCGACGGCAAGGGCAGCAATGCGATCGAGGCGATCACCGCGATGATCCTCGCCGCGGGCCAGCAGTTCCGCCAAGCGAAATCGACGACGGTGCAGTAAGCAGACAAGGAGGCGGCCGGCGTTTTGCGCCGGTCGCCTGTTGCGTCGCCTATGTGTGCCGCTTGTGTAGGTCGGGCAGAAACGCAGTGAGCAGGCCGATCGCGGGCAGCCAGGCGCAGATCTGGTAGACGTATTCGATGCCCTTGTGATCGGCAACCTCGCCGAGCACCGCGGCGGCGATGCCGCCCATGCCGAAGGCGAAGCCGAAGAACATGCCGGCGATCATGCCGACATTGCCGGGCAGCAGCTCGGTCGCGTAGACGAGGATTGCCGAGAACGCGCTCGACAGGATCAGGCCGATGACGACCGTGAGCAGCGCGGTCCAGAACAGATCCACGTGCGGCAGCAGCAGCGAGAACGGCAGCACGCCGAGGATCGACACCCAGATCACCCACTTGCGCCCGACCTTGTCGCCGATCGGGCCGCCGACCAGTGTGCCGAGCGCGACCGCGCCGAGAAAATAGAACAGATGGATCTGTGCGCTCTGCGTCGAGACGTGGAATTTCTCGATCAGATAGAACGTGTAGTAGTTCGACAGGCTGATCAGGTAGAAGTACTTGGAGAAGATCAGAGCGAGCAGCACGCCAACCGCGATGATGACTTGCCGTTTCGGCAGCGTTGCTGCGGCGACGACGACCCTTGCCGCTTTCGGTTTCGCGCGCCGCGCGTACCACATGCCGACGCGGGTCAGCAGCACGATTCCGACGAGTGCAAGCACCGACACCCAGGCCAACGCGCCTTGGCCGTGCGGCAGAATCAGGAATGCGGCGAGTAGGGGCCCCAGTGCCGAGCCGGCGTTGCCGCCGACCTGGAAGAACGACTGGGCAAAGCCGTGGCGCCCGCCCGAAGCCAGACGCGCGATGCGCGAGGATTCGGGATGGAAGATCGACGAGCCCGTGCCGATTAGCGCGGCCGCGAGCAGCAGCATCGGAAATGATCCGGCCTGCGAAAGCAGCAGCAAGCCACAGAGAGTGAAGCCCATACCGAACGGCAGCGAATACGGCAGCGGCCGACGATCGGTATACGCACCAACCAGCGGCTGCAGCAGCGAAGCGGTGAGCTGATAGGTGAAGGTCAGCAGGCCGATCTGACCGAAGTCCAACGCGTAGTTGCTTTTCAGGATCGGATAGATCGACGGCAGTAGCGATTGGATCAGGTCGTTGAGGAAATGCGAAGAACTCACCGCCGCAAGCACGCCCAGCGCGGTGCCGGCGCGAGCTGTCGTTGCGGATGCGGCGTCGTCGGAGATGAGGGCGGAGTTGGCGCTCACGGTTTCTTGTCCTGGACTACTAATTCGACGCATGCAGGTTAGAATCACTCGCATTCGCCCGCCGCCGCAGGCAGGTCAACGATCTACGAGGTTGGGCCACTGCTGAAATTGTCACGCGCAAGCGCGACTCCGATCAGCTCTTCGCTCTTCTTGCAGCTTAAGTGCCCCATGCGCAACGCCAACGTCGACGACTACGAAGCAACACCGCGGCCGATCATCTCGGTCGGAAACGACTATGCGCCTGGCGTTGCGCGCGGCTCGCACCAGCACCGACGCAATCAGCTGCTTTATGGCGCAACGGGGCTGATGATCGTCACCACGCCACAGGGTCGCTGGGTGGTGCCGCCGCAGCGCGCGCTGTGGATACCCGCAGGCATCTATCACGATGTGTATGCAGTCGGCCCGGTCACCACGCGCAGCATCTTCCTCGAACCGGCAGTCAGCAGGAAGCTGCCGCGCGAGTGCCGCGTGCTCGGCATCACCCCGCTCGCGCGCGCGCTGCTGCTCGAAGCGGTGGACTTGCCGGCTAAGTATGACGTGCATGCGCGCGCCGGCTTGATCATGCGTCTCCTGATCGCCGAGATCGAACAACTTCCAACCTTGCCGCTCAACATCAGCTTGCCGACCGCGCCGAAACTCGCCGCGCGCTGTCGCGCGTTTCTCGACAAGCCGACGCCGCACGAGACGATCGACGACTGGTGCGCGGCGCTGGCCATGTCGCGACGCTCATTTACGCGCCTGTTCCGCGAGCAGACCGGCACGAGCTTCGCGGCCTGGTGCCGCCAGGCTTGCATCGTTGCCGCGCTGCCGCGCCTCGCCGCGGGCGATTCGATCACGACGATCGCGCTCGATTTCGGTTATGCGAACCCGTCCGCATTCACGCAGATGTTCCGCAGCCAGACCGGCGTCGCACCGAGCGCCTATGCCGGAGTGGCGCCGACCGTGTGAACTCGCGATGACGGCGGGACGAACGCTACTGGAACCGAAGCACTGCTTTGCACGTCCGGAACTATGCCGCTTACCACCGTGTCTTTAGGCACTGGTTGCAGATGCCGCAGCCGCGTGATGCTGTTCCAGTAACTTCGCCGCGCGCACTCGCGCAGTGCGCAACCCAAGGAGAGAACGATGCGTGGAAGTTTCGGCAAGCGGATCCTGTGCATGATGTTGGCGGCGTCGGTCCTCGCCCCGTCGGCATATGCGGACGACGATCCACTCAACGATCCCGGGGTGCAAAAGACCCTGCGTGCAATGGCGGGTGTATCAACTTTGTATCACCCCGACATCTTCGGCATGACCGTCGGCATGCGCCGCTACGCGCACAAGGACTACGCCGGCGCGCTGAAGTATTTCGAGATCGGTTCCTACTACGCCGACAAGCTTTCCCAGCTCAGCACCGGGCTGATCTACATGAATGGCGAGGGCGTGAAGAAGGATCCGGTTACCGCCTATGCCTGGATCGACCTCGCCGCCGAGCGCGACTATCCCGATTTCGTCGCCACTCGCGACGGGCTGAAGGCCGAACTCACGCCGGAACAGTTCGCGCAGGCGACGGAACTGCGCAAGAAACTCGCTGAACGCTATGGCGACGCGGTCGCCAAGCCGCGCCTCGCCGTGCAACTGCGCCAGGGCCAGATGCAGATCACCGGATCGCGCACTGGTTTCGATTATGGTGCGAACCACATCAACACCAAGCCAAACTGCGGCCCTGCGCTCGTCATCGGCGGCCGCACCGTGCCGCAGGCCGGCTGCGGCGGCGACGACATGTATGCCAAGGACAACTGGGATCCGGACTTGTATTTCGCCAGGCGCGACCGCGAATGGAAGGCCACGGTCACGGTCGGTGCGGTCGAGGAGCAGGGCAAGCCAATCGACAAGCTCGCACAGCCGAGCGCGGCACCTCCGATCGACGGCTCTGCGAACAAGGAAGTGCAAAAGCAAAAGCAATAGACCGATCCGCGTCCGGCATCATGGCGGGAGCGGCGGTCGTGCTGGGTCACGGATAGGTCGCCGCCGGACGCTTGTGGAATGATGTAGATCGGGAGTGAGACGCATGCATGCATCTTTTGGCAAGCTGATCCGTTGTCTGGCGTTCGCCGCTGTGGTCACGGCACCCGTGACCCGCGCTGACGAGGATCCGCTTGGCGACCCCGAAGTGCAGACGGCCCTGCACGAGGTTGCCAACATGTCGACCTGGTATCACCCCGATCTTTTCGGCATGAGCGTCGGCATGCGCCGCTATGCTCAACAGGACTATGCCGGCGCGCTGAAGTACTTCGAGATCGGCGCGTACTATTCCGACAAGCTATCCCAGCTCAGCCTTGGTTTAATGTACATGAATGGCGAGGGCGTGGAAAAAGATCCGGTCACCGCCTACGCCTGGTTCGACCTCGCTGCCGAACGCGGTTATCCCGACTTCGTCGCCACGCGCGACAGTCTCAAAGCTCAGCTGAGCAAAGATCAGCTCGCTCAAGCAATCGAGTTGCGCAAGAAACTCGGGCAGCGCTACGGTGACGACGTGGCCAAATGGCGGCTGACCGTACAGTTGCGCCAAGGCCGGATGCAGATCACCGGTTCACACACTGGCTTCCGTTCCGGTGTGGATTACGTGCACGATGGTTGGTGGGATCCCAAGCTTTATTTCGCCAGCCGTGATCGGGAATGGAGGGCGGCCGTCAGCGTTGGTCCACCGCAGGAGCGTGGCAAACCAATCGACCAAATCGTGCCGCCTGCGGCGACGGTTCCCGAGGTCGACGCGTCTGCGAATGGGGGTTTGCAAAAGCACTAGACATGAGCTGGGTTGCAGTTTTTTGCTGATCGGCCGCAGGAGGCTCAAGGCCTAGATGAAACGAGCGCGTTACTGAGGCGAACCGCGACGACGCGCGGGTTATACTGGTCTGGTCTGGCATTTCGGCAAACGACCATGTTCTACGCGCTTCGCCTCACCTCGCTCGTCCTGGCCACCGCACTCGCGCTTTCCGCCTGCGGCAACAAAGGCCCGCTGGTGCTGCCCGACAAGACACCGGAGCAACAGCAGCAGGACAAGGACAAAAAGAAGGATCAGCTAGCCAACGGCGCACAGCCGGCGCAGAAGACGTCGGTAGACGGCGCGACGACCCAGCACTGAAACTGCCAAGCCGGCGATGAGTCTGCATTTCACCAAGATGCACGGCATCGGCAACGACTTCGTAGTGCTCGATTGCCGCACGCAGCCGTTCGCGCTCGCTCCGGCGCAGATCGCGCGCATCGGCGACCGGCACACCGGCGTCGGCTTCGATCAATTGCTGACGATCGAGCCGGCGCGCGATCCGTCCTGCCTGTTCTACTACGGCATCTACAACGCCGACGGCTCGATGAGCGGGCAGTGCGGCAACGGCGTGCGCTGCGTCGCCGCGTGGCTGCGCCGAGCGGGCGTGCTCGGTACGGGCGCCGCGCGGCTGGAAAGCCCGTCGGGAGCGGTCAGTGTCGAGTTGCTGGCGGATGGCCGCGTGCGCGTCGACATGGGCGAACCGCGCTTCGCGCCGGGCGATGTTCCGTTGACCCTGCCGGCAGCCGATCCGTATGCGCTGACGCTCGATGGTGGGCGCATCGAATTCGGCGCCGTGTCGATGGGCAATCCGCATGCGGTGGTCGAGGTCGCCGATGTCGACGCCGCGCCGCTCGCCCAGATCGGTGCAGCATTGTCCACAAATTCGCATTTTCCACAAAGCTGCAACGTCGGCGTTGTGCAGATCGTCGATCGCGAGCATGTGCGCCTGCGCGTGCGCGAGCGCGGCGTCGGCGAGACGCTGGCTTGCGGTACCGGCGCGTGCGCGGCGGTCGCGGTGCTGCGCAGGCGCGCGCAGGTCGATGCGACGGTCGCGGTCGGTCTGCCGGGCGGGCGCCTGGAAATCCATTGGCAAGGCCCGGGGCATACCCTCTGGATGACCGGTCCCGCCGCATTCGTTTACGAAGGAGATTGGGAATGAATGACACAGTGATCAAGGACGGCGTGACCCCCGCGGAAGTGGCGAGCTACTTGCGCCGCCATCCGGCCTTCCTGCACGACTATCCCGATCTCGCCCTGACCCTGCTGCCGCCGCGCGAGGAAGGCAAGACGACGTCGCTCGCCAGCTACCAGCTCGACGTGCTGCGCGACAAGAACCGCGAACTCGGGCGACGCCTGACCGAGCTGGTCAATATCGCCAACGAGAACGAGCAGCTCGTGCAACGCGTGCACGCACTCAATCTGTTGCTGATGCGCGAAGCAACCCTGGCCGGCAGTGTGCGTCGCGTCGTCGCTGGCTTGCGCGAAGACTTCAGCACCGATTTCGTGCGTCTGGTTCTGCTGCGGGCCGATCCGGAACTGCCGGCCGCCGACTGGTTGATCGTGCAACCGCAGGGCGTGCAGGCGCTGCCCGAATTCGCCGAATTCTTCAGGAATGGCGAGGCACTGTGCGGCCGCCTGCAGCCGGAGAAGCTCGACTTTCTGTTCGGCAAGCACGCCGGTGACGTGCACTCGTCCGCGCTACACGCGCTCGGCGAGCGCGATGCGCCGCTCGGCCTGCTCGCGATCGGCAGTGCCGATGCGAACCGTTTTCATCCGGGCATGGGCACGATGTTCCTCAAGCTGATCGCCGAAACCGTGGCCGCCGCAATCGCGAGATTTCCGGCGCACGGATGAGCGAAACGCTGTCAGCGACGGTCGAACGGTTTCTCGATCACCTGAAGGTCGAGAGGGACTACTCGCCGCAGACGCTGATCCGCTATCGCCATGACCTGACCCGGTTGGTCGAATACGCCGGTTCACGCAACATTGCCGACTGGAATACGCTACGCAGCGATGCGGTGCGCAACTTCATCGCCGGCGAACATCGCGCGGGCATCGCGCCGAAGACGCTGCAGGCGCGCCTGTCCGCGTGCCGCAGCCTGTTCAAGTTTCTGCTCCGCGGCGGCGAGTTGAAGCACGATCCCGCCGCCGGCGTGCGCGCGCCGAAGGCGCCGCGCAAGTTGCCGCAGGTGCTCGACGTCGACGAGATGGGCAAGCTTGTCGAGATCCCGACCGATGGCGCCGAGGCCAAGCGCGATCGCGCGATCCTCGAACTGCTCTATTCGAGCGGACTGCGCATATCCGAATTGACCGGACTCAAATGGCGTGATCTCGATCTCGCCGACGCGAGCGTGCGCGTCACCGGCAAGGGTCGCAAGACGCGCATCGTGCCGGTCGGCGCGAAGGCGCTTGTAGCGCTGCGCGTGCTGCGCGATCTCGAACAGGTCACAAATGAAGACGAGCCCGTGTTCCGCGGCCGCAACGGCGCACCGATCGGCGCGGCGACCGTGCGCACGCGCATGAAGGCGTGGGCCAAGGCGCAGGGCATCGAGCGTCGCGTCTATCCGCACCTGCTGCGGCATTCGTTCGCCAGCCACCTGCTCGAATCCTCCGGCGATCTGCGCGCCGTGCAGGAGTTGCTCGGTCACGCCGACATCGCCACGACGCAGATCTACACGCATCTCGACTTTCAGCATCTCGCGCGCGTCTACGACGCCGCGCATCCGCGTGCACGGCGCGGCAGGAAATCGGATTGACCCTAGCCTGCATTTTCGCGCCGTGCCGAAGCTACAGGCGGTGCTGAGCGAGCGCGGATTTCGCGGCGGCCAGCATGTCGTCCGAGCCGGCCGAGGTAGCGACATGCACGCGTTCGAATCCCGCCGCGCGCGCGGCTTGGGCGAGACGCAGGCTGCTGGCGATGCATTCGCCGCCGAGCAGCCGCGTGTACAGATGCGGCGGCAGGCCGCTTTGGAGATGAGCGAGCACTTCGGCGCTCGACAGCAAGGTCAGCAGCGGCGTCGCTGCATTTGCCAGCGCGTCGAAGTGGCGCCGCGTCCAGCGCGGCGGCGTGCGCCGGTATACGTGGATATTTTGCAAGATCGCGCCGCGCGCGCGCAGTGCGGACGGCAGCAGGTTGCGTCCGCCTGGCGCGCCGACCAGCGCGACGCGACGGCGGCGCAGACGAGCGAGCTGCGGCAGCGCGAGCAGGCCTTCGCTGTCTTGTCGCGCATCGGGCCACGCCACGTTGTGCACCCCGCGTCGCGCGAGCGCAAGCGCCGTGGCGCGGCCGACGGCGCAGACCTGGGTCGTCCGCGCGAAGCGCAGCGCGGGCAACAGAGCGAACGCATGGCGCACCGCGTTGGGGCTGACGAAGATCGCGATGTCGGCATTGCGCGCCGCACGCAGCGCGGTGCGCGCGGACACCTCGTCTTCGATGCCGCGCAGGCCAACTCCGGGCAGCGCAATCACGCTGCCGCCGAGCGTCGTAATACGGCGCTTGAGCGTGGCGGCGGTAGCTGAAGGCCTCGTCACCACCACGCTGGCGCCTATCAGCGGCGGTGAATGGGTGTGCTGTGTCGATTGCGGCCTGGCCATGCGGCCTACTGTATCAAGCGAGCTTGATCGCGGCAGCCCGGCTGCGCACACTACGCGCCCTTTTCCTTGCGTCGTCCGACATGAAGCCGGTTCTCGATCTCGCGTTCGCGCATGCGCATATGGACTCCCTGCTCGAGAAGATTCCGCTGACGCAGACGATGCAGATTGCGCTGCGCCACTACGACGGCGAAACGCTGGCGTTGGCCGCGCCGCTCGCGCCGAACGTCAACGACAAGGGCTGTGCGTTCGGCGGCAGCCTCGCCAGCATGGCTACGCTGGCCGGCTGGGGTCTGGTCGCGCTGAAGCTGAAGGCGCTGCAAATCGACTGCGAAATCTACGTGCAGGACTCGACGATCCGCTACCTCGCGCCAGTATGGGGCGAAATCGTGGCGCGGGCGGCGCTCGCCGAAGGCGAGTCGTGGGACGAATTTCTTGCCGTCTTGGCCACTCGCGGCCGTGGCCGCCTGCGCGTGGAATGCCGCGTACCGCTCGAAGACGGCAAGGATGCGTGCACCCTGGACGCGCGCTTCGTCGCAATCCGCAGCGCGGCTTGATCGCGCTCGCGGATTCCGGCCTCGGCGGCATATAGAATGGCCGCAGTCTTTCACCGGATGCCTGCCATGCCGCGTATCGTTGCCCTGATGCTTGCGCTCTGCCTCCTCGCCGGCTGCGCGGCGCAGAAATCAAAAGGCGACCTGCTCGAGGCGACGCTGGAAAGCTACGCTTCGACGATACGCTGGGGCAATTTCGAGGACGCGGCGGCGTTCGTCGATCCGGAAACGCTGAAAGCGCATCCGTTGACCACACTCGACCTCGAGCGCTATCGCCAGCTGCGCATCAGCGGCTATAACGCACAGCCGGCGCGTTCGGTCGGCACCAACGAAGTCACGGTGGTGGCCGAGGTCGTTTTGACCAACAACAACACGCAAAGCGTGCGCAGCGTGCTCGATCGCCAACGCTGGCGCTACGACGAGAAAGCCAAGCGCTGGTGGCTGGTGACCGGCCTGCCCGACATCACCCAGCACTGATTTTTGCCTTGAAGCCGCGCTCTGACGGATAATCCGCGCCCGCAAGTCCTCCCGGCGCATGCCGCGCCTGCCATCCATGTCCGATATCCTTCACCGTCTGCCGGAGTTCATCGGCAACCACCTCGTCCTCGCGATGCTGTTCGCCGGTGTACTCGTCGCCCTGATCGGCAACGAATTCTCGCGCCTGTTCCGCGGTTATCGAGAGTTGACGCCGGCTGCGCTCACGCAGCTGATCAACCGCGAAAGCCCGCTGCTCGTCGACCTGTCGGCCGCGGCCGATTTCGACAAGGCGCATATTCCCGGCGCACGCAATGTACAGGTGAGCCAGTTCGATCCCGAGAACAAGGACCTCGCCCCGGTCAAGGAACGCCCGGTGGCGGTGTACTGCCGCACCGGCACCGCGTCCGCACAGGCTGCGGCGCGGCTGGTCAAGGCTGGCTTCAAGCAAGTGTTCTGGCTCGGCGGCGGCCTCGCTGCATGGCGCGAGGCCAACTTGCCGGTGGCGAAAGGGCGCTGATCCTGCCGATCGTCGTATCCGCGGGTGCATGCAAGCCGCCTGCATGGGATAATCCGCGGGTTTATCTTTGCGCTCGTCCCTGACCGCGAGAATCAAAAAGCGGCCATCCTTGGCCGCACTTTGGGGTATTCATTGCGATCATCCGTGATCGCGAGGATCAAGAAGCAGCCATCCGTGGCTGCACTTTTCAAATTGGCTTTTTTTGGAGTGATCGAAAATGACTGACAATATTCCCGCCAACGGCGGCGCCGAAACCGGCGCGCAACTGCAGCTGCAGAAGGTCTACATCAAGGACGCATCGTTCGAAGTGCCGTCCGCGCCGCAGATCTTCCAGGAGCAGGGTCAGCCGCAGGTGCAGCTGAACCTCGAGCACAAGGTCGGCTCGCTGGGTCAGGACATCTACGAAGTCGTGCTCACCGTCACCGTGACCTGCAAGCTCGAAGAGAAGACCGCTTATCTCGCCGAAGTGCAGCAGGCCGGCGTGTTCGGCGTGATCGGCTTCGACGCGCCCTCGCGCGACGCCGTGCTCGCCACCTACTGCCCGAACGTGCTCTTCCCGTATGCCCGTCAGGTCATTTCCGACCTGGTTCAGAACGGCGGCTTCCCGCCGTTCCTGCTGCAGCCGATCAATTTCGACGCACTCTACGCCGAGCAGCAGCGTCGCCAGGCCGAAGGCCAGGGCCTCAGCGGCAACGCGTGATTTTGCGCGGCTTTTTTTGCGTTCATCCATGATCGCGGAAGTCAAAAAGCGGCCATCCGTGGCTGCACTTTTCAAATGAGCGATAGGCCCGCTGTTGCGGTACTGGGAGCTGGGTCGTGGGGCACGGCGCTCGCCGCCGTGCTCGCGCGCAACGGCGCGCCGACGACGTTGTGGGGCCGCGACGCGCAGGCGCTCGCGGCGATGCGTACGTCGCGGCGCAACGCGCGCTACCTGCCGGAGATGGAACTGCCGGCATCGCTGCACTACGAAGCGGACCTTGCCACCGCGGTGCGTGGCGCGCAGGTATTGCTGATCGTCACGCCGAGCCATGCGTTTGCCGAGCTGATCGCGAACATCGCCGCCGATGTCAGGCAAGGCGCAGGCGTCGCCTGGGCAACCAAGGGTTTCGACCCTGGCTCGGGTCGTTTCCTGCATGAGATCGTCGCCGAGCGTCTGCACGGCGTGCCCGCGGCGATCGTCACCGGCCCTTCGTTCGCGCGCGAAGTCGCGCAGGGCCTGCCGACCGCGGTGACCGTGCACTCGGCGAGCGATGCGTTCGCGCACACTGTTGCGCAACTTCTGCACGCAACGAATTTCCGTGCCTATACCGGCAGCGACGTGATCGGTGCCGAGCTCGGCGGCGCGATGAAGAACGTGCTCGCCGTCGCCACGGGCGTCGCCGACGGCATGCAACTCGGCCTCAACGCGCGCGCCGGCATGATCACCCGCGGTCTCAACGAAATGCTGCGCCTCGGCGCCGCGATCGGTGCGCGTCCGGAGACGCTGATGGGCCTCGCCGGCCTCGGCGATCTCGTGCTTACCTGCACGGGCGATCTTTCGCGTAACCGCCGCTTGGGCCTCGCGCTCGGCCACGGCACCAGCCTGAAAGATGCTGTCGCGCAGATCGGCCAGGTTGTCGAAAGCATCGAGACGGTCGACACGGTGATGCGGCTCGCCAACGAGCATGGCATCGAACTGCCGATATCGCGCGGCGTGCAGCGCGTGCTGCACGAGGAAATCACGCCAGCCGAAGGCTTGCGTATGCTATTGGCTCGTGAACAGAAACCTGAATATCCTTCAGCTCAGCCAACTTAGCGCGAGGCAAGAATGTTTGTTCGCAGAGCCGCAATCAGAACAGCCATAGGCATGGCACTGCTGTTTTTTGTCGGACTGGTGCAGGCGCAAGTTATCAACTCGGTTTCCTTTGTTCCTGCGAATCCGAAACCAGGTCAGTCAGTGACGGCACTTCTGAGTGGCGAGAGTTTGTGCGCGGCATCCTCGCCGGTGCGCGCTGGATCGATGGTGACCTTGCCACTGCTCATACCGTGCTCTTCTACGACCAACTTGGCTGTAGACCTTGGTTCGTTCGCCGCAGGAACCTATAGCTTCGCCATTCAATTGTGCACCGACGTGCCGCCCTGCTCGACTACTACGCTTGGATCGTTTGTCGTGGCCGATGCCAGTGTGGCCAGCGCTCCAGCCCTGTCCCCAACAGGCTTCGCGAGCATCGTCTTTTCCTTGCTCGCATCCGCTTTTGTCGCGTTGCGTCCGCGGGCTTCTACGCGCCGCCACTGAATCCCCGCTGGCGCCAGGCTTCGTAGACGACCACGGCGACCGCGTTCGAGAGATTGAGACTGCGGTTATCCGGTCGCATCGGCAGACGCAAGGTCTGCTGCGCCGGCAGCGAGTCGAGGAAAGCTTGCGGCAGGCCGCGCGTTTCCGGGCCGAACACGACCGCGTCGTTATCGCCGAATTCCACGTTCGTGTACAAGGTGCGCCCGCGTGTCGACAACGCGAAGAGACGTTCGGGTTTGATCTTCGCGATGAAGACGTCGAGGCTCTCGTGCACGTCGATCGCGGCGAACTCGTGGTAGTCCAAGCCGGCGCGGCGCAGCTTCGCATCGTCGAGCTCGAAGCCGAGCGGGCGGATCAGATGCAGGCGCGCGCCGGAATTCGCGCAGAGGCGGATCACGTTGCCCGTGTTGGGCGGAATCTCGGGCTGGTAGAGGACGACATGCAGCATGCCGCGATTATGACAATTTCGCGCTTCCTGCACGGGCGACAAGCGCGAGGGATGTTGCGCATCTCCGCGCTCAGCGCATTGCGACCAGCCGCGGCTCTTCCTTCGGGCCGATCGTGACCGGTTCGCCGACGGTCACGCGTGCCTTGCCTTGCACCTGGGTGTAGACGACGCTGTCGTCGACGTCGTTCGGTGTGGCCGTAACGGTGATCGTGCCGAGCATCTGCATTTCCAGTGGTGCGCCGACAGCGACGGTCGGATGCGAGGCGGCGACGGCATAGGCGCTGACGGCAGCGCACAGCGCGATGGCGACGAGACCGCGGTGGATGTGGGTGGAAAGGTTCATGGTGGGCTCCTTCGTATACTTTGGTATTTGTGCAAAAAGCAAACCCTGTGCCAACGATGGTGGATTCGCATTTTGTTCGATGAGTTCGATGCGTAATCGAGGCTTTGGGTTGCACAAAGTTCCGCGATCGTGACTTCCGGCATGGCTGTGCGCAGTCTGCGCGGCGCATGCGCATGACTTGTGGCAGGGTGCACGAGTGTCCGCGGACAAACACTGTCCGTCCGTTCGCTGTTGCCGCTGACGTGAAGATCGTCTGACGCAAAAACGAATCGGCGAGCACGCGGCTCGCCGATCCTTGCAAACGAATTGTGGGCGCTTCTAAAAACCGTAGCGCAGTAGTTTTTTAGAGTTGCCCGGCGCCGATCACTCGGTGGCCTGCGTCAGCGCGAAGCGCGCTCGATATCGGCGGAGGTCGGATTCGCATCGACCGCGATCGGGTTGCCGACATGCACGCGCGCGGTCGGGGCGTTGTCGGCATCGATCGATGTCGCAGCGCTGATTTCGATGCGGGTATGCACGACATCCAGCGTCGCCGGCTTGTCCACCGTTTCGGCGCGCGTGAGGGCGGTGACGCCGACCGCGGTGAACAGCGCGAGCGCGGCGACGGTACATTTGATCTGCGTGTTGAAGTTCATGTTCTTATCCTTGTCTTCGGGGCATTGGTTGTGTTGTTCGCCGGCGACGACGGCAATGCCCGGCCATTGCGAGGTTGGCCGCCTGGGTTCCGGTTGGGGAATCTGTGCAGCCAATGCTGGCCTTGAAGATCGGGCGCTGGAGGGACCCGGCCCTATCGCGCAATGGCGCTGGGACGGGTATGCAGGCGGATCGATGCTGACGAACAAATTTTGTTGCAGCGCATCATACGCAGGCATCCCTGAACCAATACCTAACTATCTGGTACAGTATTTATTCATGAAAATTCCCAAATCCATTCAATGGATTACCCCGCTTGCACGCGAAAAATGCCTCTTGAAACAAGACCGCCGGCCCTGACTTTCGGCCATTGCTCCAGTCGCCTGCCGTCGGTTAGGCTCGCTCACTTTTCGCCGCCGGAGGAAATGATGCCCGCCGCAACTTCGCGTTCTGCCCATGCCCCGATCCGCTTGTTCCGGACGGGTTTATTCAAATCGACCGCGCTGGTGCTGGCGATCGCCGCGACCGGTTGCGCCACCGCTCCAGCGACGCACGATGCGAAACCCGCGAAGACTACGCAAACGGCCGCTCCGATGATCGATATCCCGTTCACCAAGTTCCAGCTCGACAACGGCCTGACTGTGGTCGTGCATGAAGACCACAAGGCGCCCGTCGTCGCGGTGTCGATCTGGTATCACGTCGGCTCGGCCGACGAGCCGAACGGCAAGACCGGATTCGCGCATCTGTTTGAGCATCTGATGTTCTCGGGCTCGGAGAATCACAAAGGCACGTATTTCGCGCCGTTCGAGAAAGCCGGTGCGACCGGCATGAACGGCACGACCTGGTTCGACCGAACCAACTATTTCGAAACCGTGCCGACGACTGCGCTCGACATGGCGTTGTGGATGGAATCTGACCGCATGGGCCACCTGCTCTCGGCGATCGGCAAGCCCGAGCTCGATACCCAGCGCGGCGTCGTGCAGAACGAGAAGCGCCAGGGCGAGAACCGCCCGTACGGCCGCACCGACCAGAACATCCTGTCGAACGCGTTCCCGGCCAACCATCCCTACCAGCACGACACGATCGGCTCGATGGCCGATCTCGATGCGGCTTCGCTCGACGACGTCAAGCAATGGTTCCGCGATTACTATGGCGCCGCGAACACGACGATTGTGCTCGCCGGCGACATCACACCGGCCGTGGCGAAGGAAAAGCTGCAGAAATATTTCGGCGATATCCCGGCCGGGCCGCCGGTGCCGCGCCAGCAGCCTTGGGTGGCCGAGCGTGACGCCTCCACGCGCGGCACGCAGTCCGACCATGTCGCCCAAGTGCGCATCTACCGCGAATGGAATGTGCCGCAGCTCGGCGCGCCCGACAATCCGCTGCTCGAACTCGCCGCCAACGTGCTCGGCGGGGGCAAGACCTCGCGCCTCTATCAGCGCCTCGTTTATCAGGACAAGCTCGTCGACGACGTCTCGGTCGAATTGCAGACCTTCGCCCTGGTCAGCCAGTTCGTGCTCAGCGCGGACGTGAAGAAGGGCGTCGACCCGGCCAAGGTCGAAGCGGCCATCGCCGACGAATGGGCCAAGTTCCTCAAGGATGGCCCGACCGCCGACGAACTCGCGCGTGCGCAGACCTCGGTGCACGCCGGCTTCATCCGCGGCCTCGAAGAGGTCGGCGGGTTCCGCGGCAAGGCGGTGATCCTCGCCCAGAGCCAGGTCTATCTCGGCGATCCCGCGGCGTACAAGAAGGATCTCGAACGCGCCGCGGCGGCCACGCCGGCCTCGGTGCTCGATGCCGCGCGCAAGTGGATCGCCAAGGGCGACTACACGCTGACCGTGCTGCCGGCCAAGCCGGGGACGGACCTCGCCGCCGAGGACAAGGCGGTGAAGGGCTTGTCCGCGCGCGACGGCAAGCCGGCCTCGGTCACGCCGCCGGCGAAGACCTACACGACCGCGACGAGCGACGTCGATCGTTCCAAGGGTGTGCCCGACGTCAGCCAGTTCCCCGAGCTGAGCTTCCCGGCCGTGCAGCGCGGCAAGCTCAAGAACGGGATCGAGGTGATCCTCGCCGAGCGCCACACGATTCCGGTCACGCAGATCCAGATGCAGTTCAACGCCGGTTACGCGGCCGACCACGGCAACAAGCTCGGTACTGCGAGTTTCGTCAGTTCGATGCTCGACGAGGGCACGAAGTCGCTCGATTCGGTCGAGATCGCCAAGCGCCGCGAAAGCCTCGGCGCAATCATTCGCCCGGGTACCGGCCTCGACACTTCGAACGTCAGCCTCAACGCGCTCAACGCGAACCTCGCGCCGTCGATCGACTTGTTCGCCGACGTCGTGCGCAACCCCGCGTTCCGCGACGCCGACATCGAGCGCATTCGCGCGCAGTGGCTCGCCGGCATCGCCCAGGAGAAGACCCAGCCGCAGGGTATGGCGTTGCGCACGCTGCCGCCGCTGCTCTATGGCGCGGACCACGCCTACGGCATTCCGTTCACCGGCTCGGGCACGGAAGCGGCGATCACCTCGCTCACCGCAACCGATCTCGCCGCATTCCACGACGCCTGGTATCGCCCGGACAACGTGAAAATCCTCGTCGCCGGTGACACCACGCTGGCGGCGATCGTGCCGCTGCTCGACAAGGCCTTCGGCGACTGGAGCGCGCCGGCGACGGCCTTGCCGGCGAAGAACATCGCCCATGTCGCCGCACAGAAGAAGCCGCGCGTGTATCTGATTGACCGCAAGGATTCGCCGCAGTCGCTGATCCTCGCCGGCAGCCTCGCGGACCCGACCACGGCACCCGACTATCTGCCGATGCAGACTGCGAACTCGGTGTTCGGCGGCACGTTCACTTCGCGCCTCAACATGAACCTGCGCGAAGACAAGCGCTGGTCCTACGGTGCGCGCTCCTCGCTGCAGGATGCGCTTGGTCAGCGCCCGCTGATCCTGCAGGCACCGGTGCAGACCGACAAGACCGCCGAGTCGGTCACCGAGGCGCTCAAGGAAGTGCGCAACGTCGCCGGCAAGAATCCGCCGACCGAAGCCGAGATCGCCAAGATCAAGGCGCAGCGGGTGCGTGCGCTGCCGGGCAGCTACGAAACGACGGGCGCCGTGCTCGGCGCACTCGCCTCGAACCAGCTCTACGGCCGCGCCGACGACTACGTGCCGACGCTGAAGCAGAAAATCGAGGCGCAGACGCAGGCCGAAGTCGACGCCGCAGCGAAAACACTGTTTGTGCCGAACGCATTGACCTGGGTCATCGTCGGCGACCTCGCCAAGATCGAGAAGCCGGTGCGCGCGCTCAAGATCGGCGAGACCAAGGTGATCGACGCCGACGGCAAAGTAGTAAAGTAGCGCAAGGTCACTCCTCACTTGCACGCGATGGCCGGCCAATGCCGGCCATCGTTTTTTGTACGTTTCGCGCGAAAATGATCGATAGGTCCGGAGCATCATGAAAAACGCCGCATTCTCCATTTTTATACTTTCGCTTGGTCTGCTTCCGGCCGCCTGCACCTGGGTCGAGCCGACCGTCAGCGGCAACGCCGTGCGCGTCGCCTACGATGGCAAGGTTGCCGGCTGTCGCGACGCCGGCACGGTGGCGGTCACCGTCGCCGACAAGATCGCCTTCTACCATCGCAGTGAATACAAGGTCGCCGACGAGCTCGAGACGATGGCGCGCAACGAGGCCGCCAGCCTGCCGGCCGACACGATCGTGCCGCGCAGTGAACCGAAGGACGGCGCGCAGCGCTTCCAGGCCTACGTCTGCGGCAAGACCCAGCTGCGTCAGCGCGGTGAGATCTCTACGCCTGCGAGCCAGCCGACGACGACGCAGGACGGCGTGCAGACGTTCCCGGTAAAGGAGCATTGAAGCGCGATCCGCCGCCTTCCCGGCGGCATTGACGGCGCCACGCATTCCCGCAATGATGCAGTGCAGCGAGCCGCTTCGGCTCGCTCACGAGGAACCGCGATGCTGCTGGCCGAACCTGCGCTGCTGCCGTCTGTTTCCGCGCATCAGCGCGTGGACGGCGCAACGCGGATCGAGTTTTCGGCGACCGGCGGCAAGACCCGGCTTGCCGATCTCTACCAGCGCGCGCCGTGCCGCGTGCTGTTTCCCGACATCGATCCCGGCGAGCCTGTCCAAGCGGTATTGCTGACCACGAGCGGCGGCCTGACCGGCGGCGATCGCCTGCGGGTGGACTTCGCGGCGCATGCGGGCGCGCGCGCGACGCTGACTTCGCAGGCCGCGGAAAAAATCTACCGCGCTTTGCCCGGCGACGAACCCGCGCGCATCGACGTGTGCATCACGGCTGGCGCCGGCGCGCATGTCGAATATCTTGCCCAGGAGACGATCCTGTTCGACGGTGCGCGCCTGCGCCGTCAACTCGATGCGGACCTTGCTCCAGGCGCGTGCCTGCTTGCGACGGAAAGCCTAGTCCTCGGTCGTCGCGCCATGGGCGAATCGTTGCGCAGTGGTTTCATCCACGACGCCTGGCGCATCCGCCGCGGCGGACGCCTGATCTTCGCCGACGCGCTGCATCTGGACGGCCTGCATTTCGATGGCAACCTCGCCGCACTGCGCGCTGCGCCGTTCGGTTTCGGCGCGACGACGGCGTACGCCACGTTGATCTACGCGGCCGACGACGCGCCTGCACTGCTGACCCCAGTTCGCACCCGGCTTGATGAAGCGGAAGTGTCCATGATCGTGCACGCGACGACGCGCGAGCACCTGCTGATCTTGCGCCTGCTCGCCGACGACGCGGCAGAGCTGCGGCAGGCGCTCATACGCGCGGCCGGCATCGTGCGCTCGCTCGCCGCGGGTTTGTCGGAACGCTTGCCCCAGGTCTGGTATTGCTAGGCTGTTTTTGAAAAATGCGGGCAGGAGCCTGCTTTTTGATTTTCGCGAGCAAGGATGCGAGCAAGGGAAACTACCATGAACCACGTGAAAGCCGCCGACGCGATCAATCTCGCGGAAAAACTCGCCAAATTCTCCGAGCACTGGTCGCCGCGCGTCGTCGCCGAGATGAACGACTATCAGTTCAAACTGGTCAAGCTGCAAGGCGAGTTCGTCTGGCACGAGCACAAGGATACCGACGAGGTATTCCTCGTCGTCCGCGGCGAAATGCAAGTCGGATTTCGCGACCGTGACGTGACGATCCGCGAAGGCGAATTGTTCGTTGTACCGCGTGGCGTCGAGCACATCACGCGTGCGACGAGGGAATGCCATGCCTTGATCATCGAACCGCGTGGCGTGGTCAATACCGGCGAGGCCGGCGGCGAGCTGACTGCGCAGAACGACCGCTGGATCTGATCCCGACGAAAGACCTCACCATGAATCTAACTCCGCGCGAAAAAGACAAGCTGCTCGTCGCCATGGCCGCAATCGTCGCGCGCAAACGGCTCGAACGCGGCGTGAAATTAAACTACCCCGAGGCGATCGCGCTGATCACCGACGCCGTCGTCGAAGGCGCGCGCGACGGACGCAGCGTCGCCGAGCTGATGCAGGCCGGCGCGAAGGTGCTCACGCGCGACCAGGTGATGGAGGGTGTGGCCGAGATGATCCACGAGATTCAGGTCGAAGCGACGTTCCCCGACGGCACCAAGCTCGTCACCGTGCATCAGCCGATACGTTGAGGCGACGACAAAATGATTCCCGGCGAAATCCTCACCCTCGAAGGCGACATCACGCTCAATGCCGATCGTGAAGCGATCGCGCTGAGCGTTGCGAACAGCGGCGATCGTCCGATCCAGGTCGGTAGTCACTATCACTTCTTCGAAACGAACCCCGCGCTGCGCTTCGACCGCGACCGCGCGCGCGGAATGCGCCTCGACATCCCCGCGGGCACCGCAATCCGCTTCGAACCGGGGCAAAGCCGCGAGGTACGCCTCGTGCCCTATGCCGGCGCGCGCGTCGCGAACGGCTTCCGCGGCGAGGTCATGGGTGCATTGGGAGCGGCGAAGCCATGAGCAACACGCTCTCGCGCCGCGCCTATGCCGGCATGTACGGCCCGACCACGGGCGATCGCATTCGCCTCGCCGACACCGAGCTTTTCATCCGCATCGAAAAGGATTTCACCGTCTACGGCGAAGAAGTGAAGTTCGGCGGCGGCAAGGTGATCCGCGACGGCATGGGCCAGTCGCAGGTCGCGCGCGCGGACGGCGCGATGGACACGGTCATCACCAACGCGGTGATTCTCGATCACACGGGAATCTACAAGGCCGATATCGGCCTGCGCGACGGCCGCATCGCGAAGATCGGCAAGGCCGGCAATCCGGACGTGCAGCCCGGCGTCGATATCGTCATCGGTCCCGGCACCGAAATCATCGCGGGCGAAGGCAAGATTGTCACCGCGGGCGGCATCGACGCGCATATCCACTTCATCTGCCCGCAGCAAATCGAAGAGGCGCTGTATGCCGGCGTGACGACGATGCTCGGCGGCGGCACGGGCCCCGCGCACGGCACGCTCGCGACGACCTGCACGCCGGGACCGTGGCATCTCGCGCGCATGCTGCAGGCAGCAGAAAGTTTTCCGATGAATTTGGGTTTCTTCGGCAAGGGCAACGCGAGCCAGCCGAAAGCGCTCGAAGAAATGGTGCTCGCCGGCGCCTGTGGTTTGAAACTGCACGAGGACTGGGGCACGACGCCCGCGGCGATCGACTGCTGCCTTGCCGTCTGCGATGCGCTTGATGTGCAGGCGACACTACACACCGACACGCTCAACGAATCCGGTTTCGTCGAATCGACGATCGCCGCGTTCAAGGGCCGCACGATCCACGCGTTCCACACCGAAGGCGCGGGCGGCGGCCATGCGCCGGACATCATCAAAGTCGCGGGACTGCCGAACGTGCTGCCGTCGAGCACGAATCCAACGCGGCCGTACACGATCAACACGCTCGACGAGCATCTCGACATGCTCATGGTCTGCCATCATCTCGATCCGAAGATCGCCGAAGACGTGGCCTTCGCCGAAAGCCGCATCCGCAAGGAGACGATCGCGGCAGAAGACATCCTGCACGACCTCGGCGCGTTCTCGATGATGAGCTCGGATTCGCAGGCGATGGGTCGCGTCGGGGAAACGATCATCCGCTGCTGGCAGACTGCGGACAAGATGAAGCGCCAGCGCGGCGCGCTAGGTTCCGACGATGCGCATAGCGACAATTTCCGCGCGCGGCGCTATATCGCCAAGTACACGATCAATCCGGCAATCGCGCACGGCATCAGCGAACACGTCGGCTCGGTCGAAGTTGGCAAGCTGGCTGATCTGGTGATCTGGTCGCCGGCATTCTTGGGCGTGAAGCCCGACTACGTGCTCAAGGCCGGCACGATCGCTGCCGCGCCGATGGGTGATCCGAATGCGAGCATTCCGACGCCGCAGCCCGTGCACTACCGGCCGATGTTCGGCGCGTTCGGACGCGCGCGCATCGAATCGTCGCTGCTGTTCGTCAGCGGCGCATTCGCCGCGAGCGATCAGGCACGCAAGCTCGGCCTCACGCGCCCACTTGCCGCGGTGAAGAACACGCGCGGCGGCATCGGCAAGCGCTGCATGCTCCTCAACGATGCGACGCCGACGATCGAAGTCGATGCGGAAACCTACGAAGTGCGCGCCGACGGCGAGCTGCTGACCTGCGAACCCGCCATGGTGCTGCCGATGGCGCAGCGTTATTTCCTTTTCTGAGCGCGCTGATGACCGACTTGTTCGCCCGCAACATTCTTCCGGCCGGCACGTGGAACGTCGCGAGCGCGGCCGACCGCATCACGCTCGACTACGAGGGCCGCCATCGCCGCCGCTATCGTTACGTCGCCGACGGCGGACTGGAGTTCGTGCTCGATCTCGCGCAGACGACGCTGCTGCACGATGGCGACGGCCTGTCGCTCGACGACGGCCGGATGGTGCTCGTGCAAGCGGCGCCCGAGGCGCTCGTGGCGGTCACGGCGAACGATGCTGATGCACTGGTCAAACTCGCCTGGCATATCGGCAACCGTCACCTGCCTGCGCAGCTTTCCAGCGATCGCATCCTGATCCGCGACGACGCGGTGATCGTCGACATGCTGCGCGGACTCGGCGCGCACGTGGAAAGGATCATCGCGCCGTTCACGCCCGAGCGCGGTGCCTATGCGCATGCACATGGCGATCATCAAGCCGCGACGCACCCTTTCGTGTTCGTAAATTCGCATGAGCAAAGATAATTCGAATGCCGGTTTCGCTGGCATGACGAAATTGTTGGCCTGGACCTCGCCGTCGTATCCCACCGGTGCCTTCAGTTACAGCCACGGCCTCGAATGGGCGGTGGAAGCTGGCGACGTGCGCGACGTCGCCACGCTGATCGACTACATCGACGCCGTGCTCGCACGCGGTGGCGGTTGGATCGACGCGGTGCTGTTCGCGCGCGCGTACGAATGTGCGCACGATGCGTCCGCCTTCGACGAGATCTCCGACCTCGCCGCGGCCTTTCGCGGCAGCGCCGAAACGGCGCTCGAAAGTCATCAGCAGGGCGCGGCGTTTCTCGCCGTCACGCGCAAGGCTTGGCCGCACGCGCAGCTCGATGCGTTCACCGAGCGGCGTGGCGACGCGCCAGTCGCGCACAGCATCGCGATGGCTCTCGCCTGCGCCGCGCACGGCATTCCGCGCGAACCTGCGCTGTCCGCGTGGTTGCACGCGGTCGCGGCGAATCTCGTCTCCGCCGGCGTGCGCCTGGTCCCGCTCGGCCAGACCGATGGGCAGATCGCTACCGCGCGTCTCGCATCGCGCATCGCCGCGATAGCTGCCGAGGCGCTCGACATGCCGCTTGACGAACTCGGTACGGCCGCACCACTGCTCGAACTCTGCTCGATCCGCCACGAAACCCAATACACGAGATTATTTAGAAGTTGATGACTACGACAAACTCCCATACCGGCCCACTGCGCGTGGGCATCGGCGGTCCGGTCGGCTCGGGCAAGACCGCACTGACCGAACGACTATGCAAGCTGCTGCGCGACACCTACGACGTCGCCGCGATCACCAACGACATCTATACGAAGGAAGACGCCGAATTCCTCACGCGCGCCGGCGCGCTCGTGCCCGAGCGCATCGCCGGCGTCGAGACCGGCGGCTGTCCGCACACGGCGATCCGCGAAGACGCGAGCATCAATCTCGCCGCGGTGGCCGAAATGAACAAGAAATTCCCGGGACTCGAAATCATCTTCATCGAATCGGGTGGCGACAATCTCGCAGCGACGTTCTCGCCCGAGCTTGCCGACCTCACGATCTACGTGATCGACGTCTCCGCCGGAGACAAGATTCCGCGCAAGGGCGGCCCGGGCATCACGCGCTCGGATCTGCTCGTGATCAACAAGATCGATCTCGCGCCGCTCGTCGGCGCCTCGCTCGAAGTGATGGATCGCGACGCGCGCAAGATGCGCGGTGCGCGCCCGTTCGTGTTCAGCAATCTCAAGATCAACCACGGCCTCGACGCGGTCGCGCGCTTCATCATCGAGACCGGTGGCCTGCCTTCCCGTCCTTTGCCGGAGCTCGCGCAATGAAAAAAACCTCACACTATCTTCTCGCTTGCGCACTCAGCGTGCTTGCAGCCAACGTCTACGCCCACCCGGGTCACACCGCTTATGGCGGCTTGCTCGCCGGCTTCGCGCATCCGCTGTCGGGCGTGGACCATCTGCTCGCGATGATCGCGGTCGGGGTCTGGGCAGCGCAGCTCGGCCCGCGCGCACTGTGGGCCGTACCGCTCGCCTTCGTGTCGATGATGGCGCTCGGGGCTGCTGCTGCGATGACCGCGCATGCCGGCATCGCCGCCGGCGCCATCGAATCGGGTGTGGCCGCTTCGCTGCTCGCGCTCGGCCTGCTCGTGTTCCGCGCGCAGCGTCTGCCGCTCGCTGCGGCGGTCACGCTGGTCGGCGTATTCGCCTGGTTCCACGGCGCTGCGCACGGCGGTGAACTACCCGAGACTGCCGATCCGTTGCGCTATGCGATCGGTTTTCTCGCTGCGACAGCGCTGCTGCATGGCGTGGGCATCGTCTTCGGCACGCTGGCGCAGCGCCATGCGCCGCGACTCGGCCGTGTCGGTGGCGCCGCAACCGCGATCGCCGGCATAGCCCTGTTGATCGGCGCACTCTAGGGGAATCAGACGGACAGGCAACGATGCTCATTGGCAATTCGGCCTTGGACTTGGCAGCCGCAGCTTGAAGTGCGCTCTGCGTCGCCTAGATGCGCCGGCCCACATCATGCGAAAATCGACCCCATAATTCTCGGCCTGGTCAACATTGGGGGTAGTCGTGTTCAAGGGGTTTCGTAAAGGGATTTTCGGGGTGATTTGCAGTCTTGGGTTGGGCTTGGTTTTTTCTGCGTCAGCCAATGCCAATGTATGGAGTACGGCGGCCAGCTATGGACAGCCAATCTCCAATTCTTCCGCGGTGCTGCTTCGGTCGGACAAGATATTGATGGTTGGCGGGGGCACGTGCTGCACCAACGGGTACGGGAATCCTTTTTCGAGTCCGATGATTTTCGACCCATCTGCCGGTGCCTGGAAGGCTGCGGGAAACATCACGTTCGCCAAGACCGACCATTCCGTAACCGTGCTGAGTTCGGGCAAGGTCCTCGTTGTCGGAGGATGGACAGGATACGGCGAATTGACCGAAGTCTTGATCTACGATCCGGTCGCCGACAGCTGGAGCAATGCGGCATCGTTGCATGTTCCGCGCTCCGGCCACACAGCCACGCTGTTGAGTTCCGGCAAGGTATTCGTTGCAGGCGGCTGGACCAGCAATTACACGGTCGTCTCGGCCGGCGCGGAAATTTACGATCCTGTGGCCGACACCTGGACGGTTGCGAGTGACATGACCACGCCTCGATACGGTCACACCGCGACGCTTCTGGATTCGGGCAAGGTGTTGATCGCCGGAGGTAACAACCTCACCTTGGGCTATCTCGCGAGCACGGACATCTACGATCCGCAAACCAACACTTGGCAGCAAGCTGCCCCCCTGCCAGCAGCGGCGTTCAACCACGCAACGGTCCGGATGCCTGGCGGCAAAGTGATGGTGACTGGCGGATTCAATAGCTCCAGTGATCAATCGAGCACGTTTCTGTACGATCCTGCGGCGAATACGTGGTCCAGCCTTCGGGGAATGAACGTATCGCGCGGCGACCACACTGCGACGCTGTTGCCGTCCGGCCAGGTACTCGTTGCCGGTGGCCAGGGCGGCACTTGCTACTATCCGGCCGCGAAGGCCTACGGCCACTGCGTATGGGGCAGCGTCGAATTTTACGATCCGGTGCAGGACCGTTGGACCCTCGGACCCTCGCTGACCGAAGCGCGGATGCAGCACTCGGCGGTCCTGTTGCACTCTGGAGCCGTCGCCGTTGTCGGCGGCGCAAAGGTCGACAATTTTCAAGGCAGCCTCGAAATACTGGATACCGGAACGCCGAGCATCTTCACCTCGCTTGTTCCTGCGCGCCTGCTCGATACGCGTAGCGGTGCCACGACCATCGACGGAACGTACGCGAGTGGCGGCCAATTGCACGGCGGCGAGGAACTCAAGCTTTCGGTGACGAATCGTGGCGGCGTGCCTGCCAATGGAGCTGGCGCAGTCGTTCTGAATGTCACGATCGTCAACCCGACCGAGCGTGGATTTCTTACTGTCTGGCCGTCGGGCAGCTCTCGTCCGCTGGCCTCCAACCTGAATTTCGAACCCTACCAAACCGTGCCCAATCTGGTCATTGCCAAGGTTGGGGCCGGCGGCCAAGTTTCTCTTTTCAACTCGTCGGGAGCGGCCGATCTGGTCGTCGATGTGGTCGGCTGGTTCCCGGCAACATCGGGATTCCTTCCTCTTAGCCCGGCTCGCTTGCTGGACACGCGACCTGCTCAGCCTACCTATGATGGGCTGTTCACGGGATCGGGTTTTCTCGACGTTGGCCAAAGCTTGAACGTGGGCATCTCGGGTCGCGGCGGCATTGCCCCGGGCGCCTCGGGTAGCGTGCTGTTGAACACCACCGCGACGAATACGACTGTTCCCGGCTATCTCGCCGTGTGGCCGCAGGGCTATCCCCTGCCGCTGGCATCCAATCTCAATTTTCTGCCGCAGCAGACGGTCCCAAATCTCGTGCTTTCCCGCGTGGGTGCCGCAGGCGGGGTCTCGATCTTCAATTCATCGGGCACCACGGACGTGGTGGCGGACGTCGCCGGATGGTTTCCCGGCAATTCGGAACTGACTCCCCTCATGCCAACCAGGGTGCTGGATACGCGTGCCGGGATGTCGACCAGCGATGGCCAGTTCGCGGCTTCCGGCGCGATCAAGCCAGCCTCGGCACTCAAGCTTCAGCTGGGCGGAAGAGCGGGCATCCCCGTCGATGGTGTCGACTCGGTCGTGTTGAACGTCACTGTCGCCGAAGCGACTGGCGCGGGATATCTCACGGTATGGCCGACGGGCTCGCCATTCCCGGTCGCCTCCAACCTGAATTTCGCTCCCGGATCAACGGTGGCCAACCTAGTGTTTGCCAAGCTGGGCCCGGATGGCACGGTGTCTATTTTCAACGGCGCGGCGGAATCGACCGATGTCATTGCGGACGTCGTGGGCTGGTTTCCACGAAGCCAATAACTTCGTTGCGATTGCGGCGTCGATCAGCGGGCAACCCGATGGAAGCCGGATGATCGACGTCGCAACCATGCGCTGATTCCAATCCGGTTGTTGGACTCGTGGCTTCGGTGGCCGACCACTGCGTGGCTCCACGTCGCGAGCATTACTTCACGTTTACTTCGCTGTGCTTATGGCGAGCAAGCCGCGATACCCGCCGGCGTCGTCAGGCGCTGCAAGGCGAACGTGAGCGCGTTGCCTGGGCCGAGCGCGATGGATGCGGTGCCGTTGCTGCAGGCGAGTTGCATGCTCAGCGGGTAGGCGACCGACTTGTCGATTCGGGTCTTGTCGAATGCGCTGCCGAATTGGGTGCCGGTCGGTTCGATCAACTGCGCCGAATAGCCGCCGTTGCCGTCGGCAGCGGCCGTGCCGATCATCCACGACTGTGTGCCGTCCGTATTGAGCTGGAAGTACAGCACTTGCAGACGGCTTGGGTCGGATCGCTCGACGAGGAAACCGTTGCCCGTGGTCACCGGGTCGTACCATGCGCCGCTGGCCTGTGCGATGGTGCTGGTCGAACCGCAGCCGAGGCCGTCGAGCTGCGAGAGCCTGAACAGCGGCACTTCCATCGAGCCCCAGCCGGCCGGCCCGTCCCAGCGCATGCCGCCGCCCGTGCAGGTGTCGAAACTCAGCGCGATGCGGCCCCAGTGCTGCGAGGTCACCTTGCCCTGCGCATCGCGCTGGCCGCGGCGCACGTCGGCGAATTCGATGCCGTTGCCGACGATGTCACCCATGCCGAAGACCCATGCCTGGCTACCGGCGACGCCGTTCGGCGGATAGGTGAAAAAGTATACTAATGCCTTGTTGCCCGGCAGGATTTCCAGCTCGATGCCTTCGCCGCTGCGCGCCGGGTCGTACCAGAGGCCGCTGTAGCTCGCATCGACGTTCGGCGCGGTCGATGCGGGCCGCGGCGCGACCTGGCTGTCGAAGCTCGGCGGTTGCAGGCTCGGATCGAAGCGACACGGGCCTGCCACGCCCCCGGCCACGGCGCTCTGGCAACCGGTCTGCAGGTCGGCGACGCTCGGTTGTTTCGCGCTGGCGATCCAGGCGCGCAGCGCCTCCCACGCGGCCACGCCCTCGGCCGTGTTGAAGCCGCAATGTGTCGGGCTGGACTCGTTGACTAGCGCGCTGGTTAGCTGCGTCGCCGGCAAGGTCGCGCGTAGTACGGACTCGTGCGCGGGAATCACGAGCTGGTCATGGCTCGTGTGCATCGAGATCACTTTCGTCGTCGGATCGACACGGCCGCGGAAGTCCGAAGCCCAGCGCAGGTAAAGCTGGGCGAACGGATCGGCGACTATGCGCGCGATGCCGGTGTTGATCGCCGCATCGGAATAGACGACGCCGGTCGTGGTGAACGGGTTGATGCCGCCGAGTTTGTCCGGTGCGCGCACGAGGTCGGACAGGCCGAACGTGGCATAGCCGAGGTCGGTGAGGAAGAAATCGTCGCTGGTGATGTGCGCGAACGTCTTCAATTCATTGAGCCGGCGCAGCATCGCGTCGTTCTGCAGCACCGGGGGCAGGTTGACGCCGGTGCAGACGTTGACCGGCAGCAGCGTGCGCGCGAGCTCCGCCTGGTCCTGCAGATCGGAAAGATTGTCGGGAATGTCGTCGAGGTTGTAGGCCCAGGTCATCGGCGCGGCGCCTTTCGGCAGCTGGCCGGCACTGTTCACGTCCTTGCACACCACGTCGTAGGCAAGCCGCGCGTCGATGCCGAAATCCCAGGTGCGCGAGCCGGCCGCCGGCGGGCAGAGAGAGAGCACGCCGGGCACCGGCGCGAAGCGCGCGTCCTCGGCGAGCTTGAGCGAGACCAGGCCGCCGAGCGAACCGCCCCATGGGATGATCGCGCCGGGCGCGCCGACTTTCTGTTTGAACACGTCGAGCAATTGCGCGTTGTCGTCGGGCGCGTTGAACAGCGCCCACGCGCGCTGGCTGTAGCTCGACGCGGCGACCGCGTAGCCTTCCTGCAGTTGCAGTGTGGCGAGCGGACCAAGACTCGGATTCGGCTTGGGCGGATCGAACGACAGGCCGTGCTGGAACAAGACGAGGCTATCGCCCGCTTTCCAGCCGTCGGGCACCTGGATCTGGTAGTACGCGCCCGAGGCGGTTTGGCCGCTCAGGGTCTGCACGGCACGCGCCGCATCGGCACAAGCGAACAGGCTGGCGAGTGTCGTCAAGCCGACTGCAAAACGATGACGCATCGCGCCGCCCCTCATGTCGTATCCCGATTCCACGGATCATCGTCCTTCATTGCTGAAACGCGGGTAAATCCAATGCGTTGACGCGTTCAGCTAGCATGCGTGTCGGGAGGAACGACGATGAAGATTCTGGTTACCGGCGGTGGCGGATTTCTCGGCAGCGCGGTCTGTACGCAGTTGCTTGCGGGCGGCCATATGGTGCGTTCGTTCAATCGTTCCGCGACGACGACCGCAGCGGCGGGTATCGAACCGCGCCGCGGCGACATCGCCAATGCCGACGACGTGCTCGCCGCGGCCGAAGGCGTCGATGCGATCGTGCACAGCGCCGGCAAGGTCGGCGCCTGGGGTCCGGCGCAGGAATACCATGACATCAACGTGCGCGGCACCGACAACGTGCTCGCCGCGTGTGCGCGCCATGGCATCCGCAAGCTCGTGCTCACCTCGAGTCCGAGCGTCGTGCAGCGCGGCAGCGATATCGAAGGCGCCGACGAATCGCTGCCGTATCCCGCGCACTTCGCCTCGGTGTACGCGCAGACGAAGGCGCTCGCGGAACAGCGCGTGCTCGCCGCGAACGGCGCGGACCTCGCCACAGTCGCGCTGCGCCCGCACTTCATCTGGGGGCCGGGCGATCCGAACCTGCTGCCGCGCGTGCTTGCGCGCGCGCGCGGGGGGCGGCTGCGCCTGATCGGCAAGGTCGACAAGCGCGTCGACATCGTCTACGTCGACGACGCTGCGCGGGCGCACGTGCTGGCGCTCGAACGTCTCGATGTCGGTGCGCCGATTGCGGGCAAGGCGTATTTCATCAGCCAGGACGAGCCGATCACGCATGCGCGACTGTTCGGCGCGTGGCTCACCGCCGCGGGGCTGCCACCGGAGACGCGGCGCATTCCAACCGGCGTTGCCCATGCGCTCGCCGCCACGCTCGAACGCATCTATCGCATGTTAGGAATCCGCAGCGAGCCGCCGTTGACGCGCTTCATCGTCGAGGAGTTCTCCACTTCGCATTGGTTCAACATAGCCGCGGCCAGGCGCGATCTCGGCTATGCGCCACAGGTCGATTTCGAGGAAGGCATGCGCCGATTGACGCGGCATCTCGCCGCCGCCCGCGCCTGAGCGCGCTGCGACCGAGCTACAATAGCGGCCTGTCTCCGCACCGCCGCACGATGTCCGATCCGCGCACGCCCAATCCGCTCCTGCAACGCCTCGGCAACGCGCTCGAATTCGCGCTCAACCGCGCGCTTACGCTCGATGCCGAAACGCAGGCGCGCCTGTCCACGCTCGAAGGCCGGCGCATCGGCGTCGACCTGCGCGGTACGGGACTCGCGCTCGCGATCACGGTCGTCGACGGCAAACTCAAAGTCGGCCCGCATTGGGAAAAATCCGGCGACCTGAATCTGCGCGCCGCGCCGGCGAGCCTGCTCGCGTTCGCCCTGCGCCGTGGCGACGACGACGCGGTCGCGCCCGGTAAGGTCGAGATTTCCGGCGACGCCGATCTCGCCCGGCGCATGGAAAAACTGCTGCGCGGTTATCGCCCCGACATCGAGGAGGCGTTCGCGCAAACCTTCGGCGACATCGTCGGCGTGCCGCTTGCACGCGCGCTGCAGCGCACGTTCGCCTATGCGCGAGATTCCGCGCAGGCAACGGCGCAAGACACGGCCGAATTCCTGCGCGAGGAAAGCCGCGATCTCGTCGCGCCGGCCGAAATGGAATCGTTTCTCGACGACGTCGATGCGCTGCGCGAACGCGCCGATCGGCTCGAGGCGCGTGTGAAGCATCTTGGCGTGCGCCGTGGCAAGGATGCGGCATGACGACGCTGGGACAACTCCCTCGCCTCGCCGGCATCGTCGCCACGATCGCGCGCTATCGGCTCGATGAGATCGTTGACGGATTTGAACCGCCACGTGCGCTGCGCCTGCTGCGTGCGGTGCTGCCAAAGGCGCCAGCCGACATCGCGCAGCAGCCGCGCGGTGCGCGCCTGCGTGCGGCGCTGATCGACGCCGGCCCGATCTTCGTCAAGTTCGGCCAGATCCTGTCCACGCGCCGCGACTTGCTGCCGGCCGACGTCGCCGATGAACTCGCGCAACTGCAGGATCGCGTGCCGCCGTTTCCCGGCGAACAGGCGCGCGCCGCGGTCGAAGCCGCGCTCGGCGCACCGATCGCATCGAGTTACGCGAACTTCGACACGACGCCGCTCGCTTCCGCGTCGATCGCGCAGGTGCACGCAGCGCGCCTGCACACCGGCGAAGAAGTCGTGGTCAAGGTGTTGCGCCCCGGCATCCATGCGCGCATTCGCGCCGACATCGCGCTGCTGCGCGCGCTCGGCGAACTCGCCCAGCGCTGGCATCCGGCCGCGGACAAGATTCGCCCGCGCGACATCGTCGCCGAGATCGAGACCACGCTCGAGAACGAACTCGACCTGCAGCGCGAAGCCGCGAACGCCTCGTTGCTCAAGCGCAATTTCGCTGCTGGCGACGACGTCTACATCCCGAAAGTGTATTGGGACCAGACCAAGGAATCGGTGCTCACGCTCGAGCGCGTGCACGGCATCGCCGTCGATAATCTTGCCGCGCTCGACGCTGCCGGCATCGACCGCGTCGCGCTCGCCGAGAAGGGCGTGCGCCTGTTCTACACGCAGGTGTTCCGCGACAACTTCTTCCATGCCGATGCGCATCCGGGCAACATCTGGGTTGATCCGGCGCGCAAGGAGAATCCGCGCTTCATTGCGCTCGATTTCGGCATCGTCGGCTCTCTGCCCGACCAGGACCAGTTCTGGCTCGCCGAGAATTTCATGGCGCTGTTCGACCGCGACTACCGGCGCATCGCCGAGCTGCACGTCGCCGCCGGCTGGATTCCACCGACTGCGCGCATCGACGAGCTCGAAGCCGCGGTGCGCACAGTCTGCGAGCCGTACTTCACGCGCCCCCTGAGCGAAATCTCGCTCGGCGAAGTCGTCGCCAAACTGTTCTCGGTTGCGCGCCGCTACCAGCTCACCGTGCAACCGCAGCTGATCCTGCTGCAGAAAACCCTGCTCAACATCGAAGGCGTTGGCCGCCTGCTGCATCCGCAGATCGATATATGGGCTGTCGCGCGGCCCGTGCTCGCCGAGATCCTGCGCAAGCGCTACGGCGTGCGCCATGCATGGAAGCAGGTGCGCAAGCGCCTGCCCGAATGGCTGGCGGTCGCGCCGCAGATGCCCGAGTTGATCCATGCGACGCTGCAGCGCGCTGCGGCCGGCGAGCTGACGCTGCGAGCACAAACCGCCGCGCTCGAACAAAACGAACGCCTCGCGCGCGCGCAACGCCGCCAGCTCGCTGTGTTACCGCTCGCCGCAGCGTCGCTGGTCAGCGCGGCGCTGCTCTACGCGTTCGACACACACGGCGCGCTTTGGATGCATGTGCCTGTGTCGGCGTGGATCGCACTGATCGTCAGCGCGACTGTGTTTTTTGTCTCATGGCGGCGAGCAAAGTAGGGGCGAACTCCAATTCGGTTGCCTTGTCGAAGGTCCTATGGGTTTCCGATGACCGGGGGCATGCATGAAGTCGTTTGGTGTCCGGCTCATCTGGACCGCTCTGCTTACCCTGTGCGGAATCCTCTCTCACGTAGCATTCGCCGACGAGCAGGATGATCCTATGCTCAAAGCTTGCCCGGCTGTGCGCGAATGGCAAGACCAGCAAAAGCAAAAGCATGGAAAGGAAAAACTGGCGCCCGCATCGTCTATGGTTTTGCCGAAGCTGCGCGAGCAATTGCTGACATGGAGCAAACTTGACCAGAAGGCTCGCGAGCCAATGATGAAAGGCTCAGCGATCGCACAGGCCGAATTCAAAATTGCGCTTGCGCGAATGCGCTCGGTCGATGCGCTTAACTATCGGCGCATCCGCGGCGTGATCGACGAGTACGGTTTTCCGACCATCACCATGGTAGGCGGAGACGGTTCCGCAGCGGCGTTTCTTCTAGTGCAGCATCAGGCAGAGCATCCCGAATTCCAGCAGTTCGTCCTCGACATCATGGGGCCGCTTGCGAAACGTGGTGAGGTGGGCCGCGAAGGCTACGCGTTGTTGCTCGACCGGGTGCTTGTCATGGGCCAACACAAACCGCAGCGTTACGGCACCCAGTTCACGCAAGCCGGCGGAACGATGCAAATGGAACCGGTTGAGGATGCCGAACATCTCGACGAGCGCCGCGCCGACATGGACATGATGCCGATTGCTGCCTATCGTTGCGTGCTCGCGCAGATGTATCACACGCCGGTGAAATGACTCGCACAAGTTCGGAAAGCGCCATCGAAATTCTTTACGAGGATGGAGAACTGCTGGCGGTCAACAAGCCTGCCGGCTTGCTCGTGCACAAGAGCAAGATCGCCAACGACGAAACCGATTTCCTGCTCGAGCGGATCAAGGAGCAGGTCGGCGCGAACTTGTATCTCTCTCATCGTCTCGATCGCGCGACCTCGGGCGCGCTGCTGCTGGCGAAATCGCGCGAAATCGCGGGTGAGCTCGGCCGTGCGTTCATGGCGCGTGAGGTGACGAAGAAGTATCTCGCCGTCGTGCGCGGTTGGCCGGCGGCCGCAGGCGAGATCGACTATCCGCTGCCCGGCGTGCGCGAGCACGGTCCACGCAAGCCGGCGCTGACGCGCTGGCGCACGCTCGCCACGACGACGGTGCCGATCGAGATGGGGCGCTACCCCGAGCAGCGTTACGCGCTCGTCGAAGCGTCACCCGAGACCGGGCGCTATCGGCAGATCCGCAAGCATTTCCACCATATCTCACACCACATCGTCGGCGATACGAGCCACGGCCGCGGCGATCACAATCGCCTTTGGCGCATCCACTTCGGCATGCATCGCATGTTGCTGCATGCGTGGCGGCTGGAGTTTGCACATCCGGCGTCGGGCGCGCGCGTGGTGCTGGTCGCCAAGCCCGATGAGGTATGGCAGCGTGTGGCGGAGCGCTTCGGCTGGCAGGGCGCGATCGCGGCCTGAGCGCAGGCTGTTCTAGCGCGGCAATGCGAACCGCATCTTGTTTCGCTCGCGCGCTCGCGCCACTTCGATTTCGCGATTGCGCGGATCGGCCGTGGTCACGAGCGAGTCGATCAGGCTGCGCGCCACGGCGCTGACATCTGCGACCGCACGATCGAACACGGCCTGATTCACTTTCGACGGCGCGTTGAAGCCGCTGAGCTTGCGTACGAACTGCAACGCGGCGTCGTGCACTTCGGCGTCAGTCGCGGGCGGGTCGAAGTTGAAAAGTGTCTTGATGTTCCGGCACATAAGGCTCGCAGTCACCTCCACGTTGATCCATGCGCATTGCGTTCGCTGATGCTGGGATTTTGCACGATCCAGCCGTTAGTCCGTCGGCGAGGCGGGGACGTCATCGTCACCGCTGCCATGCGGCTCCTTCAACTTGCCGCCTCCGGTCGGTTTGGGCGCGGCTGTGCTTAACGGCACTTTGAAGATTGACCCGCAGCCATGTGCGTTGGTATCGGTGGTGAAGCAGCTGGCAGGTCCATCGACGCCACCGTGTACCGTCGTTCCATAGAGCGCGCCCTGGTAGAGGATCACGGGGCCGGCGGGCTGAGTGTTCGTATAGGGATCATCGTTGTTGGTGATGAAGTTCGTGAGCATGGTAAGGGTCCTGTGAGCTCCGTTCCCGGGCGGCGGTCCAAGCTTGAAAACCGTACCCAAGCCGACCACGCCCGTGTCGACACGGGGGGCCCCACCAAATTGAGTCGTACCGTAAAGGTTGTTTTGCGAGTCGACGATCAAGGCAGCAACCGGGCTCCAGCCGTGGATCCCACTGGTAAAGCTATGGGTCACGCTCTCTGTCCAGCTTGTTGCGCCATTCCCGGGCGGGGTCAGCTTGAAAACTGTGCCACTGCAGGGGTACGGCGAGCCGAACCCACCGTCGTAGCATATTCCACCGGCTTGGGTCGTGCCGTAGAGGTTGCCCTGCGTATCGAAGACCAAGGCGGATGCGGGCCCCAAGCCGTCGCGGCAGTAGTCACCGAATTTGTCGGAGCAGAAACTATAGAGCACGGTTTCTGTCCAAAGGCCCGTGCCCGACGCTGGCGGCGTCAGCTTGAAAGCGGTTCCCGAATTGTCGCTACCGTTACCGCCAAGTGACGCGGTGCCATACAGCGCGCCTTGTTTGTCGGCAATCAGCTCAGCCACGGGACGATAGCCGTCAAGGCAGTAGTATCCCACTGTGCAAAACTTATAAATCACGCGAAATGGCTGGTCCTCGCCTAATTTTAGTCTGAAAGCCATCCCGTAACCGCCGTAGTAGCCGCCCTCCGAGGTCGTTCCGTAAAGCGCGCCGTCGGCGCCAAGTAGCAGGCTGGCCTGGGGATAGGCGCCGTCTTCGCAGTGCGACAACGAGCAGAAGTCGTAGATCGTGGTTTCAGTCCACGAGCCGAAGTATCCAGGCGTCAAAGAGAAAATCGTCCCATAGCCCCACTTGCCGCCTCCATATGTCGTGCCGTAGAACCCGCCGTTGCCGTCGGAGATCAGGCCGGCCCAGGGATGGGCACCGTCGGGCGCGTAGATGGTGAAGTTATGCAGCACGGTTTTCGTCCAGGCGCTCTGGCCGTTGGCCGGCGGCGTCAGCTTGAAAATCGTTCCAATGTCGGAGGTGCCCCCCTTCCATGTCGTCCCATAAAATTCGCCTTTGTATTCGAGCAGGCCGGCGTATGGCCAGGCTCCATCATCACCCCCCTTGAACTCATAGATCGTGGTCGTGTTGGCCGCCGTGCAGGGGAACACCCATGCAAAGCCTGTCAATGCCAGGATCAGCGCCACGGCGCGATAGACGGGTTTCATCGATTTCCCCTGTTCAGACCTGCTAGCCAAATTGGAGCAGCCATGCGGAGCCCCCGGAAGAACTCCAAGCGACTCCACTGCATTCAGGCGCAATTTCAAGCGGCTTCCGCGTGTAAGCGCACGCGCGATGCCGGCAGCATCGTCGGATGCTTCGACAACCGCGCATCTTCGCGAGTGCGCAGTTGCTCGGCGGCGTCATTTGGAAACGATTTTGGTCTTGCGATCGACTCTGGTTGCAGATCTGGACACAAGCGTGTGCCCACAGATTTTCGGCAAGTTCGATAGGTGTATGAATGTCGCGTTGCTGGCTTCACTTGTCACCGCCCGTGAACAGCACGATCAATACACCGCGGCATTCGGTGCAGCACACACGACAGACGGGATCAGCGTCGATTTTCCTTTCCGACACGCCGTGCGCGAGGCGGCGAAACTGGCCGGAATTGCCGTGTGCGAGACCCGGCGCACCGATACTCGCACGAACGATCTGTCATTGAGCGAATGGGTCCAATCCAAGTGGACCGCGCTCGTCTTTGCACGCGTCAGCGGGTTGTATACCTTGGATTACATGGAGTCAAGCGCGCGCATTGCTACAATGCCGGTGCCCGCGAAGCAGTAGAACCTTATGCCCTCCTTCGACATCGTCTCCAAACTCGATCTGCACGAACTGACCAACGCGGTCGACCAGGCCAACCGCGAGCTCATCAACCGTTTCGACTTCAAGGGCACGGGCGCGGTCTACGAGCGCGAAGAGACCGTGGTCACGATGAAGGCGCAGGCCGAGTTCCAGTTGAAACAGATGCTCGACATCTTGAAGCAGCGACTCGCGAGCCGGCAGATCGACATCCGCTGCATGGAAGTCGACGACGCGGAAACCAATCTCGCCAGCGCGAAGCAGAAGGTCACGCTCAAGCAGGGCATCGAGCAGCCGCTGGCGAAAGAGATCGTATCGATGATCAAGGGCGCCAAGCTCAAGGTCGAGGCGCAGATCCAGGGCGACAAGCTGCGCGTGACCGGCAAGAAGCGCGATGACCTGCAAACGGCAATGGCGCTGTTGCGCGCGGCCGACTTGAAGATGCCGCTGCAATACGAGAATTTCCGCGATTAACGTTGTACTGCCGGTCGCCCGGGCAGCGGCATCGCCGTCGGCAGGCGCACGGTGAGCTCGGCGGCGACGTCGATGAAGCCGAGGACATTGGCAACGTCGCGCGGCGTGCGGCCCATCGAGTCTGTCGCTTCCGGATCGGCGCGCGCGGCGAGCAGAGCACGCGCGGGCAATATCAAACCGTGCATCGCGCAGGCATGCAGTGGCGACACGCCGCGCTCGTCCTGCACGTTGACGTCGGCGCGGCCGACGAGGAACAGCGAGAGCAGCGCCTGCAGATGTTGCTGGTCGCCGACGCTGCCCGGTGCCGCATGTGCGCCGAGCAAGGTGTGCAGCGCGGTGCTGCCCTTGCCGTCGCGCGCGTCGAGTTCGGCGCCCTTGCCGATCAGCGGTTCCAGCGTCTGCCGTGCGCGCGTGGTGTCGCGGCCGGCGAAGGCGAATTGCGCAGCGGCGTGCAACGGGCGCTTGCCGCGTTCGTCCTGCGCATTGGCATCGGCGCCGCGCGCGAGCAGGCTCGCGACGAGGTCGGGATAGCCCAGCGCCGCGGCGATCATCAGCACGGTGCTGCCGCCGGGCAGGCGCTGGTCGACCGGGATGCCGCGGTCGAGCAGCAGGTCGACCACGCTGGTGCGGCGCGCAGTGACGGCTGCGGACAACGGCGTCGCGCCGCTTGCCGTGGCCTGGGCGAGATCGGCGCCGCGTTCGAGCAAGAGCACGACGATGTCGGCGTGGCCCGCGCCCGCGGCGCGCAACAGCGCGCTCGCGCCCTGCGCGTCAGGCGCATCGACGGCAAAGCCGAGGTCGATCAATTTCGCCACCGCATCCGCGTCGCCGAGTTGTGCAGCCGCCGGCAGATCGGTCGCGCGCAGCGCGCGCTTGGGCAGCTTCCATTGCGTCCAGTCGAGCCAGCGGCGCGGGCTCGTCTGCGCCGAGGCGAGGGCGAGACCGAGCGGTGTCTCGCCGTTGGCCGAAGCGAGTTCGGGATCGGCTCCGGCGCGGACCAGCGCGCGTGTGACCGCCTCGGCGGCCTCGGCTGGCAAAGCGAAGGCCGCGAACAGCGGCGTGCGACCGTGCCGGTCGCGCAGATTCGGATCGACACCGCGCTGGAGTAGCGCGTCGGCGACGTGCGCGCTGCCGCAGGCGATGCTGCTTGCGAGTGGCGTCTGTGCATTCGCATCGGCAGCGAAAATATCCGCGCCGCGTTCGATCATCGCCAGTGCGAGGGTTTCGAGTCCGGCTCGTGCATCGGGCTTGCGCACGATCGCATCGAACACCGGGCCAAGTACGCCGGAGCCGGACGTCTGCGCGCCGGCATCGAACGCCTCGCGCAGCGCGGCCAGGCTCATCGGCAGTTGCGCGAGCAGCGCGCCCACGAGTGTGCTGCCGTTCGGCAGCGTGGCGTTGACGTCGAGGCCGTGGCACAGCAGCCACGCACGCGCCGCCGGATCGCGGTGCTCGGCGAGGTCGAGAAAAAGTTGTGCGCGCCGCGCCATCGGCCAGGCGCGTTGCGTCTCGGCGAAGCCGTCGGCGATCTGCCAGTGGCCGAAGCGCAGCGCGTCGAGCAGGTGCGCGGGCGAGTCTTCGCGCGCCACGGCGGCAGTCGTTGCGCCCGCATCGACGCTGGCCGGCAACGCGTAGTCGGGATCGAGCAGCTTGACCACGCTCCAGCGTCCGGCCGCGGCAGCGAAATCGACCGCGCGCTTGCCGTCGGCCGTCGTCGTGGCGGGCGAGGCGCCGAGCGCAAGCAGATGCGCGACGAAGGCGTCGTCGGCGTACATCGATTCGGCGGCGAACATCAGCGCGGTGCGGCCGGTGTGGTCGGCGGCCTCGAGCATCGGCGCATTCGCGCCGAGCACGTCGAGTGCGTCGGCGGCACCGGCGAGCGCGGCTTCCATGAGCGCAGTGACGCCGAGCGCGTCGTCCGCATCGATCGCGGCGCCGGACTTGAGCAGCAGCGCGACGATGTCGGCGTTGTCGTGCTGCGCGGCGATCGCGAGCGGCTTGCGGCCGTGGCTATCGCTGACGTCGATGCGCGCGCCGCGCTTGAGCAGCAGCTTGATCACGTCGGTGTTGTCGTCGGGCGAGGCCGCGGCGGCGATCAACGCGGGCACGGCACCGGCGACATGGACATCGGCGCGGCGTTCGATGAGGAAGCGTACGAGATCGCCGCGGCCGAGCGCGCAGGCGATCGCGAGCGGCGTGTAGCCCTCGCGGTTGACCGCATCGATCGGCGCCGAGGCATCGCACAGCAGCGCGGCGACGGTCGGCTCGGCCGCGCGCACCGCGAAGTGCAGCGGCGTGTTGCCCTCGGTATCGACGCACTGCGGATCGGCGCCGTTGGTGAGCAGGGTGACGACCACATCGGGCCGGCCCTGGTAGCTGTCGCGCGTCGCGGCGATCAGCGGGGTCAGCCCCGCATGCGCACGGTTGATGTCGGCGCCCTTGCCGATCAGCGCGCGCAGCAGGGCGAGATCCTGGGCGACGCAAGCGAGCACGACGACCGAGCGCTGGTCACGATCGCCCGCATCGGGCACGAGGTTGGCATCGGCGCCTTGCGCGAGCGCGGCGAGCGCGGCCGGACCGTCGCAGCAGCGCGCGTGACGCAACAGGCGCGCGTCGAGCTCGGCCTGGTCGATTGGCGCGGGTGCAGGGACTGGCGCAGGCGCGGCGACGGGTGCCGGCGCTGCGACCGAGATGGAAGGCGTGGCCGCAGTCAAGGCATCCAGCGATGGCGGCATGCGTTGCGGCCGCGCATCGCGCCGATGAGATGGGCGCAGCAGATCGCGCTGGTCGAGTACCGCCGCGAGACTCGCGCGCACGATCAGCCAGTGGGCGAGCGGCGCGAGCACCAAGGCGTAGACGGCCAGCGCGATCAGGCGCGTCGTCTCGGGCAGGTCGACGCCGATCTCGGCGATCGCGAAGGCGCCGAGCGTCAGCGCGAACAGGGCGAGCGAGACGATCAGGCCCTGCGGGAAATACAGGTCTTCGCGTGCGGTCATGCGATGCGCCAGCTCGACGCTGTTGCCGATCGTCTCGACGAGACCCGGCGGACGCCGCCGTGCGCGCAACTCATCCAGCAGCGCGGCCAGGCCGAATGCGGGCCAGCCGCGCCACGGCGCGAGCAGCAGCAGGAACACCGCGGCCGAGAGCAGCAGCGCGGCGCTGAACGATGGGCTGGCGAGAATCAGGCGCGACGGAAAGAATGCGACGAGCGCGAACACCGCAGCGTAGGCCGCGAGCAGCGCCGTATACGCGGTGCCGCCGAGGACGAGCGGTTCGATGTCGACCGGCCGACGGCGCAGATGCGCGGCGTGCGCCATCGCGATCATCGTCAAGCCGTCGCCGACGAGCAGGGCGATCGCAATTGCGGGATGGTGAACGAAGGCAGCGAGCGAAAACACGGCCAGTGCCGGCACGAACCAGGCGACATCGATCAGCAGGTTGTGCGGGCGCCCGGGCCTGGGGTTCGACATTACCGTTGCGGTCTGCGGTGGGGAATTCGGCGCGAGTATACCGAGAAATGGTAGGCATTCTGTTAGCCGCGCGTAACGAAAAATCCTCGCGACTCGTTGCAGAATATCGGTTCGAGTCGCGCTCGGCCCGGCGCGTCCCCTTCACTGCACGAGAGTTGCCATGATTCGCCCAGCCGCCATTCTGATCGTCGCCGCTTCTTTTTTCGCCATCGTTCCAGCTTCGGCACAGCAGGTTGCGACAGGCAAGTTCGACGCACCCGCGCCGACACCGCCATTCACCGATTTCCGCTACGAGTCGCCCGGCACCACGCGCAAGATCACCCCGGCCGATCTGCCCGCGCCGTATGCGACCAAGGGTGTCGGCAACGGCGCGCGCATGGTGCCGCGGCCTGCGGATGCGTGGCCGAAGGCACCGCTGGGATTCAAGGTCGAGCTGTTTGCCAATGACTTGAAGAATCCGCGCCAGATCCGCCGCGCGCCGAACGGCGACATCTTCGTTGCAGAGACGAGCGCCGGCCGCATTCGCGTACTGCGCGGCATCGGCGCCGACGGCAAGCCGCAGCAGGTCGAGGTGTTCGCGAGCGGACTCGATGCGCCATTCGGCCTGGCGTTCTATCCGCCCGGCGCCGAGCCGCAGTGGCTCTACGTCGGCAATACCGGCGCGGTCGTGCGCCTGGCGTACCGCAACGGCGATCTCAAGGCGCGTGGACAACCCGAGAAACTCGCCGACCTGGCGCCCGGCGGGCATTCGACGCGCGACGTGGTTTTCTCCGCCGACGGCAAGCGCCTGTTCGTCACGGTCGGTTCGCGCTCCAACGTCGACGATCCCGACACGACGCCGGAAGAGAAATTCCGCGCGAATATACTTGTATACAAACCCGACGGCAGTGAGCGCAAGGTGTTCGCCGGCGGTATTCGCAATCCGGTCGGGCTCGCGATCGATCCGAAGTCGGGCGAGCTGTGGACCAGCATCAACGAACGCGACATGCTCGGCGACAACCTCGTGCCCGACTACATCACGCATGTGCAGGAAGGCGGCTTCTACGGCTGGCCATGGTGGTACATCGGCGCCAACCAGGACCCGCGCCACGCTGGCAAGCACCCCGAGCTCAAGGACAAGGTCATCGTGCCCGACGTGTTGATCCAGCCGCACAGCGCTTCGCTCGGCCTGACGTTCTATGACGGCAAGCAATTCCCGCCCGAGTACGCGGGCGACATCTTTGCCGCAGAACACGGCTCGTGGAACAAGGCGGCGCGTGCCGGCTACGAGGTGATCCGCGTGCCGCGCCACGGCACGGCACGGGCCAGCGGCGAGTACCAGGATTTCCTCACCGGCTTCGTCCTCGACAATGGCGACGTCTGGGGCCGCCCGGTCGGCGTCGCGGTGGCGAGTGACGGATCGCTGCTCGTCACCGACGACGGCTCGGGATCGATCTGGCGCGTGAGCTACGCCAAGCCGTGAGGCTATGCATGCGTTCGGACTTCGCCTAACATGCCTGCCGTCCGGGCCTATAGCTCAACGGTTAGAGCAGAGGACTCATCGAAAGGTGCCGCCGCGCGGAAACGCGCGGACGGGAACGGGATGAATTCAGGGAACCCTTCTCGGCTCATGCCGATGGCAACCCTGAGCCAAGCCGGCGGTGCACCGCCGGAAGGTGCAGAGACTACCTGAGGACTTCAGCGTCCTTGATGACAGGCTAGAGCGTCCCGCACCCTACCAGCGATCGCTGCGGGTGAAGAGATAGTCCGCACCGAATGGAAACATTCGGATCATGTGAATCCTTTGGTTCTAGGTTCGAATCCTAGTGGGCCCACCATCAAGTCGCAGCAGTGGAGAACTTTGTCACCTCACTGCCCGAAAGCCCGCCGTGTCGCGGGCTTTCATTCTTTCGTTGGACCTAGAGATAGGCGGAAGGAGCGCTTTCCGCCCAAATTTGAAACGGAGTCTCCGTTTTCGCATCCCGAGGACCAACGAGCGTCCGCAATCGGCAGCTTTGAGACAATCAGAACGGTCGATAGCTTGGCAACCACAACATTCGCGAAAACGGCCACCCGGCCTATTTCGGCGCAAGGCCGAGCGATTCTGTTAAAGCCTTGGTAGTCTCGTGGCTCATGTTCTTAATCGCCCATGTGTTGCCCGCATAGCAGTCCATCAGCAGGTTGATGTCAGCGATCGCGCGGAGGTATTCCTCAACCTTTTCGGAAGATACGTCTCGAGAGATTCCGTGGACCACTTGGTTCCGCAACACAACCGCATTCTTGATCGTCTTCAGGAGCGCCTGCGGTGGCGGAACTACTTTCCCATTGATCGAGGCTTTTGTTTTGAGTTTACCCACGAAATCCCTGAGCATGGATTCGATCGGTGGTGAAGGCACATTTTCGACCAACCATTGCGAATCAGGAACGCATACAACGATCAGGCGTTTCACGCAGCTCTCCAGTGACGCAATCCCAAGTACCAGCGCACCTCGAGGACTGGTTGCAAGAAGGCTCCAAGCCTCGCTGAGGAGCACGTTGGACAACGGTTCCTCGCCGCCGCCACGAAGAACCTGGCGAACTTCATCTAGAACCGCGCCGCTGATAGTTCGACCTAGGCTACGGAAGGACACCTTCAACGAGATTGCAGGCTCGATCCGCCGCCATGGACCGCCTTCAACCACCTGAAACTCGCATGGCCGCAGACTCTTCGTCGGCTTCATCTCATCCGTGCGAGCAGCAACCCAATGGACGACTCGAACGACCTTTCGGGCTGCGTTCAACAGCTGTCTTGTCCGCTCGAGCGTTCCGGTCGCCAAATCGGCTGGCATCATTTGAACCGGTTCGGAAGTCTCCAGCCATTCCCGGATTTTTCGCGGCGGCTCGAACGAGCCAGTTGAAGTAACGAGAATGTCGCCAGCACGTTCATGCGTCCCTGCATCGTCGTCGCCAAGTTTCCGAAACGAGACAGAAGCAGCCGGTGGATCGGTAAGCTCGAAGAAGGTAGCCCCGTCGAGATCATCTCTTCCCACCAACCAGCCGCTAAGTGAGAACGCGATTTTGAGTTGCATTAATGAGTCTCATGCGGGTTCCGTTGCCGAGTAAGAAGGGCGCATCATCACACCCACGCATTTGTCTCCCAATCGTCGTCTTCGTTGAACGGTAGCAGGACAGCTTCGATCCCGGTTTCTCGCAAGCCATCCTCGAGCGCTCGAAAGTGCCGCTCGATCTTCTGATTCAATGGTTCCATGATGGCCAACACGGCGCGGTCCGGCCGCAGATGCCTGACGATCGCGATAAACTTGTCGATGTCGAGTTTGCGCGTGGATTGTTTTGCTTCGACCACAGACACCGTCCCACCTTTCACCGTTATCAAATCCACTTCGGCGCTCGGATCGCCCCGCTCAAAACTGGCCTGATCCAGAAACAGTTCCAGAGGACCTGCGAAGAAAAAAGATTCTTCGCCAGGGTGTTGCCGCTGCATGACGCACAGGGTCCAGAACACCGGCCAGGCACCATATTCACGTAACGCCGAGGTCAAAAAGCCGTTGAGTCGAAATTGCCAATTGTGCTCGATTGGTGCAGGCTCTTCGTGGCCACAAACCGGACACTTAAGCATTCGCCGCAATGCGTCGATAGAAATCCAGTTTTGGTTAAGGCAAGTGGGACAGCGATGACGAAGCCCCTGATACAGCACTTCGCGTCGGCACAGTTTCTGGACCGACTCGACGAAGTTCTCATATTCGTCGCGGCGCCACGTTTCGATATGGGCTCCCTGAACAAACGGATTGGCTTGCTCGTCCTCCTGTTGAAGTTTGAGGAAGCACTCCCGCAGGCTATCCCATTTAATGTCGTATTCTGCTTTTCCTAGCGCTGCAGCTTCTTGCAAGACAACATCGGTCAGTCGCCCGAGTTGCGCCGCATCCTCCAGGCGGATATGGCCGTTCCGAAAGCGATGCTCAGACGATTGCCCACGCGTTCACGCAGCGCTTCGTTCTTTTTAGAGGTCGCTCCCATCTCGGCGAATCGATCGCGCCAGAATCGGTGCATAAGTGTTCCCCGCACTTCGTTGATGCTTCCAAAAAATCGATACGCGGCTCGGAAGTAGCGCCCATGACTCGAGGGACGCGCGTGATAGTAGGGTTGCGGCGGTCCTAAAGGATTGTGCTCGGCCACCCGATCGAACACGCTCCAATCGTTGCCTCGGGTGAGTGCATATATGATCGCCGCCTCGTCGTCGGGAATGCGAAGGATTGGAAGGCGTGTGACCGCCGTTGAAAAAAGCGTTAGGAAGCCATTTCGCGAAACCCGAGGATGCGTCTGGCCGCTATAGCTACCGCTCAGATGATAGGTGGAAAGCATCGATCCAAGAGTTCGCAAGCGACGCGGTAGCGTCCAGCGATGCCGGACATTGCTATAGGGCGAGTGATCGACGGTGCGATCCAAGTCCACATCTATAGCCCAAACTCCGCGCGTCGTTTCTCGGAGTGCGTCCGGTAATCCGACCAGGAACGGCGGATAGGGCGCATTTAAGCGAAGAGTATCGTCAACATAGGCCGTTTCCGTCCACTGCGGCTTTGGACTCTCATGCCAGAGCGAGTCGCCTTCGAAATAGGATTCGTTAAGCTGGGTGGCGGTGGGCATCCAGTCGGATGGATTGGCAATGAACTGCGTGTCGACGTTTAGTGGCTGGGTCGGACCGCGAAGCGCTACCGCGATTTCTTCCAACCGATCGGCGGGAATACTCGTCGATCGGAGAGTAACTCGCGGTCCGTTGGCGTGATCGGAATAGTTGTGGTTTCTCGACCGAAGCAATTCGCGTAGCGCGTCCACCAACGCAGTGTCAGCCGCTGCCGCGCTGGGCAGCCGAGCGCACACGAGATCCCCAATCCGCTCGCTCGGCATCATCATCCGGGCATTCCAATACATCAGGCGATCCTCCAATGTATCGCCGACCACCAGGTTGAGCGATCTCGACAATCGTTGATGCCGCAGGACAAGGCGCGGCGCATTGTGCGCGGAAAGCTGAATGGGTCCAGTGATTCGAGGTTCGGCGGCGAGGCGCTGAACCAGAGCAGTCAACGTAGGAACGCTCTCCGTGGAACGCGGCGCTTGGTCCGCACCTATGCCTCTCGGTGCTGCCAAGCGAATCTCGTGCGCGAATGACGAATAGGATGAAGGAAGCGATCGCGCGAGGCATTCAGTGGTGCTTCCGAACGTGTCTCGCAGGAAACCTGAAGCAAGTGCCGGATCCACGCAATCTGTCAGACCGATCGCCTGGTGGACAGCGCCTAGCTGAAGGCCAGCGGCGAGTGGCGCCATGGTCAGCGAGGAAAGCGGAAGCAGCTGAAAGTCTGGCCGAAACCTGTAAATATCGTCCCGCGGAATGGCGATGTGTTTGACCAGCACGCTTGGATACAGGCGCTCGTGTAGGCGCCGAACCGTGGCGTCCGGAAAGTCCACGAAGGAATAAAGCACGTCCGCATCGAACGCAACGAGCCAATCGAGATATACCTCATCGGGAACGCGATCGCGACAGGGCACAATCAAACTGAAGCGCCCTCCCCACAAGCCTGCGGCAAACGTGAAAACCCCATCGAGCTCTCGATTGCCGTCGCCATCAGCGTGAACGAAATAGGCGATTCGGATGGGGCGCGCGCGACTGAAAGCCTGGCCGCTGATTGAAGAAGGCATTTGGCGATTGAGGCAACGGGAACGAATTAGATCTACCCTACCACCGATCAGACCGAACTTGGCCAGCTCGGAGCGATTCGATTTGCGTCGAAAGCTGATCCGAGATTTTCATCGAAATTGAGTCACTTTTGCTGTGCGGTCGGTCCTTCGAGTCTTCGGCTCAATCTCCGCCATCAAAACAGTTCGATCGCACCCAACGTCTTACGGGGGGCTAGAAGCATGGCTCCCGGACCGTTTTTGGCCGGTTGCTGCCATCCCGCCGACTCCTCCATTCCCTCAATCCGTGTCCTTGGTGCCTGATAACAGCAGACGCTCCATCGCCGCGGAGCTGCCGTTCGCAAGTGAGTGCCTGCTTTGGGTCACGAGGAGATATTGTGTCGAAGATTTCTCGTTGTTCGTTCCATAACACAGGCAATGGATCCCAGTGTGACAATCGTTTAGCCGTCCAGCTGGGAAGATGTCGACCAGATATGAAGCGTTCGACAATGTCTGGAGCTAGAAATGTTAGCGACAACGCGCGCCCAACATAGCGGTTGTCGACACATTCCCGCTTCGCAAAATCTACCGCAGTTAAAGGGTGATCGGACTGCAGCTGTTCCCAGAATTTGAATCCTATTCGGATAGTTTTGAGGATCTGCGGGTCGGGCTCGGCGGTTTTGATCTTGTCTGGCGCGATAACCAGCCGCCGCTCCACCCCGCGCCGCTTCATGATCATCGGTAGTGTCTGTTTGAGCCGAATCGGCGTCGAGGCCGGAATCTGTGCCGTCACCGATATCTGATATTCGTGGAGAATCACGCTGGCGACCCAACCCAAGTGGTCGTCCCGGTTTGCGTCTTCGATCATTCGCAGCAGGGTATCGATCTCGGCCGCGTTCAATTGTGCCGTGGTCGCGACACGCACCAGCTCCGCTCCGTCGGAGACCATCGCTTCTACGACCTCCCCAACTCTCCTTTCGATCTCCAGCCCCGAAAGTCTCCAATTCGTACCTGGTCTCTGGTGCAGTCGATCGTCGTCGAGATGATCTGGGTGCGAAATGTAATAGCGATACCGCTTCCCTTTCTTGGTGATGTAGTACGGCGTCAGCGGACGCCCGTGCTCGTCGAACAGTTTGCCCTTCAGTGGACTGTCGCGGTTGGGTTGTTGCGGGTGGCTATAAGCGCGCTTCGTCTGCAACTTTTTCTGCACCTTCTCCCAGAGTTCTCGGTCGATGATGCCTTCATGCTGACCGGGATACAGTTCGCCCTTGTGGGAGATCAGCCCGGCGTAGATCGGATTTTTCAGTAGTGCATATAGGGCGCCCCGGCTGATGGCAGGCTTCTTTTCGGCATCCTCGTAACCCCGTTCGGCGGTAATGCCCTCGCGCTTCAAGTCGAAGGTCAGGTCGCGAAGGTTCTTGCACTTCAGATAGCGGGCGTAGATTCGGCGCACGACCTCCGCCTGTTCCGGCACGACGATCAGCTTGCGGTTTTCAACCCGGTAGCCACGTGGCAGGCCGCCGCCCATCCAGATTCCCTTCTTCTTCGAGGCAGCGAATTTGTCGCGGATGCGCTCGGCGGTGACTTCCCGTTCGAACTGCGCAAACGACAGCAGCACGTTCAGCGTCAATCGCCCCATCGAGGTCGTCGTATTGAATTGTTGCGTGACCGCAACGAACGACACGCTATGGCGGTCGAACAGGTCGACCATCTTGGAGAAGTCGGACAAGGATCGGGTCAGTCGATCGACCTTGTAGACCACGATGACATCGACGCGCTTTTCCTCAATATGAGCAAGAAGCCGTTTGAGCGCAGGCCGCTCCATCGTGCCGCCAGAAATACCGCCATCGTCGTAGGCGGTCGGGAGCAGAATCCAGCCTTCGCTGCGCTGGCTACGTATAAATGACTCGCAGGCCTCTCGTTGGGCCTGAAGCGAGTTGAAATCCTGCTCCAGACCCTCTTCGGTGGATTTGCGGGTGTAGACCGCGCAGCGCAGGGTTCGACGCTCGGTCATGATGAGGATTTACGCAGGCCGAAGAACAAGGGGCCGGAGCGCTTCTGGCCGGTGATACGAAACACCACCTCGGTCAACGATCGAAACCGTTCTCCGGAGTACTCCACGTGATCCGGGTGGACGGTGACGGTGTATTCCCGACCCTGCCATTCCCGGATCAGAATCGTGCCGGGCGAAGCCCGAGGTGCGACTATCGTAGGCTTATCGGATAGCAGGGCGCGGCGAACCTCAGGCTTCAGGCCGCCCATCTCTTGTTCCTGTAGACGATAGCCAATGGCCAGTGCCAGGATCGAATTCGACAAGCGCAACGGCGGCGCTCGTCGGTAAACGCGTTCGAACTTTTCGAGCAACTCGGCCCGAGGAAGGGAAGAGAGTGCGTCGAGCTGAGCGGCAAGACCCTTGGACGTCGTCACGACCCAATCCGGTAAACCCGTTGGCCGCCTTCGCGGACGGACGTCAGCGCGAGGCCGCGTTTCTTGCGCACGACACCGGACAACACGCCCCGTACCGAGTGGCGTTGCCAACCTGTTGCACTCATTAGATCTTCGATGGAGGCGCCCGAGGGCCGCTGCAGCAGTGCGATCAATCGATCTTGCTTGGAACCTGAGCCACTTGAGCCCAAGGGAAGTGCCTCCAGTGCCGCCCATACCCGCTTCACGGCGGTGGACCGATCTCGGAATCGCTTGAGCGGCTCAGCGCCGGGCAACGAATTCCACATCGCCAAAAGTCGGGGCAACGGGAAGCGGGTTTGATCGATGTCGCGAATCGATTGAATCAGATCGGCATCGGCTTGTTGCGATGCTGGAACTTGGGGAAGAACGGTGACGTTGAAATCACGAAAAAGGTAGCAGCGCATGGCAATGGTCTCGAATCAGCGGGACATTCCGCTGCGACCATGGACGCTCGTTTCGCAAAAGAAAGCCAGTGTTTGTCGGCTTTGGCGCTCTGTCTATATTTAGCCGCGGAATCCTTGTTGCTCAGAAACAAAGTCGCATTGGAAACATTTTCGGGGCGAGCGGGAATCAGGGCCTCTGCAAATCTCCACCGTTCTCGATCCATGCCTTGTTCCAGGCGATGCGCCAGTTTCCGAACGCTTCTACAGTCGAGCCAAGGATATCGATTGTTCTGATTCTGCGGATTCTGTTCAACTGGATGGTGCAAACAAGTTCGCGACCGAGGCCAAACCCATCAAGACGGCGGCGACGAAAGTCTTCACAGTGCACGCTGACACGCGCATATCCCAGCGGCAGATATCGAGCAAGCTCAAACCCGGAGGCAGAAGATTTTGCCATGGACGCAACCTTCCCAATGATGCGGCGCCGGTGTCTGCGGATGAGGGTAGATAAGGACTCGCCGTCGACTGGAGAAATGACAATTCTGCCGTTGAGAACGTATCCCCACGCGTTCCGATGGATCGTTGCCTGTCTGCAAACGATCTCTGGAATGCGAATGGCATTTCGAGCTTTCTCGCGGATCAATCTCATGTTGGCGCCCATAATGCCAACGCGCGTTTCGATCCTGGCAAGAAAAGGAGGCAATTTGGGTTGGACGCTATATAAGAAGCCTAGCTTTTCAAACGCACTAACATATTGATGTGCTTGGTTTGCCCCAGATAACCTGATTTCGGCGAGCTTTCCGCCGTCAAAGGCGGCCCATCCCAGCGCGCGTTTCGCGGACCCGAAGGTTATGAAGTACCTCTGATAACCGGGAGTCAGTAGTTCCGCTGCCATCGCGGTGTATAGCGAAAACCAGTAAATTTTTAGATGGTCTCTTGAGTTTGGCCTTGCATAGATCAAAAGCTGCTTGCCGTTCGGAATCTCCGATTCCAAACAACCCTCAATTCGCCACCAAGGTGACAGCGTGTCTTCCCGCAACTCTTCGATAAGCAGTTCGCGCGGGAGCGTATAGCCAAGGTGGGTGTGAGAAAGGAAGAAGACTTTCAGAGCCGCGGCCAGGCCGTTGCAAGTGTCCAGCATATCGTCGAACAGACGGACTACATCTGGCGCGCTGATGGTTTTTGAACTGCCTTTCTTGTCTTGATACCGTATGCCATCACGTAGATACGTGACACCACCGTGTCCGATTCCGTTACGAACGAGATGGTCGTAGTGTTTGACGCACACCTCGAACTGCGTCTTCGACAATTCCTCCGCTAGATTGTATATATCTAGCCCATCCGTTCCTTTTCCACGATCTATTCGGGAGAAATGAGCAGCTGAGCGAATAAGAGGCGCTAGTACCCCCTCAGATAGGCGGAGATATGCTGGATGCACGACCCTATCGATGAACGACATTCCGCCATAGTCGTCGCCACTCTTGATTACATCGTCGTGCCAGGCTTCGGCGTTGATCTGTCGAAGCGCATGAAATGCTGTTTCAAGTTCCTGCGCTTTTTCTAGGAAATATCTTTGTAGAGCCCCTCTGGCGTGGGTATCGCGTTGCTTGAGCCACTCCAGGAGCGTAGAGAATGACTGCCGATCAAAGAAGCGATCCGGGCACTTGTCTAGAAACGAGCGTAGCGCCAGGAATCGTATCGAATTCAGACGGGCGAGATCCGGGAACAGTTGCTCCAACCGGGCGTAGTCGGCGAGATCTATCTCGGCGAAGAAGGGGCGATTGGATCTCCGCTCCATAGGTTGATCGACGAACATGGTCCCGGACGGCGTCACGATGGGTTATGGATTCTTGAACTTACGTCCATAGTCTCTCTGAGCTAATTCCAGCTGCTTTGATCGAGGGGAAGTTGTTCATCGGGATCGTGCACGGCTACATCATCAGGCGCGCCTAGTGTGTCGAGGTAGATGACCAAGTTCACCCCAGAATGTACAGTAGATGGGAACAAAATTCCGGTGTGCCCTGCCGCGATAGTCTCATCGGCAAGCACCCAACTCGGCGGCTCGATTTTGTCTAGAAACGCCATACCTCGCCAATTGCAGAACAACTCCTGCCACAACGGAGACCATGCGTTTGGTGTGTATCCATTTCGGAAGTCGACGACCGAGCGCAATTTCACCTGATACGTGATTAGAGTGCATGGTGGCATCAATGGCGCAAGCTGTTGATATTCAGCGATTGCTGTTGGTTGAGAGTCCGCTAGATATAGCGCGTGAACACCCGGTCGGTTCAAGCGCCCGCCGACTTTGGCGGCGCCCGCTCCGCTCAGTGGTTGGCTAGCCCATTTCGGCGTATGTGCACGATAGAACAGAGTAGAGCCATCCAGCGAGGTGAGAATCACCCAGCCGCCCCTCCGCTGATGGACTCTATGTAGTCAATGACTGCCTGCACTTGGCCACGTTCCACCAACTGCATCGCAGTCAGATGATCGAAGTCAGCGATAGGTTGATTACGGAACCAAAATAGCGCGCGATCAACATTGCCTGTGAGCGCATGAGCGGCCGACAACACGCGCACCACGTCCCCCATAGCTTCCTGCAATTTTGGCGAACCAGGCGCCATACTCACCGTGTTGCGGTGAACATGAGCAAGCGCAGCGAGCCGCTGAATCGGCAGCTCCAAGACATCCGCAAGGCGTGCGGGCGAGAGGGCAGTTCGCGAACTGTGCTCCTTCAGCGTGGCCAAGAAGTCTGAAAATTGGTTAGCAGTAGCGGTCATATCATTGCGGAACGTGCGCTTTCTCTGTGCTATATTTATGCACAAATTGTGCTCAAAAGCAACCTGCTTCTTTTGGAGGGAACGCATATGTCCTCGGAATACGCTCACATTGCTGCTTATCTGGATCACATGCGGGATGCGGCAGAATATGTAAACGAATGGAGTAGTGCGTGCTACGCATCGCGGTTGGCGAACGAGGAAATCGCGCGGTTGACCAATCCGATGGTGGTCCACAAGGACTATCTAGCTAAAGTTGCGCATGAAGCCTACCGGTCACTGGTGAGCTCGGTAGCTGACGATGCTCTTGCAGAAGCGCAAAGAGTCGCCCTGTCTTCGACGGCTCTCGCAAAAGAGTTGAATCGAACCACATATGACGCGGCCGCGAGCTGTCTCGCGGACAAATCGATCTATCGTCTTGTCAGCGAGGCTTCGCAACTGGATAGTCGAAAATTGCTCGGACACGATTGGATCATTGACGACATCGTGCAGAAGTTCCGTATTGAGCTGCAGGATCCGACAACCAGCCTCCTTGACGCCAAGCTGTTCACATCTGAAGCGCAATTGTCGTTGAGCGCAGCAAAGCTAGCGGTTTTCGAAAGCAACCTCACTTCTTTCGCCACAGCGGCAGATGCGCTTGGACCGCTCCAACAGGTAACTATGTCTCTACGCGACGCATATGGCTGCGTTGCGCATCTCGACAAAATAGGAGAACAGATAGCTCACTCTTTATCCAGTGATCTCAGTCAGGTATTGGCGCGTGATTTTCAGTCGTTTGCCGCACTGACAGCCACCGCTATGCAAGGCGTCTATGCTGACGATGATGAGGAAGATAGTTCGAATAGCAGCGCTGCCGCTCTCGATAACCAAGAGAGCCGGTCGGAACTCACTGAAGTCTTTTCCATCGCAATCGGCTTTATCCTGCCCGCGTACAAGCTCGAGGACAGACTAGTTAACTTGGCGTGGCGAATCGATCCGGTAGGTGTTTCCGGATCTATTTCTTGGGACCGGATGATTTTGATCATCGCCCAAAGAGTTCCTCAGATCGCACAGCAATTGATCGACTTGGCCTGCCCGCTACTGAAACGTCTTGCGTGGTTTAGTGCCCCTCAAGGCACGTGTGCGACTGGAACGCGAGAAACATTATCCATAGAAGACGCCGAAGAATTCGACGAGCTTGCGGAAGCAATGTCACGATTGCTCCTCGCTGCAGAACAGGCTTTGCAATAACAGTCAGGACGGGTTCTTTGGGTAAAACCGAACGCAGCGTCTCACGCATTTACTTTGCGTGGGTCCTTCGCGCGCCGTGTTTCTGGCCGGAAACGTCGTGCTCCGCTTCTGCAAAGAGAGCAGCGATAGTCGTGCCGAGCCCTTTCGCGACACGATCAAGGCTCTGAACCGTCGGATTGCGTGCACCCCTCTCTAGGTCGCCGTAATACGCGCGGTTGACCTTGATGCGGTCACCAAACGCCTCCTGGCTCACACCCAGCGCTTCGCGTCGATTTCGGATCGCGTTTCCGAGGCGTTTGAGCAAATCGTCGACATTCATACCCGCGAACGCTAGAGGTCGCGGAAATGTCGGTCTATCCAATTAAAAGATGGCAACTTATAAGTTGCAAGTTCGTTCGGTTCGAGCATACTTGTCTCGCCGCAGGGCGAAACGGGTTTTTCAACTGCTCGGACAGGAGGGATAGGGATGCAAAGGCTTCTATTTGTTGCACTTGCACTTGTCAGCACCACCGCCAGCGCGTTGGATCTGAAAGGCGTCAAGCTCGGTATGACCCGCGAGGAATTTCTAGCCTTGTTTCCCGAGAAGCCTGCCAGTCTTAAGCCGCTACCTAATACGTCGATATGCTTCAGTAACGGCGGCTTCTGTGGCGTCAACGTCGGCACTATCGCCGGGATTCCCATGACGTTGAATGTCAACTTTATCGACGGAAAAGTCGCCGACGTTTACTCAGGCCGTTTCGACCCCGCCCAGTTCGACCAAGTAGTCGAGGCGCTGAAATCGAAGTTCGGCCCACCGACGACTACGACGATGGGCAAGGTCCAGAGCCGCATGGGAAACTCGTTCGACAACCCGCACTACGTATGGAAATTCCCCGAGGGTGAACTGCGGGCATCACGCTTCATGCCCGGCGCGCGAACGCTGGATATCAGTGAACTTCGCATTGCCTCGAAAGAATGGCTCGCCGGGCAGGCGGCGAAAGAACAAACGCGCAACGCGGACCTGTAGCCATGGCCCCGCCAAAGAATGTGCTGATCAAGACCTACAGGGGCAACCAGGCCGCCGCGAGCCGGGCGTTCGAGAAGGACGCCGCGAAGCTGGCCGCACAGGGGTACTACCCGACGTCGCAGACCTGGGCGCCAGGTTCCCACAGCGCGCTGGCCTTCCTCGGCGCACTGCTACTGTGCTTCCTGCTCATCGGCATCGTGATCTTCCTCTACATGCTGCTCGTGAAGCCGGCCGGCACACTGACAGTGACGTACCAACTGCGCGAGTCGGCCGTCGCAACGCCGGCGGCAGCGCTCGCGAGCGATGAGAAGACGTGTCCGCAATGCGCCGAGCAGGTCAAAGCTGCCGCAAAGGTGTGCCGCTTCTGCGGCCATAGTTTCGCCGCAGCGTAAGCGGCTAGCGTGGCGCCCTGCGCGAGCCTCAGGTCAATTCCTGAAGCCGCGCAGCGGCTTCACGCTTGCCCATGTTGCGCAGCGCTGCGATAGCCGGCAGCTGTGCCCGCCGCGGCGTGGACCGTTTCGTCTCCCAGGTGTACACCGCCTGCGCGCTGACGCCGAGCAGTTTTCCGGCCTGCTCCGCAGACAGGCCGAGCTTCGTCCGCAGCGTCTTGAATCCATCGGCCCGGAACCGCAGCGCCGTATCGGGCTCAGCGGCTACCGGCGTCGCTTTCTTGAGCTTCTTGTCTTGCGCCTTGGCGGTGCGTTCCAGCGCAGCCACGTGGCGCTTCAGCGCTGCGATGTCGCGACGGTAGCTCGCGGCCGCCTTGTGCAGCGTAGCCGTTTGCATCTTGATTTCGCGCCGAGCCAGGCGACTAATTTCTCGTTTGAGCAGGTTGCCGATGTTGGGCATGAAGGGACCATAGTGATGAAGTTCACTAATTAGTATAGAAGAACCACCCAATCGACGTGAGCGATGTCGCGCCGCCGACGCTCAGCGGCACCGGCAGCAAGTCGTGGTTCCCTGGCGCGCGCCTTCCACGTCCTGCTGCCGGAGGTACTTCACTACCCGCTACAGGTTCGCGTCGTCACGCGTGATGTAGACATTGATGGACTTCTCCTCTTTCTCGAGCCGGGCGAGCTCGGCATTGACGATGTTGATGTCTCGGCGTGTCATCTGATTGAACAGCGTGCGTTGCGCGTGCTTGTCTCCCTTAAGCGCGTTGTTCGCAAGCTGCTTCAACAGCGCCGTGAGTATGGAGATGCGACGAGACTTGCCATTGGCCGTGACCGTGATTTTCTCGTTGAGAATGGCGTCGAGCTCCTGCTGGAAGCGCCTCACCCCCTTGGGTCGGCCGGACGGGTTGCCGGATTTACCGGGCTGAAAACGCGTCTTTTTCGGCGGCTTGGCGTAGCCAACGTCATAGTTGCCGGATTTTTTCTTACGCATGGTTCTCTCCGAGGCGGAATTCCGCCAGTTCGTTGAACGTGCATTGCAGCCGGGCATGGACCGCCGAGCGCCCGGTCATGCGTTGCCAGCGCCGGATCGTCAAGTCGACGTATCCCGGATCGAGCTCGAGGCCGCGCGCGATGCGGCCGGTGCGCTCGGCGGCGAGCAGGGTCGAGCCGCTGCCCAGGAAGGTGTCGAGTACGATGTCGCCCCGGTTCGAGACGTCCATGAGGGCGTCCGCGATCATTGCGACCGGCTTGGGCGTCGGGTGCTCGGCCAGCAAATCCGCTTCGCTACCTTGCTTCGCGAACGTGCGTGCCGAAGGGTAAGTCCACACATTGGTTCGATTGCGACCGTGACGGCCGAGTTGAATATTGTTCGTGTGGGCCCTGCTGCCGACCTTGTAGAGAAAAATCAGTTCGTGCTGGCCGCGGTAGAGGCTGCCCATGCCGCCGGCGTCCTTGACCCAGACGATCAGGGATTTGAGCTCGGAGTAGACAGAAATCCCCGCGGCTTGCAGCTCCGCGATATGCCGGTAGTCCATGCAGATGAAGTGCAGGGCACCGTCGGTGCTGTGCTGGGCGAGCAGAGAACACGCGCGTTGCAGGAACGTCGAGAACTCGGCGGGGGACATTTCGCCGGAAGCCATGGCGAATTCCCGGTGCTGGACACGGCCGAGTCCGACGACCGATGAGACTTTGACGTTGTACGGTGGATCCGTGAACACGACGGCCGCCCGGTCCCCCTGCATCAGGCGATCGAGGGCGAGGGAATCGAGCGCATTGCCGCAGTGAACGCGATGTGTGCCCAAAGCCCACTCGTCGCCGAGCCGAGAAACGACGGGGCCGGATTCGATCGGCGCGTCGTCCGGATCGTTGCCTTCGGCCGGCTCCTGCAGCAGAAGGTCGATTTCCGGCAAATCAAAGCCGGTCACAGTAAGGTCGAAGTCGAGATCTTCCGCCGCGAGCAGTTCAAAGTTCTCGGCGAGTAACGTGTTGTCCCAGGTCGCGTGCTCGGCGAGACGGTTGTCGGCGATGACGTAGGCGCGAACCTGGGCCGGCGTCAGGTCTTCGAGCGCAATCGTCGGCACGGTGGCTAGCTTCAGCGACTCAGCGGCGGCCAGTCGGCCGTGCCCAGCGACCACCGTGCCATGGCGGTCGACCAAAATAGGATTGTTGAAACCGAAAACCTCAATGCTGCGCGCCAGTTGCTCGATCTGCTGTGCACTGTGTAGCCGAGGGTTTTTAGGGTTGCGCCGTAGTTCGCCGATCGGGCGATATTGAACGGAAAGAGCGTGCCGGATGGCACGAGCGAGTGTAGACACGGGTATCTCCTGCTGTTGAAAGCCAGGAAATTACGAATCTCAGCTCGGCTCAACTAGGGGGTTTAATTCGTGGCTTCGCGCGGCGAAATCATCACGAAATCACCCGAACGCAGCTTGTGCTGCTCGCGCTGCACGCTTTCGTGCGCGTACTCTTCGGACAGAGTCTCTCCGCTGCGATTCTGGATTTCCAGGTGGGGCGCCGCCGCGTTGAGTGCATGAATGAAGGCCGTGTTTGCCGACGTGCGCGGCGGTTGCCCGGTGATCGACTTCCAGGCTTCGCCCAGTAAGAGCACCTGCTTTGTCAGTCGGTTCGTTGTCGGCGGACGTCGCCGCCGCCGCGGGCCAATATGGCGCCAACAATATAGACGCTCCGGTAGCGTAGGCGAAACGAAAGCGATGGCGAGAGCCAACGCGGCTTCATCCGGCCACATCAGATTTTTGGCGAGCGACTTCACCAAATCGTCGAAGTGCGGCACCCGTTTGGCGTAAATCTCTTGCAGCTCGCGGAAATCGGCGTTGCGTGTCTCCAGACCGACCTCAGCTATCGGTCTGTCACCCACATACAAACGGCCAAGGTACGGGAGCCCGATGGCTTCCGTGAAGCGGCCCCAACGAGCCACTGAGGTCGGTCTCGCCTTGCGCTGAAATTCCAGAATACGGAATTCGGTTTGCGGGGGAGGGAATCGCATTTCATCGACATGCAGTCGATTTGCTAGAGATCAATAGGCTGGGCGCCACCGCTCCGATTGCGCGGTGGAACTGCTCTCGTACGCGTTTAGAATGGCGAAAAACCTACCTGGCGCGAAAATGGGAGTGCCGCTGGAGCATTCTCGCCCGTCTATTGAAACGGGAACAAACCCCGTTGGGTTGAAGCAAGGTATAGATGAGCCCGTCAGAACAACCAAAAGGCGGCCCGCCCAGCGAGGCGATCGGTCAGACCGAGGGCTCCCGCCGGGCACTTTCGCGGCTTTTTTTGGAGTGCGATCGGGCGCTACGCTCTTTTCTTCAGGCGCGCCTGGGCAGCGAGCACGAAGCCCAGGAAGTGGCGCAGGAGGCGTATGCGCGTCTACTGCAGCTCCATCAGCCGGATGCGTTGAGCCACCCCAAAGCCTACCTGTTCAAGATCGCCGGCAACGTCGCCACCGATCGTATTCGTCAGCGAATGACACGGGCCCGCTTGGATGACCTCGACGTCGATGCGGGCTTTGAGCGCGTAGACACCGCCAGTCCCGACCATCGGGCATCGGCCGAAGAAGAGCTGGATTTGGTCGAACGAGCACTTGGCGAGTTGCCACCCAAGTATCGACGCGCTTTTCTGTTGAACCGCTTAGAAAACTGGACAACAGCCGAGATTGCCAAGGAGCTGTTTGTGCGGGAGCGCATGGTGCGTAACTACATCGCTCGCACGGCGATCTACTGCCAGTTGCGTTTGGAAGGAGTCTCGAGGCTAGAAGCCTGGAAGGAAGTGATGCCATGAACCAAAACGGATTGTTGTTCGTGACCGAATCTGCGCAGCGCGAAGAAGCGATGAGCTGGCTCATGCGCTTGAGCGATGACGATGTCAACGAGACGGTCGTGTCCGATTGGATGGCGTGGTATCAGGCCTCCGAGGGGAACAAGCACGCCTTCGACACGCTTCAGGAGTTTTGCGAACGTTGCGACGAGCTTTATGACGACCCCATCCGTGCCCGGCGCTTGCAGGCCATGGCGCATCCGGAGCCGAAGAAAGTGATAGTTCGCTCGTGGATGGGTCATCTGATCGATCGAGTACAGGGCGCGTTGGTGCGTCCGCCTTGGTTTGCCATCGGTGCGTTGAGTGCGGCGTGTTTGATGGCCATGGTCATCGGTGTAACGCGTTTCATTGGTAGCAGTGAGGGGCCGAGTGTTGCGGAAGTCGAGTCGCAGCCGCTTCAAATGATCCACGAAACGATGCTTCCCGACGGCTCCAAAGTGGAGTTGGCGCCGCGCTCGGCGATTGAAGTGTCGTACACCGACAGCACGCGCTTGCTTCAGTTGAATTCGGGCGAAGGTTATTTCTCGGTCGCTCCGAACAAGCAACGTCCCTTCGTCGTGCATGTGGGAGATTTGAATGTCCGCGCCGTAGGCACCGAGTTCAATGTCCGCCGCACGGATGGACGTGTCGTCGTCACGGTCACCAAGGGTATCGTCGATGTGTATCCAGGCGCAGCCGAGCAGGCATCGGCTGATATGACGCGCCCGGGCCCCGGTGCCGTGCGCGTGAGCGAAGGTAACGAAGTCACCTGGGTGACCGACAGCAAAGCACCCATGGTGGCATCAATCGATGCCAGGCACGCGGCGACTTGGCGGCAAGGGCGGCTGGAATACATTCAGGAACCCCTGAGCAGCGTGGTTGCGGACGTGAATCGCTATTCGGCCCGGCAAATCGTCATCGCCGACAAGGAATTGGGCAAGATGAACTTCACGGGCACGGTACTCACCGACGGCACGGACGAGTGGTTGCATTCGCTGCCCACCGTATTCCCGGTGAAGATCGCGAGTGACAAACAGCGCGACACGTTGGAACTGCGTACGCACGACAGTCAGCCATCGATGCGTTAACTTTTTTGGAAACCGAAATGAATCCGTTGGGACGTTTAGTCGCCGGTGCGTTGTGTTGCGCCGTTTCAAGTTTGGGACTTGCCGCTCCTGCCACCGATCCCAATGTGGCGGCCGAGCCCACCGAGGTCGCGCCGATGACCGTGGGAGTGGCGTTGAGTTTGTCGACCGCGAAACCCGGCGACACGGTGGCCATTCTGGGCACCGTTCGCCTGTTGCCGGGCTGGCACACCTATGCCTCCGTGCCGGCCGGCAAGCCGTATATCCAAACGAAATGGTCGATTGATCCACCGGAGGGCTTGTCCGTCGTTGGGGACTGGCTCACGCCGGCCGCGGTGCCAGATCCGCGCGATACGGAGCTCACGATCTACGAGGGTGAAAAATTGACCTTCGCGCACCCGATCAAGGTGGCCGACACGGCAAGTGGCGATCAGACGGTACGCGTCAGCATCTTCTTCCAGACCTGCAACCTTGAACATTGCCTCGCCCCGACGCGAAAGAGCTTCGATCTCAAGCTCTCTGTCGGTTCGGCAAAATCCTAAATCGAGAGAGAATCCATGAATGCTGTGAAGACCTTGTTGTTGTCCACCTTGATGTTGAGTGCGTCCGCGCACGCGGCCTCGCAAGGGGCGTTGAAGATTCTCTTCGTGGGCTACGAGCCGAGCAAAGTGGTCGTCACCGACGGTGATCGCTTGAGCAAAAATCCGGAGCGCGCGGCGCAATTGCGGCGCGAGCGCACCCCGGCGTTTGAAAATCTTCTCAAACAGAACTTCAAAACCGTCAAGGTCGTCTACGCCGACAACTACAAGCAGTCGATGTCGGCAGACTATGACGTCACGATCTTCGATGCCGCCCCGCACAAGATCAAAAACGAAGTCCTCGAGAAAGATGCATCGGGCAAGCCGATCGGATTTCATCCCGCCGAATATTTGACGCCGGATTTTTCGGATGCGGCGCTTCTAATCTCGACAACGGCGCCCAGCATCGGCGAGCCACTCCAGTACAAAATGGACTGGCTGTGTGAATGCCTGGGTGCGCAAGCACACGGCGTGAAGTTCGATCACCCGATTTTCAACACACCCACCAAGGTGAAGCTCACCATCCAGTATCAAGACACACCGGCCAATTACGCCGAATACTACTCGGGGCGCGATCTGCCGAAGTCGCTACCGATGTGGCGTGTTCAAGCGGAAGGGTATGAGGACGAGAAAGGTATGCCGCCGGGTCTGGTATCAAGTGGGCCGGGTTACACGGAAGGTACCGATGCTGAAATCATTTCCAATGGCGCTAACCAGAAGTCGTCCAAATCCGTAGCGCTCTCACGCCATGCCAACTTTTTTCACTGGGGTTTTAGCGCGAGTCCGGCGCAAATGACCGACGAAGCCAAGCAAGTCTTCATCAACTCGGTCTATTACATCGCGCAGTTCAAGGGCGAGCGTCCGTACAGCCATCGCCCATATCGTAGCGCGTTCAACAATCGGCATTTGGCTCTGGACTTCGCCAGCCGTTTGAGTACGCAGAGCTACGAAGACTGGGTGAAGCAACAGGAAGCGGCGCAGAAGACACTCGCCGATGTCTACAAGAACCTTGAAACATCGGGCGTGAAGCTCACGGACGAGCAACGAAAGCAAATGGCGGCTCCTGCACCGAAACTGCCCAGCAAGGAAGAGTGGCTGAAGACCGTGGCCTTGCAGCAACAGCCGGCCAGCGTTACGGCACGCTTCGGCAACAAGCTCGATCAATATCTGCCGTTCTACGAGGACAACTTTCCCTACCTCGTCCAGGGTAAAGTCCCCTACACGTTTGAAGTCGATGAGGATGTGCGCTCACTGGGCGTGGCCAACTCCGATCCGCAGTTGATGCAGCTGTGCGTGGCGATGCTTGAGAGCAATCTCGATACGGACAAGGCCAAGCGCATCCTCGCGCGCTACAGCGGCGAGAAGTTTGCCACCACGGCCGAATGGCGCAAATGGATCGATGCCAATCGCGGTCGCCTCTACTTCTCCGACGAAGACGGCTATCGCTTTCATGTGCGCCCCGTGGCAGCAGATGCGAAAAGCACTGCGGCTCTGAAGGCCTCGTAGAACCGAGATTTCAGATCATGCTCGCTGTCGATTTTCCGGGATCACATCGCATGGTGGACGCTCTGTCGGCGGCCGTCGATCAGAACTCACCCGAACACATCACACGCGCTTTGCGCAGCGTGTTGTGTGACCTCATCCGTGATCCCGAGGTGCAGTTGCCCTCGTGTTGTTATCAGCCTGAGGCCGATCGCTATGCGCGACGCGAACTCTATCGTAGCGAGCGACAGGGCTTTAGCGTCACCGCGATGACCTGGGGCCCGGGCCAAGGCACGCCGATTCACGATCACGATGGAATGTGGTGCGTGGAGGGCGTGTGGCACGGAACACTAGAGATCACGCCGTTCGAACGATTGCAGGACGGAGTGGATCGCTTTCGGTTTGAGTCGCGTGGAGCGATGAATGTGGGTCCGGGCTCCGCGGGCAGCCTTATTCCGCCGCATGAGTACCATACGATCCGCAATACGAGCGACTCGGTTGCCGTGACCGTGCACGTCTACAGCAATCCGATGATGCGCTGCTCAATCTTCCAGCCAGCCAGCGAAGGGTGGTTTACCCGAGAAGAGCGGTCATTGTCGTTCGACCCCATTGCCTGACCCCTCCGAAAAACGCGGGCGCGAAGCGCGCCCGTCGTCGCCTTATGAGGCGTTTGCTGTTTTCTTATCGCCGGTCGAAGGCGTGCCGATGACCTTCTTTAGCGCTTCCTGATCCTTTGGAAACGCCGAGCCCGACGCGTGCAAGGCTTCCGCCGCAACCTTTTCTGCTTCCGGCTTTCGGGAAAGCGCAATCAATGCTTTGGCGCGTGCATTGGCCACGCGCAAAACATAGCGACCATGCGCTGACGCAGCGGCGCGCTCGAGGTAAGTCAGCGCTTCATCCGCATGATTTTCTTTCAGCAAAAGCGAACCGTAGGCCAGCGAGTAGTTGCAGTCGTCGCTGTAGTCCTGCGCCAGTTGTCTGAGCAACGCACGCGTCGCGTCCTTTTGTTCCGAGAAACGGTACAGTGCGTACAGATCATCGCCAGCACTGCGGTCCTTCTTGAGATCAAGCCCGCCTTTGCTGTCGTCCATCTGTTTTCGATAGGCGGCAATACCGCGCTCGTAGATGGCCGCGGCTTGCTCCTTTTCTCCGAGCGCTTTCTTGGTTTCGGCAAGATAGATCACGGCTTCGCGCGTGCCCGGGGGCAATGGGTGCTTGGAGAGTTTCTCCGCATCCAGTTGCGCCATCGCTTGCTTCAGCGGAGCATCGAGAGCGGCATGGCGTCGCGAGACGTCCATACCGTCTGAACAATCGCTCAGACCGTCGATGAGTTGAACCAGGTCGTCGTATTCCGGGGAAGCTGCTAACGCGTGCTGCCCGTGGGCGAGACAACTTTTGGCAAGCGCCGCTTTTGCTGCAGCGTTCTTCTCAGCCATCATTATGCGCTTGTCTTGGTCCATGCGCATCGATTCGAGATTGAGCACGATCTTAGGTGCGGAGTCGGCTTTCGCACGTACGGACGCAGGCAAGGTGCTATACCACGCGAGCGCGCCTTCTTTGTCGTAACGCGCCGCGTAGGTGTCAAGTACAGCCGCCACATCGGACGTATCGCCCTTGAGCGCTTTCGCCCTGAGCGCGTCGAGCGTGTCCGTGCCAGCCACCATGTGATCGAGTTTTGGATAGAAGTCTTCGGTCTTGGCCTCGCCAACGATGCGACCCAGCTCCTTGCCGTCTGCGTTCAGGACGACATAGGTAGGCAAGCCGGGTACTTTGAGCTTTTCCATCCACTGCGCGCCGTCGGGCAAGTCCGAATCGGCCTCGACATAAACGACCCGATCCATCAACGAATCCCATTGCGGCCCAAGCATGACGTTGTTCTTCATCCACCAGCAGGCATGGCACCAGATCGCGGAAAAATCAACGAGAATGGGTTCGTGCGCGGCACGGGCCGCGGTCAATGCGGCGTCCACCGTCTCGTAACTTTCCGGGTGGGTGGATGGTGCGGCGAAAGCAGTTTTGCAAGCGAACGCCAGCGCACAGAGCGCGAGCGTGTGGAGCGAGGTACGAGTTAGCGATGCCATTGAGAAAAACCCAATCAAAATTCGATGTGACCGGCCAGCAGCGGCCGGCTCCAAAAAGCAAAAGAGAGTCGTTGCCGTGAGAGTAAAACGAGTGAGGCATACGAAACGGCACTGTGTGCGACACGGATTTGCAGTTTATCCGCAACAAGAGTGCCATTTTCTGATTCTCAATCGTTGAAAGAAATGGAACCGCAGAGTTCCGATGATATCAACGTCTCGAGGGGCTACTCATGATTGGAACGAGGTTGGCGCGGGGGATAGGAAAGACGGCTGTTGCTTGTTTGCTTTTGGTGTCCGTGGAGGCATTCGGCGAAGACGCACTTTTGAATAGAACGGTGCGTGTAGATATCAAAGCGCAAGCATTGTCGTCCGCGTTGGTGGACTTCTCGCGTGCCAGCGGCATTCAGATCGTTGCACAAACGGCGGTGGTCAAGAATCTTTCCACGCACGGGGTGAAAGGTGCCAAGACCATCGCGGATGCGTTGACCGAGCTCCTCGACGGAACGGGTTTGCAATTCCATCAGACAGGCAACCGCACCATCGCCGTGGATTCGACATCTCCGCAAGCATCGCAGTCATCGGCGGGTTCTAACACCGCCGAGGACAGAGAAAAGGTGCTCGACACGGTGTATGTGATCGCCAAAGCCGAAGCACTTTCAGCCACCCGATCGGAAACTCCCATCCGGGAGATTCCGCAGAGCGTGTCCGTGATCTCGCAGGAGACCATCAATCAACAAAATGCGACCGACATCGCGAGCGCCTTGCAGCAGGCCACCGGCATTACGCTCGTTCAGAATCAATCGAACCAGACGTTTTTCTACTCACGCGGTTATCAGATCGATAGCATTCATATCGACGGTGGTGCCCCACTTAGCATGTCGTTCGGCGGAATGGATGTGACGTCGCGTGACTTAGCCGAGTTCGAAAGCGTCGAAGTACTCCGTGGATCGGACGGGCTGTTTGGTGGCAATGGCCAGCCCGGTGGAACGATCAGTTTGATGCGCAAGCAGCCGACTGCCGTGGCGCAGACAGAGTTCCAGGCCTCGGTCGGATCGTGGGATCAGTATCGTCTGATGGCCGATGTATCCGGGCCGCTGAATGATTCGAAGAGCCTGGGCGGCCGTCTGGTCGTGACAGGTACGTCCCAAGATTTTTTCTACGACACCGCAAACAGCCGTAAGTGGTCGATCTACGGCATCCTCAAATATGATTTCAGCCCGACGACGAGCCTTCAGTTCGGTGGCGACTACGAAAAGTCACGCGGCATCCAGGATTCGACAGGTTTGCCTCGGTACGACGACGGCAGCAACCCACACCTGCCTCGTTCCCTCGCGCTCGTCGCGCCGTGGGCGCGTTTCAATGACTCGTTCACGGAAGGTTTTTTCAAATTCGACCATCACTTCAATGACGACTGGCGTTTTCGCGTCAATGGCACGTATATCAAGCAAGAAAGTAACGGCGACATCACCGCGTCAGTAAGCGGGCCCATCAGCACACAAACCGGGCTTCTCGCCTCGCCGATGTCTGCGTCCATTGGCTATGGGAACACGACGCAAAAGCTTTTCGACGCGGCTCTCAATGGTGCGTTTCAGTGGCTCGGCCAAAAGCAGGAAGTCATGATCGGTGCGGACTATCAGAATGTGACCTCACCGGTCCGGTCCTTGACGCCGAACCCAAGTTCAAGCGACTTGGTCAATCCGTTCACCTTCGATCCTGCCAGCTTTCCGAGCCCCGACTTCTCACCGAGTAACATCATCGTTACTACGGCCGTGAACGTCAGCGATATTCAAACCGGGGTCTACGGCGCATTCAAGCTTCGCCCGATCGAAAATCTCGCACTCACGGTCGGCGGCCGTCTAAGCAATTTTCGTTCGACCGAGCTCTTTGACTTCAACATTTACGGAACGCAGCTTCCGACCCAAAGCCAGTCCTTCAACGATAAGAACAAGTTCACTCCGTACGCCGGAGTCACCTATGACCTGGGGCCGAACTACACGGTCTATGCGAGCTATGCGGATATTTTCCATACCAACGGCGGAGAAGTGGACAAGAACTACCATGCCCTCAAGCCTGCCGACGGTGTGAACTACGAAGCCGGCATCAAGGGCTCGTGGTATGCCAACACGCTCAACGCGTCATTCGCACTATTCAAGGTCAACCAAACCGGAATTGGAACGCTCGATAGTAGCGTGCCGCCGCAGATACCCTGTTGCTTCGTCACCTTGGACACACGTAGCAAAGGCTTTGAGGCGGAAGTGACGGGCACGCTGGCCGCAAACTGGACGTTGACCGCGGGTTACACCTACGACATTCACGTCAACAGCAGCCCCTACCTGGTTCAGACGCTCCCCCGCGATCTATTCAAGCTCTGGACGAACTACAAGCTGCCGTTCGACGATCAACGTTGGCAGGTTGGTGGTGGTCTGCGTGCGCAAACTAAGAACCAATACTCGGAATGCAACGCCTACGACGCCACCGGTGCGTGCGCCAACTTCGTCCATTTCCACCAAGGTTTCTTTACCGTCGCCGACCTTCGTGCTGCCTACTTGATCAACGACCACCTCACTCTGTCGCTGAACCTCAACAACATCTTCGATCGCGTATATATCCAGACACTAGGCGAGCTGGAGTTCGGCAACTGGTACGGCGCGCCGCGCAACTTCATGCTGAAACTGGACGGAAAGTTCTAAGTACTCGGCCTCCTCTCCAACGTCGAGTCGCGCTGCGGCGGCGTGCGAACCGCCACGCGGTGCTTCGAATCGCCCGATACCCAGGGAAGCGGTTGGGCGATTCCCTCTTTTTTTTCGGAATACAGGAAGCGCTATGCGTGCCTATTTCTTACTTCTGGGTCTGAGTGCCATCGGCTACTTCGTTTCCGTCGGAGCGCAACCGACGCCCGCGGGGCTGCTGCCCATCGATGAAGCCTACCAAGTCAGTGCCGACGCCAAGACGCCCGGCACGGTCACGATTCATTTCAAGATCGCTGACGGCTACTACTTGTATCGCGAGCAGATGAAATTCATCGCAGGTAAGGACACCCTGGTCGGCGAAGCCAAGCTCCCCGATGGGGCCAAATTCCACGACGAGTTCGCGGGCGATGTCCAGATCTACCACAACAACGTTGACGCTTTGGTCCCCTACACCACAGGGCCTGGTGCGACGACGATCCATCTGACCGTGGGCTACCAGGGTTGTCATGAAATCGAACCCAAGCTCTGCTATCCCCCGCACAAAAAGAATTTCGATATTGCTGTGACCGCAGGCTCCGCGGCAGCAACGATGCCTGCATCAGCGCCGGTTACTGCGGATGCCCCGCGTACCGGTGAAGCGCGCTACGAAGGGAGTGCCGAAGCCAAAGCGGCCTTCAAGGAAGCCGATACTGCACGCAAAGCCGGCAAGATTCCGGACGCGATTGCCGGCTACAAAAAAGCCATTGACCTCGATCCGAACTACGCCAAGGCGAACTTCGAATATGTCCTCTACGAAGGCTCTCACCACACTTTGTCGGCGCTTTTTGATTTCGCTGCGCAGGCTAAATTGTCCAAGGAACAGCGTGAGCAGCAAACGAAGAAGAATCGTGAGCTCGACAAGATCAATCAGAAAGGCCTGATCGATTTCTACACGAAACGTATGACGGAGCATCCAGACCAAGCGATCTATCCGTGGGCGCTGGGTCTGGTGTTTATTGAATCCGATTTATCGCGTCAACAGGAGCTGTGCGAGCGCGCAGTGAAAATCGATCCGACTTTCCCCCAGGGCTACGAGTGTCTGGGCATGCTGGCTGGAGTACGCGTCTCTGCTGCGAAGGAACTCGAATACCTGCGTCAAGCGTTCAAGCTCGCGCCGAACGACGAGGAGATCGCGGGCATCTATGCCTCGGTGTTGGGTGATACCGGTCAAGCCGATACGGCCGAAATCAAAGCGTTGTTGCAGAAGTTTCCGGATTCCTATCCGATCGCGATGACTTTGACCGACCAAGCCAACGCGCTCAAACCGGACAGTGCCCGCATCACGGCACTGGATGAGCTGCGCAAAGACGGGAGCAAGCCGGCCGCGACCTATGCTGCCGAGCATCTCTATGCGATCTATATCGACAGCGATTTGGAAAAGGCCCGCGTACTGGCGAGCGAGTTGGCAGGTCCGGAAAAGAAGGACGCGCAATGGGCCGGGCGCTTGAGCTATGTCGAAGCACTGATCCACGCGCGCGCCGACTTGGCCGCCAAGAGTGCCGACGCGGCGCTCGCAGCATTGAAAACGGTCGAGAAACAAAAGGATCAAGGACCCGACAAGCAGTGGTACCTGACACAGGCGCAGGCGCTCGATGCTTCGGGCAAAACCGGCGAAGCGATCACGCTTCTACGCGACAGTTTCGTTGACGCTCCTAGTGACCTGGTGCTCGATGCCTTACGCCAGTACGGCACCAAGACCGGCAAGTCTTCCGCGCAAATCGACGCCGATATCTGGGCCGGGTACCAAAGCAAGGCACAGCCGGCAAAGGCCCTCAAGCTCAAGCGCCTGGACAACGGGCAAGTTGTTACGTTGGCGGACTACAAGGGCAAACCCGTGATCGTCGACTTTTGGTATCCGCAATGCGGACCATGTCGCGCATCATTTCCGTACCTTCAAAAAGTCGCGGCCAAATACAAAGACAAAGGCCTGACGGTACTTGCCATCAGCAGCATCGAAGATCAACAACCGTTTGCGCTGCCGTATCTGGTTCAGAAGAAGTATGACTTTCTGGGTCTTGCTGGCAGCGAAGCCTTCTCAGCCACTTGGGGCGTGGAAGGTTATCCAACGACCTTCTTGGTAGGTCCGGATGGAAGGGTCTACATGAAGCCTACGGTTTATGACGCAGCACATCAGCGTTCAACTGAACTCGCTGTCGAGCAGATGCTCGCGCACGGTTCGTAATCATGACGGGCGGCTGTGCGAAAGCGAAGCCGCTTCGATTCGTGAATCACTCGCGCCGCTGCCGCGTTCGACGCCTCCGTCCAGATTCGAATGAGGCGATCCATGGATGACACGTGTCGCCGAAACTGAACGATAGGCCAAAAAAACGCGCCATCACCCAAATGTCAAGTGCGTTTGGTTCAGTGCCAAGCGCTGCGCGTGAGTCGTCTTAACTCATAGAACTCTCCCAACCACGGAAACGAAACCTATGCTTTCCCTGCGCCTGTGTCTTCGCGCCGCTCTATCTGTCAGCGTACCGCTTGCCGCATCCATCGCGAATGCGGCGAGTCCCGTCGAGCTCAAGAACGAGAAGATGGTTCTCGACAACGGGCTTACGCTCATCGTTCACGAAGACCACAAGGCACCGGTCGTTGCCGTGTCCATGTGGTACCACATCGGCTCGGGTGATGAGCCAGCCGGCAAGACCGGCTTCGCGCATCTGTTTGAGCACTTGATGTTTTCGGGTTCCGAAAACCACAAGGGCACCTATTTTGCGCCTTTCGAAAAAGCCGGCGCCACGGGCCTCAACGGCACGACATGGTTCGACCGCACCAACTATTTCGAAACCGTGCCGACGACGGCCGTGGACATGGCGCTGTGGATGGAATCCGATCGCATGGGGCATCTGTTGGGTGCGATCGGACAAAAAGAACTCGACACTCAGCGTGGCGTAGTTCAAAACGAAAAGCGGCAGCGCGAAAACCAGCCCTATGGGCGAGTCGATGGAAATGTACTAGCCAACATCTTCCCGGCCAATCATCCATATCACCACGACACGATCGGTTCGATGAAGGATTTGAACGCGGCGTCACTGGACGACGTGAAGGCGTGGTTCAAAGCAAACTACGGCGCCGCCAACGTCACAATCGTGCTCGCGGGCGACATCACGCCGGCCGAGGCTAGGGCAAAAGTCCAGAAGTTCTTTGGCGATATCCCGGCCGGTCCACCGGTAGCGCGGCAGCAACCGTGGACGCCTACGCTGGCTGCGACCACGCGCGGCATTCAGCACGATCACGTTGCGCAGGCGAAGGTTCAGCGGCAGTGGGTCGCGCCACAGCTGGGCGGCAACGACAACCTGGAGCTTGAAATCGCCGCCAGCATTCTCGGACAAGGCAAAGCGTCGCGTTTGTATCAGCGACTGGTCTACGGCGACAAGATCGCCGATAGCACGGAAGCAAGCCTGGCCACCTTTGCACTGGCCAGCTGGTTCTCCGTCGAAGCCAATGTGAAGCAGGGCGTAGATCCATCCAAAGTAGACGGTGTGATCAGCGAAGAGATCAAGCGCTTTTCCTCCGAAGGCCCAACGGACGACGAGTTGGCGCGCGCCAAGACGGGTTACCGGGCGCAGTTTGTACGCGCCTTGGAAAGCGTGGGCGCCCAGGCATCGGTCTTGGCTGAAGGTCAGGTTTATCGCAACGATCCCGACGCGTTTGAGAAAGACTTGGCGCGTGTGGAAGCGCTCAGCAAGGAAGATGTTAAAGCCGCCGTGGGCCGCTGGTTGTCGAAGGGCGACTACAACTTGACGGTGCTTCCGGCGGGCGAAGGCTTCAACCCAGACGAGGAAGACGCGAAAGTCGTGGGCCTAGGGCCTGCCGACGGTCGACCGGCGGCGAAGATGCCAGCCGCGGCACAGTATTCGGCCGCCAAGAGCACGGTGGACCGCAGCAGCGGCGTTCCAGAGGTTACCTCGTTCCCGGATCTGACTTTTCCGAAGCTCGAACACGGCAAGCTCAAAAACGGCGCCGAAGTGATCCTGGCCGAACGGCACGCGATTCCAGTGACGCAAGTCCAACTGCTTTTTGACTCGGGCTTCTCGGCCGACCAAGGCCGTCGCCTGGGCACGGCAGGATTCACCGCCTCGCTTCTCAACGAGTCGACCAAGACCGTGGACTCGGTGGAAATCGCTCGGCGCAAGGAGCGCTACGGCGCAGAAGTTGCCGTGCGTTGTGATCTCGACTTTTGTAGCGCGCGTTTGGATGCGCTCAACGACCAACTGAAGCCTTCGTTGGATCTTCTGTCCGATAGCGTGCGCAACCCGGCGTTCAAGGCACAAGACATCGATCGCGTTCGGGGTGTTCGTCTGGCGGGTTTGGCACAGTCCAAAACACAGCCGACCGGGATTGCTCTGCGCATCTTGCCACCGTTGCTTTACGGCAAAGGCAACGCCTACGGCATTCCGTTCGATGGATATGGCAGCGAAGCGGACATCAAAGCACTTAGCGCGGCGGACTTCAGCGCATTTGCCAATGCGTGGATTCGTCCTGACAACATGAAGATCGTGGTCGTCGGCGACACGACGCTCGCGCAGATCCTGCCCCAACTCGATGCCGCCTTTGGTGATTGGCAAGCACCCAAAACCGCGGTGCCGAAAAAGGCGCTGGCAACGGTCGCAAACCAGCCCAAGCCGCGCGTCTATCTGATCGATCGCCCCGATGCGAGCCAGTCAATGATTTTGGGTGGTCTCGTGGCACCCTCATCAAAGTCGCCCGACTATCTGGAGCTGGATCTGGCCAACGATGCGTTTGGCGGCAGCTTCACCTCGCGTCTCAACATGAACCTGCGCGAGGACAAGCATTGGGCCTATGGTGTGCGCAGCTTCGCGCAGGAAGCGTTGGGCCAGCGAGCATTTCTGTTCTACGCCCCGGTTCAAACCGACAAGACTGCCGAGTCGGTTACCGAGCTTCTCAACGATGCACGCGCGGTCTCAGGGCCGAAGCCTCTGACTGAGGCGGAGCTGGTCAAGGTCAAGGAAAACAATGTGCGCTCGTTGCCCGGCAGTTTCGAAACCGGACAAGAAGTCATGGGCGCGATCGACGGCATCGTCAAATACGGCCGCCCCGACAACTCCGTCCAAACCCTGAAAGCCCGTTATGAGGCGATCACGCCGACTACCGCGCAAGCGGCGCTCGCCAAAGTCGTCAAACCGGATTCGATCACTTGGGTCGTCGTGGGCGATCGCAAGAAGATCGAAGAACCCGTGCGTGCGCTCAAGATTGGCGAAGTCACCGTGCTCGATGCCGACGGTCATCCGGCTGCCGTGACAAAGCAGAAGTAAAGGTGTCGTTGATGAACACGCGCGCATGTTCAAAATCGATGTTTGGCCTGCTCGCCTTCACGGCGAGCAGCGCTTGGGCCGCGGATACCTCTGCCACTTCAGTAGCCAACGCCGACACGAGCTTCATCGCTGCCGTGGGACTCGCCTTTCTTGGCGGCCTGATTTTGAATCTCATGCCATGCGTGTTGCCGATGCTCTCCATCAAGGCCATTGGCCTTCTGGAGAGCAGCGAATCGCGCGGGCGCGCGCGTAGGCACGCGATCTTCTACACCACCGGTGTTCTTACGTCGTTTGCCATCATCGGATTGCTCATCGTGAGCCTGCGTTCTGCGGGTCACGCATTCGGTTGGGGTGCGCAACTTCAGCAGCCCCTGTTCGTTGGGCTTCTGGTTTGCGTCATGGTCGCGGTGGGGTTGTCCATGTCGGGCGTGGTCCAGTTCGGTACGTCGTTCGGCCGGTACGGTCAGGGCCTGACGGAAAAGAGCGGCTGGGCCGGCGAATTCTTTACGGGCGTGTTGGCCGTCGCCGTGGCCAGTCCTTGTATTGCTCCTTTCATGGGCACGGCGTTGGCCTATGCATTTGCCGCTCCAATGGCAGCGGCGTTGTTCGTGTTCTTGGCACTCGGCTTAGGACTGTCGGCACCCTTTCTCTTGATCGGTTTTGTTCCAGCAATCGGACGCATCTTGCCTCGCCCCGGTGCGTGGATGGAAACGCTCAAGCAAATCTTGGCGTTCCCGATGTACCTCACCGCGGTCTGGCTCATCTGGGTGTTGGCCAATCAGCGCGGCGCGGATGCGGTCGGCCTCGTTCTCGTCACCGTGGTACTGCTCGGCCTAACCTTGTGGTGGTTCGAGCGCACACGTCATCGCGAAGGATGGAAGCGCGCGTTCACGCTGCTCTTTGGTCTGGCTGCCGCCGCACCGTTGTACCAACTAGCGCAACTCGAGGCGCCCAAGCGCGCCGAAGCCGGTGCCGCTGCCTCGTCGGACGCACAGGCCACCGTTGCTTACTCGCCGGAGAAACTCGCCGAGTTGCGCGCCCAAGGCCGCCCCGTGTTTGTCGACATGACAGCCGACTGGTGCATCACCTGCAAGGCGAATGAAAAACACATCATGGACACGGCGGAGTTCAAGGAACTCCTCAAGACCACCAACGCCGTATATATGGTCGGTGATTGGACGGATGTGAATCCGACGATTCAAGCCTACCTCGATCAATACCACTCGCCCGGCGTACCCCTGTACGTCGTGTATTCGAAAAACGGTGGAGAGGGGAAACAACTGCCGACGGTGTTGACCTTCGACCTGGTCCGTGACGCGCTCTTGGCTGCGGCGAACTAGGCCGCACACGCACGCCATTGTCCTAGACCCATTCTCCGTGAACGCCAAAATAAACATGTCCGACGACACCCAGGGTAAGCCATCGCACGTGGGTCAAAAAAGTGGAAATTGGACCTTTTTTCGTCAGTGGCTCAAATCTCCACTAAACACAGCAGCACTTGCGCCGTCGGGTCGTCAGCTTGCCCAACGGATGATTGCCGAGCTGCCGAGCGACGCTCGGCGCATCATCGAGCTCGGTGCGGGTACCGGGGTCTTTACGCGCGCGCTGTTGGGACATGGAATCGCAGGGCGGGATTTGTTAGCCCTCGAGCTCAACGAAGCACTCTTTCTTCATCTCTCTCGGCAGTTTCCGTCCGTACAGATCTACCGTGGCGATGCGCGCAACGTCGTTGTGATCGCCAATGAAGGAGGCTTCTTAAAACATGGTCACGCTGATGCCGTGATTAGCGGATTGGGGTTGTTGGCGATGTCGCGTCGTATGCAAACGGAGATCCTTCAAGGGACATTCTCGGTGTTAAAGCAGGAAGGGCGATTCATCCAGTTCACCTATGGACCCAAGCCGCCCGTGTCGCAAGAGGTGCTGACCTCTCTCGGATTGAAGGTACGTCGGGCGGGATTTGCTCTGTGGAACCTTCCTCCGGCAACCGTGTACGTCCTGACGCGCACCGCCGCAGCGAGGTGACCATATCCTGGCGGCCATCCAAAGTGCGTCGCCCGTGGCCACTTCAAAAAATGCCTCGCGCCCGCTTGCGACCCGAAGCGGAAGTTCGCGAGCGGCGGCTTTCGAGCAATCTACTGTTGAATCGAAATGCTTTTTGGTTCGTCGCAAACCATACCCGCTGAACTTGTAGATTGAATCTGCTCACCTGCGCAAACGATAGAGCTCTAGCCTACGAGGTCTTGGCGGCGCAGGAAGGGATTGCCGCAGAGCGTCATCGCCATAACTGCACGGGACTGTCCCCATTTGCCGGGCTACCGCCCCGATAGGCCAAGGCATTGGCATCGATCAGCCTGTTGCCTGGCGGGCAACCCACTCGAGACTTCAACGCGTACTCAAATCATTTGATGTGGCTGAACTTCTGCGCGGATGTGGGATATCGCTTCTCGAGAAAGTGACTTAATTACGAATTGGTTATTAGTATTCAAACATCTACCCGCCAAGCAAAATTTAAAGCGCGGCCCCGAAATCGTAAATTTGTGGAATGTTATTTCTTATAAATATAATTAATTTTCAATTAGATACGTTGAAAATGTCCAACTTAACGTTCTGTTGACTCATAGCCACAAGACAATAGCTTCTTCAACTTGAACTAGCTGATTTTTGTCCGCAAGCATTGACAAATAGTGACTATTATGTATATTAGTCACCACCGCTACAGTTTGTCTCCATTCTTGTAGTCCGTGGCACCCGTGCCGAAATTTACTAAGCCTCAAGGAGGCACCATTATGTTCACCCAAACAAAAGTCCCTTTCGGAATCGCAAAGTTAGCCTGCATATTGCTGACCGGCGTATTTTTCTCCGCACCAGCCCTTGCCGAGGACATCGATTCGACCCAGACCGCTCGGTGCATGCTCTGCAGCAGCGCCAAGTGTTCGTCCACGGCGTCGGGGGCCAACAGCGGCAACCTGTCGAAGGTTCGTGACTCTTCTGCGAGTTCGCCGGACCCGATGGTCGTAGTCCAACGGATGATCCTCGGGACCGCGGACGGCTCGCGTTCTCGCGTTGTACATGTCGCCGCTCGCTCTGACGATGGCGATCGCGCGCATTCTTGGGATCCGATGCTGATGGCCCGCAAGATGATCCTGGGCGACTCGCGTTGACTTGAGCGTCCATGCGGCTCTTAGTCCCTATCGTGCGCCGTTCTGATCTTCAGTAATACATTTGCGTTCGAAAGGGAATCTACTACCTCATCATGCGACGCTCATTGGAGCGGCCTAATCAAAAGCGTTCGGTCGCGCGTGACACCTCGTGTAACACTGCGACCGATCGTCTATTGCGCGGCCGCCCCAAAGACGCGTCAAAAAGAGAGGTCATTCTCGAGGCCGCTGAACGCTTGTTTTTTTCACGAGGATTCGAAAGCACAAATCTGGATGCCATTGCGTCACTGGCCAATGTATCCAAGCTGACGGTATACGGTCACTTTGGCAGTAAGGACGAACTATTCGTTGAAACTGTACGCGTTTACTGCGAGCAGCTAGCCCCGTCCGCGAAGCTACCCAGATGTACCCAACAAAAGGTGAGAGATCGACTTCTCGCGAATGCTCGCGCGCTGTTTGCTGCGACAACGAATGATGATGCGCTGGCGTTCCATCGGATCATCATTGCCAACCTGTCGAAGCTTTCCCATCTTCCGAATCGTTATTGGAATGCAGTTCCACAGCGTCTGACCGAAGAAGTTGTGCGAGTACTGATGGCTGAAAAGAAAGCCGGAACCCTTCACATCGAAGATCCGGAGCGCACCGCATCTCAGTTCATCAGCATGGTCAAAGGCGACCTCCATGCGCGCCTGTTGTTGGGCTGCGTCGAGTCTCTGAAGCAATCAGACATTGAGTCGCACTTGCGCTGCACCGTGGACCTCTTCCTGCGAACATATGCGAGTGCGCATGCTGTTTGACAACACGCTCACGACGCTGCTGCAGTGCATGTCCTGAGGATGTGATCTCGTCTCCGACGATTGCTATTTGACCGCTACCGCTCCGGATTCGTGAGATCCCCATCCACCGCCAAGCGCCTTATAGGCAGCGATCGCCGCACGTGCTGATTCGGTTTTTGCTTGCGCGCGAGCATCGGAGGCACGCAAAACGTTTTCGTCTGCCTGCAGAACTTCGATCAGACTGACTACGCCTTTTTGATAAGCTGCAAACGAAGCCTCGCGCGCGCGACTGAGCGAATCCACGCTCTGGTTCAGGAGAATGCTTTGCTCCTCACGCTTGACGAGTGCCGAAAAGGCATTCTCTACATCCTCGGTTGCGTGGAGCGCGGCCAGTTGATACGCAGCGAGCATCTCGGCTTGCTGCCCTTTGGCTTGCTGGATCTGCGCGTTGATGCGTCCGAAATCGAACAAGCGCCAGCGCAGACCCAGCACGCCGGCGGCTTGATTGGCGCCGCCGGTGAACAGGTTGCCGCTGGCCACGGAGGTCGCGCTGCCGATTAGTCCGCTCAGCGAGAGCTTGGGGTAATACTCGGCAATGGCCACACCAATACGCGCGTTCGAAGCGGCCAGGCGTCGTTCGGCCACGATCAGGTCGGGGCGGCGTCTGAGCAATTCGCCTGGTGATTCGATGCCTGCGATCTGTGGGGCCGCCGGAATTTCGCGATCGTCCATCAGCTCCGCCCGATGCGTGCCGGGCTGCACACCCAGCATCACATCCAGCGCGTTCATGGCTGCGTCTAGGCCTGTTTCGAGCGCAGGCACGGACGCCTCCACCTGCGCAAGCGCACCTTCTACCTGTCGCACTTGAAGCTCGGCCGCCAACCCTTTGCCGTACAGAAGCTTGATCGTGGAGAGCAGGTCATCCTGCGTTTGTACCTGCTTGCGCGCCACGTTTAGCCGAGCTTGCAACCCGCGAACGGTAATGTAGATGTCGGCGGTTTGTGCTGCCACCATCAAGCGTGTGGCCGCGACGCCGGCTTCGGAAGCCTGGTAGTCGGCCAGCGCCGCTTCCCTTCCGCGGCGCAGCCCCCCGAACACATCCACCTCCCAGTTCGCGCTGAAGTCGGCCTCGTAATTGTTGCCATAGCGATTGAAACCAGGTGTCGTGTTTAGAACCCGGCCCAGCGGCGTTTCCACCGACTGGTAGACCCTGGCCGCTTCGCCGCTGATGTTGCCGGAGGGCAGCAAGGCGGCTGTCGCTGCGTCCAGTCCGGCACGTGTTTGGGTGACGCGCGCAGATGCCTGCGCGAGGTCCAGATTCTGTTCCAGGGCAATCCTCACGTATTGAGTCAGTTGCGGGTCGCCGAAACCTGTCCACCAGGTGGCGAGGTCAGCGCTGGCCGCCGCGTGTCGCTGATCGACCTCGGCTTGGCCCTCGAAACGGTCGGGCATGGGCAGAGTGGGCCGGACATAATCAGGGCCGACCGTGCAGCCAGTAACAAGATTGGCGGCAATGAGCATGGCAAGAAAGCGTTTGGTGGACATGGGGTCGTTTGCAGCAGTGGCAGTTGTGACTATATTACCATATAGTCACTAGTTGTCCATTCCCCAGAGGAGAGGTAAGCTCTCACCCATGAAAAAAGCAGCCACCACCCCCCAACCCGCGCGCGGTCCAGTCGATCATGAGGTGCGGGATCAAATCGTTACCGCGGCCACCGAGCACTTCAGCCGGTATGGCTACGAGAAAACCACCGTTTCCGACCTGGCCAAGGCGATCGGGTTTTCCAAGGCGTATGTCTACAAATTCTTCGAGTCCAAGCAGGCCATTGGCGAGATGATCTGTGCCAACTGCCTGCGCGATATCGAAACCGAAGTGAAGGCGGCCATTGCGGAATCCGATCTGCCTTCGGAAAAGTTGCGGCGGATGTTCAAAGGGTTCACTGAAGCGACCCTTCGACTGCTGTTCCGGGATCGCAAACTTTATGAGATTGCCGCCGCGGCCGCCACGGAACGCTGGCCAGCGGTGGTGGCCTATGAAGAGCGTGTGCAGGTGCTGCTCAAGGAGATCCTGCAGGAGGGGCGGCAGAGCGGAGATTTCGAGCGCAAGACACCTCTGGACGAAACCGCCGCGGCGATCTACCTGGTGATGCGCCCCTACTTCAATCCGCTGCTGCTGCAGCACAGTTTCGACTATACCGACGTAGCGCCAGGGCAACTGTCCGGCTTGGTTCTACGCAGCCTGTCCCCTTGAGACATGAAATTGTTAGTGACTATTGACTAATTTGGTCACTTGATGGCAGAATGAAGCCCTGATCACTTCGTCCGTGGGGCTCTTCATGTTTCGGCTTCCTTTTGCCACTTCTGTACTCGTTCTCGCACTGTCATTTGCGCTAGCCGCTTGCAGCAGCAAAGCACCCTCCGATCCGCGCACCGAGGCGCCCTTGGTGCGCGTAGCTGTCGTTCAGAGCGCCATTCCCGACGCACGTTCGTTTACTGGAACCGTCGCCGCCCGAGTGCAGAGCGACCTGGGTTTTCGCGTTTCCGGCAAGGTGCTGAAACGGTTGGTGGATGCCGGGCAAACCGTCAAGCGCGGCCAACCGCTGATGCGCATCGATCCGGTCGATCTGAAGCTGGCGGCGGCGGCGCGGCAGGAGGCGGTTGCCGCCGCACGCGCCCGTGCAAAACAGACTGCAGAGGACGAAGCGCGCTACCGTGACCTGCGCGGCACCGGCGCGATCTCCGCGTCGGCCTACGACCAGAGCAAGGCGGCGGCAGATGCCGCGAAAGCCCAACTGCGTGCCGCAGAAGCTGACGCCGACGTGGCCAACAACACCAGCGGCTACGCCGAGTTGGACGCGGACGGCGACGGCATGGTGATGGAAACGCTGGTCGAACCGGGCCAAGTGGTGAGCGCCGGACAAACCGTAGTGCGCTTGGCGCACGCCGGTCCCCGCGAGGCGGTGGTGCAACTGCCGGAAACCTTGCGTCCCGCGATTGGTTCCGTCGCGCAAGCGGCGTTATTCGGCAAGGAAGGATTGAGCGTGCCGGCCACGCTGCGACAACTCTCGGATGCGGCCGACCCCCTCACTCGCACGTTTGAAGCGCGCTATGTGCTGGAAGGCGAGCTGTCCAACGCACTGTTGGGCACCACGGTGACGATTCGCCTTCCCGCCGGCAATGCCGCCCAGCAAGGTAGCTTGCAGGTGCCGATGGCTTCGCTGTTCGACACGGGCAAGGGGCCAGGCGTGTGGGTGATCAACGGCTCGCCGGCCAAAGTGTCCTGGCGGCCGGTGGAGGTCCAGCATCTGGCTGACGACAGCGCGCGCATCACAGGTCAAATCCTGCAAGGCGATCGCGTTGTCGCACTCGGCGCGCATCTGCTGCGCGAAGGTGAGTTGGTGCGGGTGGCAAACCAGGCCGTCGCCGTGGCGAGCGAAGGGGGCCAGCCATGACGAGTCAGGGGCGCTTCAACTTGTCTGCGCTGGCGGTGCGCGAACGCTCGGTCACCTTGTTTTTGATCTTTCTGATCTCGTTGGCCGGGCTGCTCTCGTTCTTCAAACTCGGCCGCGCGGAAGATCCCGCTTTTACGGTCAAGGTAATGACCATCATCACTATATGGCCCGGCGCCACCGCGCAGGAAATGCAGGACCAGGTCGCCGAAAAAATCGAAAAGCGCATGCAGGAACTGCGCTGGTACGACCGCACCGAAACCTACACGCGACCCGGCCTGGCCTTCACCACCCTAACCTTGCTCGACAGCACGCCTCCGTCGGAAGTACAGGAAGAGTTCTACCAGGCCCGCAAGAAAGTCGGCGACGAGGTCAACAATCTTCCGCCCGGCGTAATCGGGCCGATGGTCAACGACGAATACGCGGATGTCACCTTTGCGCTGTTCGCGCTCAAAGCCAAGGGCGAACAGCAGCGCCTTCTGGTGCGCGACGCCGAAAGCCTGCGCCAGCGCGTGCTGCACGTGCCGGGCGTGAAGAAGGTCAACATCATTGGCGAGCAGGCAGAGAAGATCTACGTCGAGTTCTCGCATGATCGCCTGGCCACGCTGGGCGTGAACCCGCAGGACGTGTTCGCCGCGCTCAACAGCCAAAACGCGCTGACGCCGGCCGGCTCTGTGGAAACGAAGGGACCGGAGGTGTTCATACGCCTGGACGGCGCCTTCGATTCGTTGGAGAAGATCCGCGACACACCGGTAGTGGCCCGCGGCCGCACGCTGAAGCTGTCGGACATCGCCACCGTCAAGCGCGGCTATGAAGATCCTGCCACCTTCATGATCCGCAGCAACGGTGAACCTGCGTTGTTGTTGGGCATCGTTATGCGCGATGGCTGGAACGGACTGGATCTTGGCAAAGCGCTGGACCACGAGGTCGGTGCGATCAACGCAGAGTTGCCACTGGGCATGAGCCTCACGAAGGTCACCGACCAAGCTGTCAACATCAGCTCGGCGGTCGACGAGTTCATGCTGAAGTTCTTCGTCGCGCTGCTGGTGGTGATGCTGGTGAGCTTCGTCAGCATGGGCTGGCGGGTGGGATTGGTGGTGGCCGCGGCCGTGCCGTTGACGCTGGCGGTGGTGTTCGTGGTTATGGCCGCTACCGGCAAGAACTTTGATCGCATCACTTTAGGCTCGCTGATTTTGGCGCTAGGCCTGTTGGTGGACGATGCCATCATCGCCATTGAAATGATGGTGGTGAAGATGGAAGAGGGCTACAGCCGCATGGCCGCTTCCGCTTATGCCTGGAGCCACACCGCTGCGCCCATGCTGGCGGGCACACTGGTGACGGCGGTGGGCTTCATGCCCAACGGGTTCGCGCGATCCACCGCCGGCGAATACACCAGCAACATGTTCTGGATTGTGGGCATTGCGCTGGTCGCTTCCTGGGTCGTGGCAGTGGTGTTCACGCCGTACCTGGGCGTGAAGATGCTGCCCGAGTTCAAGAAAGTCGAAGGGGGCCACGAGGCAATCTACGACACGCCAAGTTACAACCGTTTCCGTCAGACGCTGGGGCGCGTCATCGCGCGCAAATGGCTGGTAGCCGGTTCCGTGGTGGGTCTTTTCGTACTGGCCATCCTCGCCATGGCGGTGGTGAAGAAGCAGTTCTTTCCCATCTCCGACCGACCGGAAGTACTGGTCGAAGTGCAGATGCCCTACGGCACCACAATCGATCAGACCAGCGCCGCTTCGATGAAGGTGGAAGCCTGGCTCGCCAAACAAAAGGAAGCCAAGATCGTTACCACCTATATTGGTCAAGGCGCCCCGCGATTCTATCTAGCGCTGGGTCCCGAGCTGCCTGACCCATCGTTCTCCAAAATCGTGATTCGCACCGATAACGAGGACGAGCGCGATGCGCTGAAGCAACGGCTACGTGAGGCTGTCGCGGAAGGCTTGGCCTCCGAGGCGCGCGTGCGTGTCACCCAACTCGTGTTCGGCCCGTATTCGCCATTCCCAGTCGCCTATCGCGTCACCGGTCCGGATACGGATGCCCTGCGCGGTATCGCGGCGAAAGTGGAGCAGGTGATGTATGCCAGCCCTATGATGCGCACGGTCAACACAGATTGGGGTACGCGCACTCCTACGTTGCATTTCACCCTACAGCAGGACCGGTTGCAGGCGGTGGGGCTCACCTCCAACGCGGTGGCGCAGCAGCTGCAGTTCTTGCTGAGCGGCGTGCCGGTCACTTCGGTAAGGGAGGACATTCGCACCGTCCAAGTCGTTGCGCGGTCGGCCGGCGATGTTCGTCTTGACCCGGCCAGGATTGGCGACTTCACGCTGGCCGGCGCCAATGGTCAACGCATTCCGTTGTCGCAGGTGGGCAAGGTCGATGTTCGCATGGAAGAACCGATCATGCGCCGTCGCGACCGTATGCCGACGATCACGGTGCGAGGCGATATCGCCGATAACCTGCAGCCGCCAGACGTTTCTACTGCTATCAGTAAGCAGCTTCAGCCGATCATCGCCAAGCTGCCTAGCGGCTACCGCATCGAGCAGGCCGGCTCCATCGAAGAGTCGGCCAAGGCAACGACCGCCATGCTGCCGCTGTTCCCAATCATGCTGGCGTCCACGTTGCTCATCATCATCTTCCAAGTGCGTTCCATCTCCGCGATGGTGATGGTGTTCCTGACCAGCCCGCTGGGCTTGATCGGCGTGGTGCCCACCTTGATCTTGTTTCAGCAACCCTTCGGCATCAATGCGCTGGTCGGCCTGATTGCGCTGTCGGGCATCTTGATGCGCAACACGTTGATCCTGATTGGGCAGATCCGTCACAACGAAGAAGCAGGGCTGGATCCATTCCATGCGGTGGTCGAGGCCACCGTGCAGCGCGCGCGGCCGGTGATCCTCACCGCGTTGGCGGCGATCTTGGCCTTCATTCCGCTAACCCATTCGGTGTTCTGGGGAACCCTCGCCTACACGCTCATAGGTGGCACTTTTGCAGGAACGATTCTGACCCTGGTGTTCCTGCCGGCGATGTATTCCATCTGGTTCAAGATCCGGCCGGGGAATGCGGGAGACGGACGCAAAGATCGGCATGAGCCGTCGCGGCCGTCGATGCACAGGCTAGAGGAAGCTGCTGCCGGATAGCAGCACGAAGACGCGCCTGAATCGTCATTGTAATCATCCATCGAGTGCTACTGATCCATCTCTTGCCAATTTCTGCATCAAAGGAAACCGTCATGTCTAACTCCAAAGTTGTCGTTGTTACCGGTGTGTCGTCGGGCATCGGACGCGCCACCGCGACGAAATTCGCTAAACGAGGTTGCCGCGTGTTCGGCACCGTGCGCAACGTTGCCAAGGCAAACCCAATTGTCGGCGTCGAGTTGGTCGAAATGGATATCAGCGACAACGCTTCCGTAAAGAGCGGCATTCAATTCATCATCGATCGCGCCAAGAGCATCGACGTACTGATCAACAACGCTGGAACCAGCTTGGTCGGCGCGGTAGAGGAAACGAGCGTCGCCGAGGCGGGCTCGCTGTTCGATGCCAACGTCTTCGGCATCCTGCGCACTACTCAGGCCGTACTGCCGCATATGCGCTCGCAGCGCAGTGGAAGAATCGTCAACATCAGCTCGGTGCTCGGCTTTCTGCCGGCGCCGTACATGGGCCTGTATGCGGCGTCCAAGCACGCCGTGGAAGGGCTTTCCGAAACGCTGGACCACGAAGTGCGCCAATTCGGCGTGCGCGTAAGCTTGGTCGAGCCGACCTTTACCAGAACCAACCTGGACGCCAATGCGCCGCAGGTCGGCGCGAAAATCGCAGACTACGACCGCGAGCGCGAGCTTGCCTCGCGCGCCATCGTCAAAGCGGTCAAAGGTGGACCAGAACCTGATGGCGTGGCTGATGCCGTTGTCGACGCAGCGCTCGGCGTCTGGCGCATGCGCCGCACGCCGGGCGGCCAGGCATCCTTGCTGAGCAAGTTGCGCCGTTTCATGCCAGCTGCTCCCGTCGATGCAAGTTTGAGAAAAACATTCGGACTGGGCTGAAGCGCGCGCGCACCCTCTTAATAGAGGACCTCATGACCTATACAAAAACCATCAACTGGGCCGCTCAGCAGGAAGCTGCGCGGCAACGTTCGCTTGCAGGTGGCGGCAAGCCAGGCCTCGCTCCGATTAAGCAGCTTGCCGGCAAGAGCGGGAGTGAGATTCTCTCGGCGATGATGTCCGGAGAATTGCCGTACCCACCGATGAACGAAACCATGAACATGACACTACTGGAGGTAGATCACGGCCATGCGGTGTTCCAAGGCATTCCGCTTATGCAGCACTACAACCCATTAGGTACGGTGCATGGTGGATGGTTCGCTGCTCTGTTGGACTCGGCCATGGGCTGTGCTGTGCAGAGTACATTGCCACCCGGACGCTCCTATACGACCGCCGAACTCAGCATCAACATCATGCGGCCAGCCTCCGATCATACGGGACCACTGCGCGCGGTCGGCACAGTCCTTTATGGTGGCCGGCAGACCAGCACGGCCCAGGCTCGCATCGAAGATGAAAAGGGCAAGTTGTACGCCCATGCGACTGCAACCTGCTTTGTCTTCGACATGACGGAAGGTTGACAGTGCGGGCTAGCTTATTGGCAAAGCTCGCACGGAAGCTAGGTAAAGTGCGTCGTAGCGATCCATCTTGCACTGGCCAATAAAGCCCAGGCGATACACCACTCGTACTTCAGCGTCTGCTTTCGGTTAACCAATCCTGACAAATGTATGTCGCGAACTGGCCGAAAACAGATACTTAGTGGTGCGCAGTGGCGAGTAGTCCGCATTGCCTAGTCGTTCCCTGTTCCTTCCCTGTTACGTTCCCTGATCGATTCCCTGCTACCGACGGGCCGTCGAAAAAGGCTTCTGCCCGAAAATGGCGTCAGACGTGGCCTACAGGGCAACCCCGAGACCGCAGGGGCGTCGTTTTCGCGAAAAATTCCCTGTAAATTTCCCTGTTACCGGGAATTTTGACCGGAGACGGGTACTCAGCGGACTGTCCACACCACCATTCAGTCGCACGAGCGGAGCATTTGGCCGCTGCAATGTCAGAAATGTGAATTAGGTAGTACCCATCGCCTGATATGCTGCGAGCGCCCTCACGCGGGATTGCCCAAGATCAACTATCGGTTTGGGATATTTTGCGTTGCGTATGAGCGACGCATTCTTCCAGGGTTCGTGCAGGAGCTCCACAGGCTGTGCGGCGAGCTCCGGCAGCCAGCGCCGAAGATAGTGCCCATCAGGGTCGAATTTCTTTGCCTGCGTTACCGGATTAAAAACACGGAAATACGGTGCCGCGTCGGCGCCCGTACCGGCGACCCATTGCCAGCCTAGTGAATTATTGGCGAGGTCCGCGTCGACCAACGTATCCCAGAACCAGCGAGCGCCGTGATGCCAATGCTGGCGCAGGTTTTTTGTTAGAAAGCTCGCGACCACCATGCGGACACGGTTGTGCATCCAGCCCGTATGCCAGAGTTCGCGCATACCCGCATCAACCAGAGGTATGCCCGTTTCTCCACGGCACCAACGCGCGACCCATTCTGCATTATCTTCCCATTGAAACTTGGCGAAGCGCGGGTTGAAACTCGTACGGGTCGAGTCGGGGAAGTGATAGAGCAAGTGGTGCGCAAATTCGCGCCACCCCAGTTCACGCAGATAGGGCTCGATGTTCGGGTGCGGCGAACTTGCGCCGGCGTGACGCAGGAGTTGCGCATGAATTTGGCGCGGCGTGATCTCGCCAAAATGCAGATGAGGAGAGAGTCGAGACGTGCCCGGCTGCCCGGGGATGTCGCGCAGCGTTGCATATCCGGAGAGTGCGTCTTCGCAGAATTGTGCCAGCGATTCGCCGGCGCCGGCCGAGCCCGGGCGCCAGGCGGCCTCCAAGCCGGTGTCCCATGGAATGCGCGGCAGCAAATGGAGATCCGAAAGCGTCATGCCTGAATCGACCTTCAACCAATCTCGAAGCTCCGGTACAGGCAGTGGAGATGCAGCATCGAGCGAGGCGCGGATATTGCGCCAAAACGGGGTGAAGACGCGGTAGGGCTCACCGCTCTTTGTGGCCACTTCCCAGGGTTCTCGCCACAAATTGCCGGGCTGGCTGTGCACTGCGAGGCCGAGCTTGCGCAATCCATCTTTTACCCGCGTATCGCGAGCGATGGCTGCGGGTTCGTATTGGCGGTTCCAGTACACCGCATCGATACGATACCTTGCTGCGAGTGCTTCCAATATTGGGAGCGGATCTCCTCGGTGAAGTAACAATGTCGCACAGGACCGCTCCAACTCGCCTTGCAGTGCCTCGAGCGAATGATGCAGCCACCATCTGCTGGCAGCGCCTGGTTCCCATGGAGCTTCCAGCTCTGGCGCGTGAATATATAGTGGCAGCACCCGCGAATGCCGAAAACACGCGAGCGTCAACGCTGGATTGTCAGCCATGCGCAGATCGCCGCGAAACCAGACGATTGCCGTGCTCATCCGCGGAAATCGGTCATGGTTTCGAGGCCTCACTCGTTCTTTGCGGCACCTTCCTCAAATTTTCGATCGAGTAACCGAGCTGTTCGACCTTGCTTATCAGCCGTTGGTAGTCCTCGGGGGAGATACTCGGACTGCGAGCCATGATCCAAACATAGTCACGGGCGTCGCGAGCAATAATGGTCTGTTGATAATCCCGGTCGATGTAGGCAACGATGTACTGAGCACGAATTGGCCAGACGAATTGCATTCCCCAAACGACATTCTTGCTATCCGCATTTGCGCGAGCCACAGGGTGGAGTGTTCTCGGCGGCGCGTCAAAGCTGCCGTTCCGATATCGGAAAGTAGTCTGTATTTCACCATCGGGCGACAGTACGTAGCTCTCAACTGCATCGTAAGCATTCCTTTCGATGAAGGTTGGAATGTGTGCGATGACGTACCAGTCTCCCATGAAGCGAGGCAAGTCGATTCCGTCGACCGGCTTGATCGCCTCACGATGTGGAGAGCAAGCCGCCAGGATCATGGCAGATGCAAGGGAAGAAAAAATTCGTCGTTTCATTCCCATCGTTCATGCCCGCCCGATTTGGCAAAACGGTAGTGAGCGACCAGCCATTCGCGTCCATCGGCATAACCGAACAACTCCGCGCAGGCCATCCAGAACATACGCCAGCGTTGCAGCCACAGTTTCGCAGCCTCGCCATACGTCGATTCGAGAACCGGCATGATCGCTTCACCGTTTTCATCTTGATTCTTGAGCCAGTCTTCCGCAGTACGTTGGTAGTGGCTGCCGCTCACAAGCCAACGCTGTTCCAGCGTGAGATGTTGTTGAAACCAAAGCAACGTATCGGCGGCGGGCATGATGCCTCCCGTGAAGAAATGGCGGCCCAGCCAATTGTCCTCACCTTGGGTTTCGAACGGATACATCAACACGCGATGGCAGAAGATGTGGACGAACAATTTGCCGTCGGGACGCAACCAGGACGATATCCGTGCCAACAATGTTTCGTAGTTGCGCAGATGTTCGAACATCTCGATCGAGACGCAGCGGTCGAAGCTTCCTGCCGGCATTTGTAAGTGATTTATGTCGCAGGTGAAGACCTGAACGTTCTTCAGTCCGTACTCTTGGCAACGCGTCAGGATAAATTCGCGTTGAGATCGCGAGTTCGACACAGCGGTGATTCGCGCCGTTGGAAAGCGCTGGGCCATCCATAGCGTCATCGATCCCCAGCCACAACCAAGTTCGAGTATTTGTTGACCATCGGCTAGGTCAGCCCGTGCCGCACAGAGAGCCAGCATGGCTTCTTCGGCTTCGGCGAGGGTCTCCCCGCCGGTGGGGTAGTAGCAGGCCGAATATTTCAAGCGCGGGCCCAAGCACCGTCGGAAGAATTCGGTCGGCAACTCATAATGCTGCTGATTCGCATCGTCCGTGTGCACTGCGATGGGGCTCTGACGTAACAGGTCCATGTCTCTGGCAAACGCTTCGCTCTGATGGCTCCGCGCTGCTTCTTCCCTGAGCCGCGCTGCGCATAAGCGCCTTATACCCATGCGTACAAGTGTGTCAGGAAGCCAGCGACGCTCCGCCATGCCCAGCAGACCTCCCGCGGGCGAATCGTGAGGCAACTCAGTGGTGGAAAAGGTCGAGGCTTGGCTCATGGCTCGCTCCGTGGAAACCAGGGAATCAACATGGGAGTGGTGCGCTGATAGGTTCGGTAGAGTTCGCCCCGTGTGCGCAGCGCTTGCGCTTCGGTATGCGGAATACCACTCAGCCAGCGCAGAAAGACATACATGAGCACGGGCCCTAGCCAGCTGATGGCCGCACCCGATGCGAGTGCGACATACGAAAACCAGTGCAGCCACTCGAAAAAATAGTTCGGGTGTCGGGAATAGCGCCAAAGACCCTCGCGGCATACGAGACCCTGGTTGCCGGGTGTAGCGCGAAATTGAGCGAGTTGAGCGTCCGCGAGTGTTTCCCCGGCGACGGCAAAGACCCAGATCAGGACCGCGCTGACAAGCCAGATCAAGGTCGGCGCCTCAGCCTGATTGGATGCGGGAATGAATGGAGTCGCAAACAACACGACGAGCAGCGCCTGGAACTGGAAGAACGCAAACCACTTGCGCTGATCGTCGCCCCAGAGCGTGCGCAAGCGCGCGTAGCGGCCATCCTCATGCTCGCCGCGTACACGCCGCAGCAAGTACAGCGCCAGGCGCCATCCCCAGATGCCGCCTAACGCCGCCAGCATGACGCGCGAGACAGTTGAGCCGTTGCCAAGGGCCGCGAGCAGCAACGCGGCCGACCCTAGGCTCGCGGCCCATACAGCATCCACGATTCCCGCGTTGTGGTTACGACGCTGCCAGGTCCATGCGACGGTTTGCGCGGTGGCAGATAAGCACCATATGACGAAAAGTTGCTTGGTTGAGCTCATCTCGGTATCTCCGCGCTCATCTTTTGTACGAAGCGTCTACGAAATTGACCAAACAGATACATGACAAGCGCCCACGCAGAGCCAAGGGCAACCAGTCCCGTCCAAGTCGTTTCAGCAAATGCGATGGCACCAAACCCTCGCGCCGCAGCGAGATACGCGAGCGGTGCACCAATTGCGCCCAGTACGGCAGCTATTGCCGGGCGATCAACGATGAAAGCCAAGGAATGGTTGATTGTTAGGCCGAACGATGCCCAGATCGCGAGAATCCAAAGCGGTGCCAGCGCAGCGGGTTGAGGCGCCGCATAGCGCAAAAGGCCGCTCGCCATTAATCCTCCGTCAATAACGATTCCGAGCGCGAGCGCGAGCATCAAAGCGAACATGTCTGCTTTACGGTTACGCGATGCGTATCCCTGCAAGCAGACGAATATTCCAGCACTGACGATGCCAAGCCAGGGGTATGCGCGAGCCGCGCCAATTACTGATGCAAACCAAACAAGTTGATATCCCACAACATTGCTCAAGTTCGCCATGGTTAGGCCTCGAACCGCTCAAGTTCCACAAGGTACTCTGCGTTGCGACAACCGGGCTTGGCCATAAGTAATTGTGAAACGCCGATCGAGCGTTCACGGAAGCCTCCTTCGCAGTAGGAAAGGTAAAACTCCCACAAACGGATGAACCGTTCGTCGTAGCCCAAGGCACGAATTTTTGAGAGATTGGCAATGAAGCGCGCACGCCAGGCTCGCAATGTAAATGCATATGAACTGCCGAAATCTTCCAGATGAGTCAAGGCAAGATCACTGCTGCGCGTCTTTGCAGCGACCAGGGCCGCGACGGAGGGGATGAAGGAGCCGGGGAAGATGTGGCGCTTGATGAAATCTACCGAGCGGAGAGCCTGCTCGTATCGGTGATCCTCGATGGTTATGGCCTGCACGAGCGCCAAACCGTCGGGTTCGAGCAGCTCGCCAATCTTTCCGAAGTAAGTATCGAGCTGGCGCGCTCCAATCGCTTCCACCATTTCGATCGAGACGAGCCTGTCATACCTGCCGCGTAGATCGCGATAGTCATCGAGAAGTACGGTCACGCGGCTATCGAGACCGGCCGAAGCTACGCGCTCGCAAGCCAAGGCATGTTGCTCGCGAGAAATCGTGGTTGTCGTGACATGACAGCCGTAGTGCGTTGCGGCGTGTACCGCAAAACCACCCCAGCCTGAGCCGATCTCAATTACGCGGTCGCGTGGACTCAGACGCAGCTTTGCACATATGCGGTTAAGTTTGCGCGCGGAAGCTTCCTCCAGTGACTCGCATTCGTCGGCAAACAATGCGGAGGAGTACATCAGATCCGGCGACAGAAACAGCTCAAACAGCCCATTGCCGAGATCGTAGTGCGCAGCGATGTTGCGTTGCGCACCTCGACGCGTGTTTGTTCGCCAGAGGTCAAGGGCGCGCATCACCCAAGCACCAAGACGCGCAGGCCCTCTTTCCATACCGTCGAGGAGGTCGCGATTGCGCAGGAGCAGGCGCACGAGGCCCACAAGATCATCGCAGCGCCACCAACCGTCTCGAAACGCTTCGGCCGCGCCGACGCTGCCATTGGCCGCGACGGCTCGGTAGAAGCGTGGGTCGACTACGATGATTTCGGGGCTTGGCAGAGTGGAATCGACTTCACCGAATTCGATTTTTCCGAGGGCGTCGATCAGCCGCAGATGCCCTTGACGTAATGCAGCCAGCCGCCCGACAAGCTGACTGCGCAACATGCGTTCCATAGGTCCCATGCTGACTGTCTGGGCCGCCACGCATTCGCCGATCTCGCTCATTTGGGTACTCTCGAAAAGGGTGGATGTGGATAGATTGGGCTACGCTTCAAGTACAGGCGCAGTGCTTGCCAATAGATCGCGCCCAGTACATGGATAGTCATTGCCGGGTATCGAATCAGCACGCGTGCAAGGGCGCTCCCGTCGAGGGTGCGGCGTTGCAGGGCGAGAGTTGCGTCGAAGTCGCGCTCGGGCCCATTAAGGACGTCCATGTGTACATGGACATCCTCCGCAGGTGCCGTGAACGTCCATGCATACTTCCGTTCCATCGGCAGGAATGGTGAAACATGGAAAGATTTGTCGAACTCCCAGCGCAGCGCGCGGCCGTGGACTCGTGCGAAAGAAGACGGCAGCACATAGGCATGCCGCTCGCGCCAGGGGGTATTGGTGATTTCTGCGACGATGCAATCCAGCGTCGTGCCATCCTGCGCGTAGCAGTAATAGAAGCTCACCGGGTTGAATACGTGTCCGCAGTAACGCAAGTGCGTGAGCAGGCGGATGGGGCCCGCGGGTGGATCAAACCCGGCGGCCGCGATGCGCTGCCGGACTGCGTCGGCAAGTGATAAATCTGCTGGGCCAAGATAGTCTTCGCGACGGAATTCCGCGACATTGCGGTGTCTGGTCGACCAGAGCCATCGCCCGGCGAAAACACGATCGATCTCGTCCAGATCGAGATAGAGTTGGGCGATGCGATAGGAAAAGCAGTGCGCCATGGGCGAGTGCCGGCGATGGCGCACGCGACCTTCGTAGACGGCGCTGGAGAGCGCGGCGCTCAAGCGGGTATCCATTGGAGATCCCGTGCTGATGACCGTGCGGGCGCCTTCTCCTTCCAGTGAGTGCCGAGCGCCGCGGCCACATCGACCGCGCTTCGCATGCCGTCTTCATGAAAGCCCCAGCCCCAATACGCGCCGGCGAACAAGGTACGTCGCCGGCCTTGGATTTCGCCACGGCGTTTTTGCGCCGCCACCGAGACGTGGGTGTATACGGGATGGTGATAACTCATTCGCCGCAGGATCTTGCTTGGATCAATCGCATGGGTTCGATTGAGCGTGACGATGAAAGTTTGTGGTGCGCTAATACCCTGAAGTAGATTCATGCAGTAGCTCACCGTGCATCCTTGCGCTCGGTCTTTCTGGACGGTCACGTTCCAAGCGGCCCATGCCTTTTGCGAACGCGGCAGCAAGCTTGTATCCGTGTGAAGTACGGTGTCGTTGGCCTGATACGTGAGTGCGCCGAGAATTTCACGCTCACGCGCGTCGGCATCGGTCAAGAGCGCAAGGGCTTGATCGCTATGACAGGCGATTACCAATTGATCGAAATATTCGGTCCCGTTGGGGGTGCGTACCTCAACGCGCCCGGTCTCTCGCGTCACGCCGACCACTGGGGAATTCGGGCGTTCATCGACGCACCAATGGGCGCGAAGCGCCTCGACGTAGCGGCGCGATCCTCCCTCGACGATGCGCCATTGAGGGCGGGATCCGAGCGACAGCATATGGTGATTGGCCATGAATCTGACCAAATAGCCCATAGGAATTTTCAGGATGTCGCTTGGCGGTGACGACCAGAGTGCCGAGGCCATCGGCACGAGATGATCGTCTCGGAACGTATCGCTGAAGCAGTGCAGCGCTAGGTAGTTCTCGAGCGTCGGCCCGTCGCCGTCCTGGGTAAGCAAAGCGGGTGCGAGTCGATAGAAACGGGCGATGTCGCGCAGCATGCTTAGAAAGCGGAACGACAGAATATTTCGTCGTTGGCAGAAGAGCGTATCAATGGTCGCGGCGTTGTATTCGAGACCCGTTGCTTCGTTGCACACAGAAAAGCTCATGGTCGTCGGCTTGGTCGCCACGCCGAGTTCTTCGAACATTCGAGTCAGCAACGGGTAGTTCTGGCGGTTGTGTACGATGAAACCGGTGTCGATCGCATAATCTCCCTGAGCATCGGAGATATCGTGAGTGTGTGTATGTCCGCCGAGATAGTCGTTCGCTTCAAAGAGCACTACTTCGTGCTCGCGTGAGAGCAGCCACGAGGCAGCGAGCCCAGCGATTCCAGAGCCGATGATGCCGATCCGCATATCAGGCTCGGCTTCTTGACAGGACCCAGGCGGGTACGGGTTTCAGGTTATGAACGACGCCGCAGAAGGCGAGAGCACGCAGACCAATCCACGTTAGATCGAGCTCCCACCAGAAGAAACCTTGCCGGGCGCTGCCTGGGAAAAAGTGATGATTGTTGTGCCAACCCTCCCCAAGGGTCAGTACGGCGAGAAGAGCATTGTTGCGGCTATCGTCGCGCGTGGAGAAACGCCGGCTGCCAAATCGGTGTGCTAACGAGTTGATGGTCACCGTCGCGTGAAAAAGTAGCGTCGTCGACACAAAAAACCCCAAGACGAGCATCTGCTCACCATTGGTCTGGAGTTCGGGTGCAACATGGGCGAGTATCGCTCCAAGAAGAAATAGGCTCGTCGCCAAAGCGAGCGGGGCGACAATATCGTATCGGTCGAGCCAGCGAAGCTCAGGGTATTTAGCGAAGTCAGCAATGCGCCTGAGATCCGTCTGGAACGCGCAAGGAGTCAGGAACCAGCCCATATGGCTCCACAGGAAGCCACGCACGCCCGGCGAATGGGGGTCAAGGTCGGTATCTGCGTGTCGATGATGGTCTCGATGATGCGCGGCCCACCAAAGAGGGCCACGCTGAGCACTTGAGGCGCCGATCAGCGCAAATGCAAATTGCGTGACTCGAGACGTGCGAAACGTTCGGTGTGCGAAATATCGGTGATAGAACCCCGTAATCGCGAACATGCGCAGAAGGTAAAGCAAGCCCGCGGTCCAAAGAGCGGTCGTGGAGACGCCTGTGAAGAACACTCCGAAACAGGCTAGATGCATGCCGATAAATGGCCCAGCGCGCCACCAATCGACGCGCTCTGCCGCCAATGTGTCGGCTGACACCGCAACTGCCGAGTCGAACCACTGCCTCAAGGCACTTAATCGACGAGGCACCCCCGTTAGAGAGTCGGCTGGCGAGCGCTCATCGCTGTTTTTTGAGGATTCCGGCATGTCGGCCTGACCCTAAGCTTGGTTACCCAGCTATACGGGAAGAACAGGCAACTAGATTCAGCAGTAGGACGAAATCCAAACTGGGCGATCGTTCGTATACACAGAAGCAAACGAGAGATCGGGGCCGGAGATTCGGCAGCCAGCTAAGCGCATGCAAGAGCCCTAGCGTCTTGGAGCGCTGCCACATTCGAACTTGATAGGTAAACGCCATAGGCCGCGAAGCACCGACTCCGGTGCCTTGGCGTCGTTAAAGGGTGCCGAGATGATCCGTAAGCAGGTAAAGTCCAACGTCGTCGACTTCTCGGTTAAACGGCGCATGCCGATCTCCCCAACTACCCCGGTCCTGGATGCCGAATACTGGGCCGCGCAGATCGACGAAGTCGCTCGATTGCGCGACCCTGCTGGCTTCATGCGCATTTATGATCATTTCGCGCCGCGCCTAAGCCGCTACTTGCTCGGCTTGACCAAAAGTCAGGAAGTAACCGACGAACTTGTGCAGGAAGCGATGTTACGCGTTTGGACGAAAGCAGGGTCTTACGATGCGGCTCGCTCAAATGTGGTGACCTGGATATTCCGCATCGCCAGAAATCTCTATATCGACCGCGTTAGAAACGAGCCGAACTGGTGTGCGATCAACGAAGGAATCCAGTACCTCGATGAGATGCAAACGCGATTCGGAATGTCAACTACCGAATCGTTCAACGACGAGTTGATCTTGCAGAATGCAATCAATGCACTGCCTGCGCTGGAAGCACGTCTGGTACGAATGTCTTATCTCGAAGCGAAGTCGCACAGTGAGCTGGCCAAAGAGCTCGGCATGCCCCTGGGATCGGTCAAGACGGTTTTGCGCAGAGCATTTATCAAGTTGCAATTCGCCATGAGGAACAGGTAGTGAAACCCACCCATCATCTCGATATTACTTCGCTGATGAGCCACTCTGCCGGCGGTATGCCGTCGGCCTTCGCCATAGTCGCGGCGACGCATTTGAGCCTCTGTCCGCACTGTCGACTCGAGCTGGACCATGCGGATCGTATTGGCGGTGTGCTTCTCGATAAGCAGGAACCAGCGATGCTCCGAGCCGGCGCCCGAGAAATGATCCTAGATCGGATTAAATCGTTGAGCCTCGAACAGCCGGAGATCCATGCTCAAGATGTTTGCGACCTGGATGCGCTTCCGTTGCCATTACGCCCATATTTTGGCGAAACGTATAGTCAACTTGCTTGGCGTTTTGTGGCTCCTGGCATCCATCGAGCCACGACACATGAAGCTGTGGCTGGTGGCGATTTGATGTTGCTCCGCGTCGCGCCCGGCAAGAGCATTCCCGAGCACACCCATGGCGGCAACGAGATGACGTGCATTCTGCGCGGTGCCTACGACGATTTGTTGGGCCATTTCGGGCCGGGTGATCTCGCCGATCTTGATGGCGAAACTTTTCATCAGCCCGTGACATCCCCGGGCAGTCCATGCATATGCGTCGCCGCGACGGATGCGCCTCTGCGTTTCAAAGGCTGGTTTGCACGGACGCTGCAACCGCTATTCGGTCTCTAGGGGTATCGCCAGGTTCATGACATTGCGATGTAGCCGCTTCTGGCGGTGTCGAACCAATTTTCGGATTGCGATTACTGAGTCTGACGGCGCAAAGAATAGAGACGTAGGATTGGAAGAAGGCCTGAAGCGGGCGAGCGAGATTGGTCAAGTGGGGTCTTAAAATGAAGAAGTGGCGAAGTTTGGTCGTCTTTTTTCTGCTTGTGGGAGGTGCTTCAGCCGTCGGAGCCTTCGCCCACCCGGACCGCTGGTACACGACTATCACCAAACCGGCATTTACCCCGCCTGACGCTGTTTTCCCGCTGGTATGGACCTTGCTCTATGCGTTCATGGCTATCGCGGCTTGGCGCGTATATCGCCGATACGGGGTGGACAGGTCGATTCTACTTTGGGGATCTCAACTCGCTGTCAATGCGACGTGGTCGCCTATCTTCTTTCGCGCACATGCGATCGGCTGGGCGTTCGCGGATATTCTCTTGCTTCTGGTGCTTGCTGCTTTGACTACGTATTTGTTCTTGAAGAGAGATAAAGCAGCCGGACTTATGATGGCTGCCTATGTTGCGTGGGTAGCTTTCGCGGCCACGCTTACTCTGCAGATTTTTCGCCTCAACTAGTCAGTCCTATTGGCAGGGTTCTAAACGCGGTGATGACGATGCCGCGGTACTTCGCTGCGGCCTGATCGCCTGCATCACAACCAATGTTGGCAGTTGGTAGTGCTTGGCATGTTGCCCCACACGGCACTGGCTCATGCATACCGATGCAGACGTTGGTCATTGCGTTCAGCGTGTGGCCGATCTGTGGGTGCTCGAACTGCCCAGGTTATAGAGCAGTTGAGAGTCCTCTGCGGCGCTCCCTCATGCGAAACGAGCCCTCGACCGGATGCAGCTTTATACCGAACTGCTAAACGCCAAGAATGCCACCTTTCGCTACGATTGGTCCGCTCGGCGCCGCGTGCGGCATGCCGAGCTGTGGCTCGAGCGTGACCGCGAGCGTCGCGCCGGCGACAAGTTCTTTCTGCAGCCCGATCGGCACCGCGATCGTGTGTGCCTTCTCGTTGGACACGAAGCCGAGAGAAAGAGGAGACTTGCCGGCTGGAATGATCCAGAGCTCATCGACACGGCCGTCGTCGGCAAGCGAGCGGGGTACTGGCACCATCAGAAGCTTGCCGCGCGCAAGATCGATCGAAGCAATCCAGCCCGTTGAGCCATCATCGCGAAGCAGTACGGTCACCGGGCGCGCGGCTTCTTCTTTACCTATGCTCGGCGGTTCGGGTGGCGCAGTCGGACGACCGATGAACAAAGTGGCTAGTGCCGCAGCCGCTGCCAGCCCCGCCAAACCGCGCCAGAAGCCGACGTTATTCCACAATCCGGGGCGCAGGGCTTCGGCGGCCGGCCAGCCCAGGCGATTGCGGATGCGTGGCCACAAATGCGCCGGCGGCTCCTCAGCAGTGACATTGGTTGTCCACGCCGAAAAATGAGTTTCCCACTCGTCGACAAGGCGGCCGAACATCGGCTCGCTGACGATCCTCGCCTGCGCGTGACGCCGTTCGAATGCATCGAGAACGCCGAGTACGTATTCGCCTGCGCGGATCGCGTCACTCGGCGGCGGTGCAGAATCGTCGTCGAATCGGTCAGGGTTTGTACTCATGATTCCAGGCACGCACGCAGTTGCATCAACCCCCGGCGAATCCAGCTCTTTACTGAACCCAAGGGTGCTTGTGCCCGACGTGCGAGCTCCTCATAGGTGGCCGCGTCGAAGAACGCGGTGTGGATCAGGGTGCGTCGGCGCGCGTCGAGTTGACGTATACATTCATCGAGACGCGCGCTATCGGTCCCGGCCTGTGCCAAGTCGAGTGGTGATGGGCTTTGGTCTGGAATCGACTCCGCAAAGTCGATCGGCGCCGAGCTGCCCCATGCCGGATTCGAGCGCAAACGATCGATTGCGCGATTGCGCGCGATCGCGCCAAGCCAAGTATTGGGGCCCGCACGCGCCGGGTCGAACTGCACAGCCTTGTTCCAAATCGCAATGTAAGTGTCCTGCAAAGCTTCTTCGGCTTCGCCGCGATCCGGAAGCACGCGCAGGCAGATGGCGAACAACATGCCGGATGTCGCCCGATACAACGTCTCGAAGGCAACGCGCTCGCCTGAGGCGACGCGGGTGAGCAGTGATGCCACGTTGGCTAGGGAATCGTTCTGTGTGCTCACCGGCAATATCCGTCCATTCGCTGTGAAGGTGGAGTCGTTCTCGCCGCGTGCCCGGCGTACATGTTGGCGCCGTTTGCGTGGCAACTTATGCCACAAGCCGCCAGCCAAGATCAATTCATCAACGGCGTGGAAGGCTAGATTGTCGGCATGAGTGATGATATTCACGTACGGCAACGCCCGCTCAGGGTAAGTTGTGCCGCGGCGCCGGGATCCTTTGGATCGACCGAGATATCGCGTAGCTCCGGTGGAAATGCGATGCGTACGTCGAGATTGCGACCATCCAAGCCGCGGATGGTGCCTATCCCCTGGAATTCCAACAAGCTATGGTCGGCACGCCGGTAGCGCAGTGTCATAGATGGAGCGAGCAGGCGATACCAGGCATCCAACTCCACACGAAGATTACGCACTTTCGCGTCGCCGTTGTTAGGCTCAGTGATCAACACGGGTAGCGTCGCAAGTTTGCTGGGAACCACGATCGCCGCGCGCAAGGACGATTGCGGCGAGACCATATCCCAATGCGAGCGCAGATAGTCGTCGAAACCGGCATCGACGACGACGTCGACGCCAAGTTCAAGCTCGCGTTGCTTCACCACGGCATCATCTCTTCCCTGGGCGTAAGCGATGCGCCGCGCACCGTCGCCGCTCACACCCTCCCGGTAGGCAAGGCGAGCGTCGTAGAAATCGAAATCTGGCGCTGCCGGTGCTGACGAGGATTCGGACAGCAGTTTACGTGCGAAGGGCACCCCGTCCGGACATCGATATAAGACGAGGTGCCTGTCGATACCCCCGTCGCGATACAACCAGTGCGTTTCGCGATACAGCACGACACTGCCGTCGCGCGGATAGGCAATTCCTTCGTAGCGCTCGACCGGGGCGGCCGTGGCGCTCAGGGCCGCGCCTATGACAAGGCAAGCCGACATCGAAAACGCGACATGCGACGGTATTGGGCGAGACAACATAGTTCCGAGCGTTGAGGCTATCCGCTATACGGACGTTCGCGCAGTTTGGATGCAAGTTCTATCAAGTTCCGCGCAATCGCGAATACTTTATGAGCGCCGCCTGGCAGGAGAAGACAAGATCGACGCTGGTGCGGCCGCCCTGCGATCGGGCGAACGGGTCGCTCATGCCCCGCCGGCGCAGTCGCTTCATCAACTAGCGCTCTTCATGCGCGACCCGAAGAAATATTTTGATCGGGATGCATCCGCAGCTCTCCGCCAGGCGTAAGCCCAGTCAGCGGCAATCATGCCGTGCATGAAATGGGAGACGGACATGCAATTACCTCAGAGACTGGCACTAAGTGCATCGTTGGGGCTGGTGCTGGCAAGCTTCGCCAGTGCGTCGAGCCACCGCGAAGCACCCTTCACCGCTGCTCACCCCAAAGTTGACGGAACCGATTTCTACATGTTCCGAAGCTACGAGACAGGACGTGACGCCTTCGTAACGTTCATCGCGGACTACATTCCGCTGCAGGATGCTTACGGTGGCCCGAACTACTTCTCGATGGATCCGAACGCCCTTTACGAGATCGAAGTGGACAATCAGGGCGACGCACACGAGCACATAACCTACCAGTTCCGCTTTACCAATGCCTACCAAAACGTGGCGCTCAGTATCGGTGGCAAGAACATACCGGTGCCACTCGTCAACGTAGGGCCGTTTGGACCTGGAGTGACCGACGGCGACGCGAACAAGAATCTCATCGAGACCTATACCGTCACAGTCATCAACGGCGATCGTCGCAAGGGAACGGGGACTCTGGCGTCCAACCTGACCAGCGGCGGTACGACCTTTCGCAAACCGTTGGACAACATTGGCAGCAAGTCGATCCCGAACTATTCGACGTATGCCAACAATCACATTTTTTCGATCGGGATTCCCAATTGCAAGACGCCGGGACGCGTTTTCGTCGGCCAGCGCAAGGACCCGTTTGCCGTGAATCTCGGCGAAATATTCGATCTCGTGAACCTCAATCCGGTGGGGTCGCCGAATTCGGCGCCGAACGCAATCGGCGACAAGAACGTCACCTCCATCGCACTCGAAGTGCCCATCTCTTGTCTTACAAACGGCACCGACCCGGTGATCGGGGCATGGACCACGGCGAGTCTGCGCCAGGGTACCGTGTTGAACCCGGCTCCGGCGGGAACGGTCGGTAGCGGCGGAAAAGGCAAACCTGCGGAGCTGACCGGCGGTGCGTGGACTCAGGTTTCGCGGCTCGGTATGCCGCTCGTCAACGAAGTGGTTATCGGCCTGCCGGACAAGGATCGTTTCAACGCAAGCCAACCCAAGGACGACGGTCAATTTCTGGACTACGTGACCAACCCCTCGTTGCCTGCGCTGCTACAAGCGCTGTTCAACGTGCAGGCGCCGAGCACGCCTCGTAGCGACCTGGTCACTGTCTTTCTGACCGGAGTCCCAGGTCTGAATCGAGCCAAGTCGTTCACGCCCTCGGAGATGCTGAGGCTGAACACCTCGATCGCTCCGGTCGCTGCCCCGTCGCAGAACACGCTCGGCGTGCTTGGCAGCGACACCGCAGGTTTTCCGAACGGCCGCCGTCCAGGCGACGATGTCGTCGACATTTCCTTGCGCGCAGCGATGGGAGTGCTGCTCCCTGTTGAGCAAGCTCCCGCGGGGCAGCTGCCCTACACGGATGGGACACCGATCGCGGCGACCGATTTCGGCAGCACATTCCCTTATGTCAATCCACCGCTGCCGGGTTCGCCAAACAGCGGTGTGGCGACCACAGGAGGCTCGCCATGAAGCGGAAACAGCGCAAGTTTCCTCCGATAATGCTAGCTGCCGTGTGCATCGCGATTTCAATTCAGGGGTTCGCAGCACCGAATGCAGCGCGGACTACGTCATCGGATCAACAACCGGCCGAATATTTCGGATTTGCGGGCTATCTCTTCCCTATCGACTTCAATTTGTTCGTTGGCGGCTTGTTCAAAATTCTAACCAACGATACAGCCGAGGCGGCCGAAGTGAACGACCTGCCTATTGCTTATTACCATGATGACGATCCCGATGGGTTCGATGAGATCCTTGCGTCGCCGTAAGCTCTGCGCCATTGCGGCGGTCCTCGCCGCCGCAATGACTTGTTGGAACGGCGAAGCCGAGGCTGCACCTCATACTCCTGCAGATGACGGCGTGGTGGTGGAACGACTGCCGCCTGCGTTCCTAGCCTTGCGGCGGGTGGCGCTTTCGCGCGAAAGCGAGGAGGCAAAATTGCCGGATGCGCTCGCAAGCGCTCGTCGCTACATCGAAGTCGGCCAGACCTACTCCGACCCACGCGCGTACGGTTATGCGCAATCGGCGCTCGGCAAGTGGTGGGACGCCGACCCCGCACCGACAGAGGTGCTCGTCATGCGCGCGAGAATTTTGCAGTTCCGCCACGAATTTGCTCCAGCATTGCAACAGCTCGAAGCCGCATTGCGCGTTGACCAATTCGATCCCGATGCGTGGCTGCTTTTCGCGAGTATTGCGCAAGTGCAGGGCGACTTGCGGGCCGCGCGCAGTGCCTGTCTCAAGTTGATTCCGATTTCCGATCCACTTGTCGGTGCGACTTGCGCCGCATCAACGGCGGCGGTGAGCGGACATGACGACAATGCGGCTTCGTTGCTGCTCGGCGCATTGCGTCAGGCGAGTGGGGCTTCGACAGGAGAGAGACTCTGGGCATGGACGACACTTGCCGAAATACATGCGCGCCTCAACCAAAATGAAGAAGCATCTGCAGCGTTTCGCGAAGCCCTGAAAATCTCGCCGGATGACGTCTACGCGCGTGCGGCCTTCTCCGACCTGTTGCTCGATGCCGGACAGGCATACGCGGCGCAACAAGTTCTCGGCGACGTCGCGCAAGCCGATGCGTTGCTCTTGCGCGCGGCAATCTGCGCGCAACGCTTGCAGACTCCGGATGCTGCAGTTCTCCGCGCCGACCTTGCGCAACGCTTCGCTGAGGCGCATGCACGCGGCGATGAAACCCATCTGCGCGAACAGGCGCGCTTCGCGCTGGAAGTCGAGCACGACCCGGCCCGGGCGCTAGAGCTGGCAACGCGTAACTTCAACGTCCAGCGCGAACCGGCGGATGCGCGAATCCTTCTTGAAGCCGCCGCGGCCGTCGGCGACGCCGCAGCGGCGCAGCCGGCGCTTGGATGGTTGGCGCGTACGGGCATACGTGCGCCTCGACTGCAGCAACTCGCGCTGAGGTTCAGCACTGGCCGCGCGGTATGAGGTTTTTCAGCCGACTGTTTGTGGGACTGATTGCCATGGGTTTCGCCCAGTTCGCCTGCGCGCACAAACCCAGCGACAGCTACCTGATACTGCAGTCGAATCCATCAGGCAGCGTCATCTCCGGGCAGTGGGATATCGCCTTGCGCGATCTGGAGATGGCGCTGCGGCTCGATACGAACCGCGATGGCACGATAACTTGGGGAGAAGTGCGCACGCGCAAAGCCGAATTGTTCGTCTACGCCTTGGCTCATCTGCGAATAATGGCCGACGGAGGTGCATGCCGCCTTGCGCCGGGAGACTTGCTCATTGATGACCATAGCGATGGCGCCTACGCCGTTCTGCGCTTTGAGGCCCAGTGCCCCGTGGCGCCTCGGTCGATCGAGGTCGGCTATTCGCTGCTTTTCGATATCGATCCGTCTCATCGCGGATTGCTGCGTTTGGACGCCAATGGCAGCTCGCGCAGCGCCGTGCTCTCACCCGATCGTGCCGTGCAGACTTTCGCACTCGCGGAAACCTCTCGGCTTGCCACCTTTCTGCAGTTCATCGAGGACGGTGTTCATCATATCTGGATCGGCTATGACCACATGCTGTTCTTGATTTCGTTGCTGCTGCCTTCGGTACTGCTGCGGCGCGATGGGCATTGGATTCCGGTCGGTACCCTGCGCGGCGCATTGTGGAGTGTCCTCGCGATCGTGACGGCTTTTACCCTGTCGCATTCGATTACGCTGACGTTGTCTGCGCTCGGCATTATTGGTCTGCCGTCGCGCCTCGTCGAATCGGGCATTGCCTTGTCGGTATTGCTCGCGGCGCTGAACAACATCTGGCCCTGGGTAACGCGACGCGCGTGGTTACTCGCCTTCGGTTTCGGCTTGGTTCACGGATTTGGGTTCGCCAGCGTGCTTGCCGATCTCGGCCTGCCGCAAGCTGCCCTCGCTCTGTCGCTCGCAGGGTTCAACATCGGTGTCGAAATCGGCCAGCTCAGCGTCGTGCTCCTGGTAGTGCCCGCAATCTTTCTGTTGCGCGAAAGATGCTTCTACCGGCCGCTGATACTCGTCAGCGGATCGTGCGCAATCGCGACGGTCGCCGGTGTGTGGCTCATAAGCCGTGTGCTGGGCTTCGGTCTCGGCTGAATGTCGTTCTTGGGGACAGTGTTCCCGGGACCGCTGCTGCAGTTCATGAGAGGATGCCGCACTCTGTCTGACATCCGCTCGAGGGGCCGACTTATGCGCCGACAAATGATTTTGCGCGGAAGCTATGACCGCGGTTATCCTCCATTCGCTTGGTCTTTCCCTGTTGCTTCCTTGTGCCGCTCCCTGATCGATTCGCTGCTTGCTTCACGGGTCGGAAGTCACAAAAGCTTGGTCTAGCGCGGGCTAACCGGCTTCTACGGGCAAGAGGCGCGGAAAAATAGGAAATATTCCCTGAAAATTTCCCTGTTGACGGGAATTTGCGGCGGAGACAGATTCTATGCGGACTGCTTGCACCACCATTTAGTTAGGCAAGCGGAGTAGTTTGGCGCTGCAAAGCCAGAAAAGCCCGCCGTGTCGCGGGCTTTTTTGCTTTTGTTTGGTGATGGGGAAGGGTTGTAGCTCGTTTCCGGCTCAGTTGCGTGAAGGCGTCTCGGTTTTTGCATCGCGACGACCAACGAACGCCAACAGCGGTCAGGGCGCCACCGCTCCAATTGCGCAGTAAATTGGAATGCGATCGGGCACTCCGCTCTCAGGAGACGCTTCTTTTAAACCCATTGCGGACGTTCAGGAGATGCCGACCCGTGGGAAGGGCAATAAACAATCTCACTTGATCGTGACGACGACTTTGCCCTTCGCGCGACCTGTTTCGACGTAGGCCAGGGCCTCATTAGTCGACTCGAACGGGAAGACCCTGTCCATTACGGGGCGAATGACGCCAGCCTCGATAAGCCGAGTTATCTCCCGCAACTGCTGTCCGTTCGAACGCATGAACAGGAACGAATACCTAAGATCGCGGCGGGCTGCCTTTTTCCTGACGCCCGCACTCAACAGGCGGGCAATGAGCCTAACGAACCACGGCGCTCCGATGCCCTTTGCGAATGCGGGATCAGGAGGGCCGGAAATCGAGATGAGAGTTCCGCCGGATTTCAGTACGCGTAGGGACTTATCGAGCGCCGCCGCATTCTGACTGTGCAGGACCACATCGTAGTTTTGCAGAACTTTCTCGAAATCGTCCTTGCGGTAGTCGATGATGACGTCTGCGCCGAGACTCTTTACCAGCTCGGTATTGGCGCCGCTCGTGGTGGTGGCTACCGTCGCCCCGGCATGCTTGGCCAGTTGAATGGCGAAGGTGCCTACACCGCCTGACCCCGCCTGGATGAACACCTTCTGCCCCTTCGTTAGGTGGGCTTTTTCAATCAGGGCCTGCCAAGCCGTCAAGCCGACCAGCGGGATCGAGGCTGCTTCTTCCATGGTGATATTCATGGGTTTGGGCGCGACATCGTTTTCATTCACGGCGATGAATTCAGCAAACGTACCGATGCGGTGATCGGGCGCCCGCGCATAGACCTGGTCACCGGCTTTGAATTGTCGAACTCGCGATCCAACTTGCACCACGACGCCGGCCACGTCATGACCCAATACCAGCGGCATGCGATAAGGCAGGACCAGCTTGAACTCGCCACTCTTGATCTTGGAATCCAGCAGGTTCACGCCTGCTGCATGGACTTCGATCAATACATCGTCGTCCAGAAGCTGAGGTCTCGGCGTATCGCCAAGCCGCATTAGTTCCTTTTTGCCGTACCGATCCACGATGAAGGCTTTCATGATGTCCTCCTTGCCTGCGGCACATCGAGTTGAAGGTCTCTTCGGATCCCGGAATCCATCAGGTTGGCCGGTGCGTATTTGCGAAGGAATTGCAGGCCGCGCGCCCGTCCACCGGCTGTGTATCGGCGCTTCGGGTGAGCCGCGAGCGCGGCTCGCAATACGACATCAGCGACAATACTAGGTTTGTCTCCAGCCTCGACAAGCACCTTTGTTCTTTCCGCCAAGGCTGCACGCACCTCGCGGTATTCGTCGAGCTTCGTGTCCGGTTCCATGAAGTTCGCCTCGAACTGTGTCTTTGTGAATGCGGGCTCGATGACTGAAACCCGAATGCCCCTCGTGCGCAGTTCATGATCGAGTGATTCCGAGTAGCCCTCGATTGCGTGCTTGGTTGCCGCGTAAAGCGCTCCATACGGCATTGGAAGGAAGCCAAGCACGGAGCCGATGTTGATGATGCGGCCACTCCCTTGGCGTCGCATATGGGGCACGACGGCGCGAGTCATCCGTACTGTTCCGAAGAAGTTGGTGTCGAAGATCGCTTGCGCCTGCTCGATAGAGCTTTCCTCCGCTCCTGCGGGCGCAACGCTGAACCCGGCATTGTTCACGAGCAGATCGATGCGACCTTCCAATCGGATCACCTCTCCGACCGCGGCGTCGACCGATTCGTCGCTCGTTACGTCGAGCGGCAACATCTCGAATGCTCGCTGGGCCGCCTTGCCGCCGCGCCGGCTGGTTCCGTATACCTTGTAACCCGCCTTTGAGAGCTGCAGTGCAGTGGCTTCGCCTATGCCCGATGAGGCCCCCGTTACGAGGGCCACTTTATTCTTCGTATTCATGCTGTTTTTCCTTCAGTGTTTGATGTTTGAATGATGATCGTCATATTTGTGAGCGATCGAAAAATCAATAGGTTTCAGTGGCGTCAGGCGATGGGCAGGTGCTTCAACGCAGCCGTGCGCAGGCTGTCGGATAGCGTGGGCTCGTCGACGACGCGGGCCAACAGCAAGGTGCCGACCATGGTGGCGACGGTCACCAGGGCGCGTTCGTGAGCACCGGGCTGCCCCCAATCTGGCGACTGACGGGCAACAAGATCGACCATTTCCTTGATGTGCCGGGTGGTTACGCGCCGGACTTCGGGCGCTTGGCGCACGGTCTCCGAGCCCAGCGCGGCCAGCGGGCATCCCCGCTCCACCTGCTCTAGGTTTTCTCGCGAGAGGTAGGCCTGGAGCATATAGGTCAAAGCCTGTTCTGGGGGCACACTGGCAACCACGTCCGCCGCTATGGCTGCCGACTCCGCACAGGCCCGCCTCGCTGCTTCCGCCAGCATGGCCTCGCGCGAAGCAAAGTGAGCGTAGAAGCCACCATGGGTTAGGCCCGCCTCCTTCATGATGTCCACGACACTGGTGCCGTCGTAACCACTACGACGGATGGCGCGCGCGGCGGTTTCGACGATGCGCTCGTGTGTGGCTTCTTTGGAACGGGTAGTCACTCGTTTCATATGATACGCATCATATACACTTCTTCGCAAAACGCAAGAGGGACACTAGGGTTGACTGTCTACCTACTAGTAGGTAGTATGCGTTTCCCTTCTACTGGAACAACTCCATGGGCATTTCTCCACTTGGCTGGCTTCACACGCTGGGAAGCCTTCCTGCCATTCCTCTTGCCGCTTACATGCTTATCAAGTACGGACGAATCGTTCCTGAAACGAGTGCAGGGCGCGCCTACTTCTGGTTCATGTTGTTGGGCGTGCTCACGGTTTATCCGATTGCGCATCAGCCTATAAGCTCAATCATCGCGACCATCACGCTTGTGGTGCTTCTTCTGGGCTATGGCATCTCCAGATGGCCCACCGCGAACCGATTCGGGAAGTACATTGAAACGATTTCACTCAGCATCAGCGTGTTCCTCCTCATGGTTCCCACGGTAAGTGAAAGTCTGCGCAGACTGCCCGTCGGCAATCCACTCGTGACCGATATGAAAGACCCGCTTTTGCTCGGCGCGCAGGGTGCGCTGTTGTTGATTCTGATAATTGGCATTCCTTTACAGATACGTGCGCTTTACAAGCGGAGAGTCGTTCAAAGCAAGGCAGTCACTTGATGACTTCAGCCAGACCAGATTCGCAGTTGCAGTATTCGCCCAAAGCTCAGGAGATCATTCAGCGGACGAATGAGCTGCTGGCATCGGGTGGCTACAACAGCTTCAGTTACGCAGACCTTGCGGAGTTGGTGGGCGTAAGAAAGGCCAGCATTCACCATCACTTCCCAACCAAGGCCGATTTGGTGAAGGCAACGGTTGCCCTCCATCGAGATGCAGTGCGGCGTGGTCTGCAATCACTTGATGATTTGACCGATGACCCCTTGGAGCGTCTTGTTGCTTATTGTCGTTTTTGGGCGGAATGCATTGAAGGATCCAATCCTCCAATCTGCATATGCGCTTTGCTAGCGGCGGAATTGCCGGCTATTCCTGCCGAAGTCGCGACTGAGGTCAAAGGGCACTTCAAAGACCTCCACTCATGGATTACTGCAACCATGGAGGAGGGGAAATCAAAGGGCAGAATGCAACTGGCGGATGTGCCGTCGGCTGAGGCCGCTTTGCTCATGGCATCAATACACGGCGCCATGTTGGCTGCGCGAGCTGCTGGCAACGCATTGCTGTTCTGGGAGATTGCGAAGCAATCTACCAGTCGTCTGAGAACGACATAGCGGCGGCGAACCAAATCTGACGGTTGTCCCCCTATTGGCTGAACTCAGTCATCTGGATGCGACTCTGAAGAGTCATCCAATGTCTTGATCTGGCTGCCACAAAGCCGCCGGTCGGAACTTTGCCCCACGCTTGGTGGGTGCCGTTTTCGTTCGGAGCGGCAGAGGAGCTACGCGCGAATTGCGCTCGTGGGTCATCGGCTTGCAAATCACTCATGCGTGCTTTACAGTGAACCATATGGTTCACTATCAAGCTCGCCTCGACACAACGTTCGCCGCGCTATCCGATGTCACCCGGCGCGGCGTGCTGGAGCAACTCGGGAGTTCAGACGCCTCAATCACCGATCTTGCCCAAAGGTTTCACATGACCCTCACGGGCATGAAGAAACACGTCAGTGTCTTGGAGCAGGCTGGGCTCGTGACAACGGAGAAGGTCGGACGCGTCCGAACCTGCAAGCTCGGACTAAGCCGGCTGGAAGAAGAGGCGGCCTGGATCGAACGGCACCGCCAGCTCTGGAGCGCACGCTTCGACGCGTTGGACAAGATTGTCGAGCAATTGAAACGCAAGGAAAAAGCAGATGCCCAAAGAAAAAGAAGGTAGCCCCGCCGCCATGAACCGCACCGCCGTGGAACGCAAGTCCGACCGCGAACTCGTCGTCACGCGAACGTTCAATGCCCCGGCGCACATCGTTTTCGAAGCGTGGAGCAAACCCGAATTGTTCCAGCGTTGGTGGATTCTGAACTCGGCAGGCATGTCGCTGGTCTCCTGTGACATGGATATTCGCACCGGAGGCGCCTATCGCCTCGTGTTTCGCCATCCGGCCTTCGATCAACCGATGACGTTCTTCGGCACGTACAGAGAAGTAACGCCGCACAAACGCCTCGTATGGACGAACGAAGAAAGCGATCAGGGTGCCGTAACCACGGTGACGCTCGAAGAAAGTGCCGGCAAGACGCTGGTCACCCTGCACGAACTCTACCCCACAAAAGCGGCCCGCGACGAAGCCATTGCCGGTTCGGCAGAAGGACTGCCCGAACAGTTCGCGCAGTTGGATGAGTTGCTTGCAGGCGGAGAGTGAACGCACCGCGGCCACGAGATGATCCAGGGTGAGATTGGTTGCGATGTGGAGTGCCTAGCTCGGTGGCAGGCACCATCCGCCCAGTTGCCGGCCTCGAGCAATTCTTCTCGGCGGATTTGGGATTGGCTTTGTAGTTCGGCAATCTCAGGTATTGGCCGAACTCGGTCGTCCGAACGCGACCCCTACCTGACGCTCGCGACTGTCCGCTTTGAAACCACAGACTCGTCTCGTCAATGGCCGTCCACCCGCTTAGCAGGTCGGTCGTGACCGCCTTTGTGCAACACGATTCCGGTAACATCACCCTTAGCATTCTTCACGAACGTGATCTGCGAGTTTTCCACCTTAAGGAAAAACTCTGTTTCTGATTCGGCAAACACCGGGAATGAAGGCTGTCCTGGCGCCCCGGTCATCAATTGATCACCGTCGAAGAAGAATCGAATCTTGACCGTCGGTGCCAATTCATAGCTGCCGACATACTTTTCAAGCGTCGCACGTTGCACGTTTACAGCCTTACGCTCGCTCGGCAACACGACCTTGCCACCGATCGCGACAATGCCGAGATTTCTCCCCATCTCTGCAACAGCATTGCCATTTAGATTGGCGAGGACGACCACAGCAATCTTGTCGTTCGGGAAATAGGCTAGATGCGTATTGAACCCCTCGATCCCGCCGCCGTGCTCGACCACCTCATGTCCTTGTTCGTCGCGCACAAAAACCCCGAAGGCATAGCCCTCCTTGAACGGAGTCGTCATCTTCGTTAGGGACCTTGCTGAAAGTAGCTTGCCACCGAAGAGACCCTCCTCCCAGCGCAATAAATCATGCGTCGTGGAATACAGCGCGCCAGCGGAGAATGGAATGGACATGTCGATGTAGCCAGCGTGGCGCGGCCCTTTCTCATCCGGCGAATAGCCTTGGGCTCGACGCGGAATGATCGACTCATTGGAATCGTAGCCTGTATCCGCCATGCCCAATGGCTCGAAGATATTTTTTTTCAGGAAATCCGCATAGTGCTGGCCGCTGACCTTCTCGATCAGATTACCCAGCACGATGTAGCCGGAATTGCTGTATTGCCAACGGTCACCAGGCTGAAACTCAAGAGGCTTATCACGAAAGCGCGCCATCAGCTGCTCAGGAGTTGCCGGAGTTGCCTCGCTCGTCTTGTAGTCCGGAAAGTCCGTGAAACTGGGAATTCCGGACGTGTGAGTGAGCAAGTTGAATACCGTTATCTTGTCCCACGCTGCTGGAGCATCTGGCAGATAGCGTTTGACTGGATCGTCTGTCTTCAGTTGGCCGCGCTCTTCGAGCAGCAGAATCGAAACGGCGGTGAACTGCTTGGTGAGCGAACCGAGACGGAACTTGGTCGTCGGCGAATCCGGTACCCGCCACTCCAGATTCGCGTAGCCGTAACCTTTGTCGACGAGCGGTTTGCCGTCCTTGGTTACCAGCACCGCGCCCATGAAAAGGTTGCTAATTACACTGGGTTCTATGATCTGTTCCAACCGACTAGGCTGTCCCTCGCAAAGCCCGAAAGACGGAATCATTACAAGAAGGGCGACTAGCGTCCGAGCTCTGACCGAACTGGTGTGCATTTGAGAACGCTGGGCGCCGCAACGAACAGACATACCTAAGCTAGGCATCGCAAGCCCCTTTGACGACGGCGAAACAAGGAGTGAGTCTAGCTCAATTATCTTCGGTCTCAGTCGCCGGCCGAGCCGCGCTAACCCCAGTGGCCAAATTCGCGTTGCTCCGGATCGCAGAAGTCGCTGACGCTCGGATCGGTAGCCTTGGCCTCTAGGGCAAGAGCTAGTGGCACTGCACTTTCCGCGATCTCTTGATCGTTGTTCCGGAAAGCTCTGAGCACAGGCTGCAATTCCCTGCACACCACGTTTCTGTTCAAGTTCAGCGCTGCGCAACAGCCGAATGCTACGCGGATAATGGATTGCGACGTGCCATGCCGAAGTTGCGCGGCAATACCCACTCAAACTCGCCATGTCCGCTTCCGACCCGAGACGACATTCGCGAGCGGCAGCTAAACGCCAACTTGCCGCTGCAAGCGCCTTTGGAATCATCGATTCATGGTCGCATCATCGGGCATCGCAAGGTCCGACGGAGCATGCTGGGTGCAAGCCTACACGTTCGCATACGAATTAGACACCCGCCGTGATCGGACGCAGGGAGCCTCACCGCCATCGGCGAATGACCGTTTTCAACGCCGAAACTTGAGTGTCCGGCTGACCGGAATTGGCCGGAAGAGGCCATTCCCGGCTTGGTGATGATCAGCGTGGTCGGACGGTCGCCGCAGATCGGTCTAGCTGATCAATCTCACCGGTGTGCACAGTTATGAATCGTTCCCGGAAAGTGATCAGTACTGCTTAGACAAACCGCGCAGGATGCACCGTGCCACCGCAACGCATCCACGAGCAAGAGAAAGCCGGCGAAGACTACTGACATGCCGCTGTCAGCATGGCCTTCTTACGATGGTCTCCTCTACACGAGGAGATCACCATGAGTACTGAACAAATTGCCAAACGCCTGGTCGAGTTGTGCCGCAAGGGTGAATACGAACAGGCGCAGAAGGAGCTCTACGCCGATGACGCCGTGAGCATCGAAATGGAAGGCTCGCAGGGCCTGGGCAACGCCATGGGCTTGGCGGCGATATTCGAGAAAGGTCGCCAGTTCGACGCCATGCTCGAAGCCGTGCATGGCGGCACCGTGAGCGAGCCGGTGATCGCGGGCAACTGGTTCAGCGTGGCGGCAACGCTTGATGCGACGATGAAGGGCCGCGGCCGCGTGAACATGCGCGAAATCTGCGTCTACGGCGTGCGTGACGGTAAGATCTTCCGCGAGCAATTTTTTTACGACCTCGGGTAAGCGCGCAATCCTTCCGAAAGCGCGGCGGACGCGCTGACGCCCGCTGCGACGACCCATAGCGGCTATCGGGTTGAGCTTAGCTTCTTGTTGCAACTTGGCAAGATTCGAAATCGACGAAATTCTTGTTGGCGTATTGCAGTCGACACGGATGTCGCGGGTGCAGGTTCGGCACGCGTCATCGCGCGCATCTACGTTTAGCTTTCGAGGTAAGCCGCCAGTTCCTGAGGCTTTCCTAACGGGAAGGCCTTCTTGAAAAACTCGAGCAACGCGGCCACGCGCGTGCTCAAGAGCCGCCGCGATGGATACAACGTCCACAACTCGATGTCGCGCCCTTCGACGTCGCCCCACTTCACCAAACTTCCAGCTGCGAGATCGCGGCTGACGAGGGAAACGGGAAGCCGCGCGGCACCGATTCCGCAGCGAATTGCGTCACGAACCATGATCAGCGAGGACAAGCGAAGTACCGGATCGACTGCTATACGCGTCATTCCTTTGGCGGTCTTCACGTCCCAAGCGGTGGCCTGGTCCCGCGTCCCTCGCGCAACGACCGGCGTAAGTTTCCCTTTCTTCGGGCGAGCGAGTCCGGGGCTTGCCACAACGACTAGCCGATCGCGCAGGAATATGCGTCCGACCAAGGTTTCGTCCGGATCTGGATTGACCCGAATCACCAAATCGTAGCCTTCCTCCACCATGTCCACGGGACGGTCTTCCGTGGTGACCTCGAGCCGCACCTCGGGATAACGCAGCGCGAATTCCGCAGCCAGCTTGCCCATCGCAGTCTGCGCGAAGAACAGCGGTGCGCTGATCCGGAGATTGCCTCGTGGCGTCTCGCCCCCCGAAGCGATAGCCGCTGCAGTCTGATCCAGTTCGGCGAGCAATGCGGCGGTCCGCTCATGCAGCGCCAGCCCCTCTTGCGTGAGCTTCAACGCACGCGGACCCCGTTCAAAGAGACGTAATTTAAGGCTGCTTTCGAGTTCCGCCACGCGACGCGAGAGCGTGGCCTTTGGCCGCTCGGCCGCGCGCGCGGCCCGCCCGAAACCCCCATGCCGGGCAACCAGGTTGAAATCGGCCAGCGCCAACAGGTCCATAAGTGTTCCACCATTGAGACATCCCGTCCAAATATACGGTCTATCGGACCGTGTGTGAACCACCCATTATTCGTCCACCTCAACTGAAGTGGAGAACTGTCATGACCATCCTCGTTACTGGCGCCACCGGCACCGTCGGCCGCATCGTCATCGAACAACTCGTGAAGCGTGGCGCCGACGTGCGCGCGCTCGTGCGCGATCCAAGCAAGGCCAGCTTCCCGGCGAGCGTGAACGTCGTGCAAGGCGACTTGCTCGATGTGGATTCGCTGCGCAACGCACTCGCCGGCGTTTCCACCTTGTTCCTGCTCAATGCCGTCGTGCCCGACGAATTCACGCAGGCGCTGATCGCGCTCAACCTCGCCCGTGACGCCGGCGTCGATCGCGTCGTTTACCTGTCGGTGCTGCATAGCGATATCTACGTGAACGTCCCGCACTTCGCGGGCAAGTTCGGCGTCGAACGCATGATCGAGCAGATGGGCTTCAACGCCACGATCCTGCGCCCCGCGTACTTCATCAGCAACGATCGCACCATCAAAGACGTGGTGACCGGCTACGGCGTCTATCCAATGCCGATCGGCAGCAAGGGCCTCGCCATGGTCGACCCGCGCGACATCGGCGAGATTGCCGCGATCGAACTGCTGCGCCGCGACCAAGCCAAGGACCACCTTCCGCTCGAGCGCATCAACGTCGTCGGGCCTGACACACTGACCGGCAACGACATCGCCGCGATCTGGTCTGAAGTGCTGGGCCGTCCAATCGCGTATGGCGGCGGCGACACGGCGGCATTCGAGCAGAACCTGCGCAACGTCATGCCGAAGTGGATGGCGTATGACATGCGACTGATGGGTGAGCGTTTCCTCACCGATGGAATGATCCCGGAGTCGGGCGATGTGGAGCGCCTGATCGCGCTGCTTGGCCGCCCGTTGCACTCGTATCGCGAGTTCGCTTCCGGCATCGCCGTCGCGACGTAATCACGTCACCGCAATCGACGGTCTCGCCTCGAAAGAGGCGGCCCGTTCCAGGGGTGTACATGCGCTCAACCTCGGCGAGGTGCAGGTACTCGACGCCGATGGACATGCCGTACACTGACTGTACGACAAACTTCATCAGGAAAGTTTCATGCCCACGACGCTCCTTAGCCCGTTTGCCGTTTCGTCCTGGTTTGCCGCTGCGGTCATCACCTGTGCAGTGGCGGTCGCACCACACGGTGCTTTCGCGCAAGACGTCAAAGATTCGCAGTACGACACTATCGACTCCGCGTTGAAAGCCGCCAAGGCCGCGCACGAACCTGTACTCGTCGATTTCTCCGCGATCTGGTGCCACAGCTGCTGGTGGATGAAGACTAACGTGATGAATGGGGCGCAATGGGATGCTCTCGGTAAACATCTGGTCTACGTCGAGAGCGATGCCGATTCGGCCGACGGCGAGGCCTGGATGAAGAAGCTCAAGGTCACCGGTTTGCCGACTTATGTGATGCTCGATGCCGACGGTAAGGAAATCGGTCGCATCGTCGGCGAGGCGAAGCGCGACGAGTTCTATCCAAAAATCGACCGCCTGATGGGTGGCGCCGACACGTTGGAAAAGCTCAAGAGCCAAGCGGCGAAGGGTTCGCCTGCCGATGTTGCGCAAGCGCTCGACGTCTATGCGGCACGCGAGGACTACAGCGATGCGTTTGCCTGGTATGCCAGCCTGCCCGCAGCGTCACGCCAGCGGGCGACGCAGAACGCGAAGGTTGCACTCGATCTGGAAGCGATGCACATGAAGCAGGACAAGCACGACCTGTCCTCGGCCAAAACAATGGCAGCCAAGGCCGCGTTTGCCCGGAGTTGTGTCGAGCATGGCCAGCAAGCGCTTGCGTCCAAACCTGACTATGACGACCGCATCGATATCATCGACACGCTGAGTGACTGCAGTGAGGATTTTCCACAGGCGCAGCGCAAAGCACTGCTGGCGGCGCCGATCGCCGCGGCGGTCGCTCAGCTCGATGCGCAGAAGCTTTCGATTCGCCCGTTGCCTCCCGGGTCGCGCGATTCGGTATTGATCTTGGGCGTAACGAGCAAGGCGATCGGCGACGAAGCCGGCTCTAAAACGATTTTCGATCGCGGTATCGCCGCGTATCGCAGCCAGATGGATGACGGCAAAGGCGGTCTCGATCTGAAGAAAGATCGCAGTGCGAGCGACGATCTCTATGCGCTGTATCGCTTCTCCGATCACAAAGAGCAGAAGTTAGCGCTGCTCAAAGAACTCGCGACCGCTTATAGCGACGATTGCAACTACTCATTGATTTACGGCAAAGCCCTATTGACCGACGGCAAAGCAGCTGAAGCGTTGCCGTATCTGGAAAGAGCGGCTGGCATGGCAAGCGGGCGCTACGTTTTACGCGTCGCCAATGCTCGGGCACAGGCGCTGATTGCACTGCAGCGTCGGCCTGAGGCGGAGCGAGTCGTCGCGGAAGCACTGGAGAAAGCCGGGTCTTGGTTTCCGAAAGACAAGGAAGATCTGAGAAACGTGTTGCACGCTGAAGCGAAGAAGGTTTCTTGATCGGTTAGCGCATCACAGTGTTTGCGCGGGCTGCGTTGCGTTACACAGCACAGGATTCGCGAGTGGCTGCTTAAGGGCAGGAAGTTTTCTGCAGGTCTGCTTCTGGCCGGTTGCGGCCGTTGGCTAAGTCGGGCAGGTGATTAATAAACCTAATCGCGGGTGAGGGGCACAAACCGTGATGCTGGAGTTCGGACGATCTCACTCATTTGGTACAGCCGAAGGAGAAGGCGAAAACCAACCGACCACATCGGCAATAAGGTCGGACGAACCCGCAGAATTGTAGATCGCCACCTTGCCGTTATCACCGACCTTGACGATGACCAGATTCGCTACGTCCTGACCTGGAACAAAATTCAGATTGGAAGCCAAAGGTCGGTTGCTTCCAGAAGGCCACGCGGTGATAAACCCCTGTCGTGTCGTGTTGGTTGCCGTAACGTGCAGAACCACGGAATCAACTCCGCTGGCGGGGACGCCAGCGCGATCGACGACGGGCAAATCCAATTCACCGCCTTCCGCCAGCGCTCCGCCACCCGCATACAGACCATCGATCGTTGGATTTCCAGGGCGTGTATCAAGGAGTCGTGCCGGCGTCACGGTGGTCAGTTCCGATCCGACGGTGAACCAGCCGACGACGTCCGCGACCAGATCGGTCGAGTTCCTCGCGTTGTACAAGGCAACTTTCCCGCCGCTGCCCACTTTCGTGATCGCGAGGTTGGCGACAGTCGATCCTGGGACAAGATTGAGATTGGAAGTGAGCGGGCGGGCGGCACCCGCCGGCCACGCGGTCACATAACCGAAGCCAGTCGAATCGGTGGTGGTCAAATTCAGCACGACGGCATCTGCGCCGACGGCTGGAACGCCGCCACGGCCCGCCACCGTAAGATCGAGTTCATCGTTCGCTTGCAGAGCCCCGATGCCTGCGAACAAGCCGTCGATTGTTCCCTGACCCGCGCGCGTATCGAGCACGCGTGCAGGAACGAGTGGTGTAAGCCCGGATGTGAGCGGAAACCAGCCGCCGATATCGGCGACGAAGTCCGTACGGCCGGCCGAATTGAACAGAGCAACCTTGCCTCCGACGCCTACCTTGGCGATGACCAGATTCGGCACTGTCTGGCCGGGGACAAAGTTGAGATTTGAAGCCAGAGGTTGCGCACTTCCCGCGGGCCATACCGTGAGATAGCCCGGCTGGGTTGAATTGGTGGCGGTCACGTTGAGCACGACGGCAGCTGCCCCATCCGCAGGTACGCCGCCGCGTCCGCTGACGGGGAGGTCGAGCTTCGCGCCTTCCGACAGCGCACCTATTCCGTTGTACTGCCCATCTATCGTTGCCTGTCCCGGCCGCGTGTCGAGCACGCGCGCGGGGACCAACGAAGCAAAGGTCGGTGCAGCTGTGGCGCAACTCGGAGCGGCGCTCGCGGCGGAAGTTTGTGTGAGTCCTGCTGTGCCAACGCCGACGTACGTCGACTTGCCCATGACCCAGCAAGTGCGGTACGTGATGACACCTCCCGCAGGATAGGGATCGATCGACACGGACGTCGTGTCGTTGAGAAATACCGTGTCCAGACTGGAGCCGTAGAAAGGCGCCGAACCCCAGGCGAATTTCTTGCCATAGATGGGTGCGCCTGCAAGCCAGCCTCCATCGGAGGCACCGCCGCTATATTGCGCGGATTGGAAAGGCCATTCCCATTGCTCGATACCACTCGCGGCCAGATAGAAGCCGCTGCCGTTGCTGCCGCGGTGCGAGGAATAGCCGCTGTATACGAGGCCTGCGTCGCTGCCGAGCTTCATTTCGAGCAAGCCGATCTCGTACAGCACGCCCGTGGTCGAGTGCTTGGCGAGCATGCCCTGAAACGGTCGGGTTGCGCCGATGGGGGTACTCCAGGTCCATGCCGACGCCTGCGTCAGATAGCCCGATGTCGTAACTTTTGAGGCGAAGCGGAAAGCGGAGTCGCCCCACTGCACATTGTTGATGGTTGCGTTGGCATCGCTGTCGGCGAATTCGATCACACCGTACGGGCCGCGCATGTCGAACGCGAGCTGTCCTTGCTTCGCCGCGGAAATATCGACGCTGACGTCGATGCGCGGATAATCCGTGCCTTTCTGGAACGTCCACGCGATTGTCACCGGGAGCAGATATCGCACGTGCTGTGCAAACGCTTTGGGTGTGCTGCGATCTGCGGTCGGATCGACCACCGGTGTGAGCGTTCCCCACTTCGGATAGGTCAACTTGAAGGTGTGCGAAGCCGCGGTCGATGAGGAAGTGATGGTCGACGCAATCGCCGAGACCGGAAAAGACAACCCAAGCGGCGAATCGTCTTCGCCGTGCAGCTCCGCGAGAGTGCCCGAGGAGCCGTCATCGAAGCTGCGGTAAAGTTCATGCGCAACGAAATAACCGAATCCGCCGTCGCCGCCGTTGGCCATATTGGCTGTCACGGTGCGCCAGTTCCCGCTCTCTAGCACTCGATAGGTCATCTGTACCGCGTAGCCACCGTTGCCCGGATTGCCGTTGCCCTGTTGTTTGAGGGAGACGGTGCGCGGCTGGCCCTGCGAATCCGTCCAAGTATATTGATCCACAGCGAGACCGAGGATTGTCGTGCTTGCACGTTGGACACCGTCGCCGACTGTCGCGGTGGCCTGCACGTTGGACGAAATGTTTGCGGATGCGATCGATGGCAAAGGGCAGAGCAACGATGAAATCGCAGCGATACAAGCTGCTCGGAAGTAGGCATTGCCAATGCTGATCATTGCTGCACCCGATGAATGAGCTTGTGTATCCGTTCCGATCGTGAATTCTCCAGATCGATCGTCGCCGTGCAACAAAGCTGCCTTTGCTTCGGGCGATGTGCCGCAAAATTGTGTGGAGTGGCGCCGAAATTCTCTTTGCACTAAACCACGCGCTACGCTGTCGCCGCATTCAGCACGCGACTAAACACCTGAAAGCCTACTCCGGAAAGCCCTAAGCCAACTCCAAGAGCGATGAACAGAATAATGGCGGTGATCCCGCGCAGGGTTGTCGAATGCACTTTCTTGAGAGTGACTAAGTCATAGCCGACGAGTGCCAGCATCAGCAAGAGCAGGCCTCCCAGTGCGAACGGCGGTCCCCCTGCCAAACCGTAGCCGAATATCGGCCAGAAGGCGAAGCGCGCAAATGCGGGACCCACTATGGCGATTGAAGCAAGCAACATCAGCCGGCGGTGCTTTTGTGCTTCGCGTCGCTTGAAGAGCGCGGTTGCAAACAATGCGACGAAAACCGCCAAGGTCATGTAGTTGCTCCAAATAAATGCGTTTTCCGGTTCCTGTGGAGAACGTATTTCCAATGCTAGGCGAGTGTTGATCCAGGTAGCCGATATCACCACACCTAATGCCGCAATTCCGGCGAGCCATGCAACTTTTCGATGCAAGGAACCCCTCCCCGAATAAGCGAGATACGATTGCACGACGGTAGCTACAAACCAGCAAGTCAGAAACAACCCGTGAATTCGCAGCGGAATATCCAGTGGCCGAACGAGAAACCAATCTCGAAGGTAATAAGAACGCCCGAAGCCAATCAGCACGATAGCCAATATGGCGCTGTGGAAAATCAGGAAGCCTCTGCTCTCATTCATGCTCGGAACTGCTGACGGGAGTTTATTCACAAGTTCTTATGCGTATAACGACGGAAGCGCCAAACTGCGGCCATCACACCCAGGCTGAGAAGCAATAGCGCCTGCAGACTCAGAGCTGGCGCCGCCGTCGTTGAGGTGACTGGCGGAGCGGTATTGATCACCACATCGATGCTGGTCGTGCTGCTGCGATATACGGCATCGCCCGAATACGTCGCGGTGATGGCGTGTGTGCCCGCAGCGAGGTTGGATGCAACAAATGTGGCGACATTGCCGTTCAGCGCCACGTTGCCGGCAAGCGTGGTCGCGCCTTCACTGAAACTCACCACGCCGGTGGGCGCAGCTGGCGTCATTTGAGCTTTGGACTCGGCTGTGGCCGCGAATCCTGTGCCCTCGGGTGCCTGACCGACACTGACCGTGGCGGAGAAATTGACCGATTGTCCAACCACAGCGGGATTGGGTGATGCGTTCAACGTCGTTGTGGTGCCGATCAGTTGCGCCGCGGAGGCGGTGCCGATCACGGACAGCCCTTGCCCTGAGCCGCCTGTGCCGCGAATGCCTCTTTGCAGCGGGTTTGTGCTGCCCGAGTTATTGAACGTGTAGATGCGAAATTGAACCGTACCGCTTTGCACGCCGAGCGCATTGACGTCCGCGGTGATCAGCTGGCCGCCAAAAAATATTCCCGAAAACGTGCCCGAGCTCAAAGTGGCCGCATAGCTATCCACGCTCGAGCGTATTTCCCAGTTTCCGCTTCCGTCGTAATTGTTGTACAAGGAGAAGGCGATCGACGAATAAGTGACGTTGTTGCCGGTCGTGGAGAAGGCGAGGTAGTCGGTAGCATCGAATGCGCCGCCGCTCCAGTTGTCGAATTCGTAGGCGTTGGCGAACAGCCCAGAATTTGTCAGGCCGGGTCCGCCGGTCAAGTTTCCTGCAGAAACGAGATTGGGTGATACGCTCGCCGGCGGCAGCGGCACGCTGCTGTCGATTGTTCCCGAAGGATTCCAGAACGCGAGAACGTCGGCCGAGGCGGGCGCTGAAAAGCCGGCCATGAGCGCGAAAACGAAGCCGCCGCGGAGCACGCGCAAGTTTCGAGTAGCATATTTGAAAAAGGGGATCATCGAAGTCTCCGGCATCATGACAAAACTACGCCATATTGTTCGTTGCAATCAGAACACGATCAGGTAGTACGACTCGTCTTCCTCCTTGTCATCGTTGATGTAGTACGTCACTACACCTACCGATGTAGTCGATGCGTTGAAAACGCTGACGGCACTCCGATAAGTCCCATTGATCGTCGCGGACAAGAACCGGCCGTTCACGGGAAAACCGAAATCGATCTGCGTGTTTCCGGCGGCCTGTCGCGAATACGCGAACCCGCAGGGCGGAACGGACGCTGCGCTGGCGGCAAGCTGCGAATTGAAACAGCGCAAGACCCCTCCGCCTCCGGGTACGACGTATGCCATCGCCTTGACCCAGCCACCCTGATTCGGATTCTGTTGCACCGGCCCATCGGTGACGAAGGCATAGTTCGAATCGCTGTGACCGAAGACGCCGAATCCGCTCGTGCTGATTCCGCTTGCACCTGTGCCGGACGTGCTGACGCCGGCCACGCCCGAGCCGGCTTTGCCGACGCCGAGCACGCCCGATGAGTTGCCCTGGTCGGCGAAGCCGGCGACGCCGACCGCCGATGTGCTGCTCGTATAGCCGTGCACGCCGTCAAACGCGGCGCTTTCACCGAGTACGCCTGCGCCGCCTTTCGGGCCGGTGCTCTTGCCGTAGACGCCGGCGAAGTTCGCGCTGACGCCCTGGACGGCATCCGCATTCGTGCTCTCGGCATGCACGGCAGCCGCGTTGCCGCCGTTGGCGTATACGGCATAGTTGTTCGCGCTGGAAGCATAAACGCCGTAGCCGTTGGTGCTATAGCCCTCTACGCCTCTGCCGTTCGTACTCATGCCGCGTACACCGACGACGTTCGCTCCATTGCCGAGCACGCCCACGCCGTCCTTGCTCGAACCAAACACACCGTCGGATACGGACGAGTCGCCCCATACGCCCGCTCCGGAGTCCGCGTTCATGCCGGAGCCCGCGCCGCCGAGGCCGTAGATGCCCACGCCAGTGGATGCCTCGGTGTTGCTCACCGAAAACGCCGCATGCGATGTCACCGTGGCGCCCGCATACGGCAAAGCGAAGCTGCCGCTACCGATCGGACCCTGCGGACCGGTTGCACCGGCAGGCCCCGTGGCGCCGGTCGCTCCGGCCGGGCCTTGCGGACCGACGCTGCCGACCACACCGGGTGCGCACGGGCCGAGTTGCCCAGTCGCGCTCACGCAGGCCGGCAGGTTGCGCGGTGCACCGTTCACGAGCACCGGAATGATGACTTCGCCGTCTTCGTTGACGCGTAGGCGAATCTGAGAACCGCTGGCGTCGGTCACGACGAGGCCGCTGCCGCTGTTGGGTTGAACGACGACATCGGCGGCGGTCGCGGACGCGGCGCCGAGAGTGAGCGAGACAAACGCCGATGCGGTTGCCTGGAACATGCGAGTACGGCGAATGGTCACGAAAATTTCCTGTTGCGTCGAAATAGATTGCGCGCCGCAGCGAACAGCATTGCGGCCAGCAGCAGCCAACGGCCGGCTCCGAGCGCCGGCGCCGGCGCAGGCACGGCACCGGCGGATATGTCGAGAAACCAGTTGACGAGATTGCCGCCGTCGACCGAGTTGAACTGCGCTGGAAATCCCGGTGCGATGTGCGTGATGCTGGCGTTGTTATCGCGCGCATTCACGTAGGCGATGGTTTGCGCCGCGCCTTCGGCGAGAGCAAGCACGCCGCGTTGGCCGGCGACGGTGCTGCGGACATCGAGCAGATGCCCTGCGGTGCCTTGCAAAATCAATGAATGGGCGACGCTTTGCGCCGTTGCCACTGGAAAGAGGATTTGCTTTTCGGAAGCGGTGGCAACGACGAAATCGTAGAAACCGGTCGCGCCGGACATCTGGCTCGTGCCGTTGCCGCAGGCATCGACGATCGCGACTCGGCCGCTGCCGGCAACGAAGCTGCCTGTGTTAGTGAAATTACCGCCGAGGGAAATCCGGCTCGCACCCGCAGCGAAACTGCCGCCGACCAGGTCGAGATTCGCGATCGACGCAACGTTTGCCGCGCTTGCACCGACCGAGCCGGCGACAGTCAAATCCGAGCAGCCCAGGTCGATGCTGTTGTCGGCGAAATTCACCGAAGAGCCCGCGCCGACGATGATCGCCGCGGCGGCGTTGCGTATCGTCAAGATCAGCGACGCGCAGCTCAGCAAGCCCAATGCTCTCGGCGCGCTTGTCGATCTAGCGCGGACAAAGTTCGTGATTGGCATGCGGACTACCTGGAGAAAACGTTTCTTCCGCGCCCAAGCCATCTATTGGCTGCTAGAACGCGAGCGTGGATGAAAACTAACGAAGAAACGCCGGAGTCACCATGACATGATCATGCCGGTGCGGCATGTGTGCACGGAGGTTTCTCTTTCCGCGAGCCGCGCTGATGGCAGCGCTACACCAACCCGTGCCGCAGTGCGTAGCTCACCGCTTCGGCGACGTTGTGCACCTGCAGGGTGGAATAGATCTGGCGGATATGATTGCGCACCGTGTCGGTGGCGATGCCGTGGCGTTCGCCGATTTCGCGGTACGACAGGCCGTCGACCAGACCGCGCAGCACGTCGAGTTGACGTGCGCTCAAGCCGAGATCGCGAGGCAAACCTGCGTTGCCGAACGCGCCCTTGTGGCTTTCGCGCACGAGGCGCATGAGAGTGCCGGCGAGAGCCGTGCTCAACGGCGATCGCCCTTGGCGTATCTGTTCCAGCTTGGCGATCATTTCGTCGCTGGTGACGCCTTTGAGCAAATAGCCGTCGGCACCCGCACAGATGGCGGCGAGCACGTTGGCCGGATCCTCGAATACCGACAGTACGACCACGCGCAGTTGCGGGAAGAGGGCTTTCAGCTGGCGCGTGAGTTCGGTGCCGCTGATCTCGGGCAGACCCAGATCGGTGATGACCAGATCCCAGGGCATCGGCATGCCCAGTTCTCGGATCTTTCGCGCCGCGGCAAGCAACGGAGCTGCGCTCGCGTAGCTAGCCACTACCGTAAAACCAGGGAGATTGCTCAGCAGCAGAGCAAGGCTGCGACGGAAACGGGGATCGTCTTCGACCGTAGCGAGGCGCAGCGCGACAATGTCGTTCATTCGCACACGCTGCACGGCTTTGCGGATGCTGGCAATGACATGTTCATGCGTGCCGCGACGCGTCAGGCCAAGTCAGCTGGATGTCTGTACCCGCGCCAGGAGCACTCACGATATCGAGCCGTGCGCCGATTGCCTTGGCGCGGCGCTGCATGCTTTCGACGCCGTTGCCCGGCGTGTCCTGACGAGGATCGAATCCGATGCCGTCGTCGCGAACGCCCAGGCTAAACCCTTTGCCGGCGTTCACCCGCAGGCTGACCTCGACCGATCGTGCCCCAGCATGGCGTGACGCGTTGTGCAGCGCCTCGAGCGCGAACAGCAAAACATGCCGGCGCACCTCCACGGGCAACGAAAGTTGCTGCCCCGGCCCGGACAGTTGCAGAGACAGACGCGGCTCTTCGTCGGGAAACAGCCGGCGAGCATGGTCGGCAATCTGCTCGCCCAGTTCGGCCAGCCCGCCCTTGTCGCTGCGCAACGACCACACCAGGGAGCGCAGGCCATTGCTGAGCAGGCCGGCGACGTTGCCGATCTCGCGCACGATGCGCGTCTGTTCGTCGGCACCGGCGGCGGTTCGCGCCGCAGCACCGGCAAGCATGCCGATGCTGCCGAGGCCCGCGCCGATCTCGTCGTGCAGGTCGAGCGCGATGCGCGTGCGCTCCGACTCCACGCGCAGCAGCGCGGCAACACGCAGTCGGTAGATCAGCACAAGCAGCGAGAGCGCGGCGAGGCCGAACAGGATTTGCGCCCACCAGGTCCGATACCAAGGCGGCAGCACGCTGAATTCGACGGTTGCGGGAGGATCGGACCAGTGTTCGCCGTCGAGGCTGGCGCTCATCTCGACGCGATAGGCGCCAGGTTCCAGCGCAGCGAACTGCAGCCGTGGATCGCGCATCGGCAGCGACCAATCGCCTTCGCCGGCGATGCGCGAGCGGTAGCGCAGGAGATTGCGGTCGCGATAGCTCAAGCTTGCAAATTCAAGTTCCAAGCGGCGATCGCTGGGCTTGAGTTGTAGCGGAGCATTGGGATTGCGGAGGTCGGCATCGACCTGGCTGCGTACTAACACGGTCCTGGGCGTGACCAGAGGCTGGTTGCGCACCGCCTTCGGCACGCGCCAGACGCCGTGGAAACCGGACGTCCACAGATCCCCGTCCGCGGTTTCGAGTGCGTAGTTCGAGCTGTTGCCAGGCAACCCGTGCCACGAGGTGAGATGTTCGGTGATTTTCCAGCCGTCCTCGCAGTCGTCACACGGGCGCACGCGGACGGGCAGGCCTTGGCTGATCCATACCTCGTTGTTTGCAGCGGGTGCCGTGCTGATGATCTCGCCGCCGCCGATAGAACGATTGCCCGGCAGTAAACGCAACCTATTTTGTGCGTCCAGCGCATAGAGACCGCCATTTCCAGCCAGCCATAAATGTTGCGAATCGATGCGCTGCACGGACCGCACCTTGCGCAACCCGTCATCGTCTACGCAATCTTCCGCCGTTGCATGATTGTCGGCAAAAACTCGCAATCGACATACGTGTCCGTCGACCGATGCCAGCGGACGATCGTCGCGATCGTCGAACCAGTCAACGGCCGCATACTGTGCATCGACGGTATGGATCGCGGTAGGGCGGGGTGCACCCGGGGCGAGACGAAGCAGGTCCTGCGTGGTATACACCCACAGCGCGCCGCTGGCGTCGACGCGGCAGGAGTTCACGAATTCCGTTCCGGCGGGCATGTCGGCAACTGGCGCGAGGGCACCATCCTTGAACGTACTGCCGCGCCAGGCATATACCTTGGATTCCGAAACGGCCCATATGTAATTGGGCGGGCGTATGCAGAGATCGGCATCGAGCTGCTCTTTTGTGACGACGCCCGTCGCGGTTTCGATGCGAAGTATGCTTCTCGGGTCGCCCTGGACCCAGGTCGTGTCGCCGGCCTGCCAGAACTTTTTCAGATTGTCGTTCGGAAGCCAGTTCCAAGTATCCGGTTCGGGGAATTGAATCAGGCCCAACGAGGTCCCCAGCCAGAGGCTGCCCTCGCCATCGACCAGGATCGGCCCGCCAGTCGGGAATATCGTTGCGTTGACGGTCAAACGGCGGATATGTCCATTTGCCTCGAGCGCGATCAGCCCGCTGGTCACGATCCACAACGTCGAACCGCGCTGCGCCATGTCGCGTACGTATTGATATCTGCCGAGGTCGACGATCTTGCGCGCCCCTTGCGCATCGACTCGCCATATATCCACGTCGGTGCCGGTGCGCTTGCTCAACCACAGCACGTCGTCGTCACCGGCGACTCTGTCGAACACACCGCCGCGAAGTACGAGTTCCGCAGCGGCGGTGTCTCGCAGGCGCCAGATCGCCTCATCGGTCACAGCGATCATGGACTGCCCCGCTGCGCGCAAGCCCCTGAAATTTTCCGTTGCTGGTATGCCTTGCCCCGCGCGCTGCCACTGCATTGCGCGATCGCGCCGCCACAGTTCCTTGCCGAGCACAGTCCAGAGATCGCCGCGGGCGTCGAATGCCAGCGCGATCGAATTCTCGATCGGCTTGCCCTCAGGGCCCAACACAGGTTCCACCGCATCGCGTGTACGCCGCCACAAACGCGAAGAGCGGCCGCTCCGCGTCCGGATCAGCAGTTCGTCGTCTGCGCCGCGAACGAGACCGAGCGGGGCGATCGGATCCTTGATCTGATCCGCGCCCCAGGGAACAAAGTTGCGTCCGTCAAAGCGAATCAGGCCGCGTTGCGTGCCGATCCAGATGAAACCGGCCTCATCCTGTGCAAGGGCTTTGATTTCGCCGGAGCTGAACCCGGCATTTTCATCGTAGGTGCGAAAGTAGCTTTCCTGCCCCCGCAATGTCGTGAATGCTGCAATAAGTAGAAGAAGCAGGAGGTAGCGGCAGAAATTGGCCATGAGCGGAATACTTGATCTGTCCGTTGCCATCGGTGCGCGATACGCGCAGGCTGCACTTTTCGTAAAAGCGAATCTACCCGGAGTAAGGTGCGCGGCCCCATCTTCTGGAGAAAATGCGGCACTCGATCACTTGACGGGCTCTTCGCTTGAAGGAGAGGCAGAAGCAACAAACACGTCGGCAATCGATCCTATCGTCGTCCCGGATGTGGACGCAATCTCCCTTCAATACTGGAGAAAGGCTCGAATCTCGATCTGCAATCGGCAGACATTTCAGCAACTGTCTCGTATTTCGACTTCACCCAGAAGCAGAGCCTTTGGGCAGCCGCAGGTAAAGTCTTGCACGATTAGCCAGGCTTATCGCGGGTAGGGAAGGGCTGGCATCGACCCGAAGACGCCATTGGCGAGTGGCTATCGAGCAGCGTCGTCTAACGAAATAGTTCAAGCCGACTCCGGTTCGCCTGCACGACCCAACCCAAGTGGTCGTTCCAGTTTGCGGCGTTGCGCGCGTCGTCCAGCGTGATCATGCGCCAAGAGTACGACCGGCCAGCTCACGGTCTGAGACTGCGCAGAAAGCTTGGAGTGTGATGCAGTTCACGTATAATCACGCAGATTGAAAATATCGCGGTTCGAGGCAACGATCGCATGATCCGCTCATCGCCATTAACTACGTAGATGGACGGGGGGTCTGTGCGATGCCCTATTCGGATTGATCTTAGCGAGAGCAAGCGCCTCGCTTCGCCCGGCACGGGCGGCAGACTGAATCTGATTGGAGGTGCTCGTTGGTAGTCATGGTGACTCTGACGCTTACCTTGTTGGGCTTCGCATTCCTGATTATCTGGCGATGGTGGAACGTCCGACCGGCGCTTTTTTGGGGATTGGGATACTTGTGCTGGGCAGCGTGCGATTTGTTGCTGCTCCCTGACTTTCGTTCCGCCTCATTGAGGCCGGAAATATTGCCGCAAGCGCTTTTCCTCACGTCGATTTTCCTGCAGATGCACGGATTGCAGGATCGCATCGGCGAAGCCAAGTTCGCGCTTCGCACGCGCCTCGCGCTTTATATCAGTGTCATCTCGGTTACCGCCTGGCTTGTCCTTTTTCCTTACTTGAAATGGGTCGAACTCCTGATCAGGCTCATGATGCGCCTTGCGCTTACCGGAATCGCCCTGGCCACAATGCGGCGACACCTGAAGCAAAAGGTCGACAAACTGTTGTTCGGCGTTGTTGTGGCGATGACGCTCTCGATAATCGCGGTAGCGATACCCCTGATTCATGCGGCACGATTGTCAGGAGGCGGTCCGATCTCGACGGACATCGTGATGATGGCGCGAGATGTCGGCAACGTCGTGAGCATCGCCTTTTCATTGGCCATATTTCTTGCGGTGCTTCTCGACGTCGCCCAGCACCATCGAAACGAAGCGTTGCTCGATTCGCTCACCGGACTGCCAAACCGACGTCAGTTCGAAGTGTTCCGGAAGACCGAGTGGCGGCGCGCGGCGCACGAGCGTCAATCGATCTCGCTTCTGCTGATCGACGTTGATCTGTTCAAAGCATACAACGATACCTATGGACATGCGGCCGGCGACCAATGCCTCATCGCTATCGCCGGGGTCATTCGTACAACTGTTCAGCAACGTGGCAATTTATGTGTTCGCCTAGGTGGCGAAGAGTTTGCCGTTCTGATTCCCGGCGCTGATGTATCCGATGCTTTCGTTGTCGCCGAGAAAATTTGCCTAGGGGTCCGCACAATGTCGCTTCCACATGAGAACAATCCTCACGGAGTTGTTACGGTCAGCATTGGGGTTGCAGCCGTCGTGCCTATCAACAATGACGAAGGGACATTGTTTGAAGCCGCAGACACCGCCTTGTACAGCGCGAAGAGCCATGGACGCAATCGTGTTGAAGAGGCGATCTGGAGCGTTTGATCAATGCATCGTTGTAAACAGCTCACGGACTAGCTGCACCGTGGGCCGCACGGATGCGTCGGAAGTCCCCTAAAGCGCTGAGCAGTCTTCCTGCCCCCCAGCGGCTAATAGCTTAGTCAAGTCGATATCGCTCTACTGTCGGATGCAGGAGAGGCCGATAGCCGGCACACATTGCACGCAAAGTCGACGGTGGTGTAAGCAGACCGTCGGCATGCGAGAGGTGCGGCGCGAAATCATAGCCACCTTCGCTCCAGCGATAGGCGCGCCTTTGGACGATTACGAAGGCTGCGTCGTCGTGCACAATGGCCGCGCCGTCAGGGAGATCGGCAAACGGCACGGTGAGTGGATGGATGCGCTTGAGGCGGTCACAGAGGCGCTCGCTGTGCAAAATCGCATCCATTGCCGGTGCGGATGGCGGCACATTCAACCCGTGTGCTTTGGCCCATGCGGCACGAAACGCCTCGGCCGATGCGCGGCGACATGCGAAACAGGGACGATGGCCTGCGGATAGCGCCACGGCCTCGTCAAGAAAGAACAACTCCGTCCAACTGCGCTGCGCCATGACATCGCGCCAATGTCCCTTGTAACTGAGGGCGCAAGTGATCCATGCCTTGTTTGACCAACGACGGTTCAACAACGTCTTGCTCACGACATCATGGATGATGCCGCGGTTTCCGGTGAACAAGCCGCGTTGGTCGATAGCAACGATATCGCCGAACGGCGTGACGCGATTTTGGAGAGGCATATTTAGGGCGCTAGGCTTGGTGAGCGACGGCGGAGGACATCTGCAGGAAGCCTGCGCGCGCTGGCCCTTTACCGGGCTAGGGCCGCACTTTCGTTGATCGCGGCGAATAATTCGTGAACGAAGAATACCGGCTCATGCCGCTTGCTTCGGAAACTCGACTCTGACGAGCAAGCCGTTGCCGCTCGATGCCGTCAGCAGACGGACGACAGCACGATGCCGCGAAGCGATGTTTCGAACGATCGCGAGACCCAGGCCGCTTCCGGTTTGCTGTGTCCCTTGACGGCGGAAGAACCTGTCGAAAACGCGCTCGCGCTCGACCTCCGGAATGCCGGGGCCCGTATCGGAGATTTCGATGCGAGCTTGCCGATCGCCGCCATCGACGCGCACTTCTACACGCCCGAAAGACGGAGTGTAGCGAATGGCATTCTCGACGAGGTTCTGCAACATGACGCGCAGCGCTTCGAGATCACCCACGATCCCGACGGGCTCTTCGGCGCGCACCTGCAGATCGATCGTTTTTTCGCGTCCGAGAAGAGAGCATTCATTGACAACGAGAGTCACAACGCCAGCCAGATCGAGAGGGAGCATCCGATATTGAATGCCGTCGGGTTCATGTTTTGCCAAGGTCAGAAGCTGCTCCACAAGGTGCGCGGCGCGGTTGACACCATTGGCAAGATCATCGAAAGCAGAAATCCGTTCGTCGGAAGATTGCGCCCGCTGAGCCAACTGCATTTGCAAGCGCACGGCGGCAAGAGGGGTGCGCAACTGATGCGCAGCGTCGGCAACGAAATTACGCTGCACGGTAATCGCGCGGGAAAGCCGTTCAAGCAAATCGTTGAGGGCCAAAACAAGGGGCAAGATCTCTGCCTTCAAGCCCTCCGTTGGCAGCGGTTGAAGCGCTGTCGCCGACCGCTCTTTGAGAGATCTCATCACCCGCGTCAGTGGGCGTAGTCCTCTGTTGACTACGATCCAGACCAGCGCGCTGACCAACGGAAACAGAAGTAGAAGCGGAACGATCGCGCGCAGCGCGATACGCACTGCAAGTTGGTTACGGGCTCTGAGCTGCAGTCCAACTTGTATATATCGTCCACGCATGAGCGCGCAATAGATACGCCAAAGCCCTGATGCTGTCGCTACGGTTTTATAGCCATTTTGCCGATCCAGTTGCAGACCGAGTGCGGGAACCGAGGAGTAGGTTTGAGTCCCATCGGGATCCCAAGTCTGGATGATGAACTGGTCATCGTCGTCGATATCGAAATCAGTGCGTTTCGAGGCGTCATTCCTGACTGCTTCGAGCGGATTGCTCGAAATCGACTCTGCCACCAGTCGCAACTGGTAGTCATTGAGTTCGCCCACCTCGTTTTCGACGAGTGAGTACACCGCTGCGGCCGCGGCAAGACAACATAACAACAGACCTCCGTTGAGCCAGCAGAGCAGCGCTCCTCGAATGGAGGTCATGTCTGGGCCTGCAGCACGTAGCCGACGCCACGTACGTTGCGGATGAAGCCGACGCCGAGCTTTCGACGCAAGGAATGAATATGCACTTCAATCGTGTTGCTCTGAACTTCCTCGCCCCAGCCATAGAGCTTTTCTTCTAACCGTTGTCTTGAAAGCACGACGCCCGGGCGTTCAAGCAACGCCTCGAGCACGGCAAATTCCCGATGGGAAAGAAGCAGCGGCCGGCCCGCCCAGGTTGCCTCATGCGTTGCAGGAATCAGAACCAGTTCGCCATAGCGCAAGGATGCGTCCGAAATGCCCATCGAGCGGCGGTGCAGGGCGCGCAAACGCGCCACCAATTCGTTCAAGTCGAATGGTTTGGGCAGATAGTCGTCTGCACCACTATTTAGTCCTTTGATTCGGTCCGTAACGGAGTCCCGTGCCGTGAGTATCAAAGCCGGCGTTGCGACGTTGCGTTCGCGTGATTGCCTGAGGAGGTCTATGCCATCGCAATCGGGCAGGCCCAAATCGAGCAACCAAAGATCGTAGTCGCCATCGACGAGCGCTCGCAGCGACAAACGACCGTCGCGTACCCAGTCGACGGCCATCGATTCTTGGCGCAGACCCTTGCGCAAACCTGATCCGATCATTTCGTCGTCTTCGGTCAAGAGCAGCTTCATGGCGTCACCCGGTCCAATGCCCACGTAACAACGCTATCATGCCACCGAATATCGGCCAGACCGTGAACTTTGGCCTCTTATCGTCACGATCCCGGACCGCTTCCCGCGATTCGCTCGCGGGGTGCGTTGTCGAACTCAAAATTGCAGTTCGACCGAGGCGTAGGTCAACCGTCCGAGCGGTGAATACGTCGAAACATCGGCATTGTTGTCGACGAAGGCACGCGGGGCGAGCGGCGGCATGCGGTTTGCGATGTTGTTGACGCCGACCGCGACTTTGACGTCCTTGATTTGTTTGTCGTTGGCGGGATGGATGTCATAGCCGACACGAACGTCCCACGACATATAGCCACTTACGTGGATTTCAGGTGTCGAAGTGCCGTTCACGCCGGTATCGCTCGCCGCGGAGGCGTAGGTGTTGCCGAGCGTCAGATCCCAATTTCCGTCGGTCCAGTTGAGTGTCGAGTAGAAGCGATACTTCGGCAAAGTGCCGCCGAATCCGCCGCTCGCGCCGGCGTTGTTGGTGTGGCCCGCGTACTCGATGTACGCACCACCGGGCAACGGCTGGAAATTGAATTTGTTGAATATGGCGCCCGCGGTGGACAAACGAAATGTACCGAAGCGTTCGGTCGGTATCAGGTAGTCTCCCGAGATCGTGAACGAGTGCTCGGTCAACGAAGCGAGATTGCGGAACTGATCGATCACATACAACCGATTCGCTTGATTCGGGTCGCCTTTGCCGGTCGCCGAGCTGGTGAGAAACGCGAGTAGATCGCCGGGGTGAGTGAATGGTTGCGCGGCGCCTGATTGCCCGGGGAATGCGTCGACGGCGAGATTGGCGAAATATGGCGAAGCCGAGCCCAGCGAGTTAATGCTCGTCAGGATGGTGTTGAAACCGATGCCACCTGCGAATCCCTTCAATGTTATGTTGGAATAGTCGATCGCAAGCGACAGTCCAGGCACCCCGTTGGGCCGCAGGGTGAAGCCAACCAGCTTCGAGGTCGATTTCGCAGGCTTGAGGTTCGGATTGTTGCCGTCCTCGCCGTTGAAGGGCATCGCGGTGTAGTTGCTGCCGAACACGCCCTGGATTACGCCGGCCCCGACTTGGCGCGTGTCTGTGGGGCCGTATTCGGCGTATAGCGACGGTGCGCTGAACGATTTCGAGTAATTGGCACGCGCAATGAACTGTTTGTCGAACGGTTCCCAACGAATACCGATCTTCGGCACGAACGAGGAGCCCGCATCGCTATATTTTTCCTCGCGGCCAGCGAGCGTCAGATCGAGCGCCTGCGCCCCGGGGAAATTCCATTCCTTGCCTGTGATCGGCACGCGCAATTCGACAAATGCGCCGTAGATGTCGCGGCTCTTCGAGAAAGGATCGGCGTAGGTGCCTCCGAGCCATTGCTGGTCGTTTCCTGTCGTGCTTCCGGTGGCTGGGTCGGTCACGCGACCGTTCGCATCGGCATGACCGGACAGACTTTCACGGCGCCCGCTGACACCTGTCGCGATCTCCACCTCATCAGCTGGCAGATGAAACAGCTTGCCATTGACACTAACGTCGAACGAGGCCAGCTGGCTGCTTGCACCGATCAATTCGTTTCCGATGAGATTGGAGAGCGAAGCCGGATCTACACCTGCAGCCAGCGCGAATGGATCTAGTGCGGGCTGCAGCACGAGCGGACCACTCAAGGAATAGCCGCCGTAAACCTTGCTGTAGGCACCGCCCGCGATCGGATTGCCGTTCGCGTCGTAGCCGCCGGCGATAGCCTTGGCGAGGTTCGGCTTGTAGATCAGATTCGCCTGCGTCTGATCGAGATCGCTGCGACTGTAGACCGCCGCGGCTTCCCACGACCAGTCCTCGTTGAAGTGGCCGCGCAGTCCGGCGGTCGCGCGGTAGGCGGTCACGTCGTTGTAGAAGTTGTGCGTATCGGGAAGATAACTGAAGGCGACGCCGCTGAATATCGTCTTCAACGGGTTGTAGGGTGCCCCTGCGGGTACCGCGATTCCGGTTGCCGCGACCGGCGCCCAGCGCGTGAAGCTGCGTCCATGCGATGCTTCCACGTCGCCGAATGCCTCGAGTTTGTCTTCGATTAGCGTCTTTGAAAGATTCGCTACAAACGCCACGTTATTTTGACGCAATAGCAAGGTTTGATACGGAGAAATATCGAAGCCAGCGGCGATTGCGGCCGGTGTGGTCTTCAGATACGTGCCGTTGTTGACCAGATCCGTTATCGAATTCGCCGTCGCGTTCGCGCCGACAGGATTGTTCTGGCGTGGCGAATACAAGCTTGGGTTGAGAAGATAGCTCGCGCCGCCGACCGCGCCGGGAATCGACGAGGTCTTGCCGTAAAGAGGACTCGTGAACGAACGCGTGTTCTGATACAGCGGATCGGAAAGATTGGCGCTCAATGTCGCCACGATTTTCACGCCTGCGAGGGTGCCGCCGCCGGTGATCCATGCCGAGCGCTCACTGTAATTGCCATCCGCATCACCCCAGCGTGAACCGGCGGTTACGCCTTCGTAGTCGGACTTGAGAATGAAGTTGACCACGCCGCCGATCGCGTCGGAGCCGTACAGAGAAGACGCGCCATCGGCGAGAACTTCTATTCGGTCGACTGCCTGCGCCGGAATCTGGCCAATGTCGACGAAGTTCTTGCCATTGAGGCCCCCGATGCCGCTGTTGGCAGCACGGCGCCCGTTGATGAGGACCAGGGTTGGCAGATTGCGCAACTGCACCTGCGATCCACCGGCGGTGTTCTGATTGTTGTTGTTGGCGTTGCTGTTGCCCGAATTGCTGCGGCCGGCAAATGCGGGAACGAGCTTGCGCAGCAACTCGAGCGCGTTGGTGCTGACGCCGGACTGCGCGATTTTTTCCGCATCAATCGTCACCACGGGCACAACGACTTCATCGGGGGCGGAACGGATCGCGCTGCCGGTGACACTGACCTCGCCCAATTTTTGCGTCTCGTTCTTCTCTGCGCCCTGCTTCTCCTGCGCATAGGCATCGGCAACCAGCGCCGCGCTGACGCTCAGCGCCAAAGTCGACATCATTCCCAACGAAATAAATTTACGGCTGCGCATAACTCCCTCCCGAGGGCAATTTCGGGACTCTTCGGTCCCGGCTATGGTTGTTGTGGACGTACGTTGTCTTGCGCGTGGCTCCTGTTGAAGCTGTCCCGCACGGCAGCCGCTCGCAGCGACCATCGCCGGTTTGCCTTCTATTTCACGTTGTAGATCAGCACCGCAGCGGTCGCCTTGGTGTCGCCCGGCGAAGCCGCGACGAACATCTTGTGCAACTCGGGCACGAGAATGCCCGTCTTAGCCCCGGGCGCCGTCGTAATGGTCTGCAGCGCTTCGATGTGATCGGCATCCTTTTCTAAGAACACGCCGATGTGGCCGTCGCCGCCAAGCGCATAAACGTGCTTGGCCGTCTTGTCAAAGATCACCTGGTCACAGCGCTCTGGTGCCTTGAATTCGGCGACCGAGGCACCCGTGTCGGCATTGAGGACGATCAGCGTGCCGGGATTGCGCGTGATGACGAACAGACGGTGTGTACTCTCGTCGAACGCGAGCGGCGCATTGTCACCTTTGGTCTCGACATGCCAAGTCGTGATGACCTTGCGCGTGTTCTTGTCGACCACGGCTATCTCCTTCTTGCCCGTGACGTTGACAAAAATTTTGTCGCCGCGCTCCTCGATCGCCATCGCCTCGATCTTGTCGGTGTCGAACTTGATCTCTCCGTAGTTCTTGCCGGTGTAGGGATCGATCTCGGCCAGCCAGGTGCTGGTTTGCTTCATGTCACGCCCGCCCGCGACAACGTACAGACGCTTGCGCGTCGCGTCGTAGGCCATCGAATCGGCGCCCTTGGTGTGCTTGAACGAGCCGACAATCTTGTAGCTCGTGCCATCGATGACTTTGGTCTCGCCATCGGAGCCGGTCTGGGTCACGACAAGCTTGTTCACGTCGGGCAGGTACCGCAGGCCGTGCGGAGTTTCCAGGCCTTCGATCGTCTTCAGATGCTGGAGCGATTTCAGGTCGAAGACTTCAAGCGTGTTGTGGTCTTCGGCGGCAAGGAACAGGCGATTGCCCTTGAGATCGACTTCGAAATGGTCGAAGTCGCCTTCGTAACCGGGCAGTTCCACCTTGCCGGCCGCCTCGAGCACTGGCGCTTGATTCGCGTCGGTCGCGGTCACGTCCCGCGCGGCAGTCGCATGCGACGCCAGGGAGGCAACAAGAATCGCGATCAAGGTGCGAATGAAGTGTTTGCGTGTCGTCATGTTCGTTTCCTTGGATGCACGCCGCAATCGCAGCGCGGCGTGGTCAATGCACAGGCTGAAGTAGTGCATCGGCGCGCGCGATCTGTGCCGCCATCGCCGCGCGGATCTTTTCTGCACGCAAGTGCATCACCTGTTGGTCGTCGCCCTTCTTGTAGGGAAAGACCACGCCGACCGCGCCGATCACCTTGCCGCCGGTGTCGTGCAGCACACCCAGAGACTCGAACCGGTCGCCCGATTCGTTGAGCTCCAGCTTCGGCTTGCCGCTCTTGATCACGCCCATGTCGTCCTCGTCTGCGGGCTTTCCTATGCGGCCGATGTTCGAGGCGACGATCGGATACTCCGCCTTGATCGGCGCTGCGGCGTGCATAGCGATGATGAGGACATCCTTGTTCGCATCCAGCGCCTCGTCGACGAGTTTCTGCGCCAATGTGCTCATCGGCACGGCCGGATCGATCGGATTTTTTTCCATCAAGTTCGCCACGTGCGAGATACGCCGCGACAGGCGATCACGTATCTCCGTCGCCTCCTTGCCGCGCGCCGCCCTGTCGTCACCCGCTTTGTACTTGAATGCGATGCCGATGCTGCCAACGGTCCGATGCGATACGTCGAACAGCGGCAGGTTGACTTCGTAACGGTCGCCTGCACTATTGACGCCGGCATTTGGTTCGCCGGTTTTGATCACGTCAAGGTCTTCTGGATCAGCCTTCTCGCCGAGACGCCCGTTGTAGGCGGCGATCACGATGTTGTCCGCAGCTTTCGGTGGCGTCACGTGAACTTCGATGCCGGCGACTTCAGGATGCGTTGCCACAACCTGGTCGATCAATTCCTGTGCATAGATCTTCTTTGGCGCGTCGACGGCTTGAGCGCAGAAACAAGCTATGAATGCTGCAAACGCAAACGCGATGCGGCGCATTTCTTCCCTCCCGATGTCGGTTCAAGCCGACCTTATATGTGTGGACGTGCTGGTCGCGCCGTATTCCGCGATGACGAAAAATCCATAGCGGCGATGCGAGTGGCCGCAAGCTAGCACGGGAAACTGAAGGCATTCTTAAAGCATTCGATGCCCCAGTCCGATTCCGCCTGCATCGTTGCAACGACGGGATTCGAGCAGGCTAGGGTTGGCAAATTGAATGACGAAGAGGCTGCTTCGGTCACTAGCGGGCGCTATGAGCGACTAGGCCATTGCTTAGTCTTCTCCGGTTTCTTCCCGTTCGTTTCTTGGCTGTGTCAGAGGGTCTTTACTTTTCTTCAATTGAGGATAATATATATCCTTAAGGATGTATGACATCCGTAATATGGAGGAAGGTTGTGATGAAAATCGTCATCATTGGCGGAACTGGCTTGATCGGTTCCAAGACTGCTGAGCGTTTACGTAAGAAGGGGCATGAGGTAGTTGCCGCTGCTCCGAATACTGGCGTCAACACCATCACGGGCGAGGGCTTGGCGGAAGCGCTCGAGAATACTGAAGTAGTAATCGACCTTGCGAACTCACCGTCCTTTGAAGACAAGGCCGTGCTCGAATTTTTCCAGACGTCGGGCAGAAATCTGATAGCTGCGGAAAAGAAGGCCGGCGTGAAGCATCACGTCGCGCTTTCCATCGTCGGCACAGATCGGCTGCCGGACAGCGGCTATCTTCGAGCCAAAGTCGCACAGGAAAAAATCATTCGGGAATCTGGCATCCCCTACACGATCGTACGTTCCACGCAGTTCTTGGAATTCCTCGGCGGTATCGCCCAAGCGGGCACGGTTGGCGAAACCACTCACCTGTCGACGGGATACCTGCAGCCGATCGCCTCCGATGACGTCGCCGATTTTGTGGCGGACGCGGCTCTTGGCGCACCGACCAATGGCCTCATCGAAATCTCCGGTCCGGAACGCGCGCGTCTCTGCGATTTCGTCGCGCGCTACCTCAAAGCAATTGGAGATCCCCGCACCGTCGTCGCAGATCCGAATGCCCAGTACTTCGGGACCAAGTTGGAGGACGATTCGCTCGTCTCCAACAACCATCCCCGCGTGGGCCGCATCGACTTCGATCGCTGGTTCGCGACGACGCCCAGAAAATAACCACGTGCGCGTGGGTCGTCTGATGGCGGCCCGGCGCCTCAGTCATTAAAGGACGGTAGATATGAACAAGTCATTCGCTTTTGCCATCGCCCTGATGGCTCTCCTATCGAGTTCAGCGCTTGCGCAAGACACGCCCGGTGGCGGCAAGGGTGCAAAGGTTACGCTGGTCTATAACCATGAACTGCCGAATGTGCCGGGCAAGAGCATGAAGGGCGTTCTCGTCGAGTACGCTCCGGGTGGCTTCTCCGAGGGCCACACACATCCCGCGTCCGCATTCATCTACGCGACCGTCCTCGAAGGCGCGATCCGCAGTCAGGTCAATGATGGTCCTGTCAAAATCTATAAGGCCGGTGAAAGCTTTTCGGAATTGCCGGGCGATCGCCACGGCGTCAGCGAAAACGCCAGCAAGACTGAGTCGGCGAAGTTGCTCGCTGTATTCGTGGTCGATACCGCACAGAAGGAACTGACTTTTCCGATCGGAAATAGCGGAATGACGAACTGAACAACGATCGGTTGATCGTCGGCTTTAGCTCGGCTTCCTCTCATTGGTATGCGCTCAACCTGCTCGGTTGAGAACCCATTCGAACGTGTCCTTCCATAGCGCTCGAGGCGTTTCCCGCGACAGCCTCTTTACAAGATCCGATAACGCGACGTCGCGCAGCTTTTGCCGCCAAACTTCATCGGCCTCCCACATGATGCGAGCGATGGCGCATGGGCTGCTGTCGCAATGACCCTTCGGGCGGCAGGGATTGTTGGCGCGGATATTGGCGCAAACGAAGGTCCGCGATGTGCCCTCCACGGCCTCTACGATATCCAGAAAGGTCAGTTCTTCTGGCTGCTTTGCGAGCCGGTATCCGCCGGATGGACCGAGGGTCGAATGCACAAGTCCCGCCTGAGACAAGCTCTGCAGGGCCTTGGACAGATATTCCTTCGGAAGCCCGTGCAATTCCGCGAGGGCCTTGGTCGACAGATAGCGCCCCTCTGGGAGGCTGGCGAGGATGGCGCAGCAATGCAGCGCCCACTCGACTTGGCTCTTTAAGACCATGGATCCGTTTCGAAAGTGACGAGGTCAGGAAAAATTACGGATATATGATATCTATATTCGGTGTGTGTAAACATGGCGTGAGGGAAACTCGCCGATTCGGGTGCCGTCCGTGGGCACCAACACGAGTGACGTCGTCGGCGAGCACGGCTCATTCACCCTGAGCGAAAGGTATCGAGGCGCTGTCCATGAAAAGAGCGTCGTACGAGGTCGAGCCAATTTTTATCACAGCTTGGGCTCGATGAAGATGCCGGCGAGGTTTTTGATGCGTCCGTTCAAAGCGGCATGGCAGCGTGCGAGGGCGGCGCCCAGGCTCTCCGCGTCGCGGACCGACATGCTTACGGTGGCCGCAATGAATATGTCGGGACCATATTGCAGCGTGACAAGTTCTTCCACGCCGGCAACGCCTTCGCACGTTTCCAGCGTATTCTGGATCAAGTTACGCGTCGTTGCATGCGCGCTTTCGCCGATCAGGAGTGCCTTCACTTCGATGATCAGGCTGCCCGCGGCGATGATGAGCAGCAATCCGATCAGAATACTTCCGAGCGCATCGAAGACGACTCTTCCGCTGAGCATGGCGGCTAGCAGCGCAAACAAGGCAATTGTCAGGCCCAAGACGGCAGCCAGGTCTTCGCTGACGATCACGAGCAAATCACTGCGCCGCGTGTCGCGGAACCAACGATAAAACGTTCGCACATTGTGCACGCCGCGTACCTGACGCAAAGCGTTGCTCAACGCAGCGCCTTCGATCATCAGCGCAATGACGATCGTTGCAATTGCGAGCCACGGCGCCTGAATCGGGGAAGGCGAGCGCCAGCGCAGGACGCCTTCGACGATCGACAGCACTCCTCCGCCCAGGAACAGCAGAACCGCAACGATGAACGACCAGAAATACAACTCCTTGCCATGCCCGAGCGGATGGCGTGTAGATGCTGGCTTCTCCGCGCGCGCGAGTCCCAGCCAGAGCAGCAATTGGTTGCCCGTGTCGGCAAGCGAGTGCAGGGTCTCGGCGAACATCACGCCCGAGCCGCTGTACCAGGCGGCAGTGCCCTTCACCAATGCAACCGACACATTCGCGGCGAATGCCCACAATATAGAAATATTGGCCTTGGCCATCGCTCGCTTTCCGCTTCTAGATCATCATAGCGAACATTGCGACGACGACGATCGACATCGCTCCGGTCGCCATCCAGCCAACCCAGCGCAATAGACCACGCACCGGGAATTTGCCCATCACGTCCGGACGCTGCGCGGTCGCCATGAGCAGCGCCATGATCGGCACCGCGACGATGCCGTTGATCACCGCGCTCAAGAACAGCCCCTTGATGGGATCCAAACCGTAGATGCACAACGCAATGCCCAAGAGCATCGCCACGCCGATGACGCTGTAGAACGCCCCGGCTTCCAGCGGCATGCGATCCAGGCCCGAGCGCCAGCCGAAGGTGTCGGAAATGCCGAATGCCGCCGACCCGGCGAGCACCGGCAAAGCCAGCAAGCCCGTGCCGATGATGCCAAGCGAAAACAATATGAAGGCGAGATTTCCGGCGATCGGCTTGAGCGCTTCGGCCGCCTGCTGTGTGGTCTGGATTTCGGTCTGACCGTGATCGTGCAGGACGACGGCGGTAGTCACCATGATGCAGAACGCAATGAGGTTGGACAGCGCCATGCCGACCCAGGTATCGAGGTTGATTCGCTCGTAGGTTTTGCGTGCCTGCGCGGGCTTCTTCACACGCGAGAGCTTGCCTTCGTCTTTGCTCTTTTCGACTTCGTGCGCGGCTTGCCAAAAGAACATGTAGGGACTGATCGTGGTGCCGAAGATTGCCACGATCATGGTGAAGTATTCCTTCGATCCATGCAGGTGCGGTACCACGACCGCCGAGGCAACGCGGGTCCACGGCACGTGTATCGTGAACAGGGCCGCAGCGTAGGCGAACAGCGACAGGGTCAGCCACTTCAGCACGCGCACCGTCTGCCGATATTGCGCGAACAGTTGCACCAGCAGCGACGCGATGCCCAGAACGACGACATAGACGACGGCGGGCCCGCCAACGACCAGGCGCACACAAACGCCCATAGCGTTGAGGTCGGCCGCAATGTTGAAAATGTTCGCAAGCAGAAGCAGCAGCACTGCCATCGCGATGACTGGGCGCGGATAGGCAACGACGAGGTTCGCCGCAAGGCCTTTGCGTGTGATTGCTCCTACCCTGGCGCTGATCACTTGAATCGCAACCATCAGCGGCAAGGTCAGCACGACCGTCCAGAGCAAGTCGAAGCCGAATTTCGCGCCGGTTTGCGAATACGTCGCAATGCCCGACGGATCATCGTCTGCCGCACCGGTGACGAGGCCCGGACCGAGGCTGCTCAGCCATTCGGCCGATTGTGCACCCCGTATCGGAACGCTGAGCTTTCGCGTACGGCGACTCATGTTGCAGGATGGCCGTGGACCGCGGCAATTGCGAAACCCTGTGCGCGCATCGGAACTCCTCGTGCGGATGATGATGTTGCGCGCCTCGCGGCGAAGATGATGCGTGGGCTCGTTCTGAGAGGTGCGATCTACGTGCCAACACATTGTCGGCAGTGCATGCGGCGAAAAAGCCTCACTTTTGCCGAAAGCAGAAACGGGACTGCAATTTTGCGTTGCGCATGGTTTGGCGAAAGCAATCCGATTTCTCTTGTGGCCGGCCGAGTCACCCTCAGGCTTTGGTCAATGCCATCAGATATCCACGGACCAGACAGAATTGAGGCCGTCGGAAACGACGCGACATCCGCTTCGGCATACGCCATCCGACGCAGCCGATGCGAATGTCGGTCGTAGAGCCGCAGCCGATCAGTGCTCGCGGCTCAGAGTCAATTCGCCGACATCGACGCCCAGATCGATCCCTTCGCCTGCCCCGGCCAGCGCCAGCGATACCGTTCCCTTGGTCAGTACCTGCGCAGCGCCGGACTTCACGGCACCAGCATGGGCTTCGCCTTGTGCGTAGGAACCAAGCACGTCGTCGATTCGACGCACGTCGGTAAAGCGGCCAGTGCCGTTGTCGATTCTGGATTTCCCGACGGTGAGGCCTGCGCCTTTGGCCTTGATGCTGACTCGGATCGAAGCGCCGTTTTCACATGTGACGACACCGCGTCCTTCCGACTGCTTGTAAATCACCGACCAGGTTGACAGTGAAAAATGCAGCTTGCAGTCGAGATCGGCTTCGGCGGCGCGGGAGAACTGTGGAGCGAGCGACGCTGCAGCTAAGGTCAGCAACATGCCGAAATATTTGGTGGAGATGATCTTCATGGTGACTTTCCTCTACAGTCGAGTGGTTGAAGCGATGATCGAACGATGAATTGCTCGTGCCGCCGCGGCGCGCGACGAAGACTCGCGCACTCGGCTCAGCGCACGAACAAAGCAATAAGAATTACGATCGGAAGGGGAATCCCGAGAAGAAGCAACAGTATCGATCTCATGGCGTTGTCCTTTGAACGTGGGGAGCATCAAAAGCATTGCATGGCGAATGGCTATGCCATGCTGTCGCGGCGGCGTCCACCGAATGTCGCAGCAAGGCTGGCGAAGAACGCGCCGGCCAGAAGCGCAATGAACATCCACAACGAGGAGTGCTCGGCCGTCTTGCGTGCGCTTTCGAGCGCCTGCTTCGCAGTGTTCCGGGCGGTCTCCATCGTTTGCTTGGTTTGGGCGAATTTGTCCGTCACCCGTTTTTCCGCATCGGCTTGTGCCAATCCGGTTGCCTGCGCCACGACAACACCGAGGTACTGGCGGTCCTCATCCGGCATCGAGCCGGCATGCAGATCGTTGGCGAAAATCTTCAGCGCCTCGGTGCGCACAGCCGGATCGGTCGGGCCGCCCGGATGTGCCGCGTCGCGACGAAATAGTGCATCCACGAAATAGGCGAGCGGCTCCATGCTCCCGCGGTCCATGCCTTCGCTTTCCATATTCATCCGCTGCGCAGCATCGTTCGTTTCGGAATGCCCGGCCGCAGCGATCGCACCGTTGGCGAGGCCGCCGGCCATCGCCGCACCGGCATGCACGCCGCCGCCGAGGATGCCGGTCAAGGCTGAGCCGAGGAATGCCGCGGTTACGAGCGACGCCACCGCCCATGCCATGAAGCCGTGCGCGGTGTCGCGAAAGTAGACCTCGTCGGTATGCAGGCTCACCCACTTGACGCGTAGCCGCCCAGCGAGATAACCGCCAATCGCCGATGCGGCTACCTGGGTAAAAGCGAGCCAGGCAATCGCCGCCACACCCATCGTCAAAGCGCTCGCGCCCGAATGCGACCAGGGCGACACCGCAGAGAGCCCCAATCCGAAGCCGAGGATTACCAATACGAGCGACAATGCCGCGGCCGCTGCCGCTCCGACGAAGATCGCGGCCCAGGAGACCGCGGATACGCTGACGCTGTCGAGCGCAAGATCGGGTTCAACCACCGCTGCGGACGAAATGGGCTGATAGGTCGGCATGAAAGCTCCTCCATTGTGTTATCTGATGGAGGGCAAGGGACATGCCAATTCATCAAACCTCGTCGAAGCGCCGTTTTCGAGCTATGAATTCCTCGGCTTTTGCTGTTTTCGATGCAATTTGCGCTGGCCCGGACCTCGATTCGGGCAAATTGAATGGTCAACAAATCGCGGTAATCATCAGAGCGATTGAGGTTCGACTCGCGGGCAAATTGCCAATACTTTGCGGCGCTTCTTCGGCATAGCGCAGACCCGGAAGGTCCTAAGCTGCAGCTATGCTACCTTCGACCTTGCGAATCCGGATCCAAGGTCAGATCGCAGGGTCGCGGCGAGACGACGATATATGAACACAAGCGGGTATGCGATCTTCTTGCTGGAGGTCTTCATTGGCCTGATTCTCGCCGCGGGCGCATTTTTCCTGCTGCGCGAACTTTTCATGCGGCGCATGGCGGCACGGTTATCGCATGCGGAAAAGGAGTGGTTCAGCGCGACGCTACGCAGCATCGGCGACGCGGTCATCGTCACCGATCGGAACAGTGTCATCGCAATGATGAACCCGGTCGCGGAACAATTCACGGCATGGCCGGCCGCCGAAGCGATCGGGCGCCCTTTGCTGGAGGTATTCAACATCGTCGAGGAAACAACGCGCAAACAAGCCGAAGACCCGGTTCGCCGTGCGATCGCCGAAGGCGCGAGAACAGGCTTGGCGAATCAGGCGGTCCTGCTAGCGCGCGATGGCCGCGAATACGTGATCGAGGACAGCGTTGCGCCAACCTACGATGTGCGGGGTTCGCTGCAAGGCGTCGTGCTCGTTTTCCGCGACGTGACCGCCCGGTGCCTCGTCCAACGCAGCCGCGCTCTGACCGGCGCGGAACTCGAGCAACGAGCGGATACGGCACAGCTCAAGGAACAGATACTCAACGCGATTCTCGACAGCGTTCAGATCGGCATTTGCATGACCGGTCCGGCACCCGATTTCCCCATTGTCGCGATCAGCCGGCAGATGCGCGAATGGATCGGCAATCCCCCCGACAGTACACCGGCGCATTCCGCGTACCAGAAAGCCCTTCCCGACGGCACCGAACCCTTGCCGGAACTGCTTCCGATTTATCGCGCGACCGTGGTTGGCGAAGTGGTAAGCAACGAGCCATGGATCATCCGCCGTGAAGGGCAAGAACCTTTTCTGGCTCTGGTCAATGTTGCCCCCGTGCGTGATTCGAACGGCTTGATAATCGGCGCCGTGCACAGTTGGGTCGACATGACCGAACGACAGCGCCTCGACCGTGCCCTGCGCATTTCGCAATCGCGCTTGCAAGTGCTCTCCCAGTCGAGCGTGATCGGTCTGATCCTCGAACTACATCGCGACGGTCAGGTGAAGGACGCGAACGCTGCCTTCCTCCACATGCTGGGTTACGACGCCAAGGATATGGCCTCGGGCGATATCAATCTCTTTGCGATAACGCCCAGTGAATACCATGACCGCGTGGCCGTTGCGTTCGCCGAACTCGACGAGACGGGCGTTTGTGGCGCTTTTGAGACCGAATTCCTGCGCAAGGACGGTAGCCACGTATCCGCCTTCGTGGGCTTCGCGCTCATGGCCGATGTGACGCACGAATACGCTGGCTTTGCCCTCGACTTGACCCACCAAAAAGAACTCGAAAATCAACTGCGCCTGCGCAGCGAACAACTGCTTTTCGCCGACCGGCGCAAGGACGAGTTCCTGGCGATGCTCGCGCATGAACTGCGCAATCCGCTTGCGCCTCTGCGCAACGCCGTGCACTTGCTCGAAACTGATGCAAATACCGCCGCACAACCCGCTATGCGCCAGCTTCTGCCGATGATGCGCCGGCAACTTGGGCATCTCGTGCGCCTGGTGGACGACCTTCTCGACGCGGCGCGCATAGGTGAAGGCAAGTTGGTCATGGAACGCAAATCCGTGATGCTCCAGGACAGCATTTCCGCAGCGATCGAGACGGTCGACCCGTTGATCCGCCAGCGCGGACACAGCCTCAACATCGAGTCGGCACCCGAGCCTCTGTACGTCACTGGTGACGGCGTGCGGCTTGCGCAGATGTTCGGCAACATTCTGCACAATGCGGTCAAGTACACGTCGCCAGGCGGCCACATTTCCGTGTCGGTGAGACGAGAGAAGGACGAAGCGGTGATCCGTATCAAGGACGACGGCCAGGGAATTGCGGAAGATTTATTGCCGTATATCTTCGATACGTTCGTCCAGGCGGACCAGTCGCTCGCACGATCGGCAGGAGGCATCGGCATCGGGCTTTCAGTCGTGCGTCGGGTCGCGCAGCTGCATGCGGGGCGCGTCGAGGCGGCGAGCGCGGGACCGGGGCAAGGCAGCGAATTTCGGGTTTTCCTCCCGCTTTCACCGGCGACGACGAACGCGGCGGCCGACGCCGAAGCCACGCCCGGACCACAGGCGAAGACCGGCAAGCGCGTGCTCGTCGTGGACGACAATACCGATCTTGCTTCGAGCACCGCGGCCCTGCTCGAGTTTTGGGGCCACGTACCTCGGGTCATTTACGACGGTGAGAGTGTCATCGCGGCGGCGCGCGAGTTTCTTCCCGACGTCGTACTGCTCGATATAGGGCTTCCCGGACTGGATGGCTTCGAGGTTGCGCGACGGCTGCGTTTCGAGCCGGTATTTTCCGAGACGATTCTGATCGCGATCACGGGCTATGGCCAGCAGGCCGATCGCGAGAATGCGATGGCAGCCGGCTTCGTCGAGCACCTCGTAAAACCGGTTCAGCCCGGCGAACTGAAGGCGTTGCTCGAACGCTGTTGAGCGACGGCCGCTACGTCGCTCCGACGGATCGCGGCAACTGTATGCGCATGCACGTGCCTCCTTCGAGAGCGAGTCCCATAGACAACTCGCCGCGTTGCCGACCCACGAGATGGTCCACCAGGGTCAGGCCGAGACCGGCGTGGCCTTCGCTGCGGCGCGTGCTGAAGAACGGTTTGGCAATCTTGTCGTGCAGTCCTTCCGGGATGCCGCTGCCGTCGTCGTGCGTCTCAAACACGACCACCTCGTTGTCCGCCCGTACCACGAGCAGGACATGCGTCGCTCCCGCGTCGCAAGCATTTTGCACGAGACAAGCGAGCGCTCGCTCGAGTGCGCCCTTCTCGACTTCGATCTCGCCGTTGTATTCGATGTTCGTCTCGATCAGCGCCGATGCTTCGGAGGCTTCCTCGCTGACGATCAGCAGGGCATCCTCGACGATGCCACGGACCAGCACGCGTTCGACTTTGCCGACATTCATGGCCGAGCTGAAATCGCGCAGTCCCTGCACCAGTCGCGCAGAACGCACGCAATCGGCGAGGATGTGTTCGAGCAGTTGAACGGCGCGCGGCGCATCGCCGCGCGCAACCATGCCCTTGGCGAGCTCGGCATGCATTGCGATCGCGTTGAGCGGATTGGCCAACTCGTGGGCAACCCCGCGCGTGAATTCCACCGTCAACGGCATCAACGCATCGGATCTTTGAATTGGAATCGTTTCATTCATTTCGCTCTCGTTGCTCAATCATTTATTGCGCGACACCCAGCCAACTTAACCGCCAAGCTCGTCGAATGAAAGTCTCGCTGCGTCGGCACTACTCAAGGCTCATTGCATTTCTCGACGCCCGGCGAGCGCAAACTCTCTAGACACTACAGCATGCTCACTATATGCGGAGCACAGCATGAATCGTGCCTAGCGTGTTTACTCCGACGCCTTTGCTGGATTAGGCTAGAAAATCAGCTTCCTGCGCAGGAGCAGTCATGGCACGCCCCATCTTCATGCGCTATCCAGGAGAGTTGGTCGATGCCAATCAATATCTTTTGCTCCGCGGCTCAGGTGCGCTTCGGAACAGCTACGCGGAATTCGAGACGGCGCAAAGTTGATCAAATGTCCGCCTACAAGGATGAGTTCCGCTCGCGCCTAAACAAGGCCTCGAAAGGCGCATGAAGAGCAAACGGGTGATCAAGGCGGTCGAAGAGAAGGCGCCAGGAAAACAGGTGCGAAGGCAAAGAACAAATCGGCACAACGCAAAGGTTCCAAGCGCGCATAAGACAAGTGAGCACGCACCGCGCCTAGTCTATGTCAGTGATCAGAGCGCGGGCTACGGCCGGGTACGTCGCAACCGCCGATTCCGTTACGTCAATGCTGCGGGCAAGGAAGTGCGGGCAGCGAACATCCTCGAACGAATTCGAAGGCTCGCAATTCCGCCGGCATATACCGATGTCTGGATCTGCCGCGATGCGCGCGGACATCTCCAAGCGACGGGACGCGACGCACGTGGGCGCAAGCAGTATCGCTATCATCCGTTATGGCGACAGGCGCGCGATGCCTCGAAGTATCATCGCATGCTTGCATTTGCCGAACAGCTGCCGCGCCTGCGGCGACAGGTCAAGAGCGATCTCGCCTTGCGTGGCTTGCCCAAACGCAAGCTACTCGCCGCCCTGGTAGACCTGCTCGAAACCTCGTTGATTCGCATCGGCAATGAGGAATACGCGCACGACAACGGCTCATTCGGGCTGACTACGCTCGAGCACCGTCACGTCAAGACAAGCGGCGAAGGCATCCATTTCCGCTTCCGCGGCAAAAGCGGCAAGTTTCACTCCGTCGACCTGAAGGACGGCAAGATCGCTCGCATCGTGCGCCGCTGCCAGGAACTGCCTGGACAATCGCTGTTTCAGTTCATCGGTGAACACGATGAACCCGAAAACGTCGATTCGGACGATGTCAACGCTTACATCCGCGAAATCGCTGGCGAGGATTTCAGTGCCAAGGATTTTCGTACCTGGGCCGGCACGATGCTGGCCGCACGCTATCTCGCGCGCCCACATCCCGCGTCGAGCGAAACCGACATCAAAGCGCAAATCCTCGCTGCAACGAAGCACGTCGCCGACCGCCTCGGCAATACGGTCGCCGTGTGCCGCGCCTGCTACATCCATCCGCTCGTGTTCGAAGCCCATGCCGCAGGCAAGTTACACCTGCCGCGGCCGCCTGCGCGCAAGCCTACTGCTCTCTCCGCCGACGAACGTGCGTTGCAACGCCTGTTGCGTCGTCGCGAGCGCCACGCCGAGTCGCGGCCGTCGTAGCATTCGCCGAAAATTTGAGCGGCATCGCTCGGCTTTCGCCTGTGCGCCCGCATCGAAAATTTCGGCCGCCATTGGTATGAATGCTGCTGAGTCTCGATCAGGCAAGCCATCGGAGCACGAGATGATTCGAAAATTGAAGTCGGGCGAATACCGTCTGTATTCACGCAAGGTCGATACCAAGACTGGGAAGCGGCGTAATTTGGGCACATTCCGCACACGCGCTGCGGCAGAAAAGCACGAGCGCGACGTGCAATATTTCAAGCGCCATTGAAGTTCTAATGAGCAGGGGTGCCGCTCGCATTGCAAATTGCAGTGGCGCCGATGCCCGTAGAGCGCAAATCGCCCGTAATCGAATGGGCAAACCGCCGACGCCTTACCTTTGCCATCCTTCAGTGGGTGGTCTTCGGCGCTTCCGTCTTGCCAACTCCATTGGCCTGTTGGCGCGGTACGGTGCTTTTTGCAGGACGTGCACGGCGTCCTCTCGGCTGCTTCGGCGAAGCGTCAGCGGCGGCCTTTTTAGTGTGCTTGACGGTTGCGCTTGCCGGGGCGGAACGCATTGCGCGCTTAGCCCACCAAGCGCGCAATGCGAGATAACCCAGACCAAAGGCCGCCCCTGTCGCCAGATAGGGATGGCGGCGCATCACGGAAACGTGCGGATGCTTGCTGCCGCGCTTTTCGTAGATGCGACGCGCGTCATCCCGATAGCTCGCCGATGCTTCCCTAATCGCCGCGACGGTATCGTCGAGCACCTCGCTAAGACGTGTCGTGGCTTCGCCAACGTCGTCGCGTGCATGATCGAGTTCGCCGGCAACATGGCGCCGCGTTTTGCTTGCCTGCGTGGTGAAGTCGGTACGCGCCGTGGCCAAGGCGTGGGCGAGATGCCGTGCGGCCGAAGCGGCCGGGGTGAGGATGGAAGAAAGGGATTGCATGGTCATTCTCTCCTGAATGGTGGCGACAAGATTGATATAGCAAGGTCGGTGCCAAGCAGCACCGGCTTTGCGATATTCATGAATATTCAACGCTCGGTCGCACGCGGCCATCCCATTTCATTGGCGATCGAGACGCGAGAACGAAAAGAGGCCGGCGAGCGGATGCGTGAGACCCATCATCGTGTCGCGCAGAATCTCCGCACCGATGGCGCTGTAAGTGATGCCATTGCCGCCGTACGCCATGGCGAACAGGATGCGGGGATCGTGATGCGGATGGGCGCCGAAGAACGGCAAACCATCCTCGGTTTCGGCAAACGTGCCGGCCCAGCCAAAACCCAATTCGACGTCGAGGGCGGGCGCCATGCGATTGAGCTTGCGCAAAAGCGTCGCGCATTTGCGTCCGACTCGCGCATCGCGACGCGACGCGATATCGATGCGATCGTCTTCGCCGCCGACGAGCAGGCGGCCGTCTTCGGTCGAACGTAGATAAAGGTACGGCCGTGCTGTTTCCCAGGCCAATGTATCGGCGAGCGGCCCTAGGCCGTCGCGCAACGGTTCGGTTACGAGTGCGTAGCTGCTGCGCGTGCGTGCGACACGCACGCCGAGCCAGGCTAGCGTTTCGTAGCCCCCGGCAAGGGCGAGATAGCGGCAGCGGACGCGGCGCTCGCGCTGCATCCGCAGCACGAGCCCCTCGCGCTCTGCTTCCCAAGCCTGCAATTCGGTGCGATCGAATATTCGCGTGCCGCTTGCGCGCAGATTTTCGAGCAGCGCGTATGTCATGCGATATGGGTCGACTTGCGCGGCTGGTACGCTGCGCAGCGCGGCCCAGGCTTCAATGCCATAGCGTTTCCGCAAGGCAGCGCGATCGAGCCATTCGACCTCGAATCCATGTTCCCGGCGTAGCGTGAACTCCTTGTGCAGGCGTCGTCGATGATGCCAGTGACTGGCCAGATACAAGCTCGACGCGCGCGCAAATCCAACATCACCGAGTGTGGCGGCGATATCAGTCAGCGTCGCCAGGGCGGCCTCGCACGCACGATATACCGTCAGCGCGGATTCCATGCTGATGAGTCGCGCGAGCGCGGCGAGTTCGATGTCGATCTCGTATTGAAGGAGCGCCGTGCTCGCCGCAGTACTGCCCCAGGCTGCATCGCGCCGATCGACGACGATCGTGTGCAAGCCGGCATCAGTGCAGGATCGGGCAATCAGAGCCCCGGTGATGCCCGCGCCGACCACGACGACATCGCAATCGAGATTTTCCTCGAGTGGGGGATAAGTCGCCGGCAGTCCATTGCGGACTGTCCAAAACGGATAGCCGCTCTTGAGATCCATCACATTCGGCTGCATCGACTTGAGCGAAGCCTCGCCGCACGCGAGCCGTCATCAATCGACATGGGATGCGGGCTGGCCATGCCGGAGTACCTGCATCTATCGAGCCAATCGGAACGCCAGGCAAATGGAACTACGGCTTTCGTGTTTCGCTGAAGTGCTGGTACGAGCCTTGCTGGGTTGGGTGAAAATCAATTGCGGAGTCATTTATGCGCAACGAGCAAGCCGTTCAAATGGCGATCGCTGAAATTGCTCTACTGATCAAGGGAACTTCGGTCGTGATGTTCACGACGCGCAATGGCGAGGGCCGGTTGGTGAGCCGGCCATTGGCCGTACGCAGCGTTCCATTCGACGGCGGCGCATGGTTCCTCACCGCGCTTGGCAGCAGAAAGCTGCGCGAACTCGAAGTGGATCCGCGCGTCAACCTGGCATACGTCAACGCGAGCAATGGTGCGTACGTCTCAATAGAGGGCCGCGCGCAAGTGACGATCGATCATGCGCGGATCGCCATGCTCTGGTCGGATTCGATCGATGCCGTATTCTTCCCGGCCGGGAAGGACGACCCGAACCTCGCCGCGATCCGCATCGAAGCCGATACCGCCGAAGCGTGGACTTCGGCGTCAACTGCGCTCGGGCGCGCGTTCAATTTCGTGAAATCGGTGTTGACCGGAGATTCCGGCGCACTCGGGGTGCAAAAGCATTTCGATTTGCGCGAGGGCATTCGTACTGAGCAGAGTCGTTGAGATCCACTATTTTTTCGACGGCAGTTGGTTTGAAGCCGCCAACAGCGCAAGCGTCGAATGTGGTCGCGAGCGCGCGATTGCCTTTGATCTGCGCGAGAAGGCAGCTCGGGGTCGGAGTGCGATTTCTTGCAGCACAAATTCGCGCGTCCATGTTCACACACACTTCCTCACTCCGCAGCTCTGGCATAGATATTGCTCAAACCTACCTTGACGACGACAAGTCGTTCGACAGGAGAGCCCCCATGCTTTACTACGCCATCGTGTTTTTCGTCATTGCCCTTATCGCCGGCGCGCTTGGTTTTTTCGGCATTGCTGGCGCTGCGTCCAGCATCGCCCAGATCTTGTTCTTCGTTTTCATCGTGCTGTTCTTGGCCTCGCTGATCTTCGGTGGCATCCGTCGCCCGCCCGCGGGTTGACACGATATTTGACCGTCGCAGCGCTAACTGCATCGGCCTCGCATATCGTGCACGTTGCATTTTGCTCGGCGACCTGAACAGCGGCATTGCATATTGCGCGACCACTGGCTGGTAGTGAATCTTCGCGCCAGCAAAGACGAGCCGCCCACTTCCCATCGATGACAGCATCTTGCCCCAATTTCCTGGCGATGCTCGAAACGAACTCGACGGAGACAATCCATGAGCATGTCCAAACCTTTCCTCAGCGATGTCCAAACGCTGCGCAAAAATGCACGCAAGCATCTGCAATCGGGTGCGGTGACCGAAGGCTACCGCGGCGACCGTAAGCAGGTTCTGGCGTTGCTAAATACATCTCTGGCCACCGAGCTCGTCTGCGTTCTGCGCTATCGGCGCCACTACTACATGGCTTCCGGAATCCATGCCAAAAGCATCGCGGCGGAATTTCTCCAGCACGCGAAGGACGAACAGGAGCATGCCGACATGATCGCCAGGCGCATCGTGCAGCTCGACGGCGAGCCGGACTTCGCGCCGAAAGGACTCGCTGAGCGCAGTCAATCCGAGTACATCGAGGGCAGCGATCTCGTTGAGATGCTCGAGGAAGACCTTGTCGCGGAGCGTCTGGTGATCGACAGCTACCGCGAGATTGTCCAGTACCTTGGCAACGACGATCCGACTACAAGGCGTCTGCTTGAATCAATTCTCGCTGACGAAGAGGAGCACGCCGAAGATCTTGGCACCCTGCTCGAGGAACTCGGCAAAAAAGGCGAGCCGGCGAAAAAGCCGCTTGCTTCAAAGCAGAAACACTGAACAACACACGGGAGACAGCCATGCCACGTGGTGACAAGTCGAGCTATACAGGCAAACAGAAGCGTCAGGCGGAGCACATCGAAGAGAGCTACGAGGAACGCGGCGTCGGCAAGACGGAAGCCGAACGGCGGGCTTGGGCGACGGTGAACAAGGAATCCGGCGGCGGCAAAAAGTCGGGCTCGGGCCGTATGGCGACGCACAAGCGTGCGAAATCGAAAACGTCAGCCAAAACTGCGGCACGCAAATCTGCGCCCGGCACGCGAAGCGCACGGTCATGAGCAGCTCATTTGTCGCGCCTGCCGGCGCGCTATTCCATGATTCTGGTGCTCGTCAGATACCGTACTGCTTCCGCTTGCGATAGAGCGTCGAGATGTCGATGCCGAGAATCTGCGCCGCTTCTTCAAGCGAAGAGCTTGTCGATACGATCTTGAGAATATGCGCGCGCTCCAGCGCCTCGAGACTCATCGCGCTACCAATGCGCAGCGACGTGGAAGCCTGCTCGCCATTGCCGGCAATGGCGAGATAGGGCACATCGACGAGCGCGTCGGGGCATAGAATTGCCGCGCGTTCGATCACGTTTTGCAGTTCCCGCACATTGCCCGGCCAGTGATAGTCGAGGATTGCATTTGCCGCCGCTTCAGTGAAACCACGCGCGAGTCGACGATAACTCGCCGCATAGCGCGCGAGGAAGGTTTCGGCGAGAAACATGGCATCTTCCATGCGCTCGCGCAGCGGCGGCATGGTGACATTGATGACGTTGACACGGTAGTACAAGTCCTCCCGAAACGTGCCCTCCTTGACCATCTTGGCAAGGTCCCGGTTGGTTGCGGCAACGATACGCACATCCACCTTGCGCGTGACCGGATCACCCACGCGTTCGTATTCTCGGTCTTGCAGAAAGCGCAGCAGCTTAGGCTGCAGTGACAGAGGAAAATCGCCGACCTCATCGAGAAACAGTGTGCCGCCTTCGGCCTGCTCGACGCGCCCGAGCTTGTTGTCGACCGCGCCGGTGAATGCGCCGCGGCGATGACCGAAAAGTTCGCTTTCGAGCAACTCGGCGGAAAGTGACGGGCAACTGATCGTCACGAATTCCTGCTCCGCACGCGCACCGCAATTGTGCAGCAGGCGTGCGGCCATTCCCTTGCCGGAGCCGCTCTCACCGAGTATCAGTGTCGTCGCATCGGTATCGGCAACCTGGCGTATCGTCTCGACAACCTGCTTCATCAGCGGACTATTGCTGTCGAGTTCGGCAACCTTGGTCGTGCAGTCGGCTTTCTCCAGTGCTTCCATGCGTTGCTCGATGCGCCGCGTTTCCAGCTGTCGCTCGGCAGCGAGCCGCAGCTGCTGCGCCGTGCACGGCTTCACTACATAGTCCGCCGCCCCGGCGCGCATCGAGTTGAGCGCGGTCTCCAGATCGGACTGGCCGGTGACGACAACAATACGCATCCACGGTGCATGCTGTTTCAGGCGTGGCAACAGATCCAGCCCGGAGACATCGCCAAGGCCAAGGTCGAGAAAGCACAAGTCGAATACGTCTGTCTGCACCAACTGCTCGGCGTGCTCGCCGTTCGCCGCGGTGCCGACGCGATAGTCGTCTTCTTCGAAAACGGCGCGAAAGCTGCGCAGGATGCTCGGGTCATCGTCGACGATGAGGAGGCGTGGACGTGAGCGTTTCTGTTCGGTCACTTTCCGTTACTCCGCCAGTTCATCACGCGCCGCATTGCGAGAAAATCTCAATCCGGCGAATCGAGTGATGTCGGGCGTCGGATTGTGGTTATATTCGCATGCGAACACGGCAAGAGGAAATCCTGCGGCATACTGGCGGAAACGCGGATCGCCTTAATTGCGTGCATAGAAGAAGCGGCGCACACGGCGCCGCTTCTTTGGCGAAAAGAGGTCTCAGTGTAAGGTGCGCTGGAATTCCTTGATTTGCTTCTCCGCCTCGTCGCGGGCGATCCCGTAGCGTTCCTGTAGGCGGCCGGCGAGATACTCACTGCTGCCCTCGGCTTCCTTCAGATCGTCGTCGGTGAGCTTGCCCCACTTTTCCTTGATTTTTCCGGAAAGCTGCTTCCATTGACCCTTGATGGTGTCTTGATTCATATCGATTCTCCTCGCAAATTTTGACTGAGATGATGGCTAGTCGCGTGAAGTGAGCGCGCTCGAGTCCACATTGCGCACGCCCTTGACCGCACGGGCCACCGCGACCGCCTTCTGTACCTGCGCCTTCGCATTGACGACGCCGGACAGCGTCACCAGACCATTCTTGGTCGTGACCGAAATTTCGGTGGACTTGATGCCTTCGGTTGTCGCCAATTCGGCCTTGACCTTGGTGGTGATCCAGGTATCGGTGACGGGCTGCTCGGACTGCGCCGCGCTGGTTGTTTCATCGGCGGCAAATGCCGGGCTCACCACCGCGCCAAGCGTGGCAATACAAGCAAAGACGACGTTGTGAATTTTCATACCTGCCTCTCCTGTTGTTGACTAGCAGGTGGGTACTTACAAAACGCGTGCCAAGCCCAAAAGGGCTATATTTCGGCGTTTTCGGCGTGCTGACGAACTCATGTCGGGCTGCTTGCATAGAGGCAAAATCGGCGATCGGGCAATTTGCACTGCAACGATCGGACTGACGCACACTCTCTTGTCATCGAAATGCATGGCGCTGCATGTCGGCACTTCACGAAGTGAGTTTTTTTGACGCCGACACGTATCGCATTCCTAGCGGGAGCAGCGCGAGCTGGCGTCCTCTGCGCGGTCGGTGTCACATGCGGCGCGAATGCAGAAAACGCCACCACGCGGCTGGTGGTAACCAACTAGATACAAGCCCATTGCCCATGCTCGATGCGGACCATTCCATCATTGAATAGATTGCTATCTATCGAAGATGGTGATCCGCACCTGCTTAACCGCGACGATCGTTAGTGGCCACGCTCGTCGCGGCGGTCACGGTCGTCACGACGATCGCGATCGTGACCATAATTACTATGGCCTCGCGAGTGGCGGACGCGACCGTTGCCCCAATATCCACTGCCGTAATAAACAACGGGTGGGGCGGAGTAGTACGGATCCGGCTGATAAACAACCGGGGGGGCATATGTTCCGTAGCCGTATGGATTGACGGAAATACTGACAGCTACCCGAGCACTTGCGGCCGAAGCTGCGGTAAGCGCTAGAGCGCCAAGAACAAGTGAAAGAATTCGTCGTTTCATGACAGTTCCTTGGAATACAGTCGTGCGGCGAAAGTCACCACGACGCCTGATGAAGCTTTATTTCATTGCCCGAGGTTCGCCCTTGCCCTGATGATGCCCGGCTTGAGCGAACACCTCGTCGGCTACCTTTTTCTGCTGATCCGACATCGAGGTATACAACGGAGAAAAAACCGCGGAAAGCTTTTTGATACCGTCCGCGTGGGCTTGGACTACATTGCCGTAGGCATTTAAGTCTTCGACGGCGGTCGTGTCTGCGTTTTCGCGTTTGTCGATTGCCGCGTCGAGTTGGCCAGCGTTATCTCGCATCGTTTGTGCCACTGCACTCCAAAGCGATTCCTCGCTTGGCGTGATGGCAAGTTTCGCGTGCAAATCGGCGATGCGTTGCTGAACATCCCTATTGTGCCCTGCGTCCGGCCTCGTCGCGCCGGTCGGAGAATCGGTAGCGCGAGCGGCGCTGGTCGGCGATTGTGCGTATGCGCCAGCCGCAATAAACGCGGAAGCCAGCAGTACTGAAACAATTGCTTTCATGAGATTTCTCCAGAGTGTGCCGATTGCCGGGATTCATGCACTGGCATCGAGAAATGAGGCAATCGCGATTTCTCGAGTTTTCGGGTCGACCAAAAGCCGCGAGGGTTTGTGCCTTTTGACACTGAACCCCCACCATCGGTGAGCCTTTCTGATGGGAAAGCCAACGCAGTATCTGCACGGTCATTCGACCATACAGGTGCCGTTTCGATCTGTTCGATACCGCACATTGAAACAAGCGCGTTCGATCCTGCGCTGATTCCACTGTCGAGCCCACCGGGTGTGCCGGATCGGCAATGTCCTCGACTAGTTCTTGTTGCGCACCATCAGCAGAAGGCCGCCGATGACGATTGCCCCGACACCGGCCCATATCGGAATATTCACGATTTCCTTGTCCTTGACCGCAATCTCGATCGGACCGATCTTGGTCTCGTGCGTTTCCTTGGTGTAACTGAAACTGCCGTAGGCAAGGCCCAGAAGGCCGGCAATTATCAGGACTATCGCTGCCATTCTCATTGCGCTCATTTCAAGTGCTCCTGAGTGAAAACATTCGTTTCACGGCAAACCATTCGCATGCAATCTAACTGCATCAGTGATGGCTGCAGACTGAATCGGCAATCAAGCCTGCGAATTTCGGCTCTTACTTGCACGAAACCACCAAGGTACGCTTCATCTGCGTGTTGCCACTGGAGTTGTTCCCTTCTGCGTCGCCGTTTCTCGCCACGATCGTGTAGCCGCGGACTCCGCATTGCGCATCTGCTTTATCAGTGCAATCTCCCCAGCCCTTGCCAGGTCCCGAGCAATCAAAGGTCGATGTCTTTGCGCTGCTGGGGGCTTTCACACCGCTCATGCAGCCTGAACTTGCGGCAGCAAAAACACCGAGCGTCAATAAAATGGTCATACGCATGGATTTCTCCTTAGGTCTTGATTGTGGACTCGACACCGCACCGTGAACCACGATCGCGAACGCAACCGCCTGGGGTTCACTGGCACTCGGTGCGTTTACGAAGCATTCTTACTCCACGCCAAGGGCGCTATTGCGCAGGATGCGGCGCATCCCTTTTTGATTTCGCTGTCGCTTCTGCTGACTCATAGCTCGCCTTCGCGCTCGCCATGCATGCCTTGTTTGCATCGCCGAGCTGCAGCTCACAGCGAGCCTCGGCGACCTCTTCGGCGGCTTTGGCCTTTGCCGTGTCCACGTCATACTGAGCGCCGGCAATCTTGATCTCGGCGTTGGTGCGCGCTTTGGTCATGTCGGCGCCGACAGCCGGAGTTGCGGCGTTGGGATCGTTTGCCGCATCCTTCTTTGCATCGGCCTGCATGCTGATCAGCTCTTTGTTGCTCTGCGCAACGACTTGATCGAGTTTCGCCTGGGCGTCGATGATTTTTTTCTGACCATCGGCTTCTGCCTTTGTCACGTTCGCTTCAACTTTGGCGGTATCCACTTGCTGGCTGCATGCCTGCAGAAGCATCGCGAAAGCTATCGCGATCAAACTCTGATATTGGTTTTGCATAAATATTCCTTCTAGAGAGAATCGCTGGGAGAGTGCTCCATTTGGGCGGCGCTCAGCTCGAAATGCAGTGCTTTCGCACTGGTCGCGCGATAGTCGAATCCAAATCGTGTAAGCGATTCACGTTCCGTGAAAAGCCATGCACTGCGGAATGCCGCAGATCGGTGGTAGGCAGCATGAATGGACTTCGGACATTCCTGAGCAAGGCTATTCGCACGACTGCCCGTGGTCTGTACGGCACCGCACAATGCGCGTCAGGATTAGTCGCAATATACGAGAGGCCTACCAAGCGATTGTTGTTGGCCGCAGTGGTTATTCGAGTGCTGATGAGAAAACCAGTCAGCTTGGCCTGCAAAGTTCACTGCCGAATCTTATGTGCGCTTTAGGCACACATCAGCCAACAAAGGATCTTGCTCGACTTGCGAGTACTTGCTTGGGGGTATGATGAAACCGGATCGCGCACCCGGAGCCCGTGAAGAAGTCGCGCTAAACGTATTGCACGGTCTATTCGGCCTAAACAACATGGAGAGAACGCAATGAGTGACCCGATTGCAAACGGCAAGAGTCTCGCATCCACCCTCACCAAGCGGGAGGAAATCGCAGCGCGTGTACTCGCCGGATTGTGCTCAACGACACCATCTCTTGTTCGTGCGGCCGATTTGGTGAAATGGACCGCTGCAGCGACGGAGCTTTCCGATGCGCTTCTTGTTCGTCTTGCGGAGACGGAGTCAGCAAAATGATCCGACTCGTCTGCCTCGAAGGCGAGCACCTTCGTCTTCGGACCCGGTTCGCCTACGTCTGTTAGTAGGGCGCTTTTGGCCGATGCCGACCACGCCTGATCGCGATTCGCGAGCGGTATCGTGGGTAGGGGGAGGGCAGCGCGATGAAGAACGGTTGCGCTCGCTGAGTCACCGGCGACACATGTCACCAGCATCGTCGACTGGGAGGAGAAGTAATGTAGAGCGTGGCTTGAACGCATCACGAGGAATGGCGCAAATGACGCTAACCCTTCTGGGTGCGCTGGCGAACAGATGGCGCATCACTATTGGCGAATGATACTTGCGTTGGTGGCGCCTTCCAGTCCACCTGCGCACTGTTCGCCAGGAGATCGCTGCCATGAATCCGATCACAGCTGTTCTTGCCTTTTTCTTTGCTGCCCTAGGCCTCGCCTTAGGCAATTTCGTGAACCTCTACTTGGGCGCGATTTTCCTCGCGCTAGCTCTTGTTATTTGGCTCGCGCTCAAGATGGCCAATACGTGGGAAAAATTCGTCGTCCTTCGTGCAGGAAAGCTTCACAGCGTCAAAGGGCCGGGCCTATTCGTGATCTTCCCGGTCATCGACAATATCGTCGCCATTATCGACGAGCGCATTCAGACCACAGCTTTCAACGCCGAGCAGGCGCTGACCAAGGATACGGTTCCGGTCAACGTGGACGCGATCATCTTCTGGCACGTCCACGATGCGCAAAAGGCGGCGCTCGAAATCACTCATTATCGCGAGGCGATCGATCGCGTCGCGCAAACTTCGCTGCGCGAGATGATCGGCTCGTCGATGCTTGCCACGCTGCTGTCGAATCGCAAGGTGGCCGATGGACAGTTACGTGACGAGATCGCCCGCAAAACGGTCGAGTGGGGCGTCTCCGTGACCTCGGTCGAGATTCGTGACGTCGCCATTCCTGAGGCGCTGCAGGATGCCATGTCCCGTCAAGCGCAAGCCGAGCGCGAGAAGCAGGCGCGCGTGATTCTCGGTGCCGCCGAAGCCGAGATTGCCGGAAAGTTCGTGGAGGCGGCGCAACTGTACGCCGATCATCCCGCTGCGTTGCAACTGCGCGCGATGAACATCATCTACGAGACCACGAAGGAACGCGGTGCGACGATCTTGATACCGACTACGATGGTCGACAGCCTGAACCCTGCACTCGCCCTGGCACTTGCCAGAAGCAGTCCGGCCGCGGTGGAAAGGCTTCCCGGCGCCGCATGAAATCGCGGAAAGACGAAGGTACAGCGCGTATCGAAGCGTTTAGCGATGGTGTTTTCGCCATTGCTATTACCCTGCTCGTTCTGGAAATCCACGTACCCGCTCATGCCGCGGTCGAACAGCGAGGGCTGGCCTACATGCTTGTTGCGCTATGGCCAAGTTACCTCGCGTTTGTCACGAGCTTTGTCTCGATCTTGGCGATTTGGGTAAAACACCACTCGATGTTCACCTTGATCGAACGAACCGATCATGCCTTTCTGTACTGGAACGGGCTGCTGCTTTTCTTCGTGACTTTATTGCCTTTCCCGACGGCACTGCTGGCGGACTACTTGCTGCATCCCGACGCAAAAGTCGCGGCAAGCCTGTACACGGGAACGACGCTGGCGATTTCCGTTTCTTTCAAGCGATTGTGGCGGCATGCAACAAGGGATAAGAGACTGCTCGCGCGAAGCGGAGCAACTGCTGATGCGAGACAGATCACCCAGCAGGACCGATATGGTCCCCCTCTTTACTTGGCCGCATTCGGCGCGTCGTTCTTTTCCGAGAGTGCGAGCATCGCCGCGTGCTTGTTTTTGGCGCTGTTGTTTGCGTTCAGAGATTGGTTCGCGAAGAATTGAGATCGAAGCCGTGGGGCGCTTCAGTTCCGGTCGAATGTGTGGGTCCGCATTGTGGCTACGGCCGCCGCTCGCTATTGGCGGAGTCGGGCATAGTTCACCGCATCGACGAGACGATCGTAGCGATATCCCTGAAATTCGTACACCCCGGCACTGAACGAAATATGCAGTGTCTTCATGAGCTTTCTGTCGAGCCCATCTGGCGATTCGATGGTCTTGTCGAACCTTGATTGATACGACCCCTGCTGCCGTTGCGATCGTGCCCGCATGAGCCGGGCATAGCTGACTGCATCGGTAAGCCGATCGTAGCGATAGTCTTCGAAAACGTAATGGAGCCCGTCATAACGGATCGACAACTTCGACATCAAACGTGCACGTTTATCCACTGCAGCACAGATCCTTATCCAATCCGGATCGAGCTCTCTTGCCAAGTAACCGCCTTCGGATGTGAACGCGTCCTCGGCGGTTTGATAAGCTTGGCCATCTGGCGAGGTGGGGATTTGCGCGATCATGAAAATCTGTCGTGGCTGTCTGGGCAACCTTACGTAGAAAGGAGAGTCCGGTTGCTGATCAGGCTCTCCCTGGCAAGCTCTTAGTTCTCCGGATTTTCAGTCGGTTTCGTTGCCTTCGGTGCTTCTTGCTTTTGCTGATTTGCCGGCGCAACTACCTTGTTCTTGTTGCCGCCATGGGGCGCATCCTTGGCTCCGGGTTTATGTCCGAAACGAGTATTGGATTTGCTGTGGTTGTTATGATTGTTCGAATTCATGATGGAATCTCCTGAGAAATTGGACCGTCCTTGGGGGAAGTGCATCTCTGTCGCGATTCGTACGCTTGAGATCGGTCTTTGGTGAAGGGATCGATTGATGCGCAGACTGTAGCCTGCGCTCCTTGCAGGCAGGCGTTGTGGAACGGCGATACTGGTTCATGACAGGCAGCACACGGGCTGTTGCGATTCATGCGCAGACTGACGGCGCCGATAGCGACTAGCGCAGCGCGCGCTCGAATTCCTTGACCTGCATGTCGGCTTTTTCCTTTGCGATGCCATAGCGCTCCTGCAACCTGCCGATCAGATATTCGCGATGGCCCGCGCGCTGGTTCACGTCGTCGTCCGTGAGCTTGCTCCACTTTTCCTTGAGCTTGCCACTCAGTTGCGACCACTTGCCTTTGATGATGTCCTCGTTCACTTCGTTGCTCCTTCGTGATTGACGCGTTTGGACCCGAGTATCGTCCCGAGTAGTGCTGATCTTGCCGGCATCGACTTCGCTGACGTAGCGGCACGCTAGCGGCCGCGCCGGTTGGCGATGAACGAGGCTGCGAACAGGACGATGAATACGAAGAACAGGATCTTCGCAATACCGATCGAAGCACCGGCGATACCGGTGAAGCCAAGAAGGCCGGCAATCAGCGCGAGAATCAGAAATACCACTGCATAGTGCAACATGACGACACCTCCTTATGAATCGCGCTGTTGTGGGGGTGCGACAAACCCTACGCGCGACGAAACTGCAGGTCGGTGCGCCATCGCACACAAGATCGATGCGATGCACGGCAGTCTGTGTGCGCTGGCGTACATACAACTGGGTCAGCAAAGACCATGCTGCATGACAACGACCACTTGCATGGATGCGAGATACCCAATACTCGCTGGCATCTGCAGGAATGCTCAGCGCAGGTCGGGCGAAATCCGCCGGAAGGCGTTTCTTCCACCATCTGCAGGATTCAGGAGAGCAACATGAAACCCATTACCCGCATCGCGAGCGCATTAATTGCGCTCGGCACCATCGCTGTTTATCCCGGTCTTGCGCGTGCGGATAATTCCGCCGACCTGGACTGCAAGCTGAAATTTTCCCTGTCGACCTGGTCAGCGATTTACAAGCACTCCGAAGGAAGCGGTACGGTCACCTGCGAGGACGGCAAGTCGATGAGGGTCAATATCGCCGCCCGAGGCGCGGGCCTGACGGTAGGCAAATCGCATGTCGATAGCGGAACCGGACGTTTCAGCGATGTGCATCGCATGTCCGATGTGTTGGGCTCCTACGCCCAAGCCGAAGCCCACGCCGGAGTCGTCAAGTCCGGCACTGCGCAGGTACTCACCAAGGGTACGGTGTCCCTGGCGCTGGCCGGTGCCGGTGAAGGTGTCGATCTCGGCATCGACGTCGGCGAATTCACGCTGAGCCGCAGAAATTGAAGTCTGGCATTGTGCGCTGGCGAACAGACCTGGTCGCCTCGGCAGGGCTAGTGTGAATGAAAGAAAAAAGGTGCTCGACGAGCATGGCACTCCAGGGCGCCTCGCCGAACAACATCGCATAAGCAGGCGGCCAAGTTACACGCCCAAGGATGGGCCGTACGTGAATCGATCCCGCAAGGGATGGATTTACGAAGCAGGGGGAAGCGCCATACGTGGCGTTTGAAGCATGCTGAAAAAGTCCATGACGGGCTTTTTCAGTTTTTCTGCAAGATTGGATTCGGAAGATTTTCCTTCTATCGACATCGATTGTGCATTGAGCCCACTTTCCGACTCTCTCGTGGCGTGCGCGGCAGGCGCATCAGCCGTCTCTGATGTGTGCCGGCTGGCAGATTAAGAGACATCGTTGTGCGCAGGGTGAAAAACGCGGTTCCGCGAGCAGATCGACACTTCGGAGTGCGCGTCCACCCAACTAACGAAGGGCAACAAGACATGAACCAGTCCACAGCACACGTAAACAGTCGCCATCTCCGGTCCGGGATCGATGTCCGCTACATCGAATGTCTGGATCTTTGGTGTCGCACCTTTGGCGTAACCCGCCAGCAGTTGTGCAATGCCGTTGCAATCGTAGGAAGCAATTCCGACTTGGTAAGGCGGCACCTGCGGTGCGGCAATCGCTTTTCGTAAACGGACGAGACGTCGCGGTATATCAGAACAAATTGGATTCGCTGTTCTCCATCCGACGCGCTACAACCGTTCTTTGATTTAGCGTTCTTTTTCCGCCGTAGGACAAGGTCGCCACGACATCTTGCACGCGTGCGTAGATCGCTTAGATATAGCGCCGCATGCGGACATTTCGATCACCGTGGTTGCAATCGCATGCGCCAGCACTTTGGCGATCGCCGCTGACCAGAGTGATTCCCTATTCGAGAGGATGCCCCAATGAAACGTATATCCACCTTCGCGGCACTGAGTCTTTCCCTCATCGCAATTCCTGCGGCCTTTGCCGCCGACGGCTATGTGACCGGCAACGTGAACTTGCGTGCCGGACCAGACTCGAGCTATCCGCGTGTCACCATGTTGCAAGCAGGTACGCCAGTCGCAATCGAGGGCTGCGTCGACGGTTGGTCGTGGTGCGATGTCGCTACGGCGGAGGAGCGCGGCTGGGTGGCGGGGAATTTCCTGCAGGAAGAGTATCAAGGTCAACGCGTGCTGATTCCCGAATATGGATTGCAGATCGGCATCCCCATCGTCAGTTTCGCGTTCGGCTCGTATTGGGAGCAGCATTACCGCAGCCGCCCCTGGTACGGCAATCGCGACCACTGGAGTCGCGTGCAACCGCGATACCCTGATATGCGAGAGGGTTCGTATCGAAACTCACGTGATGCGACCTACCGCAATTCACGCGGCATCACGTCAGGCGATTCGCGCGCAACGTATGCGCCCGCGTCCCGCGCGCCCGATGAGAGGAGGCGATCGGCCACGGTCACTCCCCCCCTGCCTACCAGGGTAGGACCGCGAACACGCCGCAGTCGTATCCGGTCGCAAACGATTTGCGATCGCGAGAAAAAGTCGCTGGTCACGAAAGACCTGTGGAGCGCACCGCAGGCGGATCGAGAGCGACGGTACAGCAGAACGGGGTCGTGAGACAGCAGTCGGCAGAGTCGAACTCGCAGCACAAGGAAAAGGCCGCAAGATCGACGCCTGAACGTCAAGGCGGCAGAGACAACGAGCGCGGCAAAGACAAGGACAAGGACCAACAGCACTGAGATGGACTTTTCGGTGAGCTGGTTTGGCCTTTTTGTCGATCCAGCACTCAGCCAAGGATGCGATCGTACAGTTCGTTGGCTGCGAGGTAGCAGCCACAAGAACTGGATTCCAGACCGCGGCGGTCGAGGATCGTGATATCGCCGCGGCTGTAACGAATCAGCGATTGTTCCTGCAGCGATGTAGCGGCCTTGGTGATGCCGACGCGCCGTACCCCCAGCATATATGCGAGAAACTCGTGCGTCGCATAGAACGAGTCGGCGTGCGCCCGGTCATGGCTCATCAGCAGCCAGCGTGCCAGCCGCTCTTCGACCAGGTGGAAGCGTGTGCACGCCGCGGTTTGCGCGAACTGGTGCATCTTGACGTAGGCATAGCGCTGGAGTCTGCGCCGCAGCGCCGGGCATTGTTCGAGCTCGCCCCGGAACGCCGCCGCACTGATGCGCAGTGCGCCGCCCGCGCCTTGCACTAAATGGTTCAACGGCGACACGGGCACGCCCAGCAGCAGGGCAACGCCGGCCATGCCTTCGTTGCCGACCAGCGCTACCTCCAGCCCCGCGCAGGCGTCGAGCGGCGTCACCAGCGAAATAAACGCGCTGGTCGGGAAATAGGCGTAGCGCAGATTCGTGCCGGCTTCGTACAGAACCTCGTGCGAGGTGAGTTCAACCAGATCGCAACTCGCGAGGATCCGACGTCGGTCCCTGGCCGGCAAGGCAGCTAGCAGACGGTTGCTGGTGCGAGCGGACTTCACGCGTTGCATGGCGAATTCCTGCGAAGGTTTGGGAGCCGACGGCCGGTCGGTCGACACTGGCTCACGTCGCGATCGTGTCCGGCAGCAGGCGATCGAATTCCTTCTTCACGACCTCGTAGCATTCACAGCACTGGGCTTCCAAACGCGGTCGGTCCAGCACCGTGATGTGGCCGCGGCTGTAGCGGATCAGACCGGCCACCTGCAATTTGCCGGCGGCCTCGGTCACGCCCTCGCGGCGCACGCCGAGCATGTTGGCGATCAATTCCTGGGTCATGGAGAGCTTGTTCGACGGCAATCGATCCAGGCTCAGCAGCAACCAGCGACACAGCTGCTGATCGACCGAATGATGGCGATTGCACACCGCAGTCTGCGCCATCTGCGTCAGCAGCGCCTGGGTGTAGCGCAGCAGCAAGTGTTGCAGCGCCGCAGCGCGCGTGAATTCCTCTTTGAGGAACTGGCCTTTGAGCCGATACGCGTGACCCGCACTCTGCACCACGGCGCGACTGGGCGTGGTCTCGCCGCCCATGAACAACGCGACGCCGACCATGCCCTCGTTGCCGACCACGGCGATTTCCGCCGACGCTCCATCCGCCATGACATACAGCAAGGAGACGATCGAGGTTGTCGGAAAATACACATGCCGCAACTGGCTGCCGGATTCGTAGAGCACGTGTCCCAGCGGCATCGCCACCAACTCGAGGCGCGGAAGCAGCCGCTCCGCTTCGAGCGCAGGCAGGGCGCGCAGAAGGTGATTCTGGCATGGGTCGTTGGGATCGGGCATACGCGCTCTCGACCTTGTCCGCAATGTGTGCGCCGCTACCGGAGCTGGCATATGCAATCCTCCTCAAGACAGCCAATATAGAAGAAAAGTGCCAGCGCGTATGTACGCAAGCGAACATTGGAATCACGCACAGACGGTCGAGTCGTTCGGGCTATAGCGGATGTGGGGTGTCTTGCGGTGCGGGATATGCGGCGAGTTTGTCGCGCAGGAACGTAGCGGAGTCGACCAGCCGGCCATCGGCAAATTTGATCTTGTATTTCTCGCCACTCATCGATGAGCCGGTCGCGCAATAGACGATGAAATCCTCGGCAGTTCTGATGCGACTGCCGGCAAAACGAAGCTTCAAACGCATGTGACTAGCAGCCTGCTGCGCGTCGTATTCGCTGCCGTTACGCAAGAATGTGGCGTCCTTCAGATCGGCGACCACATTGATCAGGTATTGAATCTTTTGCTGTTCGATCTCCTGTTCGCTGACTGCCGGCTGGCTGAAGACGGAGGTGGCCGGGAATCCGATGAGAAAAAGCAGACAAAGCGCCGCGCGCATGAACGCGTTGCGCGCGGCCGAGACAAGAGTGGAGGCTTGTTTGACAAAATTTGGCCGCAGTCTGACGTTTCTTAGGCGTTGCGTTCGTCGCACGCAACGCCGATCCGGTCGGGCAAGCGAATTCTGCGGCCTGCCGCGCGCGTTCTGGAGAGGCACTCAAGCCACCCCTATAGCTTGCCGAGTAGCAGCAGCACGACCACGATGAGCAAGAGGACGCCCACGCCGCCGCTCGGGCCATAACCCCAGCCTCTGCTGTGCGGCCAACTCGGAATGGCGCCGACCAGCATCAGCAGCAGAACAATCAACAGTATTGTGCCCAGTGTCATTTCGTTTCTCCTTGAAACCGGATGTGTAACTCTTTCAACTTTCCGCAATTCCAGCCAAAGGCAGGAACTGCGCTTCGGCCGATCCGTGCGAAAGCTGCCTGCGGCTACAGGTGAAGATGGCCGCCGAACAGTCCGATCAGTCCGATCACGATCAGATAAATTGCAACGATGAGATTCAGCAGCCGCGGCATCACCAAAATCAAAATTCCGGCGATCAGCGATACCAGCGGGGCAAGGCTCAATTGCAGGTTCATAAAGCATCCTTAGCGGACAAGCCGCAACGTGAGATGAATAGGCTCGGAAACGAGGGGTGCAGGATGATTGACCATCTTGGTTCGCCGCGATATTCGACAAGGGCGACGAACGTCACCATATCCCAGCAACCCGTCGAACTCTGTTCGATAGCGAACATTGGATAGATTGCGGACCATGGCGACGCTACACCGGTTGCTCGCGCGACGCCGAGCGCTATGTTCGTCAGCGTACAGACGATCGTCGCTGTTCAAGAGCATCGTCATGGCTGCGCGGCAGGGAAGCTAGCGTCAAGAAGCAAGCAGCGGCAGCTTGACGTGACAACGATGTTCGCACCCGGCTGGTGCGCCCCGAAGCCCCCGCTTTGGTCCAGCCGGGCACTGTCTTGCCATGCTATAGCCGAAAGCGATGATCGGCCGCTTTGGCGGATGCAGAGGCTTCGAGGCCGTGGAGAACTCGGGGTTTTCGCAGAGGCGGGTCTGCCGCTCTAGGCGGCAATGGCGGACGCACGATGCGACCGCATCCGGAGACCACTAAAGGTTTTCAGCTATTTGACTGGCCGTTAAGCCGCTGCTGGAAAAATTGCAGAGCCCGCATATTGGCTGTTCGAGTCGGGAACGCTTTGCGAACCATCGCTGGCTTGCCCTTCAGTGTGAGCGCGTACACCCGCGTAGAGTCCTCTGTGCGTTCGGGAAGCTTGAGGATCTCGTCCTTTTCTTCTTCCGTTGGCGCACGCGGAGCCGCCACGCTGTCGCCGAGTTGCAGCGGCTCCAGCTCCGATTCCGGAATCGACAAGACCAATTCCGTCGCCTTGTGCATCAACGGCCAGAACCAGGCGGCATAGGCCGGATTCAACTCCCAGCAGATGAATCCATCTGCGCTATCGAGCACTTCCCCGACAACCGCGTGCTCGCCTTGCGTCCCGGCGAGACGGCGCAAGCGCGCGGGATCGGGCTGACGCACAGCCTTGGATTTGAACGTCTTGCTCACCAGCGTTTACCACGACGCTTTTTGTTTTCGTCGAGCAAGGAGACTCGCATGTACGAATCCCCTTGCGAACTTCCATCGAGCGCCGCGATGGCGGCGCGAGCCTCATGACCTTCCATTTTCAATTGCGCGAAGCCTTTGCATTCGTCACTGAAAAGATCCTTCGAGAGCCGTACGTCGAACACACGGCCATGGGGCGTGAACAGATGTTCGAGCGTCATCTGCGTCATCGACTTGGGCAGCCCACGAATAATCATCGTCAGCACTTTGTTGGCTCCTTGGAAAGGGTAAAACTCAAAGCTTCATCGCTCCGCAAGCAATCATGCAGCGGCGACGTTTTCCGCCTGAGGACCTTTCTGGCCTTGGGTCAAATCGAAGACGACGCGCTGGCCCTCGGCCAGCGTACGGAAACCCGCGCCGGTGATGGCACGGAAATGAACAAACACATCAGGTCCGTTCTCGCGTGAAATGAAGCCGAAACCCTTGGCATCATTGAACCACTTGACGGTACCCAGCTGGCGGTCAGACATACTTGTAACTCCCAAAAAAAGAAATGACGAGCCGGTCTGCGAACAAACCGACTACTGGGATGCGAAGGGAGTGGAGAGCGGGAGTAAAACCGCGCCATTGCGCGCGATCAGGTCACAGACTGCGACCGCCAAGGCAAGCTCAGTCGTAGAAGTATAACACGTTTCGGCTCGAGCCGCCCGAACCCGTGTTTCCAGCCTACGGAAACATGCTTCGAACTGAATTTCTGCTGGTGCAATCGCAGGCACTCAGCATCGGCGAAGCACAAACGCAATCTTCGGCAAGGCCGTCGCCAAAGAATCGTGCATCCGATTCTCGGCATCGTCGATATTCACGTTCTTCGCCGAGGCCAGCAATGAATAGGTGTGCATTCTGCGATAGCCACCGCCAGATTCGACGCGGCTCACGGCAGCATCCTCCGACCTGCAAGCCGCCGACCACAGCTTGAGCAGCTCGTTGCGACCAATTCCGTTACTGGCGTCCAGACGAAATTGAAGCAGAGCCACCGGAATCGCCATCGAAGCACTCCTAATAAAGTGTGTGCAGTATGCGCCTTTCTGGTCGCGGCGGCCGGTTGGACATAGATCCGAAAGCCAGCATCTCGCAGCCAAAGGCAACGAGAATGTTAACGTTAGGCAAACGCGCCTGGTTTTTACACCAGAGGAGCCGGTATGGATGCGGGTGAGCGTACGATTACCTTCAACTCTGCTGGACTGAGCTCAGGGACACTAAAGCGTTATGGTTTATCGCGAGCCGACGCCAATGGGTTAATTGATGCCTATTATCTGCGTGGTGAGATATTAAGCGGACTACAGGATCATCTGCCAATACCCAAGGCCGTCGGTACGCGCCATCCGATTGAGCCGGTGTCGTCAACGCCGTTGAGCCCCATTGCGAAGCATGGCATGGATTCGGTGCTTGACGCGATGAACGGAGGACATTGAGATGAAGCGCTGGTCTAGTTTATTCGGCTCACTATTCTTAGTGAGCGGTTGCGCGATGGCGGCAAAACCTATTGCGCCTTGGGATTCGTTCCGGATCAACAATGCTTATGCGATCTTCGTTGACAAGAAGGCCGCCGAGCTGGCTGTGGCTGGCGCTAAGGGGGATACGCTAGGGATCGATCGCCTGCTCGCGCAAGGCGTCAATATCAATACGGTTGGCGAGTTCGGCGAGACGCCGTTGTTCTGGGCTCTATATGCACACAATAAGGCCGGATTCCAAAAACTTCTGGAGAACGGCGCCGATCCGAACGCGAGGGATGAAAACGGCGATGGCGTGATTCATCTGGCCGCCGAAGATGAAGATTCGGATTTCCTGCGTCTTGCGCTAGCAAACCGTGGCGATCCCAATTTGGGAGATAAACGTGGTGTATTTCCAACGCCGATCTTTCGCGCATTGCAGCCGATTCCAAATGACAATTTGCAAATGCTGATCGCACATGGTGCAGATATCAACTATCGCACGGCGATAACCCGCGACACTCCTATGATCGCAGCAGGAAATAAATATGACAAAGTATACTTGTTGATACAAGCAGGTGCTGACTTTAGACTGGCCGACTCGGGAGGGCATACCATTGTGCGAAATATTGAGCACAATATGTTCGATAAAAATGGATATCTTGGGCCCTGGCGCGACAAAGTGATTGCCTTCCTGCGCGAACATGGCGTGGAAGTGCATCCCCGCAATCCATGATTGCAGAGAGGATGTTCATTCGAGAGGCCAAACGATGCTTTCTTTCAACCGTTGGCCAACTCATGCCTTTACTCACAATAGCTTCACTACTATTTGGCGCGGAAAAAAACTCGCGTCCGTGCAACGGAACCCTCAATCAAAACGGTTTCGCCACCATCAACCAGAATACGAAGAGCAGCGAAACAAAGGCGGGGACCCCGAGCCGGAACCATAGCCGCGCGTATCGCCAATAGGCATCGGCAAGCGATGCGCCATCGCGGTCCGCCTGGCGGGCTAGGTCGCGCATTCGCATCTGCAACCACACCACGGGCAGCCAGCATGCACCGGCCAGAAGGTACAGCGCAATCGCACTTGCGAGCCACCCGCTGCGCAGAGGAAAGCCTGCCAAAATGGCGAGGGCGATTCCCGTCATTGCCTGGACGAGAATCGCCGGCGTGGTGAACAGCCAGTCGGCGAGGACGACGCGTTCGGAGACCACGCGGATTGCACTCACATTGCCGCTGCGGTCGACGATCCATTTGAAGAAGGCGATGCCGAGACCGGTGCCGAACAGCACGGTCGAGCTGATCACGTGGATGATCTTCAAGGCGATGTAGGCATTCATCCTTCCACCTCGCGGATGTCGAGATCGCACAATGGTGCGAGATACTCGTCGACGTCGAGCAAGCCCATGCACGGCATCGCGCCTTTGCGCAGCGCTTCACCACACGCGAGCTTGCGCGCCAGCGCGATCGATGCGCCGCACGGAATGTACGGACCGTGATTGCGTGCGGCGAGAAGATTCCAGGTTTTTTGCAATGGCTGTCCGTCCGATCCGATGCCTTCAAGATTGACGAACATCGCGCCCTTGTCGCTAACAACGGGCTCGATCCAGTGGCTTATGCGATTCAAAGACACCGCCGCCGGAATGAGACTGCGGATCAAACCGAGTTTCACTAGACCGGAGAGTCCCCAAACCAGCAGATGACCCATGTCGCTCGCGAAGCCGGCATGGAAGGTCACCGTCCGCAGCGAAGGATACCGTTGCGGAAAGAGATCGAGATCAGGTACCTCGCAACTCCCCATCCAGCGCACGCCGACCGGGGGCGGAAAGTAATGGCGATGCAGATCGAGCCAGCCGTACGTCCTGCGCCACGTGCCTTGCTCTAGGCGCGCGAACGGTTTGCCGCAATAACTGAAGATGCCTTTCATCGTCGCCAGCCCCGGCGTGCGCGCACCAGAGGCGATGCCGATGCGCAGCGTGTCGAGCCGTCGAAATGCCGGAAGATGACGATCGACAACCGCGGACGACAGCGCCGGCACGGAGCTGGCTCCGCTGACCACGGTCACGCCGCGCTCGCGCGCGGCTTCATCCAGGTTAACGATGCCGCCAACAAAGGCGCGTCCGTCGGCGATATCGATGTAGTTGCAGCGCGCTTCAATCGCTGCTTTCGCCACAGCGTAGTCTTGCCATTGGAATGGACCCGCGGTGTGAATCAGCGTGTCCACACCGAGCTCGCTCAGGCGGCCTGCGAAGGCGGCAGAATGCGCGTCGATGCCGATGGCTTGCGCGTTAGGCAAGTCCAGCGCGGCGGTGAGGGCCGCGGCCTGGGAGCGATCGCGCCCAGCTATGTACAGCTTTATCGCTGGCTCTCTGGCAAGCGCCGCACAGATGCGCTTGCCGAAGAAACCGTAGCCGCCGAGAACGAGCACGCTATGCATGAGGTTTGGTTCGACGGACGCCGTCGTTGTGGGATCGAATGGTCGAAGAAATCCTTGCGAAGGATAATCCGGATCGGGCGCGCTGACCGATCGGACCCCGGGCATGATGCTGCGAGAGCCGATACAAACTCGCCATTGCCGCCCGATCGCGGCGATCGATCAAAAGCTGTAACGCACCCCACCCCAAATCAACCGCGGCGCGCCTGGCGCGAAGAATGTCGTGCGCGGGACGGGATAGTTTCCGTCACCCGGTGCGTTCGCCACGGCGGGAAACGGGCGGGCGACGAAGTGGCCGTCGGCATCGAAGCCCTGTGCGCCGAGCTGCGCTGCGGTGGCGTATTTGCGATTGAGCAAATTGTCGATCTGGGCGAAGAAGGTCAGCTTCGGCGTGGGTTTGTAGTTGAGGCCGAGGTCGAATATGCCGTAGCCGGCAGTCTTTCCGGGGCCGAGATAATAGGTGCCGTCGGGCTGATGCGCGTTGTTCTCGTTGCCGCGTGCGTACGCACCGTCCGTCGCGCGGAAGTCGAGGTTCAACGACAGCGTCTCGCCGAAGTCGTAGCCGACGAAAGCCTTGAAGGTCTGCTTCGGCACGAGCGGCAGGCGGTCACCGGGCGTGACGGTGATCGTGCCGCCTCCAAGCCCGCGGAATGCGGGATCTTCGAGCGCGAAGCTGTTCGTGCTGTTGCCGTCGCCGGGGAACAGTCCGCTTGCCTCGTAGGTCGCATTGATCCAGGAATACTGAGCGCCGAAGCTCAGCGCATCGACGCGGCTGTCGAAGCCGAGATCGATGCCTTCGCGCCGCGTCTTCGGGAAGTTCTGGAAGAAGCCAGCGCCGGTCGCGTCGGGCGCGGCGACGAAGAGGATGTCGTTCTTGTTCTCGGCGCGATACACACTCGCGTTCCAGTGCGTGGCGTCGCCGAGCGTGCCGCGCAGTCCTGCCTCGAGCGTGCGCGTGACGACTTGCTTGAGCGGCGGATCGCCGGCCATCGCGTTCGGCAGGCGGCAGGGATTTTCCTCGTTCGCGCAGCCGAGTTCGATCGCCGACGGCGCGCGGTTGCCTTCGTTGTAGCCGACGTAGGCGTTGAGGTTCGCGTTCGGCGTCCAGGTCAGGCCGACCGCCGGATTGAAGCGCTGGTAGACATCGTGGCCGTTGAGCGAATCGATGCCGCCTTCGGGATTGAGCAGGTCGTGTGTCGTCGTGGACTCGCGGTTGTAGCGGCCGGAAACGATCACGGCCCACGTCTCTGCGAAACTCAGCGTGTCGGTGAAGAACGCGCTCCAGGTGTGCGCACGGCTTTTCAGGTTCACGCGCGAGTCGAACGCGTTTTCCGAATCCTGCGTGCCGTCGACGTAGGCGCCGGGGCCGTCGACGAGCACGACGTTGCGCTCCGGCGTGAGATAACCGAAGCGCGCGGACTGGGTGTAGCCGATGCGGTTCGCGTCGTAGGCGGCACCGACGATGAAGTCGTTGTGCTTGCCGCCGAAATCCTCGCTCCAGTTCAGCTGCAGGCCGAAGCCGAAGTTCTTCTGTTGCGCCTGGGTGAGCGTGTCGAGGCCGTTGCACTTCTCGTTCGGCTCGGAGTTGAGCAGGATGTTCGCGATGCAGCGCCATTGTGGATACGGTGTGTTCGCCGCATTCGCGCCGCTGGTCGGAAAGCCGCTGTAACCGGCCGCGAGCAGGGCCGCCTGTTCCGCCGCGCTCGGCTGGTAGACCGATTCGCCGATCGCATCGTCGTTGATGTCGCCGTTGTGCGTATGCGTATCGATCTTGCGCAAGTAGACGTTGCCGGCCAGCGACAGCGCGTCGCTGAAGCGATGGTGGCCTTCGAGATTGAGATAGTGAGATTCGTTCTGCGTGCGGTCGGGCGTATACGAACTGGCGTAGTCGCGCGCCATCAAGTGCATCTCCTGCAGACCATTGCCGGTGAGCAGATCCTTGACGTAGGCGTAGCTCAGGTCGAGGTCGTCATCCTCACCGTGCCAACCGACCTTGCCGAACAACTGGCCCTGGTCGCTCGGCGAATATTCGCGCCAACCGCCATCGGTGAAATAGTGTGCGTTAAGGTACCAGTCGAACGCGCCATCGGCGCCGCCGGTCTGCAAGTCGGCGCTGCCGCGCGCGTGCGCGCCGTAGCTCATCTCCACGGTCGTGCCGGGATCGCTGCGCCCGCTCTTGGTTTCGATCGACAGCGCGCCACCGAGCGTGTTGAGACCGAACAGCGGATTCGATCCCGGCATCAGCGTGATGCCTTCGATCGCGTTGCGCGGGATCAGGTCCCAGCTGACCACGTCGCCGAACGGCTGGTTGAGGCGCACGCCGTCCATGTACACCGACAGGCCCTGCGGCGTGCCAAGCAGCGGCGAGGCCGTGTAGCCGCGAAAATTCACGTCGGGCTGCAGCGGATTGCCGGCCACCTCGTTGAACGTGACGCCGGCGAACTTGCGGTTGAGGAATTCGGTCAGGTCGTTCGCATTGCTTTCGCGCAGCGCGTCCGCCGAGGCGGTCTGCACGGGTGCGGCGATTTTGTCGAGCGATTCGCCGCCGCCGTTGAGCGGCGTCACTTCGATGGTGTCGAATTTGACGACTGGCGGTTTCGTGGCCGCATCGCTGTCGGCATCGCTGGCGACGACGTTGCCGATCACGGCCAGCAGCGTCGTGGCCAACACGGCGCGCGGCAACCGGCGCTTCGCAGGAATCGTATTCCTCATTCAACTAATCCGATGTATTCCGGTCACGATGGTTCCTCGATGCGGCGCCAATCGCGATCGCGGACGTCTACTCGCTTGCGCAGCGAAACCATGGCGAGTCTGCCAGCGCACCGCCGGAAAAATTCCTGACGTGCCCAAGTGTGTCGTCATTGACACAGCCGCAGATCAGCGCTTCCATGTGACGTGCACGCCGGCGAATACCGAGCATCCCGGCGCCGGCTCGAAGTAGCGACCGTTGCTCTCGTTGACGATGACCGATCCGGCGTAGTTCTTGTCGAACAGGTTCTGTACGCGCAGGAAGGTGGAAACGGTGGTCGATGCGGTCTCGAACACATAACCGGTACCGAGCGACAACGTGCCATAGCCCGGCGCATATTGGGTGTTGAGGTCGTTGACCGGCGTCGCGCTCGCGGCGTTCGCCTCGATCGTCGCGTTCCAGCCAAGTGCCTCGCCCCAGCGCAGCGCGGCGTAGAGGTTCGAGCGCGGCACGCCCGGAATGCGCGCGCCCGCGGCGACCGGCGTGTTCGGTTTCGTGCAGGTCGACGCGGCCGGGCAGGTGAGGAACGGCGAGAGGAATTTCGCGTCGAGATACGTGTAGGCCAGTTGCGCATGCCAGCGCGCGGCGAGCGGGAGGTCGAGCTTGAACTCCGCGCCGCGCCGGCGCGCGCGGTCGACGTTCTGGTAGGTCGTGCGGCCGCCGCTCGATGTGGCCACTGCGATCTCGTTGCGCGTGTCGGCGTTGAACACGGCGACATCGAATTCGCCGCCGCTCTCAAAGTGCCACTTCGAGCCGACTTCGCCGCTGCGGCTGCGCGCAGGCACGAGGCCGAAGTTGATGCCGGCGCTGCCGTCGGGTCGATAGCCGAGTTCGTTGAACGTCGGCGTCTCGAAGCCGCGCCCGTACGAGGCGTAGAGATGCCACTGCTCGTTGGCGCGGTAGAGCAGGCCCGCGACCGGTGTCGTCGCCGAATAGTCCGCGCGGCCGCTGTCGTTGCCATTGCCCGGCACGATGTAGTTGTCGTCGGCGGAGAATTTCACTTCGCTGTGGCGCAGGCCGGCGCTGGCAAGCCAGTTGTCGGCGAAGCTCCATGTCGCCTGTGCGTACTCATCGAAGTTGGAAACGAGATTCTGCTCGTCGCGGCGCAACGCGCCTTTCACGCCTAGCGTGCTGCCGAGATAGTTGTTGTAGCCTTGGCGATGCTGGTCCTGGCGATCGTAGCTGACGCCAACCGCGAGATCGAACGGCCGCTCGGCCAGGACACTGTTGTACGTCCAGCGCGCGTCGCCGCCGCCGTAGTCGCCGCCGAGTTCGATTACGCCGCCCGGACTCGTCGCCGCTTTCTGCGTCGCCACCGGGATCGACTGGAATTGCTCGACGTCGCGGTGGCCGAGGTAGCCGAGCACGCGCAGGCTTTGCGTGTCGCTCAACGGCTGCTCGTAGATCGCACCACCCTGCTGCTGGTGCACGCTCTTGCGCGTGTCGAACAACGCAGCACTTGGCACCGCCTGGCGCGGATCGGTTTCGAACTGCGCGCGCGTCAGACCGAGCGCATCGTCGGCGTTCGGCAGCGCGACCGTGTTCGCGAGCAGGGTGAGCTTGCGTCCCGCGCCGAGGTCGAACGTGAACTTGGCGTTGCCGTTGCTGCGTTCGGCGTAGCCGTGGCCGCGGTAGCCGTCGGTGTGAAACTGCGACAGGTCCACGTTGTAGCCGACGATGCCTTCACGCCCGCGCGCATTCGCGCCGAGGCGCAGCGTGCCGTAGCTGCCGCCGATCGCATCGAAACGCCATTCGGGGCAATCGCTGCCGTCGGCGGTGAAGATCTGAATCACCCCGCCGGATGAGTTTCCATACAGCGCCGAGAACGGTCCGCGCAGCACCTCGATGCGTTCGGCCGCGCCGAGCGGGAAGTTCGAGACTTGGCCCTGGCCGTCGGGCATCGTTGCCGGAATGCCGTCGACGTAGAGGCGCACACCGCGCACGCCGAAGGTCGAGCGCGCGCCGAAGCCGCGGATCGAGATCTGTTCGTCTTGCGCATAGTTCTGTCGATCGCGTGTGAGTAGTCCCGGAACGCCTTGCAGGAATTCGGACGGATTCACGCCGAGCGAGTCGCCCGGCGCAACCTTGACCGAGTCGATCGCGCCGGGCACATCAAACGCGGAATGCTCGCTGCGCGTCGCGGTGACGACGATGTCGGGCAGCACCGGCTTGGGCTGCGCATCCGTTGCATCCGCATCGGCCGCATGCGCGATGCGGAGCGGACCGAGCGCGATGCAGATCGGCAGTGCGGCGACGAGAAATGGAAAAGGCTTCAGCACAAATATCCCCGGGGCGTTGGCGCTATGACGCGCCTTCGCAACGAATGGTATCGGTCGCGTCGCGATTCGCGTCTAGTGATTTTCTTGATTTTTCGATTTCGAGCGGTGCGGCGGAATTCGCCTCAATCGACTTTTCCTTGTGTGCGCAGAGCATCGAACTCCGCATCGCTGAACAGCCGCGAGCGCACGAGGAAACGCACGCCGCGGCCGTTCTCGAGCGAGAACATGCCGCCCTGGCCGGCCACGACGTCGATGATCAATTGGGTGTGCTTCCAATATTCGAACTGCGGTTTGCTGATGTAGAACGGCAGGCCGCCGATGTCGCCGAGGCGCACGTCGCTGTCGTCGCCGACGAGGAATTCACTGCGCGGATAACACATCGGCGAGGACCCGTCGCAGCAGCCGCCCGACTGGTGGAACAGCAAGTCAGTGCCATATTCGGCACACAATTCGCCGATCAGGGCGACTGCCGCCGGTGTCGCCGTCACTTGCAGCGGTAGCTCGGCCATGATTGCCTCCTCGTTGCGGCGGAAGCGCGCCGACCCATGCGGCCGGCGCGCCGTCGGGCCGTTGCCGTTCCTATTCGCCGTAGTAGCGGATCGGAACGCGCGATTTGATCGCCTCGTCGTAGCTCAACTCTTTGCTTCCGGACGGATAGCCGTTCTGCTTGAGCAGGTACGCCATGATGTCGACGTTCTGCTCGTCGGTGAGGCTGCCCGGTTTCTGTGCCGGCATCAGCTTGGCGACGAAGCGAAAGATTTCGTCGACGTGGAAGTCGTAGCTCGGGTCGGCAAAATCCTTGCCCTTCAACGCCGGGCCAGGGTAGCCGCCACGCTGTCCGTCCAGCAGCGGGCCGTGGCACATGCTGCAGTTCTGGAAGTAGGCTGTCGTGCCCTTGGCCGCCTGTTCCTCGGTATACAGCGCCGGCGGTTTTGCCTTCGCGCTCTTCGACCTAGCGACTTTCGCCGCGGCCTTCGGTTTCTCGTCGCCGCAGCGCTGCGCTGTCGCGGGAGGTCGCAGTCCGAGCGTGTGTCGCGCGATCGAAGCCTGCGGCGTGCGTGCGCTGGCGGCCAGATACGGCTTGATCAGGGCATCGAGCTTCACTCCGCGCAGCGCGTCAAGTCCCTTCGCGAAAACCGCGGCGATATCCTTCGACGCCGGCGCGTACAACGCGACGAGGTTCCACTGCATGTGCGCCCCGGGCAGGAGTTGCGAACGCAGGCCGGCAGCGTGATGCTCATTCTCATAGGCTTGCAGGAACGACAGCCAGGTCAGTCCGGCCGCAATCTTGCCCCTGGCCACGTCGGCGAGCATGTCGGCGTCGTCGCGGTAGACGTGCATGACGATGTTCGGGTGGCTGCTGAACAGCATGCCCGCCCAAGTGTCGAGCTGGGCGATGCCGACTTCGCTGCCCTGACGCAGTTCGGCCAGCGACTTCGTCGGCGCTTTGCTGCGCTGGACCATGACGAAGCCGGTGCCGGCATAAGCTGGCGTCGCCTCGACGCGTGGTGGCAGGTGCGGATCGTTGACGTCCACCGGAAAGCCCATGATGAGCGCGCACTCGTTTTCGGCGAGACGAGCGAACTTGGCGATCGGGAAGCCGTCGTCTTCTTCCTTGCCGTGGCCGACGAACGCGACCGGTTCCATCGCATAGCCTTGCGTCGCCAGCGCTTCGCGCGCGATGCGCGTGTCGGTCGCCGAGGTCGGGTTGGCCGAATCGATGCACACCTTGATCGTCATTGCCGCGTCGGCGCGGTGCGTGAGCACCGCGCCGAGCGCGAACGTTGCGGCGATCGCGAGGCGCGCCGCGGTTCTGTCAGAGCGAGAAGACATACAGGTGTCCGCCCTTCGGGATCGCCTTGACCGCCGGGTCGTTGGCCATCTGGCCGCCCCAGATCGGGCTCGCGCCACCCCAGCCGGCCCAGACGGCGATGTACTGCTTGCCACCGACTTTGTAGGTCGTCGGCACGCCGATGATGCCCGAGGTGAGCTGGTCGCTCTTCCACAGCACCTTGCCGGTCTTCGAGTCAAAGGCATGCAGATAACCATCCGAACTGCCGCTGATCACGAGGCCGCCGCCGGTCGCGAGCATCGGTCCGTTCCATGGCAACGCCGTGTCGAACTTCCACACCTGCTTGCCGGTGTTAAGGTCGAGTGCCTGCACGGTGCCCCAGTTGTTGTTCGCCGGGTCGTGCTTGACCTCGAAACTGGCATCGAGGAACGCGAGGCCGGCTTTGTATGCGACCGGTTCGCTACCCTTGATGTCCATACAGGCGTTGAGCGTCGGGATGAACACCAGATGCTGCGTCGGGTCGATCGCAGTCGGCCACCAGTTCTTGCCGCCAAGGAAGCTCGGGCAGGCGAAGACCTGCTTGTCGACCGTTGGACGCAGGTCGGCGGCTGTCTGGTTCACGCCGTCCTTCAAGCCGGTCACGGTGTTGGTGTGGACGAACGGCTCGGCATAGATCGGCTTTCCGGTCGTGCGATCGAGCGCGTAGTAATAGCCGTTGCGATCGGCGTGGACCAAGGCTTTGTAGTTCTTGCCCTCGTAGGTGATGTCGGTCAGGATCGGCTCGTTCGTGCCGTCATAGTCCCAGGTGTCGTTTTCGGTCCACTGGTAATACCACTTGATCTTGCCGGTCGCGGGGTTCAGCGCGAGGACCGAATCGGTGTACAGGTTTTTGCCCGGACGCAGTGTCGCCAGCCACGGGCCCGGGTTGCCGACGGTCCAGAACAGCGTGTCGGTCTCGGTGTCGTACGAACCCGGCAGCCACGGGTTGCCGCCGCCGGTCTGGTACGCGCCCTTCGGCCACGTATCGCCGCCCGGCTCGCCCGGTGCGGCAGTCGTGTGCGTCTGCCAGAGGATCTTGCCGGTCTTGGCATCGAGCGCCGAGATGAAGCCGCGTGCGCCGTACTCGCCGCCGCCGGTGCCGACGATGACCTTGCCCTTGACGATGAGCGGTGCCGACGTCATGAAATAGCCGACGCCAGGATCCCACAGCTTGGTGCTCCACTTCTCCTTGCCGGTCTTCGCGTCGAGCGCAATGACGTGGTTGTCGAGCGTCTCGAGGTAGACGTTGTTCTCGTACAGCGCAGCGCCGCGGTTGACGACATCGCAGCACACCGTCTTCAGCGCCTTCTCGTTGATCTTGGCAACGTACTTCCACAACTCCTTACCGGTCGCCGCGTCGAACGCGACGACGTGATCCATCGGCGTCGTCACGATCATGACGTCGCCGTTGACCAGTGGCGCACCTTCGTGGCCCTGGGTCAGGTCGCTCTTGTAGTCCCAGGCGACCTTGAGCTTGCCGACGTTGGTTGCATTGATTTCGCCGTGCGGCGAGTAGCCCGATGCCGTGTAGTCGTGCCGGTACATCAGCCAGCCGTCGTCCTTGGCCGCGTTGACGAGACGTGCGTCGGTCACGGCCTGGTAGTCCGCGGCCAGCGCCTGTGTGCTTCCTGCGCCGAGCACGGTGAAGGCGAGTGCGCATGCGCTGAACAGCCGGTTCGCTTTGATTCGATGGAAAGTCATGAGTTTTTCCTTGGGTCGATGATCAGAAGAAAATGATTCCGCCGAGCGAGCCGCCGAACATCTTCGCGGTATTGCCCAGGTAGTCCTTCGAGCGCGTGTCGCCTATTTCGCCGGCGAGCGTGATGCTCTTGGTCAGGCCGTAGTAGAGGCCGGCGGTGACGTTGGTGTTCGACTTGAACGAGCCGTTGAGCGCGACGTTGGTCGCGTTGTCGTCCTTGTTGCGGCTCTCGCCGTAGTTGAGGCCGAACTTGAGCTTGTCGGTGACCTTGTACGTACCCTGGACCAGATAGTTGCGGCCCTTGACCGGTCCCTGGTCGCCATCGGTCAGAATGCCGATGCCCTTGCCTTCCTGATAATTGGCGAGGAAGCCGAACGGACCGTTGGCATACGACACGCCGATTTCACCCGCCGTCTCGGCGAAGCCGCCCGTGCCGGCGCCGGCGTCGGCGAAGTGCTGCATCTTTGCGCCGATCCAGGCCTTGAAGCCGTTGCCCGCCCAGGCCAGTTGCGCCTGGTATTGCGGCCCTGCCTGCGAGGCGTACAACCCGCTGTCGACCGGGCTGACGAGTGCGCCGGTGAAGGTGAAGCCGCCGCCGAGCACCGGCGAGGTGTAGGTCATCTGGCCATAGGTGCCGAGGTAGGTGTAACCGGCACCGATGTGGCCAAGGGTGACGCGACCGCGTTGCGTCGCTTGCACCGGCGCACCGGCACCGAGCAGGGTCATGTCGCTCAAGATCGCATTCGCGCCGAACACGCCGTAGTCGCGGCCGATCTTGAGCGTGCCCGCTTCCGCCGTGCCGATCGTGAAGAACGCCTGGCGCACATCGACCGCGCTGTTCGCGGCGATGCCGGAATCGGTGGCCGCGTGCACCATGATGCCGATCGTGCCGCCGATGTCGAGACCATCCTGGCTGGTCTTGAACTTGGTGATGAGCCCGCTCGGCAGCAAGCCGTTGCCGATCGATGTCTTGCTGCTTTCGCCGCTGCAGCCGAGCCCGCGGCCGGCGAGTGCCGGACCGCCGACCGCGTCGCCCGAGCAGCTCACCGTCGTCGCATAAGCATTGACGATGCCGCCGACGTCGACGGTCCAATCTCCCGACACGATCTCGACCGCGCCGGCTTGCCCCGCGGCCAGCGCTGCAGCGATGGCCGCTGCTGTCAACAGTCGCTGCTGCGATCGTCTGGATTGCTTCAATGGAATTGCGTGCACGTTTCCTCCCAAACAGTGATTGATGGAAAAACTACTTCGCAGCAGCCGCGCAACGCCTCGTTGCCGTTACGCGGCCGCACACATCCCCAGCGCGGGCCGGAGCCCGCGCGTTCCTGCGTCTGCCTACGTGCGGACTAGAAGAATCCGAGCTTCTTCGGCGAGTAACTGACCAGCATGTTTTTGGTCTGCTGGTAGTGGTCGAGCATCATCTTGTGCGTCTCGCGACCGATGCCGGACTGCTTGTAGCCGCCAAACGCCGCGTGCGCGGGATAGGCGTGATAGCAGTTCGTCCACACGCGACCGGCCTGGATCTCGCGACCGAAGCGGTAGCAGCGATTCGCCTCGCGGCTCCACACGCCGGCGCCTAGTCCGTACAGCGTGTCGTTGGCGATGTGCAGCGCTTCCTCTTCGTCCTTGAACGTCGTCACCGAGACGACCGGGCCGAAGATCTCCTCCTGGAAGATGCGCATCTTGTTGGTGCCGGCGAACACGGTCGGCTTGACGTAGTAGCCGTCCTTGAGTTCGCCGCCGAGCACGTTGCGTTCGCCGCCGGTGAGCACCTTCGCGCCTTCCTGCTTGCCGATGTCGATGTACGAGAGAATCTTGGCGAGCTGCTCGCTCGAGGCCTGCGCGCCGATCATCGTCGTCGGATCGAGCGGGTTGCCCGCCTTGATCGCATTGACGCGCTTGATCGCGCGCTCCATGAATTTGTCGTAGATCGATTCGTGGATCAGCGCGCGGCTCGGACAGGTGCACACCTCGCCCTGGTTCAACGCGAACATGACGAAGCCCTCGATCGCCTTGTCGAAGAAATCATCGTCGCGCGAGGCGACATCGTCGAAGAAGATGTTCGGCGACTTGCCGCCGAGTTCGAGCGTTACCGGAATCAGGTTCTGCGAGGCGTACTGCATGATCAGGCGCCCGGTCGTGGTCTCGCCGGTGAACGCGATCTTGGCGATGCGCGGCGAGGAGGCGAGAGGCTTGCCCGCTTCGAGGCCGAAGCCGTTGACGATGTTGAGCACGCCCGGCGGCAGCAGGTCGCCGATCAGTTCGGCCCAGACGAGGATGCCGACCGGGGTTTGTTCTGCAGGCTTGAGCACGACGCAGTTGCCGGCGGCGAGCGCGGGCGCGAGCTTCCACGCCGCCATCAGCAGCGGGAAGTTCCACGGAATGATCTGGCCGACGACGCCGAGCGGCTCGTGAAACTGGTAGGCGACGGTGTCGTGGTCGATCTCGCCGATCGAACCTTCCTGTGCGCGGATGCAACCGGCGAAATAACGGAAGTGATCGATCGCGAGCGGAATGTCGGCGGCGCGTGTCTCACGCAGGGGTTTGCCGTTGTCCCAGGTCTCCGCGTGCGCGAGCAGGTCGAGATTCTGCTCCATGCGGTCGGCGATGCGGTTGAGGATGTTCGCGCGCTCGGCCGGCGCGGCTCGACCCCACGCGGTCTTCGCCTTGTGCGCGGCGTCGAGCGCGAGTTCGATGTCGTCCTTGTCCGAGCGCGCCACTTCGCAAAACGCCTGGCCGGTGATCGGCGTGATGTTTTCGAAATAGCGGCCGGCGACCGGCTTGATCCATTTGCCGCCGATGAAGTTGTCGTAGCGGGCCTTGAACGGAACTTGTACCGCGAGATGTTGCTGTTCGAGTTTGGTCATGACACTGAGGCTCCGGGTTGATGGGCGCCTACCTAGAGCACGCAGCGTGCCAATCCGCTGTACTGCCGTGGTGCAACATCGCAAAAACACTTGCCCGCAAATGCCCACCTCAGTGCATTGCTGCGCTGCGTAATACCTGGCATTTGGTCTGTGTTGCAATCGTTGAAAATTTGTGTCCAGACTTGAAACAGTTGCTCAACAAGACTGTCGCAAAAAGCGACACCCGGTATTCCATGACCGATTCCGCTCTGGACCGAATCCAAACCGCACGGCATCGCTTCTTCGATCAAGGCGATGCGCCGCGCGGACTCGTGCCTGCGTCGATCCTGCGCTCGTGGCAACGTTGCGCGGGGCTGGGTCTGTCGGAGAATGCGCGGCCTAACGTCGAGCCGCTGGCCGCCACCGCGCTGCGCGAGGTCTGCCAAAAATACGAAGAGTTGCGCCGCGTCAGCCTGCCCGAAGTGCGCGCGCTATATGCCGATGCGCATGCGACCGGCAGCATCGTCATCCTCACCGCGCCTGACGGCATGATCCTCGAGGCGCTTGGCAGCGCGAACTTTCTCGACAAGGCGGCACGCGTGTCGCTGCGCCCGGGTGTGCCGTGGAACGAAAACCATACCGGCACGAACGCGATCGGCACGGCGATGATCGAAGGTCGCGCGATCGAAGTGCGTGGGTCCGAGCATTTCTTCGCGCCGCATCGCGTGCTCAGTTGTTCGGCGGTGCCGATCGTCGATCCGTTCGGCAAGATCGCCGGCGTGCTCGATCTCTCGGGCGAATCCTCGGTGCATCACACACACGCGCTCGGCATGGTGCGCTTTGCCGTCGACCAGATCGAGCGGCGTCTGTTCAAGCGTGACTTTCCGGGCTGCCGCGTGTTGCGTGTGCAGCGTGATGCCGGCCTGTTCGGCACGGCGCAGGAAGGCATCCTCGTGTTCGACGGCGAACGCCTCGTTGCGGCCAACCGGCATGGCCTGGGCATGCTCAACCTCGTCCGCGGCGACATCGGCCGCAGGGAATTCGGCGACCTGTTCGATGCCAAGGTCGAATCGCTGCAAAGCGAGGCGAACCTGCGCGACCATCTCAACAAGCCCATCTTCGTGCGCAGCGACGAGGCAGCGCCGCATCGGCCGGTAACGGTTTCGACATCGCCGCCCGCAGCGGTCGCCGACCATCGCATCGGCAGCGAGCCCGTGTTCGGTGAGCAACTGACCTTCGAGCTCGATCGCGCGGAACGCGTGTTGCGCGCTGGCATGTCCGTGCTCCTGCTCGGCGAGACCGGCACCGGCAAGGAAGTGTTCGCGCGCGAGCTGCACCGCCGCCTCGGCAATCGCATGCCATTCGTCGCGGTCAACTGCGCGGGCTTGCCCGAGAGCCTGATCGAATCGGAATTGTTCGGCTACGACGAAGGTGCGTTCACCGGAGCGAAGCGCCAGGGGACGAAAGGCCTGTTGCGCGAGGCCGACGGCGGCGTGCTGTTCCTCGATGAGATCGGCGATATGCCGCTCGCTGCGCAGACGCGCCTGCTGCGCGTGCTGCAGGAGCGCGAGGTCACGCCGCTCGGCGGGGGCAAACCGGTCAAGGTCGATTTCACCGTCATCGCCGCGACCAACCGCAATCTCAATGTCGGCACGCTCGAGCAGTTCCGTTCGGACCTGTTCTTCCGCATCGCGCACTACACGGTGAATCTGCCCGCGCTGCGCGCCTATCCCGATCGCCGCGCGCTGATCGAAACGTTCTGGCGCCGTCTTGCGGCGGCAACGCCGATCGAAGCGAGCGCGCTTGACGCCCTCGCAGGCTACGACTGGCCCGGCAACCTGCGCCAGCTCACCGGCATGCTGCGCACGCTGATTGCGCTTGCCGGACCCGGCAGCGCGGTCGGCGCGGACGATCTTCCGCCGATGCTTCGCGAGCAAGGCACCGCGATGGGCATCGGCGGCGCTGCCACTGCGGGTGCGCTCGACGAGATCGCCGAACGCGCGATGCGGCAGGCGCTGGAAAAACATGCCGGCAATGTCTCCGCCGCGGCGCGCAGCCTCGGCGTCAGCCGCAGTACGCTCTATCGGCGCCTGGGCTGAGCGAATCCGCCCCCGGGTGTTTGCGTCACGCGCACGATACCTCTCAGATTCCCAGCACTTTCCGATTGAACGCGTGGTCCGCGTCGCGGCCGGCGAAATCGTCGAAGGTGTGTTCGGTGACGTGGATGATGTGTCTGGCGACGAACGGCGCACCCTCGCGCGCGCCGTCCTCGGGATGCTTCAGCGCGCACTCCCATTCCACGACCGCCCAACCCGGATAGTCGTACTGCGCGAGCTTGGAAAAGATGCCGGTGAAATCCACCTGGCCGTCGCCGAGCGAGCGGAAGCGTCCCGGGCGATCCACCCAGTCCTGGTAGCCGCCGTAGACACCCGATTTTCCCGACGGCCGGAACTCGGCATCCTTGACGTGGAAGATGCGGATGAACTCGTGGTAGAAGTCGATGTATTGCAGATAATCGAGCTGCTGCAAGACGAAATGGCTCGGATCGTAGAGTATGCGGCAACGGCGATGATGGCCGGTTGCGGCGAGGAAACGCTCGAACGTCACGCCATCGTGCAGGTCTTCGCCCGGATGGATCTCGTAGCAGACGTCGACGCCGGCGTCATCGAACGCATCGAGAATCGGCAGCCAGCGCCGCGCGAGTTCGGCGAAGCCGTCCGCGACGAGGCCGGCCGGGCGCGGCGGCCACGGATAGAACGTGTGCCACTGCAGCGCACCCGAGAACGTCGCATGCGCGGTCAGGCCGAGATTGCGACTGGCCTGCGCCGCGAAGCGGAGTTGCTCGATCGCCCACTCGGTGCGCTTCTGCGAGTTGCCGCGCACCGCTTCCGGCGCGAAGCCGTCGAACAGCAGATCGTAGGCCGGATTCACCGCGACGAGTTGCCCTTGCAGATGCGTCGACAGCTCGGCGATCTGCACGCCGCAGGCTTCGATGCGGCCCTTGAGCTCGTCGCAGTAGGCCTTGCTCTCGGCGGCACGGCGCAGATCGATGCAGCGCGCATCCCAGCTCGGGATCTGCACACCTTTGTAGCCGAGCTGCGCCATCCATTTGCAGATGCCTTCGAGCGTGTCGAACGGCGGCTTGTCGCCCATGAACTGGGCGAGAAAAATCGCGGGGCCTTTGATCGTTTTCATGCTACGGAACCTCTGAAGAAGCGTCGCGAGCGAAGGCAGATAGTGCGTCGCCGGAGCGCAGGAACCGGAGTTTACTGGTAGTAAATGAGGATTCCGAGCACCGCCGGCGCACAAGCTGCCGAGCGCAGCAGCTTATTCAGAGGTTCCCGAACTCCGTCCACTTCTGTTGCGATTGTGCCGAGCGGATCACCGCGTCGATGAACGCCATGCCGCGTACGCCGTCGGCGATGCCGGGAAAATCGAATGCGCGCGGCTCGACTTTCGCGCCGTCGGCGTGCGCGCGCACGCCGCGATAAAACGCGGTGTAAATATTCGCGAATGCTTCTAGATATCCTTCGGGATGCCCCGGTGGCGTGCGCGTGTTGCGCGCCGCGGCTTCGCCGAGGTAGGCGGCACCCGTGCGCAGGATCTGCACCGGCGCGTCGAGCGAGCGCAACACGAGCGAGTTCGGATCGGCATGCCGCCACTCGATCGATCCCGACTCGCCGTAGATGCGCAGCGCGAGATTGTTTTCCTCGCCTGCGGCGATCTGTGTCGCCACGAGCACGCCGCTCGCGCCGTTGTCGAAACGCAGCAGCATCGAGGCGTCGTCATCGAGACGGCGGCCCGGGATGAAGGTGTTCAACATCGCATCGATCTGGGTGATGCGCAGGCCGCTGACATATTCGGCCAGGTGTGCCGCATGCGTGCCGATGTCGCCGATCGCGCCACCCGCGCCCGACTTGGTGGGATCGGTGCGCCAGCTCGCCTGTTTCTGCCCGCTGCCTTCGATGTCCGTGGCCAGCCAGCCCTGCGGATATTCGACGTAAATCTTGCGCACCGCGCCGATGCGCCCGGCGTTGACGAGCGCACGCGCTTGCTTGATCAGCGGATAGCCGCTGTAGGTATAGGTGACGGCGAGAACGCCGCCGCTGCGCTCGACCGCCGCCTGCAGTTCATGTGCCTCAGCCAGCGAAAAGCACAGCGGCTTGTCGACGACGACGTGGAAGCCGTTCTCCAGTGCGAGCCGCGCCGGTTCGTAGTGCACATGATTCGGCGTGACGACGGCGATGAAATCCATGCGCTTGTCGGCAGGCAGCGCTTTCTCCGCGGCGAACATCTGCGCGTAGCTCGCGTACGCACGCGCCGGATCGACGTGGTAGGCCGCACCGGCCTCGCGCGAGCGTTGCGCATCGCTGCTGAACGCGCCGCAGACCAGTTCGGCTTCGCCGTCCAGTTCCGCGGCGATGCGATGGATGCGGCCGATGAACGAACCGGGGCCGCCGCCGACCAATCCCATGCGTAGCTTGCGCACTCTATGTCCTCATCAAATTGGAAAATTCATCCGCCATGCGATTACGCCAGGCCGACCTTCTTCAACACTTCGAGCGGCGGCCCGTCGAAACTCGCCAGCGGCACGTTGCCGATGAATTGGAGGTCCTTGCGTCCTTCCGGTGTCGTGTAGAAACCGCTTGCGGTCAGGTCGCGATAACGAGCGAAGAATTTGGCCGCTTCAACGAAGCGCGGCTTCGCCTTCGGCAAGTAACAGATGTCGTCGCAGATCGCGTGCAGCTGTTGCGCATCGAGCTCGTGCACAGGCTTGGAAAAGCGCCGGCCTGATTCCTTGTCGAGCCACTGCAATCCGTTGAGCACGATCGTGCGATCCTTTTGCTGGCCCGGATACGGCGCGCTGATCCATTCGTCGAGGAAATCGACCACGCCCACCGCCGATGCGCTCGGCGACGTGGCATCCGCGGGAATGATCGCGTCGCAGAGCACGGTCGCAGTGCGGCGCTGCGCGGCGCTGAACGTCAGCGGCCACAGTTCGCCAGGATGATAGACGTTGAGCAGTTTCGGATCCTGCCCGTACGGTTTCGCCGCCACCTTCGCGGGTATCGCGGCGAATACGCCGTGTCCGAGCGGCGCAGCGGCGGCGGCGAGCATCCACTTGATTGTCGTGCGACGATCCATCACAGCTCCTTGCGTTGCATGCGCTCAAGGATATGGTCCGCCACACGCCACGAGTTGGCCATGATGGTGAGCGTCGGATTCTTGTCGGCATTCGACGGGAACGGCGCGCCGTCGGCGAGAAACAGGTTCTTCACATCCCAGGTCTGGCACCACGGGTTGACCACGGAAGTGCGCGCATCGTCGCCCATGATCGCACCGCCGACTTCGTGGATGATGCTGCCGCCCGGCTCGATCGCCTTGGCGCCGTCGGTCTTGACTTCGCCGCGCACGCGTCCGCCCATCGCGGTGATGATGTCGGCGAAGGTCTTCTGCATGTGCGCGGCCTGTCGTGTCTCGTGCTCGGACCACTGCCAGTGGAAGCGCAGCACCGGGATGCCCCACTTATCCTTCACCTTGGGATCGATCTCGCAGTACGACTTCTCGTTCGGAATCATCTCGCCGCGTCCGGCGAAGCCGACGAACGAGCCGTAGTAGCGGCGCGCGTCCTCCTTGAACTTGGCGCCGTAGCTACCGCCGGTAAGCCATTCCAGCCTCGTCGCGGTGCCGACGCCCGGCATGCGCCGGCCGCCGCCGAATTCGATGTGGTAGCCACGCGCAAAGCCGAGCTTGCCGGCCTCCTTGTACTGCCACCAGGGAACGTACATGTGCAGGCCGGACACGCCTTCCTCGTTGTGCGGCGGCAGGCTTTCGAGCAATGGAATCTGGCCACCGAGATCACTGCCGACCGTGTCCATCAGGTATTTGCCGACCTTGCCGCTCGAATTGCCGAGGCCGTGCGGAAACTGCGTCGACTTCGAGTTGAGCAGGATGCGCACCGTCTCGCAGGCGCTCGCCGCGAGCACGACCGCGCGCGAGCTGATCGAGATATTCCTGTGCGAGGTCCGGTCGATGAAATGCACGCCCGAGGCGCGGCCGTCCTTGCCAAGGGTGACCTCATTGACCATCGCGTCGGTGACGATGTCGAGCTTGCCGGTCGCGAGCGCCGGGGGCAGATGCACGGTCGTCGATTGATAGTTCGCCCGGATCGAACAGCCCTGTCCGCATGGCGTGGTCCAGAAGCAAGCGCCGCGACGCTTCATGTCGGCGGCGATGATTGCCTGCGCGGCGGGGTTGCCCGGATGCAGCTTCGCCGGCGAATTCTTCCAGTCGAGCTGGCGCGTCAGCACGGCGCGATGGCCGGCAATCACGGGAATGCCAAGCTTGCCCGCGTACTTGTGCACGAGCAGGTCGCTGACCAGCGGCTTCGGCGGCGGCAGCAGACAGCCCTCCGGCGAATCGGGCGTGTTCTCGAGTCCGTCGTTCGCGCCGTAGACGCCGATGAGCATCTCGACCTTGTCGTAGTACGGCGCCATGTCCGCGTAGCCGATCGGCCAGTCGAAGCCGAGGCCGTCGCGCGAGCGCGGCTTGAAGTCGTAGGGCCCGTTGCGCAGCGAGATGCGGCCCCAGTGATTGGTGCGGCCGCCGAGCATGCGCGCGCGCCACCAGTCGAAGCGTTGCGTCTCGTCCGTGCTCGCCTGGGTGTACGGCTCACCGGGAACCTGCCAGCCGCCGTCTACCGTGGCGTCGTAGAAGCCGAACGGCTTGTCCGGCGTGCTCGCGCCGCGCAGTGGCGCCATCTCGGGCGTCTGGAACATTGCCGCCTCGGCGACCGGATCGTAGTTGCGGCCGGCCTCGAGCATGAGCACGCGTGCGCCGCCCATGGTCAGCGTGTAGGCCATTTGCCCGCCGCCGGCGCCCGAGCCGACGACGATCACATCATAGTCGGTCTTTGCCGCAACCTCTGCGTTGATGAAAGGCACTGAGTGACTCCAATGGGTGTCGACACGGCGAACCGATCTGCGCATGCCCAGCGACAAATCGGATCGCGTCCGCGTTTATAGCCCAAAAGCGCCCGTACCTGCACGATGTCGTGCATCGCGCGGAGATAGCGAGGGCGATACTGCGAGCGCAGATCTCAGAGCACGGCGACGATGGCGCGCGCGACGTCATCGAGGCGATCATCAGGCAGGCCAGCGACGTTGATGCGGCTGTCGTCGACCATGTAGATCGCGTGTTCGGCGCGCAGGCGATGCACCTGTTCGACGGAGAGGCCCAGGCGCGAGAACATGCCGCGGTGGCGGGCGATGAAATCGAAACGGTTCGAGCCCGAATGCTTGCGCAGGGCTGCGGCGAGGCCTTCACGCAATACGATCATGCGCTCGCGGATCGCATCGACCTCGGCGACCCAGGCCGCACGTCGCGCCGGATCGGTGAGGATGATGCGCACTACGGCGGCACCGTGGTCCGGCGGCATCGAGTAGTTGGCGCGCGCGACCGAGCAGAGCTGCGCATAGGCGATATCGGCCTCGGCCGCGGACGGCGCCAGCAGAATCGCGCAGCCGACGCGGTCGCGATACACCGAGAAGTTCTTCGAGCAGCTCGCGGCGATGACCATGGATGGAACCAGTGTGGCGAGCAGGCGCACGCCCGCGGCGTCGGCATCGAGGCCTTCGCCGAATCCCTGATAGGCGATGTCGACGAACGGGAACAACCGCTTCTCGACGATGAGCTTGCCGATCTCGCGCCACTGATCGAGCGTGAGGTTCGCGCCGGTCGGATTGTGGCAGCAACCATGCAGCAGGACGACGTCGTCGGGCTTCGCCTGCGCGAGCGCGGCAAGCATCGCCTCGAAGCGCACCGTGCCGGTGGTCGCATCGAAGTAGGGATACGAAACGTGCTTGAGACCCGAGGCTTCGATCATCGGAATATGGTTGGGCCAGGTCGGGTCGGAGACCCACACCGTGGCATCGGGCCGTGCGCGGCGCAGCAGTTCCAACAGGATGCGCAGCGCGCCGGAGCCGCCAGGTGCCTGGATCGCACGCACTCGCGCAGCGGGTGCGGCATCACCCAAGACCAACTCCGTCATCTTCGTGTCGAACGTCGTGTCGCCGGCGAGGCCGAGATAGGTTTTCGTCGTCTGCTCGGCGAACAGCACCTGCTCCGCGTCGCGCACCGACTGCATGATCGGCGTGCGGCCTTCGCGGTCCTTGTAGACGCCGACGCCGAGGTCGACCTTGTGCTGGCGCGGATCGTCGCGCAACAGCGCGATCAGGGCGAGGATCTTGTCAGGCGCGGGCGAAGTCAGGGTCTCGAACATGAGGGTGGTCGCAATCGATTCGGGAAATGGATGGATGGGTCGACGCTCAGGCGACGACCGCTTCGGCCGTTGCGGCCTGCGCGGCGAACATCTGCTTGATCTGTTTCGCTGCCTCGCGGCCGTCGAGCACGGCGCGCACGACGAGGTCGGCGCCGCGCCACATGTCGCCGCCGGCGAACACTTTCGGATTCGTCGTCTGCAACGGCAGGCGGCCGGCGCCGCCGAGGACGATCTTGCCGTTCGTGGCGAACTCGATGCCGTTGGCCGTCGCCCATTGCGGCGGCTCGGGCAGGAAGCCGAAGGCGAGGATGACGACGTCGGCCGGCAGTACTTCCTCGCTGCCCGGGACCAGCTCCGAACGCGGGCGGCCGTTGCCGTCGTCGACGAGACGCGTTTCGCCGACGCGCACGCCGATGACGCCCTTCGCATTGCCGAGAATCTCAAGCGGCTGGCGCTGGAACAGAAAGTCGACGCCTTCGTCGCGGCTGTATTTCACTTCGCGGCGCGAACCGGGCATGTTCGCTTCGTCGCGACGATAGACGAGGGTGACGCTTTCGGCGTCGTGACGCACGCTGGTGCGCACGCAGTCCATCGAAGTATCGCCGCCGCCGAGCACGACGACGCGCTTGCCGAGCAGTTCGGGCATCACGTCTGCAGCCGTCGCGGTGCCGAGCAGGCGACGCATGTTCGCGATCAGGAACGGCAGCGCCGCGTGCACGCCGGGCAGGGTCTGTCCGGGCAGCTTGCCGTCGACGAACTGGTAGGCGCCGGTGCCGAGGAAGACCGCGTCGTAGTCCTGGGTCAGCGTGGCGAATTCGATGTCCCTTCCGATCTCGATGTTGAGGCGGAACTTCACGCCCATGCCTTCGAGCACGCTGCGGCGCGTGTCGACGATTTTCTTGTCGAGCTTGAACGGCGGGATGCCGAACGTGAGCAGGCCGCCGATCTCCTCGTAACGATCGAACACCTCGACCGCGTGGCCCGCGCGCGCGAGCACGTCGGCGGCGGCGAGTCCGGCCGGACCGGCACCCACGACCGCGATGCGCTTGCCCGACGCTTCGACGTCGTCGAGCTTCGGCCGCCAGCCACGTTTGAACGCCTCGTCGGTGATCGAGCGTTCGATCGCGCCGATCGTGACCGCGCCGAAGCCGGTCTCGAGCGTGCAAGCCTGCTCGCAGAGACGGTCCTGCGGGCAGATGCGGCCGCAGATCTCGGGCAGCGGATTGGTCTCGTGCATCAGCGCCGCGGCGTCCTCGACGCGGCCTTCGCGCGCGAGCTCGAGCCAGCGCGGGATATGGTTGTGCAGCGGGCAGCCCCACGAGCAGTACGGATTGCCGCAGTCGATGCAGCGCGAGGCCTGCTCGGTGATCTGCTCGCCGGTGAACGCGGTGTGGATCTCGCCATAGCCGAGTACGCGCACGGGCACGTTGAGCTCGCGCGGGAGCTCGCGGGGAAAGCGCAAAAATGGAAAATTATCTTTTTTCACTTTGATTGATTCTTTCTATCAGGCGGCGCGGCGCAGTTCGTCGGCGAGCGAGTCGAGGCTGGCGGCCTTCGGTTTGACCAGCCAGAACTTGTGCACGAGTTCGCGGAACTCGTCGACGATGCGGCGTCCCCAGGCGCTGCCGGTCGCGTCGACATAGCCGAGCAGCAGGCTGCGCAGGTGTTGCCAGTAATTTTCCATGCCTTCGTGCGAGATGCGCGTGATGTCGACGAGCTCGTGGTTGTAGCGGTCGACGAAATCGCGCGCCTCGTCGAGGACGAAGGCGTAGCCGCCGGTCATGCCGGCGCCGAAATTGACGCCGCAGCGGCCGAGCACGACGACGGTGCCGCCGGTCATGTATTCGCAGCAGTGATCGCCGACGCCTTCGACGACGGCGAGCGCGCCCGAGTTGCGCACGGCGAAGCGCTCGCCCGCGCGGCCCGCGGCGTAGAACTCGCCGCCGGTTGCGCCGTACAGGCAGGTGTTGCCGACGATCGACGATTCGTGGCTCGGGAAGCCCGCATCGCGCGGCGGACGCACGACGATGCGGCCGCCGGCCATGCCCTTGCCGACGCCGTCGTTGGCCTCGCCGTCGAGCACGATATGCACGCCGCCCGCATTCCACGCGCCGAGGCTTTGGCCCGCCGCGCCGGAGAGGCGCAACGTGATCGGATTGGCCGCCATGCCCGCATCGCCGTGTTTGCGCGCGACGTCGCCAGACAGACGCGCGCCGATCGAGCGGTCGGTGTTGACGACGGCGTAATGAAATTCACCGCCCGTGGCGTTGTCGATCGCGGCCTTCGTCTCGGCGGCGATGCGCTTGGCCAGATCGCTCTGCGGAATCGGCGCCGCGGCGCATCCCGGCACGTTGCCGTCGAGGCCATTGCCGAGCAGCGGCGCGAGATCGACTTTGTTCTGCTTGACCGTCGCGCCCTCGCGCTGCTTGAGCAGATCGGTGCGGCCGATGATCTCGTCGAGCTTGCGCACGCCGAGGCGCGCCATGTGCTGGCGCACGTCCTCGGCGACGAAGCGGAAGAAGTTCTCGACCTGCTCGGGCGGGCCGTCGTAATGCTTCTTGCGCAACTCGTCGTTCTGCGTGGCGACGCCGGTCGCGCAGGAATTCAGATGGCAGATGCGCAGATACTTGCAGCCGAGCGCGACCATCGGCGCGGTACCGAAGCCGAACGATTGCGCGCCGAGCATCGCCGCCTTGATCACGTCGAGGCCGGTCTTGAGACCACCGTCGGTCTGCACGATCACGCGCTCGCGCAGGCCGTTGCGTACGAGTGTCTGCTGCGTTTCCGACAAGCCCAGTTCCCACGGCGAGCCGGCGTAGCGGATCGAGGTCAGCGGGCTCGCGCCCGTGCCGCCGTCGTGGCCGGAAATCGTGATCAGGTCGGCGTTGGCCTTGGCCACGCCCGCGGCGATCGTGCCGACGCCGGCGTTGGCGACGAGCTTCACCGAGACCAGCGCCGAGGGGTTCACTTCCTTCAAGTCGTAGATCAACTGCGCGAGATCTTCGATCGAATAGATGTCGTGATGCGGCGGCGGCGAGATCAAACCGATGCCGGGACGCGCATAGCGCAGGCGCGCGATCAGGGCATTGACCTTGTGTCCCGGCAACTGGCCGCCTTCGCCGGGCTTGGCGCCCTGCGCGACCTTGATCTGCAAGACTTCGGCATTGACCAGATAAGCCGGCGTGACTCCGAAGCGGCCCGAGGCGACCTGCTTGATCTTCGACATCTTCTCGGTGCCGTAGCGCACCGGATCTTCGCCGCCTTCGCCTGAGTTGCTGCGCGCGCCGAGGCGGTTCATCGCGATCGCGAGCGCCTCGTGTGCTTCGGGCGAGAGCGCGCCGAGCGACATGCCGGCCGAGTCGAAACGCTTGAGGATCGCTTCGACCGGCTCGACTTCCTCGATAGGTACGGGCGCGCCGGCTGCATGCACGGCGAGCAGGTCGCGCAGCGCCGCGGGCACACGCTTGTCGACCGCATCCGCGTAGCGGCGATACAGCTTTGCATCGCCCGTGCGCACCGCGAGCTGCAGCGCACCGACGACTTCCGGGTTGTACATGTGGAACTCGCCGCCCGGGAGCGCCTTCATCAGGCCGCCCGGCGGCAATGCGTAGTTCGGATCGCGCGCGGCGATCGCTTGCGCCTTGTATTCGTTCTGGATGTCGACGAACCCCGCGCCGCCGATGCGCGAAGGCGTGCCCGGGAAACACAGCTCGACGACTTCGGCATCGAGGCCGACGATCTCGAACAGCTGCGCACCGCGATAACCCGCAATCGTCGCGATGCCCATCTTCGAGATGATCTTGAGCAGGCCTTTCTGGATGCCGCGGCGATAGCTGCGGCCGATCTCGCTCGGCGCTTCGCCCTGGCGGCCCTTGAGTTGGCCGCGCTTGTTCATGTCGAACAGGGTTTGATACGACAGATACGGATACACGGCGGTCGCACCGAAGCCGATCAGGCAGGCGAAGTGGTGCGCATCGCGCGCGTTCGCGGTTTCGACGAGGATGTTGCAGTCGCAGCGCAGCTGCTTCTGGGTCAGGCGCGCGTGCACGGCGCCGGTGGCGAGCAGGGAATGGATCGGCAGCAGGCCCGGCCCCGGGTAGCGGTCGGACAGCAGGATCAGCATGCTGCCGCTGCGCACCGCGTCTTCGGCGCGGTCGCACAGATCTTCGATCGCCGCCTTGAGCCCGATCTTTTCGTCGTAGTACAGATCGAGCTTGATGTTCGCCGGTGCGATGTGCGGCAGCGCGAGGATCTGGCGCAGCTTGCGCTGCGACAGGATCGGCGAGTTGAGCAACACCTGCTTGGCGTTGTCGGGCGACAGATCGAAGACGTTGCGCTCGAGGCCGATCTGCGTGGTTAGCGACATCACGAGGCGTTCGCGCAGCGGGTCGATCGGCGGATTCGTCACCTGCGCGAACGACTGGCGGAAGTATTCGTACAGCGGCCGCGATTGTTGCGACAGCACCGCGATCGGCGTGTCGTCGCCCATCGAGCCGGTCGCTTCGGCTTCGTCCTCGGCCAGCGTCTTCAGAATGACGTCGCGCTCCTCGCGGGTCAGCGCGAACTGCTTCTGGTAGCGCGCGAGCACCTCGGGCGAGAACGGCTCGGCGGCGAGCGCCGGATCGATCAGGTGCGATTCGAGATAGTTGAGTTGGTCGCGCAACCACTTCTTGTACGGTGCGCGCGAACGGTTGATCGCATCGATCGCCGTGCTGTCGAGCAGCTTGTGCTCGACGAGGTCGACCGCGATCATCTCGCCCGGCCCGAGGCGGCCCTTGGCGACGATGCGCGAGTCGGGCACATCCCACAGGCCGGCTTCCGAGGCGACGATAAGATGGTTGTCGTCCGAGCGTGCCCAGCGCGCCGGGCGCAGGCCATTGCGGTCGAGCGCGCAAGCTGCATGTCTTCCGTCGCACAGCACGATGCCGGCGGGTCCGTCCCACGGTTCGCTATGCAATGCGTAGTATTCGTAGAACGCCTCGAGATCCTCGTCGAGATCCTCGCGCGAGGACCAAGCCGGCGGAATCAGCACGCGCATCGCGAGCAGCACGTCGAGGCCGCCTTCGACCAGCACTTCGAGCATGTTGTCGAGGCTTTGCGAATCGGAACCCTTGGTCGTGACCAGTTCGCCGAGATCGGAGAAATCCACGAGCGGCGACTTGTATTTCGCCGCGCGCGCGGTCGCCCAGTTGCGATTGGCCTTGATCGTGTTGATCTCGCCGTTGTGTGCGAGCAAGCGGAACGGTTGCGCGAGGCGCCAGTGCGGCATCGTGTTGGTCGAGTAGCGCTGGTGGAATACCGCGGCGCTCGCTTCGAGAGCCGGGTGCGAGAAGTCCGGAAATGCCGCACGCAACTGGCCCGGCGCGACCATCGCCTTGGCCGCGAACGTCGTTGCCGACAGGGTGACGACGTAGAAGTGGATATCGTCGGCGAAAGTTTTTTCGGCGAGGCGGCGTGCGCGGAACAGGGCGCGGTCGAATGCGCCTTCATCCATGCCGGCCGGCGCGTTGACGAAGATCTGTTCGATGCGCGGTCGATGCGCTTCGCCGATCGGCCCGCAGGCGCGCGAATCAACCGGCACTTCACGCCAGCCCGCGACCGCGAGGCCGGCGGCTTCGAGTTGCTTCGCAAGTTCGGCTTTCTGCGCCTGTGCGCGCGCTTCGTCTTTGCGATCGAGGTAGATATGGCCCGAGGCGAAACGTTCGCCGACAGTGATGCCGGCATCGCTCGCTAGCGCGCGCAGCCAGCCGAACGGGCGATAGAGCAGGATGCCGCAACCGTCGCCGGTGATGCCGTCGGCACCGATGCCGCCGCGATGCGACATCTTCGCCAAGGTCGAGAAGGCCTGGTCGACCAGCCACGCGCCCGCTTTGCCGTCGATGTTCGCGATCAGCCCGAAACCGCAGCTGTCGTGCTCGAACGACGGGTCATATAGCGTATTAGCGCGTTGTTGCAACATGGTCAAACCTGCTCTTGCTCGATGCGGCACGATCACTCCGATCCGCCGGCATCTGGCGACGACAAAGCCGGCGCATCCCGGCGCCAGCCTTGGTTATGTGGATATTCCACGCATGCGACTACAACACAAATGCTGCGTCGCGTCAAAGCCTGCGGCAAATGGCCGCCTAAACGTCTATACGGGCAATCATCGAGCATGCCGCGCCTTTAGTCCAGCGCGCGGCCCGCGTGGGCCTTCGCGCCTACAGCGCGTCTGCGCCAGTCTCGCCCGTACGGATGCGGATCACTTGCTCCAGATCGTGGACGAAGATCTTGCCGTCGCCGATCTTGCCGCTGTTGGCGGAGGCGAGGATCGTTTCGACGACGCGCTCGACGAGGTTGTCGGCGACCGCGATCTCGATCTTGATCTTGGGCAGGAAGTCGACGACGTATTCGGCGCCGCGATACAGCTCGGTATGGCCCTTCTGCCGACCGAAGCCTTTGACCTCGGTGACCGTGATGCCCTGCACGCCCACTTCGGCGAGCGCCTGGCGCACATCGTCGAGTTTGAACGGTTTGATGACGGCGGTGACGAGTTTCATGGTCTGGTGAAGGATTTCGTGTAGCTCGACTATACCGAAAAAGCCTGCGCCGTGCTGCCAGGCGGAAATGGCGCGATTGCGTCCGGTTTTCCGTCTGTCTTGTAGGAAAATTCCTACAGAAGAGTCAGTAAACTGCCACTTCCCGCCGCGAACGGATTGGCTAGGCTTTCTCCTGTCCGTTGCGCACCACCGTTTGCTTGAGAGGTAACGCCGTGATTGCCGTCTCCCCGCTCGACGACCTGGCTCGACGCCTGGCCGATCTCGTTCCCCCCGAAGCGCGCGAGCGCCTCGGCGCCCCTGCGCGCGAAGCCATGGATGACTTGTCCGCGAATTTCAAGGACACCTTGCGCTCGGGCCTGCGCCGGCTCGATCTGGTCACGCGCGAAGAGTTCGACGTACAGCGCTGCGTGCTGCTGCGTACCCGTGAGATGGTCGAGGCTCTCGAACATCGCATCGCTGAACTCGAAGCGATGCTGGGCGCCAAGGCCGCGCCGCACTGACAAAGACCATGGCAGATCGGCATGACGCCGATGCAGCCTCCCTTTTCCGCGTACGGTCGTGAACCCCCGGCACTCGGTGTCGATGGTTGCGACGATCACGGCTCGTCGTCCGGTTGGCATGAATTGCTACCCTCCTTGCACGGACAGCAGGTGGAATCGGCACGACCGCACGCGGAATCTGGCGTTTCTGCGATCTCCGTCGATCGCAGCAAGCAAAGACCGGCCACCCCGGGCTACATGCTTCAACAGGGACGCATTACGACTGGACCCTGCCTGGATCGGCAGATGGACAAGGACGTTGTTTTTGCGACCATCCTCGAGCGCAAAGATCGCAAAGCGGCCATTTCGAAGATCAAAATGCGGCCGTCCTTGGCCGCGCTTCTCAGTGACCTTTACTTTTCTGGCATGGCGATTTCAGGCAGATGAGCCTCGCCACCGTCCATAGCCGAGCCCAGGATGGCGTTGCCGCGCCCGCAGTCACGGTGGAAGTGCATCTCTCCGGCGGCCTGCCCGGCACTTCCATCGTCGGCTTGCCCGAGACCGCAGTGAAGGAGGCACGCGACCGCGTTCGCGTGGCGATCCAGAACGCACAGCTGGAATATCCCGCGCGCCGCGTCACCGTCAGCCTGGCGCCGGCCGATCTGCCCAAGGACGGCGGCCGCTTCGATCTGCCGATCGCGCTCGGCATCCTCGCCGCCGCCGGACACGTGCCGAAGGAAGCATTGGCGCGCTACGAATTCCTCGGCGAACTGGCGTTGTCCGGCGAGTTGCGTGCGGTCACCGGCGTGCTGCCGGCGGCGTTGAAGACCCTACAGGCTGCTCGCGCACTGATCGTGCCGCGCAGCAATGTCGCCGAAGCCGCGCTCGTCTCCGCGGCCGAGGTGCGCGGCGCCGATTCGCTGCTCGAGGTGCTCGCCTTTCTGCGCGGCGCGGGTGATTTGCCCGAAGCTAGCGTCGCGCCGCAGGCAAACACCGAAACAAACGAGTCCGATCATCCCGACCTCGTCGAGGTGCGCGGCCAGGCGCATGCGCGCCGGGCGCTGGAAATCGCCGCCGCCGGTGCGCACCACCTGCTGTTCGTCGGGCCTCCAGGCGCCGGCAAGACCATGCTCGCGAGTCGCCTGCCGGGCATCCTGCCGCCGCTGAGCGAGGCCGAGGCTTTGGAATCGGCGGCCGTGCGCTCGGTCGCCGGGCAGGGCGTCGATCTGCGCAATTGGAAGACGCGCCCGTTCCGCCAGCCGCATCACACGGCGTCTGCGGTGGCGCTGGTCGGCGGTGGCTCGGTGCCGCGTCCGGGCGAGATTTCGTTGGCTCATCACGGCGTGCTTTTTCTCGACGAATTGCCCGAATTCGATCGCCACGTGCTCGAAGTGCTGCGCGAGCCGCTCGAGTCGGGTCGTGTCGCCATCTCGCGCGCCGCGCGCCGCGCCGAGTTTCCCGCCGCGTTCCAGTTGGTCGCCGCCATGAATCCGTGTCCTTGCGGCTATGCCGGCGACCCGTCGGGCCGCTGCGCCTGCACGCCCGAGACGATCCGTCGCTATCGGGCGAGGATCTCCGGACCGCTGCTCGATCGCATCGATCTGCAGGTCGAAGTGCCGCGCGTGGCGCTGGTCGAACTCGGCGAGACGGCGCCGTCGGGAGAGTCCAGCGCGGTCGTGCGCGAGCGCGTGGTCGCCGCGCGTTCGCGGCAGATGCAACGCGCCGGCAAACCCAACGCGATGCTCGGATCGCGCGAACTGCGCCGCGACGGCGCACTCTCGGCACGCGACCGCACCCTGCTTGAACGCGCGCTCGACAAGCTCGGTCTGTCCGCACGCGCCTATCACCGCATCCTGCGCGTCGCGCGCACGATCGCCGATCTCGACGGCAGCGATACGATCGCCACGCCGCATTTGATGGAAGCGATCCAGTACCGGCGCCTGGCGGTACGCGAGTAACGCTTTGGCATGCGTGCGCTAACATGATGCGCATGACGACAAACGATACGAATTCCGCAGCCGGCGGCCTGCGCGGCCTGCTCGACGTGCTGTGGCGCATCCATGCGCGCAACGAAAGCGCGGTGCTTGGCATCGTGACCGCGACCGAAGGATCCACCTACCAGAAGCCCGGCGCGCTCGTGCTGCTCGACGGCAAGGGCCTACGCCACGGCGTGATCAGCGGCGGCTGCCTCGAGCCCGCGCTCGAGGAGGCGGCGCGCAAGGTGCACGAATCCGGGCACGCGGCGACCATCGAATTCGATACGCGAACGGACGAGGACCTGCTGTTCGGCAGCGGCATCGGCTGTCGCGGTCGCGTCGCCCTGCTGCTGCTGCCGTTGCCGCCGCAGGCGCCGCTCGCGCGTGCGCTGTTCGCCGCGCTCGACCGCGGCGTCGATCTGCACCTGTCATTCGCGTTGGACGATTCCGAGCTCGGCGCGGGCAGTGCGAGTTTCACACGGGACGCCGCCTCCGCGCCTTGCGCGCGATGGGCTCGCGATGGCCGCGCCGTCGAAACCGGCGCGATCGCGACGACGCTGCGCATCGATATCGCCACGCCGCCGCGCCTGCTGCTGTTCGGCGCCGGGCCGGAAACCGCGCCGCTCGCGCTGATCGCGCGCAGACTCGGCTGGTTCGTCGACCTCGTCGAGCATCGTGGACGCTGGGCCGCGTTCGCCTTGGACGCCGCGATCGATCGCCGCATCGACCTTGCTCCCGCGGCGGCGGCCGCGGCCCTGGCAGACGAGCGCTACGACGCGATGCTGCTGATGAATCACAACTACTCACTCGATCTTGACTGGCTGCGCTTTTGCGCTGCCGACGAGGTGGGATACGTCGGCTTGCTCGGCCCTGCGGCGCGGCGCGATGCCTTGCTTGCCGAACTCGATGCCGCGGCACGTGCGCGCCTCGCGCCGCGCCTGCGCGCGCCGGTCGGACTCGATCTCGGCGGCCACGGCGGTGAAGCGGTCGCCGTCGCGATCGCGGCGCAACTGCAGCAGCATTTTTCCGCGCGCGCGCGCAACGCGGCGGCAGCCACGTCGACGATCGTGCATGGCTGAGCGCGCGCACGGCGTTGTCGTGCTTGCCGCCGGTGCATCGACGCGCCTCGGACGCGCGAAGCAATTCGTGCTTCATCGCGGCGAAACGCTCGTGCGTCGCGCCGCACGCCTTGCGCTCGCCACGCAGCCGCACGATGCGGTCGTCGTCGTCGGCTTCGATGCCGATTCCGTTTTTCGCGAAGTGGACGCTCTCGCGCTGCGGCGCATCGATTGCCTGGATTGGCGGCTAGGTCTCGGCGCCTCGCTGCGTGCCGGCGTGGATGCGCTTTCCGCGCATTGCAACGGTGTGCTCGTCGTGCTGTGCGACCAGCCTGCGCTCGATGCCGCGCATCTGCTCGCGCTGTGCGCTGCGTGGTACGGCGCACCTGATCGCGGCGTGGCATCGCACTACGCGAACCGGTTCGGCGTGCCGGCGTTGTTGCCGCGTGCCTGGTTCGCCGCGGTCGACGCGGCGTCGGATCGCGGCATGCGTGATCTGCTGGCTCAACATGCCGGTCAAATCGACGCCATCAGCAATGAAGATCTGGCCGTCGACATCGATCGTCCCGACGATTTGCGACACTTGTCCTGAGCGCGCAACCCCTTTGGCATCTGTAAGCCAAACTTATCAAATTGTTCACGTGCAGCGTCTGGATTTCTGTACTGCCGAGTAGTAGTTTTGCTGGACCGCAGCCAACGCCACGAGGTGTCCGATGAAACTCAACGTCAACGGGCAGGAGCACGAGGTTGACGCGCCTGCCGACATGCCCTTGCTCTGGGTGTTGCGCGACCTGATCGGTTTGACCGGCACCAAATTCGGTTGCGGCATGGCCCAGTGCGGCGCCTGCACGGTGCATGTCGACGGCGTGGCGATGCGTTCCTGCATCACGCCGGCTGTCGCGCTAGCCGGCAAGAAGATCACCACGATCGAAGGCATCGGCAAGGACGGCGATCATCCGGTGCAGCGCGCTTGGATCGAAGCCGATGTCGTCCAATGCGGCTACTGCCAGTCGGGTCAGATCATGGCCGCGGTGGCGCTGCTCAGGCAGAAGCCGCAGCCGACCGATGCCGACATCGACGCTGCGATGAGCGGCAATCTCTGCCGCTGCGGTACCTACCAGCGCATCCGTACGGCGGTGCATCGCGCCGCAGAATTGAGCGTGGTTAGCAAGTAGAGGATTTTGGTTGAAGAGTGCGGTCAGGAGACCGCTTCTTGATTCCCGCGATCAGGGATGATCGCTAAAAATGAGGTGCCACATGTGGCGTGATCACACCAATCTTTCCGGCGTCGTCGAGGAACTGACCCGCATCGTTCCCCTCGAACATGAGAAGGCCGGCGCGAACCGACGTGCGTTTCTCAAGGCCGGTGCGGCCGCGTCGGCAGGTCTCGTCGTTGCGTGCTTCATGCCGCTCGGCATGCGCAGGGCGTTCGCCGAGGATGTGGCGAAAAAACCAGCACAGATTCCGCCAAACGCCTTCGTGCGCATTGCGCCCGACAACAGCGTGACTGTGCTGCTCAAGCATTCGGAAATGGGCCAGGGCGTGTGGACCTCGATTCCGATGGTCATCGCCGATGAACTCGATTGCGATTGGTCGAAAGTGAAAGTCGAGCATGCGCCGGCCGCACCCGAGTACAAGCACACCGTATTCGGCATGCAGATGACCGGCGGCTCGACCAGCACCTGGGAATCGTTCGCGCAGCTGCGCGAGGCCGGTGCGACGGCGCGTGCGCTGTTGATCGCCGCCGCGGCGAAGAAATGGAATCTCGCCAGCGCCACCGATTGCCGCACCGAAAACGGCTATGTCATCTGCGCCGACAAGAAGGCAAGCTATGGCGAGCTGGCCGAGGCGGCGGCAAAGCTGCCGATGCCGACCAATGTCGCGCTGAAGAAGCCCGAGGAATTCCGCCTGATCGGCAAGCCGACCAAGCGCCTCGACAGCAAGGCCAAGGTTACCGGCACGGCCGAATTCGGCATCGACGTGAAGCGGCCGAACATGCTGATCGCCACCGTCGCGCGCGGACCCGTGTTTGGCGCCAAAGTGAAATCCTTCGATGCGACGAAGGCGAAGGCCGTTTCTGGTGTCGTCGACGTCGTGCAGGTGCCGAGCGGCGTCGCCGTGCTCGGCAAGCATTTCTGGGCAGCGAAACAGGGCCGCGATGCGCTCGTCATCGATTGGGATCTCGGCGATGGCGCGAAGATCTCGACCGACGGCCTGCGCGCCGACTATCGCAAGCTCGCGCAGACGAAAGGTGCCGTCGCGAAGACCGCGGGCGACGTCGATGTCGCGTTGAAGAGTGGCAAGGTCATCGAGGCCGAGTACGAAGTGCCGTTCCTCGCGCATGCGCCGATGGAACCGGAAAACTGCACGGTAGAAATCGGCAAGGACGGCGCGGACATCTGGACCGGCACGCAATTCCAGACGCTGGACCAAGGTTTGTCCGCACAGATTCTCGGCTTGAAACCCGAGCAGGTGCGCGTGCATACGACCTTCCTCGGCGGTGGCTTCGGCCGGCGCGCGAATCCGACCTGCGACTATGTCACCGAAGCGGTGCAGGTCGCCAAGGCCTCGGGCAAGACGGTCAAGGTCGTGTGGACACGCGAGGACGACATCCATGGCGGCTACTACCGGCCGATGTGGTTGTCGCGCGCGCGCGCGACGCTGGCCAAAGACGGCAAGCCCGCGGCGTGGGCGCAGACGATCGTCGGCCAGTCGATCATTGCCGGGACGCCGTTCGCAGGCGCGATGATCAAGGATGGCGTCGATGCGACCAGCGTCGAAGGCGCCGCCGATTCGCCGTATCTCGAGTCGGTGCCGGCGCATCGCGTCGACCTGCATTCGCCGACGAGTCCGATCTCGGTGCTGTGGTGGCGCTCGGTCGGGCATTCCAATACCGGTTTCGTCGTCGAGAGCTTTGTCGATGAGCTTGCGCATGCGGCGAAGCAGGACCCGCTGAAGTATCGCCAGGCGCTGTTGCCCGAAAAATCGCGCGAACGTCTGGCGCTCGATCTTGCCGCCGAGAAGTTCGGTTGGGGCAAGCCGTTGCCGAAGGGCCATGCGGCGGGCATCGCCGTGCATCAGTCGTTCGGTAGTTATGTCGCGCAGATCGCGGAAGTCTCGGTGGCCGACAAGAAGATCACCGTGCATCGTGTCGTCTGCGCAATCGACTGCGGGCCGGTGGTCAATCCGCTCACGGTCGAGGCGCAGATGCAGTCGGGCATCGCCTTCGGTCTCAGCGCGGCGCTGCACAGCGAACTGACCTTCAAGGACGGCAAAGTGGAGCAGTCGAACTTCCACAACTACCTCGTGCTGCGCTCGAACGAGATGCCGAAGGTCGAAGTGCACATCGTGCCGAGCACAGACAAGATGGGCGGCGTCGGCGAACCCGGCACACCGCCGATTGCACCAGCGGTGGCGAACGCCGTGTTCGCCGCGACGGGCCAGCGCCTGCGCAAGCTGCCCTTGAAGCTCGCGTAAAAAATGCACAGCGAAAAAAGCGCGACTCGTTCGAGCCGCGCTTTTTTTGTTTCGCCCGCACGCGTTAGCGTTACGCCGCCTTCTCGCCGTGGAACTGCTCTTCTTCGGTCGAGCCCTTGAGCGCGGTCGTCGACGACTGGCCCTGTTGGATCGTCTGCGTGACCTGATCGAAGTAGCCGGTGCCGACTTCGCGCTGGTGCTTGACTGCGGTGAAGCCCTTGTCCGCGGCGGCGAACTCGGCTTCCTGCAGTTCGACGAAGGCGCTCATCTGGCGACGCGCGTAGCCGTGCGCGAGGTTGAACATCGAATAGTTCAGCGCATGGAAGCCGGCCAGCGTGATGAACTGGAACTTGTAGCCGTAGCTGGCGATTTCCTTCTGGAATTTGGCGATCGTCGCGTCGTCGAGGTTCTTCTTCCAGTTGAACGATGGCGAGCAGTTGTAGGCGAGCAGCTTGCCAGGGAATTTCGCGTGAATCGCATCGGCGAATGCCTTGGCAAAGGCGAGATCGGGCTTGCCGGTTTCGCACCAGACGAGGTCCGCGTACGGCGCATAAGCGAGGCCGCGCGAGATCGCCTGGTCGAGGCCGTTCCTGGTCTTGTAGAAACCTTCGACCGTGCGCTCGCCGACGACGAACGGCTTGTCGTTCGCGTCGACGTCGCTGGTGAGCAGGTCGGCGGCTTCGGCATCGGTGCGCGCGACGAGCAGCGTCGGCACGCCGAGCACGTCGGCGGCGAGGCGCGCCGCATTGAGCTTCTCGACCGCTTCGCGAGTCGGCACGAGCACCTTGCCGCCCATGTGGCCGCACTTCTTCACCGAGGCGAGCTGGTCCTCGAAGTGCACGCCCGCGGCGCCGGCTTCGATCATCGCCTTCATCAGTTCGAATGCGTTGAGCACGCCGCCGAATCCGGCTTCGGCATCGGCCACGATCGGCTGCAGGAAGTCGATCGAGTCGTCGCCCTCGGCGTGATAGAGCTGGTCGGCGCGCAGCAACGCGTTGTTGATCCGCTTGACCACCGCCGGCACCGAGTCGGCCGGATACAGTGACTGGTCCGGATACATCTGGCCGGCAAGGTTTGCGTCGGCCGCGACCTGCCAACCGGACAGATAGATCGCCTTGAGCCCTGCCTTGACCTGCTGCATGGCCTGGTTGCCGGTCAGCGCGCCGAGCGCGTTGACGAAGTCGTCGGTGTGCAGCGACTTCCACAGTTTCTCCGCACCGAGGCGCGCGAGCGAGTGTTCGACGTGCACGGTGCCGCGCAGGCGCACGACGTCCTCAGCCGTGTAGTTGCGCTTGATGCCGGCCCAGCGCGGGTTGTTGGTCCAGTCCAGCTTGATCTGTTCGGCGGTAGGGAGGCTCGGTTTCATGATGGATCCTGCATTGGTGAGGTCGGGGTAGGAGATAGGCGGTGTCTTTCGTATGACTTGCCGCAAAGTCAGGGCAGCCGGTGTTTCACGTAGATCGTCTCGGCCACCTCACGCGAGGCGCGCAGCAGCCGCGCGAGTCCTGAGGTTCCGTTGGCGGGTGCAACGCGTTCCTGCACGCTGAGGATCGCGTCGTCGAACAGGGCGTAGTCGATCGGCGAGCCGTCGGCGAGCGTGATCGCTTCGTCGCCCAGCCAGCGGCTCAGCTGTGTCTGCGCGGCGAGCGCGACCGATTGCGGCCCGTCGATCAGCGCGCGCACGCAACGGTCGACGCAGGCGGCGAAGTCCGAACGCGTCGCCGGTGCGCCGGCGGTGGCGATTCGACTGTCCAAGCTCATCGTTGCGCTGCAAGCCATGTTCTACTCCGGTCAACTTTGTTGCGTAGCAGCACCCTAGGCCTGATCCATCTATTTGACAAATCAAATGTTTCAACGTAATAATTTAAAAATGTCAAATAATCTCTATATTATTGATTTACAGACTAATGACAGGCACGAAAGGGACCAAAACCGCGGTTCGAGGACGTCGTCCGGGCAAGCCTCGAGCAGCACCCAGGCGCGGCGCGGACGCCGAACCGGCACGGTTCTACTACAAGGGCAGCCGCCTCAAGCAGCTGCGCGCGTTCTGCTACGCGGTCAAGTTCGGCACGGTCGTGCGCGCGGCGGAATCGCTGTTCCTGTCGCCGTCCTCGGTCAGCCTGCAGCTGTCCGCGCTCGAATCGGACTTCGGCGCGCGCCTGCTCGAGCGCACGCGTCCGCGCCTCGCGTTGACCGCCGACGGCCAGTTGCTCTACGACCTCGCCCGGCCGCTGGTCGAAGGCATGGAGAACCTCGACCACCAATTCCGCAACCGCCGCACCGGCGAGCCCACGCGCGAAATCCACATCGCCTGCGGCAATTCGACGATCCAGTACCTGCTGCCCGAGCTGGTGCGCACTTATCGCGAGAGATTTCCCGACGTGCGCCTCGAGCTCGCCAACGTCACCGGCATCGACGGCCTTGCCTTGCTGCGTTCGGATAAGGTCGATTTCGCGGTCGGCTCGATGCTCGACGTGCCGCACGATCTCGAATACGAACCGGTGCGCTGGTTCGATCCGATGCTGATCGTGCCGCATGGCCATCCGCTTGCGGACAAGCCGGACATTTCGCTCGAGGACATTTCGCCTTATGGGCTGATTCTGCCGCCACAGCGTCTGACCACCTACCGCATGGTCGACCTCGTGTTCCAGCGCAGCAAGGTGCCTTATCACGTTGCGATCGAGGTCGGTGGCTGGGAGGTGATCAAGCAGTACGTCGGCATGGGTCAGGGCATCTCGATCGTCACTGGCATCTGCATCACGCCGGGCGATGAGGAACGCCTCGTTGCGCGCAATATGCGGCGTTACTTCCCGCAACGCAGTTACGGCGTGGTGATGCGCAAGGGCAAATATCTTTCCGAGCAATCGCGCGCGTTCATCGACCTGATCAAACCCGACCTGTTCGGCCGCCGCGACTATTACGACTCCGGCCATTCGGAGCGCTGAGCGGCAACTATGGAGAAAAGGTGAAACCGCCGCGGCGCTGTTTCCCGAGTGGCTATCGCGCGCTATCGTGGGCGTCGTTTTCCCACCTGTACGATCCGATGCGTCTGGGTTTGTGGCATCGCCTGTTCCTCGCCTTCGCCGTGCTCAGCGTGGCGATCATCGCCGGTTTCGTTGCCTGGCAGCAGCGCAGTTTCCGCCAGGGTTTCTCGAACTATCTCAACGAAATTTCCGTGCAACGGCTGCAGTCGGCCGCGGAACGCCTCGCCGAGGTCTACGCAGAACGCGGCGGTTCCTGGGAATTCCTGCACGGCGACGGACATGCGTTCGATGCCTATGTCGACCCGTTTCGGCTGAAGCGCAAGGCCTTTGCCGAAGAGCCGCTGCGTCGCCCCGGCGATGCACCGGGCGAGCGCGGCATGCCGCCACCCGAGCCTCCTTCCGACGCAGAGGCCAGGCCGCCGTCCGACACGCCGCCGCCGCCGCGCGGTGGACCGTCGAGTCGCGTCCTGCTGGTCGATGCCGCGGGCGCGAGCATTGTCGGCGACGCGCGTATCGCCGGCGAACAGGATCTGCTGCGCGTGACGATCCAATCCGGCGGAAAGGAGGTCGGCAGCCTGCTGACGCGAAAAGTCCCGCCGCGCGCGTTCGGCGGTCCCGATCTCGCCTTCGCGCTCGCTCAGCGGCGTGCCGCCATCGTCGCCGGTGCCGTGGCCCTGCTCGTCGGGCTCGGCTTCGCCTTCGCCCTCGCACGCTGGCTGCTGGCGCCGGTGCGGGCGCTGACCGCGGGCATGCACGCGCTCACCGCCGGCGACTACGCGCGCCGTGTCGCCGCGAGCGGCAGTGCGGAACTCGGCGCGCTCGCGCGTGATTTCAACCGGCTCGCACAGACACTCGAGGCGCACCGCGACGCACGGCGACGCTGGGGCGCCGATATCGCCCACGAACTGCGCACACCGCTGAGCGTCCTGCGCGGAGAGATATCGGCACTGCAGGACGGCGTGCGTGCGCCGACGCCGGCTGCGTTCGATTCGCTCGCGGCCGAGGGCGAACGCCTGTCGGGATTGATCGAGGACTTGTACCAGCTCGCGCTCGCCGACGCAGGCGCGCTCGAGTACCGTTTCGAGACGCTCGATCTCGCCGAGGTCGTGCGCGACACAGCGCAGTTGCAGAAGCGCGCCTGCGCCGACGCCGGCCTCGCATTGGAGCTGAACCTGCCGGGCGATGCGCCGACCGTGCGCGGCGACGCGCGGCGTCTTGGTCAGTTGCTCGACAACCTGATCGTCAATGCACGCCGTTACACCGATGCGCCGGGACGCGTCAGCATCGAGCTGGCGCGCATGCAGGACTCGATACGCCTCACCCTCGACGACACCCCCCCTGGCGTGCCCGCCGAATCGCTGCCGTTGCTGTTCGAGCGCCTCTACCGCGTCGACCACTCGCGTGCGCGCAACAGTGGCGGCGCGGGTCTGGGTCTGGCGATCTGCCGAGCCATCGTCGAGGCGCACGGCGGTAAGATTCGTGCCGAAGCCTCGCCGCTCGGCGGTCTGCGCATCCTCATCGATCTGCCACACGCTACGGAGACACTCGCATGACGATCAGCGCGAACGAATCCGCGGGGCGCGATCCGGTCAAACCCGACAGCGCCAAGCACGTCCTCGTGGTCGAGGACGAGCCGAAGATCGGTGCGTTGCTGCGCGACTATCTGGCCGCTTCGGCATTCCGTGTCAGCCTGCGCGAGAGCGGTACGGGTACGATCGAATGGATCCGCGAGCACGCGCCCGATGCGGTCGTGCTTGATTTGATGCTGCCCGGAACCGACGGCCTCGAGATCTGCCGCACGCTGCGCGCGCTGCCCGACCCGCGCATCGCCAACCTGCCGCTGCTGATGCTGACCGCGCGCGTCGAGGAAATCGACCGCCTGCTCGGCCTCGAACTCGGCGCGGACGACTACATCTGCAAGCCATTCAGTCCGCGCGAAGTCGTCGCGCGAGTCAGGGCCGTGTTGCGCCGCTCGGCAGTGGTCGAGCCGGGAAAACCACCCGCGGTCGAGCTCGACGAAGGACGCTTCGAAGCGCGCGTGCACGGCCACGCAGTCGCGCTGACGCCGGTCGAATTCCGCCTGTTGCGCAAGCTGTCAGCCCAGCCGGGCCGTGTCTACTCGCGCCAGCAGCTCATGGATGCGCTGTACAGCGACCATCGCGTGGTCAGCGACCGCACAGTGGACAGCCACGTGAAGAACTTGCGGCGCAAGCTGGGCGAGGCCGGTGTCGATCCGATCGCGTCGATCTACGGCCTCGGCTACCGTTTCGAGTGGAACGAGGAAGTCCAGTCGAATTGACCGGCAGGCATCACGCTATGCTTGCGCGATGCTCAACAAACTCTGGCTCGGATTCTTTTTCGCCGCCGCGGTAGCTGCGCTTGCGCGCTGGATCATCGGCGGCGACGCCGCCGTGTTCGCGGCGATGATCGCCGCGCTGTTCGACATGGCCAAGCTGTCGGTCGAAGTCGTCGTCCTGCTGTTCGGCACGCTGACTCTCTGGCTGGGTTTCCTGCGCATCGCCGAACAGGCCGGGCTGATCGATCTGCTCGCGCGTGCACTCGGTCCGTTGTTCGCACGGCTGATGCCGGAGGTGCCGCGCGGCCATCCGGCGATCGGACTGATCACGCTCAACTTCGCCGCGAACATGCTCGGCCTCGACAACGCGGCGACGCCGATGGGCCTGCGCGCGATGCGCGAGCTGCAGGCGTTGAATCCGCAGCCGACGACCGCGAGCAACGCGCAGATCCTGTTCCTCGTGCTGCATTCCTCCTCGCTCGTGCTGCTCCCGGTGACGATCTTCATGTACCGCGCGCAGCAGGGTGCGCACGATCCGACCCTAGTGTTCCTGCCGATCCTGCTCGCTACCTGCGCTTCGGCCGTGACCGGCCTGCTCGCCGTCGCCTTCGTGCAAAAGCTCAAACTGTTCGATCGCGTCGTGCTCGCCTGGTTCGGCGGTTTCGCCGTGCTGATGGCCGCGTTCATCGCGTTGCTGGCGTCGATGAGCCCAGAAAAACTCGCGGCGTTTTCCTCGCTGCTCGGCAATCTCGCGATGTTCGCGATCATCCTTCTGTTCCTGATTGCCGGCGCAGTGAAGAAAGTGCCGGTCTACGAGAGCTTCATCGACGGTGCGAAACAGGGCTTCGACACGGCCAAGGAAATCCTGCCGTATCTCGTCGCGATGCTCTGTGCGATCGGCGTGCTGCGCGCGTCGGGCGCGCTGGATTTCCTGCTCGAAGGCATCCGCCTGGCCACGCAGGGCATCGGCCTCGATACGCGCTTCGTCGATGCGCTGCCGACCGCGCTGGCCAAACCGTTTTCCGGCAGTGCCGCGCGCGCCCTGCTGATCGAGACAATGAAGACCCACGGCGTCGACAGTTTCCCCGCGCTCATCGCCGCGACCGTGCAGGGCAGCACGGAGACGACGTTCTACGTGCTCGCCGTCTATTTCGGCGCGGTCGGCATCCGCCGCGCGCGTCACGCGGTGGGCTGTGCAATCGTCGCCGACCTTGCCGGCATCGTCGCCTCGATCCTGGTCGGATACTGGTTCTTCGGCTAGCGCGTTCAGCGCGTCGCCGGTCGACCGCCAAGCACGCGTGCGGGCAGGAGCAAGAGTGCGCGCAGGAATTCGAACACGCCCTCGACCGCGATGCCGACGAGGCGGAACGGCAGCAGCAGCAGCCAGAAGATCGGATACAGGATCAGCGCGAGCAGCGCGATCGGCCAGCAGAACACGAACAGCAGCAGCCAGAGGATGAAAGTCAGCATCGTCGATCTCGGGATAGCCTGGAGGATGTGGCCAACGTAGGGTCACTCTACGCGGAGTCAAGCTCTTGGAGGAGTGCCCAATGGCATGGAAGCGGGAAGAATGCGACGAAACGCCCAGGGCGCCGACGAAACGGCTCAAGGCGTGCCTGGGATCATCGCCTTGCCTTCTTCGTCCTCGTCCTCGTCGGCTTCAATCTGGACCGGGCGTTCGTCGGCTTCGAACAGCCGGTCGAGGTCCTTGAGTGCCTCCTGCGCGGTCTGGCGCAGCGCGGCCTCGTCGTCGTAGACGAGATGCTGATCGCGCAGCAGCTGTTCATCGCGCTTGCGGAAGATGTCGATGCGTGCCTTGGCGATTTCTGGTGCGACGCCAAGGTCGACGAGCACGCCCTTGGCCATGACCAGGCTCGAATAGAACGTGTCGCGCACGATGCCGTCGACGTTCATGTCCATCAGGCGCCAGACATGCTGGCGATTGCGCGCACGCGCGATGATCTTGACCTGCGGATAGAGGCGCTTGACCACGCGCGCGGTGCGGATGTTGAGTTCCGGATCGTCGGTCGTCAGCACGAAGATTTCGGCCTTCTCGATGCCTGCCGCGCGCAACAGTTCCGGTCGGCTCGAATCGCCGAAGTAGATGTTTTGGTTGAAGCGGCGCACGAGTTCGACCTGCTCGACCGAGCTTTCCAGCGCGGTGTAAGGAATCTTCTGCGCACGCAGCACGCGCGCGACGATCTGGCCGACGCGGCCGAAACCGGCAATGATGACGCGCGGGTGCTGATCGGGGATGACGTCGAACTCGCGCTGCGGTTTCTTTTTTCGGTCCGTGAGCAGGCGACCGCCGCCGACCACGAGCAGCGGGATCAACGCCATCGACAGCGTGACTGACACCACGAGCAGGCTGTGTTGCGTGCCTTCGAGCAATTGACGGTCACGCGCGAGATTGAGCACGACAAAGGCAAACTCGCCGCCGCCGGCGAGCACGAGCGCCAGGCGCACGGACTGGTCGAAGTCGAGTTTGCCCGAGAACTTGCCGATTGCGAGCAGTACGACTGCCTTGACCGCGAGGATGCTGGCGACAATCAGGCCAACGGCGAGCGGCTGCTGCCTGACCATGCCGAGATCTAGCGAGACGCCGACGCCGACGAAGAACAAGCCGAGCAGCAGGCCCTTGAACGGTTCGATCTGCGATTCGATTTCGTGGCGGAATTCCGAATCGGCGAGCAGCACGCCGGCGAGAAACGCACCGAGCGACATCTGCATGCCGGCCATTTCCATCAGCCAGGCCGCGCCGAACACGACGAGCAGGGCCATCGCGGTGAACACCTCGGGAATCTGCGTCCCGGCAACCGCGCGGAAGATCGGGCGCAGCAGATAGCGGCCGCCCACCACGACGACCGCGATCGTGCCAATAGCCTTCGCCGCGGCGAACCAGATGTCGCCGCTCGCATCGCTCGCGCCGTGCGCGCCGAGCAGCGGCACGAGGGCGAGAATCGGAATCGCGGCCAGATCCTGGAACAACAGGATCGCGAACGCGAGGCGGCCGTGCGGCTCACCGATCTCCTTGCGCTCGGCGAGGATCTGCAGACCGATCGCGGTCGACGACAGCGCCAGCGCGAGGCCGATGATCACCGCGCTCGACGCCGTCACCCCCAACGCGATCGCGATGCCGCAGAGGATCAGTGCGGAGAGCACGACCTGGATCAGGCCGGCGCCAAACACGGCGCGGCGCATCAACCACAAACGCGCGGGCGACAGTTCGAGGCCGATCACGAACAGCAGCAGGATCACGCCGAGCTCGGACAACTCGTTGGCGCCGCTCATGTCCGGCGCGAGGTTGAGGAAGTTCGGCCCGATCGCCGCACCCGCGCCGAGATACCCGAGCACCGCGCCGAGGCCCGCGCGCTTGGACAGCGCCACCGCGACCACCGCGGCAGCGAGGAACATCACCATGTATTGCAGGAAGTGCGAACCTTCCATCGTGGATCCTCGGTTTCTTTGACAATTATAGACAGCGAACGGATCGGCGCCGATCGAAAATCTGCGCAATCTCAGTCGCTGAGACCGCGGCGCTGCATTCTCGCCCGCAACCTGGCGAGTGGATGGAGTAGATCATGCGTGCAGCCCTGCTGTATTCAAGTGGATGGCCGTCGTTCGGCGCGAAAGAACCTACGATCGCGGTACGCATCGCGCAGGCATGGCTCGTGCTCGGCTGCATCGCGATGCTGTGCCTGCCTGCCCTGCGCGGCCGCAGCGAGTGGATCGGCTGGCTGCCACTCTGGCTCGTGATCGTGCCGGCGGCGCAGCTTGCGTTGCTGCGCTGGCGTTTGCTGTTGTCCGCATCGCGCCAGGTTTGGGACCGGCTTTCCTTTCATCGTGCCGAATCCGCATCGCATCGCGCACGGCGCGTGCGCAAACCAGCGCGCGCTCGGCGCGTCGACCGACGCACGGACGCATTGCTCGCCGCTTTCCTGTTCCGCTAGTTGATAGGGCCAAGGACGGCCCATTTTTTGGAGCGCGGGCGCCGGGACGGTCAGTCCGTGATGCCGAGTCGCTTGCGCTCGAGTCGGCGCAGGAATTCTTCCATGATGCGGCGATAGAGATCCTCGCCGAGATAGTCGTCTTCGACGCCGGCATCAATCGAAGGGTTGTCGTTGACTTCGATGACGACGATGCGCTCGCCGTTCTGCTTGAGGTCGACGCCGTAGAGGCCGTCTCCGATCGACGACGTGGCCTTGAGTGCAAGCTTGACCACTTCGCTCGGCGCGTCGCGCACGGGCAGGGTCTTGAAGCCGCCCGACTTTTGCGTCGCATTGGCGCCGTGGTTGTAGATCTGCCAATGGCCGCGCGACATGAAGTACTGGCAGGCGTAGAGCGCCTGGCCATCGAGTACGCCGATGCGCCAGTCATATTCGGTGAACATGAATTCCTGGGCGAGCACGAGCGCGGTGTGCTGGAACAGGTCATCGGCGGCCTTCTTCAGTTCCTCGACCGTCTCCACCTTGACGATGCCGCGCGAAAAAGACCCGTCGGGAATCTTCAACACGATTGGAAAACCGAGCAGGTCGGGCAGTTCGGCGAGCTTTTTCGCGTCGTCGCGATAGAGGATTTCGGTCTTCGGCGTGGCCAGCTTGCGCGACTTCAGCAGGTCGTGCAAATAGATCTTGTTCGTGCACTTGAGGATCGAGCCCGGATCGTCGATCACGACCATACCTTCCTTCTCCGCCTTGTTGGCGAAGCGGTAGGTGTGGTTGTCTATCGCGGTGGTCTCGCGGATGAACAAGCCGTCGTACTCGGCCAGGCGCGAGTAGTCGTTCTTGCCGATGATCTCGACCTCGATGCCGATTTCCTTGCCGGCCTCGATGAACGACTTCAACGCGCGCTTGTTCGACGGCGGCATCGCCTCGTTCGGATCGGCGAGCATCGCGATGTCGTAACGGTAGGCCTTGCGCGCGCGCGGCTTGCGCCAGAGCTTCTTGGAGAACTTGTCGAGCGCGGCGGCGAACGAGTCTTCCTGCTGGTCGGTCAGCGTATGCAGGCCGGCCGGCTTGATCGCGGCGATCTGCCAGACCTTCTCACGCTCGAACTCAAGGCGCAGGATCGGGCACGGGAACGTGTCGAACACCTGGCGCGCGAGATCGGACAGCGCCGCGTAGCTGGTCTCGCCGAAATAGACGAGCACACCGAAGTCGGTCGCGTCGCGTCCGCCCTCGGGCAGGAATTTGATCAGCTTCTGGTTCAGATCCTCGATGTCGAGGCCGTACAGCGCGCGCTTGCGCAGATCGTTGATCGTGCGCACCGACGGAATCACCTTGTGCCCGCGCGCCTCGGCCAGCAGCGAGACGTAATAGCCGATGCCCAGATATTTGTAGCTGCGGCAGAGGTTGATCACCTGCACGCGCTCGTCGTCGGCTGCGATCGGTTCCTTGAGATAGTCCTGCGCTGCGACGACGTTGTCGGAAGGATAGTACGAGCCCCAGTCCGAGGCCTTTTCCACGACGATGACGAGGCGGCTCATGCGTGGTTAGCAAGTAAAATTGGAAAGTGCGCCTGGACGGCCGCTCTACAGCGGGCAAGGAAGCCCGCTGAGAATATCGAAAAGCGCGGCCTAGGCTGCCGTTTGAGAGCGTGCAGGAAGTCCGCTGGAAATGCACTCGGAGGTTCGGACATGGCGGGGCGCGCCGTGGTGGGAAGGCGCGCAGTTTGACACAAGTGCGACGCCCTTCCATCCGACCAAGATTTGGAATTGCGGATCGTTTACGCCGAATTCATCGCTGTACGCCGTTGCCGGGTCCGGCATCGGTAGCTTAGGCTGGCGGCATGCTCCCCGCGCCCCCCGATTTTTCGATTCGTAGTGCCATGGTCGACGATCTCGATGCGTTGATCGCACTCGAGCGCGCCGCATTCACGACCGATCACCTGTCGCCGCGGCAATACCGCCAGCATCTGCACAGTACCAGTGCGACCGTGCTCGCCGCCGTCGATGCCGGCGGGCTGCTCGGCAAGGCCGTCGTGTTCTATCGTGCCGGCAGCGATATTGCACGGCTTTACTCGATCGCGGTCGCGGAGCGCGCACGCGGCCGCGGCGTGGCCAAGTCATTGCTGGCCGCAGTCGAGGCGACGGCGCGGGATCGCGCTTGCGCGCGCCTGCGCCTGGAGGTGCGCAAGGACAATGCGGCCGCGATCGCTCTGTACGAACGCCTCGGCTTCCAGCGCTTCGGCGAGAAGCCCGGTTTCTACGAGGACGGCGCGGACGCGTGGCGCTACGAGAAGCGGCTCACGGACAAGGCATGAGCGACAGGCGTTGCTTGCCGCTCCGTATTTGCTGCCGCGGGCGTGCGCCGGCGCGGCGCGGTTTCCGCTCAGTGCGCTTCCGCCGTCTTGCGCGCGGCCAAGCCGTTCATGATCTTGTCGGTGTAGGCGATGCCGATCGCGGAGAGGATGAAGACGCAGTGGATGATCGTCTGCCACATCACGCCGGTCGGGGTGAGCGTGGTGCAGCGCGGTGCGGCGACCGCGGTGTCCTTGATCAGCATGAATTCCTCAGGCGTACAGAACGGCAGGCCGCCCGCACCGATCGCGCCGGCGGCGATGAAGGTCTTGAGCAGGTGGATCGAGGAGATGCCGATGATCGCCATCGCCAGCTTGACCTTGAGCACCGAGGCGTTGACGTGGCTGAGCCACTCGGGTTGGTCCGGATGGTCTTCCAGGCGCAGGCGCGAGACGAAGGTTTCATAGCCACCGACGATGACCATGATCAGCAGGTTGGAAATCATGACCACGTCGATCAGGCCGAGCACGATCAGCATGATTTCCTGCTCGCCAAAATTCACCGCGCCGACGATCAGGTGCCAGAGCTCCTTGACGAAGAGCACGACATAGACGCCCTGCGCCACGATCAGGCCGAGGTACAGCGGCAGCTGCAACCAACGTGAGGAGAAGATCAGCAGTGGCAGCGGCGGCATGCCGCGCTGGGTGGGATTCGACGACATGGGTTACCCCGTAACGATCAAAGGCCGCCGATTCTAGCGAGCGAATGTTTGGATTGCGTTAGCGCGGCGCCGGCCGGATTGTTTCGCGGCGCCGGCCTGTCTACCATCGCCGCTTCGCCGTGAATTCGATGGGCCGTCCATGTCAGCGATCACCTCCCGCAAGATCCGCATTTCGATCGTGCCCGTGCTGGCCGGCCTCGTCCTCGTCGGCTGCGCGATGCAGTCGCGCGAGCCGGCCGCGCCGGCGCCGCAGCCACCGGTCGCCGCGGTGCATGCATATCCCGTGTCCGCGCCGGGCGGCACGCGCATCGACAACTACTACTGGCTGCGCGACGACACGCGCACCCGGCCCGAGGTGCTCAACTACCTCAAGGCGGAGAATGTCTACTACGCGCAAATGACCGCGCACACTCAGGCGCAGCAGGAAGCGCTGTACAAGGAGATCACCGCGCGCCTTGCCCCGGACGATGCGAGTGCGCCGGTGAAATACCGCCACTGCTGGTATCAGACGCGCTATGCGCAAGCCGCGGAATACGCGGTCTATGCGCGCCGCTGCGGCAATCCCGATGCGCGCGAGGAAGTGTTGCTCGATGGCCCTGCGCTGGCGAAGGGGCATGATTTCTTCCAGATTGGTCAATACGAGATCAGCCCGAACGAAAAGCTGATCGCCTATGCCGAAGACACGGCTGGCCGTCAGCAGTTCACGATCCGCATCAAGGATCTCGCCAGCGGCAAGCTTCTGCCCGACGCGCTGGCGAACACGCCGGGCGCCGTGGCCTGGGCCGACGACAACCACACCTTGTTCTACGTCGAGAACGATCCGGTCACGCTGCTCACCGTGCGCGTGAAGAAGCACGTGCTCGGCACCGACCCGAAACGCGATCCGGTCGTCTACGAGGAGCGCGATCACAGCTATTACCTCGACGTGGCGCGCACGGGTGACGACAAATTCATCGCGATCGCCTCGCAGTCGACGCTGTCGAGCGAGGTTCGTTTCATCCCGGCGAGCCAGCCGAAGGCGCGCTTCAAGGTGCTCGCGCCGCGCGAGCACGATTTCAAGTACGACGCCGAGCATATCGACCGGCGCTGGGTGGTGCGCACCAACTGGCAGGCGAAGAACTATCGCGTGATGCAGGTCGACGATGCCCAGGTCGGCGACAAGAAACGCTGGCGCGAGATCGTGGCGGCGCGCAACGATGCGACGGTCGATCGCATTGCGCTGTTTCGCAACTATCTCGTTGTCGGCGAGCACAGCGAGGGCCTCGCGCGCGTACGCATCAAACCCTGGCGCGACGGTGCGACGCGGCTGGTCGAGACCGACGAGGCCGACTACGCCATGGTGATCGGCGACAATCGCGAGGTCGACACCGATGTTTTGCGCTACGAGGTCGCCTCGCTGGTCACGCCGAAGACGGTCTACGATCTCGACATGCGCACCGGTAAGCGCGAGGAGCGCAAGCGCGAGGCGGTGATCGGCTACGAGCGCGCGAACTACACGACCGAGCGCGTCTGGGCCGTTGCCCGCGACGGCACGAAGGTTCCGGTCTCGCTCGCCTATCGCAAGGACACCAAGCGTGACGGCAGCGCGCCGATGCTGCAGATCGGCTACGGCGCCTACGGCGCACAGTACGATCCGCACTTCAGTCCGGCCTATGTCTCGCTGCTCGACCGCGGTTTCGTCGTCGCGCTCGCGCACATCCGCGGCGGCGGCGAACTCGGTCGCGGCTGGTACGAGGACGGCAAGTTGTTGAAGAAGATGAACACCTTCACCGACTTCATCGACAGCACCGAATACCTCGTTGCGCAGAAGATCGCGGCGAAGGACAAGGTGTTCGCCTTCGGCCGCAGCGCCGGCGGCCTGCTCATGGGCGCGGTCGCGAACATGGCGCCCCAGGACTACCGCGGCATCTTCACCCAGGTGCCGTTCGTCGACGCGGTCACCACGATGCTCGACGAATCGATCCCGCTGACCACGAACGAGTTCGACGAGTGGGGCAATCCGCAGGACACGAAGTTCTACGAGACCATGCTCGCCTACTCGCCGTACGACAACGTCAAGGCGCAGGCTTACCCAGCGATGTTCGTCAGCACCGGCCTCAACGATTCGCAGGTGCAGTACTACGAGCCGGCGAAATGGGTGGCCAAGCTGCGCGCGATGAAGACCGACCAGAACCCGCTGCTGTTCAAGGTCAACATGGAAGCCGGCCACGGCGGCCAGAGCGGGCGCTACACGCACTGGCGCGAAACGGCCGAGGCCTACGCATTCATGCTCGACCAGTTGCCGCGCGCGGCGGCCAGCGCAAAAAAGAAATAGCCGCGCGGTCTAGTCAGCGCGCGCTGACGCGGGCTGGCGGCGCCAGCAGATCAGTCAGCTTGGCCAGGCTGCGCACGATCCAGTCGGGCTGCACGGCGGACTGGCGCGAGGCTTTGCTCCAGCTGATCGTGCCGCGTTGCAGCCACGCGCTGCGCAATCCTGCGCGATGCGCGCCGATCACGTCCAATTCGGGATCGTCGCCGACATGCAGCACCTCTTCGGGCGCAAATCCGAACTGCTCGCAGGCGGCATGGAAAATGTCCGCGGCCGGCTTGGCCGCGCCGAACGCGCCGGCATGCAGGGCGAAGCGAAAATGTGCCGCGACGCCGGTCGCGTGCAGGTCGGCGTTGCCGTTGGTGATCACCGCGAGCGGATAGCGCGCGCCGAGGCGTTCGAGCGCGGGCAGCGTATCGGAGTAGTGCTCCACGCGATTGCGTTCGGCATAGAACGCGGCGAAGGCGGCGTCGACGTGATCGTCGTGGTAGCCGTGCGGCAGCAAGGCCTGTTGCAAGGACAGTCGCCGTTGCGCGCTGAAATCGTGCGCGAGTTGCGGGTTCTCGTCGGCAACTCGGTCGCGCAACGCACGCATCGCCTCCAGCGGGTAAGCCGTGGCGGTGCGCGGACAGTGCGCGCGCAGCCAGCTGTCGAGGCGTTGTTCTGCGCGCAGCATGACCGGTGCGATCGGCCACAGCGTATCGTCGAGATCGAATGTGATCGCGCGGATGCGCAACGGGTTCATCGGCGCGTCACCGAACGATCAAGGCTTGTCCGTGCCCTTCGCCGCCTTCTTCTGTGCCATGACTTCGGCGGCGCGCGCCTTGGCTTCCTGTGCTTCGATCGAATTGGGTTGGGTGCGTATGAGATAGTCGGCTGTCGCGATCGGTGCGGAAACCGGACGTGGCTCGCCGCGGCCTGCCACACGCTCGGAAACCCAAGCCGAATTCTTTTCGAGTTCGGTCATCAGCGCGGGCGCGTCGTCGATCGGCACGAGCTGGTGCTTGCGTATGATCGCCTTGCCTGCGTCGGAGCTGGCGTAGTTGATGAACTTCTCGGTCGCTTCGAAGTTCTTGCTGTCCTTCTTCGCGGCCAGGTAGAGCGGTGCGTACAGCGGATAGCTGCCGTCCTTGACCGTGGCCGTACTCGCCGCGATGCCTTCGACCTTGAGGATCTTGATCGACTTGTTGCCCCACACCGAAGACAGTGTGGTGAAGCCGAGGCCGTGAGGATCGATCGTCACGCCTTCCTCGAGCTTGGCCGTGTTCATGTACTGGCGTCCGGCCCACACCGGCTGGTCACCCTTGTTGTAGATGTACTTGCGCAGCACGTAATCGACGCCGTCGAGCGGCGCAGCGATCGCGTAGAGATTGATCGGCTCGTCGGCGCCGCCGAGATCCTTCCAGGATTTCAGCTGGCCGCTGTAGATGTCGTAAAGCTGCTTGAGAGTGACGCTGTCGGCTGGATTCTTCGGCGAAGTGATCGGCACCATCGCTTCCCAAGCGACCGGGTAGAAAGTCAGGTTCGTCTCCTCGGCACGACCCGGCATGGCCGGGCGGGCGCTGCCGGCGACGTCGGCTGTGCCGTCGTTGACCGCATCGATGCCGGAGATCGTGCTGAACGGCTGCATCGTCACCTTGCCGAGCTTGGACAGCTCGTACTGCTTGGCCAGGTCGGCGACGAACGCGCGCTCGGTCGCGCGATCGCCGCGCCAGACGATGCCCGGCGGCAGCTTGGCCTTGGCCGCAACCGGCGCCGCCTTCTTCGCTGCAGGCTTGGCGGCCGCGGGTTTGGCCGCAGCTGCGGGTGCCTGGGCATCGGCCGGCACGGCCGCGCCGAGCGCGCAGGCCAGGCCGAAGGCGAAAGCAAACGTGGAGAAAGTATAATTTTTAGCGTTTTTCACTTTGCGGCAACCCGATCGTTTCTGGTACAGACGGCGATTATCGCCGAAGTTGCGCGAACGGGACATTACTGCAGCGTCACGACGAAGGTCTCGCCGCCGCGTGCGACGACAAGCTGAACGCGGCGCAGTCCGCGCTTCATCAACTGGGTCAGGTCGGCGAGCGTGTTGATGCGCAGGTTGCCGACGCCGAAGACGACGTCGCCAGCCTTGAGTCCGAGTTGCGCGGCGTGGCTGCCGGGCACGATGCCGGTGACGCTGACGCCGCTACGCCCGTCGGCGCGCGCGCGGTCGTTGAGATCGGCAAGGCTCGCTCCGGCCAAGCGCGGATCGAGCTTGGCGCCGTCGCTCTTCGCCACGCTCTCAGCTTCGATGCGTGCACTCACGCTGATCGGTTTGCCCTCGCGCAGCAGTTTCAGGTCGATCGTCGATCCGATCTCGGCAAGACCCTGCGCGTTGTAGAGATCGCCCTCGTTCAGCACCGCGCGGCCGTTCGCGGCGATGATCACGTCGCCTTCCTGCAGGCCGGCGTTCGCGGCGGGGGAGCCTTCGCGAACCTGGGTGACCACCGCACCCTGCTGGTCCTCCTTGATGCCGAGTGCGCGTGCAATCTCCGGATTGAGGCTCTGCGCCTGCGCACCGAGCGAACCATGGCGAACGCTGCCGGTGGCGATGAGCTGGCCCATCACATTGCTGGCGAGGTTGGATGGAATGGCGAAGCCGATACCGACATTGCCGCCCGACGGCGAATAGATGGCCGAGTTGATGCCGACGAGTTCGCCGCGCAGGTTGACCAGCGCACCGCCCGAGTTGCCGGGGTTGATCGAGGCGTCGGTCTGGATGAAGTTCTGGATGCCCAGGCCATGCAGGCCGGAGCGGTTGAGTCCCGAGACGATGCCCGAGGTCGCGGTCTGGCCGACACCGAACGGGTTGCCGAGCGCAACGACGAAATCGCCGACACGCAGCTTGCCCGAGTCGGCGAGCGGCAAGGCGGCGAGGTTGTCGGCCGGAATCTGGACCACGGCGACGTCGGTGTCGGGATCGTTGCCGATCAGTTTGGCCTTGAGCGTGCGGCCGTCGTGCAGCGTCACGGAAATGTCATCGGCGCCGTCGATCACATGGTTATTGGTCAACACGTAACCCTTGCCGGCGTCGATGATCACACCAGAGCCCAACGATTGCTCGACGCGCTCGCGCGGCATGTTCTGCATGCCGAAGAACTGACGGAAGAACGGATCGTTCATGAACGGGTTGTTGACCCGCACGTGCGTTTTCGAATTGATGTTGACTACGGCGGGCACGACGCGCTCGAGCATCGGTGCTAGCGACGGCAACGCTTGGCCGTCGACCGCGACCGGCAATGCAGCGCGGCTGACCGGAATGCAGCACAGCGCGGCGAGCGCCAGGGCGAGCAGGGAAGCGGGAGCTTTGGACCGACGCGAGGGATGGCGGTCGGAATGTGAGAATTGGCGCATGGATTCCTTTATCAGTTTGCAATGTGCGTGATCGCGAAGCATGTCGAACGAGCGATTCCACTCGCATTTTTCGCCGGCGGGTTCGGCTGACAGACCACAAATTCGGCCGCCGGTTCGCGGTTTCAACAGCCAAGCAGTTGGCAGAAACCGCATTCTGGCGCGGTTTTCGGCGCCGGCAAGAATTGATTTCATGCTTTGTCACAATTGAGCGCTATAAGTCATTGATTAGTCGAAACTAAAAAAATCCTTTGACAAGCAAATTTTGGAGGCGTACGTTTGCATTCGCCTCGCGGCCACAACATCTTGTGTACTTTGCTACAAAGTATCCCCAAGAGCTTGGGTTCGAGGCGAAGGTAACAAAAGTGCAAGACAGCGCCTCCAAGCGCTGGACGGGGCAACAGACGCGACAATTCAAAAAGCAAATCAGGAGTGCCAAGGCCGGGAAGACCGGAAAGGGCGCCAGAGGGGGAGTTTTCCCCCGAAATCCTGAATGAGTTCAGGGTTTCTTAGGGCCAAGGACGGCCCCGATTCAGCGCATCGGAAAAGTCCCGGAAGGACGCAATCCGGGCAGATGCGTAAGGCAGATGCGCAAGAACGGGCAACGAAAGCGCGGTGGTGGAGTCAATAAGTTTGGACCAGTCGCCGCTGCGCAGGATGCCGCAACCATAACAAGCCGGGAGAGAATCCAACCATGAGTACCGTACGTGTTGAAGCCTTGGATCGTGGTGAGCCGACGATCCCGCTGCAACCGGCTTCTTACGACATCTGGGACAAGAAATACCGCCTGAAGTCCAAGCAGGGCGAAGCGGTCGACGCGAGCATCGACCACACCTACCAGCGCGTCGCGCGCGCTCTCGCCGAGCCGGAAGCGACACCGGAGAAACAGAAATATTGGTACGAGCGCTTCCTCTGGGCGCTACGCCGCGGCGCGATTCCGGCCGGGCGCGTCACCTCGAACGCCGGTGCGCTTGAGCACAAGCCAGCCACGTCCACGATCAACTGCACCGTCTCGGGCACGATCGAGGACTCGATGGACGGCATTCTCGAAAAAGTCCACGAAGCGGGCCTGACTCTGAAGGCCGGCTGCGGCATCGGCTACGAATTTTCGACGTTGCGCCCGCGCGGCGCCTACGTATCGGGTGCGGGCGCGTACACGTCCGGCCCTATGTCGTTCATGGATATCTACGACAAGATGTGCTTCACCGTGTCCAGCGCGGGCGGTCGTCGCGGCGCACAGATGGGCACGTTCGAGATCGGCCATCCCGACGTCAAGGATTTCATCCGCGCCAAGCGCGAAGACGGACGCCTGCGCCAGTTCAACCTGTCGCTGCTGATCACCGATGGCTTCATGCAGGCAGTCGAGAACGATGCCGACTGGCCGCTCGTGTTCCCGGTCAACATCAAGGAAAGGGACGAGATCGACCTCGCCGATCCGGCCAAGGTGATCTGGCGCGACTGGCCGACGACAAAGAACTACGTCACGCGCGAGGATGGCCTCGTCGCGTGCAAGATCTATGGCCACATCCGTGCCAAGCACCTATGGGACATGATCATGACCTCGACGTACGACTACGCCGAGCCGGGCTTCATCCTGATCGACCGTGTCAACGAGATGAACAACAACTGGTGGTGCGAGAACATCCGCGCGACCAATCCCTGCGGCGAGCAGCCGCTGCCGCCGTACGGCTCCTGCCTGCTCGGCTCGGTGAATCTCACCACGTTCGTGCGCGATCCGTTCGGCCCGAAAGCGCGTTTCGACTGGGACGAATACAAGGAAGTCGTGCGCGTGTTCACGCGCATGCTCGACAACGTGGTCGAGATCAACGGCCTGCCGCTGGAACAGCAGCGCAACGAAATCATGTCCAAGCGCCGCCATGGCATGGGCTTCCTCGGCCTGGGTTCGACGATCACGATGCTGAAGATGAAGTATGGCTCGCCGGAGTCGTGCGAGTTCACCGAACAGATCGCACGCGACATGGCGATTGCCGGCTGGGAAGTCGCGGCCTCGCTGGCCAAGGAAAAGGGTCCGGCGCCGATCATGACGCAGGAATTCGAGGTCACCGCGAAGATGCTGCGCGAGCGCCCGGAAATGGCGCGTGACGGCTACAAGGCCGGCGACAAGATCGCGGGCCGCGTGCTGCATGCCAAGTACAGCCGCTATATGCAGCGCGTGGCCGAAGTCGCGCCCGAGCTGGTCAACGAGCTGGCCGAGATCGGCGCGCGCTTCACCCACCATTCCTCGATCGCGCCGACCGGCACGATCTCGCTGTCGCTGGCGAACAACGCCTCGAACGGCATCGAGCCGAGCTTCGCCCATCACTACAGCCGCAACGTGATTCGCGAGGGCAAGAAGAGCAAGGAAAAGGTCGAAGTGTTCAGCTACGAACTGCTCGCCTACCGCGAGCTGATCAATGCCAAGGCCATGCCCTTCACCGACGATGTCGAGGCCAAGCTGCCGGACTACTTCATCGCTGCCGACAACGTCTCCCCGACCGAGCACGTCGATATCCAGGCCGCCGCGCAGAAGTGGGTCGACTCGTCGATCTCGAAGACCGCGAACGTGCCGACCGACTACCCCTACGAGGATTTCAAGGACATCTACCGTTACGCGCACAAGCAGGGCCTGAAGGGTTGCACCACGTTCCGCTTCAACCCGGCCGCGTTCCAGGGGGTGCTGGTCAAGGAGTCGGACCTGGAAAACACCTTGTATCGCTTCGAGCTCGAGGACGGCAGTGTGGTCGAGGTCAAGGGCAACGAGGAAATCGAATACGACGGCGAAACGCACACCGCCGCCAACCTGTTCGATGCGCTCAAAGAGGGCTACTACGGCAAATTCTGAAGTTGAAGCGGACTCCGAGGTGAGGGCTCACGGCAAGTTCTGAGTTTGGCCGACGTGCCTTGAATGGCTGCGGCTGACTCCGGGGCGTCTTCCAGCGGTACGAAAAAAGCACTTGCACCGCGCCGCGCAAAGGGTAAATTCGCAGAACCGAATCCGATCCTGTCGTTCGGCGTTGTTGCGGTGAAAAACTTGGGTCTAGTGCTTACGTAACCGGAGGGATTTATGCAGAGCGTTGAGTCCATAGGCGAAGCCGCGAGCAATGCGGTCGAAGCCGTCGTAGAGAAAGCGCAGGAAGTCGGCCAGGCCGCCGTCGAGCGCACTGGCGCGGTCGTGGCCGAGGTGAAGACCGCTGTGGTCAACACTGCGGCAGCGGCAAGCAATAGTGCGGTCGCGGCGAAGAACGCGGTGGTGAAGAAGGCTGCCGCGGTGAAGAAGGCCGTGGCGAAGAAAGCTGCAGCGGCGGTGAAGACGGTCAAAGCGGCGGCGAAGAAGGTTGCGAAGAAAGCGGCGCCGAAAAAGGCTGCCAAGAAAGCGGCAAAGAAGGCCGCCAAAAAGGCTGCTCCCAAGAAGGCGGCGAAGAAGGTCGCAAAGAAAGCCGCAAAGAAAGCCGTAAAGAAAGCCGCGCCGAAGAAAGCCGCAAAGAAAGCAGCCAAGAAAGTAGCCAAGAAGGCGGTCAAGAAAGCCGCGAAGAAGAAGGCCCACCGCACGGTGCTGTATTCGAGCAAGGGCAAGAAGCTCTATGCGGTGCGCGATGCCAAAGGTCACTTCAAAGACATCCAGAGCTACAAGCGGGCGCACAACATGGACGTGAAGCGCAAGTCCAAGGCCGAAGTCGCCGCCAAGGCGAAGAAGGCTGCGAAGAAAAAATAACCATCCACAGCAGCGATGCTCTGCATCGTTGCTGTCGTTGACTAAAGTGCAGCCATGGAGGGCTGCTCGCGATTCCCGCGTTCATCGATGAACGCCCAAATACACGACATCATGGCAATCAAGATTTCGAAAAAAATAAAAGGCTACAGTGTCGGCAAGCCCGACGACGGCACGATTCCCACCGTTCGCCCCGATCCGCGCGATGCGATCGAAGTGCCGCCCAAGGCCGAAGTGATCCAGATGCACGAGAAGGTCGAGCGTCCGGACACGCTGATCGGCGCGACCTACAAGATCAAATCGCCGCTGTTCGAGCACGCGCTGTACGTGACGATCAACGACATCGTGCTCAACCAGGACACCGAGCACGAGCTGCGCCGTCCGTTCGAGATCTTCATCAACTCGAAGAACATGGACCACTTCCAGTGGATCGTGGCGCTGACCCGTATCATGTCGGCGGTGTTCCGCAAGGGCGGCGACATCACTTTCCTCGTCGATGAGCTGAAGGCCGTGTTCGATCCGCGTGGCGGCTACTTCAAGGCTGGCGGCGTCTACATGCCCTCGATCGTCGCCGAGCTCGGCGCGATCGTCGAGCAGCACCTGAAGATGATCGGCCTGCTGCACGATCCCGAACTCGACCCCGAGCAGCGTCGCCTCATCGCCGAGAAGCGTGCCGCGTACGAGGCGCGCGCGACCGGCAAGGACACAAAAAAAAAGCCTGACGTAACCGCGGCGGCGAAGGCCGAAACCAAGCCTGCGCCGCAGGGCTTGAGTGCCGATCTCGCCGGTGTCGGCGGCGAATCCGCACGCAAGTCGTCCGAGGTCGAATTCACCGAGCCGGCGACGAGCGCCTTTCCGCCCGGCGCGACGATGTGCAACAAGTGCAACACACAGGCCGTCATCCTGATGGACGGCTGCGCGACCTGCCTCAACTGCGGCTATTCGAAGTGCGGTTGAGCCGTCGCGCCCGCGCACTCTCATGAGCACGGTCAACCACGCCACCGACGTGGATTTCGCAGCTCAGGTGCTGCAGTCCGCCACGCCCGTGCTCGTCGACTTCTGGGGCGAGTGGTGCGCGCCATGCAAAATGATTGCGCCGATGCTTGAAGATGTCGCACACGACTATGCCGGCAAGGTCAAAGTCGTGAAGGTCAATATTGACCAGAATCAGCGCACCGCGATGACCTGGCACGTGCGCTCCGCACCGACGCTGATGCTGTTCAAGAACGGCGCGGTCGCGGCGACGCAGATCGGCGCTGTGTCGAAATCGCAGCTCGTACAGATGGTGGAACGGGCGCTGTAATCGCCGTCCGTTCGCCGCATTTCTCGCGCAAGCATTTGCCCGACACCGGCTTGTCGGCCGCGTCGACTGGCACACCGCAGCAATCGCCCCGGGCCATGAAACGCTGTTTCATTGCCCCGCTGCAAGCCGCATTTTTGCTGCTTTGCATCGATCCAATTTACAAAAATTTATGATTCCGTCTGTTACATCTTTCGGCGCAGGGGCAAACCGTCGCCGTGGGGGCATCATGTTTTCTGTATTTCGTTCGCGGATTCTTCTTTCCGCCGCATTAATCGTGTCACTCGCCGGGCCGACCTTGGCTCAAGCGCAGGCCTTGACCGTCGGATCGAGGAATGTGGCCACCGCCGATCCGCTCGTTCCGCGGCCACCGACCACACCGTGCACGGTCACACTGTTCTCCAGTCAGCAGTTCGCCGATTTCAACAACAAGCCGTTCGACTACACGCCCGCCGCGGGTTGCGCAGGGCCGTGGGAAAAAGTCGTGCTCGCGGTGGACTTCAGCATTACCGGCACGCGCCAGTACGATCGCACCGCAAGAATCTGGCTCGGCAACAGCGTCATCTATTTCGGCACCACGCAGGAACCGTCGATTCCGGGTGGCGGCACCACGTCCTGGCATGTCGAGCGCGATCTGACCGACTACAGTGCGCTGCTGGCGCAGGCGCAGAGCGGCTATGCCGAGCTCGGCAACTTCGTCGGCACGTACAACGGCGTGGTCTACGACGGCATCATCACCGGCACGGCGACGCTGTATTTCTATTCGGGCGGCGACGGCAACGACGGCAAGCGGCCCGACCAGGTGCTCTCGCTGAACCAGAACGGCGGCATCGCCTCGCTCGCGCAGCCGAGCGACCAGCTCTCGGCCGCATTCAGTGCGCTGCCGAAGAACATCGAACGCGCCTACCTCGACGTCTTCACGCAGAGCCAAAGCGCCGACGAGTTCTGGTTCTTCGACCTGCCGGACGACATCGCGCCGCTGTTCCAGGACACCGGCAGCACGGCGTTCAAGGAAGCGCTGGTGACGATCGACGGGCAGCCCGCCGGTATTTCGCCGATATATCCGTGGATCTACACGGGCGGCGCCGATCCGATCCTGTGGCGTCCGATTCCCGGCGTGCAGACGCTTTCGTTTGAGCCTTACCGCCTCGACCTGACGCCGTTCGTCGGCGTGCTCGGCGACGGCAGCGCGCACACGGTGGCGATCAGCGTCTACAACGCGGCCAACTATTTCGCCACCGCCGCGAATCTGCTTTTGTATCTGGATGCCGGCGCGAGCACGGTCAGTGGCAGCGTGACGACAAATACGCTGAGCGCGACGCCGGTCGTCAACGTCGTCAATAACGTCGCCAGCGCGCCGGACGGCTCCGCATCCGGTTCGGTCGCGGTAACGTCCAACCGCAGCTACACGATCACCGGCACGGCGAACACCTCGCACGGCACGGTGACGACACAGATCGATTCGAAGATCGCGTTCTCGAGCGTGCAGCAGCTGGCGACCTCAGATACGGTCTACCAGCAGGACACCGTGCAGCGCACCGATATCGACACGCTCACCACGCGTACGCAGGGCAACGGCAAAGGCAAGGGCGGCACGCAAACGCTGCATGAAGTGCGCAGCTACCCGTTGACGTTCGACTACGACTACATCACGGCCGCCGATGGTTCGGCGACGCTGCACAGCTTCGCCGACCAGGAGTTTCAGCAGCGGGTCGATGCGGGCGTGAGCGGCAATGCGATCAAGACCGCGACGCGCGACAACCACGTCGTTAGCACGGTCACGCGCAACTACGACGCTAGCGGCGCGTTGGTTACCACTCCGGCGACCGCCTCGCAGACCTACACCTACGCCGATCCGTTCGGCGCGTGCTACAGCCGCAAGGTCGAAGCGCAGGATCGCCTGCTGACCGCCGTGACCGATGGTGCCGGTTGCCCGGGCGGCCACAACCAGCTCAGCTGGCATGACCAGTTCGCCAAGTTCGTCTCCAATGCCTGGGGCGCCACGGTGAAACTGTTGCCTTGATCGTTCGTTGTGCCCGGACAGGACCTGTGCCTGTCCGGGCTACGCTTGCGCTGAGTCCGAACGGGCACCATATCGGCAGAACATAAAATCCCAGCTGTAAGGTTTGCCGCGCTCGCCGCGTCTATTGGGCAGACCGAATCAGCGGATTTCCTTATGTTTTATCGATTCCTCACCGTTCTGGGGCTTCTCATGTCGACAGTTCTCGCGGCCGGCGCGAATGCCGCGCCCACATCCTCGTCCACCGACACGATCACGCTCGGCGGCGGCTGTTTTTGGTGTCTGGAAGCAGTGTTCGAGGGCCTCAAGGGCGTCAGCAAGGTCGAATCAGGCTATGCCGGCGGCCATCTCGCCAATCCGACCTATGCACAGGTGTCCGACGGTAATACCGGTCACGCGGAAGTCGTGCAGATCACGTTCGATCCGAACGTGGTGACGCTCGACACGATCCTGCGCGCGTATTTCACGATCCACGATCCGACCACGCTCAACCGCCAGGGTAACGACGTCGGCACGCAGTACCGCTCGGTCGCGTTCTACCGCAATGATGCGCAGAAGGCGACGATCGAGAAGGCGATCAAGGAAACGGCCGACAGCCACGAGTGGAACGGGACCATAGTCACCGAGGTCAAGCCATTCACGGTGTTCTACAAGGCCGAGAACTACCATCAGGAATACTTCAAACTGCACGGCGAGCAGCCGTACTGCCAGCTCGTCGTCGCACCGAAGGTGGCCAAGTTCCGCAAGAAGTTCCACGACTTCCTGAAGTAGGCAATCGCCATCTGCTGCGCTTATGGCTTGCGCAGCGGCGTAGTCATCGGAAACGGCGTCACCACTTTCTCGCCGCTGGCCGCATCGCGGATCACCAGCGGCTCGCGTTTCTGCACCTCTTCCACGCGCACGATGCACTGGATCGGCAGGTGGAGTACGCGCGTGTTGCCGAATTCCTCGCGCAAGCGCTCCTCGGTCGGGTCGATCACCAGGGCTTCCTGCTGCTGGTCGAAGACGATGTCGCCGACCTCGGTGAAACCCCACAGCGCGCTCGACGCGACATGGTGTGCGTAGAGCTCCAGAGCCTTGCCCTGGCTCAGGAAAGTGACCTTGAACAGTTTTTTGTTGCTCTTCATCTGCGCATTCTCGCATGAGCGGCAGCGGAGCGATCGTCGGCAATGGCTCTCATCCGGTTCGGCATTTCCGACGCTTGGACAATGTGCTGGAGTGCGACGGAATCGCGAACGCGGCAGGAAGACGAAGGAATTTCAGGAATTCGCGTAACCCTTACGCTGTCGTCAGGCTTTTGTAAGCTTGTCCGGGCTATCGTCACTCCCGTGATGCAGGACTCCCCAGGCCGCTACCCCCGGCCTCTGCATTGCGACCCCTAACGGCCCGCTCTCCCCAGCGGGCCGTTTTTATTGCGGCGTGCAAGGCCCCGGCGGCGGCCGGGGTCCGGACGACACGGTTGTACCGGTTTGTGGGCGGCTCAGCGTGCCCAGTAGCCCGGCGCATAGTGCCAACGCGGACCGCGCGGTTCCCACGCCGGACCGACCCAGTGATAGCCGCGGCGTTCGCGCATCCAGTAGCCGTCGTGCCATACATGTCTGCGGCCGCTCCAGTACCAGTAACCGGGTGCCCAGACATAGCCGACGCGCGGCGGCGGCGCGACTACGACGCGTGGCGGCGGCGGTGCGACGGCGATGTCGACGTAGACACGCGCCTCGGCGGTGGGCGCCACCAGCGCGAGCGCTGCGCCGGCGGCGAGGGCAGTGGCAAGAATGGTGGTGTGCATACGCATTTCGATCACTCCTCTTGGTCGGAACGAGCCCTGTCGGTGCGGACAGGGCTTGCTAACGATAATGCGCTGCGGAGATGAACGTTGACCTGAATCGCACTACACCGTTCAGAAATCGTTGCTTCGCGATCGGCTCTCAGGACCGGCGTCGCGCCGGCACCTGCCAGTGCCTGAGTGCTTCGCGCGTGTACTTGCGGCCGAGTTCGATCAGCTCGTCGGCGCGGTGGAACTCGTAGAACGCACAGACGTTGCGAGGCACGCGCACGATCAGGTCGGGTGGCTGCGCGGCGAGCTTGTAGCGCGTCACCGTCTGCTGGACCACGTCGAGCGTGCGCGCGAACAGCTCGAGCGCACCCGGGTCGGCGGCGCGCTCGGCCTGTCGCTTTTCGCGTTTTTCGATGAGGCCGTCGATGAAGCTGGCGATCTTGCGTCGCGAGGTCGTCAGCGCGCCAGCGGTCTCGTTGGCGGGCGCCGGCGTCGCCTCGACGTGCTCGTTCGCCGCGAGCGCCTCCTCCATGTCGCCGAACGTCGCGTCACCCGCAGCCATGACCGGCCGGCCGGTCGGATCCTCGTCCGGACCATTGACGTCGACCGCGATCGTGCAATCGGTGAGGTCGCGCAGGGTCGGCGTGACCGGCACCGGATTGAGCAGGCCGCCGTCGACGAGCGTGCGCCCCTCGTAATGGTGCGGGCGGAACACGGTCGGGATCGAGATCGAGGCGCGGATCGCATCGAACAGCGGTCCGCGCGAGAACCACACCTCGCGTTGTGCGTAGAGATCGGTCGCGACCGCGGTGTAGCTGATCGGCAGTTCCTCGATGCGCACCTCACCGATCAGGTTCCTGATCTGGCCGATCACGCGGTCGCCCTTGATGAAGCCGCCACCCGACAGCGTCCAGTCGAGCAGGCGCAGCACGTCGAGACGCTGCAAGGTGCGCGACCAGTCGCGGTACTCGTCGAGCTTGCCCGCCGCGTAGACGCCGCCGACCAGCGCGCCCATCGAGCAGCCGGCGATGCTGCGGATGTCGTAGCCCTGCGCGTGCAGCTCCTCGATCGCACCGATGTGCGCGTAGCCGCGCGCGCCGCCGGAACCGAGCACGAGTGAGACGGTCGGTGCGGCGCGCGTGGCGTTCACGCAGGCGCTTCCGCATAGCCGCCGATCGTCAGCTGCAGCAGGATCTTCATTTCCTCGCGCAGGCTCAGCGGCGCGATCACTTCCGCGTCGGGGCCGTACTTGAGCACGTCCATCAGCAGTTCTTTTGAATTGCTGTACGGCAATTTCAACTCGTAGCGGCCGTCCGTGAGCCAGGTCCCCTGCTGCTGCGAATGCCAGTGCTCGTCGGCAACCCAGCGCGCGGCATGCGCGGAGAAACGCACGGTCGCCCAGTTCTTCGGCGCACCGGAGAAGATGCCGTAGCTCGAGGCGAGGTGCTTGTTGAGTTCCTCTTCGTCGCGATCGATTGCCGGCGCATCGAGCACCTGCGCGTCCTTGATGCGGTCGACGGCGAAACTGCGCAGGCCGTCGCGGCTTTCGTCCCAGGCGTCGAGGTACCAGTTGTCGCGGTAGTGGGTGAGGCGCTGCGGCGAGACCGAGCGCGCGGTCGCCTGATCGGTCGAACGCGCGCGATAGCTGAAGCGGAGCCGCTTGCGCTCGAGCACGGCGCTGGCGACATGGCGGAACGTCGCCTCGTCGACCTTGCGCGTGCCGTAGCCGATCACGCGGATGCGCTCGAGCGGCGCCTTGCGCATGGTGCCGTCGGCCTGGTTGGTCAACAGCTTGTCGATGCGCGAACGGAACGGTGCGAGCGCCGAGGAGAGCACGCCCGGGCCGGTGCGGCCGATCAGCTCGTTGAGCGCGAGCAGGGCCTGCAGTTCCTCGCTGGTCAGCCACAGGCCGGGCAACTCGAAGCGCTCGCCTTCCTCGACCGCGTAACTGTAGGCGGCGTTCTCGCCGTCGCTCTCGATCGGCGCGCCGAGCGCGTCGCGCAGGAAGGCAATGTCGCGGTACGCCGTCGCGCGCGAACATTCGAGCTCGTCGAGCAGGCGCGCCAGCGGTACCGGCCGGCGCGCCGACTTGAGGATGCGGTGCAGGGTCAGAATGCGTTCGTAGCGGTCCATGCAGCTATGGTACGCGAACTCGCGAATTCCTGGTGTGGCGCCGCGGATTTCGCCTTGGTACAGGCAGCATCGCTGCAGTCATCGACCTTGTCCTTGTCCGGCCGGTGCGCGCGAAATATTCGCTAGAAAAGGATACAAATGCAAATTGTATATTTATCCAAAAGAATACAAATTAACGTTTTTCTGATGTATACCTGAATGAACGGAAGCTGACGCGGGTTCGAAGCCGACATCGTGGGACATAATGCGCGCCCTTTATCGAAACCGCTCACGGAACAAGGAGATCCACATGAATAAGACCATTCTCGCCTGCGCGCTGGCGCTAGCCCTTCCCTTCGCTGCCCACGCGGCGGATGCGAACGACGGCAACTGGCACGGCAGCGGCGAAGCCGGTCTTGCGCTGGCTAACGGCAACGCCAAGTCGGAGAACGTGAATGCCAAGCTGACGCTGAAGAAGGAAGACGATCTGTGGAAGTACGACTTCTTCCTCGAGGCCCAGCGCAACAAGGCGAGCGTCACCTCGACGACGATCGGCACGGACAGCGCGGGCAATCCCGTGATCCAGAACACGACCAAGTACGACCTGACCGCGAACCGCTACGCGGCGGGCACTTCGGCCGGCTACAAGTTCGACGATCGCAGCTACATCGTCGGCGCGCTGCGCTACGAGCACGATGCGTTCTCGCCGTATCAGTACCAGTACACCGCATCGCTCGGCTACGGTTATCAGTTCCTGAAGAACGCGTCGGACGAGTTGTCCGCCGAAATCGGCCCGGGTTACAAGGTGCAGCAGCCGAAGGGTGCGTATGACTACAGCCTCACGCCGCCGGTCTACCTCAAGGCCGATTCGGACAGCTACGTGGTCGCGCGCGGCCTCGTCAACTACAAGCACAACTTCAACGAGTCGACCTCGCTGGTCGACACGCTCCTCGTCGAAGCTGGCAGCAACAACACCTATCTGCAGAACGATCTCGGCCTGCAGGTGAAGATGAGTGACAAGCTCGCGCTCAAGGCGGGCTACCAGGTCCGCCACAACACGGATATTCCGGCCCTCTCTGGCTTCACCCACAAGACCGACCAGCTGTTGACGACCAACCTCGTCTACGGCTTCTGATCGACAGCGCGGGTCGATTCAAGTAAAAAACGGGCTCTCGCGAGCCCGTTTTTTTGCAGACATGTCCCGCATCCTGGTTTTCCAGCACGTTGCCGCCGAACCGCTCGGCACGCTCGACCCGTTGATCCGGCAGCGCGGGCATCGGGTCAAGTTCGTCAACTTCGAACGCCAGCCCGAGGCCAAGCCGCGGCTCGACCGCTACAAGGGCCTGATCGTGCTCGGCGGCCCGATGAACGTCGAGGATCGCGACGCGCGGCCGCATCTGCAAACCGAGATCGCGGCGATCCGCGAGGCGCTTGCGCAGGGCAAGCCCGTGCTCGGCATCTGCCTTGGCGCGCAACTGCTCGCGCATGCGCTCGGTGGCGAAGTGCGGCGCCATCACGTCAGCGAAATCGGCTGGTACGATCTGGCGACGACTGCCGCGGGCCGCAGCGATCCCGTCTTTGCGCCGCTCGGCGACATCGCTCCGATTTTCCAGTGGCACGGCTACACGTTTTCGCTGCCCGCGGGGGTCGCGCATCTCGCGCGTACGGACACCTGCGAAAACCAAGCGTTCCGCCACGGCGACAATGCCTACGGCTTCCAGTTCCATCTCGAAATGGACAAGCCGCTGATCGAACGCTGGCTCAACCTGCCGAACTATCGCGACGAACTGATCGCCGCTGGCCTCGGCCGCGACGCCGATTCGATCCGCGCCGACACCTTCGCCCGCATCGAAGCGATGCAGGGCAGGGCGCACGCCGTGTTCAACAACTTCCTCGACCTGATCGGCACGCCCGCGCGCAGGCGCCGGTTTGCCGCGGCGTAACGCGCTTCAGCAGGACTTGGTCTGGCGCATATCGAGCAGCGCCTGCGGCGCGGCAAACGCATCGGCGCGCGCATCCTGCCAGAACGACTGGAATACGGCATGCGCGGGCACGCCGCCGTTCAACAATGCGCCGGGCTCGACGTACTGATAGAGCGCGGCGAGCGATCGCACCTCGGTCGAGGACACGCGGCGGATGATGTGCTCGGGGCCGAGTTGGCTCGGATGGGTCAGGCCGGCCGCGGCGAGCAGCTCCTTGAGCGCGTGTAGCGTGTTGTCGTGGAAGTTCTTCACGCGCGTGGCCTTGTCGGGCACGTCGAGTTTCTTCCAGCGGCCCGGGTTCTGGGTCGCAACGCCAGTCGGGCAACGGTCCGTATGGCAGTTCTGCGATTGGATGCAGCCGAGGGCGAACATGAAGCCGCGCGCGGCGTTGCACCAGTCGGCACCGAGCGCGAGCGTGCGCGCGAGGTCGAACGCGGTGATGACCTTGCCGCTCGCGCCGAGGCTGATCTTGTCGCGCAGGTTGAGGCCGACGAGCGTGTTGTGGATCAAGAGCAGCGCCTCGCGCAGCGGCACGCCGACATGGTCGGTGAACTCGAGCGGTGCCGCGCCGGTACCGCCTTCGCCGCCGTCGACGACGATGAAGTCGGGAAGGATGCCGGACTCCTGCATCGCCTTGGCGATACCGAACCATTCCCAGGGATGGCCGAGCGCGAGCTTGAAGCCGGTCGGTTTGCCACCGGACTTTTCGCGCAACATCGCCACGAACTGGAGCAGGCCGAGCGGCGTCGAGAATGCCGAGTGCGCGGCGGGCGAGACACAATCCTGGCCTACCGGCACACCGCGCGCCTCGGCGATTTCCGGGCTGACCTTCACGCCCGGCAGCACCCCGCCATGGCCCGGCTTGGCGCCCTGCGAGAGCTTGATCTCGATCAGCTTCACCTGCGGGTTCACCGCGTTGCCGGCGAACCTGTCGATGCTGAAGCTGCCGTCGTCGTTGCGGCAGCCGAAATAGCCCGAGCCGATTTCCCAGCAGATGTCGCCGCCCATCTCGCGGTGATAGCGCGACATCGAGCCTTCGCCGGTGTCGTGATAGAAGCCGCCTAGACGGCCGCCCTCGTTAAGCGCGCGGATCGCGTTCGCGGAAAGCGCGCCGAAGCTCATCGCCGAGATGTTGAACACGCTGGCCGAGTACGGCTGCGTGCACTGAGGGCCGCCGATGGTGATGCGGAAGTCGTGGCTGGCGATCTTCGCCGGTGCCAGCGAGTGGTTGATCCATTCGTATTGCGTCGCGTACAGGTTCAGTTCGCTGCCGAACGGGCGCTTGTCCTCGACGTTCTTCGCGCGCTGGTACACGATCGAACGCTGCGCATGCGAGAACGGCACTTCCTCCGTATCGGACTCGACCACATACTGGCGCATCATCGGCCGGAAGAATTCGAAGAACGTGCGGAAGTGGCAAGTGATCGGAAAATTCCGCCGCAGCGTATGCCGCGTCTGCAGCAGGTCGCGCACGCCGACCAGCGACAACAGGCCGAAGATCACCGCGGTCCAACGCCAGATCAGGCCGTCCCAGAGCAGCGCAAGCGAAAGCGCGAACAACACCAGACAGATGGCGAAAGGGACGTAGCGCGAGGGCAGCATGGTCTTGCATCTCGTAGGGCGACCCGCGCGAGCATACGCCCGCTGCGATGACGAGTGCGAGCTTTGGCGAGGCTGACGTAAACTAGCCGCAATGGAAGCGCAAACCCCGCCGCAAAAACCTCGCCACCCGCGTACGCGAGCGAATCCCGAACTGCAGGATCCGCCGCCGCTCGCTGCACCCGTCGCAAAAGCCGGCGCGACCAAGGCTGCGGCCACGGCGCCTGCGGCGAAGCCGCGGCGCAGCGACCTCAGTGCGCGGCCGCAGATTTCAGTGCCGCCGGTCGGTGCGGTCAAGCGTCCGCCGAGCAAGGTCAAGGTCGAGAAGCGGGTTTACCCAGGCGCGGACGGATCGCCTGTTGTCGAGCGCTTGACCGAATACGCCAAGCTCGCGCGCATGCACAAGCCGATCGGCGCGGCATTGCTGCTGTGGCCGACCTGGTGGGCGCTGTGGCTCGCCGCAGGCGATTTTCCGCCATGGTCGGCGCTGATCATCTTCACCCTCGGCGTGTTCCTGATGCGCTCGGCCGGCTGCGTGATCAACGACTATGCCGACCGCGAGCTCGATCCCGAGGTAAAGCGCACGCGCGAACGTCCGATCGCGGCCGGCAAAGTCGGCCCGCGCGAAGCACTGATTTTATTTTTCGTCTTGCTTGCGCTTGCCTTCGCGCTCGTGCTGTTCACCAACAAACTCACGATCGAGCTTTCCTTCGTCGGCGCGTTCCTCGCCGCGACGTACCCTTTCACCAAGCGCTACACGCACCTGCCGCAGGTCTATCTTGGCGCGGCGTTCGGCTGGTCTATCCCGATGGCATTTGCCGCGGTGACGAATTCGACGCCGCCGCTGTGCTGGCTGCTGTTCCTCGCCAACGTGCTGTTCTCGACGATCTACGACACCGAGTATGCGATGGTCGACCGCGACGACGACCTTCGCGTCGGCGCCAAGTCGACCGCGATCCTGTTTGGCGATGCCGACCTGACCATCATCGGCGTGCTCATGGCCACGTTCCTGCTCGCGATGGCGCTGGTCGCGCAGCGCGGCCATCTGCACTGGCCGTACTTCGCTGCGCTCGCGATTGCCGCGGGCCTGTTCGCCTGGCAGATATGGATCATGCGCGGGCGTGACCGCGATGCGTGTTTCACGGCGTTCCGCAACAACAACTGGGTCGGCATGGCGCTGTGGGTGGGCATCGCCGTGTCGCTGGCAATGAAATGAGGACGCCTCGAAAAGCCTACTGTGCTCGATAATTGCGCGCCGGCGGTGCGCGGAATCCTCATGTACTTCTACGTACACTCCGGTTCCTGCGCTGCGGCGACGCGCCCGATCTTATCCAGGATCGGCTCTTCGCTCGCTACGGTTTTTCGAGGCGCCCTGAAAACTGATCGAAGGACATGAACGATCCCAATCCGACCCCACTGCGTTACCTGCAAATCGATGTGTTCGCCGAACGCGCCGGCGGCGGCAATCCGCTCGGCGTCGTCTTCGGCGCGGAGGCGTGGAGCGACGCCGACATGCAACGCTTCGCCGCATGGACCAATCTCGTCGAGACGACCTTTGTGCTTGCGCCGACCGATGCGCGCGCGAGCTATCGGCTGCGCATCTTCACGCCGAACAAGGAGATCCCGTTCGCAGGCCATCCGACCATAGGCAGTGCGTATGCCGCGCTCGAAATAGGTCGCGTCGTGCCGCGCGACGACGGATTGATCCAGGAATGCGGTGCCGGCCTGTTGCCGATCCGCGTCGAAGGCGAAGGGGTGTCCAGACGGCTATACGTCCAGGCCCCGGCGGCGCGTGTGCTGCGCAGCGGCACGGACGATGCGCTGCTGCGTGTCGTGCTTGGCGAGACCCGGCTCGGCGTGTTGCCGCCGGCGTTCGTCGAGGGCGGCCGACGCTGGTGGGTGGCCGAGTTCGCCGACGAAGCCTCGTTGCGCGCGTGGCAACCCGATCACGCGGCGATCCTTGCGCTCGCGCGCGCGGGCGACAGTCTTGGGCTATGTGCGTTCGCGCGCGCAGCAGATGCGAAGAACGGCTATCAAGTCGTCGTGCGTGCGTTTCCTGCCGGTGTCGGCATCGTCGAGGACCCGGCATCAGGCGCGGCCAACGGCCTGATCGCGGCTTACATCGCGCAGCGCGAACCGCTGGGCGCGCTGGCACGCGGCTATCGCGTCAGCCAGGGGCGCGAGATGGGCCACGATGCGACGATCGACGTGCGCATCGATGCACACGCCGATGGCGATGCGATCGTGTGGGTCGGTGGCCGCTCGCATACGATCATCGACGGCGTACTCAGGACGCGCCTGGCGTAGCGGGTTCGCGCGTCGCCAGCCAGACGCCGAACGTGGCTAACGCGAAGCCGGCCATCTTGGCGACGGTCAGCGCGTCGCCGAGCACGAAATAGTTCATGATCGCCGTGACCGGCGGCATGAGGAAGAACAGCGCGGCCACACGGCTCGCCGCGCCACGCCGCAGCAACACGAACATCAGCGCGAACGCGGCCAGCGAATTGACTACGACGAGCCAGCCCAAGCTGCCTAAGAATGCCGGCGAGGCTTCGAAGCGGAAACCTTCATGCAACGCGAACGGCAGAAGCAGCAGGGTCGCACTGGCCTGCTGGATCGCGAGCCCCGCGCGCGGATCGACGTCGACCGCGAAGCGCTTCTGGTACACCGTGCCCGCGCCGATGCCGGCGAGACCGAGCAATAGCAGAAGGTAGGCAAACCAGGGTGCGTCGTTCGTGCCGATGCGATCGGCGACCGCGAGCACCACGCCGGCGGCACCGAATGCGAAACCGAGCCATTGGCGCGACGACAGCGTTTCGCCGAGTGCGCGCGAGATCAGCGCGGTCGCGATCGGGGTCATGCCTATCACGAGCGCGGCGATGCCGACGTTGACTCCGAGCGCGACGGCCACGTACAGCGCGCCGAACTGCAACGCCAGCGACAACGCGCCGGTCACCACGCTGTGCAGCGCCGTGCGGCCACGCGGCCACGACACGCCTGCGAAAACGGCCAGCAGCGCGAGCAATATGGCGGCGCTGCCAAAACGCAGCACGAGCAGGGTCAGGGGGGCCGCGTGCGCGAGTGCGAGCTTCGCCGCGGGGTAGCCCGTGCACCAGAGCAGTACGAAAGCGGCACCGAGCGCGGCGGCCGGCGGCGCCAGTCGTGGCGCGGATGGAACAATCAGCGGTGGCGTTTCGAGTTTCATCACGGCACTCCAGTCTAGCGTTGCGCACAGCATAGGCGCGGGCCGATTTGCGATAAACTGGTTGGAATGCAATGAACTATTGCGAGATCAGCAACAATGGATCGCTTCACCGAAATCGTGGCATTCGTCGAGGTCGCGCGCCGACGCAGCTTTGCCGCTGCGGCGCGCGAACTTGACTGGCATGTCTCCGCGGTCAGCCGCGCGGTCGCTGCGCTCGAGAAGCGGCTCGGCGTGCGCCTGCTGCAGCGGACCACGCGCAGCGTCGCGCCGACCGAGGCCGGGCGCACCTACTTCCAGCGCTGCGATACCTTGCTCGGCGAGTTCGACGGCGCCGATGCCGCGGTGCGCGACCTCGGCTCGACGCTGACCGGTACGCTACGCGTCAGCCTGCCGAGCGGCTTCGGCCTGACCCATATCGCGCCCGTGCTCGATCGTTTCCTCGCCGCGCATCCGCAGCTGCGGCTCGACCTGGATTTGTCCAACCGCTTCGTCGACCTGGTCGAGGAAGGCTTCGATCTCGCCCTGCGCATCGGTGAGCTCGCCGATTCGCAGCTGATCGCACGGCGCCTCGCACCGAACCGGCAGGTGCTCGTTGCGAGCCCCGACTACCTCGCGCGCCATGGCAGGCCGCGGCGGCCGCAGCAGCTAGCCGCGCACGAATGTCTCATCCACGTCGGCGGCACGTTTCCGCCGGGGCGCTGGGAACTCGTGCGCGGCGATGCGCGTGCCAGCCACGATGCGGACGGGCCGCTGCGCTCGAACAACGCGCTCGCGCTGCTCGCCACCTGCCGCGGCGGTGTCGGCATCCTGCTCGTCGCCGAGGTGCTCGCCGCCGACGATCTGCGCCGCGGCAGTCTCGAGCGCGTGCTGCCGGGCTGGTCGACCGCGGCGCGCGATGTCTATGCCGTCTACCCGAGCGCGCGCTTCGTGCCGGCCAAGGTACGCGCGTTCGTCGACTTCGTCGCCGCCTATCTGTCCGCCGCGATGCCGGAGACTGGGCGCAAGACCAGGGCGGCCGATCGCCGCTGAAGCGGCCGTCGCGCTTCGCCCAAGCGCCGGTATCGCGGTTGAAATTAATTAATCGCTTAATTATTATTTCTGCCATGGCCGACAAAAAATCCGCAAACCCGAATCGGCCAGCGGCCGCTGGCAACGCGAAGGCAACGCGGCCGCGTACGCCGAAAGCGGTTGCTGCCGCGCCGCGTGGTCCCGGACGGCCCAGCGCCGCAGCGGGCGTCGACCAACGCGTACGCCTGCTCGATGCCGCGGTCGCGCTGTTCGGCGAGCGCGGCATTGCGGCGACGCCGCTGCGCGAAGTCGCACGCCGCGCGCAGGTCACGCCGGCGTTGCTGCACTATTACTTCGCGAGCAAGGACACGCTCGTGCAGACCCTGCTCGACGAACGCATCGCGCCGTTCATCGCCGTGTCGGTAGCGCCGCTGCGCGAGCCTTTGCCGAGTCCGCGCGCCACGCTGCGCCGCTTCCTCGAAACGCACATGCGCAATATCGCGGCCAATCCGTGGATGCCGCGGCTGATGGCGCGCGAGGTGCTCAGCGAGGGCGGTGCGCTGCGCGCGCAGGTGCAAGCGCAGTTCATGGCAACGATCGCGCCGAAAGCGCTGTACCAGATCACCGCCGCACAGCGCCGCGGCGAAATCCGCAGCGACCTGCATCCGCTGCTGCTCGGCTTGTCGCTGATCAGCCTCGTCGTGTTTCCGTTCGCCGCGCTGCCCGTGTGGCGTGGCGTGGCGGCGACGATGCTCGACGGCGTCGCCGCGGATAAGGTGCAGACCATGCGCACCTGGGCCAAGACCCTGGCCGCGCAGCAGCCCTCCTTTCACGACGGCATTGACGAGGCGCTGATCGCGCACACCCTGACCGTCATCGACAGCGTACTGGAGCCGATCCATGCGAAACCGAAGCGCTAGCCTATTCATCGCCCTCGCCTTGCTTTCCGTTGCCGGCTGCGCGCGCGAAAACGATCCCGGCACATTGCTCGGCACGCTCGAATGGGACCGCATTGCGATGCCCGCCGAGGTGTCCGAGCCGATCACCCAGATTCTCGTCAAGGAAGGCGATCACGTCGCCGTCGACCAGCTGTTGCTCGTTCTCGATCCGCGCCGCACCCAGGCGCAGGTCGATGCGGCGCAGGCGGACGTCACGCGCCTCACTGCCGCCCTCGATGAGCTGCGTCACGGCGCGCGCATCGAAACGATCGACGCCTCGCGTGCAGCGCTTGCGCGTGCGCAGGCCGGCGCGGTCAACGCAAAGCTCGCTCGCGACCGCGCGGCCGAGATCCGCAAACGCGGGCTCAACAGCCAGGCCGATCTCGACAATGCCGACGCGGCATTGCGCCAGGCCAATGCGGACGCGAACTCCGCGCGCGCGAACCTCGACGAACTGCTGCACGGCACGCGCATCGAGGATATCAATCAGGGCGAAGCCGCGCTCGCGCAGGCCCAGGCACAACTCGCGCAGTTGCAGGTGACGTTGTCGCGCCTCAGCGTGCACGCGACGCGCGCGGGCCGGGTCGATTCGCTGCCGTACAAGCTCGGTGATCGGCCCGCGCAAGGCGCGAGTGTAATCAGCCTGCTCGTCGGCGACGCACCCTACGCGCGCGTCTACGTGCCTGAGGCGCTGCGCACGAGCCTCAAGCAAGGCGCGCGCTTCAAAGTCAGCATCGACGGTGCTGCCGCAGCGTTCGATGCGACCGCGCTGCGCATCGCCAGCGAGCCGACGTTCACGCCGTACTATGCATTGAGCGGCGACGATGCGAGTCGGCTCGCGTGGCGCGCCGAACTGGCGCTAGATGCATCGGACAAGACCAAGGATCTGCCGGCGGGAATTCCCTGCCGCGCGGCACTCGCGTCAGACCCCAAGCACTGAGCGAACGCCATGAGTGCTGTCATCGCCGAGCGAAACGGCAACGCCATCGTCGCACGGGGCTTGACGAAGAAATTCGGCGAGCTCGTCGCGGTCGATCACGTCGATCTCACCGTCGCACGCGCACAGGTATACGGCTTCCTCGGGCCCAACGGCTCGGGCAAGTCGACGACGATCCGCATGCTCTGCGGCCTGCTCTTGCCGACGAGCGGCGACATCAGCGTGCTCGACTGCACGATTCCGCGCGATGCCGAGGTGCTCAAGCGGCGCATCGGCTACATGACGCAGAAATTCTCGCTCTACGACGACCTCACCGTGTATGAGAACCTTGACTTTGTCGCCGCGGTGCACGAGTTCTCGCGCAGCGATGCAAGAAAGCGCATCGAGGAATTGCTTGAGACTTACTGGCTGACGCAGCAACGCGACCAGCTCGCCGGCACGATGTCGGGCGGACAGAAGCAGCGTCTCGCGCTCGCCGCGGCGGTGCTGCACAAGCCCGAACTGCTGCTGCTCGACGAGCCGACTTCGGCGGTGGATCCGCAGTCGCGGCGCGAGTTCTGGGATTCGCTGTTCGCGCTCGCCGACGCCGGCACGACGATTCTCGTCTCCACCCACTACATGGACGAGGCCGAGCGCTGCCATCGCCTCGCCATCCTCGACCACGGTCGGCTCGTCGCCGACGGCAGCCCGCGCGAACTCTGCGCCGCGCTGCCGGGGCAGGCGCTGCTGGTCGAATGCGACGTGCCGCGGCGCGCGCAGCAGGCGCTCGAGGGCGACGCCACGATCGTGTCGATGGCGCAGATCGGCGCGCACCTGCGCGTGCTCGTGCACGACGGCGGCGACACACGTGCGACGATCGCGGCGAAACTTCGCCAGCAAGGTATCGACGCACGCATCGAGCCGGTCGAGGCCAACCTGGAAGACGTCTTCGTCGTCGCCACGCAGAAGCCGAAGCGCGAGGCCGCGACGTGAACCTGCGCCGCCTCTTTTCGATCGTGCTCAAGGAGCTGCGCCAGCTGCGCCGCGACCGGCTCACGTTCGCGATGATCGTCGGCATCCCGACGATGCAGCTGCTGCTGTTCGGCTACGCGATCAACCTCGATATCCGCCAGTTGCCCGCGGCCGTACTCGACCAGGCGCAGACGGCGCATGCGCGCGAGGTCGTCGCCGCGCTGGCCCAGACCGGCGTGATGGATTTTCGCTACCGGCTGCAGACGCCGCAGGAACTCGACGACTTGATTCGCGCCGGCAAGATCAGCGCCGCGCTCGTGATCCCGCCCGATTTCGAGCGTCGTCTCGCCGGACAGAATTCCGATACTCAACCGTGGCCACGGCCGCCGCTGCAGATCGTCGTTGACGGTTCCGACCAGGTCGTGCAGCAGGCCGCGGCGCAGCTCGCCTTGCTGCCGCTGCAGAAACTGCTCGATCCGGCCGTGGCGACACCGACGAAGAACGTCGAGATCGTGAACTTCTACAACCCAGCGCGACTCGCACCGGTCAACACCGTGCCCGGCCTGATCGGCGTGATCCTGACGATGACGATGGTGCTGTTCACCGCGATGGCGATCGTGCGCGAGCGCGAGCGCGGCAACCTCGAATTTCTCATCGCCACACCGGTGTCGCCGTTCGAGCTCACCCTCGGCAAAGTGCTGCCGTTCGTCGGCATCGGCCTGCTCCAGGTGACTGTCGTGCTGCTGCTCGGCGTTGCGATCTTCCATGTGCCGATCCGCGGCTCGCTGCTCGACGTCTATGGCGCGGCGCTCGCCTTCATCGTCGCTTCGCTGTCGCTCGGCGTGTTCATTTCCACGCTGGCGAAAACCCAGTTCCAGTCGATGCAGCTCGCCTTCTTCACCTTCCTGCCACAAATCCTGCTCTCGGGCTTCATGTTCCCGTACGCCGGCATGCCACGCCCGGCGCAGTGGCTCGCGGAAATCTTCCCGATGACGCATTTCATCCGCCTGATCCGCGGCATCATGCTGCGCGGTGCGCACCTCGCCGAGCTGTGGCCGGAACTGGCCGCGCTCGCCGTGTTCTGCGTCGTGACGCTGACGATCGCGGTGCTGCGCACGCGCAAGCGGCTGGACTAGCACCTGTTAGGGTTTGGCCGAGGCTTCCGTCTTCGCCTTTTTCGCCGTCATCGCTTCGACATTCAAAGCTATGATTGTGTCGGAGAGCAGATCCTGATTGGCGAGCACAACGACGGTATACGGCGTGCCGAGGACGAGACCCAAACGCGTGCTCACCCCCGCATAGTTGCCGCCGTGACCGACGACCGTGCGGCCGTAAACACCATCAATTTGCATTGCCAGGCCATAGTCTCCGCCGGCGCGGTAGGGTTGGGTCATTTGTGCGAACACCGCTGGACTCACAAGCTTTCCGTTGCGCAACGCATCGGCAAAACGGATCAAATCGTCGGCGGTGGAAATCGCGCCGCCTGCGGGCATGCCGACGTCGGATTCGGCTTCGTGCCAGTCCGCTGTCGGACCTTTTTCACTCATCTTGGTGTAAGGCGTTACGAGCTGCGCGCGCTTGCGCGGAATATTGTTGGGGTCGCTGTTCGACATGCCCGCAACGGCGAAAATATGCTTGCGCAGATAGTCCGGATAATCTTCACCCGATACCTTCTCGACGATAGCGCCGGCGAGCACAAGACCCGCATTGCTGTACGCCCAACTCGTGCCCGGCGCGAATTGCGGTTCGTCCTTGTCGAACAGTGGCAAGACTTCCGTCGCGGTCTTCACGCCGTTCTTCATCATCGCCGGTGTGCGCTTGCCGAGAAAGTCGCCCATGCCGGCGGTGTGCGAGAGCAGCATACGCACGGCCACCTTGTCGCGCACAGTCTTGTTCGGATAGTCGGGAAAGATTTTTCCGACCGTGTCGTCGAACGATAGTTTGTGTTGATCGACAAGCTGGCCTATCGCTGCCGCGGTGAACATCTTGCCCATCGAGCCCAGGGTGAATTGCGTTGAGCCCGTGATCGGGGTTTTCTTCTCGCGATTCGCATAGCCACCGCTGGCGCTGGCGATGATTTGCGTGCCGCGCGCAACGCTGATGATGCCGGAGAAAAGTCCGAGTCGAGCTTCTTGCGCAGCAAACTTCTTCACTTCTGCGGCGAACATCGCATCGTCGAGGTTTTTCGGCAAGGCGGCTTCGGGCGGCATGGCGAACCACAGACCCACGCGATCGAGTTTGCCCGCGTCGTCCGCGACGAATTCCATCCGTTGCCAAAGACCGGACTGGCGTCCGACCATCAGCACCGTGATCGCTTTCGCTTCGGACTTGTCGATTTCGACGGCGCGAAATCCGCCGTTGCCGGCGCACATCGCTACGGGGTTGCGTGCGATCCAGTCGAATTGCTTGACGACTTCGGCTGACGCATTCGCCACCGTCCAGGTTTTCTGCCGTTCGAATGTTGGCGTTTGACAAACATCGAGCCAGCCTTTGGCCAATCTTGCTGCCTGCGTGTCGGGCCACTTCACCTCGAGTACTTGCGTGTCGGCTGCAACCGCAACTGGCAAGCCAAGTACTGAAGCCAGAAGGAGCAGCAACGCATGCTGGTTTTTCATCGTCTGCCCCTTTGCGCACGAACCATTGGTCCAATCCTGCCGTTGAAAACGGGCGATGAGAAGACCAAAAATCGCCAGTGAGGCCTCGCGCGTCCGATGCTATGCGGCCTAAAACCTTGCTTTGACGTTAAAAATTCCTTCGCTTCAAGGAATTCGCTGCGGGCACTTGGAACGGCGCGGCGGCAACGACTACACTGCCTTGCCGTTCGTATACTTTCCTCATCCATGACGTTCACCTCGAACTTTCGCGCGCTGCCGCGAAGCCCGCGCTGGTTGCCCGTGCTTGTCGCGCTCGCTTGCGCCGCTTGCGGCGAAGCCCCGCCTCCTGCCGCGCCGGTTGCGCCGCCTTCGCCGTCGATTCCCCGGATCACCGACAAGGTCGAGGCCGCGGGTGCCGACGGCATCGAGGTCGCCGCGCGCTATCCGTCCATGCGCAGCGAACTCGCCCCGCTCGAAGCAGCGATGCACGCCTACACGCAGGCGCAGCAGGCCGAACTCGCCGCGCGCATCAAGAAGCTGAAACCCGAAGCCGAGCGCGCCGAGCGGCCCGGCAAGCTCGATCTCGACTTCACCGTCGCCACGCAAACCGTCGCCTTCGCCAGCGCGCTCGCGCAGGGTCAGGCCGACGTCGGCGACGGTACCCAGACCCCATTGCGGGCGACTTTCAACCAGCATCTGCCCAGCGGCCGTATCGTCACCCTCGGCGACCTGTTCCTCGACCCGGCGGCCGCGCTGAAGGCCTTCAGCGACGAATCGCGCCGCCGCCTCTACGCCGAATACGAGGCGCGCCTGTACAACCAGAGTCTGCCGCAGGTCGAGCTCACCGCGCGCATGAAGGCGATGCATGTGCTGGTCGACAAGGGCACCGAGCCCGAGGCCGAGAACTTCGCCGCGTTCCTCGTCGACGGCGTCGACGGCAAGGCAATCGGCATCACCCTGATCTTCGCACCGGGCCAGGTGGCCGTCGAAGCCGATGGCGCGCAACAGGTCGAAGTGCCGGTGAAGTTGTTCGTCGATGCGATCAAGCCGGAATACCGCGACGCATTCGACAAGGACAGCGCCGTACCTCCGCCGGGCTCGCCGGGTTCGCGCTGAGCATCGCTGCATGCCGACCGAACAGGCGTTGTATTTCGTCCTCAGTGCGGTCTTGATCCTCGTCGGTCTCGCCGGCACCGTCGTGCCCGCGCTGCCCGGCGTGCCGCTCGTGTTCGCCGGCATGCTGCTCGCGGCCTGGGCCGATCACTTCCAGCACGTCGGTACGTTCACCCTAGTCGTACTCGGCGTGTTGTCGTTGCTCGCGCTGGCGATCGATTTCGTCGCCGGTCTGCTCGGAGCGAAGCGCGTCGGCGCCAGTCCACACGCGATCTGGGGAGCAATGATCGGCACCATCGTCGGTCTGTTCTTCGCTTTGCCGGGTTTGATTTTTGGGCCGTTCCTCGGCGCGGTCGCGGGCGAGTTGTTGGTCGGCAGCCGGCTGGGCCGCGCGGCGCATGTGGGCGTCAGCACCTGGCTCGGCCTGTTGTTCGGCACGCTCGCGAAGATCGCGCTGTGCTTCACCATGCTCGGCGTGTTTGCACTTGCATTCGTGTTCGGCTAACCGAGCGATCTTTAACGCGGAAATGCTCTTCAGCGTGACAAGTGCTCGATCGCCGCGGTAGCCGCATCGCGATCGGCATCGTCGAATGGCTGCACGTCGACCGATTCGATCGTCGCCGCATCGAGGCAATGAACGTTGACGTCGACGCCGTCAGGATGCGAGCGCGGGATATAGAACGACTTGATCCCGCAGACGCGGCAGAAGCGGTGCTTCGCGGTGCCGGTGTTGAATGTGTATTCGGTCAGCGCGCCGGCGCCGGCAAGCAGGCGAAAGCGCGTGGCCGGTACGATTAAATGGATGTAGCCGCTCATGCGGCAGATCGAGCAATTGCAGTCGAGCGCGGCGATGCGCGCGGGCGCGTCGACCTCGAAGCGCACGGCGCCGCAATGACAGCCGCCTCGATGAGTGACGAGCGCACTCATGCGTGTGGCGGAATCACATCAGGTATCACGTAGAGCAGAATCGAAAAATACTGCAGCACGCTGCCGGCGAGCACGAACAGATGCCAGATCGCGTGGTGGTAGCGCAGCGACTTCATCTTGTAGAACACCACGCCGAGCGTGTAGGCCACGCCGCCGCCGAACAGCAGCCACAGGCCCGTCGGCGCGAGTGCGGCGAGCAGCGGCTTGATCGCGACGAGGCCGACCCAGCCCATGCCGATGTAGAGCGCGACCATCGCGCCACGATAATGACGCAATGAGGTCAGCTCGAACACCGTGCCGACCGCGGCGAGCGACCAGACGATCGCGAACAGGCTCCAGCCCCAGGCGCCGCGCAGCGTAATCAGCACGTAGGGCGTGTAGGTGCCGGCGATCAGCAGGAAGATCGCGATGTGATCGAATGCGCGCAGACGCGGGCGCGGTGGTGCGGAACCGGTTGCGTGCGGGATGCCGGCCCCGTGGTACAGCGTGGATGCGAGGTAGAGCACGATCATCGTCGCGCCGTACACGGTACAGGCGCTCAGCGCATACGGCACGACGCTCGCCTGTGCGGCGAGCAGCAGTACGGCGGTGCCGACGACGGCGAGCACGATGCCGAGGCCATGGGTCAATGTGTTCGCGATTTCCTCGCGGTCGGCGCTGAGGACATCAATCATTGCATTCATCGTGCGACCTTAACGCACGTCGCGTTTGAAAAAAATAGCCGACGACGATTATGCCGCGACGATCTCGGCGAGAATTTCGAATGAGCGCAGGCGCGCGGCGTGATCGTGGATCATCGCGGTGACGATGAGTTCGTCCACCTGCGTACGCGCGAGGAAATCGGCGACCCCTTTGCGCACCGTATCCGCGGCGCCGACGATGGAGCACGCCAGCGCGTGTTCGAGCATCGTCCGCTCCGGCTGCGATGCGAGCGCACCGATGTCGTCGACGGGCATGGGCAACTGTCCCGGCATGCCGCGGCGCAGGTTGAGGAACGCCTGCTGCAGGCTCGTGAACAGGCGCCGCGCCTCGGCGTCGCTGTCGGCGGCGAACACGTTGAGCGCGGCCATCGCATGCGGTTGCGCCAGCGTTGCCGACGGCTTGAATCGGTGCCGGTAAAGCGCGAGCGCGTTGTCCAGTTCGGCCGGCGCGAAGTGCGAGGCGAACGCGAACGGCAGGCCGAGTGCTGCGGCGAGTTGCGCGCCGTACAGGCTCGATCCGAGGATCCAGATCGGCACCTGCGTGCCTTCGCCCGGAATCGCGCGCACGGGCGCGCCACCGGATTCGGGCGTGGCGAAATATGCCTGCAACTCGAGCACGTCCTGCGGGAAGCGATCGACGTCGCCGGCGAGGTGGCGACGCAGTGCGATCATCGTGCGCTGATCGGTGCCGGGTGCGCGGCCGAGGCCGAGATCGATGCGGTTGGGATATAGCGTTGCGAGCGTGCCGAACTGTTCGGCGACGACAAGCGGTGCGTGGTTCGGCAGCATGATGCCGCCGGCGCCGACGCGGATCGTGCGCGTGCCTGCGGCAACGTGGCCGATCACGACCGAGGTGGCGGCGCTGGCAATGCCGGGCATGTTGTGGTGCTCGGCGAGCCAGTAGCGATGGTAGCCCCAACGTTCGGCGTGCTGCGCGAGGTCGAGCGTGTTGGCCAGCGATTGTGCCGCAGTTGAGCCGGCGCAGATCGGGGCGAGATCGAGGACGGAAAAAGGAACGCGTTTGCCGGTCATCGTAGCAACATGGAGACGCGGCGCGCGCAGTCAAGCGCAGCGCCGGATTCCGCGTTCCTCAGCCTTTCGAGTTCTTGCCTTTTTCCGCCGCGGCGACTTGCCCCTTCGGCTGCGCGCCGGCGATGCGCACCTGCGTGCCGCTGACGACGCCGTCGGGCGGATTCTCGACGACGCGATCGTCGGCAGCGAGACCCGAGGAGATTTCGACTGTCTTGCCGAGGTCGCGTGCGAGCGTCACCGGCTTGACCACGATCTTGTCGTCGGCGCCGACGGTGGCGACGGTGAGACCATTCGCGTTGACGATCAGCGCGCTCGCCGGCACGCTGAGTACCTTGGCGTGGGCCTTGAGGTCGAGGCGCACGCTGGCGTAGCCGCCGGGCAGCAGTTCGCCGTCTGGGTTGTCGACGAGCAATTGCATCTGCGTCGTGCCCGACGCCGCGCTGATCGCCTGTGAAGACGCTTCGACTTCGGCCGTGTACGTCTTGTTCGGATATTCCGGCACGCTCAGCGTCGCCTTCGTGCCGGGCGGTACGCTCGGTGCATAGTTCTGCGGCACGGCGAGGTTGACGCGCAGGCGTTGCGTGTCGGACACGACGAACAGTTCCGAACCGGCGGAACTGCCGGCGTTGACCAGCGCGCCGATGTCGGTGTTGCGCGCGGTGACGATGCCATCGAACGGTGCAGTGATGCGGGCGAACCCTTTCATCGCGACGAGACGCGCGACATTGGCCTGCGCCGAGTTCGCGGCCGCCTGTTTGGCGGCGAGATCGCCGGTCTTCTCGTCGACATCCTGCTTGGCGACGAGGCTGGTCTTGCCGAGTGCCTGCCAGCGCTGCGCCGTGATACGCGAGAGGTTCGCGTTGGCCTGCGCGGTGGCGAGGTCGGCACGCGCCTGGGCGAGTTGCTGGTCGAGATCGGGCGTTTCGACTTCTGCAAGTAAGTCGCCGGCCTTCACCTTCGCGCCGATGTCATATTTCCAGTTCTTCACGTAGCCTGGCACGCGGGCGTAGATCGGCGCGCGCTTGAACGCCTCCAGTCGGCCGGGCAGTTCCAGGCCGGATGCATTCGCGCTGTTCGCAGGGGGATTGACCGCGACAGTAGGCAGCGCCTGCGCATCGGTCCAGTCGCGCAGGCGTGAGGATTCCGCAGCGCGCACGATGAGCCCGTGCGCGACGACCACGACGGCGATCGCGACGGCGACGACGCCCGCCAGGCGCAGGCCGCGATATGAGCCGCGCTTGCGGGAAACAGGGTCAGGCTGCGACATGGGACTCTCCGAACGAAACTTGCGGCGCCGGCTTGTCGCCGTGGCGCCGATGGATGATGCTGAACACGACCGGGACAAAGAACAGCGTGGCGACCGTGGCGAAGACGAGGCCGCCGATCACGGCACGACCGAGCGGCGCATTCTGCTCGCCACCTTCACCGAGACCGAGCGCCATCGGCAGCATGCCGATGACCATAGCGAGTGCCGTCATCAGCACCGGGCGCAAGCGCACGAAACCGGCCTCGAGCGCGGCCGCGGTGGCGTCGCCGAGCTCATCGAGCTTTTCGCGCGCGAACGAAATCACGAGCACGCTGTTCGCCGTCGCCACGCCCATGCACATGATCGCGCCGGTCAATGCAGGCACGGATAGTGTGGTGTGTGTGGCGAACAGCATCCAGACGATGCCGGCCAATGCCGCGGGCAGCGCGGTGATGATGACGAACGGATCGCTCCACGACTGGAAGTTGATCACGATGAGGAAGTAGATCAGCGCGATCGCGCCGACGAGGCCGAACAGCAGGCCCGAGAATGCGCTGTTCATCGTCTTCACCTGGCCGAGCAGGACCACGTTTCCGCCCTTGGGCAGGTCCTTCGCGTTGGCGTCGATGATCTTCTGGATGTCGGCAGCGACGCCACCGAGGTCGCGATCCTGCGTGGTCGCGTAGATCTGCACGAGCGGGCGGATGTCGTACTCGCTGAACACGCCGTTGACCTGGGTGCGGCTAATGTCGGCAATGCCGCCGAGCACGGTGGTACCGCCGCCCGGTGCGTTGATCGAGACGTTGCGCAATGCTTCGAGCGAGTCGAGCTTGTACTGCGGCGTCTGCATCACGATCGGATAGGTGACGCCGTTGGCCGGATTGAGCCAGAACGTCGGCGCGACCTGGCTCGAGCCGGCGAGGTTGACGACGAGGCTGCTCGTCACGTCTTTCGTGGTCACACCCGCGTATTGCGCACGCGTGCGGTCGACGTCGACCTTGAGCGCCGGTGCGCTGCCGGTCTGCTGGATGCGCGCGTCGGCGACGCCGGGGATACGCTTGATCTGCGCGAGCAGCTTGTTCGCGTAAGTGAAATTCTCGGCGAGATTGTTGCCGCGAACCTGCAGGTCGATCGGCGCGGGCGCGCCGAAGTTGAGGATCTGGCTGACGATGTCGGCGGGCAGGAACGAAAAAGTCATGCCGGGGAAACGCCGCGGCAGTTCCTCGCGCAGGCGACGCATGTAGCCGGCGGTCGGCGCATGGCCTTCGGCGAGCGAGACCTGGATGTCGCCGTCCTGTTCGCCGATCGTGCCGGTGTTGTTGTAGATCGTGTTGATCGCGGACAGGAACGGCGCGCCGAGGTTGTCGGCGATCGTCTCGACTTCGTTGGCCGGAATGATCTCGCGGATCGCGCGTTCGGCGTCGGCGAAACGCGCAGCGGTTTCCTCCACGCGCGTGCCCACTGGTGCGCGGACGTGGATGAGAATCTGACCGGCGTCGACGAACGGAAAGAAGTTGCGGCCGAGAAACGGCACGAGCAGGAACGAGACCACGATCGCAGCGAGGAAGCCGCTGACGAAGAGCTTGCGCTGCGCGAGGGCGAGCCCGAGAAGATCGTGATAGCCGGCGCGCATGCGCTCGAATCGTGCCTCGAAGCCGCGCTGGAAACGTACCAGCGGATTGCGCGACGGCGGCAGCGGCGGGGTGGTGCCGTGTTCGTCGGTGTGCGCGGCGTGCGCGCGCAGGAGATAGTTCGCCATGGTCGGCACGAGGGTGCGCGAGAGCAGGAACGAGCAGACCATCGCGGCCATGACCGCCTCGGCCATCGGCACGAACAGGTAGCGTGCGATGCCTTGCAGGAAGAACATCGGGATGAAGACGATGCAAATGCACAGCATCGAGACGAAGGCCGGCACGACGATCTGCTGCGCACCGTCGAGAATCGCCGTGCGCACGTCCTTGCCGTGTTCGAGGTGCCAGTTGATGTTTTCGATCGTCACCGTCGCCTCGTCGACGAGGATGCCGACGGCGAGGGCGAGGCCGCCGAGCGTCATGATGTTGAGCGTCTCGCCGAGCGCGGAAAGAATCATTACCGCGCCGGTGACCGACAGCGGGATCGAAATCGCGACGATCACGGTCGAACGCCAGCTGCCGAGGAACAGCAGAATCATCAGGCTGGTCAGCGCGGCCGCGATCACGCCTTCCTTGATCACGCCGCCGATCGCGTTGCGTACGAAAATCGACTGATCGCCGATCGCCTTGACGACGAGTGCGTCCGGCAGCGAGGGCTTGATCTCCTCGAGCATCGACTTGATGCCGTCGACGATCGCCAGCGTCGACGTCGCGCCGCTCTTGAGCACGCTCATCAATACCGACCGGCCGCCATCGACGTGGACGATGTTGGTCTGCACGGCGTTGCCGTCGCGCACGTTCGCCACATCGCGCACGTAGACCATTGCGCCGTTGACCTCCTTGATCGGCAGGTCGGCCAGGTCCTTCAAGTCGGACGGCGCGTTGTTGAGGTTGACCGCATATTCGAAGTTGCCGATCTTCTGCGTGCCGACCGGCGTCAATACGTTCTGCGCGGCGAGGGCATTGGCGACGTCCTGGCCGGTCAAGCCGCGCGCCTGCAGCGCGGCGGCATCGAGATCGATCTGCACTTGGCGCGCCTTGCCGCCGAACGGGTACGGAATCGCCGAACCCGGCACGGTGACCAGGCGCGTGCGCAGAGAGTTCATCGCCATATCGGCGAGGTTCTGCTCCGTAAGCCCTTTGCCGGACAGGGCGAGTTGCATGATCGGCACCGTGGCGGCGCTGTAGTTCACGATCAGCGGCGGTTGCGCGCCCTGCGGCATGTTCTTGATCATCGTCTGCGCGATCGCGGTGACCTGTGCGTTCGCCGTGGCGATATTGGCGTTGGGATGAAAGTAGATCTTGACGATGCCGAAGCCGGTGAACGAATTGGCCTCGATATGCTCGATGTCGTTCACCGTCGTCGTCAGCGCACGCTCGAACGGTGTCGTCATGCGTCCGGCCATCTGGTCTGGCGGCAGGCCGGTGTACTGCCAGGCCACGCCGATCACCGGGATGTCGATGTTCGGAAAAATATCGGTCGGCGTGCGCATCGCCGCGAGCGGGCCGATGATGAGGATCAGCAGCGCCAACACGACGAACGTGTACGGGCGCGCGAGCGCGATGCGAACGAGACCTTGCATGGAAATTCCGCGAGACGAAAAACTTGCCGAGGCAATTATGCTGCCGCGCCACAAATTTTCATCGTCGCGGATATGAAGAATTGTTTAAGCAGCGACGGGCGCTGCCTGCGCAATGCGCAAAAATGTAGTGCCGGTAACGGCTTTTACTCGTGGCGACATCGATGAAATTTTCTTCATCTGCCGCGGACGTCACCCTCAGCCCGCGTTAGACGAGCAATAGATGGTCATGCGTGTGCCGGTTCCGCCCTCGGCGTCGGCGATCTCGAAGCGGTAGTCGTGCAGCTTGACGATGGCCGAGACGATCGACAGGCCGAGGCCGAAGCCGGGCGCTTCGCATTCGTGCTCCTTGCGACAGGTCTTGGTCCGGTAGAAACGATGCAGCACGGCATCGCGCTCGGCCGCGGGAACGCCGGGGCCGCTGTCGATTACGTCGATGCGCGGCCCGATCTTTTCATCGACTGCGCGCAGCACGACGCGGCCGCCGTCGGGGGTGAACTTGAGCGCGTTGTCGACAAGGTTGGAAGTCGCCTCGAACAGCAGGCCGCCGTCGGCGCGCACGCTGGCGAGGAGCGCCGGAAGTTCGAGTGCGAAGGCGATGCGCTTGTCCTCGGCCAGCGGCGAATAGAGCTCGTGCACGCGCGCGAGCTTCTCGCGCAGGTCGACCTCGCCGAAGCCGGCGCGGCGTTGCAGGTCCTCGAGTTCGGAGATGCGCAGCAGCGCGCGAAAACGATTGAGCAGGTTGTCGGTGTCGGTAATGCAGCGCTCGATCGTCGCCGCGTGCGCGTCGTCGGGCGGAATCTCGCGCTGCAGACGGTAGAGCTGCGCGCGCAGGCGCGTCAGCGGAGTGCGCAGGTCGTGGGCGATGCTGTCGGACACGCCCTTGACCTCGCCGAGCAGGGTTTCGAGGCGATCGAGCATGCGGTTGACGATGTTCGCGAGCATGTCGACCTCGTCGCGCCGCTCGGAGATCGGCAGGCGCACGCCGAGGTCGCCGCGCATGATCGGCGCGACTGCGGTCTCGATGTCGCGCACGCGCTTGAGCGAGCCGCGCGCGAGCAGGAAGCCACCGAGCAGGCCCGGAATCAGGGTCAAGGACAGTGCCCAGATGAAACCGTTGCGGATGATCGCGCCGACCCGGTCGGCTGCGTCGGTCGTGCGCGTGAGCACGATGCTCGATCCGTCCGCGATGCGCACTGCGACGCCGCGGCTGGCTCCGGTGTGCACACCGTCGATGCGCACGATGCCATTGGCGAGCCGATGCAGCGCACCGTCAACGGGCAGCTCCGGCGGGAGTCGATCGATGTTGCCGGCGACATAGCGGCCGGCCGCATCGAATACGCCGAAACTCATCACCCCGCGCCGGTCGGTCGCCGCGGTCATCGCCAGCGCTGCGGGCAGCTGCTCGCGCTCCACGCCGGAAAGGTAGGCCACGCGTTGTTCGAGGATGTCGTCGACAATGTGCTCGAGATAACTGCTGATCTGCCAGTTGATCAGCGCGACCAGGAGCACGCTCCAGGCGAGGAAGAAGCCGCCGTAAATCAGGATCAGACGCGCCGTGCCCGAACGCCAGCGTTCGCTGAGCGGAGCAATCGACGGGGTGTCAAGTCGGGTCATGGGCGCGGTCAAATCGTGCCGCCGATGCAGTAGCCGCGGCCGCGCACGGTATGGATCAGCGGCGGCAAACCATCGGGATCGACCTTGCGGCGCAGGCGTGCAATGTGCACGTCGATCACGTTCGTGCCGGGATCGAACGTGTAGCCCCAGACGCTCTCGAAGATCATCGAGCGGGTGAGAACCTGCCCGGAATTGCGCATGAGGAACTCGAGCAGGCGGAATTCGATCGGCAGCAGTTCGAGTTCCGCACCGCGGCGCTTCGCGCTGCGTGTCATCAGATCGAGATCGAGGTCGTCGACGGCGAGGTGGGTTTCCGGCGCCGCCGCGCGTCGTCGGCGCAGCAGCACTTCGACGCGCGCGGCCATTTCGTCGGGCGCGAATGGTTTGGTCAGATAATCGTCGCCGCCAGCGCGCAAGCCGCGCACGCGTGCGTCGACGTCGGACAGCGCGCTGATCATCAGCACCGGCGTGTCGATGCCGGCGCGGCGCAGTTCGGTGACCAGGGTGAGGCCGTCGACCTCGGGCAGCATGCGATCGAGAGTGATCGCGTCATAGGCGCCAGTCAACGCGCGTTCGAGACCCTCGCGGCCGTTGCCGACGCTTTCGACTTCGTTGCCATTGTTGGCAAGCTCGGTGACGATCTCGCGCGCGGTCAGCGCATCGTCCTCGATCGTGAGTATCTTCGCCATGCCGGCCAGCATAGCGCGGCGGCATGGCGAAGAAAATTGTGTTGACTAAGCCGCTGGATCCCCGCTTTCGCGAGGATGACTCGCTAAGCGAGTCACTTCGCGCGCGTGATCGTGAACTTGCCGAACGAAATACCGATGTCCACGCCCTCACCTGCGCCGGACAGGGCCAGCGACGAGGTGCCCTTGGTCAGTATTTGCGCAGTGCCGGACTTGACCACTCCGGCGTTGGCTTCGCCCTGGGCGTAGCTGCCGAACAGCTGGTCGACGCTCGACACCTCGGCGAACTTGCCCTTGCCGTTTTCGACCTTGTACTTGCCGGCGGTGAGGCCGCCGCCAACCGCGGTGATATGCACGTTGAAGCTGCGGCCGTCGTTGCAGGTGATCGTGCCGCTGCCTTCAGCGTGCTTGTAGATCGCTGCCCAGCCGGACAGGTTGAAGCGCATTTCGCAATCGATCTTGCCTGCAGCTTCGGCACGCGCGGCATACATTCCCGTTGATGCGACGGCAATCAGGGCAAGTCCGATGAAATTGCGTGTACGCATGGCCAACTCCTTCTGCTTAGGGAGTCCCGATCATACCCCGTCAAACTGAACGAAAAGGTAAATGCGGAATTGGCCGTGAAATCGCCGGATGATCCGTCCGTTGAACTCGAGGCGCGGCGAGACCGTCCCATTCGATAGGCGTAAGCTAACGCCATCGGACAGAAACGGAGGGTGCATATGGCTCGCTTCGACATTCTCGTTCACGTGCGTAGTTACGAAGGCGATTCGCTCGCCGCCACCGTGGCGCTGGCGCTCGCACGCCGGCTCGATGCATACGTCAGCGGCCTCCACGTCGCCGCGCTCGGCACAGTCGCCTATTCCACGCTGGAAACAGTCGTGTTCCAGGTGCAGGAGGCCGACGATCTCTACCACACCGCGCTTGCGCAGCGCGAAAGCTGGGCGCAACGACTCGGCGCGGCCGGCGTCGCAGGCGACTGGCTGGTCGCGCAGGGCGAGCCGGTCGAGGCGATCTGCCATGCCGCGCGCTGGTGCGATCTGGTCGTCGCCGAACGGCCGCAATTGAATGCCGACGCGCCGATCGGCTGGGGTCTCGTCTCGCGCGCCGTGTTCGGCGCCGGCGTTCCGGTCGTCGTCGTGCCGGAAACGGCGAAGCCGGCCAGCGTCGGCGAGCGCATGCTCGTCGCCTGGAACCACAGCCGCGAAGCCGCGCGCGCGATCCATGGCGCGCTGCCGCTGCTGCGCCTGGCGAAGCAGGTGGTCGTGCTCGACGGCGCCGAGCAGGCGAGCCTGGTCGGCGCGCGCCACCTGCCTGCGCTCGACCTCGCGGCCTACCTCGCGCGCCACGGCGTCACCTCGGAGTTCCGCCCGTTCACCGTGACCAGCGGCTACGGCGCGGGCATCCTCGATGCGGCACACGCGGCGCAGTCGGACCTCATCGTCATGGGCGCCTGGGGCCACTCGCGTATCGCCGAACTCGTGCTCGGTGGTGCGACGCGGCACCTGTTCCAGTACAGCGACGTGCCGTTGTTCGTGGCGCACTAGCTGCGGCGCGACTGCGGCATTCGTGCCGCTTCAGTGCGCGGATGCCGGCAAGTGCAGTTTTTCGCGCAGCGCCGCCTCGACTTTTTCCGGCGCGTCGCCGCCGCTGCGGTGATAGATGACTTTTCCGCTCGCGTCGACGAGGAACAGTCCCGGCGTGCCCTTCACTGCGTACAGGTCGGCGATCGCATCGCCGTCGAGGATGAGGGTGAAGCCGAGCTTGCGTTCGCGCAGGGTCTTGACCGGATCGCCATCTTCCCTGATTTCGATCGCGTACACGTCGAGCCGGTCCTTGCCCGCCGCATCCTGGACGTGCTGCACGTAAGGCATCAAGGCCTCGCAGTACGGACACCAGGTCGCCCAGAACAGCAGGATCGCCGGGCGCTTCAGCCGCTGCGGATCGAAATGGATCGTATCGCCATTCGCCGTCTTGCCCTGCCACGCGATCGCATCGCTCTGTGCGAATGCAGCGGCGGACAGGCCGGCGAGGAATAGGCAAAGCAGTACACGTTTCACGCGGGAATCTCCGTTTTGGCGGGCGCCGCAGCCGCAGCGCGCACCGGTGCTCAATAGACAAGGTTGCGTCGCAAAACCTTACGGCTGGCGGAAAACTTCCCGAGCCGGCATGCTAGCGGACATCGCCGATCCGACCCGCCCGCCATGTCCGCACCCGCTCCTGCGCCGCGCACCTACCGCTATTACGACTTCATCCTTGGCGCCTTCGTCTGCGTCCTGCTCTGCTCGAACCTGATCGGCCCGGCCAAGGTCGCCAGCGTGCATCTGCCGGTCATCGGCGAGTTCACTTTCGGCGCCGGCGTGCTGTTCTTCCCGATCTCCTACGTGTTCGGCGACATCCTCACCGAAGTCTACGGCTACGCGCGCGCGCGCCGCGTGATCTGGTCCGGACTCACTGCACTCGTGTTCGCCTCGATCATGGCCACCGTCGTCGTCAAGCTGCCGCCGGCCGCGGGCTGGCACGGCCAGGAGGCCTACGAATCGATCTTCGGCCAGACCCCGCGCATCGTGTTCGCCTCGATCACCGCGTTCTTCCTCGGCGAGTTCGTCAATTCGTATACTTTGGCAAAAATGAAATTGTGGACGAACGGCAACGCGCTATGGTCGCGCATCATCGGCTCGACGATCATGGGCGAAGGCGTCGACTGTCTCGTGTTCTATCCGGCCGCGTTCCTCGGCGTCTGGGAAACCCAGCTCGTGATCACGGTGATGGTGTCGAACTACGTGATGAAGGTGGTCTGGGAAATACTCGCGACGCCGCTGACCTACCGCGTCGTGGCCGCGCTCAAGCGCGCGGAGCACGAGGACTACTACGATCGCGACACGCAATTCACGCCGTTCACGCTGCGCACCTGATTTCGACTCGCCGGCGCTGCGGCGCGTGCCCGCGAACTACGAACGCAGGCGGCGCGCGATCGCCGGCTTGGACACGAGTGCGAACAGCAGGCCCGCGGCGAAGCCGGCGATATGCGTCCACCACGCGACCGGGCCGAACGCCGGACCGACGAACGTGAAGGCGACCTGCAGCAACGCCCAGAAGCCGATCAGCAGCGGCGCCGGGATGCGCACGAATTCGAGGAACATGCCCAGCGGCAGCACGAGTCCGAGGCGTGCACGCGGAAACAGGCCGAGGTAGGCGCCGATGATCGCCGACACCGCGCCGCTCGAGCCGACGATCGGCGTGCTCGTGCTCGAAAGAATCAGTGCCGCGAGCAGGTTGGCGAAGGCGCCGCCGAGCAGGAACAGGAGCAGGAAGCGCCACGGCCCGAGCGCGCGCTCCGCGGGTACGCCGAAGATCAAGAGGAACAGCAGGTTGCCGACCAGGTGCAGCCAGCCGGCATGGATGAACAGCGCGGTGAACAGACGCAGCCAGCGCAGTTCCACGAGCTGCTGCAACGCCGGTGCGTTGGCGTCGAACAAGCGCGTCGGTACGGTGCCCCACTGGCGCAGGAACTGCCAGCGCGTCGCGTCCGCTGCGAGCACGAGCCAGAGAAACAGCGCGATGCAGGCCGCGAGGATCGCGAGCGTGGCCCAGGGCAGGGGCGATGGCCGCTTTCGGTCGACGGTGACGAACACGGCGCTCAGGAACCGGGCCGCGGCATCAGCATGCGCCGGCCGTGGAATTCGAGCACGAGCCCGCTCGGGCGAATCTCCACCAGCGTCACGCCGCGCACGTTCTCGCCCTCGGTCACGCGCGTTCCCTCGATGATGGCGAAGCGGCGCTTCGGATCGGGCGAGTAGACCTGCATCGTGATTGGCAGTGCGGGCAAAGCGTTGCGCACGTCGGGGGGCATTTCATCGATCGTGGGCACATCGTTTGCGGCAGGCGCAGGTGGCGCGAGGACCGCCGGAGCCGGGGTCTGTGCTGCCGGCGCTGGCGCAGCAACGGGGGCAGGCGGCGGTGCCGGCACGGGCGTGGCCACCGGCGCAGGCGAAGGAGCCGGTGCGCGGGCGGGTGCTGGCGCGGGTACGGGGCTTGTCGATTCCTTTCTTGGCGGCAGCGCCGGAATCGTCGCCTGCGCGGTTTGTGTCGGCGGCGAGCTCGGCTTCGGTGGCAGCGGCCGCGGCGCGTTCGTGATGCTGGGCTCGGTCGCCGCTTTCGTCGTCGCTTTGACCGAAGCCGATTCGCCCGGCGCTGTGGCCGGTGCTTGCGCCGCGTGCTGGCGCAGGTAGCGCCAGCTGCCGGCGGCGCCGAGCGCGAGCACGACCGCCACGGCCAGCCACGGCAGCGGGCTGCGCCGCCGCCGTGTCGCCGTGACTGGCGTGCCGAGATTCGGCATCTCGCCGAGCCGGCGCTGCTGTTCGGACTTCTTCAGGGCTTCGAGGATCAGCGACATGGACTTGTCAACGGGTATATTTTTATCTTTCTGTACAAATGCGGCGCGCTCACTGCACGCTGCGAGTCAGGTGCGGGCCGGCCGGATCGAGCGCAGACAACGCGAACAGCGTCTCCGGGCCGACGATGCCGTCGGGCTTGATGCCGTAGGCGATCTGCAGCTTGCGCACACGTTCGGCGAGGGCGTCGTCGAAGAACGCCGGGCCGGCGTCGGCGGCACCGCCATCCATATGCGCGAGCTGGGCCTTGATCCAGGCCACGCCCGGGCCGGCGTCGCCGTTGTGCAACCGCGCCGGTACATCTGCCGGCAGACGCCACAACGCGATGAATTCGCCATCCCACACGCTGGCGAGATCATCCTTGCCGACGCGGAAACTCTCGCCGCCGAGATTGAGCTGCACCTGGTCTCCGGCCACGCCCTGCAGCAGTGCATATGCACTCGCGTTCTGCCACTTGACCGGCAGGATCAGCGGCCGGTCGAAGCGCGCCAGCTGCGTGATCGCGCCATGTCCGCGCAGGCAGTTCATGCCGGGAAAGACCACGGCACGGCAACGTGCCGCGTCGCGTACCGAGGTCTCGGCCGACGTCGCCTGCCAGCGCGCGAGCAGTTGAGTCCACGCGGTCAGCTCGGAGTCGGAGGCATTCTCGGCGAGTTTGGCGAGTTTCTTCTCGGCCGGATTTTCCTGCGGCTTCGCCGGTTCGGCCGCGGCCGCCGTCGTCGTCGCGGTTGCGCTCGCGGCAGCCGCTGCGGCGGGCGGCGGAGTGGCAACGGCGGTCGGCACCGGTGCCGGCTGTTGCAGCTGGTAGAAATACGCGGCTGCGCCGAGCGCGATCACCGCGCAGGCCGCGGCGGCCCACGGACCGTAGTGGCGCAGGCGATAGCGCGTCGTGCCAGGCAAGGTTTCGTCGGCCGCGCGATCGACCAGGCGCTCGCCGATCGAGTTCTGCTCGCGCGCGTAGCCGGCCATGAGCGCGCGGTCGCCGATGACGTTGATCAGGCGCGGCACGCCGCCGGAACGCTTGTACAGCGCGCGCAGGCCGAGGCGCGAGAACGGCGAGCGCAGCGCGCCGGCGATCGCGAGGCGATGGCGCACGTAGGCTTCGGTCTCGTCGCGGTCGAGCGGCGTCAGGTGATAGCGCGCGGTGATGCGCTGGGCGAGCTGGCGCAGCTCCGGGTCGTTGAGCTTGTCGCGCAGTTCGGGCTGGCCGAGCAGGATGATCTGCAGCAGCTTCTGCGTCGGCGTTTCGAGGTTGGTCAGCAGGCGCACCTGCTCGAGCGATTCGGTCGACAGGTTCTGCGCCTCGTCGACGATCAGCACCACGCGCAGGCCCTGCGCGTAGGCGTCGAGCAGGTAGGCGTTGAGCGCATCGACGAGCGCCTTGAGGCTGCCCTTGCGATCGGTGGTGTCGATCTTGAGTTCATCGCAGATCGATTCGAGTAGTTCGAGCGGCGACAGTTTCGGATTGAGCACGAGCGCGACACGCGTGTTCTCCGGCAGCTGTTCGAGCAATAGCCGGCATAGCGTGGTCTTGCCCGTACCGACCTCGCCGGTGAGCTGCACGAAGCCGCCGCTGCCGCCCTTGCCGATGCCGTACAACAGGTGCGCGAGCGCATCCCGGTGGCGCTCCGACAGAAAGACGTAGCGCGGATCAGGGGTGATCGAAAACGGGGCCTCTTTGAGGCCGTAGAACTCCAGATACATACAGCTACTTTACCTTGGGAACCCATAAAAGTTTCGTGCGTGAGCCGGCGGAGCGGGATTTCCCGTATGAAAGGGCGAGCCCGGGTGGGTGCTCGCCTGCAGGCGGGCATCCGGGAGTAGCATCGCCGGGCGTTCCTGTTTCGGTCTGATCCATCATCCAGAGGATTCCGCCATGTCCAGGTTCACGCTCTCCGCTATTGCCCTGACCTGCCTGCTGTTGCCGATCACCACCTTTGCCACCGGCACCGGCACCTGCACCTACAAGGACAAGAAACTGACCCTCGTCGACGGGGTGGTCTATCAGCGCCCCGATCACTTCGAGCCGAACAAGAAGGAAACCACGGTCGCGCTCGCCTCGCTCAAGCTCGACCCCGGCAAGATCGCCGCGGCGAAGGATCCGGAAGACGCGGTACGCGAGCAGGTCTGGAAAGCCGACGACGGCGGCCAGGTGCGCATTACGCTCGGCGAGGGCGGCGTGACCGCGATCTACGCCTACCTGCCGCCCGGCGCCAATATCTCGCAATCGGGCACCGCGTTCGGCGATCTCAAGCTTTCGCGCAACGACGCCAAGGGCGTGGCCGGCCACTATACCCTCAAGGGCAAGGCCAGCGACGATCTGTCCTGCGATTTCGGTTTCGATCTCGCCTACGCCAAGCCCGGCACCGCGGCGACATCGTCAGCGGCACCCGCCGCTGCGGCCGCGCAGGGCGGCAAGCCGATACCCGCCGGCGGCGGCGAGGCCGGCAAGGTGCTGCAGGCCAATCTCGCGGCGATGCAGAAGGGCGACGTCGACGCGATGCTCGCGACCGTGTCGAAGCAGCAGGCCGACCAGATGCAAGCGCAGCGAAAGGATGCGCAATTTCCGGCGATGCTCGAAATGATGAAGGCATTTGCGCCGAAGAGCCTCACAGTTACTGGTGGCCAAGACTTCGGCGATCACGCCGAGCTGACCCTCGAAGGCGTTGAACAGGGCGGTGGCAAATCGACCGGTACGGCGCAGATGGTCAAGGAAGGCGGCAAGTGGAAGGTACAGAAGACGTCGATGCAGTCGAAGGGCGGCTGACGCAGAGTTGCGGTTGGAGCGTTCCATCGGGCAAACGATGGAACGCCCTGCCTATCAGCCTTCGGCTTTCGCAAGCGGCTCAGATCCCATTCCCGACCTGCGCCATACGGCTGGCGGCACGCCGAATTCGCGCTTGAACGCGCGGTTGAACGCCGCTTCGGATTCGTAGCCGCTGTGTTCGGCGATGCGTGTGATCGCCTCGTTGCCCGAACGCAGCCGTTGCGCGGCCAGCGCCAATCGCCAGCGCATGAGGTATTGCATCGGCGGCTCGCCGACCAGCGCGGCGAAGCGCTCGGCCAGGGCCGAACGCGACAGCGCCGAGGCGCGCGCGAGTTCTTCCACGGTCCACGGCTTGGCCGGGTCGGCGTGCATCAGCGCGAGCGCGCGGCCGACGTGCACGTCGCGTAGCCCGGCGAGCCAGCCGCGGCCCTCGGGCGGCAGGCTTTCGACGTAGCGGCGCATCGCCTCCACGAGCATGAGTTCGGCGAGCTTGGCCAGGGTCGATGCGGTGCCTGGACTTGCGTGCAAGGACTCGCGCACGCCGGCCTGCAGCAGTTCGCGCAGCAGCGCCGCGGCGTGGCCGTCGCCGATCGGAATGCGCAGCATGCGCGGCAGTGCCTCGAATAGCGGCCGGCACATGCTGCGGCTGCAGAGCAGGTAGCCGCAGACGAAGCGCGTCGCATCGCCACCGCCGCCATAGCGGATCTGGATGAATTGCGGATCGTCGGTCACCTCGGCAGCGCCGGTGCCTTCGTCGCCGAGTGCGGCGATGTGCAAGTCGCTGCCCATCAGGTGGCGATCGTCCTGCGGGAACAGCACGAGATCGCCGGCGCCCGCTTCCACCATCTCGCCGGTGTCGCGCAGGCGCAGCTTGCAGCACCCCTGCATGATGAAGTGGAAGAACACCATGTGCTCGGCCGGCGCGACGCGGTCGCGATAGATCGCCCAGCCCGACTCGCCGCGCACGCACCACGGCGCGGTGAATTCCGCGTTGAGGAAAACGGCGCCGTCCATGTGCACGGATTTGAGTACGTCGGAAAGCGCGTCCATGGAGTTTCGATCAAAGAGTTTCGATCAAGAACTGGAGAGTGTCGGCGAAGTTCCGCGCCGGCCCGAAGCGGATACTAGTGGCGTCGGGTGAAGGGGGCAATTCAACAGCCTGCGATCGCCTGCATCGGTGCTTGCCGCCGAAACCCTAAGCGCGTTCAACCAGAGGAACCTGCCATGAAAATTCTCGCCATCGCCGTGAGTCTGATGTTGACTGGCGCCGTCTGCGCCGCCGATACCGCCCCGTCATCCGCCACGCATCGCTACATGATCGAGCGCACTTTTCCGAAAGGCGCCCTCGACGGTCTCGATGCCCAGGCCAAGCAGAGCGTCAACGCGACCAACGCCAAGTTCGGCGTGACCTGGGTCACTTCGTATGCGAACGCCGACAAGACCAAGACGTTCTGCGTCTACGAGGGTCCGAGCGAACAAGCGGTGCGCGACGCGGCCGTGGCCAACAAGATTCCGGTCGACTCGGTTACCGAGATCCCGGTGACGCTTGAATCGAAGTAGCACGCTGCGCTGCGCCGTAGCGAACGAGGATAGAACATGAGTGCGAATCATCAAGGCCGCTGCTTCTGCGGCGCGGTGAAATTCACCGTCAGCGGCGAGCCCGTGGCTATGGGCTACTGCCATTGCGAATCTTGCCGCGCCTGGTCGGCCGGGCCGATCAACGCTTTCACGTTATGGCCGCCGGACGCGCTGAAGATCACTGCGGGCGCCGACAACATCGGCAGCTACGCGAAGACCCCGGCGAGCGAGCGCCAATGGTGCAAAACCTGCGGCGGCCACCTGTTCACCCACCATCCGGCGTGGAACCTCGTCGACGTCTATGCCGCAGTTATTCCCGATCTGTCATTCAAACCCGGCGTGCACGTGCACTACCAGGAGACGAAGCTGCGCATGCACGACGGCCTGCCGAAGATGAAAGACGTGCCAGCGGAGATGGGTGGGTCGGGCGTGGCGCTGGCGGAATAACGCTTGCGCTATGACCGCATTATTCGCCGAGCGCCGTAGGTTGGGGTGAGCTTGCGAACCCCAACAGACTGCCTCACCATCCTCCAATGCGCTACCGACGAGCGAACGTATCCGGCGGGACGTTTTTTTTACGGTGAATCTCGCCGATCGATCCAGCCGTTTGCTGGTCGATCGCATCGACGACTTACGCGCCAGCGTGCGCCTGGTTAAGCAGCGGCATCCATTCGAAATCGTCGCGTGGATCGTCTTGCCGGAGCACCTCCACGCGATCTGGACGCTACCGCAAGACGATGCGGATTACTCAACCCGCTGGGCGTTGATCAAGGCAGGCTTTTCGCGGCGCATCGAACGCAGCGAGCCCATCCGGCCGAGTCGGCGCGCGAAGGGCGAGCGTGGCCTCTGGCAGCGGCGATTCTGGGAACATCAAATCCGCGACGAAATCGATCTGCAGCGTCATATCGAGTACGTCCATTTCAATCCCGTGAAACATGGACATACGTTGCGTGCCGCGGATTGGCGGTTCTCCTCAATTCACCGGTATATGCGCTTGGGCGATTTGCCGGGTGATTGGGGGTGATGCGGAATGATGTTGGGGTTCGCTGCGCTCACCCCAACCTACGCGCTACGCGCTACGCGCTCACACCAACCTACGGGCTATGGGCTATTTCGGCTCGCCTTGAAACACGTTGGGAAATCCATGCTCTTCAGGCCAGAAGTCTCTGGTGCCTGTCATATCGAAGATACGTGTCCTGCAAATGCACTTCATCTCGGTAGAGAGAGACGACGACAGGTCTTCGCGTGTCGCAGCGAGGGTTGTCGGTCAGCACCAAGAAATATTTGATGTGCCTGTCCGAGTACCTCTCGATGAGATTTTTGGCCAAAGCATTGAGGGAACGGTCGGCCGTAAGTCTCCAAGTAAGATGGTCAATGAGAAAGACTCCGCGTCGTTCTGTCGCGACAAGCCGCGCCGCAAAATGTTCAGAGGCTAGGCTCGCAATTCCAAAGCCATCCCAGCCATTTGCCATTCCGGGAATAGGACCGCGTGCGGCGATGGACCCATCGCGAGTCCATTCTTGATCGAAGCCCGTAGGTTGGGGTGAGCTTGCGAACCCCAACGCAAGTGTTGCGCTCAATGTTGGGGTTCGCGTTCGCTCACCCCAACCTACGTCACTCACCCAGCGTCAACAGCGACGCATTGCCTCCCGCCGCCGTCGTATTGATCGTCAACGTGCGCTCGGTGACGAAGCGCGTGAGGTAGTGCGGGCCGCCGGCCTTCGGGCCGGTGCCCGAGAGCCCTTCGCCGCCGAACGGCTGCACGCCAACGACCGCGCCGATCTGGTTGCGGTTGACGTAGCAGTTGCCGACTTTGGCGCGCTGGGCGATGTGCGCGATCGTCGAGTCGATGCGGCTATGGATGCCGAGGGTGAGGCCGAAGCCGGTCGCGTTGATCGCGTCGATGACTTTATCCAACTCGTCGGACTTCCAGCGGATCACGTGCAGGATCGGGCCGAACACTTCCTTGGTCAGTTGCGACAGCGACTTCAACTCGTACGCGCGCGGCGCGAGGAAGGTGCCGCTCGCGGTCTCGTCGCCGAGCTTCACTTGCTTGATGAGTTTGGCTTCGGCGTCCATGCGCGCGGCGTGGTCGGCGAGATTCTTGCGTGAGGGCTCGTCGATCACCGGGCCGACGTCGGTCGAGAGCAGGCCGGGATCGCCGACCTTCAATTCGTCCATCGCGCCGGCAAGCATGTGGATGACCTTGTCGGCGATGTCGTCCTGGATGAACAGCACGCGCGCGGCCGAGCAGCGCTGGCCGGCGGAGTCGAACGCGGAGGCAACGACGTCCTTGACGAGCTGCTCGGGCAGCGCGGACGAGTCCGCGATCATCGCGTTCTGGCCGCCGGTCTCAGCGATCAGCGCGGCGATCTGCGCGTTGCGCGCGGCGAGCGTGCGATTGATCGTCCATGCGGTTTCGGTCGAGCCGGTCATGCACACGCCGGCGATGTCGGGCTTGGTCAGCAGTGCGTTGCCGATCATCGAACCCTTGCCCGGCAGGAATTGCAGCACGGCCTCGGGCACGCCGGCTTCGTGCAGCAGCTTGACCGCGGCGTGGCCGATCAGCACGGTCTGGTCGGCCGGCTTGGCGATCACCGCGTTGCCCGCGGCGAGCGCGGCGGCGACTTGTCCGGTGAAGATCGCGAGCGGAAAATTCCACGGGCTGATGCAGACGAACACGCCGCGACCGTGCAGCGAGAGCTGGTTCGACTCGCCGGTCGGGCCGGGCAGGTTCTCGGGCTGGAACAGTTTGCGCGCGATCGCCGCGTAATAGCGGCACATGTCGGCGGCTTCGCGCACTTCGGAAATCGCCGCCGGCAGCGTCTTGCCGGCTTCACGCACGAGCAGCGCGACGAACTGCGCGCGACGCTGTTCGAGCAGATCGGCGGCGTGTTCGAGGATCTTCGCGCGCGAGGCGGCGGGCAGCGCGTCCCATGCGGGCTGCGCGGCGACTGCGTTGGTCAGCGAGCGATCGATCGTGGCCGCGTCCGCGTGCTGCATCGTGCCGAGTTTCTGGCGGCGATCGGCCGGATTGGTCACGTCCTGCCGCGGTTCTTTGGATTGCGCGCCAGGCACAAGCGGCGTTGCGGCCCAATCGGCCTTCACTGCGCCGACCGCATCAGCCAGCGCCTTCAATTCATTGTCGTTGCCGAAGTTCACGCCCATGGAATTTTTCCTTTGCTCACCAAACAAGCCAATCGGCTGAGGAATACGGGGATGCGGTTTGCTGGCGAAGCCGCGCACGACCTCGACCGGATCGGCGACCAGATCCTTGATCGGCGTCGACTCGTCGACGATGCGGTTCACAAAGGAAGTGTTCGCGCCGTTTTCGAGCAGGCGGCGCACGAGATACGGCAGCAGGTCCTCGTGCGAACCGACCGGCGCGTAGACGCGGCAAGGCACGTTGAGATTCTTCTCGCCGATGACCTCGTTGTAGAGGTCGGCGCCCATGCCGTGCAGGCGTTGGAATTCGAACGGACGGCCCTTCGCGATGTGGTGGATCGCCGCGATCGTATGCGCGTTGTGCGTGGCGAAGGCCGGGTAAAACGCGGCCGGGCCGTGCTCGAACAGGCGCTTGGCGCAGGCGAGGTAGGACACGTCGGTATTCGGTTTGCGCGTGTACACCGGATAGCCGGCGTGGCCGCCTTCCTGCGCGCGTTTGATTTCCGAATCCCAGTACGCACCCTTGACCAGACGCACGCAGAAGCGGCGGCCGGTCTTTTTCGCTTGCTCGGCAAGCCAGTCGATCACGAATGGCGCGCGCTTCTGGTAGGCCTGCACGGCGAGACCGAAGCCCTGGTAGCCGTCGAGCGACGGGTCTGCATGCACGGCCGCGATCAGATCGAGTGAGAGTTCAAGCCGGTCGGCCTCTTCCGCATCGACGGTCAGGCAGATGCCCTGCGTCTTCGCGAGTTGCGCGAGCGCGAGCAGCTTCGGCGCGAGTTCCGCATGCACGCGTGCGCGCTTGCCGACTTCGTAGCGCGGATGCAGCGCCGAAAGCTTGATCGAGATCGACGGCGCGTCGAGGATGTCCTTGAACGGGCCGCGTGCACCCAACGCCTTGATCGCATCGACATAGGCTTGGTAGTAGCGCTCGCCGTCGGGCGTGGTCAGCGCACCTTCGCCGAGCATGTCGTAGGAATAGCGATAGGCGCGGTTTTCCTTTTCCTGGGCACGATCGAGACCTTCCTTGATCGTGCGGCCCATGACGAACTGGTGACCCATGATGCGCATCGCTTGGCGCACGGCTAGGCGGATCACCGGCTCGCCGGCGCGCCCGACGAGGCGCTTGAACGCGCCGGTGAAGTTGCGCTGGGTTTCGTCGGCCAATTCGATGAACTTGCCGGTAAGCATCAGGCCCCAGGTGCCGGCATTGACGAACAACGAGTCGCTCTTGCCGAGATGCGATTCCCAGTTCGCTTCGCCGAGCTTGTCCGAAATCAGCTTGTCGGCCGTGTCCTTGTCCGGGATGCGCAGCAGCGCCTCGGCCACGCACATCAGCAGCACGCCTTCCTCGCTCGACAGGTCGTACTGACGCATGAACGCTTCGACCGCCGAGGCGTCCTGCGCCTTGGCGCGCACGCGCGCGACCAGTTCGGTGGCGCGAGCGAGGACGAGGTCGCGCTCGGCATCGGGCAGCGCCGCTTGGCCGAGCAGCTCGTTCATCGCCTCGGTTTCGTCGCGGCAGTACGCCGCGGTCATCAGGGCGTGCGCCGCGTCCGGCGCGGGAGGAAGTTCGGGACGGAGGATTTCACTCACGGGCGCGTCGCATGGGCAGCTGCAAGGCCGCACATTCTAGCAGCGCGCGGCAACCCCGGAAGGCGCGATCGGGTACCACTTCGGCGCAATCGGGCACCGCCGCCTGTTGTGCGCCCGCCCTTGCCCGTGACGGGCGGGCTTGCCATCCTCACGGGACGGAGGGCATCGTCATTCGCAGCAAGCAAAAAGCGACTTCACTGGTGATCGCGCATCTGGCGGGCGTCTCGCAGCCGACGGTGTCGCGCGCGTTGCGCGGCAGCAGCATGGTCAACGAGCTGACCCGACGCCGCATCCTCAAGATCGCTAACGAGCTCAACTACAAGGTCGACAAGCATGCCTCGAGCCTGCGCAGCCAGCAGAGCGGCACGCTCGCGCTGCTGTTCTTCGAAGACCCAGCGCCCGACGATTCGCTGATCAACCCGTTCTTCGTTTCGATGCTGGCCTCGATCACGCGCGCCTGCGCGCATCGCGGCTACGATCTGCTGATCTCGTTCCAGCAGCCGAACAACCACGACTGGCAGGCGAGCTACGAGGAATCGAAAAAGGCCGACGGCATCATCCTGCTCGGCTACGGCGACTATCTCGACTACCGCGAGCGGCTCAAATTCATGGTCGAGCGCGGCACGCATTTCGTGCGCTGGGGTGCGATCGCACCCGACCAGCCCGAGGTCTCGGTCGGCTGCGACAATTTCCAGGGCGGCCGCGACATCGTGCGCCACTTGATCGAGCGTGGCGCCAAGCGCATCGCATTCCTCGGCGACGCCACGGATTCCTCGCCCGAGTTTCTCGAACGCTACCGCGGCTACTGCGCGGCGATCGAGGAAAATCGCGGCAAGGTCGACGCGAAACTGCAGGCCAGCGCGTTTTCGTCCGAGCAGTCGGGCTACGAGGCGACGACGGCACTGTTCGAACGCAAGGCGAAGTTCGATGCGATCTTCGCCGCGAGCGACCTGATCGCGATCGGCGCGATCAAGGCGCTGCGCGAGCGCGGCCTGCGCGTGCCGGACGACGTGCTGGTCGCCGGTTTCGACGATATTCCGCTGGCCGGCTTCGTCGATCCGAGCCTGACCACCGCGCAACAGGACACCAAGCGCGCCGGCGTCGTGCTCGTCGACACGCTGCTCAAGCTGATCCGCGACGAGCCGGCGGAGAACCAGGTGATTCCGGTCTCGCTGGTGCTCCGCGGGTCGACGCAGCGCTGAGCTTGGCGTTCGTCACCCCGCCAAATACGCGGGATCGGACGTGAAAAATGCACTCGCTCTCCGAGTCAATGAATTCGTATGCAATGACTTCCTTGTGCGCTTGCGCATCACTACGCTTGGGCGTTCTCACGGGAGAGGGAAGCCATGCGCAAGACGTTTCTTTTCGCCGCCACCGCGACCGCGGCACTGGGCCTCGCTGCCGTTCTGAGCAGTTGCGCAACGCCGCGCCCTGACGCCAAGCCGGCCGCAACGAACTGCCCGCCGGCACCGTACCAGGAAACGCTGTTCCTGCGCGGCGCGATGAACGACGGTACACCTCGCGAGGACTACGCGTTCCAGTGGCGCTGCAATGCCTACTTCCTCAATGTCGATCTCGCCGGCGAGCAGAAATTCCGCATCGTCGATGCCGCGCTCGGCGGCGGCGTCGCTTTCGGCGGCCCGGCTTCGGCGCCAACCCTGCTGCACACGGGCGAGCCGTTCGCGCTGAGCGGAGGCGAGCGCGCCGCCACCGGTGAGCTGAAGTACGCCTTCGCCGGCGCAGCGACGGTTAAGCTCGATTTCGGCGGACGCGCGGCAGGCAAGCCGACGATCACGATCGGACCGAAGAGTTTCGTCGATGTCGACGAGAAGCCGATCGACGATGCGATCGCGCGTAGTGTGAAGTTCGATTCGCGCGATCCGATGTACAAGTTCCCGTTCGGCGCGGTCAAGGCAGGCGACGAGATCCAGTTCGGCGTGTCGGCGCGCGCGGGCGTCACGAACATGACGCTCGTAATCGAGAAGCGCCGCCTCGAGGGCTGGCAGGAAGCACTCGAATACAGCGACCTCGTGCGCGTTGCGCTGAAGCGCGAAGTGCAGAGACAGGACGAACGTTGGCTGGGCAGCTACAGATTCGAGGCGATCGGCGTCTATGCCTACTACTTCGAATTCGAGGCCGGTGGGCGCAAGTACCTCTACACGAACAATGCCGATCCGATTCCGTTCACGCGCGAGGTCGGCTCGCAGGGACTCGGCACCCTGGTCAATCCGCCGGCGGACGCCGCGCGCATCCGCCGCTTCCGCCAGACTGTCTACCGCGCCGATTACAAAGTGCCCGACTGGGCGCGCGACGCGGTGTACTACTACATCTTCCCCGACCGCTTCCGCAATGGCGATCCGGCCAACGATCCGAAGCCCGGTGTCGACAAGTTCCACGAAGGCACGGTCGAACTCCACAAGAACTGGCTCGACAAGCCGTGGATGCCGAAATCCGGCGACGGTTCCGACGATCTCTACAGCAACGATTTCTTCGGCGGCGACCTGAAAGGCATCACCGACAAGCTCGACTACATCAAATCGGTCGGCGCGAACACGCTCTACATCAACCCGATCTTCCGCGCATCGAGCAATCACAAGTACGACACCGCGGATTACCGCCAGATCGATCCACATTTCGGCACGACGGCCGAATTCGAGAAGCTCAACCGCGAGGCGGCGAAGCGCGGTATCCGCGTCGTCCTCGACACCTCGCTCAACCACGTCGGCCGCGACTCGATCTATTTCAACCGCTACGGCAATTTCGCCGAGGTCGGCGCGTTCGATCGTGACAAGATCCAGCCGCAATCGAAGTACTACCCGTGGTTCACGTTCTATCCGAACGAAAAGAATCCCGATCTGCAGTACAAGGGCTGGGCCGGCATCCCCGACCTGCCTGAGCTCGACAAGTCGCAACGTTCCTTGCGCGATTATTTCTACGGCAGCGACGGCGTGATGCAGCATTGGCTTGGCAAAGGCCTGTCGGGCTGGCGCATGGACGTGGCGCCGTGGGTGCCAGACGATTTCTGGCGCGAGTGGCGCACGGCGGTAAAGACGGCCAAACCGGACGCGGTGACGGTGGCGGAAACGTTCTTCGACGCATCGAAGTTCTTCCTCGGCGATGAGTTCGATTCGACGATGAACTACATCTTCCGCAGCACGGTCGTCGCCTATGCGAACGGCGCGAAGGCGAAGGATGTATGGCGCAACATCGAGCTGATGCGCGAGAACTATCCGCCGCAGGCGTTCTCCGCGCTGATGAACCTGATCGACTCGCACGACTCGGCGCGCGCGTTGTACGACTTCGGCTGGAAGGACGAGGGAGCCGATGCGGCGACCGTCGCACTCGCCAAGCAGCGCCTGCGCCTCGCCGCGTTCCTGCAGATGACGATGCCCGGCGCGCCGGCGATCTACTACGGCGACGAAGTCGGCGTGACCGGCGGCGACGATCCGTTCGACCGCGGCACGTATCCGTGGCCCGATCTCGGCGGCAAGCCCGACCAGGCGATGCTCGCCGAGTACAGGAAACTGACCAAACTGCGCCACGACCATCCCGTGTTGCGTCACGGCTCGCTCGAAGCGCCAGGCTATCTCGACGATCACGTCGTCGTCGTGTTCCGCCACGACGACGGTCAATGGGCGATCGTTGCGACAAACAACGACGGTGCGGCGCGCACGGTCAAGGTCCATCTGCCCGGCCCGATCGCGGCGACCACGTTCACCGATGCGCTGACCGGCGCGAACCTCGGCGCGGCCGCCGACGGCACGCTCGAACTCAGCGTGCCTGCGATGTACGGCAGCGTGCTGCTCGCGCAAGGCACGGCGCAGCCGAACGTGCACGTGCTCGCGCAGAAGCTGACGATGCAGGAGCTCGGCCGCGAGCGCACGATCCGCATCTATCTGCCGCCGGGTTACGAGAAATCGAACAAGCGCTATCCGGTGCTGTACATGCACGACGGACAGAATTTGTTCGATTCGGCGACCTCGTATTCGGGCGAGTGGGGCGTCGACGAAACGCTCAACGAGCTGGCGAAGACGAAAGGGCTTGAACTGATCGTCGTCGGCGTCGACAACGGCGGCGCCGACCGCATCCACGAGCTCAACGCCTGGGACAACGAGAAGTTCGGCAAGGGCGAAGGCAGACAGTACATGGATTTCCTCGTCGGCACGGTCAAGCCGTATGTCGACAAGCACTACCGCAGCAAACCCGATCGCGCGAATACCGCCGTGATGGGCTCGTCGATGGGCGGGCTGATTTCGCAGTACGCGATCGAGCAGTATCCGCAAGTGTTTTCCAAGGCCGGCATCTTCTCGCCGGCGTATTGGCTTGCGGTGCCGGCCGTGTTCGACTTCGCCAAGGCGCAGCCGCCGCGGAAGGACGCCAAGCTGTATTTCTACGCCGGCGGCAAGGAAGGCGATTCGATGCTGCCCGACATGCAGCGCATGGTCGACTTGCTGCGCGCGCACGGACATCCGCGGGACAAGCTCGACGTCGTCGTCGACCCCGAAGCGAGGCACCACGAGTCCGCCTGGCGTGCGCAGTTCGCGCGCGCGGTGTTATGGTTATTCGATCGCAACGGATAGTTCGCTTCGAACGACGGGTATCGCCGCATGCAGACGCTGGACAAGGTCGCGGTATTCAATCCGCGACCGCGGATCGAACGAGTGCGCCTGCGCAATGACCGATTCTGTTATGTGATCGACGACGCCCTGGTCGATCCGGACGCGCTCGTGCAGCTCGCGGTGGCGAATCGCGCGGTATTCAGTCCGGTTAATTTCAGTGCGTATCCGGGCAATTATCTGGAAATGCCTGCGCCGATCGCGGCGCGCCTCGATGGTTTCTTCGCCGAACACCTGCGGCGCGAATTTGATGCGCGGCGCACGCAAGACGTACGCTGCCGTTTGTCGATGGTGACGCTGCCGCCGTCGGCGTTGCGGCCGTTTCAGATGATCTGCCACACCGACGGACATCATCTCGATCCGCGCCGGCACAGCATCCAGGCCTCGGTGTTGTATTTGTTCAAGGACGAGAGCCTCGGCGGCACGAGTTTCTACGAGCCTGCGCGTTCAGCGGAAGACACTGCATTGCTGTTTCGCGATGCGAACACGCTGCAGGCAGCGGCGTTCACGCAGAAATACGGCATCGCACAAGGCTATCTTTGCGCGTCGAATGACTGGTTTACCCAAGTCGGCCGCGTCGCTGCGAAGTGGAATCGCATCGTCTTTTACGACGGCAGCATGCTGCATTCGGGCGACATTTTCGCGCCGGAGAAGTTGAGCGACGATCCGCTCAGCGGCCGGCTGACGCTCAACGGCTTCTTCACCAGCCGGCGCAAGGCGACCTAGCCGCGCGCGCCGAGCAGCGCGCGAACGGTCTGCTCGACGAGCGTCTGCATCAGCGTCTCGACGCTCTTCGCGCTGCGGTTGCGCACGGACAGAGCCTCGAACGTGTCGAAGCTCGTCAGCACATACAGCATGTCGACGAGATCGGCGTTGTCTTTTCCGCCGTCCGGCGCCAGCCGTTCGACGAGCGCGCTCAGGATATGGCGGCGGCGTTCGGTGCGGCGCCGCAGGCTTGCGGCGATGTCCTCATCGATTTTTATCACTGCCTGAAACGCCGGCATCATCGCTTTGTGCCGTGTCCAGAAGCCGCAGAACACGCTGACGAAGCGGCGCAAGGCGACGTGCGGATCGGGCTCGGTGAATATCGACGGCAGGTCCGCGATCAGGCCGCCGCGCTCGGCGATGTCGTCGAATACGGCCTCGAGCAGGCCGAGCTTGGAAACGAATTGGTTGTACACCGTCAAGCGCGTGACGCCAGCTTGGCGCGCGACGCCGTCGACCGAAAACGCCGGAAGATCCTTGCCGCCGATGAACAGCGTTCGCGCCGCCTCGATGATGCGCTTGCGCGTCGCGTCCGTCGCGTCCGCACGCAGTTTGCTTCGATACGCGCGGCGTGGTTTTTCAGCTGCGGGCGGCTCGCCGGACTTGCGGCGCTTGACTTTCATAATTTAGTTGTACAGTATGTATATTGAAATTATCAAGCAGGAGGAACCGTCATGTTCCACATCGATCTCATTGTGCTGGCTCGCGCCGTTCATGTCATCGCCGGCGTAGCTTGGGCTGGGGCGATTTTCATGCTCGCCTCGGTGATCATGCCGATCGCGGTGCGCCACGGTGCCGAAGGCGCAGGGCGCTGGATGGGACTGGTCGCACGCCGCGCGGGCATATCTTCGATGATCGCCGCGCTGCTGACCGTGCTGTCCGGCATCTACCTGTTTGCCGCGCTGCACGCGCAAGACGCCTCTACGGGCGGCTTTGTCCTCAAGACCGGTGCGTTGGCGGCGATTCTGTCGGCCGGCGTCGGTATTCTCCTCGGCCGGCCGGCCGGGGCCGAACTCGGACGCCTGCAGCAGACGCTCGCGCCCGGTGTTGCGCCGGATCAGGACACGCTGCGCCGCATCGACGTGCTGCGCCGCCGCCAAGTGCTCGGCGCGCGTCTCGCCGCGGGCCTGCTCGGCGTCGCCGTGCTCGCCATGGCGACATTCCGCTATGCGACGGCGATTGCTTGAGGCACCGACTCGGCGCGCTTCGCTCAGGCCGACTTGAAGACCAGCTCGCGCGCACGCGCGAGCCGCGGTGCAACGATCGGTACGGTCAGCATCGTGCTCGCGATTGCCATCAGCAGCAGGGCGGTGAAGGTCTCGTTCGTGATCAGCTGCTTGTCGAGCAGGATGTTGACGAAGATGATCATTATCAGCGCCTTGGTCTGCAGCAGCCAGCCGATGATCGAGGCTTCCGCGCGCGGCCAACCGAGGATTTTTCCAGCGATGCGGATGCCGAGCAGCTTGCCGCCGACCGAGGCGACGAGCAGCATGCCCGCGGCGAGAAAGACCGCGGCGCCGCCGACGCCCCATTGCGTACGCAAGCCGGTCGAAAGGAAAAACACGGGCATGAACGCGAGCAGCACATAGCGACGGAATGAATCCATCGCCTCCTGATCGAACCAGTCGGCATCCATGACCGCGCCGGCGAGGAACGCGCCGACCATGAAGTGCAGGCCCGACCAGTCTGCGCCCCAGGCGCAGGCGACGAGCCAGACCAACGCGACGTACCAGCGGTCGCGCTCTTCAAGCGAACGCATCAGACGCCGGTACGCGAGCGTGACGAGCGCGAACACGATGAGGAATCCTGCCTGCTTGCCGACACGTGCCCAGTCCATGAGGATCACCGCGAGCACGCCCCAGATTGCCACGTCGTCGAGGCTCGCGTAGCGCAGGATGCGCTGGCCGATCGGCTGGCGCAGGATTTCGAGCTTCTCCATCAGCAGGATCAGGATCGGCAACGCTGTCACCGCGCAGGCCATGCCGACGCCGAGCACGAACTGCCAGTCGAGCGCCTTCGCGCCGATCCAGCCCGGGAACGCAAGCAGGGCGATCGCCACTGCGCTGCCGAACGCGAGCGGCGTGCCGAGCGCGAGCCCGGCGGTGATCCCCGACTCGACACGGTGCTCCCAGACCTTCTTCAAGTTGAGTTCGATGCCGGCGATGCAGACGAACAGCATCACCGCCCACCAGGCGATGCCGTTGAGCGACTGCACGACCTGCGGGTTGAACACGAACGCGTAGTAGTCCGGAAACACCTTGCCGAGGATGCCGGGTCCGAGCAGGATACCGGCGATGATCTGCACGACCACGAGTGGGGCGAAGTAGTCGGTACGCCCGACACGCCAGATCAGGTACGGCACGCTGAGGATGATCCCCATCGCGATGAGGAAGATTTCGGTCGTGCTGATGGTCGCGTGCATGGGTCCCCTGGTGAGGCGCGTCGTCAGGCGCAGAGTGTCGTTCAGGCCGGCGTTGGCGCACAAGCTTCGATGCGCGTGGCAGAGGGCAAAAAAAACCCCGTCCGGCGCCGGCCGAACGGGGTGGTTGGAGGGCGTCAGCGGAACGCCATTTAGAACTTGTAATTGACGCCGAGCAGCACGCGGCGGCCGAATACCTGATATTCGCGCGGTTGGCTGTGATCGGTGAGGTTGTTCAGCTGATAGAACTCGCGATAAGGCTCGTTGAACAGGTTCTGCACTTGGAGCAGGAAGTTGAGACCCTCATATTTGCCGGTCGGAATGGTGTAGCCGAGTTGGAAATCGGTGACCGTTTCCGCGCGCACCATATGTAGTTCCTGGTCCGCGCCGAACGCCTGCACTTCGCCGAGGAAGTCCGAACGATGAATTGCGGCGATGCGTGCCGAGAAGCCGCCCTTCTCGTAGTACGCAGTGGCTTGCATGACGTACTTTGACAGGCCGGGGAACGGGCCGCAGGCGACGCCGTTGGTCGGATCGGACACGCAGACGCGGCTGTGGGTGTCCGCATAGCTGGCCTGGACGCCGAAACCTTCCAGCGGGGCCCAGAGCACATCAAGCGGCATCGACGCGGTCAGTTCGAGGCCGCGCATGTAGCCGCCCGAACCGTTCGTCCACTGGGTGGCGATGCCGTTCAAATTCTGCGGCACGAGGGAACCGAACGCCGCGCTCGAGACGCCGCTGTAGTCATGCGCACTGGACTTGTTGTAAACGAACGTCGTGATCGATTTGAAGAAGTAGGTCGCCGAAACGTACGCCTTGGTCTCCCAGTATTTCTCCCACGACAAGTCGTAGGCATTGGCCTGGAAGGGCTTCAAAGCCGGGTTGCCGCCGCTGCCTTCGATACGGCAACGGATCGTTGCTCCGGTTGCCGTATTCGTGCAGGTCTGCACGGCGAGGCTACCCGTCGGCGTGGTGTTGATGCCGTAATCGATGCTGGCCTTCATATAGTCCAGACGCGGACGCGCGATCTCGCGACCGGCACCGAAACGCAGGTAGTTTTCTGCGGGGAAGGTCAGGATCAGGTTCGTGTTCGGCAGCCAGTTTCCGTAGCTCGTCGTCGGCGACGTATACAAATAGCCAACTCCGCCCGATTGCGAATAGGCCGTGGAGTTCTGTTCGGCGTGCACGTACTGGATGCCGACGTTGCCGCGCAGCGGCAAGCTCGCCACTTCGGTGTCGATGTCCGCCTTGAAGTAGGCGGTGCCGACCTTCTCCTCGACCTTCCAGTCCTTGTTGAGCACATCGTGCTGCTGATTGTTCGTGCGCGTCGGCAAGCCGTTGGCGTCGAGTGCGTAGGCCTGGTTATAGACGCAATTCATGTCCCAGCTGACGATGCTCGGGAAGCCGACGTAGCCGAGGTAGGTCGACGAGGTCAAGCAACTGCTCGGTATGTCGGCCGTTGCCTTCGGGCCGGCCTTGAGGTCGACGAAATACTCGGCCGAAGTGCGCGTCTTGGTGCGCTCGTTGTAGTTGACGCCGATCGCGACCTTGCTGATGGGACTATTGATGTCCTTGCTCAAATCGGCGCGTGCCGCCTTGAGTTCGTCACTGACTTGCGGGAATTTGAGATAGCCGTCCTGACCCCAGCCGCCGGCATCGGTCAGCTTGACGACGTTCGGATCGGCGTAGTTCAGGCCGGGGCTGAAGTGCGGCAGTCCGGTGTCGAGATCGCCCTGACTGTAGTTCCACGTATCGGTTGCACCGGTACCCACCGGCGTGCCGGCGTATTCCTCGAGGAACGACTGCTTGGTCGTGGCCTTGCCGTAAGAGAGATCGGTCGAGGCCTCCCAGCCGTCGCCGAAGTGGAACTTGTTGTTCCAGCCGATCGATTTGATCTTGTCGTCGTGATGATCAAGCTCTTCGCGCAGCACGGGCTTGACAGTCCAGGTGCCGGAGACGAGAAAGCCGTTTTGCACCATCGGATTGACGAGGCTGCCGCCGCAGCAACCCCATGGCAGGCCGACTTCGAAGCCGCCGTAGTTCAGCTGTTGGTTGAATTTCGAGTAGTACAGATCGAGCGTGCTGGTGAAATGCTCGTTCGGCCGCCATTCCACGGTGCTCAGCAAGGCATCGCGCGTACCCTCGGTCGAGTCGGCGTAAACCTTGCTGCCGCCGAGCGCGTTGACAGTGCCGCCATTCGTCATGCCGGGCGTGCCGGCAGGCACGGTCACCCCGGTATAGCCCCACGACTCCCAGCGCTCGTCCTGGGTAGGCGAATACAGGCGCGCGTAGCCGATAGCCAAACCGAGCGTATTGTCCATGTACTGGTCGATATACGAGGCATTGATGCGATAGCCCTTGCTGTCGGTATTCGCATTGAGGCTGCTGTTCGACAAGGCCTCGCCACGCGCCCCAACCTGGAACACGCGCTTGTTGTAGTCGAGCGGACGCACCGACTGCATCGCGATCGTGCCGGCGATGCCTTGACCGACGAGGGAGGCGTCGGGCGTCTTGTATACGATGACGCCAGAAAGCAACTCGGACGGGTACTGGTCGAACTCGATGCCGCGGTTGTCGCCGGTCGACACCTGCTCGCGACCGTTGAGCAGCGTGCCGCTGAAATCGCCGTTGAAACCGCGCAGGCTCACCGTCGATTCGCGACCGCCGATGCGTTGCGCGGCGAGGCCGGGCAGGCGCGCGAGTGATTCGGCGATCGAGTTGTCCGGCAGCTTGCCGATATCCTCGGCCGAAATCGCCTCGACGATCGAGTTGGAGTTTTGTTTGACCGAAATCGCGCGTTCGATCGAGGCGCGCACACCGGTGACCGTAACCGTGCCGAGCTCGGCGGCGTTGTCTTCGTTTTTCTTCGGCGTGTCGTCGGCGCCCGGTGTGGCGGTTGCCTGATCCGGGGCGGGGGCATCCGCCGCACGTGCGGAGTGCATGCCGCCGACCAGAACCGATGCGACGGCGAGCGTCAGCAGATTGCGCTTGAGTGTCATGTGTCCTCCCCGGGAGTTGTCGAGATGGTCGCGGTAACTTCCGCGCCGTCGTTTTCTGTCGATTTTCTTGATCCGCGTGAACGCCAATCGCCGGACCATATTTACGCTTGCTTAACTTCGGCTAGCCTAGTCGCGCCGTCGCGGGCTTACAATTTTTCGCATACGTATTCATAGTTTTTGCGCATTCGTATGCGACGGATTTCGCGCGGTGGCTGGGCCATCATTGCGGCATGGATAACCCCGGGGAGGACGGACGATGCGCAGCATGAAGAAGTGGGCGGCAGGGCTGGCCCCGTTGTTGCTCTTGACCGCCCCGCAGGTGCAGGCGGCATGGCAGGGCGTTGGCGCGGCGACGCAAGCGAAGCGGGCGGGCGAGGAGGTATCGTTCGTCACGGCAGGCGGTGCACGGGTGGTCGTGAGTTTCGTCACGCCGGACGTGGTGCGCGTGCGCATGAGCGCCGACGGCAAGCTCGGCCGCGATTTTTCCTACGCGCGCGTGGACAACGCGCCGGCGCCGACGAAAATCGAGTTCGACGACAACGCCGAGCGCACGGAATTACGTGCCACGACCGGTGGTACGCGCGTCGTCGTACAGAAGCGCTCGGCATTGACCATCACCGTCTACGACCCGCAGGGACGCGTCGTCGTCGCCGACGATCCGGCGCGGCCGATGGCGTTCGATGCCGCGACCGGCGCGATCGAGGCCTCCAAGCAGCGCGACGCCTACGAGCTGTACTACGGTTTCGGAGAGCAGGGTCTGCCGACGATTTCGCGCGAAGGCCAGTTTCTGGTCAATTGGAACACCGACTCGTACAAGTACCCGGTCGGCACCAATCCGCTCTACCAGACGATCCCGTTCTTCATCGCGCTGCGCGACGGCCGCGCCTACGGCCTGTTCTTCGACAATACCTATCGCAGCCATTTCGACATGGGCAAGAGCGATCCGCGCCGCTACGCGTTCGGCGCCGATGGCGGCGAACTGAACTACTACGTATTCACCGGCGGAGCGGAACGCACCCCGGCCAACGTGCTGCGCGACTACACCGCGCTGACGGGACGCACTGCACTGCCGCCGCTTTGGGCCTTGGGATACCAGCAGTCGCGCTATTCGTACATGTCGCGGGCCAAGGTCGAGGAGATTGCGCGCACCTTCCGCGAGAAGAAGATTCCGGCCGACGTGATCCATCTCGACATCGACTACATGGACGGCTATCGCGTCTTCACCTGGAATCCGCAGACGTTTCCCGGGCCCAAGCAGATGCTGTCCGCCCTGCATCATGACGGCTTCCATGTCGTCACGATCGTCGATCCGGGCGTCAAGTTCGACGAGAACTATGCGGTTTATCGCAGCGGCCGCGACTCCGGCATCTACGTGCGCGACGCGGCCGGAAAGGAACTGCACGCGAAGGTCTGGCCCGGTATCTGCGCGTTTCCCGATTTCACCGATGCCAAGGCGCGCGCGTGGTGGGGCGAGCTTTACAAAAAGCCGCTGAGCGAAGGCGTCGACGGTTTCTGGAACGACATGGATGAGCCGGCCGTATTCTCCGCCGACGACTTCAGGGAGCCGGCGCTCGCCCAGGGGCCGCAAAAGACTTTCGCACTCGACGTGCAGCACGCCGGCGACGGCGATCCGGGCACGCATGCGCGCTACCACAACGTGTTCGGCATGCAGATGGTGCGCGCCACGTTCGAGGGGCTGCGCAAGCTCGCGCCCGAGCGGCGGCCGTTTGCAATCACGCGCGCAGGCTATGCCGGCGTACAGCGCTACTCCGCGGTGTGGAGCGGTGACAACGATGCGAGTTGGGACCATCTCGCGCTGACCATCCCGTTGCTGACGAACCTGTCGATCTCGGGCGTGAGCTTCGTCGGTGCCGACGTCGGCGGCTTCGCCGCGACGACCACGCCCGAACTCTACACGCGTTGGATGCAAGCCGCTGCGCTGACGCCGTTTTACCGCACGCACTCGGCCGTCGACACCGATCAGCGCGAACCATGGACCTACGGCGGCGAGTACGAGCGCAGCAACCGCGCCGCGATCGAACTGCGCTATCGCCTGCTGCCATACCTTTACACGCTGTTCGCACAGAACGAGAAGAGCGGCCTGCCGCCGCTGCGCCCGCTGGCCTTCGACTATCCCCAGGACGTCGATGCGCTGCTCGTCGCCGACGAGTATCTCGTAGGCCGCGATCTGCTCGTCGCGCCGGTCGTGGTGCAGAACCAGCGCGCGCGCAACGTGTATTTCCCCAAAGGCGAAGTCTGGATCGACTGGTGGAGCGGTGTGCGCTACGAAGGCGGCAAGACGGTCAAGATCGACGCGCCGCTCGAGCGCCTGCCGTTGTTCGTGCGTGCCGGCGCGAGCGTGCCGACCCAGCCGGTGATCCAGCACAGCGGCGAGATGAAGAATGCGCCGCTGACGATCGCGGTCGCCGTCGGCGCTGCCGGAACCAGCGAAATCTATCAGGACGCCGGCGACGGCTACGCTTATCGCAAAGGCGCTTCGCGCACGATCAAGATCAGTGCGAGCGTGGACAAGGTGAGCTTGGAGATTCCGAAGCCGGCCGCTTACCAGCGCGTTGTCGCGGTCGAGTTGCTCGGTCTCGATGCGGCGCCGGCGACGATCGCGATCGACGGCAAGACTGTGCGCGACGCGGTGTTCGACGCCGCGGGCAAGCGCCTGCGCATTCCGTTGCCGAATGAGAACGTCAAGGAAATTTCGTTCGAGCGGTAGATCGGATCCTACGCTGGCTCCTTCACGCGCAGTGTGCACAGCCCGGCGACGATCAGGCTTGCTCCGCCGATCGCGAACGCGCCGATCGGCGCACCGGCAAAGAAGGTCTTGAGCAGAAAGCCGAGCAGGCTTGCCGCGCAAAGCTGTGGGATGACGATGAAGAAATTGAAGATGCCCATGTATACGCCCATCTTCTTCGCCGGCACGCTGTCCGAAAGCAGGGCGTAGGGAATGGCCAGGATCGAGGCCCAGGCGAAGCCGATGCCGACCATCGAGGCGAGTAGCCAGCGCGGGTCGCGGATGACGAGAAACGAGAGCAGGCCGATGCCGCCGAGAACGACGTTGATCAGGTGCGTGACGCGCAGGCCGAGGCGCCGCGCCATCGGCGGAATCAGCATCGCGGCGATCGCGGCGAAGCCGTTGTAGGCGGCGAACAGCACGCCGACCCAGTTCGCGCCTTCGTTGTACGCCGCGCTCGCGGCGTCTTGCGTGGCGTAGTGCACCGAGGTGACCGCGCTCGTCGCGAAAAGCCACATCGCGAACAGGGCGAACCAGGAAAAGAATTGCACCACGGCGAGCTGGCGCATCGTCGCCGGCATCGCGCGCAGGTCGGCAAGCACGTCGACGAGGAAGCCGCCGCGCTGGGCGCTCGCGGCAAGCTGGATCAGGCCGTAGGCGGTGATCATGCCGGCGATCAGATAAAGCTGCTTGTCGACGCCGAGGTACCAGACCGCGCCCGTGGCGATCGTGCCGGCCAACGTCCAGACCAGCGCGGATGCGGCCGAGCGCGCGGAATCGGTTGGCGGTATGGCGTCGTCCGTGGCCGTCGCATCGGAAAATGCGTGCAGCGTTTCGGGCGGGTACTCGCGCGTCGACAGTACGGTCCAGGCGATTGCGCCGAACAGCACGGCCGCGCCCGCGTAGAACGAATACTTGACCGTGTCGGGCACCACGCCCGCCGCGGCCGTGTTGGCGATGCCGAAATGGGCGAACACGTAGGGCAGCACGCTGGCGACGATCGAGCCCGCGCCGATGAAGAAGCTCTGCATCGCGTAGCCGGTCGGTCGCTGCGGCGTCGGCAGCTGGTCGCCGACGAATGCGCGGAACGGTTCCATCGAGACATTGATCGAGGCGTCGAGAATCCAGAGCAGGCCGGCGGCGATCCACAGCGTCGACGAATTCGGCATCACCAGCAGCGCCAGCGTGGCAAGGATCGCGCCGATGAGGAAGTACGGCCGACGCCGGCCGAGCCGCGTCCACGTGCGGTCGGACAAATAGCCGACGATCGGCTGCACGATGAGGCCGGTCAAGGGCGCTGCGATCCACAACACCGGGATGTCGTCCACGCTCGCGCCGAGCGTCTGGAAGATGCGGCTGACGTTCGAATTCTGCAGGGCGAAGCCGAACTGGATGCCGAGGAATCCGAAACACATGTTCCAGATTTGCCAGAAGCTCAGGGTGGGTTTGGTGGTCATGGAAAGGTTCACGGAAAAAGTATTTCTTCCCTTCCCATAGGGAGAAGGAATCAAAAGCTACTTCAAAGGCACGATGCGCAACTCGCCGTAGTCGGCCTCGTTGAGCGGGCCGGCCTCGCCGCCCTGCTCGCCGGTATAGAGCTTGTTACGCGACAGGAAACTCATGTTGAAGCCCTGTTCGAGGGTAAAAGTACACTTTTTCCCGGCCTTCGCCGCGAACGTGGCGGCGGTGGAAAGGTCCTTCGCGACGCTGTGCGGCATCACGATCGGCGCGCTCTGCTTCGTCGCTCCTTCACAGTCGATCGCGAGCATCTTCACTGCGGCGGTGACGCCGGTGTTGATCGGGCCGTGCTTGTTTTCGTAGCCGAGGCGCAGTTGGTAGCGGCCGTCGTGTTTGGCCGTCCATGTGCGCGGCCAGGTGCCGGTTACGTCCTCGAACTGGCCGAGGCGGACGATCGGGCCGGGCAGCGATTCGAGCAGGGTCGACGGATCGACGCGTGTGGTCCACAGGTTTTGCAGCGCCGCGGTGTCGGCGATCTCGATGCTTTTCAGCGGCTGCTCGCTGCCGGGTTTCCAGGTCTGCGCGAGCTTGCCGTCGAGCCAGAAGCGCACGGGAGCGTGGCTGCCGTCGGCGATCTTCGGCGCGGTGGGGACGATTTCCGGCGTGTCGGGGGCGAACTCGGGTGCGCTGAGTTTCAGCGGAGCGGAATCGACGTGTATGCCGCGCAACGTGACGCGGATCAGTTTGCCCTTTGTCTCCACCTTGTCGGCGACGAGCAGGTTGGCATCCTTCGGCAGTTCACGCGGCTGCGCGAGAGTGATGCTGCGATTCGGCAGGTGCAAGACGATCGCGTCGTTTTCGGCAAACAGCATCGGTACGAGCTCGACTGGAATCTTCGGCTCGATTTTGTCGCCATCGATGCCGAACACACCCTCGACAACCGCATCGAGCATCGCCGCGACCGACCAGAGCTGGCGCGGCGAGTTGACCACCGGGCCGCTCCATTTGCCGTCTTCGACGTGCACGGCGCCGCTGGTCAGTTCGTAGTTCTCGTAGTTCGATCCCGACAGCGCTGCGCCCTGCAGGATCGAGCGCAGTTCGTGCGCGATGCGGTTCGCGTCGTCGAGCTTGCGCGCCGCGCGCAGCGCGTACGCGCTGACGAATGGCCAGATCGCACGGTTGTGATAGATCGCCGCGTCGCGGTGCTCGGGCCAGATCACCGGACTGCCGGCAGGCCAGGTCGGATAACTGGCTAGCGCCTTGCGCGCGCGCTCGGGCGTGGGAATGTCGGCAAGGATCGCAAGCGCGGTGCCGAGCAGGTCGTAGGCTTCGATCGTCTGCGGGCCGTCGGCGGTGCCGATATAGCTCATGTAGAGACCGCGATCCTCACGCCAGAAGCGCTTGTCGATCGCCGAACGCAGCGCGTCGGCTTCGCTCTGGAATCGTGTGGCAGCGTCCGCATCGCTGCGTGATTTGGCCATCTCTACTGCCAAACGCAAGGCCTCGTAGTGCAGCGCATTGGTCGACAGTGCGAACGACTCGGCGATGAAGCGCACATTTTTCTCGGTCCACACCGGATAAGTCTGCTCGCGCCAGTCGAGGAACGAGGTTTCGCCGCGGTAGAGGCCGACCTGTGCATCGAACGCGTACTGTTTGTCCTGCGCGAGCGTATCCTTGAGTGCCTTGTAGGTTTTGTCGGCGAACGCCTTGTCGTCGAGCAAGCCACGCGCGCCGAGGAACCAGACGACGCGGTCGGTCGAGATCGGCCAGCTGCCGCCCGAACCCGTGTCCTGCACGACGTAAAGCCCCTGCGGCGCGGACGGTTCGCGCACGTCGGAGAGCTTGAACTCAAGCGTGCGCCGCGCGCGCGAAGGATCGAGCCAGCCGAGCGCAAGGTCGATCGAATAGGCCGAATCGCGCGTCCAAACGAACGGCCATTTCACGCCGGTGACGAAGCAGTCGCACGCAATCGGCTTGCCGTGGTTGTAGGCGCCGTCGGTGAGTTCCTTCGTGCGCGCCTCGGCCGCTTCGGCCTGCGCAAGCGCGAACAGCGCATCGACAAGCGGGCTCGCCGTCTCGCTGCGCAGCGATTGCGCGGCGATCGTGCGCACATGGCCGTTCGAGTCGAGGCGATAGTCGTTCTTTTCCGCTCTCGCCGTTGCACTGCGGTCGGCGAATTTGAGCGACGTTTTCCAATCCTGATCAGCCGCGACGACGGCCGATGCCGCGCAGGCCAGGGCGGCGGCAAGCAGGGTGCGAGCGAAATTCATGACAGCGCGTCTCGACTACGGCGTAGAGACGCGAGCATAGACCACGGCGTGAGCGGGCAACACCAAGTTGTCGGCCTCGATGCGTCCATTGCGCGGGCCGGGACAGTCGATCTGTTCGAGCCGCAGGCCGCGCGGAGCGGGTGCGGCGACCTCGGCGGCGCCGAGATTGAGTGCGACGAGCAAGGTTTCCCTGGCGTGCGTGCGTGTGAACAGCAGCACGGGCTCATCCGCATCGAGGAAGCGGATGTCGCCGAGCACAAGCGCGGCGTGTGCCTTGCGCCAGCGCAGGAAATGGCGGAACGCGTTGAGCGGCGAGGCGGCGTCGGCTTCCTGGCGGGTGACCGCGAGCGCGCGATGCGCGGCCGGAATCGGCAGCCAGGATTTTTCCGCGCTGGTGAAGCCTGCGCCGTTGCCGTTGTCGCGCCACGGCATCGGCGTGCGGCAGCCATCGCGACCCTTGAAGTTGGGCCAGAACGCGATGCCGTACGGGTCCTGCAGCGCCTCGAACGGCACGTCGGCCTCGGGCAGGCCGAGCTCCTCGCCCTGATAGACGCAGACCGAGCCGCGCAGCGAGGCGACCAGGGCGACGAGCAGCTTGACGAAATCGGACGACGGCGCGGCGCCGCCCCAGCGGCTCGTCGCGCGCACGACATCATGGTTGGATACAGCCCAGCACGGCCAGCCTTCGTCGACCTTGGCCTCGAGCGTCTCGACCGTGCGCCGGATATAGCCGGCCGAGAAATCCTCGGCCAGCAGCTCGAAGCTGTAGCCCATGTGCAGGCGACCGGCGCGCGTGTACTCGGCGGTGGTTGCGAGCGAATCCTCGGAGGAGATCTCGCCCAGCGTTGTTGTGCCCGGATATTCGTCGGTCAGCCGGCGCAGGTCTTCCATGAAGCCGAGGTTTTCCGGTCGCGTATTGTTGTAGTAGTGATACTGGAACGCGTAGGGATTGTCGGGCGAGAAGCCGCGGCCGACGCGCTTTTCCGGCGGCTTGGCCGGGTTGTCGCGCAGTTGCGCGTCGTGGAAGCAGAAGTTGATCGCGTCGAGGCGGAACGCATCGACACCCTTGGCCAGCCAGAAGCGCAGGTTGTCCAGCGTGGCCGCGCGCACCTCCGGGTTGTGGAAATTCAGGTCGGGCTGCGCCGCTAAGAAGTTGTGCAGGTAGTACTGGCCGCGGCGCGGTTCCCAGCGCCAGGCGACGCCGCCGAACAGACTCATCCAGTTGTTCGGCGGCGTGCCGTCGTCGCGTGCGTCGGCCCAGACGTACCAGTCGGCCTTTGGGTTGGTGCGGTCCTCGCGGCTTTCGCGAAACCAGGCGTGCGCGTTCGAGGTGTGGCTGAGGACCTGATCGATCATCACCTTGAGGCCGAGCGCATGCGCTTTGCCCAGCAGACGGTCGAAGTCGGCCATCGTGCCGAACAGAGGATCGACCTCGCGGTAGTCGGCGATGTCGTAGCCGAAGTCGGCCATCGGCGACAAAAAGAACGGGCTGATCCAGATCGCGTCGACGCCGAGGCTGGCGACGTAGTCGAGCTTTTCGATGATGCCCGGCAGGTCACCGACGCCGTTGCCGTCGGTGTCGAGAAAACTGCGCGGATAGATTTGATAGATGACGGCGCCGCGCCACCAGGCTGGATCGGACATGAAAATTCGGCTCCCCGCGGCGGTTTGCGCGTCACGCGCGTTCCGCCTTGTCGTTGCACGGAAGCTTAGCGCGCGCGGCAAGCGCGCGAAGGAAACTGCATACGTATTCGGTGCGATCCGCGCAGTTTGCCGCGGCGACGACTCGTTCCCGGAGGTGGCATGGGTGGGGCAAAATGCCACAGAGGCGGTGCGGACAGGACCGCAGCGACATTGTCATGACACGGCGAAACCGCATTTTCTCTTGCCCGGGTTCGGCGCGCTCACTATCATTTATGGGCTGTAATGGCTCGAGCGCATCATGGGCGAGACGCTGCAAGCGACGAAGTCGACCTTGCCGGCGAGGTTGTTGGTCCTCCCGCATCGTTCGTTGACGCGCACTGGCCTCTGGCTGTTTCTTGCGCTGCAAGGCATGGCGATGGCCAGTTTTGCCGGGCTCGCTGCGTGGCGCGGCAATGTGTTCGCGCCGTATTTCGCGGTGCTGGATTGGTGTGTGGTGGCGTATGTCCTGAACCGCGTCTGGCGCCGAAGCGCCGCGGGCGAGGTGATTACGCTGAGTGCGTCGGGGCTGGAAGTGCGGCGCATGGATGGCTCCGCGCCGCCGCAGCGGTTCAATCCATACTGGGTGCGGGTGGAGTTGTTGCCGGGCCGCCATTTCGGATGGGCGAGCCGGTTGGTGTTGCGCTCGCACGGATGCGAGATGGAAGTCGGCAAGTTCTTGAACGAGGCCGAACGTGCCGAGCTGGCGCGGCAATTGAATGAAATGCTCGTGGATGCAAGGCGTCATCCAAGAGCGGACTGAGAACGGTTGGAAGACCGCTCGGGCACAGGATGTGCCGACGCAATGAGCGATGTTTGCTCATTGCGACAAACGTGGCGCGGCTTGCCGCGACCGTTTGTCTGCAAACCGCGGCAGGATGCCGGGTTTTGCAACTGCATTTAATAATCTCTTGGGACGTTTACGATGCGAAATTTCGGCAAGTGGGGATTGGGCACCGTGCTGATGGCGGGCTGTTCGTGGGCCTTTGCTGCGGCCGAACGCGCACCGTGGCAGCTCAACATGCATCCGGGCGTGACCCAGACCTCGCACGAGGCGTACCAGCTGCACATGCTCTCGCTGTGGATCTGCGCGGTCATCGGCCTGATCGTGTTCGGCGCGATGTTCATCGCGATGTTCAAGTTCCGCAAGTCGAAGGGTGCCGTTGCGGCGACCTGGAGCCACAATACGGTTGCCGAGACGATCTGGACGATCGTGCCGATCCTGATCCTCGTCGTCATGGCCTATCCGGCGACCAAGGTGTTGATCAGCGAAGCCTATACCAACGAATCGCAGATGACGGTGAAGGTCACCGGCTACCAGTGGAAGTGGGGCTACGACTACGTCAATTGGGGCGACAAGCCCTACCACGTGCGCTTCATCTCCAAACTCGCCGGTGACAGCGACCGCACGCGCCAGCTGCGCTCCGGTCTCGATCCGAACAGCGTGAAGAATGCGCAGGGCGAGAACACTTACCTGCTCGACGTCGACAAGCCGCTCGTGCTGCCGACCAATACCAAGGTGCGCTTCGTCATCACCGGCGACGACGTGATCCACTCCTGGTGGGTGCCGGCGCTCGGCTGGAAATCCGACGCGATCCCCGGAATCATCAACGACACCTGGACCAACATCTCCGAGCCCGGCATCTATCGCGGCCAGTGCGCCGAGTTGTGCGGCCAGGACCACGGCTTCATGCCGATCGTCGTCAAGGCCGTGCCGCCCGAGGAGTTCAAGGCCTGGCTTGACCAGCAGGAAGCGGCGCAGAACCCGTCCGCGACCCCTGCCGCTGCGCCGGTTGCGCAACAGACTCCCACCGCTGCGCCGTCGAACGGCTAAGTAGCGTCCAAGAATTCACGAGGCAGATACCATGGCCAACACCGCCGCGCACGCAGACGACCACGCCCACGACGATCACGACCACAAGCCCGAGGGCTTTCTCGATCGCTGGCTGTTCACGACCAATCACAAGGACATCGGTACGCTGTACCTGATCTTCGCCTTCACCATGGCGTGTATCGGCGCCGCCATGTCGGTGGTGATTCGCGCCGAGCTGGCCGCACCGGGCCTGCAGCACGTGCAGCCGTACTTTTTCAACCAGATGACCACGCTGCATGCGCTGGTGATGATCTTCGGCGCGGTGATGCCGGCCTTCGTCGGCCTCGCCAACTGGATGATTCCGCTGCAGATCGGCGCGCCCGACATGGCGCTGCCGCGCATGAACAACTGGTCGTTCTGGATCATGCCGTTCGCCTTCCTCATGCTGCTCGGCACGCTGTTCATGCCGGGCGGTGGCCCGGCTGGCGGCTGGACGATGTATCCGCCGCTCGCCCTGCAGGGCGGCGCCTCGGTCGCGTTCATGGTGTTCGCCGTGCACATGATGGGTATCTCCTCGATCATGGGCGCGATCAACATCATCGCCACGATCCTCAACCTGCGCGCGCCCGGCGTCGACCTGCTCAAGATGCCGCTGTTTACCTGGACCTGGCTGATCACCGCTTTCCTGCTGATCGCGGTCATGCCGGTGCTCGCCGGCGCGGTGACGATGCTGCTCACCGACAAGTTCTTCGGCACGAGCTTCTTCAACGCGGCCGGCGGCGGCGACCCGGTGATGTTCCAACACATCTTCTGGTTCTTCGGTCACCCCGAGGTCTACATCATGATCCTGCCGGCCTTCGGCATCGTGTCGGAGATCATCCCGACCTTCAGCCGCAAGCCGCTGTTCGGCTACCAGGCGATGGTCTATGCCGTGGCTTCGATCGCGTTCCTCTCGTTCATCGTCTGGGCGCACCACATGTTCACCGTCGGCATGCCGCTCGGTGGCGAGCTGTTCTTCATGTATTCGACGATGCTGATCGCGATCCCGACCGGGGTGAAGGTGTTCAACTGGGTGTCGACGATGTGGAAGGGCTCGATGACGTTCGAGACGCCGATGCTCTGGGCGATCGGCTTCGTCATCCTGTTCACGATCGGCGGTTTCTCCGGCCTGATGCTCGCGATCGTGCCGGCCGACTTCCAGTACCACGACACTTACTTCGTCGTCGCCCACTTCCACTACGTGCTCGTGACCGGTGCGATCTTCTCGATCATTGCCGCGATCTACTATTGGTGGCCGAAGTGGACCGGCCGCATGGTCAACGAGACCTGGGGCAAGTTCCACTTCTGGTGGACGATGGTGTTCGTCAACCTGACCTTCTTCCCGCAGCACTTCCTCGGCCTCGCCGGCATGCCGCGCCGCATCCCCGACTACAACGTCGCGTTCGCCGACTGGAACCTGGTCTCATCGATCGGCGCGTTCGGCATGTTCCTGACGCCGTTCATGATGATCGCGATCTTCGCGATGTCGAAGAAGAGCGGTGCGATTGCGCCGCAGCGTCCGTGGGAAGGCGCGCACGGCCTGGAGTGGGAAGTGCCCTCGCCGGCACCGCACCATACCTTTACTACGCCGCCGGTGATCAAGCCGGGCATGCTCGCGCATGGCGACGTAACGCACTAGGGCGATCATCCCTGACCGCGAGAATCAAGAAGCGGCCATCCGTGGCCGCACTTCTCAACAAAATCTTCCGCTTTCAAACTCGCTGAACTGAACTGATGCAGCACATTCCTGCCAACGATCTCGACCGCCGCCGCGCCGCTGCGCGCCGCACGGCGTGGATCATTGCGGGCGTGGCGCTGGCGGTGTTCGTGCTGTTCTTCGTGCAGACGTTCCTCGGCGCGCATCACTCATGAGTATCACGCCCGATCAGAACAAGAACCGGCGCGTGGTCAAGATCGCCGTGATCGTCTGCGTCGCCTCGTTCCTGTTCGGCTTCCGCGTGATGCCGCCGATCTATCGTATCGCCTGCGAGCACATCTTCGGCATCAAGTACGAGAACAAGGTCGCCGACGGCGCCAAGGTCGCCGCGTTCAAGGAAGACGATGCGCGCCTCGTCGAGGTGCAGTTCGTCGGCAACGTCAACAGTGCGTTGAAATGGAAATTCGCGCCGGAACTGTTCAGTGTCAAAGTGCATCCTGGCGTGCTGACCGAAGCCTGGTTCGATGCGAGCAACCTCGCGCCCGACGCGATCGTCGGCAACGCCGTGCCGAGCATCGCGCCGAACCGCGCGTCGCTTTACTTCAACAAGACCGAGTGCTTCTGCTTCACCGAGCAGATGCTCAAGGCCGGCGAGTCGCGGCGCATGCCGGTGCGCTTCGTCGTCGATCCGAAACTGCCGCCTGACATCAAGCAACTGACGCTGTCGTATACTTTTTACAACAACGAGCTCGCGACCAAGCGCCTGGCAGCGCAGGAAGCCAGCACGCAACCCAAGAGTTAAGGAAACGGCCATGTCCGACACGACCCACGCTAACCCCGACGTCTACTACGTCCCGCACGGCACGAAGTGGCCGATCGTCGGCTCGTTCGGCCTGCTGTTCACGCTCGGCGGCGCCGCGCTGTGGCTCAACGAGCACACGATCGGCAAGCCGGCGATGCTGCTCGGCGTTGCGATCATCCTGTTCATGGTGTTCGGCTGGTTCGGTACGGTGATCCGCGAATCGGTCGCCGGCACCTACAACAAGCAGGTCGACACCTCGTTCCGCATGGGCATGATGTGGTTCATCTTCTCCGAGGTGATGTTCTTCGCCGCGTTCTTCGGCGCACTGTTCTACGCGCGCGCGCTGTCGGTACCGTGGATCGGCGGCGAGGGCGACGGCGCGCTGACCAACTTCTTCCTGTGGAAGGGCTACGCCCCGGCGTGGCCGACCAACGGCCCCGCGCAGATCGGCGGCGCGTTCGAAACGATTCCGGCCTGGGGCGTGCCGCTGCTCAACACGCTGATCCTGCTCTCCTCGGGCGTGACGATCACGATCGCACACCACGCGCTGCGCGCAGGCAAGCGCACGCAGTTGATGATCTTCCTCGGTCTGACGGTCCTGCTCGGTGCGACCTTCCTTTGGTATCAGGCGCACGAGTATCTGGAAGCCTACGAGCATCTGAATCTGACGCTCGGCAGCGGCGTGTACGGTTCGACGTTCTTCATGCTGACCGGTTTCCACGGTTTGCACGTGACGCTCGGCACGATCATGCTGATCGTGATCTGGTTGCGCTGCGCGCGCGGCCATTTCGACCGCGACCACCACTTCGGCTTCGAAGCCGTTGCCTGGTATTGGCATTTCGTCGACGTGGTATGGCTGGGCCTGTTCCTGTTCGTCTACGTTCTGTAAAAACCTGCTGCGTTCGGCAGCTTGCGTGCCGGCTGTGCTCGGAATGCTCACGTACTAGAAGTACGCTCCGCTTCCTGCGCGCAGGCGACCCGCAACCTGCCTTCGCTCGCGAAGGTTTTGCCTTCTAAGTGGCGTTTGCAGCAGGGTGGTCAACGGCCGAGATCGTGCGGCTGGATGATTCCCAGCCAGATGCCGAGGATCACGAGCAGGATCAGCAATACCGACAGACCGATGCGCCGGGTCAGTGCCTTGACCACGCGATCGCTGCCGCTCTTGTCGGTCATCATGTAATACAACCCAGCGCCGAGGTTGTAGATGATGACGGCGAAGAACGCGACGATGATGACTTTGGTCCACATGGCGATAGGCGCGCTTGCGTCGTAACGAAGATGAAACAGTATAGCGCCGCCGCGATGGACCGAATGCCGAGGGCTTGCCGCAGCGTTGCGCGAAGCGCGTCATGAGCGCGAGGCGCTGGCAGCGACCGTCGTGGTTCGCGATCGCGTTGACCTTGGTCGGCATCGCGCTGTTCGTGCGGCTCGGCATCTGGCAACTCGACCGCGCCGACGAAGCGCGGCATCTGCTCGCCGCGTTCGACGCGGCACCGAAGGCGGCGCTCGAGGATTTCGCCGCCGTGCGCGCTGCGCCGCCGGCAGACCGGTATCCACATGTGCGCGTGCATGGCCGGTTCCTCGCCGATCGCAGTTGGTTGCGCGACGAGCAGATTCGCGACGGCAAGCTGGGCGTCGAGGTCTATGCGGCCTTCGTCGCCGAAGGCAGCGATGCGTCGAATGGAAAGGACGAGGTACTGCTCGTCGACCGCGGCTGGATCGCCTGGTCGCACGAGCGCGGCACGCAACCGGCGTTGCCGCCGCTGGCCGCGGGCGAGGTGGCGGTGACCGGCGTCTACGCGCCGTTCCCGGGCAATGGCATCCGCGTCGGCGGCAATGCGCTGACGCGACAAACTGAATGGCCGAAGCTGACGCTCGCGATCGACGCGCAGGAAATCGCCGCCGATCTGAACCGCCCGCTGCTGCCGCGCGTGCTGTTGTTGGACGCGGATGCTGCCTCGGGATTTGTCCGTTCGTGGACGCCAAGTGTGATGCCGCCGGAGCGGCATCGCGGTTACGCAGTCCAGTGGTTTGCCTTCGCCGTCGCGGCGATCGTGATTTTTGTTCTGCTGCACTACAAGAAAGTCTGAATCATGTCCGACCGAATCGACAATGAAGCCGTCTCGCGCAGCGCACGCAATCGCAATCGCTGGATGTTCATCGGCGTCGTCGCCGTGTTCGTCGTGCCGATGCTGATCGCGTTCGCGCTCACGTTCATCGGCTGGGAGCCGAAGGGCACGAAGGCGTACGGCACCTTGATCAACCCGCCGCGGCAAGTCGATGCGATACCGGTGACGCTCGCTGCAGGCGATAAGCTGGTCTGGCGCAATCCGCAATGGCAGTGGACCTTGCTTGCGCTGCCCGGTGCGAGTTGCGCGCAGCAATGCCAAGCCGCGCTTGCTGATCTCGTGCGCATGCGCGCGACCCTTGGCCGCAATGCTGGCCGTCTGCGCCTGGTCTATCTCGGCCCGTCGCTGCCGGCGGAGGTGTTGGCAGCGCTGGCGCCGCTGCAGGCGGGCAGCGATGACACCAACGCGTTTGCCGACCTGCACGCCACGGGCGACGACGGACTTGCGCTTGCGCTGGTCGATCCCGGCGGCTTCCTGATGATGCGTTACGCCGAAGGCTACGATCTCGGCGGCGTGCGCCGCGATTTGCCGAAGGTGGTCAAATGAATTCGATGATTTCAACGCGCGGCATAGCGCGCCTGGCTTGGGCGGCGGCGTTGTTCGCGCTCGTCGTCATCGTATTCGGTGCCTTCGTGCGCTTGTCGAACGCCGGCTTGTCGTGCCCGGATTGGCCGACCTGCTACGGCAAGGTCACCTGGCCGGTGCACGCGCACGAGGTCGACGCGGCCAACGCGGCATTCCCGGATCGCCCGGTCGAATCGAACAAGGCGTGGCGCGAGCAAGTCCATCGCTTCCTCGCCGGCGGCCTGATCCTGACCACGTTCGCGCTCGCGATCTGGTCGTGGCGTCGGCGCCGGGATTTGCATGGACTTGCCGCGGTGCCGCTCGCGGCGTCGGTGTTCATTCTGTTCCAAGCCTTGCTCGGCATGTGGACGGTGACCTGGAAACTCAAGCCGATCGTCGTCATGGGTCATCTGCTTGGCGGCATGACCACGTTCGCGCTGCTTGCCTACAGCGCGCTGCGCCTGACCATTCCACCGATTGCCAATCTGCGCTTTCCCGCCGCGGAAAAGGACAAGCTCTGGCGCCTGACCGCGGTCGGCATCGGCCTCGTCGCCGTGCAGATCGCGCTCGGCGGCTGGACGAGTTCGAACTATGCCGCGCTCGCCTGCGGGCTCGATTTTCCGAGCTGCTTGGGCCAATGGTGGCCGGGCAACATGGATTTCCATGAAGCGTTCGTGCTCTGGCGCGGCATCGGCGTCAACTACGAGGGCGGCGTGCTCGACGGCTCGGCGCGCATCGCGATCCAGCTCGTGCATCGCATCGGCGCCGTGCTCGTGTTCGGCCATGTCGCGTTCGCCGTCGTGCAGCGCGCGGCGCGGCATGTCGAGACGCGGCCGTTTGCCGTCGCGATCGGCATCGCGCTGCTGCTGCAGGTGTCGCTCGGCATCGCCAACGTGAAGCTCGGGCTGCCGCTGCCGATCGCGACCGCGCACAACGGTGTCGCTGCGGTGTTGCTGCTGTCGCTGCTGGCGTTGCTGGTGCGGGTGCGTACGGCCGCACGTTAAACTCCCGCGCATGTCATTCGTCGACCAATACCTCGAACTGACCAAGCCGCGCGTCGTCGCGCTGATCGTGTTCACCGCGATCATCGGCATGTTCCTCGCCGTGCCGGGCTGGCCGCCGCTGCGCGAATCGGTCGCCGGTTTCATCGGTATCTGGCTCGCCGCCGCCTCGGCCGCGGCGATCAACCATTTGATCGACCAGCGCATCGACAAACTCATGGCGCGCACCGCGCATCGGCCGCTTGCGACCGGTGCGCTGACGCCGGCCAAGGTGCTTGCGTTCGCGGTCTTCCTCGGCGCACTGTCGATGACGATCCTGATTGCCTTCGTCAATCCGCTGACCGCGGCGCTGACCTTCGCCTCGCTGATCGGCTACGCGATCGTCTACACCGCCTGGCTCAAGCGCGCGACGCCGCAAAATATCGTCATCGGCGGTGTCGCCGGCGCCGCGCCGCCGCTGCTCGGCTGGACCGCGGTGACCGGCCATCTGCATCCGCATGCGTGGCTGCTCGTGCTGATCATCTTCGTCTGGACGCCGCCGCATTTCTGGGCGCTCGCGATCTTCCGCCGCGACGACTACGCGCGCGCGATGGTGCCGATGCTGCCGGTCACCCACGGCGTCGAATACACGCGCTGGCACGTGCTCTATTACACGATACTGCTCGTCCTCGTCACCGTACTGCCGTTCCTCACTGGCATGAGCGGTCTGTTCTATCTTGGCGGCGCGCTCGTGCTCGGCGCGGGCTTCCTCTACTACGCGATCGTGCTGCTCGATCCGCCGTCCGAACGCTTCGCGATGAAGGTGTTCAATTACTCGATCATCTACCTGATGGCGCTGTTTGCGTTCCTGCTGATCGACCACTACATCGACACGCCGACACTGCAGCGCACGCTGATGCCGCTCGAACGTATCGGCTGATCGCGTCGCAACCTCGCGCGTCCGGATTCGGTTAGCATCGCCGCTTCGAACCGGCGATGGGATGGCGATGCGTATCGAACGTTCGTGGCTTGGGGTGGTGTTGCTTGTTCTCGCGAGCGGCCTTGCCGTCGCCAATGGCACGGCGAAAACGGCAACGGATTTCAGCGTGCAGTTGCCGGCCGCGGCGGCAAAGACGCCGCAGCAGGGCCGCCTGATGCTACTGTTCTCAAACGACTTCTCCGACGAGCCGCGCAATCAGGTCGATCATACGATCGCCTCGCAGGCCGCGTTCGGCCAGAACGTTAAGGACTGGAAGCCGGGTGCGGCAGTCGCGATCGATGCTGCCGCCGACGGCTACCCGGTCGTGCGCATCAGCGACTTGCCGCCCGGCACGTACAACGTGCAGGCGCTACTCAACCGCTACGAAACCTTCCATCTCGCCGACGGCCGCGTGCTCGACCTGCCGCCGGATCAAGGCGAGGGCCAGCACTGGAACATCAAGCCGGGCAACTTCTACTCGAAGCCGCAGAAGATCACGCTCAGCGCCGGCGGCAGGATCGAGGGCGGTGCGCCGCTGACGATCGCGCTCGACCAGACGATTGCGGCTATCACGCCGCCGAAGGACACGAAGTACATCCGCCACATCCGTATCCAGAGTAAGCTGCTGTCGAAGTTCTGGGGCCGGCCGATGTTCCTGTCTGCGGTCGTGCTCGTGCCGGAGGGTTTCGACGCACATCCGAAGTCCCACTTCCCGCTGGTCATCTTCCACGATCATTTCGTACCCGACTTCGACGGTTTCCGTACCGAACCGCCCGATCCGAACCTCAAGCCCGACTACAGTGAACGCTTTCATCTCGCCGGCTACAACCGCATCCAGCAGGAAGCGGCGTACAAGTTCTACCAGCAATGGACGTCGAAGGATTTCCCGCGCGTGCTGATCGTCAAGTTGCAGCACGCGAATCCATACTACGACGATTCCTATGCGGTCGATTCGGTCAATGTGGGACCTTACGGCAGCGCGATCGAGCAGGAATTGATCCCGGCGATCGAGAAGCAGTTCCGCGGACTCGGCACAGGCTGGTCGCGCTTCGTCTACGGCGGTTCGACCGGCGGCTGGGAAGCGCTGGCCGTGCAGATCTTCAATCCCGACTATTACAACGGCGCGTTCGGCGCCTGTTCCGATCCGGTCGACTTCCACGCCTACACGCACATCAACCTCTACGACGACAAGAACGCCGTCTGGATGCAAGGGCCGATGAAGCGCATCACCCAGCCGGCGATGCGCGACTATCTCGGCCGCACGATCTGGGCCATGCCCGACGCAATGAACTACGAATTGATGCTCGGCAGCAACGGCCGCTCGACCGAGCAGTGGGACATCTGGCAGGCGGTGTACTCGCCGGTCGGGCCCGACGGCTATCCGAAGCAAATCTTCGACAAGCGCACCGGCGTGATCGACCACGATGTCGCCGAGTACTGGCGCGAGCACTGGGACCTGACCGACTATCTCAAGCGCAACTGGCCCAAGATCGGCGCCAAGCTGCGCGGCAAGCTGCACGTCTACGTCGGCCTTTCCGACAACTATTTCCTCAACGACGCCGTGTATCTCATGCAGGCGGCGCTGGAGGGCTTGCGCGATCCGGCCTACGAAGGTGAAGTGAAGTACGGCCTGCGCGACGAACATTGCTGGAATGGCGATGCGAATACGCCGAACGCCTACTCGCGACTACGCTACAACACGATGTACCTGCCGAAGATCGTCGAGCGCATCGAGAAGACCGCGCCGAAAGGCGCCGACCTGAGCAGCTGGCGCTATTGAGCAGCGGCCGCGATTGCGCGTTAACGGTTTCTTCCGATCGCGGGCGGTAGATTCCGCTCCATCGCGGCGAGCGCTCGCCGCGATCCACACGGGAGAGCGAAACCATGAAGGCGAACACAATCGGCTTGGCGGTAATGGGCGGAATCGTTGCGGTATTCGGTCTCGTCGGCAGCGCCGGTGCGCAGCTGGGCGACCTCAAGGGCCTCGCCGGCGGCGCGGACGTGTCCTCGCTCGCCTCGGGCAGTGCCGGCAATGCCGCAGGCGTGGTCGAGTACTGCGTGAAGAACAACTATCTGGACGGCGGCGCCTCCGGCATCAAGGACAAGCTGATGGGCAAGATGGGTGGCGATTCCGACAAGTCCGATTACGACGATGGCGCCAAGGGCCTGGTCAAGACCAGCGACGGCAAATCGGTCGACATCGGACAGCTCGGTTCGATGAAGAAGTCGATCACCAAAAAGGCCTGCGCGAGCGTGCTCGATCACGCCAAATCGCTGCTTTGACCTAGGACGCTGGACTTTCTTTGGCGGCATCCGCACATTAGGCGAATTCCCACCGGTGCGGAGGCCGCCATGGCGAGCATTTACGACTTCAGTGCGAAGGACATCGATGGCAAGGAGCAGTCGCTCGGCGCCTACAAAGGCAAGGCGATGCTCGTAGTCAACGTCGCCAGCAAATGCGGATTCACGCCGCAGTACAAGGGGTTGGAGGCGCTCTACGAAAAGCTCAAGGACAAGGGCCTCGTGGTGCTCGGCTTTCCCTGCGACCAGTTCGGCCATCAGGAGCCGGGCGACGAGGCAGAGATCAAGAACTTCTGCTCGCTCAACTACGACGTGCAGTTCCCGCTGTTCGCCAAGATCGACGTCAACGGGGCGAACACCGACCCGCTGTACAAATACCTCAAGCACGAGGCCAAGGGTCTGCTCGGCAGCGAGTCGATCAAGTGGAATTTCACCAAGTTTCTCGTCGACAAGCACGGCAAGGTGGTCAAACGCTACGCGCCAACCGACACGCCGGAATCGATCGAGAAGGAAATCGCCGCGGTGCTGTGAGCGCCGCGAAGAGTCCCGCCGTCGCGGCGGACGACCCGAAGCTACAGGGCCCTGTTATCGCAATGAGCAGCCAAGGCAGTGCGTCACTTTCCCGCCAAGACCTGAAAACTCTCTCGCTCGCCGCGCTCGGCGGCGCGCTCGAGTTCTACGATTTCATTCTCTTCGTCTACCTTGCCGAGCAGATCGGCACGCTGTTCTTCCCGGCCTCGACCGCGCCGTGGCTGCGCGAGCTGCAGACCTGGGGCGTGTTCGCCGCGGGCTACTTCGCGCGCCCGCTCGGCGGCGTGATCATGGCGCATTTCGGCGACAAGACCGGGCGCAAGCGCATGTTCACACTGAGCGTGTTCCTCATGGCTGTGCCGACGCTGCTGATCGGTCTGCTGCCGACCTATGCGCAGATCGGCTACCTCGCGCCGATTGCGCTGCTTCTATTGCGCATCGTGCAAGGCGCGGCGGTCGGTGGCGAGGTGCCTGGCGCATGGACCTTCGTCGCCGAGCACGTACCGGCGACGCGTACGGCGTTTGCCTGCGGCACGCTGACCTCGGGTCTGACCCTAGGCATCCTTGCCGGCTCATTGCTTGCCGCTACGCTCAACACCGCGCTCACGCCGGCGCAGATGCTCGACTATGGCTGGCGCATCCCGTTCCTAGTGGGCGGCGTGTTCGGTTTCTTCGCCGTGTTGCTGCGGCGCATGCTGGCCGAGACGCCGGTGTTCGAGGAGTTGCGCCGGCGCCGTGAGCTTTCGCGCGAGCTGCCGCTTGCGGCCGCGCTGCGCGGGCACGGCGGCGCGGTGCTCGCCTGCGTGGCGCTGACCTGGGTGCTGACGGCGGCGATCGTGGTCATGATCCTGATGACGCCGAAGCTGATCCAGAAGCTCGACGGCATCGCGCCGGCGATCGCCTTCACTGCCGACACGATCGCGACCGTGGGCCTCGCGCTCGGCAACCTCGGTTTCGGCCTTGCTGCGGACCGTTTTGGCACCACGCGCGTGTCCGCACTCGGCTGCGCGGTGCTGATCGGTGTCGTCTACGCGTTCTATCTCGGTGTCGCCGCCGCGCCGCAATACCTGTACCCGCTGTCGTTCGTCGCTGGCCTCAGCGTAGGTGTGGTCAGCGTGATCCCGACCCTGCTCGTGCGCGCGTTTCCCGCGCCGGTGCGTTTCACCGGCGTCGCGTTCTCCTACAACCTGGCCTATGCCGTGTTCGGCGGCCTGACCCCAATCTTCATCGGTTGGGTGCTCAAGTTCGATCGGCTCGCACCGGCACACTACGTCGCCGCGCTGTGCCTGCTCGGTATCGCGGTCGTGCTGCTCAACGCGCGTCGGCGCTCGTACGCACCATCTTTCGCATAAGCGCTTCGAGCGCGGCGCCTGGGTCGCCGCAGCGCCCGGTATGCACGGGCGAGGTCTGGATCAGTGCGCTGCGCGGTGCGGTCAGCCAGTCGAAACGCTCACGGCGCGACAGCACGGCGAGCGGACCGGCGCGCTTGCCGCCGGCGCAGATCGCCGGAATCGCGGCGAGATGCTGCGCGATCGTGGCGAGGTCCGCGCCTGGATCGAGCGCGAGCAGTCGTGCTTCATCGAGCTCGATGCGCGCGTCGAGAAAACTTGTGTCCTGACAGGCGAGGATCACGCCCGCATTGAGGAATTCCCCGCGCTCCACGCGCGGCACGACGCGGATGATCGCGTAGTCGTAAGTGGCGTGGCTGCGCTCAGGCTGCATGGGCACGGATTGCCTCCGCAACGAATGCGCGCGGTGTGTCGAGCCGGCGCGTGAGGTATTCGACATAGGCTGCGCGATGTTCGCGCGCAGCCGCGAATGGTGCGCCATCCGCCAGCCACGCACCCGGAATTTGCGCGACGATATCGTTGATCGCCGGCGCGATCGCCGCGCGCATGCTCTCGTCGACTTCGGCGATGCGGCTCGCGAACGGCAACAGCACATGGTTCTTGATCTGCGCGAACGGTCGCGTGCTGCGCGCGCGCCAGTCTTCCCAATCGTGATGGAAGTACAGCGCCGCGCCATGGTCGATCAGGCGCAGCTTGCGGTGCCAGACCAGCATGTTCGCGTTGCGCGCGGTGCGGTCGACGTTGCTGACGTAGGCATCGAACCAGACGATGCGCGAGGCGAGTTCGGCATCGGGTTGCTCGACCAGCGGATCGAAGGTGACCGAGCCCGGCAGGTAGTCGAGAGCGAGGTTGAGGCCGGCGCTCGCGCGGATCAATTCCTGGATCTCGGGATCGGGTTCGGTGCGCGCGAGTTCCGCGTCGAGCTCGACGAAAACGATCTCGGGCACGGCGAGCTCGGCTGCGCGCGCGATCTCGCCGGCGACGAGTTCGGCGATCAGCGCACGCGGACCTTGCCCCGCGCCGCGGAACTTGAGCACGTACAGACCCTGGTCGTCGGCCTCGATGATGGCCGGCAGCGAACCGCCCTCGCGCAGCGGAGTGACATAGCGGGTGGCGGTGACCATGCGCAGTTTCATCGCGCAATGATCGACGATAGCCCCGCCCGGCGTCCATGCTGCGCCGCGCTGGCGCTGCGCCGGGGCGCTCGCCCATAATCCGTCGACGGCCGCAGCAACGGCGGCGGGAATGGGAAATCATGTTCGAACTCAAGCGCACGCCATTCCATGAGCGTACTTCGCGCCTTTCGCTGCCGCAGAACTGGCGGCGCTGGGCCGGCTATATCGTCGCCGGCTCGTACGACCTCGTGCTCGACCGCGAGTACTGGGCGATCCGCGACGCGGCTGCGCTGATCGACATCACGCCGCTGATGAAATACGTCATCGAAGGCCCCGATGCGGCGAAGCTGCTGCACCGCATGACCCCGCGCGACGTGCTCAAGATGGCGGTGGGCCAGGTGTTCTACACGGGCTGGTGCGACGACGACGGCAAGATGCTCGACGACGGTACGATGTCGCGCCTGGCGGAAACGAAATTCCGCCTGACCTCGGCCGAGCCGAGCCTGCGCTGGCTGGCGATGAACGCGGTCGGCATGGACGTGACGATCACCGAGGTCACCGACCAGGTCGCCGCGCTGAGCCTGCAGGGGCCGAAGTCGCGCGCGATCCTCAATCGCGTCTGCGCCAAGCCGCTCGACAAGCTCAAGTTCTTCCGCATGACTGACTCGGCACTGGCCGGCAAGCCGGTGACGATCTCGCGCACCGGCTACACGGGCGACCTCGGCTACGAGATCTGGATGGACGCGGGCGACGCGCTCGCGGTCTGGGACGCGCTGGTCGAGGCCGGCCGCGACTACGGCATCGTGCCCTGCGGCATCCTCGCGATGGACATGGCGCGCGTCGAGGCCGGCCTGTTCATGATCGACGTCGACTACACCGCGGCCAACCACGCCTGGATCAGCGGGCAAAAGTCGACGCCGTTCGAGATGGGCCTGGGCTGGACGGTCGCGCTCGACAAGCCGGGCTATTTCGTTGGCCGCCGCGCGCTCGAGCGCGAACACAAGGAAGGTTCGGCGTGGAAGCTCATCGGCCTCGAAGTCGACTGGCAAGGACTCGAACAGCTCTATGCGCGCGTCGGCTTGCCGCCGCAGATTCCGGGCATGGCGATGCGCGGGAGCCTGCCGGTGATGCATGCCGGCAAGCAGATCGGCTATGCCTCGACGAGTACCTGGTCGCCGGTACTGAAGAAATACATCGCGCTAGCGCACGTGCAGCGCCCGCACTACGAACCCGGCACGCGCCTCGCGATGGAAGTCACGGTTGAGCATCATCGCCTGCATGCGCCGGCGACGGTGGTCAAGTTGCCGTTCTATGAGCCTGAGTGGAAACGTAAATGAATTGCGAAACCGGGGCCGCGGTTCGCAGACAAGCGATCGCGGCAGAGTCGCGTCACGCTTGTCGAATCGGCGATTTGGCCGCCGATTCGTCGGCGCATCCGTGTGCCGAATACTGCACGGATGTTTTGTCGAGAGGGTTTGAATGAGTAGCAATCAATACGACGCGATCGTCATCGGCGCAGGCCACAATGGCCTCGTTGCAGCCGCCTACCTCGCGCGCGCCGGCAAGAAGGTCGTGGTCCTCGAGCGCCGCGAAGTGGTCGGCGGCGCGGCGATGACCGAGGAGATCTTCCCCGGCTATCGCTTCACCGAATTCAGTTACGTGGTCAGCCTGCTGCGGCCGGAGATCATCCGCGATCTCGAATTGCCGAAGCACGGTTTGAAGATCCTGCCGCTGCCGAGCACAGTGACGCCGCTCGACAACGGCGACTACCTCGGCAGCTGGGACGACCACGACCTTACCCGGCAGGAGGTCTATCGCCATTCGCCGAAGGACGCCGAGGCCTACGACGAGTATTCGCGCGTCATGGCGCGCGCGGCGAAGGCGATCAAGCCCATCATCAGCATGGTGCCGCCCGATCCGTCGAGCCTGAGCCCGCGCGATCTGCTCGGCCTGCTCAAGCTAGGCCAGTACGCACGCAGCCTCAGCGAGAAAGAGCTGTACCGCATCGCCAAGCTCGTGACCCAGTCGTCGGCCGACCTGCTCGACGAATGGTTCGAGTTCGATGCGCTCAAGGGCACGAAGTCGGCGAGCGGCATCATCGGCACGTTCCTCGGCCCGCGCTCGCCGGGCACGGCCTACGTGCTGCTGCATCACTACATGGGCGAGATCGACGGCGCGTTTCGCGCATGGGGTTTCGCCAAGAACGGCACCGGCGGTGTCTCCGCTGCGATTGCGCGCTCGGCGCGCGCGCTCGGCGTCGAGATCCGCACGAATGCGCCGGTCGACAAGGTCATCGTCAAGGGCGGCGTCGCGGCCGGCGTCGCGTTGCAGAATGGCGACGAGCTGCAGGCGAAGATCGTGCTGTCCGCGGCCGATCCGAAGCGCACGTTCCTGCAGTTCGTCGACGACAAGCATCTTCCTGGCGAATTCACCGATGCGGTGCGCAGCTTCCGCGTGCGCGGCTCGTCGGGCAAGGTCAACATCGCGCTCAACGCGCTGCCCGATTTCACCTGCCTGCCCGGCGAAGGACCGCTGCACCGCGGCGCGATCTCGATCAGCCCGAGCATCGACTACATCGAGCGTGCCTACGACGAAGCGAAGTACGGCCAGTACTCGAAGAACCCGTACATCGACATGATCATCCCCTCGATGATCGACCGCGACATGGCGCCGCCGGGGCATCACGTGATGTCGTGCTTCGTGCAGTACGCGCCATACGACCTCGAGGGTGGCTGGGACGATGCCAAGCGCGAGGCATTCGGCGAAACCGTGATCTCGACGATCGAGAAGTACGCGCCGAACATCCGCCAGTGCATCGTCGGCAAGCAGGTGATCACGCCGAAGGACATCGAGCGTATCGCCGGCATCACCGGCGGCAACATCTTCCACGGCGAACTGCTGCTGCACCAACTGTTCTTCTTCCGTCCCGCGCCGCAATGGGCCGATTTCCGCACGCCGCTGCCGGGCTATTACTTCGGCGCGGCCGGGGCACACCCGGGCGGCGGCGTCATGGGCGCACCCGGCAAGCTCGCCGCCGAAGCGATACTCAAGGATCGGAAATAATGGCCTACGACGTCATCATCATCGGCGCGGGCCACAACGGATTGGTCGCCGCGAACTATCTGGCCAAGGCCGGCAAGAAGGTGCTCGTGCTCGAACGCCGGAACATTCCCGGCGGCCAGCTTGTCAGCGAATCGCTCGGTGACGGCTTCAACAACGTCGACACGTTGCATGCGAGTGCGCAGCTGCGCCCGGATATCGTCGCCGATCTCGGCTTGCGCATCGAAGCGCCGCGCGCGGGTTCGGCGTACACCTGCCTGCTTGACGGCGGCAAGCGTCTGACCCTCGATGCCGATCCCGCGCGCGCGAGCGCGGCGATCCGCGAATTCTCCGCACGCGACGCCGAGCGCTGGCCCGAGTTCGTCGCCTTCATGGATCGCGCCGCGGCGTTTCTCGATGCCGCCTACCGCACGCCGATGCCGCGTTTGCCGCACTTCGCGCTGCGCGAGGGGTTGCCGCTGGCCGGCCTGCTGTGGAAGCTGCGCCGCCTCGGCGGCCGCGACATGTTCCGCGTCGTGCGCGCGATGTCGATGTCGGCCGAGGAATTCACCGGCGACTGGTTCGAGTCCGAGGCGTTGCGCGCGGCCGTGTCCGCGCTCGCGATCCACGGCGTCACGCTCGGCCCGATGTCGGCGGGTACCGGCTACACGCTGATGCACAACTGGCTCAACCGCGGCGGACTCGCGCATCGCCCGGTTGCGGGCGGTATCGGTACGATCACTGCCGCGCTGGTCGAGACACTGATCGCGCGCGGTGGCGAGGTACGCACGTCGGCCGAAGTGCGCAACGTCATCGTCGAACATCAGCGTGCGCGCGGCGTATGCCTGGCGAGCGGCGAGGAAGTCGGCGCAGATTGCGTGATCTCCGCGGCCGATCCGCGCCGCACGTTCCTGCAGCTCGTCGGCGCCACCGAACTGCCGCCCGAGTTCGTCTGGCAGGCGCAGTCGATCAAGCTGCGTGGCTGCGTGGCAAAGGTGCATGTCGCGACGGACGGCAGGCACGGTTTGCCGGTAGGCACGCTCGCGGTCGCGCCGTCGATCCGCTATCTCGAGCGCGCCTATGACGCGGCCAAGTACGGCGAGATTTCCGCGCAGCCGTATCTTGAAGTCACGACGAGCGGCAGCATCGTCTCGATCCACTTCCAGTTCGCGCCGTATGCGCTGCGGCACGTCGACTGGGAGGCGGCACGCGCCGTCGTCGCGCAGCGCGCGATCGATACGCTCGACGCGCATTACCCCGGTTTCAAGGCAGCGGTCCAGCGCACGCAGGTGGTCACGCCGCGCGATCTCGAATCGAACTACGGCTTGAGCGAGGGCGATCTCAACCACGGCCAGCTCATCCTCGACCAGATATTCTTCATGCGCCCGCTGCCGGGCTGGTCGAAACACGCGACGCCGATCGACGGGCTGTACCTGTGCGGCAGCGGCGTTCACGGCGGCGGTGGCATCAGCGGCGCGAGCGGGCGCAATGCGGCCAGGTCGATTGTCGGAGACTCGCGCTAACAAAGGCTGCGCGGATCGAGATCAATCCGCGCGTGGCCTATCGTCCGCGGCAGAGGCCGCGGGCTTCTGCTTCACATCTTCAACGCACCTTCCACGTCGAGAACCTTGCGCCGTGCGAGGGCGAGATTGGAGCGGGCGCGATCGAGCACCACGTAGAAGAACAGTCCGGCCTTGCTCGCGACCGGGCGGATGATGTGGTACTGCTTGCCGAGCGTGATCAGGATGTCCTCGATTTCATCCTTGAGGTTGAGCGCTTTCATCGTTTTCAATTTCGCGCGCACGACTTCGGTGTTGCCCGCAGCCGCGACCTCGAGATCGACGCCGCTGCCTGCCTGGGCCAGCAGCATCCCGCTGTTGCTGTCGACGAGCGAGACCGCCATCGCGCCGTCGATCGTCATCAGTTCGCTCATCGATTCGTTCAAATTAGCCATTGCGTATCTCCTCTGTTTTGGCATCGTCATTTCGTCGCCGGCAGGCCGATGCGTACCTGCCCGCGTGGTTTCACAACATGTCGAGTCGCCGTGAAAGTTGTTCGCGGCAGGTTCGTACGGCCCACAGCACCTGGCCGAGCGTGACCTTGTTCGTGCAGAGCACGGCGAGGACGAGTTTCTGCTTGTGATGCGGCAGCTCCATGAGCAGGATGCGACTCTTTTCCGCATCGATGACCATGTCGCGGCAAGCTCCGCTCGCGGTTTCCTTGCACATCGCTTCGGCCAGGGCGAGCAGTGAGCTGGTCATCGCCGACAGTTTCGCCGCCGACAAGCCCGGAGTGAGTTTGGCGGCGATCTCGAACCCGTCGACCGTCGAGATGAGCACGCCGGAGATTTCCGGCTGCAAGGTCATCAAAGCGTCGATGTGCGCATGGTAGATCGACGCCTCGGTGCGACTGACGAGCTTGGTTTCCGTGCTCATGGCGTCTCCATGTCGGCGATCGCCGGGACGGCGTGCTGTTCGGCCGCTTCGATCTGATGGAACAGCACGTCGAGCAGCATCAGCACGTCGCCGCGCTCGCGCACATCGACGGACAGGACCGGTGCCGCATAGCCGAGATCGCGCACCGCTGCGTGAAATTCCTCGATGCTCGGCGATGGATGGGTTTGCCAGCGCCCGATGCCGACTACTGCACGCGATTCCGCAAGCGCATCGCCGAAAGCCTGTGCATAGTCACGCAGGTCGCGCAGTGGATCGGGCCGGCTGTTGTCGATGAGGATGATCACGCCGAGCGAGCCCTGGCCGAGGATCTTCCACATGAAGTCGAATCGCGATTGCCCGGGCGTGCCGTACAGGCGCAGCTTGTCGCCGCCGGTCAGCGTGATTTCGCCGTAGTCGAGTGCCGCCGTCGTCGTCGCCTTGGCGTGCCCGCCGCTGTCGTTGTTGGCGACATCGGTGCTGCAGGGTTCGATTTCGCTGACCGCGGCGATGGCCGTGGTCTTGCCCGCGCCCATGCTGCCGGTGAAGATCAATTTGTATTCACGTGGCGACATGGCAATCAAGCGCGCAAACCCAGGGCGGAGCGAATCGTTTTCAGGATCGACGAATAGCGGCGCTGCGGCGCTGCGGCTCGCGCCGGCTCGACCGCCGCGGCGTCGATCAGGATCAGGTCGCACATCGCGCAAGCGTTGACGAAGGCGCGTGCTTCCGACGAGGTGTGATTCGACGCTGCGGCGAGCTGTTCGATCGTGCAGGCACCACGCGACAGCAACGCAGCCATGCGGAAATGGAATGCCTCGTGCGCGAGCCGGCCGAAATCCGGCCAGTGTTTGAGGCTGAACTTTGCCCCTTGCGGCAGGCTGCGGAGCAATGCGCCGTCGCTGCCTTCCAATCCGATTCGCCACAGCAGCGCGTCGAGATCGCGTCGGCTTTCGGTATGGCCGGCGAGGCGCCGGGCCGATTGCTCATCCATGCGATCGATGCGCAACGTACGTGCGCTCGACCATTGCGCCAAATCCGTTTGTGTAAGTGGCGCTGCCGCGTACAACGATCTCGATGCGGGGACGATGAAGACGGTCTTCGCCCCGCAGTTGACGGCGTGCAGGGCCGGCGATTTCGCCTGCATCAATTCGTGCAAGGTATCGGCGACGCTGCGGCTGTCGGCCGCTTCCGCAGCGGCCGGGGCGGCATCGCGGCGAATATGGTCTGTCGAACGGGAGATATCGTTGAGTAACGCGATGAATTCGCTGCTCTTGATCGGTGCGTGCAGCACCTTTGTGCCCGGCAGCGAATCGTCGCCGTCGTGGACCACGGACACGCAGGTCGGGGCAGCGGATTGACCGGCGCGCCGCAGCGCCACGCCTGCGAGATTCGAATTCGGATTGCACAGGGCTACGTCTGCTTCGAAGCCCTCGTAAAATGTCCAGTCGTCGACCGTTTTTGTGCCGATCACCTGGATGAGCGACTTGATCAACAGTTCGTCGCGCAATGGCAAGCCGACAGTGGTCAGTTTTCGCGCTCTGGAAAGCATGGCGAGGCGCGCTAGCCGGCCGTGCGAGGAGAACAAGTCGCCGCGGCGAATGGCGAGCTGCCTGTCGCGATCGCAGTTCCGTACATTTTCGCAGGCCGCACAAGCCCGACCCCAGCGCCAGGGTAGCGAATGCCCATAATTACTTTCCCCTGATTTTAGTTCTTCAATCGCAGATCAAGCGAATTGAAGTGCGTTGTTAAAACGCCGGAAAAGATATTAAGAAGGTCGCAACGAAAAATATGTGACCGTTTCAGCATTGGATCGCGAGGAATGAAATTTTTTTTAAAGTCCCTCCCGCGAAATGCCAATTGATGCGCACATCCGGAGCGCGCCGCGGCGGCAACCCGCGGCGCGCGATCCGACTCTCGACGACTGTTGAGCGCGCGCTGCGATCGTGGCTGCCCTGCCACGAGGCGGGCGACTCGTGGGGCCGTGCATTCGCACGGGCAAAAAAAAGCCCCGCATGAGAGCGGGGCTTTTGATCGGAACCGATTTGGTCAGGCGACTTGAACCTGATCGGCCTGCAGGCCCTTCGGGCCCTGCACGGTCACGAAGGTGACCTTCTGGCCTTCCTGCAGGGTCTTGAAACCCGAACCCTGGATCGAACGGAAGTGGACGAACAGGTCCGCGCCGCTTTCCGGGGTGATGAAGCCAAAGCCCTTAGCGTCGTTGAACCATTTCACGGTGCCGGTCTGACGGTCAGCCATGTTTAACTCCTTGCAAAGATGAGTGAAAGAAAAATCGCGACTTCGGGAGACCCGAAACCGAGACTGTGATTGCGAAAGGAGAACACGGGCGAAACGTGAAGCGGTTCGTTGGATCGACCCAACGGCCACGGTGCACTGTGACCTTTGCAAAACGCAGTGCGTGCACAATACAGGCAAATTAACGGAAAAGCCACACCGGACGCTGCGCAAGCAGTGCGTCACCTGTCACAATCGGGGTCAAATCGCAGGGGGATTGATGAAATACGGGTCGATATGGATGCTATTGCTCGCCGTCCTCGTCACCGCGGGGTGCGCGGGCATGGCGCAGAAAATTCCGCGTGCGCAGGCGCAGCGGGAGGTCGAGGCGACCGAACGCGCGTTCGCGAAAACCATGGCCGATCGCGACCACGCGGCCTTCGCGGGCTTCCTCGGAGAGGATGCGATCTTCTTCGGCGGCAAGGAGCCGCTGCGCGGCAAGGCCCAGGTCGCGGCGGGCTGGAAGAAGTATTTCGAGAAGTCCGCCGCCCCGTTCTCTTGGGAGCCGGCCCAGGTCGAGGTACTCGATTCGGGCCTGCTCGCGCTGAGCACGGGTCCGGTGCGGGGTGCCGACGGCAAGATCATCGCCACGTTCAATTCGATCTGGCAGCGCCAGCCGTCCGGTGTGTGGCGTATCGTGTTCGACAAAGGCAGCGAGGTGTGTGGCGATGGCAAGTAATGCGGCGCTGGTCGAAACCGGCGAAGTTGCGGTGAACTCCAAATGGCGTGTGCTGTTCGCGAGCCTGATCGGCACGACGATCGAGTTCTTCGATTTCTACATCTTCGCCACGGCTGCGGTACTCGTGTTCCCGAAGCTGTTCTTCCCTGCTGGCGACCCGACCTCGGCGCAGCTGCAGTCGTTCGCGACGTTCGCCGTCGCCTTCTTCGCACGCCCGGTCGGTTCGGCCGTGTTCGGCCATTTTGGCGACCGTGTCGGACGCAAGGCGACTCTCGTCGCCGCGCTGCTGACGATGGGCGTGTCGACCGTGATCATCGGCCTGTTGCCGACCTATGCCGCAATCGGTGTCGCCGCGCCGTTGCTGCTCGTGCTCTGCCGTTTCGGCCAGGGCCTCGGCCTCGGTGGCGAGTGGGGCGGTGCGGTGCTGCTCGCGACCGAGAACGCGCCGCCGGGCAAGCGCGCGTGGTACGGCATGTTTCCGCAGCTCGGTGCACCGATCGGCTTTGTCTGCTCGGCCGGAATTTTCCTCGTTCTGACCGCGACGATGAACGATGCGCAATTCTTCGCCTGGGGCTGGCGCGTGCCGTTCCTGCTTTCCTCGCTGCTTGTCCTGGTCGGCCTGTACGTGCGCCTGCGCCTGAACGAGACGCCGGCATTCCTGCGCGCGATCGAGCAGAACGAGCGCGTCGCCGTGCCGATCGGCGCGGTGCTCTCGCGCCATGCGCTGATCCTCGTGATCGCGACGTTCGTCTGCCTGGCGACCTTCGTGCTGTTCTATTTGATGACGGTGTTTTCGTTGAGCTGGGGCACGGGGCCGCTGGCCTATCCGCGCGGCCAGTTCCTGGTCATGCAGATCCTCGCCATGCTCGCGTTCGCCGTGGCCATCCCGCTGTCGGCCGTGATTGCCGACAAGCGCGGTCGGCGCGCGATGCTGATCGTCGCGACGATCGCGATCCTGGCTTTTGGACTGCTGTTCGGGCCGATGTTCGTCAAGGATCAACCGATGCTCGTGCTGGTTTTCCTCGCCGTCGGACTGTTCCTCATGGGCTTGACCTACGGTCCGCTCGGCACGGCGATGGCCGAGCTGTTCCCGACCGCGGTGCGCTACACCGGCGCCTCGCTCGCGTTCAATCTCGCAGGCATCCTCGGTGCCTCGCTCGCGCCGTACTTCGCGACCTCGCTGGCGCGCGACTACGGCATCGCCGCAGTGGGCTGGTATCTGGCCGGTGCGGCGTTGTTGACCTTGCTCGCCCTGCTTGCGATCAGGCCGGGTCAGGTCCACGACTGAGCCGCGAAAGCCCTCTCTCCGCCGGCTCTATCGTTGAGGGGGAGGGTTGGCTGAAGGCGCTCCCTTCAATGGCAGCAGGTTGCGCAGCTCGTCCTTCTCGACAGCAGTGATCGAACTGTCGGCCTGCTTCTTCATCAGATCTTCCACGCGCTGCTGCATGGTCTGCCGATCGAGCTGTTTGAGCGCGTCGAAGAACTCCGCGCGCCAGGCGTCTTCGCCGCCGGGGAACTCCATCACCGCGAGTTTTTGCAGCGCGCGACCTTCCTCGCGTTCGGCGTAGAGATCGACGATCGCAGCCGTGGAAATCTCCCGCCGCTCGCGGCACAGCGCGATCATTTCGACGAGCAGCGCGATGCCGGGCAGGCGCAGCGCGGAGAACGTATGCGGTGGCTCGATCGCGGCGGCGAAGCCGGGATTCTGCAGCAGCAGGGCAACGGCGATGCGCACGAGCGAGCGCTCCTGCGGCCGCGTCGGTTTGCGCGGCGTGTCGCTCACGGGCGCTTCGATGCGCAGCGTCACATTCGCGCGCCGGTCGAGCTCGGCCAGCATCAGGTCGCGGAACGCGCCATCGGGAATCTGAGTCAGCAGCGGCCGCGCGCGTTCGGCGAGGCGCGCCTTGCCGTCGAGGCTGGCCAGATTCACGTCGCTGCTCAAGTTCGCGAAGAAGAATTCGGACAGCGGTGTCGCCGATTTCAATCTTTCCTCGAAACCGCCTCGTCCTTCGCTGCGCACGAGCGAATCGGGGTCCTCGCCTTCGGGCAGGAACAGGAAGAACGCCTGGCGCCCGTCGCGCATGCGCGGCAGCACCGACTCGACCGCCTTCCACGCCGCGCCGCGACCCGCACGGTCGCCGTCGAAGCAGAAGTATACATCTGCACAATTTCGAAAAAGCAGTTCGGCATGATCGCGCGTGGTCGCGGTGCCGAGCGTGGCGACGGCCTGGGTCACGCCGTGCTGGAACAGCGCGATCACGTCCATGTAGCCTTCGACCACGATCAGGCGCGGAATCTTCGCGTGCGCCTGACGCACCTGCCAGAGCGCAAACAGTTGCTGGCCCTTGTGGAACAGCGTCGTCTCGGGTGAGTTGAGGTACTTCGGGCCGGAGTCTTCGGTTTTCTCGAGGATGCGTCCGCCGAACGCGATCGTGCGCCCGCGCCGGTCGGCGATCGGGAACATCACCCGGTTGCGGAAATATTCGTACTTGCCGCGCTCGCCGCTTTTGACCAGGCCGCTTTTTTCGAGCAGCGCCATGCGCTGCGCGGAAGTGCCGAGCGCGGTTTTCAGCGCATCCCACTGATCGGGCGCGTAGCCGAGGCCGAAGCGGCTGATCGTCTCCGCGTCGAGTCCGCGCGATTCGAAATAGGCGCGCGCCTTGTCGCTTTTCGCCAGCTCGCGCTGATAGAACTTCGCTGCCGCATCGAGCAGTGTGTACAGGTCGGTCGAATCCTCGACCAGGCGTGCGCCGCCGCCCTCGTACGGCACCTTGAGGCCGACGCGTGCGGCGAGTTCTTCGACCGCGTCGGGAAACTCCATGCGGTCGTAGTTCATCAAAAAGCCGATCGCGCTGCCGTGCGCGCCGCAGCCGAAGCAGTGATAGAACTGCTTGGCCGGGCTCACTGTGAACGACGGCGAGCGCTCGTCGTGGAACGGGCAGCGCGCGCTCCAGTCGCGCCCGGCCTTGCGCAGCGGCACGCGCTGCTCGATCACCTCGACGATGTCGATGCGCGCGAGCAGTTCGTCGATGAATTGGGCGGGGATGCGGCCGGACATGGACCGCCATTTTAGCGTGTACGGATGTCCGCCAAGGTTATTTGCACAGATGTCGCAGCAACTCGAAGCCTTTGCTCCAGCGGCCGAGGCCGCTCAGAGCATTGATATGCCCTGCCGCGCCGATAGCGACCAGCTCGCTGCCCCAGGCGGTCGCGCAATCACGCGCATAGCCGAGGTCGGCGTACGGATCGTCGCTGCTGGCGACAATGAGGCTTCTGAACGGCAGCGGTAGCATCGGCGGACGCGCAAAGCCGATCGCTGCCGAAGGAAATTCCGGAGCCGCGGGATCGGGCACCGCGACCAGCAATGCCGCCTTGATGCGCTGGTGCGTGCTTGCCGCCCAGTGTGCAACGAGCAGGCAGCCCAGGCTGTGCGCGACCAGCACGGTCTCGGGTCCGATTTGCGCGACCGCATCTTCGGGGCGCGCCCGCCAATCCTTGCAGACCGGACGCGTCCAGTCGTCTTGCGCGACGCGCCGGAACGAGGGGTTTTCTGCTTCCCACCGGCTTTGCCAATGCATCGGTCCCGAGTCGCCGCAGCCCGGCAGCATTAGAATTTTCGCGCCCGCCTCAAAGCGGCCCATATCCGCGTCTGAGACTATTTCCGCACAACCTTTGCGGCCGGTCTGTGCAGGGTGGCGTCGATGTTCTCGAGGAACGTGCGTTCCTCGCGCACGATGAAGCGGCGTTCGCTTGAAAACAGAAAGTTCCCGCGCGCGTCCGGATCGGCGCGCAGGCGTGCGCGATACGCCTCGTAAGCGGCAAGACTTTCACACGAGATCAACCCCCAGCCGATATCGTTGGTGCCTTCGCACGGCGTGAAGTAGCCGACCAGATCTCCTCCGCAACGCGGGATGATCGTGGACCATTTCTCGGCATATTCGGCGAACGCCGCGCGCTGGAATGGATCGATCTGGTAGCGGATGAAACAGGTGATGCTCATGCCGGCTTCCTTATGCTGAAGTTGGATTCAACATAACGTTGCTGAACCGGAAAGGGTTCGATTCGCATCGAACCATGACGGCGTGTCTTGTGGCAGCATCGTGGCATGAGCGAAGAACCCGACATCGCCGCCATTGCCGCGCTGATCGGCGAACCGGCGCGCGCGAAATTGCTCATGGCCCTGATGGGTGGCCAGGCTCTCACCGCGACGGAGCTGGCGAATGCCGGCGGCGTGACCAAGCAGACCGCGAGTTCGCATCTGCGCCGGCTGTGCGACGCGCAGTTGCTCAGCGTCGAGGCTCAGGGGCGCCATCGCTACTTCCGGCTCGCCGACCGCATGGTGGCTCAGCTTCTGGAGAGTCTGTTCGACGTTTCGACGCGATTGGCCGCACCCTCGCCGCCGCGTTTCGGTCCGCGCGATCCGGCATTGCGCCGGGCGCGAGTCTGCTACGACCATCTGGCTGGCGATCTCGCCGTGGAGTTGTTCGAACAGGTTGCGCCGCGTTGCTTCGTCGAGCCGCAACACGGCTTGCAGCTCAATGCGCGAGGCCTCCGTTTCTTCCGCGACTTCGGCATCGACGTGGACGCGCTGTCGGCGCAGAAGCGCCCGCTGTGCCGCACCTGCCTGGACTGGAGCGCGCGCCGGCATCACCTCGCCGGATCGCTTGGCGCGGCGTTATTGGATCGGTTCTTTGTCCTTGGCTGGGCGCGCCGCGTGCGGCGGTCGCGCGCGGTGCTTTTCACGGCGCAGGGTGAGTTCGAACTGCGCCGGCAGTTTCGCCTGACCGGCTGAGTTCAGCCGAGCGCCGCCAGTTTGGCCTTGACCAGCTCCGACAACTTGCCCATGTCGGTGCGGCCCGCGACCTTGGGCTTGACCAGGCCCATGACCTTGCCCATGTCCTTGGCGCTGGTGGCGCCCGCTTCGGTGATCGCGGTGGCGATGGCCGCGTCGACTTCCGCGGCGCTGAGCTGCGCCGGCAGATAGTGTTGGATCACCCCGACCTCGAACTTTTCCTTGTCGGCGAGATCGTGGCGCGCAGCCGCCTCGAACTGGGTGATCGAATCGCGGCGCTGCTTGAGCATCTTCTCGAGCACGCCGAGCACGGCTGCGTCGTCGAGCATGATGCGCTCGTCGACTTCGCGCTGCTTGATCGCGGCGTTGATCAGACGGATGACTTCCAGGCGCGTGCGGTCGCCCGACTTCATCGCGGTCTTCATGTCTTCGGTCAGTTGTTGCTTGAGGCTCATACTTCTTTTCTCGGAGAAGTGCGGCCAGGGACGGCCGCTGCGTGATCTTTGCGTTTACGGATGAACGCACAAATAAAACAAACGGCCGGTACGCTTGCGCGACCGGCCGCCTTGAAAGACGCTTGCGGTGTCGTCAGATCAGTACAGACGACGGCGCTTGGTCACGTCGCGCGACACGCGGCGCAGGTGACGCTTGACGGCCGCGGCGGCCTTGCGCTTGCGCTCCTGGGTCGGCTTCTCGTAGAACTCGCGCTTGCGGGTCTCGGCGAGGACGCCGGCCTTTTCGCAGGTGCGCTTGAAACGACGCAGGGCGAACTCGAAAGGCTCGTTTTCGCGAACTTTGACGGAAGGCATGCAAACTCCAAAAAACAGTAACGGTTGCCCGACTCCGGGCGGTGAGCCGTGTATTCTAGCGCCATGACCCATTCGATTGCAAATACTCCCCACCCCGAAACCGCGGGGGCCGGTCCAGTGCTCGGCGTCGAAACCTCGTGCGACGAAACCGGCGTGGCCGTGTACGACTTGGCGAGGGGCCTCCTCGCACATACGCTCTACAGCCAGATCAAGATGCATGCTGACTACGGCGGCGTCGTGCCCGAGCTGGCCAGCCGCGACCACGTGCGCAAGCTGCTGCCGCTGATCCGCGAAACCCTGCGCAAGGCCGGCATGACCACGCGCGACCTCGGCGGCGTCGCCTACACGGCCGGCCCCGGTCTGGTCGGCGCGCTGCTGGTCGGCGCCGCCTGCGCGCGCGCGCTGGCCTGGGCGCTCGACGTTCCGGCGATCGGCGTGCACCACATGGAAGGGCATCTGCTCGCGCCGATGCTCGAAGCCGACCCGCCGCAACCGCCGTACGTGGCCCTGCTCGTCTCGGGCGGCCATTCGATGCTGATCGAGGTGAGTGGGATCGGCTGCTACCGCCTGCTTGGCGACACGCTCGACGATGCCGCCGGCGAGGCTTTCGACAAGACTGCCAAATTGATGGGCCTGCCATATCCGGGCGGCCCGGCCCTGGCCAAGCTGGCCGAGTCGGGTGCGGCGGGAAGATTCAAATTCTCGCGGCCGATGACCGACCGGCCCGGGCTCGATTTCAGCTTTTCCGGGCTGAAGACCCAGGTGTTGCTTGCCTATCAGGCGAATGCGGGCGAGCCCGGCGTGAAGGCCGATATCGCGCGCGGCTTCGAGGAAGCGATCGTCGACACGCTCGCGATCAAATGCCGCCGCGCGCTGGCGCAGACCGGCGCGCGCCGGCTCGTCATTGCCGGCGGCGTCGGTGCGAACAAGCACCTGCGCGCGCAGCTGGCCGAGGCGGCCGAGCGCGAAGGCTTCCGCGTCTATTTTCCGCGCCCCGAGTTCTGCACCGACAACGGCGCGATGATCGCACTCGCCGGCGCGTTGCGTTTGCAGGCGGGACTGCACGAAGACGCGGCAATCAAAGTAGCGCCGCGTTGGGACCTGGAAAGTCTCGCGGCGGTATAGAATCCAAGGCCAAGGATAAATTGAATGCCGGCTGCGCCGGCATGACTACACCAAGTATGTCGGATACAGTTTTCATCGAAGACCTGCGTATCGAAACCGTCATCGGCATCTACGACTGGGAGCGCAAGATCCGTCAGGTCGTTGCCCTCGACCTGGAAATGGCCTTCGACAATCGCAAGCCGGCGGCGAGCGATCGCATCGAGGACACGCTCGACTACAAGGCCGTGTCGAAACGCCTGATCGCGTTCGTCGAAGGCTCGCACTTCGAGCTCGTGGAAACCTTGGCCGAGCGCTGTGCCGACATCGTGTTGAGCGAATTCAAGGTGCCGTGGCTGCGCCTGAAGCTGGCCAAGCCCGGCGCGGTGCGTGGCTCGAAATCGGTCGGCGTTGTGATCGAACGCGGGACCAAGTCCGCTGCATGAGCCGCGCTTATTTGAGCTTCGGCTCGAACCTCGAACCGGAAAAACATCTGCGCGCGGCGCTCGCCGAGTTGCGGGCTAAGTTCGGCGCGATCGTCGTCTCGCCGGTCTATCGCTGCAAGGCGGTCGGTTTCGACGGGCCCGATTTTCTCAATCTCGCGGTCGCGATCGACACCGATCTTTCGCCACAAGCGCTGAACGACTGGCTGCACGCGCTCGAAGATCGCCACGGCCGCCGCCGTGACGTGCCGCGCTTCTCCAGCCGTACGCTCGATATCGACATCGTGCTCTACGACGATCTGGTGATGACCGGCGAAGGCCACCTCGAATTGCCGCGGCCCGAACTCAAGCACGCTTTCGTGCTCAAGCCGCTGGCAGATATCGCACCGCAGGCAGTGCATCCGCTCTCGCGCAAGGCCATGGCGCAACTGTGGGCCGAGCATGGGCCGGTCGCCGACGAATCGATGCGGCAGGTCGAGCTGTAGCCGCTAAGTGTGACTTCCAGCGCTTACCCATGCCGCAGGCGATGTTGGATAATCCGCGTCGACCAAACCGGGGAGTCGCGCAATGTTCGAAAAGATTTCGCGCAGTTGGACTTTGGTAAAAGCCAGCGCCGCCGTGCTGCAGGAAGACAGGAAGTTGCTCGTCTACCCCGCGCTCTCGGCATTGTGCACCGTGATCGTCGCGGCGAGTTTCCTCGTGCCGGCCGCGTTCGCCGGCGTCTTCACGCACCAGATGAGCGGACATTTCACGCCGGGGCGCATCGTCCTGCTGTTCGCGTTCTACCTGGTCCAGTACTTCATCATCATCTTTTTCAACTCGGCATTGGTGGCCGCGGCGCTGATCCGCCTGCGCGGCGGCGAGCCGACACTGGCTGACGGATTCAACGCGGCCAAGGCGCGTCTGCCGGCGATCCTCGGCTATGCCGCGATTTCGGCCACGGTCGGCATGGTGCTGCGCTCGCTGCAGGAACGCGCCGGTTTTCTCGGCCGCTGGGTCGTTGGCCTGATCGGTCTGGCCTGGTCGCTGGCGACATTTCTCGTCGTGCCGATTCTGGTCAACAGTGATGTCGGCCCGGTCGACGCGATCAAGCGCAGCGTCGAGTTGCTCAAGCGCACCTGGGGCGAAAACCTGATCGGCAACGCGGGCATCGGCGTCGTATTCGGTCTGTTGAGCGTCGTCGTGATCCTGCTCGGCGTCTTCCTCGTCATCCCGGCGATCGGCTCGCATTCGGCCGTGGCCATCGGTGTCGTGATCGCATTGCTCGTGCTCACGGTCATCCTGCTCGCACTCGTCCAGACCGCGCTGCAAGGCATTTACGCCGCCGCGATCTATCGCTATGCAGAGGAGGGCGCGAGCAGCCCCGGGTTCGATCGCGTACTGATCGCGGATGCATTCCAGCCGAAGTAGGACAACGCGGCTAAATGACCAGTTCGCGACCGCCGTCGACGCTCAATATCTGTCCCGTCGTGAATTTTGCGTCGCGCAGCAGGAACAGCACCGCGGCGGCGACATCCTCGGGCGTGCCCGTACGCGCCAACGGTGTGCGCGCGATCAAGTCGGCTTGGTCGGTGTAAGCCTTGCCCGATTCGGGCCAGAGGATCGCGCCCGGCGCGACCGCATTCACGCGCACCTCGGGTGCGAGTTCACGCGCGAGTGATCGCGTCATCGCCACGAGCGCGGCTTTGGCCATGGAATAAACCGGGTGGCGCGCGAGCGGGTGTTGCGCATAGATGTCGGCGATGCTGACGATGCTGCCATGCGTTTTCTTCAGATGCGGCGCGGCTGCCTGGGCGAGAAAAAACGGCGCTTGCGCATTGCTCGCGAACAGCTCGTTCCATTGCTGCGCGGTGACTGTGCCGATCGGCGTCGGATAGAACGCCGAGGCGTTGTTGACGAGGCCGTCGAGGCGACCGTAGCACGCGATGCAGTCGTCGATGAGCCTCGGCAGGTGTTCGATGTCGGCCAGTTCCGCCGACACGGCGAGCGTACTGTGCGCGCGCTGCGCTTCGAGTTCGCCGATCAGCGCGTCCATCTCGCCGCGCGAGCGGCGATAGTGCAGAGCGAGATCGCAGCCTGCCGCGTGCAGCGTGCGCGCGATCGTGGCGCCGACGCGTTTGGCGGCGCCGGTGATCAGCACGACTTTGCGCGTACCCGCGTTCGTTTCCATTCGCTCATCCTCACCGCGCGCGCTATGCTGCGCGCCGTTTCCGATTCTTCCACAACGCACGCATGCGCGTCGAATTACCCGAACCCTCCGCCGAAGAGCGCGCACACAGCGAACAGCTCGCGGCGCTGATCCGCGCGGAAATCGCGAAGGCAGGCGGCGCCCTCGACTTCGCGCGCTACATGGAACTCGCGCTGTACGCGCCGGGACTCGGCTATTACAGCGCCGGCACGACCAAGTTCGGCGCCGCGGGCGATTTCGTCACCGCGCCGGAACTCGGTTTCGTATTCGCGCGTTGCCTGGCGCGTGCGCTGGCGCCCGAACTCGCCGACGGCGGCGACATCTTCGAGCTCGGCCCCGGCAGCGGCACCCTTGCTGTGGAATTGCTACTCGAACTCGAGCGCCTCGGTGCATTGCCGGCGCGCTACCGCCTGCTCGAACGCAGCGCCGACCTGCGCGCACGCCAGCGCGACATCTTGAGTGCGCGTTGCGCGCATCTGCTCGATCGCATCGAATGGCTCGACGCGCCGCCAGCGACGCCATGGCGTGGCGCGCTCGTCGCCAACGAAGTGATCGACGCGTTGCCGGTGCGCGCATTTGCGTTGCGCGACGCGGGACTGTTCGCGCGAACCGTCGGTATCGATGCGCAAGAACGTCTCGTCTGGAGCGAGATCCCTGCCGATGCCAAGTTGCAGGCCGCGGTCGAAAGCGCACTCGGCGAGAGCCTGGCGCACCTGCCACGACCGTATCTCTCCGAAATCTGTCCGCTGCTCGATCCGTGGCTGGGCGAAGTGACGCGCACCCTTGAGCACGGCAGCGCCTGGTTCATCGACTATGGCTACGCGCACGGCGAGTACTACGCTCCCGCACGTCGCGCCGGCACCTTGCGTTGCCACTACCGCCATCGCGTGCACGACGATCCATTGATCCTGCCGGGCCTGCAGGACCTCACCGCCTGGGTCGATTTCGATGCGCTCGCGCGCGCGGCGGCCGGATTGCGCGTCGCCGAGCACGCGACGCAGGCGCAGTTCCTGATCGCGAACGGCGTCGATGAAGTGTTCGCGCAGAGTTACGCCGAAGCGACCGACGAAGCCGCGCGCTATGCGCTGGCGCAACAGGTCAAGCGCCTGACCCTGCCTGGCGAGATGGGCGAGAAGTTTCGCGTGATGGTGCTGCGGCGTTAAGGAACCTGTGCACAGGCTGCTGCGCTCGACATTTCGCGCGCCGGCGGTGCGCGGAATCCTCGTGTACTTCTATGTACACTGCGGTTCCTGCGCTCCGGCGGCACGCGAACTGTCTTCGCTCGCGACGCTTGTGCAAGGTTCCTTAAAGCGTCGCGATCGCATCGATGCGCGCCTTGCGCATCGCTTCGCCGATCGCCGGGCCGTGCAGGCCTCGCTCGACGAATTCCCTGGCGCTGATTGCACTCGCCGCGACAAACGCGCGGCGCAGATAGTCGGCCTGCGGATAGGCGGATTCGCTCTGACCCAGGCGCCCGCGCTTGTCGGCTTCGCAGACGATCAAGAATGATTCGATACGCTCGGGGCGACGGAATGCGTCGAGCTGCTCGAACAGGCCAAGCACGGTTGCGGGCTTGAGTTCGAGCGCGGTGTGGGCGAGCAGGTGCAGCTTGCAAACGAGCTGCGCGAGCGCGGCGTATTCGGCGGGAACCTTGTAGCGCGTGCTTACGGCTTCCACCGGCGCGAGGCCGCGATGCTCGTGGCCGATATGTTTGGGTAGCATGTCCTTAGGCGTCAACGCCTTGCCGAGATCGTGCACGAGCGCGCTGTAACCGATCAGCGCGTCGCCCGGAGCGAGCCGCGCGGCCATGTCGACGACCATCTCGGTGTGGATGCCGCTGTCGATTTCCGGATGGAACTCGGCGCGTTGCGGCACGCCGTAAAGCGCATCGATCTCGGGAAACAGCACGCGCAAAGCGCCGCATTCGCGCAAGGCGCGCAGGAATGCGCCCGGTGTTTTCTCGGTCAGCGCTTTCTGCGTCTCGGCCCAGACGCGTTCGGGCACGAGGTGATCGACCTCGCCGTCGGCGACCATGCCGCGCATCAGCGCCAGCGTTTCCTCGGCGATGCGGAAGCCGCGGTCGGCATAGCGCGCGGCGAAGCGCGCCACGCGCAGCACGCGCACTGGATCCTCGGCGAACGCGGGCGAGACGTGGCGCAGGATTTTCGCCTCGAGATCGCGTGCGCCGCCGAACGGATCGATCAGTGCGCCGTCTTCTTCTTCCGCGATCGCATTGATCGTCAGGTCGCGGCGACGCAGGTCGTCTTCGAGCGTCACGCTGGGGTCGGTGTGGAAGGCGAACGCGTGGTAGCCGCGCCCGGTCTTGCGCTCGGTGCGCGCGAGTGCATATTCCTCGTGCGTCTGCGGATGCAGGAACACGGGGAAGTCCTTGCCGACCGGCCTGTATCCCGCGCGCAGCATCTCCTCGGGCATGGCGCCGACGACGACGTAGTCGCGATCCTTGACCGCGATGCCGAGCAGGCGATCGCGCACGGCGCCGCCGACGAGATAGGTCTTCATGCGCGCATTATGCCGCGCAGATGCGCCAAGCTTCAGCTTCCCGTTTCAAGGGAAGGACTTATTGCGCTTTCTCTCGTGCCGACGCTGGAGCGGGCGGTGGTGCGGCGGCAGTTTCCGCGACGGCAGTTTTCGCTGCCTGACATGACACCGCCTTGCGTACAGCCTTCTCGCCGGGTGGCTCATAAGCCTGGCCGATGCGCGGCAGGCGCGAGGAGATCGGCAGGGTCGAACCGTTGAGGCGCCAGTCGTAGATCACGCTGAAGGCGAGCACGCGCGAGACGTATTCGCGCGTCTCCTTGTACGGAATCGTCTCGATGAAGAAGTCGGGGTCGAGCGTGTCGCGCGCGGCGACCCATTTGTCGACTGCGCCCGGCCCGGCATTGTAGGCAGCGCTGCCTAGCCACGGGCTGCCGTCGAAGCGCGCGGCCACCTTGCCGAGGTAGAGCGTGCCGAGCTTGATGTTGGTATCCGGATCGAACAAATCGTTCGCGCCGGAGTACGACACGCCCTCTGCCGCAGCGAGTTGCTTGGCGGTGCCGGGTAGGAGCTGCATCAGGCCGTAGGCGTTCGCACCGGAGCGCGCGTCGGAGGTCCACGCGCTTTCGGCACGGATGATCGCGTAGGCCCAGGCTGCCTCGACGCCGCCGTCCTTCGCATCGCGCAAGATTTGTTCCCTGCGGGCGAGCGGAAAGCGCAGCGTGTACAGGCGCATGTCATCACCCTGGTTGAAGGCGTACACGGCGCGATCGATCCAGCCCTCCTTCGCGGCGACGGCGATCGCCTGGCGGCGCTGACCGGCATCGAGTCCGTTCTGGGCGAAGTCCCACTCGCGCCGCGCTTCGCTCAAGCGGTCGATGGCGAAGAATTCGAACGCGCGCGCGAGGTTCTTGTCCTTGCGCAGCGCGGTTTCGGCGGATTTATCCGCAGCCAGGTCGGCGCTGCAGATCGTGTAGCCGGCATCGATCTGGTCGGCGGCGAGGAAGCCGAAGAAATTCGCCTCGGCCGCGAGCGTACGGAACAGTGCGCTCGCCTCGTCCTTGCGCCCGAGTTTGGCGAGCACGCGGCCGCGCAGGTAGCGCCAGCGCGAGTCGTCGCGCTGCGTTTGAGACATGATGTCGAGCGCGGCCAGTGTCGCCTTGAAGTCGCCCGCAGCAAGCGCCGAGCGCACGCGCCACTCGCGCGTCGCGTCGTCGGCGAGGTCGGCCGGCAACGCGGTCAGGCGTGCGAGCGCGTCGGGCGAATAGCTCGATGCGCGGTACAGCGCGATCGCGCGCAGCGCGCGGCCTTGTTGGTCCTTGTCGAAATGAAATCGGGCGCGCACCTCGTCCCATTTCGCCGCGGCTGCATCTGCGTCGCGTCTGGCGAGGCGCTCGATGGCAATGGCAATCGCATCACGCGAGCGCGGCGCATCGGGCCAAGTGTTCGCCTGCTTGAGCGCGGCCGCCGGGTCGCGCAGCGCGAGTGCTATGTGTTCGGCCGCGATCTTGTCGGCGCCGCTGAGCTGTGTCGCCAGCGCGGCGACGACACCGGCATGCGCGGCTTTGGCCGAGGCGAGGTCGATGCGCTGCCAGATCAGCGCCGGCGTCAGCTTACCCTGGCTGCGCGCCCAGCTCGCGGCGGCGTCGCAGGCGTCGGGCAGGTCGTTTGCGCTGAGCCAGATCGACTGGAAATCTTCGGCGAAGTCGATCTTCTGGCCGAGCGCGAGTTTTGCCTGCAACGCGTTGCAACGCTGCTCGCGATTTTTCGTGCCGTCGTCGTAGAGCGCGAGATAGCTCTTCCAGTCCTGTCGTTTTGCGAGCTCCGGCAGAAACGCTTCGCGCAACAGCGTCGCCGGCAGCGAATTCGGCCAGGCCTTGACGAAGGCCTCGGCCTCTTCCGGCTTCGCTTCCTTGATCCGGCGCTGCAGCGAGGCGAGACCGAGATACGGATACAGCGGATAGGTTTCCAGGCCCGAAGCAAGCCGGGCCCAGCTGCCGGTCGGATCGCGTTTGGCCAGCTCCCACACGGCCGGAAACTGTTCACGCTGGCGCGTGAGTTCCGCGGTGTCGGCTTGTGCGGCCGCGGCGGTGAGAAGGCAGCAAGCCAGTGCGGCGCGGGCAAACATTTTCATCTTACGTTCGAATCAGTTGGCGACGGGTGGAGGCAGACGCAGCGGCGCCGGCAGGCGGATCTCGGCGGCGATCGGCAGGTGGTCCGACACAGCGTGTGGCAAAGTATACAATTGCTCTATTTCCATTTTTTCCGAAACGAGAATGTGATCGATCGCGCGGCGCGGGCGCCAGCTCGGAAACGTCGGCGGTGGCGTGCCGTGCGCCGGCGTCAGGCCGGTGCGGCGCAATAGCTGGACCATGCCCGGGCTGTCGAGCGCGCAATTGAAATCGCCCATCAACACCGCGTGCGGACTCGACCAGATCAGGTCGGCGATGAAATTGAGCTGGCGCATGCGCGCCTGCGGCCCGAGCGAGAGATGGACGACGACGACGATGAGCTCCTCGCCGTCGAGATCGAAGCGCGCCCACATCGCGCCACGGCCGGGGATGCGGCTCGGCAGGGCATAGTCGCGCACCTCGACCGGCTTGAGCCGTGTGAGCAGGCCGTTGCTCGACGCGGCGAACTGCGCGATCTTGCGGTTCGGCTGGTGGCTCCAGTACGGAAAGCCCGCGCGTTCTGAGAGATACTCGGTCTGGTTGAGGAAGCCGGAGCGCAGCGAGCCGGCGTCGGCTTCCTGCAGGCCGACGATGTCGAATCCGGCGAGCAGGCGGGCGAGGCGGTCGAGGTTCTCTCGCTTGCTGCGCATCGGCAGCACCTGTTTCCAGCCCTCGGTGACGTAGTGCCGGTACTTGCGCACACTGCCCCCGGCAAGGATGTTGCAACTCAGCAGCCGCAGGAGCGAGCCTGCGGCGGATTTGTCGGGGTGATTTGCGCTGGCGGCGGACACTCCGCGAGCCTACGGCGCGCGGATGACGATCGCAAGCTCGGGTCATGCGCGCGCGATCATTTCTTCGCGGCGGATTCCTTGTTGACCAGCATCAGCGCAATCTCGAGCGCCTCGCTCGGCCCGATCTTCTTTTCGGCAGTCAGCTCGACGCGGTACTTGCCGTTGATCACGAGCGTCGGTGTCGAGCCAATGCCGTACGCCTTGACCAGATTGCTGCCGTTGGCGATCTGGCTGTCGGTGACGAACGAGTTCGCGGTGGCGAGGAACGACTTCGGATCGACGCCGTACTTGGCGTAGAAGTCGTTCGCGAGCGCATCGATCGAGAACAGCTGCTGATGCTGGGTATGCAGCGCTTCGAAAAGCGCGGCATGCGTCTTGTCGAGCACACCGAGTGAGCGCGCCGTGTAGAACGCGCGCGCAAACGGCTCCCACTGCGGGTTGAACACGGCCGGCAGCAGCACGATCTGCGCATTCGCCGGCAGCTTCGCTTTCAGTTCGTCCATGGTCGGCTGGAAGTGCGCACAGTGCGGGCAGGCATACGAGAACACTTCGACGACTTCGACCTTGTCGCCGGTCGTGGTCGGCACGCGCGGATCGATCAGGAAATAGTCGGCGCCGAGCTGCCAGTCGCGCGTAGGCGCGGCGGCCGCGGTCGCTGGCTTGGCTGCGGCCGGATCGGTAGCAGCCGTTGCGGTCTTGTCGCTGGTGCAGGCCGACACCGCGAGCAGGGCGATGAACAGGGAAGCGAGGCGTTTGAACATGGCGGCTCCGGACAGGACGTGTAGTGGAGGGGAACCTCTAAAAACCGTAGCGAGCGAAGAGAATTTGTGCGTCGCCGGAGCGCAGGAACCGGAGCATACATACAAGTATGGGAGGATTCCGAGCACCGCCGGCGCGCAACATCGAGCGCAGTAGGTTTTAGAGGTTCCCTAGGGTTTACTTGCTGCTTGCGGCGAGTTGAATCAGGTATTGCGTGAGCGGCACGACCTTTTCTTCACCGCCTGCAGAAGTCGGCGTGAAGCGGTACTTGCCGCCGATCACGATTGTCGGCGTCGAGTCCGTCAGCGTCGCCTTGAGGTAGGCGTCGGCGCGTTTCATCTTCGCGTTGATCGCGAACGAATTGGCCGTAGCGACGAAGTCCTCGGCCTTGACCCCGTATTGCGCATAGACCTTGGCTGCATCTTCGATCGAGGGCAGCGGATTCTTGATCGTGCGCCCGTCCGCACTCATGATCGCGAGCGGCGCATTCGGCTTCCACACCGCATCGAACATCGCATCGTGCGACTTGTCGGCGATGCCGAGCGTGGCCGCGGTCAGGTAGGCGCGCTGGAACATCGGCCAATCCTCGTTGGCCTTGAACGACGCCGGCACGTAGGTCATCACGGCGTTCGCCGGCAGCGACTTCTTCAGCTTGACCATCGTCGGGTTGAAGAAATTGCAAGCCGGGCAGCCGTAGGAGAACACTTCGGTCACTTCGACCTTGCCTGCCTCCACTTCGCTTGGTACGGCCGGCTCGACGAGGAAATAGTGCGTGCCTTCTTTCCACGGCGTCGGCGCGGCGAGTGCTTGCGCCTGGGCGAGCGGGGCAAGTGCGGTTGTGGCGAAAACGATAGTCAGCAAACGGGCGAGCATGAGGGATTCCTTTGCAGCAATACGAAAATGGCACCGCCGATAACGACCGGCGATGCCATCGAAGAATGACGCTTGCCGGCGCGGAAAGTTTCCATTCCCTGCCGGAATGACGCGTTCGATCTAGGTCGGCCGCGTCACTTGGCCACTTCGGCCGTCTTCGGCGCCGCCGCGTGCAGGCCTTCGATGTAGCTGGCGAGCGCGGCGATATCGGCGTCGGTCAGCGGTTTGGCGACCGCGGTCATGATCTTGGCGTGCTCGTCGTCGCTGAAGCCCTGGCCGCCGCGGAACGCCTTGAGCTTGGCGCTGGTGTAGTCGGCGTACTGGCCGGCGAGCTGCGGATACATCGCGCCCGGATTGCCGCGGCCGTCCGGCCCGTGGCAGGCCATGCAGGCCGGCACGCGGTCCGCGGCGTCGCCGCCGCGATAATACGATTGACCTTGCTCGACGAGTTTCGTGTCGGCCACGCCCGGCAGCGAGGCCTTGCTCGCGTAATAGGCGCCGATGTCGTGCATGTCCTGGTCGCTGAGGTTGGCGATGAAACCCATCATCACCGCGTTCTGGCGCTTGCCGCTCTTCATGAGCTGGATCTGGCGGGCGATGTAGTTTTCGTTCTGGCCGGCCAGTTTCGGATACTGCGAGCTGGCCGGATTGCCGTCCGCGCCGTGGCAGGCGCCGCAAGTGGCGGCCTTCGCCGCGCCGGCGGTCGCGTCGCCCACGACGGGCTTGTCCGCGGCTTGTGCCATGCTCGCACCGAGCAGGATTGCCATGCCGATCACGTACCGAAAGCTCATACCCTTCACTCCGAGAAAATCACAACGTTTGCCACGGGGCAGCCTTTTCCGCGCTGGCTGCGGCACAATCGACGAATTATCTCAGCCGCGCTTGTCAGCGGTCAAACCCGCCGGAACCGACCGATGAAGCACAATCCCTTTCGCAGCGCCGCTTTCCTCACCAGCGCCGCCGAGTTGCGCCAGCTGCCTGCCGACGCAGGCGCCGAGATCGCTTTCGCCGGACGCTCGAACGCGGGCAAGTCGAGCGCGCTCAATGCGATCTGCGACCAATCGGGCCTCGCGCGCACCTCGAAGACGCCGGGGCGCACGCAATTGCTCAACGTATTCGCGCTGGACGACGGCCACCGCCTCGTCGACCTGCCCGGCTATGGCTACGCCAAGGTGCCCGAGGCGATGCGCGACAAGTGGCGGCGCGTGATCGACGCCTACCTGCGCGAGCGCGAGTCGTTGCGCGGCGTCGTGCTGATCGTGGATTCCCGCCACCCGCTCAAGGAGTTCGACCAGCAGATGCTGGCCTATTGCCACGACATCGGCCTGGCCTGCCACGTGCTGCTGACCAAGGCCGACAAGCTCGGTCGCGGCGAGGCGGCGCGCACGCTGGCTGCGGTGCGCAAGGAGATCGCCGCCGCCGGGTTCGCCGCGACCGTGCAGCTGTTTTCGGCGCAGGCCAAGACCGGCCTCGACGAGGCGCGCGGCGCGCTGGCCACGCTGTTGTCCCAGTCCTGATACGCCGCGACGTCAGTTTCTCGCGGTCGGCGAGGTCTTTTGTTTCGCGGCTTCGCCCCTATTTGCTTTGCGCTCGTCCCTGATCGCTAGAATCAAAAAGCGGCCATCCTCGACCGCACTTTTCAAATCGTCCTTCCAAGGCACGCGAAACCCATGTCCGGACCCAGCGCGGTAAAAGAAACCCCGATCGAACGCCGCGAGCAGCTCGTGGACTACATCGCCTCCGGCGCGCGCACGCCCGAGGCGTGGCGCATCGGCACCGAGCACGAGAAGTTCGGTTTCCGTCTCGACGACCTGCGTCCGCCGACGTACGCGGGGCCGCGCGGCATCGGCGCGATGCTCAACGGACTCACGCGCTTCGGCTGGGCGCCGATCAGCGAGACCGTCGACGGCGCGACCAACGTGATCGCGCTTGCGCGCGGCGACGGCTCGATCACGCTCGAACCCGCCGGTCAGCTCGAACTCTCGGGCGGCCAGCTCAAGACGATCCACGAGACCTGCGAGGAAGTCACCGGCCACCTGAGCGAGGTCAAGACGGTCGCCGACGAGCTGCAGCTCGGCTTCCTCGGCATGGGTTTCCAGCCGAAGTGGCGACGCGATGAGATGCCGTGGATGCCGAAAGGCCGCTATCGCATCATGCGCGACTACATGCCCAAGGTCGGCAAGCTCGGCCTCGACATGATGACGCGGACCTGTACCGTCCAGGTGAACCTCGACTTCGCCAACGAAGCGGACATGGTGAAGAAGTTCCGCGTCTCGCTCGCGCTGCAGCCGATCGCGACCGCGCTGTTCGCCGACTCGCCGTTCACCGAAGGCAAGCCGAACGGCTATCTCAGCTATCGCTCGCACATTTGGACCGACACCGACCCTGATCGCACCGGCATGCTCGACTTCGTCTTCGAGGAGGGCTTCGGCTACGAGCGTTACGTCGACTACCTGCTCGACGTGCCGATGTATTTCAGCTACCGCGACGGCAAATACATCGACCTCGCCGGAAAATCGTTCAAGAAATTCCTCGCCGGCAAACTCGATGATCTGCCCGGCGCGTTGCCGACGATGAAGGACTGGGCCGACCACATGACTACGGCCTTTCCCGAGGTGCGCCTGAAGAAATACCTGGAGATGCGCGGTGCCGACGGCGGCCGCTGGAGCCGGCTCTGCGCGCTGCCCGCGTTCTGGGTCGGCCTGCTCTACGACCAGGCCGCGCTCGACGCCGCCTGGGATCTGGTCAAGGATTTCACCATGGTCGAGCGCCATGCGCTGCGCGACGGCGTGCCGAAATATGCGCTCAAGCTGCCGTTCCGCAACGGCAGCGTGCGCGATCTCGCGCGCGAAGCGCTGAAGATTTCGGGCCAGGGCCTGGCCCGGCGCAACCGGTTGAATTCGACCGGCGCGAACGAAGCGGTCTTCATCGAGCCGCTGATCGAGTATGTCGAGGCCAATCAGACGCCGGCCGAGCGCAAGCTCGAACTGTTCCACGGACCATGGAAAGGCAGCATCGATCCGCTGTTCCGCGAGTTCGCATATTGATCGCATGAAAAAGGCCCGCAAGCGGGCCTTTTTCACGTCCGTGCATCGCCGGATTATCTCTATTTGTCGGCTTTCGCCGCCTTGAGCCCGCGCACTTCGAGCAGCGGCTCGACACTCGGATCGCGGCCGCGCCAGGCGCGATAGAGCGCGTCGGTTGGCTCGGTGCCGCCGCGCGAGAGGACCATCTCGCGGAAGCGCTGGCCGTTCTCGCGGGTCATGCCGCCATGCTCCTTGAACCAGTAGAACGCATCGTCGCGCAGCACCGCGGTCCACAGGTACGAGTAGTAGCCCGCGGCGTAGCCGTTGCTCCAGATGTGGGCGAAGTAGCTCGTGCGGTAGCGCGGCGGCACGAGTGGGTAGTCGACATCGTATTTCTTCAGTGCGCTGCGCTCGAACGCATCGACGTTGTCGATGATGGTCATCGACCGCGACAGCGTGTGCCAGGCCATGTCGAGCAGGGCCGCTGCGACGTTCTCGGTCGTGGCAAAACCTTGGCCGTAGGTGCCGGCCTTCTTGATCTTCGCGATCAGTTCCGCCGGCATCGGCTCGCCGGTCTTGTAGTGCTTGGCATAGTTGGCGAACACGGAAGGCTCGTCCGCCCAGTGCTCGTTGAACTGCGAGGGGAACTCGACGAAGTCGCGCGGCACGCTGGTGCCGCCGAGCAACGGATACTTCACGTTCGAGAACATGCCGTGCAACGCATGGCCGAATTCGTGGAACATCGTGATTACGTTGTCGTGGCTGAGCAGTGCGGGCTGGCCCGGCGCGGGCTTGGTGAAATTGCAGGTGTTGGTGATGACCGGCTTCTGTCCGAGCAAACCCGACTGACCGACGAATGCCGTCGCCCAGGCGCCGCCGGCCTTGTTGTCGCGTTTGAAATAGTCGGCGTAGAACAGCGCGAGCGAGGTGCCGTCCGCATCGAACACCTCGAACACGCGCACGTCGCGCTGGTAGACGGGAATGTCGTGGCGTTCCTTGAAAGTGATGCCGTAGAGCTGGTTCGCGGCGAAAAACACGCCGTTCTGCAGCACATTGTCGAGTTCGAAGTACTGCTTGATCTCTTCGGAATCGAGCTGGAACTGGCGCTTGCGCACCTGCTCGGAATAGTAGTCCCAGTCCCAGGGGCGCAGCGCGCCGCCTGCGTTCTTCGCACTCGGCGAGTAGTACTGTAGGTCCCACGGCCTGAAGCGGATGCCGTCCTTCTTCGCCAGTTTCTCCATCTCGCGCGCCTCGCCTTTCGCCTTGTTGATGGCGGGGGCGGCCATGTCGGTCATCAGCTTGATCGCGCGCTCTGGCGTCTTTGCCATCTGGTCGTCGAGCGTGTAGGCGGCCCAGGTGTCGTAGCCAAGCAGGCGAGCCTTTTCCGCACGCAGTTCGGCAATGCGCGTGATCGTCTTGCGCGTGTCGTTGTCGTCGTTGTGCTCGGCGCGCGCGATCGAGGCGGTGAACAATTTTTCCCGCGTGTCGCGATTCTGTAGCGAATCCAATGCAGGCTGTTGCGTCGTGTTCTGCAACGGGATGACGTACTTGCCCGGGGTCATGCGCGCGCGGCCCGCTTCGAGCGCGGCGGCGAGGTCGGTCTCGGAAAGGCCGGCCAGCGCGTCTTTGTCGTCGGCGACGAAGGCGCCGTCTTTGGTCGCAGCAAGCAGCTTGCTGCGGAATTGCGCGGCGAGCGACGACAGTTCCTTGTTGTGTCCGCGCAGGACTTCCTGGTCGCCGGCCGACAGTTCCGCGCCGGCGCGCACGAACAGGCGGTAGTAACGCTCGGTCAGGCGCAGCGATTCGGCGTCGAGGCCGAGCGTGGCGCGTTTTTCGTAGATGGCCTTGACCCGTGCGAACAGTTTCGCATCGAGGAAGATCGCATCGCTGTGCGCGGCGAGCTTGGGTGCTTCCTCCTTCTGCACGCGCTGCAGGATATCGTTCGTGTTCGCTTGCGCGAGCGCGGAGAACACACGCTGCACGCGCGTCAGCAGGGCACCGGTCTTCTCCAGCGCGACCAGCGTATTTTCGAACGTCGCCGGCTCCGGATTGTTCGCGATATGCGCCACCTCGGCGATCTGCCGGCGCATGCCTTCCTCGATCGCCGGTTGGAAATCGCCGTCGTGGATGCGATCGAAAGGCGGTGCCTCGAACGGCAGCGTGCTCGCCTCGGCGAACGGATTGCCAGGCAGCGGATCGGTGATGTCGCTGACCGCGGTGTCCTTCTTCGCCAATGCGGGTTTGTCCGTCACCGTTGAACAGGATGCCGCCAGGGCGGCGACGGCACAGAGGAGAAAGATACGATTGCGGAACATGAGGGTCTCTTGCAAAAAAAGTCGCGCCGCAACGCGGCGCGAACAGTGGATGGACGCAGCCGGCGAAAGTCTACTTCGATTCGGCGGTCTTCGCGGCCTTGAGCCCGCGCACTTCGAGCAGCGGTTCGACCGACGGATCGCGGCCGCGCCAGGCGCGATAGAGCGCGTCGGTTTCCTGCGTGCCGCCGCGCGACAGCACCATGTCGCGGAAACGCTGGCCGTTCTCGCGGGTCATGCCGCCGTGCTCCTTGAACCAGTAGTAGGCGTCGTCGCGCAGCACCGCGGTCCACAGATAGGCGTAGTAGCCGGCCGAATAGCCGCCGCCCCAGATATGGGCGAAATAGCTCGTGCGGTAGCGCGGCGGCACGAGCGCGTAGTCGACCTGGTAACGCTTGAGCGAGGCGGCCTCGAACTTGTCGACGTCCTGCTTGGCTGCACTTGGCGGCAGGCTGTGCCAGGCCTGGTCGAGCAGCGCGGCGCCGAGGTATTCGGTCGTGGCGAAGCCTTGGCCGTAGGTGCCGGCGCGCTTGATCTTCGCGAGCAACTCTTCCGGCATTGGCGCGCCGGTCTTGTAGTGCTTGGCGTAGTTGGCGAACACCGAGGGCTCGTCGGCCCAATGCTCGTTGAACTGCGAGGGGAACTCGACGAAATCGCGTGGCACGTTGGTGCCGGCGAGATAAGGGTATTTCACGTTCGAGAACAGGCCGTGCAGCGCATGTCCGAACTCGTGGAACATCGTGATCACGTCGTCGTGGCTGATCAGCGCCGGCTGGCCCGGCGCGGGCTTGACGAAGTTGCAGACGTTGAACACGACCGGCTTGGTGCCGAGCAGTCCGCTCTGGTCGACGAAGCTGTCCATCCACGCTCCGCCGGACTTGTTGTCGCGCTTGAAGTAGTCGGCGTAGAAGAACGCCATCGACTTGCCGTCAGTGTCGAACACTTCAAACACGCGCACGTCGGCTTGGTAGACGGGAATGTCCTTACGCTCCTTGAACGTGATGCCGTAGAGCTTGTTCGCGGCGAAGAACACGCCGTTCTGCAGCACGTTGTCGAGCTCGAAGTACTGCTTGATCTCGTTCTGGTCGAGGTCGTAGTCCTTCTTCTTCACCTGCTCGGAATAGAACTGCCAGTCCCACGGCGCGAGCTTGAAGCCGCCCTTCTGCGTGTCGACGAGCTTCTGCATGCCGGCGGCCTCGTCCTTGGCCTTGGCCACCGCGGCGGGGACGATGCCGGTCATCAGCTTGATCGCGTTGTCCGGCGTTTTCGCCATCTGGTCGGCGAGGCTGTAGTCGGCGTAGGTCTTGAAGCCGAGCAGCTTGGCCTTCTGTGCGCGCAGTTCGGCGAGACGCTGGATCGTTGCGCGCGTGTCGTTCGCATCGCCGTGTTCGGCGCGGTCGATCGAGGCCTTGAACAGTTTTTCGCGCGTGGCGCGATCGCTCAGCGATTCCTGCGCCGGCTGCTGCGTCGTGTTCTGCAGCGCGACGACGTACTTGCCGTCGAGCTTGCGGCCCTTGCCCGCTTCGAGCGCGGCGGCGAGATCGCCGTCGTTGAAACCGGCGAGCTGTGCCTTGTCGCCGACCACGAGCGCGCCGCCCTTGGTCGCGGCGAGCAGCTTTTGCTGGAATGCGGTCGACAGCGAGGACTCTTCCTTGTTCAACTCCTTGAGCTTGGCCTGGTCGGCCGCGGACAGCTCCGCGCCGGCGCGGACGAAGGCGAGGTGATAGCGGTCGAGCAGGCGTCGCGATTCGGGATCGCCTCCGAGTGATTCGCGGCTGTCGTAGAGCTTCTTCACGCGTGCGTAGAGCTTGCCGTTGAGGAAGATCGCATCCTGGTGTGCGGCGAGCTTCGGTGCGAAGTCCTCCTGGATCTTCTGCATGTCGTCGTTCGTGTTCGCCTGGGCCAGCGCGAAGAACACCTTCGACACGCGCGTCAGCGTCGCGCCGGTCTTTTCCAGGGCGACGATCGTGTTGTCGAACGTCGGGGCGTCGGCCTGATTGGCGATTTTGTCGACTTCGGCAAGCTGCTGCTTCATGCCCTCGTCGAAGGCTGGCGCATAGTCGCTGTCGTGGATCTTGTCGAACGGCGGCGCCTGGTACTGCAGCGTGCTGACGGCGAAGAACGGATTGACCGCAGTCGCGGTTTCCGCGGCCTTGGCCGGCTCGGCGGGCTTCTGCGGCGTTTGCGCATGGGCGGTGAAGGCGATGGTCATGGCGAGGGCGATCGGTCGGAGTCGAAGCATGTTGGAATGTCCCCGGACAAGGTTGCGATGAAGGAAAAAGCACGCGCGCACGCGCGCGACGGACGCGCAGCGTAGCGAGGTTGCAGTGCGGTGGACATGTGCCGTTTGGGCTAGATTTGCCGGAAAGTGGGCTAGGGAAGGCCGCTGTCTGATTTTCGCGTCGGGGACTCGCGCAGAATCAACTCACGTCGCGTAGCGTCCAGTTCGCGCCGATCAAGAGGCCAAGCCGGTGCTTGAGCACCGCATGTGGCAGCACCGTGGTGATCTTCACATCGCAATGCAGGTCGGATTGGTGCGCGTCGACGATCGCCTGGGCGTCGCTCGCGCCGAGCAGCGGATCGACCGCATCGGGATCGGGCTGCATCGAGCGCCAGCGCTCCCACAGGCTCGGCTCGCGCAGCGCGGCCTGCAATTGCGCAGCGAAGCCCTCGGCAGAATTGCCGCTGTAGGACAGCGATGGAATCTGCCCGCGCGCCTTGGCAAGATCGGCCACGACGATGAAGAACGTCTGTTTCGAGGCGGGCATGGGCCACTCCTGGTTCGAGGGGAGATCAAGTTTATCAGTTCGGCGCGTCGTCTCTGGCGCGCGTGCCGGCGGCAAGCGCCAATACGGCGCCGATCACCGCGGCAAGGCAGGTCCAGCCGAGGTAGCGCAATTCGGCTGACGGCGCAATCAGCGGCAACGGTGCCGCATAGGCGAGGCCGCTCGCGAGTACGGCGAGCGCGGCTTGCGCATTCGCGCGCGCGCGGCGACGCCAGGCCAGGGCGAGCGCGGCAACGCCGAACGCGAGGTAAGGCCATGGCGCGAGCACTACGGTGTCGCGCACCTTCTCGATGAGGCGGATGCACGCGCGATGTAGCGCCGAGCGGTTCGGTGCCACCGGCGGGTTGTCGCGAAACGATTGCTCCTCGTCGACGTAGACCAGCTCGTGCGGCCATTCGCGCGGCTTGCTGCCGAACAGCGCAGTCGTCAGGCGCCAGCGGTGGGCAAGATAGGCGCCGGGATGCGCGGTCACCGCATCGACCCAACTCGTGCGCAGCGTTGTGGCGGTGGTGTCGTCGAGCGCAAAGAACGGCCCGATCACGCGGCCCTTCGTCGCGGTGAACACCGGCACGTTGGACCAGGGCACGTAGGCTTCACGCAGATCGCCCAGCGTCAGTTCCGACTTGCGCGCGGCCGGTGGCAGCAGTACTTCGTCCACCGCGAGCGAGATCGCGACGAGATCCCACATGCCCGTTCCAGGCCAGAGCGTATAACGCCGTTGCGCCGAATGTGCGCTCAACATGGCCAGCGCCTGCAGGCTCAGGCATAGCGCGACCACACCGGCGATCAGCCATGCATGTCTGTACCGTGGCGCGAGGAAGCGCGAATCCCGGTGCAGCCAACCCGCATATGCGACCAGCGGCGCCGCGGCCGGCAGCACGTTGTGGCGCAAGGTCATCGCGAAAATGAGCGCAAGCCAGAAAGCTGTTAGCCAGCCCGATACGCGCGCATCGCGCCAGTGCAAAAGCGCGCCGACGGCGAAGGCGAGCGTCGCCATCAACATCACGTCGCTCCACACGTGCGCGAGCAGGACGAAGACGACCGGCGCCGACGCGCTGACGAGCATGAAGGCGATGCGCACGACGACACCGCAGTCGAGGGCGCGGGCGATCAGCGCGAGTCCCGACCAGAGCAGCGCGAGCTGGATCAGGAACACCGGTCCCGGTCCGATCCACAGCGCGTTGGTCAGCTGCCACAACCAACGCAGTCCAGCACCGTAGATATTCGTGCTCGGCGCGCCGCGCGCCTGCGACCAGATCACCGCGCTGTCGAGCGACATTGCACCGGGGTAATAGCACGCGGCAGAAAATGCGATGCCGAGCAGCGCCACGCATGCCAACGGCCACCACGATCCTCTCCTGTTGACTGAAGACGGCATGCGTCTAGAGCAGACGATCGCCGGCGCCGCCGAGATGCACGGCGAGCGCCGCCGGATCGGGCGCAGCGCTGTGTGGGAGTACGCCGAGGCAGGGTGCTTCGAGGCGCTCGCACAGCGTGGCGAGATTGTCCTCGCGTCGCGCCATCTGCGCATCGACGCTGCTCGCGATCCAGCCGGTCAACTCGGCGCCGTCGGCGCGGATTGCACGCGCACTGAGCAGTGCGTGATTGAGACAGCCCAGGCGCAGGCCGACGACGAGGATCACGGGCAGATGCAGTGCGCGCGTCAGATCGGCCTGCATCAGGCGTGGCCCGAGCGGCGCCATCCAGCCGCCGACACCTTCGACGACGAGGAATTGCGCATCTGTGGACAATGCGGCAAATGCCGCGTCGATGCGCGAAAGTTCGATGGCGACGCCTGCGTCGGCCGCGGCGAGATGCGGTGCGATCGGGTCGGCGAAGGCGTAGGGATTGACGTTGACGTAGGCTGGCGCACCCGCGCTGTGCTCGATCAGCAGTTCGGCATCGGCATTGCGCAGACCGGCCGGCGTGCGCTCGCAGCCGCTCGCGACCGGCTTCATCCCGACCGCGCGCACGCCGTTCGCGTTGAGCGCGGCGAGCAGCGTCGCCGCGGCGAGGCTCTTGCCGACGCCGGTGTCGGTACCGGTGACGTAAACGGCGCGGCTCATGCTTGGCCGGAGGGCAGGGCCGCGATCGCGCGGCGGCAGCGCGATCGCTGCATGCGGCCGATCGAGATGACAACGAGAGTGAACGCGAACGAAGCGTCGACGAAGCCTTCCGGCCGCGTCGCCTGGTGGCGGCGGATGCACATCACGTTGTCGAGGGCATTCGCCATGGATCGAGTCTTGCGGGTGCGAGCGCGCAGCATAGGCGCTGGCGTGCGCGAAGCAAAGACGCCCACTGGAGTAGAATGCGAGGATTCCCTCCGCGGACGAATCATGTTCACTGCCGCTGCACTTCGATCCGACAGCAAGCCCGAGCAGTACGCCGAACTCGCTGAACAGGCGCGCGGCCTGCTGCACGGCGAACGCGACCGTATCGCCAACGCGGCCAACTTTGCCGCGCTGATCTACAACGCATTGCCGGGCCTCAACTGGGCCGGGTTCTATTTCTTCGATGGAACGGAGCTCGTCGTCGGCCCGTTCCAGGGCAAGCCGGCCTGCGTGCGTATCGCACTCGACAAGGGCGTCTGTGGCGCAGCCGCATCGACGCGGCAAACCCAGGTCGTGCGCGACGTGCACGCGTTTCCCGGCCACATCGCCTGCGATGCGGCGTCGCGCTCGGAAATCGTCGTGCCACTCGTGATCGACGGCAATCTGCTTGGCGTGTTCGATGTCGACAGTCCCGAGCTCGCGCGCTTCGACGAGGACGATCGCGTCGGCATGGAGCGCTTGGCTGCTATTTTTCTGCAATCGCTGCGCGCCGAATAGGAAACGATGATGGCCGCCAAAGAAACCCCCGGAAAGATCCGCAACGTCGGTCCCAAGTCGGCCGCATGGCTGCGCCAGGTCGGCGTGCGCACGCAGGACGATCTCACTCGCCTCGGTGCGATCGAGGCATTCATGAAGGTCAAGCGCGCCGGGTTCCGGCCGAGCCTCAACCTGCTCTACGCGCTCGAAGGCGCGCTCGCCGACTGCCATTGGGCCGACTTGCCGGACGAACGCAAGGCCGCATTGCTGGCTGGCGCCGAGGCAGCCGAAGCGGCCAATCCGATCAAGACGCGCTGGCAGAAACAGGCTGACCGCAGCGCGGCCGGTGCCTCCGGCGCCAGCGGTGCGGGCGACGATGGCGATGCGTCTTCATCGGGCTTTCTCGACGACGATCGAGGCAGCGCGTCGTCCGACGGGCCGGCGAACCGATTCGACTAGCTCCTGCTTCCCCGGAAGGTCAGGCCTTCACCGCCGCATGTGCGCGCGCATCCTCGCGCCAGCGCGGCGTGGTGCGGATACGCGGCAGCGCTTCGGCGACGCTGTTGACCAGCGACCACATCTGCAGGTGTTCGTCGTTCATGAAATGCTCGGCGACGACCTGCTGCATGAACGCCTGCAGCGGCGCGTAGAAATCTCGAATATTGAGCAGCACGATCGGGTTGAAGTAGATGCCGAGGCGCTTGAGCGTGATTGCCTCGAACAGTTCCTCAAGTGTGCCCGAGCCGCCGGGCAGGGCGATCACCGCGTCCGATCCGGTGAGCAGCTTGTGCTTGCGCTCGCGCATGTCCTCGACGACTTCGAGGTTGGCGACGCCCGGATGCTGCCATTCCACTTCGGTCATGAAGCGCGGGATGATGCCGATTACCTCGCCGCCGGCTTCGAGCGCGCCGTCGGCCAGGGCACCCATGAGCCCGACCGCGCCGCCACCGTAGACGACCTGGCAGTTCGCGCGCGCGAGCGTGGCGCCGAGTTCGCGCGCGGCATCTAGGTAGACCGGGTCGCAATAGCGGCTCGAGGCGGCGTAGACGCAGATGCGCATGGCGGAGATTCCGGGATTCGAGGCCGCACATTCTAAGCGCGAGAGGCAGTGCGGCGAACACGGGCGTTGCGCTTGCTAGACTAGGCACTGCCCCACAGCATACAGGTCCCCTGATGTCGTCAGCCTTGCCGAATCTTGCCGAAGCGCGCGTGGCCGTGATCGGCCTCGGCTATGTCGGCTTGCCGCTTGCGGTGGCGTTCGGCCGCGTGCGGCCGACAGTGGGCTTCGACATCGACCTGGCACGCGTGGATGAGTTGCGCCGCGGTCATGACCGCACCGATGAAGCCTCAGCGGAAGAAATGCGCGCGGCGTCGCAGCTCGGATTGACCGCTGTCGCCGCCGATCTCGCCGACTGTGACGTGTTCATCGTCACCGTGCCGACGCCGATCGATGCGGCCAAGCGTCCCGACCTCACCCCACTCGTGGCCGCCAGTGGCACGATCGGCCGAGCGATCCGCCGCGGCGGCGTGGCGATTTTCGAATCGACCGTCTATCCCGGCGCGACCGAGGAAGTCTGCGTGCCCGTGATCGAGCGCGAGTCGGGCCTCAAGCACAACGTGGATTTTTATACCGGCTACAGCCCGGAGCGCATCAATCCCGGTGACCGCGAGCGCCGGCTCGAGAATATCCTCAAGGTCACCTCGGGTTCGACGCCAGCAGCGGCCGAGTTCGTTGATGCGCTGTATCGTCAGATCGTGCACGCCGGCACTTATCGTGCGCCGAGCATCCGTGTCGCCGAGATGGCGAAAGTAATCGAGAATACGCAGCGCGACCTCAACATTTCGCTGATCAACGAGATCGCGCTGATCTGCCACCGCCTCAACCTCGACACGGCCGAGGTGCTTGCCGCGGCGGGCACGAAATGGAATTTTCTGCCGTTCAGGCCGGGCCTGGTCGGCGGGCACTGCATCGGCGTCGATCCGTACTACCTCACGCACAAGGCGCAGGAGGTCGGTTATCACCCCGAGGTGATCCTGTCCGGCCGGCGCATCAACGACGGCATGGCCGCGCACGTAGCCCAGCGCGTGGTCAAGCTGCTCGCGCGCCGGCGCATCCACATCGCTGGCGCCAAGGTGCTGGTGCTCGGTCTTGCGTTCAAGGAGAACTGCCCGGACCTGCGTAACACGCGCGTAGCCGACATGATCGCGGAACTGGCGGGTTACGATGCCGAAGTGCACGTGCACGATCCCTATGCGGATGCCGACGACGCGCGTCGCGAATACGGCATCGAGCTGCTGCCGCGATTGGGCGACGAAAAATACGACGCGGTGATCCTCGCCGTCGCGCATGCGCCGTTCCTCGCGCTCGGTGCGGACGGCGTGCGCGCGCTGGTCAAGCCGGGTGGCGTGGTGTTCGACGTGAAGCAGGTGCTGCCGCGCGAGGCAGTGGACGATCGGTTGTAGGAGAAATCACATGCGCATCCTGGTCACCGGCGCCGCCGGCTTCATCGGCGCGGCCTTGAGCGAACGCCTGCTCGCGCGCGGCGACGAGGTGCTCGGCTTCGACAACCTCAATGATTACTACGATCCGGCGCTGAAGGAAGCGCGGCTGGCGCGTTTGACGCCGCAGGCGAATTTCCGTTTCGTCAAAGGCGATCTTGCCGACCGCGCCGCGGTCGACCGCGTGTTCGCCGAGTTCGCGCCGCAGCGCGTCGCCCATCTCGGCGCGCAGGCCGGCGTGCGCTACTCGCGCGAGAATCCGCGTGCCTATGTCGACTCGAACCTCGTCGGCTTCATCAACATCCTCGAAGCCTGCCGCGAAGGCCGCATCGAGAACCTCGTCTACGCCTCGTCGAGTTCGGTCTACGGCGCGAATCGCAAGTTGCCGTTCGCGGTGCACGACGCGGTCGACCATCCGGTCAGTCTGTATGCGGCGACGAAGAAGGCGAACGAGCTGATGGCGCACACCTACAGCCATCTCTACGGCCTGCCGACCACGGGCCTGCGCTTCTTCACCGTGTACGGCCCGTGGGGCCGGCCGGACATGTCGCCGTTCCTGTTCGTCGGCAAGATCCTCCGCGGCGAGCCGATCGAGGTGTTCAACCACGGCGACCACTCGCGCGACTTCACCTATATCGACGATGTCGTCGAGGGCGTGGTGCGCACGCTCGACCGCATACCCGCGCCCGACCCTGCGTTCGACCCGCTTGCGCCGAACCCGGGCACGTCGAGTGCGCCGTACCGCGTCTACAACATCGGCAATCACCAGCCGGTGAAGCTCGCGCGCTACATCGAGATCATTGAGGAGTGCACCGGGCGCAAGGCGGAGAAGATCCTGTTGCCGCTGCAACCCGGCGACGTGCCCGACACCTATGCCGATGTTGACGAACTCACGCGCGACACGGGTTACGCGCCGTCGACGCCGCTTGAGGTCGGCATCGCGCGTTTCGTTGCGTGGTACCGGAACTATTACCGGGTGTGACTGCGATTTAGGCCACATTTCGTGATGTGGTGGTGGTTTTACCACCAGTGTTTCTGGACTGAATGGTCCATTAACAGAATCCGAACAAGTCGTTTGCTACGTTCGCGCCCTCGTACTCATTCCGCTGTCTGCTTCAGGGGGATCACCGGCCATGTTGCAAACCCGAATCGTCCGTTTTGCCGTGCTCGCTTTTGCCGTCGTAGCGCCGATTTCGTCGTTTGCCCAGGTTCGAACTTCCCAGCAGCCCGCCTTCCAGCCGTCGTTCTCGCTGGACCAGGTCGTCCCGCAGTATCGCCCGTTCGTCACGCAGCCGGTCGCCGCGCGCGTTCCGCTCGCCGTGAAGCCGGCGCTCGACACCGACGCGGGCTTTACCGCGAGCATGGATCAGGTTCTCGACCGCGCGATCTACAAGGCCCCGCGCAAGCGCGTCGCTGATTTCGCGATGACTCTGCGCGACATCCGCTATCGCCGCGCCGGCCGCGATCCGTCCACCGGCTTCGACTGCTCGGGCTTCACCCATTACGTCTACAACAAGACCTTCGGCGTCGAGCTGCCCTACGACGCGCCGAGCCAGTACCGCGACGGCGAGAAGATCGTGCGCGAGGAAATGAAGGTCGGAGACCTCGTTTTCTTCCAGGTGCGCGGGCACATCACCCATGTCGGTTTGTACATGGGTGATGGCCGCTTCATTCACTCTCCCGCGCCGGGTAAGCGCGTGCGCATCGACGAGCTCGCCAACCCGTACTGGGCCAAGCGCTGGGCCGGCGCGCGTCGGGTGCACGTGCTCTCCTGACGATTCAGCGCGTAGCGCGTTCTTCCTGCCATGCTCGTCATTCCCGCGAAGGCGGGAATCCAGTTCTTGATCTTGATTCCGCGCTGACCACGTCCGTTCGGTTTTCCGCGCGCGTCCCACGCGCGGGTCACTTTCTCTTGCTTGTGCAAGAGAAAGTAACCAAAGAGAACACACCCCGGATGCCGCGCCGCCTGCGGCAGTGCGCGAGGCCAGGCCGGGGTTCGTTGATTGAACATCCTGTCCAAACAACGAACTCGCGCGCATCGTGCGCGCGACCTTTCAGGCATTTCCGTCCTGCCCTCGCCGCGGCAAACGGGGCCCGAAGATCAAGAGCAAGAGCGCCCCTCCAGTCGCTTCGCGATAGTTTCCCCGCTGCGCAGGGGAAGCCAAAGCTTTGCTTTTGGCCGTTGCTCTGCTTTTGATCTTCCTTCCCCTTCCCCTTCCCCTTCGCCGCACCGAGCATCGCAGGCGGCGGCGGGGGAAAGGCGCGCATGTCCGAGCGCATGGATGCGCGAGTTCGCGCCGGCCCGCTGGCGCCGAGAAGCGCAGGGCACCTCTCGCGCATGGCGCGAGAGGTGCGGTGTCGGGGCGGCGTCTTTTTGGTTACTTTTTCTTCGCTGGAGAAGAAAAAGTGACCCGCTCGCCGCAGGCGAGTGGAAGCTTTGTTCCCCTCAGAACGTCAACCTCGCCCGCGCGTAGTAATAAGCGCCGTTGAAGCCGATCGGCGAGATGATGTCGTAGGGCAGGTTGCCGAAATAGTTGATGTCGTCGCTCGAGCGCGTCGGATAGTTGTCGGTGAGGTTGATGCCGCCGACCGCGACCGAGAATGTCGGCGTGAATTTGTACTCGACTTCCGCGTCGAGCTGCCACTTCGCCGCGTAGGTCTGCGTCGGCGTGAAGCCGCCGCCGAAGTCGAACACGCGCGTCGTCGAACCTTGGCGTGTAGCGCGGCCGAGCAACGACCATTTCGAGTCGGCCCAGCGCGCAGAGAGAATGCCGCGGTTGCGCGGCGCGGCGTTGGTGAGGATATTGCGCGACTGCAGGCCGAACAGCACGTTGTCGTTGCCGAGCGCGACGAGTTCGGCCGGCGTGTCGGCGACGCGCTCGATATGTGTGTCGGCGTAGCTGTACGAGCCGGTCAAGGTCAGCGTGCCCTCGTACAGCGGCAAGCGGTAGTTGGCGACAAGGTCGGCGCCCTTCGTGCTCGTATCGACTGCATTGGTGAAGAAGTTCACCGCCTGCACGCCCGGGATGCCGAAATGTGAGGCTATGAATTCAGTCAGCGCGTCGCCGCCGATCTGTTCAGACAACACGACGCGATGGTCGATGTCGATCTTGTAGATGTCCAGCGACACGTCGAACTTCTCGGCCGGCGTCGCGGTGAAGCCGATGCTGTAGTTGTGCGATTTCTCCGGTTGCAACGGCTTCGCGCCGAGCGCGCGCGCGATCGGGTTGTTGACCGAGAGGATGCGTGAGTCGATCAGGTTACCGTTGTTATCGTAGCCGGTCGAAGTCGACTCGAAGCCGATCTGCGACAGCGACGGCGCGCGGAAATTCGTCGACACCGCGCCGCGCAAAGCGAACTGTGGCGTGATTTCGTAGCGCGCGCTGAGCTTGCCGTTGGTCGTGCTGCCGAAGTCGCCGTAGTGCTCGTAGCGCACGGCGGCATCGACAAACAATGCGTCGCTGAGGTTGCCGGACAGTTCCGCGTACACGCCCTGCACGTTGCGCGACACATCGGCCGTGTCGGCCGGGGTCAGGTTCGTGCCGGCCTGTGCGCCGATCGGCACGCCGGTGACCGGGCCGATCGCGTAGGAGGCGGGATCGCCCGCATGCGTCTGGAAGTTCTCGTGGCGCGCTTCGGCGCCAAGCGCGAGCGTATAGTCGCGGCCGCCGAGGTTCACGCCGCGCGTGGCGTCGAAGTTGGCGACGGTCTGGGCGAACTCGTATTCGCCGGTGTCGAACGAGGTCGGGCTGGCGGTGCCGAGCGAGGCGTTGAGCGAGTTGCGCAGGCGATAGTCGAAATCATTGTCGCCGTAGGTCAGGCTCGCGTCGTAATCCCATTCGCCGAGGCGTCCGCGCACGCCGGCCGTGCCCTGGATGTCGTCGCTGCTGCCGAGGCCGACCGGGCGATAGCCGTCCGGGTAGATCGACTTCACGTTCGCCGCGTCGTCCGGGTAGCGGAAGAAATTGTCGCCGGTCGAATGGCGGTGTGCATAGGTGCCGAACGCATACAGCGTCGCCGCGTCCGACAGCGGCAGCGCACCGTTGAGCCAGCCCGAATAGTTCTCGAGCTTGGGATCGCCGGCCGCGTAGTTGACTTTGCCGAGCAGCTTGAGATTGTCCGGCGTCGAATCACCGGCGAAGTTGTCGAAGCCCGCGCGGTTGGTCGCATTGTGGTTGTTGACCTCGACGCCGCCGCGCAGGAAGCCGCCGACGCCGCTGCCGAGTTCGGTGCCGAACTTCGCACTGGTGAAGCTGCTTTGACCGTCGGTGATCGTGCGCTTGGTCGGCTCGAAGTCGGTGTGGTAGGCACCATAGCTCGTCGTGATTTCCCCGCCGTGCGGCGAGTCGTCGAGGATGATGTTGACCACCCCCGCGATTGCGTCCGAACCGTATTGCGCGCCGGCGCCGTCGCGCAGCACTTCGACGCGCTTGATCGCCGAGATCGGGATCGCATTGAGATCGACAGGTGTGGTGCCGAGGCCAGTCGTCGATTCGGTCTGCACCAGCGCCGAGGTGTGCACGCGCTTGCCGTTGATCAGCACGAGCACCTGGTCGGGCGACAGGCCGCGCAGCTGCGCCGAGCGCACCATGTCTGCGCCGCCCGCGTTCGACTGGCGCGGGAAGTTCAGCGATGGCAGCAGGGTCTGCAGTGCCTGCCCAAGCTCGCCATTGACTGCGCCGGCGGCCTTGAGGTCGTCCGCGGTGACTATATCGATCGGCGAGGTCGAGTCGAGAGCGGTGCGGTTGCGCGCGCGCGTGCCGGTGACGACGATCGTGTCTAGATTCGCTGCTTGACCATCGGCGACCTGCTGCGCGGAGGCATGGCCGCCGCAGAGCAGCAGCGCGACCGCGGCGGAAAGGGGACGAATCTGTGTCGAACTGATTTTTGCTTTCATCGATATTTCCACGAGGGGATCAGGAGCGGTTGCGCTGCGGCGCACAACCCGTGAATACTAGGTTACCGATCTTCATCGCGAAACAGACGTCCATATGAAGAAACCTGCTGCGCATATTCTGTTCGCATTGCTGCTGTCCGCTTGCGCGGCGACCGCGCCTTCGCCGCAATCCGCGCCGGGCACTCTCGTCGGCGACGCCGCGCATCCCGATGCGGCCAAGAACTGGGTGCGCACGGAGCTGTATTTCGGTCTCGGCGTGATCTCCGATGAGGGCTCGGAGGCGAATGCGGCCGCGAACGAAAAGCGCTGGCGTGATTTCCTCGATCGCGAGGTGACCCCGCGCTTCCCGGATGGGTTGAGTGTGTTTGACGTCTACGGCCAATGGCGCACGCAAGGTCAGAACCATGTCGAGCGCCTGCATTCAAAGGTCATCATGCTGCTGCACGCGGACGCGCCGCAGCAGCGCGCCGACCTCGATGCGATCCGTGCCGCATGGAAGAAGGAGACAGGGGACCTGTCCGTGCTGCGTGTGACCCAACCTGCCGACGTGTCATTCTGAGAACCTGCCCTCAAAGCTACTGCGCTCGACATTTCGCGTGCGTACGGTGCTCGGAATCCTCATGTACTCGACTGTACACTCCGGTTCCTGCGCTCCGTGCGCACACGAACTATCTTCGCTCGCTACGCTTTGAGGGCAGGTTCTGACGTGAGCTTCATGAAACTCCGCATCACCTCCGGCGACGTCAACGGCTTCATCGGCCTCGTCGTCGATAATCTCTCGGTGCTCGCGTTCCTCTCGGGCGCGCTGATCGGCATCTTCCATTTCCCGGCCGAGGTCATCTTCGGCAAGATGTTCCCGGGCACGGCACTTGGCGCGTTGCTCGGCAACTTCATCTATACGCGCATGGCGCTGCGCAGCGGCCGCGCGGACGCGTGCGCGATGCCGCTCGGCATTGACGCGCCGACGACGATCGGCATGGGCCTGCTCGTGCTCGGTCCGGCCTTCCTCGCGTTCAAGCAGCAAGGCATGGACGAAATGACGGCGGCGGATGCGACCTGGAAGCTCGGCATGGCCGCGCTCGTCGTCATGGGCGTGCTCAAGACCGTGCTCTCGTTCTTCGGCGACTGGGTCATGCGCAATGTGCCGCGCGCGGGACTGCTCGGATCGATCGCGGGCATTGCGCTCGTGCTGATGGGTTTCTTCCCGCTCGTCGACGTGCTGCGCGTGCCGGTCGTCGGTTTTGCCTGTCTCGGCATCATTCTCTACGCGCTCGTCGCGCACGCGCCGCTGCCGGGGCGCATTCCGGGCGTGCTGTTCTCGATCCTCGTTGGCGTCGTGCTCTACTACGCGCTCGGTCCGTTCGACCTGCTCGGCCCGGGCTTTCACACGCCCAGCGCGCCGACGTTGCGCTTCAACCTGCCGTGGCCGAACCTCGGCTTCGTCGAAGGGCTGAAGTACACGCTGCCGTACCTCGCGCTGATCCTGCCGTTCGGCTTGCTCATGGTCGTCGGTGGCATCAACGTCACCGAGAGCGCACGCGCGGCGGGCGACGACTATCCGGTGCGCGATATCCTGTTGACCGAGGCGATTGCGACGCTGGTCGCCGGCATCTGCGGCGGCGTCGCGCAGACCACGCCCTACATCGGCCAGCCCGCTTATCGCGCGATGGGCGGGCGCACGGGCTATACCTTCCTGACAGGCCTGTTCGTCGGTCTCGGCGGCGTGTTCGGTTACCTGTCGAATCTGGTCGAGCTGATTCCGCTGGCCGTGCTCGCCCCGATCCTGATCTTCATCGCGATCCACATCACCATGCAGGCGTTCGAGGCGACGGAACAGAAATACTTCGCCGCGGTCGTCATGGCTTTCTTCCCGGCTGTCGCGCGCATGGTTGCGATCAAGCTCGGCGATCCATCGATCGTCGCGCCGGAACAGTTCGCGAAGCTGTACGCGAATGCCGACCACGGTCTGCCCGAGATGGCAGTGATCTTTATCCTCGGCAACGGCTTCATCATCACTTCGATGGTCTGGGCGAGCTTCGTTGTTGCGCTGATCGACGGACACGCACGCAAGGCCGCCGCGATCCTGCTCGCCGGCGCCGCGCTGACCTTCTTCGGCATCATCCACTCCGTCGATCCGCTCGGCACCATCTATCTGCCGTGGACGCTCTCCGACTCTGCACGCGCTCTGGTCTGGCAGTTCAGCGCGGCTTATGGCGTGCTTGCTGTAGTGCTGCTCGTCGTCTCTCAGGCAGGCGTGCCACGTGAAAAAAGTGGAAGTTCCGGATGAAGGATTAACCCCGATTCGCACTCTGCCCCGATAGCAGAAGATGAGAATCCAGGAATAACGACGCATATGTCCGCCATCGCTTTGCCATCAATGATGTCAGGCCTGTTTCCGGGTGAGGCGAAAGAGCGCGATACCGCAGCATCATCGTCGCCCCGCCCGCACGATGCAACGGCGGGCGATGAGGAACTCATGCGGCGCTACCGCAGTGGCGACGCCGATGCGTTCGTGCATCTCTATCGACGGCATGGCGACCGTCTGCACCGATTCGTGCGTCGCATGGTGTCGGATTGGGCAGAGGTGGACGAGGTCTTTCAGGAAATATGGATTGCCGTCATCCGCGGCAAGGACCGCTACATTTCCGGCTCCGGGTTCACGACCTGGCTTTTTACCATCGCCCACCATCGTGCAGTGGAGCGCCGGCGCGCACGCTCACCTTTTGCGCGCGTCGATTCCGTCGATCCGAATGAAGTCGAACTCGTCGACGACGGCAACCCTGATCCTGGCGATTTCATGCATCGTGCTGACGTGAGCCAGGCGTTGCTCGACGCGATTGCGCAGTTGCCATGGCTGCAGCGCGAAGCCTTCTTGCTGCGGGCCGAAGAGGAAATGAGTATCGAACAAATCGCCTTGGTGACGGGTGTTGGCCATGACACGGCGAAGAGTCGCTTGCGCTACGCATATACGCGGTTGCGCAAATCCTTGGAGACGTGGAGATGAGCGAGCCTTTGCTGGAACTGTATCGGCGGGCGGCACGCGAGCGTGCTCCCGCAACGGTGAATGCAATGTTGTTGCGCTATGCGCGCGAACATGAGCGCCGCGCCCGCAGGCGCCAGCACCTCGGCTCGGCCGCTGTGGCAGCGTGCGCAGCGTTGATTCTGGTCTGGTTCGCGCAACATCCACGCGAGGATATTGAACTTGCGCAAGCTCATGCGCGCAATACGCAGGCCGTCAGCGACTGGTTGCTGAGCCCAGCAGTGCCGGCCGCGATGCCGGCCGATACCGGGGAAATTGCATGGTCTGCGCAGCAATGCCGCGCGTTCCCCGGCCTCTGCGTGGACAGCACCTCTTATTCTTCTCCTGGAGCCTGATATGCGAATCTTGCCTGGTCTGATTTTCTTCTTGTTGTTTTCGGCGGCGGCACATGCCGCGATCGTCGAAGGTGTGCCGAAAGGTTGGTATTTGACCGGATCGTCTCCCGCCTCCTATGTTGCTGGTACCGACACAGCAGGCTCTGCCGGCGGCAAGTGCGCCGTCATCCAAGCGCGATCGGAAGCGCCTGACGACAAGTTCGGCACGATCATGCAGACAATCGCCGCAGATGCGTATCGCGGCAAGCGCATACGTCTTTCCGGCATGCTGCGTTCGGCGGACGTTAAAGGCTGGGGCGGACTGTGGCTGCGCATCGATGGGCAGCCGGGCAACAAACCCAATATTCTCGGGTTCGATAACATGCAGTCGCGGCCTGTGCTCGGCTCCACTCAGTGGCGTCGTTATGAAATCGTGCTCGACGTTGCGCAGGATGCGACAGACGTCGCTTTCGGCTTCTTGCTGGCCGGCAAGGGCACCTTGTGGGCCGAGAGTCTGAAGCTGGACGAAGTCGACAAAAGTGTCCCTACCACTGCCGGCCCTTCACCGCTGCTGCCCAAAATGCCGACGAACCTTGATTTCCAAAGCGCCAGACCCCGCGTGCAGCAGACGCTTGTTGCAGTTGTCGACAGATAACGGGTTGGACCGACTCGCATCATCGCCGCCGCAGGCGGGTGAATTCGGAAAATTCCCATTGCCGGAACGCGAACAGCGCGGTGCAGCCGTCCTTGTCCGTGAGTGGGAGACGCGCATCGCGGTGGGCGAGGTCCTCGAACTCCTGCGCCACGTGTTCGATTGCGGCCTTGATGTGCGCGCGTGACGCCGCCGACAGCATGCCGCCGATCAGGCGCAGTTCGTCGAGCGGACCGTCGAAGCGCGCGCGCAGGAACTCGGGTGCGACGCGGGCAAGGAAGAATTCGTGCACCGGTCCGTCCTTGCGCCAGGCAAAGTTGCGCGCGGTGAGCTTGCCGACGCGCCGTGGCGGACGGAAATTGACGATGCCCAGCGCGTCGAGCTTGAGCAGCGCCGAGGTCAGCGTGTTGTCGTCGAAGTCGAAGGTCGCGGTGATCTCGGCCCATTTCCAGTCGTTGACCAGCAGGTAGGTGACGAGCAGCAGTTGCGGGTTGCGCACGAGCGCGCGCTCCTGCGCCTCGCTGAGCTGGGTCAGCAGGCTCTTCGCCGACGGCGCCTGCAGCAAATCGGCGAGCGATACCTCGAGCGCGGCGCAGATCGCATCGAGCCGGCTCAGCGAAAAATCGCCACGCGACAGGTCGCGCTTCACGGTCGGCTCGCTGATACCGAGTTTTGTCGCGAGCTGGCGATAGGTCATGCCGCGCTCGCGCAGCGTTGCCCGGATCGATTGCAGCAGGGTTGCGCTCGTGCTCATGTTTCGATTCCGCGGAGTATCAAATGATGATACCCGACGACTCGCGTCGCGCGCAGTACGCACGATGATTTGCACATTGTCGTGTCTTCGCCGATGTTTGCTGCCGTCGCCGAGCGGACACATCAATGAGGTTGCGCGCTTACATTCTGCCGCTCGTGCTGCTGTACCCGCTGTACGGCGGTGTGATGTATTCGAAGCAGCAATCGATTCTGTTTCCCGCGGCGTCGGACAAACGGCATGCACTGGCCGCTGCGTTGCCCGAGGATGCGCAACTGGTCGAGCTGCTGGCGAGCTTCGGCAGTGTGCGCGCCGTCTATCAGCCGGCAGCCGCGAGCGCCGGACGCGGTCCGGCGATTCTCTACGCCCACGGCAATTTCGAGCGCATCGAGGATTCCTTCGCTCTTGTGCAGCCGCTGCGCCGCGCGGGAATCTCCGTGCTTCAGCTCGAATACCCGGGTTTCGGCGGCGCCGACGGCGAGCCGACGTTCGCGCAGATCAACGAGGCTGCCGCGCTCGCCTACGATTGGCTTGCAGGCCGGGCAGAGGTCGACCCACAGCGAATCATCGCAATGGGCTATTCGATCGGCGGCGCCGCCGCGGGCGAGTTGACGCGCCGGCGCCGGCCGCGTGCACTGATCCTGCTGTCGACGTTCACCTCGCTGGAGGACATCGCGCACCGCTATTTGTTGCCCGGATTCCTACTGCACTATCCCTACGACACGCTGGCACGCGTGCGGGAATTCACCGGGTCGGTCTTCGTCGAGCACGGACGCGGGGACAAAGTCATCCCGTTCGGCATGGGCGAGCGCCTTGCGGCCACGTCGAAGCACGCGGAGTTCGCCGCGCTCGACTGCGGCCACGACGACTGTCATTTCGATCGCAGTCTGTTTGCCGAACGCATTCCGGCGTGGCTCGCGGCGCAAGGTCTGCTTGATCGTCCATCGCCTGTACTTGAGGAGCATCTTGATGCACGCAATGCCGAGTAATTCATGGCTGCGAGGCCTAGTCGTCGCGGCGCCCGTACTGCTGCTCGCCGGCTGTGCGACCCTGTTCCGCCCGCAGCAGGAGCATCGCGCCGCGAGCGTCGTCGACTATCTCTATCCGAATGCGAGCGAGGCGCCGCAATTGCAGCCGGGCACGACGACGTTGCGTCCGCCGGTGCGCGTCGGCATCGCCTTCGTGCCGGGCGGACAGTGGGAATCAGGCGCGTCCGAGCAGTCGAAACGGTTGCTGCTCGAACGCGTCAAGGCGGCGTTTGGACAATACGCGTACATCGGCAGCATCGAAGTGATTCCATCGAACTACCTGCACGCGCGCGGCGGCTTCGACAATCTCGATCAGGTCGCACGCTTGTTCAACGTCGAAATCGTGGCGTTGCTGTCGTACGACCAGGTGCAGTTCAACGACACGCGCGCGGCGGCGGTGCTGTACTGGACCATCGTCGGTGCCTATGTGATCCGCGGCGACAAGTACGACGTGCAGACGCTCGTCGATGCGTCGGTCTTCGACGTGGCCAGCCGCAAGCTGCTGTTCCGAGCACCGGGTTCGAGCCGGGTGAAGGGCAGCGGCACGCTGGCGAGTTTCAGCGAGCGCGCGCGGCACGCACAGGACGCGGGTTATGCGAAGGCCGTCGATGATCTGATCCCGCAACTGAAGACGGCGATGGACGATTTCCGCGAACGCTCCAAGCACGACGCGCAGGTGAAGGTTGAAAACAAGGCCGGCTACAGCGGTGGCGGCGACCTCGGCGGATTCGGTTTGCTGATCGCGGGCGCGTTGATCGTGTTGGCCCATGCGCAGCGCAAATCCGCGTAGTTGGCCGTGGCTCACACTGGCGGTTCTGGCTCTGGGCCTCGTCTTCACCGTGCTGCCCGAATCGCTGCGCACCGCCTGTGAATACGACCGCCACGCACTGGCGAACGGCGAGGTATGGCGCCTGTGGACGGCGCACTTCGTGCATTTTTCTGCGCGGCATGCCGGCGTCGACCTACTGACGCTCAGCGTGATCGGCATATGCGTTGAACACCGAAGCGGATGGTTCTTGCTTGCGGGTCTGCTGATTTGCGCACCGCCCGTTCTGTCGCTGACGTTATATTTCGGCGTGCCGGATCTGCTTGTCTATCGCGGCGCGTCAGCGCTCTGCGTCGCGTGCGGTGTGATGCTGGGCCTGGTGCTGTGGCACGGCGCTCCGGCGATGCGCAGGTGGCTGTTTGGCATAGCGGTTGCGTTCGCGTGCAAGCTCGTTTACGAGGCGACGCTTGGCGCGATGAATTTGTCCGGACTGAACGGCGGCGTGCGCATCGCTTGGCAGGCACACGCCCTTGGAGCCGCTTTCGGCATCTTTGCTTTTATGGCGTGGCGATGCCGAGGGCCCATTTCGATTCAAGAAAATCGTGATGCCGCAACGGCGCCGCGCTTGCTAGCGTAGTCGGTGCCGATGGTAGGTCGGCGCGCCGCGCCGGGTGCCATCCCTTGTCGAAGGAGGTTGCCATGGCTGCGCTCGTTTTGCGTTCCGTTCCTGCATCGTTATCGTTCGGTCGCGCGTTCGCGTTCAATTGGCCGCGCGTCGCTGCGTACTCGGGCAGCTTCTCGCTGCATCTGTTGATCGCGCTGTTGCTGTTGGTGCCACCGGCGGCGATGAAATTGCGCGAGATGATGAGAGACGATTCGATCGTCGTCACCATTCCTTCGGCGCCACTGCCTGCCGTGCGCGAACCGGACTTGCCGGTACCTCCGATCAGGATCAAGAAGATTCCGCCTGCGCCGCCGAGACCGCAGATCACGATCACCGCGCCGATACCGGCGCCTATGCCAACTGCGACCCCAGTTGATTCGATCGCGCCGCCCGCGGACAGGGCCGTGCCGGCCGCGCCGGCCGACAGCGGTGCCGCGACCGATAGCGCGCCGACCACGATGGGTTATGGCACGCAGACCAAGATTACCTACCCGCGCACCGCGCTTGCCAATCGCATCGAAGGCACGGTGATCCTGCGCGTGCTGGTCGGCGAGGACGGCAGCGTCAAGGACATCGAGATCGACAAGTCCAGCGGCTCGCACGAACTCGATCGCGCTGCGCGCGAGGGGGTGATGAAATGGAAGTTCAAGCCGGGCATGCGCGGCGGCGTCGCCTACGCGGGCTGGGCGCGCGTGCCGATCAGCTTTACCTTGCCGTAGCAGCGCGCTTCAGCGTCAGATCGATACCGCATCGAGCACCGCCTGCTGCTGCGCGATGCGGTAGAGGTTGTCGCTGACTTCGACGAAGCTCTGGTAGCGATCGAGCTCGCCGCCATAGACGTGCAGCGATAGCGCGGGCTGATGCGCGGACAGGTTGCGGCAGCGGTGCACGTAGGCCGGATCGATGAACACGGCGGCGTCACCGGAGCCGAGCATCAGCGAACGGTGCGGCTGCAACTCCGGTTGCTGCGCATCGCCGTCGCTGAAGAATTCATCGACCTGCAACGCGCCGTCGAGCACGAGTTCGATGCCCCACAAATCCGCGTGGTCGTGCAGCGGGGTGACGTAGCCCGGTGGCCAGGCGATCAGCAGGATGGTGTAGGAGCGATCGGAGGCCGCGGCGATGAGCTGGCGGCGGTAGCGCGGCGCTTGCGCGTCGGAGAAGAACGATGCCGCGCGTGGACAGCCTTCGGCCCAGACGAGAGAGGTCAATGCATCGCGCAGGTCGGTTACATCTTTCGGCGTGATCTCGCCGCCGAGGCTGGACGTAGCTTGGCGCAACGCGCGACTCCAACTGGCCGCGATCGCGATTTGAGGATGAGGCATAGGGGTGAATCCGGGGTCGATTTCGAATGCGGCTATTCGATCATGCCCGGTGTTATCGCGGCGCTAATTCCACGTACAAATTCCATTGCGCGAGCGCATATGTATGTAAAGAAAACGCATGCGCAACGTGCTGCATTTGCGTGATGAAAGTGCGGACTGCTTCACCTCGCTCTTGCGAACATGGCGAGGTGATTGGGCAGATTTTTTCGCGCTTCGCTGCTGCAGTGCGTTAGAGGTCGTCTTGCAGTGCTGTCGGACCCGCGGCGATCGCCGGATCGCTGACGCCGTCCCTGCCGTTCTCGAGGTAGCCGGCAAATTCGCGGCGGAAGCCACCGGCGGCGCCGTCGGAAACGATCAGGTCGTACCAGCGCAGGCTCGCGTTCGCTTGGAAGTTGAATTGCAGGTGATGGCTCGGCGCGAGTGTCACGTCATTGCGTGCACCGCTGTAGCCGTTGAGCACGGTCAGTGTGACGCTCGCGCTGCCGCGATTGCGCAAATCGAGATTGACGTTCGCACTGGCGCCGTCGCGGCGCAGCACCGCATCCACCTGCACGCCGTTAATGTTGCCCTTGTAACGGCGAAGAAAACCGTTTGGCCCGTGTACCGAGAAATCGTAGCGGCCGTCGGCGGCGCCGATCACGAGCGAGTCGGCCAGCGACTTGCCCGCTTCGACCGTGTAGGTCCATGGACCGGCGCCACCGACGCCGTCGCGTACATGGAAGCACGCGCCCGCTGCGCCGCTGTTGCTGAAACCGAGCGCGAAGCCGCCATGGCCGTCGGGCTGCCCGTCGGCTTCGAATGCATACGGCAGCGCGCGCGTGGGGCGCAAACCTTTTTCCTGCGTCGGCATTTGTCCCTGCGTCGGGGGCACCGGCACGTAGCTGGGATGGCGCTGGTCGTCGGCAGGCTGGTAACCGTTCGTGTCCGGCAAGGTCGGCAGCGCCGCGTTCGGTGTGGCGAAGTTGAAGCAGGAAGTGAGGTCGCCGCAGACCGCACGCCGCCACGGCGAGATGTTCGCCTCGATCAAGTCGGGATTGCCGTTGCCGAAGCGCTGCTCGATGAAGCGGATGATCGAGGTGTGATCGAACACCTGCGAGTCGACGTAGCCGCCGCGCGTCCACGGCGAGATCACGAGCATCGGCACGCGCGTGCCGAGGCCGTACGGGCCAGCGACCATCTGCGCGTCCCCCGGAAAATATTCGTTGCGCGTGTCGACCGTCGACTTGCCCCGCGTCGCGTCCTTGGCGGCGAACGGCGCGGGCATGTGATCGAAGAAGCCATCGTTCTCGTCGTAAGTGAGGAACAACGCGGTCTTGCTCCACACTTCGGGATTCGCGGTCAGCGCGTCAAGGACCTGGGCGACATACCACGCACCGAAGTTCGGCGGCCAGTTTGGATGCTCGCTGTACGCTTCGGGCGCAACGATCCACGATACCTGCGGCAGCGTGCCGTTGGCGACGTCGGCCTTGAACTGATCGAACAGGCTGCCGCCGGATTTGATGTCCGTGCCGCGCAGCGCCTTCTCGTACAGCGCATCGCCGGGTTGCGAATTCTGGTACTGGTGAAAATAGAGCAGCGAGTTGTCGCCGTAATTGCCGATGTAAGCATCGCCGGTCCAGCCCCAGTAGCCGCCGGCGGTGAGACCGTCGCCGGCATCCTGATAGACCTTCCACGAGATGCCGTTGCGCTCGAGCCGCTCCGGATAAGTCGACCAGTCGTAACCGGCCTCGGCATTGGTGATCACCGGGCCGCCGCCCGTGCCATCGTTGCCGACGTAGCCGGTCCACATGTAGTAGCGGTTCGGATCGGTCGGGCCCTGCACCGAGCAGTGGTAGGCATCGCAGATCGTGAATGCGTCGGCCAGCGCATAGTGGAACGGCAGGTCGGCGCGCGTCATGTGCGTCATCGTCGTCGTGCCTTTCGCCGGAATCCACTGGTCGCAATCGCCGTGGTTGAACGCCTGCTGCGAGCTGTTCCAGTCGTGCGGAGTGCCGTCGAGGAAGGTCTCGCCGAGATTGGCCACGGCGGGACGGTACGGCAGTACTTCGTTCGCGCCGTCGCTCTGGCGCCAGATCGCGCGGCCGTCGCGCTGGAACACAGCGCGCGGATCGCCGAAGCCGCGCACGCCACGCAGCATGCCGAAGTAGTGGTCGAACGAGCGGTTCTCCTGCATCAGCACGACGATATGCTCGATATCGCGGATCGTGCCGGTGCTGTTGTTCGCGGGAATCGCGAGTGCGCGGCGGATGCTGTTCGGCAGTGCGGCGGCGAGTGCACCCGCGCCGGCAAGGCGCAGGAAGTTGCGGCGATCCAGGGTAGTCATGAGGAGCTCCGTCGGTCCGGGAAGGATGGCGGAACGCACGAGCCCCCTCACGCACGTCCGATGCGCGCAAGGCTATCTAGGAAAAAAGTCAGCGCCGGGAAAGGCGCGTTTCAACAAAATTTAGAAATGTATACAGATTCGTGACAGCGCGACCGAACCCGGCCGCGCTGTTTCGACAAGCGCCGACGGTTTACCAGGGCAGCGTTTGGCCCAGGTGCGAGAAACTTCCGTTCGGGCCGTTTGCGCCGATCAGGGCGAGCTCGACGCTCGACTTGGCGCCGTCCGCCACCTCGATGTCGCCGTGGCTGTTCATGTCGGTCTTCACCGAGCCAGGATGGATCGCGTTGACCTTGATCTTCGTGTCGCGCAATTCGTGCGCGAGTTGCACGGTCCACGCATTCACCGCGGACTTGGACACGTTGTACGCCGGCACCTTGAAGTCGTAGATGCCTGAGGTCGGATCGGAATGCAGCGTGTTCGAGCCGAGGATGCTCGACACGTTGACGATGCGGCCCGCATCGGATTTGCGCAGCAGCGGCAGCAAGGCCTGGGTTACCGCGACCAGCGCGAACAGGTTGGTGTCGAAGGTCTTGCGCCACGTGTCCAGCGTCTGCTCCGACGGCTTCTTCGCCAGATCGTCGACGAGGATGCCGGCGTTGTTGACGAGGATATCGAGGTGGCCGTGCTTGGCTTCGATGTCTTTCGCCGCTGCGGCGATGCTGCTCGTATTGTCGACATCGAGCGCGATCGCTTCGACGGGCAGGCCTTCGGCCTGCAGCTTCAGTGCGGCTTCGGTGGCCTTGGCGCGGTCACGTCCGGCGAGCAGCACATGGACGTTCTGCTGCGCAAGCTTGCGCACGGTCTCGAGGCCGATGCCGCGCGTGGCGCCGGTAACGAGAGCGATTTTCTGGGTGGTCATGGGGCTTCTCCTGAGAATATGAGAATAAATGAGTGCGGTTTTTTCGCTCGTCATTCCGGCACGAACCGGAATGACGGCATGAAGGTCAATGGCTCGTCGCCGGCAGCGATGGCGGTTGGACTCGCGGCGTGTCGTCGGCGATACGTTGCTTGCGACGACGGCGCACGAGCAGATAGAACACCGGCGTCAGTAACAGACCGAAGAAGGTCACGCCGAGCATGCCGGAGAACACGGCCACGCCCATCGCGCGGCGCATTTCCGCGCCGGCGCCTGTGGCGAGCGCGAGCGGCACGACGCCCATGATGAATGCAAGCGAGGTCATCAGGATCGGGCGCAGGCGCAGGCGGCAGGCGTCGAGCACGGCTTGCCAGACCGACTCGCCCAGGGCCTCGCGGTCCTTGGCGAACTCGACGATCAGGATCGCATTCTTGCAGGCGAGGCCGATCAAGACGATCAACCCGATCTGGGTGAAGATGTTGTTGTCGCCGCGCGTGACCTGCACGCCGAGGATTGCGCAGAGCAGGGTCATCGGCACGATCAGGATCACGACGAGCGGCAGCGTGACGCTCTCGTACTGCGCGGCGAGCACGAGGAACACGAGCAGCACGACCAGCGGGAAGATCACGATCATCGTGTTGCCGGCAAGGATCTGCTGGTAGGTCAGGTCGGTCCACTCGTAGCCGAAACCGTTCGGCAGTTCCGTGCGCAGCACGTCTTCGATCGCGGCCTGCGCTTGGCCCGAGCTGAATCCCGGTGCGGCGGCGCCGTTGAGCTCGGCGGCGAGATAGCCGTTGTAGTGCGGCACGCGATCCGGGCCCGAGGCCTCGCGCGCGGTGACGAAGCTTGCGAGCGGGATCATGTCGCCGCGCGCGTTGCGTGTCTTCAGCCGGCCGATGTCGTCGGCGGTCAAACGGAAGCCGGGCTCGGCCTGCGCATTGACCTGGTAGGTGCGGCCGAAGCGGTTGAAGTCGTTGACGTAGAGCGAGCCCAGATACATCTGCATCGTGTCGTAGATGTTCTGCAACGGTACGCCCGCGGTCTTCGCCTTCTCGCGGTCGACGTCAACTTCGATCTGCGGCACGTTGACCTGGAAACCCGAGAACACGCCGGCCAGTTCGGGCCGCTTCGACGCCTTCGCGATCACGCCTTGCAGCACCTTGTACAGCTCGTCGGCGCCGAGGTTGGCGCGATCCTCGATCTGCAGCTTGAAGCCGCCGATCGTGCCGAGGCCCTGCACGGGCGGTGGCGGGAAGATCGCGATGAACGCGTCCTGGATCTGCGCGAACTTCATGTTCATCGCCATCGCGATCGAACCGGCGGACTTCGACGCGTCGCGGCGCTCCTCGAACGGCTTCAGCGTGGTGAAGGCGATGCCGTAGTTGGTCGCATTGGTGAAGCCGTTGATCGACAGGCCGGGGAATGCCGGCACGTCCTCCACGCCGGGCGTCTTCAGACCGATGTCGCCCATGCGCCGGATCACGTCGGTCGTGCGGTCGAGCGTGGCCGCGTCGGGCAACTGAGCGAAGCCGACGAGGTACTGCTTGTCCTGTGGCGGCACGAAGCCGGTCGGCGTGCGCATGAAACCATAGGCGGTGACCAGGATCAGTCCGGCGTAGATGAATACCGCGACCGAACTGCGCCCGAGGATGCGGCTGACCGCGCCGACATAGCTGTTCGAGGCGCGCGTGAAGAACCGGTTGAACGGACGGAAGAACCAGCCGAGCGCGCCGTTGAGGATGCGTGTGGCGCGGTCGGGCGGTGCATCGTGTGCCTTGAGCAGCAGCGCCGACAGCGCGGGCGACAGGGTCAGCGAATTGAACGCTGAAATCACTGTCGAGATCGCGATCGTGATCGCGAACTGCTTGTAGAACTCGCCGGAGAGGCCGCTGATGAACGCCGTGGGCAGGAACACCGCGCAGAGCACGAGCGCGGTCGCAATGATCGGCCCGGTCACTTCCTTCATCGCCTGCACGGTCGCATCGAACGGCGCGAGGCCCTCGCTGATGTTGCGCTCGACGTTCTCGACCACGACGATCGCGTCGTCGACGACGATGCCGATCGCGAGCACGAGGCCGAACAGGCTCAAGGTGTTGAGGCCGAAGCCGAGCAGGTGCATGACGCCGAGCGTGCCGATCAATGACACCGGCACGGCGAGCAGCGGAATGATCGAGGCGCGCCAGGTCTGCAGGAACACGATCACGACGATGACGACAAGCAGGATCGCTTCAAGCAGGGTGTGCATCACCGCGTCGATCGAGCCGCGCACGAACACGGTCGGATCGTAGGCGACGTTGTAGTCGATACCGTCGGGGAACGATTTCTTCAATTCGGCCATCTTCGCGCGCACCGCGTCCGAGATCGCGATCGCGTTGCTGCCCGGACGCTGGAACACCGGCAGCGCGACCGCGGTCTGGTTGTTGAGCATTGCGCGCAGCGCGTAGTTGTCCGAGCCGAGTTCGACGCGTGCGACATCGCGCAGGCGCGTGATCTGGCCCGATGTGCCGGTGCGGATGATGATGTTGGCGAAATCTTCTTCGCTGACGAGACGACCCTTGGTATTGACCGCGATCTGATAGTTCGGCCGGGTCGGATCGTTTGAGGGTGTCGACGAAGAGCCGAGCTGGCCCGCGGCAACCTGCACGTTCTGTTCGCGAATCGCGTTGGCGATGTCGGTCGCGGTCAGACCGCGCGCGGCGACCTTCTCCGGGTCGAGCCAGATGCGCATCGAATAGTTGCCGCCGCCGAACGCCTGCACGTCGCCGACGCCGTCGAGCTTGGCGAGTTCGTCCTTGATGCGCAGGATCGCGTAGTTCGACAGGTAGTTCTGGTCGTAGCGCCCGTCAGGTGAGATCAGGAACACGGCGCAGGTGATGTCGGGCGTGGATTTGTTCACGGTCACGCCGATGCGCTGCACGTCGGACGGCAGCTTCGGCGTCGCCTGGGCCACGCGGTTCTGGATCAGCTGCTGCGCCTTGTCGACGTCGGTGCCGAGCTTGAACGTGACGGTCAGCGTCATCACGCCGTCGCTGGTCGCCTGCGAGAACTGGTAGAGCATGTCCTCGACGCCGGTGATCGCCTGCTCGAGCGGACCGGCGACGGTATCGGCGATGACCTTCGGATTGGCGCCCGGATAGGTCGTGCGCACGACCACGGTCGGCGGTACGACTTCGGGATATTCCGAGATCGGCAGCGATGGAATTGAAACCAAGCCGGCGATCAGGATCAGCGCCGACAGCACGCCGGCGAAGACCGGGCGCGAGACGAAAAATCGGGAGAGGTTCATGGAGCGAGTCCTTTGTTCTTTTTTCCATCTCCCGTCGGGAGAAGGGGTAAGGCTTCGGATCAGTTCAACGCGGCGTGTCCGCTCTTACCCGTCGCGGTCGAAGCCGTTGCCGTTGCCGAAGGCGCAAGCTGCGCCACGGCCTTGCCGTCAGTCGTCATCGCTACGCGCGTCGGGTTCACGGTCGCACCGGGACGCACGTGCTGCAGGCCGTTGACGACGATCACGTCGCCGACGTTCAAGCCATCGCGCACGACGCGCAGACCCTCGATCGCCGCGCCGAGCGTGATCGGGCGGTATTCGAGAGAGTTGTCCTTCTTCAGCGCGAGCACGAACTTCTTGCCGAGGTCGGTGCCGACCGCGCGCTCGTCGATCAGGATCGAATCGCGCGGTGCGCCGCCGACGAGCTTGATGCGCGCGAACAGGCCCGGCGTGAAGTGGCCATCCTGGTTGTCGAACACACCGCGTGCGCGGATCGTGCCGCTGTTCGGATCGACCTGGTTGTCGACGAAATCGAGGCGGCCTTCATGCGGGTAGCCCTGTTCGTCGACGAGGCCCATGTAGACCGGGCTTTCCGCCTTCGTCGCGCCGTGGGCAAAGCGCAGGTACGTCGCTTCGTCGACGTCGAAGTAGGTGTAAACCGGGTTGTCGGAGACGACCGTGGTCAACACGCTGGTCGTCGTGACGAGGTTGCCCGGCGTGATCAGCATGCGTGAAGCGCGGCCGTCGATCGGCGAGCGCACCTGGGTGAACTCGAGATTGAGGCGTGCGGCTTCGAGCGCCGCGGCGGCGGCACCGATGTCGTCGCCGCTGCTGGTCGCGGTGGTGGCGAGCTGGTCGAAGTCCTGCTGCGCGATCACATGCTTGGCGATCAGCTGCTTGCCGCGCTCGTGATTCTGCTCGGCCAGCGCGGCCTGCGAATGCGCACGCTTGAGCTGCGCGGCAAGACGGTCGACTTCGGCCTGGTACGGGCGCGGATCGATGCGGAACAGCACCTGGCCTTTCTTGACCTGCGCGCCTTCGGCGAACTGCGCCGACTCGATGAATCCGCTGACACGCGCCTGGATCTGCACCGTGGTGACGGGCTCGAGGCGTCCGGTGAACTCCTCGAAGTCGCGTAGCGGCTTGGCCACGACTTCGGCGACGCTGACCGCGGGTGCCGGCGGCGCGGCGGGTGCGCCGCTCGCTTGCGAGCGCGAGCAGCCAGCCACCACGGCGGCGGCAAGTACGGTCAGAACAATGCCGGCTTTGATGAATTTCGGGTACTGCATAGCGGTCTCCCAGGTATTTGATCGTTGCAAAACCGCGCTTCCTGTCGCGGTTTGCAAGCAGACGGTCGCGGCCGAGCCGCGTCACGTCTGTCGCAATGAGCCAAGAACTGCGCGTCAACACGTCCATGCGCTGATGAGCTACTTCTTTTCACTGAACCGGCTGTGACCTCTTGCTGCGCGGCGCCTTGACTTGGGTCTTGGCTTACGAGAAGCTGTCACAATGTGTGTTACCGGTCAGTAACGTTACGAGATGTTACTGACCAGTCACTAACCTGTCAAGGGGGACTTCACTTTTGCAGTTCCCTGCAAGCCATGGATGGCTCGACCCGAATCGGGCGCAGCCCGATGGACAATCAAATTAGAGGAGTTTGTGTCATGTCCGCAAAATCAACGGCCGCCGCGGTTTCGGTGGCGAGCGAGGCGCCGGCGCGCAGCGAAAAGCCACGCGTGCGCGACCGCATCCGCGATTCCGCCGCGAACTTGTTCTATCGCCACGGTATTCGCGGGGTCTGCGTCGACGCGATCGTCGAGGATGCCGGCACGAACAAGATGAGCTTCTACCGCAGCTTCCCGTCCAAGGACGATCTGGTCGCCGAATACCTCAAGGACCAGGAGCGCGGCTACTGGCAATGGTGGGACGAGGCCGTCGCGCCGCATGCGGGCGATGCGCGCCGCCAGGTCGAGGCGCTGATGCAGGCGGTGGTCGACCTGATCAAAACCAAATCGAAATCCGATTGCGGTTGCCGCTCCAGCCGCGGCTGCGCGCTCGGCAATGCCGCAGTGGAAATTCCCGAGGGCAACGATCGGCTCAACGCGATCGTGCACGACTACAAGGCGGAAATCCGCCGTCGCCTGCGCAGGTACGCGCGCGAGATGGGCGCACGCGAACCCGACTCACTCGGCGATGCGCTGATGCTGTTGCTCGAAGGCGGCTACTACACGCGCCTGACCTTTCCGAACAATTCCGGCCCGGTTACTTCGATCGCGAAGGCGGCACGTGCGTTGATCGACGCGCACATGGGCTGAGCATTCTTTGCTGTCATTCCCGAGCGCTTCTGGCGGGAATCCAGCGCCTTGCACTCTGCAGGCTAAAGATCAAAGTCACTGGATTCCCGCCAAGAGCATGCGGGAATGACAAGAGCGCTCATGCCACCTCGGCCTTCTCGACGAAACTCGGATCGGCCAGCTCGCGCTGCAGCGTCGCATTGTCGAGCTCACCTTCCCATTTCGACACGACGATCGTGGCGACGCCGTTGCCGATGAAATTCGTCAGCGCGCGGCATTCGCTCATGAAGCGGTCAATGCCGAGGATCAGCGCCATGCCGGCGACCGGGATGCTCGGCACCACGGCCAGCGTCGCCGCGAGCGTGATGAAGCCCGCTCCCGTCACTCCGGAAGCGCCCTTGCTGGTCAGCATCGCCACGCCGAGCAGGGCCAGTTCCTGGCCCCAGCTCAGATCGATGTTGAGCGCCTGTGCGATGTACAGCGAGGCCATCGTCATGTAGATGTTGGTGCCGTCGAGGTTGAACGAATAACCCGAGGGTACGACGAGGCCGACCACCGATTTCGAACAGCCAAGCTTCTCGAGCTTCTCCATCAGCGGTACCAGTGCACTTTCCGACGAACTCGTGCCGAGCACGATCAGCAGTTCCGATTTGATGTAGTTGAGGAAGCGCAGGATCGAAAAGCCGGTGAAGTGCGCGATCAGGCCGAGCACGACGAGGACGAACAGCGCCGCGGTGAGATAGAACAGGCCGACGAGCTTGGCCATGCTGACGATCGTGCCGATGCCGTACTTGCCGATCGTGAATGCCATTGCGCCGAACGCGCCGAGCGGCGCGACTTTCATTACCAGACCGATCATGCCGAACAGCACTTTCGAGCAGACTTCGAAGAAGCGGTACACGGTCTGGCCGGTTTCGCCGAGACGCGACAGGACGAAGCCGAACAGGATCGCGATCAGCAGTACCTGGAGCAGATCGCCATTCGCGGTGAACGCGTCGACGAAGGTTTTCGGGATGATGTGCAGGACGAAGTCCACCGTCGACTGCTCGCTCGCCGCCTTGGCGTAGTTCGCCACCGACTTCGCATCGAGTGTGGCCGGATCGATGTTGAGGCCGCTTCCAGGTTTCACGACCTTCATGACCAGCAGGCCGACCGCGAGCGCGACGGTCGACACGATCTCGAAATACAAGAGCGCCTTGCCGCCGACGCGGCCAACCTTCTTCATGTCGTTCATGCCGGCAATGCCGAGCACGACGGTGAGGAAGATGACCGGCGAGATCAGCATCTTGACCAGGCCGATGAACAGATCGCCGAGCCACTTGAGCGAGGATGCCTTGAATCCGGTACCCGCGATGACCGGATTCGCATCGCCGAACAGCCAGCCGAGCAGGCCGCCGAGGAAGATGCCGACCAGCACCCAGAAATACAGATGGCGCGCAAAGCCCTTCATAACCCCTCCCGGTGGCGGCCGATTTCGTTGGGTGGCTCGATTGACGGTATCCCAACAGCGCGCGGCGCGCGTGTCAATGGCCCATTGATCGAGTGGATTGTGAAATCAGTTTGCCGGGCCGACCCCGTCGAATCCCGCATGGAAGTAGCCACCGTGCTGCCAGACGCGGATCGGCGTACCGTACTGAGCGCCGAGTACATCCGAGCGCAGCACTTCCGCCTTGGGTCCTTGTGCGAACACGCGACCCTCGCGCAGCAGGATGACGTGATCGATCTCCGGGAGAATTTCCTCTAGGTGGTGGGTAACGAGGATCAATGTCGTGCCTTCGCGCGCGAGCGCGCGCAGGCTTTCGAGCAGGGTGCGCTGGGCGACGAAATCGAGACCCGCGGTTGGCTCGTCGAGCAGCAGCGCACCTGGGTGGTGCACGAGCGCGCGCGCGATCAGCACGCGGCGCGCCTCGCCGGTCGACAGCGTGGCAAAGCGCCGATGGGCCAGATGCGAAGCGCCGAGCCGATCGAGCGCGGTTTTTGCCGCGCTGCGCATCACGTCGGTGACCGTGTGGTTGAACGAGAGCACGTGGCTGGCGAAGAAGCCCGAAACCACCGCATCGAGTCCGTCGACGAGGTCTTCATCGATCAGCCGCTGCTGCAGGTCGCCCGAGACGATGCCCAAGTGCTTGCGCAACTCGAACACGTCCCAGCGCGTGCGGCCGAGGATGCGCATCGGCGGCGTGCCGTCAGCGTGCGCGAGCGGGTAGTCGTCACGATGGATCATGCGCACGAGCGAGGACTTGCCGGCGCCGTTCGGGCCGACGATCGCCGTATGCTGGCCAGGCACGATGCGCAGCGTGAGGCCGCGCAGTACCTCGCTTTCGCCGCGCATCAGGTACGCATCGTCGAGTTCGAGCAGGGGCGGGTTGGCAGTATCGGTATCGGTCACGGCTCGAACGAAGTAGGGAAGGGGCGGGAATTCTAACCTTCCCCCGCGTTTTGCTCGTCATTCCGGCTTTTGCCGAGATGACGAACAAAAGACTCAGCGCCGCCGCTCGATGCCGAAAGGCAGATCGGCGATACGTCGGTATTCGGCATCGGCAAACCGCTGCGGGTGCGTGAGCCAGTCCTCGATCATCGGCGTCGCATCATTACCCCAGAATATCTCGTTGCCGACCTTGAGCGTCGGCACGCCGAACACGCCCGCAGCGATCGCGCTGTCGGTATTTGCACGCAGTGCTTCCTTCACCTCGGCGGAGGCGATCGCGTTTTCCACATCGCCGATGCCCAACGCGCGGCCGACGTCGGCGAGTTCGGCGGCGGTTGCACCCGACTTTCCGTCGCGCCAGAGATGATTGAAGATCGCCTCGATCGCATTCCACGTCGACCCCGCGGCGATGCATAGGCGCAGCACCGCGAGTGGGTTGAACGGATGCTGTGGCGGAAAATGCAGTGTCGCCCCGGTCTGCTCAGCCTGCCATTGCACGAAGCGGTAGGTGAATTCGCGTTTGCCCGGAATTTCCGCCGGGCCGAGCTGACCGTGGTGCTTGAGCACGGCGCCGAATGCGATCGGCACGGGCGTGATGTCGAGCCGGCCGCGCCATTCCAGTACTTTCGCCAATTGCAGATACGAGAACGGCGAGACGAAATCGAAGTACCAATGTGCGCTCATTGCACGCCCCTCAATGCAGGGTCTTGAAGATCGCCGGATCGAACGCGTCGACTGCGATCACCTCGTTGCGCGCTGCCTCGGCTTCCTGCAGCAGATCGTATTCGGCCTGGGTGATGACGCCGGCCTTGAGGCCCATTTCGTCGAGCATGTAGCCCGGCGCGCGGTCGAGCGTGCCGGCGCGCACCGCGTCGCGCAATTTGGTCTCGACCGGGATCGCGCGCACGGCCTTGTCGAGCGCGGCCTCGAGCGTGCCGAGGCCGGGCTCGCTCGGTGGCGGGATGAAGACGTCGCCGGTCAGTGTCGCGCGCGCCTCGCGGTCTTCGAGGATATCGCGGGCGACGCGCGCACCGAGCTTGTCCGAGGGCGGGCGGAAGCGCGCGCCGAGCGGGAAGATCGCGAGCTTGAGCATCCAGGCGGCCGTGCGCGTGGGCAGGTTTTCGATCACGCCGCGTAGCGCTTCCTGCACCTTGTACAGCGAATATTCCGCGCACCACGAGACGAGGTTGAGGTTCGCCGTCGTCTTCGGCTCGTCCTCGTAGCGCTTGAGCGCGCACGAGGCGAGGTAGAGATAGGCGAGCGCATCGGCGAGGCGCCCGGAGATCTTTTCGCGGCGCTTGAGCGATCCGCCGAGCGTGCCCATGGCGATGTCGGAGGTGAATTCGAACGCGGCCGAGAAGCGCGACAGGTGTTGGTAGTAGCGTCGCGTGTCCTGCACGTTCGGTGCCGCGGCGAGACGGCTGCCGCTCAGTGCGAGCAGTTTCGCGCGCGTGACGTTGCGCAGGACGAGATTGATATGGCCGAACAGCGCCGCGTCGAACGCGGCGAGATCGTTCGCGGCGACTGCGGCGATCTCTTTCTGCACGAACGGATGGCAGCGGATCGCGCCCTGGCCGTAAATGATCATCGAGCGCGTGAGGATGTTCGCGCCTTCGACGGTGATGCCGATCGGCACTGCGTCCCAGGCGCGCGCGAGCGAGTTGCGCGGTCCGCGCTGGATGGCAGAACCGGCGCGGATATCCATCGCGTCGGTGACGACCTCGCGCATGCTGTCGGTCAGGTAGGCCTTGGCGATCGCGGACAGTACGGCGGGCTTCTCGCCGGCATCGAGCGCGCCGCAGGTCAACGTGCGCGTCGCGGTCATCATGTAGGTCTTCGCGGCGATGCGCGCGAGCGGCTCCTCGATGCCCTCGAAGCGGCCGATCGGCGTGTCGAACTGCTCGCGCACGGTCGCGTAGGCGCCGCAGATGCGCGTCATCATCTGCGCGGCGCCGACGCTGAGCGCGGGCAGCGAAATTGAGCGACCCGCGGCGAGACATTCCATCAGCATGCGCCAGCCCTGGCCGATGCCTTCGCGGCCGCCGATCACATGATCGAGAGATACGAACACATCCTGGCCGACGATCGGCCCGTTCATGAATGGCACGCCCATCGGATCGTGGCGCAGGCCGATCTCGATGCCGGGCAAATTCGCTTCGATCAGCCCGCAGGTGATGCCGAGATCGTCCTCGTTGCCGAGCAGGTGGTCGGGATCCTTGATGCGGAAGGCGAGGCCGACCAGCGTCGCGACCGGTGCCAGCGTGATGTAGCGCTTCTTCCATTCCAGGCGCAGGCCGAGCACCTCCTTACCGTCGACGACACGTTTCTCGACGATGCCGGTCGACTGTGTTGCCGCCGCGTCGGAGCCCGCTTCGGGGCCGGTCAGGCCGAAACACGGAATTTCCTCGCCGCGCGCAAGCCGCGGCAGGTAGTAGTTCTTCTGTTCGGCGGTGCCGTAGTGCAGCAGCAGTTCGCCGGGGCCGAGCGAGTTCGGCACCATCACCGTGACCGCCGCCGCCACGGAACGCGAGGAGATGCGCGTGACGACTCTTGAATGAGCAATGGCCGAGAAGCCATGGCCGCCGTATTCCTTCGGGATGATCATGCCGAAGAAGCCCTGCTTCTTGATGAACTCCCAGACCTCGGGCGGCAGGTCGCGCAGCTGGTTGATCTGCCAGTCGTCGAGCATCGCGCAGAGCTGCTCGACCGGACCGTCGAGGAACGCCTGCTCGTCCGCGCTCAGCGGCTGCGGCTTGAAGTCGAGTAATTTTTCCCAGTCGGGTCGGCCGGAGAACAGTTCCGCGTCCCACCACACCGTGCCCGCGTCGAGCGCGATGCGCTCGGTCTCTCCGAGCCGCGGCAGCACCTTGGCGAAGATCGGCATGACCCGGCTCGTGATCAGCGCGCGGCGGATCGGCGGGAGACCGAACACGATGGCGAGCGCGGTCAGCACGAGCGCCGCGGCCTCGAACAGCAGCGGCGAGGCGATGCCGGTAATGCGCCAGCCGACCAGCCAGATGCCCGCCGCGACGACCCAGGCGAGAAAGCCGCGGCCGAGGAAGAGCAGGGCGCTCAGCGCGATCAGGGCGAGCAGCAAGGTGACGAGCATCGGAAACTCCCGGGTCGAGGCGGCAAGATGCGCTGCATCATCCTTCGCGGCTGCAAAAAAGCAAAGCTGCGCCGCCGCGCGACGGCTGCACGCAGCGCGCGCAACGATTAAACTTGCCGGCGACAACCAAAGACCTGCCATTCCGCCGATGTGTCGTCATCGGCAACCCCAGCGGAATACAAGAATGAAAGACAAGAAAGACATAGTGGAAAACTGGTTGCCGCGCTACACCGGCACGCCGCTCGACCAGTTCGGCGAGCACATCTTGTTGACCAACTTCGGCAACTACGTCGACATGTTCGCGGAATGGAACGGCGTCGAGGTGCAGGGCCGCGACCGGCCGATGCCGAACGCGACCGCCGACGGCATCACCCTTATCAACTTCGGCATGGGCTCGCCGAACGCGGCGACGGTCATGGACCTGCTCAGTGCGATCTCGCCGAAGGCCGCGCTGTTCCTCGGCAAGTGCGGCGGCCTGAAGAAGAAGAACCAGCTCGGCGATCTCGTCCTGCCGATCGCGGCGATCCGCGGCGAGGGTACCTCGAACGATTACCTGCCGCCGATCGTACCGGCCTTGCCCGCGTTCCAACTGCAGCGCGCCGTGTCGACGATGATCCGCGACCTCGGCCACGACTATTGGACCGGCACGGTCTACACGACCAACCGCCGCGTCTGGGAGCACGACGAGGAGTTCAAGAACCTGCTGCGGCGCACGCGCAGCATGGCCGTCGACATGGAAACCGCGACGATCTTCGCCGCCGGCTTCGCCAACCACATCCCGACCGGCGCGCTGCTGCTCGTCTCCGACCAGCCGATGATTCCCGAGGGCGTGAAGACCGAGGCCAGTGACAGGAAGATCACCGCGAACTACGTCGAGAAGCACATCAAAGTCGGCATCGAGGCGCTCAAGCTCGTGCGCCGCCATGGCCGCAGCGTCAAGCATCTGCGCTTCGAGGCGGACGAGGAATACCACGACGACCTCGGCGGCGAGCACGAGTTGTAACCGATGCGCGCGCGACGTATCGATACCCCGTCCATGCGCCGCCATCGCGAGCGCCACGTCGGCGACCGCGTCGGCTGGCTGCGCGCGGCCGTGCTCGGGGCGAATGATGGCATTCTTTCCACGGCCGGCCTCGTCGTCGGCGTGGCGAGCGCGGACGCGACGCTCGGCAGCGTGATGGTGGCCGGCGTCGCCGGTCTCGTCGCCGGTGCGCTGTCGATGGCGACCGGCGAATACGTATCGGTGTCCTCGCAAAGCGATGCCGAGAAGGCCGAGCGTGAACTCGAACAGCACGAGCTTGCCACCGACGCGCATGGCGAGCGCGAGGAACTGGTCAATATCTACGTCGGTCGCGGTCTCGACCGTCCGCTTGCCGAGCAGGTGGCGGACAAGCTCACCGCCCACGACGCGCTCGGCGCACATCTGCGCGACGAGTTGGGCCTGACCGAGCAACAGCGCGCGCGCCCGTTGCAAGCGGCGCTGGCCTCGGCGCTTTCATTCTCGATCGGAGCGGCGCTGCCACTGGTTGCCGCGCTGCTTGCCGCGCCCGCACATATGGCATTGATCGTCGCGATCGCCTCGCTGATCTCGCTCGCGCTGCTCGGCGCGGTTGCGGCGCGCGCAGGTGGTGCGCCGATGCTGCCGGGAGCCATACGCGTTTTCCTCTGGAGCACGCTGGCGATGATTGCGACCGCGGCGATCGGGCATCTGTTCGGCGTCAATGCTTAGCCACCATCCTGCCCGAATTTCGCCTTGCTCCTCTGCTAGGCTGCGCCGATGAATCCGACCCATCCCTTGCATATCGTCGTCCTCGCCGCGGGTGAGGGCAAGCGCATGAAGTCCGCGCGTGCCAAGGTGCTGCTGCCGCTTGCCGGCCGGCCGATGCTCGCGCACGTGCTCGACACGGCGCGCGCGCTCCATCCGCAAAAAATCCACGTCGTCTACGGCCATCGCGGCGAGCAGGTACAGACGGCATTTTCCGATCAATCAGACATCGCCTGGGTGCATCAAGCCGAGCAGAAGGGCACCGGTCATGCGATGCAGCTTGCGATCTCGAGTATTCCCGAGGCGGCACGCGTGCTCGTGCTCTACGGCGACGTGCCGCTGATCCGGCCGATGACGCTGCAGCCGCTGGTCGAGGCGCAGGCGGCGCTCGCCGTGCTCGCCGCCGACCTGCCCGATCCGACCGGCTACGGCCGCGTGCTGCTCGACGCCGCGCAGCGCGTCACCGGCATCGTCGAGGAGAAGGATGCGACGCCCGCGCAGCGTGCGACTCGCACGATCAACACCGGCGTGATCGCCGCGGACGCGAGGCGCCTGCGCGGCTGGCTCGCGCGACTCGACAACAAGAACGCTCAGGGCGAGTTCTACCTCACCGACGTGTTTGCGCTCGCCGCGGCAGACAATGCCTCGGCGCTCGCGATCCTGTCGACCGATCCCAACGCGATTGTCGGCGCCAACGACGCCTGGCAGCTGGCCCAGCTCGAACGCCGCTACCAGCAGCGCGCAGCGCGCAACCTCTGCGCGCAGGGCGTGCGCTTCGCCGACCCCGCGCGTTTCGACCTGCGCGGCAGCGTCAACGCGGGGCGCGACGTGGAGATCGATGTCGATGTCGTGCTCGAAGGCGCGGTGACGCTCGGCGACGAAGTGCGCGTCGGTGCGTTCTGCCGCATCAGGAATTCCACGCTCGCCGCCGGCAGCGTCGTGCACGCGCACAGCGATCTCGACGGCGTCGTCACCCACGGCGCCTGCGTCATCGGTCCGTATGCGCGCCTGCGTCCGGGCACGGAAATCGCGGCCGGCGCGCACGTCGGCAACTTCGTCGAGGTCAAGAACGCAAGCATCGGCAACGGTTCGAAGGCCAATCACCTGAGCTACATCGGCGATGCGACGATCGGCGCCGGCGTCAATGTCGGCGCCGGCACGATCACCTGCAACTACGACGGCATCAACAAGTTCCGCACGCTGATCGAAGACGGCGCGTTCATCGGCTCGAACAGCGCGCTCGTTGCGCCGGTGACGATAGGCAAGGATGCAACGATAGGCGCGGGTTCGACGATCACCACCGATGCGCCGCCGGGCGAACTGACCGTTTCACGCACGCGGCAGACCACGGTGCGCGGTTGGAAACGGCCGCAGAAAAAATCGAAATAGCGGCCCGCGCCGCGCCGTGGTTGTAAAATGCGCGGTTGATCCGATTCGAGGAAGATTTCATGTGTGGAATTGTCGGTGCGATCGCGCAGCGCGATGTCACGGCCATCCTGGTCGAGGGCCTGCGGCGCCTGGAATATCGCGGCTACGACTCCACCGGTCTTGCGCTGGCGCAGCCGGGCGGCGATCTCGCCCTATGGCGCACGGTCGGCAAGGTCGCGCGGCTGGCCGAGAAGATCAAGGCGAATCCTGGTGAAGGCGTGCTCGGCGTCGCCCATTCGCGCTGGGCCACGCACGGCGGCGTCACCGAAGCGAATGCACATCCGCATGTTTCTGAAAACCGCATCGCCCTGATCCACAACGGCATCATCGAGAACTATCTCGAGATCCGCGAATCGCTGCGCGGCAAGGGCTATGTCTTCCATTCCGAGACCGACACCGAAGTCGTCACCCATCTGATCCACGATTTCGTCAAGCAGGGCCACGACCTCACCGACGCGGTGAAGCTCGCGGTCAAGCAACTCACCGGTGCATATGCGATCGTCGTTTTCGATGCGCAGCAGCCGGATCGCATCGTCGTCGCGCGCATCGCCAGTCCCTTGGTGATCGGCTTTGGTGACGGCGAGAACTTCGTCGCCTCCGACGTCCAGGCACTGTTGCCGGTGACGCGCAGTTTCATCTTCCTCGAAGAGGGCGACGTCGCCGACGTGCGCCGCGATTCGGTTACCGTGTTCGACGCGCGGGGGCGCGTCGTCGAGCGCAAGCGGCACGAATCCTCGCTGTCCGCCGATGCGGTCGAGCGCGGCGAGTACGCGCACTACATGCTCAAGGAAATCCACGAACAGCCGCAGGCCATCGCGGATACGCTCGAAGGACGCATCGCCAACGACCGCATTCTGCCGAATATCTTCGGCGTCGACGCCGACGCATTGCTGCAACGCGTGCGCCACGTGCAGATCGTCGCCTGTGGCACGAGTTATCACGGCGGCCTCGTCGCGCGCTACTGGTGCGAGGCGCTCGCCGGCATCCCGTGCAGTGTCGAGATCGCGAGCGAGTATCGCTACCGCGACGTCGTCGTGCCGAAGGACTCGCTGTTCGTCACGATCTCGCAATCGGGCGAAACCGCCGACACGCTGGCCGCGTTGAGCCAGGCGAAGAAGCTCGGCTACCTCGGCACGTTCGCGATCTGCAACGTGCCCGAATCCAGCCTCGTGCGCGAATCCGACCTCGTGCTGATGACGCGCGCCGGCCCGGAGATCGGCGTCGCCTCGACCAAGGCAAACACGACCCAGCTCGCCGCGCTCGCCCTGCTCATGCTCGAACTCGCGCGCATCAATGGACTTCCCGCCGAGCGCCTGCGTGAACTGGTTGCCGAACTAACCAGCCTGCCGCGTGTCGTCGATGCCGCACTCAAGACCGAGCCGGAAGTGCGCAAACTGGCCGAGCGTTTCGTGCCGAAACAAAGTGCAATATTCCTCGGCCGCGGCACGTACTGGCCAGTCGCGCTCGAAGGCGCGCTCAAGCTCAAGGAAATTTCCTACATCCACGCCGAGGGCTACCCAGCCGGCGAACTCAAGCACGGTCCGCTCGCGCTGGTCGATGCCGACATGCCGGTCGTTGCGGTCGCGCCGAACGATCACCTGCTCGAAAAGCTCAAGTCCAATCTCGCCGAGGTGCGTGCGCGTGGCGGCGAACTGTTCGTCTTCGCCGATGCGAGCGCCGACATCGATGCGCACCAACTCGGCGTGCACGAAGCGCATGGTGCACTGGTCAAACTCGACGCGGGCGGCAACTTCATCGCCCCGGCCGTGCTCACCGTGCCGTTGCAACTGCTCGCCTACCACGTCGCCGTGCTGCGCGGCACCGACGTCGATCAGCCACGCAACCTGGCCAAATCGGTGACCGTGGAATAGATCGCCGCTGCGGGGTTGGCGATTCGGTATAACTCCGAGCGCACCAGCAGTAATAGCAGGCGAAGCAGAAGGCTGCTGGCCTTCGATGCAGATTGCGTTTCGTCGGGAAATCAGATTGCGTCGAGCACTCGCTCAAGGAGCGCCGAAACTTCACGCTGCCGTAACGCCCGAGATTCGGCATCCTCGTCAAGGTCTCCGAGCTCGAATCGCGCGACGGCCACGGGGCCTGCCTTTAGATAGCCCTCGGTGTTCGAATCTTCGACAAAGTCTACGCGCAACAGTTCGAGCGCTTCCCGTATGGTGCTTCCGTGCTTGCCAGCGAGTGCGGTCTTGAATTGTTGCAGGACCGCTTCTGGATCGTCGGCGTGCTCTAAGCAGTACAAGAGATCGTGCGCATCTTTGCGTTCATTGCGGTCCCTGAACGCGAACGCCTTCAAGGTCGCGAAAGCGACCACGTCAGCATAGCGAATAGTCTCAGTGACGATACCGTTCCCGTCGAGCAGCTCGGCTGTAATCGGGACTGCTTCGAAATGATCGAAGACGATACTAGCGTGAGGGATATTGACTGCGCTTACATTACCTTTTGTTGGAAGCGCTTGGACGCGCCGGCCGGCGCTCGGCTGCTCGGCGAGAAATTCGAGGATCAGCGATGCACCGCCAACGTCCTTTTGCCAACGCCAATTCACCTTTTGGTTGCGATCGTTGGTACATCGTTCGAAACCGAGCCGTGTCAGGTTTTCTTCAAAGGTCTGGTAGGCATCAACGTCCACCAGTACCTGAATATCAATCACGATATCGACGTCGGCAGTTCCTGCGTGTGCCGGCACTTTCGGTGGACGAGCTTTGACGAGATACCGCGGTGTGAGGCCACCCACGAGAACAAGCGATTCCTTCCACGGCCCAAGTCCCCGGAGCAGCGTAACGAGTAGCCTTTCGCAGGAGCCGACCAAATTGGGATCGTAACCATGGTGGGTCTGAGGCTTAGTCATCGTCAGAACCCAAGAATTGTTTCGCGCAAGTGTTTTGCAGCGTCTGGTGCGCGGCCCGACATGCACATGAGGTCGATGTAAGTTTGCACGGGTGAAGCGAGTGGAATGGAATTTCGGAATTCGGTAAAGCGCGTACCGGATACGTCGTCGATGACGAGTAGGTTGAAACCTTCGCGAACCTCTTTCACCCCGAGTGATTTCGTGGAAAGAAGTCGATCAGTGATGTGTCGGGGCGCACGCATGGTTGCGACGTTCCAGCCGGTGAGGAACGGGGCATAGTGCTCCGCAGCGGCTTCCGCGGTGAAGTTGTATGCAGGCACCGTCGCCAGATACTCCATGCCAATCTTGTCAAGAATTTGGCCGGGGAGTTGTGGCGCCTTTCCTGCGGCAACGAAAAATCTCCGCACGGGACGGTCTGCGACTGCGGCTTGTTCGGCATGCACCCACGTATTGAGCACAGTCCCCGGTTTCGAGAGTTTGCGCGTCTTGCTCGGACCTGAGCCGGAGGCGACGATCCATTCGTCGCGCTCAAGGAAGGACATGAGCTTCGAAACTGTCGCGGGCGACGAACCGCTGCGCTGAGCGAGCGCTTGAACCGAATGAGGCCGCTTTGGATCGAGGAGCATCGCGTGCAAGACAGGCTTGCGCGCCTCGGTGAAGATATCAAGCTCCCTTGGAGGCGAGCGCTTGGAAACGGAGACGAGGTCGACTAGTGCGTAGGCGCCGGGAAACGGCAGATGAAGGCGGCCGCTACGATCGAAGTAGCCGATCCCATCTGCGATGAGGAGGTCGCGGGCACCGGGCGAGATGACGTCAGCCGCCACCACAAAATAGTGCGGTGTCTTTCCAAACTCCGCCGGCTCGGCGCGGCGCCATCGCATGATTTGCTCGCGAGCGTCGCGTGGAAAAACATCGGACTTTTCCTCGATCAACAGGTCAATGCGCTGGTCGCAGAAACGCGCCTCAATCAAGCCGTCGAGCCTCAAGCCCTGGACTACGGGTTGTAGCCGTGCGACCTCAGCCACGACACCCGGAAGCTCCCGCAGGGCGGCCGCGAGTGCATAGGTAATAGAGTCGTTGGAGGCGAGCTCGCTGTGCATATTACGTATTATGCAGATATTTCCTGATCAGTAAATATTGCCGTAAGAAGAAATACCTTTCCGACGTTCCTTTCGCTCGTAGGCGCATCGCAATGCGGGCGCTGTTCCAGGCTTTATTCGAGGCGACACGATCGACGCGATTCAAGCTTGGCGCGCGTCGCGGAAGGCCTCCCGGTCCGCGCGTATCGCCGTCGGCGAGCGTCCGAGCAGTCGGCGCAAGGTCCGGTTCATGTGGCTTTGATCGCAGAACCCCGCCTCCGCTGCGATGTCGGCAAAACCCATGTCGGATTCGCGCAGCAGCCGGGCCGCGCGTTCGACGCGAAATCTCGCCGCGGCCTGCTGCAGGCCTTCGCCGCTGGACTGTCGGTACGCCGGTCCGATCCAGGCGGGGCTGCGGCCGACCTCAAGCGCGAGCTCGCCGATGCGCCGGCCCGGATCGGCGCGCAGACGCGCGGTGACATCGCCGGCCCAGGCGGAGCTGCGCGCGCCAGGTTCGCGCAGCGCGATCGAGAACAGCCGCCGGATCGAATTGCGCAGATCGGCCTCCGCGAGTTGCGTCACGCAGGCGCCGGCGATCGCCCGGGCCTGTGCGCCGCAAGCGCCGCCGACGCGCAACAGCAGTTCCTTCGCCGGTAGCGCAGAAGTGCCGAGCCACTGCGGATCGAATTCGATCTCGATCTGCTCGAACCCCATCTCGCCCACGACATTGCGGTGCGCGACTTGCGGACCGTAGAACACCATCGAAGGGCCGGCGATCTCATGCTCGCCGCGCTCGGTGACGTTGCGGTATCCGCCCATGACGTACAGCGAAATCATCGGCCACTCGTGCGCGTGCTCTGCGACGACGGCGCGGCTCGGGTCGATGACGCGGCGCACGCAGGCGCCGCCGAATTGGTGCAGCACGGACATCTTTCTGCAGCGTCCTCAGGGAAATCGACTGCGGTTCTATCGCTGCATCTTCCGCCAACCGGTTGTCGAATCAAGTGTCTTTTGTCCTGGGTTCCCTTGAATTCGTCCAAGACGCGCGCCAGTCGCATCGGTACTGTGCCGAGGCATGGCAGCTCGCCGCTCAGTGGAATCGCAATGAACGCAACCGTATCGATCGGTACTTCGACCTTCCGCGCAAGCCTCGTATCGCCCGTGGAGTCCTCCAGCTGGATTGCGCTGGCCAAGTTGCTGCCGTATGCGGGCCCTGTGCTGCACGCGCGCTGGAGCGGTGAGGCCGTCTGGTCGCCGCTGCGCGCCGCGTGGCCGGTCGAATCACGCTTGCCCGAGGAGGATGCCATCGCACAGCCGCGACCGGGCCAGATCCTGCTCTACGCTGGCCAGGACAGCGAGCCCGAACTGCTCGTCGCCTACGGCCAGACGCGATTCGCCTGTGCCGCAGGTCCACTGCGCGGCAATCCCGTGCTGACCATTGTCGATCGCCTCGACGAACTCGCGCAGGCCGGCCGCGCCATCCTCGAGAATGGCGCCAGCATGCTGCGCATCGAATTCGAACCCTTTTGCTGAAGCAGGATTTCGCCGTCATGCCACGATTCACCAGCACTGCTGTTTCGCTTACGCAGCTCCTGTTCGCGACGCTGCTCGCGATTTTGTCCCTGCCCGCCCTGGCCGCGTCGCCCGCCGACTGCCTCGTCGGCAACTATCGGCTCGACGACGGCTTAGACCTGGACATCGCGCCTTCCTCAGACAATACGTTGCGCTGGAGGAAATTCGACGGCACGACTGGAGCGCTGCGCCGCCAAGGCGACGGCAGCTGGACGAGCACGCGCGGATGGAGCGAGACGGCGGACGGCATCGTTGTATCGTTCGCCGGCTGCGACACGGGCACGCTGCGCTTTGGCGCAGTGTCGGGCAAGAAGCGCGAGTTCGCGACCCGCGAGATCCACTTCGAAAGCCAGGGCACGACCTTGTCCGGCAGGCTGGTCATGCCACCGGGCGAAGGCAAGGTCACGATCGTCGTGCTGATCCACGGTTCCGAGCCCAGCTCCGCGCTCGAATCGTACTCGCTGCAACGCATGCTGCCCGCTGAGGGAATCGGCGCCTTCGTCTACGACAAACGCGGCACGGGCAGTTCGGGCGGAACCTACACTCAGGACTATTCCGTCCTCGCTGACGATGCCGTGGCCGCGGTCGCGGCAGCCAAGTCGCTGGCAGGTGCCCGGCTGGAACGCATCGGATTCCAGGGCGGCAGCCAGGGCGGTTGGGTGGCGCCGCTCGCGGCGACCAGGACTGCGGTCGACTTCGTCATCGTCTGCTTCGGCCTGGCAGTGAACGTGATCGACGAAGATCAGCAATCGGTCGAGCTGCAGCTCAGCGAGAAAGGTTATTCGCGCAGCGAAATCCGCGATGCACTGAGCGTCGCAAGTGCGGTGGAAAACGTCGTCGCGAGCGGATTCAACAGCGGCTTCGCCGAACTGGACCGACTGCGCAAGCGCCATGCTGCTGCGCGCTGGTACAAGGATCTGCGTGGCGACTACACCCACATCTTCCTGTCGAAGTCCGAGGCCGAACTGCGCGCGATGGCGCCGCAATTCGACTGGCACATCCCGTGGAATTACGACCCGATGCCCGTGCTGCGCTCGCTACGCACGCCGCAGCTGTGGGTGCTCGGCGGAGAGGACTACGAAGCGCCGAGCCGCGAAACGCGCAAGCGACTCAACTCGCTGATCGCGCGCGGCAGCGATTGCACGATCGCTTATTACCGCAACGCCGAGCACGGCATGACCCTGTTCGAGGTCGACGCGAAGGGCGAGCGAATCTCGACTCGCTACGCGCCGGGATATTTCCAGATGCTGCGCGATTTCTCGCTGCACGGAACGCTCTCCGGACAGTACGGCGACGCGGAGTTGACCCAGCCGCGGCGGCGCAACCGCTAGCGATTGCGTTCAAGCCATCGAATTCATGCTGTCGGTGACGGTTGCATTCGACAGCGGCGCCAATGCCGCAACCGCATTCGTGGTGGCGACCTTGGCGAACCACGCGGCCGAATCCTTGGGCGTACGCTTCTGCGTCTTGAAGTCGACATGGACGAGGCCGAAGCGCTGCGAATAACCCTCGGCCCATTCGAAATTGTCGAGCAGGCTCCAGTGGTGATACGCGCGCACGGGCACGCCGTCGCGGATAGCGCGCGCGAGTTCGAGCAGGTGTGCGCGAACCCAGGCGATGCGCGCGCTGTCGTGGACCTTGCCGTCCGCGCCGGGCAAGGTGTTGTAGGCGGCGCCGTTCTCGGTGATCTCCATCGGCAGGTGGCCGATGTGCTCGGCGATGTCGACGAGGATGTCGTAGAACCCTTTCGGGTAGATGTCCCAGCCGTTGTCGGTCTGCCGATGTGGCGCGTAGTTGCGCGCCCACTCGGCCTTCGCGTTGAGGCCGGGTACGCCGTTGCCCTCGGGTGCATCGGCGACGAGCCACGAGGAGTAGTAGTTGATGCCGACGAAGTCGAGCGCGGCGCGCACGATCGTCTCGTCGCCGTCCTTCCAGCCGAGCAACTCGGCCTGGCGATCGGCGGGCAACACGCCTTCGGGATAGCGGCCCTTCAGCGCCGGATCGAGGAACCACAGGTTGACGAACTTGTGCCAGCGCTGCGCGGCCAGCTTGTCCGCTGCGCTGTGTGTGTCGGCGGGATACGCAGGCTGCGTGTCGTAGACGCCGCCGACTTCGAGTTTGGGATTGGCAGCCTTGATCGCGCGGAACGCCATGCCCTGGGCGAGGTTTACCGTGTGCGTCGCGCGCAGGAAGTCGAGCGGATCGGTGCGGCCCGGCGCGTGGTTGCCCTGCCAGTAGCCGCAGTGGGTGAAGGTTTTCGGTTCGTTGAAAATGCACCATTGCTTGGCGCGGTCGCCGAGCGCGTCGATCACGAGCTTGGTGTAGTCGGCGAAACGTTCGGCGGTGTCGCGGTTCGGCCAGCCGCCGGCATCCTCGAGCGGTTGCGGCAGGTCCCAGTGGTACAGCGTCGGAAACGGGCGGATGCCTGCTTCGAGCAGCGCGTCGGTGACGCGCTTGTAGTAGTCGAGGCCCTTCGCGTTCGCCGCGCCGCGGCCGCCAGGTTGCACGCGCGGCCAGGCGATCGAGTAGCGGTGAGTCTTCAGGCCAAGGTGTTTGGCCAGTGCGACGTCTTGGCCATAGCGATGATAGCTGTCGCAGGCGATGTCGCCGTTGTCGTTGTTCTTGACCTTGCCGGGCGTATGCGCGAAACGGTCCCAGATCGATTCGCCGCGGCCATCCTCGTTCCACGCGCCTTCGACCTGGTAAGCCGCGGTCGCCGCCCCCCAGAGGAAGCCCTTGGGGAATTCGCCCGCGCGCAGTTTTTCTGGTGAGACGGGCTTCTTCCCGATCAGCGCGTCGGCGAGCGTCAGTGGGCTGCGCGTGAGCAGCGAGGCGCCGCCGAGGGCGAGGGACAGGCGCAGGAGGTCGCGGCGCTGCATTGTATACTTCCTTCCAATTTATACTTTGTCTGTCCGCGGTGAAGCGGCGAAAAAGTGCCGGACCCGATGGAGAACGGCCCGGGTCCGGCACGCTGGGACGCAACCGCTTCCCTAGAAGTTGAAGCCCAAGTTGACGCCGAAAGTTCGTGGCGGCAGGTACTGCGAGGTGTAGATGAACGAGCCGTTCGGCGCCACGGTGCGGCCCGCATCGCTCGTGCGCACCTTCACGTCGGTGAAGTTGCTCACGTAGGCGCCGGCGTACCACTTGTCGTCCGCCGAGGTGTAGCGCAGCGAGAGATCGCCACGGAAATAAGCCTTCTGCTGGTCGCCCGCGCCGAAGTTGAACGGCGACAGCCAGCTCGACGATTCGTAGTGGCCGGAGAATCGCGGTGTCAGGCGTGCGCCGTTCGACACGATGAAGTCGTGCTCGTAGATCGCGTTGAAAGCGAAGTCGGGCGCATGCGCGAGTTCGTGGCCGCTCACATCCATGCAGTTGCCGATGCCCGACGCGGGCGGACAGGCCGGCAGACCGCCGTAGTCGTTGCTGCCGGCATAGAGCAGCGTGCCGAGCTTCTTCTGCGGGATCGCCGAGAACACGAGGTTGAAGCGGTCGACGTCGCCGAGGCGCGCGGCGATTTCCGATTCGATGCCGCTGACCTTGGTCGTGCCTTTCACGTTGGAGAAGCCGAGACCGTGGCTGCCGTCGATGAAAGTGATCGGCGCGGCGAGCTGGAAGTCCTTGAAATCTTCGTGGTAGATCGCGCTGTTCCAGGTCAGGTGATGGTCGAGGAAACTGAGCTTGATGCCGGCCTCGTAGTTGATCAGCGACTCGCCCTTGTACGGCACGCCGCCGTCCTGCAGGCCGCCGGACTTGTAGCCGGTCGACACGCTCGCGTAGACCAGCGCGTCGCTCGACAGGTCGTGGTCGACCTTGAGCAGCCAGGTCGGCTTGTCCGCGCTGTATTTGCCATCGTTCTTCGCGCTGACGTTGAAGCCCGAGCCCGGCGAGGCCGGATCGAGGCCCGGATAGATCGGCACCTGCGGCACGGTCGCGTCGTAGGCCCAGCCGTAGTTGCGGCCGCCTTCGTTCTTCTTTTCGTCGTGGGTGAAGCGCGCGCCGAAGGTCAGGCGCGTCGCATCGCTGAGGTGCCAGGTCGCCTGGCCGAAACCGGCCCACGAGTCGACCAGTTCCTTCGGCTGGATGAACGAACCCTGCCAGCCGACCGTGCCCTGCGGCGTGCCGTTGAAGATCGGGATGTCGAAGCGGATGCCGTTGTCTTCGGCCGCGTAGTAGAGGCCGAGGATCCAGTCGATCGTGTTGTCGCCGACGGACTTCAGGTCGAACTCGTGGCTCCAAGATTCGTACTTCGACCAGTTGGTGCGGTCGTTCTGGTAGTTCGCACCGCTGGCGAAGCTGGTCGGCACGAGCACGCCGCCGTCCTGGTCGTAGCTGCTCGAGCCTTTGAAGCGCGAGTAGCCGGCGATATAGCTGAACTCCATCGCGTCGTTGATCGCGTAGTCGACGCGCGAGCGCAGCGCGTAGTTGGTCCGGCTCAGCGCCGGCGCGGTGTCGGCGAGGATCGACCAGAAATCCTGGCCGGCGCGCGGGTTCTGCATCAGGTTCGCGCTCGGCGTGCCGCGGTCACGAAAGTATTCGAGCGACAGGTTCCAGGTCAGCTTGTCGTTCGGCACCCACAACGCCGACACGCGCGCGGCGCTCTGGTTCTGCGAGTTGTACTTCGGTCCGCTGGTGACGTAGATGTTCGGATCGATCGCCTTGAACGTGGCGGCGGTGCCGCCCGCGGCGAGGTAGGCGGCCTGCTGGGAGGCGACCGACGGCAACTGGCCGACCGGATTCTGGTAGTCGACGTAGCCGTCGTGCTGCTGCTGCGCGACGGCGACGCGGAACGCGAACGTCTCGCTCACCGGCACGTTGACCGCGGCGCGCAGGCCGAGGTGCGCGTAGTCGCCGGCCTCGAACTGCGCATAGCCGTAGAAATTGCCGAGTTCGGGCTTGGCGGTCTGGAAGTTGACTGCGCCGACAGTCGAGTTGCGCCCCCACAGCGTGCCCTGCGGACCGCGCAGCACTTCCGCCGATTGCAGGTCGAGCAGCAGGCCGGCCGCGGCTTCCGCGCGCGGCGTGTAGATGCCGTCGACGAACAGCGCGACTTCGGGGTCGGCGTACTCGGTTTTGGCCGAATCGTTGCCGATGCCACGCAGGGTCAGGGTGACGACGCCGTGGTCGCCTTGCGTGGTCGCGGCGAAGCCGGGCACGAGCTTGACGATGTCGGTGACGGTGTTTACGCGTTCCTTCTCGAGCGTGTCGGCGCCGATCGCGGTGACCGCGAGCGGAGTCTTCTGCAGCGAGGTCGAGCGCTTGGTCGCGGTCACTTTTACTTCTTCGAGCGACTGCGTATTCGCTGCCTTCGGATCGGCTGCGCCGTCGACGGCATTGTCGGTCGCGGCATGAGCGTAGCCGGCGGCGAGTACGGCCACGATCGCACAGCAGAGTGCGGTTCTGCCGGGCAAAATTCGGGTGTCGCGCAGGGTGGTGCGAAGCATCTGCGTGGCGTTGGACGCGGACGCGCGCGGCGCGTTCGAACGGTGATTCATTGGGTCTCCCTCCTAAGGATTTGGCGGTGCCAGCCGGCCGGCTTCTGTGCCGGTCTGATACGGGGCGAGGCTAGGAATACTGTAAATTGTCAGCGCTGTCAATCATAAATTGACAGCGCTGACAATTGGCGTAATCTAAACTTCAAGAAAGGGTGGAAGCCGCGCCCGCGGCGGCGGGCAGGCGCGGCTTGCCCGCACAAAGAAAGACAATGGGAGGAGAGACATGTCGGCATTGCGCAATATCCTTGTGGTCGGTGGCGGCACGGCCGGCTGGCTGAGCGCCTGCTACCTCGCGCGCGTGCTCAACGCGGCGCATCCGCAGGGCGTGCGCGTGAGTCTGGTCGAATCGGCCGACATCGGTATCCTCGGTGTCGGCGAGGGCACGTTTCCGTCGATCCGCGGGACTTTGTCTGCGATCGGCCTCGACGAGACGCGCTTCCTGCGCGGCGCGACGGCGACGTTCAAGCAGGGTATCCGCTTCGTCGACTGGGTGCGTGCGCCGGCTGCGCTTGCCGGCGCGCGCCGCGACTACTTCCATCCATTCAGCCTGCCGAGCCAGCGCGGCGACGCGCCCGAATTGTTGCCGTACTGGCTGCTCGGCGCGGCTGCACCGGGCGCGTCGTTCGCCGAAAGCGCGACCTTGCAGCAGCGCGTCGCCGACGCCTCGCGTGCGCCGAAGAAACGCGGCGATGCGCCGTACCAGGGTCGGCTCAACTATGCCTATCACTTCGACGCGGTGCAGTTCGCCAAGGTGCTCGCCGAACACGGGCGCAATCTCGGCGTACAGCATACGATCGCGACGGTCGAGAATGTCGACCTCGACGAACATGGCGCGATCGCGCGCGTGCACACGCGCGAAGCCGGTGCGCTCGAAGCGGATCTGTACGTCGACTGCACCGGCTTCCGCGCGGCGCTGATCGGTCGCGCGCTCGGCTCGTCGTTCCGCAGCGCCACGGACACGCTGTTCGTCGACCGCGCGGTCGCGATCCAGGTGCCGTATGCGCGCGCCGATGCACCGATTCCTTCATACACGATCTCGACCGCGCACGAAGCGGGCTGGACCTGGGACATCGGCCTGCACGCGCGCCGCGGCGTCGGTTACGTCTACTCGACGCGCCACACCGACGATGCGCGCGCGGAGCAGGTGCTGCGCGACTACATCGGCCCGGCGGCGCAAGGATTGAGCGCGCGCGTGCTCAAGTTCGAAGCAGGCCACCGTCCGCTGCAATGGGTGAAGAACTGCGTCGCGGTCGGGCTCTCTGCCGGCTTCGTCGAGCCGCTCGAATCGACCGGCATCGGCCTGATCGAGATCGCCGCCTACCTGATCGCACACCTGTTTCCGCGCGACGGCGAGATGACGCGCGTGGCGAAGCTGTTCAACGAATCGATGTCCGCGCGCTACGAGCGCATCTTCGACTTCATCAAGATGCACTATTGCCTGAGCCAACGCCGCGACTCGACGTTCTGGATCGACAACGCCGACCCGGCGAGCGTACCCGACACGCTCAAGGACCGCCTCGCGATGTGGCGCTGCCGGCCGCCGCACCGCCTCGACTTCCTCAGCGATATCGAGATGTTCCTGCCGGCGAGCTGGCAGTACATCCTCTACGGCATGGAGTTCCGCACCGATCTCGAATCCGCGCGCGCCGCGTACACGCAAGTCGACGCCGCGCGGCGCGAGTTCGAGATGATCCGCGCGCTCGGCACGCATGCGGTGAACGACCTGCCTGACCATCGCGCGCTGGTCGAGGCAATCTGCGCGGAACGCGGCGCTCTTGCGGTAGGATGACAGCGCTATCACTCAACCCAGGACTGCCGGGAAACGCTGCATGCCAGCCCGAATCGAAGACGTTGCGCTGAAGGCCGGCGTTTCCACCAAGACCGTCTCGCGCGTATTCAACCGCGAGCCGAACGTGAGCGAGAAGGCGCGCACCCGCGTCGAAGCGGCGGCGCGCGAACTCAGCTACCGGCCCAATCCGTCCGCGCGCAGCCTGGCCGGCAACCGCTCGTATCTCGTCGCGCTGTTGTTCGACAATCCGCACGCGGGCTCGAGCTACGTCATGGAACTCATAGTCGGCGTGCTGCAGGCCTGCGAGAACACGCACTACAACGCGATGCTGCGCCCGCTCGACCTGTCCGCCGATGCGGTGGCGGCGGTCGAGGAATTCGTCGCCCAGTTCCGGCCCGATGCACTCGTGCTCGCGCCGCCGATCGGCGACGACCTCAAGATATTGCGCCGTCTCGACGATTTGAATATCCGCTACTCGGCGATTTCGGCACGTTCCTCGCACGCACGCATCGGCGTCGGTCTCGACGAGCGCAGGGCGGCGACCGAGATGGTCGAACATCTCGCCGCGCTCGGCCATCGCCGCATCGGCCATATCGCCGGGCGCGCCGGCCACGGCGCGCGCGCGTGGCGACTGGCGGGCTACCGCGACGGCTTGCGCAAGGCGGGCATGGCCTACGACGAAACCCTCGTCGTCGACGGGGATTTCACGTTCGACTCCGGCATCGCCGCGGCACGGCAACTGCTCGACCTGCGCGATCCGCCGACCGCGATCTTCGCCGCCAACGACGATTCGGCCTGCGGCGCAATGCACGAGGCGTTCGAGCGCGGATTCTCGATTCCGCGCGATCTGTCGATCTGCGGCTTCGACGATACGCCGGCGTCGGCGCAGGTATGGCCCGGGCTGACCACGGTGCACCAGCCCTGCCGCGAGATGGGCCGCATCGCCACCGAGCAGGTGCTGCTGTCGATCCGCGAGCCCGAAGCGGCGCAGACGGTACGCATTTCCTACGAAATCAAGATTCGCGGTTCGACGGGGCCAGTTCGGGCGAACGATGCCTCGATGGCGCTGCGAAGCACGCGCTAGGCTTGAACCAAACCCAATCGGTCGCGTGCAACGCGCGGCGCTTCAGCGACCGATGCTGGCGCGCACGGCGATTGAATCGACGATTTTCAGGCCACCGGAGACGCGTGACGCGACTTCTTCGACGTGTGCGCGTTCGGGATTGGTGTCGACAAGGCCGTACAGATAGACGACGTGATCCAGCGACTGCACCTGGATGTCCCAGAAGCTGATTCCCGGCGTCGCGCGCAGTGCGGCTTCGATCTGCGCAGCGATCTCCTTGTCGCCCGGGCAGCCGGCGAAGCCGCATTTGCGATAAGCCTCGTATGCGGTACACGCGGACAGCTGCGCGACCAGCAAACAGAGTGTCAGCGATACGAGGGGGCGATTCATGCGCTTTGGGCCGGCATCGTCGGTGATGGCGTGGTGGGGAATACCACGCGTCGCGGTCAGCTCGTTTACGGCGTCAGGGTGAATGCGCTGTGGCGCTGCTCGTGCTCGAGCAGCCAGCGCTTGGTCGGCAGGCCGCCGCCGAAGCCGGTCAGGCTGCCGTTGGCGCCGATCACGCGATGGCAGGGCACGATGATCGGCAGCGGGTTGCGCCCGTTCGCCGCGCCGACCGCGCGCGTGGCGTTGGCATCGCCGAGCGCGCGCGCGATCTCGCCGTAACTCGTCGTCGTGCCGTAGGGAATTTCGAGTAAAGCAAGCCAAACCTGCTGCTGGAAATCGGTGCCCTGCGGCGCGAGCGGCAGGTCGAACGCGGTGAGCTTGCCGGCGAAATACGCCTTGAGCTGGGTGCGTGCCTCGTGCAGCGCACCGGGCCCGCGCTCCCAATCCTCGCCGATCGTGGCCGGATACTTGCCATTCTCGAAATCGACATGGCGCAGGCCGCGTCCGTCGGCCGCGAGCATGAGGCGGCCGATCGGCGTTTGCAGATAGTCGTAGTACACCGTCGACATGGTCGACAATGTTACACCTCAGGCCGCCGACTTGACCTCCGCCCGCATGCGGCGCGCGCGTACGGCCTGGGCGAGGCGATCGAGCGTGCGCACGGTCGTTTCCCAGTCGATGCAGCCGTCGGTAATGCTCTGGCCGTACTTCAGCGGCTGGCCTTCGACGAGATCCTGGCGACCGCCGACGAGATGGCTTTCGATCATCGCGCCGAGGATGCGCGTTTCGCCGGCTTCGACTTGGCCGGCGATGTCGTCGATCACCTTCGGTTGGTTCTCCGGATTCTTCGACGAATTGGCGTGGCTCGCGTCGATCATGACGCGGTCATTGAGGCCGGCTTTAGCGATCGCCGCAGATGCCGCATCGACACTCGCCGCGTCGTAGTTCGGCGTCTTGCCGCCGCGCAGGATGACGTGGCAGTCGCGGTTGCCGCGCGTCGCCGCGATCGCGGTGCGGCCTTCCTTCGTCACTGCCATGAAATGGTGCGGGCTCGCTGCCGACAGCACCGCGTCGACCGCGATTTTCACATTGCCGTCGGTGCCGTTCTTGAAGCCGACCGGGCAGGACAGGCCGGATGCGAGTTCGCGATGCACCTGGCTCTCGGTCGTGCGCGCGCCGATCGCGCCCCAAGCGACCAGATCGGCGATGTACTGCGGCGTGATCATGTCGAGGAACTCGCAACCGGCCGGCAGGCCGAGCGCGTTGATGTCGCGCAGCAATCCGCGCGCGAGGCGCAAGCCCTTGTCGATGTGGAAGCTGCCGTCGAGGTCGGGATCGTTGATCAGGCCCTTCCAACCGACCGTGGTGCGCGGTTTTTCAAAATAGACACGCATGACGACTTCGAGCTCGCCCGCGAGACGCGCGCGCTCCTTGACCAGGCGCTGGGCGTATTCGATCGCGGCCGTCGTGTCATGAATCGAGCAGGGCCCGACGACGACGACGAGGCGGTCGTCCGTGCCGTCGAGGATGGCATGCACCGCCGCGCGCGATTTCGCCACGGTGTCCTCGGCCGCATCGTCGAGCGGGAATTCGGCAATTACCTGGGCGGGCGTGGAAAGTTCGCGCAGTTCGGCTATGCGCAGGTCGTCGGTATGATGGGTGGTCATGGCGGTTTCCTGGGAGGGTCATCGGGGGGTGGGTTCTGTGAGCTTTTCCCGGCGGCCATAAAAAAACCGCCGGAGTGGCCGGCGGTTTTCGAGGGTCTTGTTTGCGGATCTTCAGATCGATCGCGCCCCTTCCTCCGCCAGCGGCTTGGGAATGCCGTAATACCAAAAGTAATAGCTGTGGCGGGTGGAGGTCATGGGTATACAAATATCACATCGATTTGCCGGCGACAAGCATGGCGCCGTTTTTCTTGGCTTGTCCCGGTGGGGCAGGGATCAAGAGCTTCAATCCAGTTCGATGCCGGCCAGACGTTTCAAAGCTTCGGCGTATTTCGCCGCGGTGTCGTCGATCACTTCGCGCGGCAGCTTCGGACCCGGTGCGGTCTTATTCCAATCCAGCGTCTCGAGATAGTCGCGCACGAACTGCTTGTCGTAGCTTGGCGGACTGATGCCGACGCGGTACTCGTCGGCGGGCCAGAAGCGCGAAGAGTCCGGCGTCAGCATCTCGTCCATGACGTAGAGCTTGCCGTCTTCGTCGATGCCGAACTCGAACTTGGTATCGGCGATCAGGATGCCTCGCGACGCGGCGAATTCTGCTGCAAAAGTATAAATTTTCAAAGTGGCGTCGCGAACCTGCTCGGCGAGGTCGCCGCCGATCGAGGCGACGACCTGGTCGAAGCCGATGTTCTCGTCGTGGTCGCCGATCGCGGCCTTGGTCGAAGGCGTGAAGATCGGAGTGGGCAGCTTCTCGGCCTGACGCAGTCCGGTCGGAAGTTTGATGCCACAGAGCGAGCCGGTGGCCTGGTAGTCCTTCCAACCCGAGCCGATCAGATAGCCGCGCGCGATCGCCTCGACCGGTACCGGCTTGAGGCGCTTTGTGACCACGCTGCGCTTGGCATATAAACGCGCATCGACGCCGGCCGGAAGCACCGCGGCGACATCCTTGCCGGTCAGATGGTTCGGTACGAGGTGCGCGGTCTTCGCGAACCAGAAATTCGAGATCTGGCAGAGCATTTCGCCCTTGCCCGGAATCGGGTCGGGCAGGATCACGTCGAAGGCCGAGAGGCGATCGCTCGCGACGATCAGCAGTTCGCGCGGCGACAACGCGTAGACGTCGCGCACCTTGCCGCGATGGATCAGATCGAGACCGGGCAGGTCGGATTGCAGGAGCGTGGTGGGCACGGCGACCTCGAAAGGCAGGCGGGGCGGGGTGCGCATTGTAACCGTCCGTTCATCGTGCATCGCGGGGTTCGGCTAGAATTCGCGTTCGACAGGGTTCCGCGACGATCGATGATTCTCTCCTTTTCCGGCGCCGCGCCGGCGCCGATGCGCATCGGCCCGCGGCTGCACGCATGAACATCTGGGGCAAGCTGATCGGCTTCGCGATCGGCGTCGGCGTGTTCCACAACCCGCTCGCGATCGTCGTCTGCGTCGTGCTCGGACACATCTTCGACCGCAGCGTGAGCAGCTTCGGCGGCACGATCGATGCCGCACCGTTGTCCTTCGTCGCGCCGTTGTTCGGCCTTGCTGGGGCGATCGCCAAATCCGATGGCCGCGTGTCCGAGGCCGAGATCGCCGCGACCGAGCAGCTCATGGCGCGCCTGCAGCTCTCCTCCGAATTGCGCAACGTCGCGGTCGACCAGTTCAACGCCGGCAAGCAGCCGGGCTATTCGACGACGAACGCGATCGTGCAGCTGCGCGCGTGGACGCACGGACACCGCGACCGCGCCTTCATCCTGATCGACCTGCTGCTCGACATCGTCTGCGCCGACGGCCCGCTCGCGCCGGCCAAGCTCGTCATCGTGCGCAAGCTCTGCGCCGCGCTCGGCGTCGACGAGCGCCAGCTGATCGGCATCGCGGTGATGAAAGGTTACGCCTACGTCGCGCCGGACAACTGGGAGGAATACGTCAACGCGCATCGCGGCGATCGCGCGCGTGGCGGCGGTGCGAATTCTGCGCGGGTCAAGGATCCGTATGCCGTGCTCGGCCTCGACCGCAAGGCGAGCGATGCCGAGATCAAGCGCGCCTATCGCAAGCTCATGAGCCAGCATCATCCGGACAAGCTCGGCAACGTGCCCGACGAATTGAAACGCCGCGCCGAGGAGCGCGCGCGCGACATCAATGCAGCTTACGAGCAGATTCAGGCAGAACGCAGACGCTAGAGCGGCGTTTTGTCACACCTTTGGAGCGCCAAGCGAATCGCCGAGGCGCGCATGTAAACTGTCTATTCCGCATCGCGAGAGCACTCCGATGAAACAGTCCCCCGTCATCGCGCCTTCAATCCTGTCCGCGAATTTCGCCAAACTCGGCGAGGAAGTCGACAACGTGCTTGCCGCCGGTGCGCAGTGGGTGCACTTCGACGTCATGGACAACCATTACGTGCCGAATTTGACGATTGGCCCGCTGATCTGCGAGGCGCTGCGCAAGCACGGCGTGACCGCGCCGATCGACGTGCACCTGATGGTCAAGCCGGTCGATCGCATCGTGCCCGACTTCGCCAAGGCCGGCGCGACCAATATCAGCTTCCATCCGGAGGCGAGCGAGCACATCGACCGCACGATCGGCCTGATTCACGACAGCGGCTGCAGCGCGGGTCTCGTCTTCAATCCGGCGACACCGCTGGCGTATCTCGACTACGTAATGGACAAGATCGATCTGATCCTGCTGATGAGCGTCAATCCCGGCTTCGGTGGGCAGAGTTTCATTCCGTCCGCGCTGAGCAAGCTGCGCGAAGTGCGCGAGCGCATCGACCGCAGCGGCCGCGCGATCCGCCTCGAGATCGACGGCGGCGTCAAGGCCGACAACATCGCCGAAATCGCCAAGGCTGGTGCCGACACCTTCGTCGCTGGTTCGGCAATCTTCGGCCACAAGGATTACCGCGAGATCGTCGCCAAGATGTTCGCCGCGATAGGTTGATCTCGCGCCAGTCCGCTCAGCGAAACACGACCGTGCGATGCCCGTTCAACAGCACGCGATGCTCCACGTGCCAGCGCACCGCGCGCGCGAGTACGAGCGATTCGACGTCGCTGCCGATGCGCACGAGATCGCGTGGCGTCGCGCCGTGGTCGACACGGGCGACGTCCTGCTCGATGATCGGACCCTCGTCGAGATCGCTCGTGACGTAGTGCGCCGTCGCACCGATGACCTTCACGCCGCGCTGATGCGCCTGGTGGTAAGGCTTGGCGCCCTTGAAGCTCGGCAGGAAGCTGTGGTGGATGTTGATCGCGCGCCCGGCAAGCGTTGCGCATAGCCGCGGCGAAAGAATCTGCATATAGCGCGCGAGCACGACGAGATCGACGTGCTGCTTGTCGACGAGTTCGACGATCGAGGCTTCCTGCGCATGGCGCGTCGCGCTGCTGACCGGCAGGTGGTGAAACGGCACGCGATGCGATGCGGCGAGCTCGGCGAAGTCCTCGTGATTGGAGGCCACCGCCGCGATGTCGACCGGCAACTGGCCGCTGCGCACGCGAAACAGCAGATCGTTGAGGCAGTGGCCGTGCTTGCTCACGAGCAGCAGCAGGCGCGCGCGCTTGCGCGCATCGTGAATTTTCCAATCCATCGCGAACTCGTGCGCGAGCGCGGCGACTCGGCTTTCAAGCGTGGCGATGTCCAGGCTGGCCGGCACATCGAAATGAATGCGCAGGAAGAAGCGCTCGGTTTCCTCGTCGCCGAACTGCTGCGCGTCGAGGATGTTGCAAGCCGACTCGAACAATAGCGCGCTGACGCGGTAGACGATGCCGGTGCGGTCCGGGCAGGACAGGGTGAGGATGTAGTCGTGACGCATCGGCGAACGCACTTGGGGGGCGGGCCGGGCATTCTAATATTGAAGAGTGCGGCCAGGGCTGGCCGCTTTGATTTTTCCGCCACCGCGGACGATCGCATGCGGCCAAGGTCAAGAAGGCCGCGCCGGAACAAGGTACTGAGGAGTGGGACGCTTCGGCGCGGCGCGGAAACTCAGAATTGCAGCGCGGCGAGGGCTCCGAGCACGAGCGCGCACAGGGCGAAGGCGACGCGGAACGGCTCGGCTTGGTTCAGCTCGAGATTTGGGTTGGGGCGATCGGCTTTCATCGATGTTCTTCATGGGGCGCCCGCTTGGCGCGAGGATAGATTCGGCGACGAGCCTGAACGCCTGCGGCGCCGTTTGCGGCGACGGCGAGGCCAAATCTGGCGCAACGATGACAAATGCGCTGCGGCCATTGCTGCGTGCGGGACTGGCCCGTAAGCTGCGCACACCTCATCACGCAGGACCGACCGCATGGGCCGCAATATCGCCATCGTCGAAGACGAACCCGCGATCCGCGCCAACTACGTCGAGGCGCTCAATCGTTTCGGCTACACCACGCACGGCTATTCCACGCGGCCCGATGCGAGCCGCGCATTCGCGCAGCGGCTGCCCGAACTCGTCATCATCGACGTCGGCCTCGGCGACGAACCCGAAGGCGGCTTCGAGCTGTGCCGTGAGCTGCGTGCGCAGTCGCCGACGCTGCCGATTCTGTTCCTGACCGCGCGCGATTCGGATTTCGACGTGATCTCGGGCCTGCGCCTCGGCGCCGACGACTATTTGACCAAGGACGTCAGCCTGCATCATCTCGCCGCGCGCATCAGCGCGCTGTTTCGCCGCATCGATGCGTTGAACAAGCCCGCGTCGAAGGAGACCGTGGTCGAGCATGGTCCGCTCAAGCTCGAAGCCGAGCGCATGCGCGTCACCTGGAACAATCACGAGGTGCCGCTGACCGTGACCGAGTTCTGGATGATCCACACGCTCGTGCGCTTCCCGGGGCACGTGAAAAATCGGGACCAGCTCATGCGTGAGGCGCAGGTCGTCGTCGACGATGCGACGATCACTTCGCATATCAAGCGCATCCGCAAGAAGTTCCTCGCGATCGACGAGGCATTCGATTCGATCGAGACCGTGCACGGTGCCGGATATCGGTGGCGGCCGTGAAGCTGTTCTTTCCTTCTCCCGGCGGGAGGAGGAAAGCAACTGCGCCGGCGCCTTGACCCATGTCGCTCCGCTTCAAACTTCTTCTCCTCGCCCTGTCCACGCTGGCCCTGCCGCTGGCGGGCTGGTTGATCGTGCGGCAGATGGAAGAGTTGCTGCGCCAAGGCCAGGAACAGACACTGACGGCGTCGGCCAAGGCGCTCGCGCGCAGCCTCGCGGCGCTGAAGACCGTGCTGCCGCCGGCCGGGCAGGCGTTCTACGTGCATCCCTGCGCGCGCGGCATGCGCATCGACGGTTACGCCGACGACTGGAACGCGTTGATGCCGTACGCGCAGAACATCGGTCCCGCCGACGACGCGCAGAAAGCCAAACTCCTGCTTTGCGCGGACGATGACTACCTTTATTTGCTTGCACAGGTACGCGACGCGACGCGCACGCGCGCGGACGCAAGCGACGACAATGCGCTGCTGCACGACCACCTGACCCTGAGTCTGGCTCACGACAACGACTTGCGCCGCTATCTGATCGCGAATGCGGCGCCGGGAACGTTCGAGGCGCGTGTGCTCGACGGCGAAGGCAACACGCTGCCGCAGGTGCTTGGCGGCTATTGGCAGGAGGACAGCGACGGCTATCGCGTCGAACTGCGTCTGCCGCGCGCGCAGATGCCCGACTCGCTCACGCTCAACGAGTTCGATGCCGACGCACCGAACAACGCGCACATCGAATTGCGCCCGCTGTTATTGCGTTCGCCCGACTTGTCCTCCGATCTCGCTCAGTTCGCGCCGGACGGCATGCGCGTGCGCGTGCTCAGCGCCGAAGGCTGGGTCGTCGCCGAGTCGGGTCAGCTTGCGGCGCTGCCTTCGAAATCGTCGACGCCGGCGCTGCGGCGCTGGTTCGAGAATCTGATCTACCGCAGCCTGATCGCGCCCGACATGACGCGCGCACAGGATTTCGCGACCAACCTGCCGCGCCTTTCCTCGCCCGAGATCTGGCAGGCGCTGTCCGGCGTTGCCGCGACCGCCTGGCATCCGGCGCCTAACCAAGGTAGCAGCGTCGTGCTTGCCGCCGCGGTGCCGTTGAAGGACAACAACGAAGTGCGCGGCGCGTTGCTGCTTGAACAATCCGGCGATGCGCTGCCGTTGTTGACCAACCGTGCGCTGCTGATCCTGATCGGCGCAAGCCTCGGTGCACTGCTGTTCGCAGGAGCCGTGCTGTTCGCCTTCGCCGGCGTGCTCGGCGTGCGCATCCGCCGCCTGCGCGACGCGGTCGAACGCGCCAAGCATGCGAGCGGCAGGGTGGAACGTGGCGGCGAACGGCAGGTTCCGTTGCCGCTGCTTGGAGCGAAAGACGAGCTCGGCGATCTGGCGCGCAGCTTCGCCCATCTGCTCGACGAGGTAAGCGTGTACACCGACTATCTGCGTACCCTCGCCTCCAAGCTCTCGCATGAGCTGCAGACGCCGCTCGCAATCGTCAAATCCTCGCTCGACAATCTCGACCAGCAGTCGGTGTCGACCGATGCGCGCACTTACCTCGTGCGCGCACGCAGCGGCGCCGAGCGCCTCGGCGCGATCGTGCGCGCGATGAGCGAAGCGAGCCGCATGGAGCGCGCGATCCACGGCGTCGACGCGGAGGAGTTCGACCTTACCGCGGTCGTGCGCGGCTGCGTCGATGCCTATCGGCCGCTGCTCGCGCCGCGACGCGTCGAGGCCGAGCTGCCTGCGTCGCCGCTACTCATGCACGGCGCACCGGAGCTGATCGCGCAGGCGCTCGACAAGCTGATCGACAATGCGCGCAGCTTCACCGCCGAGAATGGCTGGATCCGCATCGCCCTGCGTGCGAATGGCGATGGCGCGATCGTCAGCGTCGCCAACCAGGGCCCGCCTTTGCCCGTCGGCATGGCCGATCGCCTGTTCGAATCGCTTGTCAGTGTGCGCCCGTCCACGGCGCAGAAGGCCACCGTGGTCAACGGCGCGCCCGCCGAGCCGCCGCATCTCGGCCTCGGTCTGTCGATCGTGCGCCTGATTGCCGAGCTGCATCGCGGCGTGGCGACGGCGCGCAATCTGCCTGACGGCACAGGCGTCGTGTTCTCGCTGGAACTGCATGGCATGCCGCGGCGTTCGCTCGCCGGTTGACGTTCGAGGACTTGAACTGGCATGGACTTGCGACGAATATCGGCGCTGTCACGTCCAGTCCCAGGCAAGGACTTTCCGGGAGACTCGTATGCGCAGGATCAAGGCAAGTTTGGGTTTGTTCGTCGTTGCATTGTTGTGCGGTGCGGCGGCGCCGGCCTTCGCCATGCACGACTACGGCATGGATTCGGCGGCGTTCGCGAGCAACGACCCACCCGGCAACTTCTTTCCGGGCAAGTACTTCCAGTACAAGGCGCAGTTCTATCTGTCGAAGAAGAGCTATGTCACCGCGCTGCGCATGTACGAGCTGGCCGGATTCTGGGCGAACAAGATCGCGCAATATAACGCCGGGCTCATGTATTACAACGGCATCGGCATTCCAGTTGATCGCGTGCGCGGCGTCGCCTGGCTCGGCATAGCGGCGGAGGCGCAGGACGATCTCGCCGTACGCGCCCTGCAGGTCGCCTATGCCAGCCTCAACGAGAGCGAAAAGCGCCAGGCGGGCGAATTGTTCAAGCAACTCGACGAGAAATATGGTGATGCGGCGAGCCTGCCGCGCGCAGTGCGGCGGTACGAGATGGAGGCGCGTGGCGCCACCGGTTCGCACCTGGGCTACGTCGGCAACCTCACCGTGTACGAAACCGGCGCGTCCAGCAACGGTTCGCTCGGCGAATCGGGTTTCCGTTACTACCGCCACCAAGGGGATACGCGCGACGAGCTGATCGGAAAGATCACCGGACATGTCCGTGTCGGCGCGGTGACGCCGCTGAAAGTGTCCGCCGACGCACTGAAGAACGCTTCGCAAGAACCGCTCGACACGCCCGAGGGCAAGTGATGCCTCGATGAACGCGCAGGCCCGCCACGCCTGCGCCGGCGGCCTTGTGCCGGCTGATTGGCGCAAAGCAGCATAGCTTGCTATCTTCGGCAGCCCTTTCGTTGCCGTTCTGACCCGTGATCTCTCCCGCAGAATTCGCCGCACTTGCCGCGCAGGGCTACAACCGCATTCCGCTCGTGCGCGAGGTGTTGTCCGATCTCGACACGCCGCTGTCGGTCTACCTCAAGCTTGCCGATGGGCCGTATGCCTATCTGTTCGAATCGGTCGAGGGCGGCGCGCGCTGGGGACGCTATTCGATCATCGGCCTGCCGGCGCGCCGCGTGATCCGCGTCTACGGCCATCGCCTGACGATCAGCGAGGAAGGCGAGACGATCGAGGAGCGCGAGGTCGCCGATCCGCTCGCCGAAATCGCGCAGATCAAAGCACAGTACAAGGTGCCACGCATCGAGGGTCTGCCGAAATTCGCCGGCGGCCTGGTCGGTTATTTCGGCTACGAATGCGCAAGCTACATCGAGCACAAGGTCAAGGCCGACGCGAAGCCGGACCAGCTCGGCATGCCCGACATCTGCCTCATGCTCGCCGAAGAGCTCGCCGTTTTCGACAATTTGAAGGGCAAGCTCTATCTCATCGTCAATGCCGATCCGGCCGAGCCGCGCGCCTATGCGCGCGCGCAGCGCCGGCTCGACTCGCTCGTGCATCGGCTGCGCTCGACCAGCGCGGCTTATCCCGACATCGTCGATCCGAAGGCGATCGACGAGTCGCATTTCGTTTCGAGTTTTCCGAAGGGCGACTACCTTGCCGCGGTGGAAAAGGCCAAGGAATACGTCTATGCGGGCGATGTGTTCCAGGTGCAGATCAGCCAGCGCCTCAGTGTGCCGTTCCGTTCGCGTCCGCTCGACGTCTACCGCGCACTGCGCGCGTTGAATCCGTCGCCGTACATGTATTTCATCGATCTCGGCAGCGAGCAAATCATCGGCTCCTCGCCGGAAATTCTCGTGCGCGCGCAGGGCGAACAGGTCGTGCTGCGCCCGATCGCCGGCACGCGCCGGCGCGGGCACACGCCCGAGGATGACGCGGCGATGGAAGCGGAGCTGCTTGCCGATCCGAAGGAACGCGCCGAGCACCTCATGCTGATCGACCTCGGACGCAACGACGTCGGTCGTATCGCCGAAACCGGCACGGTCGAGCTCACCGCGAACATGGTCGTCGAGCGCTACTCGCACGTCATGCACATCGTCTCCGAAGTCGTCGGCAAGCTGAAAGCGGGACTGAGTTTCATGGACGTGTTCCGCGCGACGTTCCCCGCCGGCACGCTGACCGGCGCGCCGAAGGTGCGCGCGATGGAGGTGATTGCCGAACTCGAAACGGTCAAGCGCGGCGTCTATGGCGGTGCGATCGGCTACTGGAACTGGCACGACGAGGCCGACCTCGCCATCGCGATCCGTACCGCGATCGTGCAGGACGGCCAACTGCACGTGCAGGCCGCGGGCGGCGTCGTCGCCGACTCGGTGCCCGAGCTCGAGTGGAAGGAAACGATGAACAAATGCCGCGCACTGTTCCGTGCAGTGGCACAGGCGGTGGGTGGGTTGTAGCGAAGAGATATTTGCCAAACGCGAGTGTGCCTTCTTGCGTCACGCGTACGATTATCGCTCCGTCATCGCTGCGATCATCCTGGCCAGTCCTTCGTCGATCGTGTGCGGGGCGCGGTAGCCGGTCCGTTCCAGGGCCGTGGTGTCGATCCGCGTATCGGCGCAGAACTTGCGGATGCGTGCGCGGCTGATCAGCAATGGCTTGCGCGCGATCCGCGCCGCTGCGTCGCACAACGTGCCTATGCCCATCGCCAGCCAGTAAGGCAGCGCAAACCGCGGTATGGATTGTCCTGTCAACGAACCTATCGTGGCGACGAGATCGGCGATGCTCTTGTCGGGTTTGTCGGCGTAGTTGTACAGATGTAGCCCGGCTGCGCTATCGAGTGCGATGCAGAGGTAATCGACGAGATTGCCGACATAGGCGATCGACTTGCGGTTCGCGCCGTTGCCGATCATGAGCAGCCGGCGGCGGCGGATCTGCTCGACCAGGTGATGGACGTTGCCGCGATTGCCTTCGCCGAACACGACGCATGGACGCACGATCAGTAGCGAGTGCGCGGGGTCGGCGGTTTGCCAGAGGCGATACACCCGCTCCGCCTCGGCCTTGCTCTTGCCGTAGGCATTGGCCGGGGCGATGCGCGTGGATTCGCCGGCGTTGGGTTGATCCAGTCCGTATACCGCGCTGCTGCTGACGAATACGACGCGTTGCAACGCACAGCTCTGCGCTGCCGCGACGAGGCTTTCGGCACCGTTGACGTTCACGTCGAAATAGCGCGACTCGGGGCGAACATCGTCACTATGTTCGGCGGCGAGGTTGACCACGCAATCGGCGTCGGCCAGCATGCGCGTCAACGCCGCGGTGTCGCGTACGTCGCCGAGCGTGGTGCATTCGGGATGGGTCGCGCTCGGAACCAGGTCGTAGATCGCGGCACGGTGCCCCAACTGCAGCAAGCGGGAAATCAGCCGCGTGCCGATAAACCCGCTGCCGCCGACAACAACGATCTTCATGATGTCCTCATGATAGCGAGTTTGTCTTCGCGCGCCGGCCGTCGGCTATCGTGTTGCCGCCGGCTCCCGAGCGATTGCCTGCCGATAGATGTCGAGCAGCGCCTGTGTCGCCTGCACGGGATCGTGTCGCCGGACGAGATAGGCGCGACCGGCGTCGATGCGGGTCGAGCGCGCGTCTGCGCTCGCCGCAAGCTCGCAGAGCTCCGCGCAAAACTCGTCGGGCGTGTCGGCGATCGAGAGCTCGCGCCCGCGCACGATGTCCAGTCCGTTCGACGCTTTCGATGTCGCCACGACCGGCAGGCCGCGCGCCCAGGCTTCGAGGATGCGCATGCGGATTCCTGAGCCGACGAACAGCGGCACGGCGGCGATGGCGTCTTCGGGGAAGGCATCGATCGAATCGACGGGCGCGGGATGCCAGCGCAGGTTTTGCGCGGACGCGATCGCATCACCGCCGAATACGTGCACCACAGCGCGCGGCAGCCGCTCGCGAATGCGCGGCGAGACTTCGCGCAGGAACCAGCGCGCCGCCTGATAATTTGGCCGCCATCCGGCGCTGCCGGAAAGGACGATCGCGGGCTCGCCTTCGATGCGTCGCCCCGCCGGCAGGCGTTGTGAAAAGGCCGGAGGCAGGGAGTCTATCCGCGACACCATGGCGGACGGGCAAAGCTCGCGCAATGCAACCGCATCATTTTCGCTGAGGGTGATCGTATGCGCGGCGATGGCGACCGCTTGGCGTTCCTCCGCCTGCAATCGATCCGCTTCGAACGCAAGCGGCCAAGCCAGCGATCGCATGGCAGCAGTTTGCCGCCACAGCTGCGACTCGACGTTCTGCATGCGCAATACGACAGGAACGCCAGCGCGCAATGCGGGCGCGCAATTGGCCAGTGCCTGCAATTGCTCGGCGTGCAGGATGTCCGGATGCCAGTGGGCAAGCGCGTCGTCGACGGCGTGTTCCATTTCAATATGATGATGGCGTGCCACGCTCAACGAACGCCGACGGTGCAGCGCACGCAGCGCAGCCGCCGGCCAGGATATGCGCGGGACGTCGACTCGCTGAACCGAGATTTGTTCGACGCCTTCGTCGTATGCGGTTTCATCCCCGCTTGCCGGAGCGATTAGGCGAATCTCGTGGCCGGCATGGGCGAGGCCGCGCAGAGTCAAGGCCAAGGCCAGACGGCCACCGTCGCGAGGTGGCCAAGGCAATTTCGTCGCCACGCACAGGATACGCATGCGGCGCGAGTCTACGCGAAACGAATGAGCCGGCGGCAACGTTGTAGAGTAGAAGGCATGCGCGTGCTGTTCATTCCATCGCGATTTCCGCAAGACTTGCGACGCGGCGACGAACTGCGCGCGTACCAGCATCTGCGCGAATTGGCGAAACGGCATGCAATCACCTTGCTCGCCTTTGCGCCGGGCGGCGCGGAATCGACGGCACAGGTCGAGATCCGGCAATGGTGCGAACGTGTCGTGACGGTGAAGCAAGGCTTCGGCGGTAGGCTGGCCGCTATCGTTCGCACACTGCGCGGTTCGGTTCCGCTGCAGGCGGCAATGAATGCGACGCGTGCGTTTGGCGATGCCTTGCAGGAATTGTTGCTCAGCTCGGAGTTCGATGTGGCTCACGTCCAACTGGCGCGCATGGGCGAGGTGCTGCCTCTTCTGGACCGACTGCCGTGCGTGCTCGATCTGATCGATGCGCTATCGGCGAACATGGCGCGCCGCGCGCGTTACGACCGCGGCCCGATGCGCCTGCTTGCCTCGCACGAAGCAGCGCGCCTGCTGCCGTACGAACGCGGGCTTTGTGAGCGTGTCGCCGCTGCCACGGTCAGTTCGACGCGCGACCGCCTCGCACTCGGCGAAGACTTGCCGATGTTGCACGTCGTGGCCAACGGCATCGATGCAGACCAATTCGCTTTCTCCACGCAAGCGCGCGAACCGGACCGGCTCGTGTTTAGCGGCAACCTGGGTTACTTCCCAAACGCGGATGCGGCGATCTGGTTCGTACGCGAGGTGCTGCCATTGTTGGTGGCACGACACCCGAACATCGAAATCGATCTGGTCGGCGCGCGTCCCGCCGCGGCCTTGCGTCGTCTGGCGCGAAATCGACACGGCGTGCGCCTGGTGGGTCCAGTCGCGGACATGCCGATGCATTTGAGTCGCGCCGCGGTGGCGGTAGTGCCGATGCGCGCAGGCTCCGGGCAGCAGATAAAGATTCTTGAAGCGATGGGCTGCGGCACGCCGGTCGTGGCGACCTCGCTGGCCGCGGCAGGGCTGGATGCCGTCGTTGGCCGCGACCTGCTCGTTGCCGACGATGCGCCTGGTTTTGCCGATGCCGTGTCGCGGTTGCTCGGCGACCGCGAACTTGCAGATCGGCTCGCGCGCAACGCGCGCGGGTTGGTTGAGCAGCGGTATACCTGGAAGCATTCCGCCTTGGCCATTGAGCAATATTGGGGAGAAGCTGTAACTAAAATGGCGCACTGCAAAAATAAAAATGTGTAGCTTAATATTGTGATTGACTACGCATTAACTGTAATCTTGGGGTCTTAACATGTGCAGTCGTGCGGCGCTACAGGGTGGTCGCACTGGTACGAGGCAAGCGATGTAATTGCATTGCCGCGGCGGCGTGGGGTTGCCGCGGGTTCCGTACTCCACTTTGGGGAAAATTTATGCTCAGACTTGGCGAGTCGATCCGGCGCTGCGGGATCGCGCTGTTGCTGTTGCTTTCGCTTTGTCCATTGCAAAAGGCGCATGCCGTGATCGGCACGCTGGACAGCGTTCCCGCCGCCACGCTGCTTTATCCCTATTTCGAGGTGGACCTGGGCAATGCCAATGGCAGAACCACCATCGTCGGCCTGCACAACACGTCGGCCACGGCGATCCTGGGTCGCGTGACTGTCTGGTCGAACACCGGGCTGCCGATCTACAACTTCAACATCTACCTGACCGGCTACGATGCGGCTAGCTTCAACATGCGCGACGTGCTCAACGGCACGCTGCCGCTAAGCGCCAGCGCTGGTCAGGATCCGACCGACACCAGATCGCCTAAAGGCCCCTTGTCGCAGGACATCAATTTCGCCTCCTGTTCGGGACAATTGCCCTACCCGACGGTCAGCGTCTCATTCGTCGCTGATATGCAGGCGATGCTCACCGGCAAGGCGTCGACCCTCGAATTCCCGGGGCAGTGCGTCGGCACCAACGCGGGGGACAATGTCGCCCGTGGCTATCTGACGATCGATACGGTCAATTCCTGTTCCGCGGGGGGGGTTCCGGTGGGAGCGGGAGGGGCTGCTGCCACGCTGGCCCAGTATTTCGACAGCAACTTCCAGATGACTGGGCAAAACGTCCTGCTCGGCGACTGGATGCTGGTCGATCCGTCGCTGCACGTATTGCGCATGAACAACGCGACATCGATCGAAGCCAGTTTTGTCAGCCCCTTGACCACGACGCCCGGCAACTACACGTTCTACGGGCGCTTCGTGAACTGGTTGGCTTCGGATCGTCGTGAACCGTTGCCTGCCGAATGGGCCGTGCAAGGCGATACCGGCAATAGCAGCGCTCTGATCTGGCGCGATCCGAAGGTATCCAATCCGGCGCCATTCTCCTGCGCCACTGGCCAACCCGCTTACGCGCCGCTCGGTCAGCAGGGCGGGTGTAGTGGCGGTTCGGGCGTGGGCATGTGTTTCTTTGATCGTGCCGGCCTCTACACGGTAATTCCGACCCCACCTACGGTCGCCGACCCGTTCCCGCCGCCGCTGCCGAATTTCGCGCCGATCGCGACCCAGATCGTCCCGCTCAACAGCACGACGATGCTGCTGCCGCCGGTCAAGATGGGCTGGATCGACTTGGACCTCGACACTACGGTTGCGGCCGCAGGATCCAACCCTCCGTCGGATCCCACGTCTGCGCAATCGCTGGTCGTCGTGCTCAATGCCAATGAAAACCAGCCGAATTTTTCCAGCGGCGTGGTCGCCACGGCGAAAAGGCCGGTGCCGATCCAGCCCTATGCCACGCTCGAAATCACCACCAATAATCAGCTCGCCGACAACACGGCGCAGGACGTGGCGGTGGTGACCCTGCGAGGACAATTCGACAACCCGTCGAGTGGTGTCACGGTTACGTTCACCGTCGGCGCCGGCGCGACTTTTTCCAATAACACCACAACCCAGACCTGCAGTACTAACAGTAGCGGTCAATGCTCGCTGGGCATCAAGAGCGCGGCGGCCGGCAGCTATGCGGTGAACGTGACCACGCCGATAGCGGCCGGCCCGCAAACCGTGATCTTTACTGGCCCCCCCTCTGCGGGGAACTCCTCGCTCGCGATCACCAACAACAATCAACCGGCCAATGGCACTGCGCAGGACATGGCGCAGGTGACGCTGCGCGACGCGTCCTTCACTCCGATCAACAATATCCTGGTGACATTCTCGGTGGCGGCGGGTGCGACCCTCGTCAATACCACGTGCACGACCGACGTCAATGGCCAATGCGCGGTGGGCATCAAGAGTTCGACCCCGGGCAACTATGCGGTCAACGTGACCGCGCCGGTTGCGGTCGGTCCGCAAAACGCGACGTTCGCGGGGCCACCTATAGTTGGAAATTCCACGCTCGCGATCGTCAACAACAATCAGCTGGCCAACGGCACCTCACAAGATTTTGCGCAGGTGACGCTGCAGGACGCGGCGAACGTCCCAGTGATCAACACCAATGTCACGTTTACCGTGGCGGCGGGGGCGACCTTGGTCAGCAACAACTGCACGACCGACGTCAATGGCCAATGCTTTGTGCGCATTACGAGCACGACCGGCGGCAGCTACGCGGTGAATGTGACCGCACCGATCGCCCTTGGTCCGCAAAATGCGACATTTGCGGGGCCGCCGGTAGCCGGAAATTCCACGCTCGCAATCACCACCAATAATCAGCAGGGCAATAACTCCGGACAGGACGTGGCGCAAGTGACGCTGCACGATGCGGCCAACGTTCCGGTGCGAAGCACCAGCGTCACGTTTACCGTGGCGGCGGGAGCGACCTTGAGCGGCAGCAGCTGTTTTACCAACTCCAACGGCCAGTGCCAGGTGGGCATCCGCAGCTCGACTCCGGGCAGCTATGCGGTGAACGTGACCGCGCCGGTCGCCATCGGCCCACAGAATGCGACATTTGCAGGGGCGCCCGCAGCCGGGAATTCCACGCTCGCGATCACCACCAACAACCAGTTGGCCAATGGCACTGCGCAGGACGTGGCGCAGGTGACGCTGCACGATGCGGCCAACGGTCCGGCGGCCGGCATCGGTGTCTCGTTTACCGTGGCCGCGGGGGCGAGCTTGGTCAGCAGCTTCTGCTTCACTGACGTCAACGGTCAATGCACGGTGGGCATCACGAGTTCGGCCGCGGGCAGCTATGCGGTGAACGTGACTTCGCCCATAGCCGTTGGTCCGCAAAATGCGACATTCAACTAGGCCGCTTGAGATGGAGCCCGACATGATCAAGACTCAGTTTATGCTCAAGGCCGGCCCGCACTTGGCCTCTTGCCTGAAGACGCTGCGCACTGCGTGCTTCGCGCTGTCAGCAGTGTTCGCACTGTGCCTGCTCAGCGCGGCGCCTGCGCGCGCCGCGATCGGCACCACCGATACGGTGCCCGCGGCGACTCTGCTGCTGCCGTACTTCGAGGTCGATCTCGGCAACGAGAACGGTGCACAGACCGCAATTCGGCTGACCAATACCTCCGCGACGGCCATTCTGATCCACGTGGTGCTATGGACCGACTACGGCGTGCCGACTTACAACTTCAACGTCTATGCGCCTGGCTACGCCAGCCCGGACATCGACCTGCGTCTGCTGTTCAAGGGTGTCCCGCCGGTCAGCGCCTCGGCCGGGCAGGATCCGGCCGATCAGATTACGCCGAAGGGCCAACTGTCGCAGGACATTAACTTTGCCAGCTGCACCGGTCAGCTTCCGCCGACAGCAATGTCCGGAACAACGCTTGTCGGCCTGCGCAACGCGCATACCGGGCAGAGTTCGACTCTGCTTGGAGGGAACTGCGGCGGCGTAGCGCACGGTGACAACATCGCGCGCGGCTACATCACCTTCGATACGGTCAACAACTGTACCGCGCGCGTTCCCGGCGATCCCGGTTATTTTGGCAACGGCGGCACCGGAGATGCGACGAACCAGAACGTAGTAATGGGAACCGCGCTATATCTGAATCGTAGCCAGAAGCTGGCCTTCAGCGAGCCGCTCGTATCGGTTGAGGCCGCGCCGGGTATAGGCGATTTCAATTTCCTGCCCACCGATTCGCGAACCTCCGGCGCAGGTGCCTACACGTTCTACGGCCGCAATAACAGCTTTTCAGCTGCCGACAACCGCGAACCGCTGGCCAGCACGAGCCAGGGACGCTACCTCAATGGCGGCGTGTTCAACAACGGCAGTGACCTGGTGGTGTGGCGCGATCCGGGCGTGGCGGTAACGCCGTTTGCCTGTGGTGGCGCGCCGGCGGGTTTCCCGCTGGGACAAAACGAGATCCTCGCCTTCGACGAGCAGGAGCACTTCTCGACCGTGACCGGCAATCCGTTCCCTTATGTCACCCAACTCGTCTCCTCGGCGGCGCTGTCACCTTTCAACTTCGGCTTTTTCCGCTTCAACCTGACATTGCCGGGCGGCGATCCCGCTGTGGCCGGGCGCCACCAGTCTTACATCTCCACTCGCTATACGTCGGGCGGGATCTACGGCGGTTCGCTGCCAGCACAGCAGATCAACAACGCGAGCAACGCGGCATCCACGAATACTCTGGTGGGGAACTGAGCCATGAAGACTCCATTCTCTCGTCTGATCCAGTTTGCCACCGCGACCGCGGCCTTGGTCGCGTTGAGCTTAGCCCAGCCCGCGAGCGCGATTCAAACCACCTGCTCCGGTTCCGGCGGCACCAATTGTGCGGCGATGATCCCGGACGGTCCGCTGCCGGGCCTCAGTTCGACTTTGACCGTTCCGGCCAACATCTGTGGCAGCGCCACGGCAACCGGGGTTAGCGTGCACGTCGCTGCTACCCACAGTTGGGTCGGAGACCTCAGCATCACGGTCAAGAACCCGGCCAGTGCGACGTCAACCCTACTCGCTCAGGTGCAGGACCCCCCCGCGGTATCCTGCGCCGGCGACGACCTCTCGGCGACCTTCCAGGACGGCGGCGCTGCGCCCACCTGCCAGAGTGCCCTCATACCGGCGGTAGGCGGAACGTTGGCGCCCGTGGCCGCGCTGACTCCGCTGGCTTCTTCGGTGGTCGGCACGTGGACGCTGACGGTTACCGACAACATGCACGGCAACAACGGCTTCCTCAGCGACTGGGCCGTCGATGTCACCTGCGGTGCGGCAGTTCCGACCGACATGGGGGTGACCTTGAGCGGATTCCCGGCGTCGGCGGTACAGAACTCCACCGTCTCGGGCACGGTCACCTGCGCGAACGTCGGTGCGGCTGCTGCGCCCAACGCAACCTGTTCAGTGGTCGGCGGCACGACCAGCAACTGTGCCCTGCAGCCGGCGAACACACCGATCGCCTCATTCCCGGTAGCCAGTGTGCCGGTGGGTGGCAGCATCACCTGCGCAGTCAGCGTGCCGTCGAGTGCAGTCGGCGTCGCCAACGTTACTGCCACGACCTCGGCAACAGGAGACAGCAACTCCGCCAACAACACGGCGGCAGCGGCGATTTCGATCACGGCCCCGGGTACGGCGGACATGGCTGTCACCTTGACCGGCTTCCCGGCTTCCGCGAATTTCGGCGCGGGCGTTGCCGGCACGATCACCTGTTCCAACGTCGGCAGCGTAGCGGCAACCAGCGCCACCTGTGCGGTGGCCGGTGCCACGGCCAGCAACTGCGTGCAGCAGCCGGGCAATACGTCAGTCGCTTCGTTCCCCGTTGCAAGTGTGGCGGCAGGCGGCAGCATTGCCTGCAGCGTTGCCGGCACGATGCCGGGTTCGGGCAACCTGGTTGTCACCGGTACGACTGGCGCGGGCAACGACAACAACGCGGCCAACAACTCGGCGACCGTCACGATCGGCGGGCAAAATCCGCCGCCCCCAGGCGTTGCGGTTGCTGCACCGGCGCTGTCGTGGCTGATGCAGATGGTGATGCTCAGCCTGCTCCTTGCCACGGGAGTCTGGTTGTCGAGGAGCCGGAAGTCGTCGTGATCGATTCGAATTGATGACGGTGACGATCGGAAAGAACTGGGCCCTGTCGGTATTGGCGATTCTCATCCTGCTCGCGGGATGCCAGAAGAGCACAGACAGGGCCCCACCGTTTGACACGGAAAAGGTGTACACGGGCGCGGATGGCCGCGCCTATCGCCTTGAGCGCCTGGAGAAGAAACCGGGCGGCTACTCTTGGGTGAACAAAACCATGTTGCGCTACTACCCGAACGGCTTCTACGAAGTCGAGCGCGAGGACGACGCCTACTTCTACGTAAGGCAGTACGTGCCGATCAAGGTGCAACCGCCGGCACCGGACAAAACCTACATGACGCCGGTTTCACCGCCAGCTTCGGACGAATTCTCCTGGCTGCCGTTCGACTCGGGCCTGCCACGAACTGGACAGTGGCGCGACAATTTCGCCGTCGCCGACATGAACGGCGACGGTTTTCCCGATCTCGTGTTCGCGCCTGCACGCAAGACGCTGGCCAAGCCGGCCATCTTCCTCGGCAATGGCAAGGGCAAGTGGGCGCTATGGACGCAAGCGCGTTACCCAGCGGTGACGTACGACTACGGCGGCGCCGCGGCGGCGGACTTCAACGCAGACGGCAAGCAGGACATTGCGCTGGGCATGCATCTGCTCGGCTTCACCGCGCTCACTGGAGACGGTAAGGGCACATTCTCCGACTACGCTGGGGGCTTGCCGCGTAGGCAAATCGGCGAGAGCCCGACACTGTCCTCGCGCCAGATTTTTGCCTATGACTGGAACGGCGACGGCAAACCGGCACTGGTCGTGCTGAACGAGCACATGGGCGTCGATCCGGCCCGCGGCGTGCACGACGGTGTCGTCGTTTTCCTCAACGACAAGGGAACGTGGACTCCCATCGCCAACGAGGCACCCCTGCAACACGCCGTGTTGATGGCGATCGATGCCTCGGCGAAAAATCTTGCGCTGATCGAGGCGCCGACGGCGCAAGGCATCGTGCGCATCAGCGAACGCAAGTCCGGCGAGTGGCGTCTTCTTGATGTGGGGAATTTTCCGAAAGAGGCGTCGCTGACTGCGTTTGCGGTGACCGAGCGTGACAGCGTCGCGGGCGGTTCCACGTTCGTCGTTGCATACCGCATGTACGTGCAAGGGGCGTGGTGGACTTACGTCGACCTGATCGTGCAACGCGAAGACCGGTGGCAGCGATTGGCGCTGAGTGCGCAGCGTGGTGCCGCAGTGACTGCGCTGGCATTCGGTAAGTTTCGGTCCGGCGAGTTCCGCGACATCGCCATGCTCGACGAGAGCGGCGAAGTCGGGATCCTGCGCCAGGCCGGCCCCGACAGTTACACGCGCGACAGCGGTTTCGCGACGCCATCGTGGCGCGCCGGCTGTCAGGGCTATGGCCTGCAGGCAATCGATCTGAACAAGGATGGCATCGACGAAGTCGTCGCCGCCTTTGCCGGCGAAGCCAGCGCATCGACCCTCACCACCGGTTGCACATCCGGCGGCGGGATCCAAGCCTTCAAGATTTCCGCCAAGAAGCACTAGGGCCGGCTCTGCCTCGTGCATGCAGGGGTGGCGTTACAGCGGCGGCGGTTGCTGCAACCGGCCCTCGCGCAATTGCAGCTCCAGTTCCTTCACCCGATCTAGCAGCGGGCTGCGCATCGCTTTGGGCAACGTCGCGACGGCCGCAGGGCTCGCCCATGCCGCACGCAGGAAGGCTGCATCCGCTCCTTTCTCGTCGCCATTGATGCCGCGCGCGCGGCCAAGGTTGAGGGTGAGTTCCGGTCGCTCGCCGTTGGCGATGGCAGGCTCGAGCAGCGCGATCGCCTCTGCGCCGCGATGCAGGAGCAGCAGCGCCACCGATGCAGACTGGACGGGACGTGGATCGCCAGGCAGGGCGTACATGGCTTGTTGCGCCAGGTGCAGCGCATCGTCAGTCGTGGACAGCGCAACACTGCCCTTGAGGGTTCCGTCGAGCGCGGCTTGGAGGCGGCCATCGGCCTCGCCAAGCCACCATTCGGCGCGATAGCGCTGCAGTTCGGGCCAGAGCACCGCGGCGGCCAACGCCATCGCGAATACGCGCAGCAGCCAGTTCATCGCGACACCTGCTGCGGGGTTGCAATCAGCCGCCAGGCACGACCTGCGCATAGCAGCAGCACGCAAGCGGTGAATGGAATGTGCATGGGAAACCAGCCCAGCGCGACGATCAAGCCGGTGCAGAGAATGGCGATCAGGACCTGTTGTTCCTGCGTCGGGGACGTCCGCAATGCGAGGCAGGTGAACAGTGCGAGGAGCGCGCCGAGAAACAGCAGCAGTGCAGGGATGCCGGCTTCCGCCGCCAGTTGCAGATAATCCTGATGCGCACGGACGAAGCTTGCGCCCGTGGGCTGGCCCAGGCGTTCATGCAGGCGTATTTCCGCGGCGAATTGATGGGTCTGCATTTCGGCTGCGAAGGTACCTGGCCCATATCCACTCAGCGGACGCTCGGCCGCCATGTCGACGGCGGCGATCCATGGGCCGACGCGATAGGTCGTGACCTGCTGATAGCTCGACAATGGCAGTGCACCCCAGGTCGCTGCGCGCAGCGGCGGGAACAGCGCCGTCGTTGCTCCCAAGACGACTAGGCCGGCCATCCCCGCGAGCAGCCAGTACATGCGCCAGCGCAGTGCGGCAACGGCCAACAGCGCCGTGGCGAGACCGACGGCGGCGGTCTTCTGCTGATTGAGCATGATGACTGCCAGGCCCAGTCCGGCGAGCAGGGCGAAGCCGGCACGCGCGCGGCGCGAGTCCGTGTTCAGTGCGCAGGCGATACTGGAGGCCGCCAGCATCGCGCAAGCCAGGGCGACATAGCCCTCGTTGCCGAGCAAGGCGCCCGTATTGAAGCGACCGCCGACCTGGGCGACCGGCAGAAATTCGAGGCCGCTGCTCTGCGTCAGCGACAACAACGCATTCACCGTGCAGGCGATGATAAAGACGGCGAACATGCGCGTCCCCGCCGCGCCATCGAGCAAGCGCGAGGCGCCGAGCGCCAAGAACAGAGCCATGACCACGAAGCGACGCAGGCTCGGCCATGCCAGTTCAGGATGCGGCGATGCGCAGGCCGCGAGCAGCACACACAACATTCCCGCCGCCGCCGCCGCCAAAATCCATTTCGCCGGAGCCGGCCATGCGCGCCAGTTCACCGGTGGCGAATGCCAGAGCAAGGCGACGCTGGCGAGCGCGGCGCCGATCAGCACGCAAAGCCGCTTGGGCGCATCGAAAGAATCGTCGGCAAGCGGATCCACGATCCAGGCCGCGCAGCACAGCGTCGCTGCGACCATCCACCAAGCCAGAACCTGCGAGCGCGGTGCGGCGATCGGCGCGGCCTTGGCGATCCCTCGCTGCTTATTTTTGCGTGTGCGGCGGCGGGCGGAGGAGGAATGGGAAACTGCCAAGGGAACTGCCCCGCTGTCGAATTCGTTGTCGTTTATCCATCGGGCTCGCCGGTGAGCCATGCGTGAAATCAAGCCTGAGCGGACCGTTCACCGACGTTTGCGCCACCGAATGTCCGCCAGATCACTGGCGTGCACAGCAACTGTATCAGGCCGCACGCCAGCCATGCGATCGCGCCGGCGAGCATGCCCAGACGAGGTGTCAGCCAGATCAGCAGCGAGCCTTGCACGACCAGGATCGACCCATTGAGAGCCGCGATCACTGCATTGCGGTGTCTGTTCAAGAGCAGCAGTCCGGCGGGCGCGGAGATCGCGCTCATCGCGACCGTCAGCATGAGCAGGCGGAAAGTGGGCGCGCCTTTTGTCGCCAGTTCCGCATCGTGCAGCCATAAGTGCAACGCGGGCTGCGCAAATGCGGCGAGCAGCAAGCTTGGCAGCACGATCAGAAAGAGCGCAACGATCAGCATCGACACGGCAACGCGCTGCGGCGACGAGGCTGTCGCCAAGCGCGGCAAGTAGGCTCGTTGGATGGGCATCTGCAGGCTGAACAAAGTCAGCATCGGAACGGTGACGAGGAAATACAGGCCGTAGTCGGGCGCCGGCAATGTCAGTGAAAGGTATCCGCGATCGATCTGTGCCGTGGCCAATCCGAGCAACGCGGCCAGCGCATAGCCCAACGCATCGTTGCCGTGTCGAGGCGGCAGAGCCGTTTCGACGGGTGCAGGCACGTGCTCGCTGCGCACGCGAAGATAGTTGAGGACAAATTCAACCGCCGCGACGAGGGCGAACGCAGTCATGTACGCACACGCGCTGGCGCGCCATGCCACGAGGACGGTCAATGCGACTACATGCTTGGCCAAGGTGAAGGCGACGAGCCGCAGATTGGCCAGGCGCTGCCGTTCCAGGCCGTTCCAGTAGCCGATCGCGGCATTGTTGCCGAACTGGAACAGGAACTGGACAAAGGCCAGACTTAGCGCACAAAGCATATCGGGGGCGAGCGGCTCCGCGCGGTGCATACGATACTCATCGAATATTGCAAGCAGGAGCAGACCGAGCACGCAGACGATCACAGCGGTGCTCGCATAGATTTTCAGAAACCGCCGATATGCCCAAGATGCATGGGCGCCGTCGGCCGCGGCACGCGCCACATCGCGCAGCATCAGCGGGCCCAGGGCCATGTCGAGCAAAAACAGGAACCCCTGCAGAGTCAGGCAAACGGCAACATCGCCCCAGACGGTCGCGCCGAGCAGATGCACGTACAACGGCACCACGAATATCGGAATCAACGCAAGGAAGGCGATGTAACCGTAGTTCGAGGCCAGATTCTCGATCAGGCGTCGCGTCGACGAGGCGGGTGCGTGCATGGGTCCGGTCAGGGCGTGGTACCGGCGTCCCCGGTGCGATCTCGATGCTGTCCGCTAAAGCGGTGCAGGAAATGGACGGCCTGCGCACGATCACGCGTGAGCAGATAGTGCAGGCCGGCGACGGCGATAAAGGCCGCGACTTCAGCAGTCGCTGGCAAGCGGGCACGCGCCGCCAAAAGCGCACCCGAGCCAAGCAGGAACGATGCAAACCCCATTGCCAGAGCCGCTCGTGTTGGCGAATATCCTGCATCTAGCAACAGATGATGCAGATGATCGTGGCCGGCACGGAACGGCGAGCGTCGCTGCAGCAGTCGTCGCGCGATGACGACGACGGCATCCATGATCGGCAGTGCGAGAAACCACGGGGCAAAAAGCGTGCTGTACGCCGAGGTGGTCGATTCCGAAATGCGTGCGACCAGCCAGGCGATGCCAAAGCCGACGATGGCGCTGCCCGAATTTCCAAGGAAAACCCGGGCTTGCGACTGCCACGGATGGCGCAGATTCATGATTACGAAGCCCGCGGTTACGCCCATGAACAGCACGATGCGGTCGCGCAGCGGATCGTTGCCGGTCAGCGCGCAGACCGCGGCCAGCAGGATCAGCGTAGCAAGCCCCAGGCAACCGGCTGCACCGTCGATACCATCGATCATGTTCATGGCGTTGATCATGCCGACGGTGACGAGCACGGTGTAGGGTACGGCGAAGGCGCCGAGAGCAAACGACGCGGAGTCATTCGCCGGGCCGATGAAATCGATGCGCACACCACCCAGGTAGACCATCAACAAGGCGACGCCGAAGTGGGCGGACAGTCGCAGCGTCCAGGGCAAGTCATGCAGATCGTCCAGCGTGCCGACGACGAGCAAGACGACGAAGCCGATACCGAAGGCAAGCAGCGTGTCGGAGGCCAGCGGCATGATCGGCAAGGTCAGCAGCACAGCAAGCAGCATCGCCAGCCCGCCGGTGAACGGCGTTGCGGCGGCATGATCCTTGCGCCCCTGCGGCCGATCCAGCCAGCCCAGACGATGGGCAAGCGGATTCAGCAGGCAGATCGCGAGGATCGTGACTGCCGCCGCCGCGAAAAACCTTGCGAAGCCGAACAGCCAAGGCTCAGCCATACCCTCACCGGAATTCAAAGTCCCCAGTGCCTATCGTCCCACGAAATGTGCCCGGTCGGAGGGTTGTCCGAACTTGTTCGCGCCACCATGAAGGAGTCCAACGGATGCAATTGCCTAGTCCTTCGAGTTGCACGATGCTAGGCTTGGCGACCCGTCGCGGCTCATTTTTCCGAGGAGCAATGGAAACGCGCCGCGTCGGATAAGGTCTCGAGGTATCGCATGATTTTGATGATCGACAACTACGACAGCTTCACCTACAACCTCGTTCAATATCTGGGCGAGCTCGGTGAGGACGTGCGCGTAGTGCGCAACGACGAGCTGAGCGTTGCGGATATCGGCAAGCTGGCGCCGGAGAAGATCGTGATCTCGCCCGGTCCGTGCACACCGAACGAGGCCGGCGTGTCGCTCGCCGTGATCGAGAAGCTCGGCGGCCAAGTGCCGATCCTCGGTGTCTGCCTCGGCCACCAGGCGATCGGGCAGGCATTCGGTGGCAAGGTGGTGCGCGCGCACACGATCATGCACGGCAAGACCTCGCCGATCCATCACAAGAACGTCGGCGTGTTCGCCGGCCTGCCGAATCCGTTCGAGGCGACACGGTATCATTCTCTCATTGTGGAAAAGGATACTTTGCCGGCCTGCCTTGAGATCACCGCGTGGACGCAGCACGCCGACGGCAGCATCGACGAGATCATGGGCCTGCGTCACAGGACGCTGCCGATCGAGGGTGTGCAGTTCCACCCCGAGTCGATCATGACTCAGCACGGGCACGACCAGCTGCGCAATTTCCTGCATGCGCCGAAACTGGCGGCGTAAGCGATGTCGATCACCCCGCAACAGGCGCTGCAGCGCACGATCGAGCATCGCGAGATTTTCCACGACGAGATGATCGACCTGATGGGTCAGATCATGCGTGGCGAGGTGTCGCCGACGATGACGGCCGCGATCCTCGCCGGCCTGCGTGTGAAGAAGGAAACCGTCGGCGAGATCGCCGCGGCCGCACGCGTGATGCGCGAGATGGCGGCGAAGGTGCCGCTGGCGCAGGATGCCGAGGCGAATCGCCATCTCGTCGACATCGTCGGCACGGGTGGTGATGGCTCGAACACGTTCAACATCTCGACCGCGTCGATGTTCGTCGTCGCCGCAGCCGGTGCGCGCGTGGCCAAGCATGGCAATCGCAGCGCTTCGTCGAAGTCCGGCAGCGCCGACGTGCTCGAAGCGTTTGGGGCGGCGATTGATCTCGCGCCGGCGCAGGTCGCGCAGTGTCTCGAGGAAACCGGTATCGGCTTCATGTACGCGCCGAACCATCATCCGGCGATGAAGAACGTCGGCGCGGTACGCAAGGAAATGGGCGTGCGTACGCTGTTCAATATCCTCGGGCCGCTGACCAACCCCGCAGGCGCCTCGCACATCCTCATGGGCGTGTTCCATCCCGATCTTGTCGGCATCCAAGTGCGCGTGCTGCAACGGCTCGGTGCGGGCAATGCGCTCGTCGTCTGGGGGCGTGACGGCATGGACGAGATCTCGCTTGCCGGTCCGACTCTGGTCGGCGAGCTGCGTGACGGCGCGGTCGAGGAATACGAGATCCAGCCGGCGCAGTACGGCCTGAGCACGGTCGACAGTGCGGTGTTGCGCGTGGAGAATCCCGAGCAGTCGAAGGCGCGCGTGCTCGAGGCACTGGATAACCGCGCCGGTGCCGCGCGCGACATCGTTGCGCTCAACGCGGGCGCGGCCTTGTACGCCTCCGGCGCGATCGGTTCGATCGCGTCCGGCGTCGAGACGGCGATGGCGACTCTCGAAAGCGGCGCGGCGCGCGCCAAGCTTGATGAGTTCGTCGCAACGACACGGCGCCTGAAGGAAGCGCAGACATGAGTGGATTGGGATTCGCGCGGCTGCCGCAGCCGCCGTACTACGCGGTGATCTTCTCCTCGCGGCGCAACGGCCACGGTGAGGCGGACTACGCCGCGGCGGCCGATGCGATGTTCGAACTCGTGCAGAAGCAAGCGGGGTTCCTCGGTGCCGAGTCCGCGCGCGATGCGCAAGGCTTCGGTATCACCGTCGCTTATTTCGACAGCGAAGAAAACATCCGCGCCTGGCGAAATCACGCGGAGCATGCGGCGACACGCGAGCGTGGTAAGCGCGAGTGGTACGAGCATTTCGAGGTACGCGTGGCCAAGGTCGAGCGCGCCTACGGCGGTCCGCAGCACGGATGAGCGATATCCTGAAAACGATCCTCGCGCGCAAGGCTGAGGAGATTCGCGAGCGTAGTGCACGCGTATCGTTGCGCGATTTGTCTGCACGGGTGGACGATGCGCCGCCGGTGCGCGGCTTCGTTGCGGCGATCGAGGCGAAGATCGCCGCCGGGCAAGCCGGCGTGATCGCCGAAGTGAAGAAGGCGAGTCCGTCGAAGGGCGTGATGCGTCCCGACTTCCGTCCTGCCGAGATCGCACGCAGCTACGAGGCCGGCGGTGCCGCCTGCCTTTCGGTACTGACCGATGTCGACTTTTTTCAAGGCGCCGACGCCTACCTGCAAGAGGCGCGCAGCGCGTGCTCGCTGCCCGTACTGCGCAAGGATTTCACTATCGATCCCTACCAGGTCTACGAAGCGCGCGTGCTCGGCGCAGACTGCATCCTGCTGATAGTCGCCGCGCTTGGCGACGCAGCTCTGGTCGAACTCTCCGAGCTTGCCGCTGAGCTCGACATGGACGTGCTCGTCGAAGTGCACGACGGTGAGGAGCTCGAGCGCGCGCTGGCGACCCCGGCACGCCTGATCGGCATCAACAACCGCAATCTGCGCACGTTCGCGACAACACTCGACACTACGTTGGAGCTGCGCTCGCGCGTGCCAGCGCAGCGGCTGCTCGTTACCGAAAGCGGCATCGTCACGCGCGAAGACGTTGCGAGGATGCGCGGCGCCGACGTGCACGCGTTCCTCGTCGGCGAGACTTTCATGCGCGCAGAGGATCCCGGCGCAGAACTGCGGCGCCTGTTCTCGAAGTGAGCCAGGAAGCAAAGAATTCCCGCACACTGATCTCGAAACTGTCGCCGCGCCTGCGCCAGCGCCTCGCCGTCGTCGAGTGGTGAAGTCGGGCGGGCCGCCCGCGGCGGTGACCCGGAGATTGCCTGAGCCGTCGCGTGATTTCCGGCGCGCGTTGCTTTTGCTTCGGCGCAAAGGTCACGCGACTGTCATACCGCATCCATATTGATCTGCGATGGTGTGCGCCCACAGGGGACAGGTTTGCGCTGCGTGCTGCGCAATCCGTCCGGCATTCCGATCCAGCCGATGAATTCCGCAGTACAGCCCGTCGCGGCGTTGCCGTCCGCTCCCGTTGCTTCCGCCAACCCGGTGGCGGCCGAGGCGGAGTTGCGTGTCGCCGCGTTGGCAGAATGGCTGGAGCCGCTCGCGTCGACCACCCCGGTGCTCGCGGTCGGCGAGCGCTTTCTCGACGCAGCCAGCGCAGCGTGGCTGTCGTTGCCGGTCGTCGATGACGGCAAACCGGTCGGCAGCGTCAGCCGCTATGAGCTGATGCAGCGCGTCTACATCAAGCCGTTCGGGCGCGAACTGTACGGCCGCCGTGCGATCACCAGCATCATGCATGCGCAGCCGCTGGTCATCGCCGCGGAGTCCACGATCGAGGATGCGAGCCGTACGATCGCCGCGGGCATCCGCCAACCGATCATGGAGGACTTCATCGTCGTCGATGCGGACGGCCGCTACGCCGGCATGGGCAAGGTGCTCGACGTGCTCGCTGCGATGGACCGGCGCATGGCCGCACATTCGCAGGAGTTGGAGAAGGCCAACCGTCAGCTGAGGTCGTCGCAGGCGCAGCTTGTGCAGTCGGAGAAGATGGCCTCGCTCGGTCAGATGGTCGCGGGCATTGCGCACGAGATCAATACACCGCTCGGCTACGTGCGCAACAACGTCGAGATGACCAAGGAAGCGCTGGTCGACATGCGCGGGCTGATCGGCGCCTACCAGCAGGTCGTCGATTTCTTCGCCGACGGCGGCGATGAGGCGCAACTCGCCGTGCACCTGCAGGAACTCGAAGCACAGCGCGGGAGGTTCGATCTCGCTGCACTGGACGACCTCGGCGGCCTGCTCGACGATAGCGCATTCGGCATCGGCCAGATCTCCGAGCTCGTCTGCAGTCTCAAGGACTTCAGCCGCCTCGACCAGGCGCAGGTCGCGCGCGTCGACGTGCATCAGCTCGTCGACGGCGCACTGAAGATCGGCGGCAACCTGCTGCGCAAGAAGAACATCGAGGTCGTGCGCCAGTTCGGCACGGTGCCCGAGATCGTCTGCTCACCGGCGCAGATCAATCAGGTGCTGCTCAACCTGATCACGAACGCCGCACAGGCGATCGCCCACGAGCAAGGCCGCATCAGCGTGCGCACGCACGCAGTCGGCCAATACCTGATGATCGCGGTCGAGGACAATGGCGCGGGGATTCCGGCCGAGCATCTCGCGCGCATCTTCGATCCGTTCTTCACGACCAAGCCGGTCGGGCAGGGTACCGGGCTGGGCTTGTCGATCTGTTATCAGATCATCGAACAGCATCGCGGCCGCATCCGCGCCGTATCCAAGCCTGGCATCGGCACACGCTTTTTCGTCGCCCTGCCGATCCGCGGCAGTACACAGGACGCGGCGTGAACGCCGAGCGCGCCAGCGTGCTGTTCGTCGACGACGAGGAGCGCATCCTGCGTTCGCTGCGCATGCAGTTCCGTGGGCGCTACGAGGTGTTGACCGCGGGCTCGGGCAGCGAGGCGCTCGACATCGTGCGCGGCCGCAGCGTCCACGCGGTGGTCAGCGACCAGCGCATGCCGGGCATGCTCGGCGCCGAACTGCTGAGCCGGGTGCGCGAGATCTCGCCGGCGACGATGCGGCTTCTGCTGACCGGTTATTCCGACATGCAGGCGATCGTCGCCTCGGTCAACGACGGCGAGATTTTCCGCTTCATCGAGAAGCCCTGGCAGGCTCAGCGCCTGGCCGAGGCGGTAGAGCAGGCCGTGCAGGTCGCGCGGCGGGAACTCGCCGCTCCTGTGCTGGCGCCGGTCGCGGCATCCGCTTCGCTGCCGGATGCGAACGACATCCGGCTGCTGACCATGGACGAAGACCCGGCGACGTTCGTGCTCGTGCGCGAGCTCGCCGGCACGCGTTGCGCAGTGGAGTACGCACCGACTCTGGAAGGCGCTCTCGCGGTGCTGAGCGAGCAGGAGATCGCCGTTGTCATCGCCGGCCTGCGCCACCGCAGCGACGACGTGATCGGTGCGCTGAAGACGCTCAAGCGCTACAGCCCGGGCACGCTGACGATCGCGGTGTCGCCGCTCGGCGACAGCTATGGCCTGATCGAGCTGATCAACCAGGGCCAGATCTACCGGTTCCTGCCGAAGCCGCTGTCGCGCGAGCTGCTGCGCCGCAGCCTGCAGTCGGCGGTCGACCACTACCGGCGCATCCGCGCAGCACCGCTGCTCGCCGCGCGCCATGCGGTCGAAGAATCGGCTGCCGCGGAACCTTCGGCCTCATTGTCCTCGCGCCTGCTTAGCTATTGGCGCCGCATCCGCGACAATGGCCGCGTGCGGCAGGGCGCCTGAGCGCCTCTTTCCTTCCGCCGCGGGTTGCGAGGCCGACTTGCAATTGCGTCCGCAAATATATACGTTAGCACTAACGTAAATGCTTACGGATCGCCTCATGTTCCTGCAAAGTCAGGGTGAACTCGCGCTCGGCAGCCGCTTCAAGGCGCTGTCGGAGCATTGCTATCGGATCGCGAACGCCGCCTATCGCGCAACCGGAATCGAATTCGATGCGCACTGGTTTCCGGTGCTGCGCTACGTGCAGGTGAAGGGCCCTGGCACGGTGACCCAGATTGCGCAGGCGATCGGGCAGACGCATTCCGCAGTGAGCCAGCTTGCGACACGCCTGGTACGCGAGGGCTGGCTCGTGCGCAAGTCCGACCGCGCCGACGCGCGGCGCAGCCTGCTCGACCTGCCGCTCGAGGCGGAGCGTCGCCTCGCCGACATGGGGCCGATCTGGACCGCGATCCGGCGCGCGACGAATGCGTTGCTCGCGCGCCACGCCGGCGGCCTGTCGACGGCGATGACCGCGCTGGAAAAGGAACTGTCCAGCGAACGGGTGCTGCTGGACATCCTCGCGCGGCACGCGCGCCTCGCCGCAGCCGATGTCGAAATCACGCCGTTCGAACCGGCGCTGCGCGAACATTTTCATCGCATCAATGCGCAATGGCTGGAGCGCTACTGGTCGCTGGAGCCGATCGATCGCGACGTGCTGTGCGAGCCGGAAAAACACGTGCTCGAACCCGGCGGGGCGATTCTTTACGCGCGCGTGGATGGCGAGGTAATCGGCACGGTCGCGCTGCTCAAGGACGCTGCAGTCGGCGAGTACGAGGTGTCCAAAATGGGCGTCGAGGCTGGCTGGCGCGGCAAGGGTGCCGGACGCCTGCTGCTCGATGCGGTGATAGCGGAATTCCGCCGCCGCAAGGGCAAGCTGCTGTTCCTCGAATCGAACTCGAAGTTGGGCCCGGCACTGAAGCTGTACGAAAGCGCCGGTTTCGTGCGTCAGCCGGCGCTGCGGCCGGGCTCGCATTACGCACGGTCGGATGTGTACATGATCTATGCGGGAGCGACTGCCTTACCGGCGGCCTTGGTGGCTAAACGCAATCGCAATCGCTAGATCGCCGCTCCCGCACGGACAGGGAGCAGCGGGTGAAGGCGTTCAGCGCGAGTCGAACACCACCATGTTCTTGCCCGACACCGATATCATGCCCTGACTTTCGAGTTGCTTGAGCACACGCCCGACCATCTCGCGTGAACAGCCGACGATGCGGCTGATTTCCTGGCGCGAAATGCGGATCTGCATACCTCTCGGATGCGACAACGCGTCCGGCTCGGCAGTCAGGTCGATCAGAGTCTTGGCGACGCGGTTGGTCACGTCCATGAAGGCGAGGCGACTGACCTTGCGCGAGGTGTTGAGCACGCGGTTGGTGAGCTGGGTGCCGATCGCGAACAGGATTTTCGGCAGGTCCTCGCGCAGCGGGCCCTCGGCGAGCTGGAACAGGCGCTCGTAGCTAATCTCGGCGAGGTCGCAGGGCGTGCGCGTGCGCACGGTGACTTCGCGCTGGGGTGTCTCCACGAACAGGCCCATCTCGCCGATGAATTCGCCGGCGTTGATGTAGGCCAGGATCAGCTCGCGACCTTCCTCGTCTTCCGAAGAAACGGTGACCGAGCCGTCGATGATGAAATAGAGAATGTTCGCCGAATCGCCCGGACGGATGATGACCGTCTTGCGCGGGTAATGGCGCAGATGGCAGTCTTCCAGGAAGCGGTTCAGGGCTGCCTGGTCCAGAACCAAAGCGGGTGGTGTTTGCACGCGCGCTACGGTTTTTTGCAGGGTGTAACGCAAAGGCTGGGGCACGCTCGACCTCGTTCTATAGGGTTGCTCACGTATTGCCGACCATACCTCCGAGCCGCACGGCGTTCGGCAGGGCTCCCGGATCGACGTTTTCGCATCTTAGACGAAAAAAAGCCGTTAAACGTATCACCGCGGAAAAATTTGCGCCTCGGGCGAAGGGGTGCCGCACAGTTCACGATTTTTCCCGATCGGTATCGCCCCGGTCCATGCACGGACGAATTGCCGTCTACAACCGCAGCGCCGACCCAGCCCGTGCCAACTTCGCCGCTTCTCTGCAATCATCTTGGCACATGTCGACTCGGTTCATGTCGCTTGCCAGGAGGTTTCCTCCGTCATCGATTTGGTCGATGTTGCTTCCACGGTTCCGTCCGCAATCATCTTGGCCCATAATTCGCCCCCTTCACCGCGTCTGCGGCACGTTCTCCGAGGAATTCCACCATGGTCAAGCCCATCCCGCGTCTGAAGCTGCAGGGCTTCAACAATCTGACCAAGGCGCTCAGCTTCAACATCTACGACATCTGCTATGCGGTGACGCCCGAGCAGCGCGACCGCTACATCGAGTACATCGACGAGCAGTACGACTCCGACCGCCTGACCAAGATCCTCAGCGACGTGGCCGACATCATCGGCGCGAACATCCTCAACATCGCGCGCCAGGACTACGATCCGCAGGGCGCCTCGGTCACGATCTTGATCTCGGAACAGCCGATCATCGACAAGCGCGATGCGGGCCGTGAGCTGATCTCCGACGCTGTCCATGAGCATCACGATGCCAGCGCCGTTGCGCATCTCGACAAGAGCCACATCACGGTGCACACGTATCCGGAGACGCACCCGCACAACGGCATCGCGACGTTCCGCGCCGATATCGACGTGGCCACCTGTGGCGTCATTTCGCCGCTGAAGGCGTTGAACTACCTGATCGACAGCTTCGAGTCGGACATCGTGACGATGGACTACCGCGTGCGCGGCTTCACCCGCGACGTGAAGGGCAAGAAGCACTATATCGACCACCGCATCAACTCGATCCAGGAATACCTGGCCAAGCACATCCGCAACAAGTACGAGATGTTCGATGTCAACGTGTATCAGGAAAACATCTTCCACACGAAGATGCACGTGAAAGAGTTCGATCTCGAGACCTATCTGTTCGAGGCGCATGCCAAAGATCTGTCGTTCAAGGAGCGGTTGCGCATCGAGTCATTGCTCAAGCGCGAGATCGAGGAGTTGTTCCACGGGCGCAATCTCTCGTAGGTTGCCGCTGAGGCGGCGCTCGCGGTCGTAGAGCACCGCCCCTCATCGCTCGTCATGCCGGCAGCGATTGCCGGCACCCAGACTGCAGGGTTGCCGGTGAGCAAACCGAGTTGCAGCTTCGGCACGCCCTCGCCGCGGCAAACGGGGGCCCGAAGAACAAAGGCCAGAGCCGCTCGGCTCGCTGCGATTACCTTTGGCCTATGCGCGGTGTCGATGCGCAGAATAGACTGATCGATCGCATTTTTTCCCGGAGATCTTTCCATGAAACGCACCCTCGTCTGGCTGGCCTGCGCCGGCTTCATTGCCGCTTGCTCGCAATCGACTCCGCCGCCGGCCGAGAAGGCGCTAGCGCCAGCGCCGGCTCCGGCAGCCGCCGCACCAACGCTGCCGCCGCTGACTTCGGGTGTGACCAAGGGCAACATGGACACGGCCGTGCGCGCGCAGGACGACTTCTACCGCTACGTCAACGGCCACTGGCTCGATACCTTCCAGATTCCCGACGACAAGCCGATGAGCGGCGCCTTCGTCAAACTCGACGACGAGGCCAAGGCGAACATTCGCGTGATCATCGAGGAAACGGCGAAGACCTCCGATACCGCGGACAAGGACAAGCAGAAGATCGCCGACCTCTACGCGAGCTTCATGGACGAGGCGGCGCTCGAAACCGCCGGCCTCAAGCCGCTCGGGGCCGAATTCGCGCGCATCGACGCGCTGAAGGACAAGAAGGAGATTCCGGCGCTCGTCGCGCACTTCCTGCAGATCGGCGCGACCGCGCCGTTCGGCGGTTTCGTCCACCAGGACAACAAGGATTCGACCAAGTACGTCGTCGACCTGCAGCAGGACGGCCTCGGCCTGCCCGACCGCGACTACTATCTCGAGAACGACGCCAAGCTCAAGCAGATCCGCGAGGCCTACGCCAAGTTCATCGAGAAGATGCTGGCGATGTCCGGCGACAAGGCCGCCGCGGCGAACGCCAAGGCGACGCTCGCGTTCGAAACCGAACTGGCGCGCGTGCAGTGGACCAAGGTGCAGCTGCGCGATCCGATCAAGGGCTACAACAAGGAAACGTTCGGCGACCTCGCCAAGCTCGCGCCGGGCTACGACTGGAAGAGCTTCCTCGTCGCCGCCGGCATCGAGGGCAAGACCGACTATGTCATCGTCGGCCAGCCGAGCTACATGACGGGCATGGACAAGATCCTCGCCAAGACGCCGCTGGCGACGCTGAAGACCTATTTCCGCTGGCAGCTGCTGCGTAACTACGCCAAGTACCTCAACAAGGATTTCGTCGACGCGCGCTTTGCCTTCTACGGCACCGAATTGCGTGGCGTGCCCGCCGACCAGCCGCGCTGGAAACGCGGCGTCGGCCTGACCGAAGGCATCATCGGCGAGGCGGTCGGCAAACTCTATGTGGCCAAGCATTTCCCGCCTGAGTCGAAGGCGCGCATGGACCAGCTGGTCAAAAACCTGCTCGCCGCGTTCAAGCAGAGCATCGACACGCTCGACTGGATGAGCCCCGAGACGAAGAAGGCCGCACAGGAAAAGCTCGCCAAGTTCATGCCGAAGATCGGTTACCCGGACAAGTGGCGCGACTACTCCGCGCTCGAGATCAAGAAGGACGATCTCGTCGGCAATGTCATGCGCGGCAACGCGTTCGAGTACCAGCGCAACATCGACAAGCTCGGCAAGCCCGTGGACCGCGCCGAATGGGGCATGACGCCGCAGACGGTCAATGCCTACTACAACCCCGAGCTCAATGAGATCGTGTTCCCGGCCGCGATCCTGCAGCCGCCGTTCTTCGACGCCAAGGCCGACGACGCGGTCAACTACGGCGGCATCGGCGCGGTGATCGGCCACGAGATCAGCCACGGCTTCGACGACCAGGGTTCGCAGTACGATGGCGACGGCAACCTGCGCGACTGGTGGACGGCCGCCGACCACGAGAAGTTCGCGGCGAAGACCAAGGCGCTCGTCGCCCAGTACGCCGCGTTCGAACCGGTGCCGGGCTACCACTTGAATGGCGAGCTCACGCTCGGCGAGAACATCGCCGACAACTCGGGCCTCGCGATCGCGTACAAGGCGTACAAGATTTCGCTCGGTGGCAAGCCCGCACCGACGCCCGACGACTTCAGCGGCGACCAGCGCGTCTACATCGGCTGGGCGCAGGCCTGGCAGGCCAAGGTGCGCGACAAATTCGCGATCGAGTTGATCAAGTCCGATCCACACTCGCTGCCGGTCGATCGCGTCCTCGGCACGCTGGCCAACCAGGCGCCGTTCTACGAGGCGTTCGGCGTCAAGGAAGGCGACAAAATGTACGTGGCTCCGGAAAAGCGCGTGACGATCTGGTAAGCACGAAAAGCCGGCGGGCGTCAGCAATCATGCTACGCTCGCCGGCGGATATTGCGTCCCGATTGGAACGGTGCCCTACCAGGCGTCGTTTGCGGCGTAGCCCAGTTCGGACAGAAGCGGGCCGGCGATTTCTTTCACCGCCGCCTTGTCATCGCTGCTCAATTCACGCTGCCAGCGCGCGAGCGCGCTGGAATTGATCGGCGCCGACACTTGTCTCGCGCTCGATTCGCCGGCGAGATTGTGCGTCTGCTCATAGAAGCGCAGCACGCATGGATGCCATGACTCGCCGAGGAATGCGAACAGCGGTCGCAGCGTGGCTTCCGGGTCGCTGATGAGTTGCTCGTAGCGAATTTCGAAGTAGCGATTTGCGAGCGAGGGCTGCCGCTGCGCTGCGGCGCGCCCCATCTGGACCGCTCGCACCCAATACGCTGCCGCCTTGCGCGCGTCCGTCGTGTATTCGGTTCGCCTGCCGGTTCTAGGATCCGACCAATTCATGCCGAGCAGCGAACAGACGACGTCGCGACCGTCGCGGATGACGTGAATCAATGGGCTGTCGGGAAACAGATGGTGCAGATGCGGGAAAAAGAACACATTGTCCGGCGACTTCTCGGCGACTCGCGGCTTGTGCGCGGCGACGCGATCTTTCTCGAGCAGTGACGCGAGCAGATCGCGGAAGCCACGCGCGATGTCCTCCCGTTGCAGGTGATGCTGTCGCAATGTCGGGAAGAACGCGGAATGGAAGTCCTGCCACAAGCGGCAAACCAGAGGCGTTACCTTCAGCTCCGGGCCGCAGACGATGGAAGGATGAGTGTTGAGAATCACTCTGAGCAGGGTTGTTCCCGAGCGGCTCGCGCCGCCGACGAAAATGGGCGCGACATTGGTTTCTTGCAACGCAGACACGTTTTTTTCCGACTGACCACCCCGCTGCGAGCCAAAGGTACCTCCTGCGCCTTCGCTAGCAAACCCCCGCGTGCCCGAAGTAACAAAAATTCACAATTTTCGGACTTCGCACATGCCGCTAAGTCGTTTGTCTTGCCGTCGGGCAACGGCGTGCCGCGCACGCATCGCGTTGCTCGACGAAGTGGTCGCGCGACTACCGGGTTCGGCGATTGACGAAGCAGAAGATCAGGGCGGCGCCACCGACTCCGATCCAGTAGTCGGCCGGCACGCCGAGCAGCCAGTGCTTGTGCCAAGGCACGTAGTCGGGCGCGAAACGGCTCCAGCCGAAAGCCGGGTTGAACACGAACCAGGCCAGATCTTCGACCATCCAAAACAGCATCACGCCGGCCAGTGCCTGCGCCGCCGCGCGCCAGGTGTACTGCGCGAAAAATACGAGCGGCGCAAAAAAGGCGAGCGCCATAAAACTGAACACCCAGGCGTGATAGCCCGTCATCGGTCGCCCGCCCCAGAAGATGTCGAGCAGCCAGTGCGACTCGATGCGCCAAGTCGGCAGCTTCGCTGCCCAGCCGGAAGCGCCTTCGATCTGGATTTCGACTTCGGCGAAGAAGCAGGCCATCAGCAGCACCCAGGCGACGTAGGCGAGGGTGCGCCGCCAGCCGAGGCGAGTGCTTGTTGATGTGCCCGATTCGACAGATTCAATCATTCCGAAATTCCGGCTTCGCGGGATCAGAGCACGAGCCGCAGCACATCCTGCGCTGCTTGTGGCTTACCCAGAGCTCGACTGCGTATCGCCATCGCGGCGAGCGTCGCAGGTTCCGCCATCAGGCGTGCGATCTTGTACTCGACGCCGAACGTGTCGTAGGCGAGCCGGGCCGCGCCTTCCTCCATTAGATAGCCGGCGTTGTGCTCTTCCTGTCCCGGGATCGGTGAGATCAGCAGCATCGGTCGGCCCAGCGCGAGGCATTCCGAGACGGTCAGGCCGCCGGGCTTGGTCACGACGAGATCGCTGGCCGCCATGAGCTTGTGCATCTTGTCGGTGAAGCCGACTGCGAGCAGGCGTTGCGGCTGCTGCGCGGCCAGCACGTCGAGTTTCTGCTTCGCCTCGGCATTGCGCCCGGCGACGGCGATGATCTGGAAATCGCCGGCGAGGCCAAGAACGCGTTGTACGAGCGAGGACAGGTTGCCGACGCCGGCGCCGCCCGCGACGATGAGGATCACGCGCCGCGCCGGATCGAGCCCAAGTTCGCGCGCGCAGCGCTCGCGATCGAGTTCGGCCGCGTCGGGCCGCGAGAACGCCGGCATCACCGGAATCCCGGTGACGTGCAGGCGGTCCGCGCGCAGCCCGCGCGCGCGCATGCGAAACGCGACCTCGTCGGTCGCCGCGAAATAGCCGGCCATATCAGGCACCAGCCACATGTTGTGCAGATCGTAGTCGGTCACCTGCAGCCAGATCGGGCAGTGCAGATGGCCTTGCTCGGCTTCGCGCTTGAGCAGTTCGGCGGGCAGGAAATGTGTGCAGATCACCGCGTCAGGCTTGCGCTTGCGCACCTCGCGCCGCAGCGCACCGCTCGACAGGCGTTCGACGCCGCGGCGCAGCCGTTGCGAGGCGGCGTTATGCGGCGTCGTGTCGGACAGATGATGCAGGTGTTCCCAGATGCCCGGGTGCTCGTTGATCAGGCGGATGTAGCCGTCGGTGTACATCTTGCGGAAGCCCGCGGCGACGAAATCCATCGCGTCGAGATGAGTGACCTCGGGTGCCTCGGGCAGCTCACGCGCGCTCGCTTCGAGCGCCTGCGCGGCGCGCACATGGCCGTTGCCGGCACTGACGCTGAGGATGAGAAGTTTGGTCATCGATCCATCCCTACCTCGCACGAATCGCAAGGCAGGGATGATACCCGACCCGCGCTATGCCGCCGGCTTCGCCGCGAGCCGCGCGGCCGCGTTGAGCACGGCGAGAATGGCGGCCGTGTCGCGATCGACATGGCGACCGACGCCGAAGCGCGCGCCGGGCGCATCCGCGTGCGCGGCCTCGACGATGACGACCGCGTCGCCGTTCGTGGCGCCAAGCTGCTCGTGGCTGTCGATGCGCAGCGTCATCGGCAGCGCCTGCGCCGTCGCATCGACCACGCTGGCGCCCTGGCCACGCAGCGTGTGCGGTCGGCCGTCGACGGCGACGTCGAGATCGATCGCGTGGCCCGCGTCCGTCGCGCGCGCGTTGTGCGCGCGGTAGACGAATCCGTTCGTGTCGTTCGCGCAAGTCAGATAGGTGCGCTCGAACAATTTCCACAGTTCCGGGCTGGTGATCTCCGCTTCGCTCGCGTCGGCGTGCCGCTGCACGATCGAGGAGAACTCGATCTGCATGCGCCGCGGCAGGACGATGCCGTGGTCGCGTTCGAGCAGGTAGGCGATGCCGCCTTTGCCCGACTGGCTGTTCACGCGAACGATGCTCTCGTAGCTGCGACCGACGTCGGCAGGATCGATCGGCAGGTACGGCATTTCCCAGAAATCGCCTTCGCGGCGCGCGGCGAAACCCTTCTTGATCGCGTCCTGGTGCGAGCCCGAGAACGAGGTGAAGACCAGATCGCCTACGTAGGGATGACGCGGATGGATCGGCAGCTGCGTGCATTCTTCGGCGATGCGCGCGGTCGAGTTGATGTCGGAAAAGTCGAGGCCGGGATGCACGCCTTCGGTGTACAGGTTCAGCGCGAGCGTGACGATGTCGACGTTGCCGCTGCGTTCGCCGTTGCCGAACAGGCAGCCTTCAACGCGCTGCGCACCGGCCAGCATCGCCAGTTCCGCGCAGGCGACGCCGGTGCCGCGGTCGTTGTGCGAATGCACCGAGAGCACCACGTGCTCGCGCCGCTCGAGATGGCGGTGCATCCATTCGACCTGGTCGGCGAAGACATTCGGCGTCGCCACTTCGACCGTGGTCGGCAGGTTATGGATGATCGGCCGGTCGGGACCCGCGTCCCACGCGCGCGTCGCCGCATTGCACGCGGCGAGTGAGACTTCGAGCTCGGTCATCGAGAACGTTTCCGGCGAATACTGCAGGCGCCAGTCGGTGCCGGGCCGCGCGTCGGTCAAGCGCTTGATCAGCGTGACCTGGGTATCGACGAGCTTGAGCACCTCTTCGACGCTCATGTTGAAGACCACGCGGCGCCACAACGGCGCGGTCGCGTTGTAGACGTGGACGATCGCGCGCTTTGCGCCGCGCACGGACTCGATCGTGCGCTCGATCAGTTCCGGTCGCGCCTGGGTCAGTACCATCGGCGTGACGTCGTCGGGAATCAGATCGTTCTCGATCAGATGCCGGATCACGTCGAGGTCGATCTGCGATGCGGCCGGGAAGCCGAGTTCGATTTCCTTGAAGCCGACGCGCACGAGCTCGTCGAACAGGCGCAGCTTCTTCGCCTTGTTCATCGGATCGAACAGCGCCTGGTTACCGTCGCGCAGGTCGGTCGACAGCCAGATCGGCGCGGCAGTGAGGCGACGCGAAGGCCATTGCCGGTCGGGCAGGTCGACCGTGGGAAAGGGGCGGTATTTGGTATGCGGATTGGGAATCATGATTCGGCCATGGATGTTGCGGGGAGAAAATTCGACGGCGCGCGTCTCTCCTGCCGACCTTCCGCGAAGGTCTGGTCGATGGCCGGGATCAGGGAGAGTTCAAAGCGCGCGTAGCGGATCCCGGCCGAGGGTAAGGTCGAGCCCAAGAAGGAGCGGCGATAGCGGCAGCGTGCGCATGGCCAGATTCTAGCAGACCCCCTTCTCTGCGTTGCAAGCGTCACGAATTTGGACGTCTAGACGGCGGAACCGGCTGGGGGGCCGTCGCGGCCAGCGCCCGCAGCCTTTCCTCGCGCGCAGCCTTGCCCATGCGAGCCAGCTCGCCGACACGCATGTAGAACGCGCTCCAGTCACCTGCCGACTGCGCGAACAGTGCGGCGAACGCCGGCGTCCAACCGTCGTAGAGGCCGAACGGGAGCAGAGTGGCGTTGTTGATCGGTTTGGCGACGAGCGCGTCGTAGCGATGGTCGCCTGGGAAGTGCGCATCGCGCCACTCGGCGTAGCGCCGGCGGAATTCCGCGCTCTCGTTCTGCTTGGCCGCCTCCATTGCGGCCTGGCTGAGCTCGCTTGCATACAGTTTGCGCAGGCGCTCGCGCAGATCGAGCACGAGCTGCACGAATTCGTCGCCTGCATTGCGATCGCGCTCTTCGTGCACACTTTCTCCGCGCGACGCGCGCCACTCGCGCAGGCCCTCGTCCTGGACGAACGTCGCGAAGGATTCGTTGAATGCCGTGTCGTCCTTCACATAGAGCTGCTGGTGCGCGAGTTCGTGAAAGATCGTGCCGATCAACTCGTCGTCGTCCCAGCGCAGCATCGTCGAGGTGATCGGATCGGCGAACCAGCCCAGCGTCGAGTACGCCGTCACGCCGCCGACGTAGACGTCGTCGCCGCGCGCCTCGAGTTTCGCCGCCTCTGTTTTCGCGAGCGCCTCGTCGAACCAGCCGCGGTACGGCACGCAGCCGGCGATAGGAAAACAATGCAGGATCGGATCGACCGAGTAGCGCGGCGCGGCGAACACGTTCCAGACCACGTAGGGTCGCTTCAGATCGACATAGCTCGTGTAGCTGCGGTTGTCGGGCAGATGCAGACGCGTCGAGGCGAAACCACGCGCTTCCTGCGCGATACGCAGGCGCGCTGCGAGTTTCGCGTCGGTCGCGGGGTCGGCGATCACTTTCGCGATCGGTTCGCGTCCGCTCACGAGCTGCGCCTGCCCATGCGCGACATGGGCGACGTAGCGCAGAGTCGAGCAGGCCGAAGTCAGGGTCGCGAGGATGGCCATCGTGAAGATACGAAGCAGGGGTCGCATTGTGCGATCATGCGGCGAAATGAACGCTGCCGCCAACCCCAACTCTGCCTATCCGCGCGACTTGATCGGCTACGGGCGCACGCCCCTGCATCCGCGCTGGCCGGGCGGCGCGCGCATTGCGCTGCAATTCGTGCTCAACGACGAAGAGGGTGCAGAAAACAGCGTGCTGCACGGCGATGCGGCGTCGGAAACCTTCCTGTCCGAGATCATCGGCGCGCAGGCGTTCCCGGCGCGACATATGAGCATGGAATCGCTTTACGAATACGGTTCGCGTGCGGGCGTATGGCGTGTGCTGCGCGCGTTCGCCACGCGCAAGCTGCCGCTGACCGTGTTCGCCGTGGCGATGGCTTTGCGGCGCAAGCCCGAGCTGCTCGCGGCGTACCAGGAACTCGGCCACGAGATCGCCAGCCACGGCCTGCGCTGGATCAGTTACCAGAACCTCGACGAGGCGACCGAGCGCGCGCACATTGCGCAGGCGACGGCGATCCTCGCCGAACTCTGCGGCCACGCGCCGTTCGGCTGGTACACCGGGCGCGATTCGCCCAACACGCGGCGTCTCGTCGCAGAACAGGGCGGTTATCTCTATGACGCCGATTCCTACGCCGATGATTTGCCCTACTGGGCGCAAGTCGACATCGTGCGCGACGGTGTACCTGGGCGCGTGCCACAGCTGATCGTGCCGTACACGCTCGACACGAACGACATGCGCTTCGCTGCACAGCAAGGCTTCAACTCGGGCACGCAGTTCTTCGACTACCTCAAGGACGCATTCGACGTGCTCTATCGCGAAGGCGATCCGGACGGCCTCGATGCGCCGAAGATGCTGTCGATCGGCCTGCACGCGCGCCTGGTCGGCCGGCCTGCGCGCGTGGCCGCGCTCGAACGCTTCCTCGACTACGTGCTTGCGCACGACAAGGTGTGGGTCTGCCGTCGCGTCGATATCGCGCGGCACTGGATCGCGACGCATCCGTTCGCCGCATAGTTACAGCTACATTAGCGGCGGAATCGTCAGCGGCTCGGGCAGATCGCGCTCGTCGCAGTTCGTGCCGGGCCCGGCGCGATCGACGATGAGGAAATCGCAGATCGCGCCGAGCGCGAGCAGTGGATGGTGCCAGACGCCCGCGGCGTAGTTGACGCCCTGGTCGCCGCGCGCGAGGAACACGCGCACGTTGTCCGCGCCGAAGGTTTCTCCGCGCGGTGCGACGGCGACGAGATACGGCCGCGCGTGCAGCGGCATGAACGCCTGGCTGCCGAGCGGGTGGCGCTCGAGCATCGTGATCGCGAACGGCAGCGTGTGCGGCTGCGCGCGGAAGATGCTGACGATCGCGCGGCCAGCAGCATCGACTTCGACGTTAGCCAGGTCGTGATAACGCTCGGTCGTGCCGCCGTTGATCGGGAAATGGCGCACGGCATGGTTCGCCTCGATGACGTCGCCGAACGGCGCGAAAGCCTCGCGCGTCAACGCTTCGATCTTGGCGATGCGCGCGCTCACTTGGCCAGCCGCCCCCACAGGCGCAGCCGCGACACGCCGCCGTCGGGGAAGATGTTGAGGCGCACGTGCGTGATCGGCCCGAGCGCAGCGATCTCCTTCGCAAAGTGGTGCTCGGCATCCATCGACAACTTCTGCTCCGGCAACAACACCGGCCAGAACATGCTCTGTGTGATCAGCGACTGGTCGGTGCCGCCCTCGACACGCGCCGCCTGGAGCGAGCAGCGGTCGGGATAATTGCCCTTGAAATGCGCGGTGTCGATTTCGATGTTCTCGACCACGCCGGGCGCGCCCAGCGCGATCAGGCACCAGTCGTTGCCCGGCTCGCGCCGCCGCCGCGTTTCCCAACCGTCGCCCATGTCGCGGCCGCGGCCGGGCAGCAGCAGGTTCGCCGCAGCGCCGAAGTGCGCGTCGTTCCAGGCCACGGCACGGCCGCCGTTTTCGAGCGCGATCAGGTCGTGCAACGCGTTCGCATCGGCGGTGTCGAATGCACCGACCACGTGACCGTATACGCGCAGCCGCGCGACGCCGCCGTCGGGATAGATGTGCACGCGCAGATGCGAGAAGACGCCGTCGCTGCCCGCCTCGACGAGATGGTGGCTGTTGCCGCGCAGCGATGTCGCGGCTAGCACCGGCGTCCACGTCGCGCGCTGCAGGGCCTCGGGATCGTCGCTTTCCGCGAGCGAGCCCTCGATCAACGTACCTTCAATAGAGATGGCCGGCGCGTAGTTGCCGGTGAAATGGCTCGTGTCGACGTCGAACCCGGCGATGCGCCCGCGCCGGCCGAGCTTGACGATCGCCCAGTCATGACCCGCGCTGCGCTTGCGCCGCGTCTCCCAACCGTCCATCCATTTGCCGTTGGCGTCGTATTTGCCCGGCACGAACACGGCGGGAGCCGGATCGAGCATGCGCGCCAGCGGCGCGAAGAACTCGTCCGACGCCGCGATCGCTGCCGCGCCGATGCGCGGGTTGGCCAGATTGGTCGCGCGCCGCGCCCAGTCGGGCAGTTCGACGGCGGCTGCCGCGATCGGTGCGCTTTCGCTGGATGACGTTGCCATACCCCATTCCTTGTTCGGTTCGAAACTGGGCACTTCGAGAAACCTACTGCGCTCGATGTTGCGCGCCGGCGGTGCTCGGAATCCTCACATACTATTTGTATGCTCCGGTTCCTGCGCTCCGGCGTCGCACAAATTCTTGTCGTCGCTACGGTTTTTCGAGGTGCCACCGATTGTAGAAAACCCGCGGCGCCAACAAAATGCCCGGATATCGGCAGGCACAATACACGCAACGATGAATTTGAACGAACTCAACTACTTGTCCGCCGCGGAATTCACCGAGGCGCTGGCCGGCATCTACGAGCACTCGCCGTGGATCGCCGCCGCCGCGCACGCACGCGCGCCGTTCGCCGATGTCGATGCGCTCATCGCGGCGTTGCGCGAGGCCGTGGCGCAGGCCGCGCGCGAACGCCAGCTCGCGTTGCTGCGTGCACATCCCGAGCTGGCCGGCAAGGAAGCGGCGAGCGGCACGCTGACTGCGCATTCGAGCGAAGAGCAAAAAGGTGCGGGCCTGGTCAATCTGAGCGAGGCCGAGAAAGTCGAGCTGGCCGAGCTCAATCGCCGCTACCGCGAGAAGTTCGGATTTCCGTTCATCATCGCCGTACGCCATCACACCAAGTCGGGCATCCTCGCCGAACTGCGCGGCCGTGCCGCGGGTGACGATGCCGCGCGCGAATTCGCGACCTGCCTGGATCAGGTGCACGAGATCGCGCGATTGCGCCTGGCGTCGCTGCTTGCGGCCTGACGCGGACATTCGCGTGGCGAAAAGCACGACATTCCCGATCGCGGAAATCCTGCCCGAGCTGCGCGCGCAGCTCGATGCGCAGCCGCGCCTCGTGCTCGAAGCGCCGCCCGGCGCCGGCAAGACGACGCAGGTGCCGCTCGCGCTGCTGGATGCGACGTGGCTGGCCGGGCGCAAGATCGTCATGCTCGAACCGCGTCGCATTGCGGCGCGTGCCGCGGCCGAATTCATGGCCGCGCAGCTCGGCGAAGACGTCGGCGAGACGGTCGGCTATCGCATCCGTTTCGAGACGAAAGTTTCGACGCGCACGCGCATCGAGGTCGTCACCGAAGGCATCCTCACGCGCATGATCCAGAGCAATCCGGAACTCGCCGAGGTCGGCGCGATCCTGTTCGACGAATTCCACGAGCGCCATCTCAACGGCGATTTCGGTGCCGCGCTCGCGCTCGAAGTTCAAGCTTCGCTGCGCCCCGACCTGCGCCTGGTCATCATGTCGGCGACGCTCGACGGTGAGCGCATCGCGCGCTGGTTCGACGCGCCGCGTCTGACCAGCGCGGGGCGCAGCTTCTCGGTGCGCATCGACTATCCGCCGGTCAAGCAGAACGAGGACTGGCCGTTCCACCTGCGCCGCGTCGTCGAACGGGCGCTGGCCGAGACCGAGGGCGATGCGCTGGTCTTCCTGCCCGGGCGGCGCGAGATCGAACGCGCGCAGCAGGCGCTCGCTGCGTTGAGCGCACCGAACGGTCAGGAGCTCGCGCTGGTGCCGCTGCACGGCGAACTCTCGCTCGCCGATCAGCACGCCGCGCTCGCCCCCGCACGCGCTGGCACGCGGCGCATCGTGCTTGCAACCAACGTGGCCGAGTCGAGCGTTACCCTGCCGGGCATCCGCGCGGTGATCGACACGGGCCTTGCGCGTGAGCCGTACTACGATCCGAATTCGGGCTTCACGCGCCTGGAAACGGTCACCATTTCGCAGGCCTCGGCCGACCAGCGCGCCGGCCGCGCCGGGCGCGTCGCCGAGGGCGTGGCCTACCGGCTATGGCCACAGAGCCGGCGCCTCGAGCCGTCGCGCCGCGCCGAGATTGCGCAGGTGGAGCTTTCCGGTCTCGCCCTCGAACTCGCCGCCTGGGGCGCGAGCGATCTGCGCTGGCTCGATGCGCCGCCGTCCGGTGCGCTCGCCAGTGCACGCGATCTGCTGCACCTGCTCGGCGCGACGACATCGCCGAACGCCGACGCGAGCCTCACCGAACTCGGTCGGGCGATGCTCGCGGGCGGCGCCACGCCGCGCTTGTCCGCGGCCGTGTTGCGCGCACCACGCGACCAGCGCACGCTGGCCTGCGATCTGCTCGCGTTGATCGAGGCGCGCAATCCGCTGCGCGGTGAAGGCGCACGCAACGACGATTTCCGCGCGCGCCATGCCGCATACGTGGCGTACCGCAATGCAGGCGGCCGCGCCGCGCGCGAGCTCGGCGCCGATGCAGGCTTGCTCGCGACGATCGCGCAGGCAGCCGAGGCGTGGCGCCGGCGCTTCGGCGTGCGCGATCCCACACCCGTGCGGGCGACGAGCCTTACCGCCATTGGCGACGAGCTCGCGCACGCGTTTCCCGACCGCATCGCGCGCCAGGACCCGAGCAACCCACGCCGCTATGCGCTGAGCAACGGTCGCGGCGCAAGCCTGCATCAGAATTCGGCCCTCTACGGCGAACCCTGGCTCGTCGTCGTCGATCTGCGCATGGACGAGCGCGACAGCCTCGTCCTCGCTGCGGCGCCATTCGATCCCGATCTGCTCGAACGTGATTTCGCCGATCGCCTCAAGCGCGAACGCGTCGTGCGCTGGAATCGCGATACGCGCAGCGTCGAGGCGTTCGAGGAATATCGTTTCGCCGGGCTCGTGCTCGAGCGTCGCAGCGTGCCGGCCAAGGCCGACGATGCGCTGCCCGCATTGCTCGCCGCCGTGCGCGAGACCGGCCTCGACTCGTTGCCGTGGAGCGACCATGCGCGTGCGTTGCGCTCACGCGTCGCCTTCCTGCGCGAAGCCTGTCCCGAACTAGAATTGCCGGACTTGTCCGATGTCACGCTGCTCGCCACGCTCGACGACTGGCTCGCGCCCGCGCTCGCCGGCAAGACCAAGCTCGATTCGCTGAGTGCGCAGTCGCTCGGTGAGGCGCTTGCGGGCAGGCTCGACTACGCGCAGCGTCGCGTGCTCGACGAATACGCCCCCGAAACGATACGCGTGCCGAGCGGCAATGAGCGCACGTTGCACTACGAGCCGGGCAAGCCGCCGGTGCTCGCAGTCAAGCTGCAGGAACTGTTCGGCCTTGCCGACACCCCGCGCATCGCGCGTGACCGCGTTGGCGTGACCCTGCATTTGCTCTCGCCGGCGCAACGTCCGATCCAGGTCACCCAGGATCTGAAGGGATTCTGGGAGCGCACCTATCCCGAGGTGAAGAAGGAACTCAAGGGTCGCTACCCCAAGCATCCCTGGCCCGACGATCCGTGGACGGCGACGCCGACCGCGCGCGCCAAGCCGCGCGCGCGCTGACCGGCTCGCCCGTTGCGGTCAGGCCGAAATCGCCAACCGCTCGCTGCGATAGATGCGCGCGGTGACGAAGTACGCTGCCAGCGCCGCCAGCGTCGTGCAGACGAAGCAGAGCACGAGTGCGTCGGAATTCACGACTTCGCCGCGCAGGAAGCGCGTCAGCGCGATCTGCTGGCCCATCAGCGGCACGGCGTACATCCACGGCAGCGGCTTGAACGGCAGGATCGTCAGCAACATGGTCGGGATCGCCGGCACGAACGTGAGCAGCCCGAGCCAGGTCTGGGCTTCGCGGTAGCTCTTGGCGAATGCGGCGACCATGGTCTGCAGTCCCGCGAGCAGCGCGGCGAGCGGTAGCATGACGAACAGCCCGCGCGCGAGGAAGCCGAGGCCGATGTGCAGGTCCATGCCGAGCTTGTCGGTCGGCAGGAAGCGGCTCGCGATCGAGAAAGCGAGCATGGAGAGCAGCACGGTCGTCATCGAAAACGCGGTCGTCGTCGCGAGCTTGCCGGCGAGGATCTGTCCGCGCGGCACCGGATTGGCAAGCAACGGTTCCAGCGACTGGCGCTCACGCTCGCCCGCGGTCGTGTCGATCGCCAGCGCCATGCCGCCGATCAAGGCGCCCAGGATGAAGAAGTAGGGCAGGATGCCGAACATCTGCCCCGATCGGCTCTGCGGCGTGGACTGGTCGCGTTCGGCGACAACGACCGGCCTCATGACCGATGGCGACAGACCGCGCGCGAGCAGGCGCAAGGCGCCGGTGCGCTGGCCGTAGCCTTCGAGCGCGCCCTGCAGGCGGCGCACCGCGCTTTGCGCATCGCGCTGCGATTCGTCGAAGACCAGTTCGACCTGCGCGGCTTCGCCCTTGTTCCAGCTTTCCGCATAGCGCGGCGGAATGCGCAGCACGACGTCGGCATCCTGCTCGCGCACCGCGCGTTCGGCGTCGGCCGGCCCGGGCTGGATCTCGATGCGTTGCTGCCTGAGCGCCTCGATCAGGTTCGGCGCGTACTCGGCGCCGATCACTGGAAGTTTCAACGGCGCTTCGGCCTTCTCCAGTTCGCGCGAGACCATCGTGTTGATCAGCATGACGAAGATCAGCGGGCCCATGAGCGGACCGGTGATCAGCGTATTGATCACGGTGCGCTTGTCGCGCAGGTTTTCGCGGACTTCCTTGAGGAAAACGATCAGGGCGGATTTCATGTTCACCTCGCGAACAGCAGGTAACAGGCGACGAAGATGGCAAGGATGATCTGCAGATCGTCTTCGCGGCGATGGCGGCACGCGCGGCGTGCGAATTTCCCGATGGCGGTGTTCATGCGATCTCCGTATCAATCAAATTGAGAACGATCATGCGGCGAGTCCCTCGTCGGTGCCGATCAGTTTGACGAAGGCGTCTTCGAGATTCGCTTCGCCGGTCTGCGCGCGCAGCGCGTCGGGCGACTCGTCGGCGACGACGCGGCCATGCGCGATCACGACGATACGGTCGCAGAGCGCGGCGACCTCTTGCATGATGTGCGAAGAGAACAGCACGCAGCGTCCTTCGTTTTTCAGCTGCTTCAAGAACGCGCGCATCGCGCGCGTCGCCATTACGTCGAGGCCGTTGGTCGGCTCGTCGAGAATCACGTTCTTCGGATCGTGCACGAGCGCGCGCGCGATCGCGGTCTTGACGCGCTGGCCCTGGGAAAAGCCTTCGGTGCGGCGGTCGGCGATGTCGTCCATTTCGAGCGCACGGATCGCCGCGGCGCTGCGCGTGCGGATCGTCGCATCGTCGAGACCGTGCAGCTGGCCGAAGTAGGCGATGTTCTCGCGCGCGGTCAGGCGCTTGTACAGGCCGCGCGCGTCAGGCAGCACGCCGAGGCTTCTTCTCACCGCGAGCGGATCGGCCGCGGCGTCGATGCCGTCGACGAGCACCTGGCCGGAGTTGGGCTGCATCAGCGTGTACAGGCAGCGCAGCGTCGTCGTCTTGCCCGCGCCATTGGGGCCAAGCAGGCCGGTGATCTCGCCGTCGCGTGCAGTGAAACTCACGCCGTCGACGGCGACGACTTTCTTCGCGCCCGAACCGAATGTTTTGTGCAGATCCTTGACTTCGATCATGGTGCGGCTCCGTTGAAATCGATCAGCGCGGGCATCGGTCCAAGCGCGTCGGCGCATTTCACGTCGAGTGTTTTCGGATTGAGTTTCTCGACGAACTCGCCGACGAGTTTCGGAATGCAGCCGCGGCCGATCACGTTGTGGCCCTGGCCCTTGGCGACGATGAGCTTCGCGTTCGACAAACCCTTGATGACCTGTTCGCCATAGCGCGGCGGTGTAACCGGATCGAGCTCGCCCTCGAGCACGAGGATCGGTTTGGCGGACTTGAGCTGCGCGTGGAAATCCGCTGGCATGGTGCCATGCGGCCAGACGGCACACATCGCCGCAATCGCGTCGGTCACGCTCGTGCCGAGCAGCGTGTGCGCGTCGTTCGGATCGGGCTTGATCAGGTCGGCATCCTCGCTGCAAACGACCGAGGCCTGCATGCCGCCGTTCATCGCGCCGGACATGTCGTCGTGCAGCATCTGCGCCTGCCCGGCCAGCGGCGTGTAGTTGCCCTTCAGGCCCTCGGCGATCGACAGTGGCAGCAGCGCCGCGGTCTCGGGCGAATAGGCGAACATGCGCACGAGAGTGGCGAGACGGTTCGCGGTCAGGCGCAGATCGGTCGCCTTGAACGTGATCGGATCGCGCAACGAATAGTCGCGTGGTTGTACGCGCAAAGCATCGCGCAGCTTGCCGAGACTCGCGTAAGAATCGCCAAAGGCGGCGGTGCAGGCCGCGTTCTTGCTACACAGGGCGAATTGCGCCTGCAGGGCGTCCTCGAGATTACGCGCGAAATCCTGGGCGAAGATCAGCTCGTTCGGCGCCACCGAATCGAGTACGACACTGCGTACGCCGTCGGGGTAGCGCATCAGATACTGCTGGGCCATGCGCGTACCGTAGGACACGCCGACGAGGTCGAATTGCGGCGCGCCGAGGGCGACGCGCAGGTCTTCGAGGTCGCGCGCCGCGGCCGTGGTCGTGTAGTAGCGCGGGTCCGCCTTCTTTTCGACTTCGGCCAGGCACTTCGCGGTCGCTTCGCGCAGCTTGGCAACGTCGATGCCGCTGTCGGTTTCGCCGATCTGCGCGCGGTTCTTTTCGTCCTCACGGGTCGCCTCGCAATCGAGCGGATGCGATTTGCCGGTGCCGCGCTGGTCGAGCAGCAGGATGTGATGGTGCTTGCGCAGCGGGGCGAGAGCGCCTGCGATCTGCGGCCAGGTCTCGACCGCGGCCTGGCCAGGGCCGCCGGCAAGGAAGACGACGATGTCGCTGTCGGCGCGTTCTGCCTCGCTCTTGATCAGGGCGAGGTTGAGGTCGATCTTGCGACTTGCCGCATCATCGTGCGGGTTGTCGTCGCGCCGTTCCGGTACCGAGAACGGCGCGCAGAATGCGGCGGTCGTCGCGCCGGATTTTTTCTGCGGCAACTCGCAGGCCTTAAACGCGAGCGAGCCGAGAGTGAACTCACGTGCATTCGCGGGAATCGCCACGCTGCCGGCGCTACGCGCCGAGGCGTCCCCGCCGTTCGCCTGCGGCGTGGCGAAGTGTTTCCATGCCAGCACGCCGGCTGCGACCAGCAGCAGCGCGAGCCGGAACAGGTTTCTCTTGCCCATGTTTCAATCCTTGCCCGGTTGGAAAATCGACTCGATCGTCATGCGAAACAGCTTGGCGATGCGGAATGCGAGCGGCAGGCTCGGATCGTACTTGCCGGTCTCGATCGCGTTGACCGTCTGCCGCGACACGTCGAGTTTTTCGGCAAGGTCGCCCTGCGACCAGCCGCGCTCGCCGCGCAGTTCGCGCACCTTGTTGTTCATTCGGCGCTTGCGCCGCCCCGTGGCCTGAGCCAGCGACGCAGGCCAAAGACAACGGCGGCGCCCAGAGACGCGCAAGCGATGCCGCACAGCATGCCGAAAGCGAAATCGTCGGTCGGATGGAAGTACGACCACACGGCGACGGCGCCGAATATCAACGCGACGACGAACAGCCGGACATGCGCCGGCATGCCGTCGGCTTCGTCGCAGAGACTGCCCCCGTAATGCCGCGTCGCCCACCAGTGCGCGAGACCGTAGGTGAACATCAGTATGGGAAAAACCCAAAGCAGAAGCGTTGCGGCGGTCTCGTACGGCATGACTTTGGTCACCGCGAGAAAGCCGCCGATCAGGCCGAATATGCCAACCACCGCGCTCGCGACGCCGAGGCCGATCAGATGCGTACGTTGTTCGAGTTCGTCGCTCAGCCAGATGCGCCGACCGAGCAGCCAGATGACGTAAAGCATCGGCAAGGTCGGCAGCAGCGACGAAACCAGGCGCGACCACGGCGCCGCCGCACTGCGCGCGTGGGGAAGCAGCATGAGCACGAGCGCGACGTAGACCACCATTGCGACCAGAACAAGGCGATCGTATTGGGCCTTGGAAAGACGCGTCATCGAAAATCCCTCGCGCAGCAGCCGACTAGGTATGTCAAGTAAGCTTTACATACGGATGTTGCGCCGACGTCGACGAATTGTCAAGTAAGCTTTACATTGATGGATGCGTCGCCGTGACTGCCTGAGCCGCGGCGCGAGCACGATCAGCGCGAGGAAACGTACTTCTCGCGGCGGATGTGCGGAATCGGCAGGCCCGCTTCCTTGAGCAGGTTGAAGCTCTGGTCGACCATGTCCGGGTTGCCGCAGAGATAGGCGATATCGCGCGCGGCGTCGGGTTTGATCTCTTCGAGCGCGACCTGCACGCGGCCGTTGCGGTCGTGGGGGCGTGGAGCCGCGCGAGGCGTGCGCGAAAAGCAGGCGTAGAAGCGAAATTGCGGGTTCTCGCGCGCGAATGCCTCGAATTCGTCGCCGTAGAGCAACTCGGCCTCGTTGCGCGCGCCATAGATCAGCGCGACTTCGATGTCGCGCTTCGCGAACAGCGCCTTCAGTTGCGGCAGCATCGCGCGGTACGGCGTCACGCCGGTGCCGGTGGCGACGAGCACGTAGCGTCCGTTCGCATCGTTGTCCATGAGGCAGAAGCGCCCGTACGGGCCGCTGGCCTCGATCGTGCCGCCCTGTTCGAGGCCGCCGAGCAGCGCGGTCGCCGCGCCGCCGTCGACGTAGGACACGGCCATCTCGACGCGATCCACCGCCGAGCCGTCACCCGCGCCTATCGTCGCCACCGAATAGCTGCGCTTGGTCGGCTTGCCGTCCGCATAGTGGAAATGTACCTGCACGAACTGGCCGGGCAGGAAGGCGAACGGCGCGCCGTCGGCGCGTTCGAAGGCGAGATGGCGCACGCTCGGGGCGAGCATGCGGCTGTCAGCGAGACGCAGGGAAAAGTGTTCGGCCACTTGAAAAAAAACCGGATTCGCAAAGGGTTATGGACTATCTGAAAAATTCCATGCGGGAATTTTTCAGATGCGCCGAGTCCGGCGCAAGAAGCTCCGAATGAATTCGGAGTTTCCAAAGGCCGCTATACTACGCGCTTAGCCTCGTCAAAGCAGCCATGAGCAACGCTCCAGCATCCGTTCCGGCGCTCGAAGTCGCCGACCTGCGCAAGACCTACGCCACCGGCGTCGAAGCCCTCAAGGGGATTTCCCTCACCGTCCAGGCCGGCGATTTCTACGCCCTGTTGGGGCCGAACGGCGCGGGCAAATCCACCTTGATCGGTATCATTTCCTCGCTCGTCAATCCTAGTTCGGGCGATGTGCGCGTGTTCGGCCACTCGGTGCGCACGGATCGCAGTCAGGCGATGCAAATGATCGGCCTCGTGCCGCAGGAGATCAATTTCAACCTGTTCGAGACGCCGCTCGACATCTGCATCAACCAAGCGGGTTTCTACGGCATCGAACGCAGCGTGGCGCGTGAGCGCGCGGAGAGATACCTCAAGGAACTCGCGCTCTGGGACAAAGCGCGAGCGGTGACGCGCACGCTGTCGGGCGGCATGAAGCGACGCCTGATGATTGCGCGCGCGATGATGAACGAGCCCAGGTTGCTGATTCTCGACGAGCCGACTGCGGGTGTCGACATCGAGATCCGCCGTTCGATGTGGAAGTTCATCGAGAGCATCAACGCGGCGGGCACGACGGTGATCCTGACCACACACTATCTCGAGGAAGCCGAGCAGCTCTGCCGCAACATCACGATCATCGACCACGGCCGCGTGATCGAGAACACCTCGATGAGGAAGCTGCTCGCCAAGCTCGACGTCGAGACCTTCGTGTTCGACGTGGCCGATGCGAATGGCGAGCTGCCGCAGCTCAGCGACGTGCGCCTCGCGCGCGTCGACGATCACACGATCGAGGCAGAGATGTCGCGCGCGCACGATCTCAACTCGTTGTTTGCGGCTTTGTCCGCGCGAGGCATCACGGTGAGATCGATGCGCAACAAGGCCAACCGCCTCGAGGAACTGTTCGTGCGCCTGGTCGATGCCGGCAAGGCCGCAGCATGAGCGAGAAAAGCGAGAACATGACTGGCCATAAAGTGGGTAAAGAAAAATGTTTTTTTTCAATTTGCGCCGCCGTTTGCGCACAAACGCATTCGGGTGAAGCTGCATGAACGCGCAAGGCAACCTCGTCGCGCTCGGCACGATCGCCCGCCGCGAAATCGTGCGCATCCTGCGCATCTGGGCGCAGACGCTGCTGCCACCGGCGGTGACGATGACGCTGTACTTCATCATCTTCGGCAACCTCATCGGCAGTCGCATCGGCACCATCGCCACAGACAATAGTGGTGCCGGCATATCCTACGTCGAGTACATCGCGCCGGGCCTGATCATGATGGCGGTGATACAGAATGCCTACGGCAACATCACCAGTTCGTTCTTCGGCGCCAAGTTCCAACGCTTCGTCGAGGAAATGCTGGTCTCGCCGATGCCGAGCTGGACGATTCTCGCCGGCTACGTCGCCGGAGCGGTGCTGCGCGGTTTCATGGTCGGCCTGATCGTGCTCGCGATCAGCCTGTTCTTCACCAAGATCCACCTGTATCACCCGATCATCACGCTGACCACGTTCCTGCTCGCCGCGGTGATCTTCGCCCTGCTCGGTTTCGTCAACGCGATCTACGCGCGCAAGTTCGACGACATTGCGATCATCCCGACTTTCGTGCTGACCCCGCTTACGTATCTTGGCGGCGTGTTCTACAACGTCGCCCAGCTGCCGTCGCCGTGGAAAGAGATCTCGCATCTCAACCCGATCCTGTACATGGTCAACGCGTTCCGCTACGGCCTGCTCGGCGTCAGCGACATCGACCTGACCTGGGCCTACCTGATCATGCTCGCGTTCGTCGTCGTGCTGGCGACGTACTGCCTGAGCCTGTTGAGCCGCGGAGTCGGCCTGCGCTCGTAGAACCTGCCTCAAAGCTACTGCGCTCGATGTTGCGCGCCGGCGATGCTCGGACTGCGAATGCAGGCGCCGGAGCGAATATTCGCGTGGCGAATGGCCCCAAGGGCGAGCCGCGAATGCGGCGAGTCATCCTCCTTTACTCTTCTTATGCTCCGGTTCTTGCGCTCCAGCGACACGCACATTTTCTGCGCTCGCTGCGCTTTGAGAACAGGTTCGTGGTCCTCGGCGTCACGCCCGTGAAGTAATCGCCCACGGCGATTACCGCATTTCTGAGTGAACGGCGACGTTTCGTCGCCCGAACTTCAGGAGATGCGTCAATGAACACCTCGACCCTGGCCCTTGCTGTTGCGTTCGTCGCCGCGAACGCCAGCGCAGCCGATCCTCGCACCGATATCGCACTCGATCCCGTGACGGTCAGCGGAGCGCGTGTCGTCGTCGACTGCTCCCACGTGCGCTTGCCCAGTCATCAGGCGGTCGCCGATCTGATCGACTCGAACAACATCAGCCTGATCCAGTCCGAACGCGAGCGTGCGTTGCATATCGCGCAACGCGCGTGCCTGCGTGGTGCGGCCTTCGTCGCATTCGTGCGTGACGAAGACTCAGCGCCATCCGCGCTGGCTCAGGTCCAGCGGTAAGACCGGCAGGTGCTTCGCATTTGCAAGGAGAACACGTCATGTCGACCTCGACCTTGTCCGCATTCAAATCCGCCGCCGCGCTGCTGGCGATGGCGGCATGCGCTGCCTGCGCTCCACAAGTGCATGAGCGTCCCGCCAGCGCCGAGGTGTTTGTGCCGTGCTGGGGCGATGCACCGCCGCGCATGCGCCATGTCGACTGGGCCTTGAGCCAGAGCGGTCTCGTGCTCAACCGCGCCGCCCGGGAACGGTTGCTGCATTACGCGCAGCGCATTTGCGCCGCGGGCGCCGGCCACGCCGAATTCGCCCTGCAACCGGGCACGAATGCTGCCACGGATGTCGCATCGGCGGCGTCGCTCGATCGGCCGGTCCTTCCAACGAGATGACGATGCCGCGCCGCGGCGCCTGCGAAATGCAGGCGGACATTCGGTCATCGGCTCTTCGCTGCCGCGATCGAGCGGATACTGCTCAATCGCACTTCGCGCCGTCGCCATCCGGCCGGCACTGTGGCGGAAAGCCGCGCGCGCGCCAGTAGTCGAGAATATGCGCGGTGCGCAGAAACTCCTGGAACTCCGGGATGCGCCGCATATGCGCATACTCGGGTTGCCAGAGCGAGAGGAAATAGCTCGGAAAGCCTTCGCGCAGCATGCTTTCGATACGCGCGAATGCTGCATGTGCATCGAAGCCGGGCTGCTGCCAGCGCAGGAAATTGTAGCGGCCGGTCTCGCGTTCGGATGCCTCGATCAACGGCAGTACTTCAGGCCAGCGCGTGGGATCGCCGCGCGTGCGCGAGACTGCGAGGTAGGTCTCGCGATATCCGTGTTCCTCGGGAATGCGCGCGGCGATCGCTTCGGCCGCGGCGTAGTCGCCGCGCCAGAACGCGTTGTACCAAGCGGCATAGACGCCGATCTGCGGCATCGCCGCGTCGAGTTTGAACGCCGTGTCGAAGACGCGCTTGGCTTCGTCATGCTGGCCCAGTGTGTCGTATAGCCGCGCCAGGATCATCTGTGTCGGCGGCACGAGCGGATCGGTGCGCGCGGCGGCCTCGGCCTCGCGCTGCGCTTCGGCGAGGTAGCCGAGGCTGCCGAGCCGATAGGCGTAGGTGCTGCGCAGCCTGACGTCGGCCGGCGCGAGCGCGAGGGCCTGCTTCGCTTCGGTGAGGCAGGTGTTCCAGTCCATGCGCCGGCAGGCGAGCATGCCGCGTGCCTCGTGCGCGTCGGCGTTGGCGGGATCGAGCTCGAGCGCGCGCTGCGCGTAGCGATCGGCTTCCTCGATCGCGCCGGGAAGCGGCGCCTGGGTGCGCTGATCGCGCCAGCCCGCGAGCACGCGCGCGAGATAGCCCAACGCTATCGGCTTGTCCGGTGCGCGCGCGACCAGTTCGCGCAGGCGGGCGAGGGCGGTTTCCTGGCGCGGCCGGTTGAGCGCGGCGTTGAGCGTCACTTCGGGCGATTCCAGCATGGCACGCAGTTCCACGTACTCGCGGTACTGGGTCAGGTCGAACTTGTCTTCGCGCGGCGTCGCGGACAGGCCCAGGCGCGCCGCGAGCGCGGTGCTGACCGCCTGGGCAATCTCGCGCTGGATGGCGAACACGTCGGCGAGCTTGCGTTCGTAGTCCTGCGCCCACAGCGTGCGGCCCGACGGCGTCTCGATCAGGCGCAGGTCGATGCGCAATGCGTCGCCCGATTCGCGCAAGCTGCCTTCGAGCGCATGCGTGGTGCCCGCGCGCTGGGCGAGCTGCTGCGGATCGAGATGTTGTTCCAGCGCGAGCCGCGCCGACGTGCTCGAAATCACCTGCAGTCCCTCGGCGTGCGCGAGCCGCGTGATCAGCTCTTCGGACAAGCCGTCGGCCAGCACGGTCTCGTCGTGGCCGCCGCCAACCGCGCGCAGTGGCAGCACGATCAGCGTCGGAATGGTGGCGGGGCGGGGCGGCGCTGCCGGCTCGGCGCCGCGACGCATGAGCCATGCGGCGAGGCCGACGGCCAACACGAGCGCGGCCAGCGCAGCGACGACGTATCGCGATGAAGTGCGCTGTGTGCTTGGCACAGGAGCGGACGACACGCTGACCTCGCGGTCACTTGCGATCGGTGACGGCAGCGGCGGTGCCTGCGACGTCGATGAAACTCCGCCCAACGTCTGACGCAGATCGAGAGCCGGCGGCTCGGCGTCGGCGCCTTGTTCCAGTTCGGCCACCTGTTTCCGCGGCGCAGCCTGCACATCCGCATCGAAGCGGTAGCCGACGCCGTGCAGGGTGTGGATGTACTGCTGGCGTTCGGCGCTTTCGCCAAGAGCCTGGCGCAGCAGAGTGACGACGCGGTTGAGCACGCCCGGGGTGACGTGGCGATGGCCCCAGACGGCATCGAGAATCTCGTCGCGGGTGAAGGCGCGACCGGGCTGACGCGCAAACAGCAGCAGCACGTCGAACGCCTTCGGCTCCAGCCGCACCTCGCGAGCGGACACGACCAGCCGACGTCCGACCGTGTCGATCTCGACCGCGTCGAACCCGATCCAGCGTTCCATTCGCACCTCGTCCTGCATCGCCGGCTCGTCAGTCGTGCCCAGGGATATTGAAGAATAATCAGTGGGAAACAACCGGTTATTGCAATTCTTGCGGTGCCCTAAGCATTCCCAAGCTTTCCCGCGCCGCGCTCAAGGGTTTCCCAATCGCGCCCTCAAGCTTGGGTCAAGGCGTTTCGCGATGCTGTCTCCAACCGGCGCATCCCGCACCGGATTCCATCGGAGAGCAGCATGAGCATTCTACGCACAACTCTTATCGCCGCGTTGAACTTTGCCGTTGCGCAGTCCGTATCCGCTGCGGGCGTCGAGCCTGACCAGACCGCGCTATCCGCCATCGCCGTGCGTGCCGGCGCGGCGCTCGTCGTCGACTGCCGTCACGAAAAGCTGCCGGCTCGCGGCGCCGTTGGCGCCGTGCTCGAGACGAACAATGCGAGCGCGATTGAACGCGGCCGCGAAGTCGTCGAGCACTACGCCCATCGCGAGTGCCTGCGTGGTGCGGATTTCGTCGCCTTCGTGCGCGACGGCTCGACCGCACCGGCCTCGCTGGCGCTAGCCGGCATGCAGCCCTGAGCAACTTAACGGCAGCGGCGCGCGAGCTCGCCGCTGCGGTATGTCGATCGCGCTGCAGTGGAACTCGAATGCTGTGGACTCGCGCAGGCGATCGCTGCGCAGCCGCGTCCGCGACGAGGGATGCATCGGCTTGCGCGGCTGAATCGCCCCCGGCATGCTTGCGCCGTTGCCAAGAGGGCAACGCTAACCTCGGGGGAAAACATGATGTTGCGTGCGCTGGCCGTGTTTGCGGCCTGTCTTTTCGTTGGTCAATCCGCCGTCGCTGACGACGCTGCTCCGGCGGGGCAGAAGACCGTCCAGCAATTCGTCGATTCGCTGCATTTCCAGACCGGCACGGTCAAGGTCGCGCGCGCGAACGCGTCGCTCAAACTCGATGACAGCTTCCGCTATCTCGATGCGCGCGACGCACAGCGCGTGCTCGAGCAGCTTTGGGGCAATCCGCCCGACGCCGACGTGCTCGGCATGCTTGTGCCGACCGCGGCACCGCTGACCGAGGAAAAGGGCTCGTGGGCGGTCGTCGTCACCTATTCGAACGACGGCTACGTCTCCGACGCCGAGGCGGGCAAGATCGACTACACGAAGATGCTCCACGACATGCAGGAAGCGACGCACGAGGCGAATGCCGAGCGCAAACAGCACGGCTATCCCGCGGTCGACCTGGTCGGCTGGGCCGAGCCACCGCGCTACGACGCGGCGTCGAACAAGCTCTACTGGGCCAAGGATCTCGCCTTCGGCGACGGCAAGGAACACACGCTCAATTACGATATCCGCGTGCTCGGCCGCGGCGGTTATCTGAGCCTCAATGCGGTCGCCGGCATGAGCCAGCTCGACACGGTCAAGGCGGAAATGCCGAAAGTACTGGCGATGACCGAATTCGATCCCGGCCAGCGTTACGTCGACTTCAATTCCTCGACCGACAAGATCGCCGCCTACGGCATCGGTGCGCTCGTCGCCGGCACGCTTGCGGCCAAGGCCGGCCTGTTCGCCAAGCTGTTCGCCATGCTGCTCGCATTCAAGAAGGTCATCATCGGCGGCGCGATCGCGCTGTTCGCGGCAGCCGGACGGCTGTTCGGGCGCAAGTCCAAGTCCGACTAGCCGGCATGGCGAAGAATCTGCGTGCTGTCGCCGCAGGTCGCATCACCAATGAGGCCGATATCGTCGTCAGCCCGGATCTAATTGCTTCACGGCATTCATAGCCCGGATTCGGTTGACGTCATTCGCCTCGATGAGCGGCAACGGTGAGGTCGATCGTCAGTTCATCGAAGGCGAGAACGGATGGACTCGTCTCAATGGTTGCCGGCGCTGTTCGCTGCGCGGATCCGCTCGAGGCTGAGCGCTTCGCTTGCGGCCGGCGGCGGCAGGCCGATCTTCGCGCAGAACGCGATCAGGCGCGGATCGTTGCGGAAGCGCAGGATCAGCGGATCGGCGAGCAGAAACAGGAAGTCGTGGGTCGAGGCGCGCGCCAGCCATTCCATCGCCCGATCGGGATCGCCGCGCAACGCGTAGGCTTGCGCGATATGGTACGGACGGGTGCTCCACGAGTTTCCGGCCTCGGCATCGTTCGCGAGAACTTTCGCCAGCGCGGCGTCTGCCGCCGCGCGATCCAGCCCGATCTGGGTTGCCAGCATCATGTACAGGTCGCGATTCGCGGCGGGCGCTTGCGCGGCGATTTCCAGGGCGGCATCGGCATCGCCGCGCACGATGGCGATAAACAGGGCCGGGTATTGCCTGCGCGATTCCATCCGCGAAAGGCCCTCGGCGATGTGCAGGTATTTCGTGGCTTCGTCCAGTCGTCCGCTCGCGGTCAGCAATCTCGCGTATTCCCAATGGTTGACGGAGTACAGCGGCTCGATGGAAAGCACGCGCTCGCGCAGCCGGATCGCCTCCGCCAGTTTCCCGATTCCGGCCAGCGTATAGCCGCAGCCGTTGAGCATCGTCACATCGTCCGGGGCGAGTTGCACGGCGCGACGGCATCCGGCCAGAGCGCCCTGGGAATCAAAATTGTAGAACTCGAGGTAAGCGCGTGCAGCATGGGCCATGCCTAGCCCGGGCGCTCGTCGCAGCGCCTCGTCGGCGGCGAGGCGCGCGGTGCGCATGTGTTCGCGGGCGACCTCGGCCGCCTCGTTCGAGAACGTGGCGATGGTGCTCAACGATCCCGACAGGTATGCCCACGCCAGTGCATAGCCGGGATCGAGTTGCACGGCTTGGGTCATGTATTTGGCCGCCTCGGGGAAATTCTGGTCGCGCGAGTGCTTCAGGCCCTGCAGATAGGCGTCGTAGGCTTCGATGTTGCCGCTGGGTGGGCGGTCGCTCTGCGCGGCGGCGCTGCTCGCCGAACGCAGCCTGGCGTGCAGCGCGGTCGCGATTGCCTGCGCGATCTCGTCCTGCAATGCGAACAGATCCTTGTACGGCCGATCGTAGTGCTCTGCCCACAGCGTGCTGCCGTCGGCGGCGCGGGTTAGCGCGGCGCTGATGCGCACGGTCTCGTCCGCGCGCTGCACGCTGCCGCCGACAAGGTAATCCGCGCCCAGCTTCGCGCCGATCGTCTTGCTGTCGTCCTTGCCGCCACGGAACTGGAACGAGGACATGCGGCCGATCACCTTCAGGCCATCGAAGCGGGACAACGCGTCGATAAGATTGTCGGAAAGTCCGTCGGAGAAAAACTGCTGATCGACGGCCGGGCTGGCATTGGCCAGTGGCAGCACGGCGATGCTCTGTGGTTCCGCCGCGATCTGGGTTGGCGCGTGCCGCCACCATTTCCAGCCGGCGAAGACGAGCAGAGCGGCAAGCGGCAACATCACGAGCGCGGCAGAACGCCAGGACGTGCGCGCTGGCGCAGGAAGGACGGCGTCGACGGTCGGCGGGTTCGCTGGTGGTGAGGCGACGAGCGCGCGGTCGACGGGCGCCGGGCTCATCTCGAACACGCCGGTCGCGGCCGCGGCATCGCCGCGCGCGCGCGGCCGCGCTACCGCGCGCACCGCGGCATCGAAACGGTAGCCGATGCCATGCACGGTATGCAGATAGCGCGGCTCGTCGCCTTGCTCGCCCAGCGCATGTCGCAGCATCGTGATGACACGACTGAGCACGCTCGGGGTGATGTGGCGATGGCCCCAGACCGCATCGAGCAGTTCCTCGCGAGTGCATACGTGCCCGGCGCGTTCGACGAGCAGCAATAGTGCGTCGAATGCCTTCGGTTCCAGGGGCACTTCGCTCCCGTTCACGAACAGGCGCCGGCCCGCCGTGTCGATTTCGATCGCGTCGAAGATTCGCCACGTCGCGTCCGCGCCGGTTTCCATCATCCCGGCCATCTTGACCCCGTTTCCTGCTTCGGATTTCGCAAAGCCCGCGAAATCAACGTGTTGACGACCCCTGTGCGCGCCTGCCCTCACGCCTCACATATTTCCAAAGGCTTTTTCACATATTTCCGCAAGCGCGCCTCAAGCATTGACGCAGACAAAACCGGAATCTCTCCTCGGCCGGCAGCACGCGTCGGAGAACCAACTTGTTCCAGTGTACGCCTCGTTGCCGTCATTTGCTGACCGCGCATTGCCGCATTCGGCGGACATCTTCCGTCGCGCCGATTCGCTGCGTCAACGGTAGGCAAAACCCCGCGCGAATGAAAGCAACGCATATCCGCCTGCAGCAGACAAGGAAACACTCATGAATGACACCCGCATCCCGCTCGCCGGACTTGTTGGCTGAACCGGAGGAAGAAATGAAAGGTCAGATCGGAATCCCGCAAGCGTCATCGCACCTTGCCGCGCGCTGCGCGTATGCGCTGGTCCTGATCGCGGCGTCGTTCGCCTGCGCGCCGGCAGTCTTCGCCAAGAAGACGCCGAAAGCCGCCATCGAGGTGACACCGGCGGGGGGCAGTACCTACGGCGACAAGCTGACCATGTACGGCATCGTTTCGGCACCGACAGCGGCCGATCCGGTGCCGACCGGCACGATCAGGTTCGAAGTTCGCGACCCCGATCCGCCACACTACGCTCAAACTGTTTGCAGCGTGACGATCAATACCGACTATCCGGTGCAGTCCTGCGACCCTATTCCCGGACTGTATATTGCTGCCGGTACCCACCGTTTCATCCTCATTTACTCTGGCGACAACAACTACGAAGGGAACCCCGACTACGTAGGCGTCGGCAGCGGCATGCTGGCGAACGAAGACAACTACGTCATCGCCAAACAGACCCCGACGATTGCGCTAGTTCCACCTGCGCCTGTCTTTGTCGGCCAGTACGCGGCCTTGCAACTGATGCTCGGCAACGCGACCAATACTGTCACTTCCTTCCAGGTGTCGATCAGCGGCGGTAACGGCGACTGCTTCGTCATGTCCGGGCTGGGGGGGAATATGTGCGCGGCCGGAAAGACTCGGTTCGCGGGGACTGCTGCGCCGGTTTATGCCGGCTTCGCGGGCGACGACAATCATAATGCAGTGCCGATCAGCGAAGTCGGCCAGATCACGATACTGCCGGCGCCCACCACACTGCTGATCGAGCCTCATGCACCGATCGCACTCGGCGACACTGCCACCATCGTTTTGACGGTTGGCACGATCGTCGATCCGGACGCGGCGTTCTTGGGACATTTCACCGTCAGCGACGGCGAAGTCAGTTGTGAATACGACATCGTCGTGTATCCAGGCGGCACCAAGGTGGACTGCCCCCTCACGCCGGCCAGCGCAGGCACCCGTCACTTGACCGCATCCTACAGCGGCAGCAGCAACGCGACTCCGAGCAAGGCGACCGGCACGCTCGAGGTCATGGCGTCCAAGGTCGATGGCGCTTGCGGCAGCGACAACGGCGGAGTGCTCGCGGCCACGCCGACGAATCTCTGCTCGGCCGGCACGCCGAGTGCCGTGGGCGGGTCGGGACATCCTTGGAGCTGGACTTGCGCCGGCAGCAGCGGCGGCAGCGATGCGAGCTGCTCGGCGACGATCCGTACCTGGACGGTGAGCGCACAAGCCAGCGGCAATGGTGGATCGATCACGCCGCCGAGTCAGACCATCGACAACGGCAACGCGGCCACGCTCGCGGTCAGCGCCGATGCGGGCCATGCAATTGCCGGTGTAACCGGCTGCGGCGGCAGTCTCGCCGGCAACACGTACACCACCGCGCCGGTCAGCACGAATTGCACGGTGACGGCGACATTCGTGGCCGTCGCAACGACGACGTACACCGTCACCGCCGTGGCCACTCCGGCGGGCAGCGGCAGCCTTGCCTGTGCGAACCCGGTGAATGCCGGCGCGACCAGCACCTGCAGCGCCATGCCGAACGCCGGCTATGTCACGCGAAGCATCGGCGGTTGCGGCGGCGCGGCCACGGCCAGCGGCGTCAACAGCTACGTCACCGGTGCGGTGAACGCCAATTGCACGGTAACGGCGACGTTTACGGCCGTCGCCCTCCCGCAGACGAGCGTAACAGCCCCGGCCTTGGACAAATGGGCGCTTGCCGCGCTCGGCATGTTGCTGGCGATGGCGGCGATCGCACGACGCAAGAAGAGTTAGAGCCGTGCTTTGTGCTTTATAGCGCGAAGAACCTCTGCGCCGTCGCCGTGGCGTTCGCCGCGGTGACGTCCGCATCTTCGCCGCGATCGCGCGCGACTTCCGCGCAGATGTGCCTCAAGTACATCGGCTCGTTGCGCCGATGCGAAGGCATCGGCTTGACCGTGCGCGGCAGCAGGTAAGGTGCATCGGTTTCGAGCATGAGTCGATCGGCGGGGATGCTTTTCACGAGCTCGCGCAGGTGCGCACCGCGGCGCTCGTCGCAGATCCAGCCGGTGATGCCGATGTGGAAATCGCGGTCGAGATAGTCGAACAGTTCGTTCTTTTCGCCGGTGAAGCAATGCACGACGGCCGCGCCGATGCGGCCGCGCACGTTGTCCATGCAGGCGAGAAAATCCAGATGCGCGTCGCGCTGATGCAGGAACAGCGGCTTGCCGCACTCCACCGCCAATTGCAGTTGCCGCTCGAACGCGAACAGCTGCGCTTCGCGCGGGGAGAAGTTGCGATGGAAGTCGAGTCCGGTTTCGCCGACGGCGACGACTTCAGGTTTGGCCTGGTATTCGCGCAGCAGCGCTTCGGTTTCCGCATCGAAGTCGCTCGCATGGTGCGGGTGCACGCCCGCAGTCGCATACAGCACATGCGGATGCGCGAGTGCGAGCGCCAGCGCATCGCGCGTGCCCTGCGCGCTCGCGCCGGTGACGACGAGCTGCCCGATGCCGTGCGCCTGCGCGCGCGCGAGCACGGCGTCGAAATCGTGGCGGAAGGATTCGTGGGTGAGGTTGGCGCCGATGTCAACTAGCTGCATGGGGATGCGTTGTGGAGAACGTTTTCGTCGCGACTTCGGCCGGCATTATCGCAGGGCGCCTGCAAGCCGCGAAGGTGTTCACGAGAGGTTAACCGCCGCGCGCCGAAGTTGTGCCTACAATCCCAGCCGTTCACACCCTGCAGGAGAGAGTCATGTCGGTCCCTTCGAAACATATCGTTGCCGGCACTCTGTTGCTTGCAAGCGTGCTGGCGTTGCCGGCGATCGCCGCCGATCGCGGTCCGGCCCCAGTCGGTGCACCGCGCGCCGATTTCAGCAGCGTGCAGGCTCATCGCGCCGTGCTCGCCGCGCCGCGTGCGACGGCCACATCGGCCACGGTCTCCGCGGCGGCGGTAACGCCGAACGAGCTCACGGCGAGCAGCTATCGCGCCTACCCGGCCAGCTGTTTCTCGGACACGTTGCCCAGTGTCGCGAATTCGATCCAGCCGCTGCCGGTGTCGCCGAGCGGCGCGCTGTACAGCCGCACGGTGACTTTGTATGAAAAGAACGGCACGCAGGACAGCTCGGAAGATGTGACGATTACGATCTTCCGCGTCGCCTGCAGCAGCAGCGGCGACAAGCTTAGCTACAACCCGGACGGCGGTTACGTCGGCGCCACGCTGATGCGCATCCAGCGCCAGGCGCAGTACGAAGGCGACAGGCAGCTGTATCCGCAGTTTCCGGACATCCGCATCGCCCAAGGCAGCATCGCGTTCGACAACGCGAACTTCACCGACTACGTGCGCGTCGCGACCGAGCCGAATACGGTGCTCGCCGACACCTCGATCGGTTCGGCGATCGTCAACAGTACGACCTACGTGCTGGAAAACTATGCCAGCCCGTCGCTTGGCTTCTTCTATTTCAACAACGCCTTCACGATCCGCTTCGACAACGGTTACCAGAATGGCCGCGTGACGATCAGCGTTCCCGACTACGCTCCCACGGCGCAGACCTATCCCGCGGCGTACGCGCCGATGGCGATCAATGGCTACCTGAGCGGAGCCTGGTACGACCCCTCTGCCGGCAGCCGCGAAGGCTTGGTGACCCAGGTGCTGGACAATGGCGATGGTGCGACGCGCACGCTGTTCGCGACCTGGTATACCTACGACCAGCTCGGCCTGCCGTTCTGGCTCGTCGCCCAAGGCAGTTTCCCGATCGGGTCCACGCAGCTGACAAACGTGCAGGTGCTTTACGCGACCGGCAGCAGCTTTGCTGCACAGCCGCCACCGCCGTCACCTGCGGTCAAGGCGAATGTCTGGGGTACGATCAATGTGTCGTTCTCCGACTGCCAGCACATCAAATTCGACTTCAGCGGCAACGCCAGCGCCGTGCAGGGCGGCCCGCAGGGCAGCGGAACGCGGACCTGGACGCGGCTCGGTGTCATCAACAGCCTCGCCTGCCAGTAGTCGCGCGACATGACGATGCCGTTCCGCAAGGGACGGCATCGGGAGGCAGCGACATGAGGTTTAGATTCGCACTCGCTTGCATCGGCCTGTCCGCATTTGCGGCGGGCGTGCACGCGGCGAGTCCGGCGCGCGCCTATCCGCCGAGCTGCTTCGCCGACGGCTTGTCGCTCGGCCAGGCGGTGAATGCCCCCAAGGCGATGAGCTTGCCGCTGACCCTGCATGGCGATTTCAACGCCTGCTTCGTCAATCCCGCGGCACCGAGCTACGCGGTCGCGCAGCAGGAGTGCAACTACGCCGAGGCCGTGGGCGTCACGATCGCGCGCGTGCCGTGCAGCGGCGGCAAGTCGGCGGTCCTGTTCGGACTCACGCGCGCCGCGGGCATGTCGGGCAATGCCGATCTCTATCCGACCTTCCCCGGCGTCTGGGTGGAGCAGGGCTCGCACATCGACTGGGTACGCCTCGCGCGCGATCCGAACACGACCGCGACGCAAGTCTTCGTCAATTCGCCGGTCTACGAGGACAGCGTCTACGTGCTCGAGAATCCGATCGGTGCCGCGGCGTTCGACTACAACCACGCATTCACGCTGACCGTCGACAACAACACCGGCCGCGCGCTGCAGTTCGACCTCGGCGACTACAATCCGGCGGACTTCCCGGCGGCAATACCACTGCCGATCTCCGGCTACCAGACCGGCGCCTGGTACGATCCTGCGCACGGCGGCGAGGGCATGCTCGTCGAAATCCTCGACGACGGCAACGGCACGACACGCACATTGTTCGCCACCTGGTTCACCTTCGATGCGCTCGGTGCGCCGTACTGGCTCGCCGCGCAGGCCAGCTTTCCGATCGGCGCGACGCACATCGAAAACGTGGCCGTGCAGACCGCGAGCGGTGGCGGTTTCGCCGGCAACTTCAGCGCGGTGACGCGCGCGCCGTGGGGCACGATGAGCTTCGCCTTTCCCGACTGCAACCGGATGACATTCACCTATGCCGCGGCGAGTTCGTTGCCCGCGAACTCGCCCGGCGGCAGCGGCACGCGCACCTGGCAGCGGCTCGGCAGCATCGCCAATCTGGGCTGCCAATAGCTAGGGAGCCTCTGATTAACTGCTGCGGCTAATCCGAGCTTCCCTGCGCGGCAAGTGCGTCGATCTTCGCCAGCCACTGGTTCTTCGCGGCCGTGTCGAGGAACGAGGCTTCGATCGAATTGCGCGCGAGCTGGGCGACGTCGCCTTTCGACAGATTGAGGCCGCGCTGCACGGCGAGGTAGTTGTCGAGCACGTAGCCGCCGAAATACGACGGGTCGTCCGAGTTGACCATCACCTTGAGGCCGCGGTCGAGCAGGCGCTTGAGGTTGTGGTCCTCGATGCGTTTGTAGACACAGAGCTTCACGTTCGACAGCGGGCAGACGGTCAGCGGTATCTGCTCGCGCACGAGCCGCTCGACCAACGCTTCGTCTTCCTCGCAGCGCACGCCGTGATCGATGCGCGAGACCTTGAGCAGATCGAGCGCTTCGAGGATGTACTCGGGCGGGCCTTCCTCGCCCGCATGCGCGACCGTGCGCAGGCCTTCCCTGCGCGCGCGCGCGAAGACTGCGGTGAATTTCGAAGGCGGATGACCGCGCTCGGACGAATCGAGGCCGACCGCAGCGAAGTGCCGCTTGTACGGCAGCAATTCCTCGAGCGTGCGCATCGCATCGTCGGCACTGAGGTGGCGCAGGAAATTGGGAATCATGCGCCAGCTGATGCCGAATTCACGCTCGCCATCGCGCAGCGCGCGGTGGATGCCGGCGAACACGGTGGCGAAGGCGATGCCACGTGCGGTGTGCGTTTGCGGGTCGAAGAAGATTTCCGTGTGCACCACGCCGTCGGCATGCGCGCGGCGCAGGTAGGCCATCGTCAGCGCGTGGAAATCGTCCTCGTCGCGCAGCACGTCGGCGCCTGCGTAATAGAGGTCGAGGAAGGATTGCAGGTCGCTGAAATCGTAGGCCGCGCGCAGCGCCTCGACGCTGGGATACTTCGGCGTGACGCCGTGCTTGCGCGCCAACTCGAAGGTCAGTTCGGGTTCGAGCGTGCCTTCGATGTGCAGGTGCAGCTCGGCTTTGGGCAGTTTGCGAATGAATTCCGCCGTCGCATCGTTGCTCATGGTCGTTCGTTCCCCAGGAAGTGCTTGCAACGACTTTAATTGTTTTGTACACATGCAGACAACGCAGCGGACAGAAGATCCGGCGGACAGGCCGCCGGCGAGAACATCATGGGCAGACTCACCACACATGTGCTCGACACGGCGCAGGGTATTCCGGCACGCGGAATGCGCGTGGAACTGCATGCGGCCGATTCCGGCGAAGAGCTGGCGAGCCTCGCCACCAACGCCGACGGGCGCGCGAATGCGCCACTGCTCGAAGGCGCCGCGCTGCACCCCGGCCGCTACACGCTGGCCTTCCACGTTGCCGACTATTTCCGCGCGCAGGGCGTTGCGCTGTCGGATCCGCCGTTCCTCGACATCGTGCGCATCGACTTCGGCATAGCGAACGCCGACCAGCACTACCACGTGCCGCTGCTCGTTTCGCCGTGGAGCTACTCCACCTATCGCGGCAGTTAGCATGAGTGATCCAGGGGCCAACGCCATCCGTTTCGTGCTCGACGGCGAGATCGTCGAAGTAGCCGATGCCGCGCCGACCACGACCGTACTCGAATGGTTGCGCGAACACCGACATCGCACCGGCACGAAGGAAGGTTGCGCCGAAGGCGACTGTGGCGCGTGCACGGTCGTGCTCGGCGAGTTGACCGGTTCCGGCGGCGACGCGGGCATGCGCTACCGCGCGGTCAATTCCTGCATCCGCTTTCTGCCGACGATCGACGGCAAGGAGCTCGTCACGGTCGAAAGCCTAGCCGACGGCGACAAGCTGCATCCGGTGCAGCAGGCGATGGTCGACCAGCACGCCTCACAATGCGGCTTCTGCACGCCAGGCTTCGTCATGAGCCTGTTTGCGCTGTATCAGCAACAGGAACGTGTGAATCGCGAGCAAGTCGTCGAGACGCTGGCGGGCAATCTCTGCCGTTGCACGGGCTACCGGCCGATAATCGAGGCCGGTTGTGCGATGGCGGCGTACCCGGTCCCCGCGCACTGGTCGCGCGAGCAGGCGCAGGAACCTGCGCATCGCGATGCGCTGCGATCGCTGCAACGCGAGCGCACGTTGCAATTGCCCGGCTTCATCGCGCCGCGCAGCCTCGACGAACTCGCGCAGACAATGCAGGCGCATCCCGATGCCCTGCTGCTCGCCGGCGGAACCGATGTAGGCTTGTGGGTGACCAAGCATCTACGCGAGCTGCCGACGCTGGTTTATATCGGCGAAGTGCGCGAATTGCAGAATATCGAGACACGTGCGGATAACAGCCTGCGCATCGGCGCCGCCGTGCCGTTGACCGATGCATGGAGTGCGATCGTTGCGCGCGTGCCCGCGCTGGCCGAGCTGGCGCAACGCTTCGCCTCTCCGCCGGTGCGCAACTCGGGCACGCTGGTCGGCAACATCGCCAACGGCTCGCCGATCGGTGACGCGATGCCGGCGCTGATCGCGCTCGGCGCGACGATCGAACTGCGCAGCGGTGAAGCGACGCGCACGCTCGCGCTCGAAGATTTCTATCTCGACTACATGAAGAAGGACCTCGCGCGCGGCGAGTTCGTCGTCGCGGTCAACGTGCCGGTGCCGAACACGGCGACACGCGTGGCGAGCTACAAACTGTCCAAACGCATCGATCAGGACATCTCGGCGGTATGCGCAGCGTTTGCGATCGACGTAGCGGATGAGCATGTCGTTGCCGCGCGTATCGCCTATGGTGGCATGGCGGCGATTCCCGCTCGCGCAAAGCAAGCCGAAGCCGCGCTGGTCGGCAACGCGTTCGCCGAAGCCGCGTTCGCCGAGGCGGCGAACGCCCTGGCCGACGATTTCATGCCGCTGAGCGACATGCGCGCGAGTGCTGCCTATCGCCGGCAAGGCGCGCAGAACTTGCTGCGCCGTTTCTTTCTCGAACACGCGACAAAGCAGGTCCTGCGCACGGATGCCGCCGAGGTGTCGGCATGAATGACCTGTCGGCCAAAGTCGACGTCGGTGCGCCGATCGGCGAGTCGGTTCGCCACGAAAGCGCGCACCTGCACGTGTCCGGCCGCGCGGTCTACGCCGACGACATGGAACTGCCGCCGTCGGCACTGCATGCCGGATTCGGCATCAGCCGCATCGCGCACGGCCGCGTCAAATCGATGGACTTGTCGGATGTGCTGGCGACGCCCGGCGTCGTTGCCGTCGCGACCGCGAGCGACGTACCCGGCGAGAACAACTACGGCGGCATCGTCCACGACGATCCGATCTTCGCCGAGGGACTCGTGCAATACGCCGGCCAGCCATTGTTCGCGGTTGCGGCGACGTCGATGACGATCGCGCGCAAGGCCGCGCTCAAGGCGAAGATCGAATACGAGGAACTGCCCGCGATCTTGTCCATCCGCGACGCGATCGACGCGGGAAGTTACGTGACCCCGAGCCAGATCGTCGCGCGCGGACGCGCGCGCGAGGAACTGGCGAAAGCGCCGCATCGCCTGCAAGGCACGATGACGGTCGGCGGCCAGGATCATTTCTACCTCGAAGGTCAGATCGCGGTGGCGATTCCCGGCGAGGACGGCACGCTGCACGTGCATTCCTCGACCCAGCATCCGACCGAGGTGCAAAACGTCATTGCGCACGCGATGGCGCTGCCTGCGCATGCGATCGTCGTTCAGTGCCGGCGCATGGGCGGCGGCTTCGGCGGCAAGGAATCGCAGCCCGCGCTGATCGCCGCGGCAGCCTGCGTGCTCGCGCGCAAGGCCGGGCGTCCGGTCAAGCTGCGCCTCGAACGTGACGCCGACATGCTGATCACCGGCAAGCGCCACGGCTTCATCGCCGACTACGACATCGGCTTCGACGATATGGGCCGTATCACCGCGCTTGCGGTGATGCTCGCCTCGAACTGCGGCTACTCGGCCGATCTGTCCGGGCCGGTCAACGATCGCGCGATCTGCCATGTCGACAACGCCTACTACATCGAGAACATCGAGATCCTCTCGCATCGCTGCAAGACGCATACGGTGTCGAACACCGCGTTCCGCGGTTTCGGTGGCCCGCAGGGCATGCTCGCGATCGAGCAGGCGATCGACGATATCGCGCGCACGCTGCAACTCGATCCGCTCGAAGTGCGCCGGCGCAACTACTACGGCGAATCGCCGCGCGATGTGACGCCGTATGGGCAGTACGTCGAGGACAACATCCTCGGACGTCTCACCGACGGGCTGGAAAAGACCAGCCGCTATCGCGAACGACGCGCCGAAATCGCGCAATGGAATGCGGCGAACGCGATCGTCAAGCGCGGCATCGCGTTCACCCCGGTCAAGTTCGGCATCTCGTTCAACGCGACCGTGTTCAATCAGGCCGGCGCGTTAGTGCACATCTATACCGACGGCAGCGTGCTCCTCAATCACGGTGGCACCGAGATGGGGCAGGGGCTGTACACCAAGGTCGCGCAGGTCGTCGCGCACGAGTTCGGTTTACCGCTTTCGGCTGTGCGCACATCCGCGACCGATACAAGCAAGGTGCCGAACACCTCGGCGACCGCGGCGTCGAGCGGCGCTGACCTCAACGGCAAGGCGGCACAGGCCGCGTGCCGGACGCTGCGCACGCGTCTGATCGAGCACGCATGCAACACGCACGGCGTCGAACCGCATGAAGTGAATTTCACTAAAGGCCTTGTGCAGATCGGCAACGAACAAAAGACGTTCGCGCAGCTGGTGCAGTCGGCGTATCAGGCGCGCATTTCGCTGTCGGCAACCGGTTTCTACGCGACGCCGAAAATCCATTGGGACCGCAGCCGCCTCAACGGCAGGCCGTTCTTCTATTTCGCCTACGGCGTGGCCGTATCCGAAGTCGCGATCGACACGCTGACAGGAGAGACGCAGCTGACGCGCGTCGATGTCCTTCACGACGTCGGCAAGTCGTTGAACCCCGCGATCGACCGCGGCCAGATCGAAGGCGGTTTCCTGCAAGGCGTCGGTTGGCTGACGAACGAAGAACTTTGGTGGAGCGCGAAGGGCGAGCTGAAGACGCATGCGCCGTCCACGTACAAGATTCCGTCCGTGCGCGACTGGCCGCTGCACGCCGACGTGCGCATTCTCGAGCACGCGCCGAATCCCGAAGACACGATCCATCGTTCCAAAGCGGTCGGCGAGCCGCCGCTGATGCTCGCGATCTCGACCCTGCATGCGATCCGCGATGCGGTCGCCGCGTGCGGCACGGCGGGCGCGATTCCCGACCTTGTCGCGCCGGCAACGCCCGAATCGGTGCTGCGCGCGATCGATTCCCTGCGGAGCACAGCTGATTGAGCGCGTATCTTTTCGACTGGGCCAGCCTGCTCAGCCGCTGGCTGCACCTGATCACCGGCATTGCCTGGATCGGCGCCTCGTTCTATTTCGTCTGGCTCGATAATTCGCTGTTGCCGCCCAAGCGCAAGGAGTTGATCGACGCCGGCGTCGGCGGCGAAGTCTGGGCCGTACACGGCGGCGGTTTCTACAACGCGCAAAAGTACAGGACTGCGCCGGTCGAGCTGCCCGAGCCGCTGCACTGGTTCTATTGGGAGGCGTACACGACCTGGCTGTCGGGGTTTTTTCTGCTCTGCCTGCTCTACTTCGGTCAGGCCGAGATCTACCTGATCGATCCGCAGGTGATGGCATTGTCGAAACCTGCCGCGATCGGCATCGCGCTCGCGTTCCTCGCCGGCGGCTGGTTGATCTACGACGTGCTCTGTCGATTCTTCTTCCAGCGCAGCGAACGAACATTGGCGCTGCTCGTCGCGACGATGTTGAGCATCGCGGCGTGGGCGCTGTGTCAGCTTTACAGCGGCCGCGGCGCCTATATCCTGTTCGGCGCTGTGATCGGCACGATCATGGTCGCGAACGTGTTCTTCATCATCATCCCCGGCCAGCGCGAGATGGTGCGCGCGAAGGCCGAGGGGCGACCACTCGATCCCGTCTACGGCCTGCGCGGCAAGCAGCGCTCGGTGCACAACACGTACTTCACGCTGCCGGTGTTGTTCGTGATGATCAGCAACCACTACGCGCTGACCTACGGCGCGAAGTGGAACTGGCTCGTGCTGATTGCAATGAGCGTTGCCGGCGCCGCGATCCGCGCCTGGTTCGTCATGCGCCACAAGGCACACGAGCGCGGCGGCAAGACCTCGCCCGTACCGCTCGTGATCGGTTTGATCGTGCTCGCGGGCGTGATCGCCGCGCTCGCTCCGCGCACAAGCGCGTCCACGCAAGGCGCGCGCAATCCCGCAGCCGCTGCGCAGCGCTTCGGCGAAGTGCAGGGCATCATCAACCAGCGCTGCGTGACCTGCCACGCGCCGCATCCGACGTTCGCTGGATTTCCCGCGCCGCCGAAAGGCGTGATGCTCGATACGCCCGAGCATATCCTCGCCAACACCGTCGCGATGCAGACCCAGCTCGCCACGCGCGTGATGCCGATCGGCAATCTCACCCAGATGACCGACGCCGAGCGCGAGACCGTATTGGCCTGGCTGCGCGACGGCGCACCAAAGTAAATTGCTTCGACTGCAAAAGCGCAATACAGTCACGACGCGGCGCCTGGCCGCACGGATCGTTCATTGTCTTCGAGGGCGAGGTTGTGATGGTCGCTTTGGATTTCCTGCGCGATGAGCTAGTTGAATTTCTGGGAGTGGGAGCGCTGCTCGAGCTGATCCGTTCGGGCGACTATGCAGCGCTTGCGACTTGGAAAGGACTTACGTCAGCACTCGCGCCGCTGGTGCCGCTGCTGTTGCTGATCGAGGTGGCGACGGCGATGTTCAAGCGCCGCTTCATCGAGGAAGGCTACGGGCTGACCTTTTTGATCTATCTCGCCAATCGCGCGATCGGTCACCTGATCTCGATTGCTGCCGTGAGCTTCTGCATCGGATTGCTGCAGCCGCTTGCGCCGTTCCGCGTCGGATTCACCTGGTACGGATGGATCTACGGCTACCTCGTCTGGGAATTCTCCCATTTCGTCTATCATTTTTTTGCGCACAAGGTGCGACTGCTCTGGTGTCTGCACTCCACGCATCACGCGCCACGTTCGATGAACCTGATGGTGAGCAACGCGCATTTCTTCCTCGAAGCGCCGTATGCCGACGTCGTGCGCACCAGCATCTGCATGCTGGCCGGACTCGACCCGCTGCTGCTGTTCGCGATCATGTTCATCGATGGCATCTGGGGTGCGTTCATTCACGTCGGCGAGGGCCTTGTCCGGCGCGGGCGCGTGCGCGCGTTGGAGCTGCTCGTGCTCGCCCCCTTACACCATCGCGTGCATCATGCGCGCAACCCGCTCTACATGGACACCAACTTCTGCAACCTGCTCAATGTCTGGGACCGGTTGTTCGGCACCTATCAGAATGCGCGCGCTGACATCGCGATCGAATACGGCATTACCCGCCCGATGAACCCGAATAGCTTCGTCGATGTGTATTTCGGCGAGTTCGCCGCTCTTTGGCGCGATTTCCGCGCGGCTCCCGGCTTGCGCAACAAACTGCTCTACCTGGTCATGCCGCCGGGTTGGAGCCACGACGGCAAGCACAAGACCGCAACGGCCGCCCGCCGCGAGTATCTGCAGAATACTGCCGAGGCATGAGCGCTCAACGCACTTCGAGTTCGAATATGCGCGTGGCCGGATCGCCGTCCTGCGCAGGCACGCGGACGACGAGCTTGACGTAACGCGCGTCGACGGGCGCGATCGGGTGATGGCTGACGTCGGCCGTGTTGTCGACCACCTCGACGATGCGGCGCCAATGCGAGCCGTCGAACGAAACGAGAATTTCGAATGCGCGCGTGTTCCAGGCGCGCGACTCGCCGCCGGCGCCCGCGTGGCGAATCGTGAACTCGCGGATTTGCCGCACCTGGCCGAGATCGACTTGCAGCCAGGCCGGTCGCGTGAGCGAGCAGAATTTGTCGAGAATGCTGGAAAGGGTGCCATCCACCGCATTGCTAGCCGGTTCGCTGGCCTTGCAGACAGGCGAGCCCGTTGCCGGCCGATGCAGCGCGAAATCGATACCGGGTTCGGCGTGAACGGCACCAGCCGCCAAAGAAAGAGCCATGCACGCGGCAGGCATCAACGAGAACCGCGCGAGCTTCGAACTGGATGGCTTGGGCATCGTGCTTTCCGGATTGGTCGTCGTCCAAGCTTGCCCGAAATGCCGGGCGGATGCAGCAGGCCGGAATCGACGTTTTTTGCCTAGCCGCGCTCTAAGCAGCGTGTTAAGACTTCGAGTTGGATTCCGGCCCGATTTCTTTCAGCCACCGCCGCATCGCCTCGATGTCGAAGCGATCGATGTACGCGGGGATATTGCGCCACACCGCGTGGTAGCCGAAACCGCCGTCGAACATCTCGGCGCGCGCCTCGGCCTTGCCCCAGCCTTCCACGACCATGCGGTATGCCGCGCAAACCACACCCGTGCGGTCGGCGCCGTGCCAGCAGTGGACCAGCACCGGGCCGTGCCGTTGCGATTCGACCATCGTTGCGAGCGCGCGCGCGACCTCGGCGTCGTCGATGGCCCAGGTATTGATGCGGAAGCGCACGAGCGCGATGCCGCTGTCGGCGAAGCGGCGCTCGTCGCCGTTGAACGCGCGCAAGGAGACGACGGTGCGGATGCCGAGTTGCGCGAGCGCCGACACGTTGCGGCTGCGCGGCTGCGCGCTGCGGTAAAGCGTGTCGCTCAGGCGATGCAGATTCTCGACGCCGAGGCGCGGCAACGGCTGCGCCCAGTGTGCAAGCCGGGACGCAACCGTTCCTGGTCCGGAATCGGATTCAGAAGCGATACGCCACCGCCTTCATCAGGTTGCTCGCATGGCGCATCAGCGTGGGAATCGGCGGCGGCAGGTCGATACCGCCGGCCTCGCGCGCATGTCGGCCGTGGCGCGCCTCGTCCTCCTTCATCTGCGCGACGACAGCGCGGCTTGCGGCGTCGCCCGCGGGAAGTTTTTCCAGATGCTCGCCGAGGTGCGCTTCGACCTGGCGCTCTGTCTCGACGACGAAGCCGAGGCTGACCTTGTCGCTGACCAGCGCTGCGACCGCGCCGAGTGCGAAGCTGCCCGCGTACCAGAGCGGATTGAACAGGCTCGGTCGGCTGTGCAGCGCATCGAGCCGTTCGGCGCACCAGGCGAGATGATCGGTTTCCTCAGCCGCCGCTTCGAGCAATTGCGCGCGTGTGTCCGCATGGCGTGCAACCGCAGCCTGGCCGGAGTAGAGCGCCTGCGCGCAGACTTCGCCGGTGTGATTCACGCGCATCAGCCCAGCCGCGTGGCGGCGCTCGTCATCGTTCAACGTGGCTTCGACCACGCCGACGGCGGGCGAGGGGCGCGAAGCCTGCGCGACGGTCCCGAGCGCGGTGCCCGCGGCGCGTTCGACTTCGATCAGGATGCGGTCGGGCAGGGAGAGTCGGCGACTGAACATGCGGCCATTTTCGACGCTGCGGGCGGGCAGCGCAATCGACCGCCGCGCCGGGGATTTGCTATGATTGACTTGACAGACGAGGCGCGAATCCCAACAATCACGCCCCCTTCGCGCAATGCGAAGGCGATTTTCGTCCGACGGCGATGTAGCTCAGCTGGTTAGAGCACAGCACTCATAATGCCTAGGTCACGCGGTACAATTTGTTGAAGTTGGCGATGTAGCTCAGCTGGTTAGAGCACAGCACTCATAATGCTGGGGTCGGTGGTTCGAGCCCACCCATCGCCACCAAACTTGAGCGAAGAATCAACATCTTCGCTTTGAAAAGGTCGCCTTTCCGCGGCCTTTGTTTTATGCCAGCCGCTTCGGCTCGATCTCATTCGGGCGATCGCGGGTATCGAGCCAAGGCTCGATGGCCAGTGCGAATCACCCGATCTTCATCAGAGCCATTCCCAAAGGAACCAGGCCGTGACGGTCGTTCCTGGCTCCAGGTATCGAGTCGGATGGAGATTGAAGGCATCTGCCGGCCCGCTCTGCGGCTCTATGCACGTGGCGTAGGCGGGTTCGTCGTAGACCACCCAATGATCGCAGTTGGAACTCAGGCGCAAACGTTGCGAGGAACGCTCCAGGATTACCGGCTCGCTGTTGAGGAAGCAGTCGTCCCAGGGCGGGGGTGGCGGCTCGGCCAATGGGCACGTCGCGATGCCTTCCGCATCACGCGGATAAACACGGCTGGGTCGAAATTCGATTCGATCCGGCTTGCGCAGCCAGGGGTGCCAACCAATCACGGCCGGCATGCGCTTCTCGCCGGCAGTCACCTGCAGCTGCATGCGCAGCGAGTGCTCCGCCACGGTGATGCGCTGGCGCGCGCTGCCACCGAAAGGCCAACGCTCGTCGTCGGGCAGTGCAAGGGAAAGTTCGACATGCGCGGGCGAATGCGCATCGACCCGCCATGGCATCGCAAAGCCGACGCCGTGAATCGCATGTCCGCCAAAATTCGGGGGCAGTTGGTGAAGCCGCCCGGCAAATTCGAAGCGGCCGTGTCGAATGCGTCCGGCCCAGGGCAGCATGGGATAACTACCCCAACCAATCATCGCCGCGTGTTCGCGGCTGTATCCAACCAGCCACTCCTGGCCGTGGTACTCGATCTGCGCGATGCGCCCGCCGGCCTCGGGCGCGACGGCCACGACTAGTGCTTTGCTGGCAATGTTGAGAAGATTCCCAGGCGCCAGTTCCGCCAGCGCGTCAGTATTGTAGGGGCGGCTCATAAATCGTTATCCATAGATGGGCGGTACGACATGCCACGCATGCGAAGGCTAGGAACAAAACCTTGAAGAAGCCGGCCGGTAAATCGACGCGTCGCAAGAGCGAAGCGGTCACGATCGACGTGGTAGCCGCACGCGCCAAGGTATCGTCGATGACCGTGTCGCGCGTCATCAACGGTCAAAGCGCAGTGCGTGAAGCGACGCGCGAGCGCGTACTGCGCGCGGTTCGCGAGCTGGGTTACATCCCCAATCTCGCGGCGAGTTCGTTGGCGGCGGCGCGTGGCACGAGCATCGCCCTGATCTATACCAACCCGAGTTCGGCATATCTGCGCGAACTCCTGGTCGGTGCATTGCACGGCACCTCGCGCACTGCGGCACAGCTCGTCGTTTACACCTGGGACGGGTTCGACGCGGAGGCCCAGCGCAAGGCGGCACGTGCGCTGGCGACGAATGTTGCCGGCGCGATCCTGCCGCCGCCGCTGTGCGAATCCAAGTCGGTGCTCGCCGAGCTGGCCGACGCGGGCTTGCCGGTCGTCGCGATTGCCTCGAGTCGCGAAAAACACGACATCTCCCAAGTACGCATAGACGACTTCAGCGCGAGCAAGGAGATGACGGAACATCTGATCGCCGCCGGGCACACGCGCATCGGTTACATCAAGGGCCATCCGAACCAGAGTTCCAGCCTGTGCCGTTTCAAGGGCTTCCGCGCTGCGCTGCTCGAAGCCGGCATCGACTTCGACCCGGCACTCGCGCAGCAGGGCTACTTTACCTATCGCTCGGGACTCAATGCGGCCGAGAAACTGCTCGCACTGCGTTCGCCGCCGACCGCGATCTTCGCGAGCAATGACGACATGGCCGCGGCGGTCGTCTCCGTCGCCCACCGTCGCGGCCTCGACGTGCCGCGCGATCTCTCCGTCGTCGGCTTCGACGACACATCCGCGGCGACGATGGTGTGGCCCGAGCTGACGACGATTCGCCAGCCGGTTGCGGCGATGGCCGACTGCGCCGTCGACATTCTGCTGCGCAGCATCCGGCGCAAGGAGCAGGGCAGCAGCGTGCTGGTCGATCAGGTCGTTGCGCATCAGCTGATCAAGCGCGACTCGGTCGCATCGCCGCAGCGGCAGAATACGCGCCGGACCTAGGCCGCTAGCCTTCCATTTGCTCGAGTTCCCTGCCGCGGGTCTCATGCACCTTGCGCAGGACGAAGAACACGGAAATCGCTGCGGCCACGGTATAGATGCCGTAAGCGCCGGCGAGACCGATGCTGGCGAGCAGAACCGGAAAGGTGACCGTGATGGCGAAGTTCGAAGTCCATTGTGCGGCACCCGCTACGGCGAGACCGGAGCCGCGAATCTGGTTCGGGAACATCTCGCCGAGCATGACCCACATCACCGGCCCCCACGACAGATTGAAGAAGATGACGTAGACGTTCGCGGCGACGAGGGCGAGCACGCCCATCGATCCCGACAGCGCCAGCTTGCCGGTTGCGTCGAGCCCGGCGCTGGCGAAAGCGAGCGTGACCAGGGCGAGTGTCACCGCCATGCCGAGCGAACCGATCCAGAGCAGCGGCTTGCGGCCGATGCGGTCGATCAGGAATACGGTGACGAGACAGGCGCCGATGCTCAGCGCGCCCGACATGACGTTGATCAGCAGTGCATCGCTCTCAGAGAAGCCGACCGCTTGCCAGAGCACGGCACCGTAGTAGAAGACGACGTTGATGCCGACCAGTTGCTGGAACGTGGCGAGGCCGATGCCGACCCAGACGATCGAACGGATCTTGCCGGTTTCCTTGTTGATCAGGTCGGACAGGCGCGGACGGTGATGATCCGCCGAGAGCGAGGCATCGATCTCGACGAGTTTGGTTTTCGCCTGCACTGAACCGTATAAGCGCGCCAGCACCGCAAGCGCGTCAGCAGTGCGTTTCTTCACGACGAGGAAGCGCGGGCTTTCCGGAATCGGCAGCAGTAAGAGCAGGAACAGCAGCGACGGGATCGCCTGCATCCAGAACATCCAGCGCCATGCAGCCTGGCCGAGCCACAACGCACCGGTTGAGCCGCCGGCCGCCTTGGCCAGCAGATAATTGCTGAGGAACGCACAGAACAGGCCGCTGATGATCGCGATCTGCTGCACCGTCGCGAGCCGGCCGCGATAACGCGCCGAAGCGACTTCGGCGATATACGCCGGCGACATCACGCTCGCCGCGCCGACGGCGAAGCCGCCGACGATGCGTGCGGCGACGAAGAACGCGGAAGTCGTCGCCGAACCCGCGCCGAGCGCGGAAAGCAGGAACAACACCGCGGAAATGATCAGCACGCTGCGCCGGCCCCAGCGGTCGGCGAGGCGCCCGGCAAAGAAGGCGCCGAAGGCGCAGCCCAACAGCATCGAGGCGACCTCGAAGCCGATCTCGGTCGAAGTCGAGTTGAAGGCCTGCTTGAGGCCGTCGATCGTGCCATTGATGACGCCGCTGTCGAACCCGAACAGGAAGCCGCCGATCGTGGCGACGCAGCTGATCAGGATGATGAGGCGTGTGTTTTCGGTATTGCCCGCGGTTGCGGTGTTGTCGAACGGGATGCTGTTCATGACGTGTATCCGTCGTTGTTTTCGTGGACCCTCGCATCCGTGCTCTGCACGGATGCCCCTCTCACGCACTTTTTTGTTTCAATCTCGTCCCGTCGCGGGATGCTTGGCATCCGATCAACGAAGAAGATATTGGTTGAGCAGATTCTCGTAACGCTCTTGCTGGCCGCTGATCTTCGCCGGCTCGCCACTCGACGACGCGAGCGCGTGCAGGTCGGCAAATTTCAGTTTGCCGTTTTCGAAATCCTTGCCGGCGCCGCTGTCGAAGCTCGCATAGCGCTGCTGGCGCCAGGTCTCCCAAGGTGATCGGGTCAGCAGCGCATGGGCGACCTCGAGGCCGCGCGCGAACGCATCCATGCCGCCGATATGGGCGAGAAACAGGTCTTCCGCATTGCTCGATTCGCGCCGCACCTTCGCATCGAAGTTGAGCCCGCCCGGTGCGAGACCATCTTGGCGCAGCACGACGAGCATCGCGCCGACCGTGTCGTAGAGATCGGTCGGGAACTGGTCGGTGTCCCAGCCGTTCTGCGCGTTGCCGCGGTTGGCATCGATGCTGCCGAGCAGGCCGTGGTCGGAGGCCACCTGCAGATCGTGCTCGAAGGTGTGTCCGGACAGCGTAGCGTGGTTGGCTTCGATGTTGAGCTTGAAGTCCTTGTCGAGGCCGTGCTTGAGCAGGAAGCCGGCCACCGTCGCCGAGTCGAAATCGTACTGGTGCTTCATCGGCTCCATCGGCTTGGGTTCGATCAGGTACACGCCGTTGAAGCCGATGCTGCGGCCATAGTCGCGCGCCATCGTCAGGAACCGGGCCATATGATCGAGCTCGCGCTTCATGTTCGTGTTGTGCAGCGAGGCGTAACCTTCGCGGCCGCCCCAGAACACGTAGTTCTCGCCGCCGAGTTCGACCGTCGCGTCGAGCGCGTTCTTGACTTGAGCGGCGGCGCGCGCGACCACGGCGAAGTCCGGATTGGTCGCCGCGCCGTTCATGTAGCGCGGGTGCGAGAACAGGTTCGCCGTGCCCCAGAGCAGCTTTATTCCGGTGGCTTTCTGCCGATCCTTCGCCAGCGCAACCATGTGCTTGAGATTTTTTTCGTAAGTGGCGACGTCGTCGGCATCCGGCGCCATATCGATGTCGTGGAAGCAGTAGTACGGCACGCCGAGCTTGGTGAAGAACTCGAAGGCCGCATCGATCTTCGCCTCGGCGCGCGCCAGTGGCGAATCGTTGGCGGCCAGCGGTGCGTCCCAGGGGTAGTGGCGCGTGCCGGGGCCGAAGGGATCGTGGCCGGCGTTGCAGAACGAATGCCAGTAACACACCGCGAAGCGTAGGTGCTCGGCCATGGTCTTGTCGCCGATCTTCTTGTTCGCATCGTAGTGCTTGAACGCGAGCGGATTGTCGGAACCCAGGCCCTCGTACGGGATGCGGCCGATGCCGGGGAAGTATTCGCGTTTGCCGATGAAAGGAGTGCTCATGGAGATTACCGTTTGCCGTTTGAAGTCATTTCATGCATGCGCGTGAGGAGCGCGGAAGTCATTCGATATATTCGCGCGAGGCGCGCGGACGTAATTCGATACATTCGCGCGAGGCGCGCGAATGGAACTGCTGTGCCGATTCGAGGTGACGCAGGAATTGCTGATAGGGAGCGCGATACGCCGCCGCGCCGCTTGCCTGCGGTCTTGTCGAAAGTGCGGGTGCACAGCGCACGTGTTCGCGCGCGAGCGTCGCAATGTCGGCCCCGCCGCCCTCGGTGTGGTCGAGCGCCCATAGCGCCTGCAGCGCGGCGCCGAAGGCCGCGCCTTCGCTCTGCTCGGGTACGTCGACGGGCAGTTCGAAGACATCGGCGATCATCTGCCGCCAGACGCCACTCTGGCTGCCGCCGCCGGTCAAGCGGATCGTGTCGAAGCGCATGCCGGCCGCCTGCAGTGATTCCAAACCGTTGCGCAACGCGTAGGTCGCGCCTTCCATCGCCGCGCGATAAGCATTGGCGCGCGTGAAGTTGTCGAAGTTCATGCCGTGCAGTGCGGCGCGCGCCTGCGGCAGGTTCGGCGTGCGCTCGCCGTTGAAGAACGGCAGCATCACGAGGCCGTCGGCGCCAGGGTTCGTGTCCGCCAACAGCGCATCGCCGTCCTGCGTGGCGAAACCGAACGCGCGCGCGACGGTTTCGGTGGCGACCGTGCAGTTCATCGTGCAGATCAGCGGCAGCCAGCCGCCGGTAGAAGAACAGAACGCAGCCCAGCCGGCGCCGTCGTCGACGAGCGCGCGATCGGCATGAGCGAACAGCGTGCCCGAGGTGCCGAGACTCATGCTCAGCACGCCCGGCGCGACGTTACCCGTACCGATCGCCGCCATCATGTTGTCGCCGCCGCCGGCGCTGACGCGCACGTTGTGCGGCAGACCGAGTTCCTCGGCGATCACGGCTGCGATGGGGAAGCTCGCATCGGCGTCGACCAGCGGCGGAAGCAGCGCGGCGAGATCGCGCTGCGCGTCGGTCGCGGCGAGCAGCGGCGCGGACCAGTTGCGCGTGCGCACATCGAGCCAGCCGGTACCGGATGCGTCGCCGTGTTCCATCCAGCGTTCTCCGGTCAACCAGAAATTCACATAGTCGTGCGGCAGCAGGATCGTCGCCAGGCGCGAATAGGCTTCGGGCCGATGCTTGCGCGTCCACGGCAGCTTGGAGGCGGTGTAACCAGCCAGGATGGGATTGCCCGCGAGTTCGATGCAGCGGCGATCGCCGCCGACCGCCGCCATGATTTCCTCGCACTCTGCCTGCGTGCTCGTGTCGCACCACAATTTGGCTGGTGCGAGCACGCGGCCGGCCTCATCCACCGGGACGAAACCGTGTTGCTGTCCCGACACGCCGACCGCGACGATGCGCCCACGTTGCGCGGGTTCGAGCTTGGCGAAGCAGGCGCGGATCGCATCGATCCACCATTCGGCGCGCTGCTCGCGGCTGCCGTCGTCATGCGCGATCAATTGCAAGGCTTGGCCGTGGACAGCGACGACCTTGCGTGCGGCAGGATCGTAAGCGATCAGCTTGACGCTTTGCGTGCCGACATCGATTCCAACGACGAGGCTCATGCCGATCCAATTAATGTTAGCGTTAACATAATAGCAACAAAAAAAAGTCGCACGGAAGGCGGAGTAGACACGATAGACGGTTGTTGCAGGCTCCTTACCCTGCGAACTCTACCACCACTGCTGCTATCGCGCCGCTAGGCTAGCATGCCATCACGTCGACGCGGAATGCGCTGCGGGTTGTCTTCCTGCAACTCGGGCGGCAGCAACGCATCGGGCCAGCTCTGGAACGTTACCGGTGCCAGCCAGCGGCGGATGGCGGTTGCGCCCACCGAGGTATGCAATGGATTCGTCGTGGCCGGCCAGGGGCCGCCATGCTGCATGCCCCAGGCGACCGCGACGCCGGTCGGCCAGCCGTTGTAGATCACCCGGCCCGCGATGCGGCGCAGTCCGTCCGCGGCTTTCGCGGCGGCATCCTGGTCGGACGCGGCGGCGTGCACGCCCGCGGTCAGCGAGCCGGGCAGGCGGCCGAGAAGGGCGAGGACGCGATCGACGTCGTCGTAGGTCACGATCAGCCCGGCCGGGCCGAAACATTCCTCGGTATACTTTTCCATATCCTGCGCAAACGTCGAGAGGTCGACCGCGAACAACTGCGGCTGGACCCCGTAGGCATTTTCGTTGGCCAGGCCATTGGCGATGTGCGCGGCGTGCGCGGCCAGACTCTGCGTTCCGGAAACGTAGGCGTCGCGTATGCGCGCGGTCAGCATCGCCCCGCCCGCGGTTTTGGCAACGGCATCGGCGAGTTCCATGGCCAATGCTTTTGGCACGAAGGTCAGACCGGGATTCGTGCAGAACTGGCCGACACCGAGGGTGAGGGACTGCGCATAGCCTTGCGCAATCTCCGCGCCCCGATCGGCCGCGGCGCCCGGCAGGATCACGGTCGGATTGATGCTGCCCAATTCGCCGTAGAACGGAATCGGCTCCGCTCGCGCCTGCGCCAGGTCGAACAATACTCGGCCGCCCTGAGTGGAGCCGGTGAATCCTGCCGCCTTGATCGCCGGATGCTGCACCAGGCTCGACCCCGCGGCGGTGCCGTAAACAATGTCGAACACGCCCTCCGGCGCGCCGGCATCTGCAAGCGCGCGTGCCACCACCTGCGCGGTCGCGCGCGCGAGGCCGGGTTGCGCGGAATGCGCTTTGACGATCACCGAACAACCGGCGGCCAGCGCCGATGCGGTATCCCCACCCGCGGTCGAAAAGGCGAACGGAAAATTGCTCGCCGAGAACACCGCGACCGGACCGAGCGGTTGCAGCATACGCCGCAGCTCCGGCCGCGGCGGCACGATGCCCGGATCGGCGGAATCCAGCGTCGCTTCGACATAGCTGCCTTCGTGCAGCACGGACAAGAACAGGCGCAGCTGGTTCGACGTGCGCTTGATCTCGCCGCTCAGGCGCGGCTGTCCGAGCGCGGTTTCGGCGTCGGCAATTTCCACGAGTTCGTCAGTCGAGGCATCGAGCGCCGCCGCAACCTTTTCCAATACCACCGCGCGTTCTTCGCGCGAAGTGCGCGACCAGACTGCAAACGCCGCCTGTGCGCGCGTACAGATTGCATCGACCTCAGCGGCGCTCGTTTCCGCAATCGGTTCGCCAACGGGTTGGCCATTGCGTGGATTGATGCCTTGAACACTCACTCGCTTGCTCCTTCGATTTGTTCTTGCGTTGGCGTGATATTGCGCCGATGAAAAACGTTGATTCTGCGGCTGCGAATCAAACCGGCTCGCCGTGCTTGCGCCACATCGCTTCGATCTGTTCCAGCGACTTGCCCTTGGTCTCGGGCACGAATTTCATCACGCCGATGAGCACGAGGCAGAAGAAGCCGTACAAGTAGAACGGGAACGCGTGGCGGAAGTGCTCCACGAGCCACGGGTTCTCGTCCATCATCGGGAAGGTCTGGGTCACCGCGAAGTCGGCGAGCCAGAGCGCGCAGGTCGCGATGCCGAGCGCGCGACCACGCACGGCGGTCGGATAGATTTCAGAGAGGATGACCCAGACGACCGGACCGACCGACAAACCGAAGCAGGCGATGTAGACGATGATGGGCGCGAGCATCCAGTTACCGACCTGCGCAGGGCTGGCGGAGAACTGCGCGATAAGCCCCATGGCGATCAGCGCGACGAACATGCCGGCGGAACCGATCAGCATGAGCGGCTTGCGCCCCCACTTGTCCACCGTGGCGATGGCGACGATGGTGAACAGCATGCACGAGCCGTTGATGATGATCTGGGTGAGCAGCCCCGCATCTACTCCGGTGGATTGACTCATGCCCTTGAAGATGGTCGCGCCGAAGTACATGAACACATTGATGCCGGTGACTTGCTGGAGCACGGCGAGCGCGATGCCGAGGAACAGCGGCAGCGCAAGCGAGCGCGAAAAGAGTTCGCTCCAGGTGCCTTTCTCCCGCGCGAGCGATTCACGGATCCCGGCGGCTTCGGCACGGGCGAAGTCCTCGCCGGCGGCTTTCGCAAGAATCGCATGGGCTCGGTCGTCCTTGTTGCGCTCGATGAGCCAGCGCGGGCTTTCCGGCAGGAACGGAATCAGCGCCGCGAAGACCGCCGAGGGCGCGATGCCAGTGGCGAACATCCAGCGCCAGCCGGTCTCAATGAGCCAGCGCTGCCCGCCGTCGAGGTCGCCGGCGTGGCTTTTCGCTATGAAGTAATTGACGAACGCGGTGAGCGCGATGCCACTGGCGATGGCGATCTGGTTCACCGCGACCATGCGTCCGCGGATCGCGCCGGGCACGATCTCGGCGATGTACATCGGTGTCGAGATGGATGCGATGCCGATGCCGATGCCGCCGAGGATGCGAAACAGGTTGAAGGCGGTGACGCTCTCGGGAAGCGCTGTGCCGATCGCGGAGACGAGGAACATGATCGCGGCGAGCATCATCGCGAGGCGTCGTCCGAAGCGATCGGAGATCGGCCCGACCGCGAGCACGCCGCCGGCGCAGCCGAGCAGCACGCAGGCACTCACCCATCCTTTCAGTTCGGGCGTAAGCGAGAACTTTGCGGTGAGCGGCTCGATCGCGCCGGAAATCACGCCGGTGTCGTAGCCGAACAGCAGGCCGCCGAGGGTCGCGACCAGGCACACGGGCAACAGATAGCCCATGTTGATTTTCTCTCGCGATGAATATCCGAGTGAGGGTGCGACGGCGGATGCGCTGGACATAGGGAAACCGAGTGAGTGAGGGGAGTGGCGTTGCGGTGCGGCGGATACCCTTGTTACGTCTTGCGCAGGAAACGGATGAATTCGCCCACGCCGTATTCCCAACGCGGGACTTTGTCGGTGTGGTTGACCCAGTTGACCAGGCGGCCGAGGTGCGGCGTGGCGATCTCGACGCGGTCGCCGAGCTTGTGGGTGAAGCCTTCGCCGGGTTTGTCACGATCGGCGGTCGGCGCGAACATGGTGCCGAGGAAAAGCAGAAAGCCGTCGGGGTACTGATGGTTGTCCGAGCAGACCTGGGCGACAAGCGTTGCGGGCGAGCGGCTGATCTCGGCCATCTTGTTGCGGCCGCTCACCTGGTATCCGTCAGGCCCTTCGAGCGTGAGCTCGACCTCGCACTGTTCGGCGTCCTCGAGCGAAAAGGTTTCGTCGAAAAGCCGCAGGAACGCGCCGAGCGCGCACGAGCCGTTCTGGTCTTTGGCCTCGCCAAGGAGTAGCGCGCTGCGGCCCTCGTAGTCGCGCAGGTTGACGTCGTTGCCGATCGTGGCGCCGACGATTTTTCCAGCGGGTGACACGGCGAGCACGACCTCGGGTTCGGGATTATTCCAAGTCGATTCGGGCAGCACGCCGATCTGCATGCCGTGAGTGACCGCGGAGGACGGCTGCGCCTTGGTGAACACTTCGGCATCCGGGCCGATACCGACCTCGAGGTATTGCGACCACACGCCCTCGGCGATGAGGCGTTTCTTCAACTCGACCGTGGCCGGCGAGCCGGGCTTGGTCTTCGAGAGATCGTCGCCGAGCGAGTCGTGGATGAGTTTGCGGATCTGCAGCGCCTTGGCCTTGTCGCCCTTGGCCTTCTCCTCGACGACGCGCTCGAGCAGGCTGCGCACGAAGGTGACGCCGCAGGCCTTGATCGGCTGGATGTCGTTCGGCGCCATGAGCACGACGCGCGTTTCGTCCGCGAGGCGCGCGGCGCGGCGGGTGAACAGGCTATCGTCCAGCACCGTCTGCAGTGCACCGAGCGAGGCGCCGCTCGCGCCGGCTTCGCGCACGGCCTTCACCGGCTCGGGCGCGGAGAGCACATCGGAAATCGTGTGAAAGCGCGCTGAGGCGTCGATGACGAGGCCGTCGCGCAGCGTGACGATGCGCGGGCCGGCGACGCCGTTCTTGGCGAGCGCGGCCGGCACCCAGGCGCGGCCGATCCAGGTGCCGGTCCTGCCGCTTCCGGGCACGATTTCATCGGCGGAGAATTCACGGCCAGTAACGGTTGAAAGAGAGGTGATGCTCATCGAGGAATTGCCGTGTCGTGCGTGCGTAGGATCAAACGGCGGCCTGGCCGCCCTTGAAGGAAAAGCCGCCATCGCAGCGCAGGTCCTGCGCGGTGATGTTGGCGGAGAGGTCGGAGGCGAGGAACACGAAGACGTTCGCCACCTCGTCGATCGAGGCGACCTTGCCGCGCGGGTGGTTCGCGTCGAACGAGGCGCGCAGAGAAACGGGGTCCTTGCCGCAGTCGGCGATGTAGCGCGTGAGCATCGGCGAATCCACGGTGCCGGGCGATACGGAGTTCACGCGGATGTTGAGCGGCGCGAGTTCCATCGCCTGGCCGCGCGCGAGGCCGATGAGCGCGGAATTGCAGGCACCGTACACGGCGTGCTTCGCGAAGCCGACATTGCCGGTGACGCTGGCCATGTGGATGATCGAGCCGCCGCCGGCGCGGCGCATCTGCGGAATGCAATGCTTCGACATGAACACGGCGGACTTGAATTTCGCGCCGACACACTCGTCGAACTGTTCGACGCTCATTTCCTCGACAGCGACAACCGGCATGACGGCGGCGTTGTTCACGAGTACAGAGGCGGGGCCGAGTGCTTTTTCCGTCTCGGTGCAGAACTTGGCGATTTCGCTTTCATCGCAGATGTCGAAGGCGCCCCAGTGGGCCTTGCGGCCGAGCGCCTCGACAAGACGCGCGGTCTCGCGCACGTTCTCGACGCGACGCGCGCAGACGGCGACATCCGCGCCCTCGCGCGCAAAGGCGAGTGCGATGCCGCGGCCGATGCCGTCGCCGGCGCCGGTGACGAGGGCGACTTTTCCGTTGAGCAGGTTCATATGTGCATCCGTTGTGCGGCTACCAGTCGAGCACGGCGCCGTCTTTGGCGCGGATGGTCAGCGAGTGCATGACTTCCTGCTTGAACGGATGCTTGGCGGCGGCCTTCTCATCCACTTCGATGCCGAGGCCTGGCGTTTCGCAGGGCAGCCAGTAGCCGTCCTTAGTCTGCAGATTGCTTTTCACGACGTCCCAGCGCCAGGGCACATCGGTGAGCATGTCCTCCTGAATGAGGAAGTTCGGCGTGGAGAGCGCGAAGTGCAGCGCGGCCGCGTTGGCGACGGGGCCAAGCGGGTTGTGTGGGGCGACGCCCATTTGATACATCTCGGCCATCGCGGCGATTTTCTTTGCCTCGAGCAGACCGCCGCAGTGGCAGAGGTCGGGTTGGATGACATGGCAGGCACGCTGCTCGAACACTTCGCGGAACTGATGGCGGCTGACGAGGCGCTCGCCGGTGGCGATCGGCACGCGCGTGGACTGGCGCACCTCTAGCAGCGCGGGAACGTTCTCCGGGGGCACCGGCTCTTCGCAGAAGTACGGACTGAACTCTTCGATGGCGTTGATGTACTGAATCGCCATCGCCGGGTAGGTGCGGCCGTGGAAGTCGACCATGATGTCGATGTTGTCGCCCATCGCCTCACGCAGTTTGCCGAACATGTTGGCGAAACGCTTGACGGTGGCCGGGCCTTCGAGCGGCTCGGAGTAGGGCACGAACACGACCTTGATCGCGGTATAGCCGTTCGCGACACACTGCTGCGCGAGCTCGATGAGCGGCTCGACCTCGAAGGTCTCGTACACGGCCTTCATGTTGCCGCCGCCGAGGTGCGTGTACATGCGCACCTTGTCGCGCACCTTGCCGCCGAGCAGACGGTACACGGGCACGCCGAGATCCTTGCCGGCGATGTCCCACAGCGCCTGTTCGATCGAGGAGATGGCGCTCATGCCGATCACGCCCATGCGCCAGAAGCTCTGGCGGTACATCTTCTGATAGATGTGCTCGATGTTGCGCGGGTCTTCGCCGAGCACCATTTGCTTCATGTCCTCGATCGTGCCGACCAGCGAACGAGTCTTCCATTCGAGCGAGGCTTCGCCCCAGCCGAACAGGCCCGGCACATCGGTTTCGACTTTGGTGAACACCCAGTTGCGCATCTCGGCGTTCACGACCACGGTTTTTACATCGGTGATTTTCATTTTTGAACGAAGTGCAGGGTAGGCTGATATTCGAGAAGCATTTGAAGAATAGTTGATATATCAAATATCGAAAGTAATATTTTGAATGCAAAGAGCAAAACTTTCAAGTGCTTCCAAACGAAGCGCCGGCACAATTTCGACGAAAAGCGGAGTTGCGGCCTGCCGGCGCCAACAAGCCAAACAGGCGCACTGATCTAAGGCGGTGATCTTCCGCCTTAGATCTATGACAGCCGGTGCACGGTTCTTAGTGCGCTACAGATCACCGGCTTGCCGACCTCGTTCATGCGCATGGACGAGATCGGCGGTGCGTTGACCTAGTTGAACTGGAACCAATCGATATTGGCGACGTAGGTATTCGCCGATGCGACCGCGACGATATACAAGTTGTGCACTCCGCTTACTCCGGATACTGCACACGTTTGATTCGTAAAGGTCGTCCAGTTTCCCGTGCTTGTTGTCGTCAGCGTTCCGATCAAGGTTCCGGTCGGGCTGTCCAGCCTCAATTGCAGCTGATTACCGGCATAGGTTGGCCACACCGACATGTTCGCGGTGAACTGCGTGTTGCCCGTTCCGAAGTCGACATTGTTGTAGGCCATCCATGAGCCATTCACGATGTATGCGACTACCGCTCCGGTGCCTCCGCTTGCGACCTGCACGCTATTGTACGAATTGAAGCTCTCGGCCTGGAAGACGTTGGTGCTAGGCGCGCCATTGTCGAACGTAAAGTAGTCAATATTGGCGATGTACGCACCCGCAGACGCCGAGCCGACGATATAGAGCGAGTGCACCCCGGTTGCTCCGGTGATGGGGGTTCTCTGATTCGTGAAGGTCGTCCAGCTGCCCGTGCTTACTGTCGTCAGCGTTCCGATCAATGTCCCCGTGGGGCTGTCCAATCTCAACTGGAGCTGATTTCCGGCATATTGCGGATGCACCGACATATTGACGACAAACTCGGCGTTGCCCGTTCCAAAATCGACATTGTTGTAGGCCATCCAAGAGCCGTTCTGAACATAGCCGACAATCGCTCCGGTGCCGCCACTTACGGTCTGCACGCTGTTCTGCGAATCATAGCTCTCTGCCTGAATAATGCTTGTGCTCAAGCGATTATTCGAAAAAGTGAACGAATCGATATTGGCGACGTAGGCGCTCGCCGGTGCGGAGCCGACGATGTACAGAGTGTGTACGCCCTTGACTCCAGATACGGCACAGATTTGATTCGTGAAAGTCGACCAACTGCCCGTACTCGTCGTCGTCAGTGTTCCGATCAACGTCCCCGTTGGGCTATCCAATCTCAGCTGGAGCTGATTGCCGGCGTATTGCGGATGCACCGACATATTGGCGATGAACTCGCTGTTGCCATTTCCGAAATCGATGCCGGTGTAGGCCATCCACGAGCCGTTCTGGATATTCCCGACGATCGTTCCGCTGCCTCCGCTGAAGTTCTGTACGCTGTTCTGCGAGCTGTAGCTTTCGGCCTGAATCGTGTTCGTGCTCGGCGTCGGCGTCGGCCCGATATAGAACCAACTCAAATCAAACAAACCCTGACTATCCAGCAGCCTGATCGTCTGCGTTCCAGCGCTCAGCGTCACCGTGTCGGTCACCGTCGCCCACGTGTCCCAACCGCCCGTGGCTGGCAACGAGGTTGTCTTCTGGGTGACGCCATTCACCTGCAACTGCACCTGGCCGCTGTAACCCGCGGCGATGCCGACCCGGTACTGCAGCGTATAGGTTCCGGCTTGCGCCATATTGACGGCGTAGTCGAGCCGGGAACCGGGGGAGTCCCAACCGACATACGGCGAGCCTTCGCTGGAGGTCAGCGATCCGCCGAAGCCCCACATATCGTTGTAGTTGATCGCGGTGATCGTTCCCGGCAGTTGCTGCACCAGCGGCTGCGCAGTCAGGGAAGGCGGCGGCGGTGCCGACGCTCCACCATAAATATAAAATTGATCGAAGTAGCTATCCGAGTTGGAGCTTGGGGAGCCCAGCGCGACATAGTTGAAGAACAGTCCCGTACCGCTGATCGTCTTGACCAGGGTGTTGTCGATATACAGTTTCACCGAGGTGGAATCGGTATAGTCGAACCTCAAGTTGTGCCAACCGGTGGCTCTGCGAAGACTGGTAGCGGTGGATGTTCCGCCCACGTTCACGACATAGTAGCCGCCGCTGACGCTGGAATTCACACCCATCGAAACGATTCCGGCGGCTGTGCCGTTGTCTACTCGGGCAGAAGTGTTTGCTGTAGCGGTTAACCCATGCCCGGTATCGTAGGTCACAAGCTGAGGCGTATCTCTGTCAAAGAAATCCACGGAGACGACTTTGTTGAGGTTGTTCGGGAAACTGCGATACAGGATGGCCTTCGCCGTTCCTGCGCCACTTAGATCCAGCGCCGCGGTGCCATGGAACGGGCTTTCCGACATGTATTCCTTGCTGATCGTCGGCAGCATTCCGCTGTAGGACCACTTGGTCAGATCCAGGCCGCTTTCGAAGTCGTCCGAGAAATAAATGTTCGACGGCGGCGTAACCGTCGTATTGGTGATCGCACCTGCGTATGCCGCCGGGAATGTCGAAGCGTTTACGCCGATGTTTGCATAATCCATATTCGAATCGACAAATCCGTCAAGTCCATCTGCCGGACTCACGAAATTGAACGTCGTGTTGCTGCTGCTAACACCGAGCCCCTCGACATTATATTGGGCCGCGTTCACCGTCTTGATATTGGAGTACTGAGCACCACCCGGCCCCAAATCATTGTTGATATTGTTCGGTGTAATACCGGTCATCGTGGGAATGGCGGCCGATTTTTCCACGATGATCTGATCAAGATAGTTGGGTAGTGGGGTCCCCGACGAATAAAGGAATCCGCAGAATATGCCGCCGTCATCGCCGCCATCCTGCTGGAGATTGTGCAGATAGATATGCGAGAAATGGTTGCCGTGGGTGTATTCGTCGCGCGAATTGCTATAACTCGACCTGTTCCAGCCCGGAACATCGGAACCCATCAAGCTGATCCCGCGCCGTGGCGAGTTGTACGCATCGATATGCGACACGGTATTGGCAGTCGCACCGGTGACGCCGATGGGGTACGCGTACAGATTGAACTGCCCCACGTCGTGAATGACGAGGTTATCGACAAGGTTGTTGTTGGTGAAGCTGACTGCCTGCGACGTTCCGTCGACCCCGGGGAAACCGCCCTCGATATCGACGCCGACGTGACCCGTATATTCGATTAGCGAATTGCTGATGGTGTTGTAACTGGCGCCAAGTCCCAGCTCAACGCCAATCATGCCCGCGTTTTTTATATGGGAATTGGTGACCGTAATGTATTGAGCGTAAGTGATATTTACCACGCCCGATTGAAACTGCGGACGATCGCTCGAGCCGGCATATATCGGGTTGGTCGAATTGGTGGCGTAACTGGGGAGTGGGTAACCCGTTCCCTCTCCAGGGTAGGCGAGCCATGGCCAACCACTGCAGTAATAATCCGGGTAGCTCGTGTCGCCAAACTGGAGCCCGTCGAAGACGATATTGTGAACGGGCGTGATGACGGTGCTGTCACCGGTACCGGTTCTTTGACCCGCAAGCGTGATGACCTGCTGCGTGGTCGGAACGATAATATTCTGCAGCGCTAAATTTGTTTCGTTCGCCTTGGGATAATAGTAAAGATCGTAGGTAACCCGATTGAAGTAGAACTCTCCGGGCGTGTCCAAATACGCCAGATTGCCTTGCAAGTAGTATCTGGAACCGCCGCCAATCCAATAGAGCGGAGCAAAATCTCCCACATTGTTCGGATTGAATGTCAGCGTCCTTGATGTCGTGTTGATGCTCGTCACCGGCAGCGTATCGCTGTCCCAGGAACGGCCAGCACCGATGTCGTTCGTTACGATCTGTACGCTGAGATCTCCTCTCGTCTGTGCATTCGCCAGCTGGCTCGCGAAGACGTTCGACGCGTCCGCAGAGTTATAGACCATGCTGATGTAGGTGCCGGAACTCGAACCCATCGGGTTGTCGAAAAGCGTCGACGGATAACCCGGATATTTGTTCGAATTCAACGTCCTTGCCTGCGTCGATCTCACGTCGTTGACGTATAGGGTATTGACGCCGAACACGCCATTCGCATTGAGCGGCAACGGACCGGACGTTGTCGGGAGTCCGCCAGGAAATGTCGCGTTTAGTTGAGCCAGCAAATTGGTCTTGTACACGCTGCCGACGAGGGTTTGCTGCATATCCGAATCCGGATTTGCCGCGTTGGTCGATGCCTGTACCAGCGACCAGGTGGAGTTGACCTGCACGCCACCCACGAATACAGCGCTGCCGATCGCGCCTGAATTTTTGTAATAGATGTTGTAGCCGTTCGTACCCGAATCGGCCACGCCGAAGTTTATCGTGCTGGGCACGTAATACGTGCCGGGAGCGATGTACACGTAAATATCGCCCGTCATGCTGCTGTTGTTGGACCTGACGACGTCGCGGGCTTTCGCGAGCGTTGCGAAAGGAAGTGCCTGCGTACCCGGGTTGCTGTCGCTACCGCTCGGAGATATGTAAAAAGTCGCTTGTACGGTCGCCTGCGCCGTGGTCGAAAAGCCTGTTGCGGCCAGTGCCAGCAACATCATCGCGTTCAAGATTGGAGATGGTTTTTTTAGCCCATCGCATTTCGTAGTCACAATCATCCCTCCCAGGACTATGCATGTGTTTTAAGGGTGCGCCTTCAGCAAGGTAGACCCTTGCCCCTGAAAGCAACTCGCCTCCATGATTGCGTCGTGTTATTGCGGCCTGTGCTACTCGCGCCGTCGGTATGTTTTTGGTCGCGGCGAAGATAGCGCTGTGCGGCGAGATGTTGACAAAAAAGTCAAGTATGTTGACATTAAGCGATGCCACGCCAAGAGACAGTCGCCCGATCATCGCGCCAGCTCGCCACGTCACTGTTCAAGGCGTTGGACATTCTTTCCGCGGTCGCACTGAACCCGCGCGGCGTGACCATGGCTGAACTGACTCGGGCGTTATCCCTGCCGCGCACGACGATCTTGCGCATACTCCAATCGTTGGAGGTCTATGGCCTCATCGAGCACGAGAACCATGCATTTCGCGTGACTCCCCGGTTCCACGCCTGGACCTCGGCCGACCCATTCGCTGAGCTGCGCCAACGCATGCGTCCGCGTCTGGAGCGACTGTCCCGCGAATTCCGGGAATTGATCGTCCTCGGCGTGGCCGAAGGCAACCGGCTACGTCACGTGGACTACGTCGAATGGGAGCATCAAGTGGTCGTGCGGCCTGGACTGGCGCAGCGTTATCCATTGCATCGATCCGCGATGGGCAAGCTCCTCCTGAGTCAGCGACCAGATCTCTGCGTCCGACTAGCCAGCGACGGACGGCTGAGGAAAGAAATCGCGCAAGCCCAAGAAACGGGGCACGCATGGAATCGCGAGGAGACCGAGCCCGGCATCATCGCCGTGGCCGCGTGGGCGGAACCGGTCTCGCCGCTCTCGGCGATGATTTCGGTCAGCTGGCCAACGTCCCGCTTCAGTGAGCGCAAAGCCGCGCAGGCATTGCGTGCGATCTTGGCTGGGACGACCGGACAACGTTATTGATCTGTTGAGAAAGACTTGAACAAATCTATCCTGGATTTGTCAGCCCGCGTCGAGTCCGGTACATGCCCGGACTCGGCTATGCCTAACAAAAAGGTTCTACACGCTCATTTTTCCGACGTGCTTGAAGAGGCCAAATGGCCTTTCGTCGCGAAGTACCAGATGTACAGGTAGCAAGGCACCATCAAGGCGGCGAACACGACTTGGAAATCGAATGTCTGGCGCAGCACGGCAAAAAGTTGCGGAATCAGTGCGCCACCGACAATGCCCATGATCAGCAACGCTGCCCCACGTTCGATAAGGCGCCCAAGGCCATGCACGGCCAGCGGGAAAATGGCCGGCCACATCATCGCATTGGCAAAACCGAGCGCGGCGACGAAACCCACCGAAAGATACCCTTTGGTAAGGAATGCGCCGAGCGTGAGCAATACTCCGAGAATTGCCGACCCGGCGAGGTATCGCTGCTGCGATACGAAGCGCGGGATGGCCACAAATCCGGTGACATAGCCGAGCAGCATGCAGCCGAGCGTCAGCGAGGTAAAAAATTTGGCCTCGTCGAGCGGGATGTTGAAGCTGCGGCCGTAGGTGCCGATCGCGTCGCCGGCCATCACCTCGGCGCCGACGTAGACGAAGATCGCTAGCGCGCCAAGCCATACATGCGGGTATTGCCAAAGCGTTTTTTCTTGCGCGCCGGATGCAGCGCTTGAGCCGTTGTGCTCGGCGCGCACATCGGGCAACGGCGAGAGCAGAATGCCGACACCGAGCAAGGCAAGCATGCCGGCCATCGCCAGATACGGCAGATGGATGCTCGCGGCGAACGTGTCGAGCAGTTGCTCCTTGCCCGCCGCATCGGCGGCAGCGACTTTGGTAGCAATATCGCCCATGCCGTGCAGCACCAGCGTGCCGAGCAGGATCGGCGCTGCGATGCCGGCGATCTTGTTGCAGATGCCCATGATCGCGATGCGCTGCGCCGCGCTTTCGATCGGCCCCAGGATGCTGATGTAGGGATTGGCCGCGGTCTGCAGCACCGCAAGTCCAGCGCCGATCACGAACAGGCCGGCGAGCGCACCCGGATACCAGCGCCGCGTGCAGAATTCGCCGAACAGAATTGCGCCGCCCGCCATGATCCACAACGCCGTCGCCATGCCTCGCTTCATCCCGGTGCGATCGAGCAGCCACGACGCCGGCAGCGCCCAGCAGAAATACGAAAGATAAAAGACGAAGGTCACGAGAAATGCGTTGACCAGATTGAGGTCGAAGGCGAGCTGCACGAACGAAATCAGCGGGCCGTTGATCCAGGTGAACCAGCCCATGATGAAAAACAGTCCGCCGATGATGGCGATCGAGGTGCTCGGGTTTTGCTGAATACCGCCCGCCTTCATTTCCGTTCCTTATTTTCCGAAGCCGTTTGCACTAAAACCGCTGCCCGCAAGCCTCTGCGTACTGGCGCAACACGTAGGTCACGCCCGCGCGCAGGATGTCGCTGGCCGAGTTGGCCAGGTGCCCTGCGCGGATGTCGTCGTACTGCCGCGGCAGGAACTGGCTGAGCAGGGCGAGCGGCAGTGCGCCGGTCGGCGAAGCCGCCTCGAGATTGCGCAACAACGTGGCGCAGGCGCTTTGGATCGTCGGATGCGCCCAGTAGTAGCGCACGCGATCGCTGAGGCTGTATTGCAGGTCGAATGTCAGGCGGCTCGCGTCGGTGTAGTACTTGTTCCAGTACTTGGGCTCGGCACGCATGACCTCGAGCACGACCTGGCGCAGACCGGAACGCGTTGCGGCTGGCAGCATTTCGGCCTCGATAAAGGACAGCGCCCACAGCGTCTCGCGCAGCGCGTAGGTCACGCCGGGGCCGACCTTGAGGATGGCGAAGTGGCCACGCACGAGGGCGGCGAGCGCTCCTGCGGTTTGATAGTCGGTCGAGTGCGCCTCGTAGACCAGCCCGGGGAAGGGCTCGATCGCGGCGCTGAGCGCGCTTGCCTTGTCCGGTTGGAAGTCGACCACGTCATGGTGATCGAATTCGACGCCGGGTTGGACGACGAGACCGATCACGCGCTGCCAGGCGTTTCCGAGACCGTGTTCGGCGAAGGCTTTGCGATGCGCTTCGATCGTCGCCGCCATCGCTTCGGGGCGCGTAGCCTGCAACTCGTCGAGCTCTTCTTTCGCCCCGCCCGGCACGGGCACTTCGGTACCGACGATGTAGACCGGCGCTTCACCGCCGCTGCGTTGCCACGCGCGCTCGGCGACGGCGGCGAGACGCGCGGCGCGCACGGCGACCTCGGCGTCGGCCAGCACGGGCGGATCGTCCGCACAGGCCATCGAGCAGTCGAGATGAATCTTGCGGAAGCCGGCGGCCACGTAGTCGTCGATCAGCGTATCGGACTTCGCCATCGCCGCTGCGGCGGGTTCGTCCTGCCATGCGTTCGGGCCGAGATGATCGCCGCCGAGCAGCACCAGCTCGCGCGCGAGACCCACGCGGTCCGCCTTGGCCATGACGAAGGCGTGGAAGTCGGTAGGACGCATGCCGGTGTAGCCGCCGAACTGATTGACCTGGTTCGAGGTGGCCTCGATAAGCACGGGCCGGCCGCTGTCGCGCGCGTGGATCAACGCGGCGTCGAGCACGACCGGGTGCGCCGAACAGATCGAAGGAATGCCGACCGGCTGTCCGGAGCGATGTTGGGCGACGAGGTCGAGCAGAGCTTTCATGTCGGTTGCATCGGTCCTGGATTTGTCTATGGCGCGTCGATCAGCGCGAGGGCTTCGTCGGCCGTGCCTTGCATCGCGGTGCCACCGACCCCGCGCGTGGACAAGGCGCCGCAGGCATTGCCCCAGCGCAGGCAGTCGAGTGCGGGCAGGTCACGCAGCCAGGCGTGGAGGAAGCCGGCGTTGAACGAATCGCCCGCGCCGGTCGTATCGACGGCTTGTGTCGAATAGCCCGCTGCCGACAACGATTTGCCATGATCGAGCATGAGCGCGCCGCGGCTGCCGGCCTTGACGACGAGGCGCGTGCTGCCGTTGTCGAGTGCACGCAGTGCGTCTTCGGGCGTATCGGTGCCGGTGATCGCACAGGCCTCGCTCTGGTTCGGCAGGAACACATCGACGTGCCGCAGCACCTCGATCAGTTCGCGTCCCCAGCGCTGTTCGGGATCGGAGCCCGGATCGAGCGAGGTCGTCAGCCCTGCCGCACGCGCACGCGCGAACAGTTCGCCCAGTTGCGGACGCAATTTGGTCTGCAAGTAATACGAGGAGACGTGCAGATGCTGCGCGCCGGCGAGGGCGGCATCGTTCACATCGTCTGCCGCGAGTTCGGCGATCGCGCCGGGCCACGTGAGCAGCGCGCGATCGACATTCGAGGACATCGCCACGGTGACGCCCGTGCGCAAGCCGTCATCGGGAACCACGCCCGCGGTGTCAACGCCGCGCTCGCGCAGTGCATCGATGCAGAATCGGCCGAAGGCATCGTTGCCGCAGCAGCCGACGAAGCGCACCGGATCGCCAAGCCGGGCCAGGCCCATCGCGAGGATCATCGACGAGGAACCGGGGCACGGCAGGTAGGTTTGCGCCAACGTCTCGCGACCGAACTGCGGCAACACGGGCACGCCGGTGAAGATCAGGTCGACGTTGATCTCGCCGGCGATGACGATGCGTTTCATCGCGTTTCGCCGGCCGAATGGATGGCGAATTCCTCGACTACGCGCGTGAGCACACCGGCCGAGGGCGCATCGGGCTTCTGGCCGAGATGCAGACAGCGGAAGAAAGCGAGCAACTGGCCGACGACGACGTCGATCATATGGTGCTGCGTCTCGCCGAGCGCATTGAGGCCCGGCAGATCGATGGCGAGATCGCCCGCACCGACGACGCCGGCCGGAATCGCCTCGCCGACGATGACGCGGGCGAGGCCGAGCTGCTTGCGCTCGAGTTCACGCAGCAGATCGTATTCGTAGTCGCGCACGCTTGCCTGCGCGGACAGGAACGCGACGACGAGGCTCGGCCGGTTCAGCGCCGACATCGGACCGTGGCGCAGGCCGAGAAACGTTTCCGCCATCGTCGCCACGGCGCCGCCCGACATTTCGAGCATCTTCAGTGCCGATTCGCGCGCGGCGCCCAGGCCGGGGCCGCTGGCGAGATAGACGGCGTTGGAAAAATTCTTGCGCGCGATTGTCGCGAGCGCATCGGCGTAGTCGTCGAACAGTTGCTGGGCGATATCGGCGGCCCGCGCGGACTGCGCCTTGTAGGCATCGACTTGTGCGAGCGCGCCGCCGGCGAGCAGCATGTTGGTGAAGCTGCTGGTCATCACCAGACTGCGGTCGTTGGTGCGCGCATCGAGCAGCAGCACGCGCACGCGCGGCTCGTCGCGATAACGCGTCGCCAGGCGACCGTTCGCGTTGCAGGTAATCACCAGATGCGTGCAGGCCGGCGCAGAGGCGAGAGTCGAATCGACCACGGCGGCGCTTTCCGGGCTGTCGCCCGAGCGCGCGATCGATATGATCAGGCCGCGACCCGGGGCGAGCGTGCCGCGCAGATCGGTCAAGAGATCGCCGGCCGGGATGGCGCGGCAGGGAATGCGCAGGGCGGCCTGCAGCACCGCAGCGAGACATTCGCCGACGTGCACTGAACTGCCCGAGCCGGTCAGTACGATGTGCTCTGGGCGTACGCTCAGGGCTTGCGCGAGTACGGCAGCAACGGTTGGGCCGGCGAGCAATTCGGCCGTGCCGTACCAGGTCTGCGGCTGCTGCAGGATTTCGCGCAGGGTATCCGCGTAGCCGGCCTGCGACTGCTGCTCCGCACTGCCGGCAAGCAAGCGGCCGAGTTCAGCCGAGGGTGACAAATGGGATATGAGGGCTGGCATCAAAGATCAGCTTTAGAGATGAGTGATTGATATATCAACACAGTTTGATAATATATTAGATACAAAAACAGGAAGCTTCAAGTGCTTTTGCCTAAGCTGACATGCGATGAAGAGGTCGATTTTCGGACGAAAGAAAGTTGGTGGAGACTGAACCCGAAGGAATATGACATAAAATGAAAGTCTAGTATGCTGAATTATACAGCAAATGAAAGTAAATGAAATATTCAAGTACTTTTCAAATTAACCTCCTCGCCGATGCCGCGGCGAGCCGCAGGCAGATCAGCGCGGACGGGCGCAAGCTTTCATTACGCCGCCCTGCACTCGAGGCCGGCGCGCGATCCGATCGATCGAAGCAATGATAAGCGGCGGCATTTTTTTCGGCGTGAAACGCTCAGGACGACCAGAATGAAAACCTCAACACAACGCAAACCACCGATGGTGCCGCCGACGCAGGCCCGATGCTTCTGCTGCACGCCGCCGCTGTCGATCGTGCGTGGCAGTGCCGGCAAGAACCCGCTGCAGACCGCACGCGATGCGAGCAAGGCCGATCTGCGCCTGACCGACTTCCAGCCGCGCAGCATGTTGCGCGTGCGCGAGACGCGCATCGAGCGTCCGCGCTTTCCGGTCATCGACGTGCACACGCATTTGAGCTGGATGAGCCAGACGCGCAACGGCGTATCCGTCGGCGAGGAGATGACCTGGTTCGCTTCGCCCGAGGAATTGCTGCCGATCATGGAGCGCAAGGGTATACGCGCGATGGTCAACCTGACCGGCGGCATCGGCAAGGGACTGGAAGCGACGATCGATCGCTTCGACCGTGCGGCGCCGGGGCGCTTCCTGACGATGACCGAGCCGTCGTTCGAACATGTCGCCGAAGCCGATTACCCGCAGCGCCAGGCCGATGCGCTGGCGCAGGCCAAGTGCGCCGGCGCCTGCGGCCTCAAGCTGCTGAAGACGCTCGGTCTGTATCTGCGCGAGCACGTCGACGCAGGCGCGCGGCTGAGGATCGATGACCGCCGCTTCGATTCGATGTGGGCGACCTGCGCAGATCTGAGCCTGCCGGTGTTCATCCACAGCGCCGATCCGGCGGCATTCTTCCTGCCGACCGACGCGCATAACGAGCGCTACGAGGAACTGGCCAATCATCCGGATTGGTCGTTCTACGGTGCGGAATTTCCGAGCTACGACGAATTGATCGCCGCGCGCGACCGCGTCATTGCGCGGCATCCGCAGACGACTTTCGTCTTGATGCACGTCGGTTCGCAGGCCGAGGACCTTGCGGCGATTTCCGCTTGTCTCGACCGCCATCCGAACGTGCACGTCGACATCAGCGCACGCGTCGGCGAGCTCGGGCGTCAGCCGCGTGCGAGCCGGCAGTTCTTCGAGCGTTATCAGGACCGCATCCTGTTCGGCACCGACGCGGTGCCGCCGCCCTGGGGCGACGAGGTGCCGCAGCAGTTGCTCGGCGACGAGCTCTATGAAATCTACTACCGCTTCCTGGAGACGGAGGACGAGTATTTCGACTATGCGCCTGCAGACGTTCCGCCGCAGGGACGCTGGTCGATCTACGGCATCGGCCTGCCTGAGACAATCCTGCGCAAGGTCTATCACGACAACGCTGCTCGATTGCTCGGCTTGGCAACATGATTCGATCGCGTGCGGCGCTTTCCCTATTTTTTGGGGAAAGACAAATTTGGAGCAGGTTATGAATCGCATCAAAAACATTGTCATTGTCGGCGGCGGCAGCGCCGGCTGGATGGCCGCATCGGCATTGGTCAAGGTGCTCGGCACCGAGAACTACTCGATCCGCCTGATCGAGTCGGAGGAGATCGGCATCGTCGGAGTGGGCGAGTCGACCCTGCCGCATTTGCGATTGTTCAACAACATGCTCGGCATCAACGAGATCGAGTTCGTCAAGGAAACGCAGGCGACGTTCAAGCTCGGCATCCAGTTCGTCGACTGGCTGCGCAAAGGAGAGCACTACATACACGCATTCAGCCCGACGGGGCGCGACTACGGTCGGCTGCCGTTTCATCAGTGCTGGCTCAAGGCGTGGCGGACGGGGCGTGCTTCGCCGATCGGCGATTACTCGCTCACCGCGCTCGCGGCGGAGCGCGGCAAATTCATGCCGGCGCCGAACGACGTGCCTGCATCGTCGCCGCTGTCGAGCATTGCGTATTCCTACCAATTCGACGCCGGGCTCTATGCGCAATGGCTGCGCCGTTACGCGGAAGCGCGCGGTGTCAGTCGCACCGAAGGCAAGGTCAAGCAGACTGTGCTGCGCGACGGTGATGGCCACGTCGAAGCGGTCGTGATGGAGAACGGTGAGCGCATCGACGGCGATCTGTTCATCGACTGCTCCGGCTTCCGCGGCCTCTTGATCGAGCAGGCGCTGCATACCGGCTACGAAGACTGGTCGCACTGGCTGCCCTGCAATCGCGCGCTGGCAGTGCCGAGCGAAAGCTTCGGTCAGCCGACACCCTACACGCGTGTCACTGCGCGTCCGGCGGGTTGGCAGTGGCGCATTCCGCTGCAGCATCGCGTCGGCAACGGCTACGTCTATTCGAGCAACCACATCAGCGATGACGAGGCGGCGGCCTATCTGCTCGCGCACCTCGACGGCAAGCCGCTGGCCGATCCGCGCCCGCTGCGCTTTACCAGTGGGCGGCGCAAGAAATTCTGGAACAAGAATGTCGTCGCGCTCGGGCTGGCAAGCGGCTTTATCGAGCCGCTCGAATCGACCAGCATCTTCCTCGTGCAATCGGGTATCGCGCGCCTGCTCGATCTGTTTCCCGAAGCCGACTTCAACCAGGTCCTGATCGACCGCTACAACGCGCAATCGGTGTTCGAGTGGGAGCGCATCCGCGACTTCCTGATCTTGCATTACAACGCGACCGAGCGAACGGATACGCCGTTCTGGGATTACTGCCGCACGATGTCCATCCCCGATTCGCTACGCGGCTATATCGAGTTGTTCCGCAACAGCGGGCGTTACTTCCGCGACGCCGATGAAATGTTTACGGTCACAAGTTGGGTGCAAGTGATGATCGGGCAGGGCATCTTGCCGCAGAGCTACCACCCGGTCGTCGATCAGTTGCCGGAGGCGGAGCTGGATGAATTTCTCGACGACGTAAAGAACGTCGTCGCGACCTGCGTTGAGGCGATGCCAATGCACCAGGTCTTCATCGATAACTATTGCAAGGCACCGCCGCTCGGACTGACTTGAGGCCCGCAAAACCGGCGCCTGGGGCGCCGATCTGCTGACCTCGCGCTACGCTCAGCGGCGCACGTCGAAACGGCGTTCCCGACAGAACGCCGTGACATCCGCCGCGCCGAGTGGGAAGAAATCGCCGGGAATCGAATGCTTCAGGCAACCGGCCGCGAGGCCGAAGGCCAGCGCATCGGCATCACTCATGCCGCTGAAAAGGCCGTGCAGAACACCGGCGGCAAACGCGTCTCCAGTGCCGATGCGGTCGACGATCTGCGCGATCGTCAGCGCCGGCGCGAATACGCAGCCCGAACGCGTGTGCATCGTCGCGGACAGTTCGTGATGATCGACGCTGTGCTGTACGCGTTGCGTGGCCACGATGCGCGTGAGTTGCGGAAACGCGCTGAACGCTGCATCGGCCGAGACGCGGCCGATGTTCTCCGCCGACTCCCGCGAAAAATCGCGGCCGAGCACGAGAGCGATATCGCGATCGTCGGCGAATAGCATATCGGCGCAGGCAAACAGTTTGTGCAGGATCAGGCTGGGCTCGACATCTCTCGCGCGCCAGAGGGTCGAACGAAAATTGCCGTCGAACACAACGGTAAGACCTCGTTCTCTCGCCCGACGCGCCGCGTCGAGCGCTGCTTGTGCAGCCAGCGCGCTGACTGCTGGCGTGATCCCGGACAGATGCAGGACGTCCGCGCCTTCGAGCAATTCGTTCCAGCGATATTGTTCGGGCGCCGCGAGCGCGAATGCCGAATGCGCGCGATCGTAAAGCACGCGACTTGCGCGGTTGCCAGAACCGGTCTCGAGGAAGTACAGCCCGATCCGCCCATCTGCGACGGACACGCCGGCGACGTCCACACCGCGACGTCTCAGTTCGCCCAGAGCCGCGGCACCGATTGCGTTGTCCGGCACCACGCTGACCATCGCGGCATGGTGGCCGAATGCGGCCAGCGCGACGGCGACATTCGCTTCGGCGCCGCCAAAGGTCGTGTGCAGATGCGGAGATTGCAGCAACAGCTCGCGTCCGGGTGCGGACAGGCGCAGCAGCAGTTCTCCGAAACACGCGAACGAATAAGGCTTCTTGTTCATAGCAATCTCCTGCCGTAGGGCCCCGGTTTTCCGAAAGCGCGCACCTGCCATTGTCCGCTATTGGTGATTTGTTTCAAATCTGTTGACATCACTAAACTCTGCTGATATTTTACATGCAAGATTAGAGATTTCGATACCATCGGCTATCAAACCACTATCATCTGGGAGGGGAACGAAGACATGACCATCACTCTGAAGCGCGTCGTTCTGGCGACGGCAATTGCAACCGCACTGCTGCCGATCATGGCAGGTGCACAAAATGCGGCGGCGCCCTCGGGCACGGCCGATCAGCCGGCCGCCACTGCGGGCGAGTCGGATGCGGCTTCCAAGAAGAAAGCCGATCAGACCCAGGAAATGGGCACGGTCGTCGTGACCGGCATCCGCGAGTCGCTCCAGGCAGGGCTCGACGTGAAGCGCAACGCTGAGTCTTTCGTGGACGCGATCAGCGCCGAAGACGTGGGCAAGCTGCCCGACGCGAACATCGCCGAAGTGCTGCAGCGCGTGCCGGGCGTGACGATCCAGAGAACGCGCGGCGAAGGCGACTTCGTCTCGATCCGCGGCCTGAGTCCCAACTTCGTGCGTGGTGAAGTCGATGGCCGCACCGTGGTCAGCGGCACCGTAACCAGCGAACCGATTCGCAACGGCGGCCAGGGCGAAAGCACTGGTCGCGCGACCAACTTCGACGTGCTGCCGGCGGAAATCGTGGAGCGCGTCGAGGTGTACAAGTCGCCGACCGCGGCGATGATCGAGGGCGGCATCGGCGGCGTGGTCAACATCGTGACCCGCGATCCGATCGATCTCGGCAATCACATCTTCGGTTCGGCGAATGCCACGTATCGCGAGAACAACAAGGCGACGGACCCGAGCTTCTCCGCCCTCGGCAGCTGGAGAAACGACGCCAAGGATTTCGGTATCCTGGGCAGCCTCACGTATTCGAAGCGCTCGATCCGCGAAGACGGCATGGACACCTACGGCTGGAGCATGCCGAGCAACTGGGCAGCCCTGCCGGACGTCTCGGCCGGCGCGGGACAACCGGTCCTGACCGGCCAGAGCTATCCGTGGGCCATGATGGCGCGTCAGCAGCTTGAGACGCGCGAACGTACGACCGCTCAAGTCAAGGCCGATTGGAAGTTTGCCGACGACAGCTTGTTGACGGCGAACGCGCTGTATTCGAAGCGCAAGAGCGACGACCAATCCTACTACGCCACGTTCGGCACTTCGGCCACTTATCAGTTCGTCGATCCGCCGGCAGGAGTGGTGCCACCGGGCAAGTCGGGGACCAGTTCTTGGGGAGATTGCCAGCAGAGCTTGGCCGCAGGCCAGAGTTACTGCACTGTGCCGGGCCTCACCGCCAGCAATGGGAACATCACTACCTCGCCGGTTACCTCGACCACGACCGATGTGTTCGAAGACAAGCATCAACGTGATACGTTGACCCAGCTGGGCTTGAACTACAAGAAGGACCTTGGCAGCCTGCACCTCAACGCCGATTTGGCTTATGCGCGCGGCAACGGATCGCTCGCGTCATCCAGCGCCGTCGCCAATACCGCCTACGTCTGGCCGTATACCAGTTACTACGACGGCACGACGTTCCAGATCAAGCCGAACGCCAGCGTGCCCTCCGATGCGGGCAGTTATTACGCGCGCGGCGGCGGCATAGGATTGCAGCAAAACAATCAATCCGAGACGGCGTTTGCCCTCGGCGGCAAGCTCGATCTCGACAACGTGCCGCTTTCCCGTCAACTCGAATTCGGCGTGCGCTTTGCCGAACGCGATGTCGACAAGAAAAACTACGGTGATGCGGGTGGCCATGGCGCTTTCCCTCTCCTCACCGGCGCCAGCGGAATTCACCCGGACGGCAATTTTGGCAATGGCGACTTCGCCTTCCCGATGAATCAGCTCTTTTTCCTGAATGCCGACCAATTGCTGGCCGCGTTGAAGAAGGTTGATCCGAGCACCCCCGGATACTCAATGCTCTACGATCCCAATTCCTCGTACAGCGTGACCGAGAAGACCAACGCACTCTATATCCAGGACAACCTGGAGACCGAGATCGCCGGGATGCCGCTCAAGGGCAATGTCGGATTCCGTGGTGTTCGGACGGAAGAAACGGCGACCGGGTACTTCCGGCCATTCACCATCGTCTACGACCAACAGCATCTTGGCCATCTCCAGTACACGGCGACCGGCTTCACCTCGAAGGACTACAAGAGCAGCTATTTCAATCTGCTGCCCGTGCTCAACCTCGAGCTCGACATCCGCGACGACCTGCTGGCGCGCTTCGCGGCCGGCAAGAGCGTGACGCGGCCGGACTTCGCGACTCAGTTGGCGCCTTCACTCAACATCATCAACTATGGCGATAACGACTCATCCAAAAATGGAACCAACAATCGCATCGCGGCTGGCGGCAATCCGGGTTTGAAAGCCTACGAGGCCACCAATTACGATCTCGGCCTGGAGTGGTATCTGGCGCCTTCCAGCGCGCTGTGGGCGGCGGTGTATTACAAGGACATTGGCAACTTCATTGCAGGTTCCAACGCAGAAAACGTGGAGCGGTTCGGCTACGTCTGGGGTCACTTCACGACTCCCGAAAACCAGGGTGGTGCCAAAGTCCATGGTCTGGAGGTCGGTTATCAACAGGTCTTCGAGAACGGCTTCGGCTTCCTCGTGAACGGTACGCTGGCGGGCAGCTCGGCGAAATACACCAACGGCTCGCTCGCGGGCAAGACCATCGAGTTCGACGGCGTTTCCAGGAAGAGCTTCAATGCCGCTGTGTTCTACGAGAAGGGCGATTTCAGTGCGCGCGTGGCCTACAGCTACCGCGGTCGCTATGTTCTGATCGGCCAGGACATCTTCGGCATGACCGAATACAACGACCACTATGGACAGGTCGACGCCTCGGTTTCCTACGCCATCGATCCTCATTGGACAGTTGTCGCCGATGTGGTCAACCTTGGAAATTCGAACAATCGGCTCTACGCCAATCAGCCGCAAAATGCACTGGCGTACCAAATTGTCGGTCGCCGATTGGAGTTCGGGGTGCGCGCCAAGTTCTGATACGTTCCCCTGACCTATCAAAATGGGCACGTCTCATTTTCATTAGACCTCCAACGGGGAGGTCGACGGAAAATGAGCGTGCCCACGGCTGTTTTTGAACCGTGCGGCTTTCGACGGTGGCAACATGCCTGTGAATTGCATCGGATTCTCGTGACTGGCGGGCGCGCCGGTGGACACAACGATCGATGGAACCCGGTTGAGAAACCGCAATCGCAAACGATACAGAGCCGCTGATGACCTCGATAGCCTCCCTCTTTCCCGATCGCAGAACCCTGGTGGTCGGCTTCGGCATCACGCTTGGCAACACGGCGCAAAGCGCCATTCCATGGATCTCCGGCAGCCTGGTCGAATCGGCGCACCTGGACATCCAGCAAGCCAGTTGGATGATCACTGCCGAAGTCTTCACGATGGGCATCGTGATGTTGGCCGCATCCGCCTTCGTGCACCGGCTGCCGAAGAAGGCCGTGCTGATCTTTGCCACGTTGCTGGCCATAGCGGCGCAAATCGCGTCCATCTACGTGACGCAACTCGGCGCGCTCGCCCTCGTCCGGGCCGTGTCCGGCGCGGCGTTCGGTCTCGTCTATTCGCTGGCCTCGGCCATCGGCGCGGGTGCAGAAGCCCCGCAGCGAACCTATGGCGCCGCCGGAACCATCGCCTTGCTTCTCGGCGTGCTCATCAATCCCATGCTCGGTTACGGCATGCAGACCTATGGTGCCGCGGGTGTGTTCAGCGGCATCGTCATCCTGGCCGTGGTTCTCGCCGTACCCTTATTCCTGATCTCTTTCAAATCGTTCGAGACTTCACCCGCGGCCCTAAACACAATCATCGCGGATCAGCACAAGCCCAAGGATCGTCTCGACATGCCTTCCGCCGCAGGCGTGGTCCTGACCATGGCCCTGATGTCGGCAGCGGTGAGCGGGCTGTATGTTTTTCTCGAGCGCATCGCGCATTTCGTTGGCCTCGAAGGCACGGCCCTGGGTGCGGGAATGTCGGTCGTTTCGCTGATCGGCGCATCGGGCGGCGTGATCGCCATCTTTGTTTCCAAGCGGGTTGGAAACGTGCTGCCTTTGTTGATCGGCCTGCCGCTGGTTGGCGTCATCATCCTGGGCCTGGCGACGGCCAAGAACCAACCTCAATTCTGGAGCGTGTTCAGCGCGCTCACGGTGATGTTCTGGTTCCTCTACCCGTTCATTTTCGGATTGGCGGCGCGAGTGGACCCGAAAGGCCGGGTCGCCTCGGCGACCGGCAGCGGCAAGATTCTGCTCGCTTCGGGCGGGACGGCGCTGGCCGGCTTTCTCGGTGCGAACTATGGAATGCAGAGCTACGGCTATGCGGCGATAGTCATCTGCCTTTTGTCCGCCGCGATGGCTGCCTGGGTTATCGCGCGCTTAAAAGGACCGAGTCGACTGACTGCGTTGCCATCTGAAGCTGCCTGACGGCAATTGGACGCAGGTGATATACCGGCGGATACGTTCAGAAGAGCAGGCCGAGCCTGCGTGCCGTTCGCACCGCCTGCGTTCGCGAGTTGACCTTAAGCTTGCCGTAGATATGCCGGATATGGGTATCGACCGTCCATTGCGATATGTTCAATACCTCGGCGATTTCACGGTTGCTCATGCCCTCTGCAACGCGGGTCAGGATGGCCAGTTCTCGCTTCGACAAGAGGCCGCCAGGCAGCTCCTCTGCAATGTCCGGTTTGGACGCAGCCCTGTTTGTGGTTGAGCCATTCGCCAAACTGAGAATATGCCGCGTTATGAAAGGATCGATCGGCGCGCCGCCGTTTGCTACGGTCTTGAGTAGCACTGCAATTTCCAGATCGTCGCGCTCTTTCAGCAGATAGCCATTTGCGCCTGCGCGGATCGCGTCGAGAACCATTTCTTCAACATTCCAGGCCGAAACCACAAGTATCGGCAGCGATTTGTTGATGGAGCGGAGCCAGGCAATCAGTTCAACGTCGTCGCGGTCGGGCATTCTGAGATCAGCGAGCACCATCTCGAGGCTATGTCTTCCAGCCACATCTTTGGCCTGGGCAACGTCACTGACGCAGACGATCTCGTCGTCCGCATACCCCAGCGTCACAAGGATGCGAAACAAACGCGCTCGCGCAGACGGTTCGTCCTGGACTATGAGCACGACTTCCGGCATGGCCCATTCACTTGCTGAATTCTTGAGATATTACATAATCAAATAAGAAATATCACTAGTTCGCGTGATGTTCAGGAATGTGAAAACGCATTAGCGTGCCTTTGCTCTATTGCTATGCGCGGCACGGTCTCGAGAGAAGTAGGAGATGGTTGCGGGGCGACACCCAGGGCCGCAACGGAGATCAGTCCGCCCCGGCATCGTCGATCAGGTAGTCATGGTGCAGAAAGCGCCTCAGAAGAATTTCAAAAAAACGCAGCTCACAAGGAGTCTTTGCCCACATCCGACTTGGGGTGAACTTGGTGATGACAAATACGCACCGTAGATGCCCCTCTACTCATTAAAACACTTAGATACACGGGAGGAATAACTATGACAGCACAAAATAATGAGCCCAAAAGGCCATCCGTAATTTCGCGCATTGTGATGCTTCTAGCCATAATCGCACCGAGCATTCCGGCTCTAGTCCATGCGACTGTTCAGGCGAATTTTTATGTATCGCCCAATGGAAGCGATTCGAATCCGGGTACGCAAGCGCTGCCGTTTGCAACGCTTGGAAAAGCCCGCGATGTCGTCAGATCCAACAATATCGGCATGACCGGCGATATCGTCGTCAACATCGCATCCGGCAATTACTACGTTGGCAGCACAATTGAATTCACCGAAACCGATTCGGGGTCGAACGGGTACAACGTCATCTACCGGGCGACGGATGGCGTGGACACGGCCAAGTTCATCGGCGGAACCAAGGTAACGTCTGCGTGGAATCTCGTGGTCCGCACAGGCGCCGACGCGGATCTGCCCGCCGCGGCCGAAGGCAGCGTTTACAAAACGTATGTTGGAACAGGGGTCAACTTCAATACGTTGTATGTGAACGACGAAAGAGCCGTCATGGCGAGGACCGGGAATTTCAGCCGATATTCTGCATTCCCTGCAACGGGAACGGAATATATGGTGGCCATGAATGGAAGCATGACTTCGCTTGTATATAACAACACTGGTAACGGGTACAGCAAAGCGAACGCCGTAGACAATTCCACGAGCACGGAGTGGGCGTCCAATAGCGAAAACAATCCATGGATCCAGCTCGACTGGAGCAGCAGCCAGACGATCAATAAGATCACGCTCGACGATCGTGTGAATACGAGTGACTGGATCAAGGGCGGGACATTAACTTTCAGCGATGGCAGTTCGATCAGCGTCACCGGTATCCCGAACGACGGAACCGCCAAAGACGTTTCGTTTTCGAACAAGACGGTCACCTGGGTGAGGTTCCAGGCAACGGCCAGCACCGGCTGCAACGGCCTCTCGGAATTCAAGGCGTGGAACACGTCCAGCGCCAATATTGCGCCGAATGCGACTGTAACGGTTTCATCCGAATACGGCAAAAATGTGGACGCCGTGTCCGAAGCCGGTATGGTCAACGCGCAGACGCGCGGCGATCTGGACGTGCAGGTATACGTTTGGGATTGGGATATCCGGGATTGGATGACGGACACGATTCCGATCGCGAGCATCAATGCGTCCACCGGAACGATCACCTTTAAAACTGTCGCGGGACATCCGGAAGCCTATCGGCCACATTACGCGATTGGTCCCAACGCCCGGTTTGTATTGCAAGGAAACTTGGCCTTCCTCGACCAGCCAGGCGAATACTATTACAACAAGACGACCGGCTATTTGTACTACTACCCGAAAGCGGGGTCGGGCAGCATTTCCAATCAGGATATCGTCATCCCCGCCCTCGACAAAGTCATCGAAGTGATGGGGTCGTCCCGCGCCAGCCCGGCGTCCTACATCACTTTCGACGGACTGCAAATCAAGGACACAAATTTCCCCGACTACTACAGCTTTGCGTGGAACTACGGGGACTATTCGGGCATGGGCATTTACCCGCCGGAAGCTCTGGTCACTGGCGTCAAACAGCCGTCCTACAGCGAACAAACGGAAAGAGTCGAGTTCCAGAAAGGCGCCCTGCAGCTCACGAACACCAGCCACATTACGGTCACGAACGTGCACGTAAAGAATGCGGGGCTGATAGGAATCAACCTGTATCTGGCCAACCAGTACGCAAATATCAACAACAGCCTTGTCGAGACTGTCGGCATGAACGGCATTCAGCTCGAGGGCGGCTATCCGGGCGTCGGTGGAGATGCGTCGGGCAACGGCTACAACAGCTACAACACCGTCACCAATACGATCGTTCATGACGTAGGCCAGCTGGTCGGGTCTGCAAGCGGCCTTACGATCATGAATTCAGGCTACAACACGTTCTCCAACCTCGAGGTCTTCAATTCTTCGAGACGAGGGATATTCATTTCCGGCGGCTACAGCCGTAATCCCAGTTATCACGCCCCGCCCGCTTCGCCGGCTGGCGACGCGGACTACAACCCGATGACCGATTTGTATGCGCACGACAACCACTTTGACCATATCTACTTGCACGACGCTCAGCAGGACGGGGGCGATGATGGCGCCTTCTTCGGTTGCTTCCTGTACAGCGGGCCGACCAACAGGCCGAATTATATAAATCAGATGCTCATCGACAGAACCGGGGCCAATCCAAGCATGCGGGATATCGCCCCGAACAACATGAATCTCGACATGGGAACGTCGGGATTCCAGATAAGCAACTTCAAGTCGGTCAACCCGCAGCACTACAATGCGGAAATCGGTGGCGGCGATTCGCGGTATGTATTGACCAATACGAACATCGACTTCGGCGGCTATTCACAAATAAATACGTTCGACGATTCGTTGATCGATTACGCGAATATCGGCGTCAGCGCGAGTTATCCAAGCGCCTACCTGCCGGTGCGGACCACATTCCAGGAACCGGGCAACATCTACTTCAAGGATGCCTTCGAGAGCGGGCTCGATCAGTCGAAATGGATGTATCGCGGCAATCAACCGCTCATCTCGACGGAATGGATGTCGGAGGGCATATTCAACGGCAAGAAATCCCTGAAGCTCGACAGCGATTCCGCGGCCTCAGGTTCCAAGCCGGTGCTGTACCGCGACTTCGGCACCTCGCTGAACAAGATCGTCTCGATGAAATTGTTCGACCGGCAAAACGCGAAGGCCGCCGAAAACTACTCCGGAAATGGACAACCGATTTCAGCGACGGTGAAGTCGATCGCGCGAGCTGACGATGGCATCAATGTTCTCGGCCTTGGTTTGGATACGACATACAGCGTCGAGCGTTATGTCGTGCAAATTGGATCGTCGGAATTCCTAACGACCGTGCCGCGCACGTATGGATGGCACGAGCTGAAGTGGGATTACACCAGCGGCACCGACGTGAAGATGTACATCGACGGTACGCTGGTGCAGACGGTGACGACGCAGACCAGTTTCAGCCGCGTGGAGCTCGGCTCCGACGTGGGCTTGGGTGCGAGCTACTACGACCAGGTCTATATCTACGGTGGCACCGTCACGCCGCCGCCGCCGCCGCTCACCGTGCCGCCTGCGAATCTGGCCACGAGTGCGACCGTGACCGCTTCGAGCGTGTACAGCAGCTCGTATGCGGCCACCAACGTCATCGACGGTATCGTCGGCCAGCAGGGCACCGGGGAATGGGCGTCCAACAGCGAGGCGAATCCCTGGATCCAGTTGACCTGGTCAGCCAGCCATATCGTCAACAAGATCGTGCTTTACGATCGCCCCGATAGCAGCGACTGGTCGCAGGGCGGCACGTTGACCTTCAGCGACGGCAGCTCGGTCACGGTGACGGGCATCCCGAACAACGGTACGGCCAAGGTCATCACGTTCCCGGACAAGAACATCACCTGGGTGAGGTTCCAGGTCACGGGGAGCAGTGGTTGCAATGGGCTTGCCGAGTTCCAGGTATACGATTGGAATCTGGCCAAGGTGGCCAATATCTCAGCGTCCAGCCAGTACAACAGTACCTACGCCGCAACCAATGTGGCGGACGGGATCATTGGCCAATGGGGCACCGGCGAGTGGGCGTCCAGTAACGAGGCGAATCCCTGGATCCAGATGAATTGGACCAGCAGCCAGAAGATCAACAAGATCGTGCTCTACGATCGTCCGAATACCAGCGACTGGTCCCAGGGCGGCACGTTGACCTTCAGCGACGGCAGCTCCGTCCCGGTGACGGGGATACCGAACAACGGCGGTGCCTTGGAAGTCACATTCCCGGAAAAGACCGTGACTTGGGTGAATTTTCAGGTAACGGGCAGCACCGGTTGCAACGGCTTGTCCGAGATGCAGGTGCTCGACGTCGCGGAAGTGAATCTGGCACCCAGCGCGACTCCATCGACATCGAGTCAGTACAACTCGAACTACTCGGCGGCCAAGTTGACGGACGGCATCATCGGTCAGCTGGGGACGGGCGAATGGGCGAAATCCAATGCCGACACCAGTCCGTGGGCCCAGCTCGACTGGTCCGCGAGTCAGTCGATCAGCAAGGTCGTGCTCTACGATCGCAACAACAGTACCGATCAGGTGCTTGGAGGAACCCTGTCCTTCAGTGACGGCACTTCGATCACCGTTGGTGCGCTGAACAATGACGGCACCGCGAATACGTTCACGTTCGCAACGAAGAACGTGACTTGGGTTAAGTTCCAAATCACTTCCTACTCGGGTTTGCCGGGGTTGTCCGAGTTCCAGGTGTATTGAGTTCCGGCAATTGACTGAAAGTGAGGGCAGGTGATGAATCCATCACCTGCCCTCGCGATTTTGTCGTCTCCAAATGTCATCCAGGGAATCGAGGAAATTGAATTGAACGAAGTAACGGAACGCACCCCACGCGCCGGCGGGTTTGCTTTGGTGCTTATCGTGTGCCTTTATGCTCTGTGGGGGATGGCGCACAATCTCAACGATATCCTGATCGCCCAATTCAAGAAGGTTTTCGAGCTCACCGATCTGCAATCCAGTTTGGTGCAGTCGTGTTTCTATATCGCCTATTTGATAATGCCGATCCCGGTTGCGCTGCTGCTCCAGCGTTTCGGTTACAAGCGCGGCGTCATTGCCGGTTTATGCTTGTACGGTGCGGGTGCATTTCTGTTCTGGCCCGCTGCCAACAGCCTCACCTATGCCGCATTCTTGGCGGCGCTATTCGTCATAGCCAGTGGGCTGACCTTCATCGAGACCGCGGGGACCGGTATCATCGTTGTGCTGGGATCGCCGCGGATGACTGAGTGGCGGATCAACTTTGCCCAGGCCTTCAATCCCGTTGGCTCGATCCTCGGCATTCTGATCGGCAGGCAGTTCGTCCTTTCTGGTGTTGAGCTTTCCTCCACTACACGTGCCGCCATGGACAGCAGCGAATATGCCGCCTATCGCGTAAGCGAAGGGCATGCTGTGCAATGGCCGTATCTTGTTATCGGGCTTGTCGTCATGGCGGTGGCGATACTGATCGGTATCACCCGGTTCCCGGCCGCAGCCACTGAGCGCCACCGGGGCTCGCCGTTCGCCGGACTCGGTGCGCTGTTGCGATCGCGCCTGTTCGTGTTCGGCGTCATTGCGCAGTTTTTCTACGTGGGTACGCAGATCGGCGTGTGGAGCTTCCTGATCCGCTACTCCAAGCATGCCGTGCCCGGCATGTCCGAAAAACTCGCAGCGCTATACCTGACCGCATCGCTCGTCCTGTTCCTGATCGGCCGCTTTTTCAGCTTGGTATTGTTGCGGCGTTATTCCTCGGCGCAGATCGGAGTGGTGTTTGCGGCTGCAGCCGCGGCATTGACCGTCGTTGGCATTTTTGCATCCGGTTCGATAGGCATAGCCGCCGTCGTAGGAGCGAGTTTTTTCATGTCGATAATGTTCCCGGCGATTTACGCGATCGGCCTGCATGGCAACGAGGCTCACTCCAAGCCTGCTTCGGCATTGATGATCATGTCGATCACGGGAGGCGCTGTACTGACTGCTGCCATGGGTGCCATTTCGGATCAAGCAACCATTTCGGTTGCCTACGCGGTGCCATTGACGGGATTCCTTGTCGTCTTGGCGTATTGCAGCTTTGCGGTATTGAGTGGCCGGACCGGTGGTACTCAGGCCGTAGCGCATTGAGTGTGTCGAGAAGAATTCATGCCAATCACAATCACACAAGTCGAAATATTGATGGTCGATCTGGTGCCGGCGGTCAAACGCACCGACGCCATCCAGTCCTTCGTGAGCCAGCAGACGCCGATCGTGCGGATACGCGACAGCGACGGAGCAGTGGGCACCGGCTACTGCTACACCATTGGCACGGGCGGGCATTCCATCATCGAACTGTTGCGGCGTACGCTGGCGCCTGCGTTGATCGGTCGTGACCCAGAAAGAATCGAAGCGATATGGCGTGACCTGCTTTATCTGACCCACGCTACCAGCGTCGGTGCGATCACCTCGCTCGCGCTGGCCGCGATCGACACCGCTCTATGGGATCTGCGTTCGCGCCGCACCGGTATTCCGCTGCACAAACTGGCAGGCGGTGCGCAGGAGCGCGTTCCGGTCTATACCACCGAAGGCGGCTGGTTGCATTTGCCGATCGAGGCGATCATCGATGACACCCTCGCCGCGCGCGAACGCGGTTTCAAGGGGGCGAAGATCAAGATCGGCCGCTCGATCGCCGAGGACGTCTCGCGTATCGGCGCTTTGCGCGAAGCAGTGGGCGACGATTTCGAAATCTTCACCGACGCCAACCAGTCGTTGCGTCTCGACGATGCTCTGCGCCGCGTCGCTGCGTATGCCCCGTTCGGCTTGGGCTGGTTGGAAGAACCGCTTCCGGCAGACGACCTCGGTGGCCACATCTTTCTGGCCCGTAGCAGCAGCACGCCGATTGCCGTTGGGGAAAGCCTCTACTCGCTCAAGCAGTTCAACGCCTATTGCGCTGCGAACGCGTGTAATGTCGTGCAAGTCGATGTCGCGCGAGTCGGCGGAATAACCCCTTGGTTGAAGGTGGCGCATATGGCAGAAGCCTTCAACATGTCGGTCTGCCCACATTTTCTGATGGAAATACACGCGCCGCTTTGTGCAGCGGTGCCGAACGCAAAGTGGGTGGAGTACATCCCGCAGCTAAGCCCGATCACAGCCAGTGGCTTGCGCATCGTAGATGGCCACGCGATTCCATCCGACCAGCCAGGCCTTGGCATCGATTGGGACTGGGATGCAATCGCGCACATGACGATCGAAGGCACGGCGCAATCCTTTCAGTCCGGCTCACGATGATGCTCAACCTCCGTGCTTCCTTCTGCGCGATTGTGCTGGCGAGCGGTCTCTTTGGCGAAGCCTCCGCCGCACCGTCTCCGCAAAGCGTTCTGCGCCTCGCCGCACCGATTGATTCCTGGGACGAGGCGATCCCCTTGGGCAACGGGCTGACCGGTGGCCTCCTTTGGGGCTCCGGCTCCACGCTGCGCCTGTCGCTAGATCGAGGCGATTTGTGGGACGAACGGCCGGCAAAGGCCTACGACCCGAAGCAGTTCAACTACGCGACGATCCTCAAGCTGAAAGCGGAGGGTAACTACGCCGAGATCAATAGGATTCTCGATGCGCCCTGGCTTGAGCCGTTCCCGACCAAACTCCCGGTCGGCCGCATCGAGTTCGACCTTGATCCGGCGATCAAGCTCTCTGCGTTCTCGCTCAATCTTGCCGCTGCCGAGGCCCGCGCCGACTCCGCTACCGGCGTTGCCGCGACGGCGTTCTTTCACGCCAACCGCCCGGTCGCGATGCTCCGGTTTCCCGAGGGTGTTAAAGACATTCGGCTCATGTCCACCGGCGATGTCTCGCGCGCGAGTGCCGGTGTCGCAGAGGAATCCTCTTCGGGTGGCGGCACCGCCAGGCTCGGCTACCCGGAAGCGCTCAAGGGTAGGGACGCAGACGCGCGCTGGTATGTCCAGCAAGCCGCGGACAAACTCAAATACTGCGTGTACGTGCAGAGGAAGGAGACGTCCGATGGGGCAGTCTTTGCGGTGGCCATCACCAGCACGCAAGATGGTGCCGACCCGCTCGCCATCGCGCGGCAGCGCGCCAGGATGGCACTCGCTGAAGGCTATGACAACGGACTCAAATCGCACCAACGCAGCTGGCAGAATTTCTGGTCGCAGTCGCGCGTAACCATCCCCGACGCCGATATCCAGCGTCAATACGACATCGCGCAATACTTCTACGGCGCAGCATCGCGGCGCGGCGCGCCGCCGATGCCGCTGCAGGGCGTATGGACCGCAGACAACGGCCAGCTCCCGCCATGGAAGGGCGATTACCACAACGATCTGAATACGCAGATGACCTACATCGCGTACCAGACCGCGGGGCATTTCGATGAGGGCGCCGCCTATCTTGATTTCCTCTGGAAGCTGCGACCGAAATTCCGCAAGTTCGCGCACGATTTTTTCGGCACCGGCGGCGCAAACCCTCCCGGGGTCATGACCCTCGCAGGCAACCCGCTCGGCGGCTGGGGCCAGTACTCGACGTCGCCGACAATGGGCGCCTGGAGCGCGCATCTGTTTTACCTGCATTGGCGCTACACCGGCGATGCCAGGTTCCTCGTCGAACGCGCCTATCCATGGTGCAAAGAAGTCGGCATCTCCGTCAGGCAACTGCTCAAGCCCGATGCGTCCGGCCGGCTCGTGCTGCCGCTCTCGACCTCACCGGAAATTTTCGACGACAGCCCCAAGTCCTGGCTCACGCCGAACAGCAACTTCGACCTGATGAGCCTGCGCATGCTTTTCCTCGCCTTGCGCGAGATGGCTGCAGCACAGAACCTCACGGCGGAGGCCGCCGACTGGGCGTCGCTCGCCGACAAACTCGGTGACTACCACGCAGCAGATGACGGGCGTCTGCTGCTCGACCCGGTGACTGCATTGCCGTCGTCGCACCGGCATCTGTCGAATCTGATCGGACTGTATCCGTTCAACCTGATCACGGTCGAAGGCTCGGATGAGGATCGTCGCCGCATCAAGGCTTCGCTGGCCGAGTGGGAAAAACTCGGCACGCGTGCATGGGTCGGATACTCCTTCGTCTGGATGTCCTGCCTGCGCGCGCGCATCGGCGATGCGCAAGGCGCATTGAAGTACCTGAAAATTTTTGCCGAGGCGTTTGTCTCGCGCAATGGTTTCCATCTCAACGGCGACCAGACCCAAAAAGGCTATTCCGACGCCCACTACCGTCCGTTCACGCTCGAGGGAAACTTCCTCGCCGCGCAGGCCGTGCATGAGATGCTCCTGCAAAGCTGGAGTCCGACGCCCGGCGTGCGCGACACGAGCGTGATCCGCATCTTCCCCGCCACTCCGTCCGAATGGGCCGACGCGTCCTTCGAGGATCTGCGCGCGGAGGGCGGCGTCTCGGTCTCCGCGGTGCGTGCGGGTGGCAAGACGGTATCCTTTCGCGTGACCGCGCATCACGACGGCATCGTCCGCATCCGCGACAATTTCAACGGACGTGCGCCGCTGTGGTCCATGGACGGTGTGCGCAAGGTCGGCGCCAACTATGAATTTGACGCCAAAGCCGGGCAAACGCTCGCGGCGTCGTTCGAAAAATAACACCCACGAATCGAATTACTTGGTCGCGTGTGCAGCGCAGCGAAGGTGCCGTGCAGGTCAGGCTCGCGAGCCGGGCTTTTACTTGTGCACGCGCACCAGCAACACGTCGTGGGTCTGAAGCGTGAGCGGTCGACGAGCATCGAGTGTCACTGTCTTGCCGGTCCACAGATCCTTGCCGGTCTGCGGGCCCTGCAATCCGAACGCGGCCGGGTCGAGATAGAGCGGCCGTTCGGCGGTGCGCTCCTCGCCCAGATTGAAGACCGCCACCGCCAGGTCGCCGTTTGCCAGGTGCCTGGTCCATACCTCGATCGCGCCGTCGACATGGACGCGCTGACCCTGCTGTCCCAGTGGGTCCTGGTCAATGGCGATGACGTCGCGGTTGGTGAGCACGGTGCGCACGTCGGCCGTCATGTGGGCGATGTCGTTGCCTGCCAGCAGCGGTGCGGCCATGATCGCCCATAGGCTGAAATGCGCGCGGTTCTCCGGCGCGGAAAGAGCGATCTTGTCGATGGTGACGCCGACCTCGAGGATGTCCGGATCGTTCCAATGGCCCGGTCCGGCGTAGCGGGCGAGTCCCGCCTGCACACTCGCGTTATAGTAGATGTCGTTCCAGTACAGACCGCGCAGACCCACATCCGGCCCGGTACGCCAGAGATTGCCGCCGACGGCCTCCGATGCGCCCCATTCCCACACTGCGCCCATGCCGTATTGGCATAGCGAGTAAACCATCGGTCGACCGCTGGCGTCGATCGCGCGCCGCATCTTCGCGTAGGCATCGATCATCAGGCGTGTCTGCGCCGCAGCGTCGTTGGGATGGCGCTTCTTCATCGAGTCGTCGATGAAGCTGCACAGGTCGTACTTGACGAGGTCGACGCCCCAAGTGGCATAGGTCTTGGCATCCTGCTCCTCGTGCCCGAGTGAACCAGGGTAGCCGGCGCAGGTCTTGCCGCCCGGCGAGGTATAGATGCCCAGCTTCAGTCCCTTGGCGTGGACGTAGTCGGCTAGTGCCTTCATGTCGTGAAAGCGCTCGTTCGGTTGCAGCACGCCGTTAGAGTCGCGCTTGCCCTGCCAGCCGTCATCCATATTCAGATAAACATAGCCAGCGTCGCGCATGCCGCTTGCGACCATCGTGTCGGCGGCGTCGCGGATGTTCTGCTCGGTCACCTTGGCGCCAAACTGGTACCAGCCGTTCCAGCCCATCGGCGGCGTCGCCGCCAGCGTCGAGGGTGCGGCGGCGTGTGCACAGGCGGCAAGCAGCACCGATGTCGCAACAAACATGTAAAGGCAGTGAATTCTGTCTTTTGCCGTCATGCGAGTTTCCTTCACCTAATATCTTCTGCACAGCTGGCTGAAAGCTCGCCATCGGTTTATCCGGGGCGCGTTGATTCCGGAGCACATTGCGTCAGTGTCAATTTGACAGATCATCCGAATGCATACAATATCAGATACACATTCTGATCTTTTAATTTATATTATATGACAATTTCACGACGCGAAATGATTGGCGGGGCGGCAGGAGCGCTGGGCGGCTTGGCGTTGAGCAGTGCTGCACGCGCGACGGACGCGGCGAAAGATGCGCCCGTGGCGCAGTTTCCGGCGCAGGTAGCCACGGATAGAGGCCCGAGCACCGACAGGAGAACGGTCGGCGCCTACGACATGCGCGAGGATCTCAAGCCTCGACGCCTGACGATGGCGATGTGGGACACGATCCATCTGTTGCGTCACGGGCCCGGCGGCGCCTTGGCGGATTACGATCGCGTGCTCGACGAGACCGTCGAGCGCGGCTACAACACGGTGCGCCTCGATGCCATGCCGCAGTGGATCGACCTGCGCAAGCCGCAGCGGGTGCTGGATTTTGCCGATCCGAAATTGCCCTACATGCCGTGGGGATGGAATACGGCGGTGAAGGGTCCGGTGGGGCAATGGGAGATCGATTTCATCGAGAAATTGCATCGTCGCCCGTCGCTCCACTATACGCTGAGCGCCTGGTGGTTCATGCCGGATGGCCCGACCTTCCATGGCGTGCCGCCGGTGTTGCGCCGACCCGCGAACATGATGGAAGGCGCCGAGATGTGGGCGCCGCAGCTGGCGGAATGGAAGCGACGTTTCGGATTCGATCGTCTCATCTATGTCGACATCGCCAACGAGACGCCGCACTTCTTTCCGGATCTGCTTGAGCGGATGAAGAAGGCGACCGGCGCGGGATACGAAGATCTGCCGAAGTTTTCGCCTGCGCAAATCGCCTTCCTCGCCGAAGAAATCAACAAGCCGCTGGCGTTTCTCCGGCGCGAATTTCCCGAGCTGAGATTTACCACGTCGATTCACGACGACCTGCGCTGGCTCGACGTGCCGCTCGAGCTGGATTGCGTGGACGCGCACTTCTTTGCCGACGCCGATCCGCGCTGGACCGAACGCACGCGTTTCAACGATCTGATCAAGGACGGATTGTTCAAGACCGACAAATGGTTCGCCGAGCTCTCGGATCGCGCGGTGAAGACCGCGGCGGCGATCGCGCCGATGCTGCACGCAAGGCAGCGCTTCAAGATGGAAGAATTCGCCAATTGGTCTACTCGCCGCGGCGCGCCAATTACCTGCACGGAAGGCTGGGCGTCGTGGTACTACACCGACCATCCGAAACTGGATTGGGGCTGGCTGCTGGAATGGGCCAAGTGGTCGTGCGACGACGCGATCGCCTGCGGCTTCTGGGGCTGGACCACGCACAACTATGCGCAGCCGCAGTTCGAGAACTGGAAGGACGTGAAGTGGCATCGGACACTGAACGAACGGTTCTTGGGCAGCTGAAGGCCAAGCCATGAAACTCGGCTTTGGCCTCTACCGACACATGCTTGACGAGGCGCACTACGACTTTGCGCGTCAGTGCGGCGCTACGCACCTCGTCGTTCACCTCGTCGACTACTTCAACCAGAGCGAGCAAAAGACGCGCGACCAGCCCATCGGCGGGCTCAACGGCTGGGGCGTCGCTGGCGACCCGGACAAGATCTGGGCAGTTGCCGACCTCAAGCGGCTGAAGGCACAGATCGAGGCCAAGGGCCTCACCTGGTACGCGATCGAGAACTTCGATCCCGCGCACTGGCACGACATCCTGCTCGATGGGCCCAAGCGCGCGAAGCAGATCGAGCAGGTGAAGCAGATGATCCGCAATGTCGGCGAAGCCGGCATCGCGGTGATCGGCTACAACTTCTCGCTCGCCGGCGTGGCCGGCCGCGTGACCGGACGCGCGCGCGGCGGCGCCGAATGCGTGATCATGGATGGCATCGAGGAGGGCAGCACCGCGCCGATCCGCCAAGGCATGGTGTGGAACATGTGGCACGACCAGCCCGGCGAGGGATTCCTGCCGGAAATCTCCAGCGAAGAACTCTGGCGCCGTCTTGAGCGCTTCCTCGAGGAAGTCGTGCCCGTCGCCGAGCAGGCCGGCGTGCGCCTCGCCGCGCACCCGGACGATCCGCCGCTCGAACGCGTGCGCGGCCAGCCGCGTCTCGTCAACCAGCCGTATCTCTACGACCGCCTGCTGGCCGCCAAGCCGAGCTATCACAACAGCATCGAGATGTGCCTCGGCACCATCCAGGAGATGACCGAGGGCGATGCGTATGAGGCTGCCAAGAAGTATTCGCGATTCGGCGACAAGGGCCTGAACATGGCGCCCTATATCCATCTGCGCAATGTCGTCGGCAAGGTTCCGCATTACCGCGAGACCTTCATCGACGAAGGCGACATCGACGTGCTGCGCGTGATGCGCGTCCTCAAGGAAAACAATTACGACGGTGTCATCATCCCGGACCATGCGCCGCAGATGGCTTGCGAAGCGCCCTGGTACGCGGGCATGGCTTTCGCCATGGGCTACCTCAGAGCCGCAATGCAGGCGGCATGAAGTATCGCGTATGACTCGTCTCTTTATCGGCTCCGTCAACGCGCCCAACCCATGGTTCCGCGCAGAGGGCGAGGGTGTCACCGTCTGCGAACTCGATGAGGCGACAGGCACGCTCGCGCGCGTCCGCGCGCATGCTCACGTCGAAAATGCGATGTGGATGATGCGGGCCGGCGACACGTTCCTTGTCGCCAGCGAGCGCCACACCGGCGGCGGTGAAATCGGCGTGTTCGATGCCGCGTTCCAGCGCATCGGCGATCCGCGCCAAACACCCGGCAGCGCGATCTGCCATCTGGCCCTGTCGCCCGGCGGCGAGACACTTTATGCCGTGAGCTACCTTGGCGGTGTCACCGCCCACGTTCTCGGCGCAGACGGTTCCATTGGGGCGGCGCACCGCGAGATCACCTATGCCGGTTCCGGCCCCAATCGCGAACGGCAGGAGGCCTCGCATCCGCACCAAGCGATCGTGGCGCCGGACGGCGGACATCTGTTTGTCTGCGATCTCGGTTGCGACAAGGTTTGGGTGCATTCTCTCGACGGCGGCACGCTCGGTCCCGCCGCTGCGATCGACGCGCCCGCCGGTTCCGGCCCGCGCCACCTCGTGTTCCATCCGACGCTGCCGCGCTTCTACCTGCTCAGCGAATTGGACGCTATCGTGCGTGTGTACGAGGGTCAAGGCGCCGATTGGAAACTCGTTGCTTCGCACACCGCCCTTCCGCCGAATTTTTCCGGCACGCCCGGCGGTGCGGCGATCCGCCTGCATCCTTCGAGCAGGACCCTCGCCGTCTCCGTGCGCGGCAGCGACACCCTCGCCGTGTTCGCCATCGACGCGCGCGGCGGCCTCGCCCCGGCTGCGAATTTTTCCAGCGGCGGAAAAACCCCGCGCGACTTCGACTTCACGCCCTCCGGGCGATGGCTCGTCGCGCTCAACCAGGACTCCGACAGCGCGGTCGCTTTTGGGTTCGACGCGGACACGGGTTTGCCTACGGGGCATGTCGGCTCGCCTTTCGCCATCGGTTGTCCGGTATGCATCATCTTCTGAAACAAAACTTCCGACACATGCGCATGAGCAAGAAAACCGAAAAGCCCTTCGTCATTCCGCAGCCCTCAGCGAAGGAGCGCGAGCTGTTCGCCCTGGTCAAAAACGAACTCTACACGCCCGTCGTCGGCGATGTGCTCGACGCGCTCGGCTACCACCACCAGTTTCTGCCGCAGCCGATCCAGCCGGCGCTGACCGAGATGAAGCTGGTCGGTCGCGCGATGCCGGTCGTGATGATCGATGTGCACGGTCCGCAGAAGAAACCGTTCGGCTTGCTCACCGAGGCGCTCGACCAGCTCGAGCCCGGCGAGATCTACCTGTGCTCCGGCGGCGACATGCGCTGTGCGTACTGGGGCGAACTGCTCACCGCCACCGCGCGTACGCGCGGCGCCGCCGGCGCGGTCATCAACGGCTTCCACCGCGACACGCCCAAGATGCTCGAACAGAACTGGCCGGTCTTCAGCCGCGGCCGCTTCGCGCAGGATTCCTCGGTGCGCACGCAGGTGACCGATTTTCGTTGTGCCATCGAGATCGGCGGCGTCTGGATCGAACCTGGTGACCTCGTGTTCGGTGACCTCGACGGTGTCGTCGTCGTGCCGAAAAAGGTCCAGGGCGAAGTCATCGAAAAGTCGCTCGAAAAGGCGCGCAAGGAGAATGTCGTGCGCAAGGCTATCGAAGCCGGCATGAGCTCCACCGCGGCGCTCAAGAAGTACAAGGTGCTTTAAGTAACAACTTCCCTCTTTCTCATGCAATGGCATCGAATCCACGAAGCAGCTGTCCTCCAACGCACCGCTTTGGCCTTTGCGTGAGTTTTTTCTTCAGTCCACTGTGTCCATCCCCATGTCCATCGATCTTTCCGACAAAACCATCCTGCTGACGGGCGGTCTCGGCGCCATCGCCGAGTTCATCCTGAAGGCCCTCGACAAGGCCGGTGCGACGCTGGTCATTACCGACCGCATAGCGGAGGCCGAGGCGCGAAAGATGTTGGCGCAATGGGGCGTGCGCGCAGATTACATCGAGCTTGATGTCACCGACCCGGTCGCCGTGACGCGGGTGACGGATGCGGCGTTCGCCAAACACCCCGGCATCAATGTCGCCTTGGGGCATGCGGGCGGCACTGGCGTGTTTCCGTTCGAGACCTGCACGCAGGAGAATTTCGACGCCATCGTGAAGTTCAATTTCACCGCGCAGACCTACCTCGCGCGCGCCGTGCTCGCGCAGTGGCGCGAGCGCGAATGCGCCGGACACCTGATCTTCACTTCCTCGTTCGTCTCCCAGATCCCGATGGAAGGTATTAGTGCCTATGTCGCATCAAAGGCTGCGCTCGAGATGTTCGCTAGAAACCTCGCGCTCGAATACGCGAAGCACCAGATCCGCGTGAACTGCGTGAGCCCCGGCAATGTTGCGGCGGGCAGTTCCAAGCTCATCTATGACAACGACCCTGTATACCGAGCCTGGGTGGACCGCGTCTCGCCGCTCGGCAAACGCAACTCACCCGAGTCGATCGCCAACGCGTTCCTCTATCTCTGTTCGCATCTCGCCGACGAGGTGGACGGATTTACGCTGCGCGTGGACGCCGGCGCCGGCCTGCCGAAGCTTGGGTGAGCCGAACGGCCGTTAGACTGTTCCACGGACAAAGCCGCATTCTGATTTGAAATCTTGTTGGTGAATGAATATCCCTGTGAGAAAAAATTCGGCAAAGCAAACGGATCGCGAACGAGATCTTGGTGTTGAATTCAAGAAGCATCCCGTGGTGGCCGCCCTGGTGCTTGCGCTACTGCTGGCAACGAAATCCGTTTACGCACAATCGGAGGCCATCCCCTCTTTGGCAGATTTGGGAGGCCAATGGCAGAGCGCGCCGAGTCTTCGTTCTCTGCCGGCGTTGAACAACACGCGTGGTGCGGCACAGGTGGCCTCCGACCTCGTGTCGATCGAGAATGTCAGTTTCCCGCCGATCACGATGGCCGGCGAAACCGGTGGCATGTCCATCAACGGCCGTCGACCCGCGCTTGAAGAAACCCGCTGGTTTCCTTATCAGGTTTTGCGCAGAGGGACAGCCGAAGGCATTGCTGTCGAAAGCTCTACGCGCATGCCTTACTCCGAAAATGGGTTTCTGTTTCACCTGGTTTTCTCGAATCAAGGACCCTCGGTTCAGACCTTCGAACTGAAAATCAATTTGTCGGCAAGCACATCGCTGCATCGCAACTGGGGTTGGGAAGTCCCACGCGACGGCAATCGATTTGCGGCGGCGGTGTCCGATGGCGGCCGCGGCCTGATGCTGCGTGATGCAAACGGTGGGCTGGCGAACTATTTCGGCTTTGCGCGCAAGCCGGACAAGCTTTTCGCTCTAGACGGCTCCGGGACGGCGATTTGGCGGATTACGCTGAAGCCGCGGTCCTCGATGAGCATCGATTACGCGCTCGCTCTGGGTGCGAAGGAGGCTGATGTTCGCGCTCTCGCAGGGAAGTGGGCTCGCAGCTTTTCATCGGCTTTTGAGCAGGTCGAGCACGACTGGCAAGAGCGGTTTGAGGCCATGTTCACGCCGAACAACCGCTATTTCTCGGGTCATCTGCCGCGCCTGGTCACCCGTGACGAAAAGCTGCGCCGGGTTTATTACGTGAGCGTGGCTTCGCTTTTGGCCACCTATCGCACGAGCTTTCCGCTTGCTCCGCGCGTCTACGTCAGCAACGCTCCCCATTACAACAACATCATGGTGTACTTCTGGGATACGCGCGAATGGGCAACGGTGCTAGCGTTGCTCGATCCCGCCATGCTCAAGGAATATCTGCGTCAGTGGCTGACCAAGGATATTCATCTCGGTTACGCCGAAGAATTCCTCACCGGTTCTCTGCAAGGCCCTTGGTATAGCGCGAACGATTTCTCGGTCTTTCTGCAGATCGATACCTATCTGAACGTAACCGGGGACCATGCCTTCCTCGCGGAGAAGATAAACGGCAAAACCGTCCTCGAGCACATGGACGCACTCGCGACTTATTGGAAAACCCTGGTCAGGCCCGGACGCACACTCGCGGACTATGGCGAAGCTCCGAATCTGCTCGAGTGCGTTCCGACCTATATCCACGAGGTGCCCTCGTTCAACGCGGCGAACGTCTGGATGATGCGGCGCCTTGCTGCCATCTATGCCGCCGAAGGAAATTCCGGGCGCGCCGAGGAGCTGCGCAGCGAGGCCAAGACTTTGCTCGCTGCAGTGTTGAATCTCTACGAACCCGGACAAGGCGTCTTTGATTCCCTGCATCGCGATGGCACGCGAGTACAGATGCGCCATGTCTTTGATTACACAACCGTCGGATTGACCATCACTAGCGATCTTTCCGAACAAACACGCCGCGAAATGACCGGCTTTGTCGAGCGGGAACTCTTGACCGACCATTGGATGCGCGCGCAATCGTTGACGGATCCGGCGACTGCCAATTCCGATCGCCCCGATCATGGTCCGATGGGCGCCTTCTCCGCGTGGCCTGCCGAAACGATCGCCGTGATGAGCGAGTTCGGACAGTACGGCAAGGCGCTCGACTTTCTGCATCGATGCGCGGAGGTGACTTCGGAAGGGCCGTTTTCTCAATCCCGCGAGTTGCTCGGCAAGACCTCGGATGCGCCGACAAGGATCGCCAGCCGAGGAGATCAGGATTACTACGTCAGCTCGGGCGCCTCGTTTGCGGAAACGATCATTCGCGAGTTCTTTGGATACCAGCCCGACTGGGTGACACATACAACAGTGGCAAACCGCGAGCCACGGGGATTCGAGGGGCAACTGCTTAACGTCTCTCAAGTGGGACGCAAGCTGACTATCAATAGCACTCCTCGGGGCCTCAACGTGGAAGAGCGCTAGTTCTATGGCGAGCGATCGATGTCGACCGGACCCAATTCGCCCTCTACGCGCTTTTTTGGCTATCATTGTGGTAACGCTAACATTAATTGGCTCGACGCGAGCCACGGAAATTGGCCGCACCGTTTTTACCGTCGTCGATGAGTAGGTATTCGTCGATTTGCAAACACCGTTGCCACTGAGAGAAGCACATGCACGAGCCATCACGCAGACAATTTCTCATCCGTTCGGCCGCGCTCGGGGCGGCATTCGCCACTGCGGGGATGTCACGTCAGCTGATGGCCAATCCACTGGGCAAGCCGATCGGCATTCAACTTTGGACGGTCAACGATGCCCTTCAGCGCGATCCTGCGGCTACGTTGAACAAGCTCGCCAAGATCGGCTTCAAGGAGGTGGAGCCCGCAGTCTTTGCTGGCCTTGCACCGCAGCAGTTCCGCCGCCTGCTCGACGATGCAGGACTGCGCTGCCCAAGCACCCACGTGCAGTTCGACTTGGACCATCTCGACAAGGCGTTCGAGGATGCACACGTGCTGGGTGCCAGCTATGTCGTCGCGGGTTCGCTGATGGGGCTGGTCGTCGATGCGACAAAGACCAAACTCGAATGGCAACTGGGGATGAGCTCGGACGAGGCGAAGCGCACGGCGGAGGTCGCCAACCGCATCGGCGAAGCGGCCAAGCGCGCGAGCCTGCAGTTCGCGCTGCACAACCACGACCGCGAATTCGTTGATCTGGGCAACGGCGAGGCCGGCTATGACATCGTCTTCCGCGAAACCGATGCGGCGCTCGTGCAATTCGAAATCGATTGCGGCTGGATGATGTTCGCCGGGCGCAACCCGGTCGACTATTTCAAGAAGTATCCAGGCCGCATTCCGCTCATCCACGTCAAGGACTTCCAGCCGAAGCAGAACAAGGATGCCAAGCCGATGGCCGAGAAGATGCGCGGCGCAGAACTGGGCCGCGGTGTGGTTGACTACAAGCCGATCTTCGCTGCGGCGAAGCAAGCCGGGGTCAAGCACTATTTCAGCGAACAGGAAGGACCGTTCTCGCGCATGAGTTCGCTCGAAGCCGCGCGGGTCAATTACGACTATCTGCATTCGCTCAACTAGGGGATCCGAGATGGATAAGAACACCTATGACGCGATCGTCGTCGGAACGGGCATAACCGGGGGCTGGGCGGCAAAAGAATTGACGGAGAAGGGGCTGAAAACCCTGGTTCTCGATCGCGGACGCATGGTGCGCCATGGCGAGTATCCGACCACTACGGCAGATCCTTGGCAGTTGCCTCACGGCAACCGCTCGACGACGCAGGATCTCGAACGCCAGCCCAAGCAGGCGCGCACCTACGCGATCTCGCAGGAATCCAAACACTGGTTCGTCGACGATATCGACAATCCGTACGAAGAGGATTATCGCTTCGACTGGATCCGCGGCTACCACGTCGGGGGCCGTTCCATCATGTGGGGCCGGCAGAGCTATCGCTGGAGCGAGATGGATTTCGAGGGCAACGCGAAAGACGGCGTTGCCGTGGATTGGCCCATCCGCTACGCCGACATCGCGCCGTGGTATGACCATGTCGAGACCTTCATCGGGGTCAGCGGTCAAAACGAGGGGCTGGCGCAATTGCCCGATGGCAAGTTCCTGCCGCCGATGGAGCTCAACTGCGTCGAGCGCGAGTTCCAAGGCAAGCTCAAGGACAGGTTCGGCCGCGCGATGACGATCGGACGCGTGGCGCACATGACCGCTCCGCTCACTCACGACCAAAGCCCGCAGCGCAGCACCTGCCGTTACCGCAACCAGTGCATCCGCGGCTGTCCGTTCGGCGCCTACTTCAGCAGCAATTCGAGCACGCTGCCGTCGGCGCAGAAGACCGGCAACATGACCCTCGTGCCGAACGCGATCGTTTACGAGCTGATCTACGACGAAAAGAAGGGCAGGGCGACTGGCGTGCGCGTGCTCGATGCGGAAACCGGCGCGCAGACCGATTACTTCGCGAAAGTGATTTTCCTGTGCGCATCGACGTTCGGCTCGACCCAGATCATGTTGAACTCGCTCTCGAGCCGGTTCCCGAACGGCTTCGGCAACGACAGCGGCGAGCTCGGCCGCAACATCATGGACCATTATCTCGGCTCCGGTGCGAGCGCCATGGTCGAGGGCTTCGACGATCGCTACTATTTTGGGCGCCGTCCCAACGGGTTCTACATCCCGCGTTTTCGCAACGTCGGCAAAGACAAGCGCGACTACCTGCGCGGCTTCGGCTATCAGGGCGGCGCTTCGCGCGCGGGTTGGGACGAACTGCAGAACGCCTCGCAACTCGGCGAGGAATTGAAGAAGAAGGCACAGGCGCCGGGCCCTTGGGCGATCGGCATGACCGGCTTCGGCGAAATCCTTCCGCACCACGACAATCGGGTCACGCTCGACCGCACCAAGAAGGACAAGTTCGGCCTGCCGATACTTCGGTTCGACGCGCGCCTGCGTGACAACGAACTGCGCATGCGCAAGGACATCGTCAACGATGCCGCCGAGATGCTCGAAGCGGCGGGATACCGCGATGTGCGCATCTTCGACCATGACTACGGCATTGGCCAAGGCATCCACGAGATGGGCACGGCGCGCATGGGGCGCGACCCGAAGACGTCGGTGCTCAACGCCTGGAACCAGGTGCATGCGTGCAAGAACGTCTACGTCACCGACGGCTCGTGCATGACCTCATCCGCCTGCCAGAACCCTTCGTTGACCTACATGGCGCTGACCGCGCGTGCGGCCAACCACGCTGTCGAAGAACTCAAGCGCAACAATATCTGAGGACGAACCATGAATCGTCGCGAAGCAATACAGCGAGTGGCATGGCTGATGGGCGGTGCGATTTCCGCGCCGGCCATGTTCGGCGCGCTCAGGGGTTATGCAGAGGAACCGAGTGCGGATTGGAAGCCATCCGTGCTCGGCAAAGACGAACTAGCTTTGGTTTCCCGCGTCGCCGACATCATGATTCCGCGCACCGACACGCCGGGGGCGCTCGACGTCGGCGTCCCCGCCTTCATCGATACGATGCTGGAAGACGTCTATTCGAAGGAGGCTCAGGAGTTCTACTGGAACGGGCTACGCGACTTCGATGCCGCGGCGAGGAAGGCGCATGGCAACTCGTTCCTCAAGCTGGATGCCCGGCAGCAGAAGGCGCTGGTGCAGAAGTTTCAGGATGCAGCGATCGCCGATGAACGCGCAGCAAGCGCCGAGCAGCAGAAGAAGCTCGTGCAGGAAGTTCGTAGCGCCGCGATGCTTGCGCAGCGCACCAAGCCGACAGTGTGGGCGCATCCGCGTCCTTTCATCCTGACGACGAAAGAGCTGACCTTGCTCGGCTTCTTCACTTCGCGTATCGGCGCAACGCAAGTGCTGCAGTACGTGGCAATCCCGGGTGCCTATCACGGCTGCCTGCCAGTGAATCAGGCGGGCAACGGCAAGCGATGGGCAACTAATTAATCCTGCGCCTTGAACGAATTGCCAGGCACTATCCGTCGAGCAACATTTTGACGTGCGCCAATGAGGCAGGCTGTGCTGCGAGCGCGGCGCGGCAGTCTTGTCGCAGTTGTTCGCGTTGCAATCCATCCAGGTATTCGAGCGGTGATTTGCCATCGACGCGTGCGAGAGCCAATGCGGGCAGCAGCGTTGCCGCGCGGGCTTCGAGATCGTCGCGCGATTCCCAATCGACTTGTCGCAGATAACGCTCCGCCAGCCGGTCGAAGCTCGCTCCCAACGTCTCCTTGGCTCCGCGGACCACGCGACGTTTGATCAAAAGGTGATTGAGGCAGAAGGCCAGATCGAACGCCGGGTCGCCGAACCATGCGCATTCCGCGTCGAGAAGCACGGGACCGTCTGGCCCGAGCAGAATGTTTTTCGGACTGACGTCGCCATGGACCAATGCCAAACGAGTTGTGGCGGTTCGTTTGGCCAGAGCGGTCAACACATCCGTGAAATCGACGTGCTTCTTTGCGATCGTCAGCAGGTAAGGATCAATCCTCAGCTGATGAAACAGATCATCAGTCGCGAATCGGTCAGCCAATGTCGCGTCGCGTGCCGACGCTGCATGAATGCCGCCGAGCAGCTCGCCTACGGCGGCTGCGGCTGCGACATCGACTCGCCCGGCCAGCAATTCGCTCTTCCAGAGCGGGTAACATTCCGGCGGCAACCAGGCCATCGCGAAGAGGCCGCGCGTTGGATCGTGAGCGATGGGCCGAGGGACATGACCCGGTGCGATCGCATCGACCACTTGCAAGTAGTCCCATTCGTACGCATTGCGGCCGACGGGGACGCGCCATTCCGACTCCACTTTGAGCTGGGGCAAGGCGCGCTTGACGCAGAATGCCTTTTCCTTCGTCTCGACACGCCAGATATCCGAGGACACGCCGCCGGTGAGCGGCGTCCATCGCGTTTCGCCGGCATTTCGAACCAGGCCGGTCTCGACGACGAATGCCTCCAACTCGCGGTCGGGCGCGTTCACAGCGGCGCGATCATCGAAGCGCCCGACCAGGCGAGACCTTCCTCTTCGAGTCGAAGGAGTTGGTTGTATTTCGCCAGGCGCTCGGAGCTGCGCACCGAACCGATCTTGATCTGACCGCCGGCCACACCGACGGCAAAGTCGGCGAGGAAGGCGTCTTCCGTTTCGCCCGAGCGGGCGGAAATGACCGTGGCATATCTTGCGCGCCGAGCCGTGTCGATCGCGGCGAGCGCGCCAGAGAACAGGCCGTTTTGATTGACCTTGATGAGGGCGGCGTTGGCGATCCCTCCCTCGACCGCGCGGCTGATCCGTGACGGCTGCGTTGCGAACAGGTCGTCGCCGACCAACTGCCTCGAGTCGAGCGCCTGAGTCATGGCGGGCCAGTGGTCCCAGTCATCCTCGCCCAATCCGTCTTCGATCGACACGATCGGATAGGCCTGCACCCACTGACGTTGAAGCTCGATCATCTCCTTGGCGTTGTAGCTCCGTCCCAAGCGTTCAAATCGATATTGCCCCGAGTTGTCCTGCAGCGACGATGCGGCGACATCGAGCGCAATCGCGACTTGCTCGCCAGCGGCAAGCCCGGCGCGCTCGAACGCAGCGACCATCAGATCGAGCGCCTGTTCCGATCTTTCGAAGCCCGGTGAAAGCCCGCCCTCATCAGCGAGCAGCGTGGTGAGGCCTTGTTCGGCGCACAGTTCGGCAGCTGCGCTTCTTACACGACAGATCCAGGCCAGCGCTTCGGAGTAGGAGCGAGCACCCACCGGAATCATCAGGAAATCCTGTACATCCATGCCTCGTCCGGCGTGCAGACCGCCGGACAAGATGTTGACCATCGGCAGCGGCAGGGTCGGCGTCGTGCCGGCCAATTCGGCGATCCTGCGGTAAACGGGTAGCCCTGAAACCTTTGCCGCGGCGCGCACGGCAGCAAGACTGACCGCGAGCGTGGCATTTGCGCCGAGACGGGCCAGATTCGGCGTTCCGTCGGCGTCGCGAAGCTTCTCGTCGAGGCCCGCTTGGTCGAGCACATCGTGGCCGTCGAGTAGACGGGCAATTTCGCCGGTGACGTTGGATACGGCGCGCGATACACCAAGGCCATTCCAAGCCTCGCCGCCATCACGCAGTTCCACCGCTTCGGCCTTGCCTTTGGACGCGCCGGAAGGGACCGAGGCACGTGCAGTCTGGCCACCGGCAAGAGTGATTTCCGCTTCGACCGTCGGGCGGCTTCGAGAATCAAGAATCTGACGGGCGTGGATACGGCGAATTCGACTTGCGCTCACGAATGGTCCTGCTGGTATAGATATTGATGTGCGTTGGCCCGGCCCTGCGGGTCAGGGATGATCTTTCAAGTTGAACAGTTCACTCATTGCCACCCAATCCTCGGATGGCGATTGCGGAGCAACCGAGCCGAATGCGATCGGTTGCTGGTAGACACTCATTTTGTCCACCCACGCCTTCATGCAGGCGTTGTCTCCGGCCTTGGCGAAATCAGCCGCGCTAATCTCGTCACTCAAGTCCAGGATCATGAACAGGCGATTGCCTGCGCGATATATCTGCAGATCCTCCACGCCGTGATCGCGGAAGAACGCGACGATTTCCGCCGGTGTTTTTCCGGGGCGATGCCACTCTTCATAGGCCTTAATCGCTTGCTGGTGATCAACGAGATCCAGCGCGAAGCAATGTCGGTGCGTCACGATGCTTACCTCAAAGCCCCATGGCGCGATGCATTGCCGAATTCAGATGCGCCAACATTTCCGACGTGGCCAGTTCAACGTTGCGGTCGCGACACGCCTCAAGAATCTTGACGTGTTCTTTGAGCGTCCGGTTGATCAACGGCGTTGTTTCGCGACGATCCATAAGGATCAGCGAGGTGTAGTTCTGCAGACGCTTGGTGGTCGATTCGATAAGCGGATTGGCGAGACTCCCTATCAGGCCGCCGTGCAGCCGGTGTTCGAGCTCATGCAGCCTCGGTAGCGGATCGAAGCCGTTCCCCTCCATTTCTTCGATGAATTCATGGTGGTCGGCCAGGAGCACCTCTATCTCCTCGATCGGCGTCCTCTCGGCGTAACGGTGGACCGCCTCGCACTCGATGATCATGCGGAACTGATAGGTGCTCCGGATCAGGTCCATGTCGGCTTTGATGAACTCGATGCCGGCTCGCGGATGAATCTTTACCAAGCCTTCGACTTCGAGCACACGCAGAGCATCGCGCAGGGGCTGGATGGGCACGCCCAGAAGCTCGACGAGCTCACCCTGTGACATATACGCCCCGGCGGCGATGCGCCGTTGAAACAGGCCATCCATGATGAGTTGGCAGGCGGTTTTGCTCAGGCGGGTCGCGCTTCCGGGGGCAGCTTGCCCTTTTTTGGGTGCCGAGACGGAACGCTGGGCTGGCTTAGTTATTTTTTGTATCATATCTATTATCATATTTGATATCTCACATAGGCGCTAGATAGATCACCTTTGTCCGGCGGTCTGTCAAAGCTGCAGAAGGGACAAAGTCATTTTTGGACGGAAACTAAGAGTTTCAGCAATTCAATTCGGATGGCCGACGATGGATGGTGGTACGAAGAATGCGCGCGCAACGGGATTGCTCAGCCGTAGGGACAGATTGGCAAGAGGCGAACTTGTCGACGTATCCCCTTTCGCGCGTACCGCCGGGTTCCGCGTTCCGGTGGCGCTGACCCGCGATGCGTGGGCCGCCGGCATCGACATTAGCGGCGATCGGTCGCCGGTGGAACGCAGCGGTCAAGCCGTGAGGCAGCGTGCCGTTGAAATGCTCAGCCACGCCCTGCAAGCGGTGCGTAGAGCCGGCGACAGCGATACCGTGCAATTCAGGCTATGCAGACCGATGGGCAATGGCGAAGGCAAAGCCATTGGTCGACTCGCAATCAGAGATCATTTTCTGATTCACTGCGAACCCGGCGATCTTGGTGAACCGGTGGTCACCATTACCCTTGCGAACTCTCCCGGGTCAGAAGCAGCGACCGAACGCGAGCCGCAGCAGCTGTAGCCACGAACCAGTGCAGCAGCTAATCAAACTAGTTATGAGGAGAACGATGATGGTGGCAAAGCTGGGCTGTCTTTTCCGACATGCCGCGATGTGCGGGATGGCCGTCATCTTCCTTGTCGTCGGCCCGCAAGCACAGAGTGCCGACCATCCTGCGCCTGCGTTTGCGCATTGGCTGGCAAAGATACCGGCCTTGGAGCACCAACAGGACACGTTGGAATTCTCCGAAGGCGCCAGTCGCGTTACGCCGCTGACTGCCGCACAGGCAGCACAGGCCGCGAGCACGGTGAACTGCACCGTCTACTGCGGCACGACGGTCAGCTATACGAGCTGGAAAGGCAACACCACGACCATGCAGGAGTTCGATGGTCTGTATGTGCGCGTGTTGGTGCCGCAATCTTGGTTCGATGACGCGACGTTTACCGAAAGCGCGCGCCACACCTTCATCAACGGCTTCGATCTGGTCTACCAATATCTGTACGAGATCGTCGGTAGAAGGCCGGGGACTGCTCTCGACACGCTTGCCTATGTCAACCCGGCGGGCTGTGGCGATGGTTGCGGATCTGTGGGTGGGCTCGGAGCCGAGTACGACTGGGGCTGGAGCGCCGATAGTGCCGCAAATGGCCTGGAGGGGTATGGCGAGATCCACGAGATCACGCACAACTTCGACTCGTACGGTGGCGCGTACAAGTTCGGCAACAGTACGCTGACCAACAATGCCAATGGCCCACTGCCCGATTCGTCGCATTACTGGACGACGATGTTGCGCGCTATCTACACCTATTCGGGCAACCAGAACAGTTACTACGACCACCAGTACGAAGGTTGGCTGCAGTCGTATCTCGACGGTGGCGGCACCTGGCAGAACTGCGTCGTCCAAAGCAATTCAGCATGCAGCAGCGGCTCGACCGGTTATTCCGCGCCGGTGGGCTTGTACTTCCGTCTGGCCCACCTGTACGGGCAGCAATCCATCACGCGTTGGATTGCCTTTATCAAGAACAATCAGACCTCGTCGACCGACCAGGACAAACTCGATCACTTTTTCGAAGCGTATTCAGCAGCGGCCAATCGCAACGTCAACTGCGTGTTCGACGAATTGAATTGGCCGATCTCAACGGCCGTGCGGACCTGGGTGGATACGAATATCGGCACGACCGCGCAGAATCCGGATTGCAGCAACGGCCCGGGCGGTAAGTCGTCCATTCTCGACATGGCCGCGGAGCTCGGGCCGCCGGCGACGCCGAACAATTACTCTGGTCCGGGAGGAGGAGGTTTCTGGAGTCCAAAAAGCGTGGGATTCCCAGGTACCGCCAACTCGAATGGAGTCAACGCGAGCGGAGGCGCAGGGGAACGGGCGTTCACGTTCCAATGGAGCACAGGCCAGAACGTCCTTCTCTATTTCTGTTCGCCCAGCGGCGGTCACAGCGGCGCAACGCTGATCGTGCATTACCACGGAAGCGCCACCTACTGGAATGGCCCCTCCTTTACTCCGGGAACGTGCAATACGACCACCTGGACAATGACGACTGACGAGACGGGGGATAGTTGGGGCATCGTTGTTGAGGGTGGTGCCGACACGGGCGCGTATTCCATCGTGGCGGTGCCGGCGCCGGTTATCTCGCAGCCGCAGGACTGGGGCCAGCTCTCGGTGTCGCGCAATGCCGCCACCGGCGAGTTCACAATGACGGTGAACCAGGTCGACGCGAGCAAGGTGAAGGCGAGCTCGAGCATTTTTCCCGGTCCGAAGACCGTGCGGTTCTGGGCGCAGAACTACGGGTGGGTCAAGGAAATCCCGTGGGTTTCCAGTTCGACGACCTATACGGCGAAATGGACGCCGCCGAGTGCGCTCTCAATCGACACCGAATTCCGCGCCCAAGTCTACGCGGACGCAGCAAATGGCTATGCCAGCAATCAGACCGCACCGGTCATCTATTACATGATTCCGCGCAAGACCTTGTATACCGCGCTCAACCCCGCGCGCTTGCTGGACACCCGGGCCGGAGCGGGATTCACGACGATCGATGGCACTGCCCAAGGTACCGGGCCGATCGCTTCGATGACCGCGTACAAACTGCCGGTGAGCGGCCGCGCCGGCATTCCTTCGGGGGTCGTCGCCGTTGCCCTCAATGTCACGCCGGTCGACCCGACCGACTTTGGCTATCTCACGCTTTGGTCCGGAGCGGGTGCGGCACCCAATGCATCCGATCTCAACCTCAATCCCGGCTATACGATTCCGAACCTAGTTATTTCCCCGCTCGACAGCAACGGCAATGTGGCCATCTACAACGGCAGTCAGACGGCGCAACAGGTCGTGGTCGACGTGCAAGGCTATTTTCCCGCGGGCAGCCCTTATGTGCCGATGACGCCGCAGCGTTACCTCGACACTCGATTCGGCCAAACCACGGTGGACGGCCAGGATCAGGGCACCGGCGCCTTGGCCCAGCACGGGCAATTCGATCTCGGCATCACCGGGCGCACTTCGATTCCGGCTGTGAATTTCGGCGCAGTCATACTCAATCTCACCGCGGTGCTGCCGAGCAGTATGGGCTACATCACCGCATGGCCAACTGGACTGACACAGCCGAACGCCTCAAACCTCAATCTCAACCCTGGTCTCACTATTCCCAATCTGGTCATCTCCGGACTCGGTTCGGGAAAAGTGTCGTTGTACAACGGCAGCATTGCCGCGACCGATCTCGTCGCCGATGTGCAGGGTTGGTTGCCCAGCGATTCGGGCTATACGAGCTTGGCACCAGCGCGTTTGCTCGACACGCGTAGCGGTCAAAGCACGATCGATGGGCAATACGCCGGAATCGGCGCACTGACCAGCAATGATACTTTGGATCTGCAGGTGACCGGCCGCGGTGGAATACCGGCGGAGGCCGGGGTCGGGGCGGTGGTACTTAACATCACGGCAGTGCAGCCAGCCGCAGCTGGTTACATCACGGTTTGGCCGACGGGTTTGGCTCAGCCGTATACCTCCAACCTCAACCTCAACCCGGGCGCGACGATTCCGAATCTGGTCATCGCCAGAGTGGGCAGCAACGGCAAGGTATCGATCTACTGCGGTGGCCAAGCCGCCACCGACATCGTCGTCGACGTGCAGGGCTGGTTACCGATTGGGTTGTAGGCTCGGGCGCGTGCCGCATTGCTGGCACCAGCCAGATAAAAATTCACACCAACACCATACTCACACCGCTGTCTGTCATCGCCTGTACGTATTCCGCATTCGCATTTTTTTCTGTTATCGCAACGTTCAATGCAGTAATGGGAGCAATGATGGACAAGCTGCGCTGGCCGAATTTGCTCGCATCGAACACACCGACGACCTTGCGCGAGACGCGGATCATCAGTGCGTTGAGCGAGGCTTCCTGTGGATCATGCGTGGTCACACCGATCCCAGGAATGATGCCGTCCACGCCGAGGAACAAGCGATCGGCCGAGAGCTGAGAAAGCGTGTGCTCGGCGCCGGGGCCGGCGAGCGAATGCGAGCTGGAGCGCAGCAGGCCACCAAGCATCATCACGCGGATCGATGGGACCGCGCTGAGCTCGAGCGCGATCTGCAGCCCGTTGGTGACGACGGTCAGTTCATTCCATTTGCGCTGGCGCAGCGCACGGGCGATTTCGATCGTGGTCGAACCGGAGTCCAGGATGATCGTTTCGCCGTCCTCGACCAGCTTGGCCGCGGCATGGCCGATGCGCCGCTTCTGAGCATGGCGATGCGCTTCCTTGAAGCTCGGTGGCGCGTCGGCTGTGCCTGGGGGCATCGGTACTGCACCGCCATGCGAGCGCATGATCGCCGCATTGCGCGTGAGTGCCTCGAGGTCGGAACGTATCGTCACCGGCGAGATGTGGAAGCGAGCCGCAAGTTCCTCGACCGTTGCACGACCTTGCCGCTGGACGAGTTCGACGATGAGTCGGCGGCGTTCTTCGACAAGCAGGCGGGGCGAGGTTGAGGTCATGCAGTGTGTGGTGGATAGATCTTGCGCAGGTTCGCTTCAGTTAAGCCCACTTGGCGCCAACAGCGCGACAGCACTGTGGGTGCGACGGATCCGGTCGAGCGCTCCGAAATAGCAAGAAGCATTCACCGGAACCGCCGATGCTTTGGCTTTTAGCCACGGCGTCTCTCTCAAAGTCCCATGGCGCGATGCATTGCCGAGTTCAGATGCACCATCATTTCGGACGCGGCCAGTTCGACGTTGCGATCGCGGCAGGCCTCGAGAATGTTGACGTGCTCTTTGAGCGTGCGGCTGATCAACGGCGCCGTTTCGCTACGATCCATAAGGATCAGCGACGTGTAGTTCTGCAGGCGCTTGGTGGTCGATTCGATGAGCGGATTGCCCAGGCTGCCGATCAGACCGCCGTGCAAACGCGACTCGAGCTTATGCAGTTTGGGTAGCGGGTCTTGACCGTTCCTCTCCATCTCTTCGATGAACTCATGGTGGTCGGCGAGCAATGCTTCGATCTCTTCGATCGGCGCCCTCTCGGCGTAGCGCCGGACCGCCTCGCACTCGATGATCATGCGGAACTGATAGGTGCTGCGGATCAGGTCCATGTCGGCCTTGATGAACTCGATGCCGGCGCGCGGGTGGATCTTCACTATCCCCTCGACCTCGAGGACGCGCAGAGCGTCGCGCAAAGGTTGGATGGGCACGCCCAAAAGCTCGACGAGCTCGTTCTGTGACATGTAGGCCCCGGCGGCGATGCGCCGGTGAAACAGGCCGTCCATGATGAGTTGATAGGCAGTTTTGCTCAGGCGTGTCGCGCCTTTCGCGGCAGGTTTCCCTTTTTTGGGTGCCGAGACGGAACGCCGAGCTTGCTTAGTTGCTTTTTTTATCATATCTATTATCCTATCTGATATTTCACAATGTCGCTAGATGGATCGCCTTATGCAAATTGTCGACTTCAGAATCACCCGCTTTCAGTTTGACAGGGATCGCCTGATAGGCGACAGCCAAATTTCGTCCAATGAGGTTCACGCCGCAAGCCTCGAATTGGTGGGAAATGACGGTAGCGTTGGGTTGGGCTTCGTGAATTCGGTTATGGCCAGCCTACCGGACGAGAACGAAATCGCCCGCGTGTTCGCGCTCGAGGCCTGGCCGGAGTTGGAGGGACAGATCCCGGCGGTCTTGGCTCACCGTCAACTCATGCGCCGCGGCGGCAATCGCCGAAAAATGAGCCTGCCCTTCGAGGATGCCATACAACAGGCCATCTGGGATATCTACGCGAAATCAATGAAACTGCCCCTGTGGAAACTGCTCGGCGGTGTCAAAGAAAAGGTGCGCGCTTATGCCAGCGGCCTGGATTTTCACCTTTCGGACCACGACTTTTGTCAGATCTTCGCCAGAGCGGCGAAAGATGGGCATACGGCGTTCAAGATCAAAGTGGGTCATCCCGATGTCCAGCGCGATGTACACCGGCTTGATCTGCTGAAAAGCACGGTCGGGCCGGAGGCGATCGTCATGGTCGACGCCAACGAGGCCTGGACGCCCAAGCAGACTCTGCGAGCGCTCGATCTATTCCGCAAAGCCGGACATAACATTTTTTGGGTCGAGGACCCCATTCCGCGGGACGACATGGCCGGGTTGCGCCTGCTCCGCGGCGGGAGCGGCACCACCTATCTGAATACCGGTGAATATCTCGACGTTACCGGGAAGCGCTCGCTGATCGATGCGGGCGCCGCCGACATCATCAACGTTGGCGGCCAGATCACCGATGTCATGCGATTGGGTTGGTATGCCGCAGAAAAGAATGTCGAACTCGCGCTCGGCAACAGCTTCCTTGAAGTCGGTGTAAACCTCGCCGTCGCACTGCCGGAAGTGAATTGGCTGGAGTACAGCTATCAGAACCTTGATCACCTGGTGAACAAGACCTTCGACATCCGTGACGGCTACATCTTCCCCTCGAACGAAGCCGGGCACGGTCTGACGCTGAGCGAAGAAGCGCGAAAAAACTGGCGGCGTCCTTCTCCCGTTGGCGCCGAGAGTGGTGAGGCAGATGTTCGTGTTGGCTTGGCAAAGGTGGGTGCACGATGAAACTTCTACGCTACGGCGAATCGGGCCGCGAAAAGCCGGGCATGCTCGATGCACAGGGTCGTATCCGCGACCTTTCCTCCATCGTCGACGACATCGCCCTGGATGCGCTCTCGGCTCAAGGCTTGGCGCGCCTGCGCGCGATCGATCCAGCAAGCTTGCCGCTGGTCGAGCAAACGGTTCGTTACGGCGCGTGTGTCGCGCGCGTCGGCAAGTTCATCTGTATCGGTCTCAACTATGCGGATCACGCTGCCGAGACGGGCGCTGCGATCCCGGAAGAACCGATCATCTTCCTCAAGGCGACCTCCGCGATATGCGGCCCCAACGACAAGGTGCTGAAGCCTCGCGGCTCGACCAAGCTCGACTGGGAAGTGGAGCTCGGTATCGTCATCGGCGAACACACCTCTTATGTCCCGGAAGATCGGGCGCTGGACCACATCGCTGGATATTGCGTCATCAACGACGTGTCCGAGCGCAACTTCCAGATCGAGCGCGGCGGTCAATGGGACAAGGGCAAGGGCTGCGACACTTTTGGTCCGATCGGACCCTGGTTGGTGACCCGGGACGAAGCCGGCGACGTCGGCGATCTGAAAATGTGGCTCGACGTCAACGGCCGGCGCTACCAGAACGGCTCGACCAAGACGATGATCTTCAAGCCCGCATTCCTGGTCCACTACGTGTCCCAGTTCATGAGCCTGCAGCCCGGCGATGTGATCTCAACCGGTACGCCGCCTGGCGTTGGCTTGGGGCAAAAACCGCCGGTGTACCTCAATGCCGGCGATGTGATGGAACTCGGCATCGAAGGCCTCGGCGCCCAGCGACAGGTGGTCGAACAGGCCTGAGCGATGATCATCTCGGGGCCGAGCGACTATCGCGAAGCGGCGCGCCGAAAGCTGCCGCCGTTTCTGTTCGACTATATCGACGGCGGCGCCGGCGACGAGGCGACGTTGCGTGCCAACCAAGACGGCCTTGCTTCAGTGAACCTGAAACAACGCGTTCTGCGCGATGTCGCTAGCCTTTCGCTGCGGACGGAACTCTTCGGCGAGCGCTTGGCCATGCCCGTGATCCTGGGCCCGGTGGGCCTGAGCGGAATGTATGCGCGCCGCGGAGAAGTGCAGGCCGCGCGAGCGGCAAGGGCGGCCGGAATTCCGTACACGTTGTCGACCGTGTCGGTGTGCAGCCTCGAGGAGGTCATCGCCGCCAACGGCGCACCGATTTGGTTTCAACTCTATGTGCTCAAGGATCGCGGCTTCATGAAGGACGCGCTGCGGCACGCAGAGGCGCTCGGCGTGACCAAGCTCGTGTTCACCGTCGACATGCCCGCACCTGGTCCGCGCTATCGCGACGCGCGTTCGGGCATGAGCGGACGTTTTGCCGGGGCACGTCGCTTGTGGCAAGCCGTTCGTCACCCGTCCTGGGCCGTCGATGTCGGGTTGTTGGGACGGCCGCACGACCTCGGCAACATCTCGCGCTATCGTGCGAAGCCGGCGGGATTGAACGACTACATCGGCTGGCTCGGCGCGAACTTCGATCCGTCGATTTCCTGGGCTGACGTCGAATGGATTCGCGACACCTGGAAAGGGGCGATCATCATCAAAGGCATACTGGACGTGAACGATGCGCGCGATGCGCAGCGCTTCGGTGCCGATGGCATCGTCGTATCGAATCATGGCGGTCGCCAACTCGAAGGCGCTTCGTCGACCGCACGAGCGCTGCCGGCCATTGCGGATGCGGTCGGTGACAGTCTGACTGTGCTGGCCGATTCCGGAGTCCGATCAGGAACAGACGTCCTGCGCATGCTGGCTCTTGGCGCCAAAGGCGTACTCCTGGGCCGCGCTTATGCCTATGCACTGGCCAGCGCCGGCCAAGCCGGTGTCGCTCGCCTGCTGGGCATGATCGAAAAGGAAATGCGGGTTGCAATGACGCTTACCGGCACGGCTTCGATAGATCGTGTCGACCGAACCGTTCTGGCCTGAAATGCAGCGTCCTATGAGCCTGGCCGTCGACGCCCATCAGCATTTCTGGTCGCTTGCCCGAGGAGACTATCCTTGGCTCACGCCAGACCTCGGCTCGCTTTATCGCGACTACCTTCCCGCGGATTTGGAGATGCCGTTGAAGGCATCGGGCATCGGACGAACGATCCTGGTTCAAGCCGCGCCGACCGAGGCCGAAACCGCCTTCCTGCTGCAACTTGCCGATCAATATCCCTTCGTCGCCGGTGTCGTCGGCTGGACCGATCTCGCCGCGCCGGATGCGGCGAAGACCATCGAGCGGGCCGCGATGAACCCGAAGCTCGTCGGCTTTCGCCCGATGCTGCAAGAGATGGATGACGCCGCCTGGATCTTGAGCGCCAATTTGCGACCGGCGCTGCGCGCGATGGCCAAAGCGGGCCTGTGCTTCGATGCACTGATCAGGCCGCAGCAGATAAAGGTCATCGAGACATTGTTGTTGCACCATCATCCGGATCTCAAGCTGGTCGTCGACCATGCAGCCAATCCGCCGATCGGAGAGGACCTGAGCTCGTGGGCCACCGACATTCGTCGACTTGCGGCCAATACGCGAGCCTATTGCAAGTGGTCGGGGCTGCTGACGATCGCACCCGGACGTGTCAATCGCGGGCATTTGCACCGCGTGTTCGATGTGCTCATCGAGGCGTTCGGACCCGAGCGGCTCATGTGGGGAAGCGACTGGCCCGTTCTCAATCTCGCCAGCTCGTATGACGACTGGTTGTTTGAATCCACCATATTGTTCGCCGGGCTCACGGTGGCACAACAGATTCGCATCACATCGCAGACAGCGGCGGATTTTTATCTGGCATCGCGCTCCGACGCCGGTAAAAAACGCGCGGGCGTCGCAAGTCACTTTACCCAAGCAATGCTCCACTCTTCCTACTAAGACGAGGATCGGCACGTGAACGACAACATCAATTTCGACAGGCGCAAGTTGCTGGGAAGTGCGCTGATTGCCGCCGCCGCGCAAGCACTGCCGGCAGGCAGTTCGGCGGCCGAGTCCCGTAGCCATGCCGAGGACAAAGCGCCGGGCGCAAAGCGCTCGGTCATGGGATTGGTCAAGCCCAAGATGGACAAGATTCGATTCGGCATCATTGGCGTCGGCGAGCGCGGCGGCTCGTTGACCAAAACCCTCCTACCGGTCGAGGGCGCCGAAATTACGGCGATATGCGATATCTACGCGCCCGCGCTCGAGACGTCCGTGGCTGTGGTCGAAAAAGCCACGGGCAAACGCCCGGCGGCGATCACTGGGGGCGTCGAGGCCTTCAAGGGACTCATCGATCGACACGACGTCGACGCGGTGATCATCGCGACGCCGTGGGAATGGCATACCCGCATGGCGCTCTACTCGATCGCGGCCGGCAAGGAAACCTTTGTCGAGGTGCCTGCGGCGACGACGATCGAAGATTGCTGGGCGCTGGTGGAAGCCGCTGAAGCCAAGCAAGTGAACTGCATGATGATGGAGAACTGCTGCTACGGCCGCAGCGAGTTGATGGTCCTGAACATGGTCCGCGCCGGGGTGTTTGGCGAGCTGACCCACGGCGAAGGCGCGTACATTCATAACCTGCGCTACAAGCTGAAGGACTTCATCGGCGAAGGCACGTGGCGAGCGGAGTGGTACACCAAGCGCCGCGCCAACTCGTACCCGACGCATGGCCTCGGTCCCATCGCTCAGTACATGAACATCAATCGCGGCGACCGCTTCGACTTCCTCGTGTCGACGAGCTCGCCGGCCCGCAGCTGGGGCGCCTATGCGGAGCGAGAATTTCCGGCGGACAGCCCGAGGAGAAAGCAGCACTTCGTGATGGCGGATATGAACACCTCCATCATTCAAACGGTGCAGGGCCGAAGCATCATGGTGCAGCACGACGTGAGCACGCCGCGTCCATACAGCCGGCACAATCTGATCCAGGGCGTCAAAGGTACCTTCGCCGGATATCCCGATCGCATCGCGATCGACAAGGGCGGCAACGAGTTCGAAGAGTGGGCCACCGACCTTACCGAGTACAAGAACAAGTACGACAGCGTGCTGTGGAAGAACCTCGAGAAGGAGATGCGCGCATCGCCCGACGCGCATGGCGGCATGGACTTCGTCATGCTGTGGCGGATCGTCTATTGCCTGCGCAACGGGCTGCCCCTGGATCAGAACGTGTACGACGGCGCAGCGTGGTCGGCACCGTTCGATCTCAGCGAGCAATCGGTTCGCGATCGCAGCCGACCGAAGGATTTTCCTGATTTCACGCGCGGGCAGTGGAAATCGGCGCCGCCGCTGACCATCGAAACATGAGACACGTCCTGCGCGGAGCCCTCGCGGGCCGCTTCATGGCATGAATATGCGAACCACGATGGTCCTCGGCCAGCCGTCCTGGCACATCGCCTCGTCCGAGGTTGAGGTGTGTATCACCGAGCTCGGCGGGCATGTCGCGCCGGTTACGTTCGATCGCGAAGGCGGACGCTTCGCGCCGATGGCGGTGGCACCGTGGGCACAGGAGCCGATCGATCCCGCGTTACCCGCGTGCATGCGCTCCTTGCGCGGCGATTTCTTCTGCCTGCCCTTCGGCGGCAATGCCACGTCGTTCAATGACGAACAGCATCCCCCGCACGGCGAAACCGCGAACGCTCACTGGACGTTCGAAGATCTCGTGCAAAACGGCGATCGCACGACCTTGCATCTGAGCATGCAAACGCAAGTGCGGCGGGGTCGCGTCGACAAACACATCTCGCTCGTGGACGGCCACAACGCGGTGTATTCGCGCCACACCATCTCCGGCATGTCCGGGCCGATGAGCATGGGCCACCATGCGATGCTGAAGTGCCCGGCCGAGTCCGGCGGCGGGTTGATTTCGGTCAGTCCGTTTCGGCTCGGTCAAGTCTATCCGGAACCGGTGGAGCGACCCGAGAACCGCGGCTATTCCTGCCTGCTGCCGGGTGCCCAGTTCCGTTCGCTCGCCGAAGTGCGCACCGTGTTCGGCGGCAACGCCGACCTGAGCCGCTATCCCGCGCGGCGCGGCTACGAAGATGTCGTGATGCTCGTCGCCGAGCCCGATCTTGCGCTGGCGTGGAGCGCGGTCTCGTTTCCCGCGCAAGGATATGTCTGGTTCGCGCTGAAGGACCCACACGTCCTGCGCCAGACCCTGCTCTGGTTCTCCAACGGCGGTCGCCACTTTGCGCCGTGGGATGGACGCCACGTCGACACTTTGGGCGTCGAGGAAGTGACCTCGTACTTTTTCTTGGGTCTGGCCGAATCGGTGGGTCCCAATGCACTGTCCCACGCGGGCTATCCGACCTCGCTGACGCTCGATCCGAACCAGCCGCTAGAGGTCAACTACATCATGGCCGCGGCGCGGATTCCCGACACCTTCGGCCGCGTGGCCGACATCGTCCCCGCGCCCGAGGGCGTGGTCCTGCACTCCGAGTCCGGCCAGCACGTTCACGCCAAGGTGGATCTCGCGTTTCTGCAGAGTGCGAGCGCATGACCGACATCACCCATCCCCGTATTTATTTTGGCCGCATTTATTTTGAGAGAGGCTCGACCTATGTTTGATCTTCGAGGCAAGGTGGCGCTGGTCACCGGCGCCGGTTCCGGCATCGGCGCGGCGATCGCTCGCGCATTTGCAACACAAGGCGCGACGGTCTACATCGGCGATCGCGACGCGGCCGCCGCGCGCACGGTGGTGGAAGAGATCCGCGCCGGCGGTGGCGTGGCGGTGGTGTGCGCGTTGGATGTCGCCAACGGCGATTCCTGCCGCGCGGCGGCCGAAGCCATCTTCGCCACCCACCCGCAAGGACTCGACGTCCTCGTAAACAACGCGGGCATCGGCCACGTCGGCACGATCCTGCAGACCGAGGAGGCCGACATGGATCGGCTCTACGCGGTGAATGTGAAAGGTGTGTTCTTCCTGTCGAAGATCTTCCTGCCGAAGATGATGGAACGTCGTTCGGGCTCGATCATCAACCTGGCCTCGATCGGCGGCATCGTCGGGGTGAAGGACCGGCTCGCCTACTGCACGACCAAATTCGCCGTCGTCGGAATCACCAAGACGATGGCACTCGACCACGCCGAATCGCAGGTGCGGATCAACTGCATCTGCCCGGGCCGCGTGGAGACACCGTTCGTGCAGGCGCGGATCAAGGAGTACCCCGACCCGGCCAAGGCCTACAAGGAAATGAGTGCGACGCAGGCGCTGGGCCGCATGGGTTCGCCCGAAGAAATCGCCGCCGCTGCGGTGTACCTCGCCAGTGACGAATCCGCATTCGTGACCGGATCGGCGCTGATCATCGACGGCGGTCTGAGCGCCGGCAAATAAGAGAACGACATGACTGCGGAATTTTCCAACAAAGGTGTCGTCGTTACCGGCGCAGCCAAAGGCGTAGGCGCCGCGGTGGCCGAGGCGTTCTGCCGCGAAGGTGCGCGCGTCGCTCTGATCGATGTCGATGTCGCCGCGGGCAGCGAACTGGCGCGGACACTCGGTCCGCGCGCACATTTTTTCCAGGCGGACGTCTCAAGCGCAGCGCAAGTGGATCAGGCGCTGCAGCAAGCGGATCAGACGCTCGGCGGGTTCCACATCCTGATCAACAACGCCGGCATCCAGACCTACGGCACGGTGACGGAGACCAGTGAAGAAGTCTGGGACCGCACGCTCGGCGTGAATCTCAAGAGCGCGTTCCTGTGCGCGAAGGCAGCCCTGCCGGTGATCCAACGCGAAGGCGGCGGCGTCGTCATCAACATGGCGAGCGTGCAGAGTTTCCTGAGCCAACACAACGTGGCCGCCTACACCACGAGCAAGACCGCCCTGCTCGGGCTGACGCGCAGCATCGCGGTCGACTACGCGCCCAAGGTGCGCTGCGTCGCGGTCTGTCCGGGCACGATCGACACGCCGATGCTGCACTGGGCGATCCAGCAATCGCCCGATCCACAGGAAGTGCTTGAGGAGTGTAAGCAGATGCATCCGCTCGGACGCATCGCCACTCCGCAGGAAATCGCCGAACTGGTGCTGTTCCTGTCCTCGGATAAAGCCGGATTCATCACCGGACAGTACTACCGCATCGACGGTGGCCTCGGTATCAGCGTCGCAGGGAGTAAGAGAGCATGAAGATTACGAACATCAAAGCAACCACGGTCACCGTCCCGCTCGAGGCGCCGCTGCGCCACTCGGTCGGCTCGCACTGGGGCCGTTTCGTTCGCACCATCGTCGAAGTCGAGACCGACGAAGGCATCATCGGTCTGGGCGAGATGGGTGGGGGCGGCGAGTCCACGGAAGCGGCGATCAACGGCCTGAATGCCTACCTGATCGGACACGACCCGCTGCAGCTCGAACAGCTGTACTGGAAGATCTGCAACCCGACCGCCTCGCTCTACAACAACCGCGCGCAGATGCACGCGGCGATCGAGTTCGCCTGCATCGACATCATCGGCAAGAAGCTCGGCATCCGTGCCTGCGATCTGCTCGGCGGTGCGCTGCGCGAAGAGGTGGCGTTCGCCTCCTATCTGTTTTTCCGCGACTTCGACAAGAAGACGGGCAAGGGCGGGGAAGAGACAGCCGAGCAGATGGTCGCGCACGCCAAGGCGCTGAAGGCCGAGCACGGATTTGCCGCGCACAAGTTGAAGGCGGGTGTGTTCACGCCGGATCACGAGCTCGAAGTATTCCGCGCCGTCGCGAACACGTTTCCGAAAGATGGCGTGCGCATCGATCCGAACGGCGGCTGGAGCGTCGAGCAGGCGATCCGTTTCGGCAAAGCCATCGAAGATCTGAACAACGACTACTACGAAGATCCCGCCTGGGGTCTGGAGGGCATGCGTCGCGTGCGTGAGTTCGTACGCATCCCGACGGCGACCAACCAGGTCGTGGTGAACTTCGAGCAGCTCACGCAGAACGTGCGGGCGACCGCGGCCGACGTCGTGTTGCTCGACACGACCTTCTGGGGCGGCTTGCGCCAGGCCTGGCTCGGCGGCGTGATCTGCCAGAAGTTCAACATCGGCGTCGCCGTGCACAGCTCGGGCGAACTCGGCATCCAGCTCGCGACGATGCTGCACCTCGGCGCCGCGCTACCGAACCAGGTCTTCGCCGGCGATGCGCATTACCACCATCTGACCGACGACATCATCAAGGGCGGCAAGAAGAAATACCGCGGCGGCAAGATCGCCGTACCGCAGGGGCCGGGTCTGGGCGTGGAGCTCGACCGCGACAAGCTCGCTCAATACGCCGAACTGTACAAAGAGCTGGGCGGCTACGCCTACGACCGCGATCCGGCGCGGCCTGGCTGGTACGCCGTGCTGCCCGAGCAGCGCCATGCCGCTCTGCGAAAAGGATGATGCGCGGGCATGGCAGGCGGAGTTCCAAACATGAATAGCGTTCTGCAGTGCAATGATGTGGTCGGCGAGAGCGTCGTCTGGTGCGAGCGTCGGCAGACGCTGTTTTGGGTCGATATCGTCGGGCGACGGCTTCATCGTTTTCATCCCGCGAGCGGAACGCACGTGGTCCGTGCCACTGCCGAGATGCCCACCTCGATCGGTTTGCGCGAGGACGACGGCGCGATCGTTGGCTTCCGCCATCACGTTGCGCTGTGGGATTTCGAAGATCGCTTCGAAACGCTCGCGCTCGTGGAAGCGGACCAACCCGATAATCGGCTCAATGAAGGCTGCGTCGCCCCGGATGGCAGCTTCTGGGTCGGCACGATGCAGAACAACGTGGATTCCGACGGCGGGCCGCTGCCGATGTCCGGGCGTCGCGGCGCGATCTACCGCATCGACGGCGCGCGTTCGGTGCGTGCGCTGACGGGGCCCGAGTTCGGGATCACGAACACGTTCGTCTGGTCGAACAACCAATTCGTCACAGCAGATAGCCTGGAGAATGCGCTCTACGCTTACGACTGGGACGGCGCGAGCGGCGTGACGGGTCGACGCAGTTTCACGCCCGCGTATCCCAAGGGACTACCGGACGGATCCTGTCTCGACGCCGAAGGCTTCATTTGGAACTGCCGCGTTGCCGGCGGCGGCTGCGTGGTTCGTTTCGCACCGGACGGACGCGTGGATCGCGAAGTCAAGGTGGGTTGCGACTCTCCGACCAGTTGCACCTTTGGCGGTGAAGACTTTTCGACATTGTTTGTCACCTCGTCAAGATTCGGCATGAAGGCAGGTGAATTCGACGAGAGCTTGGAAGGCAGCCTGTTCGCCCTCGACGTCGGAGTGCGCGGACGCCCGGCCAACCGATTCCGCCTCGCAAAGCGCTGAGGCGGCCTGCCGTTACCCGCACGCCAAATCGAACTACGGAAATCTTTGATGCCATCTATTTCGCACGACCGCGCTGCACTGCTCAAAACGATTGGACCGATCGCGTTTGGTGGCGCCAATCTCGGTAATCTCTATCGACCGATTTCCGATGAGCATGCCGAGCGCACGCTCGCCGCCGCGCTCAAAAGCGGGATTGGCTACGTCGACACCGCACCCTTCTATGGCTTCGGCCTTTCCGAGAAACGGATCGGGCGAATCCTGGCGAAATACGATCCGGATGCGCGCATCGTGCTATCGAGCAAGGTTGGCCGCCTGCTCGAGCCCGATGCGGATGCCGACCTCACCGCGGTGCGCTCCGGTTTCGTTTCCCCGGAACCGTTCCGGCCCGTATACGACTACAGCTACGACGCGGTGATGCGATCGTGGGAAGAGAGCCGTCGTCGGCTGCGGCGCGAGCGCATCGACATCCTGTTCGTCCACGATCTCGGCGAGCGCACTCATGGCGCGGATCACCCGCACCATTTCCGTACGTTCATGGAGGGCGGTTATCGCGCCTTGCGCGAGTTGCGCGATAGCGGCGAAATTTCCGCCTTCGGACTCGGCGTCAACGAAGCGGAAGTCTGCGTCGAGGCGCTCGCCCACGGCGATTTCGACGTGATGCTGCTCGCCGGCCGTTACACGCTGATCGAGCAGGCGCCGCTCGACACGCTGTTTCCTCAGTGCGTCGAACGCGACGTGCGGCTGGTAATCGGTGGTCCCTACAACAGTGGCATTCTCGCGACCGGTTCGGCCAAGGCCAGTCGCTACGACTACGGTGCCGCGCCTGCGGCTGTGGTGGAAAAAGTGGCCGCGATCGAGCGCATCTGCGCGGCCCACGATGTCCCGCTTGCGGCTGCGGCACTGCAATTTCCGCTCGGCCATCCCCAGGTCGCCGCGGTACTCCCCGGGCTTGCCAACGAAGCGCAGACACTGGCCTCGCTGCGCCTCGTCACGACGCCGATCCCCGCCGATTTTTGGGCCGAACTCAAGCATGCCGGCCTTCTGCGCGCGGATGCACCAACGCCGCCGAGCGTGGTCGAAGCTCACGCGGCATCTGTCTGAGTCGAACCGATCCACAAGAGTGAGTATTTCATGAGCCAGCCAGATTCTGTGTCGCGCCGTCAGTTCTTGTGTGAGGCCGTTTGCGCCGGTCTTCTTGTGGCAACCGGTATTCACGCCAATGTTGCGGCCGCATCGGTCGAAACCGCCGCATCGGCCGAGATCCATGTCAGCGCGGCAAACGGCAACGACTCCGCTCCAGGCTCTGCAGCGCAGCCGCTGAAGACAATCTCCGCCGCCGCGAAAAAAGCCGCGCCTGGCGACACGATCGTCGTGCACGCCGGAACCTACCGCGAGTGGGTGAAGCCGCCACGCGGAGGCGAATCGGACAACAGGCGCATCACCTACCGCGCAGCGCCAGGCGAGAAAGTCATCATCACGGGTTCCGATTCCTTCACCAGTTGGGAGAAGGTCTCCGGCGACACGTGGAAGCTGGTCATCCCCAACGCCCATTTCGGCGCGTTCAATCCCTACGTCGAAAAAGTAGGCGGAGACTGGTTTGACGGCCAGGGACGCGACCACCGGCGCGGCATGGTCTACGTGCATGGCGAATGGCTCCCGGAAGCCCTGGATCTCGACGCGGTGACGAAGGCGGCAGATGGAAAGCCGGCCTGGTTCGCGCTCGTGGATCAGGGCAAGCAGGGCAGGGAGCACGGGAACACGACCATTTATGTACGCTTCCCCGCGGCCACCGATCCGAATTCCGGTGCCGTCGAAGTCTGCGTGCGTCCCACCGTCTTCACGCCGGAAAAGACCGGCATCGACTACATCACCTTGTCCGGTTTCGAGTTGCGCAACGCCGCAACGAACTGGGCCGCACCGACCATGGGTCAGCACGGCCTCGTCAGCGCCTACTGGAACAAGGGTTGGATCGTCGAGAACAACGAGATCTGCTATTCGCGTTGCTCCGGCGTCGCGCTCGGCAAGTATGCCGACGAGTTCGACGGCAAGCGCGGCACCACGGACGGCTACTACCTTACGATCAACGACGCACTCAAGACCGGCGGCTGGACGAAAGAGAAAATCGGCTCGCACATCGTGCGCAACAACCGCATCCATCACTGCGGTCAGACCGGCGTCGTCGGCAGCCTCGGCTGCGCCTTCAGCCAGGTGATCGGCAATGAGATCAGTGAGTGCAACACGCAGGACATCTGGGACGGCGCGGAGATGGCCGGTATCAAGTTCCACGGTGCGATCGATGTCGTCATCGCCGACAACCACATCCACCACGTCGGCAACGCGGCTGGCATCTGGCTCGACTGGATGGCGCAGGGTACGCGCATCACCGGCAATCTTTTCCATGACAACAGCCGCGACCTCTTTACCGAAGTGGATCATGGCCCCTTCCTCGTCGCCAACAATCTGTTTCTTTCGCCTCGCGCTTACCTGGCGAACTCCCAGGGTGCGGCTTTCGCGCACAACCTTGTCACCGGCAGTCTGCAGATACTTCCCGACGACCGCCGCACGCCGTACATGAAGCCACACGCCACCGATCAGATCGCCCTGCACGACAATCCCGTCGGAGACGTCCGCTGGATCAACAATATTCTTGCCAAGGGTGTCGAACTCTTCGGTTACAACGCGGCCGGCAAGGGCTGGGAATGTCACATGACCGGCAATGTTTTCGCGAAGGGCGCATGGGGATCGCGTTTCGACAAGGACGCTCTGAATGCGCCCGTCTTCGATATCGGCACGAAACTCGTGCAAAAAGCCGACGGCTGGTACCTCACGCTTGCCACCGACGCAAAATGGAAGCAGGCTGTGAAGCGCCCGCTCGTGACTACCGCTTTGCTCGGCAAGGCGAAGATCGCGCAGCAGGAATATACGCTCGCCGACGGCTCGCCGATAGCGGTGGACAGCGACTATCTCGGCACCAAGCGCGACGCATCGAATCCGTTTCCAGGCCCCTTTGAAAGTCCTGTAAGCGGTGAGGTGAGAGTCTGGCCGAAACGGTAGAGGCGCTGAATGAACACGCGCGTCAGCTCGATCTCAGTCGCAAACGAGTCGCGCTGCGGACATTTTTGGACCGGTCGCCATGGTGGAGTTGAAGGCGATAAGAACTCGAAGTGAAAATCGGGTCGAGTGATCGAGTTCGTCCGCGTGCGCAACTGACCTGCACCGATTCAGAGCAGCCGTAAGTCGAAACTTCCGGCTCAGAGGCCATCGCGCGACGCATATCCGAATTCAAATGCGCCATCATTTCGGCTGCGGCTAATTCAATGCTTCGGTCTCGGCAGACCGCGAGCATCTTGGGGTGCTCTCTCCGTTTCGCATGCATATGGTTCCTTTGGGAGAGTTGCTCGCCAACGGTGACCGGATCATGGCGCGAAAAAAAGGAGCCTGCGGTTCTCGCAGGCTCCTTTTCACATCAAATGAATGACAACTTTAAGGGACGAATACCAGACTGTGTTTAGTAAATGCCGAACTCATAGATGCTTCCTCCATAGCCACTCGAATTGGTTATGGTGATTCGGACATACCTCGCGGTAACGGCATTGGTGTCGACATTGGTCTGCTGCGTGGTGAAGCTCGCTGTTTTGTCGGAGTACAAGGTCCAAGTCGAATTGTCGGTTGAATATTCGATCTTGTATTTGTACCCGGCAGAGCCCTCGAACATGGTGCTGACCTGATTTATCGCATTGTTCCCGCCCAGATCGACCTCCAGCCATGATGGATCGGGCGCGCCTCCCGCTTGCGCCCAGCGCGTGCTCGTACTGCCGTCTACCGCCATTTGCGGCGTATAGGCTGACGAGAATTGCGACGAAGCCGTCACCGTCTTGTACAGCGCAAGATTGGTCGGTGAAGCCGAAGCGGTGAGCTGTAGTTGCGCCCCATATACCTGCATTTCGGCGAGCCCGACATTGGAGCCGCTGCCGCCGGACACCTGGAATTTTACCCAGCTCACCGTCTTTGCCGGGAACAGGATCGTATAGGCGCTGCCGTTGTTGGGAATGCCGCTGACCGTCAGCGTACTGCCATCACTGAAAGTAAGCGTGCCTCCCGGTGCCCAGTCGCCTGCACCCGCTCTGTCGTTGAACGTGATGCCGCCAATAGTCTGTGGGGCGGGCCAATTCAATTGCAGCCAGGGATTGAGTTCACCGGCTGAAGCCCACTCCGTACTCACATTGCCATCAGTCGCATTGGATGCCGGATACCGGCCATCAAATATCGACGATGCCGTCTCTGTTGCCGTCAGCGACAGGTTGGAAGCCGGTTGCCCATAGACGTCGAACTCCGCCAACCCGCTATTGACTGAACCGCTGGCGCCGGCGATCTGGAATTTGACCCAGTTGACCATCTTGGTCGGGAACGTGATCGTGTAAGGGCTTCCGTTGTTGGGAATGCCGCTCACGCTGATCGAACTGCCGTCGCTGAACGTCAACGTCCCGCCCTGCGACCAGTCCTGCAAGTTTGCTCTGTCATTGAATGTAATGCCGCCGATATTCTGCGGAACGGACCAATTCAATTGCAGCCAAGGATTGGGCTCACCTGCGGAAGCCCATTCTGTGCTGACACTGCCGTCAGTCGCCTTGGATGCCGGATAACTGCTGTTGAATGTCGAAGACGCTGTTGCTGTTGCACCGGGCGAAACATTGGTCGCCGGCGATCCATACACATCGAACTCCGCCAATCCGTTGTTGTACGATCCACTGGCACCGGCGATCTGGAACTTGATCCAACTGACCGTCTTGGTCGGGAACGTGATCGCGTAGGGACTTCCGTTGTTGGGAATGCCGCTCACGCTTATCGAGCTTCCGTCGCTGAATGTCAGGGTCCCACCCTGCGACCAATCAGCCAGGTTTGCCCTGTCATCGATGACAATTCCGCCAATGTTCTGCGGCGTGCTCCAATTCAGTTGCAGCCACGGATTGATCTCGCCCGCCGACGCCCACTCCGTGCCTACATTGCCGTCAATCGCGTTGGATGCCGGAAAGCTGCCGCTAAATGTTGACGACGCCGCGGCCGTTGCGCTGGACGAAATATTGGCGGCCGCCTGGCCGTACACAACCACTTCCGCCAGTCCGACACTCGAGCCTTGGCCGCCCGTCACCTGGAAATCAACCCACGTGATGGTCCTGGTCGGGAAGGCAATGGTAAACGGAGCACCGTTGCTCGGGATCCCGGAGATGCTGAAAGAGCTGCCATCGCTGAACGTCAGTGTTCCGCCTGGCGCCGAACTCGACGAATTCGCCCGACCAAACAGGGTGATCTTGTTTACTAGCTGCGGCACGCTCCAGTTGAGCTGGATTCCGGGATTGGTCTCGTTCGACGCCCATTCCGTGCCGGGATTGCCGTCTACGGCATTCGACGCGGGATAGGCGCTGTTGGCGCTAGACGCCGTCACCGTGGCTCCGGGTGCAATATTTCCGGATATCGGAAGCGCGGGAGCGATGTTGGGACTCGCGTCAACGCCACCGTAAATGTAGAACTGGTCGAAGTAATTTTCGCCGGTTCCATCGGAGGAGCCGAGCGAAACGTAGTTGAAGCTGTTGTATTGCGATCCGGTAAGAGTATTGACGACCGTTCCGTCGATGGACAGCTTCGCCGTACCCGGCGTGCTGTAGTCGAACACCAGTGTGTGCCAGCCGTAGACGCGCGGCACCGAAGTCGCCGTCTCCGTTCCGCCGACATTCACCATGTAGTAGCCGGCGTTTACCGCAGGGTCAATTCCCAGCCCCAACTGGTGTGCCGTGGTGCCGTCATCGGCGCGGGCAAAGGTCTTGCCGGTAAACTGGTAGGCGTATCCTTGTCCGCTGTAATCGCAGTAGCTCGCGTTCTGACGATCAAAGACCTTGACGCTGACGATCTTGTTCAAATTGCTGGCGAATTGTCGGGACAGCACGGTCTTGCTCGAGCCACTGTCGTTCAAATCCAGGGACGAGGTATTCCCCGCCATGCCGCCTTCGGACATAAACAGGCTGGACAGTACCGGGACCGGGCCGCTGTATGACCACTTCGTCGGGTCTATCCAATTGAATTCGTCGCTGAAATAGATATCGGTCGGTCGGGTTACGGCGGTGACGGGGACAGCAAAAGAAAAAGCACTCGGGTAGGTGGAGCTAACACCAATCTGACTGTATTGCATCTGCGAGTCGTCAAATGTGCCGTACATGCCCTGACCCGCATAGCCGCCACTGTAAAGAAAATTCGTGTTGGTGATGGTGTAGTAAGGGCCATTGTCGAACCGCATGTTGTAATGCTGAGGATTGACGGATTTGACATTCGACATGACATATCCCTTGTCACCCATGTCCAGATTGATGTTGTTGGGTGACACCCATTCCGTGGTGCCGGGCCAGACTCCGATCTTGTCGACAATCAACTGATTGATGTAGTTCGGTCGGTAATTTGTCGTGTCCGTACCGCTGAACCCATACAGCCAATCGCTGAAAAATGCACCATCGTCGCCAGACGCCTGCTCGCAATTGAAATAGTAGATGTACTCGAAGTGATTGTTGTACGCGTACATATCCGTCAGCGGATTGTAATTCGCGTCATCGGCGGTCCCGACGATTCCCGACGATGAGCCGCTGGGCGCGCCAATCGGCCCCAGCGTGCTCGGATTCCGGTTGTATCCGGCCTGCACCCAAATGGCTCTTCTCGGTGAATCGTAGATATCCAGATGCGAAAACGTGTTGTTTCCCGAGTTGAACAACTCAATGCCCGCGGTTTGACCGACGAGTTGGCCGATATCATGGATGACGCTGTTGGTCACCGTGTTCGTATTGTTATAGCTGATGGGGGCAGCCTTGCCGTCCATATCCGGGTCTGAGCCGGTGTACCCGCCGGACACGTTCGTTCCACCCGTGCCCGGGTAGCCGCCTTCGAGGTGGACGCCGCCATGCCCCGTGTCTTCGATCAGGCTGTTGGATACCACGTCATGATCGTTCGCGAGATACATGTCCACGCCGAACATGCCTGAATTCTTGAGATGCGAGTTGGTAATCGTGATGTGGTTTGTGTTGCTCAACCGGAACAATCCGACTTCGTAATCAACGCGTTCTGAAGTTTCGGAATAGGACGGTTGAGTGCTACCCAAAGCCTGCAACGGATACCATCCAAGGCCGTACCCAGAACCAGCATAGTTCCAGCCGTAGGTGTAATAGTCCGGGAAGCTCGTATCTTCAAACTTCAGTCCGTCGAAGACGATGTTGTGAGCTGGACTGGTCCGGGATGACCCTTGAATATTGATCAAGGTCTCCGTTGTCGGATAGACGATATTCTGGTTTTGTATGGGGCCGGAGCCGGCGAGCGGGTAGTAGTACAAATCGCCGGTACTGTTGTCGTAGAAAAATTCTCCCGGCTGATCCAGCATACTGATGTTGCCCTGGATGAAATATAGCCCGGCCGAACCCTGGGCACTGAGCTCATACATCGGCACATACAGCTGCGGATTATTGGCATCATGCAAAAAGTGCAGTACATCATTTGCGCCGGATGTATCGATCGAGCCAATTGGAATTGTGTCCGTCACCCAATTGATGGCGCCGCCATCCCACACGAAAATAGAGGCAGTCAAATCGCCATGATTTTGCGCATCCGTCAGCCCCTGTTGGATATTGGCTGGAAGATGACCACCACTGTTCGTCAATTGCGTGTTATTACTTAATGGGGCGTAATAGTAGAGATAATTTGAATTCGCCGACGGCATGGTCGGTATGACAACTTTATTGGCATAACGGGCCAACACGGCGCGCTCGTCATTGACATACAGCGTATTGATGCCGACGTGATTCACGTCGACGCCGTTGTTGGTATTGGCACTCAGGATACCGGGAACGTTCTTGTCCAGCCCTGCGCCGATATTTGTTTTATATACTGATCCCACGGCGGTAGCGGGAAGATCATTGTCGACCCAGGTGCTACCGGCCTGATTCTGAGTGACCAACGACCACGATGAAGTTACCTTGACGCCACCAACAAACGTGGCGCTGTCAATGGCGTTCAAATTCTTGTAAATGACGTTGTAGCCGTTGGTTCCGGAGTCCTGCTCCGTGAACGTGATGCCGTTGTTCAAATAATATGTACCGGCAGCAATGTATACATAGATATCATTGCCCATGTTGCCGTTTATTGCCCTGACGGCAGTTTGAGCGCGTGCCAGAGTGGCGAATGGATTCGCTTGAGATCCGTCGCCGGTTTGGTCATTGCCGTTCGCGGCGACATAGAACGCTGTGGGGTTCGTCTGGGCATACGCTTTTGACGGCGGAAAACCCGTTTGAAGCCCTAATAGAACTGTTAGCACCGCGAATGCGACCACCGTGCCGTTTTTCATCAATTTTGATATCACAATTTGGCCCTCCCTCTCGTTGATTTTTATTGACAACCTCGTTGCATTGGAACGGTGCATCTGTTGATCGTCCGTAAAGCACTCTCGATAGCCTGCACGTCACGGCAAATCAACGCAGCGTCACATGAACTCTTCGTCTTGCTTCAAACTCCACTTCTGCACGACTCAAAAAAGGGCGCTTCAATCAAGCTCGACGAGACCACGATGAGGTCCAGCGTGAAGCAATGCTGGCGCCGAATTCGTGGTTGCTGAGAGGCCCATCGCGCGGTGCATATCCGAATTCAAATGCGCCATCATTTCGGATGCCGCCAATTCGACGTTTCGCTCCCGGCAGGCCGCCAGTATCCTGACGTGCTCCCTGAGCGTTTGGTTGACCAGCGGCAGGGTTTCGCGGCGATCCATGAGAATCAACGCCGTATAGTTCCGCAGCGACTTCGCCGTCGATTCAATGAGTGGGTTGGCCAAACGTGCAATCAGACCACCGTGCATGCGACGTTCGAGCCTGTGAAGCTTGGCTAGTGAGACCGGACCGCCTCTCGTCAATTCCTCGATGAACTCCTCGTGGTCGGCCAGGAGTGCCTCGATCTCATCAGTCGATGCCCTCTCGGCGTAACGGCGGACCGCGTCGCCTTCGATGATCTGGCGAAACTGATAGGTGCTGCGAATCAGTTCCATGTCCGCTCTGACGAAGCTGATGCCGACCCGGGGATGAATCTCGACCAGCCCTTCGATCTCGATGACGCGCAATGCGGCCCGCAGGGGCTGCATGGGCACACCCAAAAGCTCGACAAGCTCACTTTGCGACATCAGCGTCCCGGTCGCGATGCGACGGCTGAAAAGCCCGTCCAAGACGAGTTGATAGGCGGTTTTGCTCAGACCAATCGCGCTTTCCGCAATAGATTGCTCCGTCTGGAGAGCCGCAATGGACCACGCGGATCGCTCAGTTACGTCTCCTCCCACTGCATTTGCTGTCATGTCTGATGCTTCAAATTGTCGTCAGAAACACGCCTGGGCCGTCGTTGCGAAAACGCGGGGTAGGGAGTTGATAGGGGCCTCGGCACATGGTCGGCGATCCGCACGGCTTTCTATTACCGTAACGAACCGCGACGCTTCCCACCCTACCTTGCGTCTGCGGACACAAGATCGACAACGGCCTACGCCAGCATCGATCAGTCCCGATCGAGGACGATTTCTCCGTCGCCACGACGATCGGCCCGCAGCGCCCAGCCACTGCGAAGAGCGCAGGAATGAAGGCTGATCGCCCTTGTGGAAGACGCCACTCACGCCTTCTGCGGCTCTCAGATTGACAGCAGGCTTTCGGGACCAATGACCGTGCTATTGCATTGACGCGTCATCTTTTGACTGACTCATGCGGTCGACTTGTTTATGCGCGCTCACAGGTTCAGGGCCGTCTGTCCTGAATGGGACCGCGGGCAACCCCTCCTGATTGAACACATTCCCGTCGGGGCTGTTGCTCCAGGCGTAGCGCACGGCAACGGGTTGTCGAACGGCATCGCTGGAAATAGTAATGTCCTGGCCGTCCTGCGCGGCCCGGGCCCAGCGGAATTTGCCGTCGGTGCCGGCAATCTGAAATCCGCGCGCATGGCCATGTTTGTCTTTGATGAGGAGACCCGATCCCAGATTGGAGAACTTGATCCGGATGCGGTTTCCCTCGACCTGCATGGATTGGTAGGTGGGACCGGAGGCCACGACGTGCTCGCCGTAAGCGACGTTCTCGGCCGCGAGAACCAGTCGATGGGCGACGTCCTGTTTGTTCCGTGGGTGAATATCATTTTCGTCGCCAACATCTATCGCGGTTGCCATGCCGGTCTGAGGCACCGCCAAAGCCATGCTTTGCGCTTCGCGCAGATCCGCCCAGGAGTATTCGGCAGGGTCGGTCTGGTTGTGTCCGAAGTTGGCGAGCTGGACAAAGAGAAACGGAAACTCGTAGCCCCAGTGCGCACGCCAATCCTCGATGAGCGCCGGGAAGAGCGTTCGATATTGCGCCGCTCGATTGTCGATCGCGTTGGACTCTCCCTGATACCAGATGGCTCCCTTGATCCGGAAAGGTATCAATGGATGAATCATGCCGTCGAAAAGCACCGTCGCCTTGTTCGGATCATCGAGAAGCTTCGACAATGGCGATTCGATAGGATGGTCTTGCAAATCGGCTCCAGGCTGGTACGACCATGTTCCCGCCTGCGTAACCCGCTCGCCGCCGATCTCAAGATTGAATTTGTCTGGATTGCCGCTATCGAATCCATTGCCGCCGGTCATGCGAACGGCAATGACATTCGGGCCAGGTCTGATCGCGCTGGTGGGCACCGTGTAGTCTCGGGGTTTATACCATCCCTTTGTCTGACCGATTTTCACACCGTTGAAATAGGTGACGTCGGTCTGAAAGGCGCTGGCCAAGTGCAGCTGGGCGGGCCTTCCAGCCTGCTCCTTCGGAATACTGATCTGACGACGAAACCACACCGCGCCATCGAAGCCTTTGAGAGCCTCGATGGGCTTGGATTGCGGCTCTGCGACCGTGGCCCAGGAGGACGCATCCAGCGCGGGGTCGGCCCATATCGGCCGCCCAGCACTCTCCCCGCGATCCTCTGTCCCGTGCAGCTTGTCCCACGCCGCCTTGTCCCGCTGATAGCGATCGTGCTCGGCGATGACCGCTTTCTCGTCGGTCTTCTTGACATCATCGATAGCGCCACGAAATTCCGCAAAGGACTTGAGCCCTGCTTCGCTCACCCAGGCTTCCGCTAGGGTGCCACCCCAGCTTGTTGCGATGAGACCGACGGGTACGTGATAGCGCTTGTGGATTTCACGTCCGAACAAATAGGCGACTGCGGAGAAGTTCGCTACGCTCTCGGGCGTCGAAGCGGTCCACGCGTCGGCTTGCACATCGTCAGCGGTGTTGAAGCCCACTTTATGATGCACTTTGAACAGGCGCAGTTGCGGGTAGTGGGCGTCGGCAATTTCGAATTCCGAATCGACCACCCCAACAAATATGTCGTCCCCTGCCTGCGGTCCGAGCGTGAACTCCATGTTCGATTGACCCGAGGCGATCCACACATCGCCGAGCAGGACGTCGCGCAGCAGGAGGCGGTTCTTGCCGGCAATGACCATGTCGTACGGCCCGCCGGCGGAGAACGGTCCCAGTGTCGCCGACCAGCGGCCGTTCTGATCGGTCTGCGCGGTAACTTTCTCGCCGTGGAAAGCAATCAGCAGCTTTTCGCCGGGGTCCGCCCATCCCCAGACGGCAAATCGCGAATCACGCTGCAAAACCATGTGGTCCGCAACGAGAGCGGGTAGTCGAACATCGGCCAGCGCACTTCTTGCCGATACCCCGAACAACACAGGCCCAAGGGCTACGAGCGCGGCCGCACTCAACGCGCGACGCAATATCTGGCCGTTGCCGGTTCTAAACATCGTCTTCTCGTTAAACGCGCTAACGGTAGCGCGTTCTCAATCCTCCGCCTCGAGCGTTTCCATGCCGAGTGGGCCGAGGTTGACTTCCTTGACGCGGCCATTGGGGAAGGTGGCTTTGACCTTTTCCGGACGATCCGATAATGAGCGCAGACGAAGCTGCAGCTTGCCGCCTGCTTCCGCACGTAGGACGGTAGTGACGACGCGCGGATTGTCGATAGTCGCCCGCGTGGCGATATCGGTCTTTGCCTTCACCTGGGTGGCAACCAACGGCTGAGCTTGGGCGGTTCCGAAGCGATTCGCCGCGGCGGCGTCATAGCCGCTCGCATGCGGAAGGATGCGGTAGCGGAATGGCAGCAAGCCGCTTTGCGAAAGCGGAAAATTCGTATGCCAGTGATTGTTGAGCGCCCAGGAGTAGATCGTGGATGAGGGCGTGAGCTCTCTGATCCATTGCGGCGAGTAAAGCGCGGCGCCGAGGATGTTCGCGCTGATCTTGCCGTACTCAAAGACCGGAGCGTCGAGCGACGCCCAGGTCACTCCGGCATCGGCGTTCGACATGTCGAGCCAGCGTTGGAAGGCTATCCAGTTGCGGTTGCCGGCCTTGAGCTGATCCTTGTCCACTTCGATCACGCCCCAGGGGATGTCCACGCGAGTTCGTGCACCGGGGAGATTGAAGGCGTAGCCGAAATGCACGCCTTCCTTCTCGGTGGTCGCGACCTTGTCGATGAGGTTATCGAAAGCCACTTGCGCAGAACCCGCCGTGATGCGCACCTCGCGCACGAGTCGATTGCTGCCTTCCGCCTTCGATTCGACGAGCAGGGAGGCGACGAGCGGGCCTTTTTCCTTGACGCTGATTCTGACATCCGTGGGACCCAACGCCTTGGCGCCGTCCTCCGCGCCGCGCAGGTAGTGGTAGGAATTGAGCGCGCCGCCAGTTCGCGTATCCACAAAGTCGCGACCGCCCATCACAAGCGAGGCGACATTACCCGTAGCGGGATCGAGGGTGACGCGGACGATGCCGTTGTCCAGCGTGAGGTCCTGCGCACTGGCGGCGGGGTACTTGAACTCGTTTGGCTGATTGCCCAAAACATAGTTCCTGGCGCCGAAGGCAGGCACGTTGCTGGCCATGAAGACGAGCTCGCCCGTGGAGAGGCGCTGCGATGGGACTGCAGCGCCTGTTTCATCGCGCACGAAGTTGCCGGCGCGGGATTGTTCTACGCTGAGGGTGACAAGCTCGGAGCGTTCCCACGAGAGCGTGTTGAACGCGGCGATGAGCGGACCCTCTTTGCCTGTCAGCGGGGCCAAGGCGCGAGATTCCAGCTCCCTGCTGCGTTTGTCGGCCTGATCGAAGCGACCGAACTTCGCCTTGAGGATCAAGTCCTGCATCGGCTGTTGGTCGGGGCTGCTGTATGCCCAGGTGTGTTCGGAGGCGAGCACGACATTGCGCCATGCTTCATCGAAATCCGCGCGTGGCGCGGGCATCCCCGGATTGAGCATGGACCAGAGCGTATCGGCCTGGACGAGGCGCTCCTTGGAATTGCGATTCATGCCGGTCTGCTTGGCCGCCGTGCCCAGGCCGTCCGTCCAGTACTCGGTGAAGTCGCCGCGAAGCACGGGCAGCTTGTCACCATACTTTTTCTCGAAGGCGGACATGATCGTGTGCGTGCCGGCAATGACGAGGTGGGGATAGGCGTACTCCTCATTCCAGCTGCGCACAGCGGCAGGCAGATCCTGATCGACCGGCGTGTTGTCCGCCATGGCCCACGACATCACCAGGATGTCGTAGGGATAGAACGAGGTGTTCTCCATGTGCTTGAGGTAAGCCAGGAATCCGCTGGCAAGAGGAGCGAGGTCGAACGGGGCGGCTGAGCCGGTTTCCAGCAACTGTATGGTCGGCAGGAAATACTTGTCGGCGAAGTTGGCGCGGGGTTGTTTCGTTTTCACCGAATCGAGTTGCTTCTTGAGCGTTTCCCGATTCGTCTGGCCCATCATCGCCAGGGCGTAACTCATGCCTTTGATGGCAGCTCCAGGGACGTAGCTGCCCTGCTGAAAGAACAACACCCGTGACTTGCCGTCCAGACTTTCCCACCAGAAGGGGCGGTAGTTGAGGTCATTCGTGTTGCCGGTGCGGTCACCGCCATTGTGAAAGGCCATGATGTAGCGGATGCCGCTTTCTGCCGCGGCAGGCACCACGCCCCAGGACATGCCAGGCACGTCTGTCTGCATCAGGCTGTCGACCTTGACGCCAGTGGCCTTTTCCAGTTTCGCCTTGTAGCCGATGTAGTGGAACATTTCCTCGTCGCTGGCGACGGAGGTGTTGTCGTTGATGTAGCCCGCATCCACACCGATCCAGCCTTTGCGGATGGCGTCGAAGACGACTTCGCGCTCGGCGGGCGTGGCCGTGGCCAAGTAGCGTTCGATTGGCCATGTGACTTCCGGGTTCCAGACAAAACGCGAGCCTTGGGGCCAATCCGCGGTTTTTCTCGCGAGCTCGATGCCCTTGAGCAAGTTTTGCTTGTGGATGAATTCCACGTTTTCGTGGGTATTCGTATAGCCCACGTCCACATGCGAATGCGGATAGATGTACACCGTCCACTGACGCTTGGGTGGAACGATGACTTGTTTCGCCAGCGAGTTTTTACCGCGCCTGAGCGTGATGGAAACTTGGGCTTCCTTGTCCACGCCAACGCCGGGTGGCAGCAGCAGGCGGAAGTCGCCGAAGCCGCCGGGCACGGCTTCCAGCGGTATGGTTTCCGCGGGACCACCGCTGACGACGACTTCTGCCGTGGCCTCGCCATGGAGTCGGCCCCCGACAAGATCCACCTTGAGTTCGCGACCCGGTTTGCCATCCTTGCGATGGCGATAGAAAGGCTGCGGCTCGCAGGTGAAATCCAAGGGAAAGGACGCATCGTTCGCAGGGACTGCGCCGGCGGGAGCTGTCGGACTATTCGTGATGTCCGCGCCGTTGGCACATGACAACAGCGCGACTAGCGCTGCGAATGCAAGATGACGGAGAGCATGATGATTCTGCGGTAAGTGGCTCATGTTCAAAACTCTCTCAAATACGGCGGCCAAATAATCTGATTTTCATATCGGAAACTTTCCACGCCGAGCGCAAAGCCGTGGTGCCCTCATCGAGCATGTAACGGTAGAGTCCAAATCCGAGTTTCATCGTTGATCGTGGTTGTCTTTGGCATTGAAAAAAATTACGCCGCGGCCTTGATCGCGGACGCTTCGCCGGCATGGCGATCCTTGGCGAAATGCGCCTCGATCTCCTCAAGCGTCTTTCCCTTGGTTTCGGGCAAGACGAACGCGGCGAAGGCGAAATAAACCGCGGTGCAGACGAACCAACAGGCCCACATCGCGGCGTAGCCGAAATTGCCCACGATGGGCAGGAACAGCGACGTGGTGGCGACGGTCACACCGGCGTTGCCGAGCACGCCGAGGCCCATGCCCATCGAGCGCACGCGCGTTGGCAAGAGTTCGGCGGACATGAGCCACAGGCACACGCCGGGGCCGAAGCAGAAGCCGACGAGGTAGAGCAGCAGGCAGACGAAGATGATGCGGCCGTCCGTCTGCGATGGCGCGGCGCTGAACTTCGCGCGCAGGATCTCGAGCTTGGCGCCCTGCGCACCGGCTTCGATTTCGAGCACGGGATTTTCCGCGTCGCTGCGCAGATGAAGCAGCGGTTGTTCCTTGCCGCCGAGCGCATAGCGCACGCTGACCTGGGTCACCGCGGCATCGTTGGGCGCGATGTCCTTCACAGGGACGGTGAGCGTGTTGTCGTGCACCTGCGCGGAAAGCGCGGTGGTCACGTCAACGAGTCCAGCTTCGGTCTTGTGGTAGGTCCAGATGCCGACGCCAAGCGCAAGCAGGATGATGCCGGTACCGATCTTGAGCAGCCACTTGCGACCGAGGCGATCGACGAGCAACACACCGGGAATGGTGAAGACGACATTCACGAGCGCCATCCACACGCCGGCCTGCGCAGCGCCGGCGGCGGTCATGCCGGCCTGGCTGAGCATGACGGCGGGAAAGGTGAGGACGGCGCAGATGCCGGTGGCCTGGTTGATGCCGAGCAGAGTGATGGCGAGGACGAGAGGAAGCAGGTAGCGCCTCTGCAACAGCGAGTCACCGCTAGTCTTGGAACGGGCTTGGGAGCCGACGCCGAGCTCCTCCATCTCGCGTACTTCGAGTTCCGCCTGCGCAGGGTCGCGCGAAGCGCGCAAGACGCGCATCGCAACGTCCTTCTTGCCGTGCTTGAAGAGCCAGCGCGGCGACTCGCTGACGAGGAAGGCGATGACGATGAACACCAGCGCGGGATACGCGGAGGAGGCGAACATCATGCGCCAGGCGTGATCCTGCACGGCGAGGACTTTCGCGGCGTCGCCGACAGCCGCTTTCACTCCGGCGTCCACGCCGGCGGTATACCACCAGCCCGTGACCATCGCGACGAAAATGCCGATCGTGATGCACAACTGGAACATGGTGGAGGTGACGCCACGAATCTTCGGCGGAGCGCACTCGGTCATGTACACCGGCACGACGACAGCGATCATACCTGCCGAGAGGCCTTGCATCGCGCGTCCCGCAAAGAGCATCGGGAAACTGTCCGAGAACACGATCATCGCGACGCTGACAACAAAGACGAAACCGGAAGCGATCATCGCTTTCTTGCGTCCGATGAAATCGGCAAGACCTCCGCCGATCAAGGAAGACGCGAGGGCCCCGAGCATCACCGCCGAGGCGAGCCAGCCGGTCTGCTCCTCGGTCAAGCGCATGCACTTGCCGAGATACAGCAACGCGGCGCTGATGATGCCCAGATCGTATCCGTAAAGCAGTCCGCCGAGCGAAGCGACGGCAGCAAGGATCAAGGTGGTTCTTCGGTTCATGGTCTACACCGTCTTAGTCAAATTTGTCTGGAGACTGAAGCGATACTTCCAGTCTCCTCCGTCGATTGGAGATAGTTGGTTCATCCTGCAATCCGCTGCGCCACGAGCCATGCCGAATACGCCGCAACGACGAGGCTCGCCGGGACGACCACACGCGGTCGATACCATTCTTTTTTGCGGATGAAATAGACGAGCGCCGTGAGCGATGCCAACACGGTGAGCTGAGCCAGCTCGATGCCGAGATTGAGGAACAGCAGGGTGCGCCCGAGGTCGCCGGGGCTTGCCTTCAGTTGCGCGAAGGACCCTGCGAATCCAAGGCCGTGCACCAGGCCGAAAATGAATACCATGATCCATCGGCTCGCGCTCACTTTCCTGGTGCGCAGGTTGCCCAGCGCCAACACGACGATGCTCAGGGCGATTACCGCTTCAACAGCCTTGGATGGCAGGAGCACCAGGCCCGCCATCGCCAGCCCGAGCGTTACCGAGTGTGCAATCGTGAACGCGGTAGCTTGCCCGGCGATCGGCCCGAGTCGCGGCAACGGCAGGAACAAGGCCAGGATGAAGAGCATGTGGTCGACGCCTTCCGGCACGATGTGGCGAAAGCCGAGCCAGAGCAGCTGGCCGATCCCCAGCTTCCGCGTTTCCACCACTTCTTCCGCCGCGGAGTCGGCGGCGCCGGCGAGGGCAAAAGTCGCACGCTCGCCGTACATCACCTGCACGTAGTGCGGATCTCCCGCAGTTCTGTCTTCCTTCACCTGCGTGAAAAGCCAGTCGGCTATTCCGTCGCGATCAGGCTTGCTGCGCTCGATGCTGAACGATCGGCTGCCCGATGGCAGCTCCCAGTTAAAGCGCACCATGCGTTGCGCCGCTTCGGGGTCCGCGGCACCCGGCTCGATGATCGGAGCAATCACGGTTTCGCCGACGCGAAAAATCAAAAGCTGGCGCGCGTTCTCGACGAGTTGCGGCAGCGGCTTGTTTTGCGCGTCGAAGAAATCCGCCAGCTCATACATCTCCGGCCTGACGATCCCGGCGGAAGACAAGCCACGCACACTCAACGTGAGGCTGACGCTGCTGCCATCCTTGTCGGCCTTCAGTTCACCACCCGTGGTGCCATCGCCGTGCGCGCATGCGAACGGCGATGCGAGCAAGGCGAATGCGGCCATCACCCCGCCTGCACATGAGACGATGCGGCGCCGAGCTTGAGCCAGGAGAGCAGCACCGCCGCGGCGCCAAGCATTCAGCCTCATTGCAACAGGAATGACGCCGGCGCGTATTTTCCGAGAGTGAAGGCGATCTTGCCGTCATGAATATCGAGCGGCGCTCCCAGCTTCTCGCCGCGCAGATCCACCGGCAGTGCCTTGGTCGCTTTGGTCCCGGCCGGAAGCGCGAGCGTGAGCGGGCCGGACGTACCCGCCATTTCCCAGACGCGCAGGAGCGTGCCCTTGTGATCGTCGGGGTCCTCGCCGAACGCGGTGACGACCACGCCCTTGCGCGAGACTTCGATGCCTTTCATCTGCGCAGGCAGCTTGGCCGCGGCAATCGAGGCCTGCCCGACAACGATGGCGCTCAGCGGTCGGCGTGCCTCCAGCGCGGGAATGGCGATCGTTTCCGCTGCGGGCGTTTTCGCATCGAACGTCGTCAGGCGCACGCGCGATGACCAGTTGCCGGTGTACCAATAGCGGAAGTTCGTATTCCACTGGTTGTTGAACAGATTGACGAACACGACCGGAGCTTTCGGCGTGAACTCCGCGGCGTTCTTGGAGAATTTCCACAGGCCCAGACGATCGAGCGAAACCAGCGGATGATCGATCGGCATGACCGAGACGCCCGCGCCATCGGCATCGGTAATGCTTACCCCCGGACCCACGGAGAAGAGGTCACGGTTAGCTCCGGGCAGGATGTCTTGCGCCGGGTCGATGACACCGAGCTGGCGATACACATGAAAACTCGGAGAGGCGATCTTGAAGGGGAAGCTGAACCAGTCGGCCTCGGGCCAATTGTCGCGCGCCTTGTCCTTGATGGTAAGTTCCAGCTCGATGATGGGACGCGTTTGATCCAGCGTCAGCTTGAGCTCGGTGGCGGGCAGATGGTCTGCCGGTCGCGCGGGGGAGGCGATCGTGGCGGAGTTCGCATCGAGGGTGACCACGCCATTGGCGACGGTGGCAGCGCGATAAGGCACCTGCTTCTCCGACGGCATGCCGGGCTTGTGCATGCCGGGATGAGCCGCCCCGGGGTTGATGCGCAGACTCTGATACTTGACCGTATAGTCGCGCGTCTGCTCGAAGCTGAAGCGCTCGTTCAAGTATTGACCCAGCTTCCACTTCGCCTCCTTGTCGACCCATTCGCGACCCGTGCGCTTGTCCACGAGCGATGAGATGGAGCCGTTCGCGGGATCGAGGACGACCTTGTAGAAGGGTGATTCGAGAACATCCGCTGGCTTCGCGGCTTCCGCGGCGCTCACGACCTTGTAGCCGCTCGGCGGAACATCTTTGACGAAGATGCGTTTGCCGCCGACCTCGACCGTCTCCGAGCGCGGCCACGGCAGCGAGTTGTAAACGACGACGTCGCCGGTCTTGGCCGGCACATTGCCGGCGATCGCCTTGAGGTTTTCCTCGCTGAGTTTTTTCGTGATCCGGTCCGCTTCGCGGATGTAGTTGCTCTTGTCTTCCCACGAGTTTTCGAGGTAGGCGATGAGCTTCGGATCCGCTTTCTTGAAAGCATCGCCGTACGAGTTCACCGCGGGAGCGACGCCCCAAGTGTGCTCACCGTAGAGGAGGATGTTCTCGTAGGCGCTGGCGATCTCTTTCTTCGCCGAATCGAGCGACACACCGCGCTCGCGGAGTTCGGTGCGCAACAGCTCTGCGCCGGGCAATTCGGCGTGCACGGAGCGCGAGGTGCTGGAGCCACGCGGATCGCTCATCAGACCGTGAATCCACGTATCCGGCATCTCGCCTTTGACCACCGGCAGATTGGCCGGCGGATCGGCGAGGAACTCCTTGGCGAAATCGTCCATCGTCCCCATGCGGATCTTCACGTTCGCGGGGAGGAGCTTCTTCGCCTCATCGAAATACTTGGCGACGGCCTCAGCGGTGGGTGGCCCGGAGTTATCCATCGTCACGAGAATCGCCGGCCATATTTTGTACGGCCAGTTCTCCGGCGGCAGGAAATGCTTGCCGACGAAGGGCTCGCCGCCGCCCGCATTATCCGGCCAGTTGAAGCCCGTCGCCGAACCGTAGGTGCTCGTATAGAGCGTGAGTACACGCGAACCGTCCGGGCCTTCCCACCAGAACAAACCCGGCGTGGTGGCGTATGCGGACGGATAATTGACGCCGATGTGCATGAATTTGATGCCGGCATCCGCCAGCACCGTGGCCAAGGCGCCTCCGTGGCCGGGCACGTCGCTCGTCTTGCCCGCGATGGGCAGCGGAAGACCATAGCGGCGACTGATATCCGAAGCGAATTCCAGGCCGCGCGCCATTTCCTCGGGCTCGCAGGCATCGCTTTCCAAAGTGAACGGCATCGCGTGGTAGCGGAACCGACCGGACTTCACGAATTCGTCGAGCTTCGCCTTGCGCTCCGGAGTTTGCCCCTGCCAGTCGTCGAGCACTTTGTGCAGCACCCAACCCGGCATGGTGAAGGAGTAACGCTGATCTTCGGGAGCACTCTTGTTTTTTTCCATCGCCCCCACGGCGCGATCGATCATTTCCGTACGGTAGTACTGCACCACATCCTTCGCCGGGCGGGTGTAGCCGATGTCGTAATGCGTTTTGACCACGACGACGACTTCCTGCAGGTTCGGCCATTTGGCACGCGCCTGTGCTTCGGTCTCGGTCTTGTCGGCGGCGTACGAGGGAGAGAACAGCACGAACGGAGCAAGTGCGGCAAGCAGTCGGAAATTTTTCACTAAATTTTTCATCACAAACCTTTCAGTAAAGTTTTTCGTCGCAATACCCATGTCACGTCATCGAAAAAGAAACCGATCTGCCTGCTCCTTTTTTAAGCACGCCACGCCATTTGCTGAGTTACGCAACTTCAGGGGATGAGATACAAGCTGTACGGTGTTCCCTCAAACGCGCGACAACCCAGGCCGCCATCACGGCGGACAAGAGGCAGATAACTATCGCCGCATAGCCGTAGCTCTGCATTCCGTAGTTCGCGCCGAGGAAACCCGCCAAGGCCGTCCCCCCCGAAGCGAGCAGAATCTTGCCGCTGCCGGTGGCTGAGGCGACGCGACCTTTCGGGTCCACCCGCGCCGCCAGTCCGAAAATGAACGGATGGAGGAACCAGAACATCACTGTGAGCGCGCTGAACACGCTCCAGAATTGAGGTTGGTTCTTGGCCGTCGCGATGCCGAGGATGATGACGCCGACCAGCGGCAGGCCGATCAACAGCGGCAGGACATTGCCAACGCGCTTGGAAACAAAAATGGCGATCACGCCGCCTGACGCGCCGATCAGCGAGACGACGGACATCCCGGCGCCCAAGGCTGTGCCTTCCAGGCCGACGGAGTGGGCGATGCGCTCGAGAAAAACGTAGAGTCCGCTCACCGCTGCCGACATCAAGGCCATGGTCAGGACCACACCTGCGGCGGAAGGCATGTCGAGACGATCCTTGGGCTTGTGCTGATCCGCGATGATTGTGTTTAGGGCCGTGGGTGAAGTCTCGAACGATTTGAAAGAGATCAGGAATAGCGGCACGGCCAGGACCACGGCCAGGATGACGATGCCGCTGAACACGCCCGCGGCACCATAGGTCTGCATGCCGTAACCGAGCATGGGATTGATGAGCACGCCGAGAAGCAAAGCGATGGTTCCGGCGGCGCCATAGGTTCGCTGCGGGGCTTCTGCACCCGCGCCGATGGCCGAAGCCAGCGAATAGACGAGGCCGAACGCCGCACCGGACACGGCCCGAACGAGGGCGAGCGCGCCGAGCTGGGTCACGTAGATGGACGCGATTTGCGCCGCAATGGCCAGCAATGTGGCAAAGATCAGCACGGCCTTTTTCGGCAGCCGGTGCACGAAGGCGGATGCGCCCAACATCACGATGCCCATCGTGAACACTTCGGCGGTGATCATGAGGCTTGCCTGCTGGATATCCAGATGCGCCGATTCGACCAGGCTGCCGGATATCCAAGGAATGGCGCTTTGCGCCGTGTTGCCGAGCGTGATGCCGAAGCCGACTACGAGGGTCCGGCGATCGGGCAAGAGAGAAGCCATCAAGGTCACCTGCGATCTGTTCGTTCAACGATTGCAGCGAAACCGGGTGCGCCGATGCTCCGACTGCCCGAGCGAACACGCCATGAGCGATCCTTGCGTTTGTTCCCCGAAACACCGCACGACTCAAAAAAACGTGGGCACACCCGCACTGGCCTTGAAGGAGATCCAACCAGTAAGAATGTGCCCACGTCTTGGGAGAACTAACTAACTGTTTGTCAGAACTTCATCTTCACTCCAACCTCGTAGCGCTTGCCAACATACGAATAGGCAGCGGGTTGCAGCGGGACGTTCACATAGGTTAGCGAATGCGAACCCGTCAGGTTGATGCCGTTGGCGAAGATCGACCAGTTCTTGTCGATCTCGTAGCTGGCTGAGGCATCGAGCTGGCTATAGGGCGCAACGTACATCGTTCCACCCAACACATCCGACGGAATCGTGACGTAGTTGCCGCGACGCGACCAGGCCAGGCGCGCGCTGAGTCCATTCTTCTCGTAGAACACCGTCGCGTTATAAGTCTGCTTGGACACGCCTGTGAACGGAATGGTTTTTCCGGCGTTCACCCCAGAGGTGAAGGCCGCGCTGCTGTCGATCAACGTGGCGTTCAGTATGTAACCAAAACCAGACTCGAATATCTGTTGGGCACCTACTTCGACACCATCAATGCTGGCGTCGCCCTGGTTCTGCGGCTGCACCAGACCTTTCCATTGGACGCCCATAAACGTGGTGTTGGTGGTCGTCGACGGGCCGATGAAGTCGTGGATATCCTTGTGGAATACCGCACCGTAAAGCGCGCTACCCTTGCCGAAATACCATTCCAAGCCCAGATCGTAATTGTCCGACAAGTAGGCCTTGAGGTTCGGGTTTCCGGCCGTTGCCAAAAGGTTGGTCGGATTCACGCCGCTAAGCACCGGATTCATTTCGGCGAAGGTCGGTCGGGTAATGCTTTGGCCAGCCGAAAAACGCAGCAACAGATCCTCGGTGAGTTCGGCCCGGAGATTCGTCATCGGCAACACATTGTTGTAACTATGGCTGATGCTGGTCGGCGCGACGCTCGGAGCTGTGTAGACGACTTGCCCGATGGTCCCGCCACCGGATACTTGGCTGAACTCAATGGTGAACGGACGGAAGAACGCAGTCGCCGTGGTGTCGGTTTTCACCAGACGAACACCCGCATCTCCCTTGATCGGAATTCCCGCGAGCTCGGTGTCGATGTCCGCCTTTGCGAAGGCGGCGGTCGTTTTTTCCTTGACCGCAAACGAAGTCGTCGAGTTGAACGTGGTATTGAAGCTTGCTGCAGGGTTCTTGCTGTTGAGATAGCTGAGGTACTGATCGTAGTTCGGGTACAAGAACGAGCCCAACGGAAATGCATTCGCGACCTGGCCGCCCATGTAGTCCGAGGGGCCGTGCTCGAAGCCGCTCAGGCCGCCGAGATCGAAGGTCACTCCGCCGGGGCCGGCGCCGCCAATACCGCCGTCGTACTCGAGCCTGTTCATGAAGCGGTCGCTGTAACGTGCACCGAATTCCACTGCGCTGATGAATCCCGCGGACAGATTTCTCTTTAGCGACGCGGCGACAGCGCCTTCATGATCATTGTTGGTGATCTGACCCTTGCCGATGTTGTACGGGAGGAAGTTCGCCGGGTCTCTGTAACCCGCAGGGAGCGGCGCCAAGCTGATTTGCTGCTCGCCATTTGCCTGGAAATACGTATACGGCATTGCGGCCTGGGCTTGCATGCCGACGCTGGTACCGACATTTTCGGCTCGCGACCTTGAATAGGCCAGGTCGGTATTCAACTCCCAGGAATCGCCCAGCATCTTGTTGTAGTGGGCACCCAGGTTGTAAAGACTCTCGATAGCGTGCGTCTGGTCCGTGTAGAAGAGGGTATTCGGCCCTGACCCGTCAAATCCAATGAGGGTACTGCCATCGATCACAGGATGCTGGAGCATGACGCTACCATCCGGATTGTCAGGCCCCTGGCGGCCACCGCCGCAGCAAAGCCCAACAAGCGCGTAATGGTCGACCGAGTTCAGATCGCGCCGGGAATACAGGGCATCGACGACCAGATGACTGTCATCGGCGAACTTCCACTCCGCGCTGCCCTGCGCGGTCGCGCGCTTGCGCTTTTCATTGACGGATTCGGGGAAGAATACCCACGGGGTCGTCAGACTGCCGTCGGATTTGCCATCGCCGTTGGTATCGTACGTGAAGGCGTTGTTGGCGAAACCTTTCGGTATCCAAGTATAGGTGCTGGTGGAATCTTCACGGATTTGACGCTCGGAATAGGCCACCGAACCCAGAATACCGAAGGTCTTGTCCGCATTGACCCAGCTCACGAGGACGGAAGCGCGCGGAGAGTACTTGCCGTTGAAGTCGCGATACGTTTCATCGAAGGACGCCGCCGTGGTATTTCCGAGCGCAAGCGGACGCTGGGTCTTGATATTCACCACACCACCGATGCCACCCTCGACTTGGTCAGCAGAGGTGGATTTAGTGACTTCGATCGACGAAATGATTTCGGCAGGCAGCAGGTCGAAGTTGGTTTCCCGGCCTGTACTGGCGCCGCCACCGCCGTTGAGATCCGCGTAGCTCGATTCGGTCGAACTGACCAGGGTGCGACCGTTGATTTCGCCACGAACAAAATTAGGCCCGAGGCCGCGGATCGAGACGAAATCGCCTTCGCCCCGCGAACGCTGAATCTGCACGCCGGTGACACGTTGCAGCGCCTCGGCAACATTCATGTCGGGCAGCTTGCCCACATCTTCGGCATTGATCGCGTCGACAAATCCATTCGAATCGCGTTTCGTAGCCAGCGCGCCTTCCTGCGCAGCTGCGATGCCGGTTACCGTAACCGTCGCCATTTCCTGCGTCTGGTCGGACTTCTTCTTCGCCGCCGCATCTTGCTCGCCCGCCGCAGCCGCCGGCTGATCGGCCGCACCCGAGGGTGTCGCCGTATTCTGCGCGCCTGCCATGATCGGTAACAGCGCTACTGCAATGGCCGTCGCAAGGACGGTGGATTTCAGAGTTATCGTCATTCTCGTTCCCCAATCTATTTAAGTGTGATCGCTTGCGATTTGGAGATCTCGAATGCATAGCAGCGAGCCTGCTTCTACCCGAAAACCCTGCGCCGCCGACTGCGCCACCGTTCCGGTGACAGCCAACGGACTTGCCAACGCCAGCGCGATTGCCGCGTCCAAACACGTTCCCCGCATATTTCTCACCAATGCGCCCTCGCGTGCCGAAACTTGGGAGAGCCTCAATACGTGATCGGCGATCCGCACGGCTCTCTATATCCGTAACGGATCGCGCGCCCCTCCACCCTACCTCGCGTCTGCGGACACGAAGCACCGAGGAATCCGAATGTTCGGCGATCTGGCTGTTGTCTCTGCACGCATCGCTGTCGCGCTGCTTCAGATGGTGAGGCACAAGCAGCGCGAGGCTCCCCTCAACCCCGGAACTGGAAGGGGCCGGATGCCTCGCACTGGCTCGTGCGGGTGATCTAGCCCCTGGGTTGCACAGACGGAAAACTAGAACTTCAGTTTCATTCCGAGCGCGAAGCGCTTGCCAACATACGAGTAGGCAGCGGGTTGCAGCGGGATGTTCACGTAGGTCAGCGAATGCGAACCCGTCAGGTTGATGCCGTTGGCGAAGATCGACCAGTTCTTGTCGATCTCGTAGCTGGCTGAGGCATCGAGCTGGCTATAGGGCGCAACGTACATCGTGCTACCCAACACATCCGAAGCAATCGTGACGTAATCGCCGCGATGCGACCAGGCCAAGCGCGCGCTGATTCCATTCTTCTCGTAGAACACCGTCGCGTTGTAGGTCTTCTTCGATACGCCTTCGAACGGAATGGTCTTTCCGCTGTTCACGCCCGAAGTGAAGGCGGCGCTGCTGTTGATCAACGTGGCGTTCAGCACGTAACCCAAGCCGGACTCGAAGATCTGTTGGGCACCCACTTCGACACCGTCAATGCTGGCGTCGCCCTGGTTCTGCGGCTGCACCAAGCTTTTCCATTCGACGCCAAAGAACGTGGTGTTGGTGGTCGTCGACGGGCCGATGAAATCGTGGATATCCTTGTGGAATACCGCAGCGTAAAGCGCGCTACCCTTGCCGAAATACCATTCCAAGCCCAGGTCGTAGTTATCCGATTGGTAGGCCCTGAGGCCCGGATTTCCGGCCGTGGCTAAATGTTCGGTCGGATTTATGCCGCTGAGCGACGGATTCATTTCGGCGAAGGTGGGCCGAGTAACGCTGCGGCCAGCCGAAAAGCGCAGCAACAGATCGTCGGTGAGTTCAGCGCGGAGATTCGTCATCGGCAACACGTTGCTATAACCATGGCCGATGTCGGTCGTCGTGATGTTCGGACTCGTGTAGGTGATGACCCCAATCTTCCCGCCGCCTGCAACGGGCGTGTCGACGATTTCGAACGGCTGGTAGTAAGCGGTCGTCGAGGTGTCGGTTTTCACCAGACGAACTCCCGCATCCCCCTCGATCGGGATTCCCGCGAGCTCGGTGTCGATGTCCGCCTGCACAAAGACTGCGGTGTTTTTTTCCTCGACAGCGTAGGATTGCTCCGGACTGAATCTCAGTGAGAAGTCCGCCGCCGGATTCTTGCTCTTGACGAAGTTGACGTACGCGTCGTAGTTGGGGTACAGAAGGCCGTCGAACTGAAATGCATTTTGGCCGTTCATGTAGTTTGCGGGGCCTCGCTCAAAAGCGTTCTGGCCGAGTCCGGCGAAACTGGAGTTCTGCCCGGGCAAACCGTCGCCGCTGATGCCCTTGTCGTATTGGAGCCTCCCCATAGAGCGGTCGCTGTAACGTGCACCGAATTCCACGGCGCTGATGAATCCCGCAGACAACTGTCGCTTCAGATTCAGGGCGACGGAACCCTCGTGATCGTTGTTGATGCTTTCGCCGCGTCCCACGCTGTATGTGTTGTAGTTCGCCGGATCGGAGTAGTCGGCGGTGTGCGGCGCCAGGGCGAGCTGCTGCTGGTCATTTGCCTCAGAGAACGTATACGGCCAGGGGATCCGAGATTGCATGCCTGCACTGGTACCCACCGTATCGGCGCGCGACCTCGAATAGGCCAGGTCGACATTCATATCCCAGTCGCCCATCGTCCTGCCGTAATTGGCACCCAAGGTATAGAGGAACTCCTTGGCGACCGTTCTGTCGGTGTAGGCAAAAGTGAATCCCGCTGGCGATGAGCCAGTGAATCCGATGAGCGTGCTGTCGACGATCACCGGATTGTGAATGGTCTCGCTGCCATCCGGATTGGTTGTAGGGCTGAAGACCCCGATACCGGCACAGCAAACCTGGATGAGGTTGTAATGGCTGTCCGTGGTCAGGTTGCGCTGCGAATACAAGGCATCGACCGACAGATGACTGTCGTCGGGAAATTTCCACTCCAGGCCACCCTGCACAGTGGCGCGCTTGCGCTTTTCGCTGTTGGATTCCGGGACGAATATCCACGGGGTTGTCAGCGGCTGGTCTGCTTTGCCGTCGCCGTTGGTATCGTACGTGAAGGCGTTATTGGCATATCCTGCGGGGACCCAAGTGTAGGTACTGGTGGCGTCTTCGCGAATATCACGCTCGGAATACGCCACAGAGCCCAGAATACCGAAGGTCTTGTCCGCATTGACCCAGCTCGAAAGAGCGGAAGCGCGCGGAGCGGCCGAGCCATTGAAGTCGCGATACGTCATGTCGATCGACGCAACGGTGATATTCCCGAGAGTGAGCGGGCGCTGGGTCTTGATATTGACCACACCACCGATGCCACCCTCGACTTGCGAGGCGGAAGGGGATTTCACGACTTCGACTGATGAAATGATTTCTGCCGGGAGGATGTCGAAGTTGGTTTCCCGACCTGTACTGTTGCCGTAACCACCGTTGAGGACCGGTTCGGACGTTTCAGTTGAGCTAACCAGGGTGCGGCCATCGATTTCGCCACGCACGAAGTTGGGCCCGAGGCCGCGGATCGAGATGAAGTCGCCTTCGCCGCGCGTACGTTGAATCGCAACACCCGTAACGCGTTGCAGCGCCTCGGCAATATTCATGTCTGGCAGCTTGCCCACATCTTCGGCGTTGATCGCGTCGACAAATCCGTTCGCCTCGCGCTTGGTGCTCAGCGCACCCTCCTGCGCAGCCAGAATGCCCGTAACGACGATCGTGTCGAATTGTTCGGAGTCCTTCGGCGCTTGCGAGGCTTGCGCTCCGCCCTGGTTCGCGGGCTTGGTCGGAGTTTTGGTTTGCGCGGCCTTCAGCACGAAAGTCGATGCATTGACCTGTTCGACCCCGATCGCGGCGCCCTTCAGCAACATCTTCAGCGCATCTTCTGGCGCAAAAGAGCCAGTCAACCCAAGGCTGGTTTGATTCTGCACCAGTTCGGGCGCATAGATGATCTGCAAATGGCTTTGCGTAGCGAACTGATTGAGCGCCTGGCCGAGCGCGCCCGCTTCCACCCGAAAATCCTGCGCCGTCGATTGCGCCGCCGCTTCGGTGACAGCCAACGGACTTGCCAACACCAGCGCAATCGCCGCGGCCAACCCCGTTGCCCGTATATTTCTCACTCTGTGCCCTCACGTGCCGAAACTTGGGAGAGCCTCAGTACATGATCGGCAATCCACACGGCTTTCTCGCCGTGACGAATCGCGCCCCACCCACCCTACCTCGCGCATGCAGACACGAGGTCGACGACGGATACGACGATCTTACGCTGGCATCGATCAGTTCCGATAGAGGATTATTTCTCCGTCGCCACGACGATCGGCGCGCAATGCCCAGCCGCTGTGAAGAGCGAGCAGCAATGAATCCTGGTCGCCCTTGTGGAAGACGCCACTCACGTGCAACGCGGCGAGTGCGGGATCACCCAAGCGGATGGAGTTCTGCGTGTAACGATTCATTTCGTCGACAAGTTCGCCCAACGGACGTTGTTCGAACACGAGATCGCCGCGCGTCCAACCTTCCACGGCTTTCAGATTGGCAGCGCGCCTGTTCCAGGCCCCATGATTGTCGAAGGCCAATTGCTGACCGGGCTGCAGAACCTCGCTACGCGGTTTGTCTACGGGTTGGCCGGGCGCAGGAGCGCTCACCGACACGGAGCCTTCGATCAGCGTCACGGTTACCTGATCGCGATCCTTGCGCACCTGGAATTCGGTACCGATGTCATGCACGACGCCATCGCCTGCGAGAACCGTAAACGGAACGGCCGGATCGTGCACAACCTGGAATTGCACCTGGCCCCGCTCTAAGGTGACTTCGCGCGCGCCGGGTTGAACGCGGGCAACGACGGCGGAATTTGTATCGAGAACAATCGTCGAGCCATCGGGCAGGATCACCGAGCGTTGCTCGCCGATTGCGGTGACATAGCGTGTTTCTTCTGCTGGCTTGCGTATTCCGATCGCGAGCGCGATCAGCGCCGCTGCCGCCAGCGGCGGCACGATCCTCGTCGCGTAACGCTTCCACGGTGCGGTTTGGCCACCGCGCCTGATCCGGCGCGCCGTCGCACGGATCAATGCATCATCGCGCAAATCCGCCGAACGGACGAAAAGCCGCTCCATTTCGACGAATGCAGCACGATTGCGCGGGTCCGCCGCGAGCCAGCGCTCGAAGTCGCCGCGCTCCGATGGCGTGCAATCGGGTGAATGGACGCGTGCGAGCCATTCAGCCGCACGACGATTGGTTTCAGTGTCCACTGTCGGGATTCCGTCCGCCTCTATTCCCTATAACGTACCAGGGTCGCGTTCACCCAACCTCTCGCGCAAAGTTGCCAGCGCGCGCGATACGTGTTTTTCCACGGCCTTGTTCGAAATCCCCAGATGACCGGCGATTTCGGTATAGCTCATGCCTTCGATGCGATTGAGCAAATAAACTTCCCGGCAGCGGACCGGTAGGCCCATGACGACGACCCGGATCGCTGCGAGCTCCTGATGATGCTGCAGGCGTTCCTCTTGATTGCACGTTTCATCGGGCTGATCGTGCAAGGCTTCGTCGAACACCTCGTGACGATCCCGCAGACGCGCTTCGTCGTGCCGGAACAGATCGCGGGCAAGATTGCTGGCGATGCGATAGAGCAGGCGCTTCCACGTTTCGCGGGGCTGGGAATCACGATAACGCTCGAGCCGCACGAGGCTTTCCTGAGCGAGATCCTCCGCGTCCTCACGATGAACGACGTGCTGCCGAAGAGAACAGACCAGAGCGTCGCGCTGGTCGCGCAGAAATCGCTCGAAATCGCGGTTTGGCGCCGTTGCGAGCGGCATTCCGCTGGAGAAGTCCAACGTATTGTCTCGACCGTTCGCCATCCGAATCGGACTCCAAGCTCGGCTACCGCATCAATTGGGGGTGGAACCTTTTTACGCCTTGATGAATATGCTATGACGCATTGATTGAAATTTCAATAAAACTATTTGAAATATATTTGCTGCACTGCAGAAACCGGACAAGAGGGCGGGTGGGATCAGTCCTCTACCCGTCGCATGAATTGCACTGGTTGGCTGGCGGTTTCGAGCGCCCCTAGCATTCGCGGTTGATGTCATCAACGGGAGCGCTCCCAGTCTGGACGCGGTTGTCGAGGACGAAAAAACCGCGCTTTGCGCGGTTTTTGTTGTTGCGGCCTGGTGTGTGCTTGCACTTCCTGTGCAGCCTGCGCTCAGGCGGCAAGGCGGCCCAGGTTCAGTTCGCTCGCGCGGTCGAATACGTGCAACTTTTCGGGGTCGAGTCCGAGTTCGACCGGCGCGCCGGCGCGCAGGCGCAAATGGCCGGCGATACGCGCGACGACGCGATCTTCCGCGCCGATTGCGACGGTGAGAATAGTCTCTGCGCCGAGCGGCTCGACGACTTCGGCAGTGCCGTGCAAGCGGCCGTGCGTGGCAGGGGTGTCTTTATCGACGAGGCGCAGCGTCTCGGGACGCAGACCGACCCAGACGTCCCGGCGTTCGCCGAGCTTCCATCGTTCGCGCTGTGCCGGCGCCAATGCCAGCGCAAATCCCTGGCCGTTGAAGACACCCGCTTCCCAGCGCGCGGGCAGAAAGCTCATCGCCGGCGAGCCGATGAAGCCGCCGACGAATTTGTTGAGCGGGAATTCGTAGAGCTCGATCGGCGCGGCAATCTGCTGGATCTCGCCGTCCTTCATCACGACGATGCGGTCGCCCATCGTCATCGCCTCGATCTGGTCGTGGGTGACGTAGATCGTGGTCACGCCGAGGCGGTCGTGCAGCCGGCCGATCGAGGCGCGCATCTCGACGCGCAACTTGGCGTCGAGATTCGACAGCGGTTCGTCCATGAGGAACAGCTTGGGCTCGCGCACGATCGCGCGGCCGAGCGCAACGCGCTGGCGCTCGCCGCCCGACAGCGCGGCGGGCTTGCGCTCGAGCAAGGGTTCGAGCTGCAGCATGCGCGCGGCTTCGAGCACGCGTCGGTCGATCTCGGCTTTGCCACGGCCGGCGAGCTTGAGCGCGAAAGCCATGTTCTCGCGCACGCTCATGTGCGGGTACAGCGCGTAGTTCTGGAACACCATCGCGATGTCGCGCTGTTTCGGCGCGAGGTCGTTGACCACCTTGCCGTCGATTTCGAGCGTGCCGCCGGAAATCTCCTCGAGCCCGGCGATCATGCGCAGCGTCGTCGACTTGCCGCAGCCGGAGGGGCCGACGAAGACGACGAACTCGCCGTCGTGAACATCGAGACTGAAGTCCTTCACCGCGACGCGGCCGTCGGCGTAGAGCTTGCGAAGGTTGCGCAGGACGATGGAGGCCATGGCGGGGTGGGCGGCTCTGAGGCGAATGCAGCAGGGAGGAATGTACAAGAGCGCGCCTGCAAAAACCTACTGCGCTCGAATCGACCGGCGCCGGTTCAAGAGTGCGGCGGCTTAGTTTGCGCTTCGATCCATGCCAGATACGGCGCATGCGCGGCGGCGATGTCGACGGCGACGACTTCGGGCAATTCGTAGGGGTGCAGGGCGAGGATGCGCTCGCGCAACGCATCGAAACGTTCGCGCGTGGTCTTGATGATGAGCAGCTGCTCCTCCTCGCGGTGGAGAAGGCCTTGCCAGCGGTAGGTCGAGATCAGGCCCGGGAGGCGGTTGACGCAGGCGGCGAGGCGTTCTTCGACGAGCACGGTCGCGATGCGCTGGCTGGTTTGCGCGTCGGGACAGGTACACAGCGCTATGATCGCGGTCATGTCGGATGAGGAAGCAACCATGGTCGTGTACGTATCCTGCCGCGAAAAAATCCTGCGTCAACCCGTTGTCCCGCTCAGCATCGCACAAGTGCTCGTGGCACTGGCTTGTTTTTGCGCCGCGCAGCTTGCCCTTGCGGCTGGCGCGTCGCCGGAAATCAACATCGCGACCTATAACCTGCGCCTCAATACCGCATCCGACGGCCCGAATGCTTGGCCGCATCGTGTCGACGCGGTCAAGGCGCTGATCCGCTACCACGAGTTCGACATCGTCGGCACGCAGGAAGGGCTGCCCGAGCAGGTCGCGGATCTCGACGCGATGCCGGGCTTCGCTCACGTCGGCGTCGGCCGCGACGACGGCAAGGACGCCGGCGAGCATTCGGCGATCTACTACCGCACGGCGCGTTTCGAGGTCGAGAAGCATGGCGACTACTGGCTCAGCGAAACGCCGGATCGCCCCTCCAAAGGCTGGGACGCGAAGTGCTGCAACCGCATCGCGAGCTGGGCGAAATTTCACGATCGCGTCAACGGCAGGCGCTTCTTCGTCTTCAACGTGCACTTCGACCACCAGGGCGAAGTCGCGCGGCGCGAGTCGGCCAAGCTGATGCTGCGCAAGATGCGCGAAATCGCAGGCAACTCCACGGCGATCTGTATTGGGGACTTCAATTCGACGCCCGAGACCGAGCAGATCCAGACGATGAAGACGGCGTTGCGCGACGCGCGTGAAGTCAGCGCCGAGCCGGCGTACGGCCCGCAGGGCACGTTCGAGGATTTCAAGCTCGATTCGAAGCTGCCCGAGCGCATCGACTACATCTTCGTCGGCCGCGGCGTCGAGGTGCTCAAGTATGCGGCGCTGACTGACAGCGTCGAGGCGCGGTTCCCGTCGGACCACCTACCGGTCGCGGCACGGGTTCGCTTGCCGTAAGGCTTCGATTGCGGGTCAGGTTTTCAACAACTCGCCCGCGCCGAGCGCGAGCAATTCTTCCGCGACCTTGCGGCCTAGCGCCTCGGGCTCGGCGTCGAAGGCGGTCGCTCCCGAAGCGCGGATCAGTCGTCCGTTCGCGGCGTCGCCGACGAGGCCGTGCAACTGCAGGCCGTATTCGGTTTCCACGCACCAGGCGGCGATCGGCACCTCACAGTTGCCCTGCAGGTGCCGCGTCATCGCGCGTTCGGCGCCGGTGCAGCGCGCCGTCGCGGCATCATGCAACGGTGCGATCAGCTCTGCGGTGCGCGAGTCGCCGGCGCGCAATTCCACGGCGATCGCGCCCTGCGCCGCGGCAGGCAGCCATTCCGGCGCGGCGAGCCGGCTTTTGATGCGCGCGCCAAGGCCGAGCCGTTCGAGACCGGCGCAGGCAAGTACGATCGCGTCGTAGTCGCCGGCGTCGAGCTTGGCCAGACGCGTGTTGACGTTGCCGCGCAGGTCGAGCAATTCGAGATCCGGACGCAGCGCGCGCAGTTGCGCCTGGCGGCGCAGCGAGGACGTGCCGACGCGTGCTCCGCGCGGCAGTTCGTCGATACGGGAGAAGTTCGCGCTGACGAAGCCGTCGGCGGCATCGGCGCGTTCGAGCACTGCGCCGACGTCGAGTCCGGCATCGAGCTCCATCGGCATGTCCTTGTACGAATGCACGGCTATATCGGCGCGGCGCTCGGCAAGCGCGACTTCGAGTTCCTTGAGGAACAGGCCCTTGCCGCCGATCTGCGCGAGCGGGCGATCGAGGATGCGGTCGCCGCGCGTCGTCATCGGCAGCAGTTCGACGCTCAGCTCGGGATGCGCGACGCGCAGGCGCGCGGCAACGTGTTCGGCCTGCCACAGGGCGAGCGCACTCTGGCGCGTGGCGATTCTGAGGATGTTCATCGGGGCATTTTATCGGCAGGCGCTGCGGCGGTCTCGTCCGCGAATGGTCTTAGCCGCCCTTGACGAACTTGCGTAGCGTCGGCAGGTTGCGCCGGCTCACCTCAAGTTGTTCGTTGCTGTCGGCCAGGCGCACGAAAATGCGCTCGTCGCTCGTGCGCGAAAGGCCGGCGATGCGGTTCTTGGCGACGAGGCAGTTGCGGTGGATGCGTACGAAGCGCTGCTCGAACTCGGCTTCGAGCGTCTTCAGCGATTCTTCGATCAGCACCTCGCCGCGCGCATGATGCACGCGAACGTACTTGTCGTCGGCGATCAGGTAGTCGATGTCCGCGACCGCCACCATGACCAGGTTTCCGCGCATGCGCGCGCACAGGTGCGTGCGCTGCGCGGGCGCGGCGGAATGCAGCTTCGCCAGGGTCTGGCCGCTGTAGCGCTGCGCGCGCGCGAGCGCAGCCTGCAGGCGCTCGAGGCGGATCGGCTTGACCAGGTAGTCCACCGCATTCGCCTCGAACGCGGCGAGCGCATGTTTGTCGTAGGCGGTACAGAAGATCACTGCGGGCGCGGGATCGAGCGTGGCGAGGTGGTGCGCGGCTTCGAGGCCGTTCATCAGCGGCATGCTGATGTCGAGCAGCACGAGGTCGGGGGCAAGCTGCGCGGAAAGCTCGACCGCTGTGCGCCCGTCGCCGGCCTCGCCGAGCACCTCGATGCCGTCGAGCTCGGCGAGCAGGCTCGCCATGCGCGCGCGCGCGGGAGGTTCGTCGTCGACAATCAGGACCTTCATCGTTGGCGAGAGCGTGGCGTCACCGTCATGGAGCGCCCATTCTAGCCCGTATTTCCGCAGCGTTCCGGCTGCGGAAAAAAACGAGCCGGGATTGCCCGATCCGATCCGGCGGCGGGTTTACTGCTTCGGCTTTTCCTTCTTGCCCCCGACCAATTTTGTCGCTTCCGCCACGCACTGTTTCAACTTTTGCTTGCCGGACAGGCCCACCATGTTGTCGCAGCAACGCTGGATTTCCGCATCGGTGCGCGCCTTGTAGGCGTCGCCCGTGCAAAGCGCTGCTGCCTTGTTGGGATCGCTCATGCCATCGGCGTGTGCCGGCGAGGACATCGTCAGCGACACGCTGGCGGCAGCGAAAACGAATGCGCAGGTGCGCAGGTTCGGGACGTGCATGAGGGGCTCCTTCGAAAGGTGGATTCAGATCCACGGACGGACGTCGTTTGTCGTGGCCGGCGGCGGCCCGACAAACTCTGTAGCGGAAAAAGCGCGCAATCGGCTCACGCCGGGCGCGACGACTCCGTGATTGGCAGTTCGGGCAGCCACAAGGCGACTTCGAAATTCTCGTCGCCCTCATTCACTCTGAGCGCACCGCGCCGGCCGAAGTGGTATTCGATCCGGCTGCGCGTGTTGGCGAGCGCCATGCCGTTTCGCGATGGTGCACGCGCGCCTTCGGCCGGGCGTGGATTGGCGATCGTGATCGCGACGCCGTCGCCTTGCCGTCGCGCGCGCAGGCTCACCGTGCCGCCGCCGGGCAACGGCTGGATGCCGTGGTGGATTGCGTTCTCGACCAGCGGCTGCAGCAGCAGTGCGGGCACGGGCAGGTCTCCCGGAAGATCGGCGGCGAGATCGAACTGCACGTGCAGGCGTTCGCGCAGGCGCAGTTGTTCGATGGCGAGATAGCGCTGGGCGAGTTCGAGCTCCGCGGCGAGCGTGGACGGCTTGCCGTCGGCGCCTAGCGCGGCGCGGAACAGGTCGGAAAGGTCCTCCACCGCGCGTTCGGCCGCGACCGGCTCAGTGCGGATCAGGCTCGCGATCGTGTTCATGCTGTTGAACAGAAAATGCGGGCGGATGCGCGCCTGCAGCGCGTCGAGTCGCGTGCGCGCCTCGGCCTGCACGCGCGCGCGCCACTGCTCGATCACGTAGAAATAGCGCAGCAGCGCCGCGCCGATCAGTGCGCACAGGGCGACGTTGCGCAACAGGAAGCGCCATTGGTATTGCGCGGGCAAGGTCAGCTTCAAATTGAGCAACTGGTCGAGCACGAAGGCGAGCGCACTGCCGGTGAGCGTGATCGCGAGCATCAGCAGGTAAGCGACGAGCACGCCGTGCAGGCGCGGCAGGCGCTGCAACCACGCGCGCGACTTACACAGCACGACCACGCACAGCATCGCGATCCACTGCACGAACACGGTCACGGTGCCGAGTCGCGACAGCAGCGGCTGCGACTCGTCGCTCGGCGCGATCAGGATCACGAGCACGGTCAACTCGGCAATGATCATGACCGCGACGATGACCGGCAGGCTGCAGAAATCCGGCAGCCACGAAGAATCGGGCGTTGGCGTCGGCTTCGGTTGCGTGCTCACGCGGCTTCGCAGCTATTTGCTCAGGCGTGCGCCGAGCCAGCGGCGCAGGTCGGCGATTTCCTCGGCGCAGACCTGGTGTGCCATCGGATAACTGTGCCATTCGACCGCATAACCGAGGCGTTGCAGTGCATCGCGGCTCATCTCGCCGAGGCGCAGCGGCACGATCGGATCGACCGTGCCGTGGCCCATGAAAACGGGAATCGCGCGATTCCCCGGCACGATTTCCACGTCGGTCTTCTCGGCCAGCGGCAGGTAGGTCGACAGCGCCATGATGCCGCCAAGCTTTTGCGCGTGACGCAGGCCGCCGGCGAGCGCGATCGCGCCGCCCTGCGAGAAGCCGGCGAGGATGATGTTTTCGCCGACTATTCCGCGCGCGATTTCGCGCGCGATCAACTCGTCGAGTTGCGCGATCGATGCACGCATGCCGGCCTCGTCCTGCTTCTGCGCGATCTCCATGCCGGTGATGTCGTACCACGCGCGCATCGGCATGCCGCCGTTGACCGTCACCGGCCGCACCGGCGCATGCGGAAACACGAAGCGCAGCGCGGGCCACGAACGGTCGACGAGTTCGGGCACGATCGGCTCGAAATCGTGGCCGTCGGCGCCGAGGCCGTGCAGCCAGATCACCGCGTGTTTCGGATCGGGGGCGGTTTCGATTTCAACGGTTGGTAGGGGCATGCACGACGAGGCCGGAATGAGGGATTGAGTGGGGAGCTTACCTAGAACCTTCGTCCCCGCAAAACTCTGCAGCGAAGACCGGGCGCAGAAACGGAGTTTTGCAGGCGGTGGCTATCCAGGGTCCGCCGGTGCCGGCATGACCGTGGCAGGCAGCGGGTGACACCTTTCACTTGTGCAGGTATCCGCGTCCGCTATTCTGCGCCCCTCGCACAACCGGACTTTCCCCATGCTTCGTCGCTTGTTCGTCTTCTTCGCCGCCGTGCTGTTCTTCGTCTCTGCGCTCGCCCAGGCCAGCGGCGTGAACGGTGTCGGTGTCGCGGCCGTGCGCATCCCCGATCCGGTCAACGGTGGCCAGACCGACGGTTTCGTGTTCTATCCCGCGAAGCAGCCGACGCGCGGCACGACGGAAATGGGACCTTACGATGTCGCCGCAACGGTGGATGCTGTGGCGATTCCCGGAGCGAAGCCGCTGGTGGTGATTTCGCACGGCAACGGCGGCAGCGCGCTCGGCCATCACGACTTGGCGACGTATCTCGCGGCGCGCGGGTTCATCGTTGCCACGCTCAATCATCCCAAAGACTATTTTCGCGATACGAGCGGCGTAGGCCATATCGAAGTACTGGCCGGTCGCGCGATCCAGGTAAAGGCCGTGATCACGATGCTGCTCGCCGATCCGCGCTGGAAGGCCCTGATCGATCCCGGCCGAATCGGTGTGGGCGGTTTCTCCGCCGGAGGCTACACAAGCCTGCTCGTCGCCGGGGCGAAGCCGAAGTTCGATCGCTTCATCGGCTTTTGCGAACGTTATCCCCAAGACGCCGACGTCTGCGGCCATGCCGACGAGTTCAAGGCCGCCGCCGCGAAGGAGGGGCTGACCTTGCAGCAGGTGTTCGACGGTATGCAAGGCCAGTTCGGCCGCTATGGCGACACGGCCGACCCGCGCGTAAAGGCGGCATTCGCGATGGCACCGCTCAGCCTGATCTTCGACGAAACCGGCTTCGAGCGCGTGCGCATTCCGGTCTTTCTGTACTATGGCGAGAATGACCAGGTGCTGCCGCCGGAGGCAAACGCGAAGCATATCCGGCCCCTGATCAAGACCCTGGTCGGCGTGAAGGAAATTCCGAATGCCGACCACTGGGTGTTTCTGCCGCCGTGCTCGCCGGCGTTGGCCAAGGATATCGAGCGCATGTGTCACGATCCGGCAGGCGTCGACCGCGCCGCGGCGCATGTGCAGATCAATGCGGATGCGTTCGCGTTCTTCCGCAAAACCTTGGGCGTGCATTGACGCTTTTTTCGGCGCGCGAGAGGTTTGACGGTCTCGGGACGTTGGTTCTAGGTCGGGCTACATCGCTATCCGTCTTTGAGCAGACATGACTTTCGGCTGCTTGCTTGGATGCCGGCCTCGGCTATGCTGCGCGCTTTGCGCGCAACCGGGATTCACGCATGCCACGCCGTCTGCTCAGCCTCCTTACCGCTTCGCTCGTCTTCGTCTCCGCAGCGACACAGGCCGATACCGCATCCACGGCGTCCGCAGCACTAACCCTGGAAACGATCATGGCCGACCCGGCATGGATCGGCGCCGCGCCGCAGCAGCCGTACTGGTCTGCCGACGGCAAGGCGGTCTACTACTCGGTCCGGCGCGGGACCACAGCGATAGTCGACCTGCATCGCATCGACCTCGCCGCAGGCAAAGATCAAGTCGTCGATGGCGCCGCGATGGCGACGAGCGACGGCAGCGATGCGGTTTACGACCTCGCCGGTACGCGCGCGGCGTTCGCGCGCAACGGCGACATCTTCGTGCGCGACCTGCGCAATGGCGCACTGAGCCAGGTCTCGCGCACGCCGGAGCGGGAATCCGCGCCGCAGTTCTCCGCTGATGGGCGCATGTTGAGCTTCCGCTCTGGCAACGACTGGTTCGTGCACGATCTCGCCAGTCACGTGACCGCACCGGCCGCCGTGCTCAGGGCCGAGAAGGATCCCGAGGCCAAACCGGCCGACGACGACCTGCGCGATTTCCAGCTGCGCACATTCTCGACGTTGTCGAAGCTCAAGGCCGACAAGGACGCACGCCGCGAACATGCGGAGGAAATGCGCCGCGCCGATTCGACGCGTGCGAGCGCGCCGTTCTTCCTCGGCGACGAGGTGAAGCTGCTCGACACCGAGCTTTCGCCCGACGGGCGCTGGCTGCTCGTGGTGACGATGGCGAAGAAACACGACGAGGGCCGCCGCGGCGAGTTGACGCGCTACGTCACGGAATCCGGTTACGAGGAGCCGGAGAAGGAGCGCATACGCGTCGGTCGCAATGCGCCGGCAGCGCAGTCGCTGCAGTTGCTCGACCTCGTCGCGCACAAGGCGTATCCGCTCGCCCTCGACGAGCTGCCCGGCGTCCATGACGATCCGCTCAAGGGCGTGCGCGAGGAGAACACCAAGGCTGCAGGCAAGGCCGGCGCCGCGGAAAAAACCGATGCGCAAAAGAAGGAAAAGGCGGCGGACAAACCGAAGCAGCGCGGCGTGCGCATCGTCTCCAACGCCGATGACGGCGGTGGCGGCGGCATCGTCTGGAGCCGTGACGGCCAAGCGCTTGCGATCCAGCTGCGCGCGATCGACAACAAGGACCGCTGGATCGCGACGGTCGACCTCGCCGCGCACAAGCTCGTGCCGCAGCATCGCCTGACCGACCCGGCTTGGATCAACTGGAATTTCAACGAATTCGGCTTCCTGCGCGACGAGCGCACGCTGTGGTACGAGTCGGAGGAGGCCGGTTATGCGCATTTGTATACCAAAGCGGCGGGCGCCAAGGCTGCGGCGCTGACGAGCGGAAAATTCGAGGTCTCGCATCCGCAACTGTCGACCGACGGGAAATGGTTCTACCTGCGCGCGAATGCCGAAGCACCCTACGCCTACGACGTCTATCGCGTGCCGACGACCGGCGGCAAACTCGAGCGCGTAACCCAGTACAAGGGCATGCAGGATTTCGCCCTGAGTCATGACGACAAGCAATTGCTCGTCACCCATTCGTCGAGCTACGTGCCGGCGCAACTCGCGATCGCCAACGCGGACGGCGCTGGCACTCCGCGAGAACTCGGTGACACGCGCAGTGCGGCGTTCGCCGGCATGACCTGGCTTGCGCCGGAGATCGTCGAAGTGCCGTCAACGCACTTCAAGGGCGCCATCCACGCAAAGCTGTACAAGCCTGCGAATGCGGACAAGTCCGCGAAGCGTCCCGCGGTGGTCTTCGTCCATGGCGCCGGCTACCTGCAGAACGTGCACCTGCAGTATCCGGCATATTTCCGCGAGCAGATGTTCCACAACCTGCTCGTGCAGAAGGGCTATGTCGTCATCGACATGGACTACCGCGGTTCGGAAGGCTACGGCCGCGACTGGCGCACGGCGATCTACCGGCAGATGGGCCACCCGGAACTCGAAGACCTGCTCGACGGCAAGAAGTATCTCGTCGACCACGCCAATGTCGATCCGAAACGCGTCGGCATCTACGGCGGTTCGTACGGCGGCTTCATGACCCTGATGGCGCTGTTCCGCGCGCCGGGCGAGTTCGCCGCGGGCGCCGCGCTGCGCCCCGTCACCGACTGGATGCAGTACAACCATGAGTACACCTCGAACATCCTCAACACGCCGCAGGACGATCCGATCGCCTACAAACGTTCGTCGCCGATCGAATTCGCCGACGGCCTGCGCGATCCGCTGCTGATCTGCCATGGCGTGATCGACGACAACGTGTTGTTCGAGGACTCGATGCGCCTGTACCAGCGCCTGATCGAGCTGCACAAGGACGGTTTCACGATCTCTCCCTATGCACTCGATCGTCACGGCTTCACCAATGCCGATTCATGGCTGGACGAGTACAAGCGTATCTACCGGCTTTTCGAGCAGAATATCGGCCAGAAAAACTGAGGCGCGCGTCGAGATGAGCGATCTGCCGCGTTGCCCAAAATGCAATTCCGAATACACCTACGTCGACGGTGAGCTCTATGTCTGCCCCGAATGCGCGCACGAGTGGCCGCAGCAGGCCGTGGCAGAGGCCGTCGAGGAAGCGCGCATCGTGCGCGATGCGGTCGGCAACGTCCTCGCCGACGGCGACACGGTGACCGTGATCAAGGATCTCAAGGTCAAAGGCTCTTCGTCGGTGGTCAAGGTCGGCACCAAGGTGAAGAACATCCGTCTCGTCGACGGCGATCACGACATCGACTGCAGAGTCGAGGGCATCGGTCAGATGGGTCTGAAATCGGAGTTCGTGAAGAAAGCCTAGCCCTCGCCTGGGACGACATCGCCACCAATTGCGATTGAACGGTCGTAGTCCCACAATCGATGCATGACGACAGGGCGGCGTGCGTTGGGGTTTTGGTCGGCGACTGCACTTGTCGTCGGCAACATGATCGGCTCGGGCGTGTTTCTGCTGCCCGCTTCGCTGGCGCCGTACGGGCAGGCCAGTCTCTACGGTTGGGCTCTGTCGGCGTCGGGTGCATTGTTGCTCGCCGGCGTGTTCGCCTATCTCTCGCGGCGCCACCCGGTTGCTGGTGGCCCGTACGCCTACGCGCGCATCGCGTTCGGCGATTTGACCGGCTTCATCATGGCCTGGAGCTACTGGATCTCGGTCTGGTGCGCGGTCGCTGCGATCGCGGTTGCGTTCGCCGGCAGCGTCGCGGCGATCTTCCCCGCGCTTGCCACGCCCGCGAACGAAGCTGCGTGTGCGCTGATCGTGTTGTGGCTCGGCACTGCGTTCAACATTGCCGGCGTGCGCACGGCGGGCATCGCCCAGCTCGTCATCACGATCCTGAAACTGCTGCCGTTGTTCGTCATCATCGCAGTTGGCGCAAGCAAGCTCGATGCGCAGTCGTTCACGCCGTTCAATCCGAGCGGTCAAAGCTGGCTGTCGGTGACGACGGTGACCGCCGCGCTCGCGCTGTGGGCCCTGCAGGGCATGGAGTGCGCGACGATTCCGGCCGAGCATGTCGATGATGCCGAGAAGACCATTCCGCGTGCGACCCTGCTCGGCGTCGCGCTCGCCGCGGCGGTGACGATCGCGGCCTGCACCGTCGTGCTCGGCCTCGTGCCGTTGGATCGGCTGGCCATGTCGACCGCACCGTTCGCCGACGCAGCATCGCGCTTATGGGGGCAGGGCGCAGGTACGGCGATGGCGGTGGCGATGGCCGTGTCCTGTCTCGGCGCACTCAACGGCTGGATCCTCGTTCAAGGCCAGGTTCCGTATGCGGCGGCCTGCGACGGACTGTTCCCGGCCTACTTCGCCCGCGTCGACGCGAACGGCACGCCGCGCATCGGCCTTGTCGTCGGCAGCGTGCTGGCGACCTTGCTCGTGCTCGCGAACTTCGCAGGTTCGCTGGTCGCGGTGTTCACCGCGTCGATCCTGCTCGCGACGGCCGCGGCATTGTTGCCGTACGCGTTCAGCGCGGCGGCGATGCTTCGCCTCGAGTCGCGCCTGGATCGCCCGTCTGGATGGCGTCTCGGCGTCGCCGCGCTGGCCTTCGTTTACGGTCTGTGGGCGCTGGTCGGCACCGGGGCCGAGGCCTTGATCTGGGGTGCGGGGCTGCTGCTCGCGGGCATGCCGTTCCACTTTCTGCGCCGCCGTTGAGGGCGCTTCGAAAAACCGTATCGCGCAACATCGAGCGCAGTAGGTTCTTCGGGGTACGTTGATAGTTTACGCCGAGGCTGGCGTGTCCAAAAGACTATCGCCGGCAAGGCATCTGCGTCAGGATACGCGCCTTCCCGCGCCCACGGCCAACTCATGTCTTCGACGATGCAGAAGCCGAATCACGCCCTGACCCAGGGCGCGATCGGCAAGACGCTGTTCCTGTTCACCCTGCCGATCCTCGCCGGCAACGTGCTGCAGTCGCTCAACGGTTCGGTCAACGCGATCTGGATCGGCCACGGCCTCGGCGAGGCTGCGCTAGCGGCCGCGTCGAACGCGAACACGATCCTGTTCTTCCTGATCGGTGCGGTATTCGGCGTCGGCATGGCGGCGACGATCCTCGTCGGCCAAAGCATCGGCGCGAACAACCTCGATCAAGCCAAGCGCGCGATCGGCACGAGCCTCGTGTTTTTCATTGTTCTGTCGGTCGTCATCGCCGCGATCGGGCTCGCTCTGGCCGAACCGCTGATGGCATGGATGCACATGCCGGCGGACGCCAAGCCGCTCGCGGTCGCCTATTTGCGCGTCATCTTTCTCGCGATCCCGTTCATCTACGTCATGGCCTTCGTCAGCATGAGCCTGCGCGGCGCGGGCGATGCGCGCACGCCGTTCGTGTTCCTCGTCGTCAACGTCGTGCTCGACATCGCGCTCAATCCGCTGCTCATCTTCGGCTGGGGGCCGGTGCCGCGCATGGGCATCGCCGGTTCGGCGACGGCGACGTTGATCGCGACCGTGCTTACGCTCATGGGCTTGATCAGCTACCTGTATCGCAGCAAGCACTTCCTGCGCATCAAGCGCGAAGAACTGCACTATCTGCGCATCGACCCGGTGATCCTGAAATCGCTCGTCGCCAAAGGCGTGCCGATGGGTCTGCAGATGATCGTGATGTCGACCTCGATGATCGCGATGATCTCGTTGGTCAACAGCTTCGGTGCGCACACGACGGCCGCCTACGGCGCCTGTTTCCAGTTGTGGAATTACATACAAATGCCTTCGCTCGCGGTCGGCATGGCGGCATCGAGCATGGCCGCGCAGAACGTCGGCGCCGGCCTGTGGGACCGTGTCGACAGGGTCGCGCTGACCGGACTTGGCTTCAACGTCCTGCTTACCGGTTGCCTCGTGTCGGTCGTCTATCTGTTCAACCACGGGGCGCTCGGCCTGTTCCTGCCGGCCGACGGCGGATCGATCGAGATTGCCCAGCACATCAACCGCATCGTGATCTGGTCGTTCATCCTGTTCGGCATCTCGTTCGTGTTCGCCGGCGTCGTGCGCTCGACCGGCGCGGTGATTCCGCCGCTGGTCATCCTCGTCATCGCGCTCTGGATCGTACGCATTCCGTTTGCCTATGGCTTCGTCGGCTCGTGGGGCGCGGACGCGATCTGGTGGAGCTTTCCGCTCGGCTCGCTGGTTTCCGCCGCGTTGTCGGCGCTGTACTACCGTTATGGCGGCTGGCGCAAGGCGCGCATGCTCGTGCCCGCGGCCGCGGTCAGTGCTGGCAGCGTGGACAGTAGAACGTCGAGCGCTGACCCAGCGTGACCGCACGGATCGTCGTGCCGCAGACCTTGCACGCTTCGCCCGCGCGGCCATAGACGAACAGCTCCTGCTCGAAATAGCCCGGCGTGCCGTCGGGCGAGATGAAATCGCGCAGTGTTGTCCCTCCGCGCGTGATCGCGTAGTCGAGGATGCGCTTCACTTCGTCGGCGAGCCGTTCGTAACGCGCGAGCGACACCGAGCCCGCCGCGCGGTTCGGGTGGATACCGGCGGCGAACAGCGCCTCGGCCGCGTAGATGTTGCCGACGCCGACGACGATCTTCTGGTCCATGAGGAAGGTCTTCACCGCAGCCGCGCGACCGCGCGATTTCTTCCACAAATAGGCGCCGTCGAAGTTCTCGGCCAGCGGCTCGGGGCCGAGACCGGCGAGGAGCTTGTGCGTCGTGCCTGGCGGTTGCCAGAGCTGTGAGCCGAAGCGGCGCGGATCGGTATAGCGCAGGATGCGCCCCGAATCGAGGCGCCAGTCGACGTGGTCGTGCGCGCCGGGCGCGACATCGCCCGCGAGTACGCGCAGCGAGCCCGACATGCCCAGATGCAGCAGCGCACTACCGGCCTGGGTATGCACGAGCAGGTATTTCGCGCGCCTTTCGACCGCCTCGACGCGCTGGCCCGGCAGCCTGTCGCGCAGCGCCTTCGGAATCGGCCAACGCAACCGCAGCTGGCGCACGACCACCTGGTCGATGCGCCGTCCGATCAGGTGCGGCGCGATGCCGCGGCGCGTGGTTTCGACTTCGGGTAATTCGGGCATGGCTTATTGTCCCATTCAGTTAGAGCGCGACCAAAGGGCCGAACGGGCGTATGAACCGCACCAGTTTCACTGGCGCGGGTTCCGCGGCTGACGTATGATGGCTTGCTATACCCGGGGTAGGGCTTAACGAGACGCATATGTTTGATACTGTTCTGGATTTTCTCAACGGCGGCCTGCTGCAAGCGGGCTGGCTGTTCAAGGTGATCTATTTCCTCATCGTCACTCAGCTGACGATCTTCGCCGTGACCTTGTACCTGCATCGCAGCGCCTGCCACCGCGGCGTCGATTTCCATCCGATCGTGGCGCATATGCTGCGCTTCTGGTCGTGGGTGTCGACCGGCATGGTCACGCGCGAATGGGTCGCGGTGCATCGCAAGCACCACGCCAAGTGCGAGACCGAGGAAGATCCGCATAGCCCGAAGTTCTTCGGCATCAACACGGTGCTGTGGCAGGGCGTCGATCTCTACCGCGTCGCTTCGGTCAATCAGGATACGCTGGAGAAGTACGGCAAGGGCTGCCCGGATGACTGGATCGAGCGCCATCTCTACTCCGCCCACCCGTACTGGGGACCGACGCTGACCTTCGTCGTCAACATCCTGCTGTTCGGGATCTGGGGCGTCGCGATCTCGGCGCTGCAGATGGTCTGGATTCCGTTCTGGGCCGCGGGCGTGGTCAACGGTGTCGGTCATTGGTGGGGCTATCGCAACTTCGAGACCGCGGACATGGCGACCAACCTGTCGCCGTGGGGCCTGTGGATCGGCGGCGAAGAGTTGCACAACAACCATCACGCTTTCCCGAGCTCGGCGAAGTTCGCCCTGCGCAAGTTCGAGGTCGACATCGGCTGGGGCATCATCTGCGCGCTGCGCGCGGTCGGCCTCGCCAAGGTGCTGCGCGTCGCGCCGACGCTCGACGTGCGTCCGAACATGCAGCTGCCCGACGCGGAGACGATCAAAGCACTCGTCTCGCACAAATTCGAAGTGATGAGCGATTACTTCCGCGGCGTGATCGTGCCGACCCTGCGCGAGGACGCCGCCCAAGCCGGCGCCAACCTCAAGGCGGTGCCGCGCGCGCTGCGCCGCGCGCTCGGCAATGGCGGACGCTGGCTCGACGAGCATTCGCGGCAGAAGATGCAGGCGCTGGTCGAGAATCGTCCGACCCTGCGCACCGTTTGCGACTTCCGTGCACGCCTGGCTACCGTACTCGAGCGCAACAGTGGTGGCGCCGAAGCGATGAAGGCGGCACTGATCGAATGGTGTCGCGAGGCGGAAGCCTCGGGCATCGCCGCACTCGCGGCCTTTGCCGCGCGCCTGCGCGGCTACGCGCTCGCGCCGGTACACGCGTAAGCAGACTGCGCATCGCGCAGTCCTGAAAACAAAAGCCGCGGCGAGGGGTTCCTAAGCCGCGGTTTTTTCATTCTAGAGCCAGGGCTCCCACTCGTCCTGCGGACGAGTGGGTAACTTTCTCTTGCTCGTGCAAGAGAAAGTCACCAAAGAGAACACGCCCCAGAACATTGCGCCCGGCGCGCATCCTGCGCACCGGGTCCGCGTCAGTGGCCGGGTGCCGCTAATTGCACGTCCCTGTGCAATAGCGGAATGCGCGCGCTCCACGCGCGCACCCCTACGGGGCCTGATCGTCCGCTGCCGCCGCAATGTGATGGGGACCCGGAAGAGCCAAGAGCAGCGCGCATCCTGCGCGCCAGGCTCTGGCACTTGATCTGGTTTTTGATCTTCGGGTCCCCGTTTGCCGCGGCGAGGGCAGGACGGAAATGTCCATGAGGATCGCGCGCACGATGCGCGCGAGTTCGTTGCTTGGACAGGGAACGTTCAATCAACGAACCCCGGCCTGTCCTCGCGCACTGCTGCAGGCAGCGCGGCATCCGGGGCGCATTCTCTTTGGTTATCTTTCTCTTGTGCGAGCAAGAGAAAGTAACCCGCGCGCCGGACGCGCGCGGAAAGCGAACGGATGCGACGACAAAAATCAAAGGCCAGAGCAAGACGGCCAAGCTTTGGTTACCGAAAGCGCCGCGTTCGCAAACTGCGCAGCGGGATGCCGAAACTCACATCCGCGCGACGAATCAAGGACGAACAGAAAAACAACTTCACAAATTCTGATAGTTCGGCCCCGATCCACCCTCCGGCGTCACCCAGGTGATGATCTGGTACGGATCCTTGATGTCGCAGGTCTTGCAGTGCACGCAATTGGCGGCGTTGATCTGCAGGCGCTTGCCGGCTTGCGTCGATTCGTCGGCGACGATTTCGTAAACACCGGCCGGACAGAAGCGCGTGCAAGGGTTCTGGTATTCGCTCGCGCATTTGGTCACGCAGACGTCGGTGTCGGCGACATGCAGGTGCACGGGCTGATCTTCGTCGTGCTCGGTCGCGGCGAAGTAGACCGAGGCGAGCCTGTCGCGCGGGGCGAGCGTGCGCTCGATGTATCCGAGGCGCTTCTGGTCTTCGGCGACAGTCTCATTGGGCGCGACTTTTTTTAGCGACGACCAGTCGGCGTGATTCTTCAAGGTCCATGGCGACAGGCCCAGCGTGAGCGTTTCCCAACCCGCGTTGGCGAGGCCGAGCCACAGCCCCTTGTTGAAACCGGGGCGGATATTGCGCACCTTCTTCAACTCGCTCATCACGGCCGAGCCGCGCAGCTTTGCGTCCCAGCCGGTCGGCGAATTCGCCGCGACGACGTGCTCGGCGGCGAGCATGCCCGAGCGGATCGCCTGGTGCGTGCCTTTGATCTTCGGCACGTTGAGCAGGCCGGCGGAATCGCCGATCAGCATCGCGCCGGGCATCTCGACCTTCGGCAGCGACTGGTAGCCGCCTTCGACGATCGCGCGCGCACCGGCCGAGACGAGGTTGCCGCCGTCGAGCAGCGGCTTGATGTGCGGATGGTTCTTGAGCTGCTGGAACGCCTCGAACGGCGAGAGCAGCGCATCGGAATAGTCGAGGCCAGTGACGAAGCCGATCGCGATGCGGTCGTTGTCGAGGTGATAGAGAAAACTGCCGCCATAGGTCGCGTTATCCATCGGCCAGCCGACCGTGTGCATGACCTTGCCCGGCGTCGTGCGCCCCGCGGGCACCTGCCAGAGTTCCTTGATGCCGATGCCGTAGGTCTGCGGATCGCTGTCGGCATCGAGCTGGTACTTGGCGATCAATTGTTTCGAGAGATGGCCGCGGCAGCCTTCGGCGAGAATCGTGGTTGGCGCAAGGATGTCGATGCCTTGCGTGTAGCCCGGCTTGTGCTTTCCGTCCTTGGCCACGCCCATGTCGCCGATGCGCACACCGCACACGGCGCCACCGTCGCCGAACAGCGGTTCGCTTGCGGCGAAACCCGGATAGATTTCGACGCCGAGTGCCTCTGCCTGCGGCGCGAGCCAGGCGCACAGCGCACCGAGCGAGACGATGAAGTTGCCGTGATTGTGCATCTGCGGTGGCGTGATCGGTGATTTGATCGCGCGCGCGTGATCGGGCAGAAACCAGAATTCGTCCTCGGTCACCGGCACGCAGACCGGCGGTGGATTCTTGCCCCACTCGGGCAGCAATTCGTTGAGCGGCTGCGGCTCGATCACGGCGCCGGAAAGGATCTGCGCGCCGATCGTCGACGCCTTCTCGATCACGCAGACGCGGATGCCGGGTTTGAGCTGCTTGAGCCGGATCGCGAAAGCGAGGCCGGCGGGTCCGGCGCCGACGGTGACGACGTCGTATTCCATCACATCGCGGGGAGTGGGCTCGCTCATGCTGGCAGGCTCATTGTTGGTTGCAAAACCGGGCATCCTGCCACGGTTTGCAAGAAAACGGTCGAGGCGAAGCCGCGCCACGTTTTCCGCGGCCAGCGCTTCTGCGCTTGTCGCGTTGGCACGTCCCTGTGCCGAGTTGGCAGCCGCTCTTCGGAGAATGCGTTATTCAGGTGCGATTGTGCGGTTTTGCCGCGTGCGCAGCAAATATTCGCCGTTTCGTTCCTGTTCGGTTTCGCATCGCGAAATGCACGCTCTGATAACAAAAATTTGGTAATAATGCAGGGAAAGGAACCTCTGATTGACCGTAGCGAGCGAAGAGAATTTGCGCGTTGTCGGAGCGGAGGAACCGGAGTGTACGTAGAAGTACATGAGGATTCCGAGCACCGCCGGCGCGCAAATTATCGAGCGCAGCAGGTCAATCAAAGGTTCCAAAGGGGAGAACTGAATGAATGTCGAATTGAGTCCAGTCGCCACCGAATCGCTCGCGCCGCTGCCGCCGCCCGATGCGAAGCGGCTGCGCGGCGCGGAGCTGTGCCAGATCCTGCACTGGCTCGCCAGCGGGCGCGTCAGCGCGCAGGCGCTCACGCAGACCTACCTCGACGCGATCGCAGCGCAGAATGCCAAATTGAATGCCTACGTCGCGCTCAATCCGCGCGCGCTCGACGAAGCGCGCGCCGGCGACGTGCGCCGCGCGAGCGGCAAAATCGGCCGCCTCGACGGCGTGCCGGTCGCGGTCAAGGACAACTTCGACGTGGCTGGTTTGCCGACCGGTTGCGGCCTGCCGGGCGCGCATGCGCCGGCGACGGCAGACGCCCATGCGGTAGCGCGCCTGCGCGGCGCGGGTGCGGTGATCCTCGGCAAGACCCAGGTGCCCGAGGCTGCTCTCGCCGCGACCAGCAACAATCCGCACACCGGCGCCGCGCACAACCCGTTCCGCCACGGCTATCAGGCCGGCGGTTCCTCCGGCGGATGCGCGGCGGCCGTAGCTGCGGGACTTGCCGCGGTCGCGATCGGTTCGGACAGCCTCGGTTCGATCCGCATCCCGGCGAGCTATTGCGGCCTGTACGCGCTCAAGCCGACGAGCGGGGAAATATCCGTGCGCGGCATGGTCCCGGCCGCGCGTCGTCTCGATTCGGTCGGTTTGATGGCGCGCAGCGTGCACGACCTCGGCGTGCTGCTGCACGTGCTCGGCGGCCATGACCCGGGCGACCCGCGCTCGCGCCGTCGGCGCGTGGAACTTGCTCTGCCCGACTGGGAGCCCGGCAAGCTGCGCGTCGGTCTGCTCGGCGATCTCGGCGCGTTCGGCATCGAGCCGGGCGTCAAGTATGCGTTCGAGCGTGCGCTGATGGCGCTGACCCACGAGCTCGAAAATCGTCGTGACGTCGGCTTTGGCGATTTCCCGCTGGCGCGCGCGCGCCGCGCGGCGTTCTTCATGATCGAGGCCGAAATGCTCGTGACGCATGCGCGGGCGTTGGCCGACACTGCGCATCCGGTATCGCCGGAGATGCGCAAGTGGCTCGACTACGCGCGCGGAAAATCCGCCGCCGATTACGTCGCCGCCGATCGCCTGCTCGATGACGCCGTCGTCGCCATGCGCAAGATGTTCGCCGAGATCGACGTGCTGGTCACGCCGACCACGCCGCAGACCGCGTTCCCGCTCGAGGCGCTGTTGCCCGACAATTCCGGGGACTTCACCTGCATTGCCAACCTCGCCGGTCTGCCCGCGATCACGATCCCGATGGGCATGACGCTCGACGGCCTGCCTGCAGGCATGCAGTTCATTGGGCCGCCCGGCTCCGATCTGCGTCTGCTCGAACTCGCCGAGGTCTGCGCGGCCGCTCTCGATGCGGCGCCGGCGTATCCCGTCGGCGCCTGACGAAAAGCATTTTTAACGCGGATCAAAGCGGATAAATACGGATAAAAAAGCCGAGCGCGTTTTCGATCAAATGCTCGATCCGCTCTTATCTGTGTCCATCCGATTTGATCCGCGTTAAATTTTGCTTTTGATCAAATGTACTGGCAAACCTTCGAACTACCCGACGCCGACGTGCGCCTGACGCAGTTCTGCGACGAAGCGGACGCGGCGCGCTGGTTCGCGCGGTTGCACGAAGAAATTCCCTGGGAACGCCATCGCCTGCGCATCTTCGGTCGCGAAATCGACTCGCCAAGGTTGTCTTGCTGGATCGGCGATGCCGAGGCGGTCTATACGTACTCGGGTACGCGTTTCGTGCCGCACGCCTGGACGCCGGCGTTGGCCGAACTGCGCGACGCGCTGCTTGCCCATGCTGGAGAACGCTGCAACAGCGTGCTCGCCAACCTTTACCGCGACGGTCGCGATTCGATGGGCTGGCATAGCGATGCCGAGCCCGAACTCGGTGTCGAGCCGGTGATCCTGTCTTTGAGTTTCGGCGGCGTGCGCCGCTTCCGCCTGCGCCATCGCCGTGACCCGCGCCTGCGCCTCGAGCTCGACTTGCCCGCGGGCAGCTTGTTGCGCATGGCCGGGAGCACGCAGCAGTTCTATCGCCACGATTTGCCGAAAACCGCGCGCCCGGTCGGCGCGCGGATCAATCTGACGTTCCGCACCATTCACGACATGCTTGGCGACCGCGCGGCTCACGCCTGAGGATCGCCGAACCAGGCGATGGATTCTTCAAAACGCTGCAGCTAAAGTGCCGGGCACCGCTTTCGATGGCGAATCCCGGCTTCATCGTTGCCGGCTCTTCGCAATCCGAAGCACGCCCATTCTTGCCAAAGGTCGACGCCATGATGCAGAGACAATCCTTTCTCGCTTCCCAGCAGAGCCTGTTGCTCCTGCTTGCACGCGTGCTGTTGGTGGCCCTGTTCCTCAAGTCCGGCCTGCCCAAGCTGCTCAATTTCTCCGGCACGATGGCCTACATGGGATCGGTCGGTGCGCCCCTGCCGGCCGTGGCGGCGGCGATTGCGGTATTCATGGAAGTGCCGGTCGCGATCGCGTTGCTCGTCGGTTTCCGTACTCGACCGCTCGCGCTGCTGCTGGCGATCTACACGATCGGCACCGGCCTGATCGGGCATGCATTTTGGACGATGACCGGCGCGGAGCAGGCGAACAACATGATCCATTTCTACAAGAACATCGCAATCGCCGGCGGCTTCCTTGCACTGTGCGCAGCGGGCGCAGGACGCTTCTCGCTCGATCGCGACTGACCGTTGCGTAAACCCGTCGGGCACCGCATGGCGCAGCGGTGCCAGCGGTACGCGCTGCCGCGGCGGCGATCGCGGCTACAATGCGCGCCGTATGTCATCCGCCCCGATCTTGAACGAACCCGCCGGCGCGGCGCAGCACGCGATCGTGACGAGCGCGCGCGCGCCGCTGCATGCGCGCATCGCCTTCGTCGTCGAGACCGCGCGGCGCCTGCACCAGTACGGCACCGCGGCGCCGCGCCTGGAAAGCGCGGTGGACAAGCTCGCCGAGCGACTGGGCCTGTGCGCGCAAGTCTGGTCGAGCCCGACCGCGATCATCATTTCGTTCACCGACCTCGGCGACAGCAGTCGCGTCGCCGAGACGACTCAGGTCATCCGCCTCTCGCCAGGCGACATCGACCTGCGTCACCTCGTCGAAGTCAATGAGATTGCCGACAAGGTGATCGCGGGCGAACTCGACATCGGCGAGGGCTCGCACCTGCTGCAGACATTGAGCGACCGCATCGGCCGCCGCACCCGTGCGCGCGAAGTTCTATGCTTCGGCCTCGTCTCGGCGACGCTGGCCGTGCTGATGCGCGGTGCCTGGGCCGACGTCGCTGCGGCCGGCTGCATCGGCCTCATCGTCGGCACGCTTGCCGACATTGCCGCGCGCAGCCAGCGCATGCGCCTCGCGCTCGAAGCGCTGAGCGCGCTCATCGCCACCGTGCTCGCCACCCAGATCAGCCTCTACATCACGCCGTTGACACTCAAGGTCACGGTGCTCGCCAGCCTGATCGTGCTGTTCCCCGGCATGATGCTGACCACTGCGGTGCGCGAATTGTCCACACGCCATCTCGTGTCGGGTGTCGCGCGCTTCGCCGACGCGGTGCAGACATTGATCAAGCTCGCCTTCGGAACGCTGGTCGCGAACGAGCTGTGCAAGCTGCTCGGCCTCGTTCCTCCGGTCGCGACCCCGGCACCGGTGCCGGATTGGAGCGTCTGGGCCGCATTGCCCTTCGGCAGTTACGGGTTTGCCGTGCTGTTCCGCGCGGCGTGGCGGGACTTTCCGCTGGTCATGGGTGCAGCCGCGTTCGGCTACGCGATCACGTATTTCGGCAGCCGCCAGTTCGGCGCGGAATTCGGCGTGTTTCTCGCCGGCGCGACGATGGGTGCGCTGAGCAATCTCTACGCGCGCGCCACCAATCGGCCCGGCGCGCTCGTGCGCGAGCCGGGCATCATCCTGCTCGTGCCGGGCAGCCTCGGCTTCCTGACCGTGTCGGCGATCGTCGGCCGCGATGTGTTCCTCGGCATCCATACGGCGGCGTCGCTGTTCGCGATTCTTGTCTCGCTTGTTGCAGGCCTGCTGTTCGGTGATCTGATCGCTGCGCCCCGCCGCGCCCTTTAAGCGAAAAAGCCGGCTCACGGCCGGCTTTTTCTGCTGCCATCGCAGCGAAATCAGACCAGCAGGTCTTTTTCCTTCTTGCCCGCGGCGAGCGCGGCGTTGAACCAGCGCGGTCTTTTGCCGCGGCCTGACCAGGTTTGCGCATGATCAGCCGGATTGCGGTACTTCGCCTTGGCCGCGCTGCGCGCCTTACGACCCGCGCCGCGGCCATCGAACAGTTCTTCGAGAGTGACGCCTTCGGCCTTGAGGAGGGCGAGAACCTTCTCACGCACCCTGATAATTTTTTCCTTCGCCAATTCGTGCTTGCGCGATTCGGCGCGGTGGATCAATTCGTTCAGCTGATGCTGATTCAAGCCCTTGAGATTGATTGCCATTCATATTCCCCTTGCAGACAGCGGCGGCGGCCCCGTGAGAACGGTCTCATGAAAGTCGACAACGTTCAACCGTGAATCCGGGATTTAAATTCCTTCTTGAAGTCGCGAATGTCACGACTCGTCGGCTGCGATTCCAGCGCTTCGTGGCCGAAGAGGCCGGGCTTCATCCGCGCACGAGCGCGATCACTTCTTCGCGCGTGAGCTGGCGGCTTTCGCTGTCGCGGCGGCCACGATATTCGAATGTCCCCGCGGCGAGACCGCGCTCGGACACGACGATGCGATGTGGGATGCCGATCAACTCGATGTCGGCGAACATCGCGCCGGGACGCAGGCCGCGGTCGTCGAGCACGGTATCGATGCCGGCCGCATTCAACTCGTCGTAGAGCGCGGTCGCGGCTTCGTTGACCTTGGCGTCATTCTTCGGATTGATCATACAGACGGCGACGCGCCACGGTGCCATCGGCTCGGGCCAGATGATGCCGGCTTCGTCGTGGTTCTGCTCGATCGCCGCGGCGACGATGCGCGACACGCCGATGCCGTAGCAACCCATCTGCATCGGCCGGTTCTTGCCGTCGGCGTCGAGCACGTTCGCGTTCATCGCCTCGGAATATTTCGTACCGAGCGCGAACACGTGGCCGACTTCGATACCGCGCGCGATCTTCAGCGTACCTTTCCCATCGGGCGATGCATCGCCTTCGACGACCTTGCGGATATCGGCGACGATGTCGGGCTCGGCCAAGTCGCGGCCCCAGTTGACGCCGGCGATGTGGAAATCGACCTTGTTCGCGCCGACGACGAAATCGGCCATCGCGGCGACTTCGCGATCGGCGACGACGTGGACCTTGCTGCGATCGACCCCGACCGGACCGAGATAACCGGGCTTGGCGCCGAGCGCGTCGAGGATTTCCTGCTCGTTGGCGAGGCGGTATTCGGCGAGCCCGGCGATCTTCTGCAGCTTGACCTCGTTGACCTCGTGGTCACCGCGTACCAACGCCAACACAAAACCTTGCTCGCCGATCACGCAAACCGATTTCACCGTGCGCTTGATGTCGATACCGAGCAGCGCGGCGACGTCCGCGCAGGTCGACTTGCCCGGCGTCGGCACTTCGTGCATTGCCTCGCCTGCGCTCGCGCGCGGCGCGGGGGCCAGCGAGGAGGCGAGTTCGACATTGGCCGCGTACTCGGACGTGTCGGAAAACACAAGCGCGTCCTCGCCTGAATCGGCAAGCACCTGGAACTCGTGGCTGCGGCTACCGCCGATCGCGCCCGTGTCGGCAGCGACCGCACGGAAGGCAAGGCCGAGGCGGGTGAAGATGCGCGCGTAGGTCGCATACATATTGTCGTACTCGCGGCCGAGGCCTTCCTCGTCGAGATGGAACGAGTAGGCGTCCTTCATCAGGAACTCGCGTGCGCGCATCACGCCGAAGCGCGGGCGGATCTCGTCGCGGAACTTGGTGTTGATCTGGTAGAAGTTGACCGGCAGCTGCTTGTAGCTCTTCAGCTCGCCGCGGGCGAAGTCGGTGACGACTTCCTCGGCGGTCGGCGCATAGCAGTACTCGGCTTCCTTGCGGTCCTTGATCTTGAGCAGTTGCGGACCGAACTTCTGCCAGCGGCCGGTTTCGTCCCACAGCTCGCGCGGCTGCACGGTCGGCATGATGACTTCGAGCGCGCCGGCGCGATTCATTTCCTCGCGCACGATGTTCTCGACCTTCTTCAGTACCTTGAGGCCCAGCGGTGACCAGGTGTAGAGGCCGGCGGCGTGCTTGCGCAGCATGCCCGCGCGCAGCATCAGCCGGTGGCTGGCAATCTCCGCATCAGAGGGCACTTCCTTGACAGTGGCGAGATGGAACTTGGACAGGCGCATGGGATTCGCGGGGCTCGGCAGGGCCCGCGATTGTAGCTGCACTGCACAAAGCGGCCAAACGTGGGAGTCGTCCCGTCCTGGCCTCAGCTGGATTTCTGGCAATACATCGCGACCGTGCGTTGTGCCGTGGCCAAGCGTTCGGCGCGTTCGCTGGCCGCAAGCGGCTTGCCGCTGGTGGCGTCGGCGAGCGGCCCATCGCCCTGCAGCAACTCGAGCGTTGACCGCTCCTGTTCGCAGACGCGCTTGCGCTTGTCCTGCGCCTCGACCGAAGCAACCGGTACGGAGCCGTCGCCGGCAGTCTGCTTGGCTGTTTCAGCCGCCGGATCGGCGCTCGGACTTTCCGTGCCGGTGAGGCGCACGCGCTGGCTTGCCTTGCGATCCTTGGAGGGAGGCGTGTCGGAGTAGTGGACGATGCCCTTGTCGTCAGTCCACTTGTACAACTCCGCCGCGGCAACAGTCGCGCCGGCGAACAGCATGGCAAGGGCGGCGATGGATAGCCCGGCAAGGCGAGCTTGGGCGGCGCGGATGCGATGCATCGAAGGGCTCCGAGGAGGCTGAACGTCAATGATTCTAGCGCTGCGAGGGCTTGCGGTACACTTCGTCCATCGCCTAGACCCGGCAGGACCAGCGTGGATTCCGTTTCCGACCCCAAGCCTAAACCGCATCGCGGGATCTACTTGCTGCCTAACCTGTTCACCACGGGTGCGCTGTTCTCGGGCTTCTATGCCGTGCTTGCTGCGTTCGCCGGCAATTATGTCGATGCCGCGATCGCGGTGTTCGTCGCCGGCATCCTCGATTCGCTCGACGGTCGCGTCGCGCGCCTGACCAACACGCAGAGCGAATTCGGCGTGCAGTACGACTCGCTGTCGGACATGTGCAGCTTCGGCATCGCGCCCGCGGTCGTCATGTACTGCTGGTCGCTGTCGACGCTGAAGACGTACGGCCCGTTCTGGGGCAAGCTCGGTTTCGGCGCGGCCTTCGTTTACGCCGCCTGCGCGGCGCTACGTCTGGCCCGCTTCAATACTCAGGTCGGCGTGGCCGACAAGCGCTATTTCCAGGGACTGGCGAGTCCGGCGGCCGCGGGCCTGCTGATGTCGTCGCTGTGGGCAGCGAACGAATACGGCATCAACGGCACGATGGCCCAGTTCGTCGCGCCGTTCCTCACCGTACTGGCGGGCGGCCTCATGGTCAGCCGCGTGCGCTACTGGAGCTTCAAATCGGGGCCGAAATCGGACAAGGTGCCGTTCGCGATCATCCCGATCGCAGTGCTCGTCCTCGTCGCGCTCTATGTCGACACCGCGCTCGTGCTGTTCGTGATCGCGGGGCTGTACGTGCTGTCCGGCCCGCTGCTGACCTTGTGGGGCATGCGCGAAGCGCGCGGCCGCCGCGATGTACGCAGCGACGATGCCAAGCCCGGCGCGGAGCCGCCGCCGTGAGAACCTGTCCTCCAAGCTACTGCGCTCGGCATTTCGCTTGCGTACGGTGCTCTGACTGCGCAGGCAGGATGCCGAAGCGAACATTCGCGCAGCGAATGGCCCGAAGGGCGAACCGCGGACGCGGTGAGTCATCCTCATGTACTCGACTGTACACTCCGGTTCCTGCGCTCCGTGCGCACGCCCGATTCTGGATAGGATCGGGCCTTCGCTCGCTACGCTTGGAGAACAGGTTCTGAACGCAATGCGCCCCGTTGCCGCCGACTCGCGCGATTCCGCGCGCGCAGGCGGACGGCGTGCTCTCAGCTTTCTCGCCGACCTGTCGCAGTCGCTCGCTGTCTCGCTCGATCTGAAGACGACGCTGGGTCCCGCGCTGACGCGCACGATGGATTTCATGCACGCCGAAGGCGCTTCGCTGTTCCTGCTCGATCCAGCTACGAAGCTGCTCGAATGCAAAGTCTGCGCGGGCCCGGTCGACATCGTCGGCCTCAAGCTTGAGGTCGGCCAGGGCGTGGTCGGGCGCGCCGTCGCCGAGAACGCGCCGCAACGCAGCGACGATGCGCGCCGCGACGCGCGCGTCAACACCCGCGTCGACGCCGAAACCGGCTTCGTCACGCGTGCGATCCTGTGCGTGCCGCTCGCCACCGCGCAGGGTCCGATCGGCGCGCTCGAGATCATCAACCGCCGCGACGGCGGCGCATTCGACGCCGACGATGCGGAAATCCTGCGCCTCGTTGCTGCACCGATGGCGCTCGCGATCAACAACGCGCGCCTCGCGCTCGAAGTTGCCGAGCAGCAGCGCATTCGCCGCGAGATGGGACTGGCGCGCTCGATCCAGAAGTCGCTGCTGCCGAAACGCCGACGCGGGAAATTCCCGCTGATCGGCGTCAACCTGCCCGCGCACGAGATCTCGGGTGACTTCTACGATTATTTCGATCTGGCCGATGGCCGCCTCGCATTTTTCGTCGGCGACATTTCCGGCAAGGGCCTCGACGCGGCATTCCTGATGGTACGCGTCGCCAGCCTGCTGCGCTGGAGCGGCAAGGCCGCACCCGCGCCGGCGGCGTGGCTGCGCGAAGTCAACACGGAGTTGTGCGAAACGCTGCAGAACGGCCGCTTCGTCTGCGCAGTCGTCGGCATATATGACCGGTGCACGCACAAGGTCGTCATTGCCAACGCCGGCTTCCCGCCGGGTCTGCTCGACCACGGCGGCCGCTTCGAGGAACTGCCCGCCGACGGGCCTCCGCTCGGCATCATCAAGGAGGCCGAGTACGGCGAGCGCACGCTCGACCTCGGTGGCGCGGCGCTGTATCTGTTCTCCGACGGCGCCACCGACGTGCGCGAAGGCGCACGCGCGCGCCTCGGCACCGACGGCCTGTGCGAGCTGATTCGCCGCTACGCAGCGCTCGCGCCCGAGCCGCGCCTGCGCGCGCTGATTAGCGAACTGAAGCGGCGTCGCCTCGTCGACGACACCACGTTGTTGCTGCTACAGGAACCACGCGGCAGTGAGGTGCGCGAACTGCTTGCGCTGCGCTTCCCGGCCGATCCGCGCGAGATGCGTCGCGTGCGCGCCGAGTTGCGCACCGCGCTTGATGCCGAGGACGTGGCGCCCGAGTTGCGCGACCGCCTCGTCCTCGTCGTCGATGAGGCATGCACGAACGTCATGCGCCACGCCTACTGCGGCGGCGAAACCGGAACGATCGCACTGCGCGTTACGCGTGAGCGCGATATGCTCGGCTTCGAACTGCGCGACGAGGCGCCTTGCGTCGATCCGGCGCGGATCAAGCCGCGCGACCTGTCCGAGTGCCGCGCCGGCGGCCTCGGCGTCGCTTTCATCGACGCGACGATGGATTTCTGGCATATCGAAGGCCTGCCGGGCGGCCGTGGCAACCGCTTGGTCATGCGCAAGCGGATCGCAGCGCAGGTACAAAACGATCGGGAGAGCGATTGAGTGAACGGCAACGAATGCATCAGCGAAACCCTGGGCGACTACGTGCTCGTGCGATTGAGCGGCGAGGTCGACCTGTCCTGGTCGCAGCAGGTGCGGCGCGCCATCCTCGATGCGCTCGGCGATACCGGCAAGGTCGGCGTCGAGCTGTCCCAGGTCAGCTACATCGATTCGTCCGGCATCGCCGCGCTGGTCGAAGGCTTCCAGAACGCGCGCAGCCGCAACCAGAAATTCGGCCTTGTCGGCGTGAGCGGCGCGGTCATGGCCGTGCTCCAGCTCGCGCGCCTCGACCGCGTGTTCCCGATCTTCGCCGACCTCGACGCGGCACGGTCGGCCTGAGCATGGATGCGATCATGCGCCCGCTCGAATCGCTTGGCCGCGCGACGCTGAAATCGCTCGCCGGTACCGGCCATGCGGCGATGCTGCTGGTCGAAAGCATCGGCTTCGCGCTGACCGGCTGGCGCCGCGGTCAGCCGGTGCGCGTGCCTTCGGTGTTCGAGCAGATGCGCCAGATCGGCGTCGATGCGCTGCCGATCACCGCGCTGCTCGCGCTGGTCATCGGCATCATGCTCGGTATCCAATTCGTTGCCGCGTTGAGCGAGTTCGGCGCGCAGTCGCAGGTCGTCATCGCCGTGGCCAAGTCGGTGACGCGCGAGTTCGGCGCGCTGATCACCGCCATCCTTGTTGCCGGTCGCTCGGGCTCGGCGCTGGCCGCGCGCATCGGCTCGATGAATGTCTCGCAGGAAGTCGACGCGCTCGCGGTGATCGGCATCGACCCGGTGCGCTATCTCGCCGCGCCGGCGTTGTTCGCGATGCTGCTCATGCTGCCCGCGCTGACCATCTTTGCCGACGCAATCGCGATCTTCGGCGCCGCGGTCTATTCGGCGCCCGCGCTCAACGTCACACCGGGTGCATATATTTCGCAGACGCTCGCGCTGCTGACGCCGGGCGACATCGGCCAGGGGCTGGCCAAATCGGTCGTGTTCGCGATCCTGATCTCATTGATCGGCATCAGCACCGGGTTTTCCGTGAGCGGCGGCGCGGAGGGCGTCGGCCGCGCGACCACGCGCTCGGTCGTGCTGTCGATCTGCTACATCATCGTCGCCGACATGATCTTTTCGTTCTTCCTGAATCGCTGAGCGGCAGGCAACGGAGCAATCGCGTGGTTTCGTCGCTGCCTCTGATCGAAGTGGAAAAACTCGAAGCCTGGTACGGGCGTCGGCGCATCCTCAAAAACGTCGATTTCAACGTGCATGCGGGCGAAATCCGCGTGATCATGGGTGGGTCGGGCTCGGGTAAAAGTACACTTTTGCGTCACTTGCTCGGCCTGCATCGGCCGCGCAGCGGCACGATCAAATTGCTCGGTGTCGATATCGGCCATGCGGACGAGGCGCAGATGCTCGGCGTGCGCCGGCAGATCGGCGTGTCGTTCCAGGGCGGTGCGTTGCTGACCTCACTCAGCGTCGGCGACAACGTCGCGCTGCCGTTGCGCGAGATGACGCGGCTCGACGAGAACACGATCCGCATCATGAGTCGACTCAAGCTCGAAGTGGTCAATCTCGGCGGCTTTCAGGAGCTGATGCCGGCGCAGCTTTCCGGCGGCATGATCAAGCGTGCCGCGCTTGCGCGAGCGATCGTGATGGATCCGAAACTGCTGTTCTTCGACGAGCCTTCGGCCGGTCTCGATCCGGTTGTCTCGGCCGAGCTCGACGAGTTGATCCTGCGCCTGCGCGATGCGCTGCGCATGACCATCGTCGTCGTCACCCACGAACTGGAAAGCGCATTCAAGATCGCCGATACGATCACCGTGCTCGACCAGGGCGAAATCCTGATGACCGACACGGTGGACAAGGTGCGTCACGCGAACAACGAGCGTATCCAGGACCTGCTCAACCGACGTCCGCGCGAGACCCCGGTCGATGCCGACGCCTATCTGCGCCGCCTTACCGAAGAGCACGCCGCGCCCGTTTAGGGTTGTTTTGTGACGCATTCGACGAAATGCGCTTGGGTATTGTGTGATGCTTCACAGATTAACAACAACAGGGCGATAGGCCCGGGGAGAAGAGCCGCGTGCGCTTCGGTATCGTCGTAGATTCCGCCTGCGATCTGCCGGCGGAGTTTTTCGCCGAGCACGACATCGGCATTCTTCCCATCAGCATCCGCATCGGCAACGAATCGCTCGTTGACGATCGCGATCCCGCCCTGACCGCGCGCTATCTCGCCGAGAACCTCGGCGCACGCGGTGCCGCCGCGGAAACCGAGCCGTATACGGTCGAGCAGATCCGCGATGTGTTCCTTGAACGCCTCGTGCTCGACTACGACTGCGTGTTCTGCCTGACGATCACCTCCACGCGCAGCCCGATCTTCGAGCATGCGCGCAAGGCCAGCTTCGCCATCCTCAACAGCTACCAGGCGGTGCGCAGGGCAGCCGGCGTCGACGGGCCGTTCCTGATGCGCGTGATCGACAGCCAGACGCTGTTCGCCGGTCAGGGCGTCGGCGTCTACGAGGCGACGCGCCTGATCGCCGCGAACTCGAGCATCGGCGCGATGCGCGAACGCCTCGAATTCATCGCTCAGAACAGCTATGGCTACATGCTGCCGCGCGACCTGTACTACCTCAGGGCGAGGGCGCAGAAGAAGGGCGACCGCAGCGTCGGTCTGTTCAGCGTGGCGCTCGGCAGTGCCCTCGACATCAAGCCCATCCTGCGTGGGTGGCGCGGTGAGACCGGCCCGGTCGGCAAGGTGCGCGGTTTCGACGCGGGCGCGAAGACGCTGTTCGCCTACGCGCAGGAGCGCGTGCGCGCCGGCCTGCTCGTACCCGTGTTGTGCGTCAGCTACGGCGGCGATCTCGCCGAACTCGCCGCGCTGCCGGGCTATCCGGCGCTCAAGGAAACCTGCGCCGAGCACGGTGTCGAAGTGCTCGAGAGCCCGATGAGCGTGACCGGCATGGTCAACGTCGGCGTCGGTGCGGTGACACTCGGGTTCGCAGCGCTGGAGCATGAAGCGAAGTTCTGAGGATCGGTTCTGAGCGCACTTCCGCGGCCGGCAGCCGTGTATCATTTCGGCACGCGGCGCCGGTGCCGCGACGGCTTCGGAGCGCGCGGGTGAAACGCGACAACATCAACTACGTGCTGGTCGGCGCCGTTGTCGCGGCAGCCGTCGCGCTGCTGCTCGTCGCGCTCGCCGCGATCACCGGACGCGGCGGCGCCAGTTCGGACTACGTCGCACGCTACCGCAACGTCACCGGCCTGCGCGATGGTGCGCCGGTGTTCTACGAAGGCTTCCGCATCGGCCAGGTGGAGTCGATCGACCCCGAACGCGCGCCGCACGAGGGCAAGATCGAGACGCGCTACAAGGTCACGTTCGCGGTGCGCCGCGATTGGCCGATCCCGAAGGATTCGGTCGCGCGTCTGACCTCGACCGGCCTGCTCGCCGACGTCGCGATTGGCATCAGCGAGGGCGCGAGCGCGGACATGGCCAAGCCGGGCGGCGAACTGGCCGGGCTCGAGAACGCCGACCTGTTCTCGTCGATGAATGCACTGGCCGTGCAGCTTAGCGACCTCACGCGCAACCAGGTGTCGCCGCTGGTGAAGACGCTGACCACGCATGTCGATTCGATCGCCAGCAAACTCGATGAGAGCACGCCAGAAATCGTCGAGCAGTCGCGCCAGCTGCTGCAGCGGCTCAATTCGGCGTCGGCGTCGGTCGACGACCTGCTCAAGCCGCAGAACCGCGCGGCGATCGGCGCGATCCTCGGCAACGTGCAGACGTTGTCGCACGATCTGCGCGCGACCCAGGCCAAGCTCGACGGCGCGATCGGCCAGATCGACGAGGTGATCCGCGAGAACCGCCCCGGCGTGCGCGATTCGGTCGACGACCTGCGCGGCATCCTCGCCTCGCTGTCCGAGCGCATCGACTCGATCACCCAAAACCTTGCGGTCGCCGCGCGCAACTTCAACGAGTTCTCGCGCGAGGTGCGCATGAGCCCGAACCGCCTGTTGATCGCGCCGAAGCGCGACAAGATCGAGGAGGAGCCGAAATGACTCGCCTGCGATTCGCCACGGTGACCATGGCTGCGCTGCTGCTGGTCGCGTGCTCGCCGCCGACCGTACCGGACGTGACCTACTATCGCTTGCCGCCTGCGGCACCGCCGCAACGCCTGCAACAGCCGCTGTCGATACTGCCGATCGAAGTCGGTACGTTCCGATCCGAAGGCGTCTACGCCGAGCAGTCCGTGCTCTACGCGGCCACGCCTGATGCGGGCGCGCTGCGTGCCTACCACTATCAGCTCTGGACCGATCCGCCTGCGCGCGGCCTGCAGGAGCGCCTGACCAACCGCCTGCGCGAAGCCGGTGTTTCCACGCTCGTCACCGACCGTCTGCCCGCGAGCGTGCAGGCGCTGCGCATCAAAGGCCGCATCCTGCATTACGAGCGCGTGCAGCAGGCGCAAGGTATCGTCGTACAGGTCGCGTTCGAGATGCGCGTCGAGCAGGATTCCGGCGAGCCGCTGCTCGAGCAGAACTACGAGGTCCAGGAGACCGCGGCGAACGAGTCGATGTCCGCGACCATGACTGCTTTCGGCGCCGCGGTCGACGCGGCATTCGCGAAGTTCCAGTCCGATCTCGTCGCGCTGGCGGGTGGCAAGTCGTGATCGACGCGACGCGCTTGCGCTTGCTCGAGGCGATGGGCGTCGACGTCTACGCGCTGCGCACTCGCGCGCCTTCGCCCGCGGCTGTCGCCATGCACGAGGCGAACATCGTGCCGGCGCGTAACTCATTGCGGTTGACCATCGTTTGTGCGCACGGCGTCCGTGCCGATGCGCGTCTGGCGCGATTGTTCAAGCATCTGCCGCAAGTATTCGGCATTTCCTCTGCGGCGATCGACTGGATCGAGGCCGATGCGAACGACGAACTGGTTGACTTTGCCGATGCGCAGGTCTATCTCGTTCTCGGCGCGGCGATGGCGCGCGCGCTCGGTGCACAATTGTCCACAATGCAACAAAATACAGCGACCATTGCGGTAACTGCCGATCCGACCCGGCTTCCCGGCATCGCCGCAGACAAGCGCGCGCTGTGGCAGGCGCTGAAACCCCTAGCGCGTCGGTTGCGCGAAACGGCAGGTTAACCGATGGTCGCGATCCTCGCCGAACCGCGATCGCAGATGCGCGTCATGCGTATCGACGACGTCGAGGCCGTCGCCGCGATCGAGACCGTCGCCTACGAATTTCCGTGGACACCCGGCATTTTCCGTGACTGCCAGCGCGCTGGCTACGAATGCTGGGTGCTGGAGCAGAGCGGCGAGATCATCGGCTACGGTATCCTTTCGGTTGCCGCGGGCGAGGCGCATCTGCTCAACGCCTGCGTCGCTCCGATGCACCAGGGACATGGCCACGGGCGGCACCTGGTCAAGCGCATGATCGAGCTTGCGCGCTGGCATCGCGTGCAGCGCATTTTCCTCGAGGTGCGCCCGTCGAACCGTGCCGCGGTCGCGCTGTATCCGACGCTCGGTTTCAACGAGATCGCGATGCGGCCGAACTACTATCCGGCGAAGAATGGGCGCGAGGATGCCATAGTGATGGCGATGGAACTGTTGCCGCCGGAGGCGTGACAGCACCCGTCTTCGCTTTTGCTCATCATTCCAGCGAGAGCTGGAATCCAGCTCTTTCTTTTGATCTTGTGCTTATAGAGCAAGGGCTTCCACTCGCCCTGCGGGCGAGCGGCTTACTTTCTCTGCTCGTGCAGAGAAAGTAAGCAAAGAGACACGCCCCAGAGCATTGCGCCCTGCGCGCATCCTGCGCTTCGGGTCCGCGTCGGCGGTCGGGTTCCGTTGACTGCACATCCCTGTCCAGACAACGGAATCGGCGCGATCCATCGCGCCGCCCCTGCGGGCGTTTCCGCCCGCCGCCACCGCAATGCAATGGGGACCCGGAGAAGCCAGAGCAGCGCGCTCCTGCGCGCAGAAGCAAAAAGCCCTCCACGCCATGCTCTTGATCCGGCCCGTGATCTTCGGGTCCCCGTTTGCCGCGGCGAGGGCAGGACGGAATGTCCGTAGGATCGCGCGCACGATGCGCGCGAGTTCGTTGCACGCACAAGGAGGTGCGTTCAACGAACCCCGGCCTGACCTCGCGCACCGCCGCAGGCGGCGCGGCATTCGGGGCGTGTTCTCTTTGCCTACTTTTCTCTTGCACGAGCAAGAGAAAGTAGGCCGCGCGCTGGACGCGCGCGGAAAGGCGAAGGGACGCGGCCAATCAGGATTAAAAACAACAAAGACTGGGTTCAAGCTTGTGCTGGAATGGCAAGCGAGAAGCAAAAGCGCGCGGAGCGCGCAACGTCACTGGAGAGTGAAATCCACCCGCGTCGTCTTGCCCTGGTCGTCGATGCCCTTGGGCGTCAGCTGTGGTGCGAGCGTCCACAGGCGGCGGTCTTCGATCTTGCCGTGGAGGAAGCCGACGACATGGCCGGCGCGGCGTTCGGCGAGATGCAGCATCGAGCCGTCGTCGATCGTCACGTTCGCTTCGAGCAGGCGGCGCATTTCCTCGGGCGGCTGCGACTTGGTCAGCCAGACCAGCGTCTTTTCCTTCGGGAACTTCGCGTGCTTGTACGCGGCTTCGAGATATTTGTCGGTGTCGGCGGGCGACAGCGGCGCGGAGGCGGCCTCGTCGCCGTGGTCGTGTGCGTATTCGCTGCGGATCAGCTCGTCGACGGTGACACGGCGCAATCCCTCGATGTCCAAAGCCGGATCGGTGCGGCCGATGATGCCGAGACTGAGGTGTGGCTTCTCGCCGAGGATCTTCGCGATCTGTGCGAGCTTGGCTTCGGTGGCAGCATCGAGCCGATCGTCCCCGGGCGCGAATTCGACGTAGCCGAGATCTTCGCCGGGACCGTCGCCGCCCTTGAATGCCGAGGCGAGCAGGCGGAACGGCGCGGTCGCAGCCTTAGCGATCATGCCCGCGAACGCGCGCCAGACCATGCCGCCGAGCGAGAACTGTGGATCGTCGAGCGAGCCGGACACCGGCACGTTGACGTCGATCACGCCGTTCGAATCCTTGAGCAAGGCGACGGCGAGCTTGACTGGCAGGTGGCTCACGCCGGGGTCCTTGTTCTCGTCGCCGAAGGTGAGCTGGTCGATGTAGAGATGGTTGTCAGCCTTGAGCTTGCCCTGGTCGAGCAGGTAGCTGACGTCGGCATTGAGGCGGCCCTTGATGATCGGATAGCCGGTGTATTTGACCGAATACGCGGACAGGTGGGTCAGTTCGACGCCGTCGGCCTTGCCTTTGATCTCGACGTAGGCAACCGGCGCAAGCGGGTCGATCTTGCCGTCGATATCGACCTGCGCGTTGTCGTCGAGCAGGCCGCGCAGGGTGACCGGCGCGGGCGTGCCGCCCGCTGTGCCGAATGCGCCGATCTTGCCGGACAGCTGGGTGATGTCGGCGGTGTAGTTTGGCTTGACGAAATTGTCGGTGTAATTGAGATGGCCGCGCGACAGCGTGATCTGTCCGACCTGGATAGCCGCGGCAGGTTTCGCCGCTTCGGGCTTGGGCGCGGGGGTTGCGGCTTGCGCCGCGGGTGCCGGATTCGACGGACCTTCGACGCGCGTGACCGACACCGGCGTCGCCGCATTCGCGCCGGCGATGTCGCTGAGATTGAGCTTGCCGTTCGCGTTCATGATGACGCGCGCGTAGAAATCGGACAACGCGATGTCGCCGAGCTTGAGCTGCATCGGCGCGGCGCCGTTCTGCACGTAGTCGATCGCGCCGATATTGAGTGAGCGGCAACTGGCGAAGTCGTCGCCGGTCAGCTTGTCGAGCACGCGCAGGCGGCCGAGCGTCACGCGGCCGCGGTACGCGGTCTTCGCCGCGCTGGTCGCGGCATAGTGCAGTTCGCCGTCGCTGGTCAGCAGCGCCGATGACACACGCACGTTGAGCGGCACTTCGGCATACGCGGTCAGACCGGCGACATCGAGTTCGCGCGTCTTCAACTTGAGATCGACATCGAGCGGAGTGGGTTTGACGTTGCCGTTGACTTCGAAACCGCCCTGGCCGATCGCGCCGCTCAACGCGAGCTTGAGCGCTTGTTTCATGTCTTCGCTCAAGCCGGTGACGTCGCCCTTGATCGCCTCGACCGCGATCCGCGTCGGCTTCGCTGTCGTGCGGTCCTCGATCGTCGCCGCGGCGTCGTCGAAGGCGAGGCGCGCGACGCTCCATTTCCACGGTTGCACCGGTTTGGCGGACTTCGCCGCAGCGGCGGTTTTCGTCGCGGGCTCGTTGCCGATCAGGCTGGCGAGATCGATCCTGCCGTCGCGTTCGCGTCGCGCGTTGACGCGCAATCCGTGCATGACGACGTCGCCGTGGTGCACCTCGCCCACGCCGAGGTCGAACTTCACCAGCGCGGCGTCGAGCGCCTTCCACGCGATCGCCGGCTCCTTGGCGTCGCGCACGACGATCGCGACATCGCGCAGCGTCGATTTCGCGGGTTCGACGTGCAGGTTGAACAGGCCTTTCCAGTCGGCGACGAAACTGCCTTCGGTGTCGAGGACACCGCTGCGGATCGTCGCGCCACTGCCGGCGGGCAGCGCGAACGGCTGCAGCGGCGCGAGGCCGACGCTCGATGCGTTCAATGTGCCGGTGTAGCGGCTCGCGGCGAGGTCGAGCTTGCCGCGCGTGGCGAGGTCGCCGCCGTTGTGCTTTGCCTTGACCTCGACGGCCGCGGTCGTGCCTTTGGTCGTATCGATGCCGGTCACCGAACCGGCGAGGCTGTCGATGGTCACGGTCGCATCAGCCAGTGTCTCGTCGACATAGTCAAAGCGGCCGGCGACGAGGCCGAGATGGGTGATGGCGAATTCGCTGTCCGGGATCTTGTCGCCCGCCGGTTTCGGCTTCGCGTAGAGCGCGTCGAAATTGCTGCGCCCGCCCGGCCGGGCGACGTAGCGCAGTTTGGCGTGATCGAGATTGACGTTGTCGAAACGGTAGCGCGAAATCAGCGGCTCGACGTCGGCGAACGAGGCGATCACGCGGGTGGCGTCCAGGATCGGCGTCTTCGCCTTGTCGGTCATCGCGAAATCGTCCAGCACGATCGCGCCGTCGAGACGCAGCTGCGCCGCTTTGTCCTGGACGAAATGTGCGCGCACGCTGCCGGAAACGAAGCCCTTCGGAATCGCCACCGGCAACTCGGCCGCCACGTAGGCGAGGTACTGCGGCAGGTCGAGGCGATCGAGGGTGAGGTCGATCGTCGATTCGAGACTGTCCTTGAACGGTTTGGTCTGGCCCTCGATGCGCAGCGGCCGGCCGTCGATGCGTGCCGCGAGCAGGGGCTGCACGAACACGTCGACGTCACTCGGCAGGTTGGCGAGAAACGGGATGCCGACCTCGATGTCCTCGATGCGATGGCTCGCGTTCGTCGGCTTGTCGTCGAAGCGGATCTCGCCGCGGTGGACGCTGATGTTCGACAGCGAGAAGCGCGCGGGCTGCGCAGGCGTTCCGCCTTGGTTTGCCGGCGGGCCGGAAAAATGCTCGATCAGATCGGAGAAATTGAAGCGCCCATCTGCCGTGCGCGTTAGCGCGATGCGCGGATGCTCGACCTTGATCTCGTCGAGCACGGGCGCCCAGCGCAGCAGCGAGGTCCAGGCGCCGTTGAGCACGACGCGGTCGATGTCGACGAACGGCGCCCTGCCGTCGCCATCCGCGACATGCACCTGGTCCGCGCCGAGCTTGAGCGTGAACGGATTGAACTGCAGCGCAGCCACCGATACCGGCCGGCCGAGCAGCTTGCCCGCGTTCGCATCGACCCAGCGCTGCAGCAGCGCTGGGACGAGGAAGAAGCCGAGCAGCGCATAGATGATCAGCACGATCGCCGCGATCAAGGCGAGCTTGCGGGCGCGGTGCGAATGGCGCAGCGCGAGGACGCGATCGCGCACATCCAGCGCGCGGGTTTTCAACGAGGCTGTCGATGCGGTCATGGGCTTGAGCGTCCTTTCATCGAAACCGATGGACCGAATCTTCCCACAAGTCCCGTTGCGCGAGACACTGTTCACGTGCGGTCGTAGGGGCTCGATTCATCGAACCCGCTTGGCGCTTCGGAAAATTCCTGCCTGGAGGGATGACGGCTTCCGGATTGAAGTCCGATTTAGCTACTCGCTGGCTTTTCGTCCTTCAACCAGCGTGCCAGCCACGCCTGCACTTCGCCGTACCAGAATTTCGAGTTCTCGGCGTTGAGCACCCAATGGTTCTCGTCCGGGAAGACAATGAGCTTGCTCTCGACGCGCTGGCGCTGCAGTGCGGACCAGTATTCGAGCGCGTTGTTGATCGGCACGCGGAAATCGTGCTCGCCGACCGAGACCAGTGCCGGTGTCTTGAACTTCGCCGCGTAGCGAATCGGATTTTGCTCGCGCCACACCGCACCCTGCTCCCATACCGGGCCACCGTTGCCGACTTCGCGGCCGTAGATCGTGTCCGAGGTGCCCCACTGCGCTTCAAGGTTGACCAGGCCGGCGTGGCTGACCAGGCAGCGGTAGCGCGTCGTCGTCGCCTGCATCCAGTTCGACAGGTGACCGCCGTAGCTCGCGCCCGCGGCGCACTGGCGGCTCGCGTCGATGAAAGTATACTTCTTGATCGCCTCATCCGCAGCGGCATTGATGTCGTCGCCAGGACCTTTCAGCGGATCGCCCTGGATCGCCTGCGAGAATGCCTCGCCGTAACCGGTCGAGCCGACGTAGTTGGTCAACAGCACGACGTAGCCGGGCGCAGCGAGCAGGTGGTAGTTCCAGCGCAGCACCCACTGGTCGCGCCATTGCGAGAACGGGCCGCCGTGCATGACCACGAGCAGCGGATATTTTTTCGCCGCGTCGAAATGCGGCGGCTTCACCAGCATCGAATCGATGCGCTGGCCGCGCGCGTTGGTGAAGGCGAAGTGCTCGACCGGGCCGAGGTCCAGCTTGGCCGTGCGCTCGGCGCCGAAATTGGTGAGCTTCCGCATCTTGCCCGAGGTGTCGAGGCGCACGATCTCCGGCGGCTCGGTCGCGGACTCGTACTGCGCGAGCAGCACGGGCGACTTCGGCCCACCGCTCAGGTTTGCCCAGGTGCCGTGCGCGGGCGCTCCGACGAGCTTGGCTTCCTTGTCGCCTTTTGCGGCGCGATAGAGTTTTTCCTGGCCCGCATCTTCGGCAGTCAGGTACACCGTGCGGCTGTCGGGCGCCGGCGCGAAGCTGCCGATCGAAAGATGATTCGGCAGTTCGATGCGCGCGCGGGTTCTCGCGCTCGGCCAATCGATCACGGCGAGGCGCGAGGCGTTGTAGACCGCACCCGTCTGCGGCGTCACCGCCGCGTAGAGCGTGCGGCCGTCGGTGCTGAAGCGCGGCTTGCCATAACTGTCGCCGGCGTCGAGCGAGTCGGCACCGGTGAGGCGCTGCGGTTCGCCGCCGTCGACGGAAACCTGGAACAAGTCGGCGTTGGTGAACTGCCAGGCGGCGCGATCGCGATTGCGGCTGGCGACGAAGACGACGCTGCGGCCGTCCGGCGCCCAGGTCGATCCCGCGTTCTCGTCGGGCGCGGAATAGCCGGGCAGTTTTGCCAGCGCACTGCCGACGAGGAGATCGCGCGCATCGTTCGCGCCAATCGTCTGCACGAACACGTGCGGGCGCGTGTCCTCGATCCACTTGTCGAAGTTGCGGATTGGAAAGCCGGTGTAGACGTGCGCCTTGTACTTGCGTTCTTCGTGTTCCTTGGCGATGCGCTCGTTGTCCTTGTCGTTCTTCGCTTCAGTGTAGACATGGCTCGTGAACAACAGACGCTTGCCGTCGGGCGAGAATTCGGGCTCGGCGGCACCGGTCGACAACGTCGTCGCCTTGATCGCTTCACCACCCTGGGCCAGGTCGAGGATCCAGACCTGCGCGACCTTGTCGTCGCCGCGCTTGGCTGCAAACGCAATGCGCTTCGAGTCAGGGCTCCAGGCGATGCCGTTCTCCGCCGTCTTGCTCGCGGTGAGGCGCCGCGCAGGCGTGCTGCCGTCTGTGGCGACTAGCCACAGGTGGGTCGCGCTCTCGTCCTTCTTGTAGCTCGGCTCGGTGACGTTGAACGCCGCATATTTTCCGTCGGGACTCGTGACCGGTGCGCCAACGCGAGGCATCAGCCACAGGTCTTCGTGGGTGATGACCTTCTTTTCTTCGGCGTACGCCGAAGCCGTTGCCGCAAGCAGGGCGAAAAGAATGTGGCGGATTTTCATCGCATCTCCCCAATGCATTTTGTCCGTTGTTCCGGCGTCTGCCGGAATGATGCCTTTCACCCTGGCCTTGCTGCTCAGATTTGCTTGAGCTTTTCGAACTGTTCCCGCAAGCCGGCCAGCGTCGCGGTAAATTCGGCAACACGCTGCTTTTCCTGCTCGATCACGGCCGGCGGCGTCTTCTCGCCGAAGTTGGCGAGCTTCGCGCTCGACTTCGCGAGTTCGCCGTCGAGGCGTTTGATCTCCTTTTCCAGTCGCGCCTTCTCCGCCGAGAGATCGATCAGACCGGCGAGTGGAATCAGCAATTTCATCTCGCCGACGATCGCCGCGGCGGAAGCGGGCTCGGCTTCGCCTGCGCTGAGCCAGCGTTGCGATTCGGCCTTGGCGAGAAACGTGATCTGTGCGGCGAACTTGTCCGTACGCGTGTGATCGCTGGCGCTGCCGTTTGCGTAGAGCAGTGGAATCGCCTTGCCCGGCGCGATATTCATCTCGCTGCGGATGCGGCGGATCTGGGCCAGCACCGCGCGCAACCATTCGATGTCGGCGCTTGCGGTCGCATCGTCGGCGGGGAAATCCTCGGCGCGCGGATAGCTGCGCTGGGTGATGCTGGTTTCCTTCAAGCCGAGCAACGGCGCGACCGACTGGTAGATTTCTTCGGTGATGAACGGCGTGATCGGATGCAGCGCACGCAGCGCGGCTTCGAGCACGGTCAGCAACGTATGTCGCGTCGATTCCGCTGCGGCCTTGTCGTCGCCGTTGAGCGCCGGTTTCGCCAACTCGACGAACCAGTCGCAGTATTCGTTCCAGACGAATTCGTACAGTGCCTGTGCGACGAGATCGAAACGGTAGAGTTTCATCTGCGCTTCGACATCCGCGAGCGTCGCGCGTAGGCGCGCGAGGATCCACTGCTCGGCTTCGGTCTGCGGCTGCGCGGGTGCGACTGGCGGTGCCTCGATATTCATCAGCACGAAGCGCGCCGCGTTCCACAGCTTGTTGCAGAATGCCTTGTAGCCTTCGGCGCGCTTGAGATCGAAGTTGATCGTGCGGCCGTAAGTCGCAAGCGCGGCGAAGGTGAAGCGCAAAGCGTCGGTGCCGACCGCGGCGATGCCGTCGGGATAATCCTTGCGGATGCGCTTCTCGACCTTCTCGCGCACCTGCGGGATCAACAGCGAGGCGGTCGATTTCTTCACCAGTGAGTCGAGGTCGATGCCGTCGATCAGATCGAGCGGATCGATCGTGTTGCCCTTCGACTTCGACATCTTCTGGCCTTCGGCGTCGCGCACGATCGCGTTGATGTAGACCTCGCGGAACGGCACCTTGCCGGTGAAGTACTGCGTCGCCATGACCATGCGCGCGACCCAGAAGAAGATGATGTCGAAGCCGGTGACGAGCACCGCGCTCGGCAGGAACGCTTGATCCTGCGGCCAGTTCGCGACGACTTCGCCGCGCTCGTTCTTCACCGGCGCCGCGCTCGGCCAGCCCATCGTCGAGAACGGCCACAGCGCGGAGGAGAACCACGTATCGAGCACGTCCTCGTCCTGCTTGAGCGCGCCGACCGGCTTCACGCTCGCGTGCGCGAGCGCGTCGGCCTCGTCCTCGCCGACGAAGATATTGCCGGCCTCGTCGTACCACGCCGGAATCTGATGGCCCCACCAGAGCTGGCGGCTCACACACCAGTCCTGGATGTTTTCCAACCACTGGTTGTAGGTCGTCGCCCAGTTCTCCGGCACGAATTTGATCTCGCCGTCGCGCACGGCGGCAAGCGCGGGTTCGGTGATCGCTTTGCGGCCGCCCGGGCCGGATTTGCCGTCGACGCGCGTCTCGCTCGTGAGATCGAGAAACCACTGATCGGTCAGCATCGGCTCGATCACCGCATCGGTGCGCTGGCTGATCGGCACTTGCAGCTTGTGCTTCTTGGTCTCGACGAGCAGGCCCGCGGCTTCAAGGTCGGCGACGATCTGTTTGCGAGCTGCAAAGCGGTCGAGTCCGCGATATTTTTCCGGTATTGCATTCAACGCATTCGCTTCGTCGACGCCTGCTTGGAATGCCTGGCGCTCATTTTTTGCGAGACCGGTCTTTGCGTAGGTCGCAGCATCTCCTTCGCCGCCCAGAATTTTTCCGTCGAGTGTGAGAATGTTGATGGGCGTCAGGTTGTGACGCTTGCCGAGCGCGTAATCGTTAAAGTCATGTGCCGGCGTGATCTTGACGCCGCCGGTGCCGAATTCGCGGTCGACGTAGTCGTCGGCGATCACCGGAATCTCGCGATCGGTCAGCGGCAGCTTGAGTGTCTTGCCGATCAGGTGTTGATAGCGCTCGTCCTCCGGATGCACTGCGACCGCAACGTCGCCGAGCATCGTCTCCGGACGCGTCGTCGCGACGACGATGCCTTCGCCACCGTCGCTCGCCGGATAACGGATCGACCACAGCGACCCGTCCTTCTCCTGGTTGTCGACCTCGAGGTCGGACACGGCAGTCATCAGCACCGGGTCCCAGTTGACGAGACGGCGGCCGCGATAGAGCAGGCCATCGCGATACCACTGCACGAACACGCGGCGCACCGCGGCGGACAGGCCCGGGTCCATCGTGAAGCGTTCGCGCGACCAGTCGACCGAGGCGCCGAGGCGGCGCATCTGGTTGGTGATCGTCGAGCCGGATTCCTGTTTCCACTCCCATACACGCTCGACGAATTTTTCGCGACCGAGGTCGTGGCGTGATTTGCCATCGACCGCGAGCTGGTTCTCGACGATCTTCTGCGTCGCGATGCCGGCATGGTCGGTGCCGCCCTGCCACAGCGTGCGGAAACCGCGCATGCGGTGGTAGCGCGTGAGCGCATCCATGACCGTCTGCTGGAACGCGTGACCCATATGCAGGGTACCGGTCACGTTCGGCGGCGGCAGCAGGATGCAGTACGGCGCACCGTCGCCGCGCGGCTGGAAGTCGCCTGCGGCTTCCCACACGGCGTACCACTTGTCCTCGATCTGGGCGGGTTCGTAGCTCTTTTCCATACGGGCGTCGGTAAATCCTCCGTCGGCCGCAAGCGGCGGGCGGAAAATAGAAGGGGAAGAAAGGAGCGGCAATTGTAACGATGTGAGGCGGTTCGCCCAAGTCGTACCGCGTCGCGCGTCGCGCCGGATGTTTCGCCCGCGCGCACGAGGCGCTGGCTGGGTGCGACCAACCGCGGAGGATCTGCAGGCCGCCGAGAGCGAAATTCAGCCGCCGCTTGGCTCTTCGCCGATCACGCTCGGCGTGCCGACGTAGAGCAGGACAACCTTGGATTTGCTTTCGTTGCGCGAGGAATGCGGCGACTGCGAATTGAAATGCATGCTGTCGCCGGGGCCGAGCACGGTCTCGATCTCGCCGACGCGCGCGTGGATACGGCCCTTGAGCACCATGACGAATTCCTCGCCGTCGCGCTGATCGGTCGGGAAGGCATGGCCGGGCGGGATTTCCATGAGGATAGCGTCCATCATGCGATGGATCAGGCTCGACGAAAGATCGTAGAACGTGACCGGCGAATTGATGCGGATGCGCGGGCGTTCCTTGGCGCGGCAGACGATGTTGCGTTCGGTCGGGCTTTCGAGGAAGTACTGCAGATCGACCTTGAGCGCCTTGGCCAGCGCCATCAGCGACATGATCGACGGCACGGTCTGATTGCGCTCGGCCTGCGAGAGGAACGGCGCCGACAGGCCGGCGCGCGCACCGAGCTCGCTCAGGGTCAGGCCGAGCTGCTTGCGCCGGTGCTGGATGCGCGCGCCCATGCCGATGTGCAGCTTGCCGAGGCGCGGTTTGGTTTTTCGCTTGGCCACCGTGCTCATGCGTTTGCTCCCTTGTTTTCTTTTCCCCTCTTCCCGTGCAGAAGGGCCTCCCCGTGATGCTTCAGCGTCCGCCTGCAGGCCGGACCGGCACTTCGATGTTGCAGACGTCGATATGCCCGGCCGCTACCGCATACCACTCTTCGCGATGGTTGCGGCGCGATTCGATGTAGGCGTCGAACGTAGGCGTGTCGGTGCGCAGCACTTCGAGCGCCACGCGTTCCTTCTCCGGCATGTCGGCGGCGACGCGGATGCTCTTGATCGGCGTGCGCTGCTCAGGTTTCTCGTACAGGCTGTAAGGCCCGGTGCCGCGCGGCAGCGTCGACAGTAGCTCGACGCCCTTGACGACGCGGCCGACGACGGTGACGTTGCGGTCGAGCTGGCGCGGCGGCGTGCCGATGACGACGTAGAGTTCCGCGCCGCCGCCCGAGTCGGGCGCGTTGTCGCGACCGACGCCGACCGAGCCGTAGCAGTGGGTCAGCCACATGCGCTGCGCTTGCGGATCGCGTGCCGAGGCGAAGCCGTCGGAGAATCCGGTCGCCGGCGCGTAGCCGTCCGCGTCGGGCAGGCGCGTGAACGGCGCCTTCGCGTCGAGGGCGACGGTGAACTCGGGGGCGAGGTGGCGCTTGGCCGTCTTGATCGGCTTGCGCGTGGCTTCGTTCTCGTAGTCGGGGTCGTTCATCTGCACGACGTAGTTGTCCTGCGCGCGCACGATGAAGAGCCCGTCGTAGTACCGCTCGCGCGCCAACGCTCGGATGTTGGCGATGTGGTTCGGCGCGAACGCCGGGGCGAGTTCAATGACAACGCGGCCGTTGGGCAAGTCGAGGTAGAGCGTGTTCTGCGGATCGAGCGCGCGCCAGTCGCCGGGCTTGGCCGCGGCGAGCACAGCGGCGGTGGTCGGGGCGGAGGCGGGTTTCGCTGCGGTCACAGGCGGCTTGGCGGGGAGGGATGCGGCGAGCATCGTAGCCAAGCCGAGTGCGCAAAGCGATGCGATGCGCGCTGAGGAGCGTGTCGGACGGCTTCGATGCGGTTGGGTCATCGTCATATCCTCGATGGGTTTGCGGCAACCGTCCATTCATTCCCGAACGCGCGGGAATGAATGGACGCCGGATCACGGTGCTCAGAACCAGTAACGGAACGACGCACCGATCGTGCGCGGCTGCACGCGGTAGGCGCCGTCTGGGTAGAACGGCGTCGCCGACACCTGGCGAATCACGCCGTCGCTGTTGCCGAGGTTCTGCACGAATACCGAAGCTTCCATCGAACTCCACTGCACGCCGGCGCGCACGTTGAGCGTGTCGTAGGCGTCCATCACGCGGTAGAGCGAATTGGCCGGATCGAACTGGGTGGTGCGCTTGCCGACGTAATTCCAGCCGCCCCAGACAAAACCGTGCATGTCGGCACCGAGCGGGAACGTGTACTCGGCGTTCGCATTGAGCGAGACCTTCGGCACGAACGGAGCGAATTCACCCTTGAGCGCCGGCAGTTCGGGCGTGTCCGCATCGATCGTGGAATGCGTGTAGGAACCGCCCGCCGTGACCTTCAGGTTCTGGATCGGGCGCCAGGCGATTTCCAGTTCTGCGCCCTTGCTGGTCAGGCCGGCCGCATTCTCGACGTAGTTGACGCCACAATTGAGGCCGCGGCGCACCTGCACGTTGTTCCACTTGATCAGGTACAGGCTGCTGTTGATGGTGAGGTGGTTGTCGAGCAGGCTCGCCTTGTCGCCGATCTCGTAGTTCCACAGGCTGTCCGAGCCGTAGTCGGTCGACGGATGCAGATTGTTCGCCTCCAGCTCGGCACCGCACAGGTTGAGCGGAATCACTTGGTTGATGCCGCCATAGCGGAAGCCCTTCGCCGCCTGCGCGTAGACTTGGTTGCTCTCGTCGATGTCATAGGCGACGTTGACCTTCGGATTGACGCCGTTCTCCTTCGAATGCTGCATGCCGTTCGATGTTGCGCCACCGTTGAAGAAGCCGGACTGGTACTGCCAGTGGCGTTCCTTCCAGTCGAAGGCGCGCAGGCCGCCGGTCAGGGAGAAATTGCCGACTTTGTACGTGCCTTCGCCGAACAGCGCGGCTTCCTCGATGTGCACGTTCTGGATGCCCCAGAACGGATAGTCCGGCGGCGCGCCGAAGTCGGTGCTCGGGAAGCCCGTGTAAGCATCCCAGCCCGGATCGGGAAAGGCGTTGGTGTAGCCGCGATTGCGCTTGTGATAGTAGGCGCCGGCAAGCCACTTGAGCACGCCATCGTCGTTCGAGACCGCGCGCACTTCCTGGGTGAAGTCGTTGAGATGTGTTTGGTCGGCCAGTGATGCCGTCGGACCGTTTGCCGAAAGGCCGAGCGCGGGATATGTCGAGGTGTAGATCTTGTCGAGGTTCCAGCGGTTGAGCATGTTCATCTGGAAATACGACGTCGACGAAACGATGCTGCCCCAGCCGAGGGCCTGGGTCAGGGTGAGGTTCGACAGCGTGTAGTCCTCGTTCGAATTCTCCGGCGACTTGTACGAGCGTGTGTAGCTGCCGGTCTCGTCGAGGCCGCGGCCATGATCGCTCTGGTCGTGGGCCCAGATCGACAGGTCGACGGTGAGGCTGTCGGTCGGCAGTACGCGCAGCGCGACGCGCCCACCGGCGGCGTCGGCGCGGTTGATGTTGTTCTCGCCCGTGGTCGTGTTCTTGATGAAGCCGCCGTTGCGGTCGTCGTACATCGACACGCGCAGGCCGGCCACGTCCTTGACCAGCGGCACGTTGATCACGCCGCGCAGGTCATAGCTCGTGCCGCCGTGATCGATGTCGGCGACCGAGGTTTCCACGCTGCCTTCGACCGTGTCGAGCAACGGCTTGCGCGTGACGAGGCGGATCGCACCGGCCATCGAGCCTGCGCCGTACAGCGTGCCCTGCGGACCGCGCAGCACTTCGACGCGCTCGAGGTCGAACAGGCCGAACTCGGGATTGAAGCCGTTGATCGCGACCGGTGCATCGTCGACATAGAGGCCGACGGTCTCCTGCGTCTGCGGATCGTCTTCCGAGGAATTGCCGGCGTTGACGCCGCGCATGATGATCTGCGAGCGGCCCGAGCCGGTCTTGAAGATGCCCAGGCTCGGCACGCTCGAGATCAGGTCGGTGAAGTTCTGCCAGCCGGCATTGGTCATGTCCTTGCCGTCGATCGCCGAGATGCTCATCGCCACCTTCTGCAGCGACTCGGAGCGCTTGTTCGCGGTGACTGTCACCGTTTCGAGCGAAGCGGACGTATCCGCATTCGCATCGGCCGGCTTGCCCTGCTGTGGATCGACGGCAGCCGTCGTCGCATCGCTGGCGTCGGATGCATGGGCGCTGGCGAAAGTCAGCGCGGCAAGGGCACAGAAGACGGCGTGGGCAATTTTTTTGCGCGTCGGATGCGGTGCGCAAGATCGGACGGCGGAAGAAGCGCTGGAGCGTGTGTTCATTGGATGTTCCCCGGGGAGTGGAGTGGGCGGATGGCGGCATCCTGCCGGTGCTGCGGGTCTAAGGGCAGATCGGGCGATCGACCGCCGTGGCGTGTCGACACGACCTGGCGAAATCGCTGGCCGCGCGGGCTGGAACCGTCGGTCATCGAAATTCGACATGTCAAAAAAATTTGACGAATTGATAACGTTTTGACGGATGCATGTCAAGCGCAGCCGGCCTCCGCTCGCGCTGCGGGATGCGGAATTTCGCTGCGCAGCCGGCGAGGCCGCGGTTACATGTCGTGCTTGTTGACCTCGAAGCCGGCGGCCTTGTAGGTCTTCCAGCGTTCGCGCGAGCCGAGGCGTTGCGCCTCGTCGGCGGGGATGACTTCGAGCACACGCTCGAACAGGCCCGGCGCGCATTCGTCGCGCAAGTTGATCACGAGCGTGCGGTCCGGCGTCTCGGTGCCCGGCGCAACGATCAGCACCGGCGTGATCGCGTCGTCGTCGTCGCCGGCAATCTGGTGCGGGATGAACGCCTGCTCGTCGAACTCCCAAAGCTTCTCGTCGAGTGCGTCGGCCTGGTCGGCCGAACGTGCGAGGATCAGCGCCGGCTGCCCGGATTCGAACGCGCGCTTGGCCAGTTCGCAGACGAGCAACAGCGGATCGTCGAGAAAGCGCGGCTTGGCGATCAGGTAGAAGTCGGCGCGGGGCATTCGCAGGCAGGATTATTGAGCGCGGTCGAGCAGATACTGCACGAGCAGCGGCACCGGCCGGCCCGTCGCCGAGCCCTTGCGGCCTTCATCCCAGGCGCTGCCGGCGATATCGAGATGCGCCCAGCGGAAGCCTTCGGTGAAGCGCGCGAGGAAGCAGCCCGCGGTGATCGCGCCGGCGTACTTGCCGCCGATGTTGGCGATGTCGGCATAGCCGGTCTCGAGCTGGCTCTGGTAGTCGTCCCACAGCGGCAGGCGCCAGGCGCGGTCGAGCGTGGCCTGGCCGGCGGCGAGCAGCTCCTCGGCGAGCGAATCGTCCTGGGTCATCAGGCCGCTCGCGTGCTTGCCGAGTGCGACGACGCAGGCGCCGGTCAGCGTGGCCACGTCGATGATCGTCTGCGGGTTGTACTTCTGCACGTAGGTCAGCGCGTCGCACAGGATCAGGCGGCCTTCGGCATCGGTGTTGAGCACCTCGACGGTCTGGCCCGACATCGTCGTGACCACGTCACTTGGCCGCTGCGCGTTGCTGCCGGGCATGTTCTCCACCGCCGGCACGACGCAGACGAGGTTGAGCTTGAGCCTGAGCTCGACCGCGGTCAGGAACGCGCCGAGCACACCGGCCGCGCCGCACATGTCGAACTTCATCTCCTCCATGCCGGCGCTCGGCTTGATCGAGATGCCGCCCGTGTCGAAGGTGACGCCCTTGCCGACCAGCGCATAGGGTTTTTCATCGGCGCCGCCGCCTTTCCACTCGAGCACGATCAGGCGCGGCTTGTTCGCCGAGCCTTGTGCCACGCCGAGCAGTGCGCCCATGCCGAGCTTGTACATCGCCTCCTCTTCAAGCACCTCACAGATCACGCCGGGGTGATCCTTGGCCAGCTGGTGCGCCTCGCCGGCAAGATAGGCCGGCGTGCAGATGTTCGGCGGCAGGTTGCCGAGTTCGCGCGCGAAGCGCACGCCCTTGGCGATGGCGGTCGCGTGTTCGAGCACGCTGGCGTCGCTTCCCGCCGACGCGGCGAAGGCGAGCGCGTGCAATTCCGGCCGCGAAGATTTCTCGCGCGGCTTGAACGTCGTGGTGTATTTGTACGCCTGTGCGTCGCTGGCGAGCGCAGCGGTGCGCAGCTTCCAGGCGAGGTCCTTGCCGGGCACGTCGAGTTCGGCGAGGTAGGAGACGGCACTGTCGATCGGCAGGCCCTTGAGCGCACGTGTGGCGTCGACATTGGCCTTCGCATAGCGCGCCGCATCGAATTTCTTCGCGTCGCCGAGACCGACGACGAGCACACGCGCGGCCTTGACGCCGGCGAGGCCGAACAGGGGCTGCGTCGTACCGGGCTTGCCCGACAGGTCGTTCGATTCGAGCAGACGCGTGATCGCGCCGCCTGCGGCCGCGTCGATTCGCTGTGCGGCGGCGGAAAGCGTGCGCTCGTCGAACACGCCGACGACGACGCAGGGGGTGTCCGCGGTCTCGGCGGTGCGCGATTCGAGGCTGAATTGAAGAGTCATTTCGTTACCGTATCGATTTGGAAAAAGAAAGCTTGTGCCGGCTGCAAGAGGTGCGAAATTGCGGGCGGAGAAGGGAAGACCTTCCCACTCGGCTACAATTAAGGCTGGGTAAACGCGTTTGCGTGTGCAATCGCGACGCCTCGAGCGCAAAACAAGAGAACAAGTTTACCGCAACATGCGATTTCCCACCCTGCGCATCATCGACCGCTATCTCGCGCGCGAGCTGCTGGTCAGTTTCGTCGCCGCGACCGCCATCCTGCTGCTTGTCAGCATCGGCGGCACGGTGGCCGACCTGCTCAACAAGATCGCGCGCGGGCGCATTCCGGCCGAACTGCTGTTCTCGCTGATCGGTCTGCGCACGGTCGACGCGCTGACCCTGCTCGCGCCGCTGGCTGTGTTCATCGGCGTGCAACTCGCCTACGGGCGTCTTTACCGCGAGAGCGAGATGGCGGTGTTCGCCGCCTCGGGCCTGCCGGTCACCGGCCTGCTGCGCCCGCTCGCGCTGCTGGCTGTGCCGCTGGCGCTGGCGATGGCATTGATCTCGTTCTGGCTCGCGCCGGCCGCGGTGCGTTTGTCGCAGAATCTGATTCTGCAGGCAAACCGTTCGCTGATCATCGCCGGGCTCGAGCCGGGCAAGTTCGTCGAACTGCCGAACGGCGACGGCATGATGTACGTCGAAGCGATGAGCGCGGACGGCATCCAGTTCAAGAAGATGTTCGTCGCCAGCGAGCGCGCGGTGGGCATCGACAAGAATACGCCCGACGCCGCAGCCAAGGCCGCGACCGCGCCCTTGCGCATCAACGTGATCACCGCAGCCGATGGCGAGCTGTATCACGACGTCAACGGTGCCGAACGCTATCTCGGCCTCAACAACGGCTTCCGTGTCGAGGGCATCATCGGCGAGGACAATTATCGCCTGCTGCGCTACGTGCGCAACGACGTCAAACTCACCGATTCCGAGCCCGACGCCACTACCGACGCGGTCAAGCGCGCCGCGCCGACCGCCGACCTGCTGCGCAGCGAGGATCTTGTCCAGCGTACGGAACTGCAGTGGCGCCTGGCTGCGCCGATCTCGACCCTTGTGCTGATCCTGCTCGCGCTGCCGCTGTCGAAATCGAGCCCGCGCCAGCCGCGCTATGCCGGACTGATCATCGCCGGCCTGTCTTGGTCGATCTATTACGCAATCATGAACATCGCGCGCAACCAGCTCGTCAGCGGCAAGATGAGCTTCGCGCTCGGCATGTGGTCGGTGCATATTCCGGTGTTGCTGGTCGCACTGTATCTGCTCTGGCGCAGCCAGCAATTGCCGCGGCCGAAGCCGGTCAAAACCAGCCTCGTGGCGGCGGGGGCGGCGTGATGGCCGCCACATTGACCAGGCGCCTGGGATTGGCGCACCTGCGCTTCAAGAAGGTCGACAAGGTCGTCGCGTTGTCGGTGATCGGCGGCGTGCTGCTCGCATGGATTGTCGTCGTCGCGCTCGATGCGATGCAGGCGTTCGTCGGTGAAATCAACGACGTCGGCACCGGCGACTACACGCTGGCGAAAGCCGTGGCCTACATCCTGCTAACGCTGCCGCGGCGCATGTACCAGTATTTCGCTTATGGTGCCTTGATCGGCGGGCTCATGGGCATGGGCGCGCTTGCGGCGAGCGGTGAATTGACCGCGCTGCGCGCTGCCGGCATGTCGAAGCTGCGCATCTGCGCCTCGGTCGTGCTTGCGCTCACCATCCTGACTGCGTTCGTCGCATTGATGGGCGAGGTGGTGGCGCCGCGCGCGCAGCAGAAGGCCGAGTCGCTGATGCAGACCGCGAAGAATCGCGACATCGCAATCGGCAAGGGCGGCACGTTGTGGGCTCGCGACGGCGACACGGTGATCAATGCCAAGCGCGGGCGCACACGCGCGAACAAGGGCGGCACGCCGATAATCGAGCTGTCCGAGGTGCGCGTATTCGAATTCACTCCGATCGGTCAGCTCTCCGCGCTGTCGATCGCGAAGACCGCGACCCACATCAACGGCGATTGGACCCTGCATGACGTGCGCCGCACCGAGTTCGTGGGGCGTTCGGCGACGAGCACGACCGAAGAAACCAAGCAGTGGAAATCGCAACTCGACCCGAACGTGCTCGCCGTGTCGATGATCCATCCCGAATACCTGTCGATGAACGACCTCGCGCGCAACATCGACTACATGAACCGCAACCGTCAGGACGCGACCAGTTACAAGCTGGCCTACTGGGGCCGCATCTTCTATCCGTTCAACGTACTCGTACTCGCCTTCTGCGCGGTACCGTTCGCGTTCGGCCAACTGCGCACCGGCGGCCTCGGCAAACGCCTGTTCATGGGCATGGCGCTCGCGATCAGCTACTACTTCTTCCAGAAATCCGTGGTCAGCATGGGCGCGGTATACAATTTCAATCTCGCCTTGGTGAATGCGTTGCCTTCGCTGTTCCTCGCGGCGGCAGCGGGCGTGTACTTCCGGCGCAATGCCTGAGATGTCCGGCGCTCGGCGGCGCAATCCGACGCGCTGCTATCGGTTCTTCTCCACGCGCACGAGCAGCGTGCCGGCCGCGATGTCATGCCAGGCGCGCCGCTCGCGATCGACCAGGCACCAGAAAAACCCGAGGCCGAGCGCGCCAAGCGACACGAGCGCGACGGCGAAGCGCAGCAGCGCGCGGCGCAAGTCGATGGCGCCGCCGTCGGCGCCGACCACGCGCAGTCGCCAGGGTTTCATGCCGACGGTCTGGCCGCCGCGCAACCAAGACACGACGAAATAGGCAGCGGCGATCGCAAGCACGACTACCTGTACGAGCAGCTTGTGGCTGAGGCGATGGACGTCGAGCGCGCCGCCGGTGAGCAGGATCGCCGCGATGGTCGCGAAAAACCACAGCGCGAGCAGCGGAAACAGGTCATAGGTCGCGGCGATCAGGCGCCAGCCGAAGTGAGCGGGGGCGGCGGTCGTGCGCTGGGAGGTCGAGTTCATCAAGGGTTTGGCGGTTCGTCCCCGGCTCGCAGTCCGCGCAAGCAAAGCTCGTCGCGTGACTTGCAAACGGAACGGGTTCAAGAAAAACAGCTGCGGCTTGTGTTGAAATGGTATCGATGGCTCCAACACGAAGACGAAGTCTACCCGATGCAGCGATGAGGAAATCCGCAAGACAGTCCGCAACCGCCGCATTGCGCGTCAGCGATCAGATAGATGCCGGCGAGCATGCGCTTATCGAAGACTTCCTCGAGCGTGCTTGGTCCGAATCCGGCCTCGCCGAAAATTCGCTCGCCAGTTATCGGCGCGATCTAGAGGGGTTGGCACGCTGGGTAGCACGTGCGGGTACCGGCATATTGCGCTGTACGCGCGAGCAATTGCACCGCTACCTCGCCGAACGCGGCGAAGGCGGTTATTCCTCGCGCAGCAATGCGCGCCTGCTTTCGACCCTGCGCCATTTCTACCGCATGCAGCAGCGCCTCGGCGCGATCGAGGTCGACCCGACGCTATTGTTCGATACGCCCAAGCTGGCCAAGCCGCTGCCGAAGGCGCTGAGCGAAGCGCAGGTCGAGGCCTTGATCCGCGCGCCGGACATCGCCACGCCGCTCGGCTTGCGCGATCGCGCGATGTTCGAATTGCTCTACGCGACCGGGCTGCGCGTCTCCGAGCTCGTCAATATTGCGCTCGACCAGATCAATCTGCGCCAGGGCGTGCTGCGCGTGACCGGCAAAGGCGGCAAGGATCGCCTCGTGCCGATCGGCGAGGAGGCACTGGATTGGCTCGAAAGCTATTACGCCGATGCGCGGCCGGCACTCCTGGCCGGCAAGGTCGTCGATGCGGTCTTTGTCACCCGGCGCAAGGAGGCGATGACCCGGCAAATGTTCTGGACGATGGTGAAACAACACGCCGCCAGCGCCGGCATCGACGCCAAGCGCATCTCGCCACACGTGCTACGCCATTGCTTCGCCACCCACCTGCTCAACCACGGCGCCGACCTGCGTGCGTTGCAGATGCTGCTCGGCCACAGTTCGCTGTCGACAACGCAGATCTATACGCTAGTCGCGCGCGAAGGCCTCAAGCGCCTGCACGCGCAGCATCATCCGAGAGGGTGAGGCCGAGCGCTTACGAGATGCCATGAACGGCATCGCGTGCGAGGCCGAACGCCCTGAGCAGGAGCGAAGGGACGGGTTGCTTGGTGAGGCCCGGAAGGCCGAGCCTAGCAACAGTCAGCGAGGCGCAGCCGAGCGTGAGCGCTTACGCGATGTCATGAACGGCATCGCGTGCGAGGCCGAACGCCTTGAGCAGGATGCGAAGGGACGGGTTGCTTGGCGAGGCTTGGACGGCCGAGCCTAGCAACACGCCGCGAGGCGCAGCCCAGCGCAAGCCGCGCCTGCGTTGAAATTGTACCGCACGCGAGCAGAAGCAACTCCAAAGGCCGGCCGACGCCCGCCAATCGTGCGATAATTGCAAGAAATACCGGCAAACTCCGGTCATCGGCTCATAGGCCCCGGTTGTCGGCCGAGTTGAATTTTCCGTCTATGCGTGTGGCGTAATCGCTTCGTCGCGCACGTTCAACCTTCATCGAGAATCATCATGTTCAAACATCTGCTTGCCGCTGCCAGTCTCGCTCTCGTGGCCGTGGCCGCCCATGCACAGAGTGCCGCCTCGTTCGCCGATGTCAGCGCCGGTGCGGCTCCCGCGCCTGCGTTCGCGCCGGCGTCGGCAGAGGAAAAAACCATACGCGACGCGCTCACCAAGCTGGCGCCGAACGTGAAGATTGAGGCGATGGCCAAATCCGAGCTGCCAGGCTTCTACGAAGTCGTCGTCAGCGGTGGCCAGGTGGTCTACGCCAGCGCCGACGGCAAATACCTGATCCAGGGCGATGTCCTCGACGTGGCCCAGAAGGCCAGCCTGACCGGCCGTGCCCAGGCCTCGCTGCGCCTCGCTTCGCTGAAGACGCTGCCGCAGAGCAAGCGCATAGTGTTCGCGCCGGCCAGTCCCAAGCACACGGTGACCGTATTCACCGATGTCGATTGCCCGTACTGCCGCCAGTTCCACAAGCAGATCGCGGCCTACAATCAGGTCGGCATCGCGGTCGAGTACGTCTTGTTCCCGCTGGCGATTCATCCCGGCGCCGACAAGAAGGCCGAGGCGGTGTGGTGCGCACAGGATCGCAATGCTGCCTACACTGCAGCGATGAATGGGCAGGATCCGGGCAAGAAGACCTGCGCCAATCCAGTCGCTGAGACGACTGCGCTGGCGTTGAAGATCGGCATCAGCGGCACGCCGACCATTCTCAACGAAAGCGGCGTGCAGGTGAACGGCGGTGTCGTCCAGGATCCGGCGAAGTTCCTCGCCGAGCTCGATCGACTGGCGGCGCAGAACGCGAAGGGCGCTGTCGCGTCGAAGTAAGCGACCGAATGCCGTTGTTCCTCTGTTGTCCCTGAAGTCCAAGCCCCGGCAATCTCACCGCCGGGGCGACGCGCGTCCTGCGCGTCGGCTAGAATACGCGCCCCTTCCGCAAGTAGCCGATGCTCGCCATGTTGGTTTTTGATGGACAGCCGGCCCTCTCGGCGTTTCGCCTCGAGCGTCTCAACCGTGAACTGAACCGTACCCTGTCCGACTGTCGTGTCGGCGCAGCGCGCTACGTCTACTTCGTCGATTCCGATCCGGCAGCCGCGGTCGACCGCGACGCGCTTTGCCGCGTGCTTCGCGCGGAGAACGGCGAAGCCAAGCCGGCGACGCTGTGGGTCGTGCCCAGGCTCGGCACCTTGTCGCCGTGGTCGACCAAGGCGACGGAGATCCTGCGCGGCTGCGGCATGGCCGTGCGCCGTGTCGAGCGCGGCATCGCGTTCACGATCGCCAATCCGCCGATGTCCGGATCGACCCAATGGCAGAAATTGGCGCAGGCGTTGCACGACCCGATGACGCAATCAGTGCTGGCCACGCTCGACGATGCGCAGGCGCTGTTCCGCGCCGGTGCCGTCGCACCGCTGGAACGCATCGCGCTCGACGGCGATCCCGCCTCGGCGCTGGCCGAGGCGAATGCGCGCCTTGGCCTTGCCCTCGCGCCCGATGAGATCGAATACCTGATCGCGCGCTACGCCGAACTCGGTCGCGATCCGACCGATGTCGAACTGATGATGTTCGCACAGGCGAATTCCGAGCATTGCCGGCACAAGGTGTTCAACGCGAGCTGGACGATCGACGGCAAGCCGCAGGACCGCTCGCTGTTCGCGATGATCAAGAACACGCACAACGTCGCGCCCGCGCACACCCTGTCGGCGTACAAGGACAACGCGGCGGTGATCGAGGGCAGTTCTGCGGCGCGCTTCTTCCCGCACGAAGACGGCCGCTTCGTCGCGACGAACGAACCCGTACCGTTTGCGATCAAGGTCGAGACACACAACCACCCGACCGCGATCGCGCCGTATCCCGGAGCGGCGACTGGCGCCGGCGGCGAGATCCGTGACGAAGGCGCGACCGGTCGTGGGGCCAAACCCAAGGCTGGGCTCGTCGGCTACACCACCTCGTACCTGCGCATTCCCGACTGGCCGCGGCCGTGGGAGAAGGAGCGCCCGCTGCCGCCGCGCATGGCGACGGCGTTCGAGATCATGCGCGATGCGCCAATCGGTGCCGCGGCGTTCAACAACGAATTCGGCCGGCCGTGTCTTGGTGGCTATTTCCGCACGTTCGAGCAGGAAACCGCCGATCCGAACTATCGGCGCGGCTACGACAAGCCGATCATGATCGCCGGTGGCCTCGCCAACATGCGTCTTGCGCATGTGGAAAAGGGCATTCTGCAACCGGGCGACGCGATCGTCGTGCTCGGCGGCCCGGCCATGCTGATCGGCCTCGGCGGCGGTGCCGCATCCTCGCTCGCCGGAGGCGATTCTTCCGAGGCGCTCGACTTCGCCTCGGTGCAGCGCGACAACGCCGAGATGGAACGGCGCTGCCAGGAAGTGATCGACCGCTGCTGGGCGCTTGGCGCCGACAATCCGATCGTCAGCGTGCATGATGTCGGCGCGGGCGGCTTGTCGAATGCGATTCCGGAAATCCTCAACGATTCGCATGTCGGCGGACGCATCGAGTTACGCAAGGTGCCCTCGGCCGATCCTTCGCTGTCGCCGATGCAAATCTGGTGCAACGAATCGCAGGAGCGCTACGTGCTCGGCTTGCACGCCGCCGATGTCGAGCGCTTCACCGCGTTGTGCGAGCGCGAGCGTTGCCCGTTCGCGGTCGTAGGCGAGGTCACCGCCGAGCGCCTGCTGCTGCTCGACGATGCGGCGAATCCGCAGACGCCGCCGATCGACCTGCCGATGGATGTGCTGTTCGGCAAGGCACCGAAGATGCACCGCGACACGAAGCGCAAGGCGGCGCGCCTGGACATCGTGCCCGACCTCGACGGCATTGCGCTTCCGGATGCGCTGCAGCGCGTGCTGCGCGCGCCGGCGGTCGGCTCGAAGTCGTTCCTCGTCACGATCGGCGATCGCACGGTCGGAGGCCTCTGCGCACGCGATCCCATGGTCGGTCCGTGGCAGGTGCCGGTGGCTGACTGCGCGGTCACGCTGGCCGATTTCGACGGCTATGCAGGCGAAGCGATGGCGATGGGCGAACGCGTGCCGGTCGCGATGTTGTCGTCGCCGGCTTCGGCGCGGCTCGCGGTCGGCGAAGCAATCACCAATCTTGCCGCGGCGCCGATTGCCGACATCGGCGAGATCCGCTTGTCGGCGAACTGGATGGCTGCGGTCGCCGTGCCCGGCGAGGACGCGGCGCTGTTCGACGCGGTGCAGGCGGTCGGCATGGAGCTGTGCCCGGCGCTCGGGATTTCGATTCCGGTGGGCAAGGATTCGCTGTCGATGGCGACGGTATGGCAGCTCGACGGGCGCAAGCAGAAGACGGTGTCGCCGGTATCGCTCAACGTGACTGCGTTCGCGCGCGTCACCGACGTGCGCCAGGCGCTGACTCCGCAACTGCGCACGGATGCGGGCGAGACCGAGCTGTGGCTTATCGACCTCGGCGCGCGCAAGAACCGCCTCGGCGGTTCGATGCTCGCCCAGGTCTACAACCGCGGCGGCGGCCTGCCGGCCGATGTCGACGATCCGCAGCGGTTGAAGAATTTCTTCGCCGCAATCCAGAAGGCGAATGCGCAAGGCCTGTTGCTCGCGTACCACGATCGCGCCGACGGCGGCGTGATCGTCACCCTGATCGAGATGGCACTGGCGGGACACTGCGGCCTCGACGTCGAGATGAACGGCTGGGGCGAGGCGATTCTCGCTTCGCTGTTTTCCGAGGAGCTCGGTGCGGTTGTGCAGATCCGCGCGAGCGACCGCGCCGCATTCCTCGCCCTGCTTGCCGAGCACGAACTCGACAAGCTCGCGAACTTCTGCGGCAATCCGCACAAGCGCAAGCGCGTGAAACTCTGGCTTGGCGGCGAGGCGCTAGCGCGCTGGCCGTGGGAAGATCTGATGCGCGCTTGGTCGGAAACCAGCTACCAGATGGCCGCGCGCCGCGACAATCCGCAATGCGCGCGCGACGAGGACGGTCTGCGCAGCGACGACGGCAGCCCCGGCATCACGCCGAAGCTCACGTTCAATCCGGCCGACGACATCGCCGCGCCGTACATCCACACCGACGCGCGACCGAAAATCGCGATCTTGCGCGAGCAGGGGGTCAATGGTCAGGTCGAGATGGCGGCGGCGTTCACCCGCGCCGGCTTCGATGCCTACGACGTGCACATGAGCGATCTGCAAAGCGGCCGCCACAAGCTCAGGGATTTCCGCGGCGTGGCCGCGTGCGGTGGCTTTTCCTACGGTGACGTGCTTGGCGCCGGTCGCGGCTGGGCGACGTCGATCCTGTTCAACGCGCAGTTGCGCGACCAGTTCGCCGCGTTCTTCGCGGACACGACCAAGTTCGCGCTCGGCGTGTGCAATGGTTGCCAGATGCTCGCCGCGCTGAAGGAGATTATTCCTGGCGCTGAGGGCTGGCCGAGCTTCGAGCGCAATGCGTCGGAACAGTACGAAGCGCGTCTGGTCACGCTCGAAGTCGTCGAGTCGTCGTCGCTGTTCTTCAAGGGCATGGCCGGCTCGCGCATCCCGGTCGCGGTCGCGCATGGCGAGGGCCGCGCCGAGTTCGTCAAAGGCGGCGACCTGCGGCGCACCGCGGTGTGCCTGCGCTATGCCGACCATTACGGCCGCGCGACCGATGCGTACCCGCTCAATCCGAACGGCTCGCCGGGCGGCCTCGCCGGCATTACCGCGGCGGACGGCCGCGTCACCGCGCTGATGCCGCATCCGGAGCGTGTTTTCCGCAGCGTGCAGATGTCGTGGGCGCCGCGTGAATGGGGTGAGGATTCGCCGTGGATGCGCATGTTCCGCAATGCGCGCGTTTGGGTGTGCTGAGCGTGCCCTTGCGGATCCGGCGATGACGATTTCCCCGCTCCGGCGCTTCATGCTCGCGGCAGTGCTCTGGTTGCCGTTCGCGTTCTTTCTCTGGTTCGCGTTCCGCGCCCAGTTTGCCTGGCCGGCGATCCAGATCGCCAAGTTCGCATTGCTGCACTTCTGGCCGGGTTTATACCTCGACGTGATCGTCGGTGCCGACGAGATCAACCAGGCGAGCGGGCAGCTGATCGCGCACCACTCCGACTGGATGCAGATCAACAGCAACGTCATTTACAACGCGGTCAAGGATGGCGCACCGAAGTACGCGTTCTTCGACTTCGCGCTCAACCCGATGATCTACGGTTACAGCGTGCCGTTGTTTGCCGGCCTGGTCATGGCGACGCCGCTGGAGAAATGGCAGCGTTTTGCGCAGATCGGCGTGGGCCTCGTCGCGCTCTGGCTGGTTCAGGCTTTCGGCGTCGTCGCGGAAACGTTCAAGGTGCTCGGTTTGCAATTGGCCGAGGGCACGGCGAAGATGCACGAGCTGGGCTATTCGCTGGAGGTGATCGCGCTGGCTTATCAGTTCGGCTATCTGATCCTGCCGCCGCTCGTGCCGGCGGCACTGTGGATCCTGCTGAACCGGCCGTTCATCGAAGAGCTGACCCGGCCGCCGGTCGCTGTAGCTGTTGAACCTAATCACGAGACCGCGGTCGAAACGCGGCAGCAGGGGAAATAACGATCATGTCCGCCGTACAACCATTGCCAACCTCTCCACTCGAGGGGCACGACGAAACACTGGACGAGCGCATTTGTGCGTATCTCGTCGCTCGCGGCCGCCTGAAGGAAAACGATCTTCTCCGCGCGAAACGGCTGCTGGAAGAAAACGGCGAGGGCAATCTCGTTCCGCTGCTCACGCGTCTGGGCCTCGTCTCCGAGCGCGAGATGGGCGATGCCTTGGCCGAGGTGATGGGCCTGCAGTTGGTGACCGCGAAGGAGTTTCCCGACGCGCCGCCGCAGAACGTGGCCATGTCGATCCGTTTCCTCAAGCAGCATCACATCGTCCCGATCGGCGAAACCGAAGACAAGGTAATCTGGGTCGTCGCCGATCCGGCCGAGGAGTATCCGATTCAGGCGGCGCAACTCGCGACCGGTAAAAGCGCCGAGATCAAGGTCGGCTTCCGCTCCGAGATCGACGACCTGATCGAACGCTACTACGGCTCGGGCCGCTCGGCGATGGGTTCGATCGTCGAGAGCCTGTCCGAGGATGCGACGCGCAGCGAGGATGACATCGAGCACCTGCGCGATCTCGCTTCCGAGGCGCCGGTCATCCGTCTGGTCAACCTGATCATCCAGCGCGCGGTGGAACAGCGCGCGTCCGACGTGCACATCGAGCCGTTCGAGAGCCGCCTGAAAGTGCGCTACCGCATCGACGGCGTGCTGCTCGAGGCCGAGTCGCCGCCGGCGGCATCGACTGCGGCGGTCATTTCGCGCATCAAGATCATGGCGAAATTGAACATCGCCGAGCGCCGCCTGCCGCAGGACGGACGCATTCCGCTGCGCGTGCAGGGCAAGGAACTCGACCTGCGCGTCTCGACCGTGCCGACCAGCTTCGGCGAGTCGGTGGTCATGCGTATCCTCGACCGCGAATCGGTCGTGTTCGATTTCCACAAGCTCGGCTTCACCGATCAATTCCTGTCCAAGTTCCTCAAGGTGCTCGAACTGCCGCACGGCATCCTGCTTGTCACCGGCCCGACCGGTTCGGGCAAGACGACGACGCTGTACACGGCCTTGTCCAAGCTCAACACGCCCGACGTCAAGATCATCACGGTCGAAGATCCGGTCGAATACCAGATCGAAGGCATCAACCAGATCCAGGCCAAGCCGCAGATCGGTCTCGACTTCAGCCACGCGCTGCGCTCGATCGTGCGCCAGGACCCGGACATCATCATGATCGGCGAAATGCGTGATCTGGAGACCGCGAAGATCGCGATCCAGTCCGCACTGACGGGTCACCTGGTGCTGTCCACGCTGCACACGAACAATGCCTCCGGCGCGGTCACGCGCATGCTCGACATGGGCGTCGAGGATTACCTGCTCACGTCCACCGTCAACGGCGTGCTCGCCCAGCGCCTCGTGCGCCGGCTCGATATCGAGCATGCGCACAAGTACGAAGCGATGCCCGAGGTGATCGAGGAGTTCGGCCTGCGTCGCTTCCAGCCTGAAGGAAAAGTGGAATTGTACAAACCGATGCCGTCGCCGTTGTCCGCGACCGGCTACCACGGCCGCACGACGATCATGGAGTTCCTCGTCATGAGCGAGCCGCTGCGCCGTCTGGTCATGCAGCACGCCGACATGAATAAGCTCGAAGAGCTGGCACGCAGCGAAGGCATGCGCACGATGTACGAGGACGGCCTGGTCAAGTCGCTGCAAGGGCAGACGACGATCGAGGAAGTGTTGCGCGTGACTTCGGAAAGCTGATGGCACTGTTTCGCTACAAGGCGGTCACTGCCGATGGCGAGATCGTCGAAGGCCAGTACGACGTCGCTTCGAACGACGAAGTGATCGCAAAGATCCAGGACGCGGGCAACATCCCGCTCGAGGTATCCGCGGCGGACGGCACCGGTGGTGGCGGCGGACTTGCTGGCTTGTTCAAGCGCGAGGCCATGAACCAGACGCAGGTGCTGCAGTTCACCCAGCAGCTTGCGACTCTGCTCGGCGCCGGTCAGCCGCTCGACCGCGCATTGCAGATTCTTCTGGAACTACCGGAAAGCGAAAAGGCCAGGCGTATCGTCGAGCGCATCCGCGATCACGTGCGCAGCGGCGCGCCGCTGTCCGAGGCGCTCGAAGCCGAACCCGGAGTGTTCTCGCGCCTGTACGTCAACATGGTGCGCGCGGGCGAGGTCGGCGGTTCGCTCGATTCCACGCTGACCCGCCTCTCCGACTATCTCGAACGCGCCAAGTCGCTCAAGGAAAGCGTGGTCAATGCGCTGATCTATCCGGTGATCCTCGTGGTCATGGTGTTCGCCGCTCTGTTCGTGCTGCTCACCGTCGTCGTGCCTCAGTTCCTGCCGATGTTCAAGGACATGAATGTCGAGTTGCCGCTGATCACCAAGATCACCCTATTCGTCGGCACGCTGCTGCAGGACTGGTGGTGGCTGATGTTGATCGCGGCCGTCTTCGGCGTGGTGACGATCCGCAGGCACCTGGCCGATCCGGAGAAAAAGCTCGCCTGGGACGCGCGCGTGCTCGGCATGCGCGTGGTCGGGCCGCTGTTCGCCAAGCTCGAAACCGCGCGGCTCGCGCGCACGTTGGGAACTTTGCTCAAGAACGGTGTTCCATTGCTTACCGCGCTGTCGATCGCGCGCAACGTGCTCGGCAATTCGGCTTTGGCCGAGTCGGTGGATAAGGCGGCGGAAGACGTGAAGACCGGCGGCGGGCTGGCCCATGCGCTTGCGCAGAGCAAGCGGTTTCCGAAGCTGGCGACGCAGATGATCTCGGTCGGTGAAGAGTCCGGCGAGATCGACACCATGTTGATGAAGACCGCCGACACTTTCGACCTGGAGACGAGGAATGCGATCGATCGCATGCTCGCCGCCCTGGTGCCCGCATTGACCCTGGTAATGACGGCACTGGTCGCCGTAATTATGATGGCGATCCTGCTGCCCATTTTGAATCTGGCCAGTTCCATTCAATGAGTATGAAAATGATGACGTCCATGTCTTTGCGAACGCGCCGCGATCTTCCGGCAAACCTGACCCGCAGCGCGGGTTTCACCTTGATCGAAATCATCGCGGTGCTGGTGTTGATCGGCATCATCATGAGCGTCGTGGTAACGAAGATCGGCGACACCGTCAATTCGGGCAAGGTCAGGGCCGGCATTGCGCAGATGCGGCAGCTTGCGAACAGCGTCGAGCGCTATTCGCTCGACAACGGCAGTCCGCCCACGAGCCTGAACGATCTGGTAACGCGTCCGAGCAGTGCGGTCAACTGGAGCGGTCCGTATGCGACCGAAGCCCAGTTGAAGGATCCGTTCAACCATCAATTCCAGTACAAGATGCCGGGCAGCGACGGGCGCGACTACGACCTCGTTTTCCTGGGCAAGGATGGCCAGCCCGGAGGCGACGGCCTGAACAAGGACGTCGGCAACTGGCAGTAACCGGCTTCCGCCGGCCCGCGCAGTAGTGCTCTGACATGACTAGCGTGCGCTCATCGCGGGGCTTCAGCCTGATCGAAATCGTCGCGGTGATCTTCCTGATCGCGCTTGCGGTGGGCGCGGTGTCGATCTCGTTCTCGAAGAGCATGAGCGGCGCGAAGGTGCAGGCAGCGACGCGCGACATGATCGCCGCGTTGCGCTACACCCGCGGACAAGCCATCGTCAAAGGAAAGGAATCTACTTTCGATCTGGACATCGCCAATAACAGCTACCAGGCGCCCGGCAGGTCGATGGTGCAGCTGCCCAAGAACATGCGCTTGGCCTTGTATACCGCCGATCAGGAGATCATCAGCGAGACCACCGGGCGCATCCGCTTCTTTCCCGATGGCGCCTCGACCGGCGGCCATATCTCTGTGCTCATGGAGCGTGTGGAGTGGCGGATCAACGTCGACTGGTTGACCGGTGCGGTGACGCGCGAGGAGCTGCATCGATGAGCATGCGATCGCGAAACGCCGTGCCGCGCCGCCAGGGCGGTTTCACCCTGATCGAGCTGATTTCGGCGTTCGTCATTTTCGCACTCGGCTTCAGCATCCTGATGAAGACGTTGAGCGATGCGATCCACACCACGCGACAGGCGCAGGAGGCGACGCAGGCTGCACTGTACGCACAATCGCTGCTCGACATTCAGGGCATCGGCCAACCGCTCAAGGAAGGCGGCAGCAGCGGCGATTTCGACGATACCTATCACTGGCAGCTCAATGTCCAGCGTTATCAGTTGCAGGCTACGCCCGGTTCGACGCTGGCGCCGGCGATGCCCGCGCCCGGCCAGCCGGAGCTGTTCCAGCTCGAGCTCGTCGTGAGCTGGGGCAATCAGTATTTGCAGCATCACGCGCGCTTCATCACGCTGCGCTCGATGATGCCGCCGCGTAACGGAAATCCGCCGTCGAACGGCTTGCCTCCAGGGTTCGGCTAGGCATGCGTGCGTCTCCACACCAATTCGGGTTTAGCCTGCTTGAAGTGATGCTGGCCGTGCTGCTGCTCGCGCTGCTGCTGGCGGGCACATATAACGGAATCACCGCATCGGTTCGCAGCATGCACTCGGGCGAGGTGGCTATCGAGCGGATCGACAAATTGCGTACGGTGCAGGAGTTCCTGCGCCACCAGATCTCGCGCACTTTGCCGTTTCCTTATGCACGTTCGAAAGACGGTTTGAAGGTGGAAGTTTTCCGCGGCGACGGCAAGTTCATGCGCTTCGTCGCCCCGATGCCGGGCTACCTTTCGCGTGGCGGCGCCTATGTGCAAACCCTGGAACTCGCTCCGGGCAAGGACGGCATGCAACTCGTGTTCACGAGCACGTTGCTCAACGGCTTCGATATGGACAAGAGCAAGGCCGCCGAGGAATCGACCGTGGTCCTGCTCGACCATATCGATGAAGGCGCTTTCAGCTATCGCGGACTGAACCCGAAGGGCGAACTGATGGACTGGAGCGAGGGTTGGAAGGATTCCAGCACGACGCCGTTGATGGTCGGGCTCGACCTTCGCCTCGCCGCCGGCAACCGGATCGGGTGGCCGCGCATGACGATACCGTTGATGATGGATGTCGGCGCGCGTCGTTCGGGTCCGGCGGCTGAATAGATGATCGTGAATTCGTCCCCGAGTAGAAGAATCAAGAAGCCACCATTCAAGGCTGGACTTCTTGAAAAAAGCCCCCCGCAGCGACAAAAGGGCGTTGCACTGATCCTGGTGATGTGGGTGCTCGCGCTTATCGGCGTGCTGCTCGGCAGCTTTGCCCTCATGGCACGCACCGAAAATCTCGAATCGCGGCACATGTTCGACACGACCTCGGCGCGCTACGACGCAATCGCGGGCGTCGAACTGGCATTGGCCCAGTTGCGCAATCCGGACCCGATGCAGCGCTGGGTTGCGGATGGGCGGCCGTACGAGTTCCCCTACGAAGGCGCGACGGTAAAGGTGGAAATCACCAACGAGTCGGGCAAGATCGACCTCAACGTGGCCGACAGCGCCACCCTCATGGCCCTGTTCCAGTCGATCGGTCTCGACCTGGGTGCGGCCGAGGCGATGTCGGATGCGATCCAGGATTGGCGCGATGCCGATCAGCAGGTGCGTCCGCACGGTGCCGAGGCGCCGCAATACGCCGCCGCGGGACTCGACTACGGGCCAACCAATCTGCCGTTCCAGACCGTGGCCGAGGTACAGCAGGTGCTCGGCATGAATTACGAGATCTACAAGAAGATCGAGCCGGCAATCACGGTGTATTCGGGAACGCGCACGCCGAACGCGGCGTACGCGCCGTACGAGGCGCTGATGGCGATTCCGGGCATGACCCAGCCACTCGCCCAGCAAATCATCGCTACGCGTCAGGCGATGCCACCGGGAACCACGGGAGCGATCGAGGGTCTGACCTTGCCGGGAGGCGCGGCGATCATGGCCAGCGGCGGCGGCCTCACGTATAGTATTAAGTCCAAGGCCACCCTCCCGAACGGCGTCAGCATTACCTTTGACGCCACCATACGCGCGGGTGGGGTGAGCACGTCGGGGCGGCCCTATACCGTGTTGCGTTGGCGTGACGGCGAGGCGTCGTAGCGCGGGGAAGGCGCGTCAGTCCGGCAGGTACAGCGAGCCGGTTCGTTACCTTTCGTTACGCTTTGAGAACTTATCCTTTCCGGCGCAGTCTTTAAGCCGCGCTGCGTTGCGAACCAAGCAGATTCATACAACCATTTGTTGTCCCGATAGATTTCGCCCATGAGTGTGACCACCACCATTGACACCCAGCTTGCGCGCTTGCGCTTGCGCTACGCGAACAGTGGGTTGCCGAAGTTTTTCTCGTGGTGGGCGGGCCAACTGGCCGATCTCCTGCCCGCGCGCTGGCGCGAGCTGTTCGCCGAAGGCGCGCAGGAGCTGCTCGTCGATGCAAGCGCGAGCGAGGTCGCGGTATGGCGTCAATCCCATGGGCGCAGCGCAGAATACGGACGCATCACGCGCGACCAGTCTGCGGAAGACCAGCGCAATGAATTCTCCCGACTGCGCAACCGCATCGACGAGCCGGGTCTGCGCGTGTTCTATTGCATCCCGCTGCGCCGTGCCTTGCGCCGTGAGTTGACCCTGCCTGCCGCAGCCGAAGACAAGCTGCGCCAGGTGCTCGCCTTCGAGATGGATCGGCAGACGCCGTTCAAGGCCGATCAGGTCTACTTCGACTATCGCGTCATACAGCGCGATGCCGTGGCCAAGAACCTCAAGGTCGAATTGCACGTCGTGCCGCGCGCGCAGCTCGACGGCGAACTGGCGGCGCTGAGCGCGATCGGTGTCGCGCTCGACGGCGTGGATTGCTGGAGCGCCGCGCCGGGCAGCGCTCGCGCTGGGCTGAACCTGTTGCCTGCGGAGCGGCGCGTCAAGCGCGTCAATCAGCGCTTGCGCCTCAATCTCGCGCTCGGCGCGGTGGCGCTGATTCTGTTTGTCGTCGCCGGCATGTTGTTCCTCAACAATCGCCAGATCGCCCTTGATGCGATGAGCGCGGAGGTCGACAAGGCCAAAGCCGAGGCCAAGCAGACCGCCGTCCTGAACAAGCGGCTCAAGGACAACACTGCTTCGATCAGCTACCTATATCGGCTCAAGCGCGACTCGACGCCGATGACGGCGATGCTGACGGACCTGACCAAGCGTCTGCCCGACGACACTTTCCTCGAGCGCCTGAACGTCGACGAGAAAGGCAAGGTCGAAGTGCAGGGGCAGAGCGGCAATGCGAACAAGCTGATCGAGGGTTTGCAGAAATCGGAGGTGCTCGACAACGCGGCCTTCATCGGCACGGTGCAGCCGGATGCGCGCACGAAAAAGGATCGTTTCACGATGAATTTCCAGCTGCACAAGCAGCCTGAGCCGGAATCGGCCGACAAGGACAAGAAAGCGCACGACAAGAACGGAACTAAGTCCGCGGAGAGCCCCGATGCGCCTGCTGCCTGAATCCGCACGCGGTCAGCGTTTTCTCGCCGTGGTTCTGCTGGGCATTGCGCTGCTGCTCGCCTATCTGCTGTTCGTGCATTGGTGGCTGGTGTCGCCTTACTTGACGATGCGCGACGAGTACTATGATCTGCGCGATCAGCAGTACCACTTCGCCGAGCTGATCCAGAGCAAGCCGATGATCGAGCAACAACTCAAGGATGTTGCCGGTCTGGAGCAGGAAAACCAGGCATTTCTCAGCGATGCCGATGCGGCGAGTGCGTTCTCGGATCTTTCCGAGCGGCTCAAGCGCGCGGTCGAACAGAATCTCGATCCGAATGCGCGCTGCACGGTCAATGGCATTTCACCGTCGCCCAACCGCGTTCAGGAGGTATATCTGCGCGTGTCGGCGAACGTCAACATGAACTGTCAGGCGGAAATGTTCGCGAAGGTGCTGTATACGCTCGAATCGAGCAATCCGTATCTGTTCGTCGACCGGCTCGTGATCTATCGCCAACAGCAGATGTTCATGCCCGGCGGCAAACCGGCGGCACCGGGTGCGACCTCGGTCAACGCCCAGTTCGTGCTTTCCGGCTTCCTGCGCCAGCCCGGCGGCGCGAAGGGGGGCAATTGAACTTGCGCGCCTCGCGTGGCCTGACCCTGACCCTGGCCGGCATTGCGGCGTTGATGCTGCTCCTGGTTGTGCTGTTCTGGGTGGGTGTCGGACGCGGCTACAGCTGGTGGCCGTTGGACCCGCTCGATTCTGCTGCAGGCAAGAAGAAACTGGCCAATGCCCAGTACCGGCTGGGCGCCTGGGACAATTTCGCCGATGTGAATACGCGTCCGCTGTTCAACGAGGACCGCAGACCAACGCCGCCGATGCCCCCCGACGCGCCCGTCGACGCGAAGCCGATCCCGAAGCTTGAGCTGGTACTCGCCGGCGTCATCCTCACCTCGAAGGCGCGCTTGGCGATGGTCAAGGAGAAAGGCAAGGAAAAATCGATGACGGTGAAGGAGGGGGGCGCACTGCCGGGCGAATTGGCTGCCTGGACCCTCGCCGAGGTCAAGCCGCGCAGCGCTGTGTTCAAGAATTCCGCCGGCGAAAGCGCAACGGTGGAACTCATCCCGGTCGCGAGCAGTCAGAAGCCCACGCCGCCACCGCCGCCGCGTACGCCCAATCCGCCAGTACCGGGCGCGCCCCAGCCCCAGCCGGGGCAGGCGCCGCCGATTCTGCCGGCACCGGCGGCACCGGCGGCGTCGCCCGATGCGGCGGCGGCAGCGGATTTGCAGCAGCGCATCGATGCGCGTCGTCAGCAGATTCGCGAACAGCAACAGCAGCAGCCGCAGGCGCCGCCAGCCGAGGCGGCCCAGCCCGCGCAGCAGCAGCGATAGTTCAAAAATGAATTCAGAATGAGGTACCAAGCAATGCAGATGAAAACGTTATTCCTGACCTTGTGCGTCGCGCTTGCGCTCCTCGCCGGTTGTGGCCGCTCGAAACCGCAGTCTTCGAAGACTGCGGAGGTCGATACCTCGGCGTTGGAGAATGCCGCCACCGCCACGCCGCCGGATCAATTGCCGCCGAAGCCCACGGCTGCGCCGGCGCCTGCGCCTGCGGCAGTTTCGGCTCGGCCAGGCGCTCCCGTGTTCGGACCCCTGCCTCCGGGCAGGGATCGAGCTGGGGATGCCATGCATCAGAAGTATCAGGAGGGCGTCGCCAAAATACTGCAGAATACGAAAGGACAGGAATTGGAACGCAAACGTCTGGAGGCGCTGCAAAACCAGCCCCAGGGCGACAGCGGTTCGAATCAATGAAAGGCACGTCGCCCGTTGCCAGGAGTGTTGAAGTGATTCCTACTCTTCGTTTTGCCGTGATGGCGCTTTGTGCGGTTCCCGTGCTGCTGGCGGGCTGCGCCAATCTGCCTGGCGTCAAACAGGATGCGGTGACTACGGAATTGAGCACGGAAAAACCTGCTCCGCGGCCGCCTCCGTACCACGTGCCGGACGAGTCCAAGCCGATTACGATCCAGCAGGGCGCAGGCAGCAAGCCGCGCACCGACTCCACGCTGACGCCCGGCTCCGGACGGCTGATAAACTACGAGGCAGCCGCGGCCCCCGCATCCAAGTCGGCAGCCGCCGGCTCAGGCGAAATCACCTTCAACTTCGAGAACCTGCCGATCCAGGCGGTGGTGCAAAACATCCTGGGTGGCCTGCTCAACGAAAACTACACGGTGTCGCCGACGGTCACCGGCAACGTAACGTTCTCCAGCTCCAAGCCGGTGGCGATCGACCAGGCGATGCCGATCCTCGAGATGTTGCTGGCGTGGACGAACAATGCGCTCGTGCGCAAGCAGGGCCGCTACGAGGTCGTCCCGGTCAAGGATGCGATTGCCGGCAGCCTGAGCCCCGGTCTGTACTCGATCAAGGCTGTGCCTGGCTATCAGGTGCGCGTATTCCCGCTCAAGTACATCTCGGCGAGCGAGATGCAGAAGCTGCTAAAACCCTACGCCAAACCCGATGCGATCGTTTCCGCGGACAACGCGCGCGCGATGATCGTGCTCGCCGGTACCGCGTTCGAGCTGCAGAGCTACGAGCACACGATCAATGTGTTCGATGTCGATTGGCTCAAGGGCATGTCGGTCGGCGTCGTCGGCCTGCGCAACATGGATGTCGCCAAGCTCATGCCCGAGCTCGACAAGATGTTCGGCGACAAGGCGGAGACGCCGCTCGCCGGCATGTTCCGCTTCATCCCGATGGAGGCGACCAACTCGATCGTCGTCATCACTCCGCAACCCGACTATCTCAAGCGCGCGCAGGAGTGGATCTACCGCCTCGATATCGGCGTCGGCGAGAACGGCACGCAGCTTTACGTCTACGACGTGAAGAACGTCAAGTCTGTGGAGCTGGCTGACCATTTGAACGCGATCTTCACCGGCAAGAGCAGCGGCGCGACGAGCAAGAGCAACTCGGGCGGCACTGCCCCCGGCCTGCGTGGCAGCTCGATCGGCGGTGGCTTGTCGAGCGGCATCGGCAGCGGTGCGATGAGCATCAACAACCAGCAACGCCAGAACACGCCGAATCTCTCGACGACCGGGACGGGCACGGGACTCGCGGGCGGTAGCAAGGACTCCGACATCCGTATCACCGCGATCGAGGAGAACAACCAATTGCTCGTGATGGCCACGCCTGGCGAGTACGATTCGATCCTCGCGGCGATCCATCGCCTCGACGTGCAGCCGCTGCAGGTGCAGATCGAAGCCAAGGTGCTCGAGGTCACGCTCGGCGGCGACCTCAACTATGGCGTGCAATGGTGGTTGTCCGGATTGAAGAACAAGCAAGGGCTGGCCAGCTACACCGGTTCGGACTTCGGTACCAAGGGCAGTTCCTTGGGGAATTTCGCCGGCAACCCGAATGATCGCCACCAATTGCAATTGGGCGGCGGCGGCAGTGCCCAGGCAGCGAATGGTCCAGGAATTTTCTATTCGTTCTTGAATAAGGATTTTCAGGTCGCCATCAATGCGTTGCAGCAGGATACGACGACTAAAACGCTATCCGCACCGTCAATGGTCGTGCTGAACAATCAGCAAGCAAGCATCACCGTAGGCACCCAGGTGCCGATCGTGACAACCTCGCTGTATGGCCTGGGCAATACGACCGGCACTAGCGGCATTGCAGGCGTGGGGACCAACACGGGCATTGGTTCGACTTCCTATGTCAGCACCGGCTCGACTCTTCAGATTACCCCGCGCGTGAATCCGGGCGGTCTGGTTTTTATGGATGTCGCTCAGGAACTCACCGTGCCGGGATCGACCACGGCGACCCAGCCGAACCCCGCGATCTCGCAACGCACGTTGCAAACGCAGATCGCCGTACAAAGCGGACAGACCGTGCTGCTTGGTGGCTTGATCGGCGAGAACAATTCCAAAGGCAATACGGGAGTGCCCTTGCTCAGCAGCATTCCGTGGGTGGGGAATTTGTTCAAGAGCACGACCAATCATCGCGACCGCACCGAAATCATCGTGTTGATCACCCCCACGGTGATCTACAACGCCGAAGATGCGAAAGCCGTCACCCAGGAATACCAGGACAAGTTCGAATCGTTGGCACCGCTGCGCGCCAAGAAGAAGATGGAAAAAGAAACGGGCGAAATGCCGGACGACGCGAAAGGCGCCATCGTCACTCCGGTGCCTTCCGCAGCGCCTGCACCCCTCGAAAAATCCAAGCAGTGAGTATGGACATGACCAGAATCAAGACCCTTGTTCTCGCCGGCGGTATCGGCATGTCCCTCCTGCTCGCGCTGGCCGGCTGCGGCAGCAAGGACCCTACGGAAGCCGTTCGGCAGCGTGCGACCGAGCGCTGGGATCTGCTGGGTGGCCGCCACGCGGTCAAGGCCTACGACTATCTGAGTCCGGGTTATCGTTCCACGCACACGCTCGAGCAATACGTCGCTTTCGTGGCCACTTCGCGAGTTCAATGGAAGTCAGCGAAAGTCAATTCGGTCAAATGCGACGACGACGTGTGCACGGTGAATCTCGGCGTTCGTTCGGTCATTCCGGGCACGGCGTTGAGTCGTCCGTCCGATCTGGAACTGGAGGCGCCTGTGACCGAAAAATGGGTACGCAGCGAAGGCCAGTGGTTTTTCCTGCCGGACGTGAAGATCAATCCGCAAGGCATCGCCAAAGAAGCGTCCGATGCCACGAGCGAAGCGAAAGAGCCTTCGAGCCCCGCCGCGCAGCAAAATCCCGCCCCTTCTGCGCCTCCGCCTGCCGCCGAGGAAGGCAAAAAGGACGAGGCAAAGCATCCCTAGAAGCCTCGAAGTGCGCCCGGGCCGATGCGGGCTGCCCGGGGTCCGCCCGGCGCCCTCACCCCACCGGAACAGTTCCTTCCGGGGGTCGACAAAGGGAGTTGCGTTGATTGTTCGGATATCGTAAGCTTAAGGCGCTGTGGCTTGGACTCGTCGGGACTTCTCTGTTGTTAGGGGGGCACGAATGGGCGGGCCGGCAAAACATAAGCCCTGTGACCGAAAGGAGTTAGTAATGAAAAGAACCAGTCTCACGACTGCCGTCATCGCCGGTATCGCCGGTGTGGCAGGCATTTCCAACATGGCCAGCGCCGTCTATCTGAACAACGACGGTCTCGGTCAGGTCCTCATCTATCCGTATTACACCGTCAACGCCGGCAACATCACGCTGATGACGGTCGTCAATACGACGAACGACGCCAAGGCGGTGAAGGTTCGCTTCCTCGAAGCGTACAACAGCCGTGAAGTCCTCGACTTCAACCTCTACCTGTCCAAGCACGACGTGTGGACGGCGGCGGTGGTGAAGGTCGGTTCCGGCGCAGGCGTGTTCAGCACCGACAACAGCTGCACGGTGCCGGCGCTTCCGACGACGGCGGCTTCGGCCCAGCCGTTCCTCACCTACGCCTACGACGGCACGGGTGGCACCGACGCCGGTGGCACGATTCCGGCCGACGGCGGCCCGACCAGCGTCACGCGTACGCTCGAAGGCTACGCCGAGCTGATCGAAATGGGCACCGTGGTTGGTAGCACGGCGGCTTCGATCACCCACAAGAACGGCGTGCCGGACGACTGCACCGTGGTGCAGGATCTGTGGGCCGACGGCGGTGACTGGACCACCGATTCGACCATCGACATGAGCGGCGCCTCGGGTGGCCTGTTCGGTTCGGGTGCGATCCTCAACGTCAACGAGGGCACGATCGCCGGTTACAACGCCGACGCGATCGACCAGTTCTATCTGGCCGGTGACTTCAACCACTCCGCGCCGGGTTCGCTGTCGCCGTCGCTGGCTGATGAAGAAACCCACACGAGCTACGTGTTCGCGCCGAGCCCGAGCACGACCGTGCCGACGCTCATCACGACCCCGTACATCACCGGTGTCGATGCGATCAGCTCGCTGTTCATCGCCGATCAGATCTACAACGAGTACTGGACCTCGGGCGGTACCGCGGCCAACTCGGAGTGGGTGGTCACGTTCCCGACCAAGCGCTTCTACGTTGACGTGCCGTACATCGCGACGGCCGGTCACCTGCAGCCGTTCGACGTTGTGTTCAGCAAGAACCTGTCGTGCTCGCCGATCAAGCTGACTGTTTACGATCGCGAAGAGAAGACCACGACGACCCCGACCGGCTTCTCGCCGTCCAAGGGTCAGCAGGGCACGAACCTGTGCTACGAAGCTCAGGTTGTCACGTTCGGCCAGCCGAACATCGGCACGCAGCCGAGCGCGGTGCTTGGTTCGGCTCTGACCGCCAACATCCCGACCGTTGGCAACAACGGCTGGGCGCTGATCGACCTGTACAACGGCGCTCCGGCGAAGCACGTGCTGCCCGCTTCCTACACGGTGGGCACCACCCACGTGTTCCGCGGCCTGCCGGTCACCGGCTTCTGGGTGACCAACCTGGTCAACGGCGATGTCGGCGGCGTGCTGTCGAACTACTCCGCTCTGTTCCGTCACAAGCTGCATCGCGCTTGCTCGGCGGGCGGTACGGACGCCGGCGGCATCTGCTCGTAATAATGAGCCGGTTGTTGCAGATGTAGTACTTGAAGAACGAGGGGGGGCCTTTGGCTCCCCCTCTGTTTTTTGCAAAACGGTTTGTTAAAAAAACGGGATGGTGCGGCTCGCCGAGTCGAACCTCCTGATACGTTGTCGAAAGACCCTAATCGCGACCCTGCGGGATTCGGAGAAACACCATGTTTAAGAAAATCTGCTTGACCCTAGCGGCGCTGTTGCCCGCATCGTTGGCATTCGCCCAAGTGCCGACCACCTCTACCACCTATACCTCCCCGCCGACCATCCAGGTCAACGGCCCAGCAGGTTGCATCATCACCGGAGCCACGGTGATGAATTACGATCCCAACACCAATACGATCACGATCGTGAATGGCGTTGATTCCTGCTTCGGCGGCCCCCCTCCACCGAAGCAGGCCAGCGTCAGTGTCTCGATCAATACGACGAGCTACACGGTCGGTTCCAACGCGGCCGCACCGGTGGTCAGCGTGACCAGTCAGACGGCGGATGCGACGATAACGTGTTCGCTGAGCCCGACCAGCGGTGGTTTCACCGCGACGCCGGCTTCCATCACGGCCAATGGCACGTTCACGCTGAGCGCGCCGACGACGGCCGGCAATTACTCGTTCACGCCGACCTGCACGACGTCGACCCCGGGCTACAGCCCTACGGTTTTGGTGTCCGGCAACACCTCGCTCAATGTGGTTGGGGGCTGCACTGGTGCCAGCTGCACTCCGCCGTGCAGTGCCTCGCAGACCAGCACTGCGCTCGGCGGCAAGACCTTCCAGCGCCAGTGTAGCGGTAACGTCACCATGTATCCGTCCGGTGCCGGCTGGGTCGGAGCCCTGACCGACATGAGCACGGTGTTCGGCAACAAGCCGTTCCCGGTCTACACGTATTCGGGCCAGGCGCCGACGTTCTTCATCGACTCGGGATACTACGTGGCGCTGGCGTTCACACCCGCCGCTTCGGGTCTGATCAAGTTCACGGCCAACAACAGCTACGGCGACGGCGGTACGATCTCCCTGAGCACGTCGCCCGGCGGCCTGACTGCGGGTCAGCCCGGCGTCATCTGTGCAGCGACTTACGGCGGCTTGAACAGCCTGCTGGCCAGCACGAGCTCGGGCAGCTGCATGGTGACCATGGGCCAGACGTACTACATCAATTTCGCCGACACCAATAGCAATGGCGATAATCTGTGCTTTGGCGGGTCGACGGGTGGCTGCTCGCAGTCGCGCGTGTCCTACTCGTTCACGGCAAGGGCGCAATGATCGGCCGGAGTCGCGGTGCATCAGCACCGCGACTCCACTTTTACGATCCGCGGATCGACGAAGTTACTTGATTCGATTTGCAAAGGCCGGATAATTCCGGCCTTTGTTTTTGGACGGAAAAAACATGACGGCAAAGATGATCTTGGGTGTGGTGCTTGGGCTCGCCGGCTTCGCGGGATTTGCGCACGCCGGCGACGATGTCCCCATCGTCACACAGGGCGGCGCCACGGCGACCCTGGCCGATGTGGAGGGGTTCCTGCGCCAACAGGTGCCGGAGGACAAGCGGCAGGGATTCCTCGGCAGCGCGAGCCGGGTGAACCAGATGCTGATAGGCATCCTGCGCGACAAGGAGTTGGCCAACCAGGCCGTCACCATGAAACTCGATCAGGATCCGCAGGTGCAGGCACAGCTGGCCTATGCGCGCATCCAGATCCTCTCGGCCCAGCGCATGCACGCCTTCGAGGCCGCGTTGAAGGTGCCTTCTTTCGAGGAAGTCGCGAAGGAGCAATATCTCGCCCACAAGTCGGACTACGTCAGCCCCAAGGTCGTTGACGTGCAGCATGTGCTGATTTCGTTGAAGGGCCGCACAGACGACGAGGCGAAAGCGCTCGCCGACAAGGTCCATGCCGAGGCGGTTGCTAGTCCCGCCGGCTTCGACGAATTGGTGGCCAAGCATTCCGAGGACCCGTCGAAGGCGGGCAACAAGGGAATGATTCCCGGCGCCACCTCGGGGGGCTACGTGCCGGAATTCGCGGCCGCGGCGGGCAAGCTGAAGACGATCGGCGAAATTTCGCCGGTGGTCAAGACCTCGTACGGCTACCACGTGCTGAAATTGGCGCGCATCGTGCCGGCGAAGCCGCAGGAGTTCGCGGCGGTGAAGGAGCAAATGATCGCCAAGCTCAAGCAGGACTATTTGGCCGAGCAACGTACCGCTTTCCTGAACAAGCTCGACAGTGCGCAGGCAAGCGTAAATCCGGAGGGCATGGAGGCCTTGCGCAAGCGCTTCAACCTCGACGCCGCCGAGAATATCGGCGAAGCGATCAATGCGACGGCGAAGCCCTAGTCGAATGATCAGCGATTGCCCGATGGCATGAGGTCTGCTTCGCTTCAACCGCTGCGTGCGGGAAAATCGCTGGCCATTGCGCTCCATTTCATCCGCCGCGAGTTGCGCAGCCGCTATCTCGGCAGCCTCAGCGGCGGTTTGTGGGCGCTGCTGCAGCCGCTGATCCAGCTCGCGATCTATGGTTTCGTGTGGACCTACGTGTTCAAGATGCGCCTGCCGGGCGGTGATGATTCCCCGGCGGGGATCGTGCCGTTCCTTGCGCTTGGCGTGTGGCCGTGGAATGCGTTCAGCGAGGCGGTAATGCGTTCGGCGACGGCGATTCAGGACAACGCGGGCCTGATCGGCAAGGTTGCGCTGCCGCGCGGTGTGCTCGTGTTCGCCACGAGCAGCGCGAGCTTTCTGCTGCACGGCGCGGGTTTCATCGTCGTCCTGACCATGCTCAAGCTGCTTGGCTTTCCGATTCACCTCGCGCTGTTGCCGCTTGCCCTGCTCGCATTCGCCGTGCTGTTCGTGCTCGCGCTCGGATTCGGCTATCTGTTCGCCGCGGTGCAGGTGTTCGTACGCGATCTCTCGCAGGTCCTCGGCCAGTTGCTGCCGCTGATGATGTTCACCGCGCCAGTACTCTACTCGCGCGACTTCCTGCCCGACCGCTTCCGCCATTGGCTGGGCTGGAATCCGTTCACGTTCTATCCCGAATACCTGCGCGCCGAACTGCTTGGCATCGGCGCGGTCGGCGCCGGTGCGCAAGTGACGGCGTTGGCCCTGGCCGTGGCGGTGTGCGCGATCGGCTACGCCGTGTTCCGCCGCCTCGATCCGCGTTTCGAGGATTTCCTGTGAGCGCCGCTGGCGCAAATGCCGCCGCCGGCGGCGTTCTCGCGATCGCGCGCGATCTCGGCAAGTCGTATCCCAAGGTGTTTCGTCCACGCGATCGCCTGCGCGCGCTGGCCAAATTGCTCCTCGGTCGCGGCGACATCGATTCGGTGCCGGTGCTGCGCGGCGTGAATCTCGAGGTCGTGCGCGGCGAGTCGCTCGCGCTGATCGGCGAGAACGGCGCGGGCAAGTCGACCCTGCTCAAGCTGCTCACCGGGGTGCTGACACCGACCACGGGCAGCGTCGAGGTGGGCGGCCGCATCGGTGCGCTGCTCGAACTCGGTGCGGGCTTCCATCCCGAATACACCGGCCGCGACAACATCGCCCTGTCTGCGTCGCTGTACGGTCTCGGTGCCGACGAGCTGCGCGAGAAGCTGCCGCAGATCATCGAATTCGCCGACATCGGACGCTACATCGACGAGCCGGTGAAGCATTATTCCTCGGGCATGGTCGTGCGCCTCGGTTTCGCGATTGTCGCCGCGCTCAAGCCCGATCTGCTGATCACCGACGAGGTGCTCGCAGTCGGCGACGAGTCGTTCCAGAAGAAGTGCGTGCGTTGGATGGAGGACTACCTTGCCGGTGGCGGCACGCTGATTCTCGTCTCGCACAGCATGTACCATGTGCAGAAGTTGTGCCGTCACGCGCTGTGGCTGCGCGCCGGTGAGGTGGCTGCGTCCGGCGATGTGTTCGACGTGACTCAGGCCTATCTTGCTTACCACGAGCGCAAACTCGCAGGCACACCGGATCGCGGCACGATCGTGGCGCAGGGCATCGAATTCCATCTGCTCGGCGTCGCCGTCAACGGCGTGGAGCAGGAGACGCCCGTGTTCCTCGATCAAGACACTGCGTTGCGCCTGAGCGCTCGCGTGCGCTCGCGCGATGGCCGCGTGCCGACCGTGGCGTTCGGCATCACGCGTGCCGACGGCACGGCCGTGTACGGCGTCAGCAGCGAGATGGATGGAGTTGAGCCGCAACGCGTCGAGGCCGACATCTTCGAGGCGGAAATCGTGTTCGACGATCCCGGCCTGCTACCTGGTGCATACACGATCAAGGTGCATCCGATGGACACCGAAGGCGTGCGCCTATTCGACACGATCGAGCGCGGCATCGTCGTGCGCGGCAGCACGCGCGAATTCGGCCTCGTGCGCCTGCGCCACCGCTGGAACGATGCGTCCGCACAGTCCAAGGCGCAGAATGGCGCGAAGACTGCTTCCCCGAGTTCAACATGACGACAGCGCGATCCGCCACGGCCCTCGAATTCACCGGCGAGCGCTTCACGCCCGAATGCGTGCGCGAAATCTGGTACGAACACTGGGCGCGCTACGCCTTTGCCGCGGGCTTCGCGCGCGACAAGCGCGTGCTCGACGCCGCTTGCGGCGAGGGCTTCGGCAGCGCACTGCTCGCGCGCGCGGCGCGCGAGGTGACTGGCCTGGACGTATCCGCACAGGCGGTTGCGCATGCGCAGGCGCGCTACGGCGGCATCGCCAACCTGCGCTATGTGCAAGGCGATTGCACGCAGCTCGATTTGGCGGACAAAAGTTTCGACCTCGTCGTCTCGATCGAGACGCTCGAGCACGTCGCCGCGCAGGAAGCCATGGTCGCCGGATTCGCCCGCGTGCTCGCCGACGACGGTGTGTTCATCGTGTCTTCGCCCGACAAGCACACCTACAGCGACGTCACCGGCTTCCGCAACGAGTACCACGTGCGCGAGCTGTATCGCGACGAATTGCTGGCCCTGCTCGCAGCCCACTTTCCCGAGGTGCGGCTTTATGGGCAAAAGCTGCTGTTCCAGTCCGCGATCTGGGCGCTGGACGATGCCGGCGCCCCGGTCGGTGTTGCCGCTTCGACTGCCGAATCAGCCGCCGACGGCTCGACTTTGCTAAAATCCGGCTTGGTTTACGACCCGCTGTATTTCATTGCGGTATGTTCGCGCCGCCCGCTGGCCGATTTGCCGCAGCTCGCCCTGTTCGGCGACCGCGCGGAATCGGTGTACGCGCACTACAACCACGAGGTGCGCAAGAACATCGCTGCGGGCGGTCGCATCGCCGAGCTTGAGGCGCAGGTCGAGAAACTGCACGCCGAAATCGCGCGTTTGCGCGGCTAGTCCGCCGCGACGTCAAACCGGCCCGTAGCACGCGGGCGGCACTTTTTCCTTTCGAGACATCGCTTGAGCTACCAATTCAACTACACCCTGCCGCCGCTCAATGCAGCGGCACCGAAGACGGATCCGAACGCGCCGACCTATGCCTCCGAAGACGGCATGGTCGCCTCGCTTTCCAGCCAGGAGTGCATCTTCCAGATCCGGCGCACGGGCGAGCCGCACGTGATGACCTTCCAGGTGCTGCAGGCCATGGACCAGTGCCGCGAATTCCGCACGCTGGACGAGCACGTCGCGCGCATCCAGTCGACCCAGCCAGCGCTCGCAGGCAAGCGCGACGACGTCAAGCGCGTGCTCGAAAGCCTCGTGCAGCGGCGGTTGCTCATTTCCGATGCGGGCTTCGTCGAGCGCCTCGGTGCGGCCACCGCAATCGACCAGGCGCCGATGCGCGCCGTGTTCATCCGCGCCTGCGACCGCCCGCAGCAGCTCGCGCACCTGCTTGTTTCGCTTGCCGACTACGAGCGCCGCTTCCGCGCCGGCCGCCGCTACGTGCTGCTCGACGACTCAGTACTGCAGGCGAGCATCAACGAGCAGCGTGACCTGCTGCGTGAGTTTGCGCGCACGACCGGTTGCAAGGTGCACTACATCGGCCACGCCGAGCGCAGCAAGATCGTCGACAAGCTCGCGCGCGAGTTCCCCAAGAGCCGCGCGGCGATTCAGAACCTGTTCCTGCGCGACAAGGACGCGCGCACGCAACGCTTCGGCGGCGGCCGCGGTTGGAACCTGGCACTGCTGCTCTCGGCCGGCTCGCGCCTTGCGCTGCTCGACGACGACCTGCGTCTGAATCTCAAGCGGCCGCCGTTCGCGCAGACCGGCCTCGATCCAAATCCGTCTGCGCCGATGGAAGCGGCGTTCTTCGCGAACATGGAAGAGGCATACGGCTACGGCGAGGACGTCGATCAGGATCCGTTCGCGCTGCATCTGGACGCGTGCGGGCAGATGCTCGGCACGCTGACCCGCGAGGCGTATCCGCTGTCGCGCCAGGCGCTGCGCGGAATGAACCTGTCGCGGCTCGAACTGCTTTCCGCGCCGTCGCGCGTCGTCGCCACGCAACTCGGCACCTACGGCAGCGCGCGCACCGAAACCGCCCTGTGGCTGTACCGGCTCGAAGGCCGCAGTCGCGAGGATTTCTGGCGCGAGCGTGCGAGCTACCTGCGCAACACCGAGGCGCAACACATCTGGTCCGGCGTTGCCCAGGCGCAGCCGCGCGAGATCACTGGCTTTACCCCGTTCACGCTCGACAACAGCCAACTGCTGCCGTGCACGAATCCGGTCGGTCGCGGCGAAGACAGCCTATGGAGCGCGTTGGTGCGCTACACGCACCCGGATGCGGTCGTGCTCGAACTGCCCGAGGCGATCGGGCATGTGCAGGAAAGCCAGCGCATCCGTTCCGACATCACGCGCCGCGCCTACCTGCCGCGCATCAACCTGTTCATGCGCGACTACATCCAGCGCAGCTTCGGCTTGTACAAAGCCGCCGATCCTGGCCAGCGCCTCGTGTTCTTCGCCAACGTGCTGCGCGATCTCGCCGGGGCCAGTGCGAACGAACGCGTGGCGCATTTGCGCGAGTATCTGAGCTTTGCCCGTGCCGACCTGATCGACCGCCTGCAGCACCAGATCGAAGCGGCCACCGAGGCACCGATCTACTGGCAGGCCGATGCGCGCGCGATCGTCGAGAGCAATGCCAAGGCACTCCTTGCGAAGGCGCCGCCGCGTCTGGCCGATTGGGCCGAGGACATCGACGAGGCCGGCTGCGCGCGTGCGCTCGTCGACGAACTCAATGGCATGGCCGATGCGCTCGAGCATTGGCCGGCGCTGTGGCGCCACGCGCAGGAGCAGGGCGAAAAACTGCTCGGCGCGGTGTGAGCCGCGCGCGCCCGTGACCGGTCATCGCGCGCCGGCGCCCGCAGTGGACGGGCTGACCAGCGTCGTCGTCGTCACTGCCGACAGCGGCGACGGCGTCGGCGAATGCGTCGAGCGCATCCTGCGCAGCACGGCGCCGGTCGAAGCCATCGTCGTCGACAACGCATCTCGTGACGGCAGCATCGAGCGTCTGACCAAACGGGTTGGACAGGATCCACGGGTCCGCATTCTCTACAATGAGAAAAATCTCGGATTCGGCGCGGCCTGCAATCGCGGCGCCGCGGCGGCGCACGGCGATGCCGTGATGCTGCTCAATCCGGATTGCCTGATCGAAGTCGACACGATCGCGCGTATGCGCGAAATCCTTGCCGCCGATGCGTGCATTGGCGTGGTCGGCGTGATGCAGATCGACGCAAATGGCCGCGTCGACCCTTCTTCGCGTCGGCGCGATCCGCTGCTGCGCCGAGCGCTGGCGAGTGCCTCGGGGCTGGCGCGCTGGCCGCGCTTCGCCGGGGTCGAGATGCCGCCGGCGGATGGCGTTGCAGTCGTCGAAGCAGTCGATGCAGTATCGGGTGCGCTGATGCTGCTGCCACGCACCGTGTTCGATAGGATCGGCGGCTTCGACGAAGGCTATTTCCTGCACTGCGAGGACCTCGACCTGTGCCGGCGCGCTCGCGACGCCGGTTGGCGCGCGGTGTGCGCACGCGAGCTGCGCGTTGTTCACGCCAAGGGCGGATCGAGCCGGCATCGCCCGGTCTTCGTCGCCTGGCACAAGCACCGCAGCATGTGGCGCTGGTTCACCAAGTTCGATCCGGTCGCGCGCAACTCTGCACTGCGCGCGCTCGTGTGGTGCGGGATATGGGCGGCGTTTGCCGCACGCGTGCCGCTATTGCTGTTGCGTCGCGCGCGTATGCTGTAGCAAGGCCATGTTGGCGCGCAGACCCTCGTGATTTGGCAACTGCCTCAGTGCCTGGGTCAGCAGCAATTCGGCGCGGTCGAGATTGCCCGCGCGCAGATTCGCGAGACCGGCAAGATTGAGCGCGTTGATGTCGCCAGGGCGCGCCGCGAGCGCGCGTTCGAGGTAGTCGAGCGCACGTTGTGAGTCTTTCTCGCGCAGGTATTGCTGGCCGACGAAGATCAGCGTCTCCGGCTGGTCGAGCAGTGGCTGGAAGAATGCGGCCCATTTGCGATGCAGTTTGGCGTGGAAATGTGCGCGCTGCACCTCGTCGGTGTTGCTGCCGTGACCGACGCCGGACTCGCCGATGAATGCATTCCAGATGCATGTCGTCGCATCGACGAACTGGAAGTCGCAGCGTGTCGCGCAGTTGATGGCGAAATCGTGGTCCTCGTAGACCGGGAATTCGGGATCGAAACGCACGCCTTCGTCGACCAGGCTGCGATGGAACAGCGTCGCGGCCGGATGCGAACGGTTCTGGTAGTACAACTGCACCGGGAAGCTCGCGAATCCGACGCGGCCGAGCGGTTTTCCGCCTGCGTCGACCACGCGCGCGCGCGAGTAGACGACACGCGCCCCGCGCGCGCGCGGCGCGGCCAACAGCGTCGCGACGTGCTGCGGCAGCAGTTCGTCGTCGTCGTCGAGAAAATTGAGCCACTCGCCGCGGGCAGCTTCGAGTGCCGCGTTGGCCGCTTCGGGCCGCGGCAACAGGCGGTCGGGTTGCGGACGGACCAGTCGCAGCGAACGACCTTTCCAGGTTTCCGGTAACGCACGGTGGCGGCCTCCGCATGCGGCGACGACGACGATCTCGAGGTTCGGCCAGGTCTGCGCCGCCGCCGAATCGAGCGCACGCGCGAGCGTCGGGCGATCCATGCTGCGGATCAGGATCGAAACGAGCGGCGTGTCGTGTTGCGGAACCGGCATCGGATTGGCATCGCGCGCCGCCGGTTCCGTACGCACCGACATTTCGTCCATGGCTCGTATCGCCAGCGCATGACCGGGCTGCAGGTGAAGAACCTGATCGAAGCATGCGCGCGCGGCGGTGGCGTCGCCGCCCAGCAGATATTGTCGACCGGTGAACAGAACGGCGTCGACGTCGCTCAGCCAGTGGCGCAAGGCTGCATCCCACTTGCGTCGGATCTTGCGCAGGCTTTGCGTGCGCTGCGGCGCATCGTCGTTCGCGCCGAAGCCGCAGCCCGAATCACCGGCCTGCGCGTGCCATAAGGAAGTGGCCGCGTCGACATAACGGAATTCGCTGCGCGTCGCGCAGTTGATCTGGAAATCATGATCCTCATGCACGGCGAAGTCGGGATCGAAGCGCACGCCTTCGTCGACCAGGCTGCGCTGGAACAGCAGCGCGCAGGTCGTCGCGCGGCTGTGGAAATACAGCTGCACATGATTGCCCGCGTGGCTGACGTGGCCAAGCGTGCGGCCGGTTGCATCGACGACGCGCGTGCGCGAGAACACGACGCGTTCGCCGTTCGCGCGTGGCGCGGCAAGCAGCGTCGACACGTGGTTCGGCAGCAGTTCGTCGTCGTCGTCGAGAAAATTGAGCCAGTCGCCACGAGCCGAGACCAGGCACAGATTCGCCGCATCGGCCCGTGCCAGCTTGTCGCCGGACTCGGCAAACACTAGGCGCAGCGGCCGACCCTTCCAGGTTTTCGGCAACGCACGATGCGCGCGGCCGCAGGCCGCGATAACGACGATCTCGAGATCGGGCCAGGTCTGCGCTGCAGCCGAGTCGAGCGCGCGTGTCAGCGTCGGCCGATCCATGCTGCGGATCAGGATCGAGACCAGAGGCAGGGAGGGGATAGGTTCGTTCATCTGAGGAGGGCGGCTAACGACGCCCGCTGCACGACCGTCGCGTTCAAGGGCGGGCGTGAAGGTGCCGGTTGATTTCTTCACGCAACGTGAGGGATGCCTTGCGCGCCGCGGCGGCGAAATCCTCGCCGCTGCCGGCGTAGAGGATCGCGCGCGACGAACTGATGATCAGCCCGTCGCCGCTGCGCGTGCTGCCATTGCGCACCACCGCTTCGGCGTCGCCGCCCTGCGCGCCGACGCCCGGCACGAGAATCGGCATGTCGCCAACGAGCGCACGCACCTGCGCGAGCTGCTCGGGCCAGGTCGCGCCGACGACGAGGGCGCAGTTGCCGTTCGCGTTCCAGTCGCGCGCGATATTCATTGCGACGTGCTGATACAGCGGCAGTTCGCTGCCGTCCGCGCCACGCACGATGAGCTCCTGCAGGTCCGCCGCGCCGGGATTGGAGGTGTGGCAGAGCAGGATCACGCCCTTGTCGGCGCGGTCGAGAAACGGCTGCACCGAGTCGCGGCCGAGATAGGGATTCAGCGTGACCGCATCGGCGCCATAGCGCTCGAACGCTTCGCTCGCGTAGTGCTGCGCGGTCGAGCCGATGTCGCCGCGCTTGGCGTCGAGGATCACCGGCACGCCGGGATGTTTCTCGTGGATATGCGCGATCAGCCGTTCCAGCGCATCCTCCGCACGCTGCGCGGCGAAATGTGCAATCTGCGGCTTGTAACAGCAGACGAGATCGGCCGTCGCATCGACGATCGCAGTACAGAATTCGTAGATCGCGTCGGGCCGCCCGCGCAGGTGCGCGGGGAACTTCGATGGTTCCGGATCGAGGCCGACGCAGACCAGCGAATTGTTGATTCGCCACGCCTGCTTCAGGGCCTCGATGAAATTCATGCGGTTCGCGCCTCAAACCAGCTTGCGGTACTTGATCCGGTGCGGCTTCGCCGCTTCCTCGCCGAGGCGACGCTTCTTGTCTTCCTCGTATTCCTTGTAGTTGCCGGCAAAAAACTCGACGTGCGAGTCGCCCTCGAAGGCGAGGATATGCGTGGCGATGCGGTCGAGGAACCAGCGATCGTGCGAGATCACGAAGGCGTTGCCGGGGAATTCCAGCAGCGCATCTTCGAGCGCGCGCAGGGTTTCGATGTCGAGGTCGTTCGACGGTTCGTCGAGCAGCAGCACGTTGCCGCCCTGCAGAAGCGTTTTCGCCAGATGCAGGCGGCCGCGTTCGCCGCCCGAGAGCGAGCCGACGATCTTCTGCTGGTCCGGACCCTTGAAGTTGAAGCGGCCGATGTAGGCGCGCGACTGGATCTCGATGCCGTTGATATTGAGGATGTCCGAACCCCCCGAGACTTCCTGGAAGACGTTGTGCTTGCCGTCGAGCTTGTCGCGGCTCTGGTCGACGTAAGCGATCTTCACCGTCTGGCCTTCGATGATCTCGCCCTTGTCGGGCTTTTCCTGGCCGGTGATCATCTTGAACAGCGTCGATTTACCGGCACCGTTCGGGCCGATGATGCCGACGATCGCACCAGGCGGCACCTTGAAACTGAGGTCGTCGATCAGCACGCGGTCGCCGAAGGACTTGGACACGCCCTTGAACTCGATCACGTTGTCACCGAGGCGTTCGCCCGGCGGGATGAAGATTTCGTTGGTCTCGTTGCGCTTCTGGTAGTCGACCGATTGCAATTCGTCGATGCGCGACAGGCGCGCCTTGCCCTTCGAGCGGCCGCCCTTGGCGTTCTGCCGTGCCCATTCCAGTTCCTTCTGGATCGCCTTCTGCCGCGCCTTCTCGCTGGACGCTTCCTGCTTCAAGCGCTCGTCCTTCTGCTCCAGCCACGAGGTGTAGTTGCCCTTCCACGGAATACCGCGGCCGCGATCGAGTTCGAGAATCCACTCGGCCGCGTTGTCGAGGAAGTAGCGATCGTGGGTGACCGCGACGACGGTACCGGGGAATTTGGCGAGGAATTGCTCCAGCCACTCGACCGATTCGGCATCGAGATGGTTGGTCGGCTCGTCGAGCAGCAGCATGTCGGGTTTCGACAGCAGCAGGCGGCACAGCGCGACGCGACGCTTCTCGCCGCCCGATAGGGTCTTGATCTTCGCGTCCCATGCCGGCAGGCGCAGGGCGTCGGCGGCGACTTCGAGCGTGCGCTCGAGCGTGTGGCCGTCGCCGGCGGCGAGGATCGCCTCGAGGCGCTGCTGCTCGGCGGCGAGTTTGTCGAAATCTGCGCCTTCCTCGGCATAGGCCGCGTAGACCTCATCGAGCCGCTTCTGCGCATCGGTGAGGTCGCTGACGCCTTCCTCGACCGATTCGCGCACGGTCTTCTCCGGATCGAGCTGCGGTTCCTGGGCGAGATAGCCGATCTTGATGCCCGGCTGCGGCCGCGCCTCGCCGTTGTACTCAGTATCGACGCCGGCCATGATGCGCAGCACGGTCGATTTGCCCGCGCCGTTGAGGCCTAGCAGGCCGATCTTGGCGCCCGGGAAGAACGAAAGCGAAATGTCCTTGATGATCTCGCGCTTCGGCGGCACGACCTTGGACACACCGATCATGGTGTAGATGTATTGCATTGATTGCTCCGTGGGAGGCGCCGTACCCAAACACGAGTTGACGCGCCTGCAAGAAAAATGCTGGCAGCCGCGACGGCCTTGAGACAGGCGCGTCGAACGAGTGCCGCACCAATTATCGCCGATGGCCGCCGCCGCCGCCACGTTTTGCCGTGCCGAAGGCGGCAATAACCCGTAAAATAGCCGGCCCTTGCCCCGGAGATGCGGTCCGATGTTTGCAGCGAACCTGAAGATCGAAGGCTACGACCCCGAACTGGCTGCCGCGATTGCGGCGGAAAAGCAGCGCCAGGAGGATCACGTCGAGCTGATCGCATCGGAAAACTACGCCAGCCCGCGCGTGCTCGAGGCGCAGGGTTCAGTACTGACCAACAAGTACGCCGAGGGTTATCCGGGCAAGCGCTACTACGGCGGCTGCGAGTTCGTCGACATCGCCGAGCGCCTCGCGATCGAGCGCGTCAAGCAGCTGTTCGGTGCCGACTATGCCAACGTGCAGCCGCATTCGGGCTCGCAGGCGAACCAGGCCGTGTATTTCGCCCTGCTCAATCCGGGTGACCGCATTCTCGGCATGTCGCTTGCGCACGGCGGCCATCTCACCCATGGCGCCAAGGTCAATGCGTCGGGCAAGCTGTTCGACGCCGCGCAATACGGCGTGAACGAGCGCGGCCTGATCGACTACGACGAGGTCGAGAAGCTCGCACTCGAGCACAAGCCGAAGATGGTCGTGGCCGGATTCAGCGCCTACTCGCAGGTCGTCGACTGGGCGCGCTTCCGTGCGATCGCGGACAAGGTCGGCGCCTACCTGTTTGTCGACATGGCCCACGTCGCCGGCCTCATCGCCGCGGGCGTGTACCCGAATCCGCTGCCGCACGCGCATGTCGTCACTTCGACGACGCACAAGACCCTGCGCGGTCCGCGCGGCGGCATCATCGTCGCCAAGGGTGCGGGCGAGGAGATCGAGAAGAAGCTGCAATCGATCGTGTTCCCCGGCATCCAGGGCGGCCCGCTTATGCACGTGATCGCGGCCAAGGCGGTCGCATTCAAGGAAGCGCTCGAGCCGGAGTTCAAGGCCTATCAGCAGCAGGTCGTGAAGAACGCGCAGGCAATGGCCAAGGCGATCATCGCGCGCGGCTACAAGATCGTCTCGGGCGGCACCGAAAATCACCTGATGCTCGTCGACATGATCGGCAAGGGCGTCACCGGCAAGGACGCCGAAGCCGCGCTCGGCAAGGCGCACATCACGGTCAACAAGAACGCCGTGCCGAACGATCCGCAGAAGCCGTTCGTCACCTCGGGTCTGCGCATCGGCACGCCGGCGGTGACCACGCGCGGCTACAAGGAACCCGAATGCGTCGCCCTCGCCAACTGGATCTGCGACGTGCTCGACGCGCCGAGCGACGAACGCGTGATCGCCGGCGTGCGCGGCAACGTCGAGATGCAGTGCAAGGCGTTTCCGGTCTACGGTTGAGCAGGGCCTAGATGCACTGCCCGTTCTGTCAATACAACGACACTCGCGTGATCGATTCGCGCGAGACCGACGACGGCGCGACGATTCGCCGCCGCCGCGAGTGCCCGCAGTGCGGCGAACGCTTCAACACGTTCGAGACCGCCGAGCTGAAATTGCCGACGGTGGTGAAGAGCGGCAATCGTCGCGAAAGTTTCGACGAGCGCAAGCTGCGCACGAGCTTCGAGCGCGCGCTGCAGAAGCGCCCTGTCGCCACGCACGACGTCGACTCGGCGATCCGCGAGATCGTCAACGACCTGCGCCGCACTAGCGAGCGTGAGATTTCCTCGCGCCATATCGGCGAACTGGTGATGCGCGAACTGAAGAAGCTCGACCAGGTCGCCTATGTGCGTTTCGCCTCGGTCTATCGCAGCTTCGAAGACGTGCAGGCGTTCCGCGAGGAAATCGAGAAGCTCGAACGCGACCTGCCGGCGATCGAGGGCCTGCAACTGCCGCTGCTTGGCGACGTGGTCGTGCCGATCGAGAAGAACAAGAAGCGCTGATGTCCGCTGCGGGTGCCGCCTTCTCCGCCGTCGACCACGCGCATATGGCGCGTGCGCTGCGGCTGGCCGAGCGTGGCCTGTACACGACGCAGCCGAACCCGCGCGTGGGTTGCGTGATCGCCCAGGGCGAGGAGATCCGCGGCCAAGGCTGGCACGCACGCGCGGGCGAAGCGCATGCCGAAGTCTTCGCGCTGCGCGACGCAGGTGCGCGTGCGCGCGGAGCGACGGCCTATGTCACGCTCGAACCCTGCGGTCTGTACGGACGCACGCCGCCGTGTGCGGATGCGCTGATCGCGGCCGGGATCGCGCGCGTCGTGATCGCAAGCGAAGACGTGTTCCAGCGCGAGGGCGGAGCCATCGAACGCATGCGTGCGGCTGGCATCGTCGTGGAATCGGGCCTGATGCGCGAGGCCGCGCGCGAACTCAACCGCGGCTTCTTCGCGCGCATCGAGCGCGGCCGGCCTTGGGTGCGCATCAAGCTGGCGATGAGCCTCGACGGCCGCACCGCGCTCACCAACGGCGAGTCGAAATGGATCACGGGCGAACCCGCGCGCGAGGATGTGCAGCGTTGGCGCGCACGCAGCTCGGCAATCCTGACCGGCAGTGGCACCGTGCGCGCCGACGATCCGCGCCTGACGGTGCGCCTGGCGTCGCCGCACGCGGCGCCGCTGCGCGTCGTGCTCGACCGCGAGCTGCGCACGCCGCGCGGCGCGCATTTGCTCGACGGTAGTGCGCCGACGCTGGTTTTTCATGCGCCAGACGCGAGGCCGGCGCACGACGGCTTCGCTCGGGTCGAACTGGCCGCGATCGCGGTTCGCGACGGACGCCTCGACTTGTCACAGGTGTTGCACGAACTTGGTCGACGCAGCGTCAACGAGTTGCATGTCGAAGCCGGGCCGACGCTGTGCGGCGCCTTGCTGCAAGATGGATCCGTGGACGAATTACTTTTGTACGTCGCGCCGGTCGTGCTCGGCGACAAGGCGCGGCCGCTGTTCGCCTTGTCCGAACTGAACGACATGGCGCAGGCAAAGCGTTTTCGCGTCACCGATCGGCGCCAGATCGGCGACGACTCACGGATTTCGTATCGGGAATAGCTCATGTTCAGCGGCATCGTTCAATCGGTTGGAAAAATCGCGGCGATGGAACCACATGGCGGCGATATGCGCCTCGTGGTCGACGCAGACGGCCTCGGCGTCGACGGCATCGCGCTCGGCGACAGCATCGCCGTAGCCGGCGTCTGCCTGACCGTGGTCGCGATCGACGCGACGCGGCTCGCGTTCGACGTATCGAATGAAACCCTGGCGTGCACGAGTCTTGGCTCGCTGGTTGTGGGTTCCGGCGTGAACCTGGAGAAGGCACTGCGCCTGGCCGACCGTCTCGACGGCCATCTTGTTTCGGGCCATGTCGACGGCGTCGGCCGCGTGCTCGCGATCGAGCCTGACGCGCGCTCGCAGCGTTGGACGTTCGAAGTGCCGACGGAACTGGCGAAGTACATCGCCGGCAAGGGCTCGGTCTGTATCGACGGTACGAGTCTGACCGTCAACGAGACCGACGGCGCACGTTTCGGCGTGAACCTGATTCCGCATACGATCGCGGTGACGACGTTCAAGGACCGGCATGTCGGCGATGCGGTCAACATCGAAGTCGACCTTATCGCTCGTTACGTGGAAAAGTTACTTCAGCCGTCCTCCCCGACGGCAAAAGAACAGACCGGCATCCCTGCCGGACTCTTCAAGAAAATCAGCCACGGAAGTGAATGAGCTGTGCGCTTGAAGTCCTGGCTACGCCAACCAGTTGGCGCGTTGATTGCGGAACTCGTGATCCTTGCGCTGCCGCTCAACGCGGCGTATCGCTTCGCGATGCAGATCGTCTATCGCCTCGACGTGCTCTGGGGCGCGCTGTTCGCGCTTGTCGCGGCGGTGGTCGCCTGCAATGCGTACAACATCTATGCGCGGTTCGTCGCGCGGCGCGCAGCAGACGAACTCGCACCGCGGCACGCAGACGGGGCGTTGTACGGGCTCGCGCTCGGCGCGCTGCTGATCGGCATTGTCGTCGCTGCACTCGCGCTCGCGAGCGTCGCCAAGTTCGATGCGGGGGGCGCGTTCGCGCGTGCCGGCCTGCCCGGCGTGGCGCTCCTTGCCGGCACGCTCGAGGAGCTCGTCGCGCGCGGTGTCGTGCTGCGCAATTTGGAAAACGTGTTCGGCAGCTTTGCCGCGATCGCCTTGTCCGCGCTGCTGTTTGCATCATTGCATATCGGCAATCCGGGCGCGACGCCGCTGTCGATTGCCGCGCTCGGCATCGAAGGCGGGGTGATGCTCGGTGCGGTCTATGTCGCCACGCGTTCGCTGTGGTGGACGGCCGGTATCCATGCGGCATGGAACTTCACCCAGACCGGTCTGTTCGGCATCGCCGATTCGGGGCATTCGGGGCAGGGCCTGCTGCGCACCGAACTCGTCGGTCCGGACTGGCTCACCGGCGCCGCGTTCGGCATCGAGGCGTCGCTCGTCAGCGTCGTGCTTTGCGTTATCGTGGCGGCGTTGTTCTTGATTTACGCGCATCGGCGCGGGCACTTCGTGCCGCCATTCTGGAAACGAACTCATGCAATTTGACCCCATCGAAGACATCGTCGCCGACATCCGCGCCGGGCGCATGGTCATCATCGCCGACGACGAGGACCGCGAGAACGAAGGCGACCTGATCATGGCCGCGCAGGCGGTCACTGAGGAATCGATTGCCTTCATCGTGCGCCATTCGAGTGGCATCATCTGCCAGCCGATGCTGCGCGCGCGGCTCGAGGAATTGCAGTTGCCGCAGATGGTGACCGACAACAGCGAGAGCCATCGCACTGCGTTCACGATCTCGGTCGACTACCGCCACGGCACGACCACGGGCATCTCCGCGGCCGACCGCGCGCGCACGATCCGCGCGCTGGCCGATCCGACATCGCAGGCGTCGGATTTTGCGCGTCCCGGCCACATCTTCCCGCTGCGCTACAGCGAGGGCGGCGTGCTCACGCGCGCCGGCCACACCGAAGCGACGATTGACCTCGTGCGTCTGGCCGGCCTGCCGATGCTGTCGGGCATCCTCGTCGAGATCGTCAACGACGACGGCACGATGAAGCGCGGTGCGCAGCTGATCGCGTTTGCACGCGAACACGGGCTCAAGGTCGGCACGATCGCCGACCTGATCCGCCATCGCCTGCAGACCGAGAAAACCGTCGCGCGCGCGTTCGAGCGCGAAGTGCAAACCGAATTCGGCGCGTTTCGTCTGGTCGGCTATCGCGATGCCCTTTCGAGCCTGCCGCACTTTGCCCTCGTGCGCGGCAAGGTCGACGACGGTGCGCCCGTGCTCGCGCGCGTGCATGTGCGCGACACGCTGAGCGACGTGTTGCACCTTGCCGACACGCCGGCGGGCTTCTCTCTCAGCGCGGCGCTGCGCCGCGTGGCCGAGGCAGGCCGCGGTGTCGTCGTCGTGCTTGCCGATGCAAAGGAGGCGGCGGGTGCGCTCGAACGCCTCGAAGCCGGCACGCGCCGCGAAACCGAGACCGGCCACGACGGCCGCCAGCACGGCCTGGGTGCGCAGATTCTCGCCGACCTCGGTGTGCGCCGCCTGACCGTGCTCGGCACCAAGCGGCGCTTCCACGGCCTCGATGGCTTCGGCCTCGAGATTGCCGGCTACGAGGAACCGGCGTAACCCAACGCGCCGATCGGTCCGCGGGCACGCCCTTCCAGTAAACTATGCGTTGCGGAATCCTCCGCGCCTGCCTGCGTTTCCCGATGCCGAACTATTCCGGCGAATTGCGCCCCCACACGGCGGCGCGATTCGCGATCATCGCCAGCCGCTGGAATCCCGGCATCGTCGACGTGCTTGTCGATGGTGCACAGCGGGCGCTGCGCGAGCACGGCGTCGCCGACGCGGCGGTCGATCTCGTGCACGTGCCCGGTGCTTGGGAGATTCCGGTCGTGGCGACTCGGCTCGCGCATGCGGGCCGGCACGCGGCGATTCTCGCGCTCGGCTGCGTCGTGCGCGGCGACACGCGCCATTACGAGCACGTCGCCGACGGCTGCGCACAAGGCCTCATGCGTATCGCGCTCGATCACGGCGTGCCCGTGCTCAACGGCGTGCTTGCGGTCGAGCGTCATGCCGACGCGCAGGCGCGCGCCGGTGGCGCGCACGGCAACAAGGGCGAGGAAGTGGCACTCGCTGCACTGGAAATGGTGGACCTATGCGAAAAACTGAACGTTGCGATCAAGACGGCGATCGAGGACGGACGCGATGAATAAACCCCGCGCCGACGGCGTCGACCTCAACGCGCGTTCGCGCGCGCGTCGGCGCGCGCTGCAGGCCATCTATGCCTGGCAGCTGAGCGGCAATTCGATGGCGAAAGTGATCGACGAATTCCGCCACGAGCAGGACATGGAAGTCGCCGATCTCGAATACTTCGAGGACTTGTTGCGCGGGGTCGATGCGCACTGCGCCGAGCTCGACGCGGCGCTGGCACCGTTCCTCGACCGCAGCGTCGCCCAGGTCGATCCGATCGAGCGCGCCGCGCTGCGCCTCGCCGCGTATGAGCTGCGCCATCGCATCGACGTGCCGTACCGCGTCGTCATCAACGAGGCGATCGAGGTGACCAAGCGCTTTGGCGCCGACCACGGTCACACTTACATCAATGGCGTGCTCGACAAGTTCGCCGCGCAGGCGAGGCAGGCGGAGTACGCCGCGGGCGCGCGCGGTTGACGTGGCAGAATTCGCGCTGATCGACCTGATCCGCGCGCGCTGCGCGGTCGTGCGCGAGGATGTGCGCCTCGGCATCGGCGACGATGCGGCGTTGCTTGCGGTACCGGCGGGGCAGACGCTCGCGGTCAGCACCGACACGCTCGTGTCGGGTGTGCATTTCCCGAAGGATACGGCGCCGTTCGACGTCGGCTGGAAGTCGCTCGCGGTCAACCTGAGCGATCTCGCCGCGATGGGCGCGACGCCGGCCTGGGCGACGCTGGCGCTGACCTTGCCCGACGCCGATGCCGCGTGGACAGCGGCGTTCGTCGATGGCTTTGCCGCGCTCGCGCGCGAATTCGATCTCGCCCTCGTCGGCGGCGACACGACGCATGGGCCGCTTTCCATCACCGTGACCGTGCACGGCTTCGTGCCGGAATCGCTGGCACTACGCCGCAGTGGCGCGAAAGTCGGCGACGCGGTGTTCGTCACCGGCACGCTCGGCGATGCGGCGGCGGGCCTGGCGCTCCTGCAAGGTCCGGGCGTTGCCGGGAAAGCGCAGGAACATCTGCTCGCGAGGCTAAACCGGCCCACGCCGCGCGTCGCGCAAGGCTTGCTGTTGCGCGCTCGCGCGCATGCCTGCATCGATGTGTCGGACGGCCTCGTCGCCGATCTCGGGCATATCTGCCACGCCAGCGCGGTCGGTGCGGAAATCGATCTGACGCTGCTGCCGGCATCGCCGGCGCTGCTGGCCCTCGTCGCCGCCGAAGCGCGCGTGCCGCTGCAACTCGCCGGCGGCGACGACTACGAGTTGTGCTTCAGCGCCGCTCCGGCGATCGCAACCGAACTGCTCAACGACCTTGCGCGCAGCGGCTGCGCGGCGACGAGCATCGGCCGCATCGTCGCCGAGCCAGGCGTGCGCGTACGCGCTGCGGATGGCAGCCTCGTGGCGTCGCCGCGTCCGGGCTGGGAGCATTTTTCGCCATGAGGCTCGGCCCAAGCCAACGCGCCGCACTGCTGCGCGATCCGGCCGGGTGGATTGCCTGCGGCTTCGGCACGGGGCTGAGCCCGGTCGCGCCCGGCACCGCAGGTTCGCTGGCCGCGCTGCTGCCCTGGTTGGCGCTGCGCGAACTGCCGTGGCCGTTGTACTTCGCCGTCGTCGCGTTCGCATTCGCGCTCGGCGTGTGGGCGTGTGCGCGCGTCGTCGACAGGTTGCATGTCGACGACCCGGGTTTCGTCGTCTGGGACGAATTCGTCGGCCAATGGATCGCACTGATGCCGCTGCTGTGGATGCCGTCTGCATGGTGGCTGCTTGCGGCGGGATTCGCCTTGTTCCGGCTTTTCGACATTGCCAAACCCTGGCCGGTGTCGTGGGCGGACCGCAACATCAAAGGCGGGTTCGGCGTAATGCTCGACGATGTTCTCGCCGGCGTCTACGCCGCGCTCGCGCTGGCAGCCTTAACGAGACTTGTGGGATAGTTCGGTGCACCTTTGCCCTCGTTGCTGATCGCGAAAATCACGAGCGCTCACCACCTCCCGACTGTTTCTTCAGAGCACCTCCCATGACCGAAGAAGAAATCCGCAAGCGCGCGTTCGCAATGCCGATCGACAACCCGGCCTATCCGCCGGGGCCGTATCTGTTCGTCGACCGCGAGTACCTGATCATCACCTATCGCACCGACCCCGATGCGCTGGCGAAGATCATCCCGGCGCCGCTCGAGATGACCGAGCCGGTGGTGAAGTACGAATTCATCCGCATGCCGGATTCGACCGGCTTCGGCGACTACACCGAGTCGGGCCAGGTCATTCCGATCAAGTACAAGGGCGAGCCCGGCGGTTACGTGCGCATGATGTTCCTCGACGATCATCCGCCGACCGCGGGCGGCCGCGAGCTCTGGGGCTTCCCGAAAAAGATCGGCGAGCCGACGTTCAAGGTACATCGCGATACGCTCGTCGGCGAGCTGCGCTATTCGGACATGCCCGTCGCGCGTGGCACGATGGGCTTCAAGTACGCGCCGATGGATCGCAACAAGGCGATCGCGAGCCTGGAGGCACCGGCCTATCTGCTCAAAATCCTGCCGCATGTCGACGGCACGCCGCGCATCTGCGAGCTGGTGCGTTATGCGATGCAGTGCAAGGAGTTCAAGGGTGCGTGGACCGGGCCCGGCGCGCTCGACCTGTTCGCGCATGCGCTCGCGCCGGTGGCGGATTTGCCGGTGCGCGAGGTCCTCTCCGCCGTGCACCTGAAAGCGGACCTGCTTCTGCCCTACGGCGAAGTCGTGCACGACTATCTTGCTTAGCTCGGCTGCCCGTCATTCCCGCGCACGCGGGGATGACGAGTGCGCACATACCGTCAGGCGTCGGTGTATTCGAACACCTTCACCACCTTGGCGACGCCGGTGACATTGCGCGCGACTTCGACGACGGCATCGGCCTCGTCGCGGCTGACCATGCCCATCAGGTAGACCACGCTGTCGACCGTGGTCACGTTGACCCGGCTCGGGTCGAAATCATTGAGGCTGGTGATGTCGAGCAGCGCGGTCTTCACGCGTGCGGTCATCGTGTTGTCCGCGCGGCGGCGCCAGAAGCCGATCGGCTCGTCGGTGACTTCGATTTCGTTGACCACGCGTTTGACGCCGTCGAGATGCTCGACCTGCGCTTGCGCGCGCTGCTTGAGCTCGACGCTGCGCAATTGGCCGCAGAGCAACAGGCTGCCGTTGTAGACGACCGTGTGGACGAAGTTATCGTCCTTGACGAAAGCCTTGTCGCGGTTGATCGCATCGCTCGCGTTCAACGCGAGGCGGCGGTCGGCGAGCACGGTGCCGGCATCGCGGCGATCGTGCGCCACGCCGACTCCGGCGGCCACGCCCGCGCCGGCCACAGCGAGCAGGCAGCCTTGCAACGGTGTTGCCAGGGCGAGAAGAAGTATCAATTTATACAATGCGCGATTCATGACGAAGGGGTCGGGACGGTGGCGGTACGGTTGCGCCTGGGCGGTGACTCGGCGCTGAACGCGCGGTGTCTTCATACCGCCTCGAAGGCATTGCGCGTCCATTCGAAGACGGGTCGTTGCGGCGTGCCGGCGCAGCCGATCACGTCGAAACGGCAAGGCAGGTCGGCGAACCGTGCATGCGCCTGCAGGAACATCTGTGCGGTCTGTACGAGCTTGCGTTGCTTGGCCGCGCCGACCGAGGCGGTGCCGCCGCCGCGCGTTGCATCGTCGCGGTAGCGCACCTCGACGAAGATCAGGACATCTCCGTCGTGCGCGTTCCGATCGAGCATGACGAGGTCGATCTCGCCGTAGCGGCAATGGAAGTTGCGTGTGACGGGTTCGAGTCCGGCTTTGCGCAGATGCGCGAGCGCCGCGCTTTCCCAGAGTTCACCGATTGCGCGCGCGCTCATCGACGCCATGCGCCTAGGGCGTCGGTGCGCCGACCTGCAGGCTGCCGCTGACCGGTGTGGCGACGCCTTCGCTGAAGCGTGCCCAGGTCAGCAGGCGCTGGATGCGGCCGCTGCCGTCGTTGCCGAGCTGACCGGTCGCGCCGGGCAAATAGGCATCGTGGTGCTGGCTCATCCATTCGAGGTAGGGAACGAGAGCATAGGCATCCATGCCCATTGCGAACAGGCGCGCACCGGCGCCGCGCGCGGATTCGAGCGAATTGGCGATGTCGCCGTGGTGCGGCAACCCGACTACCGCATCAAACAACCAAGGCGCGTCGCAGAACTCGACGCCGTCGAGATCGCGATCCATGCCCGGATTGGTCAGGCCGCCGAACAGATGCGAGGTAGCGAACACGGGCAGGTTCACGTAGCCGGCGAGCTTGAGTTGCGGCACGAACAGACGCGCTTGTTGCGGTGTCATGCTGATGAACACACCGCTGTTGGCCGGGTTGGCCGCATCGTTGCCGCCGGCGGCGCTCTGCGTCGGCAATGTGGCGAGCGCATTTTTTATGTTCGCGGCGAAGTTCAATTCGCCGGCCTTCAGGCGTGATTCGCCGATCACGCTGCCCTGTCCGGCCTCGAACTGGGCACGGAATGCGGCCGCGGCACGCTCGGCCCAATCGCTGTCGGCAGCGATGATCGCGGCGTGGTTGAGGCCGCGATCGAGCATGTGCTGAGCGGCCTGCGCGCCTTCGGTGTCGGGATTGAGGCCGAATGCCGCGCTGCCCGGCGGCGGCGCCTCGCCGCGTTCGGGCAGGTTGAGCGCGAGCACCGGCGCCGTCAGCTGGCTTTGCGCGAACACGGCAGAAACCGCATCGCGGCGCAGCGGTCCGATCACGTGATCGGCGCCATCGGCGACTGCGTGCTGGTAGGCGCTGATCGCGTCGGCGGCGCTGTTGCCGGCATCGTACACGCGCAGTTCCGGACGCGACGTGTGCGTGTCGGAGAAATAGGCGGCGAACACGCCGTCGCGCACGGCCTGGGCAACGGCCTTGAGCTGACCGTCGATCGGCAACAGCAGCGCGATCACGCGCGCCGGACGATAGCCTTCGCCGTTCATCGCATTCGCGCCGCCCTGCGTGCCGACCGGTAATCCCGGCTGCGCGATGCCCTGCGCCAGCGCCTGTCCGGATCGGCGCAACGCAAGATCGATGTAGGCACGCAAGGCGTCGCCGGGCAGCAACGAGGCAGCCTGTTGCTTGAGCATCCCCGCATCGATGCTAGCCAGCGTATCGACGATCTGGGTCTCGTTGCGCTCGCGGTCCTTGCCCTGCAGCGCGGGATTGAGTGCGGCACGCGTGCGAGCGCTCGCAAATGCGTCGCCGGCAAGCGCCTGCGTGCGTGCGCGCAGTTCGAGCGTGCGCAGGCGAAGCGGGCGCGACAGCTTCGTCTCGTCGAGCGTGAGCAGAGTCAGCGCACGCTGCGTGTCCTTCTTCGACAGCGCGAGTTCCGCTTCGAGCAGATCGAGCCGCGGCTGCTCGGCTTCGGGCAGGCGGCGCGCCTTGACCCCATCGAGCGCCCAGGCGACTGCGTTGAGATTGCCTTCCTCGTGAAACGCTTCGGCGGCGCGCAAACGATAGTGGTCGCGATATTCGCGGTCGCCTTCGGCAATATCCATGAAGGCCTGGCCGGCGCGGTCGAATTCGCCGTTCTTGAGCCATTGTTCCGCTTCGCTCGCGGCCGGCCCGTTGTCGCGATTGCCGGGCAGTTCGGCGCAGCCGCCGAGCAGCAGAGCGGCGGCAAGGACGGCAAGAAGGCAGCGCAGGGTGCGGCTCGTCGTATGCATGAAAGGTCGGTCCCGAGTGTGCGCGCATGATAGCGGAAGCGCGGGGCAGCTAAACTAGCCGGCGATCCCATTACAGGCGCGCGGCATGAGCAGGCAGGACGACAAACCGCTGGCAGCGGGCGGCAAGCTGTTCGTCGTCGCGACGCCGATCGGCAATCTCGACGACCTGAGCCCGCGTGCGCGGGCGACGCTCGCTCAGGCCGACCTGATCGCGGCCGAAGACACGCGCCACAGCGCGGCGCTGCTGCGCCATCACGGCATCGCGACGCGTACGCTCGCCCTGCACGAACATAACGAACGCGAGGCGAGCGCCGATCTCGTGCGGCGCATACAGGGTGGCGCGAACATCGCGCTGATCAGCGACGCGGGCACTCCACTGGTCAGCGATCCCGGTTATCGCCTCGTGCGCGCGGCGCGCGCGGCGGGGATCCCGGTGTCGCCGATTCCCGGCGCGTGCGCCGCGATCGCGGCGTTGTCGGCGGCAGGCCTACCGTCGGATCGATTCGTGTTCGAAGGATTTCTGCCGGCGAAGTCGGCTGCGCGCCGCGCCGCCTTGCAGGTGCTGCGCGCCGATCCGCGCACGCTGATCTTCTACGAGTCCAGCCATCGCATCGTCGAGTCGCTCGCCGACCTCGCCGCGGAATTCGGCGGTGAACGCGAGGCCGTGGTCGCGCGCGAGCTGACCAAGCAGTTCGAGACCGTGCTCGATGGCACGCTGGCCGGACTCGCGCAGCGAGTCGCCGTCGACGCCGACCAGCAGCGTGGCGAATTCGTCGTGCTCGTCAAGGGCGCCGGGGACCACGATGACGCAGCGAAACTGATGGAGGGTCTGCGTGTCTACAGGATCCTCAGCGCCGAGCTGCCGCCGAGCCGCGCGGCCAAGCTCGCCGCCGAGATCACCGGCGCGCCGCGCAAGGCGCTGTATTCGGCATAGGGGCAGCGGGAGGCGTGATGGATTCATTGAAGGTCGTCCCGGTCGACGAGGCGAGATGGATGGATCTGCAGACAGTGTTCGGCAAGCGCGGTGGTGCGGCGGCCTGCCAATGCCAGCGTGCCATCCTGCCAATGCGCGAGTATTGGCACATGCCGCGTGACCTGCGCCGGGATTTTCTGCATGAGGAAATCGTCGGAGCCCGTCCGGCCGCGCCAGGCTTGCTCGCCTACCTGGGAGATGATCCGGTCGGCTGGTGCCGGCTTGGCCTGCGGTGCCAGTTCGCCCCGTTGCGCAACTCGCCTGTGCCTTGGGCGGAGCGGCGCGAGGACAAGGAGGACGCGAAGGTCTGGGCCGTCGTCTGTTTCGTCGTGCGCGCCGGCTATCGACGGCGCGGCATCAGCTACGCGCTGGCTGCGGCGGCCGTCGACTGTGCGCGGCGGCACGACGCGGCGGCGATCGAGGGCTATCCGATGGCCACACGCGGCGAGGAGATCACCTGGGGCGAGCTGCACGTCGGTGCGGTCGGCGCGTTCAGGGCGGCGGGCTTCAAGGAGGTCACACATCCCTCGAAACGCCGCTATGCGATGCGCATCGATTTCGGAGACGCGGCTGCGAAGCCGATGTCGATGCCATCCGCGTGAACAGCGCGGCAAGACCAGCAAGGCGTGATGTCGGTGTCAGCTCGTGCGGCCGGTTCGGTAGGACCAATCGACGGCCGTTCAGTCGCACTGCGTACTACGGCCGGGATCACGAGTGTTTCACCCAAGGCGTTGTACGATGCCTTTTCGTCCGTGGACCGTGAGTGGCTCCGCCTCGCAGATCGACACCGCCATGTCCGAATTCACCGTCCAGACATTGCTGAAAACCCCGACGGTCACCGTGCGCGACGTGTACTGTCGCGGCAACTGCCGGCACAAGAGCGCGGAGGAATGCGCGAGCGGCACGCATCTGGTGTTTCCCTATCGCGGTGTCTACGTGCGCCATGTCGGCCGCGACGAGGCGGTGGCCGATGCGAGCCAGGTGCTGCTGTTCAATGCACAGGAAGGCTACAGCGTCAGCCATCCGGTCGAGGGCGGCGATGCGAGCCTCGTTGTCGCGGTCGATGAAAACCTGTTGCGCGAACTGGCGCCGCCGGCTCTGCTGCACGAGGGTGTGCCGTTGCGCTTCCGCCGCCAGCGCCTGCGCATCGACGCGCGCGCACAGGCGCTGGTCGCGCTGCTGCGGCACAGCTTGCGTGCGGGTATCGCCGAACCGCTCGAAGCCGAAGGTCTTGCGCTGACGCTCGCGCAGCGCGCCCTCGGACCGCGCACGACGCACGCGGCAGCGGCCAGCAGCGGGCGCCAGCGTCTGGTCGACCGCGCCAAGCTCGTGCTGACCAGCGACCTCGCGCGGCGCTGGACGCTGGCCGACATTGCGGGCGAAGTCGGCGTTTCGCCGGTCTATCTGACCCAGAGTTTCCAGCAGGTCGAGGGTCTGCCGCTGTACCGCTATCAGCTGCGTCTGCGCCTTGCGCGGGCGCTCGATTTGATCGCGCAGTACGAAGACCTGAGTGCACTGAGCCTCGATCTGGGCTTCTCCAGCCACAGCCACTTCAGCGCCGCGTTCCAGCAGACCTACGGGCGTTCGCCGACCGAATTTCGCCAGGCCGCGTTGCACAAGTCGGCCTGAATCGAAATCGCTAAAGATTCTGACAGCGGGTCTTTCCTCGCGGTGGCGTAATGCACCTGCCCGGACGTCGGGCGCCAACGAAGAGAGAATGTCATGACCACCAAGACTTGTGCGGCTTGCGACTGCGAGCTCGATGCCAACCCCATCAAAGTCAAGATCGGCGGCAAGACCGTCGAAGTGTGTTGCGATGAATGCGCACAGAAGCTCAAGGAAGCGCACGCATCGGCGCAGGAGCAGGGCTGACGCCATGAGCACGCAAACCTCCCCGACTCAGCGCAGCGTGCGCACGGCTTCCGGCACGATCGGCTATGTCGAACAGGGCAGCGGTCCCGTTGCTCTGTTCGTCCATGGCGTGCTGCTGAACGGCCATCTCTGGCGCCACCAGCTCGCCGGATTGTCCGACGTGCGCCGTTGCATTGCCGTCGACCTGCTTGCGCACGGCGATACCGAAATCCTGCCCGAGCAGGACGTGTCGGTGACCGCGAACGCGAACATGCTCGCGCAGTTCCTCGATGCGCTCGGCATTGCTCAGGTCGATCTCGTCGGCAACGACAGCGGCGGCGGCATCGCGCAGATTTTCGCCGCATTGCATCCGCAGCGCGTACGCAGCCTGACCCTGACCGACTGCGACACGCACGACAATTGGCCGCCCGAGGCGTTCAAGCCGTTTCTGGCGATGGCGGCCGATGGCGGCTTGCGCGGCACGCTCGAGGCGATGCTTGCGGACAAGGGCATCTTTCGTTCGCCCGAAGCGCTGGGTCCGGCTTATGAGCATCCCGAACGGCTGGGCGATGCGGACATCGAAACCTATCTGCGTCCGTTCCTGCGCAGCCCGCAGCGTCTGCGCGATCTCGAACGCTTCCTCGCCGCGTTCGACAACAAGCACACGCGCGCGATCGAAGGCCGGCTCAAGGCGTTCACCGCACCGACACTGATCGTCTGGGGCACGGATGACGTGTATTTCGACGCAGCTTGGTCCAGTTGGCTGGCTGAGACGATTCCCGGCACGCGCAAGCGCGTGGAATACGAAGGCGCGCGCATCTTTTTCCCCGAAGAGCGCTGGCAGGATTTCAATCGCGAGCTACGCACGCATTGGCAGGCGGCGCTGCGCGAGGCCGCGTGAGGCGGATCGGCCCGGCAAACCCGGGCCGGATCGGCTAAAATCCGCAGCGGAGTCGGCCAGACAGTCGCGCGGCGCGCAAGCGTCTCGAGGAAAGTCCGGGCTCCACAGGGCAGGGTGCCAGGTAACACCTGGGCGGCGTGAGCCGACGACCAGTGCAACAGAGAATAGACCGCCGAACGGCCTCGTCACCCCTGTACCGCCGATTGACCGGACTTGACGTTGGGCGCGCAGCGCGCAACGGCCAAGTCCCGAATTCCAAGAAGGGTCGGCAGTACCAGGGTGGCGAGGTGCGTGGTAAGGGTGAAACGGTGCGGTAAGAGCGCACCGCGCGCGGGGACAACGTCGCGTGGCACGGTAAACTCCACCCGGAGCAAGACCGAATAGGGGAGCATGGCGCGGCCCGCGTCGCTCCCGGGTAGGTTGCTCGAGCTCATCGGCGACGGTGAGTCTAGAGGAATGACTGTCCAACGACAAAACCCGGCTTATCGGCCGACTCCCTTTATTTGTGCGTTCATCCGTGAACGCGAACGTCGAAAAAGCGGCCATTCGTGGCCGCCCTTTTCAATGAAGCAACCAGTCGTCGCTGATCGCGATGTGGTCACCCCCGGTCGCACTTGTCTGTGAAATGAAGACGGGAGCCGTGTTCGGTCGCGGCGACTGTCCGCCTGCGCGTGTTCGGGAACTAACCGGCGCGCAGCGGCATCCAATGGCCGCCGTCGATCCGCTTCGCAGGCGACAGTGCGCGCGTTTCGGCTAGTTCCATCATAGAAAGCCGCCATCGCACCGATCTGGTCGGCGCGATGGCGGCGGGCGCGGTCAGCCGCAGCCAGTCAGCAGCAGGAAAGAGCATGAACCTTCATTTTGCATCCCGTCACCCCCGCCTGGTCCTCGGCCTCGGCTTGGGCGTGTGTGCGCTAGCCGCGACGGTTGCGCTGGTGTTCGCGGGGAAACGCAAGCCGGATGACGTATTCGTCCTGCGCCGCAATTTCGAGACTGTGCTCGTGCAGCAGGGTGATCTGGTCGTGCCGGTGCCGGCTTCCGGCATTTTCGTCGAAAAGGAGAAAAAGCTGCTCGCTTCGCCGACCTCGGGCACGGTGGAGGAAATTCCTTTCGCCCCCGGGGCGATGGTGAAGAAAGGCGATGTCGTCTTTCGCCTCAGCAACAGCCGCCTCGCCGAGCAGGCGCAGGCATCGCGCGTCGCCCTGGAAAAGGCGAATCTCGATCTCAAGGAAGCCGTGCTCAGCGAAAAGATCGAGGCGATGGCGCAATCGAGTCGGCAGAAGGAGCTCGAACGCGGACTCGCGATCGAGGTGCGCGAGCGCGATGCGCTGCGTCCGCTGATGGAGCGCGGCATCATCTCGAAACTCGACATGGCGCGCGCCGATGCGAAAGTCGGCGGCCTGCGCTCGCAGATCGCCGAGCAGGCGGACCGGGTCGCGCTCGCCCAGGATCTCGGCGCTTCGCGCATCGCAATCAAGGAGGAGGCGCTCAAGCAGGCCAAGGACGGTCTCGCGCTGGCGCAGCAGAAACTCGAGGAGCTCAAGGTCCGAAGTTCGGTCGATGGCCCGATCCAGGACGTGTTCGTCGAGCTCGGCCAGGCGGTGTCGCCGGGGGAGAAGCTCGCACTCGTGTCGAGCAGCAACGACCTGATCGCGGCGCTCAAGATTCCGCAGGCCAAGGCGGCGTCGATCGCGCACGGCAACAAGGCGACGCTTTACGTGCAGGGCAAGGTGGTGCGCGGCACGGTCGTACGCATCGATCCCAAGGTGCGCGATGACTCGGTCCTGGTCGATGTCGCGCCGAACGAACCGCTGCCGTTCGGTGTGCGTGCGGCCGAGTCGCTGGCAGGCGATATCGAGGGCGCCCCGACCAGCGAGGCGGTCTACGTCGAGCGCGCCGACGACATCCAGCCGTTCAAGGAGCGCGACATTTACCTGCTCAGCGGCAACGAGTTGCACCGCCAGCGCATTCAGTTCGGCGCGCTATCCGGCAAGTACGTCGAGATTCGCTCTGGCGCGCGGCCGGGTGACCGCTTCGCAATCGGGCTGGATCAGGCGCTGTACGCCAAGGCCGCGCTGACCGTGGCCGACTGATCGCGGCGGCGGGCTCTCGGGCCGCGAACCGCGCCCGCGTTTCCGGATACTTCTATACTTGTATTCTTTTGCAATTGTATATTCCGCGCAAACTGACGCGGATGGCGGTCGTGCTTGGGCGCAATGCCAGCACCAAATCCGCTGCGAGGGAGCTTTGGCCCTTGGGGAAAACTTGCGTGAATTCAATCACCTTTTGTCGCTTCCTCAGAAAGCGCACGAAATAGTCACAAATTCCTGCGCTTCTCCTTGATCTGCAAAGCAATTTTTCCTTGACAGCCCTGTATGCCGTCGATATTGTGGCGGCCAGTGGGATTTTGTGGTTTTTAGTGGGAATTGCGGATCATGTTCCAGGGCGAAACCGCGGTCACGTTGGACGACAAGGGTCGATTGGCGCTTCCTACCGCCTATCGCGACCTGATCGCGTCCGCGTGCGCGAATCGCCTCGTGTTCACCTACAACCCGTTCGAGCATGGCTGCCTGTGGTTGTTCCCGCAAGCCGAGTGGGAAAAGGTGCGCGACCAGGTCAACGCGTTGTCGAGCGTCAAGCGCGTGCACCGCGATCTGCAGCTGAAACTCGTAGGCGCGGCCGCGCAGATCGAGCTCGACGGGTCCGCGCGCGTCCTGGTTCCAGCGAGTCAGCGCATGGCCGCTGGGATCGAAAAGCGCGCGATTTTGCTCGGCATGAACGCGAAGTTCGAGCTGTGGAGTGAGCAGGCGCACCTGAACAAGATTCGCCAGACGATTGGCGAGGGCGATCTCTCCGACGAGATGTTGGATTTGAAGCTGTGAGGGAAGCTCTGCGCGCATGCAGAGCTTCCGCGAGGCAGGACGCCTCGCTCGCGGGCCAAGCGCATATGCGCTTGATCCGTCGCAGGCGAGTTCGAATTTGCTTCGAACTCGCCGCGGGCTGCCAACCCGCGGACGGGGTTGTGCAGACCATTTTGAGAGGATCAACCGCATGCGCCCGAACGACGATGAGTGAAGAAGGCGCAGCGGCGGGACCGGCCCATCTGCCGGTAATGTTGAACGAAGCGGTGCAGGGATTGCGTGTGCGCGAGAACGGAACGTACCTGGATGGAACCTTCGGCCGCGGCGGTCATGCGCGCGCCGTCCTGGCCCGGCTTGGGCCGACGGGGAAGTTGCTGTTGATGGATCGCGACCCGACTGCGGTGGCGCATGCGCGTGCAGAGTTCGGCAATGACGCGCGCGTGGCTATTCGTCACGGCAACTTCGCCGATCTCGCCGACTGGGGGGCGACGCTCGATGGCCTGGACGGCGTGCTGCTCGATCTGGGCGTGTCCTCGCCGCAGCTCGACGAGGCCGCGCGCGGGTTCAGCTTTCGCGCCGACGCGCCGCTCGACATGCGCATGGACACGAGTTCGGGAATCAGTGCGGCGCAGTTTCTCGCGAGCGCCGACGAGAGGGAGATTGCGGACGTGTTGTGGCAGTACGGCGAAGAACGCATGAGTCGGCGCATCGCGCGCGCGATCGTCGCGCGCCGCGCCGAGGCGCCGATCGCACGCACGCTCGAACTTGCCGAACTGATTGAACGCACGCTCGGTCGGCGCGAGGCGAACAAGCATCCGGCCACGCGCACGTTCCAGGCGTTGCGCATCCACGTCAACGGCGAGCTCGACGCGGTCGATCGCGGCTTGCGCGCTGCGACCGACCGCCTGAAGTCGAGTGGGCGCCTCGTCGTGATCAGTTTCCATTCGCTCGAAGACCGCGCGGTGAAGCATTTCCTGCGCGACGAGTCGCAATTGCCGCCGACGCGCCGCGGCCTGCCGCCCCCCGTGGCGGCGACGCTGCGTCTGAAGACGATCGGCGGCGCGCAACTGCCGGGCGACGAGGAAATCGCAGCGAATCCGCGCGCCCGCAGCGCGGTGCTGCGCGTGGCGGAGAAACTCTGATGGCTACGTTCATGGGGGTCGCGCGCGGAATTGGTTACGCCATCATTCTCGTCCTGCTTGCGGGCGTGATCGGTTGCGCGTTCGGCGTGGTCTACACGCGGCAGGAGAGCCGCCGCATGTTCACGGAATACAACGAGCTGACCAAGGAGCGCGATCGCCTCAATTACGAGTTCGGCCGGCTCGAACTCGAGCGCGCGACGAAGGCGGAAATCAACGGCATCGAGAAGGTCGCGCGCGAGAGCTTCGGCATGATTTCGCCGAGTTCGGCGAATACCGTGGTGATCAAGCGATGACCAAGCGCGAACTGTTCCAGTTCGATCTGCCGGGGCTGCGCGCGCAGCGCGACGCGCATGCCGCGGCGAAAAACCAGCCGGCGCGCGGCGCCAGGCGCTGGTTCGATCTTGCTGCAGGTGATGCGGCGAAAGTGAAGCCGCGCCAAGCTGCGGTCAACCTCAAGCGTCGTCTTACCGTCGTGCTGATGATCCTCGCGCTCGCGGCGACGGCGCTGATCGTGCGCGCGATCGACCTGCAATGGGTAAGCAAAGATTTCTACCTCGACCAAGGCGACCAGCGTTACGTGCGCGATCTCAAGATCGATGCGCCGCGCGGCACGATCTTCGACCGCAACGGCAATCCGCTCGCGGTGTCGACGCCGGTCGCATCGATCTGGGCCGATCCGTCGACGCTCAAAGACCACATGGACCGCGTGCCGGAACTCGCCAAGGCACTCGGCCTCGATGCGAACGCGCTCGCGCAGAAGATCATGCAGCGCGCGGACAAGCAGTTCGTCTATCTCGTGCGTCATCTCAACCCCGATGCGGCCGAGGCGATCCTCAAGCTCGGCATTCCGGGCGTGGACAAGCAGCCGGAGTTCCGCCGCTTCTATCCGAACGGCGAGGTGACCGCGCACATCCTCGGCAAGACCGACGTCGACGACCGCGGTTCGGAAGGGCTCGAGCTCGCATTCAACGAATATCTCGCCGGCAAGCCTGGCAGCAAGAGCGTGATCCGCGACCTGCACGGGCGCGCGGTCGAAAGCTATGACGTCGACCTCGATGTTGCGCCACAGCCCGGCCGCGACCTGACCCTGTCGATCGACAAGAACATCCAGTACCTCGCCTATCGCGAGCTGATGGCGGCGATCAAGGACCACAAGGCGGCCTACGGTTCGATCGTCGTGATGGACGTGAACAACGGCGAGATCCTCGCCATGGTCAACCAGCCTTCGTTCAATCCGAATTCGCAGAACCCGAACATTCCGGCGAAGGATTTGCTCGACCATATGCGCAATCGCGCGGCGACCGACGTGGTCGAGCCAGGTTCGGTGGCGAAGGCGGTCACGATTTCCGCCGCGCTGGAAAGCGGCAAGTGGAAACCCGACTCGAAGGTCGATACCAATCCCGGCACCTGGCAGCACTACGACCACGTCGTCCACGACCACCGCAACGTCGGCCTGCTGACCGTGACCGGCGTGATCACGCATTCCTCCAACGTCGGCGCGGCGAAGATCGGCTCGACCCTGTCGCGCGATCAGATGTGGGACATGTTCCATCGCTTCGGCTTCGGCGAAACGACCGGTTCGGGCTTCACCGGCGAATCGCCCGGCAATCTGCGCATCGCCAAACTCTGGGGGCCGGTTGAGCAGGACACGATTTCCTACGGCTACGGATTTTCGGTGACCCCGCTGCAGCTCGCGCGCGCCTACGCGGCGATCGCCGCTGGCGGCGTCCTGCACACGCCGACTTTCGTCAAGGGCGGTGGCGACGAGGGCAAGCGCATCATCGACAAGAAGATCGCCGACGAAGTCCTGGCGATGCTGCGCACCGTCATCGCGCCGGACTCGACCGCGCCTAAAGCCGCGGTGCCGAACTATTTCGCCGCCGGCAAGACCGGCACTTCGCACATCGCGCACAACGGCGGCTACCGCAACGTCTACAACTCGGTATTTGTGGGCTTCGTTCCGGCGACGAATCCGAAGCTCGTTGCCGCGATCGTCATTTCCGGCGCGACCGGCACCGACATCGTGCAGTACATGGGCGGCACTGTCGCTGCGCCGGCGTTCAGCGGCGTGATGCAGGGCGCGCTGCGCGTGCTCGACATTCCGCCGGACAACGTCAAGAACTGGTACACCGGCGGCCCGGGTCCCGATCCGCTCGCGTTGCCGAAGCTGCCGCCGGAGCCGGCGGCCGATCCGAACGTCGTCGGCGAAGCGGAGACGGCCGATCCATGAGCCCGACTGCGCGCCCGCTCTCGGAGCTGCTAGCCGGCATCGCGCCGGCGGACGCGCTTGCCGCCTGCGGCGACATCGTCGTACGCGGGCTCACGCTCGACTCGCGCCGCGTGCGCGAGGGCGATGCGTTCTTCGCGCTCGCCGGCACGACGGCGCACGGCATCACGTTCGCGCCGAAAGCGGTCGCGAACGGCGCGGTCGTCGTGCTGGCCGAGAAGGCGAAGAACGCGCCCGCGATCGCCGCGGTCGAGCAGGCCGCAGGCGCGCCCGAGATCTGGATCGACGACCTGCACGACCAGGTCGGCGAAATCGCCGCGCGTTTCTTCGCGCGCCCATCCGAATCGCTGCGCGTGATCGGTGTCACCGGCACGAACGGTAAGACTTCGATCGTACAGTTGCTCGCCGCCGCGCTTGATGGCCTCGGCGCGCGTGCGGCGACGATCGGCACGCTCGGTGCGGGTCTGGTCGGCGCGATCCGGGAAGGCGAGCGCACCACGCCCGATGCGATCAGCGTGCAGGCGCTGCTCGCGGAATTCCGCGACGCGGGTGCCAGCCACGTCGCCATGGAAGTTTCCTCGCATGCGGTCTCACAGGGCCGGGTGAACGCGGTGACGTTCGACGTCGCCGCGTTCACCAATCTGACCCGCGACCATCTCGACTATCACGGCACGATGGAAGCCTACGGCGCGGCCAAGGCGCGCTTGTTCGCCTGGCCGAATCTTCGCGCCGCGGTGATCAACATCGATGACGCGTTCGGACGCAAGCTTGTGCCGGCTCATGTGCAGAGCTTGCGCTACGGCGTCGATAACGCGAATGCCGAGATCGTTGCGACCACCGTGCGCACGAGTGGCGATGGCCTGCATTTCCACCTGAGCACGCCGTGGGGCGATGGCGATATCGCGACCAAGCTGCTCGGCCGTTTCAACGTCGCCAATCTGCTCGCCGTCGCCGGCTGCCTTGGTGCGCTTGGCTACGATTTTGCGCAAATCCGCGCCGCACTGACCAACGCGCAGCCGGTGATCGGGCGCATGAACCGTCTCGGCGGTGGCACCGCACCGCTCGTCGTCGTCGACTACGCGCACACGCCCGACGCGCTCGAACAGGCGCTGGCGAACCTGCGCGCGCATTGCGACGGCCGGCTGATCTGCGTGTTCGGCGCTGGCGGCGAGCGCGACCAGGGCAAGCGCCCGCAGATGGCGGCGATCGCCGAGCGCCTGGCCGACCGAGTGATCGTCACCGACGACAATCCACGCAACGAGGACGGTGACGCGATCGTCGCCCAGATCGTCGCGGGCTTCGCCGATCGCGACGCGATCGTCGTGCAACGCGACCGTGCGCGCGCCATCGCGCTCGCACTGCGCGAGGCCAAGCCGGGCGACATCGTGCTGATCGCCGGCAAGGGCCACGAGCCGTACCAGGAAATTGGCGGCATCAAGCATCCGTTCGACGACCTCGCCGTCGCGCGCCGCGCGCTGGAGGCACGGGCATGATCCTGCGTCTGTCCGAAGTCGCGCTGTGGACGCACGGCGGTCTGCGCGGCAAGGACCTCATGGTCCGCGGCGTCGCCACCGACACGCGCCAGGCCATGCCGGGCGCGCTGTTCGTCGCGCTCAAGGGCGACAACTTCGACGGCCACGATTTTGTTGAGAAAGCGAAAGAGGCCGGCGCGGTCGCGCTGCTCGTCGCACGGCCCGTCGCGAGCGAGCTGCCGCAGGTCGTCGTTGCCGACACGCTGCTCGCGCTGGGCGACCTCGCAAGCCACGCCCGTGCGCAGCAGCGTGCGCGCGTCGTCGGCATCACCGGTTCGAACGGCAAGACCACGGTGAAAACGTTGGTTGCCTCGATCCTGTCGCTGCACGGCAAGACCCATGTCAACGCGGGCAACTACAATAATGAGATCGGCCTGCCGCTGTCGCTGCTGGCGATGCCGGACGACACACAATATGCCGTGCTCGAGATGGGCGCGGGCAAGCCGGGCGACATCGACTACCTTGCTGCCATTGCGCGGCCCGAAATCGGCCTCGTCAATAACATCGGCCCGGCGCATCTTGAGCGCATGGGCTCGCTCGAAGGCGTGGCCGAGACCAAGGGTGCGCTGTACGCCTCGCTGCCGGCGCACGGCGTGGCCGTGATCAACGCCGATGAGACATTTGCAACATTGTTTACAAGTATAAACCGGGCCGGACGCACGATCCGCTACGGTCTCGATCAGCCTGCCGACGTCGGGGCGGAGATTCGCAAGCTTGGTGCCGAGTTGCGCTTCACGCTGCGCACGCCGGTCGGTGACGCCGAGGTCGCGTTGCCGCTGGCCGGCCGCCACAATGTCGCCAATGCGCTCGCCGCGGCATCGATCGCGCTCGCGCTCGATGTGCCGCTGGCGACGATCAAGCAGGGATTGGAAACCGCTCCCGCGGTCAAGGGTCGCCTCGCGCGTCATGCGATGCCGGGTGGCTGGACCCTGATCGACGACAGCTACAACGCGAATCCGGCCTCGACCGCCGCAGCGATCGCGACGCTGGTGCAGGAACCCGCGGAAGCCTGGCTCGTGCTCGGCGACATGCGCGAGCTCGGCGCGCAGGCGCGCGAGCTGCACGCGCAGATCGGCGCGCTGGCCAAGAAGAGCGGCATCGCCTGGCTGTACACGGTCGGCGAGCTGTCGCGCGCCGCGGCTGCGGCGTTCGGCGAAGGTGCGCAGCATTTCCCCGATCAGGAATCGCTGACGCGGGCGCTCACGGCCGATGTGCACGCAGGCGTCAACGTGCTGGTCAAGGGTTCGCGCGGCTCGGCGATGGATCGCATCGTACGCGCACTGCTCGAGGCAACGGGCAGCAACGGCAATGGAGGTGCGCGTCATGCTGCTTGAACTCGCCGAATATTTCCGCGGCAGCTTCAACGCGCTGCACCTGTTCCAGTACCTGACCTTTCGTGCGATCATGGCGACGCTGACCGCGCTGGCCTTTTCGCTGTTGGTCGGCCCGGCGGTGATCCGCAAGCTCGCCGAGATCAAGGCCGGCCAGGTCATCCGCAGCGACGGCCCGCAGTCGCATCTATCGAAGGCCGGCACGCCGACGATGGGGGGCGCGCTGATCCTGCTCGCGGTCGCGCTCTCCACCCTGCTGTGGATGGACCTCGCCAACCGTTACGTCTGGATCGTGCTCGGCGTGACGATTGCGTTCGGCGCGATCGGTTTCTACGACGACTACAAGAAGATCGTGCTCAAGAACAGCGCCGGCCTCGCCGCGCGCTGGAAATACTTCTGGCAGTCGGTGTTCGCGCTGCTCGTCGCGCTCGCGCTGTATCGCACCGCGCAGACGCCAGCCGAGACCTCGCTCTACGTGCCGCTGTTCAAGCAGGTCGTGGTTCCGCTCGGTGTTTTCTTCGTCGCGATCGCCTACTTCATGATCGCCGGCTTTTCCAACGCGGTGAACCTGACCGACGGCCTCGACGGCCTCGCGATCATGCCCAGCGTACTCGTCGTCACCGCGCTCGGTGCGTTCGCCTATCTCGCCGGCAACAAAGTGTTCTCCGAATACCTCGGCATTCCGTCGATTCCGGGCGCGGGCGAATTGACGATTTATTGCGGCGCGCTGGCCGGCGCCGGCCTCGGCTTCCTCTGGTTCAACGCCTATCCAGCGCAGGTGTTCATGGGCGATGTCGGCGCGCTCGCGATCGGCGCGGCGCTCGGTACGCTCGCGGTAATCGTGCGCCAGGAGATCGTGCTGCTCGTGATGGGCGGGGTGTTCGTGATGGAGACCGCTTCGGTGATGCTGCAGGTCGCGAGTTTCAAGCTCACCGGCAAGCGCATCTTCCGCATGGCGCCGATCCACCATCACTTCGAGCTCAAGGGCTGGCCCGAGTCGCGCGTGATCGTGCGCTTCTGGATTATCAGCGTCGTGCTCGTGCTGATTGGCCTGGCCACGTTGAAGGTGCGCTGATGAGCCAAGCCAAGCGCATCGACGAAACCCTCGGCAAGTACGATATCGGCCTGATCGTGCTCACGGGTGCGCTCGCCGCGTTCGGCCTTGTCATGGTCGCGTCGAGTTCGATCGCGATCAGCCCCGGCGGCCCGTTCTACTACGCAATCCGCCACGCCGTCTTCCTTGCACTTGGGTTCGGCATCGCTTTTGTCGTCATGCGTACCGAACTGGAATGGTTCGAGCGCAACGCGTTTTTGCTGCTGTTGTTTGCCGTGCTGCTGTTGTTGCTCGTGTTCGTGCCTGGACTCGGCGTGCGCATCAACGGTGCGCGCCGCTGGATCCGACTCGGCATCTCGAACTTCCAGTCGGTGGAGGCGGTGAAGCTGTTCTTCATCGTCTACCTGGCCAGCTATCTCGTGCGCCACCAGGAAGCCGTTCAAACCAAGCTGTTCGGCGTGATCAAGCCGATCGGCGTCGCCGGCGTGCTCGTCGTGCTGCTGCTCGCACAGCCCGACTTCGGCTCGTCAGCGCTGGTCATCGCCGTCACCGTCGGCATGATCTGGCTCGGCGGCGCGCGCATGCGCAATCTCGTCTATCTGTCGATCCCGCTGCTGCCGGTGATTGCCTGGGTGGCGACGACCTCGGACTACCGCGTCAAACGCCTGACCTCGTTCCTCAATCCTTGGGCAGATCCGTTCAAGGACGGTTTCCAGCTGACCCAGGCCTTGATCGCGATCGGTCGCGGCGAGTGGCTCGGCGTCGGCCTCGGCGGTTCGGTGCAGAAGCTGCACTACCTGCCCGAAGCGAACACCGATTTCATCCTTGCCGTGATCGGCGAGGAATTCGGCTTCGTCGGCATCGTGCTCGTGCTCAGCCTGTTCGCCCTGCTCGTCGGCCGTGCGTTGATGATCGGCATGAAGGCGATCGAGCTGCGCCAGCGCTTTGCCGGCTACTGCGCGTTCGGTATCGCGCTGTGCATCGGCCTGCAGGCGCTGGTCTCGGTCGGCGTCAACATGGGCGTCTTACCAACCAAGGGTCTGACGCTGCCGCTTATCAGCTCGGGCGGTTCGAGCGTGATGATGACCTGCGTGATGATCGGCTTCCTGCTGCGCATCAGCTACGAAGTCAGCCGCGCCGAGCGCGTCCGCGATGCGAACCTGACCGAGCCGCGTGACCTAATCGGTGGCATGCCGTCGGGAGCGACCGCATGAGCGCCGCGCCCGTGCTGATCATGGCCGGCGGTACCGGTGGCCACATCTTTCCTGGCATTGCCGTAGCCAAGGAATTGATGGCGCGCGCCGTGCCCGTGCTCTGGCTCGGCAGCGAGGGCGGTCTCGAAACGAAGCTCGTACCGCAGGCCGGCATCGAGCTCAAGACGATCGCAATTTCGGGCGTGCGCGGTAAAGGCATCGCCAGCCTGCTCGCTGCGCCTTTGAAGATTTTCCGCGCCGTGCTCGCGGCGTGGAAGTTGATCGGCGCCATGCGCCCGCGCAGCGTGCTGTCGATGGGTGGCTACGTTGCCGGCCCCGGCGGCATCGCCGCCTGGCTGCGCGGCGTGCCGCTGGTCGTGCACGAACAGAACAGCATTGCCGGCACGACCAATCGCATCCTCGCTAAGTTCGCCAAGCGCCGCTTGTGCGGGTTCGAAGGCGCGTTGCCGCGCAGCGAATGGATCGGCAATCCGGTGCGTGCCGAGATCGCCGCGCTGCCGCCGCCGGCCGAGCGTTTTGCCGGTCGCATGTCGTCGAACCTTCTCGTGCTTGGCGGCAGCCAGGGCGCGCGCGCGTTGAACAGAATGTTGCCTGCAGCGCTGGCGACGGTGCCCGAATCCGCGCGCCCGCAGGTTTGTCACCAATGCGGCGCGAAGTTCGCCGACGAGGCGCGCGCCGCGTATGCGCAGGCTGGCGTCGAGGCGAGCGTCGAGCCGTTCATCGACGACATGGCGGCTGCATATGCGTGGGCCGACTTCGTCGTCTGCCGCGCCGGTGCGCTGACGATCGCCGAGTTGTGCGCGGCAGGCGTTGGTTCGTTGCTCGTGCCGTTCCCATTTGCGGTGGACGATCATCAGACGAGCAACGCAGCATCCATGGTCGATCGCGGCGCGGCGATGCTGACGCCCGAGGCGAAGGTCGATGCGAAGCTTCTGGGCGACCTGATCCTGGCGCAGAACGATCGCAAAGCGCTGCTGAAAATGGCCGAAGCCGCGCGTGCACTGGCGAAGCCGCAAGCCGCGGCAAACATCGCCGACATCTGCCTGCAGGTGGCCGCATGACGCCGCAGATCGCCCACGCCACTTCGGACTGGATTCGCGAATCCTCGCGCCGCGTGCATTTTGTCGGTATCGGCGGTGCGGGTATGAGCGGCATTGCCGAGGTGCTGCACAATCTCGGCTACAAGGTCACCGGTTCGGACAAGGCCGACTCCGCAGTGACGCGGCACCTGTCCGCGCTCGGCATCAAGATTTACAAGACGCACAAAGCGGGCAACGTCGACAAGGCCGATGCGGTCGTCGTCTCGACCGCGATCAAGGCCGACAATCCCGAAGTGCTCGCCGCGCGCGAACGCCGCCTGCCGGTGATGCCGCGTGCCGAGATGCTCGGCGAATTGATGCGTTTCCGCCGCGGTATCGCTGTCGCCGGCACGCACGGCAAGACGACGACGACCAGTCTCGTCGCCTCGGTGCTCGCCGAAGGTGGGCTCGATCCGACCTTCGTCATTGGCGGTCAGTTGCTGGCCGCAGCCACGCACGCGCGTCTCGGCACGGGTGATTATCTCGTCGCCGAGGCCGATGAAAGCGATGGCTCATTTCTGATGCTCAACCCGGTGATCGCGATCGTCACCAACATCGACGCCGATCACCTCGAGAACTACGGCGGCGATTTTGCCCAGGTGAAGAAGGCGTTCGACGACTTCCTGCATCGCCTGCCGTTCTACGGCGTCGCCGTGCTTTGCATCGATGACGCCGAAGTCGCCGAACTGGCGCGCACGACGACGCGGCGCATGCTGACCTACGGCACGCACAAGAGTGCCGATGTGCGCGCGAGTCGCATCACCCAGGACGGCGGACGCATGCGTTTCGATCTGCATCTGCCCGAGCAGAAGAAGCCGCTGGCGGTCACGCTCAACCTGCCAGGCTTGCACAACGTGAAGAACGCGCTCGCCGCGGCCGCGGTCGGTTGGCAGCTTGGCGTCGATGCGAAAGCGATCGCGACGGCGCTGGAGAATTTCCAGGGCGTCGGCCGGCGCTTCCAGATGCGCGGCGAGATCGCACTCAACGGTACCGGAAAAAATCGGGGCAGCGCGCTGCTGGTCGACGACTACGGCCATCATCCGCGTGAGCTCGCCGCGGTTTTCGCGGCCGCGCGCGGCGGTTGGCCGCAGCGTCGTCTGGTCGTCGCGTTCCAGCCGCATCGCTACACGCGCACGCGCGACCTGCTCGACGACTTCGCCAACGTGCTCAGTGAAGCGGATGTGCTCGTGCTGACCGAGGTTTATCCGGCCGGCGAGGTGCCGATCGCGAATGCCGACGGGCGCGCGCTCGCGCGCGCGGTGCGCGCGCGCAACAAGGTCGTGCCGGTACTCGTCGAGCATCCACGCGATCTGAAAACCATGCTGCCCGGGCTGCTGCGCGACGGTGATCTCGTCCTCGTCATGGGTGCGGGCGATATCGGCGCCGCGGTCGGCGAATTGGCTGCGCTGGCTCCGGCCGGGGCGAAGAAATCCAAAAGTGGAAAAGTAAAGTAATGCGCATCACGGACGCCAAACAATTCGGTCGCGTTGCCGTTGTCATGGGCGGCGACAGCGCCGAGCGCGAGGTTTCGCTGAATTCGGGCCGCAACGTGCTCGACGCGCTCAAGGCGCGTGGGGTCGATGCGCAGGCGATCGACGGCATCCCGGCGCTGCTCGACGCGTTGCGCGCCGGCCACTTCGCGCGCGTGTTCAACATCCTGCACGGCGGCGGCGGTGAGAACGGCGAGCTGCAGGGCGCGCTGCAGTCGCTGCGCGTGCCGTTCACCGGCTCGGGCGTGCTCGGTTCAGCTTTGTCGATGGACAAGACGCGGACCAAGCAGGTGTGGCTGTCGCTCGGATTGCCGACGCCGCGCTACAAGGCGTTGCCGCGCGGTGCGGATGTGCACGCGGCCGCGCGCGAGGTCGGTTTCCCGCTGATTGTGAAGCCGGCCTGCGAGGGTTCGAGCGTCGGCGTGACGCGCGTATTCGCCGAAGCCGACCTCGATGCCGCGGTGGAACTCGCCGCGCGCTATCACGGCGACCTGCTGATGGAAACGCTGATCGAAGGTGGTGGCGAATACACCGTCGGCATCCTCGGCCAAGAGGCGTTGCCGACGATCCATATCGTGCCGAAAGGCGCCTATTACGACTACAACGCCAAGTACATCGCCGAGGACACGCAATACATTTGTCCCGGCCTCGATGGTGCGGCCGAAGCCGAAATGCGCGCGCTCGCGCTGGCGGCATTCGACGCCGCGGGCTGTTCGGGCTGGGGCCGCGTCGATGTCATGCGTGATGCGCAGGGCCGCAACTGGCTGCTCGAGGTCAACACAGCGCCCGGGATGACCAGTCACTCGCTCGTGCCCAAGGCCGCGCGTGCGGTCGGCATCGAGTTCGAAGAACTGTGCTGGCGCATTCTCGAAACGAGCTTCGATGGCGACGTGGGGCGGCACACATGAACCGCAGCGTCCTCAAACTCTTCGCCTGGGTGATCGCGCTGACCTTGATCGGCTTGCCGATCGTCGGTGTGCTCAATGGCTGGTTCGCGCAGGAGCGCTGGCCGATCCGCAACCTGCAGGTCGAGGCCGAGTTCAACCACGTCGGTGCGGAACAGATCCGCGCGGCCGCGAAGAACTATCTCGGCACCGGTTTTTTCGCGATCAAGCTCGACGACGTGCGCGCGGCGGTTGCGGCGCTGCCGTGGGTCGAACGCGTCGAGGTGCGCAAGCGCTGGCCAGACACGTTGGAAATGCGCGTGCTTGAGCAGCAGCCGTTCGCGCGCTGGGGCGACAAGCAATTGATCGGTCGCAACGGATCGCTGTTCTCCGCGCCGGGCACCGAGACGATCCAGGGCTTGCCGCAGCTTTCCGGCCCCGATTCTGCGCTCGCCGATGTAATCGATTTCTACCAGAAGACGTTGACCACGCTCAGCGGCAGCGGTCTCGCGTTGGCCGGCGTTTCGTTGTCCGCGCGCGGCAGCTGGGCGATCAATCTCGTCGACGGCTCGGAGATCCTGCTCGGCCAGCGCGACATCGACGACCACCTGCAACGCTTCCTCGACGTGTTCCCGCGCCTGGCCGCCGGCCGCGCCACGAATACGTTCGCGCGCGCCGACCTGCGCTACGCCAATGGCTTTGCGATCCGTTGGCTCGCAGCCGTGCCTGCGTCGGGCCCGATTCCCAATCCTGACAAACCCGCCGCGCCGCCCAAGCCGGCGGCGCAGAGACCCACATGAAGCACAAAGCCGAAAAATCCCTGATCGTCGGACTCGATGTTGGCACCTCGAAGGTCGTAGCGATCGTCGGCGAATATGCGCCGGGCGAACCGGTCGAAATCATCGGCATCGGCTCGCATACCTCGCACGGATTGAAGCGCGGCGTCGTCGTCGACATCGAATCAACTGTGCAGTCGATCCAGCGCGCGGTCGAAGAGGCCGAACTGATGGCGGGCTGCGAGATCCGTTCGGTGTACGCAGGCATCAGCGGCAGCCATATCCTCGGCCGCAACTCGCACGGTACGGCACCGATCCGCGAGCGCGAGGTGACCCAGGGCGATATCGACCACGTGCTCGACGCGGCCTGCGCGGTAGCGATCCCGGCGGACCAGCGCGTTCTTTATAAGGAGCCGCAGGAATTTGTCATCGATGGCCAGGAAGACATCCGCCATCCGATCGGCATGAGCGGCGTTCGTCTCGAGGCGAACGTGCACATCGTCACCGGCGCGGTCAGCGCGGCGCAGAACATCACCAAATGCGTGAATCGCTGCGGCCTGCAGGTCGACGACCTGATTCCGGGCGCGATCGCGTCGAGCAAGGCCATCCTCGTGCAGGACGAGCGCGAGCTCGGCGTCTGCCTGGTCGACATCGGCGCGGGCACGACCGACATCTCCATTTTCACCCAGGGCGCGATCCGCCACACCGCGAGCCTGCCGATCGGCGGCGACCAGGTGACCAACGACATCGCCCAGGGCTTCCGCACGCCGACCGCGCATGCCGAGGAGATCAAGGTCAAGTACGCCTGCGCGCTGGCCCAACTCGCGCACGCCGAGGAAACGATCCAGGTACCGAGCGTCGGCGATCGTCCGCCGCGTCGTCTCGCCCGGCAGACGTTGGCCGAGTGGGTGCAGCCGCGTTACGAGGAGCTGTTCGGCATGGTCCAGGCCGAGCTGCGCCGCTCGGGCTACGAGTCGCTGGTCGCGGCCGGCATCGTGTTGACCGGCGGCGGTTCGAAGATGGAAGGCGTCATCGAACTGGCCGAGGAAGTGTTCCACCTGCCCGTGCGCGTGGGTCTACCGCAGCACGTGACTGGGCTGGCTGACGTGGTCAGCAACCCGATCCACGCGACCGGCGTCGGCCTGCTGCTCTACGGCAGCCAGCAAGACGGCATGACCCGCACGACCGGAAGTTCGGTGGCCGGCAACGTCGGCAACTTCTGGGGCAAGGTCAAGCATTGGGTGAAAGGAGAGTTTTGAGCAACACCATTCCCAACCAGCCCTTCCTTTCAAGGGGAGAGCTGAAGAGAAAAGTGGCACGCAGGAGTGTGCTGCGGATCCGAAACGGATCCACCCCACGGCGGCACATGTGCCTGTCCGTCGCGGGGCCGGAGTGGCGTGGAGCGCCGCAGCCGGTGATCGATAACTACATCAAGCAACACACAACTAGCGGAGGTAAGGGAAATGTTTGAACTGGTCGAAAAACTCGCACCCAATGCAGTAATCAAGGTCATCGGCGTCGGTGGCGGCGGCGGCAACGCGGTCAGCCACATGGTGTCGTCCAATATCGATGGCGTGGACTTCGTCTGCGCTAACACCGATTCGCAGGCGTTGAAGAAAACCGGTGCCAAGCTGACCTTGCAGCTCGGCGGCAACGTGACCAAGGGCCTCGGCGCAGGCGCGAATCCGGAAGTCGGCCGCCAGGCCGCGCTCGAAGATCGCGAGCGCATCGTCGAGCTGCTGCAGGGCGCCGACATGGTGTTCATCACGGCCGGCATGGGCGGCGGCACCGGTACCGGCGCGGCACCGGTCGTGGCGCAGCTGGCCAAGGAACTCGGTATCCTCACCGTGGCGGTGGTGACCAAGCCGTTCCCGTTCGAAGGCCGTCGTCGCATGCAGGTGGCGATGAAGGGCATCGAGGACCTCTCCCAGTACGTCGACTCGCTGATCACGGTGCCGAACGAGAAGCTGCTGAGCGTGCTCGGCCACGACGTGACGATGGTTTCGGCGCTCAAGTCGGCCGACGACGTGCTGCTCGGTGCGGTGCAGGGCATTTCCGACCTGATCACTCGTCCGGGCTTGATCAACGTCGACTTTGCCGACGTGCGCACGGTCATGTCTGAGATGGGCTTCGCGATGATGGGCACCGGCATCGCCCGCGGCGACGACCGGGCCGTGGCTGCGGCCGAGGCGGCGATCAACAATCCGCTGCTCGAGGACGTCAATCTGTCCGGCGCCTGCGGCATCCTCGTCAACGTCACCGCGGGTCCGAACCTGACCATGCGCGAGTTCGACGAGATCGGCCAGGTCGTCCACCAATTCGCTTCCGAGGATGCGACCGTGGTCATCGGCACGGCGATCGATCCGGAGATGCAGGACAACGTCCGCGTCACCGTCGTCGCCACCGGCCTCAACCGCAATGCGGCACGCCAGCATGCGCGTCGGGAAGAGCCGATGGTCGCTACGCGTCCGCACCTGGTCAAACGCACGGGCACCGACAACATGCCGGTGTACGACGACTATATCCAGCCGGTACGCACGTCGCCGGCGCGATCGGTGGCGACAGCGGCGGAGGCAGCGCCGATGGCAGAGGCTCAAGTAGACTATCTGGATATCCCGGCGTTCTTGCGCCGTCAGGCAGACTGATGAGGCGATCGGAGACCTCTCACAAGGGTTCTTCCTCACCTCCTTAGACTTGCCCAGGAGCGCAAACGCGGTGCGCTGTTTCGCATCGCGTAGGCGCGTAACCTCTCGACCTCCGCGGGTCCCGGACTTCGTTACGTGACGGCACAGTCGCGTAACGAATCCTTAACGGGTTTTTGCGAGCGTCGGTTGAAGCGGATCGACGCTGGTACTATCTCTGAGGAGATGTGCCCGTACATGTTGCATTCACGCAACATGCGTAGGTTTTTTACATCGCTTTACTTTGCGCGGCGGTATCGGTGTGTTAGGATTCTTGCCGTTTTTGTCCGCTCCTGCCCCAGGGGTCATAAGAAAAATGATCAAACAACGTACGCTCAAAAATGTCATCCGGGCGACGGGTGTTGGTCTGCATACGGGCGAAAAGGTTTATATGACGCTGCGTCCTGCGGCTGTCGACACCGGCATCGTATTTCGCCGCGTGGACCTTGCGCAGCCGATGGAGATCCGCTCCCGCAGCGAGAACATCGGCGACACGCGCCTGTCCAGCACCCTCGTCAAAGACGGCGTGCGCATCGCGACCATCGAACACCTGCTTTCCGCTTTTGCCGGTCTCGGCATCGACAACGCCTATGTCGATCTGTCCGCGCCCGAAGTGCCGATCATGGACGGCAGTGCCGGTCCGTTCGTATTCCTGCTGCAGTCAGCGGGCATCGAGGAACAGGCCGCCGCCAAGCGTTTCGTCCGCATCAAGAAGCCCGTCGTCGTGCGCGAAGGCGACAAATGGGCACGCTTCGAGCCGTTTGACGGCTTCAAGGTCGGCTTCTCGATCGATTTCGACCACCCGATTTTCACTCGCCGCACGTCCAAGGCCGAGATCGATTTCTCGACGACCTCGTTCGTCAAGGAAGTCTCCCGCGCGCGCACGTTCGGCTTTATGCGCGACATCGAAATGCTGCGCGAGAAAAACCTCGCCCTCGGCGGTTCGATGGACAACGCAATCGTGCTCGACGATTATCGCGTGCTCAATGAAGACGGCCTGCGTTACGAGGACGAGTTCGTCAAGCACAAGATCCTCGATGCGATCGGCGATCTTTATCTGCTCGGTCACAGCCTGATCGGCGCGTTTTATGGCCACAAGTCTGGCCATGAATTGAACAACAAGTTGCTGCGCGCGCTGATGGCTGACGCCAAGGCCTGGGAAGAAGTCAGCTTCCCGGATCAGTCCAAGGCGCCGATTTCGTACGCACACCCGGCACAAGCAGTATAAGTTTTCACCAGAGCAGTCGCTGTCCCGCAGCGACTGCTTTTTGTTTTGCGGGACGAATTATTCGGCAAGGGATGCCAGTTTGAGGTAAGCCGCCCGGAGTTCCGGGTCGGCCAGGGACCGAGCCACCAGCCGCAGATGTTCGGCGCTGGCTTTGGAAAGAGGTTTGGGTTTTGCCGATTCCCGGGGAACGGGGGGCAGGGCCGCCACTTTCACCGCGAATTTCTCGATGGGAAGGCCCGAGGTGGTACGGGCATGGGCAAGTATCGCGTTCTGATGAAGACGCAGCTTGGCCGCCCAGGTCGAGGAGCTCGCTAGAAAGACGATCCGCCCGGATTGCACGGTCGCCAAACGGCATTGGCGACGCAGCGCATCCGGCAGCGGTTGGCGCAGTTGACGATCGAGCGCATCCAGGGCGCGCGCCCGCGCAAGCAGGGCGGCGACGGGAGCGGATTCGCCAATGGATTTGGCGGTGAGCGGGGCCTTGTTGCGGGCCGGCGATCGATCGGATGGCTGCATGGCGTAAACGAAGCGCGGCGGGCGTGCCCGACGTTGCCCCCAAAGAATTCATTGCGAAACGATGAACATCATAATCGTCGCAAGCTCCAACGCAATGCCGACCACACTTGATCTGAAGTGTTGGCGGATGCGCAGCAAGATCATCGGCGCGATTGCGGCCTGTGCTCTGTTCTGCGTCGGCATCGGCGTCGTTGCAGCCAGCGCCTTCTCCAACAGCCGCGATCGCGCGCTGCATGACGTCGCCGCGATGCGTGACGCGATCAGTCGTCAGCAGGGCGATCTCAGCCAGCTTGAAACGGCCTCGCGCCGCGACATGGACGCCCTAGCGCTGCAGCTCGGCTCGCTGCAGGCCCAGGCCACACGACTCAATGCGCTCGGCGAACGGCTCACGGAAATCGGCAAGCTCGGCGACGGCGAATTCGACTTCGCCAAGCCGCCGGCTCTCGGCGGCGCCGAGGACCCGGTCGCGGCGTCGCACACGCTCGACTTCGACCTCGCCGGCAATATCGATGCCCTGCGCGACCAATTCACCTTCCAGGAAACCGAGTTGACCGTGCTCGAGAACCTGTTGCTCGACCGCAAGGCGCGCAACGCACTCGTGCCGAGCGGCTACCCGGTGTCGACCAGCTACATCGGTTCGCCGTTCGGCTCGCGCGTTGATCCGATCAATGGCCAGATGGAAACGCACCTCGGCCTGGATTTCGATGCCGAGATCGGCAGCGACATCAAGGCGGTCGCGGCCGGTGTCGTCGCGTTCGCCGGTGACAAGTCGGGTTATGGCCACGTCGTCGAAATCGATCACGGCAACGGCTACATGACGCGCTACGCGCACAATTCGGTCAATCTCGTTAAGGTCGGCGAACGCGTGAAATTCGGCCAGGCCATCGCCAAGGTCGGTTCGACCGGGCGTTCGACCGGCCCCCACTGCCATTTCGAAGTCTGGCTTGACGGCAAGGTGGTCAATCCGTACGCGTACGTGAAGGGCAAGATCAAACCCGTGTAAATCCGCTCTTCCCGGTGTGGCGCGTCGGGCTTGAAACAAGCGTCCGACGCCCAAATCCCCTATAATGAGCGCAAGCCGCCGTAGTCTAGGCGGTTTTGTTTTTGCGCTTGTCCAAAGGCGCAAAAGCCGGGACGGTCGTCTGCGGCCGCACTTCTCAAAAAAAGCTCCCATAGCCAAACATCGAATCCATGTTCAACCGCATCCTCACCGGCATTTTCGGCAGCCGCAACGAACGTCTGATCAAACAGATGCAGAAGTCGGTCGCCAGGATCAACGCGCTCGAGCCGTCCATGCAGGCGCTGTCCGACGAGGAATTGCGCGCGCGCACCGACGCGCTCAAGGCGCGCCTCGCCGCCGGCGAGACCGTGGACGACATCCTGCCCGACGCGTTCGCCACTGTGCGTGAAGCCTCCAAGCGCGTGCTCGGCATGCGCCATTACGACGTGCAGCTGATCGGCGGCATGGTGCTCAACTCCGGCCGCATCGCCGAGATGCGTACGGGCGAGGGCAAGACTCTGGTTGCAACGCTGCCGGTGTACCTCAATGCGCTCGAAGGCAAGGGCGTGCATGTCGTCACCGTCAACGACTACCTTGCGCGCCGCGACGCGGCATGGATGGGCAAGGTCTACAACTTCTTGGGCCTCAGCGTCGGCGTCGTCTATCCGGGCATGGATCATGCCGACAAGCACGCCGCCTATGCCGCGGACATCACCTACGGCACGAACAACGAATACGGCTTCGATTACCTGCGCGACAACATGGCATTGTCGAAGGAACAGCGCTACCAGCGCGGCCTGCACTATGCGATCGTCGACGAAGTCGACTCGATCCTGATCGACGAGGCGCGCACGCCGCTGATCATCTCCGGTCCCTCGGACGATTCGCCGCAGCTCTACGCGCGCATCAACCGCATCGTGCCGAAGCTGACCCGGCAGGAAACCGAGGACGGCGCCGGCGACTATTTCGTCGACGAGAAGCAGAAGCAGGTGCACCTGTCCGAAGAGGGTATGGAGCACGCCGATGAGGTGCTGCGTGCCGAAGGCATCATCGGCGCGGATGAGTCGGTGTACGACTCCAAGCATCTCGCCGTCGTCCATCATCTGAACGCCGCGCTGCGCGCGAACACGTTGTATCGCCGCGACCAGGAATACATCGTGCGCGACGGCGAGGTCATCATCGTCGACGAGTTCACCGGACGCACGCTCGCCGGCCGGCGCTGGTCGGACGGACTGCACCAGGCGGTCGAGGCGAAGGAAGGCGTGCCGATCCAGCGCGAGAACCAGACGCTCGCTTCGATCACGTTCCAGAACTACTTCCGCATGTACAAAAAGCTGTCCGGCATGACCGGCACGGCCGACACGGAAGCTTATGAATTCCAGCAGATCTACGGCCTCGAAGTCGTCGTCATCCCGACGCACAAGCCAATGGTGCGCAAGGACAACCAGGACATCGTGTTCCTCAAGCAGCCGTTCAAATTCGAAGCGGTGATCGAGGACATCAAGGAATGCCACGCGAAGGGCCAGCCCGTGCTCGTCGGAACCACGTCGATCGAGACCTCCGAGTTGCTCTCGAATGAGCTGCGCAAACAGAAGCCGCCGATCCCGCACGAGGTGCTCAACGCCAAGCAGCACGAGCGCGAGGCGCAGATCGTCGCCCAGGCCGGCCGTCCCGGCGCGGTGACGATCGCGACGAACATGGCCGGCCGCGGTACCGACATCGTGCTCGGCGGCTCGCTTGAATCCGAGCTGCAGGCCTTGCCCGAAGATGCAACTGACGCCGATCGCCAAAAACTCAAGGCCGACTGGAAACAGCGCCACGAGCAGGTGCTCGCCGCCGGCGGCCTGCACATCATCGGCACCGAGCGCCACGAGTCGCGCCGCATCGACAACCAGCTGAGAGGCCGTTCCGGTCGCCAGGGCGATCCGGGCTCGAGCCGTTTTTACCTCTCGCTCGAGGACTCGCTCATGCGCATCTTCGCGCCCGACTGGGTCACGCGCTGGATGCAGCTGTTCGGCATGAAGGAGCACGAGGCGCTCGAGGACAAGATGATCACGCGCGTGATCGAAAAGTCGCAGCGCAAGGTCGAAGCGCACAACTTCGACATCCGCAAGAACCTGCTCGAATTCGACGACACCTCGAACGACCAGCGCAAGGTCGTCTACCAGCAGCGCAACGAGCTGCTCGACGCGAACGACGTCAGCGAGAACATCATCAACATCCGCTACGACGTGATGAGCGACCTCGTGCGCCGCTACATCCCGGCGGACAGCGTCGACGAGCAATGGGATCTGGCGGGGCTCGATCGCGCGCTGCAGTCGGAATTCGGCATGCAGCTTGAGGTCAAGCACTGGGCCGAAAGCCAGCACGATCTCAGCGCGGACGGCATTCGCGACCACGTGATCGACGAAGTCGATCGCTACTTCCGCGAGAAGGACGCGCAATACGGCTCGGAAATCATGCGCGCGGCGGAGAAGTTCTTCCTGCTGCAGGTACTCGACCAGCACTGGAAGGAGCACCTCGCGAGCATGGACTACCTGCGCCAGGGCATCTACCTGCGCGGCTATGCACAGAAGCAGCCGAAGCAGGAGTTCAAGAGCGAGGGCTTCACCCTGTTCCAGGCCATGCTCGAACGCGTCAAGGTCGAAGTGATCCAGCGCCTGGCCATGCTGCGCATTCGCAGCGAGGAAGAGGTCGCTGCGCTCGAGGAGCAGCAGCGCCGCGAGCAGGAGCGTCGCGCGCTCGAATTCCAGCACGCCGATGCGGCGCCGCTCGCTGGCGAAGCCGCGGCCCAGGCGGACAACGTGCCTCCGCCGCCGCTGCAGCAGGGTCAGATCGTGCGCGATGCACCAAAAGTCGGCCGCAACGATCCGTGTCCCTGCGGTTCGGGTAAGAAATACAAGCAGTGCCACGGGCGCTTGGCCTGAGCGTCGTCGCGCGTTAGCGGAAACGCCAATGCGCGATCGCATCCATGTCGTCGCCGGCATCCTGAGCGACAACGAAGGCCGCGTGCTGCTCGCGCGCCGGCCTTCCGGCAAGCATTCTGCCGGACTGTGGGAATTCCCCGGTGGCAAGCTCGAGCCCGGTGAGACCGCACATGCGGCTCTGCGCCGCGAACTGCATGAGGAAATCGGCGTCGACATCGGCGCCATCGAGCCGTTGATCGGCGTGCCCTGGGACTTCGGCGACAAATCCATTTTCCTCGATGTCTACCGCGTGCTCGATTTCTCGGGTGCGCCGCACGGGCACGAGGGGCAGGCGCTCGCCTGGCGTTGCGTCGACGAGCTCGCCGGCATCGCCATGCCGCCGCCCGATCGTCCGGTCGCGACTGCATTGCGTCTGCCGCCCCACTACGCGATCACTCCCGAGCCCGGAGACGAGGATGCAGTCTTCCTCGATCGCATCGACCGTGTACTCGCCGGTGGCGTACGCCTGCTGCAATTGCGGTCAAAGGCGATGTCGGCAGCGCGCGTCGCTGCGCTGGCCCAAGTCGTCCAGGCCCGCGTTCGGGCAGCGGGTGCGATGCTGCTGCTCAACGGGCATGCCGGCCTCGCCGCAGAGCTCGGCCTCGACGGCGTGCATCTGCCGACGGCCGAACTGATGCAGCAGATGTCTCGCCCTCTGCTGCGCGATCGGTGGGTGGCAGCGTCCTGCCACGATGAGCGCGAGCTGGAGCACGCTGCCGCGATCGGCGTGGATTTCGTCGTGCTCGGCCCGGTGCTGCCCACGCGCAGCCATCCCGATGCAGCACCGCTCGGCTGGCGACGCTTCGGCGAGCTTTGCGCGGCGACGCCGCTGCCGGTGTACGCTCTCGGCGGTCTGACTGCGGCCGACACCTCGATGGCGCATGCGCATGGTGCGCAAGGCGTCGCCGGCATCTCAGGCTTTTTCGCCGACCGCTAGCGCCGTGTACAGTCGGTGCAGCCGCGCGACGATATGCGGCAAGGCATCCAGGTTGCCGCTGTTGTCGATCACGTCATCGGCAAGCGTGAGGCGTTGCGCCCGCGTCGCCTGAGCGGCCAGAGCGCGCTGCGCGAACTCCGCCGTCATGCCGTCACGCTGCATGAGTCGGGCAAGTTGCACGGCGCGCGGTACATCGACCACGAGAACGCGGTCCACCCAGTCGTAGGCCTGCGCCGATTCGGCATACAGCGGAATTGCGAGCAGGCAGTACGGCGCGCTGCACGCGGCGGCGCGCGAGCGCAGTTCGCTGCGCACGCGCGGATGCAGGATCGCCTCAAGCCTCCGCCGCGCGGCCTCGTCGGCGAAGATGCGCTCGCGTAGGCGGCGACGGTCGAGTTCGCCATCGGGCGCAAGCATGTCCGCACCGAACGTCGCCGCGATTTCCGCGAGCGCCGGTTGGCCTGGCGCGACGAGTTCGCGCGAGATCGCATCGGCATCGAATATCGGTACGCCGAGTGCGGTGAAGGCGTTCGTCACCGTCGTCTTGCCCGAAGCGATGCCGCCGGTGACGACCACGGCGAGCGAGACGGGCGGAGGCGACTGGGACGTGTTCACATCACGGAAAGGCGAACAGATGCCGGTAAAGCACCGCTATCTCGTTGCCGAACACGAACTGCACCCAGCCGGCCGCAGCGAGGAAGGGGCCGAACGGAATCGGCGTGGCGCGATCGCGGCCTTGTACCGCGAGTAGCGTGCCGCCGACCACCGCGCCGATCAGCGAGGACAGCAGCACGATCGGCAGCAGCGCCCACGGTCCCATCCAGGCGCCGAGGGCACCGAGCAGCTTGAAGTCGCCATAGCCCATGCCTTCCTTGCCGGTCAGCAATTTGAATCCCCAATAGATCGACCAGAGTGATAGGTAGCCGATCGCCGCACCGAGGATCGCGGCTTGCGCGTCGACGACAAACGGGGCGAGCGCGATCAGCAGGCCGAACCAGAGCAACGGCAGGGTGATCTGATCGGGCAGCAGTTGCGTGTGCACGTCGATGCCGGCGAGCGCGATCAAGGCCCAGGTGAACAGCAGTCCCGCGGCGGCCTGCCAGCCCACGCCGAGCTTCCATACGATCAGAGCCGAGCAAACAGCCGTCAACAACTCGACCAGCGGATATTGCACCGAAATCTTCGTGCCGCAGTGCTTGCAGCGTCCGCGCAGCACCAGCCAGCTCACGACCGGAATGTTCTCCAGCGCGCCGAGCGCATGTTTGCATTGCGGGCAGTGCGAGGCCTGCCAGACGAGCCCGGGCGGCGCGGGTTCGGCATCGCCGCCGAGTTCGAGCATCTCGCGGCTCTGCTCGCGCCACTGGTGCATCAGCCGCGCCGGCAAGCGCAGGATCACGACATTGAGAAAGCTGCCGACGAGCAGGCCGAGCAAACCGGCCAGCGCCACGGCCACGCCGGGTATCGCCAGGAATTCCTGCATATCTGAATCGGGTCAGCCGACTACGTTGCCGAGCTGGAAGATCGGCAGATACATCGCGATCACCATGCCGCCGACAATGAGGCCTATGATGATCATGATGAACGGCTCGAGCAGGCTCGACAGCGCGTCAACTGCGTTGTTAACTTCCTGCTCGTAGAACTCGGCAATCTTGAACAGCATCGTGTCGAGCGCACCCGCCTCTTCGCCGATGGCGACCATCTGCACGACCATGTTCGGGAACAGCTCGGTCTGGCGCATCGCGAACTGCAGCTGGTGACCCACGGCGACGTCGCCGCGAATCTTTTTCACTGCCTCGTTGTAGATTGGGCTGCCCGTCGCGGTCGATACCGAATCGAGCGCTTCGACCAGCGGTACGCCGGCTTTGAATGTGACTCCGAGCGTACGCGCGAAGCGCGCGATCGCTGATTGAGTCAGGATTTGCCCGACGATAGGGATTTTGAGCGAGGCACGCGCGATGAAACGAGCGAATCCCGGTGAGCGCTTATATACCAGCATCACGCCAACAACCGTGGCGACGATGATCGCGATCATGATCAGCCAATGTTGGGTGACGAAGCGCGACAGGTTTACGTACATCAGAGTAAACGCCGGCAGCTTAGCGCCGAAGTTCTTGAATACCGATTCGAATTGCGGAATGACGAAGATCAGCAGGATCATGGTCACGATGAAAGCGACCGCGAGCACTGCGGCCGGGTAGAACAAGGCCTTCTTGACCTTGCCCTTGATCGCTTCGATGTTCTCCTTGTACGTGGCCACAGTATCGAGCACCGTGTCGAGCACACCCGCGGTTTCTCCAGCCTTGACCAGATTCGTGTACAGTTCGTCGAACTGCACCGGGTACTTGCGCATCGATTCGGCCAGGGTGGCGCCGCCTTCGATATTGGTCTTGATATCGAGCAGCATGTTCTTCATACGCGGGTTGGCCTGGCCATTGGCCATGATGTCCAGGCCTTGCACCATCGGCACGCCGGCCGCCATCATCACCGCGATCTGGCGGCTGAATACGGCGATCTCGCGCGGCTTGATCGTGCGCCCGGTCGAGCCGAACAGCGGCTTGGGCTTGGGCTTGATCGTCGTTGCGTTGATGCCCTGGCGCCGCAGTTCGGCCTTGAGCATCGGGGCGGACTGTGCCACCTGCTCGCCCTTGAGCTTCTTGCCGCGTCCGTCCGTGCCCCACCAGACAAACGTCAGGCTCTGGTTGACCTTCGCGCGCGCCCGGCCGATATCGGCAGCGCTGGGTTTGTTACGGGTAGTCGTCGCGACTGTGGCCATGGGCGATGCTCAACCTGCGGAATGGGTTAAGAGTACATTAACAATAGCGCAAAAAATGCGCGCAAGTGCAGAAAATGTCGACGGAATATTACGGCAAGGCTCTTTTTTTGTGAGCCGGGTGTGGTGGATGGAATTCTGAGCCTGGGTTAATCGGATGCGCGGTTTCTTCGCCCGATAGCAAAAGACGGCTCAATCTTTCGTGACCCGGTTGATTTCGGCCAAACTGGTAACGCGTTGCCTGACCTTGAGCAGGGCCGAAGCGCGTAGGTCCCGCACCCCCGAAGCTTTCGCCGCCGCAGCGATTTCCATCATATTGCCGCCCTTGAGGATGATCCTGGTGATCGCCTCATTGATCGGCATCACCTGATAGATGCCGGTGCGTCCCTTGTAACCCTCGTTACAGACGGGGCAGCCGACGCCGTCGAAGAGTTGCAGGCCGTTGAGATCCTCCTGGGTGAAGCCTTCGGCGAGCAGTGTCTCCGGCGGCAGGACCAGCGGCTTCTTGCATTCGTGCAGGCGTCTTGCGAGGCGCTGCGCGACGACGAGCGACAGTGCCGAGGTGATGTTGTACGGGGCAATACCCATGTTCATCAGGCGCGCGACCGATTGTGGTGCATCGTTCGTGTGCAGGGTGGACAACACCATGTGGCCGGTCTGCGCCGCCTTGATCGCGATCTCCGCCGTTTCGACGTCACGGATTTCGCCGACCATGATCACGTCCGGATCCTGGCGCAGGAAGGCGCGCAGCGCGACAGCAAATGTCATGCCGCGCTTCACGTTCTGCTGGACCTGGTTGACGCCCTGCAAGCGGATTTCGACCGGATCCTCCACGGTCGAGATATTGCGCCCCTCGATATTGAGGATATTGAGCGCGGTGTACAGCGACACGGTCTTGCCGGATCCGGTCGGCCCGGTCACGATGACCATGCCATAAGGTTTCTGAATCGCGTTGACGAACAGATCCCTCTGATCGTCCTCGTACCCCAGCTTGTCGATGCCCAGTCGTGCGATGGAGGCGTCCAGAATACGTAGTACGACTTTCTCGCCGAACAGGGTCGGGCAGGTGCTGACGCGGAAGTCCACGGCCTTAGTCTTGGACAGGTTGAGCTTAATGCGACCGTCTTGTGGCACACGGCGTTCGGAAATGTCGAGGCCCGACATTACCTTCAAGCGCGCGGCCATGCGCGTGGCCATGCGCGGCGGCGGCGAAGTCACCGCACGCAGGATACCGTCCATGCGGAAACGCACGCGATAGGTGTTCTCGAACGGCTCGAAGTGAATATCCGAGGCGCCGCGGCGGATCGCGTCGACCAGCACCTTGTTGACGAATTTCACCACGGGTGCGTCGCTGTTGTCGCGCGCATCGATGCCGGTTTCCGCATCCTCCTCGCCGTCGCCGACGACCATCTTCTCCAGGCCACCGGCCGCATCGTCGAGCGCGGCGAAGCCGGCCGTGCCCATGCTGTAGACTTGGTCGATCAGGCGCGAAAGCTGCTCCGAGTCGATCAGCACCGCGTCGACGGCCGACTTGGTGTGAAACTTCACGTCGTCGAGCGCGCGCGTATTGGTTGGATCGGCCACGGCAACGAATACGCGTGGACCGCGCCGGTAGATCGGCAGCACCTGATGTTTGTTGGCGAGATCCTCGTTGATCAGGTTCTGCGGCACCTGGTTCAGGTCGATCGCTTCCGCGTCGAGCAGAGGCACACCGAATTCCTCGGACATGGCCAAGGCCAGCTGCGCGCTACTGACCAGGCCACGCTCAAGCAGCAGGCTCGCGACTGGAATCTTCTGCTTCATCGACGCATCGCTGGCCCGACGCGCGTCGTTCTCCGAGAGCAGGCCCTGCATGACCAGGCGCTTGGCCACGCCGCTGAGGCCGGCCAGCGAGGGGCCGGTAGCGGAAGCGGGTGCGCTCATCGTGGTGGTCATGTCGGCCTCTGCAGAATGCATCGGGAAGTATAAAGCTTTTGCCGCGCAATCCTAGTCAAGGTGAGAGGTAGGGAAGTTTGTGCGAGCGAGAAGCAGCTTAGGAAGTGCGGTGAACCGCTTCACAAATTCGGTTTTTGCGGCATGATTTTCAGTTAGTATCGGAAGGCAGGTATTGTTCAGAAGCGATTGGCTGTTACTCACTAACTGCGGCCGGATTGGCCATATTTGGGAAGCGCACCTTGCTCAGCATCATATTGCCGGCGAAAAACGAATCTACTGCTTTGACCAAATTGCTCCCTCGATTGCGTGCCGCGCAACCCCAGGCTGAGATCATTATCGTCGACGATGGTTCGACGGACGATACCGACAGCGTATGCGCAGCAAATGACGTCAAACTTCTCAGGCAGCCGTATTCGATGGGCAATGGAGCTGCGATCAAACGCGGTACTCGCGAAGCCGCTGGTGACGTGCTGGTTTTCATGGATGCCGATGGCCAGCACGCCCCGGCGGATATTGCGTACCTAATAGCCAAACTCGACGAAGGTTACGACATGGTCGTCGGCGCGCGTGACTGGTCGGGACAGGCCGGTGTTGGTCGCGGCGTTGCCAACACCGTCTACAACTGGTTGGCTAGCCGTATGACCGGCTTCAAAGTCGTCGATCTCACATCAGGATTTCGTGCGGTCCGCGCGAACAAATTCCGTGAATTTCTGCACCTGCTGCCAAACGGATTTTCGTATCCGACGACGAGCACGATGGCGTTCTTCCGCAGTGCCTACGGGGTAGCTTATGTCCCGATCAAGGCCGCACAGCGTGTTGGTAAGAGCCACATACGCCCGTTGCGCGACGGTGCGCGCTTCTTGTTGATCATCTTTAAGATCGCCACACTCTACTCGCCGCTCAAGCTGTTCGTTCCCGCAAGTCTGACGTTTTTTTTATTGGGGCTCGGCTACTATTCGTACACTTTCAGTACGTCGCACCGCCTCACAAATATGAGCGTGCTGCTTTTCAGCGCTTCGGTTATCGTTTTTCTGATAGGTCTCATCTCGGAACAGATTACGTCCTTGATGTATCGACCGAAAAGCTGATCATGGACAGCAGCATCGCGCGAAAACACCTAACGTGGTTGCGTGGTACGCCGCTTCATCCGCAATGGCTTGTTTTTCTCCATGAGCCGCGCAGTAGGGAGCGGGTCGGGAAACTCGCGAGAGGCCGGTTGCTTGATATCGGTAGTGCGGATAGTTGGGCGAAGCAAATTGCGTGCGATTGTGAATACCTAAGCCTCGACTATCCTGCGACCGCGCGAAGTTACGGGTCACGTCCTGATGTGTTCGGTGACGCATGTGAATTGCCGTTTGTCGATGCCAGTATTGATACCGTACTATTGTTGGAGGTGCTTGAGCACGTTGCCGACGCAAGGCCGGTTCTAGCCGAAATCGCACGAGTACTGAAGCCTGATGGCTTGCTGCTAATAAGCGTGCCATTTTTGTATCCCTTGCACGATGCTCCTCACGATTACCGGCGATTTACGGAAATAGGTTTGCGCGCCGAGATCGATCGTTCCGGCCTGCGGTGTGATCGCGTTGTTGCCCACAACCAGGGCTTCGAAGCGGTGGCACTGATTGCGGCGATCGCTTGCGCCGAAGTCGTGCTTGATTCTTTGCGCCGCAATCGGTGGCGATTATTGTTTGCGCCTCTCTTGCTCCTCGCGGTTCCTATAGTGAATATTGGCGGCTGGTTGCTGGCTCGCATTGCAGGTGGTTCTCACTTAATTGCAGCGGGACATTTCATCGTGGCAACAAAATTGCGGTGAAGCTGGAAAGGAATATTGTAATCGTCACCACATCATTTCCGCAGCGCGGTGACGGAAGTGAGGCGGCCGGCTCTTTCGTGGCTGATCTGGCGGTCGAATTGGCACAAAAGATATGCGTACGCGTCATCGCTCCTGGGTTGGGCGCAGGACACGAAATTTGGTCTGCCAACTTGGAGGTATTTCGCTACGCAACACCTCCGGGGCGAACTCTTTCAACGCTAGTTCCACGCAATCCATTTGATCTGTTGTGGATCATGCGCGTGCTGCGAGGTGGGCTTGCCGCGACTCGAGCCGCTATTGACGCCGACACGGTAAGCATTCTGGCGATGTGGGCACTCCCGGCAGGAGAATGGGCGCGTCGCGTCGCGTTAGAAAAAGGTATCGGCTACTCCGTGTGGATGCTCGGGAGCGACGTGTGGTCGCTGGGCAAGATACCGGTCGTCCGTTCCTGGCTTGCACGGGTGATGCGCCAGGCGACTCACGCGTTTGCCGATGGTTACCTACTCGCTGCGGATGCGTCTCGCATCGGTGGTGTGCCGGTAGCGTTTCTACCAACGACTCGAAAAATAGCTGCGGTTAATCCTCAGCCTCCGCGTGTGTCGCCGCCGTATCGGTTGTTATTTCTTGGTCGCTGGCATCCAAACAAGGGTATCGATCTCTTGCTGGAGGCGCTTGGCATGCTCGGAGACGACGATTGGTTGCGGATCGACTGCATTGAGGTATTCGGCGGCGGCCCGCTCGATCTGCTTGTGCGAAAGCGCATCGCCGAATTGCATGCGCAAGGTCGCGCGATCAAGCTCGGCGGCTATCTTGCGAAGGCTCAGGCAGAAGCGGCGATGGCGCGCGCAGACTGGGTTGTCATTCCATCGCGAATAGAAAGCATTCCTGTGATATTTTCTGACGCCATGAAACTAGGGCGTCCGGTGGTGTCCATGCCTGTGGGAGATCTGACAGAGCTCGTCGTTTCCGAGCCGGCTTGTGGGATCGTCGCTCAGGCCGCCGACAGCGCGGCGCTATGCGTAGCACTGCGCCGCTGTCTGCACACTTCTACAGCAGACTACGCCATAGGTGTCCGGAATATGGCGAAGCGCTTCGATCTCGATTCCATAGCCGCTCGGCTATTTAGGGATTTGGCAGCCGAGTGAGCGAAGAAACTACAAACAAGGATCCCCGCTGGGGAGAGGCAGATCGTGACAAGAAGGCCGAAGCAATTTTACGCACCGTAGAATTGTCTGCAGATGTCGACGCTCATGTCAGACAGCGCGTGTGGCTTGACGTTGGATGCGGTAGCGGCGGCATTTCCGCAACCTTGGCACAATATGTAGATCACGTGATTGGTGTCGATCCCGAGTCCTGGGATCGATGGGGCCAGTATCAAAACGATCATTCAAACCTTATCCTGCGCAAGGCATCATACGGAGACTTGCCGACCACAATCGCGTCGGAGTCCGTCGATATCGTCGTCTGCAACCAAGTCTACGAGCACGTCGACGACCCATTCGAGTTGCTTCGCGCAATCAATTTTGCGCTCAAGCCGGGTGGCTTATGCTACTTCGCTGGCCCAAATTTGCTCTGGCCTATCGAACCACACGTAGCTTGGCCCTTCGTTCATTGGCTGCCACGTCGTTTCGCTCAGCAAATAATGTCACTGCTCGGTTCGCGCCGTCCGCAAGACCTGGATGCTTGGTCCTGGTCATACTGGAAGTTGGCTAAGGCGTTTCGGCGATCTGGATTCGATTTTGACAACGCGGTTGGCAAACGCTTGCAAGCCGAGATGCAGCGACATACAGCTTCATTTCTAGGGCGCCTGATGATTACAGTTGCAAGCTCCTCTATTGCCTCATTCGCACCGATATTGCCGGGATTTATATTCATTCTAAGAAAAGCCAAAATCGCTGATCGCTCATGATTGCCACGTCTTACTCAACACTACGCGTGCATCTACATAGTCCCACGGCAGGACACCTAGAATACGCCCCACTCGACGTTCCATGCGTTGAATCAGTGGGAACAGTCGACGGGGGATGAGTCCCAATCTAATCAAATAGAGCAGAGGGAAATGGCCGTATCTGCATACGGTCGTGCTCTGTTCTTCTAACCCGGCTTGCTTGGCGATGCCAAGAAAGGAATCGATGCTCCGATGTAGCTTCCCATGTCGATGAATCATCGTGCCCCGACTACGGAATTGTTCGATAACGACAATACGCCCGCCGGGTCTCAATATCTGAGCCATTTTCCGCAGCAATGCCGACAGATTATTGTCATCAACATACATGAGCACGATATAGGCGGTAATCAGATCGATGCTCTCATCCTTGAATGGGATGTTCATACCATCTATCTGCACCAAATTTGGATTCGTGTGAGCCTCTCTCTCTTTGCACCGTTTCAACATTTTCAACGAAATATCAATTCCGAAGGTTCTGAAGCCTTTCAAGGCTAGGAACTCGATCAGGCCTCCAGTCCCGCAGCCAAAATCAAGGATCGATAACGATTTTTCATCGAGTCGGATAACTTCGGCAACGGCGGCATTCCGGAGTGATGCGATGTAAAGATTTTTTTCGCCGAGACTATCTCTTGGATCTATAACTGCTGCATCAAGCGGATATTTGGATAGAGAGTCCCAATACGACGGGGTGTCGTTAAAGGATGCATTGCTATTCTTGATATTTCTGCGATTTGGGGAGTGCATGGCGTATGAAGAGGTTACGAGCGTTCAGTGCCGATCCGCGATGAGTCTGAGGAGAAGTGCAGGAACATCCCAAATGCCAATGCCACCAAAATATCTCCAGCCGTCAGCCAGATACGAAAGATCGCTGCATAGGCGAGCACAGTTACGGAATCGAAATGCAACTGATGCGCCATCCAAAGGAATATACTTTCCCGGACCACCAACCCGGACGGCACAAAAACTGCGATAGCTCCTAGTGCGGCAGCGGCAGCATAACAAGTAGCTAGTAGCACGTAAGGCATTACGTACGGCGTTCCTAAGTCAAGCACATACCAAGCGCCAATGAAAAAGATCCATTCAGCAGCAAGAAACGTTGTGGCTGCTATTGGCGCATGCCATGGTTCCAACGTTGTAGCTTCCCTGGCGCGCGACATGTTTCGAGTTGTCCACAACAAGGGGCGCTCGCACCAACCTAGCCGGTGGCTGAAATATATGAGGACGATGGCCACGAGGGATATCAGCCATGGCCATTGCGAACCCAGTGCCCAAGCCAACAGTAGTGGTATCGCGATTGCAGCCACGCACGCATACTGATAAATGCCTTGCGCCGTTGTGGCAACCAGAAGAGCGTCGGCTCGAACTGTTCCGCGTAGGTAGCTAAGTTCAAAAAGCACGCCCAGTACCTTGCCAGGCACGTAGCGGACTATTTGGCTAAGCGCATATGCGGAAGCAATCTTTCTCCGTTCACCGCGAATGCCTGATACTCGTTCGACTGCCAATATGTGGTAGCACAGAGGGCAGAGCAACAGCAGGAACGAGAACAATTGCCCGATCGCAAGCCGTGGAGGTGATACGCTGCTCAATGCGCTACTGAATTGATGAAGCTGACCATGCAGCAGACGTACAGTGTAGAAAGCTGCTGCAAGCAATAGGACTACGCTGATGAATAAGCGTAACCAAGATTTGCGCGTGGACGTTGGCGCCATATCGGGGCTGCAGTAGCTGTCATGGGAGAACGCGGAGCAACATCCACCCGATCGGTCCAAGTGGGATATCAATAATAGCGCATGGTCGAGATACTCCACCCCATTTTTCTTTGAACCTTATCAGACCGGGTTGAGTGGCCGGCGAAGAGAGGAGGTTGAATTTCGCAGCCCCTTCTGCGCGGGCATGTTCGATCGCCTGGCACAATAGCAAATCCGTTGCTCCAAGCCTCAGCGCATCCGATCGCGTGCAGCTGTGCAGATAGTATGTGGTATCCCCGCTGCGTATGGTGATCGTTACGCTCGCCAGGCCGACTTCATCACATAGCGCGGAAAAACGTACCGGTAGGTAGCGAGGCATTGAGGTCAGTGCTGCAAAGTAGCTTGCTGTATAGCGAAGATTGCCTCTATGGCGGGCTACCGTTTCGGCATACAGCTTATATAACGCCGCGGAGTCCAGGTTGTCGCAATGCTTCAACGGCGCGCTGCGGCGCTGCGCAAATCTGAGGTCCCTTCGCCGTGTGGCGTCTGCATCGGCGCGCCAATCTGCGAGATTGGTGATGCAGGTTTCAATTGGCCCTTCGATTCTCGGAGTGAAAGCCAATTTGCAACCACCGTATGCGGATACGGAAATGCGCAGCAGGGACAAAGGAATGCGCAGCTTGCGAATCGCCAGCACCATTCGTTCCAGATCATATGGTCGAGACAACGCCCTTGGAGTGGCGCACACTGGGAACCCCAGGTAGCCAATCCAGATTGGGCCTTTGCGGAAGCATGTTAGAGCCTGGCCCAGTTCGTAACGTGTATCCCAAAGATAAAAGCGCTTTGCTCCAAATCCCTGCTGCAATACGCTGCCCCAAGCGTCAGACTCAAAAAACGCGCCAGCGGCGCTCAACCATTCAAGGTACTGTGGCGGAGCCGAGTGGGAAATGACGATCCCCTCGTGCTCGACGAGGGGCATACGGTGTGTCATGCGGTCAGCTCTGCACTCACTGACGTGATCACACGCTCTACATCTGCATCGGAGAGACTCGGTGATAAAGGAAGGCTGACGGTTTGGCAGCCGAGGCGCATTGCATTGGGCCACTGTTCCGCGTGCCAGCCATATCGCTGTTGATAAAATGGATGCTCTGGCAATGCACGATAATGCACACCGGTACCGATACGTCGGTTGTTCATCGCATCGAGGAATGCATCGCGGGAAATGCCACAACGTGACTCGTCGATCATGATCGTAAACAGATGGAAGGCATGCCGCGTGTCTGCTGCGGGTAGCGCGGGCAACGCGACCGGCAAATTGGCGAAGGCCTCCATGTACTGGTTCCATATTTCCCGCCGACGTTGCCAGTTCCGTTCGACGCGCTCTAACTGGTGGATGCCGATCGCGGCCTGTAAATCCATCATGTTGTACTTGAATCCGGCTTCAACCACTTCGTAGTGCTTGTAACCCTTGTCGCCGAAGCGGTGCCAGGCATCTTTGCTCATACCGTGCAGTGCGAGGATTTTCGCGCGAGCGATGAGAGCCTCATCGCGACCGACAATCATGCCGCCTTCGCCAGTGACGACGTTCTTCGTGGCGTAGAAGCTGAAACAACCGAAGTTGCCAAACATTCCAGCCTTGCTGCCATGGAATTCCGTCTCGATGGCATGCGCGCAGTCCTCGATCACAAGCAGATCGTGCTTGTCCGCGATTGCCATGATGCGGTCCATCTCGCAAGGGCGCCCCGCGAAATGCACGGGAATGATAGCCCGCGTGCGCGGCGTGATCGCTGCCTCGATAGCAGCCGGGTCGATATTCTGCGTCAGAGGATCCACGTCGGCCAGCACGGGTGTCAGGCCGGCATGAACAATGGCGTTGACGGTCGCGCAGAAAGTAAGAGGCGTAGTGATGACTTCGCTTTCTCTCGGCAACGAAGCAGCTACCATTGCCACATGCAGCGCAGCCGTACAGGAATTCAGCGCCGCGACGCGGTTCGCTGCGATGTTTTGATATCGGGCGAAATCCTTTTCGAACTGCGCGACCTTAGGGCCCGTTCCCAGCCAGCCAGATCGAAGGCAAGCCTCAACTTCGTTGATCTCTTCGTCGCCGATCTGCGGCGCTCCGAACACCAGAAAAGGAAGCGCGCAGTCGCCACTTGTGAGGTCATTGCTCATATCGAACAGGTGAGCCAGTTGAGGCTCTATTTCATCGGTTGCTGAATTGCAGAATTGCCTTCCGGCGGTTTGCTTGGAACAGACATATCATCGAGTAGATTCTGGATTTGGTCCACCTCTTTCAGGTTGCGCGTGTCCCACGATTTTATGTGTTCACGAACATCCTCCAGTATGACGTGTGCGCTGGTCAGATCGCCATTGATGTAGTAGACGCGGGCAAGAAAGGCACCAACTGCGGGATCGGCGGTTCCGCCCATCCAGGAGAGAGCCGCCTGTTGCTGTGCTTCCGTACGAAAACCGTCGTGCATGAACAGTTCCGCCGCAACGAAACGACTGCGCCAGATCTGAATTAATGTCGAGGGTTGAGGTGCAGCATCGGCAACGTCGCGAATAATCGCCGCAAGGGATGCGCGAGTGAGATTGAGGCAATCGTGTTTGTGCAAGTAGGACGCAAATTTTTCAAACGCGAGCATTTCTGCAAGTTCGAGTTTCGTGCCGCCGATACTCGGAATGCGCGCCACCGATTCGGGGTCGGCTTCTCCATACTCGATACATTGAAGGAATACGCTGTCAATCAACGCGACATGACGTGCGGCGGGATTGTCTATTTGGGCAAGATGCTCGAATACCTGACGCGCTTCCGTGTACTTTCTGGCAGCTATGAGCATAGATGCATGATCCAGTTGGGCGCGCATCGAATTCGGATGCTCCAGTGCGCCCTGCTGAGCCAGCAGGGGCCAATATCGCCAGACTGACGCACGTGCGAACGTTGCGATAGCGAGTGTTGCGACGAGCGTAGTAGCTGCAAACAGGCACAATCGCCGGATCCTGACCGGTTCATCCCATCGCTTCCTCGCGATAATCCATCCGATTGCGCCGGCCAAGGCAAGAAAGAATCCGACCGACGGCAGATAATTGCGATGTTCGAAATATAGTTCCAAGGGGAAAATCGTTGACTCCATCGCGTGGCCAGCAAGATACAGACCGATGCCTGTGGAAACAGCGGGCGCCTGCTTGCGCGCGACCCATGCGATGAGCAAAAGAAACGCCAATCCTACGAGAGCAAACAGCGTAGCGGGGGGGGACAAAATACCGTGGGAAACGACGAAATCGTCGGTGTAGATGCCGAGCATGGGGCCACGCGGCAACAGCAGCGCTGAAATATAGTCAAACAGTGCACGAGGCTCGCTCAACAGCCGTTCGCCGAACGTGAACAGACGCTCGTCATATCCGGCAAGTACAAAGCTTGGTCGGAACGTGCACAGTCCTGCGGCCAAGGCGCCCGGGATGAACAAAAACACGGAGAAAAATACCGTCACAACACGCGGACGTATCGCGTCGCGCGTATTGAAGTAGCCGATCTCGATCACACCGCACAGCAACGGGACCAGTGCTCCGTTCTCCTTGCAAAGCATGGCGAATACGGTTGCGGTCGGTACCGCGAGAAACAGCGTGGCTACGCCGGCGCGTACCCGCCCCTGCTCGAGCGCTTCGCGAGCATGAACATAGAAGATCAATGCAAGCAGCATGAATAACGCGCTGAGTTGCGCCATTCGCTGCACGATGTATAGCACCGTGCTGACCTGGATTGGATGCAGCAACCAGATCGAGCTGACGAACAAGGCGATCGGGGTTGCGTTTGAAGCCAATTTCCGATCCCGCCGCAGAAGACGTGCGATCAACTTGTAGATGAGCAGGCCGCAGATCAGGTGTATTGCGAGGTCCGTCGCCTTGAACGGCAGTGGTTGCATGCCGCTCATGGCAGCGTTGGCGACGAAGGTGAGCATCGACAGGGGACGTCCGAGCAGCCCGGAGTGGTTGCCGAGAAACACCTCCTGCCAGCCGGTCTCGCCGCTCAGCCATGCATTGAGCGGCAGAATTAGATTCGGAGGATCATCGAATAGGAACGGACCGTTCAGCCCGCCCGCATAGACCAGCGCGGTCAATAGCAGGACGCAAGCGAGCAAAAGCGCAGGGCGGCAAAAAAAAGAACCCCGGCTTTTCGGCCGGGGTTCGGGCACGACATTTGACTCAAGAATCAAGGATTAGCGGCAAGTAGCCGGCACGTACTTCGACGCGCAAGCTGCACTGGTGCAGGTCCAGTTCAGCGGGCCCGGTGCGCCGCTCGGCGTGACGGTCGCGACCGGCGTCAGCGTAATCTGGCACTCGGCAGGTGAAGCGCCGGTTCTCTGGCTCGTACCAACGATTACACCCGTGGCCGGAGTGATGGCCACGGATGCGACATAGGTCGTGCCGGTCGCAGGAAACTCAAAACCCGAATTGGCAACAGTGACTGCGCCGAGGCTGCCCAAGCTGGCGGCGGTTTCTGCAACGGCGAGTTTGGCAGCATCCATCTGCACTACGGTCTCGGTGACCTTGGTGCGGATGGTGTAATCCTGATACGCCGGCAGCGCAATCGCCGCGAGGATGGCGATGATCGCGATAACGATCATCAGTTCGATAAGAGTAAAGCCTTTCTGCATCGTTTTCATGAGAATGTGTCCTTGGGGTAATGGTTCGACGTGTGCATTCGATCGGGCTCGGCTCGGCCTGATGTCCTTGGCCCCTGGCCAAGTGCGATCGAATACGCGGAGTTTGTTCAGCAAACCTCGTGCCAAGCAAACGCCGTTACGCTTGAACTTCGCGAAATAACAAGCAGTTAGCGGTTCTTGCCGTGCTGTTACTGTTCGGCAGACAAAACCGCAAAATACGTCGCTAAATACAAAAATGTGCGCCAACGCACAAAGTGACCTACAGCGGCACAAATTGCCACGTCTGGGCAGACTCGTTGCGTCACTTGTGTGAAAATTTGTAATCCGGAGCCGGAGCGCTGTCCAAACGGAGCTGTATAGCGGCGCAATCTCTAGGCTGGGCAGTGTGAATCATTGAGGCAGGCAGAAGGGAACCTGGCGTGAAGCCGGGTTTCGAGGGTGTTGCGTTGGGTCGGGAGCCCAGGACTGGCACGTATTCACTTTCGCTTGCCCTTCGGGTCGTCCACTGCGCGGATATTCGCTCCGGCCTCCGAGCAGAGCAGCCGCGTCGTTTCATCCAGGCTACTCGCTGTCCCGGTTTACCAGGGATCGATGGCGACGGCGTCGAGTGGCTGCTTACTAGTTCGGGACAGGATCATCGTATACGAATCGGTGCGACCCTGCAGCGGCAGCCAGGCGAGTTGGTCTATCGGGAGTGAGGAGCGGGCGAGATAGGCATCGACGATGGCCTTATTAGTTGGCGACTTCGCGGCAAGGTCAGCCAGCGGCTTGGCCTTCGTCAGCATTGCATCGGCGACATCGGCATAGGCTACATAATATTTCGGGAACTTCTCCAAGTCCTTGCCGGCGAGTCCGGAGGAGAGCAGATCGCTTCTGTCCTTGGCGTCGGTGGGCGATTTTGCGCCAACCAAGCGTGGGCCGGTCAATGACCGCGTGGCGAACGCAGATTGCTTGGCTGCGGTCAAATCGGCATCGTCGAGCTCACTGGCAGAGACTGGAACGAAGCGATCGAAAGCGGCGACGATGAACACCGGCCGTGCCTGCGCGATCACCGAGAGGCCGTAAAGAAACGCTACGGTCTGCGCCGCCGCGATGCAAGCGAGGTCGAAGCGCAACCCCTTCTTGCCTGCCCTGTAAACAACAAGCGTCAGCAACGGCCCAATGACGATATCCACCCCCATGATTAGTAGCATAAGGTTGCTGCCGCCGGCCACCTGAAAGTACGGGTGCGGATACCAGACGAAATAGATCAGACAGCCGACCAGGGTAGCGATGACCAGGCTGATGCCGAGATGGATGCCGGAGGCTTGGAAACGGTTCATTGGCGGAATGCTGGCGTAACCGAATTCCGCACAGGATAACCGTATCGCGGAAGCCCGAAAACAGGGCTGCTGATCTGCATAGTGACGCGTCGCGCGTCCGACGATCCGACGCGAATCCCCATGCACGCGAACCGATGGTGGCATGGCTGTCGCTATTTGCGCCGCTTGCGCAACACTCGCAAGCACGTCCGCGACATCCTGTCGCGCTGGGCTTGGCCAGCCATGACGAGGTAGACTTTACTTCGGAAATCGGGGCGGGCGCAGCTTGCCCCGCACGGTTTCTCTTTCCCTCCCGAGGAGTTTCGCCCATGTCTGTGAAAGTCGCCATCAATGGCTATGGCCGCATTGGCCGCAATGTGCTGCGCGCGCTGTACGAGGCGGGCCGCACCAACGAGATCGAAGTCGTCGCGGTGAACGACTTGGGCGATGCCGAAACCAATGCGCACCTGACCCAGTACGACACGGCGCACGGGCGCTTCTCGCATGAGGTCAAGGTCGAGGGCGGCGACATCGTCATCGGCAAGGACAAGATCAAAGTCTGCGCCGAGCGTGACCCGTCCAAGCTGCCGTGGAAGGATCTCGGCGTCGACGTGGTGCTCGAATGCACGGGCCTGTTCACTTCGAAGGCCAAGGCATCGGCGCACATCGCCGCGGGCGCGAAGAAGGTGATCATCTCGGCGCCGGGCGAGAAGGACGTGGACGGCACCTTCGTCTACGGCGTCAATCACGACAAGATCACGGCCAAGGACCAGGTCATCTCGAACGCCTCGTGCACGACGAACTGCCTCGCGCCGCTGGCCTGGGCGATCAACCAGAAGATCGGCATCGTCCACGGCCTGATGACGACGATCCACTCGTACACGAACGACCAGGTGCTGACCGACGTGTTCCACAAGGACCTGCGCCGTGCGCGATCGGCGACGATGAGCCAGATTCCGACCAAGACCGGCGCCGCCGCCGCGGTCGGCCTCGTGTTGCCGGAATTGAACGGCAAGCTCGACGGCTTCGCCATGCGCGTGCCGACGATCAACGTTTCCGTCGTCGACCTCGTTTTCGTCGCCAAGCGCGCGACGAGCAAGGAGGAAATCGACGCGGTCGTCAAGGAAGCGAGCGAAGGCCGCCTGAAGGGCATTCTCGGCATCAACCGCAAGCCACTGGTCTCGGTCGACTTCAACCACAATCCGCTGTCGTCGATCTACGACGAGACGCAAACGCGCGTCATCGACGGCACGCTGGTCAAGGTGCTGTCGTGGTACGACAACGAGTGGGGCTTCTCGAACCGCATGCTCGACATGACGCTGGCGCTGGCGAACGCCAAATAACCGCGCAATGCCTCCCTTCTTCCGGCGGGAGAAGGGAAGCGCTTCGATTGTGCGGCGCGTGGCGATTCACGAATCTGAATCGCCGTGCGCGCGTGCCTTCTTCGTGTCCCGGCCTGCTGCTAGGCTCGGACCACCCTCGAAGAAGGAGTTTCCCATGCGCAATATCACCAAGATGGCCCTGCTCGCTGGAGCGGCGCTGCTCTGGTCCGGCGCGGCGAGCGCGCGCGAGATTACCTGCGAGATGAATTTCGATCTGTCGGGCTGGTCGGCGTTCTACAAGACCGCTTCCGGTCACGGCATGATCAGCTGCAGCAACGGCGCGAAGATGAAGGTCGACATCCGCACCAAGGGCGGCGGCATCACCTTCGGCAAGTCGGAAATCAAGAACGGCTACGGCAAGTTCACCCACTTGTACGATATCGAGGACGTGCTTGGCAGCTACGCCACGGCCGGCGCGCATGCCGGTGCGGTCGATTCCGCCGAGGCGCAGGCGATGACCAAAGGACCCGTCTCGCTCGCCATTTCCGGCAAGGGCAAGGGCTGGGATCTAGGCTTCGCCTTCGGCAAATTCACGATTCTGCGGCCGGGTGCAAACCCGGATGCGGACGAGGACGAAAAAGAGGACGCCTCCCAGCCGCAAGAAGCCGTGACGCACCCGTTGGGGAACAATCCTTAGCGCACGGGTTCAGTGCGCATCTTTTTCCGACTGAATCGTCTCCAGTAGCGCGATCTGCAGGCGCGAGTGCAGCTTGACCAGCGTGCGCCAGAGCAGGGCGAGGACGAGTGCGCTGCCGACGAGGACGGCGACGAGCAGTTCGGCCGGCGGCAGAATCGATGACGACAGCGCGCTGACGAGCAGCAGCATCGCTGCCGTCGTCACCAGCGGCAATACTTCAGCGACGATGCGTCGCGCGGCCTGGCTGCGTCGCCCGCTGCCACGCACGCTGACCTCGGCGAGCATCATCGACAGCGCCTTGAGCTTGCGGTAGGCGGCGATCAGGAACGGCAGAGAGACGAGCAACGCCGCACCCCAGATCAGCGCGTGCTCGATCGCGCGGTTCGCGATCCACGCGGACAGGTCGAGCGCGCGCGACGAGGCGAGATAGGCGCCGCCACCGAAGATCGCGGCGACGAGACAGAAGTTGACGAAGGCCTGCAACAGGATACGCCGCACCATCGCCGCGATCACGGCGCGGTCGCCGTCGAAGCGCAGTCCCTGCAGCCATTCGGTATACATGTGCAGAATGCGGCGGAATCCACCCGGCGTCGCCTGCACGAGCCGGTGCGCTAGCGGGTCGGCCCAGCGGATCAGGTAAGGCGTCAACAGCGTGGTCAGCGCCGACACGGCGACCGCGACCGGATAGAGAAAGCCGCTGGTCACCTTCAAGGTCGCGCCGAGCGTGGCGATGATGAACGAGAACTCGCCGATCTGCGCGAGGCTCATGCCGATGCGCATCGAGTCGCGCCCGCTCTGGCCCGCGGCGAATGCGCCGAACGTGCGCGCGAGGGTCTTGCCGAGCACGATCGCGAGCGTGATCACCGCGATCGGCCAGGCGTAGTCGACGAGCACATGCGGGTCGAGCAGCAGGCCGATGGTGACGAAGAACACTGCCGAGAACATGTCACGGATCGGTTCGATCAGGTGTTCGATGCGGCGCAGCGACTTGGCTTCGGCGATGATCACGCCGATCGTGAACGCGCCGAGCGCGACCGAGTAGCCGAGCTTGATCACGACGAGGCAGAAGCCGAACAGCAGGCCGAGCACGCTGACCAGCAGCATCTCGTTGCGGTTGATGCGCGCGATGAAATCGAGCAGGCGCGGCACGGTGAGGATGCCGACGACGAGCGAGGCGACGAGGAACACGGTCAGCTTGCCGAACGTGGACAGCACTTCGCCGGCTTCGACGTTGCCGGTCTTGGCCACGCTCGACAGCAGCGCGACCATGCAGATTGCGAGCACGTCCTCGATGATGAGGATGCCAAACACGGTCTGCGCAAACTTCTCGCGGCGCAGGCCGAGTTCGTCGAGCGCTTTGATCGTGATCGTGGTCGAGGAGATCGACAGCATCGTGCCGAGGAACAACGCGTCCATGTTGCGCCAGCCGAAGGCAAGGCCGATCTCGTAGCCAAGCCAGATCATCGTAACGATGCCGACGAGCGCGGCGATCAGTGCGGTCGCGCCGACCTGGCGCAGACGCTTGAGCGAGAATTCGAGGCCGAGCGAGAACAGCAGGAAGACCACGCCAAGTTCGCCGAGCGTACGCGTGGATTCCTCGTCGGTAATCAGCGCATACGGCGGTGTGTGCGGGCCGATCAGCACGCCGGCGGCGATATAGCCGAGCACGACCGGCTGGCGCAGCAAATGGAAGACGACCGTCACCACGCCGGCGGTCAGCATGATGATGGCGAGATCGTGGATGAAGGCGACGGTATGCATGCGCTCTCGCGATCGACTTGCCTCATCTTCGCGGATCGCGCGGCATTGGGCAATGCGCGGCAGGCCCGCATCCTCAAGCACGAGGACAACGAAATGATGCGGTCGTTCCAGGTGCTGCCGGCCTCGGCCTGACGGCGCTTCCCCGGATTCCGCTCACGTCCCGGGTGATTTCATCCCGACGAGCATGATCGGCTTGAGCTTGGCCCAGGCGAGCACGCCGAAATAGAACGTGCCGAAGGCGAGCACCGTCCATGGCTTTTCCACCCAGAGGCCGCTGCCGGGCAGGTGCATGTCCGCGATCACCTGCGGCGTGATGCCGAACTTGGGAAACGGCAGGAACACCGTGGCGAATGCGCCGGCGAGGTAGGCCATGCCCGAGACGATCCAGCCGCCGAGCATGCGCTGCATCTTCGCCTCCATCTGCGCACGCGAGGTGAACAATTGCAGGAAACGGCTGACGAACAGCCAGAGGAAGGCCCAGATCGGCCAGGTGCTGCCGAATGCCAACGAGAATCCGAGCACGAACATGAGATAGAAGGCCGTCAGCCCGGCGAGGGACAGCGCGCGCTTGATGCGCGACACGTCTTGCATGCCGAAGACCACCGCGGTGAACGCGCCCGAATGCATGACGATGAACTCGATCAGCATCAGCAGCATTAGATCGCGCACGCGGGCATAGCCGATCAGACCCGGCGCGATCCAGGCGCAGAGAAAAGTGGCGGAGGTGATCAGGTCGGGCAGCGCGTTGAACGCGCGCACCAACGGACCCTCGTAGTCTTGATCCTGCATGATGCCCCCCTGGCGACCCGTGGGATATTCATTGGCACAAATTGTGCCAATGGCGCCGCCTTGAGCGCGCAGCGGGTAAAATGTCTCTCCCTTCTTTCCACGAACCCGGGCAGGAACCGCGCATGGCCATACTTCGCATGACTTCACTCGACCTCAAGGGCAAGCGCGTGCTGATTCGCGAGGATTTGAACGTGCCGCTCAAGGACGGCAAGATCGCCGCGAGCCAGCGCCTCGAAGCCGCGCTGCCGACGATCAAGCTCGCGCGAGACGCGGGCGCGCGCGTGATGGTCATGTCGCATCTTGGGCGACCCAAGGAAGGGCATTTCAACGAGCACGAATCGCTCGCGCCGGTCGCGGCGTGGCTCGGCCAAGCGCTCGGCCAACCGGTGCGCCTGCTGCGCGACTACTTGAACGGCGAAACGGTCGACGTCGGGCCGGGCGAGGTCGTGCTGCTCGAAAACTGCCGCTTCAACGTCGGCGAGGAAAAGGACGACGCGACGCTGGCCGAGCGCTATGCGATGCTCTGCGAGATCTTCGTCATGGACGCGTTCGGCACCGCGCATCGCGCGCAGGCCTCCACGCACGGCGTCATCCGCCGCGCCCATGTCGCCTGCGGCGGCCCGCTGCTGATGGCCGAACTCGACGCGCTCGGCAATGCGCTCGAACATCCGAAGCGTCCGCTGCTCGCGATCGTGGCCGGCTCGAAGGTCTCGACCAAGCTCGAACTGCTGCAAAGCCTGATTGCGAAAGTGGACCAGCTAATCGTCGGCGGCGGCATCGCCAACACATTCATTGCGGCCGCCGGGCATTCCGTCGGCAAGTCGCTGTACGAGGCCGACCTGATCCCGATCGCGCAGAAAATCATCGCCGACGCCAAGGCGCGTGGCGCCGACGTACCGATTCCCGAGGACGTTGTCGTCGCGCCCGAGTTCAAGGCCGACGCGCCGGCGACAGTGAAGAAGGTTGCCGAAGTCGCGCCCGGGGACATGATTCTCGACATCGGTCCGGCGACTGCGTTGCGCTACGCCGAACTGATCGAAAATGCCGGCAGCGTGGTCTGGAACGGCCCGGTCGGCGTGTTCGAGTTCGATGTGTTCGGCAAGGGCACCGAGACGATCGCGCATGCGATCTTCCGCTCGAACGCATTCTCGATCGCCGGCGGCGGCGATACGCTCGCCGCGGTCGAGAAGTACGACGTGGCTGACGGCATTTCCTATATCTCGACCGGCGGCGGCGCCTTCCTCGAATTCCTCGAGGGCAAGGAACTGCCGGCCGTGGCGGCATTGAAAGCGCGCGCGTGACCTTGTCCGGCGGAGAAACCAAGCTCGTCCTGTTCGACCTCGACGGCACGCTGATCGATTCGGAAGTCGGCATCGTTGCTTCGATCGAATACGCGCTGACCAAACTCGGTGCGCCGCTTCCGCCGCGCGAGGAATTGCGCAAATGGATCGGGCCGCCGCTGCGCGCGACGTTTCCGCTCGCGCTCGGCGACGACGCGGAAACCATCGAGCGCGCGGTCGCGCTGTATCGCGAGCGCTTCACCGAGATCGGCTGGCGTGAATATGTTGTGTACGCGGGCATCGCCGAGACGATCGATACGCTGGCGCGCAGCGGTGTCAAACTTGCCGTGGTCACTTCCAAGGTGGATCTTTATGCCGGCAAGATCGTCGCCAGCCTGCCGTTCGGCGCGCATTTCGCGAGCGTCTACGCCGCTGCTGCGGGCAGCGCGCACAGCGAGAAGGCGACATTGATTGCGCGTGCGCTCGGCGACTTCGGCGTCGACGTGCGCGACACGGTCATGGTGGGCGATCGTCATTTCGACATCGACGGCGCACTTGCCAACCGCGTGCATGCGCTCGGGGTGACCTGGGGTTTCGGCGACCGGGAGGAACTCGCGGCGGCAGGCGCGCACGCGATCGCCGAATCGCCGCGGGAACTCGCCTCGTTGCTGTCGGGTCGCGCACGCGCGAGAGCGGTTTCGCGCTGAGTGCAAGAATCCCGTAACGCAGGATTTGCGATGATGTCGGCCGAACCTGCAACGAGATCTCGTCGTGACTTCAACCCCGCCCATCGTCATCGGCTGGCGCGAATGGCTGGCTTTGCCTGAACTGGGCATTCCAGCGATCAAGGCCAAGATCGATACCGGCGCGCGCACCTCCTCGCTGCACGTCGATACGCTCGTCGTGGATGAGCGCGACAGTGTGACTTGGCTGCATTTCAGTGTTTCCGCGACCAGGCGCAGGCATGCTCTGCCGGTGCGATGCTCGGCACCAGCGATCGCGCGCCGCACGGTGACCGACTCGGGCGGCCATGCGACCCTTCGCTGGTTCATCCGCACGCGCATCGAACTCTGCGGAGCCTGCTTCGAGACGGAAATCAACCTGACCGACCGCCGCAACATGCTGTTCCCGATGCTGCTCGGCCGCAGCGCGTTGGGCGACCGTTTCGCTGTCGATCCGGCGGCCTCCTACTGCTGCGGTCGGCTGAAATCGAGGAAAATGGGAAACGCTGCCTGATCCAATGCCTGCCTGCGCTTCCGCAGTGATCGCCCTTGAGTAGATCGGAAACCCAATGAAAATCGCGATCCTCTCGCGTAACGCCAAGCTTTATTCGACGGTCAGCCTGATCAAGGCGGCGCGCAAGCGCGGCCATCGCGTGCGCGTGCTCGACCCGCTGCGCTGCTACATGCGCATCGAGCCGGGCAAGTTTCTGATGCGCTACAAGAGCCGCCCGCTCAACGGCATCGACGCGGTGATCCCGCGCATCGGCAATTCGATCACTTTCTATGGCACCGCGGTGCTGCGCCAGTTCGAGATGATGGGCGTGTATACGCCGAATTCTTCCGACGCGGTGCTGCGTGCGCGCGACAAGCTGCGCTCCATGCAACTGCTCGCGCGCGAGAACATCGGCTTGCCCGCGACCGTGTTCGGCGACAACCCCGACGACACCGCTGACCTGCTCGCTCTGCTCGGCGATGCTCCGCACGTGATCAAGCTCAACGAGGGCGCGCAAGGGCAGGGCGTGCTGCTCGCCGAGAAGCGCAGCGCCTCCCAGGGCATGATCGAGGCGTTCCGCGGTCTCTATGCGAACTTCCTCGTGCAGGAATACATCAAGGAAGCCAAGGGAGCGGACATCCGCTGCTTCGTCGTCGGCGGCAAGGTCGTCGCCGCAATGCAGCGCCAGGCGCGCGAGGGCGAGTTCCGCTCGAACCTGCACCGTGGCGGCATTGCGACCGTGGTCGATCTCGACAGCGCGGAAATCGATACCGCGGTGCGCGCCGCCCGCGTGATGGGGCTCAACATCGCCGGCGTCGACCTGCTGCGCTCGAAGCGTGGACCGCTCGTGCTCGAGGTCAATTCCTCGCCCGGGCTCGAGGGCATTGAGGGCACGACCGCGGTCGACATCGCCGGGGAAATCATCGAATACCTCGAGCGGCGCGTGCGCCAGCGGACGGCACGCAAGCGCTGATCTGTTCGGTCCAATTGCGCCGGATTTTGACTTACGAAGGTCTTCGTTGACATCCTCGCGGAATTGGAACTACGATGCGCTACGTAGTCCTTCCATCCATCACAATCGGGGGTTCACCGTGAAACAGTTTTTCCGTCATCTGGCCCTGCTCGCGTCCGTGCAGGTACTTGGTCTGGGCTTGGCCATGGCCTCGGACAAGGTCGTCGAAAAGCCGGTCGCGGCCGATACGCCGGAGAAGTTCGCTGCGACGGCCGCACAGATCCGCAAGGAAATGGGCGCCGAGGGCCGCTACGAGTTCATTCGCGCCGACGACAAGGCCAAGGCCGACGCTGACCTCGACACCATCGCCGCGATGCTGCAGAAGGCTGGCTCGGTATCGGCGATGTCGCAAAGTGACCAGGTGCAGCTGTTCAACACCCAGGAACATCTCAACGGCATTCTGACCCACAGCGACCGCAACCGTCTGGTCTGCGAGCGCCGCGCGCCGGTCGGCACGAATATTCCGCAAAATACTTGCAAGACCGTGGCGGAAATCGAGAAGATGCGTCGGGACTCGCAGAAATACATGAACGATCATTCGCGGGATGCGAATAGCAACAGCGCGGCGATGAACAGGATCGGCGGGGACTCCGCTAAAGGCGCTCACTGATCTCTGACTTGTGAGAATATCGGCATCATGACTTCGTCAAAGCCAAGTCCTCGTCCGACCGAAGCGGAGCTCGATATCCTGCGCGTGCTCTGGGACCAGGGCGCGTGCACGGTGCGCGAAGTGCATGAGCAGCTGCACGCCGATGGCGGCGCCGGTTACACGACCGTACTTAAGCTATTGCAGATCATGCACGCGAAAGGGCTGGTGGCGCGCGACGACGCACAGCGTGCACATGTCTATCGCGCGACGGTAAGCCGGCAGCGTACGCAGAAGCGCTTCCTCTCGGAGATGGTCACGCGCCTGTTCAACGGCTCGCCCTCGCAGCTCGTACTGCATGCGCTCGGCGAGACGCCGCGTGCCTCCAAAGCCGAGCTGAGGCAGATCCGCGAGTTGCTTGATCGCATCGACGGTGGAGGCAAATCGCAATGAACGCGCTGATCGCCGAACTGGTGCCGTACGTCCATGCGGTGGGATGGACCTTGCTGCATTTTCTCTGGCAAGGGGCGTTGATCGGGTTGGCCTACGCGCTGCTGCGCAGCGTGTGCACAACCAGCGTTGTGCGCCATCGCCTAGGCATGCTTTGCCTGCTGGCGATGCTCGTCTGTCCGCTGGCGACGCTCGCGCTGCTGTGGCCCGCGCCGGTCGATCCGGCCGGCCTCTCAGCGGCGGCGGCGTCCGCCTCTGCGGAGAACGTTTCCGCATTGACCGAGACGCCGGCCACGGGTTTTGAAGCGTGGCTGCCTTGGTGCGTGGGCCTGTGGCTGGTCGGCGTTTGCGCGATCGCGTTGCGCTCGTTCCTGCACTGGCGCCGTCTGGCCGCGCTGGTGCGCACCGCGACCGCTCTGCCGCGCGATTGGCAGTTGCGCCTGATCGAGCTACGTCAGCGTTTCGGCATCCTGCGCCCAGTGCGTCTGCTCGCCTCGTTCGCAGTTGCCACGCCAACGCTGATCGGCTGGCTCAAGCCGACGATCCTGCTGCCGGCGAGCCTGCTCAGCGGCTTCAGCCCGGAGCAGATCGAGCTGATCCTCGCCCATGAACTCGCCCATGTGCGCCGCTACGATTACATCGCAAACCTGGTCCAGGTCATCGTCGAGACGCTGCTGTTCTATCACCCCGTCGTCCACTGGATCTGTGCCGATGTGCGCCAGCAGCGCGAACAATGCTGCGACGATCTCGTGCTCGGTGTCGGTGGCGGCGAGCGTCTGGCCTATGCGCGCACGCTGGCCGATCTGGAAGAATGGATGCAAGGCGAGTCGCGCCACGGCTTTGGCGCAACACCTGCGCTCGCTGCCAGCGGTGGCGTGCTGCTCGAACGCGTGCGTCGCATCGTCGATCCGCGTCCCGCGCAATCGCCCGGACTTCTCTCGCCTGACAACGGCATGACCTTACCCGCTCTGGTTGCCGGCGCGGGTCTGTTGCTGGCGCTGCTGCGCCTGCACGCGCCGTCGGCGGAAGCGCTCGGCGCGGCGTTGGTGCGCGCCTCGGCGACGAACGCCGAATTGCTTGCGGTCGCGACGCTGCGCATCCACGCCGATGCATCGATCCTGGTAGCGCGGATCAAGCCGGCGGCGCTCGTCGTCGCGGCGCCGCCACGTGAGGCGGAGCGCCAGCCCGCAACGGTCGTACCGTCGGCATCGCAGGCGACGGAGCGAACCGAGACGCCCGCCGTGATCGCCGCCCCTCACGCCGCAGTGCCGGAAGCCGGCTCGATCTCGCCGCCGTCCGCTTCTGCGGTGGTGCAAGCGCCGGCAGCACCAGCTCCGTCGCCGGTCGTTGTCGCCGAGAAGGCGCCGCCCGCAGCAATTGCGCCACCGGGACCGCAGGTTTTGCGCGTCGTGCAGCCGTCGTATCCACTCGATGCGCTGCGCAACGGCGTTGCGGGCAAGGTCGATCTGGAGTTCGAGGTCGATGCCGAAGGCCGCGTGCGCGACATCCATGTGCTCACCGCGCAACCGGCCGGCGTATTCGAGCAATCGGCGATCGCCGCATTGCGGCAGTGGCGCTTCGCGGCGCCTGCAGCGCCGGCCCGTTACACGCGCAGTTTTGCGTTCACGCACGGCAATAGTGCGGCGGAAAATTGCCATGAAATCACCGGTTCGCACATTTGCAGGCGGCCAAATTCGGAAACCGAGTCCAATTAACGAAACCAATAGATCGGCTTAACGTCGATTTAATCGAGCGATGCCTAACATCCTCGTCACTGTACTTGCTCGACACTCCCAAGGTCAGGTCAGGTGACTGGCAGGTTACGGTAATCGGGGCAGTAGCTTTAAGCCCAAGCGAGGTGCGTTCCCCCAATGGCGCCTCCTTGGGCTTTTTTATTGGGTGTTTGTCTCGCATTTCCGCCATCGCCCATGATGGCGAAAGTCAAAAAAAAGCGACCATCCTGGCCGCACTTCTCACTAATATCGACTTGCTCCCGACGTCCCCGGCAAGTTTTGATGCGCGGCCGGACGGGAACTCGAAGCCTCGTGCGGCGATCCAACCACGACCGGCCGAGCAATTCGGACGCTATACGGGTAAGCTTTGCATATGCGCATACTGGTCATCGAAGACAATAGCGATATCGCCGCGAACATCGGCGACTATCTTGAGGAAAAGGGCCACACGGTCGATTTCGCCGGCGACGGTGTCACCGGCCTGCACTTGGCCATCTCGCATGACTTCGACGCGATCGTGCTCGACCTCACGCTGCCCGGCATGGACGGCCTCGAGCTCTGCCGCAAGCTGCGCCAGGAAGCACGCCGGCAGACGCCGGTGCTCATGCTCACCGCGCGCGACGCGCTCGACCAGAAGCTGACCGGTTTCGATTCCGGCGCCGACGACTACATGGTCAAGCCCTTCGCCCTGCAGGAACTCGAAGCACGCCTGTCGGTGCTCGCACGCCGCGGAAAAGGTATACAAAGCCGCGTGCTGCAGGTCGCCGATCTGAGCTACAACCTCGACACGCTGATCGTCACGCGCGGCGACAAGGCGATCCAGCTCAACCCGATCGGGCTGAAGCTGCTGCAGAACCTGATGGAATCGAGCCCGTCGGTGGTAACCCGGCAGGAGCTGGAAACGCGCGTCTGGGGTGAGGAACTGCCCGACAGCGACTCCCTGCGCGTGCATATCCATGGCTTGCGCGCCGCAATCGACAAGCCGTTCGAGAAGCCGCTGATCCAGACGCGCCACGGCATCGGTTATCGCATGGTCGATCCCGACGCGGCCGCGAACTGACTGCACCGCCTGCTTGCGTAGCACCGACACTTCGCCGATCCTTCGGCGCGCATGAAACCCGCGAAGTTCCGCCGGCGGCTGCGCAGCCGCATCATTATTTCGTTCTTTCTGTTCGGCTTTGGGCTGACGGCTCTGTTCGCTACGGCGATCATGTATCTGCGCGCGCAGATCGAGGAGCAGCTCGTCAACAACGATTTGGGTCGACAGGTTAAAAACTTCGTCGACTTCAAGCGTGACCATCCGGACGAAAACGCGCCATGGAATCCGCCGCAATACGACCCGGTGCCGTACATTGCCAATGCACGGAATTTTGCCAGGGTGCCGTTCGATCTGCAGAAGTACGACAAGACCGGGGTATACGACGTGGAGTTGCCGGCAGTGGACGGCAAGGTGCGTCCGCACAAGCTGGCGGTTTACAAGGATGCCGACTACTGGGGGTTCGTCTGGAATGACTACGGCCCGCAGAAACTCAACGAGCATCAGCTTTACCGCGGGCTTTTCCTGGGCGTGCTCCTTTTCGGCGTACTGTCGTTGTTCACCGGAATTTGGCTGTCGCGCCGTGTGATGCGGCCAGTCACGGATCTGGCGCAACGCATCCGCACCCTGAGGCAGACCGGCAAACCGACACCGGTTGCGCCGCATTTCGCCGCCGACGAAGTTGGCGAGCTCGCCGCGGCTTTCGACGACTATTCCCGGCGCATGACCGCGATCGTCGTACGCGACCGCGACTTCAACGCCGACGTCAGCCACGAACTGCGCACGCCGCTTGCGGTGATTTCCGGCACGACCGAGCTGCTGCTCGGCTCCGACAAGATCGACGACAAGATTCGCGAACGCCTCAAGCGCATCGAGCGCGCGGCGAAACAATCGACCGAATTGACCAATGCACTGCTGCACCTGTCGCGCAGCGAGCGCAGCGCGCCGAACGATGGCGAAACGACCGATGTTGCCAAGGTTGCCGAGCAGGTTATCGACGTCTATCGCTCGCATATTGGTCGCAAACCGATCGACGTGCATCTCGTCGTCGATCAGGCGGTTGAAGTCGTCGCGCCATCATCGGTCGTCGCGGTTGCGCTGGGAAATCTGATCGGCAACGCGTTCAAGTACACGCAGAAAGGCGACGTCATCATCACGGTCGGCGCCAGGCGCGGAGTCGTCACGGTCGAGGATTCCGGTCCGGGTATCAAGCAGGAGGATGCGGACAAGCTTTTTCAGCGCGGCGTGCGCGGCGAATCCTCGACCGGCACCTCGGGCGCGGGCCTCGGTCTCGCCATCGTTATCCGCCTGTGCCAACTCTTCGATTGGCACGTTTCGCTTGCGCCGCGCCCGCAGGGCGGCGCGGTCGCCACGCTCGATTTCCGTTTGCGCTCCTAGGCCGCCCTACCGCTTTCGATAGGCACGAGACGACCGCCCAGCGCGGCCACGTCGTCGGGATCATGCGTGATCACCACCATCGGCACGTCGAACTGTGCGCGCACGGCGAGCAGTTCTGCGCGCAGGCGCGCGCGCAGCGGTGCGTCGAGCGCGGCGAACGGCTCGTCGAGCAGCAGCAGGCGTGGCTTCGCCGCGAGCGCGCGCGCGAGCGCGACGCGTTGGCGCTGGCCGCCGGAGAGTTCGTGCGGATAGCTCGCCGCGAGCTTGCCGAGTGCGAAGCGTGCGAGCAGGGCATAGACCTCGGATGGCGCGCGACGCGAATTGAATATCGTGCTGCGCGAGGTCGCGAACGCGACGTTCTGTTGCACGGTCAGGTGTGGAAACAGTGCGTAATCCTGGAAGACGTAGCCGATGCCGCGCCGGTGTGGCGGCAGGTCGATGTTGCGCTCGGTGTCGAACAGAGTTGCATCGCCGACGCGGATCGCTCCGCGCTCAGGCCGCATCAGGCCGGCGATCGCGTACAGGGTCTGTGTCTTGCCGGCGCCCGAGGGACCGAACAGCACGGTCACGTCGGCCTCGCTCGCAAACGCCAGCTCGAGGCGGAATTCGCGATCGCGCGCGCGCAGCGTTTTGGCGATGTCGACTTCAAGCCGCATTGTCATCTCCGTGGCGACTTCGCTGCAGTGCCTGCGCAGCGAGTACGAGCGCGACGACGGCGACGATGAGCGCGACAAGTACGAGCGCCTGAGCGGTTGCGTCGTCGCCGGCCATGACCGCGTTGTAGATCGCGATCGATAGAGTTTGCGTGCGGCCGGGCAGCGAGCCGGCGACCATCAGCGTCGCGCCGAACTCGCCCATCGCGCGTGCGAACGCGAGCAGCGTGCCCGCGCAGATGCCGCGCCATGCCAGCGGCAGACTGACGCGGAAGAACACCGCGGTTTCATTCAGGCCGAGCGTGCGTGCTGCGCGCTCGAGTTGCGGATCGACCTCGCGGAACGCGGCGCGCGCCGCGCGCAGGCTCAGCGGAAACGCGGCCACCGCTGCGGCGATGACCGCGCCTTGCCAGGTGAAGATGAGGCTGATGCCGAAGGCATCGTGCAGCCAACCGCCGATCGCGCCGTTGCGCCCGAGCACGACGAGCAGGTAGTAGCCGAGCACGGTCGGCGGCAGCACGAGCGGCAGGGTCAGCAACGATTCGGCGGTGTCGCGCGCGAGACTGCTTTTGCGACCGAGCGCGCGCGCCGTGACGACACCGAAGATCAGCGCCAGCAACGTCGCCAGCGCGGCGACCTTGAGTGTGAGCCAGAGCGGAGAGAGGAATTCCAAATGGGCTATGGACTGAACTGACTGAATCCGTATTTTGCCAGCGTTGCCTGGCTGGCGGGCGTGGCCAGGAATTGCACGAAATCGCAGGCTGCAGGCTTCTGCTTGCAGGCACCGATCGCGGCGACGGGATAGCGCACGGGCGTTGCCGTCGGCACGGTCAGCGCAACTTTCACTTTGCTCGCCTGCGCAGCTGCGTCGGTTGCGTAGACGAAACCGGCCTCGGCTTCGCCGCGCGCTACGTAGTCGAGCGCCTGGCGCACGTTCTGTGCCTGCACGAATTTCGGTTGCAGCGCGTCCCACAGCTTCGCGTCGACCAGCGCTTGCCTGGCGTAGCGTCCAGCCGGCACCGAGTCGGGATTGCCGATTGCGACATGCTTGTAGGCATTCTGCACGAGGTCGCCGAGCTTCGCCGGCGCCGTGCCGTCGGCAGGCGTGATCAGCACAAGCGTGTTTGCGGCGAAATCGTGGCGCGAGGCCGCGTCGATGCGCCCGGCGCTCGCGGCACGATCCATCATCGCCTCATCCGCGCTGGCGAACACGTCAGCCGGCGCACCTTGCTCGATCTGCTTGAGCAGCACGTCGGAAGCGCCGAAGTTGAGGCTCACCTGCGTGCCCGGGTGCTGCGCCTCGTAGGCGCGGGCGATGTCGGTGAACGCATTGGTCAGGCTTGCCGCCGCGGACACGACGAGATCGTCGGCGCGCGCGCTGGTTGTGCTCGCGAAAGTGGCGCCGAGAATCAGCGCATAGTTAAACCGCGAGGGCGATCGGGAAGGGCGAGTCATGACCGGATCCGCGTCGATATGGCCAAGTGACTATATTGCTTCGCAGCGAATGTAGCCATCCCAGTATGCGGCCGGCTGCGATAGCCGCGTTCCGCGGGAGGCGGAAGCTAGTCAGCGAGCAAGCGCGACAGTGCCCGCAGTTCTGCCGCACAGGCGAGTTTCGCCTTGCGTTCGATGTCGCGATAGGCGCGGACGACCTTTTCGCCGGTCGCAGTCAGCGTCGTGCCGCCGCCGTGTTCGCCCCCCTTGTTTGCCGCGATCAGCGGCTCGGCGAAGCTGCGGTTGAGGTCGTCGGCGAGCTGCCAGGCGCGCTTGTAGCTCATGCCCATCGAGCGGCCTGCGGCGGCGATCGAGCCGGTCGCCGCGATCGCTTCGAGCAGGTCCGCCTTGCCCGGGCCGAGCGCATGCTCGGCGTCGAGCAGCAGGCGAAAGCGCAACGCAGGCGATGGATGGGCCATAAGACACAATAACGTGAAACCACCGGGAAACGTATCAGCGGATATGCTGCTGATGCATCGATTTGTGATTAGGTCTTCAAATTCTTTCGTATAATCTGAAGTACTATCAAGCATCCTGCTGCCAGGTACGGGTCCGCTGAAGGCAGCCACCATGGATTCGGGGGAATCACGTGCTGCCTATCATCCGGCGATTTGTCGCCTTGTTTGCACTGTTTGGTGCGACTTCCGTATTCGCCCAGACCTATACCTATTCGATTTACGTCGACGCTGACAACAGCGCGGCCACCGGCTGCAGCGTAAGCCTGCCGGGCGGCAACATCGCCGGGGCGGAATCGGTGCTGACCGCGACTATCAACGCGGGCTCGCCGCCGCAGGTCGCGCAGGTAACCCGCAGCACCTGTGCGGGCGGCAGTTTCGGCGCTCCGGTCGGATTCGGCAACGCCGCGGTCAGCGTCGGTGCGGGTAACGGCGGGACCACGTCAATCGAACTGAGCGGAGCGCTTGCGAACATTGCGCCCGGCGCGACGACAATCCGACTGTACGTCGTTGCACAAAGCACCGATGGCAGCGATGTCCTCCTGACCACCACAGGCGCGCCGGCCGGTGCGCCAATCCTGCTGGCGGTGAACACGCTGCCGGGGCAGGGCGCTGTCCCCGCGCCAATGATCGGCATCCCTGCGGTGTTGCTGCTCGGGATGGCCCTGCTGCTGATCGGCTCGCGCTCGGCACGCCGGCGCATGATCAAGCGGTTGATGCTCGGCCTCGTGCTGTTCAGCGGCATCGCTGGCGGTGCCGCCCTGTTCAACTGGAACGGCGTTGCGCCGCTCGCGACGGATCTGGCCGGCGACTCCAGCAGTGGCGAAGCTGCGATCGACCTGCGTTATTTCTTCGCTGCTTTCAGCAATAACAACGTCTTCTTCCGCTTCGACGTCACCGGCGATCTCGCAACGCCGCCGCCCAAGCCCGTAGCCGTCCCGGACACCTACAACGCCACCATCAACACGCCGCTCAATGTCCCTGCTCCGGGCGTGCTGGCCAACGACACCTTGAACGGCGGCACGATCAGCGGCCATACCAACCCCACGCACGGCACGTTGGTATTCAACACCGATGGCAGTTTTGTATACACGCCGACGACGGGCTACACAGGGCAAGACAGCTTCACCTATACGTTGACCAACGCCGGCGGCAGTTCGACCGCTCTCGTCAATATCATCGTTCTCAACGGGCCGGCCGCAGAGCCAGACAGCTACACGACCGTCGTCGGTACCGCACTCAACGTCTCCGCGCCCGGCGTGCTCGTCAACGACAATCTCGGTAATCCGAACGCAACGCTGCAATCGTTCGGTGGCGGCAGCTTGGGTGGTTCGGTGACGACGAACGCGCCTGGCGCGAGCGTTGCGCTCGGTACCTCGGGCGGCACCTTGACCTTGAATGCCAACGGCAGTCTGAGTCTGACTGCGCCGACGACCGCTGGCACCTATACGTTCCTGTATCGCATTGGTAACGTGAAGGGGACATCCGACGCCACGGTGACGATCCAGGTCAACCAGCCGCCGTCGATCACCAGTGTCGGTCCGGCGAATTTCTCGGTCGGCACGAACGGCACGTACACGATTACAACCACGGGTACGCCGACGGTCACCTCGATCACGCTGACCGGCTGCACGCTGCCGGCAGGTCTGAGCTTCTCCTACACCAGTGGCGCAACGGCGACGATCTCCGGCACGGCGACTGCCCCAGGCACGGTGAGCTGCACCGTAACCGCGAGCAACGGTGTAAGCCCGGATGCGACGCAGACCCTCGTAGTCAATGCCACCGCGGGACCGACGGTGACGGCTCTGTCGCCGGCCAACGGCCCGACGGCGGGCGGTACCGTGGTGACGATTACCGGCGCGAACTTCACTGGCGCGACGGCAGTGAAATTCGGTGCGACGCCCGCGACGACGTTCACGGTGAACCTGCCCACGCAGATTACGGCGACAGCCCCGGCCGGCAGCTCGGGCGCGGTGGACGTGACGGTGACGACACCGAGCGGAACCAGCCCGACGAGCCCCGCCGACAAGTTCGCCTACTTCGGACCGCCGGCCAGCATCGTCGTGGCCAGTGGTACGCCGCAAAGCGCGGCGGTGGGCACGGCTTTCGCCGCGCCTTTGGTCGTGACGGTATTGGATGCTTCGAGCAATCCCGTGCCTGGCGCGACAGTCACTTTCACCGCGCCCGCGAGCGGCGCGAGTGCGAACCTCGGTGCAGCGGCGGTGACGAACGCGAGTGGCCAGACCCAGGTCACCGCGACGGCCAACAACACCACCGGCGCGTATTCGGTGAGCGCAAGCGTGAGTGGTGTCGTGACCCCGGCGACGTTCTCGTTGACCAACACCGCCGCAGGAGCAACGCACTTTGTTGTCAGTGCACCCGCGACGGCGACCGCGGGCACGGCGTTCAATTTCACCGTGACGGCTTTGGACCAATTCAATAACACCGCCACGGGCTATAGCGGCACGGCGCATTTCACGAGCACGGATGCACAAGCAGTGCTGCCGGCGGACTCGACCCTGACCAACGGCACGGGCACGTTCTCGGCCACGTTGAAGACGGTGGGCAGCCAGACGCTCACGGCGACGGACACGGTGACGGCATCGATCACGGGTACGTCAGGCGCGGTCACAGTGAGTGCCGCTGCCGCGACGCACTACTCGGTCAGTGCCCCTGCCTCGGCGATCGCGGGCACGGCATTCAATTTCACCGTGACGGCGCTGGATCCGTTCAACAACACGGCCACAGGCTATGCCGGCACGGTGCACTTCACGAGCACCGATGCACAAGCGGTGCTGCCAGCCAACTCGACCTTGACCAATGGTGTAGGCACGTTCTCGGCCACGTTGAAGACGGCGGGCAGCCAGACGCTCACGGCGACGGATACGGTGACTGCGGCGATTACCGGCACGTCGAACACGATCGCGGTCGGTGCCACCGCGGCGACGCACTACACCGTCAGCGCCCCTGCATCGGCGGCGCCAGGTATTGCGTTCAATTTCACCGTGACCGCGCAGGACCAGTTCAACAACACGGCTACGGGCTATGCCGGAACGGCGCACTTCACGAGCACCGATGGGCAAGCGGTACTGCCGGCGGACTCGACCTTGAGCAGTGGCGTAGGCACGTTCTCGGCCACATTGAAGACAGTGGGCAGCCAGACGCTCACGGCGACGGACACGGTGACGGCATCGATCACCGGTACATCAGGCACGGTCACCGTGAATGCGGGTGCAGCGACGCACTACACCGTCAGTGCCCCTGCGACGGCGACCGCGGGCACGGCGTTCAATTTCACCGTGACGGCTTTGGACCAGTTCAACAACACGGCCACGGGCTATGCCGGGACAGTGCACTTCACGAGCACCGATGGGCAAGCAGTACTGCCTGCGGACTCGACCTTGAGCAGTGGCGTAGGCACGTTCTCGGCCACATTGAAGACAGTGGGCAGCCAGACGCTCACGGCGACGGACACGGTGACGGCATCGATCACCGGTACGTCAGGCACGGTCACAGTGAGCGCTGCTGCCGCGACGCACTACTCGGTCAGTGCCCCTGCCTCGGCGATCGCGGGCACGGCATTCAATTTCACCGTGACGGCGCTGGATCCATTCAACAACACGGCCACGGGCTATGCGGGGACGGTGCACTTCACGAGCACCGATGGGCAGGCAGTGCTGCCGGCCAACTCGACCTTGACCAATGGCGTAGGCACGTTCTCGGCCACGTTGAAGACGGCGGGCAGCCAGACGCTCACGGCGACGGATACGGTGACTGCGGCGATTACCGGCACGTCGAACACGATCGCGGTCGGTGCCACCGCGGCGACGCACTACACCGTCAGCGCCCCTGCATCGGCGGCGCCAGGTATTGCGTTCAATTTCACCGTGACCGCGCAGGACCAGTTCAACAACACGGCTACGGGCTATGCCGGAACGGCGCACTTCACGAGCACCGATGGGCAAGCGGTACTGCCGGCGGACTCGACCTTGAGCAGTGGCGTAGGCACGTTCTCGGCCACATTGAAGACAGTGGGCAGCCAGACGCTCACGGCGACGGACACGGTGACGGCATCGATCACCGGTACATCAGGCACGGTCACCGTGAATGCGGGTGCAGCGACGCACTACACCGTCAGTGCCCCTGCGACGGCGACCGCGGGCACGGCGTTCAATTTCACCGTCACGGCTTTGGACCAATTCAATAACACCGCCACGGGCTATAGCGGTACGGCGCATTTCACGAGCACGGATGCACAAGCGGTGCTGCCGGCTAACTCGACCTTGACCAATGGCGTAGGCACGTTCTCGGCCACGTTGAAGACAGTGGGCAGCCAGACGCTCACGGCAACGGATACGGTAACCGCATCGATCACCGGTACGTCAGGCGCGGTCACAGTGAGTGCCGCTGCCGCGACGCACTACTCGGTCAGTGCCCCTGCCTCGGCGATCGCGGGCACGGCGTTCAATTTCACCGTGACGGCGCTGGATCCGTTCAACAACACGGCCACAGGCTATGCCGGCACGGTGCACTTCACGAGCACCGATGCACAAGCGGTGCTGCCAGCCAACTCGACCTTGACCAATGGTGTAGGCACGTTCTCGGCCACGTTGAAGACGGCGGGCGGCCAGACGCTCACGGTGACGGATACGGTGACCGCGGCGATTACCGGCACATCGAACACGATCACGGTCGGTGCCACCGCGGCGACGCACTACACCGTCAGCGCCCCTGCGTCGGCTACGGCGGGCACGGCGTTCAATTTCACCGTGACAGCGCTGGATCCATTCAACAACACGGATACCGGTTATGCCGGAACGGCGCACTTCACGAGCACGGATGCACAAGCGGTTCTGCCGGCGGACTCGACCTTGACCAACGGTACGGGCACGTTCTCGGCCACGTTGAAGACGGTGGGCAGCCAGACGCTCACGGCGACGGATACGGTAACCGCATCGATCACCGGTACATCAGGCACGGTCACCGTGAATGCGGGTGCAGCGACGCATTACACCGTCAGTGCCCCTGCGACGGCGACCGCGGGCACGGCCTTCAGCTTCACCGTGACGGCTTTGGACCAGTTCAACAACACGGCCACGGGCTATGCCGGGACAGTGCACTTCACGAGCACCGATGGGCAGGCGGTGCTGCCGGCTAACTCGACCTTGACCAATGGCGTAGGCACATTCTCGGCCACGTTGAAGACGGTGGGCAGCCAGACGCTCACGGCGACGGATACGGTAACCGCATCGATCACCGGTACGTCAGGCACCGTCACAGTCAATGCCGCTGCAGCGACGCACTATACGGTCAGCGCACCCGCCACCGATCTGTCAGGCACGCCTTTCAGCTTCACAGTGACCGCGCTAGACCAATTCAACAATACCGCGACAGGCTATAGCGGCACGGTGCACTTCACGAGCTCGGATGCACAAGCGGTGCTGCCGGCTAACTCGACCTTGACCAATGGCGTAGGCACGTTCTCGGCCACGCTGAAGACGGGCGGCAACCAGACGCTCACGGCGACCGATACGGTCACCGCTTCGATTACCGGAACATCGAGCGCGATCCAGGTTCAGGTCGCACCGCAGATCACAAGCGCAAACTTGACTACCTTCACTCCGGGCGTGGCGGGTACGTTCACGGTCACGACCACCGGCTTCCCGACCGGCGCCTCAATGGGGATCAGCGAGACCGGCGCGTTGCCCGCGGGCGTCAATTTCGTCAACAACAACAACGGCACCGCGACCCTGTCCGGTACGCCTGGCGCGCTTTCGCAGAACGGCTCGCCGTATGCGCTGACGATCACCGCGAATAATGGCATCGCGCCGAACGCGACGCAGGGCTTCACGCTCAACGTCGTCTGCCCGACGATCAACGTCAGCGGTACGATCGCCGACCAGACCTACAACACCGCGATGAGTGCGGCGACGTTCTCACAGAGTGGCGGTCACGGCACGATCAGCTGGAGCGCGAGCGGCTTGGCGCCGGGTGAGTCGATCGGCGCAGGCAGCGGCCAGGTCACCGGCACCCCGACCAATACCGGCACGTTCACGGCGAGCGTCACTGCGACCGACGCGTACGGCTGCAGCGGCTCGGGCACCGCCACCTACCACGTCAATCCGAAGGTGAGCAACGACGCCTACAACGCGCTCGGCAACGTGCTGGTCAATTCGGCCAACGGAGCGCCCGCGTTCGCGGTCACCGACAACGACAGCTTCCCCGCCGGCGCCACGATCAGCGCGTTTGATGCGACCTCGGCCGGCGGCGGCGCGGTGACCATGGTCACTTCCGGTGCGAACCTCGGTCAGTTCACCTACGATCCGCCGACCGGCGCGAACAGCGGCACCGACACGTTCACCTACACGCTGTCCAGCAACGGCCGCACCGCGACCGGCACGGTGACGTTTGCGATCACTGCACGCGTTTGGTTCATCGACGACACAGCGGGCGCCTGCGCGTCCACCTGCGACGGCCGCCTGAGCCATCCGTTCACCAACACGTCGACGTTCCAGACGGCCAACACTGGCCTAGCGCTCAAGCCCGGGGCGAACGATCCGATCTTCATCTACACCGGCGGTTCGGCCTACAGCGGCGCGATCACGCTGCTCAACGGCCAGCGCCTGATCGGCCAAGGTGCGTCGAGCACGCTCTCGACACTCGGGGCAGTGTTTGCGCAGCCCGGCCAGTCACTGCCGTCGACCGGCGGCACGCCGCCGAACCTGACCAGCTCGGGCACGACGATCACGACCGGCAGCGGCAACTTCATCCATGGCCTGAACCTCGGCAACGCGACTACGGCGCTCGCCGGCACCAACTTCGGCACGCTGACGATCAACAGCAATGTCGCGATCAACAGCAACGGCCAGGCCTTGAACTTGAACAACGGCACGTTGACCGCGACGATCGAAAGCATCACCTCGACCGGCGGCGCCAACAACATCAAACTGGTCAGCGTCGCGGGCACGTCGACCTTCCAGCATGCCGGCATCGGCGGTGCACTCACCGGTGCGACCGGCACGGCGTTCCTGATGGGCTCGGGGGTGGCGAGTTCGGGCGGCACGCTGACGGTCGACTATGACGGTACGATCACCGCCAGCGCCGGTCAGTCGCCGGTGATCCTGCAGAACCGCACCAACGGCACGGTCACGCTGCACGGCGCGATCAACTCGACCGCGCTCGGCGTGCAGCTTCTCACCAACACGGGCGCGACCACGGCGTTCACCGGCAAGCTGACGCTCTCCACCGGCGCCAACGCGGCGTTCACCGCGACCGGCGGCGGCACGATCAGCGCGACCGACAGTACGAGCACACTGACCACCACCACGGGCACGGCGCTCAACGTCGCCAATACGACGATTGCCGCCGGCAACCTGATCTTCAAGAGCATCAGCGCCAACGGTGCGGTCAACGGCATCGTACTGAACAGCACGGGCTTGACCGGTGGTCTGACAGTCACGGGCGATGGCGGCGCGGTGTCGAACGGCTCGGGCGGCACGATCCAAGCCACGACTGGCGACGCGATCCTCATGACGAACGTGGCAAAAATCAGCCTCGGTTACATGAACATCACCAACCCCGGGCTAACCGGAATCAAGGTGATCCCAGTAGGCTGGACGCTCTCGCCGGCAAACTCATCAACGTCGAACGGTGTGACGAACTTCACTTTGAACCGCTGCAACATTTCCGACAACGCGGGCTCAGTTGCCGCTGACGACGGCCTGACGCTTTCGAACGCAAGCGGCAACGTCACGCTCACCAACAACTCCTTCAACGCCGCTCGACACCAGGGTGTCACGGTCGATAATTTCAGCGTCAACATGGCGAGCTTCGCGATGACCGGCAACACGGTCAGCAACACACCGGGTGGTGACGGCATGCTGATGCAGATGCGCGGGACCTCAGTGATGACGACGGGGGCGATCGGCGGTGCGACCGCGGTGCTCGGCAACACGTTCTCGAGCAACTCGGCGACCGGCCTGCAGATCGCCAACGCCGATACCGGGAATATTCAGAGCATGAATATTCAGAACAATACGATCAGCAGCAACAATGCCGGTACCGATCTCGATCTGGGCCAGTCTTCCAGCTACAACATCACCGTGCAGAACAACAATTTCCAGAACCAGCACACACAAGTCATCAACATGGTCCAATCGACTGGGTCTACGGCCGGATCGCTTACCGCGTTAATCAAGAACAACACGATCGGCACGCAAGGAACTCTCGATTCGGGTTCGGCGATCGGCAGCGGTATCCGCGTGGCGAACGGCGCGGTGAACGTCGCAGTGACGATCGATTCGAACCAGATCCGCGAGGTCCCGAACGCGAGCGGCATCGAGCTCGGCGCACAGGCCTACACGGTGAACGGCAACGTCAAGTACAAGATCGTCAACAACACGATCCCACGGCCCACGGGCACCAACCAAGCCGTGTGCGGGCCGACCGCGCCGTGTCCGCTTCCGTCGATCTTCCTGCTTTCCGACAGCAACGGTGTCGGTGGGTTCGATCACCTGTGCACTCAGATCAGCGGCAATTCGGCCTACGATCCGTCCTCGTGGGCGTTGGGTGCGGGCCAATCGGCGTTCTATTTCGCGCGGCGCACGAGCGCGTCCAACACACTGCAACTCGAGGGCACGCAGGCGAACGTGACCAGCCAGATCACAACGACCAATACGATCACGAACCTCACGACGCCGCCGGGCGTGATCGACGAGAACACTTCGGGAACGGTGACGATCGTTCCAGCGGGTACGTGCGGCAGTTTCCCATAACGAGAAACTGCCACCGAGAGCGAGGGGAAATCGAAGTTTGAGGTGGTATCCGTGGTTTCGGATGCCGTGATGTACCGGCGTCGCCCGTGCGGCGGCGCTGGCGACCGTTCACCGTTGATGGAGGTGCGATATGGCCGAACCGTTTCTGAGCGAGATCCGCATCATGAGCTTCGGGTTCCCGCCGAAAGGCTGGGCGTTGTGCGACGGGCAGTTGCTGCCCATCAATCAAAACCAGGGGTTGTTCTCGCTGTTGGGGACGACTTACGGTGGCGATGGTCGCGTCAATTTCGGCCTGCCCAACTTGCAGGGCCGGGTGCCGATCCATATGGGCAACAGCCATACGCTCGGAGAACGCGGTGGCGAACAAGCGCATACGCTCAGCATCTCCGAAATCCCGACGCACACCCATGTGCTAAATGGCAGCAGCAACGCGGGAACACTGGCCATCGCGCCCGGCAACCTAAGTGGCAGCTCGGCGTCACAGGCCTACCAGGCCCCCGACAGCAATATGGTCGCGATGGCGCCCGGCAGCATCGCCAACGTCGGTGGTAGCCAGGCGCATCTAAACATGCAGCCATTCCTGGTGCTGAATTTCAGCATCGCGCTGCAGGGCATCTTCCCGAGCCAGACCTGACGGAGACGAACCATGGCACAGCCTTACGTTGGCGAGATCCGCATGTTTGCCGGCAATTTCGCACCGGCCGGGTGGATGTTCTGTGAAGGACAATTGCTTCCGATTTCGGAATACGAGACGCTGTTCAACCTGATCGGTACGACCTACGGCGGCGACGGCCAGTCGACGTTCGCGCTGCCCGACTTGCGCGGTCGCGTGCCTTTGCATTTCGGCAACGGCTTCACGCTCGCTGAGACCGGCGGCGTCGAAACGGTCACCCTGACCGTGTCGCAAATCCCGGCGCACACACATCCACTACTCGCGACGAGCACCCTCGCCACGCAGCAGAACGTGCAGGGCAACGTGTATGCGGAAGCGACGCTGTTCAATCCGTACATCAACGTGGCGCCGGCGGCAGCAATGTCGCCGCTCGCCGTGGGCAGCGTCGGCGGCAGCCAGCCGCACGACAATTTTCAGCCCTATCTGTGCGTGGATTTCATCATCTCGCTGTTCGGCATCTTCCCCTCACAAACCTGAGCGAGCACCGTCATGGACCCATTCGTTGCTGAAATCAGAATCTTCCCGTTCAATTTCCCGCCCAAGGGTTGGGCGTTCTGCGACGGCCAGATTCTGCCGCTGTCGCAGAATACCGCGCTGTTCTCGCTACTCGGCACCACCTACGGCGGCGATGGTAAGTCGAATTTCGCTCTGCCGGACATGCAAGGCAATGCGCCTATGCATCCCGGGCAGGGACCTGGCCTGTCGCTGCACGATCTCGGCGAGACCGGCGGCTCCGATACAGTGACGCTGCTCGAGTCCGAAATCCCGTCGCATTCGCATAGCCTGATGAGTTCAACAGTGAACTCCAGCAAGCCCTCACCGGGCGGCAATGCGCTTGCGCGTGTCACCGGCGCCACACCGTACGTAGCCGGCACGCCGGCTCCGCCGCTGGTGCAGTTCAGTGGCAACGCACTCGCCCCGGCCGGCGGCGACCAGCCGCATAACAACATGCAGCCGTATCTCACGCTCAATTTCTGTATCGCGCTGCAAGGCGTATATCCTCCGCGCACGTAAGCCGGAAATTTCCACAGGGGAAAATTTTTCATGCCGATCAACCGACGACGTTTCTTGACCACTCCCCTGCTCGCGCTCGGCGCGGGTGCGTGTATGGGGGGCGGCGTCATCGCGCATGCGAAAGCTTCCTCGAACGGCCCGTTGCGATTCGCGCTGTTGCGTCTGCAAGGCAGCGATGGCAGTGCGGCGGACGCGCAACGGCGCGGCCGGGTGTGGGAGAGCGCGGAACGAGAGAACGGCCCCGCGCTCGCGCGCATCACCGTACATGGTTTCGTTCCTGCATCGGTGTTCGGCCCGAGCGCGGCCCTGGTGCAGAACCTGTTCGGCGACGCCGGCGAACCGGTTCACGATCTGTATCGGTATTTCGCAGCTCCGCATCTGGCGAACAGCCGGGCGGTTGGCTTCGATGCGCTCGCCGGAGCGTTCGCGGGTTTTCGCGTGAGTCTGACCCAGGCCGAAGGAGAGCCGGCTCAGGTCGGCGAATTCCGCATGCCGCGTCTGCGGCCGGGCCTCTATGCGCTGATCGCCGACGATGTCATGCTGCCGGGCAAGTATACTTTTACCGGCGAGCTAGCGCGGCCCCTCGCCGGCGTGTTCGGTATCGTGCCGAACCACCTCGTCTTCAGCGTGGCGGAAAGCGTTTGACCGTCGGTTTCGGCACGGCCAACGGCGAGTCGCTCGCTGTCGCGCTGCAACGTGCCTGCCCCGACATCGGCCTGCATCCCGAGCATGACGATGACCTGGAGTTCCTGCGCGGCCTCTACGCGAGCGTACGTGCGCCGGAGCTCGCGCCAATCGACTGGAGCGAACAGCGCAAGCGCGAGTTCACCGATGCGCAGTTCGCTCTCCAGGGCAGCCACTATCGCGAGCACTATCCCGGCGCGGAATTCCTCGTCGTCGAGCAGGCCGGCGTGCCGATCGGCCGCTTCTACCTATGCCGCTTCGCGCACGAGATCCGGGTGATGGACATTGCCCTGGTCGAGGCACGCCGCAATGCCGGCATCGGTACGCGCCTGATGCGCGCGCTGCTCGGCGTGGCCGATGCGGAGGCCCGCAGCGTGACATTGCATGTCGAGCCCGACAATCCTGCGCAACATCTGTACCGCAGGCTCGGGTTCGCCCTGATCGAGCCGCGCGGCGTCTACGATTTTCTGGGTCGCCCGTTGCCGGTGACCGCGTCGGCAACGCGCGCGTCGCCGGACAGGTGACGGACGCCGATTACGTCAGTTGAAAATGATTTCGTAGCACATGCCCTGTCCATCCGGACCGACCGGCACGGTGAACAGGTCGAGCGGCCCATGCACGGGATGCTCGTAGCGGAACGTGCCCTGCGGCAACGAGGCACGCGCACCCTTGTCGCGCAGGAGCAGCGCAAACGGCGGCGCGGCCCGTTGTGAGCGCGCCGGCAACGCACGCACTCCGGCCACTTCGAAGTCGATGCGCTTGTCGCCGTGCACCATGGCCAGGCGATGCTCCGGCAGGGTTTCGAAATCGGCGGCGGAAAGTCGATCGATCATGCTGGTTATCTCAATCCGATGCGCTCGCAGATCGCGAGCGTAGCCTTGGCCCGGTTCAGAGTGTAGAAGTGTATCCCCGGAACGCCGCCGGCGATCAGTTTTTCGCAGAGCTGGGCGACGACATCGGCACCGAATTCTCGGATCGAGTCGGCGTCGTCGCGAAACGCTTCTAGGCGCTTGGCGATCCAGCGCGGGATCTCGGCGCCGCACATGTCCGAAAAGCGCTTGAGCTGCGAGTACTGCGTGATCGGCATGATTCCCGGCGTGATCGGCACCGTGATGCCTGCCTTGCGTGCATCGTCGACGAAGCGGAAATACGCGTCGGCATTGAAGAAGTACTGCGTGATCGCGCCGTTCGCGCCGGCGTCGACCTTGCGTTTGAAGTTGGCGAGGTCGCTGTGCGCGTCGCCCGACTGCGGGTGCATCTCCGGGTACGCGGCGACTTCAATGTGGAAGAAACCATCGTGGTCGTGGCGGATGTATTCGACCAGGTCGCTCGCGTAGTGGAACTCGCCATAGCTCGCCATGCCCGAGGGCAGGTCGCCGCGCAGGGCGACGATGCGCCGGCAGCCCATCGCCTTGTAGCTGTCGAGCAGCTTGCCGATTTCCGCGCGCGTGCCGCCGACGCAGGACAGGTGCGGCGCCGCGTCGAGACCGTGTTCTTCGCGCAGATGGCGCACGGTTTCCGGCGTATAGCTCAGTGTCGAGCCACCCGCACCGAATGTGCAGCTCACGTATTCGGGCTTGAGCGCCTTGAGTTTCGGCAGCGCCGCTTCGAGCGTCGCGCGTTGTTCGTCGGTTTTCGGCGGGAAGAATTCGAAGCTGATCGGCGTCATCGTGGCGGGGCGAAGTTTGCTCAGACCGGAAGTATATATCTCTTTGTCGCGATGAAGCGATATTTGCTTCAAATACGGGGTTCCGACCGGCACAGCCACGAAGCGATCACGACATGGGTGCGGCCCGCTCCGACGCGGCGCGCTGCTCCCTGCGGCGCTGCCGGATCGGGGCGAATCCGATCAGCTTCTTGGTTTTCTCGTCCCACAGCCGCAGCGTCAGCGTGCGCAAGCTCGCGACGAACGTGATCGGCTTGACCTGCCTGAACAGCGGATCGGCGTCGTGACAGGTCTGCAGATAGTAGTTCGGAATCCGCGGGCTCAGATGGTGGATGTGATGAAAGCCGATGTTGCCCGAGAACCATTGCGCGATCGCAGGCAATTTGTAGAACGAGCTGCCGCGCAGGGCGGCGGCGGTGTAATTCCATTGGTCGCCGCGCTCCCAATATGCGTCCTCGAACTGGTGCTGGACGTAGAACATCCAGACGCCTCCGGCGCCGGCCACCATGGTCACAGTCAACTGGATCAGAAGATACGCCCCGATGCCGAAGATCCAGCTCATCGCGACGACGAAGCAGGCCACCGCGAGGTTGATCCACCAGACCGAATGGCGTTCGCGGCGCCCCTCGGTCGAGGGTATGCGCTGGATGACGAGGAACAGGACCAAAGGCGCAACGAGAAGCAGAACGAACGGGTTGCGCACGAGCCGGTAAGCGAACCGCTTGCGCTTCGACGATTCCAGGTACTCCTGCACCGTCATCGTCCACACGTCACCCTTGCCGCGCTTGTCCAGATGTCCCGCGGTGCCGTGATGGATCGCGTGCTCCCAGCGCCATTGGTAGTACGGCGTGAACGTCAGCACGCCGGCAATGACGCCGAGCACGTCGTTGGCGCGCCTCGATCCAAAGAACGAGCCGTGTCCGCAATCGTGGAAGATGATGAAGATGCGCACGAGAAAGGCGCCGGCGAGCATGGCCAGCACTATCGTCAACCACCATGACACACCCAGACTGAGATACATCAAGCCCCACAGCATCGCGTACGGGACGAACGTGTTCGCCACCTGCCATAGTGCCCGCGGCGTCGACGGCTGCTGGTACCGCGCGACGGCGCGCTGCCATGCCGGCTTGCCCCCGAAGTCGACTTCGGCGGCCGCCGTTGGCTGTTCTGCAATCATGGGTCGAATTCCACTGCGCCGTGCCGGCGCGTAGCGATGGATGTGGTCAATATACTAGACCGCGTGTGAACAAGTTGGTTTCCATGAAATTCCGACCGAAAGAATCGAGCCGGGCTGCGATTGTGAAATTCGCGCGGGAGTATGGTGCGCGCCGGTTGATCGATGCGGTTCTGCTGTGCACGCCGACGCGATTTCTCCCGTGCATTCGCGTCTGAATACTGTGAAATTGTATACAAAGAAAAAGGTATGCGCTTCGGAAAACACCGCGCAGGTTCGCGTGCGTCACGCCAAACTAACAACAGCAAGCGCATACTCTGCGATGCACTACGACGCAAGGTCGTAACGGCCACTCAGCCGCGCTGCGCTTCCATCACCAATCGCTTCTGAGCCTCGCACTCCTTCACTGAGGGAGTATCGGCTTCGGCCGTCCCGAGATTGGGCATCAGCGCCTGTCTCTCCAAGAGGTCATCATCATGAACAACCAATCCAACACTCCTTCCACCCAGAACCTCGTCGACACCGCCGCGGCAAACGGCTCCTTCAAGATCTTCGGCCAGGCCGTCGAGAAAGCCGCGCTCAGCGACACGCTGCGCGGTCCCGGTCCCTTCACCGTTTTCGCGCCCACCGACGCGGCGTTCGAGAAACTGCCGCCCGGCAAGCTCGAGCATCTATTCAAGCCGGAAAACAAGGAAGAACTCGTGGGCGTGGTCAACTACCACGTGCTCAAAGGGCAGAAGAGTTCCGCCGACATCGGCAAGTGGAACACGGCAAGGATGGTCCAAGGTCAATCGGCACCGATCAAGCAGACCGACGGCAAGATCAGTATCGATGGAGCCCAGGTCGTCGTCGCCGACGTCGCGTCGAGCAACGGCGTGATCCACGGCATCGACAAGGTCAACATACCTGCGCCGACCGCGCATTGAAGCGGATATAGCGTCACAGCCACGGCAGGGAGCGATCCCTGCCGTTTTTGTTGGTGGAAATCGAAGTCCGGCAAACGCCGCGGTACGCATCCAATTCCGGCGTGTTCGCGCGCGCCGCATGATCTTCGGCCCATATGCAACGCATCGCCGCGCGGGCAGAATCGCTCTGTCTACATTGCGGGAGCGGGGCTGTGATACGTGGCGTGCGAGTGGCGGGTATGGTTCTGGGATGTTTGATCATGGCGCCGGCGGGAGCCGAGCCTGCCGCTCCGGCGAACAAGGCGGCGATCGCGGATTTCGGCGCCGCGACGCGCAGCCTGCAGCATGCCGCGGGTTTCTTCGATGTCTATCGCGACGAAGCGAAGGGCCGCATCCTGCTCGGCGTACGCGAATTCGGCCAGCCGTTCCTGATGATGAGCTCGTTGCCATGGGCACTCGGATCGAACGATGTCGGACTCGATCGCGGGCAGAGCAGCGAGTCGCATCTGGTCGAGTTCCGCCGCGTCGGTGCGCGCGTGCTGCTGGTCGAGGACAACACGAAGTTTCGCGCCGTCTCGAACAACGCGGACGAGGCGCTCAGCGTGCGCCAGGCATTCGCCGAGTCGGTGCTGTGGGCGGGAGAAATTGTCTCTGAGCGCAAGGGGGGGAATGGTGAGGCGCTTGTAGATGTGAGTACTTTGCTGACTTCTGATCGCCACGGCATCGCGCAGCGGCTGAACGAGACCAAGCAGGGCAAGTACGAGATCGACGACAAGCGCAGTGCGGTGTCGCTCGCCGATGCGAAAAGTTTTCCGGACAACACCGAACTCGAAGCGATGCTCACGTTCCGCGGCCCGGGCGAGGGTGCGTTCGTCAAGGACGTGGCGATGGATCCGCAGAGCGTGAGCGTGCGCCAGCACCTGAGTTTCGTGCGCTTGCCTACGCCCGGTTATACGCTGCGTGCCTATCACCCGGCCTCGGGCGGATTGAGCGTCGGCTGGTACGACTTCGCCCAGCCGCTTGCTTCGAGCATCGACCGTCGCGTGCAGCCCCGCTTCCGTCTCGACAAGATCGACGCGGCAGGGCATGTCAAAAAGCCGATCGTGTTCTATCTCGACCGCGGCACGCCCGAGCCGGTGCGCTCGGCGCTGCTCGAAGGCGCGAACTGGTGGAAGACGGCGTTCGAAAAGGCCGGCTTCAAGGACGCCTACCGCGTCGAACTGCTGCCCGAAGGCGCCGATCCGATGGACGTGCGCTATAGCCTCATCACCTGGGCGCATCGTTACACGCGCGGCTGGTCGTACGGCCAGCCGATCGTCGATCCGCGTACGGGTGAGATCATTCGCGGCAACGTCACGCTCGGCTCGCAGCGCGTGCGCCAGGACATCCTCATCGCCGAAAGCCTGCTTGCACCGTACGACAAAGCCAACGCGGGCGAATTGAAGAACGAAGCCGAGCAGATGGCGCTCGCGCGCCTGCGCCAACTCGCGGCGCACGAGGTCGGGCACGCGCTCGGCTTCGCCCATAACTTCGCCGCGAGCCGGTTCGGCAACGGCTCGGTGATGGATTATCCGCATCCGCTGCTCGCGCTCGGTGCCGACGGAAAAATTTCGCTCGACCACGCCTACGGCATCGGCCTCGGCGCGTGGGACGACTTCATCATCGCCCATGCTTACGCGCGGTTCGCGCCGGGCGCCGAAGAATCGTCGCTGGCGAAGCTGCGTGCGGATATTGCCAAAGCCGGCTTCCACTACGTCAGCGACCAGGACGCGCGCAGCCCGGGCGATGCGGAGCCCGACGGTTTGCTGTGGGACTCCGGCCCTGACACATTGAAAACGTTCGATGCGTTGCTGGCAGCGCGGCAAAAGGCGCTCGCGAATTTTTCGCTCGGCGTGTTGCCGCCCGATCGCCAGGTCGGCGAACTCGAAGCGCGGCTTGTGCCGATTTATTTGCTGCATCGCTACCAGGCCGAAGCGGTCGCGCGCCTGCTCGGTGGTGTCAGCTACACCTATTCGCAAGCGACGGATCGCCAGGCAGGCTCCACGCCCGTGCCGGCGCAGACCCAGCGCGATGCGCTTGCGCGCCTCATCGCAACGCTCGGGGCGGATGATCTCGCGCTGCCGGCGAACGTGCTCGACCTCGTCACGCCGCCGGGCGCGGACTACGCGCGCAATCGCGAATACTTCGCGACGAAGACAGGGCCGACATTCGATCCGCTCGGTGCAGTCGAAGCAGCTGCTGCGCAGACGACGCTGTTCCTGTTTGCGCCCGAACGCCTCAATCGTCTCGCCTGGCAGCATGCGCGCGATGCGAAGCAGCCCGGCGTCGGCGACGTGCTCGATGCGGTGTTCCGCGGCACGTGGCAGCAGACCACGCACGACGGCTCCGCGCCGGCTGCCGTGGCCGTGCAGACCGCGGCGAACTGGGTCGTGCTCGACACGCTGCTGCACGCACTCGACGACGGCAAGCTGCATGCGCAGGTCGATGCCGACGTGCGCGCAGCGCTGCAGCAATGGCAGGCGTGGCTTTCAAAGCAGGGCGGCAGCGATGCCGTCGCCGCGAGTCGTGCCTCGGCCGCCGAGACGATGCGCAAGTATCTCGCCGATCCGAAATCGGTGAAGCTGCGGCCGTTGCCGGCGATTCCGCCCGGCGCGCCGATCTGAGCAGCGCGGTATGTCGATCTTTCTCACGCCATTTGCACGCGCGCGCCTGTTCCCGAAGGAGCGTCGCCGCAACACGATCCAGGATTGCACGCCAGAAGAGTTCGAGCGCCATCTCAATGAGCACGCGCCGCTCGAAGTGCTCGACGGTTACGCACCGTTCTGCAAACTGCATGTGTATCGCAACTGGACGTCAACGCGCTGCCTGACCGTGCCGATCGGCGACGACAATCGTCATCTGCTGCGCTCGGGTTACGAGGCGCGCACGAAGGATGAATTGGCGGTACTCGTGCGCTGGTTCGAAGGCGTCGAAGCGCCGGTTGCGAACTGGCTCGTCGTCATCCTCTACGACTGCGAGCAACTGGCCAAGGAGGGCTCGCCGATCGACGCCGACTGGGGCGTCGTCGGCTGCCTGTACACGATGGAACCCGAGGAAATTCCGATGGCGCCGATCACGATGATGCGCAATGCGCTCGGCGTCGAAGAAGGCGGCTCGGGCGTGGCGCTCGATCGCGAGGCGTATCGGCGCAGCGTGGAGTTCTGGGAGCGCAACGCGAACTGGCGGCCGTAGCTTCGATTCAATGCCGCGTCGGTATCGCATCGACCGGCGGTGCGTCGGCGAACAGTTCGTTGATCTCGGCCTCGTCGAACACGTAGTGGCGATTGCAGAACTCGCAGGTGACCTGCACGGAGCCTTGCTCGGCGAGCACGGCTTCGTTTTCCGCGCGGCCGAGCGTGCGCAGCATCGTGCCGACGCGCTCGCGCGAGCAGGTGCAGCCGAACGCGAGCGCCTGCGCGGGTTGCAGGCGCACCTCTTCCTCGTGGAACAGGCGCCGCAATACCTCTTGTGGCGGCAGGTCAAGCAGTTCGTCCTGCCCCAGAGTAGCGAGCAGGTGTTCGGCGCGGTTCCAACCGTCCGCATCGGCGACGGCAGCATTTCCACCGGTCGTGGCGACCTGTTGCAGCATCAAGCCGGCGCAGCGCTCTGCGTTGGCGGCAAGGACAAGTCGCGTCGGCAACTGTTCCGAGCGCTGGAAATACCCCTCGAAGGCAGCGGCGAGATCGCCATGCTCGACCGGTACCAGCCCCTGGTAGCGCGTATCGGTCACCGAGTTCTCGATCGTGATCGCGAGGCGCGCATCGGTTTCGAGCGACACGCGCGATTGCGGTTGCTCGCCGTCCCAGCGCGCGATGCCGCGCAGCTGGCCGTCGTGCGTACAGTCGGCGAACAGCAAGCGCAGCGCGCCGCTTTCGCGCAGATGGATGGAAAGCCGTCCTTCGAACTTGATCGGGCTCGTGAACAGCGCGCTCGCGGCCACGGTCTGGCCGAGCAGTTCGGCGAGCGGGCGGCTGTAATCGCCGTTGGCGCGGATGCGTTGCCAGGCCTCGTCGAGGCGCACGATGGCGCCGCGCACACCGGCGCGTTCGAGTTGGAAGCGGTGCAGGGAATTGTCGGTCGTCGTCATGACTTGCGGTGTCGAATCGTTGGGGTCGGAAAGCGGCCGGTTGCCGCGCAGGACGCCAGTTTATGCGGGCAGACATGGGACGATGCAAGAGCCGGCGCGCGCGATCGTTGCCAGAAAATTTCCCTCGCCCGCGCCCGCCCCGGGCCGAACCGCGCAAGAAGATGAGGCAGGATGGCCGGTGACAGCGGTTCGAAACGGGAGAAGACTGCTTGAAACGAATTGAGGGGTTTTTCTGCCGGGCCGCCGCGCTGGCGATGCTGCTGGCGCAAACAGGCTGGGCAAACGAGTGGTCACCGGGCGCGGATATCGAACAAGTCCCGCTATGGCCGCGCACGCCGCCAAATGCGCAACCCGTACCGGGGCCGGAATATGCGCTAACCAAGACGAGCCCCGACCCCAAGTTTGCCGGCAAGCCGGTGACCGGGGTGTACAACGTCTCACAACCGACGCTGTCGGTATTCCCCGCCAAGGGAAACAACACCGGTGCGGCGGTCGTGGTGTTTCCGGGCGGCGGCTATCAAATGCTCGCGATCGATTTCGAAGGCACCGAAGTCTGCGACTGGATCACGGCAAAGGGCGTCACCTGCATTGTGCTCAAGTATCGCGTGCCCGGCGGCGGTCCGTACGGCTTGAAGATGCCGCGCGTGCCGATGGCACTGCAGGATGCGCAGCGCACGATCGGCCTGCTGCGCGAGCGTGGCAGCAAGTGGGGCATCGATCCGCACAAGATCGGCGTGCTCGGATTTTCCGCCGGCGGCCATCTCGTCGCCTGGGTCAGCAACGAGGCCAAGCGCAGCTATGCGCCGGTCGATGCCGCCGACAAGCAGAGCAGCCGCCCGGATTTCGCCGTGGTGCTCTATCCCGGCCACATCTGGGACTACGAGGACAACCATTACGAGACACCGGCAAACGGCCTGCGCGTCAGCAAGGACGCGCCGCCGACCTTCATCGTGCAGGCGCAGGACGATCCCGTCGACAACATTCACGAATCGGCGACTTACTATCTCGCCTTGCTGAAGGCTGAGGTACCGGTGGAGATGCATGTCTACGCGCACGGCGGCCACGCGTTCGGCCTGCGTCGCACTGAGCAGCCGATCACCCAGTGGCCGGTGCTGGCCGAGACCTGGCTGCAGACGATCGGGATGTTGCCGAAGCAGCCGTAGCCAGCCACGTTTTTCAATCATCGGCGCGGTCGCGATTCGAGCATGGAAGCGCGCATCGCGCCTGGATCGTCGAAAAATTCCGCAGATGTCGATTTCCGCAAACGTCGCTCGTCGTTTCGATGCAAAGCCGATGAGGCAGGCTCGAACAGACCGATTGCACATACCCACAAGTAGGAAAACGACATGATCCCCAAGAACACGATTTGCATGTGGTACGACGGCACGGCCCTGGAAGCCGCACAGTTTTACGCGAAGACGTTTCCGGACAGCGCGGTCGGTGCCATCCATCGCGCACCGGGCGACTATCCCGCGGGCAAACAAGGCGATGTGCTGACGGTCGAGTTCACCGTCGCCGGCATCCCTTGTATCGGCCTCAACGGCGGCCCGGGAATCAACCACAGCGAGGCGTTCTCGTTCCAGATCGCGACCGACGACCAGGCCGAAACCGATCGCCTGTGGAGCGCGATCGTCGGCAACGGCGGCAAGGAAAGCGCCTGCGGCTGGTGCAAGGACAAGTGGGGCATATCGTGGCAGATCACGCCGCGCGTCCTCACCGAAGCATTCACCGGCTCGGATCGCGCGGCAGCCAAGCGCGCGTTCGAGGCGATGATGAAGATGGGGAAGATCGATGTCGCAGCGATCGAGGCAGCGCGGCGGGGCTAAGCTTGGAGGCGGAATACGATCGGTGCCGCCGAAGTGGCGGCACGGCATCGTCGAACGGTCTAGAATTCCTGCGAACTTGCGCGCGTTCTCGCCGGCAAACCATGCCGGCACCGACATTGTCGCGACACCCCCGGGAACTCAGATGACTACCTGGCTCAAAGCGCAATACACTCGGCGCGATCCCGATCCACAATCCGTCATCGAAGCCGTGCCGTTCGAGCGCCCCGTGCCCGCACAGGGGCAGGCGCTGGTCGCCGTGCTCGCTGCGCCGATCAATCCGAGCGATGTGCTGACGCTGACCGGCGAGTACGGCATCCTGCCGCCGCTGCCGGCCGTGGGCGGCAACGAAGGCGTGGGCCGCGTCGTCGAACTGGGCCCGGATACGCAAGGTCCTGCCGTGGGCCAGACCGTATTGCTGCCGGCCGGCATCGGTACCTGGGCCAGCCATGTCCTCGCGCCGGTCGCGAAACTCGTTCCGTTGCCGAACGGCGCCGATCCGCAGCAGCTCGCGATGCTCACGGTCAATCCGCCGACGGCGTCGCTTCTGCTCGGCAATTTCGTCGATCTCAAACCCGGCGACTGGGTGATGCAGAACGCCGCAAATTCCGGCGTCGGCAGCTATCTCCTGCAGCTCGCCAGGCAGCGCGGCCTGAAGACGGTGAACATCGTGCGGCGTGAGTCTGCCGTGGCCGGCGTCGAGGCGCTGGGCGCCGATGTCGTGCTTGTCGATGGCGAGGATCTCGCCGCTCGCGTCAAGGCCGTAACGCACGGCGCGTCGATCAAACTCGGCGTCGACTCCGTCGGCGGCAGCGCCACGCTGCGCCTCGCGGCGTGCCTCGGCGAGGGCGGCATCGTCGTGAACTACGGCGCGTTGAGCGGGGATGCGTGCAAGGTGTCGCCGCGCGAACTCGTATTCCGCGACATCACGCTCAAGGGTTTCTGGCTCGCGCGTTGGTTCCGCATCACACCTGCGGCGCAACAGCATGCGCTGCTCGCCGAACTCGCCGGCCTTATCGCTGCGGGCAAGTTGAAGGCTCCGATCCAGGCCACCTATGACCTGACGCAAATCAAGCAGGCCGTGGCCGCGGCGGCGGCGGGTGAGCGCCAAGGCAAGATCATGATCGTGCCCAGGCACGAGTGAGGGTGCGGGCACGGCTCGATTGAAAGAAGTGTGCCGAGCCATTGGTTACTCGAGGCTCGTCATCTGCTCGTCGCTGAATTGAAACTCCGTCCGATCGGAGTAGCCGACGTAGACCGGTCCTGATCTGCACCGCAACGCGGTCTCATTCCCCGCGCTGCAGGATGACGCCCATCTCTTCCACGTCTAGATCGCGCTCGAGTTCGTGCAGGACTTCGTCTTCGATCAATCCGGCGCGATGGATGCGGATCAGTTCGGCGCGACCGGCGGCAATGCTGATCAGCACCACGTCGAAATGCGTCTGGATGCCCGACATGAACTTGTCCGCGTCCGCCGCGTAACGCTCGGTGATTTCCAGACGCCTGCGGTACTCCGCAAGCAACTGCGGATGGATCAGCGTTCCGTCCTCCGCGTAGGCATTCGCCTCCACCGCCGCAGCGCGGGCGCGGGCGATCGCAGCTTCCGAGGCGGGCAGGCTCATTTTCGCCGGCGGGTCGGCGTCGACGGGTCGTACGCGCCGGATCAGCCAACCCAGACTCGTGCCCTGGATCACCACGGTGGCGAAGATCACGGCGAACGCGGTGACGAGCATCAGGTCGCGACCCGGCATAGCCCCCGGCAGCGTGAGCGCGACCGCGAGCGTGACGACGCCGCGCATGCCGGCCCAACTCAGCACCGTTGCCTGGCGCACGCCGAGTGGCCGCGCGCGTTTCAGTCCTGCGCCGCGCAGCAGGGCGAGCAGGCCGTCGACGCCGAACACCCAGATGAAGCGCGCCACCACGATCGCGAGCACGACGCCCAGGATCGGAATGGTCATCGTCGTCGTGACCGCGCCGATCCCGCCGACGCGATCGAGCACGCCGCGCAACGAGAAGCCGATCAGGATGAAGACCAGCGCCTCGAGCACGAACACCATCGTGCGCCAGAACGAGCTGCCGCGCAGCCGCACGCGTGCGGGCAGGATCACATGCTGATACCAGCCGAGCACGAGCCCGGCGACGACCGTGGCGATCACGCCGGAAACATGCACGGACTCGCCGGCGATATACGCGGCCCAGCACATGAGCGTGTTGGCCATGATGATCAGCGTCTGCTCGCCGAGGCGCTTGACCACGAAGATCCAGGTCGCGGAAACGGCGAGGCCGACCGCGATTCCGCCAAGCGCAAGGAAGAGAAAATTCGACACGGCCGCGCCGGCATCGAACAAGCCGCTCATCGTCGCCGCGACGGCGAAGCGGAACAGCACGAGGCCGGTCGCGTCGTTGAGCAGGCTTTCGCCTTCGACCAGCGCCGACAGCCGCCGCGGCAGTTTCACGCCTTCGAGCACCGCGCGCGCCGACACCGCGTCGGGCGGCGAGACAATCGCGCCGAGTGCGAAACACGCAGCCCACGGCAGATTCGGCACGAGCCAATGCGTGACCACGCCCACCGCGAACGTAGTGAACACGACGGCGCCGATCGCAAGCGAGAGGATGCCAGGCAGATGCCGCCGGAAGCGCCCGAACGCGGTGAAATACGCGCCGTCCATCAGCAGCGGCGGCAGGAACAACACCAGTGTCAACTCGGGATCGAGCGCCAGCGGCGGCAGACTCGGCACGAAGGCCAGTGCGCCGCCGCCGACGAGCAACGCGGTCGCAGGCGGCAGGCCGATGCGCCGCGCCGCCCAATGCAGGGCGACGACGACGGCGAGAAGAATAAGCAGGAGCTCGAAGGTTTCGACGGGAGGCATCGGCGTGAGAGTACCGTTTTTTGCGCCGGATTCAACGCGCGAGTATCCAGCCGGCAGCAGCTTGTATGACATTTTGCAAATCAAGCGTTTGCAACAAAACTGGGTTCAACAAAACTGAGGTCAGAGTCACTTTCGATTTAGCCAAAAGAAAGGGCGCCTCGCGGCGCCCGTTTCTTTGGCAACATGAAGTTTCAATACTTTGGGGCGCGAGCATTGAGCGACTCCGATCCGGAATGCGCATCGATCCATGGTTTGAGCGGTATCGTCCAAATGTTGTAGTGGCCGTTGTCCCAGATTTGCAGCCGGGCGAGATCGGCTTTGGCCTGCTCCGGGCTGCGGGGAAAAGCGATCGGCAGGGTGCGTTCACTGCTGAAATACAGCGTTTTCAAATCGGGGCTCAATCGAGGTTCGGCGTCGGAGCCGGGGCTATTGACCGTGTCGCCCATCCATAGGGGTTCGCTCCAGGCGCCGTTTTGTTTGAAGACGATAAACAGATCCATGCTGCGTTTGGGAACGCGTCCGGAGCCAAACACCATGAAGGATTCGTCCGGTGCAACGGCGGGATCGACATCGGAGCTCTGGCCGTCGCTGAACGACGGAGGCACTGGCGCGGAGAACGCGCCATCACGATATTGCGAACGATAGAGTTGGAAATGATTCGTCTGCGTATTCCAGGACATGAAATAGAGGCTGCCATCGGCGACCACGCTGGGTGCAAAGATCGTCGTGTTGAAATTCACGACAGCCGATAAATGTTCCGGTGGGCTCCAGCCGGAATCGGTGCGTCGAATTCTCCACAGATTGCCGCCGATGTGCTCGTTGCCTTGAAAGTACGATTTGATCGCCTTTCCGCCGTTCTGCACGGGGCGATCGGAGATGAAGACGAGGGACTTTCCGTCAGGTGCCATGGCCGGCTCCATGTCGTTCCATTGCCCGGAGAAAGGCGCAATTTCGGGTTGCGACCAGCCTTCGCTCACGCGATGCGAAACCAATATCGTCGACTGCACCGCGCTGCTGCGCTGAAAGTACACCGTGTTGCCGTCGCGCGTGAAAGCGGGCGCGGCTTCGTGCGCCGCCGTCGATATGACGCCGGGTGCAAAAATTTCCGGAGCCGGAGAAATCACCTGCGCCACCGGCGCGTGCGACGCTGACAAAACCAGCAGCAGTGCAAGAAGCGGGCGTTGCTGTGCGATTTCGAAACGACGGATCATAAGAATTTCGATTCTGGTTGCGGAGGTTTTGTTCACAGCCAAGGATCACTGCGCATGATGGGCATCGAGCACCGATGCCAGCGACACATACCAGATGTTGTCGGCGCCGTTGTCCCAGGTTTGCCAGCGCACCAGGTCGTCTTGCATCTGCTGCGGCGTGCGTGGCCAGCTCGCTTTGCTGCGCCGGTCCGAGGTGAAATACAGGCTGCGTCCGTCGGGACCCAGATGCGCGCCCCAAGGATTGTTCTTGCTGCCGACGACATCGCTCAGATCGATCGGCGGGCCCCAATGATCGGCCTGTCGAAATGCGATGAATAGTCGGTCGGGGCTGCCCTTCGCCGCGAGGTTGGAATCGAACACGATGAAGGATTCGTCCGGCGCGACGGCGGGATCGAGTTCATGCGTGCCGCCTTCACCCAATATGACGCGCGTGGGCGCGAGATATTCGCCGGCCTGGTATTGCGATCGCCAGAGATGAAACTCGCCGCTGGTCTCGTCGGCCCTCTGAAAATATACGCTGCCATCGCGGACGACGCTGGGCGAATAGATGCGCGGGTTGTTGTTGATGACATCGGGCAAGCGCACCGGCGTGCTCCAGCCGTTGCCCTTGCGATCCACGCGCCAGAGGTTGCCGCTGACGCTCGGTGCGGATTTTCCATCGCGTGCGGTTGAACCCGTCTCACCGCCTTTCGTCGCCGGTCGATTCGACGTGAAGATTAGAAATGAGCCGTCCGGTGCCATGGAGGGATCGTGATCGCCCCAACGTCCCGAAAACGGAGCGATCTGCGGCGTCGACCATTTTCCGTTCTGCTTGTGCGAAACCAGAATGACGATGCCCGATCCGCCGCGATCGAAAAATACGGTGTCGCCATCCGGGGAAAAGGTCGCGCAGTCCTCGTTGGCAGGGCCGGAAATCACGCCAGGCGCGAATATCTCTGCGGCGGTCGGGGCGTTCGTTTGCACGGCGCGGACGTGCATGCAGGACAGCATTGCCGCAACGAGCGCGCACGATTTGTACAAATTCATAGGCTTCGCAATTGATTGCATGAGGCTCGCAGTGAGGGTTTCAGGGCAGGGCGGCTGTTCGCCGAAATGGCTGCGAGCATATTAGTGGGTCTTGCACTTTTCCCTGTTTCGCTTCGACGCGGATTTCGCACGTTCCGGCGCTCGCGCTATTTCGGGCTCTGTTGCGCGAACCATATTGAAATGCGCTCTCTGCGTTCACTGGCAGGTCGGTAATGACAGGGAAATGCACTTTGTTCCGTTTTGATGAGTTCGCTTAAATTCATTTTGGCCGCCCAAGGTCACCTTGCTTTCAGTCGGGTCGGCGTAAACCAATAACGTCTTCCGCAAAAAGGAGAACGTTATGAAAACGTTGACTGCATTCTTCGCGGCAACAGCCTTGGCGGCATCGGCACAGGCCTACGCTGCGGAAGGTTTCATCGTCGCCGACATCACCTTGCAGTCCGGACCGGATGACGAATATCCGCCCGTCGATCAGCTCGCCGCCGGTACGCCGGTGAACATCGAAGGTTGTCTCGAAGGCTGGACGTGGTGCGATGTGGACGTCGGCGACCTTCGCGGTTGGGTGCCAGGCACTTACATCGAGCAGAGCTATGGTGGCCGCTGGGTATACATCACCGACTACGGTCCGCGCATCGGTCTGCCGATCGTCGTGTTTTCGTTGAACACGTACTGGGGTGCGCACTACAGCAGTCGGCCGTGGTTTGGCGAACGCGAGCGCTGGGCTTCGCGTCAGATTCGCCCGCGCATGCCGGCGCGGCCGCAGGGTGAAGCGCATGCTCCGCCACAACGGGCGATGCAGCAGACGACACGGCCGATGCAGGTCGCCCCGCAACGGCAGACGCAACAGACGACGCAGCCCGAAAATTCTCAACATCGCGCCCCGGCGCTGCAAGCAAATCCGAACGTGGCTCCGCGTGCCGAAACCCGACCCACCGATCGGGAGCGGCCGCACGAAACAAGATCCCCGCAGCCACAGAACAACGTGGCGCCGCGGCCTCGCCCCGAACGCGAACGTGCGGGTCCTGCCAAGCCAACTACGGAGCCCGCGAATCATCCGCAGCAGACGCAGCCGAAGTCGACGAATCCGGAGCGGCCCAGGACCGAGAGCAAACCCAAGCCCGAACCGAAACAGCCGGTCAAAAAAGACAACCAGGACCACCGCGATGAAAACAACGGGCACGAGGCCGAAATATAGTTCGCGGTTGATCGCGCTTTTCAAGATGGTCGAAGAGGAGTGCGTAGCATTTGCGCCAGCGGTTTTCGCCGCTGGCGCAATTCGATCGGTTTGTAGGGCGATGTCCTGACTGTCGAGTTTACGGTCATTGGCATCCCTGTCTCGGATTGAACGGTTGGGTCCACGTTGCGTTCCTATTTCCAGGTAGCCACCGGCGATCAGGCCGGTCCCGATCGCGCCGCGGCCAAGCGCGCGTTCGATGCGATGATGGAGATGACCAAGATCGATATCGCGAGGATCGAAGCGGCGCTGCGCGGTTGACGCTGCGTCTTCCAGATCACCAGCTCGACGGAGTGTTGTTTCATCGAGTAGAATTTTCATTATGAAATTGTCATTCATATATGAAAATTGCGCCCGCCTGCTTCTTGCTTTCTGCGCGCTTGCCGCAGCGCATGGCGTCGCCCAGGAATCCGGAAACTATGTCAGCGAGGCCGATCCGCTGGTCGTGAAGAAGCTCGCCGACTGGCAGGACTGGAAATTCGGCTTCCTCGTCCACTGGGGACCCTACAGTCAGTGGGGCGTGGTCGAGTCCTGGTCGATCTGTTCGGAAGACGTGCCGTGGTGCGCTCGCCCCGCGGGCATTTCATATGTCGACTACAAGAAGAAATACGAGGCGTTGCCGACGACGTTCAATCCGCTGCGATTCGACCCCGACGCCTGGGCGCGCGCCGCGAAGGACGCCGGCATGAAATACGTCGTGTTCACCACGAAGCATCACGACGGCTTCACCATGTACGACACGAAGGAAACCGACTACCGCATCACCGCGCCGGACGTGCCATTCCACAACAATCCGCGCGCGAACATTGCCAAGGAAGTGTTCGCTGCTTTCCGCAAGCAGGGATTCGGCATCGGCGCCTATTTCTCCAAGCCTGATTGGCACAACCCTGACTACTGGGCGCCGGAGTGGGCGACGCCGGATCGCAACGTCAACTACGACACGCGCAAGCACCCGGACCGTTGGCAGAAATTCGTCGCCTTCGTGCACCGGCAGATCGGCGAGATCACCTCGACCTTGGGGTCGATCGATGTGCTCTGGCTCGACGGCGGATGGGTCAACCCGCAGGAACATCCGCACGCCGTGCCGGGATCGGGCGAAGTGCCGTGGCCCCAGGATGTCGACATGGCCGGTATCGCCGCATTGGCGCGCAAGAATCAGCCCGGGCTGATCGTGGTCGATCGCGCCGTGGGCGGAAGATACGAGAACTACCGCACTCCGGAGCAGAAGATTCCGGAAGCGCCGCTGCCTTATCCGTGGGAAACCTGCATGACGATGGGTGATTCCTGGTCGTACAAGCCCAACGACATGTACAAGTCCTCACGCGAACTCGTGCACAAGCTGGTCGATGTCGTCTCCAAGGGTGGCAATTTTCTGCTCAATGTCGGTCCCGACGCGAACGGAGACCTGCCCAAAGAAGCGCTCGCTCGCATGCGCGAAATCGGCGCGTGGATGCACGTGAATTCCGCAGCCATCTATGCATCGCGGCCGTTGGCGCCATATGCCGACGGCCATTGGCGTTACACACGACTACGCGACGGTTCGGCGTACGCGATTTATCTCGCCGATGCGGATGAAGACAGGTTGCCACAACAATTGACGCTGAAAGGACCCGCCCCGAGGAATGGAGCCAAACTCCAATTGCTCGGCTACCCGGAAGCGTTGCACTGGCGGCGCGGAGACGAGGGCGCAACCGTCGTCGAAATTCCGGATGCCGCGCGAAAAACTTTGTCTGGCGCTTATGCGTGGACGATACGCCTCGCAGCGGTGCGATGAAAATGGCGTAGCTTGGAATTCGGCGAATTCTACAAACGCTTCGCTGCGGCGTACGCAACTGCGCATTCTCAGGCCGACAAGGGCGCCGCTGTCGCCACCTTCAGTGCCAACGTTGTCGGTGCTCGCAATGTCCGCGACGCAGCGAAGGGAAATCTGCCATTGCAAGCGAACTTCGAGGCAAAATCCGAGAAAAAATAGCAGCGCGAGCGGTGCGAATTTCGGAACCGGATCAGAACCACTTCCGTTCTGTGCAAACAAAACGGGCGCCTCTCGGCGCCCGTTTCGTTTCCTTCTTTGACCCGTTTCCGGGTGACGTAAGACTCACTTCAGAGGCGACTACCGGTCGTCGTCATCGTGGTGATGCTTGAAGTGGCGAACGACCCAATCATGACGCTCGTACGGGCGCTCCGTGTCCAGCTCGACCGTCACGCCGCCACTGCGGATATACGCCTCATCTTCGGGCGGCAACACTCTGCCCGAGCGCCAGCTGCCGTTGGACAGCCAATAGTAGGTTCGCGTGTCCGGCGCGAAATAGATGTCGTGATCGGCGTAATACATATACCGATGCTTGGTCGTGGTAGTCGTGACCACACCGTCATCGGTTCTGCGTTCGACCGTGGTTGTTTGATCGACCGGCGGCGGCTGCGCCAACGCGGGCAGACCAGCGCCGAGTGCTATCGCCAGTGCGGAAATCTTCAGAACGTTTCGGTGAATGCTCATGGCGTTCTCCTCGTAGGGTTCGCCGTCGCAACAAGCACGGCAGCAAACGGGAATTCGCCGGGGATGGAAAATCGTATGTCGCCAGCCTCGACGACAGTCCTGCAATTGGCATGGGGGATTCAAAATGCGCGATTGGCGCGGCCAGCAGTGACTGCGATTTTCACCGTAGTGCGCAATCGATGAACGTCGCGGGAACTATACGGAGCACCGTTCATTTGCCATATGGGTTGTGAAATTCCCGAGGAATGGATCGGGTAGCGCAATGTGTTTCGCCGGACCAGCGCCGTTCACCTTGCAGCCAACAGTGCCGCAGCTGCGCGCTCCAAGGCGATATCCTTTTTACGCCGGATGCTCTCGAGGGTCGGTGAAGCAAGGATGGTCGGGCGCAGACCCACGCCCTCGAACACGGTGCCATCGAAGGCACGGTCATTTCTCGTGCAGATACGCGCACTGCCGCCGCCGGGCAGTTGGAAGAAGAACGGCTGACCGGTGCTTCCCGCCGTTGCCTCGCCGACAGTGATGCCCCGGTGCATGGCATCGAATGCCGCAACGAAATCTTCCGCCGCCGAAAAGGTGCGCGCGCTGGTCAAAACCGCAATCGGTACGTCGACGTGGTGGGCAGGATCGGCAGGAACCTCGAACGGAGCAATATCCGTCCATCCCGGCAGCACACCGCGTGCCCGATCGGCGGCGACGTAGCTTCGCGTGCGCATCATCGGACCGCGAATCGGATCTCGCGTCAGCACCTGCAGCAGATCCACGGGCGTGCTGCCGCCGCCGTTGGCACGAACATCGATGATCAGCCCCTTGGAGGAGTTGACTAGCGCCAGGTTGGCGAGAAGCGCTTTGGTTCCCTCCGTGTCGTCGAACTCATCGATCGTGAGGACACCAATTCGATCCGTGCGCATCTTGAAAGAGGCGCCGAATTTTTTCAGTTTCGATTGATCCTCCAGCGTCAGCCGCGTTAAGGCGCGTTCTTCTTTCTTGCCTTCGGCATTCTTCACGGTCACCCGGACCCGGCTGCCGGCGCGCCCAGTGAGCAACGCATAGTCGAAGGTGCGTACCTGAAGATCCTGCGGTGTCGAAGAACTCTGGTAGGGCGCGACCTCGCGCTCTGCATAGCTGTGGATGTCCTCTCCATCGATCTTGAGCAGCACATCGCCAACGCGCCACCGTTGCGCGAGCAATGCGGGATCGTTGACCTCCATTACCACGACGGCATTTTCCACGAGTTGCGTGCGCAGCCCGGGCCCGCCATAGAAGACGTCGCGAAGCGGCGCGGGCGGATAGACATTGGTGTGGCCGTCCTTGAGCAGTGCCGCGAATCGCATCAGCACGCGATAATAATCTTCGGTAGATGCGGTGGCTCTCACCTTGGGCAGGAAGTCCAAATAGGTCTGGTTCCAATCCAGATCCGGCTGCCGGTCGAAGAATGCAAAATTGAAGCGAGCCTCCGACCATACTGTGGACAGGCCCGCAATCTTGGCGTCGTCGCTCAGGTTAGGTGCGAACGGCAAGCTCTGCCCAGGCGAGCGCGCCCACAGGCGTTCGCGACTGCGCGCTTCCTCGACAAGCCGGGTGAATCGCGGGTCGTCATGCAGCGATGCCAGATTCTTGTCGGACGCGAGCTGATCGGCGGGAACGCTGCCGCCCCTGGCTTGCGCGGCCATGAGAACATCCATCGCCTTTTCCTTGCGGCCTGCAAGCGCCTCGTCGGAGGCGAGCTGGTACATCGCGGCATTCCAATGCCAATCCATGCCGTTCGGGCCGGCAGCATAGAACGGCTCGAGCATCGCGGCAGCCTCGGCGTATCGCGTTGCTTGATGAAGTTCGAGCGATTTTATGTAGCGCGCGGGCAGGCTGGCTGCCGATGCGGGCGGCTCTTGGGCTGTGGCGCTGAACGTGAATCCGCAGGCCACGAGAAAAAAAACCTGGCCGCACGTTGCTATCCGGGTTCTGATCATGCCGTCTCCGCTGCTCGATGGTTCGTGGCTGTACTTGAGCCATCTTCGACAGGCGGCTCGGATGATCTTTCGTCGTGGGAAGGTATCCGGATGTAGTGCGCCAGACAAGCTCTGCGGCTTAAGATCCGACTGCGGCTGCAACTTGCCCGATCCAAGGATGCCATGCATGAAGAAGCCTATTGCGATCTTGCGCAGCGTGCTGCACCGGCTTACGGAGCCTGTGCGTCGAAGGTCCATCGTGCGCAGGTGCGCCGCGTGGACGGCCGTGACCGTCATCGGTGTGTCGGCGCCTGCCTTTGCCGCATCAGGCGATGCCGACGTTCTCCCGGCATGGTCGAACGGCTACTTCTACATCCATCACATCAGCACGGGGCGGGGCAATGCGACCTACTTCGTCTTCCCCGACGGAACCACCCTGCTGATCGATGCGGGCGAGGCCGATCCGAAATTCGTGGAATCCGTGCGGCCGTTGAAAGCGTTTCCGCCTCGCCCCGACGGTGCGCACTCGGCGGCCTACTGGATTGCCGACTACATCCGCCAGTTCGCGCCCGCGGGCCGGCCGGTGAAGCTCGACTATGCCCTGATCACGCATTTTCACACCGACCACCTCGGCACGATCACGCAGGACAAGCCCATGTCGCGCACCGGCGCCTATCGCCTGGCCGGGATCACGGAGCTTGCCGATCTGCTTCCCATAGATACCCTCATCGATCGCGCCGCGCCGTCCTACGACTACCCCGTCAATCTTCATCAATGCGCGCAAGGCTCCGACGACTTGTCCCTCTCGAACTACCTCGGCTTCGCCGAATACCGGTTGAAACACGGTCAAGCCGTCGTCGGGCTGAAGCCGGGAGCGCTCGATCAGATCAAGCTCGGGCAAGCCGACGCATTCCCGAGCTTTCATGTCCGCAATATCGCGTCCAACGGAATCATCTGGACCGGCGCGGGCGAGGAGACGCAGTACTACATTCCCAAGGGTGCGATCAGCGATTGCCGTTTCGATGAGAACCCACTGAGCAATGTGCTGACGTTCGCCTACGGGAAGTTCAAGTACTACTCGGGCGGCGATATCCCGGGCGTTCCCAATTACACCCAGCCTTGGTGGCGCGATATCGAGACGCCGGTGTCCGCGGTCGTCGGAGGAGTCGACGTCATGCTGCTCGATCATCACGGCAACCGGGATTCGACGAACGAGAACATCCTGCGCAACCTGCAGCCGCGGATCATCGTCCAGGAGAACTGGCTCTCGCCGCAACCGGGTGAAGAGGTCGTCACCCGCATGGCTTCCAAGGGACTCTATCCCGGACCCAGGGACGTCTTCTCGACCGGAATGAGCCCGGAGAGCCGCATCGTGATCGGGCCGATCATGGACAGCATCTACAAAAGCTATGGCGGCCACATCGTCATACGCGTCGCGCCGGGCGGCGATCGATATGAGGTTTATGTCCTCGATGACGCGGACAAGCGGCGCAAGCTCGTGAAACGGTTTGGGCCGTATCAGTCGAAGTAGGGTGTTCGCTCACTGGTTGGCAACGATGGGCAAACGCAGTCCGACCTTGTTCCTGCCTATTTTTGCCATAAAGGCGGAATTGCTCACATTTTTTTGCTGACGAAAGCGCACACATCTTTTGACGGCAAGCCGTTGCAGCGCTATGTTCCCTGTGGAATCGGGGGATTCGCGTGGGACGTGCGAAGGGGAATTTGATCGAGAATCTTGCGACGCTGCCGTGGCCGGCGGGCGTTGTCTTTGGCGTGGGTGCGTTCTTCGCAATCCGCACGCTGTTGCCGATGCTCGTCAAAGGCAATCAATTCGCGCCCGTTGTCGCGGCATTCTACGTGCCGATGTCATGGCTGATGCTCGTTGTTGGATTGACTGGCGCGGCGATGTCGTGGGTCGGGCAACAGCACCGGCGCAAGCTGCTCGATGCACAACAGGGACTGGAAAGCATCGCCGCGCTCGGCTGGAGACATTTCGAACAACTCGTCGGCGAAGCGTTTCGCCGACAAGGCTACGCGGCGGAAGAAACCGGACTCGGCGGCGCCGACGGCGGCATCGACCTGATCCTACGCAAGAACGGCCGCCGCGTGCTCGTGCAATGCAAGCAATGGCGCCGTCGGCAGATACCGGTGAACGTCGTGCGCGAAATGTACGGCCTGCTCGCGCATCACGGCGCCGACGAAGTGAAGATCGCCTGCAGCGGCACCTACACCCGTGACGCGGCCAATTTTGCGAAAGACAAGCCGATCAAGCTGATCGGCGGCGAGGAATTGCTGCGGATGGTTCGTGAAGTGCAAACCGCGTCTATGCAAACGACACGCACCGGCGAAGTTATCGGAGCCGCAGCAGTTGCTTCGACGCCCACCGCGTCGCCGGCTTGTCCGAAGTGCGGAAAGCCGATGGTCGAGCGCAGCAATCGCAAGACGGGGCAGAAGTTTTGGGGATGCTCGACGTTTCCTGTTTGTCGAGGTGTGCGGTGAGTGGGGGAAAGTGCCTCAGAAAATGCACTCTGACCTGTCTTCGATAGATTATCCACGCTGATGGTGCTGTGGTAAGCATATGGCCAATTCCAAAACGTACTCAATGCACAATCGTTCGGTGACCATAAATGATCCCGAAGGCATTACTGCCGAGGAATGTCTGAAGTTGGCGCAATTGGGGCGAGAACGCTGGAATGAATGGCGTCGAGAATTTCCGGCGAAGAATTTCGAATCAAAGATTGCAAACAGAGCAAACTTCAGGCGATGCCATTTCCACTCAGCGAGCCTTGTGAATTTCTTTGGCTTCGAATTTGGAGATTTCGCAGATTTCAGCGGAACGACATTCGATACGGACATGTCCTTCTATGGGGCAACGTTCGGGAAAGACGCAAGTTTCGTAGGCGCGAGTTTTCGCGGAATTGCAAATTTCGAGAAATCACACTTTGGTGATCGCACAACCTTCGCGCGCGCCAAATTTTTCGGATATGTAACATTTTCGAATTCAATCTTTGGTGCAGATATTCAATTCTCCGCAGCAAAGTTCGAGGGATTCTCGAATTTTTCACGGTGTCAGTTCGGACATTTTGCTGATTTCGATGAGGCAAAATTTGGACCAATCGCAGATTTCTCCGCTGCAATATTTCGATCTGTATCATTCATTTTGTCTCGGTTTGATCGAATGGCGAAATTTAGTGGGGCTATGTTCGGTTCGGCCGACTTTGAAAGGGCAGAGATCGGAGCATTCTCGAGTTTTAGTGGAGAAACTTGGGACAAACTTCGTTCGAGCTTCCTTGACGAGGCATATTTTGCGAAGCACCAAGGTGAGGCAAAATCATATGGGCTCGATCCTAACGCCTTCGGTGGATTGATCTTTCGAGGGGTGAAATTCTCAGAAAATGTGGATTTCTCAGAAAGAGAGTTTCGAGGGATTTTGGATTTTGGGGAAAGCAAACGGAAGGGAGAGTCGCAATCTTCGCCAAGGGGCAGTGCTAAGAAAATTCCTAGTTGTGACGACAAAGGTCGGTTGATATTCGACCAAGATGAAAACATCGTCTTTGAAGAGAGGAAATTTTCATCAGGAATCGAGCGGACGAAATTTATCTCGGCGCCGCTGTTTTTCGGTAGTAAGTTGACAGCCAACACTAATTTCAGTGGGGCCATCTTTCCAACGGCATCGGGAAATGAAAAGGCAGCGAATGCGTATCGGGTGCTGAAATCAGCATTCGCGCAGCAGCAAGCCATGCGAGAGGAGCAGCGTTTTTACCGATTGGAAATGGCGGAAGAAGCGGCCGGTGAAATGGGGCATCGTCGCTGGCTATATCGAATCTATCAGTTGATCTCGAATTTCGGCTTTAGTTTGTGGCGCCCTGTGGCACTTCTGGTTGCGACCTATCTGGTGTCGTTGGTGTTGTACGGAATGCTCGCGGGATTGCACGTCTGTGTGCCTTGGAGGATGCCGTGCTCGCTCAATGCTGACTTGATACAGTTTGGGCTTCTCCAGGCCCTGCCATTGCCGGGCTTTGACAAAACCATCGAGCTTCTTCGCCTAGGCTTATTCTCAGGTGCTAACGGGCTGCTGTTGACGTTGGTGGTGGCCGCGCAAAAAATTCTTTCGCTACTGGCTTTGTTCTTGATCGGACTAGCGCTGCGCAATTTATTCAAAATGAAGTAGCTTGTCGTAGCTCGCTTAAATTTGAGTAGCTCGCTTAAATTTGATTTGTTCGGCTGACTCATTTCCTGCCCGTTCCGGGGTGGGTACGTCACTCCCCCCAGTCTTTCAAGCCCAGCGGCTCGTTATCGCGAGCCTGCATTTCGAGCGGCGCACGGGCCGAACCGACAAGTATCATTCGAAACCGGGGTCAGAGTCGACTTTCTGCTCGGCAAAGAAAACTGCTGCTTCGCGCATCCAATTCGTTCTCGGAAAAGCGTACTCCGCCTTCGGTGTTGGACCCCGGTTTTGGCGATTCGGCAAATACGATCACAATTCCGACAGCGAGCTTGCTTGCCGCTTTGACGACGCACCGTTCGCGGCGCTATGTTGCTCGGCAAATCGGGGGATTCGCATGGGACGCGCGAAGGGGAATCTGATCGAGAATCTGACGACGCTGCCGTGGTCGGCGGGCGCGGTGTTTGGCGTGGTTGGGGTTCTTGCAGTCAGCATGTGGGTACCAGCGAAACGCACTCCGACCTGCGCTGACCCCGGTTTTAGTCGGGGTGTGCCATGAATTCGGACAAGTGCACTTTGCCCCCGGTTTTGTGGTGGGTCGCCTTGTGCTTCACGCTTGCCGCTACGCGACCGGCGATCGCCGAGGACTTTCCGTCGTGGGCATTCCCGGGGAGTGGCCTGGCAGTGCCGCCCGCGACGAATGCGGAGACGATGCTGTCGGTTCCGGGTTCCCGGGTAAAACTGCGCAAGCAAGATATCAGGAACATTTCGAGGCCGCCGGACTGGTTTCCGGGCGAGCATCCGACGATGCCGGCTTCGGTTGGCTCCTCGCGCGCCGCAGACGTTTGGGCATGCGGGTTCTGTCATCTTCCGAACGGTCAGGGCCGCCCCGAGAACGCGTCCCTCGCGGGATTGCCTGCGGCCTATATCCGCGCCCAGGTCAGCGCGTTTCGCAGCGGCGAGAGGCGTAGCGCGAGTCCCGACTCGAAGCCGACGGCATTCATGATCAGCGTCGCAAAGGACGCAACCGACGACGAGACGGCGCAGGCGGCGGAGTATTTCTCGCAACTGCCTTTCGCATCGCACGTGAAGATCGTCGAGGGCAAAACTGTGCCCGCGCACATGGAGAAGGGTTTCATTTACGCGCCAGGAAACGGGCCAGCCGAGGTACTCGGGGCAAGAATCATCGAAATGGCCACGGACCTCGAGCGATTCGAACGGCGCGATCCGAACAGCCGGTTCGTCGCCTATGTCCCTGCCGGCAGCGTCGCACGCGGCGGTGAACTTGCGCGCAGCGCCGCCGTGCCTTGCGCGCGCTGCCACGGTGCGGATCTGAGGGGCGGAGCGGCGGCCATCGCGCCGCCGCTCGCTGGCCGTTCGCCGACATATCTGTTCCGCCAGCTCTACGGATTTCGCTCGGGTGCGCGCTCCGCTGCGGCCGCGCAACCGATGCATGACATCGCGGTGCAACTGACTCAGGCCGACATGATCGCCCTGGCCGCCTACGCCGCCTCGATCAAACCTTGACGGCACATTGCGAAACCAGGATCAGGGTCCACTGTCTTTCCAGCCCAAAAAAGCGGGCGCCTCGCGGCGCCCGTTTTGTTTTCAACTTTGCGATGACTCGCCAGCTGGTCAGTAGCGGTAATGCTCCGGCTTGTACGGCCCGTTCACATCGACGCCGAGGTAGGCGGCCTGGGCGTCGGTGAGCTTGGTCAGCACCACGCCGATCTTTTCCAGGTGCAGGCGCGCGACTTCCTCGTCGAGCTTCTTCGGCAGGCGGTAGACGGTCTTCTCGTACTTGTCCTTGTTCGCCCACAGGTCGATCTGGGCGAGGGTCTGGTTCGAGAACGAGTTCGACATGACGAAGCTCGGGTGGCCGGTGGCGCAGCCGAGGTTGACGAGGCGGCCTTCGGCGAGCAGGAAGATGCTGTTGCCATTGGCAAAAGTATACTTGTCCACCTGCGGCTTGATGTTGGTGTGCTTGACGCCGGCCAGCGCCTTGAGTGCGTCGACCTGGATCTCGTTGTCGAAGTGGCCGATGTTGCAGACGATGGCCTGGTCCTTCATCGCGGAGAGGTGCGCGAGCGTGAGCACGTCCTTGTTGCCGGTCGTGGTCACGTAGATGTCGCCCTGGCCGAGTGTCGACTCGACCGTGTTGACCTCGAAGCCTTCCATCGCCGCCTGCAGGGCGTTGATCGGATCGATTTCGGTAACGACCACGCGCGCGCCGTAGGCACGCAGGCTGTGCGCCGAACCCTTGCCGACGTCGCCGTAGCCGCAGACCACCGCGACCTTGCCGGCGAGCATCACGTCCATTGCACGCTTGAGGCCGTCGGCGAGCGACTCGCGGCAGCCGTAGAGGTTGTCGAACTTCGACTTGGTCACCGAGTCGTTGACGTTGATCGCGGGCACGAGCAGCTTGCCGGCCTCGGCGATCTGGTAGAGGCGGTGCACGCCGGTCGTGGTTTCTTCCGACACGCCCTTCCAGTCCTTGACCACGCCGGTCCAGAAGCCCGGGCGCTCCTTGGCGACGCGCTTGAGCAGGTTCTTGATCACCTGTTCTTCGTGCGAGGACGACGGCGAGTCGACCCACTTGTCGCCCTGTTCGAGCTCATAGCCCTTGTGGATCAGCAGGGTGACGTCGCCGCCGTCGTCGACGACGAGCTGCGGGCCCTTGTTGCCCGGGAAGGTGACCGCATCGAGCGTGCAGTCCCAGTATTCTTCGAGCGTCTCGCCCTTCCACGCGAACACCGGCGTGCCGGTCGCGGCGATCGCAGCGGCGGCCTGGTCCTGGGTCGAGAAGATGTTGCACGACGCCCAACGCACGTCGGCGCCGATGTCCTTGAGCGTTTCGATCAGCACGGCAGTCTGGATCGTCATGTGCAGCGAGCCGGTCACGCGCACGCCCTTGAGCGGCTTGGTGGTGGCGTACTGCTTGCGGATCGACATCAGGCCCGGCATTTCGTGCTCGGCGATGTCGATTTCCTTGCGGCCCCAGTCGGCGAGCGACATATCGGCCACTTTGTAATCTTGTGCAGCGGGTTTTACGACGGCGTTCATTGGCGAAATCTCCAGTGATTGGGGCGCGGTTCGGTAAGGTGACCCGAAAGCCCGCCGAGCCTGATTCCGCGTAGTTGCGAAAATGCAGCGCCCCTCGGCAGGAGAGGTATCCGTCGCGTTGAGCGGCCGCCTGTGGCGGCCGGCTCGAACGCGACGCTGGGACAATTATATCGCTTATTCGCGATGAAAAGATAAATGGGTGTTATCGCCCGGCTTTGCCGGGCAATAACTCGTGCCATTGCAGCTGCCTAGAGCTGCAGCTCAACGGCACGGAGGCGTGGCCTACATCTTTTCGAACCGTTCGATTTCGTCGAGTTCGCCCTTCGCCTCGCGCAGGCTGCGCGGGGTGTCGCTGGCGTCCGCCATCCCGGCCGAACGGGCATTGCGCCGGCGCAGATACCACACGGTTGCGACGAATCCGGCCACGCCGATGGCCACGTTGATCCAGATGAAGGCGGGCAGCGTGACGAAGAGATCGATGTCCAGATTTGCTTTCATTTCCAGCACGAAAATGGCGATCCACAAAAACCACCACGGCAGTCCCAGGCACAGGCTGGCCAGCGCGTAGAGCCGGTGCAGGGCACCGACGCGCTTCTGGATTTCCACCACGGGCGCGGCGTAGTCGATGCTTGCAATTTTGCCGAGGATCAGGCCGCCGAAAATCACCGTGAGCAATCCATAGGCGAGCATGAACAGGCTGCAGGCGAGCAGATGCGGTACGTCGCGGTGGCGGATGGCGGCCATGATGCCGAAATAGATCAGCGCGTCGCCGAACAGGATCTGCACGATCTTGCCCCAGTACAGGCGGCGCAGGCGCGAGTGCGTCTTGTCGAGCCGGTCCTGTTTGAACTGGTGCAGGAACAGCGCGTTCTGCAGGTCGAGGCGTCGATCCAGCGTTTGCCATGCGAGTTTCATGTCGTCGAGTTCCATGGGGCGATTCCTCACGAATGTTCCGCGGCCATGTCGGCGCGGATGCGTTGTTTGAGCCGGCTGATCTTGGTCGCCACGTTCGTTTCCGAAATGCCGAGGATGTCGGCGATCTCGCGATAGCTGCGCTCTTCGAGATAGAGCAGGAGCAGGGCGCGGTCGAGCGCGTCGAGCTGGTCGATGAAGCGATAGAGCGCACGCACGCGTTCGTCGGTTTCGGGTTCGGCGTCGCCGGCGACGTCGTGCAACGACTCGTCGAGCGCGACCGAGTGCCGGTCGCGATGCACCGCGCCGCGCACGAACGAGATCGCGACATTGAGCGCGATGCGGTAGAGCCAGGTCGAGAACGCGCGCGCCGGATCGTATTTCGCGAACGCACGCCAGCCCTGCGCGACGATCTCCTGGGCGAGATCGGCGCGGTCCTCGGGCGTACGCGCATACGTATTCGCAACCTTGAACACGATCTTGCGATGGTCCTCGAGCAGGTCGCGAAACCGCGCCTGCATCGCCCTGTCGTCGATGATCCCCATTGCTGCCTGCGCCGCCATGCCCCGTGTCCGAAAGTGTGCCTGTTGCGCCTGTGATTCGCACGGGCGCGGGAAAAATCACACGAAAGTCGCGTTCAGGCAGGCGGTGTGGGCGTTTAGCGGCGAGGGGACTGCAATTGATCGAGAAAAAAGGCGTACAGATCGGCCGTCTCGCGGTAACGCGCGAAGCGACCGCTATTGCCGTTGTGGCTGCCGTTCAAGTCGATCTTGAACAGCAACGGATTCGCATCGGTCTTCGTCGCGCGCAGTTTCGCCACCCATTTCGCCGGCTCATAGTATTGGACCTGCGAGTCGTTGAGGCTCGTGGTCACGTACAGCGCCGGATAGTCCTGCGCCTTGATGTTGTCGTAGGGCGAGTAGGAGAGGATGGTGTCGTAGTAGCGCTTGTCGCGCGGGTCGCCCCATTCCTCGTACTCGTTCGTCGTCGTCGGCACGCTCGGGTCGAGCATCGTGGTGAGTACGTCGACGAACGGCACGCCCGCAGCGATGGCGCGATAGTCGCGCGGCGCTTCGTTCGCGATTACGGCCATGACCAAACCGCCCGCGCTGCGGCCCGAGGCGAACACCTTGGGCGCCGAGGCATAGCGCTGTGCGACGAGGGCGCGGGTGACGTCGACGAAATCCTCGAAGCTGTGTCTCTTGTTCAGCAGCTTGCCCGCGTCGTACCAGCCGCTGCCCATTTCGGCGCCGCCGCGCACGTGCGCGATCGCGATGACGAAGCCGCGGTCGAGCAACGAGGCATGGGCCGGATCGAACTTCGGATCGGACGAGACGCCGTAGGCGCCGTAGCCGAGCTGCAGCAGCGGTGCGGAACCGTCGATGCGCGTTCCCTTGCGATACGCCAGCGAAACCGGAATTTTCGCGCCGTCGCGTGCGCTCACCCCGATGCGCCGCGCGATGTAGTTCGACGGATCGTAGCCCGGCGCGGGTGCCTGCTTGCATTGCACTGGCTGCCGAGTGTCGAGGTTGACGTCGCAGGTGGTGCGCGGCGAGATCAGCGAGGAGTGTTCGTAGCGTAGCTCGTCCGTGTCCTGCGATGGGTTGTCGCCGAGCACGGCGGTGTAGTCGTCTTCGTCGGGCGCGAGATGGAAGGCGGCGCGCCCGTCGCGCGGGATCACGCGGATGCGGCGCAGTCCGTCGCTGCGCTCGCCGAGGACGAGATAGTTGCGCAGCAGCGCGACGCGTTCGATCAGCACCTTGTCGTCGGTGGGGACGAGTTCGCGCCATGCGCTCGTTTCCCGTGCATGCGCGTCATCCGCTTCGATGACGCGGAAATTCGGTGCGTTCCAGTTCGTGCGGATCACCCAGCGGTTGCCGATATGGTCGGCGTAGTACTCCAGCTTCGGTTCGCGCGGTCGCAGGATTTGCGGTTCATCCCAGGGACCGTTCGTCGGCAGGAAGCGCGTCTCGCTGGTCTCCCGGCTTTCGAGGCGGATCACGATGTAACGGTTGTCGCCGCTGCGCGCCACTTCGACATAGAAACGGTTGTCCGCTTCGGCGTAGACCACGGGATCGGATGTCGCGTCGGTGCCGAGCACATGGCGCTTGACGCGGACCGTGGTCAGCGTGGTCGGATCGTTCTCGACGTAGAACAGCGTCTTGTTGTCGTCGGCCCAGACCATCGCGCCCGATGTGCCGGGAATCTCGTCCGGAAAGGTGACGCCGCCGGCGAGATCCTTGATGCGGATCGTGCATTGGTAGCGTCCGGACGTGTCCTCGGCGTAGGCGAGCAGGCGCGCGTTCGGGCTGACTTCGGTCGAGCGCACATGGTAGTAGTCGTGTCCGCGCGCGAGTTCGGGCTCGTCGAGCAGGATTTGTTCCGCGGCGTCGACAGTTCCGCAGCGGCGCACGAACTGCGGGTATTCGGATTTGCCCGCGTAGCGCGTCTGATACCAGCACGGACCGAGCTTGACCGGCAGGGCCGCATTGTCGGGCGCGATACGCGCGGTGATTTCGGCGTACAGCGTATCGGCCAGCGGGCGCAGCGGACGCATGCGTCGTTCGTAGTGCGCGTTCTCGGCAGCTAGGTATTCGAGAACCTCGGGTTTGCTGCGCGTGTCGTCGCGCAGCCAGTAGTAGAAATCGGTGCGCGCGCCGTGCGGCGAAGCGATGGTATGCGCGTGTCTCGCTGCGACGGGCGCGTCGTCATTGGTTTTAGTGGAGACCGAGTTCGGCGCAATCGCGCAGCTTGCCGCCACGAGCGAGACGATGCCGATGACCGCGCAGCGCAGTCGCCGAAAAAAAAGGCTGCCGTCGGCGCGATGCGCCGCGGCAGCCTGCCCCTGTCCCATCGGGACAGCCCGGGAATGCGGCTGGCACGTCCACGGGCTACGGATCGACAAACACGCCGCCTTAGTTCTTCTCACCGCCGAACTTGACGTTGAGATCGACAAAGAGCGAGCGGCCGAGCGCGTTGAACCAGCGCGTGGGATAGTACGGATACGAGACCCAGGTCTTATCGGAAATCCCTGGTTTCGAGTCGAATAGGTTGTCGACGGTGACGCCAATGTTGACGTTCTTGCTCCAGCGATAACCGAACGAGGCGTTGTACTTCATCGTCGGGCCCATGCGCTGGTCGCCGTCGTAGTTGGGCAGGCCACCGATGCGCGCACCGTAGATCGTCGTGGTGAAGTCGCCGTAGTTCCAGGTCACCGAGTAGTTGGCCTTGCTGCGCGGAATCACGTAGACGTAGTAGTTGGTCAGTTCGTTGTCGAACGGATCGCCGGGATAGTTCTGGATGCGGTTGGTGACTACGTAGGTGCCGCCGAGGTTGAAGTCGAAGCTGCCGAGGCGGTCGGTTTGCCACAAGTAGTGGATTTTGAAATCCGCGCCCGAGGTGCGGTGCGTGGCGGCGTTGATCGGCAGCACGAGCACCGAGGTGATGTTGCCGTTGGCGGCGCGGAAGACCTGATTGACCGCCGCCTGGCACAGACCGGAATTGATGTCGAGCTCGCCGGTGCGGCATTGCGCTTCCCAGCGCAGGATCTGGTCGCTGTCCTGATAGACGAGTTCGTCCTTGAGGTTGACGATGTAGTAGTCGGCCGTGAAGTCGAGGTTGCTCAACGGCGAATAGACGAAGCCCCAGGTGGCCGATTTGCTCGTTTCGTTGTGCAGGTTGATGCTGCCATTGCTGCGGCCGTTGAAGCTCACGCTACTCCAGTCGCAGTCGCCGATGTCCACATTGGGTTCTTGCGTGGCGCAGCGGTAGTAGTCGGTGCCGCTGGAGCTCGATCCGCTCGGACCCGCATATAGGTAAGCGAGGTCGGGTGCGCGGAAGCCGGTCGAATACGAGCCGCGCAGCAGCAGCGAGTCGAACGGGCGGTATTCGAGGCCGAACGCATAGGTGAATTTGCTTGCCGAATTGCCGCTGAATTCGTAGCGGTCGTAGCGGCCGGCAGCGCTGGCGGTGAGTTGCGAGAAGATCGGCACGCTGAACTCGAAACCTGCACCCGAATGACTGCGCGAGCCGACGGCGATCGTATTGTGCAAACCGACGTAGCTGCCGTCGAGCGACAGAGGATCAGGCTTGAGGCCGAAATACTGATTGCCGAATTCGGCGGTCGCGGCAAAGCCGACCGAGCCCGCGGGCAACTGGAACAGGTCGGTGTTATCGACCTTGATCGAATAGTTCTCGGCGCGACTCGTGTCGCGGTCGATCGAATCCTGGGTGATCGATGCGAACTGCTCGGGTGTCAGCGGCGTGTACAGGCGCTCGTGCGGCGCGTAGTACATCTGATAGCCGGAATCGGGATCGACGCCGAGCGATTGGCCAAGATACAGCGCTTGCCCCTTCGCCGCGACGAGTGCCGGCCATTTCGCTTTGAGCTGGTTCTGCGAGTGGCTGAACATCGCCTCGTAGTTCCACGACTCCCCGAACGAGCCTTTGATGCCGGTGTTGATCGAGAACGTGTTGTTGATGTTGCGAATCATCGCGCGGCGCAGGCCGCCGTTCTCTTCGTAGGTGAAGTACTGGCGCTGCCATTGCTCGACCTGGTTGGTCGCCGTGTTGTAGAACGGCGTCGGCGAGGCGTCGCCGTTGAGCTGGTAGGTGTTCTGCCACTTCAGCTGCGTGTTGTAGGTTTCCTGGTGCGAAGTGCTGTATTGCACGTCGGCGAAGAAATCCATGTGCTCGTTGAAGTGATACGTCGCCGAGCCGTAGAAGTTCGCCGCGCGGCGCGCGTTCTGCAGCGTGCCGTAACCGACGTCGGCAAGGCTGCCGCAATAGTTGCCGTAGTTGCGGCGCGTCAGGTACTGCACGGTGCCTTGGTTGAGGTAGGAGAGCTTTTCGCAAGTCGCCTTGCCCGGGTCGATGTAGTTGTCGTCCCCATCCAGGATCACGAACGTCGGCGCGTAGACTCGCGTCGGGCTGGTGGCGTAGCGCGGGTCGTTGGTGCGCGAAGCCGTATAGCTGCGCTGGTAGTCCCAGAGCGGATCCTGGTTGTAGATTTCGACGCCGAACACCGAATCGAATTTGTCGTTCGACCAGCCACTGGTCAGGGTGAAACGCTGCGATGCCGCGCCGCCATGCTGCGTGTCGCCCATGCGGTAGTTGAGCGTGGTGCCGTCGGCCTTCTTCTTCATGATGAAGTTGATGACGCCCGAGACCGCGTCCGAACCGTAGATCGCCGAGGCGCTGCCGGTGAGGATTTCGACGCGGTCTATCATCGACGCAGGGATACTGGTGATGTCGGTGAAATTGCTTTCGCCGTTGTACGACTGAGGGTAATCGGCGATGCGACGGCCGTTGATCAACACGAGGGTGTGATTGGGGCCGAGGCCGCGCAGGTCGACGGCCTGCGCGCCGTTGGAGAAACCGTTGGTGTTCTGGTTGTTGTCGACCGCGCCGAGATTCTGGCTCAGCGAGACCATGATGTCCGCCGTGGTGGCGAAGCCGCGCTCTACGATGTCCTTGGCGCTGATGACGGTGATCGGCGCCGGGCCTTCGACCTGCGCGCGTGGGATCATCGAGCCGGTCACCGTGACCTTTTCGAGCTGCGCCGCCTGCGGTGCACCCGAGGCATTGTCCTGCGCCTGCGCGTCGGCGATGGCGAGAGGGAGAACCGCCGCGATGAGCAGCGAGAGAGCCGTATGCTTCAAAACCCCGTGACGATCCATGAACATCCCCGTAGCTGACGGCGGAACTGCCGAGTCAGGGCCATGACGGTCGAGTGACGGATTTTTGAAATGTGCTGAATCGGTGCGGTTCGACGGACCGCGACCGGCGCACCTCTTCAATCGCTGCCGCCGAAGCGATAGTCCACTTCGAGCAGGATCTGCCGCCCAAGCGGGCTGTACCACCGGTTCGGGTAGTATGGGTAGTACGACCATGCGCCGCTGCGGCGCGGCGGCGAATCGAACAGATTGTCGATGAGCAGGGTGAACGTCGTCGCCGCGTTGTGATGGTAGTTGAGTGAGGCGTTGTAGACGAAGGTCGGGCTGAGCCGGCGAGTGCCGGCCCAATCAGGCAGGCCGCCGAGGCGATAGCCGTACAGCGTCGTGCTGAATTTTCCGCGCGTCCAGGTCGCCGAATAGCTGGCCTTGTCGCGCGGAATGACGAAGTTGTACAGGTCGTGCAATTCGTCGATCGGCACGTCGCCCGGGAACTGCTGCAGGGTATGGGTGGCGACGTAGGTGTAGGCGAAGTCGAAATCGAAGCGACCTGCGCGGTCTGTCTCGATCCGGTAGTGCGCCTTCACATCGACGCCGGAGGTGCGATCGGCGGCAGCATTGATCGGCAGAACGAGAACCGAGGTGATCTGTTCCGGGCTTGTCCGGTTGTCCGCCGGATTGCGCACGACCTGGCTAATCACCTGCTGGCAGAGCGCGGAGTTTGGATCGAGGCCGCCGAGTCGGCACTGCGCTTCTTCGCGCAGGATCATGTCGCTGGATTGATACAGCACCTCGTTCTTGAGCCGAATGCGGTAGTAGTCGGCGCTGAGGTCGAGGCCATGCCATGGCGAGTAGACGAAACCCCAGGTGAGCGAGTTGCTGGTTTCGTTGAGCAGGTCCGTGCTGCCGTGGCTGCGTCCGTTGAAGGCGACATAGTTGTGGCTGCATGAGCCGAGCGGGACGGTAGGTTCGAGCTTGCGGCAAAGGTAGTAGTCGATGCCGGACGAACTCGACCCGCTTGCGCCCGCAAATAGATACGCAAGATCGGGCGCGCGGAAGCCGCTGCTCAGCGAGCCGCGCAGCAGCAGCGGTTCGATCGGGCGATACTCGATGCCGAGCGACCAGGTGAATCGCCCCGACGAAGTCGAAGCGTAGTTGTAGCGGTCGTAGCGTACGGCGGTGCTGAGGTCCAGCCCATGCAGCAGCGGCAACTTGAATTCCGCGCCAATGCCAGAGTGGTCGCGCGAACCCACCGCGCCGGTGTTGTGCAGGCCGTAATAGCTGCCGTCGAGCGAGAGCGGGTCGGGCTTGAGTCCGTAGTACTGGTTGCCGTATTCGGCCACGGCGGCAAAGCCGGCCGGGCCGGCAGGGAGTTGCAGCACTTCGGGGTTCGTCAGCGTCGCGCTGAAATTTTCGGCGCGCGAAAAATCACGGTCGATCGAATCGCGCGTGATCGAGCGGAATTGCGCGACGGTCAAAGGCGTGTACAGACGACTGATCGGCGCATCGAAGATGCGGTAGCCGCTGGCCGGATCGATGCCCAAGGCTGCGCCAAGGTAGAACGCCTGCGCGTCGGCCGCGACCAGCGCCGGCCATTTGCTTTCGAGGCGGTTCTGCGCGTGGCCGAACAGCGTTTCGAAGGACCAGCTTGTGTCCGCGAGCGTCCCTCTGAATCCGGTGTTGACCGAGTAGCTGTTGCCGATGTTGCGGATCTTTCCCGCATCGAAACCGCCGTTCTCCTCGATCGTGAAGTAGCGCCGCTGCCATTGTTCGATCTGACCGGTGGCGAGGTTGTAGAACGGCACCGGTGCTGCATCGCCGTTGAGCCGTTCGCTGTTCTGCCACTGCAGCGGCGTGTTGTAGCTTTCCTGGTGCGAGGTGCCGGCGAGCAGGTCGACGAAAGCATCGAGGCCGGGCCGCAGGTGCCAACTCGCCGATGCGACCAGGTTGGCCATCCTGCGACCGTTTACCAGCGTGCCGTAGCCGACATCTTCGTTGCTGCCGCAGTAATGACCCACGTTGGTTCGATAGGCGTAAAACACCGAGCCGTGATCGAGCGAGGAAAGCGCCGCGCACGTCGCCGCGCCGGGGTCGATGTAGTTGCCGTGTTCGTCGATACGGGCGAAGACCGGCGAAGCATAGGTCGGCACCGGCGAGTCCAGGCGCGAATCGGTGTAGTCGCGCTGGAAACCCCACAGCGGTGCCTGGTGATAGAGCTCGATGCCGAACACGGCTTCGAAGCGTTCGTTCGACCAGCCAGCGCTCAGTTGCAGGCGATGGGTCTCCGCGCCGCCGTGCTGGGTGCCGCCGACGCGCAGATTCAGGGCGACGCCATCGGCCTTCTGTTTGAGAATGAAATTGATCACGCCCGAGATGGCATCCGAGCCGTACACAGCCGAGGCGCTGCCGGAGAGGATTTCAACCCGGTCGATCAGCGACACCGGAATATTCGAGATGTCGGTGAAGTTGCTGTTGCCGAGATAGGATTGCGGGTAGTCGGCGATGCGCCGACCGTTGATCAGGACGAGTGTGTGGTTGGGGCCGAGACTGCGCAGATCGACGCCGATCGCGCCCGGCGAGAAGCCGTTCGTGTTCGAGTTGTTATCCACGGAACCCAGGTTCTGCGTCAGCGAGGTCATGATCTCGTAGGCGGAACCGAATCCGTTGTTGCGGATCTCCTCTTCGGTAATCGTGACGATCGGTGCTGGCCCTTCGATTTGCGCGCGCGGGATGCGCGAGCCGGTGACGGTGACCGCGTGCAGAGTCGACGCTGCCGTCGACAGTGTTGGTGGCGGCTGCTGCGGCTTGCTGTTTTGCGCCGGCGTCGCGAACGCGGCGCGCGGCGTGACCACGACCGTCCCCGCGTCGGTGAATTCCGACGCGAAACCGGTACCTTCGAGCAATCGGTCGAGCGCTCGCGCGAGCGATAACTGGCCGTTCACGCCCGGCGATCGCGCATTTCCGATGTGGGCGCCCGACGTGAGCACCTGCACTCCAGCCTGGCGGGAATACTCGATCAGCGCATTCGCCAGCGGCTGCGCAGGGATGGAGAACTCGTGCCGATCCGCGACTTCCTGTGCGTGAAGCGCGCTGCCGATCAACAGAACGAGAGCGACGGCGAACAGACGCAGAACGCGTATTTGCAATCCCTCCCTTCGCCCCGTCATGCGCAACCCCGTCACCGGCGCATACGGCACCGTGCCCAAACCCGACGGGTATTTTGACGGATTTCGGGCCTTGGGTGCCGTTGTTGCGCCGGTTCAGCGCGTTTCGCGGTCGGCGGCCGACAATGTCACGCGCTGGCCGTCGGCATCAACGCGCAGTGGCAGAATCTTCGGCAGCGCTTCCATCCAGCTGTCGAGCGCAGTGGTATCGACCGTGCCGGTGAAGACGAGCGTGCCGAGTTTCGCGTCGGCGAGCGCGAGCGGCCGCGTCGAGTAGCGGTTGATGTCGGCGACGACGGAATCGAGCGGCTCGTTGACGAACTCGAGACGATGCTCGCGCCAGCTTGCTACGCGGCTGAGGGAAATCGCGCTGACGGTAAGACCCGAGGCGCGCGGATCGAACGAGATCTGCTGCCCGGCGACGGCTTCGAGCGCCTCCGCGGCCGAGAAGCGGCCGTTGGCCAGGCCTTCGCTGCTCGCAATGCGCACGCGGCCTTCGGCGACAGCGATCGTGACGCGCTCGCCGGTGCGGCGCACGTCGAATGCGGTGCCGACCGCGCGAATCGAGACTTCGCCGGCATTGACTACGAACGGTCGCGAGGTGTCATGCGCGACCTGGAAGTAGGCTTCGCCAGCGTTGAGAGCGACGTCGCGCCGATCCTTCGTGAAGTGCGTGGTCAGCCGCGTCGCGCCGCCGAGCGCGACCTGCGAGCCATCGGACAGGGCAACGCTGCGCTCGGCCGCGACCGCGGTTGCATAGTTTTCGATTTCGACGGCGGGCATGCGCTGGTGCTGCCACAGCACGGCGCCGCCGCTGGCGATTGCGATCAGCAGCGAGGCGGCGATCGCGAACGCACGAAAGCCAGTCGCGCGCGAGGACGCAGGCGCGAACTCGCGTGCCAGCGCGCGCTTCGCCTCGTCGTCGAGCGCGCCGAGTTGTGCGCCCAGTTCGCTGACGCGCGCGAACTCGTCGATACGGCGCGGGTCGGCGCTGCTCCATTCCAGCCACTGCTCTTCGTCGCGCGCGGTGCGGCGTGGATCGCGCAGGCGCGTCCACCAGTCGGCGGCGGTCTGCAGCGTTGTGTCTGTGGTTTGGTCGCGGCGGTTCTTGTCCATGTCAGGTTTCCTCCTGTGCATCCAGATGCGCACGGCAATGTGCCATCGCGCGCGCCACGTGGTAACGCACCATGCGTTCGGTGAGTTTCATCGTACGCGCGATCGCATCGAAGCCCTTGCCCTCGATCGCGTGCATGACGAAAGCCGCACTGGTCTTGCGCGGCAGTTCGCGCAACGCCTCGCGCACCAGGCGCAACTGGTCGACCGCGAGCGCGCGGCGTTCCGGCGCGGGCGTGTCGAGCCATTCCTCGAACAATTCGTCTTCCGCTGCATCCGCACGAACACTGCGTGCGCGCAGCCGGTCGATGGCGAGATTGGAGGCGATGCGGAACAAGTAGGCACGCAGGAAGCCGACCTGCTCCGGATGTTCGAGGCGGAGCAGGCGCACGTAGGCTTCCTGCGCGACCTCCTGTGCCTCGGCCATGGAGTCGAGCCGGCTCGAAAGAAACGCGATCAGCGCGCGGTTGTGCTCGCGGAATAGGCAGGCGACCTGCGCCGCATGCGCCTCGCCGCCGCTCTCGCGGCCGCGTTCGGATTCATGCTGGAAATTCGCCGGATTCAAGATCGAGTTTGCCGTGCCATGTCGCTGCCAAGACGATTATCCGCGATTGGATGGAAATGGGAGGGAGGCGAGAGGTGAGGAAGCTTGGGTGAGCAAGAATATTTCAAAATTCCGCGCGTCGCCCGTCACGGTCCGCATTGCCAACGAGGATATCCTGCGCATGCGTTTGAATACCGTCGCTACCTGCTTCCTGCTTCTTGCCAACGCCTCGTTCGGCCATGCCGCCGACGGCGCCGTCGCCAAGGCGCAAAACTATCGCGACAAGAACTTCGACTATTTCGTCAGTGGCGACCCGGCGAAGCCGCGCGCGGCGCACACCGAGTTCGGCCTCGCCCTGATGGGTGGCGGCGGCAAGCTCGATTCGGCGTTTCGCTTCATCGCCACGCGTGCGGGCGGTGGCCACATCGTGATCCTGCGCGCGGTCAGCGACGACAGCTACGATCCGACCGACGGCAGCTATGGCGAGTCGTTCAGGAAGGAATGGGGGCCGGTCACATCAGCCGAGACCATCACCTTCCACAACCGGCAGGCAGCGAGCGATCCGCGCGTCGTCGCCGCGTTGAAGAACGCGGACGGCATCTTCCTCGCCGGCGGCGACCAATCCAACTACATCCGCTACTGGAAGGGCACGCCGGTGCAGGCGGCGCTCAATGCGCACGTCGCCGCGAACCGGCCGATCGGCGGATCGAGCGCGGGACTCGCCATCCTCGGCCACTACAGCTATGGCGCCCTGGACGGCGGCAGCATGGAGTCGAAGGTCGCGCTCGCCAATCCGTTCGACCAGGGCGTGACGCTCGAAGACGATTTCCTTCACTACCGCCATCTCGAGGACGTCATCACCGACACACATTTCTCGCAGCGCCATCGCCTCGGGCGCTTGATCGCCTTCCTCGCACGGTTGAATTCCCCGTCGTCCGCGCGCGCCGCGAGCAGCGTCTTCGGCATAGGCGTCGACGAGAAGACCACGTTGCTGATCGGCGCTGACGGCCTCGGTCGACTCGCCGAAGGTTCCGCCGGCAGCGCGTGGATCGTGCTGCCGCGGCAGCCTGCGTCGAATCTCGCCACAGGAACGCCGCTGTCGATGGCCGATATCCGCATCGTCCAGCTCGGCCCGGCAGGCAGCCTCGATCTGAAAACCCGCAGCGTGAGCAAGCCGGCGGCCGAAACGACGATCTCGATCAAGGACGGAAAGCTCGCCGCGGAGTCGATCGCTGCGAAGATCCTGACCCGCGACAAGCCCCTGCCCGGAGAAGACTGAGCGTTTGGACGGCCGAACGCTCCAACCGGAAATACTGTTGCATTGCACAAATTCATGGCAAAGTACGCTGATAACAACGATCAGCGAGTACTCATTGGTGGCCGTGAACAAGCGACGCGAAATCGATTTCCTTCCGGCCGACGGGCCCCTGCGCGAGGACGTGCGCCGGCTCGGCGCGATGGTCGGCGACATGCTCGCCGAGCAGCTCGGGCATGCGTTCTTCGCCAAGGTCGAGGCGATCCGCACCACGGCGATCCGTCTGCGCAGCGCGGGCGAGCCGCCGGCGGCGCTCGCGGCGGAAGTGTCGGGACTCGCTCCGCAGCTCGCCGAGCAGCTGACGCGCGCGTTCGCGACCTATTTCCAGGTGGTCAACATCGCCGAGCGCGTGCACCGCATCCGCCGCCGCCGCGACTACGAGCGCGCGGCGGCGACGCCGCAGCCGGACAGTCTGAAAGACGTACTGCAGCGGCTGAAGGCGGCCGGCGTGGGCATGGAGGAAATTGCCGCGTGGCTGACCAAGCTCGACATCGAGCCGGTGTTCACCGCGCATCCGACCGAGGCGGTGCGCCGCACGTTGCTGGAAAAAGAGTCGGTGATCTTCCGCTGCCTGATCGCCGATCTCGACGCGCAGCGCACGCCGCATGAGCGCGAAGTCGATCTCGCGCGGCTGCGCATGGCGCTCACCGCGGGCTGGCAGACAGCCGACAGTGCGCGCGCGCGACCGCGAGTGCAGGATGAGTTCAATCACGTCGGCTTCTATCTCGGCGGTCCGATCTATCGCGTGGTGCCGGTGTTCTACGAAGTCTTCGAGTCGGCGCTCAACGAGGTCTATGGCGAGACGCTGCCGCTGCCGACGATGCTGCGCTTCGGCTCGTGGGTCGGCGGCGACATGGACGGCAATCCGAACGTCAACGCCGATACGATCGCGGCGACGCTGCGCGCGCAGCGCGAGCTGGCGCTGCGCCGCTACGATGCCGAAATCGTCGAACTCGCGCGCGAGCTGAGCCAGACGATCGGCCACACCCAGTTCGATGGCGCCGTGTTCGCGCGCATCGAGGACTATCGCGCGCAGCTTCCGGCGATCGCGAACACGATCAATCCGCGCTATGCCGACATGCCGTATCGCGTCCTGCTCGCGTTCATGCGCGCACGCGTGCAGGCGACGGCAGACGAAAAGGAAGCTGCCTACGGCTCGGCCGCGGAGCTGCTCGCCGACATCCAGCTCATCGCCGACAGCCTGCGCACGAACAAGGGCCGCAATGCCGGCTGGTTTTCGGTGCGGCGCCTGCTCTGGCGCGTGCGCACGTTCGGCTTCCATCTGGCGCGGCTCGACGTACGCCAGGATTCGCGCGTGCACGCGGCAGCACTTGGCGTTGCGCTGGTCGATGAGCAATGGGAAACGCGCGATGCAGCCGAGCAGGCTGCGACGCTTGAAGCCTATGCGCGCGGCGATGCCGAATTGCCTGAGCCCGCGGACGACAAGGGCGCGATGCTCGATGCGGTGTTCGATCAGCTCGCCTACGCGCGCGACGCCTACGGCGCAGGCGCGATCGGCCTCTACATCATCAGCATGGCGCGCAGCGCGGCCGATGTACTCGCCGTGCTCGCGCTTGCCCGCAGGGCCCAGTTCGTCGACGAAAACGGCAACGTGCCGCTCGACATCGCGCCGCTGTTCGAGACGGTCGACGACTTGAAGCATGCGCCGGCCACGTTGTCCGCGCTGTTCGCCGATCCGGTCTATCGCGCGCATCTCGCGGCGCGCGACGATCGCCAGACCGTGATGCTCGGCTACTCCGATTCGAGCAAGGACGGTGGCATCGTTGCCTCGCGCTGGGCGTTGCAGGACGCGCAGGTGGAACTGCTCAAGATCGCCCAGGGCGCCGGCGTGCAGATCGCGTTCTTCCATGGTCGCGGCGGTTCGGTCAGCCGTGGCGGCGGCAAGACCACGCGCGCGGTGATCGCCTCGCCGCGTGGCTCGATCGCCGGCCGCCTGCGCGTGACCGAGCAGGGCGAGGTGATCCATCGCAAGTTCGGCATCCGCGCGCTTGCACTGCGCAACCTCGAACAGACCGTCGGCGCCGTGCTTGAAGCATCGGTACGCCCGCGTCCACCCGAGCCGCGCGAAGCAGTGTGGCGCAATGCGGTCGACATCGCCGCACGCCACGGCGCCGAAGCCTATCGCGCGCTCGTTCGCGCCGAGGGCTTCATGGACTACTTCCGCGAGGCCACGCCGATCGACGTGATCGAGCGCATGACGCTCGGTTCGCGCCCGTCGCGGCGCGGCTCGGGCTCGATCGACAACCTGCGCGCGATCCCGTGGGTGTTCGCATGGACGCAGAATCGCTGCGGCCTGACCGGCTGGTATGGCGTCGGCACCGCGCTGGAAAAAACCGCGGCCGAAGTTGGTGAGGACGTGCTGCGTGAAATGGCGCAACGCTGGCCGTTCTTCCGCACGATGCTCGACGACGTCGAGATGGTGATGGCGAAATCCGACCTGGCCATCGCGGCCGCGTTCTCGCGCCTGGCCGGCCCGCTGCACGAAAAATTCTTCGCCCGGATCGAGGCCGAGTTTGCGCGTGCCGAGGCTTGGATCCTGCGCCTCAAAGGCACCGATCGCGTGCTCGCCGAAGACCCGCGCCTGGCGCTGTCGATTCGCCTGCGCAATCCCTACATCGATCCGATGAGCCTGATGCAGGTCGATCTCGTCACGCGCTGGCGCGCCGCGAATCGCGAGGACGAGGCGCTGTTCGCGGCGCTCGTGGCGACGGTCAACGGCATTTCGGCGGGGATGCAGAACACCGGCTGACGCGGCTCGGGCGTTTTGCATTTGGCGTGGCGAGATTGCTGGGTGTAGTCCAGCGACTTTGTTTTTGATCTTTGGAACTCCGAAGCAAGAGCTTCCACTCGCCCTTCGGGCGAGCGGGTGACTTTTCTTTGCTCGTGCAAAGAAAAGTCACCAAAAGAAACACGCCCCGGAACATTGCGCCCTTTGGGCTCCTGCCCAAAGGGTTCGCGCCAGCGGCCGGGTTCCGCTAATTGCACGTCCGTGTGCAATAGCGGAATGCGCGCGGTCCACGCGCGCACCCTGCGGGCCTGATCGACCGCTGCCGCCGCAATGTAACAGGGACCCGGAAGAACCAGAGCAGCGCGCATCCTGCGCGCCTGGCCTTGGCACTTGATCCGTCTTTTGATTCTCGGGTCCCCGTTTGCCGCGGCGAGGGCAGGTCGGAAATGCTCGCAGAGTCGCGCGCACGATGCGCGCGAGTTCGTTGTTTGTACACGGACGTACAATCAACGAACCCCGGCCTGACCTCGCGCACCGCCGTAGGCGGCGCGGCATCCGGGGTGTGTTTCTTTGCTTACTTTCTTTGCACAAACAAAGAAAGTAAGCCGCTCGCCTGAAAGGCGAGTGGAAGCTCGCGTTTTCAAAAATCACCCGGGCTGGACACGCGCGAAAGTCGCGCGCCTACTCGTTCGTGCGCAGCAGCGATCCAAACGTCAGGTATGCGGCATTGTGTCCGCCCTGCGCGTAGCCATAACCGAGAAAGATAGGACCCAGAAAGGTGTCGATGCCGACGAAGACGCTGCCGGCGCCGATGAGATTGCGGCCGATATCGCGGCGCTGGTTCCACAGGCCGCCGGCTTCGAGGCTGGCGCCGAGGTAGAGCGGGACGCTGAACAGCGCATCGGCGTTGGTCAAGCGCCGATAGTAGATCGCGCGCAGCAAAGCAGTGTTCGAGGCGAACAACTGGTTTTCGGTGTAGCCGGAGAGGTTGGCCAGGCCTCCGATCTGGCTCAGCGCAGCGATCTGCACGTTCGCGCCGCTGCCACCGGCGGTGTCGATGCTGGCGCCGAGCAACCAATGGTTCGCGCCGTGCGACAACGCCCAATCCCAGCGCAGGCGCGTGATGCGCGCGGCGTCGCTGGAGCCGAGTTGGGTCAACAGCAGTTCTTCGGAGATGTCCAGGCGCATGCCGCGCGTGGGGAACGCGCCATTGTCGAGATCGTCGTAAACGGCGCGCAGCACGACGCCGCCGAAGTCGGTGGCGACGTTCTTCGCCAGGCCGCCTTCTGCGGGACTGCCCGGCGTGCCGATGCGCAGATTCGCTGCGTCGCGGCCGTATTCGAGCGCCGACGACAGTTGCCAGTTGGCATCGGGCGTATAGCCGAGTTCCAGCGCGCCGAGACCGCGGCGGCGACGGTATTCGGCAACTTCGCGGCCGTCATCGTCGACCGGGAAATTGTAGGCCTTGTATTGCAGACGCGGCGCGATGTAGTACTGCCCCAGGTTTCCCCAGGGCTGCAGGAACTCGCTGTAAAGCTCGGTGACCTGGCCGAGCTGGACGCGGTTGCGGCTTTCGCCGCCGAGCGAGTTGAGGCCGGTGAAGTTGGCTTCGGCGAACAGTTGATAGCTGCTGCGGCCGGCGAAATTGTCGGCCAGGCGCAGGCCCAGGCGCAGGTAGTTCGGTCCCCAGCCCTTGTCGACCGGCTGCACGACGAGGCCGGTGCGGCCGACGCGATCGACGAGGTCGTAGGTGATGCGCTCATAGCTGCCTTCGCCGTAGGCGAGACCGATGCGCTTTTCGATCTGCTCCGTGTCGAAAGGCTTGTCGACGAGATCGGAGAGGCGTTGCTTGACGTAGTCCGCGGTGCGGCTGCGTCCGCTGAGCACTTCGAGAAATGCGATCAGCGGCGCATCGAACGGCCGCTGGCGATGGCGCGCGCTGAATTGCGCGTAGTCGGCCTCACTCACGGCCAGCGTGCGCAACGCGCCGAGGTTGTCCGCCGCGGCCTTGGCGCCGGATGCCATGGCCTGTGTGGCACGGTCGAACGAGGCGCTGGTGATGTCGCCGAGCTGTGGTACGAGCAGCACGTCGTTGGCGCCGAGCGTGCGCAGTTGCGCCTCTGTCTGGCGCTGCATCATCGCGGTCAGCATCTGGTTGGCGATCGAGAACGGCGAAGTCAGCTCATCCTCGGAGGCGAGCGGCTGGCCGACGTTGACCACGATTAAGTGGACGCCACCGAGCTTGCGCGCTTCGTCGATCGGCACGTTGTCGACGATGCCGCCGTCGACGAGCAGGTGGCCTTGATAGCGGATCGGCGCGAATGCCGCCGGCACGGACATGCTCGCGCGGATCGCCATGGCCAGATCGCCCTTGGCGAACACGACCTTCTCGCCGCGGCCGATGTCGGTCGCGATCGAGCGGAATGGAATCGGCAGATCGTCGAAGTCCTCGGTGCGCAGCGTCGACAGCAGCAGGCGGCGCAGCAGCAGCTGCAGTTTCTGCCCCTGGATCGCGCCGCGCGGCAGCGCGATCCGACCGTCGCGCAGGCCGAGCTCGATGCCGCCGAGGAAGCGCAGTTCGTCCTCCTTGCGCCGCATCGGCAATTCCTCGCGCGGCGGGTCGTCGTTGAACATGTCCTTCCAGTCGATGCTTTTCAGCACCGCCTCGATTTCGTCCGCCGTGTAGCCGGCGGCGTAGAGGCCGCCGACGATCGCGCCCATCGAGGTGCCGGTGATGCAGTCGACCGGCACGCGCTCGCGCTCGAGCACCTTGAGCACGCCGATATGCGCCGCGCCGCGTGCGCCGCCGCCGCCGAGCACGAGGCAGGTTTTCGGGCGTGCGGTTTGCGCCGAAGCATCGAGCGATGCGAGGCTCGACGCGATCAGCGCGAGAAAGGCGATGAAACGAAGCATGAGGCTCCCCGGCGGTCTTCGCGTTGTCGCGCGAAGCGTAGCCGAGTCGCGCTCAGCTTTCGAGCGCTTGCCAGCGTGCGTAGGCGTGATCGAGTTCCGCCTGCAGTTTCGCAAGTTCGCTGTTCGCGGCGAGGACGGCGGCGCTGTCCTGCTTGAAGAACGTCGGATCGTTCATCGCCGCGGTGCGCGCGGCGATGTCGTTTTCGAGTGTCTCGATGCGAGCGGGCAGTTGCTCGAGTTCGCGAGCGTCCTTGTAGCTCAGTTTGCGCTTCGCCGATGAAGCGGCGCCTTCGCTGTCGAAGGCAGGTGCAGGCGTTGACGCAGCGGATGCTGTCGTCGGCGCGGATTCGCGGCGCTCGTTGCGCGCGGTCGCCGCAGGCCGCTGCCGCAGCCAGTCGCTGAAGCCGCCGATGTATTCGCCGACGCGCCCCTCACCTTCGAGCACGAGCGTCGAGGTCACCACGTTGTCGATGAACTCGCGATCGTGCGAAACGAGCAGCAGCGTGCCCTGATACGACGCGAGCATTTCTTCGAGCAATTCCAGTGTCTCCACGTCGAGATCGTTGGTCGGCTCGTCCATGACCAGCAAGTTCGATGGCTGCGCGAACAGCTTGGCGAGCAGCAGGCGGTTGCGTTCGCCGCCGGACAGACGCGTGATCGGCGCGCGCGCGCGTTCGGGCGAGAACAGGAAATCCTGCAGATAGCCGAGCACATGCTTGCGGCTGCCGTTGAGTTCGACGTACTCGGTGCCTTCGGCGACGTTGTCGAGCGCGTTCCAGTCCTCGCGCAGCGCACTGCGGTGCTGGTCGAAGTAGGCGATCTGCAGGTTCGTGCCGGGTTCGATTTCGCCGCGCTGCGGCTTCAACTCGCCAAGCAACAATTTCAAAAGTGTACTTTTGCCCGAGCCATTCGGGCCGACGATGCCGATGCGGTCGCCGCGCAGGATTGTCGTCGAGAAATCGCGCAGGATGATCTTGTCGTTCCAGGCGTAGTCGACCTCACGCGCCTCGATCACCTTCTTGCCCGAGGCCTGCGTCGTCGCCAGCGTCATCTTCGCGTTGCCGCCGAGCTCGCGCCGCTCCGCGCGCTCGCGCCGCAGCGCCTTGAGCGCGCGCACGCGACCCTCGTTGCGCGTGCGCCGCGCCTTGATACCCTGGCGGATCCAGACTTCCTCCTGCGCGAGTTTCTTGTCGAACAGCGCGCTGGCCTGCGCTTCGGCGTGCAGGCGCTCTTCGCGCCGGCGCAGATAGTTGGCGTAGTCGCCCGGCCACGAAGTGACCTGGCCGCGGTCGATCTCGACGATGCGTGTCGCCAGCGCACGCAGAAAACTGCGGTCGTGGGTGACGAAGATCAGGCTGAATTCGGCGTTGCGCAGAAATTCTTCGAGCCAGGCGATCGCCTCGATGTCGAGGTGGTTGGTCGGCTCGTCGAGCAGGAGCACGTCGGGCGCACTCACAAGCGCCTGGGCGAGCAGCACGCGGCGTTTCATGCCGCCGGACAGCGCGGCGAAGTCCACGTCCTCAGGCAGTTCCAGCCGCGCGAGCACCTGCGACACGCGCCGGTCGAGATCCCAGCCGTGCTGCGCTTCGATTTTTGCCTGCACTGCGCCGAGCGCGTCCAGATCACCGGAATGTTCGGCAATCAAATGGTGATAGCGCGCGAGCAATGCGCCGAGGTCGCCGAGGCCTGCGGCGACCACGTCGAACACGCTGCCGGCCACGTCCTGCGGCACTTCCTGTGCGAGCTTGGCCACGCGCACGCCGCCTTGCACGCGCACCTCGCCGTCGTCGGGTCGAATCTCGCCCGCGATCAGGCGCAGCAGCGTGGACTTGCCTTCGCCGTTGCGGCCGACGATGCAGACGCGCTCGCCGGCATCGATCGCGAGATCGACCTTTTCGAGCAGCAGTGGGCCGCCGACGCCGTAATCGACGCGTTGGAGTTGGATCAGGGACATGGACCAATTGTAGCGTGGTCGATGCCGTCGGCCCTGGTTTTTGTGTGGCCGATGGCGAATCGATTGCGCCGGCCGCCCGCGGCGCAACGATTTGCGCAACGTTGTGCTAGCGTAGCGACATCGATACCAAAGCCACGCAGAGACGAGAGGGAGAGATGGAAACGCAAGTCCGCCGCACCAAGATCATCGCCACGCTGGGGCCGGCCACTGACGCGCCGGGGATGTTGAAGAAGATCCTTGCCGAGGGCGTCGACGTGGTGCGCCTGAACATGTCGCATGGCAAACCCGAGGATCACGCGCGCCGCGCCAAGGAAGTGCGCGAGATGGCCGCCGAGCTCGGCCGCGAGGTCGCCGTGCTCGCCGACCTGCAGGGGCCGAAGATCCGCATCGAGAAATTCCTTGCCGGGCCGGTGATCCTCAAGTCCGGTGATCCGTTCGAACTCGACTGCCGTACCGAGGCGCCGCCGGGTGATGCGACGCGCATCGGCGTGAGCTACCTCGGCCTGCGCAACGACGTGAAAGCCGGCGACATGCTGCTGCTCGACGACGGTCTCATTTCGCTCAAGGTCGACAAGATCGAAGGCACGAGCATCCACACGACCGTGGTCGCCGGCGGCGCGCTGTCTGACCGCAAGGGCATCAATCGCCAGGGTGGGGGTCTCTCGCTCGCCGCGCTCGCGGAGAAGGACAAGGACGATATCAAGACCGCCGCGCAGATCAACGCGGACTTTCTCGCGATCTCGTTCGTCAAGTCGGCCGCCGATATCGAGGAGTCGCGCAAGCTCATGCGCGCGGCCGGCGGCAGCGCGGCGATGGTGGCGAAGATCGAACGCAGCGAGGCGATCGAAACTGTCGTGCTCGCGGGCATCATCGATGCGTCCGACGTGGTCATGGTCGCGCGCGGCGATCTCGGCGTCGAGATCGGCGACGCCGAGCTGCCCGGCATCCAGAAGAAGATCATTCGCGAAACGCTCGCGCGCAGCAAGGCCGTGATCACGGCGACGCAGATGATGCAGTCGATGGTCGAGTCGCCGATCCCGACGCGTGCCGAGGTGCTCGATGTCGCCAACGCCGTGCTCGACGGTACCGACGCCGTCATGCTGTCGCAGGAAACCGCGGCCGGCAAGCATCCGGACAAGGCGGTCGCGGCGATGGCGCGCGTCTGCCTGGGCGCCGAGAACGGGTTCGAGGTAGGCGAGGAGTTCACGCCGCCTGCGGTACGCCTCGAACGCGTCGATCAGGCGATCGCGCTGGCGACGATGTATACCGCCCGCCACATCGGCGTGCGCGCGATCATCGCGCTGACCGAATCGGGCGGCACCGCGCAGTGGCTGTCGCGTTATCGCTCGCGCGTGCCGATCTATGCGTTGTCGCGCCGCATCGGCGCGCGCCGGCGCATGATGATCTACCGCGACGTCACCCCGATCGCGTTCGACGCGCACGGCGTCGATCCCGCGCATGCGGCCAAGGCTGCGGTGCAGACGCTGTTCAACTTGAATCACCTCAGCGAAGGCGACCGCGTCATCCTGACCACAGGCGATCACACCGGTCAGCACGGCGGCACCAATACGATGAAGCTGCTGCGCGTCGGCCCCGGCGGCGTCGCCGAAGGCCTCGGCGATCTGTGATACGAAGTACCGGAGCGCGAATCATCGCGCTCCGGCTTAGTGTAGGACGCGGTGACTACTTCTTCTCCGCGCCCGCGCGGTGCTTCTCAAACCAGCCGATCGTGTACAGCACCTGGTCGAGCATGTTCGACGGGCGCGTGTTGATCTCATGCGAGGCGCCGGGAATGCGCAACATCGCAGTGTCGACGCCGCGCAGCTTGAGCGCCTGGTAGAACTGCTCGGCCTCGCCCGACGGCGTACGGTGGTCGGCGTCGCCGGTGATCATCATCGTCGGCGTCTTCACCTTGCCGACGTAGGCGATCGGTGAGCGCTTCATGTAGTGCTCGGCGTTTTCCCACGGCACGCCGGGGAACCAGTACTTGGTGAACAGCTGATAGAAGTCGCTGGTCAGCACGAAGCTGTACCAGTTGATCACGGGCTTGGCGACGACGGCCGCGCGGAAGCGGTCGGTGTGGCCGACGATCCATGCGGTCAATACGCCGCCGCCGCTGCCGCCGGTAACGAACAGGTTGCCCGTATCGATGCTGCCGCGCGTGATCACCGCGTCGACGACGCTCATGAGGTCGTCGTAATCCTGGCTCGGATAGGCGTTTTCGATCAGGTTGGCGAATTCGCTGCCGTAGCTCGTGCTGCCGCGCGGGTTGGCGTAGACGACGACGTAGCCCTGCGCGGCGTAGAGCTGCGTTTCCGGCGCGAAATGCGGGCCGTAGGCGGCGAATGGGCCGCCGTGGATTTCGAGCATCAACGGGTAGGATTTCTTCGGATCGAAGCGTGGCGGATAGACGACCCAGGCCTGCACGCTGCGTCCATCGGCCGAGGATTTCACGTTGATCTCTTCGACCTTGCCGAGGGCCTTGTGGTCGAGCAGGTTCGCGGACAGGTCGGTCAGCGATTTCGGCTTGCTGCCGCGCGCAACGATGCCGACATCGGCTGTGTGCGTGAGCGCATCGCGCGTGTAGGCGACGCGTCCGCCCGCGCCCGACATCGAGCCGCCCGTGTACGGCCGGCCGATCTGGGTGCCGCCGAGATCGTCGGCGACCGTTTCGACCTTGCCGCCGCCGAGGCCGACATGGCCGATCTTGGTCACGCCGCGTTCGTCGTAGTTGAAGTACAGAGCGCCATTGCCGTCCCATACGGGCTCGTCGACGCTGACGTCGGTGTCGGCAGTCACTGCATGTGACTTGCCGCTGGCGAGATCGAGCGCGTACAGGTGCACGGCCTGATATGGATGGCCCTTGTCGTCGAAGCCGACGTAGGCGAGTGTGCGGCCATCCGGCGAGATCACCGGATTGCGATCGGGGCCGCGGCGATCGGTGAGCTTGGTTAGTGCGCCGCTGTCGACGTCGACGCGATACAACTCGCTTTCCAGCGGCTGGTGTTCCCAGTCGTCGTTGAGATTGGCCGAGACGTAGACGCTCTTGCCGTCGCGCGCCCAGGCGATCGGACCGGCGAAGTCGTGCTTGCCCGTCGTCACCTCGCGTGCGGCACCGCCGTCGGCAGAGACGACGAAGACGTGCGCATAGCCCGGATCGACATAGCCGCCGCCATCGATGCGATAAGTGAGGCGGTCGATCAGTTTGGCCGGCTCAGCCCATTCGGCGCCCTTCGGTGCGGGCGGCAGCTTTGCCAGCGGCGTGTCCTGCGCGGGCACGCGCTGGGTGAACGCGATCCAGCGGCCGTCGGGCGACCAGGAAAGGTTGCCCGGGCCTTCGGTCAGATGCGTGATCGCCGAACTCGCGCCCGAGTCGAGCCAGAGCACGTGGATCTGTGCCTTGCCCTCGCTTGCGCCGATCCAGGCGATGCGCTTGCCGTCGGGCGACCATTCCGCGCCGCGCTGGTCGGCGCTGTCGGAGAGCAGCGCGCGCTGGCCGTGGCCTTCGCTGTCGACGAGCCAGAGCTGTGAGCGCTTGCGGTCCTTCATGATGTCGAAGCGCATGCGCTCGTAGACGACGCGCTTGCCGTCAGGCGAGAGCTGCGGATGGTCGGCCCATTCGAGCTTGAACACGTCGAGCGGAGCGAACGTGTTTGATTGAATCGGCTGCGGATCGGGCGGCGGCGCATCGGCGGCAGCAGTCAGGTTGACGATGAGCAAGGCACCGAGCGCGATCGCACGCATGAGTTTTCTCCGCGGAAAGAGCCGGCATTCTGCCATGCGCACGTGCGCCGACAATGTGCCATTGGGCACCTCGAAAAACCTACTGCGCTCGACAATTTGCGCGCCGGCGGTGCTCGGACTGCGGAGGCAGGAGGCCGAAGCGAACAGCGAAGCTGGCCCGCAGGGCATGCCGCAGGAGCGGCATGTAATCCTCATGTACTCGACCGTACACCCCGGTTCCTGCGCTCCGGCGACGCGCCCGATTCTAGTTGAGATCGGCTCTTCGCTCGTGATGGTTTTCGAGGTGCTCTGTTGTGCATGGATGAACGCGATGGAAACACGACGTCGGATTTCGCGAACGACTTCGGCTTGCGTATGATCCAAGTTCCACAGCGTCGTTTCGGCGCGTGCCACAGGAGATCGATATGAAACCGGTGTTTCGGGTTCTCGCCTTGACCCTGCTTGCCGCCAGCGGCAGCGCATTCGCACTCGAGCGTGCGCATCTGGTGCAGCCAGCGGAACTTTCGAACTGGTGGCTCGTGTCGGGCACGGGCGATCCCAAGGTACCTTCGTACGGCAAGGGCCTGACGACGCCGACCTGCGTGGCGGTGTCCTACCGCATCGAACGCGGCGGCACGACGAGCCAGGTCAAGCTCGAGAAAATCGTGCCCGAGGGCGACCTCGGCGCGGTCGCGGTGGACATCGTCAAGGGCCTGCAGTACACCGCGGCGCAGAAGAACGTGGGCAAGGATCCGGTCTACACCTATGTGGTCATGCCGTTCAACGCGCCGGACGTGAACAAGGGGCCGAGCGCGGTAACGGAGCGCCAACGCATCCTCGATGCGTGCAAGCTAGAAGACTTCAAGCTTCCGGCCGCCTAACGAAAAGTTCATGCACCGGCGTCGCGTCGGCGTTCAGCTCGCAGCAGCGGAATCCGAATCGGCCTATAATGCTGACCCCCGCGATTTGCGAATCGCGGCAGCGCGCACGCGCACGAATTCAAACGTTACGGAGTCATCCATGAGCATCGAAGAACTGGAAAGCATCGCCCAGGCGATGGTAGCGCCGGGCAAAGGGATCATCGCCATCGACGAGTCGACGAGCACGATCAAGAAGCGCTTCGACTCGGTCAAGATCGAGAACAGCGAAGAGAACCGCCGCGCCTACCGTGAAATGCTGCTGACCGCGCCGAAGCTCGGCGACTACATCTCCGGCGCGATCCTCTACGACGAAACGATCCGCCAGTCGACCAAGGCCGGCGTGCCGTTCACCAAGGTCATGCTCGACAATGGCATCCTGCCGGGCATCAAGGTCGACAAGGGCCCGCATCCGCTGGCCGGTTTCCCCGGCGAAGTCGTCACCGAAGGCCTCGACGGACTGCGCGAGCGCCTCGCCGAATACGCCAAGCTTGGCGCCAAGTTCGCCAAGTGGCGCGCGGTGATCAACATCGCCGACGACGCGCCGAGCGGCACCTGCATCGAGGCGAACTGCCACGCGCTCGCGCGTTACGCGGCGCTGTGCCAGGAAGCGGGCATCGTGCCGATGGTCGAGCCCGAAGTGCTGATGGACGGCAACCATGACATCGACATCTGCTACGAGGTGACCGAAGCGACGCTGCGTTCGCTGTTCGGCGCGCTGTATGAGCAGAACGTCATGCTCGAAGGCACGATCCTGAAAGCGAGCATGGTGATCCCAGGCAAGGATTGTCCGGACCAGGCTTCCGTCGACGAAGTTGCCGAAGCGACCGTGCGCTGCCTCAAGGCGACCGTGCCGGCCTCGCTGCCGGGCATCGTCTTCCTCTCGGGCGGCCAGACCGACGAGCAGTCGACCGCGCACCTCAACGCGATGAACCAGATGGGCCCGCATCCGTGGCCGCTGTCCTTCAGCTACGGTCGCGCGATGCAGTCGGCCGCGCTGAAATACTGGTCGAAGGACCTGGTCAAGAATTTCGCCGAGGCGCAGAAGATCGTCGTGTCGCGCGCGCGCGAAAACGGCCTGGCCGCGCTGGGCCAGTGGACGAAGGCGAAGGCCGCCTGATCGGCTACCCCAATCAGATCGATGTAGACAACGGGCGCTTCGGCGCTCGTTGTGTTTTGGCTTGTTGCGATCGCAAACATCGGTAGCTCCGAATGAACAAGCGCACCGGTTGGCTGTTTTTCTCCTCCGCGGGTATCGTGCTTGCGTTGTTCAGGTTTTGGCGCTCCGTCAACCGCCCTGTGCGCGAAACGGGAGCACCAAAAACGCCGGCAACGGCGGTGGTGAAATCGGAGAGCACGTCGCGTCCCATTCTTGAACGGATTAGGAGTCGCCCGGTCAAAAACCTGCCGCCGCCGCATCGGAAGCTGAGCGAGGGCGAGCTACCTGGACAAGTGGTGAGCCAAGTGGCCGCCTCACCGGACGCCAACACACCGGATGGAGATTACGCTACTGCTGTTGCACTCCAGCGTTGCGCGTACGCTAGTGGTACCGATGCCGAAATTGAAGAACGGGAAACCAGGGAATCTCTGCAGGTCGATGCGTTACGTCAACGCGCAGGATTGCCACTTTTCCGACAAGGTCGCGGTCAACGAAACCGTTGACGCCATAGTGACGATGAAGCGAGAGCGCGATTCGTGCGCAGGCATTCCGAAGAATGTGGTCTCCTCATGGAGGGCTCGCCTGGAAGCTATGGCCCAGGCAGGGGATACGGAAGCGGGTCAAAGATTGATTCGGTCCATCAGTATCGAGTTCCCTACGCAATTTGAAATCGATGCGAACCCCGATGAATATGCTCAGCGCATGGCGCTGGCTGAAGAATATCTGCTCGATCAGGTTGCCAGCGGAGATTGCAGTCAGGCGACCCTAACGTCGCTGGCAACTGTGGGATTTGACCCAGGCCTCAGTTATGCATCCTACCGGGTTTATGCCGAACGAACCCTTGCTTCCATGCCAAGACCGAACCTGACGCTGGACGAAAACGTCAAGATGATCGCAGGCATTAAAAACAGGCTGGCTGAATTCCAAGCACAGGTTCCTTCAGACGCTATGGATGACGCCAATCAAACAGTGGCTTATTGGCAGCAGACTAGTTGCAGGCTGTAGAGTCGACGCTATGGTGGGACGGAAATAACCTGTAAAGGGGGCCTCCATCCGGTGTTCAACTCGTCTTCCTGTCTTTAGCTAATTCATTACGCCACAGAAGAAAAACGGACGCGATCGCGTCCGTTTTCATTTCAGAAGCTGTATTTTCAGAGCATGCGGTATCGCCCCCCGGACGTCGCCGCCAATCTGGACGGAAGAGGCGAAAATCCGTCGGCGCTCAGGGAACAACCTTGGATTCGCCCAGATCCTTCCAACTGTAGCGCGGCACCTGGATCCACTGTCCGCCTTTGAGTTCGGGCACCTTGTGCACGCGCACCTGGTCCACGCTCATCTTGCCGTTCTTTTCGCTGAGCCAGAAATCGATGTCGTAGATTTCGCCCTTGCTGCCGGCGGTGCGGAAATCGGTACAGGCGAAAAAGTGCCCGTCGTCGAGCTGGCGAATCGGTTGATGCGTGTCGACGAATTCCAGGTTCAGGTCCTTGCCGGTCTTGTCGTCCTTGAGTTTGAATACGCCGCCATTCTTCGCGGCCTGAGCGAGTGCATTCTGCTCGACCACTGACATCACTTCCCAACTGCGCTTCTGCGCCATGTGGCCGGGATGCTCGGACGCCGGTATCCACCACCACGGAATCGGCTGGCGTGTGACTGCCGTCCATTTGCCGTCCTGCTGCTTCGGCGCCTGATAGATGCGGGTCTCGACGATCTGCAGCTGGCCGTTCGCCGGCGCCACCCAGAAGTCGACGAGGTAGTTCTTCTGCGCGTCCTTGCTGTCGTGGAACTTGACGTCGGGGAAGAAGCCGTAGCCGTCGATCGTGCGCGTGAAATCGATGCCGTCGAAGGCGAGCTTGAGTGCCGAGCCGTCGAGCGGATCGGTCAGCGCGAAGACGCCGCCGTTGGCCTTGGTCTGCGCCGCGACGTGCGCCTTGACCACCGTTTCCGCATCGTTGCTGTCGAAATTCTGCATCGCCTCTTCGGTCGACTGCACCATGCTCGCCGCGATGAACGCGCGCGCGCGTTCGAGATTCTGCTGGGGATCCTTGAGGAACGCAGTCTTCGACGCGGCGTCGTGGAAGCAGTAGACCTTGCCGTCCTTGTCGGTCCAGGTGAGGCTGCAGTCGGTCATCACGTGGCGACCGGCTGCGAGACCCTCGGCGCACTGGCCGCCGAATTCCGGCTGCGGACCGGCGGCGGCGACAACGGAGATCTGCAGCAGCAGTGCCATGGCAATTGCGCGGATCATGGCGGGACTCCAGAAGCTTTTCCTCATCATACTCCGAAGCCGCGCGGCTGAAGTCATGCCCCGAGCTCGTCGCGGTAGGCACGCACGGCATCGCCGCCGAAGCAGCAGAACACGATGCGCTGCGGCGAAATTCCGCCCCAGGCGCGCACCTCGCGTATCGCGATGCGCGCCGCCTGCTCGAACGGATAGCCGAACACGCCGCAGCTGATCGCCGGGAACGCGACGCTGCGGGCGCCGTGCTCGAACGCCAGGCGCAACGATTCGCGGTAGCACTTCGCCAGCTTTTCCGCTTCGCCTTCCTTGCCGCCGTGCCAGATCGGCCCCACGGTGTGGATGATGTGGCGCGCGGGCAGGTCGAAGCCGGGCGTGATGCGCGCCTCGCCAGTCGGGCAGCGCACGTATGGACGCACCAGCTGGATGGCCTTGCATGCGGCCGACAGGCGCGGACCGGCGGCGCGGTGGATCGCGCCGTCGACGCCGCCTCCGCCCGACAGTGCCTCGTTTGCCGCGTTGACGATCGCGTCCACGCGCAGCGTCGTGATATCGGCTTCGACCACCTCGATCTTCAGCATATCGGCACCATCGATGCTAATGCGGTTAGCATAAGCACATGCAACGTAAAGATTTCCATTCGAACGACCCCTGGCGCAACGCTAGGGTCAAGCCGGCTGCGCCTGCGCCACGCGCCGCACCGCCCCAGGCCGAGCGCACGACGCCCGAATCCGCCAAACCGCCCGCGGTGCAGCGCCGCGGCGAGGAAGTCCGCGTCTACGGCCGCAACGCCTGCCTCGCCCTGTTCGCGAAACGGCCGAACGACGTACGCAAAATCTATCTCACCGAAGCGCGCATCGCCGAGTTCAAGCCCGTGCTGGCCTGGTGCGTAAAGCAGCGCATCGGCTATCGCGTGGTCGAAAACGAGGACCTGGATCGGCTGACGGAAAGCCAGCACCACGAGGGCGTCTGCTTCGAGGTGCGCAGGACGCCGCTGCTGTCGCTGCGCGAGCTGCTGCATGGGATTCCGCGAGAGCAGCCTGCGCTGCTGATCTGGCTGGACGGCGTCGGCAACCCGCACAACGTCGGCGCCCTGTTGCGCAGCGCGGCCAATTTCGGCGCGCGCGGCGCGATCCTGGCGGCGGTTGCGCCCGCGCTTTCGGGCGCTGCGCTGCGCGTCGCCGAGGGCGGTGTCGAAGCGGTGCCGCTCGCGCAGGCGGCCGCGGGCGAGAACGTCTTCGAATCGCTGCACGATGCGGGTTTCGCGGTAGCCGCGACCGTGCCGCGCGACGGCTGGGACTTGTACAAGCACAAACTGCCGGCGCGGCTCGCATTGATCCTCGGCGCGGAAGGCGAAGGCATGTCTGCGCGTTTGATTGCGGACGCCGACCTGCGCCTGACGATTCCCGGCACCGGCGCGGTCGAAAGCCTCAACGTGTCGGCGAGCGCAGCCGTCCTCTTCGCCGAATACTGGCGCCAGCACCGATAGTCGCATGCGCCTCGTCGTCGCGCTGCTGCTGCTCGCGTTCGGCATCCCGCTCGGCGCGGCGACACCGGGCCAGGCGCCGAGCTTCGATCTGCGCCCGGCGCAGGCCGTCGTGCAGCGCATTCTCGGACCACGCGCCGGGCAAATCGAGCTGGGAACGCTGGATGCCGGCGACGACGGCGAGCGCTTTCGTATCGCGCGCGACGGCAAGCGTGTGAAGGTCGAAGGTACGACCGCGAGCGCGTTGCTGTTCGGCGTCAACTGGTACCTTAAATACATCGCGCACCGCCAGGTCTCGACCAACGGCGATCGTCTCGGCGACGAAGCGCTGCCGCCGCCGGACGAGACAATCGAACGCGCCGCGCGCTACCCCTGGCGCTACGCGCTCAACCAGAACACCGACGGCTACACGATGCCGTACTGGGATTGGCCGCGCTGGGAGCGCGAGATCGATCTCTACGCGCTCAGCGGCATCAACGCGATGATCGTCGAACGCGGCATGGATTCGGTGCTTTACCAAACCTTTCGCGACTTCGGCTACTCCGACCGCGAATTGCGCGCGTGGATCACCCAGCCCGCGCACCAGAACTGGCAGCTCATGGGCAACCTCTGCTGCTTCGACGGCCCGATCAGCCGCGAATTGATGGCCAAGCGTGCGAAGTCGGCACGGCAAATCCTCGCGCACCTGCGCGAACTCGGCATCACGCCCGTGCTGCCGGGTTTTTACGGCATCGTGCCCGCGGATTTTGCGAAGAAATTCCCGCAGGCGCACGTGATCGCCCAGGGCGACTGGGCCGGCTTCACGCGGCCCGGTTGGCTCGATCCGCGCGATCCGATGTTCGCGAAGATCGCGGCGAGTTTCTACCGCCACCAGCGCGAGCTGTTCGGCGATTCGGCGATTTATGACCTGGAAATTTTCCAGGAGGGCGGCAGCTCGGGTGACGTGCCCGTGCGTGAGGGCGCACATCTTGTCCAGGCCGCGCTCGAGGCGGCGCATCCCGGTGCGAAATGGATGATGCTTGCCTGGCAGGGCAATCCGCAGCCGGAACTGCTCGCCGGCGTCGACCGCGACAAACTCTTCATCATCGACATCGATCACGACAAGGTCGCGCGCGACGATCGCATGACCGACTTCAAGGGCGCGCCGTTCTTGTTCGGTGGCATCTGGGCATTCGGCGGGCGTACGACGTTCGGCGCCAACATCCGCAACTACACCGAACGGCTGCCGCGGATCGCCGCGGCGAACCCGAACATGATCGGCACGGCGGTGTTTGCCGAAGGCATGGATACCAATCCATTCGCCTTCGATTTGTTCACCGAGATGGCCTGGCGCGACGGCGAAGTCGATGCCGCGCAGTGGACGGCGAATTATGTGCAGCGCCGCTACGGCGCGGCCGATGCGCACGCGCTGGCGGCCTGGAAGGCCTTGCGCGAGACGGCGTACAGCATTGCGCCTGACGCAGTCGAATTCAACAGCGAACGCGAAGCCGGGCAGGAATCGCTGTTCGCCGCACAGCCAAGCCTTGATGCCTTCCAGGCCTCGCACTGGTCGCCCGTCGCGCTGCGTTATGACGCGAAAGCGTTTGCCGTCGCGCTGCCGGAGTTGCTGCGAGTGGCGCCGCAGTTGCGCACGAGCGAGACCTATCGCTACGACCTCGTCGACGTCGCGCGCCAGACGCTGGCGAACGAAAGCCGCATCCTGTTGCCTCGAATCAAGAGCGCATTCGTGGCAAAGGATCGCACGCAGTTCTCTTCGCTGACGCAGCGTTGGCTCGCGCTGATGGACTTGCAGGATCGTCTGCTCTCGACACAGCGCGATTTTCTCGTCGGCGTCTGGCTCGAGCGCGTGCGCGGTTGGGCCTCGACACCCGAGGAACTGCGCCGCCTCGATTACGACGCGCGCTCGATTCTCACTACCTGGGGCGAGCGCAAGGCGAGCGAGGGCGCCGAACTGCACGACTACGGCAACAAGGACTGGGCCGGCCTGACCCGCGACTACTACATGCAGCGCTGGAAAGTATACTTTGCCGCACTCGACGACGAATTGCGCACCGGCGAAGCGGCAAAGCCGATCGACTGGTTCGCGCTCGGCGAGCAGTGGAATCGCGGCAAGCAGCGCTATGCGACGCGGCCGCAGGGCGATTCTTACGCGCTCGCTGCGGAAACCGCCGAGACGCTCGGATTGGCCGACTGACGGTTCAACCGCCGAGCGCGGCGATCCGCCGCGAAAGCCAGCGTCGTTCCGGTTCGAGCTTCGCCGCGGCGAGAGCGATGCGGTATTGACTCAGCGCTTCGTCGCGGCGGTCGAGTCGCTGCAGCAAGTTCGCGCGCGCCGCGGCGAACAGATGACTGTGTTCCGTATCGCTACGCGCGATCAGCGCGGTGAGCAAGTCGAGTGCGTGGCCCGGTCCGTCGACCATCGAGATCGCAGCGATGCGGTTGAGTTCGACGATCGGTGTCGGCTGCAGGCGCGCGAGCACCTCGTAAAGTCCGGCGATCTGCCGCCAGTCGGTGTCGGCATGGTGCGGCGCGCGTGCGTGCAGCGCGGCGATCGCGGCCTGCACGACGTAGGGGCCGATAAGCTCCTTCGTGCGCAACGCGCGATCGAGCAAGGCGGTGCCGGCGTCGATCTGTACGCCGTTCCAGAGCGAGCGGTCTTGGTCCTCGAGCAGCACGATGTCGCCCGCCCGAGTCGTGCGCGCCGCACCGCGTGCATCGTGCAGCAACATCAATGCATTGAGGCCTTGTACCTCGGAGCGTTGCGGCAGCAGTTCGTCGAGCAGGCGGCCGAGGCGGATCGCTTCGCGGCACAGGTCGCGGCGGATCAGCGTATCGCCTGCGGTCGCCGCATAGCCTTCGCTGAAGATCAGGTAGATCGTCGCGAGTACGCTGGCGAGGCGTTGTTCCAGTTGCGCGGGCGCCGGCGTTTCGAACGGAATACCGGCATCGCGGATCTTCTTCTTCGCGCGTACCAGGCGCTGCGCCATTGTCTCCTCGCCGACGAGGAAGGCGCGCGCGATCGCCTGCGTGTCTAGGTCGCAGACCGTGCGCAGGGTCAGGGCGACCTGGGCTTCGATATTCAGCGCCGGATGGCAGCAGGTGAAGATCAGGCGCAGACGGTCGTCGTCGAAGTGCGCTTCGTCGATTTGTTCTGCGTCGAAGTGAACGGTGCCGGCCGAAAATTCCGGAGCGATGCGCATGTCGAAGAAGGTGCGCCGGCGCTGCGCATCGATGGTCTTGTTGCGTCCGACCTGGACCAGCCATGCGGCGGGATTGGCCGGCACGCCCGCGACCGGCCACTGCTCGATTGCGGCGGTGAACGCGTCCTGGCGCGCCTCCTCGGCCAGGTCGAAATCGCCGAGAAGGCGGATCAGCGTGGCAAGCACGCGACCCGCTTCCCGTTGCAGGACGGCTTCGATCTTCGGCACGAAGATCAGCTGTATTTGTGGATCGCCCGCACCTCGATGCTGCCGAGGCGCGCGCTCGGGATGCGCGCGGCGATCGCCACGGCCTCGTCGAGATCCGTCGCTTCGACCAGATAGTAACCGCCGAGTTGCTCGCGCGTTTCCGCGAAGGGGCCGTCGGTAATCGCGGTCTTGCCATCGCGCACGCGCACCGTCGTCGCCGTGGTCGTTGGCTTGAGCGCATCGCCGGCCTTGAACTGGCCGCCTTCGATGATCGACTGGGTGAAGGCCGTGTACTCTTCGTGCAGTTTGCCTCGATCGGCTTCGTTCATCTTGCCGAAGCGGACTTCGTTGTCGTAGATCAGCAACAGATATTGCATGGTCGTTTCCTGGGAACGTGGCGGGATTGCCGTGATCTGGTCGAACGGGAGAGGATCGGATCGACAGCGCCGGAGCAAAATTTTCCGCTGGCGAAATGAGCCAGTCGAATCGACCGCTACTTTTTCAGCGCGAGTACGAGGACGCCGGCGCCGACCATTGCGATGCCGAACCACTCGCGCAATGAGGGTCGCTCGCCGAGGAAGGCGAACGCGAACACGGCGACGACGACGAGGCTGAACTTGTCGACCGGCGCGACCTGCGATGCATCGCCGATCTTGAGTGCACGAAAATAGCAGACCCACGACGCGCCCGTGGCGAGGCCGGACAGCACCAGGAAGATCCAGGTACGCGCCGACAGTTCGAGCGGATTGCTCCATTTTCCGGCCGCGCCGACGAAGGCGGCGAGGACGACGATGATGACCGCGGTGCGGATCAACGTGGCGAGATCGGAATCCACGCCCTTGATGCCGATCTTGGCGAAGATCGCAGTCAGCGCGGCGAAGACGGCCGAGCCCAATGCCCAGAAAAACCAGTTCGATGCGGCCATGAGATCCGCGCCTCGCGCTCGTGGAATCGGATCGAGTTTAGCGCAGCGACGGCGGATGTGATTCCGCGTCGTGGTTCACTCCGATTTGCACTATGCGAACATCGGGCACCCAGAGTTCGCGCCAGCGCGTGGTTTTCTGTTCCGCGTCGAGCTTTTGCGGCGAAACGGTGAGGGTGGCGCCGAATCCCGGATTGCCATCGAGGCATGCCGCATTGACAGCAGCGTAGATGCGCGCAGCGTGCACATAGGTCGTCGCGACGAGCACGCCGCAGCGCCGGCACAGAAGGAACTGTGCCGCGCCCGACCCTTGCCGGTACTCGAGAGGCGGCTCCCCGCGCAGCTCGAGCTCGAGTCTTCCGGCGGGATCGGAAATCCATGACGCGCCATGCTTGCGGCAGAACGAGCAATCGCATGCGCGCGGCGCGATGGCGGCGGGCGTGAGTACCGTCGAAAGTTCAAGGCTCAGGCTGCCGCAATGGCAGCCCCCGCGCAGCGTGGCTGCGTCGTGCGTCACTCCTCGTCTTTGTCCTTGGCGAACGCAGCCGGCGCCGAGCCGAAGTCGCCTTCGGCCTGCGCGGCCAGGTAGGTCCACGCGGCGTACACGGCGACGTTTTGCGCGAGTTCCTTGGGATCGATCTTGTCGAGCGTGTCGTTTGCGGTGTGGTGGATGTCGAAGTAGTGCGTGCCATCCTGCAACAGCGTCAGCGCGGCCATGCCCTTGGCGTGCATCTGCGAAAGGTCGGAGCCGCCGCCGCCGGCTTTCTTGTCGTCGTAATCGACACCGATGGGCTTTAGCACGGCGGCGATTTGCGCGATCGCCGCACGCGCTTCGGGTTTCACGCTTGCGCTCATGCGCCAGATCGGGCCGGCGCCGAAATCGGATTCGGTGCCGAGCACATGCTTGCCGATTTCCGCTGCGTGTTTGTCTGCATAGGCCTTGCCGCCGTAGAGGCCGGCTTCCTCGTTGGCGAACGCGATGACGCGGATCGTGCGGTCGGGACGCTGCGGCATCTGCTTGACCAGGTGCGCGGCGGCCGCGGCGATGGCGACGCCGGCGGCGTCGTCGATCGCGCCGGTGCCCGGATCCCAGGAATCGAGATGGCCACCGATATCGATGATCTGGTCGGGATGCTTCTTGCCGGTGACTTCGCCGATCACGTTGGCGCCGGTGTAGTCGCCGTCGAAGCCGACGTCGAGATCGAGCTTGAGCGTCACCGGCTTGGCGTACGCGAGCACGCGTTCGAGCTGGTCGGCATCGGGATTGGACAGCGCGGCGGCGGGAATGCCGTTGGCCTTCGCGTCGGCGAAACCGGTCACGCCGGTATGCGCCATGCGGTCCTTGGCGTCGGTGCCGGCCGAGCGCAGCAAGAATCCACTTGCACCCTTGCTCGCTGCGAGCGGCGGGCCGCCGACGCGGATCGACGAGCCCGTGCCGTAGTCGTGGCCATCCTTGTGCGGCTGCATCTTGAAGCCGATGTAGACGATCTTGCCCTTCACCTTGGCCGGATCGGCGGCCTTGAGCGCGTCGAGATTCTCGAAGCGGATGACTTCGGCGGTGAGGCCGCCTGCCGGCGTCGGGAAACTGTGGCCGAGCGCGGCCAGTACGAGGTTCTGCGCGAACGGTGCGACGATCGCGCCGGCCTCGTGGCGGCGCACCCACTTCGGATAACTCACCGGCTCTTCGTAAACCTTGTCGAAGCCGAGCGCCTTGAATTTCGCGATCACCCACGCGCGCGCCTTGGCGTCGTTATCGCCGGCAGCGAGGCGCGGGCCGACTTCGGTGGTCAGGCCTTCGACGAACCTGTACGCGGTGTCGTCATTCATCGCGCGGTCGCGCAATTGCTCGGCGGCGCGCACGGCGGCGTCGGGAATACGCGTGTCGGCGGCGTGGGCGGCGCCCAGGGCAAACACGGAAGCGGCGGTGAGGCTCAGGGCGGAAAACAGTTTCACGATGGACTCCGGATCTGGCGAGGAACGATGGGGCATGGCGCGGGTTCGCGACAATGTCGAGCGTCGCAAAATCGGCCTTCATGCAGAAGGGCCACTTGGCGCGCGAACGAGGCAACCAAGTTTTGCTGCTCCTGCTCGACAGCGCAAAGCTTCGCAAACGAAAAGGGCGCAGCATGGTCGCTGCGCCCTCCGCTAGTTGCCCGGATCACGCGACTACTTCTTCAGCGCGTCGCGGATCTCGGTCAGCAGTTTCTCGGTCGGCGTCGGCTCGGGCGGTGCGGCTGGCGCTTCCTCGGCCTTCTTGGACATGCTGTTGATGATCTTGACCACGATGAAGATCGCTGCAGCGATGATGACGAACTGGATGACCGTGTTGAGGAACACGCCGATCTGGATCGCAACCTCGCCCTTGCCGTCCGCGCCGGCGGCCTTGAGCACCCATTTCCATGCGGAGAAATCGACGCCACCGATCAGCAGCCCGATCGGCGGCATGATGACGTTGTCGACGAGCGCGGAAACGATCTTGCCGAATGCTGCGCCGATGACGACGCCGACGGCGAGGTCGACGACATTGCCGCGCAACACGAAAGCCTTGAATTCGGTGGCCAAGCTCATGGCGGGTTCTCTCCTGAAGATAGGGGTTTGAACTGCATGGTGCGACGCAGACGCAAATCTACACCAAGATTCGTTAAAGGAAACCCCTTTGTCGGATCGGGCCGGGTTTGGATCAAGCTGTCTTGGCGCTGGCCGTGCGGCGCACGAATTTGAGTGCGGACCAGATCGCATCGACCGCGCAAACCTTGACATCGACCAGGCCGAGCGGCAATACGATTTCTCGCAGGGTGTCCTCGGTAACGTCGGTGGTGATCTTGGCCGATTTCTTCGGCCACGAGATCCATAACACGCCCTTGTCGGCCAGGCTCGCAATCAGGCCGGGCAGCTCGCGTTCCAGCTCCTTCCGTTTCGTCGCGAAGACGTGGGTGAAGTCGCTGCTGCCGGTTTTGCGCGCAACCAGTGCAACCTGCGCGGCGTCGAAACCGCATAGACTGAAGTAGTCGTCCGGCGCGTGCATGAGACGTACGCGCAACCCCGGTTTCAACCCCAGCTTCGACCACAGCGGCTTGCCGGAATAGCCGGCAGGGGCAGGCTGGGATTTTTTGTGTATGGCCGGCATGGCGACTCCATGTGTGTCGAAATGCGTGCTGCCCATTCGTCGTATGCGAGGACGAATTGCGAAACTGCGTGCCACTCATCACCCGCGCGGCGATCTGACAGTTGTCATTCCGCATTCGTGAGGATAGTCCCTGTCGCGCGAATCGTGGTATCGGCAGTCTATGGCACACTTGGGAAGTAGCAAAACTCGCATGGGCATCATGGACAAATCGGATCTGCTGAACGAATTGCGCATCGGCAAGGAGCAGCGCGACGATCACACGGGCGGCGGTTCGCGCCTGCCATGGATCGTTGCCGCCGCGATCGCCGTGGCCGTCGCCATCGGTGCGGCGAGGTGGTATTTCGTCGCGGGCGGCGCCAAGGCCTTCGAGGTCGAGGCTGCCACCGCCGCCGCGCCGAGTGCGGGCGGCGCCGACACCTCGGTGCTGCAGGCGACCGGCTATGCGACCGCTCGGCGCTCGGCGACCGTGTCCGCGCAGATCACCGGCACGCTGACCGAAGTGCTGATCGAGGAAGGCGACCGCGTCGAGAAAGGCCAAGTGCTCGCGCGCCTCGAATCGACGCAGCAGCAGGCCTACCTCGCCCAGGCGCAGGCTGGTGCGCGCGCCGCGCAGGCGCAGCTCGTGCAGTACCAGGCGCAGCTTGCGCAAAACCAGCGTGATCTGAAACGCCAGCAGGACATCGTCGCGCGCAAGCTCGCCTCGCAGCAATCGCTCGAACTCGCCCAGACCCAGGTCGACACGCAGGCCTCCGCAGTGACCGCACAGCGCCGTCAGGTCGATGTCGCCCAGGCGAACGTGCAGGCCGCGCAGGTGCAGCTCGACTACTGCACGGTGCGCGCGCCGTTCAGCGGCATGATCACGGCCAAGGCCGCGCAGGTCGGCGAAATCGTTTCGCCGCTGTCGGCCGGCGGCGGTTTCACGCGCACCGGCGTGGGCACGATCGTCGACATGGATTCGCTCGAGATCGAGGTCGACGTCAGCGAGTCGTACATCGCGCGCGTCGTGCCGAAGCAGCCTGCGCAGGCGACGCTCGATGCCTATCCCGATTGGAAGATTCCTGCGCACGTGATCGCGATCATCCCGACCGCCGACCGCGGCAAGGCCACGGTCAAGGTGCGCATCGGCATCGACGCCAAGGACCCGCGCATCCTGCCGGACATGGGTGCGCGCGTGTCGTTCTTCGAGGATGCGCCGAAGGCCGCGAATGCGCCGCCGCCGAAGGGCGTGCTCGTGCCGGGCTCGGCGATCGTCAAGCGCGACGGCAAGGACATCGTCTTTGCGATCGACGCCGATCGTGCACGTGCAAAACCCGTGACACCCGGACAGACGTACAACGATCTGCGCCTGGCCGAAGGCATCGGTGCGGGCACGCGCGTAGTCAAACAACCGCCGGCGGAAATGGCCGACGGGGCCAAAGTGGAAATCAAGTCGGCGAAATAGCTTCGCCGCTGTCGAATTCGGCGTCTTTCGCACGTCGTCACAAAGAATCATCGAGGAGTTCAGGCATGGGTACGCTGGTCGAAATCCGCAATGTCAGCAAGGTGTACGAACGCGGCAAGCAGAAGGTCGAGGTGCTGCGTCACATCGACCTCGATATCGCGCAGGGCGATTTCCTCGCGCTGATGGGGCCGTCCGGTTCGGGCAAGACGACGCTGCTCAACCTGATCGGTGGCCTCGACTCGCCGACGCAAGGTCAGATCAGCGTCGGCGGCACGCGCATCGACAATCTCAACCAGGGTGCGTTGGCCAAGTGGCGCGCATCGAACGTCGGCTTCATCTTCCAGTTCTACAACCTGCTGCCGATGCTGTCGGCGCAGAAGAACGTCGAGCTGCCGCTGCTGCTGACCAAGCTCGGCGCTGCGCAGCGCAAGAAGAACGCGGCGATCGCGCTGCAGCTCGTCGGCCTCGCCGACCGCGCCGGGCACAAGCCGACCGAGCTCTCGGGCGGCCAGCAGCAGCGCGTCGCGATCGCACGCGCGATCGTGTCCGATCCGACCCTGTTGGTCTGCGACGAGCCGACCGGCGACCTCGACCGCCACTCCGCCGAAGACGTGCTCGGCCTGTTGCAGACGCTCAACCGCCAGCACGGCAAGACCATCGTCATGGTCACCCACGATCCGAAAGCGGCCGAGTACGCGAGCCATACGCTGCATCTCGACAAGGGCACGCTCGTCGAACAAGCCGCGCACGCATAACGGAGCGCCGCCATGAAATATCTGCATCTCATCTGGGCGGCGCTGTTCCGCCGCAAGACGCGCACGATTCTCACCCTCGTGTCGATCGTCGCCGCATTCCTGCTGTTCGGCCTGCTCGACGCCGTGCGTGTGTCGTTCGCTGAGGCCGGGCAGTCGGCGAACGGTGCCGAACGCCTGCAGACCGGGGCGAAGCTGTCGTTCATCCAGCCGCTGCCGCAGTCGCTGATGACGCGCATCGCAACGATCGACGGAGTCAAGGAAGTCGCGCACGCGAACTGGTTCGGCGGCGCCTACCAGGATCCGCACAATCAGATCTTCACCTTCGCGGTCAGCGACAACTATCTCGACATCTATCCCGAGGTCAGTGTCGATGCCGGCGAAATGAAGGCTTACAACGACGACCTCAACGGCATCCTCGCCGGCGAGGTGCTGATCAAGAAGTACGGCTGGAAGATCGGCGACAAGATTCCGCTGCAGTCACAGATCTTTCCGAACAAGGAAGGCTCGAAGAACTGGAGCTTCAACCTGCGCGGCGTGATGAAGGCGAAGGACGACAAGGCGTTCCAGAGCCAGATGATCATCCTGCACTGGAAGAATTTCGACGAGACCACGCCATACAACCGTGGCAACGTCGGCTGGTATATAAGTCGCGTGAAGGACGTCAACGACGCCGACCGCGTGGCCAAGGCGATCGACGCGCTGTCGGCCAATTCCGACCACGAAACCAAGACGCAGACCGAGCAGGCGGCGACGCGCAACTGGATCAAGCAGCTCGCCAATATCGGCCTCATCGTCACCTCGATCATGGGCGCAGTGTTCTTCACGCTCATTCTGCTCACCGGCAACACGATGATGCAGGCGGTGCGCGAACGCACCTCGGAGCTGGCCGTACTCAAGACGATCGGCTTCTCCAACGGCAGCGTGCTCGGCATGGTGCTCGCCGAGTCGGTGTTGCTGCTCCTGCTCGGCGGCGTCATCGGCCTCGGCCTCGTCGCGGTGATCAGCGCCGGGTTGCCGGCGATGAGCGGCGGCATGATCACGACCGCGGCGGTGAGCTGGAAGAGCTGGGTGCTCGGCGTGGTCCTGGCGCTCGCCATCGGCATCGTCATCGGCGCATTGCCCGCGCTGCGTGCGATGCGCCTGAATATCGTCGATGCGCTGGCCGGACGTTGAGGAGAAACACGCCATGAAATTCTTGATCGGACTTCTGACCCTGGTCGTCGTCATCGCCGGTGTATTCGTGTTCCTGAGCCTGCCGTGGCAGGGGCTGGTCGTGCTTTTGATCCTGCTCGGTGCCTGGATGCTGCTCACACGCCGCGGCCAGCAGGCGGCGCAGGTGACCGGCATCGGCGTGAGCACGCTCGGCCAGCGCCTCGGCTCTTCCGCAGTCATCGTCGTCGGCATCGCCGGCGTCGTCGGCGTGCTCGTCGCGATGCTGGCGATGGCGAACGGCTACAGCGAAACCCTGCGCCGCAGTGGTGGCAGCGACACCGCGATCGTGATGCGCGGTGCGTCGGCATCCGAGGTGTCCTCGGTGCTCGGTCACGACGCGACCGTGGTCATCGAGCAGGCGCCCGGCATCGCCAAGGACGAGGCCGGCAAGCCGATTTCCTCGCCCGAGCTCGTGGTCGCGGCGAACCTGCCGATGAGGGGTGGTGATCCGGAGCAGGACGTCGGCAGCGTTACCGTGCGCGGCGTCAGTGACATGGCTTGGAAGCTGCGCACGAACGCCAAGATCATCGCCGGACGCAAGTTCACACCCGGTTTGCGCGAACTCGTCGTCGGCAAGGGCGCGCAGCGCCAGTACGAAGGCATCGATGTCGATCGCGAACTCAAGCTCGGCAACCAGACCTGGAAGGTCGTCGGCATCTTCGAATCGAACGACGCGATGGAATCCGAACTGTGGGGCGATGCCGATGTGGTCGGTTCGACCTATCGCCCGAACGGTAGCAACAGCCGCAGCTCGGTGTTCGTGCGCCTGACCGGCGCGGATGCATTCGAGCCGTTCAAGGCGGCGCTGAGTTCCGATCCGCGCCTGCAGGTCGACGTCGACACCACCGCAAATTACTTCGGCAAGCAGAGCGAAGGCACGACCAAGATGATCACCGTAATCGGCATCGTCGTCGGCGCGATCATGGCGATCGGCGCGGTGTTCGGCGCGCTCAACACGATGTTCGCCGCGGTCGCGACGCGTGCGCGCGAGATCGCCACGCTGCGCGCGATCGGTTTCCGTGGTGTGCCGGTCGTGGTCGCGATCATGCTCGAGACGATGCTGCTCGCCTTGATCGGCGGTGCGCTCGGCGGCCTCGTCGCCTGGCTGATCTTCAACGGCTACACCGCATCGACGATGACCGCGGGAACAACCGGCCAGTTGATGTTCACCTTCAACGTGGCGCCGTCGGTGCTGTGGACCGGCATCAAGTGGGCGCTCGCGATCGGCTTTATCGGTGGCCTCTATCCGGCATTGCGCGCCGCGCGCCTGCCGGTGACGACGGCGCTGCGCGAATCCTGAGGAAGCGATCGATGCGGCGAAGAACGGGGCGCGAAGGCGCCCCGTTTTCGTTTGCTCACGGCGCGGCGGGGATCATCGGAGGGTGATATCCGAGCGTCGTGCCAAGCGCCCACAACAGGAACAGCACCAGCGGCACGTGCACGACGAGTTGGATCACGGTGAAGCCGATCAGATCGCGCGCCTTGAGCCCGAGCACGCCGAGCAGCGGCAGCATGAAGAACGGATTGATCAGGTTCGGCATCGCCTCGGCGGCGTTGTATATCTGCACGGCCCAGCCGAGGTGATAGTGCAGATCGTTCGCAGCCTGCATGACGTAGGGCGCCTCGATCAACCATTTGCCGCCGCCCGAAGGCACGAAGAAGCCGAGGATCGCCGAATACGTGCCGATCACGAGCGCGTAAGTGTCGTGCGAGGCGAGCGCGACGAACACCGACGACAGCTTTTCCGCGACCGTATGCCCGTCGCTGCCCTTGGCCACGGTCAGGATCGCCGCGATGCCGCCGTAAAGCGGGAACTGGATCAGCACGCCCGTCGTGCTCGGCACCGCGCGCTTGACCGCATCGAGGAAACTGCGCGGCCGCCAGTGCAGCAGCAGGCCGGCCATGACGAAGAGGAAGTTGTAGGTGTTGAGGTTGGAGATCGCGAGGTACCAGACTTTGCTCGCGAATTCGTGCACCACCCAGCCGAGTGCGAGCAAGGCGACGAGGATCGTCAGCAGTGGGCTGCGCTCCAGCCATTCGCCTGGCACGCGCCCGGTGCTGTCCACTTCCGTACTTCTGTCACTCTGCACGTCGGTGAAATGCTCCGCGCCCTGCGCCTCGCTTGCGCCAGGCGCCGACCACCATGCGATCAGCGCGGAAACCGCGATCAGGATCAGTGTGAGCAGCATCGACTGCCAGAGAAAAATCGTCTCGGTGAACGGGATCACGCCGGTGATCGGCAGCAGCGTCTTTGGAATGCTCGCAGGATTGGCCTGCAGCTGCGCGGCCGACGACGACAGGCCCATCGCCCACGAGGCGCCGAGGCCGAGGTACGCGGCTGCGCCCGCGGCGCGGTAGTCCATCGCGAGATTGGTGCGCCGCGCGAGCGCGCGCACGAGCAGGCCGCCGAAGACGAGGCTGAAGCCCCAGTTGATCAGCGAGGCGAGCATGCTGACGACGGCGACGAACGCGATCGCGTTGCGCGCGTTCTTCGGTATCGCCGCGAGCGCGTCGATCAGGCGTGCGACCGGCGGCGATGAGGCGACGACGTAACCGCCGACGACAATGAACACCATCTGCATCGTGAACGGGATCAGGCTCCAGAACCCGTCGCCGAATGCGACCGCGGTGGCGGTCGGTCCCGCGCCGATCGCGAGCGCGGCGAGGGCGACGATGACCACGCCGAGTGCGGCGAAGACATAGGCATCGGGGAACCAGCGCTCGGCCCAGTTGGAGACGCGCAAGGCGGTGCGCGCGAGGCCGCTGCTGGCGGCGGGTGTGCTGCTCATGTTTCCTCCCGTTGGTGAGTGGTTCTGTATTGGTGTCGGTGTTGTTTGTTTCACGATCGAGCGCACAAGCTAGAGCGGCAATGCGAGATGCTTTGTTTCCAGCTTGCCTACGCCGCGCGGCTGTGCGGCAGGCGTCGTGCCCGCATCGAGTGGCTTGCCGTGGACGACATGCGCATACATTTTTTCGAGCGCTGCATAGGCATACGCGAGCATTGGCACGTAGCGCTCACCGAATCCGGGCCAGGCGAGGAAGGAGTCGAAGTGTTGCGCATGCGGGACGCGCCAATACGCGGCATCGCGCGCGTTCGCGTGCAGCCAGGCAAGGTAGGCGTCGGAGGAGAACACCGCGGGAATCAAACCGTCTTCGGCACCGTGGACGAGGAAGATCGGCAACTCTGCGCGCGGCAGTCGTGCCAGCGTAGTCTGCACGGATGCGCGCAGGCGTTGCGCCGCGTCGTCGCTGCCGCTCCACAGTCCGCGCAAGCCGGCGAGACCTTTCCAGTGCGGATCGGCGCCGTTGCCCGGTGTGGTCTCGGTGATGAACACGCCGTTGCCGGGTGGGATGCCGCTGGCGTCGCTCCACCATGCGGCGCGCTCCGTTGCCGTGGCGGTGCGTGGTTTGAAGTCGGTGCCGAGTGCGGAGAAGCGAAATCCGCCGGGCATCGCACCGACCGCGCTGCGCGTGTATGCGCTCGCGTAGGTTGCGCCGAACGCGCGCCACATATCGTAGGCGGTCGTACTTGCTGCGGTCGCGAGTGCGGCGTCTTCCCAGCCGCCCGCATGCAGGCGCGCGAGCGCGTCTCGTGGATCGCCCGTATCGAGGATGCCTGCCTCATGCAAGGTCGCAGCGCGCGTCGCCCAGGTCGCGATGTTGTTGCCGGGCAGCTTCGCCAGCGCGCCGCGCACGGCATCGAAGCGCGCATCGAGCAGTGCGCACGGCGCGAGCAGCGCGGCTTCGCTTGCGTAGTCGTAGAGCGGGCGCGCATGACTGCCTTCGACCTTGGATGCGTAGACGTTCGGCTCGACTGCGACGGCGCCGGCCAGCCAGCCGGCAGCGTCGATGCCCGCCGCCTGCAGCACCGCGGCGCCGCCGTTCGACAGACCGGCCGCGATGATCCTCGTGTTCTGCGGCGTGAACGGTGCCTGTTGCGGAAACGCGCGGTCGAGCATGGCCAGTCCGAACTGCGCGGCTTGCAGTAAGTGCTCACCCCAGTGCGCTTCCGGATTGTCGGTCGAGTGCGCGTGCTTGATCGCGATGCCGGCATCTCCGCAATAGCCGGTCGGTTCGAACTCGAGCTCGACCGCGCTGCGCTCGGCACGCGTGCCGTCGAGGGCGACGCCGCTATCGCTCGGCGTGTCGAAGTATCCGGAGCCTGCGCCCTTGTCGGTGTAGGCGACCGCGCAGCGGTGGGCGAGTCCCCACGCGCCGGCAAACGCGATCGCGCCGTAGATGCCGCGCGATCCCGACGAGGCGGTCACGATCAGACAACGCGTGCTCGCATCGAAGCCGTCGGGTATCTGCGCGAGCACGCGATGCGGCTGGGTCGCGCCGGCGATGCGCGCGAAGGCCTGGTATTCGCGGCCCTCGACCTTCGGCACGGCGCCGTAGATTGAGCCGTAGCCGCCGAGTGGGCCGAGGTCGGCGATGCCGAGCCACGCCGTCTGGATTGCGCGCCGGCGCAGTTCGGCTGGCGTCGGCCTGGCCGCATCGGCGAATGGCGCGGGCAGCGCGCGCAGTCCCGCGAGGCCGAGTCCGGCGCTGAGCAGATCGTCTTCGTCGCGGTGCGCGGTTTCGCGAATGACGCCGAGCGGGAAGGATATCGACATCGCTGCCTCCTGTGGCAACGATACCACGCGTGCGCTAGCGACTCGTCGTCGCCGAACTGCTACAGTGCGCGCCGATGAGCACGCGCATCCTGATTGCCGACGATCATCCCTTGTTCCGCGCCGCGCTGCGCAGCGCGGTGGTGCAGGTCGAACCCGACGCGGCGATCGCCGAGGTCGATGACCTGGCCGGGGTGATGGCGCGACTCGAGGCCGAACCCGACACCGACCTCGTCCTGCTCGATCTGCACATGCGCGACAGCCATGGCCTGACCGGCCTTGCCGCGCTGCGTGCGCAGCATCCGGCGGTCGCCGCGCTCGTCGTCTCCGGCACCGAGGAAGCGAGCGTCGTGCGCCGCGCGCTCGACCACGGCGCGGTCGGCTTTGTGCCGAAGAGCACGCCGCCGGCGGATATCATCATTGCGATCCGCGCCGTGCTCGACGGCCAGCGCTGGCTGCCGCCGGCACTGGTGCAGGCGCTCGAGTCGGCGCAGAGCGACCCCGCCGACGCCGCGCTCGCAACCCGTCTCGCGCGCCTGACCGGGCAGCAGTTCCGCGTGCTCGCGCAGATCGGCGAGGGCCGCCTCAACAAGCAGATCGCCGACTCGCTCGGCATCCAGGAACGCACCGTCAAGGCCCACGTCAGCGCGATCTTCGAGAAGCTCGGCGTGCGCAACCGCACGCAGGCGAGCGTCCTCCTGCAGCGGCTGCGGCTGCAGCAAAAATAGCTGCAGCTCAGGATGGGATTCGACTAGTCCTGCGGCGTCAGCGTCGAAGCGACGAAACGCACCCCCGCGCCCTCGCTCTTGCGCAATACCTGTTTCAGCGCCAGCGGCTTGAGCGGCTTGTACAGCAGCATGAGGCCGAGTTCGAGCGTGCGCTTGCGCAAGGCCGCGTCGCGATCGGCGGTAAGGATGGCGGCAGGGATATCGCCGAGGATGATCTGCAGCTTTGTATACAAATCGAGGCCATTGTCGCCGCCGGCCAGATGGTAGTCGAGGATGGCGATGTCGGGTCGCTCGTTGCGCGTGAGCTCGAGCGCGTTCGCCGCATCCGATGCTGCGAGCACGCGCCAGCCCCATTGTTCGAGCAGGGTGCGCAGCGCGGTCAGCGCCTGTGGCTCGTTGTCGACGATCAGCGCCGTGCCTTTGGGCATGTCCGCCGGCAATGCCGACTCCGCCACCGGCGTCGAGGCGGCGATCGCCGCATACGCGGCCGCACTGCGCGGCACACTCACCGCGAACACGCTGCCGTGGCCGACCCAGGAGCGCAGGCTCAGGTCGTGGCCGAGCAGTCGCGCCATGCGTTGGGCGATGGCCAGTCCGAGGCCCAGGCCTTGGTTGCTGGCAGCGCTGCCGCGGCGGAATTCCTCGAAGATCAGCTGGGTCTCGCTCTCGGCGATGCCCGGACCGGTGTCCCAGACCTCAATGCGCAACTCCGCGCCCAGGCGTCGACAGCCGAGCAGGACGCGCCCCGATTCGACGTGGCGCAGCGCGTTGGAAAGGAAGTTCTGCAGCACGCGGCGCAACAGGTGCGGATCCGAGCGCACCCAGGCGCGCGTCGGCACGTGGCGCAGGCTCAGACCCTTTTCGTTCGCGAGCACGGCGAACTCGGCGGCGAGCGCGCCGAGCAGGTCGTTGAGCGCGAACGCGCGCGGGCGCGGTACGAGCTTGCCGGCGTCGAGCCGTGCCATGTCGAGCAGGCCGCCAAGCAGGGATTCGGTCGCGGTCAGCGAGGAGTGCAGGTGGCGCGCGGTGACGCGGCCGTCGTCGTCGGTGCGTGCTGCCAGACTGTGCGCAAACAGTTGCGCGGCGTGCAGCGGTTGCATGAGGTCGTGGCTGACCGCGGCGAGGAAACGCGTCTTGGTTTCATTCGCGGTTTCAGCGGCGTGCGTGGCGTGTTCAAGTTCGGCGGTGCGCTCGGCGACGCGCAGTTCGAGCGTCTCGTTCGCGCGCTCGAGCGCGAGCGCAGCACGGCGGAATTCGGTGACATCGGTGAACGTGGCGACGAAGCCACCGCCGGGCATCGGGTTGCCGCGGATCTCGACCACGCTGCCGTCGGGGAAACGCCGTTCGGACAGATGCGGCGTGCCCGAGCGCATGTGCGCGAGGCGCCGCTGCACCGCCGCTTCGAGCGTCGCCGGGTCGCGCGCATCGGTGCCGATCATGCCCTCGCCGATGCTGTAACGCGCGAGTTCCTCGACCGGCCGACCGACGCGCAACAAGCCTGGCGGGTACAGGAAAAGCTCGGCGTAGCGCCGGTTCCAGGCGACGACGTTGAGCTCGGCATCGACCACGCAGATGCCTTGAGACATGTTCTCGAGCGCGGCGAGCAGCACGCGTTGATTGAAGCGCAGATCGGCCGAAGCCTCGTCGACGATCGCCGCGACCGTGTCGAGCTGCATGCGCCGTTCGCGTCGTGCGATATCGAGCAGCAGGCGCGCGCTCGATGCACCGATCACCGCGGACAGTTCGTGTTCGACGGCGGCGAGCGTGGCCGCGTCGGCCGGTCGGTGCGCGACATTGTTGCCGATCAGCACCTGTGCGCGTTCTTCGGAAAGGAAGCGCGATGCCAGCGCACGCAACTCCTGATTGTAGAGCTGCGCGCCGACCGCAGGCGCGTCCTCGCGCTTGCCGAACAATTCGACAAGGGCGATGACGATGAGGTTGGTGGCGATGCCGAGAACGACCGCGCGCGTGAGCGGGCCGACGCCATTGAGGCCGAACAGGTGCATAGGCGCCAGCGCGCCGAATCCGAATGGCCCGGTGGACAGCCACGTCGCATGCGGAGCGATCACGCCCGGCAGCAGCGTGTACATCCACACCAGCGTGCCTGCGGCGAGTCCGGCGAACACCGCGCGTGTGCCGAGTTGGGGGCGATAAAGCGCCGCCCAGGTCGTCGGCGCGAGCCCGCCGAGCGCCGAGAACGACAGCGCACCGATGTCGGCCAGCGCGGCATCGTCGAAGATCACGCGGCTGTAGGCCCATGCCAGGGCGATGATGACGATGATCGCCGCTCTCCGCTGCCATATTACTTCGCCGCGCAGGTCGTTCTCCGCCTCGTTCTGGCCCCAGCCGGCACGCAGACGCAAGGGCGCGATGAAGTGGTTGGCGACCATCAGGCTCAGCGCGAGCGTGGCGACGACGACCATGCAGGTCGAGGCCGACAGGCTGCCGAGGAAAGCGGTAAGTGCGAGCGCATGCTCGCCGTGCGCGAGCGGCAGCGCGAGCAGGTACTGGTCCGATGGCACGCCTTGCGCGGCGAGTTGCGCGTCGCCGAGCCGGGCAAGCGGCAGTGCCGGTACCGAAATCAGAACCATGTAGACCGGAAACAGCCAGCGTGCCGTCTTCAAGTGACGCACGTCGCGGCATTCGACCACGCCGGCGTGGAACTGGTGCGGCAGGGTGAACATCGCCAGCGCGCCGAGCACGATCAGGCTCGGAAAGCCGGTGAGGTCATGCGCAGGCGGCGGCGCGGCTTGGCCTGGGATCGGCGCCATGAACAGCAGGCTGGTCAATGCAAGCATCGCCACGAGCTTGAACAGCGACTCGAAAGCGATCGCCAGCACGAGGCCGCGGTTGTGCGCCACTGCAGACGATCTGCGCGTGCCGAACACGATCGCGAACAGCGCCATCGACAAGGCCACCCAGAGTGCGCCGTCGCGCCAGGCAGTCAAGCCGCGCGGATCGCCGAGGATCGTGGTGAAGCTCATCGCGACGGCTTTGAGCTGCAGCGCGATGTAGGGCAGCATGCCAAGCAGCATCACCGCGGTGACCAGCGCACTCAGCGCCGGGCTCCTGCCGAGGCGTGTGGAAATCAGGTCGGCGAGCGAGCTCGAATTGTGCTCGCGCGCGAGGCGCACGAGGCGAAAAAGTATACCGATGCCGAGGACGTACATCGCAATCGCGCCGACGAAGTTCGGCGGCACCCACCAGCCCGAACGGCTGGCCTGGGTCGTGTTCCCGAGAAATGTCCACGAGGTGCAATGCACGGCGAGCGAGAGCGCATAGACGATCGCCCAGCGTTTTTCGAGCACGCGCGGATGGCGCTCGCCGTAAACCGCAACGGCGAACAGCACGCCGAGCCAGACGATGCCCGAGACGATGACGAGAGCGACGCTCAACATCGCACAAGCATAGCGCAGCGGTCACGAAAGGACGTGCGGCGAAAGGGCATGATGCAGCGCAGCGCGAGGGATGCGAAAATGGGCGGTATCTCGGTAATCCTCCATGATTGCGAGGATCAACAAGCGGCCATCCTTGGCTGCACTTTTCAATGAAAATCAGCCTCCGCCCTACGCCATGAGCACGATCAAACAAGCCGACCTCATCCAGTCCATCGCCGACGCGTTGCAGTACATCAGCTATTACCATCCGGTCGACTACATCAAGAACCTCGCTGCAGCCTACGAGCGTGAGGAGTCGCCCGCGGCCAAGGATGCGATCGCGCAGATATTGATCAACTCGCGCCTGTGCGCCGAGGGCCACCGGCCGATCTGCCAGGACACCGGCATCGTCACCGTGTTCCTCAAGGTCGGCATGAACGTGCGCTGGGACGCGACGATGTCGCTCGAGGATATGGTCAACGAAGGCGTGCGCCGCGCCTACAACGATCCGGACAACAAGCTGCGTGCCTCGATCCTCGCCGATCCCGCGGGCAAGCGTACGAACACGAAGGACAACACGCCGGCGGTGATCAACGTCAGCATCGTGCCGGGCGACAAGCTCGACGTGATCGTCGCGGCCAAGGGTGGTGGCTCGGAGGCGAAATCGAAGTTCGCGATGTTGAATCCCTCCGACTCGATCGTCGACTGGGTGCTCAAGACCGTGCCGACGATGGGCGCGGGCTGGTGTCCGCCCGGCATGCTCGGCATCGGCATCGGCGGCACCGCGGAGAAGGCGATGCTGCTGGCGAAGGAATCATTGATGGATCCGATCGACATCACCGACTTGCAGGCGCGTGGACCGTCGAATCGCGCCGAGGAACTGCGCCTGGAGCTGTACGAGAAGGTCAACGCGCTCGGCATCGGCGCGCAGGGCCTCGGTGGTTTGACCACGGTACTCGACATCAAGGTGCGCGATTATCCGACCCACGCGGCGAACCTGCCGATCGCAATGATCCCGAACTGCGCGGCGACGCGGCATGCGCACTTCGTTCTCGACGGCTCGGGCCCGGTCGCGCTCGAGCCGCCTTCGCTCGAAGACTGGCCGAAGCTGACCTACAGCCCGACCGGAGCGCGCCGTGTCGATCTCGACACGATCACGCCTGAGCTCGTCGCCACGTTCAAGCCGGGCGAAGTGCTGCTGCTCAATGGCAAGCTGCTGACCGGCCGCGACGCCGCGCACAAGCGCATCGTCGACATGCTCAACAAAGGCGAGAAGCTGCCGGTCGATTTCAAGGGGCGCTTCATCTACTACGTCGGCCCGGTCGATCCGGTGCGCGACGAGGTCGTCGGCCCTGCCGGCCCGACCACGGCGACGCGCATGGACAAGTTCACCGAGCAGGTGCTTGCCCAGACTGGCCTGCTCGGCATGGTCGGCAAGGCCGAGCGCGGGCCGGCCGCGATCGAGGCGATCAAGAAGCACAGGTCGGTCTATCTGATGGCGGTCGGCGGCGCGGCCTATCTGGTGTCGAAGGCGATCCGCTCGTCCAGGGTTGTCGGCTTCGCCGACCTCGGCATGGAGGCGATCTACGAATTCGAGGTCAAGGACATGCCGGTCACCGTCGCGGTCGATTCCAGCGGCACGAGCGTGCACCAGACCGGCCCGCGCGAATGGCAGGCAAAGATCGGCAAGATTCCCGTGGTCGTCGCCTGAAGCAGGAATCCGCTCGCGAAGACTTATTTCTTGGTCTTCGCGAGCGTGATCGCCGCTACGCCCGCGACGATGACGATCGTGCCGACGATGTCCAGGCGCGAAACCACCTCGCCGCCGAGCAGCACGCCGACGAGCACGGCGACCGGCGGGTTGACGTAGGCGTAGCTCGAAGCGAGCGCCGGGCGCGTGTGGTGCAGAAGGTAGATGTAGGCGCTGAAGCCGAGCAGCGAGCCGAACACGATGAGATAGGCCATCGCCGCCATCGAGGTCGCATCCGGCATGCCGCTGAAATGCTCGCCGCTGGCGACCGAAACTATGGCCAGCGGCACGCTGCCGGCGAGCATCTGCGCGGCCGCGCTCATCATCGGCTCGGGCATGTCCTGGTGCTTGCTCCAGACCGAGCCGAACGCCCAGGCCACTGGCGAGAGGACGAGCGCGATCGCGCCGGCCGGCGAGCCACGCAACTCGCCGCCGAGATTGAGCACGACGATGCCGGCGAAGCCGATGACCAGGCCGACCCATTCCATGCGATTCGGCCATTGCCCATACCATCCCGCGAAAATCGCCATGAACAGCGCTGCGCTGGCGACAGCGACCGCAGTAATGCCCGAGGCGACGGTCTGCTCGGCATAGCACACGCCGCCGTTGCCGATGCCGAGCAGCAGCGTACCGGTGACGAGGCAGTTGAGCCATTGGCGCCAAGTCGGCGCTGCGCCGCCGCGCCAACGCAGCAGCGCGTAGAGCAGGCCGCCGGCGATCACGAAGCGGATCGCCGCGAGTGCGAACGGCGGGAAGCCGCCGAGGGCGACGCGCAGACCGTAGTAGGTCGAACCCCAGATCACGTAGACGCCGAACAGCGCGAGCGGGACCAGGACGTCAGGCGAGAGAGACCGGGCCGGAGCGGCGACGGCGGGGGGGTGGTCATTCATCGTCGGATTCTATCGGCCGACATGAATCGGTGACAGCGCCGCTTGTACGGCGCCCTGGGGTACCGGCGATCCGGCTGAGAGGCCGATCAGTGCTTGAACGACGCCGTGCGGCTGGGCAGCACGACGAATTCCCCTTCGATCACGTTCGGTTTGCGCTGCGCAACAGGATGTGGCGTTGCGGCGCGGGAAAGCGCGCGCACGATCGCGACGATGGCGCCGATTACGGCAAACGCGACGAGCGCAAGGAATCCCAAGGCGAGTACAGCAGCCAGCAACGCCAACCCGAGCACGCCGATCAGGACGCGTGCGAAAGGATGGTGAGGGCGGTTGAACCAGCGCCAGTAGGACATGTCGGCGACGCTCCGTGGCAAAATGGACAAAACGGCATCCCCTATGCCGCGAACGAGAGCAATTAGATACCGATGACCGTTACGAAAGCGTTATGTCGCGTTGACGATATCCCCGATGGCGGTGCGTTTGAAGCGGGATATGTCGACGAACGTGACGGAATTCGCGATTCATTGATGCTGACGCGCCACGGCGATGCGGTGCGCGCGTACCGCAACATCTGTCCGCACGCGGGTAGACGCCTCGATTGGGCGCCGGGCCAGTTCCTCGTCGAAGAAGGCCACGTGATCTGCACTGCGCATGGCGCGATGTTCCGACTCGCCTCGGGCGAGTGCGTTTCGGGTCCGTGCCGCGGCACCGGGCTGACCGAAGTGCCGGTCGAATCGCGCGGCGGCGAGGTGATGTTGCGCGAAGCCTGATCCGCGCGATAGCGGATCAGTGGAATACGAGATTCACCGCAGCTAGCATGACCACGAGCATCAGCAGCGTCAGCGGCAGGCCGACGCGCAGGAAGTCGCGAGCACGGTAGCCGCCGGGGCCGGCGATGAGGGTGAGCACCGGATTGGCGCTTGCGATCAGGAAGCTGTTCGAGGTCGAGATCGCGACGATCAGCGCATAGATCGCCGGATTGCCGTTCGAGGCGAGCGCGACGTTGATCGCCATCGGCACCATCATCACCGTCGCGCCGACATTGGAGACGATCTGGGCGAAGAACAGGGTGAGTACCGCGACGACCGCTTGCAGCGCCCATTGCGGCCACGCACCGAGATAGCGCAGCACCTCCTGCGCGAGCCATGCGGCGGCGCCGGTCGCATCCATCGCCCAGCCGAGCGGGATCAGGCAGGCGAGGGTGAAGATCGTCTTCCAGTTGATCGCACCGTAGGCCTCTTCCATCTTGAGCACGCCGGCGAGCAGCATGCCGACCGCGCCAGTCAGCATCGCGATCGACAGCTTCAGGTCGGTGAACAGGCCCAGGCCCATGGCCAGTGCGAAAAAGGCGACGGCGTGCCAGATCTTGCTTGGCCGGCCTTCCTCTTTGGGGTAGTCGGTGACGACGACGAAGTCGTGATCCTCGGCGGCGACGGCGAGATCGCGCCAGAGCCCGTGCAGCACGAGCGTGTCGCCGGCACGCAGCGCGATGGCGCGCACGTCCTCGCGGTGGATCTCCTCGCCGCGGTTGACTGCGAGCACGCTGATGCCATAGCGCTTGCGCAGATGCAGTGCTCCGACGCTTTGCTTGACGAATTCCGAGTTCGGCGGGATCACCGCCTCGGCGATGCCGGCGCGGGTCGGATTGAACATGTCGCGGAACCAGCGCAGGCGCGTCTGCGCGAGCAGCAGGTTGAGATTCGCGAAGTGGTCGATCTCGGCGCGCTTGCCGAGCGTGCCCAATACCGTGCCTACCCAGATCATCGTATCGGCCGGCGGCGCAAGGCGGACTTCATCGCCGTTCTTGATCGCAAGAATCATCGGCGCGCCGCGTAACGCCTCGGCCTCGAGCACGCTCATGCCGACCAGCGGGCTCTCGGCGGTGACGGTCAGCTCGAATACTTCACCGGAAATACCGTAGGTTTCGGCGAAATAGGTGTCGGTGCGGCCCGGGGTGACGCCCTGGCTTTCCTCGTCGGACGGCAGCAGTTTGCGCGTGAATGCGGCAAAGAATGCCAGGCCGGCGAGCAGCAACGGGAAACCGACCGGCGCGATCGAGAACAGCGAAAAAGTCTGGATCGTCTGCGCACCCTGCGGCAGGTTGCGGTTCGCGCTTGCGATCAGGTCGTTGAGCATGATCAGCGGCGAATTCGAGATCATCGTCATGTTCGTGCCGCAGAGAATGCAGAACGCCATCGGCATCAGCAGGCGAGATAACGGTACGCCGGTGCGTGAGCTGACGCGGCTGACAACGGGCAGGAACAATGCAGCCAAAGCCTGGCTCTGCATGATCGACGACAGGCCGCCTACCATCGAGTTTATGGCGAAGGAAAGCCGTGACTCGACGCCACGTGACATGCGCAGGATGAACGAAGCCGCTTTGTTGAGCACGCCGGTGCGGTCGAGCCCAGCGCCCATGATCATGACCCCGAGCAGCGAGATCACCGCGTTGCCGGCGAAGCCGTCGAACAGCTGCTCGACCGGAACCAGGCGCGTGATGCCGATCACGACGATGACGAGCAGGGCAATCAGATCCCCGCGTATCCATTCGAGCACGAGCATGAGCACGGTGAAGGCGAGCAGGCCGAACACTAGCAGCATGTCGTGGGTGAGGAGGAGTCCTTGATTCATCTCATCGGGCGCTGCGCTCGTTCTTCTCTTGCTCGGTTTTACTGTAACCGCATCCATTCGCCTTTCCGCCCGCATCCTGCGAGCGGGTCACTTTTCTTTGTTTGCCCAAAGAAAAGTAACCAAAAGAAATGCACCCCGGATGCCGTGCCCGTCGCGCCACGCGCTCCGGGTTCGCGAGGTCATGCCGGGGTTCGTTGAACGCACGTCCCTGATGAGTACAACGAACTCGCGCGCATCGTGCGCGCGACCTTTCAGGCATTTCCGTCATGCCCTCGCCGCGGCAAACGGGGACCTGAAAATCAAAATCAAAATCAAAAACGCAGTGCTTTGCGGCGATATTCTCAAACTCGTTCGTAGATGAAATCCCAGACTCCGTGTCCCAGACGCAGGCCGCGCTTCTCGAAGTGCGTTTCGATGCGCCAGTCGGGCCGCGCCACGCCTTGACCTTTGCCGGCGACGTTGCGCCATTCGGGCGCGGCATCGAGCACTTCAAGCATGTGCGTCGCATAGTCGGCCCAGTCGGTAGCCAAATGCAAGCGTCCGCCGCGGGCGACTCGGCTCGCGAGTAGTGCGACGAATTCCGATTGGACCAAGCGACGCTTCTGCTGGCGCTTCTTCGGCCACGGGTCGGGGAAGTAGATGCGCGCCTCGGTCAGCGATTCCGGCGCGATCGCGTTACGCAGAATCTCGACGGCGTCATGGTTGTACAGACGCACGTTCTTCACCTCATGCGCGGCGAGTGCATTCATGAGGCGGCCGACACCAGGGCGATGCACTTCGATTCCGAGGAAATTCTTCTCCGGCTCGTGCAGGCCCGCGTGCAGCAGTTGCTCGCCGTTGCCGAAGCCGATTTCGAGTATGAGTGGCGCGCTACGGCCGAACAACTGCTGGTAGTCCGGCGGCGTCGTGGCAGGTTCGAGACCGAAGCGCGCCCAGTGTTGCTCGAACGCGCGTTGTTGCGCGGGAGTGAAGCGGCCTTGGCGCAGGACGAAGCTGCGGATGTGGCGCTGAGGTTGCGCTTCGTTCACCCGATCGTCCCGTCGATCGGACTCGATGCACTGGCAAAGCGCTTGCGCGGAATGCGTCCGGCGAGGAACGCCTCACGCCCGGCTTCGACGGCCTTCTTCATCGCGCTCGCCATGAGCACGGGATTCTTCGCGCCGGCGATCGCGGTATTCATGAGCACGCCATCGCAGCCGAGTTCCATTGCGATCGCCGCGTCCGAAGCGGTGCCGACGCCGGCGTCAACGATGATCGGCACCTTGGCGTTTTCGACGATCTCGAGCAGGTTCCAGCGGTTCTGGATGCCGAGGCCCGAACCGATCGGCGCAGCCAGCGGCATGACCGCGACGCAGCCGATCTCCTCGAGGCGGCGCGCGAGGATCGGATCGTCGCTCGTGTAGACCATGACCTCGAACTTGTCGGCGACGAGTTGCTCGGCGGCCTTCAAGGTCTGCACGACGTCGGGGAACAAGGTCTTCTGGTCGCCGAGCACTTCGAGCTTGACCAGGTTGTGACCGTCGAGCAGTTCGCGTGCGAGCTTGCAGGTACGCACGGCATCTTCCGCGGTGTAGCAGCCGGCGGTGTTCGGCAGGATCGTGTAACGGTCGGGCGGCAGCACTTCGAGCAGGTTGGGCTGGTTCTTGTCCTGGCCAATGTTCGTGCGGCGGATCGCGACGGTGACGATCTCGGCGCCGGCAGCGTCGGTCGCGCGGCGCGTTTCGTCGAGATCCTTGAACTTGCCGGTGCCGGTCAGCAGGCGCGATCGGTAGGTTTTGCCGGCGATGATGAGGACGTCGTTGTCGGGCATAGGAGCGGCGGGGCGGATTTGGGCGTTCATTTTTGCTTTATACGGAACTCTTGAGTTGCAACGTGTGCGCTCGACTTTGTCTCGCTGACCGTTGCTAAGCTCGGCCATCCAGGCCTCGCCAAGCAACCCGTCCCTACGCATCCTGCTCCGGGCCGTCGGCTTCGCGCGATATGCGCTTACTCACATCGTCCCTGATGCTCACCCTTCGGGCCATTCGCTACGCGAATGTTCGGGCGCGCTCCAAGCGCGCCTCGTCAACGCATATCGCAAGCGCTCAGCCTCCGCCAAGCGCATGCACAATTTCCACGCGGTCACCGTCCGACAGCACGCGTTCGCGATGCAGGCTCCTCGGCACGATTTCGCGATTGATCTCGACGGCGACCCGGCGTTCGGCGTAACCCGCGGCTTCGAGCAGCGCGGCGACGCTGGTCGACGCCTGCACCTGTTTCGCTTCGCCGTTGAGTTGGATCGTGAGCATAGGCGCATTGTAACGCCTCGCGCGCGGGCAGGAGTGCGCGCAAAAGAAAACGCCCGGCATTGCCGGGCGTTTCTTCATTGTTGCTGCGTGGGTGTCAGCGCTGGCCGCGGTCGTTCTTGCGGTCGTTCTTGTCGTCGTGCTGAACGCGGCCACGTCCTTGCGGTTGCTCGGCTTGTTGTTTCGGCTGTTGCTGCGGCTGCACGCGCATAGTTTCGGTTCGTGGCTGGACCTGCTGCTGCGTGCGCATCTGCATCTCCTGGCGCTGCTGGATCTGCTGTTGCTGTTGCTGCTGTTGGATCTGCATTTCCTGGCGCTGCGGGACCTCACGCTGCTGGCGCTGCTGCACCTCGAAGTTCTGCTGGCGGCGCATCTGCATTTCCTGACGTTGCTGTATCTGCTGTTGCTGCTGAACCTGCAATTGCTGACGCTGCTGCACCTGCTGTTGCTGCTGAACCTGCATTTCCTGCTGTTGCTGCTGAACCTGCATTTCCTGCTGATGCTGCTGGACATCGGCGCGCGGCGCGCGTTCGACCGTCGTCGAACGGTATTCCTGGCGATTGTCGCGCTGCACGCGTTCGTCCTTGCGGCCAGTGTCGACCGTGGCGTTGTTGTTGTCGCCGCGCAGCACGCGTTGGTTGTTGTCCGCCGCGTTTGGATTGACGTAGCGACTAGACGGCAGTGCGCGACGTTCATCCATCTGGGTGCGGCCGTTCGGTGACCCGGTCACGGTGCGGCTCTCGACCGAGGGGTTGCCCGTCCTCTGGTCGCGCAGTACCTGCGGGTTGTTTTGTATGCGTGCGGCGTTGTCGATCGCGCGGCGGTCGTTCTGGCCGCCATTATTGAGTACGCGTGCGTCGGTCTGAACCGGACCGCCCGTGCGTGACTGGATCGCCGGTGCGATCGAGCGCGCCGGAATGCCGTCGCGGGTGACCACATTGACGTTCGGACGTGCCGTGAGCGTCGCGCGCTGCGCTGCCTGGCCGTTGCCGATCACGGTCGGCGCGGTGCGCATCTGCGCGACCGGCAGAGCACGGCCAGGATCGCGCTGCAGCAGGTTTTCGCGCTGCGCGAACGAGGCCATCGGCGCCGGCGGGCGCGTAGCGGCGATGATGTTGCGCGTCTGCGCGGCCTGCGGCGGCGCGGCAGCGCGGACGCCGCCGTTGAAAGCGAGGCTCTGGCGCGTCGGCGCAATCGCGGCGAAGCCGGCCACATGCGCGTTGGCGAACGTCTCGCGGTTGACCGGGATCACCGAGCCGCGCACCTCGCGCGAACCAGTGAACACGTCGCCACGCACCGCGGTGATCGCGTTGGTCACGTTGCGGTTGGCGTAATTGATGCGGCTGTAGTCGAGGTTGCCGCGCTGGTAGCCGCCGTAGAAATTGTTGATCGTGACGTTGTTGATCGTCGTGTTATGGATGTTGACGTTGGTGAAGTAATTGCGGCTCACGCGATAGCTCGGCACGTACACGTCGCGCGGGCCGAGCGGGAACCAGCCGACCGGGCCGCCGACGCTGAACGACAGGCGTGCACCGCCGCCACCGACGAAGGCGACCAACGCCGGTGCGTAGTACGGACGCTCGCGCGCCGAACCCGGGCACCAGCCCCAGCGGTTGCCGATGTAGGCCCAGCGGCCATAGTGGAACGGCGCGAAGCCCCAAGGCGAAGAGTCGACCCAGGTCCAGCCGTAGGCGCCGACCCAGGTCCAGCGGCCGTAGCTGTACGGCGTCCAGCCGACCGCGACCTGGCTCGGATACCAGACGTTGCCGTAGTCGGGCGAGGTATCCCAAGAGCCGTTGCTGTCGAGGTCGTCGTAGCCGATCACGTCTTCGGAGACGAACTGGCGCGAGCGCGAGTTGTCCCAGCGCCCGTCACGCTCGAAGCAGAAGCGGTCGAAGTCGTCCGGATTCGGCACGCCATTGCTGGCGTAGTCGCGCAACTGCGGGTCATTGAAGCGGATCGACTGACCTTCCTCGATGCGGAAGCGCGCGCCGGCCTCGCCGTAGGCGTCGCCGCCGCCGTGGAACGCGGTGACGATGGTGCCGTTGCCGTCCGGGGCGACGTCGATGCGGTATTCGCCGACACGGTTGATGACGAAGGCGAGCGTGGGCGTGTCGACCTCGTAGGTCTGGCCGTCGTAAATACGGCGCACGCGCAGGTTGAGCGTACCTTCGGTCAGCTCGATCTGCGCCATGTTGTCGTCGAGGTTGAGGAAGTGGAAGTTCGACTGGCTGTCGACGCGGATCGCCGAGGAACCGATCTGCAGTTCGGCGCGTGCGCCGCGGTCTGTCCACAGCTTGTCGCCCGAGATCAGCGGGCGGTTGATTTCGGCCTGGACCCAATTGTCCTCGCCGGCCGGCGAAAAACTCACCGCGCCGTTGACGAGCGACAGGCGCGCAACGCGCGTGGGCGGGTCGACGGCGGCACTGGAGGCGTCGTTGTCGTAGCTCGGGCCGTCGTTGGCATAGTCCGGCGCCGGCTGGGCGAAACCCGTACCGGCGATCAGCAATCCAGCGAGCAACACGGCGGCAGGTTTGTACATGGTCATGGCGAACGCTCCTTTGCGTTGCGCGAGAAATGGAAGGACGGGATCACAAATCGGTTCGGGAGCGGCGCGGCGGTTCTCATGGCTCTGCGACGGTCCCCTCCCCTGATACTGCAACCCTGCGTGCATAGTTAAGCGTAACCAAGCTGAATGCGGACTTTCGATTCTCGTCGTGCGCGGTTGGGAATCCGGATTGTTTATCCTGTACTTAGCGTGGATGCGGCCGCTAACGAAAAGTCAACGGGTCGACGCGCAAAGTCGCCCGGGCGATAAGCATATGCGGTCGTGCGTATTGCGGCGCAATGAAGTTCCGTTACGCTGTCCGGCAGTCATTCAGATTGGGGTTGTCATGAGGCGATATGTCCTGGGCTTGGCCGTGCTGGGCGCGTTCGTTGGGAATGCGTCGGCAGCGGAGTTGCTCAACGTGTCTTACGACCCCACGCGTGAGCTCTACACCCAGCTCAACGAGAAGTTCGCCGCCGACTGGAAGGCGAAGAACGGCGGCGAGGAGGTGACGATCAAGCAGTCGCACGGCGGCTCTTCCGCGCAGTCGCGCAAGATCATCGACGGACTCGAGGCCGACGTGGCCACACTCGGCATCGCCTCCGACATCGACGTGCTTGCCGACAAGGGCCTGTTGGCGGTGGACTGGCAGCAGCGTCTGCCGGGCGATTCGACGCCGTACAACTCGACGATCGTGCTGCTCGTGCGCAAGGGCAATCCCAAGGGCATCAAGGACTGGAGCGACCTGGTCAAGCCAGGTATCGCGGTAATCACGCCGAATCCGAAGACCTCGGCCGGCGCGCGTTGGAATTTCCTCGCGGCCTATGCGTATGCGCTCAAGCAGAACGGCAACGACGACGCCAAGGCGCGTGCATGGATCGGCCAGCTCTACAAGAACGTACCTGTGCTCGACACCGGCGCACGCGGCTCGACCGTCACCTTCGCCCAGCGCGGTCTCGGTGACGTGCTGATCGCATGGGAGAACGAGGCCTACCTTGCCTCGGCCGAGTTCGGCGCGGACAAGTTCGACATCGTCGTGCCGTCGAGTTCGATCCTGGCCCAGCCGCCGGTTGCGGTGGTCGAGAAGAACGCGAAGAAACACGGCACCGAGAAGCTCGCCGAGGCTTACTTGAAGTTCCTATACACGCCCGAGGCGCAGGAGATCGTCGCGAAAAACCATTATCGTCCGCTCGATCCAACCGTTGCGGCGAAGTACGCATCGAGCTTTCCGAAGATCGATCTGACCACGATCGCGCAGTTCGGCGGTTGGAAGGCTGCGCAGCCGAAATTCTTCGGCGAGGGCGGCGTCTTCGATCAGATCTACGACAAGAAGTAAGGTCGGCATGGGCACGATCGCGATCCCGCATCTGACCCGCGCGCCCTCGCGCCGGCGCGCGATGCCGGGCTTTGGCTTGACGCTCGGTTTCACCCTGAGCTATCTGTCGCTGATCGTGCTGATTCCGCTCGCCGCGCTCGCGTTCAACGCGGCCGGACTCGGCGTCGGCGGTATCTGGAAGGTGCTCAACACCTCGCAGGTGATCAACGCACTCAAGCTCAGCTTCGGCGGCGCACTGGTCGCGGCGGCGATCAATGCCGTGTTCGGCAGCCTTATAGCCTGGACCTTCGTGCGCTACGACTTCCCCGGCAAGCGCGCGTTGCAGGCAATGATCGATTTGCCGTTCGCGCTGCCGACCGCAGTGGCCGGCATTGCGCTGACCGCGCTGTATTCGGTGCCGACCGTGCCGAGTCCCGCGCAGGGCTGGCTCGGCGTGCCGCTCGAGGCGCTCGGCATCAAGGTCGCCTACACCCAGCTCGGCGTGATCGTGGCGATGACCTTCATCAGCCTGCCGTTCGTCGTGCGCACGCTTGAACCCGTGCTCGAACAGATCGACAGGCAATACGAGGAGGCTGCGGCGACGCTCGGGGCGACGCGCTGGCAAGCGGTATCGCGGATCGTCTTCCCGGCGCTGCAGCCGGCGCTGTTGACCGGCACGGCGCTCGCGTTCGCGCGCGCGGTCGGCGAGTACGGCTCGATCATCTTCATCGCCGGCAACCTGCCCAACCTGACCCAGATCGCGCCGTTGCTGATCGCGATCAATCTCGATCAGCACGAAATCGGCGCGGCGACGGCGATCGCAGCGGCCATGCTCGCGCTGTCGTTTGCCATCCTGTTCGCCATCAATCTGCTGCAGGCATGGGTGCGGCGTTCGGAAAGGAAGTCGGCATGAGCACGATGGCGACCACGCATCGTCCGTTCCGCTCCGCCACTGCCGAGCCATTGTCGGTGCGCTGGCTGCTGATCGGTTTCACTTTCGCGTTTCTGATCGTGTTCCTGCTATTGCCGCTGATCGTCGTGTTCGTGCAGGCATTTGCCGGCGGAATCAAGGCCTACTTCGCCGCACTTGCCGATCCGGATTCGCTTTCGGCGATCTGGTTGACGCTGAAGACCGCGGCGATCGCGGTGTTGCTCAACACGCTGTTCGGCGTTGCCGCGGCCTGGCTCGTGGCCAAGTTCGAATTCCGCGGCAAGGATTTCCTCATCACCCTGATCGACCTGCCGTTTTCGGTGTCGCCGGTCATTTCGGGCATGGTCTTCGTGCTGATCTTCGGTGCGCAGACCTGGCTCGGCGGATGGCTGATTGACCACGACATCCGCATAATCTTCGCCCAGACCGGCCTCGTCCTCGCCACGGTATTCGTCACGTTCCCGTTCGTCGCGCGCGAGCTGATTCCGCTGATGCAGGCGCAGGGCAGCGACGAGGAATACGCAGCGCTGAGCCTCGGCGCGAGCGGCTGGCAGACGTTCTGGCTCGTGACCCTGCCGAACATTCGCTGGGGCCTGCTTTATGGCATCCTGCTGTGCAATGCGCGCGCGATGGGCGAGTTCGGCGCAGTGTCGGTGGTTTCGGGCAAGATCCGCGGCGCGAGCAACACGATGCCGCTGCACGTCGAAGTGCTGTACCAGGACAACAAGATGGTCGCGGCGTTCGCGGTGGCCTCGCTGCTCGCCTTGCTCGCCCTGCTGACGCTCGGCTTGAAGACTTTTCTCGAATGGCGCCATGGCGACGAACTCGCCGCATTGCGCGGGAGATGACATGCAAATATCGATACGCCAGTTGAGCAAGAGCTACGGCAGTGTTGCCGCGTTGAACGCGATCGACCTCGACATCGCCTCGGGCGAATTGCTCGCGCTGCTCGGCCCGTCGGGATCGGGCAAGACCACGCTGTTGCGCGCGATCGCGGGGCTGGAGCCGATCAACGGCGGGCGCATCCAGTTCGGCGACATCGATGCGACCGAGCTTTCGGTGCAGGAACGCCGCGTCGGTTTTGTCTTCCAGCACTACGCGTTGTTCAAGCACATGAGCGTGCTCGACAACATCACTTTCGGCCTGCGCGTGCGCAAGCGCAAATATCGGCCCGCGCGCGAGGAGATCCGCCGGCGCGGCGAAGAACTGCTCAAGCTCGTCCAGCTCGGCGGGCTCGAGGCGCGCTATCCGAATCAGCTGTCCGGTGGCCAACGTCAGCGCGTTGCGCTCGCGCGCGCCCTTGCAATCGAGCCGCGGGTGCTGTTGCTCGACGAGCCTTTCGGCGCGCTCGATGCGAAAGTGCGCAAGGAGTTGCGCGTTTGGCTGCGTCAGCTGCATGACGAGACCGGTTACACCACAGTGTTCGTCACCCACGACCAGGAGGAGGCGCTCGAACTCGCCGACCGCGTCGTCGTGATGAACGCGGGTTCGATCGAGCAGGTCGACACGCCCGAGGCGATTCTGCGTCGCCCGGCGACCCGTTTCGTCGCCGAGTTCGTCGAGCGTGACGCGGCCGGGCACTACACTGCCGCGCATCCGCAGCATCCGCGCACGGTGCATGAGCGCGTCGCGCACGCGGTGCGTGTGGGCTAGTGTCCGCGTCTGTGCGAATGAAAAATCCTTAATTTCGCGGGAAGTCGCCGGTCGGGGGCTAGAATGCCGCCTCGCTCGCATTCCCCGATTCGCATGTCCTTCGCGCACCTGCTGCTTGCCCTCGCGGTCATCGTCGTCTGGGGCACGAATTTCGTCATCATCAAGCTCGGCCTCGGCGAGTTGCCGCCGTTGCTGTTCGCGACGCTGCGCTTCGTCTTCTCCTGCGTGCCGTGGCTGATTTTCGTGCGTCGGCCGGCGGTGCCATGGCGGCTCCTGATCGCGAACGGCTTCTTTCTCGGCTTCGGCTTGTTCGGCGTGCTGTTCATCGCGATGCGCAGCGACATTGCGCCCGGCGTCGCTTCACTCCTCGTGCAGACGCAGGCGTTCTTCACGATCGTGCTCGCGATGCTGCTGCTCGGCGAACGCATGCGTGCATTTCAGGCGACGGGACTGGCGGCGTGCGTCGCCGGTCTTGCGATGTTCTTCTTCCACGTTGACGCGAGTACGACGATTCTCGGTCTGGTGCTGACTCTTGCCTGCGGTCTGTCGTGGGCGATCGCGAATCTGGTGGCAAAGAAGGCCGCACAGATCGCTCCCTCGCTGAACATGCTCGGATTCATGGTCTGGTCGAGTTTGTTCGCAGTGCCGCCGCTGCTGCTCGCGAGCCTGTTCTTCGAAGGCCCGCAGCGCATCGCCGACGGCCTCGCGCACGCCAGTGCATTCGGCTGGGCTGCGTCGGTATGGCAGGGCGTCGCCAACACGCTGTTCGGCTACGGCGCATGGAACTGGCTGCTCGCGCGATACCCGGCGGCGACGATCTCGCCGCTGTCGTTGCTCGTGCCGGTGGTCGGCATGGCGAGTGCGGCGATCTGGTTCGGCGAGCCGCTGCCGGCGTGGAAGCTTGAAGCGGGCGCGCTGGTCCTGCTCGGCCTGATGACGATCACGCTGTGGCCGCGGCTGCGCGCGCGTTTCGTCTCAGCCTGATACGGGCGGGAAAGCGCGATCGAGCCACGCCGGCACCGGCAGGTTTTTCGCGCGCAGGAATTCCGGATTGAAGATCTTCGCCTGGTAGCGCGCGCCCGAATCGGCAAGCACGGTGACGATGGTATGGCCCGGGCCGAGCGTGCGCGCGAGGCGGATCGCGCCGGCGACGTTGACGCCACTCGATCCACCGACGCTGAGGCCTTCCTCGGCCATCAGCGCATGTACGAGCGGCATCGATTCGTCGTCGGCAATCGACCAGGCCAGATCGACCGGCGCGTCCCTGAAGTTCGCGGTGACGCGGCTGTAGCCGATGCCTTCGGTGATCGAGCTGCCTTCGGCTTTCAATTCGCCGGTATTGACGTAGCTCGCGAGCGCGGAGCCAGCCGGGTCGGACAGCGCGATCGTGACGCCGGGTTTGTTTGCCTTGAGGAAACGGCCAACGCCAGCGAGCGTGCCGCCCGTGCCGGCAGCGCAGACGAAGCCGTCGACGCCGCCGCCGGTCTGCACGAAAATTTCGGGTCCGGTCGTCGCTTCGTGCACTTCGCGGTTCGCGATGTTGTCGAACTGGTTGGCGAACCAGGCGCCGCTGGGATCACGCGCATTGAGTTCCTGCGCGCGGCGCTGCGCGGTGTGCGAGTAGTGTCCGGGATCGCTATAGAGGGCGGGCGGGACGAGCTGCACCTCGGCGCCGGTCAAGCGCAACGCGTCGATCTTCTCGCGGCTCATCGTATTTGGCATGACGATGATCGTGCGGTAGCCGCGGCTCGCGCCGAGTAGAGCGAGGCCGATGCCGGTATTGCCCGCGGTGCCCTCGACGATGATGCCGCCGGGAAGCAGCGCGCCGACTTTCTCGGCGTCGCGCAGCAGGCCGAGCGCGGTGCGGTCCTTGATCGAGCCGCCCGGATTGGCGAATTCGCACTTGGCCAGAATCTCGCAGCCGGTGAGTTCCGAGGCGCGGCGCAGGCGGATCAGCGGAGTGCGGCCGATCGTATCGGCGAAGTCTTTGCGGATGTCCATGCGCGAAAGGGTATTGGGAAAGGGCGGTCTTGAGAAGGAAGGCCCGGCGGGCGGCAGCCTTGAATCCCGGGCCAAAGAACACCATGCATCAGCATATTGCCTGGGGTTATTAGGCGGAAACTGCCACAGAAATGGCGCATTTGGCCGTCTAAACGTCTGGACGCCCAAATAACCAACAGTTATGCTGCATAACGTCAATCGGGAGAATTCCATGGTGTTTTCGCATTCCGCTCGCTGTTGTCGCCGCCAATCCGCTGTTTCGCGCCTAGCCGAATCCCGATTGCGACCCCCTTCGAGTACCTCGTCATGACCCTGACCCAGCTCCGCTACCTCGTCGCCATTTCCGACGCCGGCCTCAACATCACCCAGGCCGCCGATCAGGTCCACGCCACCCAGCCTGGCCTGTCCAAGCAGCTCAAGCAGCTCGAGGACGAGCTCGGCTTCCAGCTCTTCGCGCGCAAGGGCAAAAGTCTTTCCGCGATCACGCCCGCAGGCCAGCAGGTCATCGACCGCGCCCGCATCATCCTCGCCGAGGCGCGCAACATCCGCGCGCTGGCCGCCAACCTGCGTGGCGACGACAAGGGCGAACTGACGATCACGACCACGCACACCCAGGCGCGCTTCGTTCTGCCCCATGCGATCGCCACGCTCAAGCAGCGCTATCCGGCGGTAAACGTGCACCTGAAGCCGCTCGGCGATGCGCAGGTCATGGGTCTGTTCGAGCGCGGCCAGGCCGACCTTGCTCTCATCTCGACCACTGGTGCCCTGCCCAGCGACGGCCTCGCCGTGCCGCTGTTCCGTTGGCGCCGCGCCGTCGTCGTACCGAATGGACACGCGCTCGCCGAATTGAAGCGGCCGCTGAAGCTGTCCGATCTCGACGGCGAGCCGCTGGTCAGCTACGAGTCTTCGCTGCGCCCCGAGTCCTCGTTGCGCCGCGCGTTCGCCGCGGCCGGCGTCGTGCCGCGCTTCTCTTGCACCTCGCGTGACGCCGACCTGATCAAGACCTATGTGCGCGCCGGCCTTGGCGTCGGCATCTTCGCCGACCTGGCATTCACCGCGGACGATGCGCGCGATCTGCATCAGATCGACGCCGAGGGCTTGTTCCCCGAGTGCACCACATGGCTCGTGTTGCGCCGCGACCGCGTGTTGCGCGCCTATGCGGGCACGCTGGCCGAACTGATCGCGCCGCAGATCGACCCACGCGATCTGCAGCGCGCGCTCGCCGGCGAGGAGCCGGCGCAGTGGCCGCTGCCGCCGTACTGGAGCGAGCTGCAGAAGAAGCTCGTCGCTCGCGCTGCCTGACTTTGTGCTGTGGCTGGGCTAACCTGCGGACATTCCGGTCTGCAGGAGTCCAGGCGATGAAGTACCAAGGCAGCTGCCATTGCGGGCAGGTCGCGTTCGAGGTCGAAGGCAATATCGAAGGCGCGATGAGTTGCAACTGCTCGATGTGCCAGCGCAAAGGCGCGCTGATGTGGTTCGTGCCGCGAGAGAATCTGCACGTCACGCGCGGCGACCGCGGCATGGCGAGTTACACCTTCAACAAGCACGTCATCCAGCACAAGTTCTGTCCAACCTGTGGCATCCATCCATTCGGCGAAGGCACCGATTCGTCGGGCAAGGCGATGGCGGCGATCAACGCGCGTTGTCTCGAAAACGTCGACCTGGCTGTGCTCAACATCACCCACTACGACGGACGTTCGCGCTGACGATCAGTCGAAATGCAGCCCGCACTCGCGCTTGAGGCCGAAGAAGCGCGTGTCTTCCTCACGCATGCCCTCGCCCAGCGCGCGCGTCGTGTGCACGTCGCCGATCGAGACGTAGCCCTGTTCCCAGAGCGGGTGATAAGGCAGGCCGTGTTGCTGCATGTACTGCCAGATGTCGCGATCGCTCCAGTCGACCAGCGGGTGCAGCTTCCAGCGGCCGTCGCGCACTTCGAGCACATTCGAGTGGCGGCGGGTGGTCGATTGCGCTCGACGCAGGCCGGCAATCCAAGTGTGGGCACCCAGTTCGGTCAGCGCACGGCGCATCGGCTCGACCTTGCGCAGCGCGTTGTATTCGCTGATGCCGTCGACGCCGTTCTCCCAGAGCTTGCCGTGGCGCGCTTCCATCCAGGCGATGCCGATCTGCGGGCGGTAGACCTTGAGGTTGAGCGAAAGCTTCTCGGTGAGCTGGTCGGCGAAGCGGTAGGTTTCGGGGAAGAGGTAACCGGTGTCGATCAGAACGACCGGAATGTCGGTGCGCTCGCGCGTGGCCAGATGCAACAGCACGGCTGATTGGGCGCCGAAACTCGACGACAGCACGTGCTCGCCGGGCAGATTCTCCAGTGCCCAAGCGATGCGCTGATGCGCGTTGCGGGTTTCCAGCCAGGTATTGAGTTCGACGAGGGCGGTCGGGTCCTCGGCGACGGTCTTGATGTCGGGCAGTTTCATGGCGCGCTCTCCGGCGCTGTGGTCTTTGATGCGGTTGCGACGGGTTTCAAAGCGTCTTTTTGTTCGACGCTGCTGTTGAGAAGTGCAGCCGTGGCTGGCTGCTTTTTGACTTATGCCCTCGTGGACGGGGGCTGAAATACTGGTCGTACAGTGCAGCATGGGATCTTCGCTCCTGGTTCACGCCGCCGCGGCCGACGGCTCGAGCAGCGTGACCGGAATGACTTTGTAATGGGCCTCGGCGAGAACGCCGGCGCGCACGAGGAAATCGCCGAACGCTTGCGCATCCGCGCGCTCGGCCGCATAGCGCGCGAGCAGTTCGTCCAGTGTCGCGAGAATTTGCGCCTCGTCGACGTTCTCGCGATGCAGGCGGTTGAGCCGCTGCCCGCGTACGTCGGCGCCGAGCATGAGGTTGTAGCGCCCAGGTGCCTTGCCGATCAGCGCGATCTCACCAAGATACGGACGCGAGCAACCGTTCGGGCAGCCCGAGAGGCGCAGGTGGATGCGGGCGTCACGCAGGCCGTGCTTGTCGAGCAGAGCCTCGACCTTGCCGGTGAAATCGGGCAGATAGCGCTCGGCTTCAGCCATCGCCAGCGCGCAGGTCGGCAGCGCGACGCAGGCGAGCGCATTGAGTCGCAGCGGCGTTGCGGTGCGATAGAGGTCGAGATGATGCTCGGCCACGATCTCGTCGATCTCGGCGCGATCCTCGCTCGGCACGTTCGCGATCAGCAGGTTCTGGTTCGGCGTCAGGCGGAATTCGAGGCCGGAATCTTCGTTCGCATGAAGTTGCGCGATCTTGCGCAGGGCCGACAGATGCCGCTGTTCGCCACGGTCGGCGACGCGGCCGGCCTCGATGCGCAAGGTCAGGTGGGCGCGACCGTTGCGGCCTTCGACCCAGCCGAAACGGTCGCCGTTGTGCTCGAAGCGGAACGGTCGTGCAGGGCGCAGCGGCGCGCCGAAGCGGCGTTCGACCTCACTCTTGAACCAGTCGAGACCGCGGTCGTCGATCGTGTACTTCAGGCGCGCGTGCTTGCGGTCGGCACGGCCGCCGAAATCGCGTTGCGTCGTGATCACGGCCTCGGCGATCGCGTTGACGCGGTCGGCAGCGACGAAACCAAGCACATCGGCCAGGCGCGGATAGGTCGCGGGCTCGCCGTGCGTCGTGCCGAGTCCGCCGCCAACGACGACGTTGTAGCCGAGCAGCTGGCCGTTCTCGATGACGGCAATGAAACCGAGGTCATTGGCGAACACGTCGACATCGTTGAGTGGCGGCACGGCGAATGCGACCTTGAACTTGCGCGGCAGGTAGACCGCGCCGTAGATCGGCTCGTACTCCTCGCCGGAACCCGCGACCTTTTCCTCGTCGAGCCAGATTTCGTAGTAGGCGCGTGTCTTCGGCTTGAGGAATTCCGACAGATTCGCCGCATCGGCGTAGACCTGCGCGTGCAAGTCCGAGACCAGTGGATTCGCCGCGACCATCACGTTGCGGTTGACGTCGCCGCAGGCCGCGATCGTGTCGATCAGCGCGGCGTTGATCGCCTGCAGCGTGCTTTTGAGTTCGCGCTTGATAACGCCGTGGAACTGGAACGCCTGGCGCGTGGTGAGGCGCAGCGTGCCATTGGCGTAGCGCTGTGCGATCGCGTCGAGCTTGAGCCATTGCTCGGGCGTTACCACGCCGCCCGGCAAGCGCGTGCGGATCATGAAGCTGTAGTCGGGTTCGAGCTTGGCCGCACGGCGCTCCTCGCGCAGGTCGCGGTCGTCCTGCATGTAGCTGCCGTGGAATTTGATCAGCTGCGTGTCGTCGTCGGCGATCGCGCCGGTAACCTCGTTCGCAAGGCTTTCCAGCAACGTGCCGCGCAGGCGCCGGCTGCGGGTCTTGATGCCTTCGACGGGAGAGAGAACGGGCGCGGTTACGGACATGTCAGTAGACGTCGCGAGCATAGCGGCGCTCGGCCGCGAGCTGGTTGAGGAAATCACGCGCGTCTTCATCGGACTTGCCGTCGTGCTCGATCACGATGTCGCGCAGTGCTGCATCGACGTCGGCGGCCATGCGCGTGGCGTCGCCGCAAACGTAGACATGCGCGCCGTTTGCGATCCAGTCGTAGAGTTCCTTGCCGCGGCGGCGCAGCGAGTGCTGCACATAGACCTTCTCCGACTGGTCGCGCGAAAACGCGAGGTCGAGCTTGTGCAAGGTGCCGTCCTTGAGCGCCTTCTGCCATTCGACCTGGTAGAGGAAGTCGGTGCGGAAATGCGGGTTGCCGAAGAACAGCCAGTTGCGGCCGCTCGCGCTGGTTTCGGCGCGCTCCTGGATGAAACCGCGGAATGGCGCCACGCCGGTGCCGGGGCCGATCATGATCACGTCGCGCGATGCGTCGGCCGGCAGGCGGAAGCGATCGTTTTCTTCGATAAAGACCGGCACGCCGGCGTCTTCCGGGAGAGTGGCCAGAAACTGTGACGCCGCGCCGACGTGCCGGGTCCCGAACTTTTCGTAGTCGAGCACTGCGACGGTGAGGTGGACTTCATCGCCGACCGCCTTCTGGCTCGACGCGATCGAATACATGCGCGGCGCAAGCGGACGCAACGCGGCGACGAATTCGTCGGCACTCCAATCCGCAGGGAAGGCGCGCAGCACATCGATGAGCTGGTAATCGCCGAGCAGTTCGCGCAGCACGTCCCTGCCTTCGGGCACGAGCGCGCGGTCGAGCGCTTCGCTGCTCGCGCGTTTGGCATGCTCGACGAGGAATGGCTTCGACAGCGTCGTGATCTCGCGTTTGCGCAGCAGCCATTCGCGCAGCGAATGCGATTCGCCCTGCAGGCTTGCCGCGCGCTCGCCATCGAACTTCAGCAACGCCAGCAGGGCGTCGACCAGAGAGGGCGGATTCGTCGCGACCACGCCGAGCGCATCGCCCGGGTGGTAGCTCAAACCCGAGCTCTCGAGCGAAAGCTCGACATGGCGGATGTCCTTGCTGCCGCTGCGTGCGCTGATGCGCTGGTTCGCGAGCAGCGGCGCCGTGAACGGTTTCTCGCGCGTCCAAGCCGACGCATGCACGTGCACGGCACTGCGCAGCGGAGTGACCGTGGCAGCGCGCGGTGCGGGCGAATCGGATTTAAGCAGCTCGCGTGCTTGTTCCAGCGCCTGTTTCGACCACGGCGCGGCTACGCTGGCGATGTCGAGATCAGCCTCGCCGCGTGCAAACAAACGGGTCGCGCCGAGCTCGGCGAGGCGCGCGTCGATCTTCGTTCCGATCGCGCAGAACTGCGGATAGCTCGAATCGCCCAGGCCAAGCACGGCGAACTTGAGCTGCGGCAACTTCGGCGCGCGCTTGCCGGCGAGGAATTCGACGAAGCCGCGCGCATCGTCCGGAGGATCGCCGTCGCCCTGGGTTGAAATCACGACGTAGAGCAGGCGCTCACCGGCCAGTTCGCGCGTCGCGTAGGCGTCGGCGCGGACAAGGCGGACGTTGAGTCCCGCGCCTTCGGCTTCGCGCGCGAGCGCCTCGGCCTGGCGCTTGGCGTTGCCGGTCTGGCTGCCGTAGACGATGGTCAGACGGGTTGAAACCTGCGCTTCGGCGGCCGGCGCGACGCTCGCCGGCAAGGGCACGGCCAGGTTGGCCGCGACGGCGGCGCTCAGCGGCACGTGGCGGGACGAGGCGGCCACGCCGGCGACATAACCGGACAGCCAGTACAGCGAGTCGGTGTCCAGCCCCTCGGTCAGGCGCGCGAGCAACGCGAGCTTGTCCTCGGAAAATGGCGACAGAATGCGATTCGGTTGGGCAGACACGGCAGCACTCGTTTCGGTTTGGACGGCTAGACGTCTGAATATCCAGACGCGATGGGGCGATCCTAGTCCTCCCGGGCAGATGCCAGAACGTACCTTTTGTTATAGGGACATGCGCGGCAGTTATCGCTTCGGGTGATATGGCCGGTCCGCGGCAGGCTGCGGGCCCGGTGCCACGCGGTTCGCGATGCCGCGCCGCCGCATTGCCGCAGGCATATCCACATCACCGCGGGGACTTTCGATTTAGCGAACTCCTAACAGTCGTTGTGCTTCCATTCAGCCATCGCCGCTTCGACGCGGCTGCCGAACAAACTCAATATGCAGCGACTTATCGTGATCGGCGGGGGAGCCGCGGGCTCTGCTGTCGTGGGCGAGCTCCTGCGCCGTGGCCAGCCTGGCGAGTTCGACCTAACTTGGCTCGTCGGCCGTCAGGCACCGGGCCGTGGCGTCGCCTACTCGACCACGGCCGAGCACCACCTGCTCAACGTGCGCGCAGCCAACATGGGCCTGTTTGCCGACGACGTCGGCGGATTCATCGCCCATGGGCAGGCGCAGGGCTGGCCGGTCAAGGGCCTCGATTTCGTGCCGCGCGCCTGGTACGGCGACTATGTCGAGGCCGTACTTGCGCGCGAGATATCCGCTGCGCGCGAACGCGGCCTGGCATTGCGCGTGCTTTCGACGGATGCGACCAGTGTGCGCGGCGACGATGCAAACGGTTACGTCGTCGGCACCGCCGACGGCGAGGACTTCGACGCCGACGGCGTGGTGCTCGCGATCGGCGCACTGCCCTCCACGCCGCTGGCCGAAGTCACCGAAGCGGCGCGCGCCAGCCATGCCTATACGGCTGATCCCTGGCATTGGCCATTGCCGCGCCGGGCGCCCGAGCGCGTCGTCGTGCTCGGCACCGGCCTGACTGCGGTCGATGCGCTGCAGAGCGCGGCGCGCCTGTGGCCAAATGCGCAACTCACCGCGATTTCGCGCCATGGCCGTCTGCCGCGCAACCATAATCCCGCGCCCGGCCAGCCTTATGAACACCAGACGTCGCTGGTCGACGCATTACGCGCGCGGCCGCAGGTCGTGCATTGGCTGCGCGAGATCCGCGCGGCGATGGACGACGAGGACGTCGAATGGCGCTCTGTCATCGATGGCCTGCGCGCGGAAACGCAGGGCCTCTGGCGCCTGCTCGATACTGCCGAACGCGCCCGCTTCCTGCGCCATCTGCGCTGGTTGTGGGAGTCCGCGCGCCATCGCCTGCCGCAGCAGACGACGAACGAACTCGCGCGCCTGCGCACGCAGGGCCGGCTGAAGATTCTCGCCGCGCACATCCGCTCGATCGACGTGCACGCCGGCGAACGCGACCAGCTCGAAGTGCGCGTACAGCCGCGCGGCGCCGAGAGCGTGCGCAGCTTCGCCGCCGACCTCGTCATCCAGGCCACGGGCTTCAACATCTCGGTGAACGCGACCGATCACCCGTTGATCCAGCAGATGGTGCACGAAGGCGTCGCCCACCCCGACGAACTCGATCTCGGTCTCGCCACCGATGCCGAAGGCCGTCTGCTGCGCGCCGATAGCACACCGCGGCACGGCCTGCGCTGCCTCGGCACGCTGCTGCGCGGATCGATGTGGGAGTGCAGCAGCCTGCCCGAAATCCGCGCGCTGGCCAAGGCCATCGCCTGCGAGCTGCCGGCGGAATTGCGCCGCGTCGCCAAGCCCGTGTCCGCACGTTCGTCGGCATCACGCAACGCCGCGTTCGTCTCCGCCGTGGCCTGAAACCGATTGGCGGCCGATTCTTGCTTTCCGCGCGGCGGGGCCGATAAGCTTCGCCGCAGGCAGTCGTTCTGCGCTGACGCGGGTGTAGAACGGCAGCTTCCAAAGGTGGGCAGGTTGCAGGGCGGTATACCACGGTCTCAAGTCGATCAGCAGGCAGCTCCTGCTAGACTCGACCAGCACCGACGATGCGGGTGTAGCTCAATGGCAGAGCTGTAGCTTCCCAAGCTACTGACGGGAGTTCGATTCTCCTCACCCGCTCCACAATAAAAGCTGCGTATGGGTGTGTAGCAGAACTTTTATTGCGACTGTGCAGTCGCAACTCCTGCACTGGCCCCCACGCTCAAGGCGTGGCCTCCGTGATTCTGAGCGTGTCCCCACGTACACCTGCGAAAAACACGTAGCTGCCCGCGGGCGCGTACGCCTCATTACCGTCGACGAGACTGTCATGAACCACGGTGTCGGCTGCCGTGATGACGACACGGCCTCGATCGGGTATGCGGAAACGAAGCACTGCACCTCGCGCGACGGCGCGCCATTCGTTGTAGCCGCCGGGGCCGATCGTCACGGTGGTGGTGTCGCGGGCGAGCTGCGCGACGTCACGGGCACGCGAACGAATGACGTTCGCGGTTCGCATCCATACCTTGCCTTCGACGGCAAACAGCATCAGGTCGTTCTGCTCGCGCAACGCAGTCGCGGCGATCGAGGCGAAATCGGAGCGCACGACCCTGCGCACACCCTCTAGGCTCACGTAACCGGGGAGTTCCTCGTAGAGATGGGATGTGGCCATCGGCTTCGCGCTTTCGAACATTTCCATCCACGGCGGCGCATTGCGAATGAGCCAGGTCTCGTCGTTCATCGGCACTTCGACCGCCAGCGGCGGCTCTGCAGGCTCGAGCTTCTGGAACATGACCGCGTCGTTAACGACGAGACCCATGGTGCTGGCCACGAGCAGGTCCTTGCCATCGTACGAGAGGAAGTAAAAGCGGGTATCGCTGCCGGGACCGTAGAAGTATCCGCCCTCGTAGATCAGCTCGCCGGGAGGACCTTGGCCCGGCAATACCGTCAACAGGAGCTTGCGCCGCGATGCGTCGATCGAGAGGCTCACTGCTCCCGTCTCCATCGCGTAGGAACCGACATATCGATCGAGATCGGACGGAATGGGCTGGCCCTGTGGCGGGCGCTCTGCGCCGCTAGCGACCGCGAAGTTCAAGTCCTCGAGCATGCCGGCGAGAATCGGCTGCGTGAGCTTGTCCCCGCTGGAGCGCCCGGAGATGATGAAGGCAACGACGATTCCCTGCTCGGGCACGATCTGCAGCTCCGACGTGTAGAACGGCGTGTTGCCGCCCTTGGCGAAGACGAGCAGGCTGTCGGTGGGACCGACGCGCAATGAGTAATCCCATCCGAACTGGCTGAATTCCGCCGTGTGGCGCAGCGTGCTGCCGAGGGAAGTGGGCTGTGGCCGTAGTAGCTCCGCAAGGGACGCCGCGGACAGCAAAGGCGTGCCGCCGGGCATGAGGGCGTCGCCGAAGCGACAGAGGTCTTCGGCGGTCGAGGAAATGCCACCCGCCGCGTAGACGGGAACGATCTCGCGCGGGTACTTCTTGCCATGCTTCGCGTCGTAGAATTCGGCGACGTCGACGCCGCGACGGCCGAGCTCGCCGAGGCTGGGACCGGTGTGCCTCATGCCGAGCGGAGCGAAGATGCGCTTGGCGAGGAAGTCCATGTACTTGCGCCCCGACGCTCGCTCGACGACCATTTCCGCGAGCGTGAAGCCGTCGTTGGAATACCTCGACATCGCGCCCGGAGCGTGTTGCAACGCGCTGCGCGCAAGCACTTCGAGCAGCGCGGCGTGCGTGGTGTTGTCGAGACCGAACCCGACGAAGATGGTGACGGCCGGCAGTCCCGCCGAGTGATTGAGCAGCATGCGTACCGTTATCGCGCGATAGCGCGGGTCCGCCATGGTGAATTCCGGGATGTAGCGGGTGATGGGCGCGTCGAGATCGACTTTGCCTTCCTCCACGAGCAGAAGGATCGACGCGGCGGCGAACATCTTGGCGACCGAGCCGACGTTGAATCGCGTGTGAGGGTCCACCGGGCGATTGCGCGCGCGGTCGGCCACCCCGATCCCCTCGGAATAGACGAGCTTGCCATGCTGCATGATCGCTACGCTCGCGCCGCTCCCTTGCCCCGACGTGATCGCCTTCCACGCGGATTGGCGGGCTTGCGTGACGGCATTGGCGAACTCAGGGCTGGCAACGTCTTGCGCAGTCGCGCTCGATCCGAGCACCAACAGGCCTACGCAGGCGACGAAGAGTCGCGCACTGCGATTCATGCGGGCTTGCCGCGAATCGGCCACGCATCCGCGGTCTGTGCCTCCACTGCCGTCGCGTCCGGCATCAAGCGCCACGCGATCGCAATTCGCTTGTTCAAGCCACTCCCGTCGATTAGGCGTGCCAATAGATGCCGTTGGATGATTGTACAAGACGAGCCGGACCTTCGGCGCTGCACAATCGACTATTGCAGTTCCGTACTCGCCGCGTGGCGACGAGCACGGATGCGGTAATCTCAGATCAGAAATTCGCCTGGCGCATGCTCACGGCGAAGGCACGAATGTGATCGACGTCGGATAGTAGTCGCCGTTGCTCGCGTTGTACGCGCCGCCGAACCGTGTCTGGAACGGCCCCATATTCAGCACGACGTTATTGCTGCCGACATTAAGGGTGACGTTGCTGAACACCTGCGCCTGAATCGGCGTGCCGGGGTTGCTCGTTGTCGGGTTGGGGACGCCCGGGTTCGCCGCCGTGGTGCGCACGGGCGTAGCCGGGCACCAGTTTCTCGGATTGGACGGGTGGCTGCCGGTGGTGTTTCCTTCCAGCGACGTGTTCAGCGGATTGATCGTGCTGCTCGCGTACGGCGCGCAGTCCGCCTGTGTGCTGAACGAACTGCCTACCTGCGTGCCGTTGATGACCAGCGTATTGCCGGTGTTGTAACCGTATTCCGAATCGCCGCCATGACTGGTCACGATCACGATCACGGTGCCGGTGACGGTCGTTCCGCTTCCGGGACTCGGCACGGTCAGCGTTCCGGCAATGGACAGAGCGACCGTTCTCGAGCCGACTACGGTGGGCGCATTCAGCACCGCGGCCACGGCATCGGTCGATGCGGGCGTGCCGGCGGCTTGCGAAGAGACGAAATCGAGCGCGAAACTGAAGCCGACGTACGGCGCCTGCGCTTCGGTGATGTTCGGCGGGAACGTAGTGAGCGGGATATTCGTGCTCGCATTCCCATTGCTGTCCCAGCACTTCTGATAGCCCTGCGAGGGCGGGAAGGTCGGGTTCGAGCCGCCGGCAATGCCGACCCAGATATCCTGCGCGCCGTTCGCGAGAAAGCGCTGGTACGAGCCGATGTTCATGTACGGGTAGACGTAGATCGGCGCAGCCTGGTCGTAGTAGTTGAACGACGACATGAAGCGCGCCATCTCGATCGCGTTGGGCAGATCGTTGCTCGTCGGCTGCACGCCGGGCGGCATCGCCAGATACACCACGGACTCGATGCGGTCGTAGGAATCGCAGCCGCCGTAGTAGGTGACTTTCGCCTTGAGGTCGGAGCCGAGTTGCTGCTGCTGCGACGCCGTCAGCTTGGTGAGCGTGTACCAGGATTGGTTTCCGCGCAGCACGATAACGCCTTGTGGCGGCGTGTAGTTCGTCGGCAGGGTGCTGCTGTAGATGCCGAATTGCGGCGCCTCGGCGAGTACGTTGACCGTGGTCTGCGCAGCGGCAGCGAACGGCAGGCCAAAGAGCACGAGGCAGCCGAGTTGCTTGATGTGGTTCATCCATTTCGCGAATTGCATAGCTCACTCCTGTTGCGTTGATAGACAGGGACTGAAATGCGTCTTGCGGCGAAGCGTGGGTGTTGCGACGTGTCTGCACGTCATCGAAAAAAAGTTGTATTCGCTTCCATGCGATGTGGGAGGGCAGCGTGTCGAGGATTTTTTGCCGGGATTGAGGCGATTCGGAGTGGTCTTCTACTCGGATCGAAGATCGTTGGCGGCTGAACGTTGCGTTCGCGCAGCAACGAGAAGGCTTAAGCGGTTCGCACAGGATTCGCGTGCTTGTGTCGAGGAGCGAACGGCGGAAAGGAGAGGCCCAAACGACGATCGTTCATTGCTGCGGCAGCGCATGCGGCGTTCCCTTGAGGCGAGCGGGGCGGCGTTCGAGTGATTTTTAGATCGATTTAAAAGCAAAAATACAGCAAGGGGATGCCGTGTGCATTCTGCAGCGCAGCATCATATATAAAATCGCAATTTATACTCAGAACGCAGCCGAGCGTTCTGCTGCGCCAAAATGCGCAGCCAGGACCGTGCGCTCAGTAGCTTGTGCCGCCCGCTTCGCGATAGCGCAGGAACACTTCACGCGCGGCGTCGCGCAGGATGTCACGCTTGACCCGCACGCCGCGTTTTTCCAGTTCGCCGATCCAGTCCGCGGGCAGCGGGCCTTCGTCAAACTCGCTCAATTCCTCGACGTCTTCGGAGCGTGCGCCGATCAGCAGTTCGTCGACGCCGGCCCAGACGGTCGCACCGTAGCACTGGCAGCAGGGCTGCGCGCTCGTGGCGAGCACGAATTCCTCGCGCGCTTCGCCCGGCGCGGGTTCGTTGAGACGGAAACGGCGCAATTTGGCCTGCGCGAGCATATAAGCCACCATCTCCGCGTGCGCGACCGAGCAGCTGTGCGGCACGACGCGGTTGACGCCGGCGGAGACCAGCTTGCCCGCACGTGTAAATACGGCCGCGCCGAACGGACCGCCGGTCTTCTCCTCGACGTTGCGATTGGCGAGGCGGATCGCCAGTGCGACGCGCTCCTCGTCGCTGGCGTAGATCTTCGCGGCATCGACTTCGCGGAACACCCAGTCGGGCAGGGACAGTTCCACGAACGAGGGCAGGAGGTTCATTTCGTAGCCTTGGCGAACGAATCGCGCAGCGTGACGATGCGGTTGAACACGGGATGGCCCGGCGCATGATCGCGGCTGTCGGCGACGAAGTAGCCAAGACGCTCGAACTGGAGCGCGGTGCCGGCTTGCGCGTCGCCGAGTGAAGACTCGACGAAGCCGCGCACGACCCGGCGCGAGTTCGAATTGATGTAGTCGCGGTAGGTTTTGCCGTCCGTGTCATCATCGGGATCGGCGACGGTGAACAGGCGCTCGTACAGGCGCACCTCGGCCTCGATCGCATGGCGCGCGCTGACCCAGTGGATCGTGCCCTTGACCTTGCGTTCGGCGCCTTCCTGTCCCGCGCGTGATGTCGCGTCGAGCGTGCAAAGCACTTCGCTCACTTTTCCGCTTGTATCCTTTTTCACGTCGACGCATTTGACGATGCCGACGCCGCGCAGGCGTACTTCGCCGCCGGGCACGAGGCGATGGAAGCCTTTCACCGGTTCTTCGAGGAAGTCCTCGCGTTCGATCCACAATTCGCCCGAGAACGGCACGGCACGCGTGCCGAAGGCCTCGTTCTTCGGGTGGTTCGGAAATGTCAGCGTCTCGGCGTGGCCATCCGGAACATTGGTGATGACGAGTTTGAGCGGATCGATCACGCCGAGGCGCCGCGGCGCCGCCGCGTCGAGTTCCTCGCGCACGCAGGCTTCGAGCACGGAGTATTCGATCGTCGACACCTGCTTTGACACACCCGCGCGTTCCCAGAAATTGCGGATCGCCGCGGCCGGGTAGCCGCGCCGGCGCACGCCAGCGAGCGTGGGCATGCGCGGATCGTCCCAGCCGTCGACGAGGCCGTCCTCGACCAGCGCGGCGAGCTTGCGCTTGCTCGTCACCGTGTAGTCGAGGTTGCCGCGTGCGAATTCGATCTGCTGCGGCGTGCTCACGGGCATGCCCAAGCCTGCGTCGACCAGCGGCTGGGTCAGTTCGGGATGATTGGGCAGATCGATCTGCTGCAGGCACCAGTCGTAGAGCGGACGATGGTCCTCGAACTCGAGCGTGCACAGCGAATGGGTGATGCCTTCGACCGCGTCGGAAATGCAGTGCGCGTAGTCGTACATCGGATAGATCGGCCAGGCGTCGCCGGTGTTCTGGTGCGTGGTCTTGCGGATGCGGTACAGCGCCGGGTCACGCAGGTTGATATTGCCCGAGGCCATGTCGATCTTCGCGCGCAGCGTCTTCGCGCCGTCGGGAAATTCGCCCGCGCGCATGCGCTGGAACAGATCGAGGTTCTCGGCGACGCTGCGCTCGCGGTACGGCGAGTTGCGCCCAGGCTCGGTCAGCGTGCCGCGGTATTCGCGCACCTCGTCTGCCGACAGGTCGCAGACGAAGGCCTTGCCGTCGCGAATGAGCTTCAGCGCGCAGAGATAGATGACCTCGAAATAGTCCGAGGCGTGGCGTAGCGCATCCCACTCGAAACCGAGCCAGTGCACGTCGGCCTTGATTGCCTCGACGAATTCGGGGTCTTCGCGGATCGGATTGGTGTCGTCCAGACGCAGGTGGCAGACGCCGCCGTAGTCGCTGGCGACGCCGAAATTGAGGCAGATGGACTTGGCATGGCCGAGGTGCAGATAGCCGTTCGGTTCGGGCGGAAAGCGCGTGACGACGCGGCCGCCGTGTTTGCCGGTGTCCTGGTCGCCATTGATGATCTGGCGGATGAAGTTGTTGACGATCGGGGGATTGCTGCTCATTTTTTGGTATGCGCGCGGCTCTGTGGCCGTTGTCGTTCGGGTTTTTCCGACGGGATTCCGGAGTATACCGATCCGGCGCCGGAATTCGACAGGCTTTGCCCGGGCGAGCGGATGCGTTAGCGTGCGAAAAGCGGAATGCGAACGGGGCGGACATGAAGATCGTCTACCGGGCCGAAAACATCATCGACGCGAACCTCGTCAAGAACGCGCTCGAGAACGAGGGCATCGTCGCGTTCGTCGGCGGCTATTACCTGACCAGCGCCGCGGGCCGGTTGCCGTGCAACGATCTGGTCAATGTCATGGTGGCGGACTACGACTGGCCGCGAGCGCGGACAATCGCCGAGTGTATCGACGCGGCGCTGGCCGAGCGCCGCTCGGATCCAGCGTACGACGACGACTGGGCGGTCGATCCGGTCTGAAAGCGGCACTTCATCGCGCCACGTCGGTGTGGTGGAATTCGTGCCCCTTCACCTGATGCCCGTCCATGAGCGCGAAACCCATCCTCGTCATCGGCAACAAGAACTATTCTTCTTGGTCGCTGCGCCCATGGCTGCTGCTGCGCCAGTTTGGCGTGGCTTTCGACGAGGTCAAGCTGCCGCTCGATACACCGGAGTTTTACGCGCGCATCAAGGACTACTCGCCGGCCGCGCGCGTACCGGTGCTGATCGACGGCGACGCGCACATCTGGGATTCGCTGGCGATCTGCGAATACGCGAATGACTATTTTCTCGGCGGTGGCGGCTGGCCGGCGGAGCGCACGGCTCGCGGCCATGCGCGCGCGATCAGTGCGGAGATGCATTCCGGGTTTTCCGCGTTGCGCACTCATCTGCCGATGAACACGCGCCGGCAGGGGCCCGCGCCCGCGATCGGTGCCGATACGGCCGCCGACATTGCGCGTATTCGCATGATCTGGCGCGACGCACGCGAGCGCCATGCGGCGCGCGGACCGTTCCTGTTCGGCGCATTCTCGATTGCCGATGCGATGTATGCGCCGGTGGCGTCGCGTTTCGCCAGCTATGCGGTCGAACTCGGCGCGCCGGAGCGCGACTATGTCGATGCGTTGTTCGCACTGCCCGCGTTGCAAGAGTGGCTGGCCGAGGCCCGGACCGAGCCGCTTGCAGTGGAGCACGAGAAGACGACGCCGTGAACGCCACCGCCACGGCCGGCAGCGTGGCCTATCGCAGCGCCTTCCTGAAGATGCTCGCGGGCGCGGCGCTGATCTCGACGACCAGCATCTTCGTGCGCTACGCCCACGTCGCGCCGACCGTATCGGCGTTCTATCGTCTCGCCTTCGGCGGCGCGATGCTGCTCGGCCTGCTCATCGTGCGCGGCGAGTGGAAGCGTTTCGGTCCGCGCGACGCGCTGTGGCTGGCGGTGCCCGCGCTGGCCTTCGCCGTCGATCTGATCATGTGGCACCGGAGCATCCACTACATCGGGCCGGGCCTGGCGACGTTGATCGGCAACTTCCAGGTGTTTGTCATGGCCTTGGCCGGCGTCGTGTTCTATCGCGAGAAGCTCGGCTGGCGCTTCGCGCTCGGGCTCGCGCTGGCTGTTCTCGGCCTGTGGCTGATCGTGGGACAGGGCTGGTCGGCGCTGAGCGCGGACTATCGCCTCGGCGTTCTCCTTGGCGTGCTTACCGGCATCGCCTACGCGATCTACATGCTGACCCAGCGCCGCGCGCAACTGCGCCGGCCGGCGCTGACGCCGCAGGTGGCCCTGTGCGGCGTCAGCCTGATCTGCGCGGCGATGCTCGCCCTGGCCGTGGTCGCCGAAGGCCAGAGCTTTGCGATTCCCGATGGCCAATCTTGGGCAGCGCTGCTCGCGCTAGCCTTCTTCGGTCAGGTGCTCGGCTGGGTGTTGATCTCGCAGGCGATGCCGGTGCTGCCGGCGTCGCTGGTCGGCCTGCTCCTGCTGCTGCAGCCGGGGCTGTCGTTCGTGCTCGATGCGATCCTGTTCGCGCGGCCGACGGCGTTGACGGACTGGATCGGACTTGCGCTTTCGCTGCTCGGCATCTTCGTCGCCAGCCAACGCAGCCGCGGATAGGCGTTCAGTCCTAAATTTGGACGTCTAAACGCCTAAACGTCTTGACATCCAAAATACGCGCCCGTAGCATACGCCCCTACTCATCAAGACCGGCTGAGGGACAGGCCCAGCGACGCCGGGGCAACCGTCACGAAACCTGAACAAGGTTCGCGATTGGTGCCAAATCCTGCGAGGTCCGCGGAAGTTTTAAGCCGCGGTGGACCCCGTAAAGATGAGGCGAGCGCAAGATTTCCGATGCATTCGTCTCGTTGGGGCTGGTGATGAAAGACGAGACCGAAATGGGCGCCGAACCGCAAATCCACTATCACGCCGAGGCGATCGCGCCAGCCGTGCAATGGCTGGAAGGCGAGCTCGCGCTACCGCAATCCTTCACGCTCGAATCGGGCGCCACGCTCAGCGATGCCAAGCTGGCCTGGGCCTGCGTCGGCCCCGCCGATGCGCCGGTGATCGTCGTGCTCGGCGGCATTTCCGCGCATCGGCGCCCGGTCGCGCGCGACGGCCGCGGCTGGTGGGAATCACAGTGCGGTGCGGGCAAGGCGCTCGACACAAACCGCTATCGTATCGTCGGCATTGACTGGCTCGGCGGCTGCGATGCCTCGACTGGGCCGAAGTCGTCCGACCTTGAAGATTTTCCGGCCATCTCCACGGCCGACCAGGCCCGGGCCGTGCTCCTGCTGCTCAACCGCCTCGGCCTGCGCCGCGTGCATCTGGTCGTCGGTGCATCCTATGGCGGCAACGTCGCCCAGCAACTCGCCGCGCTGCTCGGCGAACGCCTGCGTCATCTCGTCCTGCTCAGCGCAGCGCACAAGGCCGCGCAGTTCGGCCTTGCGCTGCGCCATGTGCAGCGCGCGATCCTCGATCTCGGCAGCGATTCGACCGAAGCGCTCGCGTTGGCGCGCTCGCTCGCGGTGCTTGGCTATCGCACGGCGGAAGGCGTCGAGCAGCGTTTCGGCAGCGAAGTGCCGACGGATGCACATGCCGATGGCGTGCTCGGCTGGATCGATCATCACGGCAGGAAATTCGTGCGCCGCTTCGATGCCGACGCCTACCGTTGCCTCGGCCGCTCGCTCGACGCGCACGACATCGATCCGGCCGCGGTGCGCGTGCCGACCACGCTGTTCGCCGTGCGCGAAGACCTGACCGTACCGCTGTCACTGCTGCGCGAATACCAGACCCGCGCCGGCGCCGCCTGCGAACTGGTCGAAATTTCCTCGGACTACGGCCACGACGCCTTCCTCAAGGAAGAAGCGATCGTGGGCGCGCTGTTCGAACGCTGTGTGCAAGTCTGAGGAAACTCTGCACATGTGCAGAGTTTCCTTGAGGCCAAGGATGGCCTGACGCGAATCGAGCACGCAAGTGCTTGATTTGGCGTAGCCGAGTTCGAATTCACTTCGAACTCGGCGCGGGCTGCCAACCTCAGGATGAGGTTGTGCAGACCTTCCCTGAAATCTCCGGAGAAGCAAAGTGAGTCACGTCGCCCAGAAGCCAGCCCGCCAAGCCGCCACGATCGCCGCCCGCGCCGGCGTCGACCAGGATGCCGCGCACGGCGCCGTGATGCCGCCGCTGTATCTGTCGACGAACTACAGCTTCGAAGGTTTCGGCAAGAAGCGCGAGTACGACTATTCGCGCTCGGGCAACCCGACCCGTGACGTGCTCGCCGGCGCGCTGGCCGAACTCGAGGGCGGTGTCGGTGCGGTCGTCACCGCGACCGGCATGGCCGCGATCACGCTCGTCACTTCGCAGCTTTCGCCGGATGATCTCATCATCGTGCCGCACGACTGCTACGGCGGCAGCTATCGCCTGTTCGTCAATCAGGCCAAGCGCGGTCTGTATCGTTGCGCAGTCGTCGATTTCAACGACACGGTGGCGCTCGCGACTGCGCTCGCGTGCAAGCCGAAGCTCGTCTGGATCGAGACGCCGAGCAACCCGCTGCTGCGCATCGTCGACATCGCCGCGGTGTCGCGCCTCGCCCATCAGGTCGGTGCGCTCGTCGTGGTCGACAACACCTTCCTGTCGCCGGCGCTGCAGCAGCCGATCGCGCTCGGTGCCGACATCGTCGTGCATTCGACGACGAAGTATCTCAACGGTCATTCCGACGTCGTCGGCGGCGCGGTGATCTGGAAGGACGCCGCGGTCGGCGAGCAGCTCGCCTGGTGGTGCAACTGCCTCGGCGTGTCGGGCGGCGCGTTCGACAGCTATCTCACCTTGCGCGGCCTGCGCACGCTGCAGCCACGCTTGCGCGCACATCAGGAAAACGCCGCGGCGATCGTCGAGATTCTCGACGCGCATGCGGCCGTGGAAAAAGTCTACTTCCCGGGGTTGGCCAGCCACCCGCAGCACGCGCTCGCCGCGCGCCAGCAGCGCGGTTTCGGCGCGATGCTGAGCTTCGACCTGGTTGGCGGCGTGCCGGCGGTCGAGGCCTTCGTCAACGGCTTGCAGTCGTTCACGCTGGCCGAGTCGCTCGGCGGCGTCGAAAGCCTGGTCGCACACCCGGCGACGATGACGCATGCGGCCATGGATGCCGAGGCGCGCCGTGTCGCCGGTCTCGGCGACGGCCTGCTGCGTCTGTCGGTTGGCATCGAAGCGGTGGAGGATCTGGTTGCGGATATTGATGCGGCGTTGGATCGCGCTGCGTCCTTTCTGCCCTCACGCGCCGTAGCCAACGCGCGCTGAGAAGCCATTTCCAAATCTACTGCGCTCGGTATTTTGGCCGCGTGCGGTGCTCGGAATCCTCATGTACTGCCATGTACACTCCGGTTCCTGCGCTCCGCGCGCGACCAAACTGCCTTCGCTCGCTACGATTTGAAAACAGCTTCTGAGTCTGACGAAAACGAAAACGCCGCAGATTTGCGTCTGCGGCGTTTTGTTTTTGCAGCGGGTCCAACTTACCAGCCGATATCCTTCATGAATGGCAGGGTCAGGTCGTACGGCGCATCGAGGTGCTGGGTCAGATCGCTGTTGATCGCCGGCTCCATAAGCAGGTTATGGAACGCGCTCGTGTCCCAATGCGACACGGACGAGCCGCTCTGGAACGGACTGGGCGTGTACAGCATGACGTGACCGGCCTTGTCCGCGCCGGCGAGCTGGGCAGGATCGATGCCGATGCGTGCGACCACGCCGGAACTGCGATTGCCGGGCGTCAGACTCATGCCGCTGAGCAAAGTCACGCCGTCCGCGAGGCTGATGCGCACTGCCGGGATCGTGACGTTGGGATCGGCGCCACCGAGATCGGGTGGTGGCGAGCCGGCAACGTTGTCGACGACGATGACGCCGAGCGCTCCCGCATTCTGCGCGTTCAGCACCTTGACCGTGAACGCACAGGTGCCACGCAGCACGAGCGCGATGCGATTCTTCACCGCACCGGCGTTTTCGGCGTCGAATGCGTTGCAGGCAAGCCCGAGGTTGCCGTTCTCGACTACCGGCATCACCTGCTTGTTGACGCCGGGATAGCCAAGCGCGGGACCGAATTGGGCGCGGCCGGCGAGGTAGGTGCCGGCGATAGCCGCGGGCGCGTTGATCTGCAACTGCGGCGTGCCGCCGACGAGCACCGACGGCGCACCGGCGGTCACGTTCGCACCGATCCAGACGAGCTGGCGCGGATTGACCGCCGAAAACTGGCGCTCGGCGTTGGTCATCTGCACCCAGGTCTTGCCCAGCGTGTTGTCGTAGGCAAGCGTGTCGTAGATCGAAGGATAGCCACCGAGGTAGGCGCCGGTCGTGCCGTTGGTCACGGTCGAGAAACCCAGGCCATGCGCGAATTCGTGCAGCAGCACCTCAACGAGATTGACCTTGCTGCCGGCGTTGCCGTCGAGACCGAGGTAGAACGGCGATCCGGTAAGGCATCCGGCGTTGCCGAGGTTGCTGTTGAAGCGCGCGCGAATTTCGGCGGTCGAAGGATCCGCGACGTCCCCGTAAAGCTTGTTGGTGAGCGCGGCGTGGTACCAAACGCCAGGCACCAGGGCGCCGGGAAAATCTCTGAATATCTCGGTCGGGCCAGCCGAGCCGAGAACCGCACTGGTCGCGTTGCAGCTCAACGGCTCGAATGTGGACAGCACCCGGATGGCAGCAGCGCTGTCGAGCGTGGCGCCCCATATGCTCGCGGCGTACTGGAAAGCGTTGAGTCGCTGCTGGCCCAGGGTCGTGCCGGGATTGCCGCCAACGGGGGCGACCGGGGTGGGATCGTTGAAGCCGACGCCGGCGGCATTGCCGTTGACGATCGTGATCGTCATCGCCGCGTACGCGGCGCTACCGCCACTGAGTAACCCAAAGGCGAGCACGCCGGCGAGGATCTTGCGCAGATTATTTTTCATTCGCGGTCTCCTGCTTCGTCGTCGAGACGAGTGCGCGCTTGGCGGCACCATCGCCGGTCACGCATTGCTCCTCGAACTTGCCGTCGGCAGTTTTGTGTACGACGAGATCGGACATGAAGGAGTCGTTGAGCACAGCCACTTGTCCGCCCAACGGGCTGCTGTGCACTTCGACCGTGGAAGCATCGTTCGAGCGAGCGGCGGCTACGGCTTCGTCGAGCAGTTCCTCGGGGTTGGCCTTGCGCAGTTGCCCCGTGTCCTTGTCCTTGTACGCCCTCAGGCCGTTTTCACGATGACCCGGAGCCTTGGCCAAGCTATCGGCTTGCGCCGACGTGACTGCAGCGATCTTGACGTTGGGCAGCACGAGCAGCCCGTCTTTTGATGCCAGTTGCGGCGTCGCTGCGCCGGCGAGCGATGATGCGGTGGCGAGAGCGATGGCTGATGCCGCCCCCAGAACTGCCGCACGACGCGGCAATCGATTTCTCGATGTCATGTTGAACTCCCGGAAGTTACCCCGTAAAGCGCGGCGCTGGTTACCCCTTTGAACCCGTCACTTTGGGGAGTGTGACGAAGGCCGCAATTTGATTGCAGCACATTTCCGGCGGCGGTGCAGCTTGCACCACGGCAAATCGCCGGGAGGCCAGACGGGGCTTACGCAGGCCTACAGCAGCGTCGGCGGCGAGTGTGCCGAGATGACCTTGGCCATCGCCGCGGCGACGAAGTGGTTGCCGGCGATGAGATTGCCGTTCTCGGGCATGCCGGCCTTGCCGGCGAAATCGCTGCACTGACCGCCCGCCTCGCGCACGAGCAATACGCCCGCGGCCATGTCCCACGGATTCAGACCGGTCTCAAAATAGCCGTCCAGACGACCCGCGGCGACATAGGCGAGATCGAGCGCGGCGGAGCCGGTGCGGCGGATGTCCTCGGCTTCGCCGAGCAGGGCGCGGGTCATGTCGAGCTGGGCGCCGAGATGGCGGCGCTGGCGGTACGGGAATCCCGTGGCGAGCAGTGCACCGGCAAGGCTTTCGCGCTTGGTCACGCGCATGCGGCGATCGTTGAGGAAGGCGCCATCGCCCTTGCTCGCGGTGAACATCTCGTCGCGCAGCGGATCGTAGACCACGCCATAGACGAGGTCACCGTGGTCGCGGAAGCCGATCGAAACGCAGAAATGCGGGAAGCCACGCAGATAATTGTGCGTGCCGTCGAGCGGGTCGATGATCCAGACCTTCTCTGTCCTGCCTTTCTGCCCCGATTCCTCGGCCAGAAAACCATGGTCGGGATAGGCGCGGCGCAGCTCCTTGATGATCTCGGCCTCGGCCAGCTTGTCGACTTCGCTGACGTAGTCGTGCCGCGATTTTTCCTCGAATTTGAGTCCCTCAACGCGATTGAGGTTGCGCAGGATGATATTGCCGGCGGCGCGCGCGGCCTTGACCGCGACATTGACGGCGGGGCGGGGCATGGTGGAACTCCGAATCGATGGCTGGTAAAGAACGACCCGTCAGGCCGGGCCCGCGGGGCGCGAAGGGTAGCACAAAGCCGAATCTGCGACTCGGGGCGGGCCTGCTTCCGGGTACTTTTCCGATGAGGGCAGGAACGGCGAACGTGTAAGCTTTCTCCGCTTCCACTTCCATTTTCCATCTATGCAGCCGATCCGCTTCGTCCTCGTCCGCGCCTCGCATCCCGGCAATATCGGCTCCGCTGCACGCGCGATCCGCACGATGGGCTATACGCGGCTCGTGCTGGTCGCGCCGCATAAATATCCGCATGCCGACGCGACGGCGATGGCCGCCGGCGCGGACGACGTGCTCGACGGCATCGTCGTCGTGCCGACGCTCGTCGACGCAATCGCCGATTGCCGCCTCGTGCTCGGCTGCACCGCACGGCGGCGTGGGGTCTCGCTGCCCGAAATTACGCCGCGCGAGGCGGCGGCGCAGGCAGGCGAGGCCGCTATGGCGGGCGAGGTCGCGATCGTGTTCGGCAACGAGCGTACGGGCCTCGAGAATGAGGAACTCATGCGTTGCCACGCTGCCGTGCACATTCCGGCGGACCCGAGCTATTCCTCGCTCAATCTCGCCCAGGCCGTGCAGGTGCTCGCGTATGAAATGCGTCTGGCGCAGCTGCAAGGCCAGCCGTCGGTGGTTGCCGCTGCAAAATCCGATCCCGCCGCGACCGCGGAGCAGATGGAATATTTCTTCGGTCACCTGTTCCAGACGCTTGTCGACATCGACTTCCACAAGGGGCGCTCGCCGGTGACGATCGAGCAGCGTCTGCGCAAGTTGTTCCTGCACGCGAGCCTCGACCAGCGCGAGGTGCGCATCCTGCGCGGCATCTTCGACGATGCGCAGCGCATGGCGAGGATAGCTAAGGAGCGCAGCTAGCCGGTTTCGTCTTCCGCGGCCGCGGATTCCTTGAACCGGCTGATCAGGATCTTGTCGATGCGCGCGCCATCGAGATCGACGACTTCGAAGCGGTAGCCCGACCAGTCGAAATGCTCCGCGCAGGCGGGAATGCGGCCGAACTGGGCAATGACCATGCCCGCGGCGGTACGGTAGTCGTCGTCTTCCTCGTGCGGAAAGCGGCCGATGCCAGTCAGCTCGCGCAGGTCGTCGATGCCGAGCGCGCCGTCGATCAGCCAGCTGCCGTCGTCGCGCGTGACGATCGGCGCGTCATCGTTGCCATGCGCCTCGACCGCAGGCAGCGCGGCCTTGCCGACGACGGCGCCGAGCAGGTCGTTGAGTGTGACCAGGCCCTCGATGTCGCCGTATTCGTCGACGATGAACGCCATCGGCGTGTCCGCATCGCGCAGTTCCTCGAGCAGATCGAGCGCGCGCGCGGTGCCGGGTACGTAGACGGGCTTGGCCAGCGTGCGGAACAAATCCACCGGCCGGTCGGCGGCGGTATTTTCCAGCGTGTCGATCAGGTTCTTGACCTCGAGGATGCCGAGCACGTCCTTGTCGCTGCCGCGCATGACCGGATAGCGCGAATGCGAGGACTCACGCATCACCGCGAGGTTCTCCGCAAGCGCCGCGGTAACGTCGAGCCAGGCGATGCGAGGGCGCGGCGTCATCAGCGAGTCGACGCTACGGTCGCCGAGACGCAGCACGCGGTTGACCATGTTGTGTTCGTCCGAGTCGATGACACCCTGCTCGGCGCCTTCGGAGACAAGCAGGCGGATTTCCTCTTCGCTCACGCGCTCGCCGCTGGCCTGGTTGAGCTTGAACAAATGCAGCAGCCTGCGCGTGATCCAGATCAGGACAAAGCTGAAGGGCATCGCCAGCCAAGTCAGGACGCGCATCGGTATTGCGACCGCGGTGGCGAACTTTTCCGGCGCAACCAACGCAAGGCGTTTGGGCAGCAGCTCGCCGAGCAGCATGTTGACGAAGGTGATGCCGGCGACACTGAGCACGACGCCGACCGGCGGCGCGAATTCCGCAATGCGCGGCAGGTCGAGCTTTTCCAGCCAGCGTGCGATCTCCTGGCCGATGGATTCGCCGAGCAGAGTGCCCGTGCCGATGCCGAGTAGCGTGATGAACACCTGCACGGTCGAGAGAAACTGCTCGGGCTGCTTTGCCAGATCGAGCGCGACGCGTGCGCGGCGGCTGGTCTGGGCGAGCTGTTTCAGGCGCAGCTTGCGCGAGGTCATCAGCGCCATTTCGCTCAGGGCAAAGAAGCCGTTGAGCAGGGCGAGGAAAACGACGAGGACGACTTGGGTAATCATTCCGCGGCGGATGGGGATGCGACCCGCAGTGTAGCAGGCCCGCGGGAGTGGCCATGTACCGGAATGAACAAAGCCTGACAAATCAAAAATTTAACTCCAAAGTCGTTGGGCTGGTCAGGGGCATGGGCTAAAATGCCGGCCCGCGTCACCGATGCGGATTTTTCCGCCTGCGTGGCGCAATGAGACTCTCTATCGCATGAAAACTCTTCTGGTCACCGGCGGCGCCGGCTTCATCGGCGGCAACTTCGTGCTCGGTGCGGTCGCGGACGGCCTCCGCGTCATCAATCTCGACAAGCTCACCTACGCCGGCAACCTCGATACGCTCCTCGCGCTCAAGGGCAATCCGAATCATGTTTTCGTGCAAGGCGACATCGGCGATCGCGAGTTCGTCGGTAAATTGCTTGCCGAGCACAAGCCCGATGCGATCGTGAACTTCGCCGCCGAATCGCATGTCGACCGCTCGATCGACGGCCCGGCTGCGTTCATCCACACCAACGTGGTCGGCACGCTCGGGCTGCTCGAGGCGACGCTGAAACATTGGCGAACCTTGAACGACGCGAACAAGATCGCGTTCCGCTTCCTGCATGTGTCGACCGACGAGGTCTACGGTTCGCTCGGTGCGGAAGGCAAGTTCATCGAGACGACCGCGTATGCGCCGAACTCGCCGTATTCGGCGTCGAAGGCATCAAGCGACCATCTGGTGCGCGCCTTCCACCACACCTACGGCCTGCCGACGCTGACGACGAACTGCTCGAACAACTACGGCCCGTACCAGTTTCCCGAGAAGCTCATCCCGCTGATGATCCACAAGGCGCTGGTCGGCGAGAAGCTGCCGGTCTACGGCGACGGCAAGAACGTACGCGACTGGCTCTACGTAGTTGATCATTGTCATGCGATCCGTCGCGTGCTCGACGCCGGGCGTCCGGGCGAGGTCTACAACGTCGGCGGCGACGCCGAGCGCGAGAACATCCACGTGGTGCGCACGATCTGCGCGCTGCTCGACGAGCGCCGGCCGCTGGCGAACGGTGCGAGGCGCGAGGCGCAGATCAACTTCGTCGCCGATCGCCCCGGCCACGACCGGCGTTACGCGATCGACGCCTCCAAGCTCAAGCGCGAACTCGGTTGGAAGCCGTTGGAGACGTTCGAGACCGGCATCGCCCGCACCGTAGACTGGTATCTGGCTAATGAGGCCTGGGCCGGACGCGTGCTCGATGGCAGCTATCGCATGGAACGTCTCGGCGTGGGCTGAGCAGGCGCAAGAGAACTCCCTATGACACAAACAGCACAGACACAGAAAGGCATCATTCTCGCTGGCGGCTCGGGCACGCGCCTGTATCCGCTGACCCAAGTCATCAGCAAGCAACTGCTGCCGGTGTACGACAAGCCGATGATCTACTACCCGCTGTCGACACTGATGCTTGCTGGCATCCGCGAAGTGCTCGTGATCAACACGCCGCACGAGCAGGCGTTGTTTCAAAAGCTGCTTGGCGACGGATCGCAATGGGGCATTTCGATCCGCTATGCGGTGCAGCCCTCGCCCGATGGATTGGCGCAGGCCTACCTGATCGGTCGCGACTTTGTCGACGCCAAGCCGAGCTGCCTGATCCTCGGCGACAACATCTTTTACGGCCACGGCCTCACCGAAGTGCTGCGTCGCGCGGCCGCGCGCGCGCATGGCGCGACCGTGTTCGGCTACTGGGTGCGCGACCCGGAGCGGTACGGCGTGGCCGAGTTCGACGCGGCCGGCAAGGTCTCCGGGCTCGAGGAGAAGCCAAAGAACCCGAAGTCGAACTACGCGGTAACCGGCCTGTATTTCTACGATGGCCGCGCCAGCGATTTCGCGGAGGCGTTGAAACCGTCTCCGCGTGGCGAACTCGAAATCACCGATCTCAACCGCTGCTATCTCGACGACACCTCGCTGATGCTCGAGAAACTCGGCCGCGGCTACGCCTGGCTCGATACCGGCACGCATGAATCGCTGACCGAGGCGTCGAACTACATCGAGACGATCGAAAACAGGCAGGGGCTGAAAGTCTGCTGCCCGGAGGAAATCGCGTATCTGCGCGGGTGGATCGATGCCGAACAGGTGCTGCGTCTGGCTGCCCCGCTGGCGAAAAATGGCTATGGCCAGTATCTGCAACAGTTGGTGAAGCAGGGTCGTGCAAATGAAATTGATTGAAACCGACCTGCCGGGCTGCCTCATCATCGAGCCACAGGTGTTCGGCGACGCGCGTGGTTTTTTCTACGAGAGCTTCCATGCGCAAAAGTATAAAAATGCCGGGCTTGATTTGAGTTTTGTGCAGAGCAATGTCTCGCGGTCTGCGCGCGGTGTGCTGCGCGGTCTGCACTACCAGTGGCCCAATCCGCAGGGCAAGCTAGTCAGCGTGCTCGAAGGCGAAGTCTACGATGTCGCCGTCGACATCCGCCGCGGCTCACCCACGTTCGGGCGCTGGGCCGCAGCGGTGCTCTCGGCCGAGAACCAGCGCCATTTCTGGATACCCGAGGGCTTCGCCCACGGCTTTGCTGTGCTCTCGGACTTCGCCACGTTTACCTATCAATGCACCGCGCTCTACGATGGTGCCGCCGACGCCGGCATCCGCTGGAACGACGCCGACATCGCGATCGACTGGCCGATCAGCGCACCGCAGTTGTCGGGCAAAGACGAGAAGGCGCCGTTCCTGCGTGACGTGCCGGTAGAAAGGCTGCCGGTATACGTGCCGTGAAGATTCTTCTGCTCGGCGCCAACGGCCAAGTCGGCTTCGAGCTGCAGCGCTCGCTCTCGCCGCTCGGTGAGGTGAGCGCGACGACGCGCAGCGGCAAGTTGCCGGGTAACGTCGATGGCCTGCGCGCCGATCTTGCCGATGCGGGCTCGCTTGCGCAGGCTTTACAGAGCGAGCGCTGGGACATCGTCGTCAACGCCGCGGCATACACCGCAGTCGATCGCGCGGAGGACGAGGCGGCGCTCGCGCAGCGGATCAACGGCGAGGCGTTGGCGCAGATCGGACAATGGGCGGCACGTAACGCGGCGCTCGTCGTCCACTATTCGACCGACTACGTATTCGACGGCCAGGGCGCGCGCCCGTATCGCGAGGACGATGCGACTACGCCGCTCGGCGTCTACGGACGCAGCAAGCTGGCGGGCGAAGAGGCGCTACGCGAATCCGGTTGCGCGCACCTGATCCTGCGTACGGCGTGGGTGTATGGCGCCCGCGGCGGCAATTTTCTGCGCACGATGCTGCGCCTCGCGCGCGAACGCGATCGCTTGACCGTGGTCGACGACCAGCGTGGCGCGCCGACGTCGAGCCGGTTGATCGCCGCAATGACGGCCATGATCCTCAAACAATGGCGCGATGGCGATGCGGCGCGGCGCGGCGGGTACAATGGCATCCATCATCTCGCCGCGAGTGGCGAGACCACGTGGTGCGGCTTCGCCCGCGCCATCGTTACGCGCGCGGCTGCGGCCGGGTTGATCGCGCGCGAAGTTGAGGTGGCGGCGATCCGCACGGCGGATTTTCCGACCAAGGCGCGCCGGCCGGCGTATTCGGTGTTGGACACCTCGAAGCTGCGCGAGCGCTTCGAGCTGGAGATGCCGGAATGGACGCAGGGGCTGGATGCGGTGATCGGAGAGTTGGCCGAAGCCAGCAGCAGTAGTTAGAAACCAGGAAACATGAAACAAGTGCGGTCGGGGGGCCGTTGGATGAATCAGGCGATCGGCGACGATCGCGTAATGTTGGAGGTGCAGCGATGTTGATCCCAGTAATCCTTTCCGGCGGTGCCGGAACCCGTCTCTGGCCGGTATCGCGCAGTGCGTATCCGAAACCGTTCATGCGCATGGCCGACGGCGAGTCGCTCCTGTACAAGACGCTGACGCGCGCGCTGCGCGTGGCCGACGGGGGCAACGTACTCACCGTTACCGGTCGCGATTTCTATTTTCTCAACCGCGACGAATATGCGCGCCACCCGGATGCGGATATCGACCGCATGCGTTTCCTGCTCGAACCGGGTGGACGCAATACTGCGCCGGCGATCGTGCTGGCCGCGCTGTACGTGCGCGAGCATTTCGGCGCGGACGCGAGCCTGCTGATCCTCGCCGCTGACCACCTGATCGCCGACATCGATGCTTTCGTCGCCGATGTCGCGCGCGCGCAGGCACTGGCGCAGGAAGGCTGGCTCGTCACCTTCGGCATTCCGCCGCAGCATCCGGACACCGGTTTCGGCTACATCCGCCAGGGCGCGCAAATTGGTGAAAGTGGACAAAGAGAAATTGCCGCGTTCGTCGAGAAGCCAAACCTCGACAAAGCGAAGGAATATCTCGCCAGCGGTGACTACGTATGGAACTCGGGCATGTTCTGCTTCCGCGCCGACGTGCTGCTCGCCGCCGCTGCGCAGACCTGTCCGGATGTTCTCGCCGCCGCGCAGGCTTGCCATGCCAGCGCGCGCACACACGAGAGCCCGGTCGAATACGACAAGGACAAGTTCCTCGCCCAGCCCGATATCTCGATCGACTACGCGGTGATGGAGCGCGCGCAGCGTCGCGCCGTCGTCGCCGCGGGTTTCGACTGGAGCGACATCGGCTCGTGGAAGGCGATCAGCGAGATTCCATCTGCGGCCGAACCAGATTCCGCCGGCAACCGCGTGGTCGGCAAGGCGGTCGTCGTCGGTAGCAAGAACTGCTACATCCAGAGTGACAAGCGTATTGTCGCCGCGGTCGGGGTGAAGGATCTCGTCATCATCGACACCGGCGACGCCGTGCTCGTCTCCGATCGTGAACATGCGCAGCAGGTCAAGCAGGTCGTCGAACAGTTGCGCGACGACGGCCACGAGAGCACGCGCCATCATCAGACCGTGCGCCGTCCGTGGGGGAGTTACACCATTCTCGAGGACGAGAACGACTGCAAGGTCAAGCGCCTCACGGTCAAGCCAGGCCAGGTGCTGAGCTTGCAACTGCACCATCGCCGCAGCGAACACTGGACCGTCGTCTATGGCACGGCCAAGGTGCGAGTCGGCGACAAGGAATTCCTGCTCAACCGCAACGAGTCCTGCTACATCCCGGTCGAAACCCTGCACCGCCTGGAAAATCCGACCGACGCCGACATCCATCTGATCGAGGTGCAATGCGGCGACTATTTCGGCGAGGACGATATCGTCCGGCTCGAGGACAAGTACGGCCGCGTGCCGGCGACGGCATCGTCGTCGTAACACCGCGTTCACCCGAGTATCGATCCGGCACTTCCGCTCGCGGGGTGCCGTTGCGGGTTCCAGTTTGCGCACGTGGACGCCGTTAGCCATTCGCGCGGCCTCGACCAACTGCCGAACAGCGTCACATTTTGACCAAACTTAAGCGTCGACTAAGTCACATTCCCTGCTATTCTTTGTGATGAGGTTGACAGTCGCTTATGCGTGCGGCGCTCGCCAAGGTCGCATGCATGGATGGGTTTTCGGACCTTTTGCGCAAGATCGTGCCGAAATGGCACGGATATTGCTTAAGAGCTGCAAATCTTCGTAAACCATAAACCTTGTCGCGCGGCCAAATGGTCGGCGCCGGCACGGGTTGACTTGTGTCGGATTTTGTCAGGGGCAAAGCAAACATGTCGTGGATAGCGCTCGTAGAAGGTGTTGTTGCATGCCGTGACGATTCCCGTCGCAGGTCTGTATCGAACGTGCCGAGTTCAAGTGTCGTTTCGAGCGGGCACACCCAAAAGACTGTCGCGGCAGTGGAAAGCGCGGCCTCACCCTCTCTGCCTACGACCATGCGAGCAGGTTGCTCGGCGCGTCCGGCTGCCATTGAGATGCAAATCATGCGTGTGAATGTTTCGGCAAACCTGGCGAAGAAGGCCTTCGCCTACATGGCGTTTCTGGCAGTTTGCATAGCCGCGCCGGCTTTTGCCCAAGTGCAGCGCAGCTTCGTCAATCCGAGCTTCGAGTCGCCCACCCTGTCGCCGGCAGGCGGCTGCTATGTGCAAATACCCAGCAGTCTCGTACCGGGATGGGAAACGACGCATCCGTCTGCGACGGGTACTGGAAGCTGTACCAGTCCTGCCGCCGGGCAGACCGGGCCTCTTATCGAGATGTGGAACAGCGGGTTCAATGGCGTCACCGCCAGGAGCGGCAACAACTTCGCCGAGTTGAACGCGCAGCAGTCCTCGCGCATCTACCAGAATATCTGCTTCATCAATGGCGAGCAGATCAACTGGCAATTCAGCCATCGCGGCCGCGGCAGCGCAACCGTACCTGACGTCGCGCAGATGAAGGTCGGCGCCACGAACAGTCTGGTGCAGGTCAGCACCACGAACGACGGCACCTTCACCACCCCGGTTGTCAGCCAAGGCACGGCGAACACCCCGGTGTCCGGCGGCAACGGCTGGGTGGACTACAGCGGCACCTTCTTCTACTCCGGCGCCAATGGCGTCAACAGCATTGGCTTCGAATCGATCAGCACCGGTTCTGGCAGCAATTCGGTTGGCAATTTCCTCGACAACATCCAGATCAACCTTGCACCGTTCGTGGATTTCGTCAGCGCGAGCAGTTCGGATCTGGAAGGCGACACCGGCACGAATCTTCTCGCCAACCGGCCGACACTGCGCGTCAACGGTACCGTCGCCGCGGCTTTCACCGTTACTGTCAAGATCACCGGCGGCACCGCCGTAATCGGCACAGACTATTTCACCAATACCGCGACGGGAACTAGTACCACTCTCACGATAAACGTGCCTGCCGGCACCTACGACGGCGTGACGACCGGCCTGTTTCAACTCCCGGTCTACGTTGTCGGCAATACCGTGCAGCAGTCGAACAGGGACATCGTATTCACAATCCAGTCTGCGTCGGGGGCAAATCCCCCGTTCTTGCTCGCCTCCAGCGCGACCTGCGGTGCGTCGGTGCAGACGACCTGGGACTACACGATCATCGATGACGATGGTCCGGTGACCGTAACCAAAACGGCGTCGGCGCCGGTTCTTGTTTCGGGGACGCAATACGACATCACCTACACGATTGTCGTGGACAACTCTTCCGGCGGATCGCGGACCTATTCGCTGACCGATACCCCGTCTTTCGATGGGGATGTGACCATCAACAGCCTGCAGACATTGAGCCGCGCCGGCGGCGGTGGTGGCAGCAGCGGCGGGACTTTGCTTTCGGTGCCGCAAAACAATTCCGGGCCGTGGTCGCTGACCACCACCAACCGGACTCTCGCCAACGGTCGAACAGATACGTACACGATGACCGTGCGCTTCACGATCAACTCAGGTCGATCAGGTCCTGACATCTGCAACGGAAGCGCGGGCAAGGGCCTGTTCAACAACGTCTCCGCGACGGTGACGGGCACCGGCGCCGGAACCTTCTCGGCTAATGCCTGCCAGAACACGCCCACGCCAGTATGGGTGACCCTGACCAAGCAGGTACCTAGCGGCCGTGCTGTCGCCAGCGACCAATTCCAGGTGCGGATGACATCGGGCGGCATTGCGGTAACGGGCGGCAATGCAACGACCTCGGGCGCCGGCACGAGCGCAACCACTGGCCAGATCGTACTACCGGCCGGATCGACCATGCAGTTTTCCGAAGCGCTTCTGACCAACGGAACGGGTGCCGACCAAGCACCGAGCAACTACAACACCGTATTGTCCTGTACCAATTCAACCGGCGGGTCGCCCACGGTGCTGCCCAGCGGCAACGGCACAGCCCAGGCCACGCAACAACAGTGGGCGGAGTTTTCGCCCACGGCGGGCGACGCGCTCAGTTGCACGATTACGAATACGCCCAAGCCGGCGACGCTGACGGTGACGAAGAACATCACCGGCGGCCCGGCCGTAACGAGCGCAATGGCATTCCCGTTCAACGTAGCCTGCTCGACACCGACGGCGACGTATCCCGGCACGGTGAACGTGGCGACGAACGCGACGACGGGTTCGACGACGGTGAGCATCCCGACCGGTTCGACGAGCTGCACGATCACAGAGGGCACGCAGCCGACGGCACCGACAAACTACAGCTGGGGTGCAGCGACGTACACGCAACCGAGTGCAACCGCGATGGCCGCAGGCGGCACCGCGAGCGGCACGATCGTCAATCCGTTGAGTGCGAATCCCGGCGTGTTGACGGTGACGAAGAACATCACCGGCGGCCCGGCCGTTACGAGCGCGATGGCGTTCCCATTCAACGTGGCCTGCTCGACGCCGACGGCGACGTACCCCGGCACGGTGAACGTGGCGGCGAACGCGACGACGGGTTCGACGACGGTGAGCATCCCGGCGGGCTCGACGAGCTGCACGATCACCGAGGGCACGCAGCCGACGGCACCGACAAACTACAGCTGGGGCGCGGCGACGTACACGCAGCCCTCGGCCACGGCGATGGCCGCGGGCGGCACCGCGAGCGGCACGATCGTCAATCCGCTGAGCGCCAATCCCGGCGGACTGACGGTGACGAAGAACATCACCGGCGGCCCGGCCGTAACGAGCGCAATGGCATTCCCGTTCAACGTGGCCTGCTCGACACCGACGGCGACGTACCCGGGCACGGTGAACGTGGCGGCGAACGCGACGACGGGTTCGACGACGGTGAGCATCCCGGCGGGCTCGACGAGCTGCACGATCACCGAAGGCACGCGACCGAGCGCACCGACAAACTACAGCTGGGGTGCAGCGACGTACACGCAGCCCTCCGCCACGGCGATGGCTGCGGGCGGCACGGCGAGCGGCACGATCGTCAATCCGCTGAGTGCGAACCCGGGCGTGTTGACGGTGACGAAGAACATCACCGGCGGACCTGCGACGACGAGCGCAATGGCGTTCCCGTTCAACGTGGCGTGTTCGACCCCGACCGCGACGTATCCCGGCACGGTGAACGTGGCGGCGAACGCGACGACGGGTTCGACGACGGTGAGCATCCCGGCGGGCTCGACGAGCTGCACGATCACCGAGGGCACGCAGCCGACCACACCGACGAACTACAGCTGGGGCGCGGCGACGTACACGCAACCCTCCGCCACGGCGATGGCCGCGGGCGGCACGGCCTCGGGCACGATCGTCAATCCGCTGAGCGCCAATCCCGGCGTGTTGACGGTAACGAAGAACATCACTGGTGGCCCGGCGACGACGAGCGCAATGGCGTTCCCGTTCAACGTGGCCTGCTCGACACCGACGGCGACGTACCCCGGCACGGTGAACGTGGCGGCGAATGCGACGACGGGTTCGACGACGGTGAGCATCCCGGCCGGTTCGACGAGCTGCACGATCACCGAAGGCACGCGACCGAGCGCACCGACAAACTACACCTGGGGTGCAGCGACGTACACGCAGCCGAGTGCAACCGCGATGGCCGCAGGCGGCACCGCGAGCGGCACGATCGTCAATCCGCTGTCGCGCAACCAGATCGCGGTGACGATCGGCAAGACGGTGACGGGCGCACCGGCATCGGGTGCACCGGGCGCCTACGCGTTCTCGCTGACCTGCGACACCGGCACGTACACGGGCACGGTGACTTTGAGTGGGACGGCAACAACGGGTTCGACGACGGTGAATGTGCCGGAAGGCGCGACGTGCTCGGCGTTGACCGAGACGAGCAAGCCGACCGCACCGACGAACTACAGCTGGGGCACGGCGACGACCACGCCGCCGACAGGCACGATCGCAACGGGCTCGAACGGCAATATCACCAACCCGCTGTCGCGCAACCAGATTGCGGTGACGATCGGCAAGACGGTGACGGGCGCGCCGGCATCGGGCGCGCCGGGCGGTTACGCATTCTCGCTGGTGTGCGACACGGGCACGTACACGGGCACGGTGACCTTGGCCGGCACCGCAGCGACGGGTTCGACGACGGTGAATGTACCGGAAGGCGCGACGTGCTCGATCTTGACTGAGACGAACAAGCCGACCGCACCGACGAACTACAGTTGGGGTACGGCAACGACATCGGCGCCGACGGGCACGATCACGACGGGGTCGAGCGGCTCGATCACCAATCCGCTCAACACGCCGGCGGACATCACGGTGACGAAAGCGGTGAAGACCGTAAACGGCAGCGCGGCAACAACGTCGACCGTAGTGAGCGCCGGTGACACAGTCGTGTACACGCTGACCTACAAGAACAGTGGCGGTACGGCGGGCGTGGGCTCGGCGTACGAAGTGGTGCCGCAGCACACGCAGCTGACTGCGATCGATACGACGGCCGGTTCGACCGCATGCAGCTTGGCTGCCCCAGCCGGCACGGCCTGCAGGATCGATACGGTGTCGCCGATAGCGGCCAACAATGGTACGGCGACAGTGGACGTGACCGTGGTGGTGGACAATCCGCTGTCGGCGAACACGACGGGCATCTTCAACCTGGCCTCGACCACATTGCCGAACACCTGCGTGGTCAACGGCACCTGCACGACGCCGCCGGTCGGTCCCAGTTGCACGGCGCCGGACAGCTGCACGAACAATCCGGTGACGCAGCCTTCGGTCACGGTAGCGAAAACGGTCGATGTCACTACGCCGAACCCGATCGGCGCAAACCAGGATGCGGTGTTCGACCTGACCGTGACGAACACGGTGGCGGGCACGACGGCAAGTGCGGGCTACCAGTTCTACGAAGTGGTACCGCAGAACACGACGTTCACGGGGCTGACGAACGGCACGACGGACTGCACGCTGCCGGCCGCGGCGGGCGCCTTGTGCACGATCACGGTGACGAACCCGGTGGTGGCCGGTTCGCCGCAGGTGCTGAAGGCGACGTTCCACACGGCGAACCCGCTGGCGGCAGGCACCACGAGCCTCTTCAACCTGGCGACGCAGAACACGACGAGTCCGCCGACCGGATGCACGACAAGCAACACCGCGTGCACAAATCCGCCGAGCACGTGTCCGGCGACCGGTGCAACGTGCGCCAGTGTGC